>Ga0207879_100004_pt1 | contig 1214650 bp, 1249 predicted proteins | sample LinPmetageLP24_FD_184045 | JGI IMG/M metagenome (GOLD analysis project Ga0207879, IMG submission 184045) | Marine viral communities from the Pacific Ocean - LP-24 (SPAdes) | ecosystem: Environmental > Aquatic > Marine > Oceanic | place: Pacific Ocean | collected 2009-08-30
TGAAAATCAGACCCCCCCCCCCCCCCGGATACAAATTAGAACAAGCGAAGCTTTCCAATAATCCAACAATAACCTTTCAACGATACTCGTGATTTCCGTTCGCAAAAGCATGGCCTTTGAGTTCACTGCAAATTATGGGATGGGCTGAGTAACTAGGTGGACAATTTTATGGGGTAGTGTTGACCGTACGATGTATTCGTGTTCCAGCATCTTGTCTACGACCACTTCACCGCTGGGCTGGCCTAAGTAGCTAACTGGATCATCATGTTGAATCCTAGACCTTCATGTGGCTGGTAGGTCGCTCTGCCTGTTTCTTTTGCTTCTATTGATACTCGCTTCCCACATAATCCTTCCTTTCCCTCAGTCGATCTCGACCGAAACATAACCGAAAGGGCCAAACTACCACTCAATACATGTCAAAATTTCGCGTCCTCGCCTCAAATTGCTCTATCGCCAGCAGTGTCTCAGAATCTTTTCTCAGCCACCCTCTTTGGTGCTTTCGAAACCAGACAAGAAACCCTCAACAGAAGCGAGGTGCGTTTTGGTGAAACTCAGGAAGATCTTCAATTGTTCCAGAAGACTTCCAGGTCTAATGTGATTGATCAATGTCTAAGTCCGCAGACTTCCAATCCGCCGGTCAGTCCCGTTTGTACCCTGGCCAATCTCCAGTCTCATTCTTGACCAAGCCCAACACTGGCTGTATCACTCCACGCAACTCGCAGGTGGCCGTCGGGTCGGCCCCATGCTGGACGAGCATGTAAACAATCCTCAGGTGTCCAGTGTTTGTATAGGTCCCTTGACTGGTAATCTCACTCAGACAGACAGGAGAGAAAGCGCCGCAAGGTCCAGAAACAACGTACGACTTCGTCATTTTGTTCTCATTCTCAAGGAGCTTGACGACTGATAGCTCCTTGCTATGGATCTGGAGGCAGGCTCAGATCCGACCTTTCGATATTCCGTAAGCCCAGTAAGTCGCCTGGAGAGTTCACACTTGGAAGTGACTACTAAGACTAGACCTTCCAGCATTGCTGGCTCCGTTGCCTTTGCTGGCGTTGGGCCAGCTCCTCTGCCGACACCTAGGTCGGAAATTGCTTCAATATGCGAAGCACTCAAGAATGCGCCCGATAAATCCAGCTGCATTGGCTTTCTTGATTAGCAAGAATGCTGCCACCACATATTTTGCGGCTGCGAAGAACCAACAAGGACGGTGATGTCTCTCGAGCAAGTGCTCCAGGAGAAATATATGTGCCGCTACAACTATGGAATCAAGGAGCGATACAAACCATCGGTTACACTTGCTTTCACAGTCTTGCAGCTCTGCACAACCCCTTGGCTCCAAAGCGTCTGGAACAAGCACGACATCTACTTCATACAAAGCGAAGAAGCACCTCTAACAGACCAGCTCTACGTTCGCAAATCCGAGAAAGGCTCCTCTGACCAGGTTGGCCAAGCACTACATCGCTATGGATTGCGAGCCTGGAGCAATCCCTCGTTGTTTGCACTGGCAGCTGTATTGGTCGAACTGTATTTCGGTCGCCCGCTGGAGACCATACCCAGCGATCCCTCCGAACTTGACGAACAGGGCAAGCCACTGCCTTACGGACAGACAGAGGAAAAGAAATTGAACAGACTGATTCGCGCCATCGATTCAGGAACTCAAGAAAAGGAGGCGGCTTATTTCCAGGCTATCAAGCGATGTCTTAGATGTAATTTTGACACCGACTCGTTGAATCTGAAGAGTTCTCACTTTCAGGTGTTTTACACGGATGTAATAGCACCATTGGAGAGCTGTTATGAATCAATGATGTAGATGGCTAAAAAGATCTTCTTTCACATATCTTCCGAAACTCCGGACCGGGCGAAACAAACCATTCTTCGAGTACGCTTGTGTAAGAATCAATCAGTTCTTCTCCCGAATCTTCCACTGCATCATCAAATTAATGAATCTCACAGAAAAGGTACACTGCGAGACCTTTTCTGCGTCGGGATCTGTAAAACTCCATTCGAATTCAGAAAACAGAAGTGGGATCATCTTGGTGTAGATTGCTTGGGCGAGATCTATCATGCGTCAGCAATTCCACTTCCCGTTTCAGCCTGCAAGAACAGTAAAGTGGGGCACTTACACTTTCCAGGGCATGATCGAGCACCCGTTCCGAAGGATATGTTGTACGTTTCTTTTAGCACATGATTAGTAGACGCGCAGGTGATGTATGGCGCAAGACGTACCCAGAATTTTGAGTTTCTCTGAACTGTACTCGAGCCATCGTTCAGGTCGCCAGATATCGGCATCTTCTCCATAGAGCTCCTTGTTACGGCTGAACGCCCAAAGGTTGATCCCGACCGAGGTCTAATGATCATCAAAATCAGTCAGTCCATCTTTTGGTAAGGAAAATAAGTTATTTACACCGGCAGGGAGGAAATGTCCGTCTAGCTCACAACCTCCGTCAGGCACTGTTCTCAAGGGAGGCATTCCCACGATTGGGTGCAGCCTCTGACTCTCGCTAAGACAAGCACTCAGGTAAGGTAAGTGGTCTTTCATCTCTCGCAGTTTTGGCGGATTGCTTAGTTTACCAGCTTCTCTCGCTGAACTGAGTTCTTGGTAGATGCGTTCTTGGCATCCATGAGTGACGATGTTGTTCACTAGAGCAGTGACTGTAGAGCCGATAGTCTCGACACCGGCTCCATAGTTCGTCATACACATTCCCATGATCCATTTGTCGGTTAGTTGTCCCTTCTCGGTTTGCAGCTGGAGAAGCTTTGCTGCGATATCTCTAGGATGTTCGTTTTCGATAGACGAAGATTCCTTGTCGTCTCGGACAGCCATGCGTTGTTGTATGTGTTTTATGGGAAACTAAGGACGAATTAGTGGGATCATGGTTGATATGATTGTCTATTCCTACCGCGAATGCATGCTCAGGTGGAAGTGCGGATTTCTTGTTTGTCCGATCTCTCCCATCTAGCAACGGGGATAGTCTCTTGATCATACGCTTTAGCAGAACAGGGCTGGTGCCATGATTGCACCACCTAACAAATCTGTGGAAGTATGGAAAGTATCCAGCCAGATGCAAGTACTTCCAAGCTCGATGAATGTAAAGGACCGACTCATCAGCTTCGCCAAGCTCTACCAAATTTTTGGCCTTCGAAAAGGTCGCCATTGATAGACAGTCTAAGATATTAACACTGAAGCATGCGGTCACAGAACAGATAAAATAACTCACCAGAAGCAAACATGTTAAAAAATATATCTAGATCAACGCTCTGCCCAGCTCGTTCGCGCATGACCTCGATGTCCTTCGTAATTGCAGTGTCCAGAGTATTTTCGATGTCTCGCATGTAGCTCTCAGTGTACGCAGGTCCAAGAGCACGCCTCTGCATTCTGTACTTCTCCATGTTCATCTCGCTGAGCAAGTCGAGACTGTCGGGTCCTGACCACCCACAATCGCTGACACCGATATACCACTCGCCTTTCTTGAAATTACTTCCAGCACCTGCAGTTTGTCAGTCGGTCGTCAATAAAATGGGAAATAAGCGAGTGTACCGTAAATAGTGCGGAATGCTTTCAGGCTGGACACCATGATTTCGGTCGGTGCGACTCGGAGGATGGGTCCATATTTCTTATGCAACGCTATATCGACCTCGTGACGTTTGAAGCTGCGTTGCTTGTTGACGATCCATAGCTTGGTGATGCTGGCAAGGAAAGGACCAGGAATTTTTCGTAGAGGTGTAAGTGCACGAGTGTAGATAACATAGAGGATCCCAAGTGAAGTCAAGATCGCTGCCCGAAGAAACCATTTTGGTGTAGACTCGAAGTCGACACTAGAGAGAGACATCGTGCAACTCAGAAGGGCATTTACTTGTGGTGGCTGCCGAAATTTTCGAGCGATTCGACTGGCGACTTGTACTCATCAGCCCAACGTACTCATTGAGCTATGAAGCTTTATACTCTGTCAATTCGACGAGATGAAAGAGATTAAGTATGAAGTAGAAGCTAACTTCTGGAACATCTAACGTTGTTATCATGAGAACTACCCACTCCCCTCCTCAACGCCATCTGACATACGTCAATCTTTAGTGCTGACAGCAGATACCCAACCGAGGCAACCGAGTTGAGCTTCATCCCATGAAGCCGATAAGACGAAATAGGAAGCTGGAGTTCAAGGATCAGCATTTTCTGTGCCTCGTGGTTCTCACCAAACACTCGTCGCCGCCCCGTGGACAAGATATTGATCAATTTGAGAGACTCCGGGACAGTGGACCGGACGACGAGATAGATAAGTCAGATCCCAAATGGTGAACTGAGGAAACTCGAACCGGCTCTTTCTAGCGACAAGCTTCCAGATCGACTTGGTCATTCATGTCCCCAGTGCCATCGAAGACATAGACTTGTTGAATCTGGTTGTCTCGGCTGCTGTATGGGTGAGATGGAATCATGGACACCCGAACATTGTATCTTCAAGCTTCGCCTCAGAGGATCAGATTAGACCAATAACTCATCTTACTTGCTCATTAGTTCTTGACAAGGAAGCCGGATGAAGGAGTTAAGGGAGAGAAGAAGAGTAAAGTAAACGGTTGCAGGAAAAGTCTAATACACGGCCTGAGTGGGCTCGGCTGTGGTGGGCCTCGCGACTCGCGAGAGCTGGGCCGTGCGACAAAGCTTCTCTCAACCTCTTCATCAACCTCTTCATCAACCTCCTTTCTCAATTGAACCTCGTTCGAACGCCATGCCGCGAGCAACACGAGCGCATGGTACAACGCATCCGACAAAGCCTGGGACTTAAACTCGAAACTCCAAATATGCGAGCATGTGAGGTACGCAAAGTCCGGCCGCGCAAGGCGCTGCAGCTTCTGCGTCTCTTAGCCTTCTGATCAGACTTTCCTGGCTCAACACAGCCTGTCTTCGTCCTTGTCGTCCAATCTTCAGCTTTGGCCATTCGGCAAAATTACGCATACCATCAGATCCCGTTTCCCGCTGTGGGATGTGTGAACGGATGAATTAAGGCAGATTGTCAGGGGAAGAAGATGTGATGGCAGTACACAAAGCAGTTGGCGTCTCAGATCAAAATCACAACGTCCGTGCATCAAGAATGTACAGGAGAGACTCCTTCACAAAATACTCTTGTTTACCATATATTGGACTCGTCTCTGATCTATTTTTGCATCCTAAATTTCGACTGGAACAAATATACTTGATTAGTAGTCAAAGCATTTCGGAATCTTTATTGTTCATTCGAATTTATGAGCTGGCGCATCTTCATCAGGTTCAAGATTCTCGTTATTCCTTACTGATCCCATGCGCCACAGATCCCAATCAACCGGCTCAAACAGATGTGCGCCATCCGCGGGGTTTCATTTGTTATCCCTTTCACCCCTGGATTTTCTTCTTTATCATCCAGGACCTCTTGACGGCCCAAGTCCCCTGAGGTTGCTGATTGTTGTTGAAATTTGTGTCGATCTCGTGTTGTTCTATCACCGTTTTATAATTCACGATGGCTTCTCAGAGGAAGCTTGATACCGAGTTCTCAGTTCACGATGCGATTTCTCCAGTATCCCCACTCTCATCAAGGACGATTTCTATGTTTGGTGATCATTATGCTGCTTCTGAGAAATACTCGCCATATTCAGATAAGCTCAGCCCGCAAAGCTTACTACAAGCGAAGCCATGGCCATCACGGCCACAGAAGCTTCACAAAAGCTTGGGTGGATACAGGTGGTGGGAATCAACGGTCGATGTCATTATGATATTGATTCCACTTCCCTTCTTCATACTTGGAGCGGCTGTCATTGCCGTGAACGGTAAAGTAGTGGAAGGTCGGGAGCTGGATATTCTTCAGCAGTCCATCAAGGGAGTAAGGTTATCTCAGGCAATGGGATTATTCAAATCCGACTAACATTTCTTAGGCCACCACACTGTTTCCCATTTCTTTTGCGGCCATTACTGGTAGAGCAGCAGTCAAATACGCCACATGGAAGCTGGAGCAAGGCACGACCCTAGGAACCTTGGAGCAATTAATGGGAAGCAGGACAGTTGCCAGTACTTTTGTGACCCAAGTACAACTCCGGTCTTTCAATCTCATTGGCCTTGGTCTTCTCCTAGTCTGGTCACTATCACCCATTGGTGGGCAGGCCATTCTGCATATTCTCTACACGCCCGAGAAGTTTACTACATCTGATGCCAATATCACCTACTTCAACTCAAGGCAACAAAGCTATTCAGCTCCAGCAGGACCATTCCAAACTCAGTGGTACCCTGGATTTACTGTGTTATTTGGCTCATCTTTACTTGCTCCAACGGCCGTGAAAAAGAGCAGCATGGACATCTGGGGCAATGTGAAAATACCATATTACTCCAGTCTTGACTCAAACGCTCCTAAGGACAATGATGGCTGGATCCAAGTTTCCGAAGCAAACACCTCACTCATTTACTCGTCGCTGTTTGGAATACCTCTTTTTGGACTCGAATTTGGTAATACCACTCTGAACATAGAATCTTCCTACATAGAATTGTCGTGTTCCAACATGAGTACGACACCAATCCTGGAGACACCAACAAAAGAGCTCATTAAGACGGATATTATTTCCACTTCTGGACCCTTTGTGAGCTTTGAAAATGCTTCAGACCACACTTCTTGGAATATTGGATACAAGGGAGAGGATGTTACAGTTGTGCGAGATTCTGACAATTCTACATATATGTATCCTCAGTTCTGTCCCGACTGCCTCCCCACGGATTTTGCCGATGTCTCCTTCCCACCAGGAATGCTTGCCTTTCAAGAATACATTGGTTTCGATTCTGCAACATCTATATTCTGTGAGCCATCACAAATTTACGTCGAATCCACAGTTTTCTGCGACAGGAACTCTGGTTCTCAACACTGCGAAGTCACTGCTCAACGATCATCACTTCTGCCACATCTACCATCCGAGATCACTTATCTCAGCTTTCCACAAGTTGCCTTAGGAGTCTCGGCTCTTCTGCCCAACTCGACGCCAAATTTTGGAGCAGTAAACCAATTTCAAAACTATCTTTATGACCCGCTGTCTCAAACTAACATTATATCCGGCTCCAATTCTCTCAGCAACGACGGATTCTCGAGTCGCCTTCAAAGCGTGCCTCTAAAGGCCTTTGGAGATCGGTTGGGCCAGATGCTGAATGCGTACATTTACTCAAGTATGTGGAATGCAACCACATACATCACAGGGGCGTCATTTACAGGTATTGAGAACAACTTAGTTGGCGGCAACAATGCGAGCTTCATTCCCGCCAACACTGCGGATCTCATAGCCATGGTTCAAAATCGGACAGCTGCTTTCACAGTTTCGGCAGCTCAGATCAACGAGTCCCAGGTCTATTTTGCGTTCTTCCCATGGCTCATCATATTTCTTATTTCCAACTTCGTCATGTTATTAGCAGCAATTGTGGGAGTTTATTATTCTAGAAGGACGATTATTCCAGACTACCTAGGATTTGTTTCTAGTCTGGCGAAGGAGAGCCCGTTCATTCGTATGCCGGATGTAGGAGTTAATATGGATGGTATGGACAAAGCCAGGATGGTGAAAGAAATGAAAGTGAGATTAGGAGACGTGAGCGATATTGAGAATGGGAAGGCTCAGGTTGGACGGTTAGCATTTGCCAGGATGGAGGAGACTTCGCCGGTCAAGAGAGGGAGATTATATGTTTAAATGATTAGCTCAATTCGAGCACTTAATATTCGTTTTTGGATATAAACTTAATTCATTGAACGATATCACCTTGATACAAATCACACCTACTACCTTTGTTGACAATCTCGGGTGTTGCAAAAGGGGGAGCTCTTATCGATAGCTTCACAAAATTATGCGGAATTATGCGCGCTTGTGAACACGACGCAGAACAACATCTATTGAATATCATAACTCAACCACAGTAGACCATCTCAATCGCTGCTGATGTGCTTCTCGGGAAGATCATCTGGCACCTTCCCACCACCTGCTACAAGACACACAGCATGAACGGCGCGTCAAAAGCGCCGTCTTCTTTGGATGCCGGTAAGCTCCAACACATGAACATGCCGCCCCCTTCATCTTAACCCAAACAGCAACTGACTCTCTCTCGGTGCCAGTCGACTATGATCCAATTGAGCACCTGAACACTATATTCTCGCATCCCTCAACTCTCACCTCGATAGGGAGCACAGCAGCTGCTCTGCAGAAACACCAAGATGACCTTTCAACCTCGATATCCGCCCTCGAGGCTGCCCAAGCACAAAGCGACGAGTCAAGCTTGCAGCGCATGCAATCTGCAAAGGAGGAGCTGGCAGAGCTATTCAGCAAAATTGAGTCTGTCCGGACTCGCGCGATAGAGACGGAGCAAACAATTACGTCGATGACAGCGGATATTAAGAGGCTAGATGGCACGAAACGGAACCTCACTCTGTCTATGACAGCCCTGAAGCGGCTGCAAATGCTCACGACGGCCTACGAACAATTGAGAGGATTGGCAAAGTCGAGGCAATATAAGGAGTGTGCGAGCTTGCTCCAAGCTGTGCTACAGCTTATGCGACATTTCAATAGCTATAGGAGTATTGATCAGATCGCGACCTTGAGCCGGAATGTGGCGGAACTGCAGAGGGAATTGCTGGAGCAGGTGTGTGAAGACTTCGAGATCTCGTTCGCAAAGGGAGAAGTGGCTACGAAAAAGGGCGTATTGAGTGAGGCATGTTTGGTCATGGACGCGCTGGGAGAGAATGCGAGAGCTAGGCTGGTGACATGGTATGTCAATACACAGCTGAGGGAATACCGGCAAGTGTTCAGAGGAAATGATGAAGCTGGAAGCTTGGACAATATTGGGAGGAGATACAGCTGGTTCCGAAGGATGTTAAAGACATACGAGGACGAGCATGCTGGAATTTTCCCGATACAGTGGAGGGTCAACGAAGTTTTGGCAAATGCTTTCTGCGAGGGCACAAGAGATGACTTCAAGGGCATCTTGGAGAGGAGCATGCGGCGACCTGATGGCGGGAAGATTGATGTCAACCTGTTGTTGAGCTGTTTGCAAGAGACTATGGACTTTGAGCAGAGTCTGGAAAAGAGATTTGCCAGCGAGCCCCGAGAAAGTATCGACACACTCAGTTCGGTGGAAGAGAAGCCGCATACCTTTGATAGGTCCATTTCCGAAGCTTTTGAGCCATACCTTAGTCTCTGGGTTGAATCTCAGGACAAGCAACTGGCCACGATGATACCCAAATATCGAAATCAACCTTTACTACCGCATGATGAGGAATTTTCATCACAAGCCGTCATACCATCTTCGATCGAATTGTTTCATTTTTACAAGACGACACTTGCACAATGTGCCAAATTATCCACAGGTGAAAGGCTACTGGACCTTTCAAAAACGCTTGCCAAATATCTGGACGAGTATGCTCAGCAGGTTCTGCTGTACTTCCTTCAGGCACCGGGGGGAGCGACTCTGGAGCACACAATATTGGTATTGAACACTGCCGATTATTGGCATGCGAATACTCAGCAACTGGAAGATAATCTGAAGAAACGGATAGACAGTGAGCTAGCACCCAAAGTTGACCTGTCATCACAGTGCGATACTTTCATGGGTGTTGCAAGCGCAGCTGTACTGGCTCTAGTGCACAGAGTGGAAGTTCACTGCGAGCCCTCATGGCGAGAGATGCGGAACACGAATTGGAGTAAGATGGAGAGCGTGGGAGACCAAAGCTCCTTCGTTGCAGAGCTTCTAAGACATGTCAACGGCCAAGCAGAGGAGACTTTGCCCATGGTTGCAAAGGCTCAGTACGCCAGAGCATTCTGTGACAACCTCGTTGAGCACCTGGCGAATACGTATATTGCAAATATCGTTCAATGCCGGCCTATTTCCGAGGTTGGCGCTGAGCAGGTAAGGAATTTCTCCTTTCCCACATGGGCGGTATGTACTGACATTGTCTAGATGCTACTTGATAAATACGTATTGACCAAAGGTCTCACGACGTTACTCTCTCACTCGACCACAGTAGCTTCATCTTCTACGACTGCTCAAGCTGGATTCGTCAAGCGAGTGAACCAGAGCATGGCTCGTTTAGACCCGCTGCTCAAGACCCTGCAAGTCCGACCATATCCACCAGAAGGTCTCGTCCAGGCATACCTCATTCATATCGGTGACCGCTCCGATACCAATTTCAGGAAGATTCTGGAGCTCAAAGGAGTGAGGAAGCAAGACCAACCTTCTCTAGTCGAAATGTTCGGCATGCACAGAGACGGGAAGAGCAACGAACACCTCGTTGCCATGAGTCCACTTCTAACACCTCTCATGAACGCCGGCGGCATCGGGAGCGGAGGTCTAGGACTCGGTACGGCATCAGCCCTAGGTGCAGCATCCGGCATCCCGAATCTACAGACCAGGTTTGATCCTGCTGGCTTTGGCGAGAAGCTCTTCAGTGCAGCGAGAGACGGCGTGGAGAGGATGGGTACCCCTAGTTCTGGTGCTGTGGGTGACCGGATCGGATCGCCGCTTAGTGAGGACGCGAAGGCTGCTGTAGAGGGGAACTTGAAGAGTATTGGGAAATTCTTCAGAAGGGATATGAGCGGGTTTGGTAGCATTGGCGGAAGGTTCGGAGGCAGTAATGGCTGATATGATGCGCTAGGAGTTGTGGTGGAGTAGGGACAATACGATTTACGAGATAGAAAGGATATGTTCGGAAGCTTGCTCAGCGAGCAGCTGCCGTTACTTGATTTCAAGATTTCGAATTTCTCCGAGGCGTATGTCTGGTTGCGAAGCGCATCGTGTGCATGTTTTCAATTCCCAAACGCCAACACTGGAAGAATTCCTATTCCCCATCCTGAGATATGTTTTCACACTCCTCAACCGCAAACGCCAAGTGGCACAAGAGCCCACAACCCTTCGCTTCTCCAGACACAGTATATCAAAGTAATCATTGCTCATAATCACTCATAATCCTCGCCGCTTCTTCCAGAGTACCGATTTCCTCATCGATTTCGCGACGCAGTTCTTTCAGCTCATTCAGTTTCGCCCACAATCTGTTCTCGCCTCTCGAGCTGTCGGCTCCAGGGCGAGGGCTATCTCTAAGCAAGTCGCTTAGTGGCGAGGCTTGGTCGGGATGGCAGCGTCTCTTGTGGGCTAGTAGGTTGAACCGTCTGGGAAATCCTCTGCGATGGCGGTTACAGGTTGAGATTGGGCAGTAGTACTTGTCTGAACCGTGTTTCTCTCGTAGGTGGCGAGTGAGACAGGTTTGGTCGCTGAAAGTGCGGTTGTTACATGGTGGTTCACTGCATATGAGGTTCTGGCTGTCTTGTGGTCGTTTCTTGCGTCTGCCAGACTGCGAGCTATTCTTTGTCAGCTCTAGCGAAGAAGACATGAGCGATTGACATACTGGGAGAGTGTCAGGGGGATGACTTGGGCCACGGAGTCAGATGACGTGGAAGATTCAGTGTCATGTGTTTTGTTTTCGAGCACAACGACTTCCGTAACCGGGGTAAGGTCAGGATCACACCCGATGTTTATGTTAGTATCTAGATCCATGCTAAAAGTGTCGATATTGAGATGGAATGGGCGAGGCTCCGTTAAGTACTCGTTCAATGCGTGATAGAGGTCACGGAACGTGTCTGATGTCGATGATGTTGAGCCGAGTCCAGATGTGAAATCTTCTGAAATCTGGCCCGGCAAATTCTGGTGTGAGACGTGATCTTGAGGCAAAGGATGGGCGAAAGTATACGACGACCAGTCGTTCGGGTTGTTGTCCGAGAAAGTGTAGTCTGCTCTAGTTGTTGTCTGGCGTAGTTGGGGGCCATCGTTCAGACTGATCTGCCCGATTTCCTCGAGTCCATGGAAAGTATTCAGATGTTGAGTGTCTATTTGAAGTTTGGTCAGCCAGCCTTGGTCATGCAATAACCTTTACGTTACTACCTGATTCTGGAAGGTAAAAGGCATCTGATGATTGGAACTGGACAATATTAGCATTGAGGAGGTCCATCTTCAAATGAAGAAGGGTTATACGGCGCGGGCAGCCGGTGCTTACTCGAAAAAATCAGATTGTTGGGGCATCCCCATTTATATGAATTTCAGCTCATTCGAATGACTTGACTTTTTGAGATTATTTCAACAATGCTTCCTGATGTTCAAAGGGGGTCCTACCTGCTATATATATGATCATACAGCAGCACTCGATCGCTTCACGTTTCCTGAGGCTCCCGCTCACGGCGAGAGTGAGGAAAGGCCAATAGCTTTCCGCCAATGGCTCGGATTAGGGGATGCAGCCTAAATTTTGAGACTGTCAGCCCTCGCATGCCCCAAAATTTGGGTAGATTTCCAGACATATTTGATCAAGCCTTACTGCTGTGGTGCGCACAACCTAAAACTTGAGGCTGGTGAACGCAATCAGCCTTCGCGTGCACAGCTTTCAAGGCACAACACAGGGGTTCAAGTATCTTACTCAAGACTATAACTGGTCACACTTCGCGATCCATTGGCCAGTATGTTGGCACAGCCTTGCCCAGACTAGCCAGCCCAAACATTGAGGCTTGGGTGACACTCGAGCCCAATCTACTGGGTATCTGCCAGCATTCACATGCATCGGTGAAGGATGGTAACACATTCTCAAAGAAGAGCTTGCAGAAATTGGGTATCAAGACCTTTCGGGCTGGCACAGCAAGGCGTTATTGTGTGAGCCCCTTGGTTGACAGATGGCGCAGCGCAAAAAGCAAATCATGAACCGCAGTCAGATGGTGAAATTTGCGGACACAAAAACATGATTCGGCAACCTAACCAAGTGTTTCATGTCTCTCAGGATCTCGTTAAAGCCTGCACGAACGGACTCACCGAAGATGTGTGCTTGATAGCTCTCAACCAGACCGATCTGCCTTTCAATATTCACTCATAAGTTGTTTGTAAAATCGGAAGTGACCTGAGATGGCAGCTTATTAGACGCAAATGAAGCGGTGAAAAGACAGCTTTTTAAGTCCTCCCGTTGGATGTGTGAAATCTCGGTACCTAGGTAGCAAATATATGGAGCAGCAGTGTGACTTGCTGGACACAAATAGTGGTCATCCATCTCTTCGATAGCATTGCGAATTTCTGAACTATTGGCCCATCAAGCAAGAGAGGTTACCAGCTAATGAGACATGAATTACGGAATAGAAGCTGTTCCAGTATGATGGAACGAAATCGCGCCCCAAAAAAAAACATTTAGCATGGCTTGAAGGTAGAAATCACAGTTTGGAAACACAGTAATCATCTCAAAAGATGTCAAACCAAACGGTTCTGGAGGAAACATTCCAGACTAAATATGGAAGTCCAATAGAAAAGACGCCGCCATCATTGGACGATTGATGACAGGAAGAACCTAAGGGGCGGCAATACCTAGAAGTTGACGATGTTGTCCATGCCGCGGCGTGCTGACCAATTAAATTTCGACTTGAGCTCGTGGAACTCCCAAGTCTTGGCACCCGATGAAGTCATCACTTGACAATCGATAGTTTGCTATCACTGTGTAACCCGAGGGGCGAGCCTAATGCAACGAGAGTTTAGTTTCAATAGAGCTTTATTGTTTATTCCTCTCAATTACATAGCTCAATAGTAGGGACTTACAACATTCTGTCAAAAACTGGATCTCCAAATCACGCTTGTGCAGTAATTCTCAGGCCCGACTTTAGCATCCCAAATTACCTCTAGCATGGCTTCTAACTTCTCGGCCGTGTCCATATTTGGCGGAGACAAGTAGGTCACATTGACTTGACCTTCTCCTCAGCTTCCCACTGACCTCGTTCGGCAGACCATGGTCCCCCCTCGATTGGACCTCCTCAGATGACCGAGTGCGCGGAGGCTCTTCCATATCAGAACTAAGCTGCAATCCACTATCACCCACTGCTATCTTCCACGGCAACCTAGACATAAAGACCCTGGGCGGCGCAGGCTTCGCATCGCAACGGACGACCGGTGAAGAACGCAATTGGGATTTGACGAAATACGAGGGGCTGGTTCTGGACATTGCCAAATCGGACGAGAAGCAATATACCTTGACATTGAAGGATGAGCTGCTACCCAAGAGCCCAAACGGCAGGGAACAGAGCACAGTCAGCTGGGAATACGACTTCAAGGTCGAATCTGATGGGGCGAAGGTTTACGTTTACTGGGACGACTTCAAGCCTACATACAGGGGACGGGAGAAGAAGGATGCGAAGCCATTGGACTTGAAGCATGTCAAGAGGATTAGCTTCATGATGCGAAGGTATTTCCCCACTTCCTATAAACGTGAGTAAAGCAGTTGCTAATGCCGTCAGTTTCTTCGGTTCCCAAGAAGGCGACTTCTCATTGTCCATTACCTCGGTGTCTGCATTTTCAAAGCATGACCATGGGAAGAATGAGCAATATCGCGATGATCCCCAGCAAAAAGCGCTGTCTCCGACTAGGACGAAAGATCCAAACGAAGAAATAGGCTGGTTTAGTTGGATTTTTGGATCTTGTGTAGTATCATGAAACACATATCCTCTTTCACTCACTATCCAAGCCTTACTTGAATGGTGACATCACGAAGCTCATCAGACTTCTCAGCTAGTGGTACCAGCTGCAGTTCGAACGGTTGTGGAACTTCTAGTAATGCAAAGACCATTTGCTGTCGAAGATTCCATATGGATTCTGCCCCCGGGTATGGACCTTTCTTGTCATTGAGACTCAAACCCATCGTATTCTATGCTTGTGCCACCGAGCTAATGACATCCATGAAGTCATTCGTATAATTATCTACCTTCAAAAGCAGCGAAGCGATGGTGCCATTTGCTATGTGCTCGTACGTCGCGTAAGCTATGCTATCTTGAACTTGACAACGTGCTGGGGAATATAGACGTGGCTCTGCTTGTCATGGGATTCGTTGGTATCGTGTAGGCAGTCGGCATGCGCCGAGTGGATTAGCAGCAGTTTCTCCTTCTCACTGCAATTCAATGAACTCAATATGCATCGGGAAACACCGTGGTATGTCTCCAAGGCAGGATAAGCTATTTGTTTTGGCTCGCTTAAAAAAAGTTGACGATCGTTGGAACGAGAACGGCAATACATTCTGGTCACGGCTTTGAATGATTATACAGCTCTCAGAGCTGCTCAAGTCATGTTACTTAAATTCTGAGCAGAGTCGAAGCCTTGTTTGGTGCCTGACCCCTAACACGTTCTCGGTCAATGACTCGAGTTTCACTCACCTTCAGCAAAGACGAAGCTTCATAAGAGTGGCATACCCCCAGATTTTGACTCGAGAGATAGTAGATTCGAAGAATGGAATACTGAAAGGTAGTCTGAGCTTCCCAGATGAGGTCTCTGCCATGTTTACTTACGGATATGGGTTGGTTTGTGTACTGTCTTGTTGGAGAGCAGTGTTCTGGGTTCAGAATTATACACACCTGGTACAACTCATAGCTTAAATGTGAATTGCTATACAAGGTTGGTTAGCCAATCCACCCATGTGTGTAGGAAATCGTGCTCTGCAAGGACGGAACTGACCTCGGAGTTGTGAAGAATGTAGCTGCACACCCCATCAGATATGATCAGACGTACGCAAGATTTGGCTCTCATGAGAGCTTCCCTGTTTAAGATTGATAGCAGTCCAGACTTGAGGATGCCTTTAGATTTGGGCTCTTCTGTATTTGTAAAATAAAAGTTACGAAGAAGTGAATTTCAAGAATAATATTTGGTTTCTGAAGCTTCAAGAACGCCAAGACATTTTGACTTGCTAGCGTCATGCGCGTCCCGCGCCGCCTGCTCTAAAGGTAGAGCTTCAAGCTCTCCACATCATAACTTCAACACTCAGAACCAAACAGCCACAAGATGTCCATTTCACCCATAATCACCTTCAAGGCTGGCAGATGTGCCCTGGACGTTCGTACTCACGTAGCCTTGGACAAGTTTAGTGCGCTGACTTGTAAACAGACATCCAGCAAGCCATACAAAGTCACTCCAGATGCTACACCTGGCTATATTTACCTCTACTCTGAAGATGGTACGTCATGTCGAAGCTACGCTGGATATATCTGACCTTGTAGAACTCATCCACTTCTGCTGGCGCGAACGCAATAAGCCTATGAACGACCCAGATAACATCGACCTTGTCATGTTCCCCACAGACGGACACTTCGAGCCCTACGAATACAAGACCTCGCAGCAAGCCACCTCCAAGACGAACGGCCGTATCTTCGCGCTTAAGTTCTCCTCATCCTCCCGCCGAGATCTCTTCTGGCTGCAATCAAAGCCCCAAGCCCGGAATGGCGACCCAGCCTGGTTCAGTCCGCGGGACTTGAAGATTGGTCAGATTGTCGATACGCTATTGCAGGGTGACGAAGTCAATGTTTCGGAGGAGATTGCACAAGTACAGGGTGGGTCTGGGGGAGACGATGACGATGAGACGATGGAGGACGTTGAAGGCCACGGCAACCCAACAGAACACCACCGAGGAGGCAGCGGTGGCGCGGGACCAGATGCTACAGGAGGAGATATCAGAGAGGAAGGATCTGGCGCACGAGAGGGTGGAGCTGATGGCGGACGAGCGTAGGTCAACTTCTCATCGCAAGAAATACATTGCTTAAGCATTTACGACCAAGGCGTTTGGCAAAATGGGAGAACGAGCCAAAAAAGCGTTCATGTACTGCTAGCTTGATACGACCTGAATGAATATCCAAGAATTCTCAAGGGGTCCAAAACTGTTCAATTTTTATTTAAGACTGGGGCTGACATTGTCATCAGTGCTGGTTCAGGACCAACAGATGCTGCTACGGTCGTCCAGAATTTTCTCAACTCGTTGAAGGCTGGTGGACAGGCAGGAATGCAACAACAGGCTCAAGGTCAAATTTATACAACCCTGCCGGATCTCCTCCCTACCTCGATCACAGTTCCAACGATCGACACTGCCACACCTGCACAAATCGATAATTTGCTCAGTTATTTGCCCCCAACCATTCTCCTCATCGCCCAAGAGTCAGCAGCTTCTATCGATGGGATGGTAGAACCAAGCGCAGAATCTGCATCGGCAGCTATCGAAGCTCTCAGTATCGAGCAGAAAAAGTCCATTTTGAAGAAGGTGTTGAGAAGTCCTCAGTTCCATCAAAGTTTAGGAAGCTTGACGATGGCAATTCGAGATGGTGGCTTGCCTAGCATTGCTGAAGCGCTGGGGGTTAAGTTGGAACATGGAGGATTGGTTAGAGGCGGCAGTGTCCCACTTGGCGGCGGAGATGCCGTAGAGGCGTTCATTGAGGGTGTGAAGAAGACTGTTGAGAAGAAGTAGAGTGGAGTGCTGGGTCATATTCGGCTATTGCAGCCAGGAACTGGGTTGAGCACGTATCATATTAGAACTAGAAGTGCGTCCAGACTTCAAAACTGTACAACATGCGCCATCCATGCTGCAAATAGATGGTAACAAGTGTAAACTATCCTCCAGCCAGAGATGTTCCTTTTGGATACCATTGTAAGGCCGTCGCAATGATCCACTTCGTTGAGCCAATGAGATGTCTAGACGCTTAATCTTCCTATGGAGACAGAACATAGACTGTGACTAGATACTATTGGCTCTGAGCTCAGTCAAGAGAGACATCAGAAGACAGAGGTCAAGTCTTCACGTAAGCTAAGCCCGGAATAATCGAGGCCCATCTGTCAAGAACAATAAGAAGCAGACGCTGCCCCTCCAAGGAGTTCAAACCTCAACATAACCAGACTGCGCAAAGAAGAAAAGTCATTCAGGCCGGCTCTAAAGCTGACCTGCAGTCACTTGACTCATCAGAAACATAATCTCGGAGCAAGTCGCTCACTGATTGGTTCCCATAGTTCAGGGGGTTGGTGAATTTTTCGCTTGCTATTGTCGTTAACAATGGGAAGCCTTAGCGTGTTTTCTTTCCTATTGACCAGCGCCCCACGTCCCGTTCCTATTGTGCTCCATTAAGCGAATGCTGTTTACTATTGTGCCACTTCGTATGATTCTCACGATGATGCGCTGTCTGCCTCCTTTGCCTACTTAAGGTATTGAGGTTTCTCTTCCTCTTCAATTCCCATCCACCTTCGTCTTCACCTTCGATCTCGAGCCAAGTCAAGTCTTCTGAATTGAACTCATCCTCACACTGCGGAACTACCTACTGCGATCTTCGATCTCTGCTTCTCTCTCTCAAATACACGAGGAACTTCAAGTCAAAACACTATCCAGTTCTCCTCAATACAACCTCGCGTCCTTTCACGCAAAAACCGCAACAAACACCTCTGCATCTACTCTTTACCTCAAATCACATAATGGCGCCAGTAAACCAATCTGGTCCACCACCAGCTCCTGTCCTCGGCCAAGGCGGTTTCGCTGCTCCATTACCAGCAGCCCCAGCTCCAAGCAACGGTCAAAATCAAGCCAACATGGCCGCACCACCACCCCGAGCTCCCTCCCAACGAGGAGGTCTCGCCTCTGGACCCCGTGGAATAACAGGACCCTACGCCCGCAGCGCTCCCCACGGCATCCTCTCCCGTCCACCCGCCCCCTTCCAACCTCAAGCCATGTACCAAGGCTTCCCCATGGGACCCACTGCCGCGAACACCAACGGCAACAACGCCGCCGACGATGACGACGAGTCCGATTCAGACGACGAAGACTCGACCGCCATCCGCCTCAACATCTTCACTCCCATCAACGTCCGCGGCGACGGAAACCTCATCGCTATGGACACCAGTGCTACCGCTACCACTATCGCACAGGGTATCGTCGATGCGCTTCGCTGCATGACTTATGGCGACGACAAGGGCGTTCCTATGATCGATGAGGATGGTCGTCCACGTCCTATCAAAGTCAACGTCAAGGCTCCGCTTACTATCCTCGGCTCTAAGAATCTCATGGGCGAGCGCGCGGTTATGGAGAGACTTGCGCCGGCTGTAGCGAATCGTCCTGCTGCTGTTGTTACGAAGGTCCCGCTCAATGACCTTGGTGGATCTGGTGAAGCGGATAAGGGTTTCGAGAAGGGAGAGATTAATGGCGCGGTCAAGAAGCGGGAGAGGGAGGAGAGTCAGGAAACTGTTGAGGGAGAGTTGAAGCGTTCGCGTGTGGATTGAGGGATCTTCTGCGAGCAGTACAGAACGAGATGCAAGATCATGCCAACATTTCTTTGAGGCTGCTGCATGAGGCGACGGCGTTTCGGGATGGACAATTCTAAGTCTTCATTTGCTTGGCGTACTTTGTCTATGGCTGAGCTCTCCTAATTTGCATAGCATCACGGCCGAGGGAAGGAAAGGACCGTACATAGCTGTGGACTCATCGAGCACAAAAGCTCTTGCTAGATCATGGATTTTACCTGTATAGAACACAATCGATGATAATAATGAGCTATTGCACTGCAACGTGACGGCTTGGACCTGTAAAGTTATTGCTTTTGATTCATCGAAAGCCGTACTGATCAAATAGGCTTGGCTATCTTACACGTACATAGCAACACTCGATCCCCAACCCTTTCAGATTCATTGATTTCACGAATACTACGTGAAATTGACCCCCATCTGTGACTCCAAACACGCCATCCATAATACAAGAAGCCAAAGAAATGCGTGCAGGTCCAAGTCGAGATCGTGACGTATCAGACCGAACGTGATATCGCAAACGCCGGATCAAATGCATGTCCTATCGCAAGGCACCATCAGGCACTTATCGATATTGAGCAGTGGATAGATCGGCCCTGTGCAGATCCTTCGCCCATTTTGGAAGCTTGCGATCTCGCTCGTAGATATAACCGCAATTATTGCAGAGTGTCTAGAATAAGTCAGTAATAATCTCTTGCCAGAATAGAAAAGAGCTCTCACTTTCGGGCCATGCGGGCCATCTCTAACAGCCCAGACGGAACTGCCCCAGATCTGACAATGTTTGCATCTCCACATCGAACGTTCGTACTCAGTAAGAGACCCAGCCCCGCCATAAGCTGGTACTCCGCCTCCAACATCTGGTGTTCCTCTTCCTCCAGGAGTGCCAGACCTCCCCAGCGGACTCAAACTCCTGAATCTGCGCTTCTTCTTGCTTCGTTCGCCTCTGCCCATCCGCTCCTCTCCGGTATCCGCGTCGAAGTAACCCTTGTTTTCGGTTTGTGGTGTACCTCCAACTAGCATGGCAGTTGACGAGAATCTCGCAGTCTCACGTCGTACTCTCCTAATCTGCCTTTCTCTATCTCCTTCGCGCTTCTCAATCTCCTCTTTGGATAGCTCCTCAATCTTCGGCTCCCACTCCTCTGCCAGAGTCTCGTGGTCATATCTCCATCCAGCCTCAGCACCGTGCGCCGCATCGTTGGGTATCTCACCGGTAATACCTCCGACAAGTCCACCACTCTCACATGCATCTTTCTTGACGCGCAGAGCAGCTTCGTATATTGCATGGGCTATTACCGGTACCCACTCCGCAGGAAGGCCGATATCAGCACAGGTCTGCTTTGCGAAAATCTCCGCTGTTCCAGGAGGATGTAGAAGGGACCATTCGAACTTGTCCGTATATAGCCAGTTTTCGAGATTGACATTCAAATTTATGATGCAACGGTAGGTATCGTCTGGGTTGAAATCATCAGATCCAGGTCCGATTGCAGTCGCGGAAGCTGTGATGCCATTTTCAAGAACCTTAGTCTCCGTAGGTATCGTTGGTGTAGATACACCGTTCATTCGGCTGTCGCCGTTTGGTAGAGGCGTAGCATTTCCACTTGCAGGTGTTCCCGACGCACCTCGCGAAACGAGGACTGGCTTCATGGTTGTTACGGTTCCGGCATTGGTTTCGGTTTGTGATGAGTAGAAGAGAGGATGAAGAGCGACACCGGCATATTCCTCAAGCTGCGTGCGGATTTGTTTGCCAATTTCTGCTGCCATAGCCCCACGATTTGGGAGATCGAGATCCTGGACCATACACTGAGCAAATTGATCTGTAGTGATCAAAGTCTCGTGTAGATTCCACAAAAAGGTATCCTTAAGGCGGTATGGTACAGTCGTCTCTTGCTGTCTGTATATTGGGAGGGATGTATCGATCTTGCCGTAGGGAACCCCGATGGGAGCTGGGAGAGGAGCAGGAGGAGTGAAGGCTGGAATATCGAGATCGATTCGGATTGGGATCAAGGTCAATGGCAGCGCCGCTTGAGCATAATTCTGCAGATCGGACTTCGCATTCCTCGTTTTTCCCATCCAGTCTCTCCATATTCCTTGAACTTCGACCGGTCCTGTTGCTTTTATTCCCACCTTCTCGCTGAGATCTTGCTTCGCCTGCGCCAGATCCTCTCTCCTTATACTCCTTAACCCCGTCGGCCGTCTCCTGCTATCGTCGTCGTCATCATCATAGTCGTCATATCCGTCCTCCGCGTAGTTGATCGCAGTCGTGCCTCTTTTGGTTGTTCTTGCTGATGCTGCTGCGAGAGCTGCAACAGGCTGGATCACTGGGGTAAGGAGTCCATTGTTGTAGGTGCGCAATCGAGGGGCATAGCTTGAGATAAAGGACTGAGGCGGATTTGGTGGGTTCTCGGAGGCCATATTGATTCGAGATGCTCAGAACATGCCCAGTCCAAGATGTTCAGGGTTGGTGAGAAGGGAGGTTGAATGCGCGTCTTGACACAATTCGCGGCGCAATGCCCGGGAAGTATTTTTGAAAACACTTGAAGGGTGCGCGACCTCAGGCGAGTCTTGCGCAAGCTGAACAATGCGTGAAAGTAATCTTGCTGGGAAGAATCTGTTTGAAGATGCTCAAAATTCATTGTCGCGTCTGAACCGTGAACTGAATAACGCTAGTGGTCCAGGATGGCACGTGCACTGACGCTAGTATAATTACCAGCCGGTGTGTTCTCGTCAACTTCTCTATTTTCTCTCTTCCAATCTTTTTACTACCTTGTGCAACAGCAATTTTGATCGCATTATTCGATCAACCAGTGGTTGAAGGTTGGACTTACTCAAGTTACGTATATGTTCCAAAGTTGTGCAGTATATACACTTGTATAGGTTCCTTCTGAATCTTCTGTCCAGCTTGACTCGGAGGCTCTTGCCGTCAGGTCCTGAATGGCCTGGCTAGTCTTTGGCAGAATCAAGATCTATGAATGGTTCCTTGACATTAGTTTCCTTGCAACCAAATCCTGGAGTATCCATATCTACGTTCTTTCTATCATCACATCCACCAAGCGTTTTCACATTCTTTAGCGAAGCTCAATTATCAGAGTATAAATATCTTTCAGTATCACAATGTCAGGAATTCCCTCGAGTAGCGGTACAATTCAACCAAACGGGCGGAATCCCGCTATCACCCACGACTGCCCACAATGTCCGAGTCCACATGCAAGACCTAGGGGTTCCCGAGCACTCTGGCTACTTGCTCAACTACCAAGCGAGCTTCATAGCAAAGTTGTGGAGAGGATGATCGTTCCCCAGCGGCCCTGTCTGGAGCACATTTTCGGCTCATGTTTGGACACATGGGGTTGCCCGAACGGGTCTCACATGGACGTCCAAGATCTCAGGATGGTCATTGTACCCTGCCCTAGACTCACGTCACTCAGTACATTCTTCTACGACGAGGGCCACAAGATGTTCTTCGCAAATCATACATTCGTATTCGAGAATCGCTGCGTAAAGTTGGATCCTCGCATGAGAGCCGCCATAGATGAAGAGGAGCGGGAAGTAATACGCCAGGAGTACCGAGATTGCCACGCAACTCGACTCCTCGATTTCATTGATCGACCAGATTGGGTGGGCACAGGATCAAAGAGCTTCCAGACAGATGGCAGGAATAGATTGTTTGGGGATGTCGATAGCTATCGCTACTCCATCCAACATCTCGTTCTCACTGCAGCCCTTCCAGGCGATGCGACACGGTACCGACGCGATTGGGACTGGCCGCTCAAAGTCGACTGGGAAAAGCTACCCAGGCTCAAGACGCTCGTTCTGGATCTTCGATATTACTCATTCCGCCCTCGAATACGGCATCGAGTTACCCAGAGCGATTACGATCTCGCGATTGAGGACGGAGCCAGAAGGATGAAATGCTTGAAGCTAAAGCGTCTTGTTATCTGCGGGGCCTGCAGTGGACCTTTCCATGGTGTCCAGCGTCACCAAGGCAGGATGAAGTCTTTGTTTGAGTCGGCTGTGGATGTTGATGGAGCTTTGGAGTTTAGAGACTTAGCTATAAGAGGTGACTGGTAGCATTTTCAGCGTTTTGTATATCAAGCCCCTTGTATTCTTGTTACAGTAGCGCGAATCGATACCTTTTTTCCGTAATCTTTTCATTTCCTTGCTCTGTTTGTTTTCTAGTCAACAACGCCTGCTTGATCTGTTCTCTATCCAGCTCAGCTTGATCCTCGCCGACTCCCCATTATTACTTTAAAATGATCTCCGTTCTTCCTTGTTAACAGAGACGAGATGATTCACGTCAACACAGTGATCTGCTGTATATGGAGGTACGGCTTCTCTTTTCACCCCGGCACTCATTCCCGAACATCCAGCTTCAAGACCACATAGTTCCCTCAAGTGAACCCGGAACCTAATTCAAAACATATCACTACACTTCTCAACTTAGGGTTAGTACACTATCATGAGTTCTGTATACATTTCCGGTTCTTCTGGTTGTGATTAACAGGGACAAAAGCAATGCCAAAGTAAACAGAGGGCAGAAGATCCCAGCGATACCTCCGTGGTCCTGACTCCTTCGCTGAGCCTGACTGTCTGAGTACTTGGAAACGTATTGGACTCAGCAATATACCCTCTACTTGCGCTTCCAACGATCCAGACAGATTTTTCTTCTTCTCCAGTTTGTCGTCAGCTTCGAGCGAATTCGTGAGTATATGTGAGGGGCGTCAAGGACCCCGCTCTGTGCACAGATTTATCTTCACTCATCAAGACGTGGATGCTCGCACCGAAAGCCTCAAAACTTAGGTCTGGTGATACGATTTACCAAGACACAATCAAGGGAAGTGCACATTTCGTAGGGTAGTACATTCTTCCAGTATACAATAATTTTTTGTTTCATTACGGCACGATTCTCTTAGCCAAGACGACTGGTCCGGCCCTCTTCGCTATGCAATTCTCGCGTATGCGGCTCATCTATGCTTCATCTGTCAATCAGACTTTGTAACCTTCCATTTGGATCTCTGCTCGCTCCCGGGCCACATTCCAACTATCCTGCAAAGAGCAATCGACCTTTTTACAGAATACCCTCCAGACAACACTCTGTAGGCTTGCATACGACATTGTATATCCCATCTCGTACGCATTCATATTGTCCAATCCATTTTGCATCTTCGATCGAGCCCAAAAGTCTGGACGTCTCATGCGATCATTGGAACCCTCAATATATGCATATGCGAAGGCCGGTCCATACTTTTGAACGAGATCTTCAAATACGCACATACATTCTCGAATCCAGCGGTCATTCCATAAGTCTTCGATGGGTGTTGTGTCGGGTGTGTACAGACGGGATGCGTTTGCTGGTGGCACTGCCTGTGAAAAGGAACATCAGTCTACAATCACCAAGTTGATTTGAACCGTAATTGGGGGAAACTGGGTCCCTGTGCCATTTTTACAGGAAAGAAGTGCGAGGAAATATTGGAATGGCGCTTACCGTGTTGTTGAGGAGACCGGAGGCATGAAGAGCAGTCTTGGTCATTGTGAAAAAGCCATGTCCCAGAACTTCAACAATGACACCCAGGCTGGCCAAGTCATCCGAAGAAAGGCTTTCGAGAAATTTCGACTGCTGGGCTCGGATTACAGACGTCTCATCGAGTCCAACCTATGGAACTGTGAGCTTCATCGCGAACTACGTCCTGCGCCACTCACAGTACAATCTGCTAATTTGTATAGGAGATGGAGAGACTTTCTCTTGAAAAGCGCTAATCGTTTTGAAAGCTCGTCCTTGGCAATATTCAGTGTTGGCCAACCAGAGCTGTTAGTCACGTCCATCATCTCAGTGATCTCATGCTCGACCAAGAAGTCGATTGTCTTCCGCCGGCAGTGCATCTCATCAATCCAAGGGTATGAAAGTATTGAAACGACGATATCTCCTGGTGGTATCCTAGACGATAGGATCGTGGCTTGATCTACGTTCGTATAGGCAAACTTGTCTTTATTGGTGTTTCGTACGGATTTCGAAATTGAGCATTCGTAATTTGAAAGGAGAGTATTGAAGTCCTGGCACTTGTCAGCAGATTCAGTAATCGGTGGACCAAGAAGACCTACTTTGGAGAGGCGCAGAAGAGATCCCGCGGACTTAGGGTCTGTGTTAATCGTTTCTCCTGCAATTTGAAGACATATTTCTGGTATCAATACAACTCCGCCGTTGCTTCGGAGGAGATTTGAGCGCATTGCCGCGCCACTGGTATGATTGGAGTGTTTCTTCATGGAGTCAGCAACAGATGGAGTGGTCGATAGCTGGCACAACTACTTACTTTGTAAGTCTGCTGAGCTATCCACAAGAGGTAAATAGACGCAAAGATATCGGTTCGAAACGATGATGGGCCGAAGTTGTGCTACGGGTGAGAAACAGAGTAATGAACATGATGAAAGAGGACGAAAGAACTTCGAGAGGTCATCTTTATTGAAAGTGTTCACCCAACAAGGTATTTGAAGGGGAAAGAGCCATCGAGGTGGTCGAGGTCCACCTTTCCTTGGCCGTGAATGGAGAGGAAGGCGCGAGGCTACGGAGCCTCGTGGAGGGGTCGGCTTGACCATCAAGGTGTATGTCAAAGAACCTTGCTCGTGACCACTACTTATAGTCCGGAAAAGCTTGGAATCCGATGCTTGACTCATGCTATTGCGAATGGCGCAATCCATGCAGGTCTTTCAATTTGAAAATGGCATGCTGATTAATTGTTCTTGGAGATCCACTTCGAAGGTCTCTGTAAATGGAGTCAAATCTCAGAGCATTCATACAAGCTTTTGAAACTATGACAGCGATTTCGGGTTGGTCTACAGGAATGTAGAATCACCAATCCCTCGAGTAAAAGTATCCTTGAAGACATCATCGTGCTCATTATTGTGCTCGTTACATGTTTGGCTTATTTACGTCTCGCTTGAGTCGCTTCCAGAGGCCAAAAGGAAGGCTCCTAAGCGAAGCAACCAAGATGGCCAGTGAACAGCCAGCTGGACATATGCAGCAATGTCTCAATCCTGAAATTGCATCTCTAACACTCGAAACTCACGATCAAAACTTTTAAGCTGTTGGAAGGCAGCTCCGGTAACCAAGCTCTTGAAAATGAAATGTATCCTTAATGCTATTTCTATTATAAGATGTCTTTTGCTGAAATCAACGGCCAAGGGAGCAGAATAGAGAACAATCATAACATCCGTACAACTCCGACCTTGAGTCCCAACATCATTGCACATGTCAAAGAATATGGTAGGTGATGCCCGCATTCCGCACAGCTTTCGCTCTCATCAAGGACTCCTTGAAGACCAAACCTGTCCAGGACTCCAGGATGGGAGTATTGGGAACGTACAACGATTGAAGCTGGAGCTTCGCCACGGTATATTATTGGGAGTTTAATGTACTAAGCATATTACAAACTTTCCAAGGATTGCGAGAAAGAGACAGACAATCGGGAAAGGACAAGGATAGTACGAACCCAGGCTCCAGGACTAGCGGCGGATCTTCCCGAGCCCCACCAGATCAAGCTCCCCGCAGCTCAACTCCATGACAGCCAAGCTCGAAGCTCAAGCTTCACATCGCCATGCTCTCACGCCGAGCAATATTGCAATTCACTACACTGCCCATTCGACGCCTCTACAGCTCACAGCATGGCTTTGAGCCTGTCCCAAACGTCATCGGACCCCTAGACACAATTTCCGTCGAAGAATTCCGGACTCGAGCTTTCACGCCCGAGAAACCCCTCCTTATAACAGCTGGCGATGAGAACAGTGTAAATGGATCAGGATGCACGATACCAGCCGCAGAGAAATGGTTCACAAGCATCGCATCAGCCCCAACATCTAAGGACTCAGGAAGCCTCACTCAAGAAGATGGCATCGCCACTCTCTCACAAGAATACCTCCGTCTTTATGCCTCCACACTCCTGCCCTACGAACTCATAACACCCCAAAACCCCGATCCAAACCCCTCTTCTATAGAATCCAGCGAACTATTCACCCTCCTAAAACACTACACGCAATACTCCTCCCCCACCTCAACATTCCACACCTTCACAGCACCCCTCTCGCTCTTCCTCCTCGCCTGCCAATCGTACTCTGAACCCCCCTTCCCATCCTCAACACCACAACTCTACATCGCCCAAGCCCAACTCACTTCCCTCCCCTCTCCCCTCATCGCCGACCTCACAACCCCCTCCCTCATCCTCCAAGCCGGCAAAGGCGACATCTACGACTCCAACCTCTGGCTCGGCATCCCACCAACCTACACCCCCCTCCACAAAGACCCGAACCCTAATCTATTCATCCAACTAGCTGGACAGAAAAAAGTGAGGATGTTTGAGCCGAGAGTTGGAGGTGCGATATTTAGGGATGTGCAGGGTAGGATTGCGAGGGATGGTGGGGGATTTGGGATCGTTGGGGGTGGGCAGATGAGGGGGAGTGAGATGATGGAGGGGCCGGAGAGAGGGGCATTGTGGGATGCTGTTTGGGGGTATGATATGGAGGAAGGGAATGGAAGGGGAGATGGGGAGAGAGGGTTTGAGACAGTTGTTAGGCCTGGCGATGCGCTGTTTATACCGAAAGGGTGGTGGCATAGTTTTAGGAGTGTTGGGGAGGGGGTTACGGGGAGTGTGAATTGGTGGTTTCGGTGATAGCAACATTGTAATGTTATAGTGGTACAGTGAAGGGCTTTAGATCTTGCATTTGTGGCATGATTTGTATTTGTACAAGAAAGGCTCACTATATGGCGAAAAAGAAGATCGGTTGTGCATGGCGCAGAGTAGGATATCTAACATCGAATGATATGATCTCAGATTCTCAAGACCTGTTGCCTGCGGTGAATGAGTTCATCTGGATGCACCTGTCTAGCTTATCTCATGTCTATACTGTAATTACAATATATACCAAGTATAAAAGTTGGGACTCGATGAGATCTCGGTCTGTCCAGTATCCCAAAAGGCCTTCTTCAGAAGATTGGAAATGTTCCATTCGAATCAAAATTCCATCTTATACTAGATGCCGAAATTAGAACACCATACATCCTGACCATTTAGCCTACTCTCTAGGCTTTCCTACATGACGAAGAGCTCAGCTATCCGCTAGAATTAACTCCAGTCATCCGCCCAATCATCACTGCTGTCGATCGCCTGGATCTAAGCCCATTGCCATGGTGCCAAATCGCCATCATTGTATGTACCATTCTTCTCTGCTCTCACCAAGGGGCACAGTTCATGTAGGTGGTCCATGCAGGGTACCCAAGGCTCATCCTCAGATCCGAGCATGAACCTCTCCAGCTGTTTCGTAGGTGACTCTTTGCCCTCGACTTCGTTCCAATCGCTGTTGTATATTTCCTGCTCCGAATCGTAGACCATCTTACCACCGCGCATCACTAGCTCCCTCTCTGTGAAAAGCAAAAGCTGGAACTTTTCGAGCTTCAAAATATCTCGTAATTTATAGAGTGTCTGTTTCCAGACACAGCGGCTTTCTCTCGGATGGTAGTCGTTGCTGGAACATGGTCTCCCGGTACTGTTGATGTGCAACCTTTTGAGCATTGAATATCTAATCAAATATCGATATAAGGTTGGTGTCATTTGCGTAGCTTGTGCCATATGGGAGATTTGGAGGGTAGTGAGGTGTGGGAAGGTGAGATCGTTGAATGGCGAAGACAGGTAAAAGAGTCTCGGTGTTGTATCGTTAGGATCAAAATGTTCCCAAGTATTGAAAGAGTCTCCGCATCTCAAATCCAAACTCTGTAGAGGCATTGAGCCCATGAACAGTGATAGATTGTGAGGAATTGTAAGACTTTCGAGGTGAGTATAATCCAGATTGCAGCCGCTGAACTGCACATCGAGTTTCTCGACATGCCGGACCGCATTTCGCATTGTTGCCAAATGATTAAGAGGCGAGTCGACATGCGCTTCGTCAGGAGGCACGAAACATCGCACCGGCATACGATCCAATTGAAGAGTGGTGAAGGGCAACGCTGCTGCATTCGCTCCCATAAGCATAGAACTGTATAACCTAACAGCTAGAGGTTGGTCTTGGATTGTGCTTTTTGGACCGACGATGCCGTCCATCTTTCGCACTGTGTGCCAGAGTGAATGGAGACAAAGATCCTGAAACGGATATTCTCCAAATTTAACATGGATTTTTTTGACATTCGGCATCACAGCCAAAGTACGTGCGAGCAATTTTCCGTTGCAGAAATCATTGACATCACCGCCAGGATTCATGGTTGTTCCTTCGCGTCCTAAGGATGCTGCTCCTGTGGAAGGCGAGGGACGCGCGAACATCCATTCAATGTCGTTGTTGAGTTTTGTGACATCTTCGAAAGCATAGTTTTATGTATTACAGGATTCGACTTCAATCTCATCCACTTAAACCCGAAGTATTAGCATGCTGCTGGAAGAATACTTGAATCTCGATCTTCAATTGAGGAGATGTAGTCGATTGGTTTCAGAGGTCGGAAAGGAGATCAGAGACTGGCGGCATCTTACATGTCGTGCAAGAGCGTAGTCCACATCAGCCGGCGAGAACACTATTTTGTTAATTCTCTCATTTAGCCAAGGACGACGAGAGGCCTCGATAAGCTTCTGGACATGATTCTTGTTCGGACGAAGCACAAGACCATGACTCCAAGTTCTCTCAAAAGCAGCAATAGACCAGATTTGGGACACGAGACAAATGCTCAAGTGCTCCTCGAAATCGACAAAGTCGAGAACTCGTGATTTGAGTTCAGAAGGCAGTTTGGACAAACAGGTCGCGTCCCGGGGGTGGACTAGAGATGATTCTGTGGAGATCCATGGCTTAGATGAGCACTGAGTGCGCTGAAATCTTCATGAAGCACGATCCTATAAAGATTCAGTAAGCTTTCAGTAGTAAATGCTGGAGGAGTGAGAACGTGACATCATTCACAGATATCAAGCCAGCCTCGTCCACCCAGAAGTGCAGTTGAACATCATGTACCAGTTGATGCTGTGTAAGGAATCGAGAGTTTCTGAGGCAGGGGTTCTACACATACTCACGAGGAATCCTTGAAAATGTGTTCTGGGTTTGTCCGGTTCAATCGGCTCAAATCCTAAGACGAGACTATCGGACTGTTGAACACCACCGAACGACTCGACAAGCTCTCCGTGAGCAGCCAGCCATTTATGACAATGAGCCTCGTCTTCTGATGACCAGTATCGCGATTGATCACTCTCGGTATTATTGGGAGGGCAAAACTTCGATCGAGTGGGATGAAGGAAGAAAGAGCGGTCATCTAACGTTGGTGGTACAAAATCCCGCGTGATGAACTGGACGGCTCTTGCCGAAGCCAGCAAGCGAGAGACCTTCCGAGTCGACATCTACAGGTACCCGCGCACTCAACATCCTCTTCCTGTAATTATTCTTTCAATCCTACAGATTCAAAGCTACGGTCGTACTCTGCTTCTTATCCTCGCATTCATACATCTCAGCTCCAAAGGACTTAAATTTCTTCTTTGTGGAACACCTTTCTCCACGAAACTCCGGTTTCTAACAAGATCACGCCACTCTGTACCACACAGCTACAACTTCTCCAAGGAAAGTTGGTCGAGTGAAATTGATCCATTCAAATATAGGTCTCATTTCCATATGCAATAATACAAAGCTCAATCGAGATTTTCGAGAGCATGCCCGACGCCATCAATGCAACCCGACCCCATTTCCCTGTTCTTTTCCGAACGCCCAAATCAACTCCGCATATCATATCGTACCTCATCAACATCCTCCCAGACTACGACTTTGTAACACCACCCTCATCATGACTGAACAGGTGTACCAGTCCCATAGCAGATCCGGCCGCAGCTCCACCAACGATAACCATTTGCAACCCTCCCCAGCATCCAGCCCGAATATTCTTCCCGCTATCCCAACCAACTACCACGCACGTCTTGACATATCCGAAAACGTATAACGCGATGACCATGACTCCAATCGAAATATAAAGCCCTTCGTAGACCTCATTGGCGCCAACAAAGAAATACGGGATGAGCGGGAGGAGACCACCGAGGAAATACGCCAGAGCGATAGTGAGGGCAGAAGTAAGAGCACGGGAAGAAGCAGGTTGTTCCTCGCAATGCTGGAATTTCATAACGAAGTCTACCAAGTGTGGCGAATCAGCTAGGTGCTCCGTGAGGTCCCGGACAGTGGTTTTAGGCAATTCGAAAGGCTCGAAGACTTCGGCGATGTCGCGGACGACGGCTTGTGGGTTCGTGTTGACTAGTTGTTGAGTTTCTTCTCTTTGGGCGTGGTAAGATGCGCTGTGAGATATTAGCAAATGCTAATTGTTTCGCAGGAGGGCAGGAACTTACGCTTCGCTTTTGGCTCCGAGATATCCTCCCAGTCCCATTGAGATTGCTCCAGCAATCAACTCTGCAAATCCTCCATAGATAACAACTTTCGTGTTTCCTAACGCGGAGAGGCCAGCAGTCAAGGCAAATGGAACGGTCAACCCATCAGATAGACCAATGGTCGCATCCGAGATAACTCTCGCATCGATCCTGAACCCTTTTCTGCGGTTGACCTTCTCAGTCCTAGAATCCTGCTGCGACTCAACATCTGTATCCGAGTCTCTAGACAATGTTCTCTGTAGGGGTTCTGTCTCTAGTCCACTATCCTGGTCAAGCAATGGCTGGCGCGTACCATTACTCCAGTTCGAAGCCGTCCCATAATTTGTTTTCGAGCGAACAGGAATCGGCGTAACAGTCTGGTGAAAGAAGAGATTCTTCAAGCCAACGAGAGACATGGCTTTAATCAGTGACGGTATTCTTTTCCTGCGAATGATTGACCTGCGAGGTATTGGTCTTCTAGCTTGTGAAGAGGCGGGGGAGGCGTCGTCTGAAGGCGAATATGGGATGCTGCTCTCCTGACTTTGCTGATCTCCAGAGCTCAATCGTTGATCGTGACGTGCAATATTCAGCTTGTTTGTAGTGTGCCAGCTTCAGTCTCAATACCGGGCACGGCCAGCTCTATGTACTTGTACTCCTCCTCTCCTCTGTCCAATACGGCCGAACTCTAATTCCAATCCACCTCTCTCTTTGTTTCGCAGCGCAGGGCAATTCCCAGAGTGTGTACAGACTATTGGTCAGCAGCAAGTAATTGCGAGGCTTCTGATTGGTCGCTACCCTTGCTGTCAGAAAGCTTGTGGCTCGTTAGCGGCCGTTGATTGGTTGTTTGGCTCGAGCGGACTGAGTTTGCGCAAGTGTGGACCGCGGGAACCTTGTCAGACCCCGATTTAAGAGCTCCGATCTTTTTCTGGCGGGACCGAACCTGAATGGAAGTCGGGTTGCAGCTGTGAAGTGGAACCTTTATGCAGGTGTAGATTCGATGGGATGCAGATTTGTAGTTTATAGCTGCAGATGTGGCGTCGTAGATGACTTCAGATGAATAATGCTTGACGTCTGATTGGCTTGCTCAATTTCAGTATTTGCATTTCGTTGTGTTCAAGCTTAAGAGTCGCCTTTTGGAAGGTTAGGTCAGCTTGCGCGGTCTGGATGCTGACTTTTATTTTGTACTCAGAAGTATGCCCAGACACGGCTGTTTTGTCACTGACGGCTTTCTCCTCGCCTTTCTCGGTCCCGAGAGTTACCTCCGTATTTCTCGGCGTGAAGAACATTTCCTGACGAAATATGAGATTGGTGGACGTAAGCTAGTTTTCGGAACTTGTGATTGGCTTGTTCACTGTCTCAAGAGTACGGAGTACGGATTCGGTGTCGTGTTTGATGACGGACTTATGACTTGTTTGATGGCTTGATGCTTGAAGTTTGCAGGAAACCGACTTGCATCCGTGAAGTTTGGGTTACGTCAGCTTGTGATTTCCGTGTGATACGCTCCAGATCTATCTACACTTGACAAAAAAACAGCACATAGATATTGATTGTCGCTTGTGCTCTGCTTGCGCAAAGTTCTGCCCCCGGAAATCACCCCAGACAGGGGGCGTTGGCCTTTGTCTGTACCTGGATTCGGTATCCGGATTTCGCTGCCACTTAAGCGAGTGTTTGATTTGTTTACCTCCAAGCCGCAATATATTGCATACGGTATAGCAATTTTACTCTGCTTGCTCGTCAATCAGATACTGTAATCTGCTCCATTGTCTGTACAACAACGGATGAGTTGACTACATTTGCAGTGTATTTGCCTTTTGTACCCGATCAAGCCTGTTACGAATTTCCATTTTCCCAATTTTGAACTTCCAACAAGTTTGAGTGATCTGCGCCGAATTTGAAGTCTTTGAAACCAAATGGTAAATCAGAAGGGTATAAATCCCACGCCAAAAATCAAAAGAAACACTAACTCCCAGCTACCCAAACCAGGACTATTCGATTTACAGCGCACTAAAACACCTTCCATCACTTCCTCGAACTCTTTTTCCTTCCATTCCAGGCCTTAATACCCTCCTTCCCACTCTCCTTCGCATTCCCCCAGGCCTTCCCACTCCTCTCCTTAACTTGATGTTTCTCCGCCTCATCCCCAATATCCTCCATCACGTCCCCACCAATACTCGTTCCATGTACCCAATCCATCAATCCCCAAGGCGCAAAGTTCCCTCTTCCATGACCCTCACTATGCAGATCCTGACGACGGGCGATACCGCCCAACATTATGCCTGGTACGGTAGCGTACCCGGACATAGTGAGAGTTTCTTCGAGAGTGATGACGGAGAGGAGGAGCAGGTAGGTGAGGAGATGTGTGCGGAAGACAATGGAGGGGAGATACGTTGGGAGGAAGCGGAAGAGGATGTAGGAGAGCGGATGGTCATAGTGTGCTGTGAAAGAGTACGGGGAAGTGATGGAGTGGAAGTAAGTTTTGTGGAGTTTGCTGATATAAGTCGAGGAGTCGGGGTGGAGGATAAAGCGGTGGATATAATATTGTAGGACCTGATTTATGTCAGTTGCATATAATAGAAAATTGCCAATGTCCTGTTGAGATCTCTACACGTTGGTGCACTACTCAGGTCGGTATTCGGGCTTCCTAGCCGCAAATATGAAGTATGCCGGACGATACACCTAAAAGCTGTACATACCTCGCGTAGAAGCAATCCTCTCACAACATCCTTGAATATGGACCACGGCATCGGCAATGTCGTGCTAACTTTCAACGCGCTTCGTATATGCAGCACTTCCGTAAACAGCACCTCCACCGTGGACTGTATCGCAACCCCCAAGAAGATATTGACCAAACTCAATCCAATCACTTGCAGTACGGAAGGGGTCCCGGAGCCTCTCTTCTTTACCCGCACCCCGCCTGTCCTTGTCGGCAGCGCAGCAGAACCCTGCGTCTTCATCCCGACGGCCAAACTCGGGATAATAGAGTCGAAGAGGAGGAATAGTAGCGAGGGGACTAGGAAGAATAAGGCCCGAATTGCGAGTGTGCCTACGACTTCGACTTTCAGGGGAGGCTGGCTGAGAACAAGTGTACTCCATGTCTGCGCATCCGTTAGCATCTGCAAGGCTGGAGAGGGGCATGGGGTGCAAATCGGCATTTGAGTTTGCGAGATCGCGTACCATGTAGAAGAAGAGAATGTTGATTGATGTGCTGTATGAGGTTAGGGAGGGCATGAGGAGGTAGCCCACGACAGGGAGAGAGAGCATGGCGCCCATAATGGTGTTTGGTGGTTAACTTTCTCACCCGAGCGAATGTTGAAGGATAGCCGAGGCTGAAGATATATTGTTTGCAGGTCAATGAACTGGAGGAAAGTCAATGTAGAAATCGAGATCGTGACAGCAGACAGATGAGATATACGAACTGTATATCGCGCAAGAAAGATATAAAATCCTTAAGAGAAGCTCTGGTTGCAAACCTTCGAGACTGTCGCAAGATATGATTCTACTGGACACTGCCGGTTATGACGATGTCATTGCTGATCTACTCCTAAGCAGGATTTCCTGCAGCGGCTGAAGAGCTGCAATGCGAGGACGGGGCGGCGAAATGATGTTCCAGCAGCAAGCCTCGCGTAAACATGTCTCTCCTTATCGAGCCATTCAGGGGTCAGGTCCTCGCTCATATCAGCCATGATATCAAAAGCACCAACATAAAATGGAAATTATGCATTATGAGCTGCGCGTAGAGTAGCATTGAACCGCAATTGCATGATTCGAGTGCTTCTGTTTGGACGGGAGCGTTTCTCCTACGAAAGTTATTATTTCGTTTGAGTTTCAGAGCTCATTTGCAAGAACACATCTCTCCTCTCTTGAGATGTCCCGAGCTCAGGTCGATATGCTTCTCTGCAAGTGATCCCAGAAAAAGAAAAGAGACCCTTGAACCCAACAATACTCTCCCCCCGCACGTCCCTCCGCATGTACCGAACAAGTGAACACCCAATCGAATAGGAGGTCAGATTAGAATTCCCCGGGATTGGATGTTCATCTGCTTGGCCCAGGGTACACGGGCTGACTGACTTTCCTCATGTCCACGCCCGCGCCCAGTCACAGGCTTTGAAGAGAAAGAAACATGCACCTGTTGACACCACTTTCTCTCCGATATTTACTTTTTAATCGGCCCAGCTGTTTGTTTCTTCGTTTCTTCTTCTGCTCTTCAGAGTTCATCCCTCCTTCTGATCTTCCTACCCAACGCGAGCACGATCACAGCTTGAAGGTTTCCCCTCCAGCTCACCCAAATTTCTATCATATTTGTGCCTGATCCAGTCCCACGGCTTTACTTATTCTGGATCCACCTACCCTTCTCCTTCTGAACCCTCCTTTTGGCTCCCGGCGGCCCCGCTGGACTAATTTGTAGGCTGCATCTTTCTCCAAGCCAAAGAAACACCGTCGCGCGTACTATTCAATTTGACAACTTCCTGCCTCACTCTATATTTCGAAATCACGATCATCATTGCTTCTGCTCGAAGGTTCATTCAACGGCTGTTTCTGCTGCCATCCTGAGACAGATTACCGTTCGTTGGGTTCGACTGCTGCAGGTCACCTGCATAAAGCGAGTCTGTGCCTGCTCGTAGCGTTGATTTTATCTCCCCCCTTGTTGGCTTCCCTTCTCCTGAAGACTTTCTTCCCGGGAACCTGCATCAGCATCGGCATCACCACACCGCGGACCTCGAAAGAAGCTGTCAAGACTATCGCACAGTCTTTAACTCCTTACCCCAGGCTGACACCTGCATTCTCTCCCTCCAATGGCATTCTGCGCATAGCTATAGTCAAACGTCCACCCAACGCGTCGAGTCGTCTGAAACATCTGGTTCTTGTCTACCGTTTGGAAAAGTGTCAATGCGTCCACCAAGTTGCTAGACCTCCCGGATTACACGCAGAAATCACCTCTGCTTCTCGGGAACATTCGATTTGGCGCTCAGATTAGATTCAGCCTAAGCAGCTAATAGTCTGAAGTCACCATGGACGGTTTCTCCACCCCTCCGCCAATTCCAAGTCGGACGCGGCAGCATGCACGGCGTAAGTCTCTACAAGGCCCTTCTGCCAGTTCCCAACGAGTGCATATACAACCGGCCTCTCCAGAAGTCATCTCGTCCTTGATCACGTCCCTTTCGATCATTTCTTCGCCCGCGAATCAGCTATTTGACGGCCTGTCGAACTCGTCGCCTGCTTCCCCAGCTTCAACGAACGCTACGAACCACACCTTCGGTCACTTCGGGCAGAATAATGGAGCGCGATCATCAGGTGGAAGCTTTGGTATAGATTACGGGGCATACGAGCAACCTTCACTTGCAGAGCTAATTGCTCAGGAGTCTGAGGCGAATTTGGACGAACTTGCGGCTCCGACGCCAGTAATAAGGACCGCAAAACCACCGTCAGGCTTTTCGCCTCTCACTGCGCCCAAATCACCTGGAGATTCAAGCCCTCTCAAATCGTTCCTGAGAGGCAGCTCACGTCCTTCGTCCAAAGGATCAATCGGGTCAAAAGATGAGACGAGCAGTATCGGCAATCTATCCGTTGAACCCGGGCAAGCACCAACCCACGAACTCCGAAGGAAGTCATCGAGCGATAGCTGGGGCAAGAAACAAGGTCGCAACCAGAGAGGTTTAATGTACATGAGTTCCAAGGAGCGCCTGCGAGAGAGGGAGCAAGATAAGAAGAGAAGTGGCAGCTTCACAGCGAGCAGCGGAAAGGGCCTTGGACTGGATCGTCTACCTATTCCACAGTTTGACTCGGACTCATTCATGGCAGAGAATGCTATCGGAGAAGAGCCTGAACACTCACCAACCAGAGGCAAGACGAGTTTAGAGCTTGACGCAAGTTCGGCGCCGACCACCCCTGGTGGAGGAATAGGATCAGGGCGATTCATACCTGCAAGAGACTCATCTCTGAGGAAGCCCGCTTCAGCGACAAAGAAGCGAGCATCGCAAAGGTCGAGCCGACAGAACGGGAAACAGAAAAATACTGAAGACGAGAATGATACTATCCATGAGCTAGACGAGGAACAGCAGGATCGCAGACGAGAACGAAGTCGCCGAGACGCAAAACCTTCTGAAGCAACCTCCAAGATGATGGAGCCGCTGGATAATCTAGAAATGCCGCGACATTCGAAAAGCAAGCACCACTCAGAAGGTTCTAAGGATCGATTGAGTGTTGTGGAGGATGCTGAAGAAGGTGCCCCATCTCCAGCTGTGGCACAACGCAAGACTCGACCAAGTCCGGAGCGTCATCGTTCCTCAAGCCAGAAGAGACGATCTGGCAAAGCTACACCTGAGCCTCAGGAGCCTGCTCAAGTCAAGCGAAGTGGATCACGACTGAAGCGACTATCTGCGCCTCTCAGTCCAAGGTCAGATAGGAACAGTAACCAGTTCTCGAGAGTTGGCTCTCCGGAGCCTACGAAGCCACAAATTCACGTGGATGATCGGCCAAACAGTGCTGATTCCATTGATGATGCTGTAGAGGCATATCTATGCTCTCCGCGCCTATCACAGAAGATTAGACATCCTCAGACTGGCAGAACCATATCGTTCTCAGAAGTTGGTGATTCTGAAGGATTTGCCGTGTTTTGCTGTGTCGGCATGGGACTGACCAGATATATTACTGCATTCTACGATGAGCTTGCTTTGACTCTCAAATTGCGGTTGATTACCCCGGATCGACCTGGTGTTGGAGATAGTGAGCCGTATAACGACGGGACTGCAACTCCTCTGAGCTGGCCAGGTAAGGCTCCCTGGTGTGTTCTTGATTCAAGCACTAATATATTGTAGATGATGTGTACGCAATATGTCAGACACTGAAGATTACCAAATTTTCCATCTTAGCCCACTCAGCCGGTGCCATATATGCGCTCGCTACCGCTCTTCGTATGCCTCAACATATCCGGGGCCGGATTCACCTCCTTGCGCCATGGATCCCCCCTTCTCAGATGAGTGTCTTTGGAGCTCAAGTCGCCTCACCACCAGCCAACTCGTTACCAACGTCACAGCGCATTCTCCGCGCCCTCCCAACTCCCATCCTCAAGGCAGCAAATTCGAGCTTCATGAGTGCTACTAGCAGCTCAATAACAAGCAGTCTGCCAAAATCCAAGGGACGTAAGCGCAAGTCCACTGGACGCGACACTCCAGCACCATCTGGAAGGAGCACTGTCACTCCAGGACTGGACAAGGAAAATCATGGCAGAAACTCCACAATCTATCCAGATCCATCTGAACCAGGGGCTCTCGAAAGAGCAGCCAAGGATCCTACAGATCCAAACAACGAGGCTGCGATAATAGCAGCTGCAGCCAATACGCTTGCAGACAAGGAACGCCAAATGACTTACGACACAAGACTTACGCATGCCATCTGGGATCTGGCAACATCTGGAGCTAATCCTGCGGTCGACCTATTGGTCTGCTTGGAACGGCGCCACACCATCGGCTTCAGATATGTTGACATCACTCGTGCAGTTGTCATTCATCACGGTAGCAAAGATACCAGAGTGCCTGTTGAGAATGTCAGATGGCTCGGCAAGACGATGAAGAAGTGCGAAGTACGAGTACTAGAAGGAGAAGGGCATGGTCTCATGGCCTCTGCGGCAGTCATGGGAGGTGTTCTTATGGAAATCGCCCGCGAATGGGACGACTGGATGAAGGTTACCGGGAACGCAGCTAATGGAAAGAACGAGACGGGAAGGAGGACCTTGAGAGAGCGTGCAAGTGTGGGGGGCTTCAGATAAGCAGGCGAGTGTACGATGAGTTGTATTGTACCATGGATGGGAGGAGCGTGCTTTGAGCTTTGGCGTTGACAGGATTGGAGGGCTGGCAAAAGCCCGTGGAGGTGTACTATTATGAGGTTCAAGACCTGGGCTGAGACCCGTACGTACGATGTATAGCATTGCTCATGATACTAATACATAATATATTTGCTTCACATAGACAAGAAGTCTGGTCAGTACTCGAGATGTTTGCCTGCGGAGAATAGCATAGTATTGAAGATTAGAGAGCTTGAAAATGAGCCGCGTACTCTATTGCATACATTTTCGCAATTCCGGCCATCCATGAAGCAATCCCCATGGATTAATAATGAATCCAATTATTCATCCGTCAGTTCATGCCTCCAGCAACCTTTCGCTGCCAGAGCCTCGTGATGTATCACATTGACCTCCTTCAAAGTGACGCTCACTCTGGTTGTTTTCACATCTGTTTCCCATGAAACGCCAAACGGGCTGTCGGGTACCCATCCCAGGAAGAAGCTTTTTAGAAGGCGGCCTGCTGCCGTTCGAGGTACGATCTGTCTCACCATCATCGTCAGGGCCGCATCAACCGAGCCGACCTCCATCAGCATCAAGCATCCATGCCCTGTCCGAACCACCATACGGGTAAAATAGCCGTATACTTCTCCACCCCTAACTCTTTTGATTCAGGGGTACTTGCACCGATCATCCCCTGGCTCCACAGCCCGCTATCGATTTCCCAGGGCCTTTAACCTCCTCTGGACACGATAGTGGAGAGTAGTGGATGCAAGGACGCGCCGTCGCCCGCCCAGCTGGATGCTGTCGGATAGGATCGAGGAGCTACAGGATGCGCGTGGCCTTATTTCATAGCCCATGCCCGGCCGGTCTAGGTACCCGTGTTGTAGTGCAAGCAGGTCAAGTGCTACTCCGCATTTCAAAGCTTTCTTATCCCTTCTCCTCTCTCTCATCTCGTGTGCTCTTGTTCCCCCCTCCTTCAAAACTTCAGCTCGAAACAGACCGTCCAAACGACATATACTTTCGTACGTTGACGGGAGCAAGTGATACCCTTTCGCATGAGCTTTGACACTCGATTTGCATCTCTATACCTCCGGTCCTGTTGAGGGATACTTTATTTCACTCCACGGCTACCCACTCGCTCAACACGCTTTCGTTCTCCGAGCTGATCTTGGCACTTTCTGGCTTCTACGACGATCTTACATCCACATCTACTTGACATACCCAGGATATAGAGCTGTAGCTCGGGCACATCAATTCAGATGTCCCGCTATCATCAGAGCCGTAAGTACAATTGCATATTTTAGAGTTTCCCAACTCACCCCGCTGTCAATCCCTTGATTCGATTCTACCAATGCGTTTCTCGAGCCTCGCGGCTGGTAGCTAGCTAGCGCTTGGGATCTGAGAGGTTGCCACTTCCACTCCCGTTTTTGCAACCTCCAAGAGCGGCACGAACTGCACTTCTGACACAAGATTGACCTTGGTCTCATTGAGGCTGTGATTCTCGAAATTGGAGAACACTCTTCCTTCTTTGCGGACTTCTCTACACTCCACAATTTCACGGGCTGACAGCGCTCAAAATCTCCAGCAATCCACACCACGCCCATCTTCTCGCGGCGATCCCCCTCCACCTCCAGCATGCCGTCCATGCGCCGCATCAAAGTCTTCTCCCTCCTCCTCGTAATGGCCATCATAACCCTCTTCTTCTACACCACCTCCTCATCCTCCAATTCCAAACACGACCTCGAATCCTCGCAAACAGGCGATTTCTTCTACAAGACCAAATCCGCGCTCGAGAGAACGCCAGTCGGTGGCGGAGCCTCAACAGCTGGGAAGGGGAAAGTCGTAGGCGCGAGTTCTGGCAGTGGAAGCGATGAGGATGACAAGGAGGCGTCGAGGGCGAGGCTGAAGGAGGCGGCGCAGATTGCAAAGGACAATGCGAATCTGAAGGCGCCGAAGCCAGATCCGCCGTCTAAGGTTGTGGGTATTGGGAGTGCGGCCGAGGGCGCGGAGAAGAGTGTTGCGGGGAGAAAGAAGTTTGGTGCTGGGGGGAGTGAGGCGCAAGTTCCTGTGAAGGAGGAGGAGAAGGAGAGTCAGGAGGAAGAGGAGGTTAAGGCAGAGTTTAATACCATTTTGAAGAAGGCGCCTAGTGAGTTCTTCCCCGCCTGGTTGCTATTGCAATCCTACCCTTCCACGTACTGTGTTGAGCCTAGGATTATGGGATTTTGAGCACCGCTGACAATAATACAGTAATCATATTCTCGAAGTCATATTGCCCTCACTCCGCAAGAGCGAAAGGCATCCTCCTCGAGAAATATCTGATCGATCCAAAACCCTACGTCGTAGAACTCGACCAGCACCCACTCGGCGCGCAACTACAAGCCAAACTCGCAGATCTCACAGGCAGGAAAACAGTACCGAATGTCCTGATCAACGGACTTACGATTGGTGGGGGTGATGATGTTGCGGAGCTTGATTCGAGTAGGAAACTGGTGGATAAGGTTAGGGATCTGGGGGGTAAGAGGATGTTGGAGGTTAAGTTGAGGCCGATTGAGGAGGTGAAAGAGACGGTGAAGGAGGCTGTGAAAGTGGGGGAGGAGAAGAATGAGGGGCATGGGTTGAGATGATAGTGTGCTATTCATTGGGAAGGAGATTCATCGAAGGAATCTGTGGGGAAAACAGGCGTAGAATTTTCTGGCGCTGGGTTAATCGGATTTGGAATTGGGTTTGAAATGGGAACATGCACTGCGACGGTGTTCGGATTTGGCTTCGGGTTGAGCTTGGAATCATCATGCCGTTTTAGGAGAGATGCCACAGCATTGCCTATACATATACAGGTCTACCTACGATGAAGTTGGTACTGTGCGAGCTATTGTGGTTATTTAGTTCTTAATGCACAAACTTTACACATAGCCCTCCAGGCTTCAATATTCGAGTCCATACTTGGGGAGAGAGACTACCTCTAGGAGATAGCATGCTTCTTAGCCAGCAAGTGCCACGAGAGACTTTGACTTCACGTTCTCAACATCTGTTTAGGAAAGTTTGTTGAGTATATCGAGACATCTCAAAGACCATACTCATCTATCCATCGCTTTTCCTGGATCTGCGCATTAGTAACAAGTCTGTCGCTACATAAGTCATGTATATCCAGACCTCGGCACTAACAAAGTCATATCGAAGAAACGGAGAATTCCATTCTCCATAAACCCGAACCTTTATTTCTCCCATCGTCACCCAGTGTCCCCTTATTACTAATCCACCAAATAACCGTGCCGAGATCGAAAAAAGCCTTTTCAATCTGCAATGCAGATGCAAATCAAATCAGATTCTGGATCTACTTTAGTGTTGACGTTGGGCTCCGGCTCGAGGCGAAAGGCGAGAGGCGAGAGGAAAGGGAAAGTCTTGAACGTCATTACCCGACTCGCCAAGGCGCCTCCGCCAAACCAAAAACAGTTAAGCGACAAGTATTTTGGAGATTTCATAACAAAATTTAGAGGCTGCAGGGCATGAGATCATAAGCTTATACCTTAATCGTTGCCGGCTTGGGGAAAGCTTACTGGTTGATCACTGCTCGAGGGTGTATAGGGTCCGAAGGCCGAAGCTAGGTCTGGGGGCTAGAGCGTTATGTGACGGTAAGAGATGCTTTTTGGGCATTTTTTTTGGATGGGAATGGTTGAGCTAGGGGTACTGGAGAGTGATGAGAGGCTCTTTTCAGGGGTCTGTGGGCTTGGCTGAGGATGGGAATTGTGATATCATGTTTGTTCTGGATGTCCGCAGGTACCGTGAGGTAAGTAGAACGCCGATCGATCGATCTGGAATATGAGCTATCAAGGGTTCTTTTTACATATATGTTTCTTCTCCCCTTCTCTTTACATATTATCAATTGAACTATACCCCATTTCCTTGCCCTCCAACGCTTTCATCTATCTCATTTGACCTGTTCTCGGTCCACGAGAAAGTCCTCAAGATGAAGGAACTCGTCCGCGACACCGTCTTCGGACATTTCCTACGGCTCGTCACGAAAGGGAAAGTGATGACTTTTGAAGAAGAGCGCGATTCCTCGTTATGGAAACGCTATGTCGACAAGGAGAAGAGCGGACGGATGGCGCATCATGGTCATACTGGTGAAGAGGAGAAGGAAAACGAGAAGGAGACGAAAGATACAGATGATTCCGAGAGTCCTGAGAGAGGAATTTGGCAGAAGGACGAAGAGTCTGAGAATAGAGCTGGTCAGAATCAAGCTGTGCTTTCACAGAACGGTGGACCGAGGAATAGCTCAGAGACGAGACTGGGAAGTTTGGATAATGGACAGCAGAGGAATGAAATCAGTTGTGTGCCCGTTGATCCTGAGAAGGGGAGAGACGTCTCGGTTGTTACTTGGTATGGAGAAAATGATCCAGAGGTATGTTCTTCACTGTCTATACATCAATCCTAAGCTTTCAAAACATACCAAAATATCTAACACTCTCCCTTAGAACCCACTCAACTGGAGCACACCCAAGAAGTTCTTCGTCACAGGCATGATCTGCCTCCTCACATTCTCCGTCTACATCGGCTCCGCCATCTACTCCGCCGGCACCCAAGAAATCACCCAAGTCTTCGGCGTCTCCACCGTCGCCGCAACACTCGGCCTGACCCTCTTCGTAGCAGGCTACGGTCTCGGTCCCATGATATGGGCCCCCATGTCCGAGATCCCTCAGATCGGGCGAAATCCAATCTACATCGGTACACTCGTCGTCTTCGTATTCTTCCAATTCGGCGTCATCTACGCTAAGAACTTCGGCATGCTTCTGGCATTCCGGTTTTTGACTGGGTTCTTCGGCTCGCCTGTCCTGGCTACGGGTGGTGCGTCTTTGGGTGATATGTATCGCCCTGCGAAGAGAGCATATGCCATTGCCGTCTGGGGACTTGCCGCTATCTGCGGTCCAGTCTTGGGACCTTTAATCGGTGGTTTCGCTGCGCAACATAAAGGTTGGAAGTGGCCGATCTGGGAACTCCTCTGGCTCTCAGGCTTCGCACTCATTGTGCTGATTGTCTGTCTGCCTGAGACGAGCTCAGCGAACATCCTGTACAGACGCAGTCGTCGTCTCCGCAAGCTTACAGGTCGAAGTGATCTAAAGTGCGAGCCAGAGATCCAAGGCGAGCAGATGACTGCCAAGGACATCGCGATGATGACTTTGATCCGTCCATTCTCGCTGACGTTCACCGAGCCCATTCTCTTCCTGCTGAACCTCTACATCGCGCTCATCTACGGCTTGTTGTACATCTGGTTCGAGTCCTTCGTGATCGTCTTCACCGGTATCTACGGCTTCAACCTCGGTCTCGAAGGCCTCTCATTCGTCGGCATCCTAGTCGGCGGTTTCGTAGTCATCGGCCCCTTCTTCGCTTACCTGTACTACATTCAAGAACCTCAATTCAACGAGAACGGCGAACTCAAACCCGAGAAACGTCTCCCTCCCGCCTTCGTAGGCGCCTTCTGCATCCCAATCTGCATGTTCTGGTTTGGCTGGTCGTCCCGTGAATCTGTTCATTGGATCGTGCCAATCATCGGCTCCTCATTCTTCACCATCGGCGCCTTCCTCCTCTTCAACTCCGTGCTCAACTACCTCGGTGATGCATACCCCGAGTACGCTGCTTCTGTGCTAGCAGGCAACGATTTCTTCCGATCGAGTTTCGGTGCGGGGTTCCCATTGTTCGCGAGCGCGATGTATAAGAAGCTTGGGGTTGCGTGGGCGAGTTCATTGTTGGGGTTCTTGTCGATTGCGTTTATTCCGATTCCGTTTGTGTTGTACTTTTATGGGGAGAGGATTAGGAAGGCTAGTAAGAGGGCCAGACATGATTTGTAGAGTTGTGGTGAGGAAGTGAGGTGGATATATGTATCATATGGGATTAATGGTGACAGATAGATGATGCATATTGGAAGCGAGCGTGGTAATGAGTTAGACCCGTAGAGGTTGGAGTCCAAGGCGTAAACGAATGGTTTATGGATTTGGTGTCTGATAAGCGAGCATGCTGGTCTCTTGAGTTTAGTAAATACAATGTAGAATGTTGAGCAATAAATTAAATTGCCCTTATCCTCTTCATGTTTTGGCTAGGCTCGCATAACCCCTTTCAAACTTCGGCTCGACGTAAACATTAGGAAGTGATGAGAAGCCAGCAATATAAGCCATTAGTCTATCTATGTATGTTCTATACAGCAAATTTCAAACGCTACTGGCTCGACGCTTAAAATGCCTGTAGATAGTCTCCGTCATACCTCCTGTCTCTGAGCAGCACTGGCTGGTACTTGCACACATCCAGCAAGCCTTCTGCACCACCATATTCCTTGTTGTTCCCGCTACACAATATGTTACAGCTCTTCGGACGCTTGAACAGCTGTTGCTGTCAGTTTTGAAGCGTAGTAACGTTCGCTTGCTACTAAAACGTGTCAGTGGTGGTTTCCTCGAGAGGTCTTGACGCAAGAGCGAGCATATTTTGAAACGGGACTTACAACATTCGTCACCAGCATATTTCCCATCTGGCATATTTGACTGACAGGAAGCAACGCAAGGTTCAACTGACATATTCGCCCATCAGCATACACGAATGCTCCGAGCAGACAGCCAGCAGGCGCATCTTGTTAACGGTCCTGATATGTGTATTATCCTACACTCTTCGGATGAGAGGGGTAGACAAAGGGAGTGTTGTCAAACACTCTAAGCGTACTGGGTCCACCTCAAACTTCAAGAGTATTTGCAGTCGGTGTAGCCAACCAAGTGTTGCAGAAATAGTTAGCTGGTTGTGGCAGTAGAGTAGCACTTCGGAGAGCACTCGACTCCCGCAAGCGCGAAGTTGTTGGCTGCGCAGAAAGCTTGACTACACTCGACTGTGATGGCATCAGGATGCCAGACGTACAGGCAGCTCCTGGCAAGAGTCCGAACTTCGGCTTCATTGGCGCGCCAAAGACTGAGTCTCAGAAGCAGGGACTATCGATGTTCATCTGGGTGGATATTCAGCGTTATATCTCGCTGGTCGGTATCCGAACGTCGTTGGTGCTGAAGTAGTGGTGTTTGTTAGTAGTTGAGGAGAGCAATGGGGAGGCAAGGCAGTGTAGGGATTTGGAATGAGGGGTGGAAGATACGGATGGGGCATTCGGTGCTTGTGAGGTTGCCGAGGGGTGGGTTTTAGGGTTGGCGAAGGAACTGGAGAGGTATATTAGGGAGTTGGAGTCGTTTGTTGTAGAAACAGCGATGTCGGGCCGAGGGCGCTGGGATGCCAGTAGGGTTTGTTGAAACCGGTCCTGGCTTAAGTGTATAGCATTCCTGCCGAAAATGGACATTCAGCTTGGTTATCAAGAAGGTTCCTTCGTTCTTTTTGATACTGGAAAACCTGCCTATAACTTCCACTTAACCACGAATCCAAACACCGTTCTCCTCAACTCCTCATCCCCTCTATCCTCCACAAACATAACCTTCTCCATTTTCTCCTCCAAAACTTTCTCTACCACAAACCCTCTCTCCCTTACCAGATCAAAGAACGCCATATCCTTCTCATACAGCCACGGTCTATAAGGCGTGAAGAACACCAATGCTTTTGCATCCTCTTGCTTCAGCAGCGTATTCTCAATCGTCGAGACCAACTTGCCATGTTCCGAATGATTGAACAACAAGTCCGCCAAAATCAACACCTCGAAGCCTTTCGCTTCATTCTCGTCAGAGTCTGACGGAAGATGTGCAAGCAAAGGCTCCACATCACCACCCCAACAATACCCCTCCGCAACCAACGCTCTCTCCTCCTTCCTCTCACTCAACGCAACAACATCCTTCCCCTCCTTCCCTTCCTTCTCCCCATCATAAAACGCATCAACATTCCTCCACAAATTCCCCACCAAATCCGGATCCGGATAATCACTCACAACCACCTTCCTCGCTCCCAGGACCGTACACACCAAACTCGGCAATCCTGCTCCAGCACCTAGCTCAAGCACCGTCTTGTCTTTGACGAGAGAAGGGTTCTTCTCGAGGTAAGTGGAGATTAGACGGCCGGCGTTCCAGAGGTGGTGACCCCAGAGAGGGTTGTGACCGACGAGGTTGACGGTGAGAGTGCGGCCGGAGAGGAGAGTGTGTGTTTCTGTTGTGGGGGTGGGGGAGGGTGGGTAGTAGTCTGCGGGTTCGGTGAAGAGGTCGAGTCCACCTTCGCCGTCGTCGGAGAGGGTGTCGTCTTGGGTGGTCATGGTGAAGACTTAAGCCGATATGGTTGTTGACGAATAGGCGAGGTGAAAATAGGGGAGTGAATCACGTGGATAGGTGGAGGTTGCCCGAGGGATGTTTCAAGCCCTCAAGGTTGGCTGGAGTTGTTTCAGTTTCTGGTTGTTATTGCGGCTTCGTTTCGATTGTCAGGATCGAAACAAGTGGTGGAAGAATAGAGGCTTACGATTGGCTCTTGATTTGAGTGGGTATGGAGTATGGTGCGATAGCAACTGGACAGGTGGGTGTCGGGTGTCGGGTCTCGGGAGTTTTGTGTACCTGGATGGGCCGGACGGGGAGACTTTGAATTTCTTCAGCTTCCTTATGACCGTGCTTCTATGCAGAAATAGGGTAGAGTTGACTGGTAGGGCTTTGTATAGGCGTTTTTAAAAATTCGTCACAGCCTAGCGAGCTTCCGAGTCTGGTTGTCTCTTAGTGCCGTATTGATTCTGCGTTGCAAGTGATGCAGGAAGTTGAAGTTTCGATGTTTTTTCAAAGCGAGGATTTGGTGGGAGGACTAGCTCACCAGACACCATCAGGTCCGGGATCCGCCTGGACATCAACTACGGCAATTAAGTGGGAGACACACAGCCAAATAGAAAGCTGATTCCATGACTGCAGATTCCATGCCAAAGTTATATACATTCATTTCTTGATATATCAAAAAGCTCATAACCCATTTTTACCCGGAACTCGATGTCAACATTCTGACCCCTCCGACCCCGCGGGACCCGATTAGATAAGGTCTGTCTACAGTACTGTACTGTAGCCTATCAATTTTTACTGATGTTCCGGTGCCCGTGCCTCGAAACTAGGGGCGCGCTACGTTACAATTCTCTCCCTCTTCCCAGCCTTGCTTGTTTCAAAGTTGAGATTTACTTTTCCTCTGGTATCGAGATCAGAGCAACAGCAATTGATATGTCTTAGATCTCAAGGAATCTATATCGCAGATCGTGTTTCTATAGACTGCTAATCGATTATCTGATATTGTTTACTTGTAGTTGGCCGAATCTTACCTACCTTGAAGCTGTTCCGTAGCCTTCTCACTTGCTACACCGCAGGGTCCTTTCTTGACTCGCTAAGCCTGCGGAAGTGGCGTTTTCTCACCAATCACACGCCAAAGAACTTGCTCACAGAAACATCCTCACCTCCATACCTTCACGTCCATCTCACCATCAAATGCCTACCATGATCCCATTTCTCCCACGCACGCCCGCAACGCCCTCCCCGCCAGAGTTGGACTTTATCGACCCTCGGACACAAGACAAGCAAAAGACCGGCGGGGTCAACTGCAAATTTAATGTGTCTGCCGCCGAGTTTCACGCCATCTTTAGTCAACAGACAGACGAATTGACACTCACTCTTTGTCCCAACCCCCAAGTCAACTCAAGCACCAGTCCCATCAGCTCGGATCCGTCCCATCACATTACACCGACAGATCCCCATCTGCAAATAAGAAACCTACCTACTTGAGATCCGCCGCCGACCATCCCCTCTCCAATTAATCAGCGCAAATCCCCTCTTTGTCCTCCCTCGTCCCTCCAAACATCGTCCTATGGCCGCAGTTTCCAACACTGGTTCAACGATCATCCCATACGAATCCCTTCCAACTGGCTGATCAACTTCCTTCAAGACCCTGGATCTAGAACGCAAATAGACGCGCCAGACGCTGGTACCAGGACAAGACAGGACAGGAAAACGCAGGACAGGTTATCAGAAGACTCGCTTGCTTGGATTCATACAGCCTCATTGCGTTGGCCCCCAGTGCCAGTTCATGCAGGCTGCTGCGATCCGGAAGTATTGACAGCATTTTCCGAGAACCTCGAGGCTATTTCAACTTCGTCAACTTGTGCAGCTTGCCTTGCCTTGCCTTATCTGCTGCCACCAACCTACCGAGTACTACACCCTATTCTACGGCCACTGCCGCCTACGACTGGACATGCCCTTAATCAATGGAATGAAGATGGCCTGGTATGTGCTTGTCCCCTTCACTGTGGATACTTGGCACGCCTGAGCGCCTTTGTATGCGCCGGGAGCCTCATCGATGTCACCGACGATGTCTGTGTTCTTGTGTCTAGTTGTCGTACCTGTAAGCACATGCTAACATTATTGCTACAGTGAGCCATGTATTCGAGGCCACCGATCTACGAAATGTACCCACGCGAATGAGAGACTGATGGTGCCAGTGAGGAAGCCAGGACGACCATTAAGCGCTTGCCCACATCCTCAAGATCAAGCATGTGGCTGTAGCAGTGTGACTGCTGCCATTCCACGGAAACAAGCATGCCACTGTGCGGCCGATCCAACTTCACCATCTAAGATTACTTTCAAGATCGATAAGAAGGCCGGTCGACCGTCGTCAAGTAGGAAACAATCCTACTCTGGCATTGAGAGGATGGATCCAAGCATGATAAAAATACATGGCGCGCAAGGCATTCCGGTATCATACTCAAATGGCTATGCTGTCGCGGCTCCAGCTCCACAGATGATCGGATTCGCGCCGCCGTACCCACAGCATCATTATGCCGTCCCAATCCAATCGCACCCGCAAGGCATTTATAACGGTACAAATGGTTACATAAATGGCGGGGTACATAACGGGCTCGAGCATGTCATGGAGAGTCCTTTGGCAACACCTGTGCCGTTCAATAACAGAGATTCAGGCAAGTTTACGAATGGAGGCTCATATATGGAACCTGCCGAAAGTGTTCAAGAGATCGCAGTGCCTAATGGAGGTTCATGTTGTGCCCCCAAACAGAACGGGAATAAAACAAATGGTCACAGCCATACATCAAGTGCCAGCTCAATATCAGAACCACGCGAACTAGCTCCAAAGGTATCAAGTTGTTGTTCCTCCAAGGCCAGACCAAAGCTTGAACCGATGTCGACGCAATCAACGCCACAGATGGCCCATCAAATGCTACCCCACAACGGAATACATTTTCAACCTACCGTTTTCACATATCCCGCTACCTACGGCTCTTTCCAGAATCCACTCCACCCAACCGCATGGCGACAGAGCGTGCAAACACATAACTATACCCAAGCGCCTTTCCCCCCAGGACAATTACCATTTGATGCACCTCTCGGTCCTAATCTGGATACTGTTCACACGTGCGGTTGTGGAGATGGCTGCCAATGTGTTGGCTGCGCCGCACATCCATACAACGACGCCACTCAAGACTACGTTCGTTCGGCTTACAATCTTTCATTGGAACACGTCAGTAACGAGCCCTACACAAATGGCCACCACCCAAGTCACAGCAACGGCAACGGCAGCATAAACGGAAGCCTTAACGGAAACGGCATATCAACAGCTCATACTCCCACAGCCGATGCCGTATCCTCACCCACAGCACACACCCCATCAAGCACCACCTCCGCCAACGGCGAAGAGCAGAACTACTCCGCTGCCGATTTCTTCTTCGTCAGCTACCCTTTCTCAGGCGACGGTTGTGGAGGCGACACGCAGAGCTGCCCCTGTGGCGACGATTGCGAATGTTTGGGTTGCACGATCCATCGACAGCCTCCTATACCGTGTATTGGCGACGATGCGGGCTGTCCTTGTGGTGACGATTGCCAATGCATTGGGTGCGAGATACACAAGAATGCGCCTGCGGCAGCTGAAACTCCTGAAGCACCACCACCTGCTGAGTGACCCGGGAGGAGATGATCGCATTATTTTCCTAGAGTTGTCATATGAAGCATGCATTGCACGGCGTTTTACGAAAGAGTATGGAATGGAATGAAAATATCAGCCACTTCCGGTTGCATGTTGGGGATTTTCTTTTGCTATTTTGGCAACGACGTATGAATTGACTGATATGCCATTTCATGAACTGCATATAAGGGAAGGGATTGATCCATCGATGGACACAAAATGGGCATATGGGGACCTGCTTTCGACATGCGAAACCAACTTGGGGGAAATGAGCGGGCATTTTCTCCTGAAATGAACGAATGATACCCCTTCTTCTTCTCTTTTCTTCTTCCTTTCTTCTGGCCCTTGCTTCTACACTAAAATAGCGAGTGGTCTTCTCTCGTCTTGTCTGCCATTGTATGGCAAGGCAATGATAGATATTTTTGGTTCATACTTCAGATAGAGTAGTAGTGTAGTGTGAAGTGGTTAGAAGGAACATTGCACAATCCTAATCCGACTGGGATGAACATGGCCTCGCCAAAACAAAAAAAGCCGCTGATCATATTCTCAAACTCTCAAAAAATCCTAATTCTCGATATCTCTCGAGGAAATGGACTTTCCCAAGCGAAAATGACGGCCTCCAACTGGCACCTCCTTCCTAAAAACACCTTATCGCTCTGCAATGCCAAATCTAAAACATGATAGTCTCTCTTCCTGTTTTACCGAGCTAGGTCATGCATGGCATTAGTAGACTTCTTTTTTCGTACTTTACTTCAGAAAAGGTTGCCTTGGTTGGTAGTGATAGGAATGGGGGGAATCTCTACCTATGCAGTGGTTCGTTGCCACGTCAACATTGCAAAAGTTGCTGATCACATTCCCGCACTCTCAAAAGTTTTGCATATTAGTTTATTTTTATCGATTGGCTGTACTAACTCAAGTGACTAAGTACATCTTCGCTATTGATTCAAAAAACTACCCCTGGCCACACAGACTCAAGTGTGCCAGCCATGCAGAATCATGCCACTTGAACCAAATGCTCGAGCTCTTTACCCAAAGGTATAGATAGGCATGGGTCTGCATTCCCTCCCAAATATGATTTCCGCGCGAATCAAAAAACTCATACCAAAAACTCCAAACCAGATCCTGGCAAGTATTCTCACTTTATCATGCACCAAAATGCGCCCCGGTTTCTCTGCTGTCATATTGTACATATTTCCCCGACTTTAATCATAGTTCTTCCCTGTCCATCTCCCACCTCTCTCTGTCACGCCAAGGAGAAAGCAGGAGATCCTCCTCTTATTCTCCTCTCTGTTCTCTACACCTTCTCGTAGAATTCCTCTCGTCTCGTCTCGTCTCGTCTCGTCTGCTTGCCTTCTCTTTTGTCGCCACCTACCAAGCAATAACCGTCTCCCTCTCCTCCCTCTTCCCATCCCTCCCCACCAGCGGTCTTTGGCATTTGACTTTGATATACCGCTCCGGCATATGAAAGTCCACAACCATCAGCTGCACTCTATTTTCCTCTGGGACGTACCACCCCGTTCCATTCTCACTCCCATTCGCATTTCCATTTCCATTGCCATTGGCACTTCCGTTCCCATTTGAACTCCCATTCCTCCCCATACTCTTCTTCCGACTCGGCACACCCTTCCCCTTCCCATTCGTCTTCCCATTTCCATTAATAGCGCCATTCAAATTCCCATTCTGCTCCCCAATATGAAAAGGTCCAGCATGCCGCTTCGCACCCGGTCCATAAGCTTCAGCACCATACTCATCACTCGACCCATGCATCTCATTAACCACCTCTGAGATCCTCCGTCCGCCCTCCCAGCCACCCACAGAGCGTTTATCTTCCACGACATGCGGCGGACTCGGATAACTGTTCATCTCGCTCGAGCTCGAAGATGAAGATTCGGGACTCGTTGACGCGGACAGAGATGGTAGGGGTGGGTCTGGCAAGCCATCTTCCTCGCACGCAGCTAGCCAGCGCCCGATCCGAGCACTGAGTACACCGTCCCACATGCCTTCTTGTCTTGGGCTTTTAAAAAGGAGAGAAATAGCTTCGCGGCGGATGACGGGGTCGCGGCATTTACTAGCTGTGACATGCAGAGGAGGCACAATGCCTGTGTCGAAGCTGAAGCGAGTGTTACGCGGGAGATGGATGGAGTCTTGCTCCGCGACGATTTTCTTACACGTGCGTACTATGTATGCGAAATCTTCTGTGTATTCATCGTAGAGCATTTCTGATTCGTTTTGGACTGTGGCGAGCATTATGGCGGTACATTTTTGGTTTAGGGAGAGGATTAGGGCGGCGGCGTTGGTGACTGTGCCGTCTGGGAGGATAGCTGTTTTGAGGAGTGGCGCGAAGGCTTTTTCGAAGAGGGAAAGTTGTTTGATGTGGTTGTTGTATTGTTTATTTATCAGAGCTGGGGGATCGCTTGTTGAGGGGGCGTAGCGCCTGTTGAAGAGAGTACGGCGGTAGAATTGGAGTGTGCGGTCCATGAGGAAGTCCCAGCACCTTTGAGCGGTGGGGAAGTCAGTGAAAGGTGCCGTTGGAATGGGGAGGTGCCAGATTTGATGCGTGTCCCAGACAAGGGGAGGGATTCCGGGTACCATCCCGAAGAAAAGACCGGATCCATCGAGGCGGACGAAGGATTGTATGAGAACTTCTTCGATTGTGAGGTCGTTCTGTAGGAGGGGAACCGGCGTCGGACTTCGAGAGGCGAGGGGTCTTTTGCGGCTTGTGATAGTTTGTGCCGCATTTGGGCCTTGTGATGGCTTGGGATTGAGTGCTGATGGAGTAGGAGGAGCTGTTAAAGGGGGTGTATACGTCGTTGGTGTCGTTGGATTAGATGTTGAGATGCCAGATCCTGAAGGTTGTCTCATGCCACCGTATGTCGAAGCTTCCGGTGAAAGGTTTCCTGCTGATGCTCTGCTCTCACTGACGTGCCGGGTCGTGGGAGAGGGCATCAAGGGAACATGAGTACTTCTTTTCCGTTGCTCTGGTCGGACTGGGACTTGTTGAAATTCTGTTCCGCCCATGTGACGTATCAAGAATTCAGGATCGTGGACAAGTGACTTAGCCAAATCTCCATTAGGATCTAATTCTATGAGATTGGCTTTCTCATCTGTCATGTCCGGCGGAGGATAGTTCTCGTTTTCGAGGTAATTTTCCACATGTTGGGTAATGGCTCTGTCTTTCGAGACATTGTCGCAACCTTCTCTCGTTTGAACAGTGTTGGAAACTTTGGCCACTTGTGCAGGCTTGAACCGTAACGTATCAATGGCACCTTTTCGAGGTATCCATGGTCGCGAACCAGGCTTGCCCATGTAATAGCTTCGGAGGATTTTCAGTCCTCCATAGATTTGCTGAACACTGGATGCATAGCAACCTTGAAATGTCTCGAAGCAGACAAATAGTAAACATGCGATGAGAGCATTTCTCAGCTGCGGCGAACCGGATGACGAGATGTAATTGTTTAGCGACTGGATAGCCTTTAGGTGTGCAACGACAGCTTGCTCGTGATGCTTCTTGTCGATACTTTGGATGACATTAACTTTCAGGCCAGGCCCAGGAGCAGTCTCTAGACTTTTATTGAGCGCACCTAAAGCGATGACTGAGTGACGGATGGCGGCTACACTATGACTTTCCTGAAGAACAAGCTTCGTCCAGAACGTGGGGTCATAGAAGCCTGACAGTTCGTGGGCAGTACGTTCAGTAAATATTTGGAAATATCTATGCTCGTCCTCTGTTGCGTGAATGGATACGCTTGGGCCGTATAAGCTGGTTGATGGTATCCGAGGTTGAAGTTGACTCAATCCACGGGACTGGGCTGGCTCAGGTGTATAGCCATCACAGACTCTTCCAAACTTTTGGCATCGGAGACATTGGGGTTTTGTTTCGTCACACTTAACCCTCCGAGCCTGCAGGAAACATCAGTATCCTTTTCGGGCAATGTATCTCGGATTGGCCACCTACCTTACAGGTCACGCATCCAGACTTGACCTTGGGCTTACTTGCACGGGGCTTTTTCACAAGCCGACTCTCGTCCGAAGAGGATGACCGCCGATACAGCTCAGTGGGATAAGCTTGTATTGCTGGAGGATACTGGACGGTGTGTTGCATGGCCATCTTCGCTGGATGTTGCACAGAGTGGTTGGCCATAGCTAGAAATAATGATCAGGAATACAGAGGTGCCCATAAGCAGCTTTCGGGATCGTCGCAGCTGCAACATGGATCGGTTCAGGGATCGGCGAGTGCATATATGTAATTCAGCGATTTAGGAAGTGGGACCTGAATCTAATTTGGAGTCGGACATGAGACATTCTTAAGGTGCATATTGAGTGTTGGACATGTTGCGGTCTATGAGGAGAAGAGTTGATAAGTATGTTTGGGGGTCCTGTAACTCAACGATTTAGGGCTCGCTAGGCTGTGGTCTGTGTCGGTCCTGCCGAAGTTCGACGTCCTTGGTGCTCCGGATGGGCGAATCAGCAGCTATCAAGCCCTGTACTTCCAGGGAGCGAATCGCGAGATTTGGGAACGGTGAGCCGGGGGCACGTCTTGGGTAGCTGGGTTCGATGAGGTATGGGAGGTCCGCGAGTTGGAGAGCATGGTGGCTTAGAACTGCCGGATGTAACACCTCTGGAGAGACAGAGACATGGCGCTCAGTACATCTTTGGACGGGGCATCAGTTATTGAACACAATCCATGATGAAGATGGAAGGTTTGATAAAGACATGATCATTATGATCAGAGGAGGTTAGTGTGAGGAAGAATATTGGCTTGGCCAGAATTCAGGAAGGAGGGGAAATGGAAGGGAAAGAGAGGATGCTAGGACCAGGAGCTGTCTAGCCTGCTCTGTCCGATCCATCCCATACCACATTCTCGACTCTGTCTCCCCCCAGGTTCTGGAAACACCCATCATCATGCTCCTCATCCCAGTGCATACCTCTTCAGAAATCCAGTGCTGTGGTTCATTCATCACACAGACCTGCCTGCAGTGTACGTACAGCGTCCCAAGAACCGATTCTCAGTTCTGACTGCACCGCGATTCGACATCAATATCGCGCCGATCGCCAGGCTGTCATGGCTGGAAGTGGATGTCACTGGACGACGAGAGGATGCCGCCATGGTGGATTTCGAGCGAAGCGAACTCGTCAGACATCGGTGCCAGTCAATGGAACGATCCGACGCATCCTAGAAAGACGGTCTGCGGGCAATCTATTGGATGGGTTACGGAGGGTTTCTTCATGAGTTCTTCCGTGCTTGCGGCTTCTGCCACATCCACGATTCCCCATGTCTTGAGAGGAAGCCGAAATTCTGCGCCTGATTGGCTTCAAGTACGATCCCTTGCGCGAAACGGGACCTCAACAGCCAGTTGCGGCTTTTGCCCCTATAACGTGCGTACAAGTAAATTCCATGGACCGCTATCAATTCGGAAAGGCGGCCGATATCTAGAGTATTATTTACTGAGATCGAAAGACGTGCTTGAGATCTGGTAAGCACTTGGGCGACTTTGGGGGCCAGCAAATTGGACAAAGGATTGGGGAAACATCGATATCTCCAGTCTCCAGGATGTCGTCCTGTCGTCCCCCCTAATTAACACTTAGTCGAAGCGAGCACCGGCGGCGCCATAGGGCTGCGTATCAACCACGAATAGAAACAGCGCCTCATAACGCCAATTATGAGGAGTGCATACTTTGGAACAGCGACATTTTGCTGCAGTCAAGCTCAAGTCGTCTGATTAGATGCTTCTTCTCGTACCTGATGCAATGAGGTCTAGCTAAGTATCCCTCCTTGACAGAATCATACCTATGTGACTGCCTCTATGGGGGAATAAGGAAATAGTGCTAGTCATTCCTTGGCTTCCCTAGCATGGGCCTCTTATTCGTAAGGCTGACTTCTTCATGCCTTGTGATTTCTTCCAGACCGTCCACACTCTCTGTGTTGATTCGGCCGATGCAGGTCAATCAGTTGACCATATGCGAGACGGGCCTGTTGATTGCTCCGGAATTCGCAAGTCTCTCGTCACATCTACCTCTAGAAAAGCTTCCATTCTTCTGCGCCTCCTTCCCTACTTCCCTCGGCGACCCGGAAAATGGTGAGCCCTAACGGTTATATCCATGCCCCCAGCCCGGTAAGATATTACCAAGAGCCTTACAAATTTCCCGACTTCTGATACATAAATAGACAATTCCTCTGATCGACGGGCTGCAGCAGAGTTTGATGAGGATGGAAATTCATTTGACTTACTACATTAGACCTTATCACAGACGTTATGACACCGATATGTCTAGGAGACGGTAATTGGATACGCCTCAACGCAATATTCCCATCTCCTGGGAAAGGGGAGCGGCAGAAAAAGACGTGGCACGACAGTGCCCTCCCGTCTCATGCAGGCCATGACTTTGAGGATGCATACCAAGTCCCAAGCGCTGTCGCGTGGGTGCAATTAGAAGCCTCAATCCGTTATTTGATGCAGGGGATGAGATTTGGGGGCGGTTCTCAGACGTCAATCAACCTTCCGAAGTACAAGCGAGCACCCGGGCTTGCTTGGGGAAGGATGTTGACGACCCATGCTTGTTGACCAGCGCATCTCTGGGAGATGAATTCCAAGTGAAACTTTCATCCCATGTCGGTTGCATGAGTATTCATTTCCTCCGAACGAGTTGTTCGCTAGGCGTGGACAGACAAGATCCTAAAGTTCTTTGATTATTGGGACTGTTCGCTAGAAATGAATGAGCGAGCAACGTCAACTGATTTCAACTTCACCTAGTGGATATGATTACAACTCTAGTCATGTTGCTGATATTACAAAGCCAAGGACAACGCATATGCCAAAGAGTCGGAAAAGATAGCTCCGCAAGACTTCGGGACTTGACTATCTATCAGAATAGGGGATCTCCGATCCCTTCGGAGCTCTTCTCAAGTTCCCTCTTTACTTCGCTAACTCTTCCCTACACAGTAGCGCCCAAAGAGAGTAAGCTGGGAACTAATTTACACACTATCAGGCAAGCTAAGGGTACCAGAGAGCGAGTCACAAATCTCAGGACCGATAGTTAGAAGACGACAGATGAGTTCTTCTATCCTTGAACTCCCTCAACATCGAGAAACCAGTCTAAGCCAGACCGTGGAGAACCCACATAGCCGGATACCGAGTTATTACCCGTAGGTCCCGATTCGGCAAATCGTACTTGGGCACCAGTCAAGATCATGCGCTTATCTGGAATTCACCCAACTTTCCAGATCTTAGAACATGCCTAGCCCTCCTTTCCTAGCTGACATGATATGGATGCTGTCATGGTACCGAAATATTGAGAAGTTGAAAAGGGTAGTCGAAGCATGTGCTTTCAACATGCGACGAGGATCCGCTGGCCAGTCCTTCAATAGCTAGCTACCTGAGAAGCTCTTTCTTAATACAGATAAACAAGACACATGTCAATACCAGAACAGAAGCTTCCTCATAGCCTAGAAACTTTCCAATATGCTCTAAATCAAACCTCCCTCGACTCCCACCAAAGCGCTTTATTAACTAGGTCAGCGACCAAGTGGCCCAGACCAACGATCCCAACACCCCAATTCCCGAGACATCAATCTGCTTACAGCAATTCTACCTGCTTACACCCATCACTTCCCAAGAACTCGGTCCAAGTACCAAACTCCAATCATGACATTCTCGGATCCCACGAAACCGATTTCCAACAGGACAACATTTTCCCTTCATTTCTCAATCATGACAAACACCTGACAAATCAACTCAGGCTCGATCAGGTAATCCAGCCCTAAAATGGCGGAATGGACCCCGCGCTCAGGGCTGTAAAGACACCCGACTGAACCCCGCTCCGCTTGATCGTCAGCCTTGTCTTCGTTTCGTTCAGTCGTAAGTATTTAACTGTTTCAAACGGAACCTCATCTATAGGTTCCTAGCCAAAGATTCTTTTTGTAGACTTCTCTGTGCCAGTTAGCCTGTTCGAGATGGCAGATCCAGCATTGTATACCTACCCCTCCCCTCTCAGAGGCTGGGAAAATGCCCCGCAGTTACCTGATGAGAAGGCTGAGGATGGGAAGAGTAAGTAAACATTCCCGCGGAGAGAAAGTCTCAGTATGTCCTCAATTTCAACGTAGAATAAATGCTTAGGAAATCTTCATTGACTCTCATTTCCAGGCTACCAGAATCCTCAAACGGGTGTATTAAGCAAGAGCTATGAACGCTTCACCGAACCACTCGATAATGGCAGACGAGGAGCTTTGTATGTTCCTCCCTTTCAAATTCCCTGGTCTGAATAGTTCCACAGGAGGGATATTGATTCTCAAGATAGTGATATACACATCTACTACTTCCAAGCCAACCCCCAACAACTCCAGTTCGCCAAAGAACTCTGGACGCGAATCCGTCTCGAATGCAAGTTTCCCATCTTCCCTCCTCTCCCCTCTCACACCTAAAACCACTCACCCAAAATCCACAAGAAGCACCACTAACTCCCCCTCCCCCACAGTCCCCGAACTCCGCATCTACACATTCTGGGACAAGCCCATCGGCCCGCACCCCATCGCCATGTTCGAAGTGAACCTCTTCACGCCCGCGCAATTCGGAGCTTTCATCCCGTGGTTAGTGATAAACCGCGGTCCGTTGAGTGCGCTGCTACATCCGAATACGGTGGATGAGGAGGGTAAGATGTTGGATGAGTATAGGGATCATACGCAGAGGGCCACGTGGTTGGGGACGCCGGTGGTGTTGGATTTGAGTATGTTTAGGAATAGGGGTCAGTGAGTTGGGGGAGAAGAACACGGGGATGAGAGGAAGAACTTGTGTGTAAAGAAAGCCTTGGGAATCTGGTCAAAATTGTGTGCATATGAAATCCAGGAGGAACGAAGGATTGGTACGCAGCCGAGTAAAGGAAGAAGAAATTGTTCGTTTTATTGCTCGACTTGGTATCACTACAACCCGCGGTGGCATAACGCATTTTTGCTATCTCAGAAGATGTGAGTGACCGAGATGTTGACTACTCGCGTGTTCACCCATATGCAATTCGCTGTCATGTCGTCACGTAAAAACATTCCCCCGTCTAATTAACCACTCCGGACGTAGTACCCAGTGCCTGCGAACGCCTGCAATGAATGTCGAATACCGCGACCGAGGGAACCGCTCAATCGAAAGCAGCACCATTTGCTTCCACTGACATCGGACTGCCACCCCCGTTGGCGCGACGGTTTCTTCGAGACTGTTGTCTGAGGCGAGTCGGTGCACCGTTCATAGACTCTTCTTCGCTTTCTTCGGGATGCTCAGCATTGTAGATGGTAGCCTCGTCTAGATCTCTGATGTCTTCAGGGCGATCTCTCAGCCATGCCATTCGTGGACCACTGCGTGCACGTTCCGAGACTCTGAATCCATAGATCTTGGGCTCGTACATATTGCCTTTGCCAAGACTAGGCGCAAGGTTGGCAGCGTTCATGCCATTGATCTTCTCCTTCTCCTCCCCATCAGATGCAGCTTGTAGTGTTCGGTTGCTGTGAGATCCGACGATAGCCTCGACGCCCTTCTTGGTGATATCGTAGTCGGGGAAAGTCATAAGGAAAAGAGCACCAAATGTTCGGCCGAAGAAAGCTCCGTCAACGGTCTGGAATCGAGAATTTGGTGGCACGTAAACATCTAAGCAAGAAGGACAGAACAGCTTGACGGTATCTTCGCCTGGCACGTCTGATAATCCAACTGGCAATGTGCGAGTCCCTCCACAATAAGTTCGAGGGCAGACACCAAAATGTGTGAGTTCGTACTTTTCCGACATTTGTTGGATGCCGGCGCGAGAGCAGATAAATCGCTGATGGATAAGCCCGTAGAGCATCTCGGCGGAAGATTCGATGATGGAGAGATCGGAAGCCATGCGGTGGTGTCTTCGGTCCGCTGCGGCTCGGCGATTTAAACGTTCCTCCCCTTCGATCGAGTCATCTCCTTCCTCTTCCTCCTCATCTTCCTCATCATCCTCATCCTCTTCAGGCTCAACGTCTAAGATCATCTACAATCCGCATTAGCTCGGTTTTTGGTATCAAGCATTCGCAAACTTACTTCCAGTGCCTCTTTATACATGGCCACCTGTGTCTGGAGTCCTGTCAAATTGAAATCGTCCTCAATAAAGTCCTCCGATATCTCCGCAAAGTATTCGTGGCCGAGTAAAGAACAAAACGATGAGATCCATGACTCTGGGGTACCAGACGAGGAAGACATCTTGATATGGTTCTGGTGGGCACGGGGCGTCCTTCGTGCAAATGTGGTCCTTACTACTACTGCCTTCCTTCCCAATATCGATTTTCGGAAGCGAACCTAAGCTACGATCCGTACAAATCGAGGCCGCGAAACGTTTCACGTATGCTTGGATCTCTTTGACACCACGATGTGCTGAAGGCAAGAGACTGTGGCTTGTTTGTACTCTCGTCCAGATACCCGCGCACGTTCACGATGTAGGCGTGGGAAGGAAGAAAGCCTTGAGGTACAATAGGTCGAGCGCCTGTTGTAGAGGCTGTACTGCTGTGTCCAACGATCCGTCGCAGATCCAGTTGATCGATGGGTGGTAGGTGGTCTATCTGGGCGCAGAGCGATGAGCGAGGAGGGGTACGCAGTGTTTGTTTTGACGAGGCTTGTGGAGGCTCTGTCGAGATGGTCTGGGTCTGTGGGCAACGGATTTCCTGGGCGGGCTGAGGGCGGCTGCGCTACGGTTATTCGAAGAAACTCGTCTTCTTTCTGGACGATGGAGTGGTATTGGATTGAACTAGAGTCGTGGAAATAGGCGCAAGTGTTATCAGAGTTCGAAAGGATCGTCCTTTCCTGAGCACCCCGCTGTTCAGGACGGCAGGATCCGGCTTCGGCGAATCGTTGATCCGAGCACATACTAGGGCGATCTGGGTGATGTTTTGCTACAGTACATGCGATTTCTTTCTCATGTTCTTACATTCCCGCATGACATTATAATGGCATTCTCTTCTGCTCCATTTTTGAGTGTCCAGCCATATGCAAGTTCCTTACACCTTGTTTGCAGCAACTTGCAAGATACTGGCGCCACTAACAAGCAATGTTCTCGCAACCCCCCTCAAATAAGCCTTACTTCTTGGTACCAATCCGTGTTGCCTCTCCTTGATGATTCCAATAATGAAAGCAATCAGAGCCAAACTTCTGAGAAGTGTGAGAGCTGATTTCTTCAACAGCCCTTTCCGCGTGTACTTAATATCCCAGTCACTCCATGTAGGGAACATACATCTGATGGTGAACCAGATCTGAGTGTATCTGATATTGTGTCAGCATGATTTTATCAAATATATCGAGTGGAGAATTAAATCACGGGTACACGGTAGAGTTCCATCCTTTCTCGTCTTTGTACCAGCTGCCACAGCCACCGGTATTCCAGACTCTTTTCTTCAATGCACTTTGAGTATCTCTTGCCCATTCAAGCTCTGCATCTTTCTTGATCTCTGCAATTGCAACATCTCCTTTCAATATCGGTCCGATGAATTTCAGACTCATATTTACCATATTCTCCGAAGCTAAAATCACTGATGAGTGACCAGTTGCTGTGTTTGGACCGAATATCGTAAAGAAGTTCGGGAACCCGTCCATGGCAGTACCCATGTACATCTGAGCTCCACCACGTTCATCGAACACATCGTGTAACTTCTTTCCATCTCGACCCGTGATGTCAAGTGGATGAAGCCACTTTGTCGTCTCGAATCCATTCGCGAGAACGATGATATCTGCCGGGATGGTGACTTCATGAGAAGGTGCACTGCTTGAGGTATCGCTCATAGCTGGATATGTGCGACCAGGACCCAAGGTCACAGTCTTCTCGCCGAGACTGGCCAGTGGGAGCGTTGTCAACTCAATGAATGGATCGTTCAGTCCAGAGAACCAAGTCGTGTCGAAAATACGACGTTTGCAACCGACTCCATAGTTTGGCGTAAGTATCTCATGATACTTCTTGGGAACCGACTTGTGCATATGAGCCAGAAGTTGAGCTTCCATTTTCTTCCGTTCCTTCTCGTGGTATTCGTCGGACCCGAAGAGCCTCCAGTCGTATTCAGCTCCGGCCGCAATTATGAATCGGGTCACCTTGCCAAATCCTCGGACATGGGTGTTCAGCCATGGCGACCACTTTTCCCACCACTTGTTACCTCCAGGTGGTATCTGTCGTGGCACAACCCAGGGAGGAGAACGCATGAGCTGAGTTACTGATTTGGCGCCATACTTTTTGGTGAGTTGAGGGACAAATTGGGCGGCACTACACCCAGTGCCAACAACGATGACATCTTTGTCTGTGAAGTCTACGTCGTATCTCCACCTTGCGGAGTGGAAGATTTCGCCCTGGAACTTATCGTTTCCAGGTATGTTCTCTGGCCAGACCTTAGGTTCCACCAATCCTCCAACACTGCTCACCAATACCTTACACCGAATCTTCTCTTCCGAAACGTAGACGGATTGTCGGCCTTCTTCACGAATCTTCTTTGCCCTGTCATACTCTGAAAGATCACCAACACCTGTCAACAAGTGCTGCAGTGTCACTTCCCAGACCTGTTCGTCTTCCAACCATTTGCACTCTCTCACATCGGTATTGAGTTGGATCTTGTCTACAATCTGGTACTTATCGCAGACGCCTTGTAGGTACGTTACGATTTCTCGGCCTTCTGGGTAGAAGGTAGTCCATTGGGGGTTGGGGCAGAAGGAGAACGAGTAGAATATGGCTGGTCTGTATTCGACTCCACGTCAGCACTTGTCTGTTGGTCTAGTGGTAGGAAAACATACACATCACAGGCGACTCCTGGATATCGATTGATCCACCACGTTCCTCCGATTCCTGACTGTCGGTCGAAGATTCGAAATTGATCATGTCCGAGAACTTCCTTTAGCCTACAGCCCATAGCAATCCCCGACTCTCCAGCTCCAATGATCGCTACAGGGTAGTATGTGTAGCTACTAGCATCGTAGCCATTATCTTTGCGTATCGAGTTGCCGTACATCTTCAGAGAAATAAATATCAGACCACTTTTCGCACACGCCGCGGAACGATAGGTAATCGATAAGGAGACTTACAACATCAGGACGTTGATTCAGGATTGACGACATTGCGAAACAGTCTCTGCGTCTCAAAGCTTGACTTGCAGATGGAAAGAATGCCTCAATCGATATATTCCTGGCTTCACGAGGAGGTCAGGGCGTATGAAGCTTTCAATCCTAGAGAAAATCAAGTTGTCCCGATACCGATTCGGAGAGGTACAAAATAGACTAAACTCCTCGTGCTACCCCAGACTTCCCCCGCACTTCGACGGTTCGAGGTTGTGTTGCATCATGGGTCAGCCGAGGCAGCGGGGCTGGGAAGGTTTGCCGGGACTAGCATCCTAGCGCCGTATTTAATTCAGCTTCAGAGGCAGCCGTAGCAGCTGATGGCCTTATTTTTGTTAACACTGCATCACGTGTGGACTGAAATTGAATCCCGGTTGCTTTACAGGTGGTTTTGTTTCTTTGTTTGGAAAATTAGGGGTATGAGATGCTTACGCTTTGTTTGCTGACATTAACCGAGACTACGGATCCACCATGCTATGAGCCAATAACTCGTTGTGAGCTTCAAGCATGATAGGACTCTTTCTTGAGTTCCTGGCTTACGGATCCATCCTAATCATCATATATTCATGGCCTCCTTTGTTCTCTCCGCCGTGAGCAGATATATGCTGAGCCTCAAGCTTTGTCAATTCTAGCATTGTTGTGAGCGGAGCATCGAGTATGCGACAGTCTTCGATTCTCGACTGTCTTTCCGGATATGGCGTTGAACTTTGTTGAATTTTGTAGCTCGTAAACTCCTATGTCTCATTCCATATTTTCGTGTAGAGTAACGCTGTATCTGATCTTGGATGAACGTATCTTATGTGGAAGGTCTTACCATCTATTGAGGAAATTGCGTAAGGCATGAGCAGGCACTCTGAAAATACTTGCTACTATGGTGAATCCTACAGGCTTTCGGATATCTCATTGTAAGCAGGCAAGCTTCGCTACTGGACTCAAGCTTGAGAGCCGAGTGCTCCCAATACAAAAAATTAGGGACCGATTGACTGCGTGCTCACTTGGTGCCATGGCGGGACTGTTCTATCTCCCTTTCTCCCACCTGTACCTGACCCTCGCCATTTGGGATGATGGTCAGCATGTACTTTGCCGTTCGGTCTTGTTGAATCTGTCCAACCTAAGATCCTTGTTAATCCTGTTCACTCAGAGATCCAAATAAGATACCAATCTCTGATTGATGTCTTGCCGAAGTCAGAATATATGCACACGACATTGGCGCATATATCCTTCCAAGATCTCCTTACATCTCTTCGATCACTGTCACTTACTCTAATCAATGTCGTCTGGTATCTGAAGGATATTTGATGGAAGGAAGTCTTTGTCTGTCGTGAATTGAGAGATGAGAGGTATCTGGAGAATCTCGCCAGCTTCACCTCTCCTTTGAGTCTCAAGATACAGAGGACTCGCTTCCTGGTCAGAGGAGCCTACAAGTCTCTACCTTTTCCATCTAGAGTCATCCGTAAGTATGAAAGCGCAGAGGGGTCACCGTCATATCGACAGATTAAAGTACCAGAGTATCTCCAGGAATTCAGCAGTGCCAGTACCCAAGGTGAAGGTGTAACCCGTAAAGAGCAGATCTAAGTCTTTAAAGCCACCACATATCAACGCTTCATCGCTAGAGTACATCGGTCAAAGTCGTCGCAGGGGCGCCCCAGGACTTTGGCGTGCGGTACGACACACAATTTTGGATGCAAAGTGGCACAGAATTGACAAATATTATCGCTATGGTAATTCTGCGCTCACTGCGAGCGGCAGGTCAACCTGGCGTGCTATCTTGATCATATAGTGGAGGAGCGGAGAGAACATCGTTTAAGGTAAGTAGTAAGGAGTTCATGGCCCGCCCGAAAACTAGCCAATCATAAGCGAGTAAAGAAGCAAAGGTTTCGCTTGAGCAAAGGTTTCGCTTGACCAAACGGAGCAGCAGATCAAAGAAGTGGAAGCTGGTTCTGAATTCCAGAAAGACGTTTTCGTCCCTTCCCTGCCCTCTGACTTTATGTTGGGCAGTACATGCTCAAGTCATAGTAGGAGCATTCTCCGCCCACCACTGTGTTCCACTTACTACCGAGGCGAAGGGCCCCGCCTCCAGACTTGATTGACTAGCCTCTCCTCAGTACATAAATATCTGACTGTCTTAAGTCTTGCCTGCGACTTGTAGTTATGTACTCAATGAAAAGATTAGTTTCCCAAGCCAATGTGCAAGAGCGAGCCTGATTGCATCTGAGTGTGGTGATCCCGGCTCAGAACTGCACGTGTGTCAGCCACAACGCTAGACATTTTCCGGTGGTACACTACTGACAAACCTTGAAAGAATGCAAGGGACTGGCCCACATGCTGTGTGACCTGGCCCGGAAGAGACTGGACAAAGGCCACATTGAAAGTGAACAAAAAGGGAGCCCGTCAAAGAGTGACAGAACAAAAGGAGGTCGGACAAAGGCCTCAAATTGCAAAAGGTTAATCACCGACGCGAGCAGGATTTGAACCTGCGCCTCCGAAGAGAATAGATGACATAGAATCGGTCAATTCTAGTCTATCGCATTAGACCGCTCTGCCATCGCGCCGACTGTTTTATTGTTTGATATGGTTGTGGCTCTTATTTCGAGATCTAGCTACGTCAAAAATTTGTGACTTGAATCTGTTCACTTACTTACATAATTCCCCACCGTCCTAAGCGAGGACACTTAGAAATCAAGGCCTAACTAGATGTGTAGTTGAGTTCACCATTTCACTTGACTAAATCTTTGTCCGCAGTCTTTCAAAATGCTTCTGGTACTGCCTTAAATGACTAGTAAGTAACTTCATGTCTACATGTTCTGTTGCTAGCGTTTTAGTCACCATTATTATTATGCATCTGTTGCACGGTAGTGATGTACCTCGATATGGCTACCTCTTTCCCTGCCCACAAACTGCCACTCAATATGAAATCCTTAGCTACTAGAATAATCCCTATATCATGTGAGAGCTTCAAAACATATACAGTTTCTGATGGTTTATTCCTTTGACACATGTATTGTCTGGATTTTCGGTTTCCCGTACTTGGGGTTGCGTGTAGCTACTGTTGATATTACAACTGACCTTACAAGTGGGAGTGAAGTCTGCCACTTTGAGAGTCAGCATGAACTTCCATAAAATCCAATTTTCTTAGAGGCTAGGCTACAATAAGTTAAGATAGAAAAATGAAGCTATTGAAGCATATTCAAGAATTTTCAGACATACCTTTCTAGAAGTGGTGGTTGGATGTATGGACTGTGGGAAGACCAACAGTCACGACAAAGCCTACCTGCGACGGCTCACGCCGTAGCAAATTTGATCCTTTGTTACCTGCAAAGATTATTGGGCGCTTCTTTATTTAACACTGGATGATGATATATGGTGACTTCTCTTCTCCCCTCCTATGCACAGTTCCACTGCCTTACTCCCTCGGAAGAGCGGCGTTACAGAAGACATTACATTCGTGCTTTGACACGAATCGATACTCTAAAATATTTCTGCAGTAGAGTATGAGACTGTCAACGGTCGAGCTGTTTAACAGAGGCAACCAGTATCTATAACGCCATAATGCTAATCCGTGGTTCCAATGAAGCTGCGTGATGAGAATCGTGTTCGTATTGTTCCCCGCTGACGCAGTGACGAAGTTAATGGTGGGCTTAACTGAGCAATTAATGGAACCCTTCACGCATCAGGACGCATCTGGCGCAACACAACACCCTCAAGAATGACGAACATCAAGAATTCCCTTCAGACACGGTCGCGTGAGTAAATTCTAAAGCAAGTTGGGGGTTGATTTTCGTCAAAAGCGACACCCCATACAATGTCAGCGATACATCTGACTCGAAGTTCTACACGTGGATGCCTGATTGGATGAAATGACTTTCTCCAGAAAGTGAGTGAGACACCTTGAGGGCTGCAAGGCGAGGTCCAAGAATACATGAAGAGAGCGATGACCGACGACATCTTCTGTTGGAAAATTGTTGTGAGCCTCAGAAACATTGTTTTCAGAAGAGAAAGCTTTGACTCCGGACTCGCTGTTCTCAAGAGTCAATCCCAGTAAGAAGAAGCCACGAACGTCACCGCACCGTACCGTCAAGGTTCCCAAAAAGCGGATTTCTACAGAGCCAGAGGTCAACGCCTCTTGACGTTCAAGCAAGAATGGTCAATAGTCCCTAAGTATTTTATTCTATCTTTCCCCCAAGATTGTTTCGCAATGCGTTCAACCGCAATACTATTAGCAGCCTGTCTGCTTAAATTTTCCCATGGTACACCCATCGGCGATACCCAACCCGTCCTGCAGGTGCCATTGGAGGACCATCCACAGGCACAGGAACAGGCACAAGCCTCACGACGATTGCATGGGAGGTTTCTGCATATCACAGGTGGGCGGCTGATTTGGATCTTATCTGTGTACCTGGCTAACCAGATCGCAGACCTGCATCCCGACCCTCATTACAAAATCCATTCTTCGACCGAGGAGGAAGATGCGTGTCACAGAGGCAAGGGTCTGGCGGGCACATACGGTGCAGAAACATCTGATTGCGACACGCCATATGCCCTGATAAACGCGACATTCAAATGGATCGCCGAAAACCTCAAAGATAACATCGATTTCGTCGTATGGACGGGCGACTCTGCGCGGCACGATAGCGACGAAAAGATTCCTCGAAATGCGAACGAAGTCCTCAATACGAATAGATGGATCGCAGAGAAATTCCTGGAAGTGTTCAGTACCGACGGCAATCCTAAGAAGGACCTCGCAATCCCAATTGTTTCGACGTTTGGCAACAACGACATCCTCCCTCACAATATCCTGCTTTCGGGTCCGAACAAGTGGTTGAAGTCATACACCGACATTTGGAGCAAGTTCATACCGGAGGAGCAGAGGCATGGCTTTGAGAGAGGCGGATGGTACTTTGTTGAGGTCATCCCGAAGAAATTGGCAGTCTTCAGTCTGAACACGCTGTACTTCTTCGACCACAATGCAGCCGTTGATGGATGTGCCCTACGGTCGGAGCCTGGCTACGAACACTTCGAATGGCTCCGAATCCAGCTTCAATTCATACGAGACCGTGGCATGAAGGCGATCCTTATCGGCCATGTCCCACCCGCGAGAACAGATAGCAAGCAATTATGGGACGAGACTTGCTGGCAGAAATACACGCTTTGGCTGGATCAATACCGCGATATCATTGTTGGGGGGCTTTACGGGCATATGAACATCGACCATTTCATGTTGCAGGACAAGAAGCATATTGACCTGGTTCTGGCTGATGGAGATGTCTCCGATAGCGCGACCATTCGTACATTGATGGATGAGGAGCTTTCGATCGAATCTGCGAACGACTATCTCGAGGAACTTCGTGCAGACTGGTCAGGTCTGCCAAATCCAAATGTTGCATTCCAAGACGACGATAATGCAGAAATTCTCAAGAAGAAGCATAAGAAAAAGAAGGGCAAGAAAAGCAAGAAAGAGAGGGCTCTGAAGAAGATTGGGGGACCATGGGGAGAACGATTCCAGGTCACTCATGTCAGCCCAAGCATTGTTCCCAATTTCTTTCCAACGCTTCGGGTCATGGAATACAATATCAGTGGACTCGATCTATCAGCAACTTGGGCCAGCGCTCAAGCTTCTGATCAAGCACAAGAGATGGATTGGCTTGAGGAGGTGTTCGACCCACCAATCGAGTATGCAGACGACGACATTGAGGATGGCGGAGATGCAGATAACGATGAAGAGTCAATTTCTAAAAAAAAGAAGAAGCACAAGAAGCCAAAGAAGCCCAAAAATCCGGACCTAATCGTTCCATCCCCGCCTGCAAAAAGCTCACCACCTGGGCCCGCTTACTCTCCACAGCCTTTGACACTATTGGGCTACACTCAATATTTTGCCAATTTGACCTACATCAATCATGACAGTTATGTTGGTAATGAAGAAGCAGAGGCCGACAAATGGCACGAGGGGAAGCACAAGGGAAAGCACCCCAAAGACAAGGTTCCGCATCCGAAGCCTTTCAAATTCCAGGTTGAATACGACACTTTCACGGATCCAGTCTACAAATTGAAGGACTTGACTGTGCGGAGCTATATCAAGCTTGCTCACAGGATCGGCCAGTACAAGCCTCGGAAAGGTGATCGGATTGATGGGTCTTCCGACAGCAAGGAGTTCGAGGAGAGCGACGAGGAAGATGAGGTACTCGACGATGATGATGACAGCAACGACGACACTAATTACGATGATGACGATTACGAGGTCGAAGCCGAGAAGAGAAAGCACAAGAAGAAGAAGCATCACCGCCAGCACGAGAAGAACAAAGTCTGGCTACGATTCATCAGACGTGCATTTGTTGGGACCTTGGAAGAAGATGACCTCCAGTCTTTTGATGGGGACTTGGGTTTTGACCTGGGTGATGAAACCCCAAATTTCACCCACGATGGGGAGTTGTGATCATAGGCGGCATTGTTCGGAGTTCGGATTGGATGTACTGACTGCATTATCGGCGTTGGGAAAGCACGGGCGTAGCATGGCATGGTATGATACCTTGATTCTTATTGTATGAAATAAGAACCTTCTTTTGGGCATTACTTGGAAGTATCGAATGCAAGTCTGGCAGACTCTGCATTATTAATGCCTCCTTTGACTTGCTCTGATTCCCTCCTTGTTTTGTATCTTGCATATAAAAGCAATGTGGCTCAAATGCTCCATGCCCCTGCAGCATAACCTTTGTAAGACTGCCTCCCTGTACAGAAGCATCGCCTAAGCTCTTGAGTCGTGCCCTTCAGCTTTTGTCACCCTGTGCTGCTGGGAATGCAGACTCGAAAGTGTTAGAAAGTACTTCAGGAAGGCATCGCAGGGTGCACGAATATCTAAATCAAGGGCTTTACTTTGACTGAAGACCCTCCTGAGCCTGAAGTGTTTCTCCAGACTACAATCCAAGATGAGGAGACACTGGTTTGGCGTTTTGTAATTGCTTGTTTATGTTTGTTTTGCACCTGTTGCCGTCTGAATTGTTGAAGGCCTATCAGCCCGTTACAAGATACAGCCAGCCCCTTGACTTCCTAGGACTGGACGAAGCGAAATTGATATTCAGTGGTCAATGAATGGCCAGTCTCGTGGCAATATATCCTCAATTGCTCTCCAAGCACACTGTGTTCTGTTCCAACTCTGTTGGCACAAGCGTTCAGATTTTCGTCAACACTACTGTAGCCTCAGGAGATTTCATGCAAGGGCTTGATGAACTTCTTTGGCGATAATACGTGAATGACATGGCTGGTTTAGGAATTCACTTTCGAGTTTGTTTTGATTGAAGGTCTTCGGTTAGCTCGAAGCGAGCTCTTGCCGAAGGAAGTCTTGAGCAATACACCTTCATGCATACCTTCAGTCGGTCCTCTTATTAACGAATGAAATGCTCTTGTGTTGTCCCAACTCTGAGCTCAATTATGCTTGTCGTAGAATAATAAGAACTTAACTTGTGTTTTTCCCCTTTCGATCTTAGTTAAGCTCATGCAACAAGCCTCCATCTTTCCTCCGATGAAAGGAGTGTTTTGTAATCGCACTGCACATCATTGGTATAGAACACCCTCAAGACTAGGGGTAGTACAGAGAAGTTGCTTGGGTCCTTATCTTTGGGCTCTTGACCTGATCGTGGTTATCCTTTCCAGTCTTTCGAAAGATTGGTGAGGAACCAGCAGTGACTGAGCCCATCTTTCTCAGAGCTTCGCACTGGCACTTGAAGACACTATGATCATTCAGACTTCCAAGAACCATTCTTACTTAGTGCGAATATCCTCGATCTTCACAGGAGCTGGGAATGGCAGAGGAGGCTGTCGACCCAAGACTCGTCCTTGACCGCTTCCCTTGCAGCAGTCATTCGAATGGTTTACCCTCATGTCTATCCCATCTGAAGTAACGTGCAATCTTGAGTACTTTCAATTTGCACAGATAAGATCTACCTCTACCTCCATTTTGCCGCTCTTGTCACAGAGGGGAGGTCAGTTGCCTGTGATGGCGGGTTTCCCGCCCACCCAGACACTTGTTGAGATCCTTCGAAGACTATATGACCATCTCAACAGAACTTCGCAGAATACTGCCATCTCTTAGCCCTAGTTTGCTGTTCTCGTTATGGTGACAGGCTCGTCTTCCAGGATTGTGAGCGTCTCGTCTCTCGACTCCTCGCTAGCACGCCTGCCCCGACACCAAACAATCTCCAACACCCTTACGGCTGCCCTCCTTCCTTCTCTATAGCAGCCACTCTCTCTTCTTCAACGCATTATAGGTATTGTCACTCTTTCCGTCACGAGTGCCTTGAAGTGTCACAAAAATCGCCTTCGGGACAGCTCACACTGAGTTTCTGAAGTTAGAGAGTCACTTCCCTTTCCTTCGAAGGATACTCTGTTCTCAATCTCGCTCCATTGACTCCACGTAGACCTTCCACTTCGCCATTGCTGTCTGCTGTCGGCGCACTCGTGTCATCTTCACCTCACGTCTAATCTACAAGTCCCGGAAGGTGGTTCGCCTGATACTTCCTCCTCAGCGTCATCGGGCAATCTTCCAGCACTCTCCTCTCTTCCGCATTTGGAAATCAGCTAAGAAGGTACGTTCCCCTTCACTCCGAGTTAGGCCTCAGCGCTCTCCTCGCTTGCGCTGCACACCTTCCTCGATTTCCCATAAAACCCCCAAACATTCTCTTCTCCCTTCAACACCACACAACACCCTCATACACTCTTCTCGTACACCACGAAGCAAACACTTCCACGCACCCCTTCTCACTCCCTGTTACTCTCATTTCGTACCACGTCTACACCTCTGATCCCTTCTAACAGAGGAAGCATAATGTCGTCCACCGAAGATAGCGTTTGCAGCCATTGCAAGGACGTTCACCCCCCCTTATGCTGCCCTGTACTTATACAGCAGCAAATGCAAGCACACAGTCTACTTCAGTTCGACTCATCGGCAGCAAAAGCTGCCGATGGATTTGGTGACGGATCTGTCGCCACACAAGCCGGTAGCTCCAATCAAGCTCATCCCAGTAAGTCGCAACCCCGATCTCTTGCTACATCACGAACTAGCTATCTACTGCGTCGTAGATCGCGCTTTACTGTTGCTCTTACTGACTCGCAAGTAGCGGAAGGATTGACATACAATGGTGGAGCCTACCTCTGTCCCGATACCAACACAGCCATATCCGACAACAACGATGACAGCAATGCCAATGGAAGCGACTCGATGCCACCTCGCGACCCATATGCTAATTCATATCCTACCGTACTGGGTTCCAACGATCTTGCGTCTACAATCGCTAACAGATTCAACTGGGCCGGCCGTCGTTCGATTTCTGCTGGAACCGCGCCAGGAACAGACACTGGAAGCGGTCGCAACACAGTCAACGTCGAAAACAACGACGATTTCAACATTTGGCGTGCCTCCCAACCCAGTATAAGCATCTCCAGTCCCCCCAAACAAGAGTCTGAAGCAACAATTCTCTCATTGCCTTCAGCTTTCCCTCCTCTCCGCCGCACTTACCACGACAATGACCTCAATAATCAGCAACCTTCTCAATCAAGTGGAAGCACCAATAATGCCAATTCCAATCAACAGGATTTGATGTCAGGATTTTCATCTTTTTCGTCAGCTCTCACTTCTACAGACTATGAGACTACTTCCCACTATGGAGATTCATCTACGTCTGAATATCAAGCCTTCTCGTCTCCTGCCCGACCAACAATGCATGGTATGATTCCCACGGCCATACAGAGCTTTGTTCCCTCTATCAATCATGGTCAATACATCAGACCGTCGAGCTTCTACAACGATCAACGCACTGTGCCTGGTCCATATCGCTACAACGGCTATGCTAATAATCCTGCCATGGGCTCTAATGCAGGCAGCTATGGACGGGGACCAGCAAATGACAACGTTGGATCTCCGGTTACTGGCCCACTTGTTCAACACGCGGGACATAATCCCGATTTATCGCACACGGCTGGTCAACATCCACTTGAAATGGCGGGAATTCCGTTGGATGCCGCTACACGCCAAGCTATTGAATATCAACGTAACGCTGAAGCACAAGCTACCATTGTCGAGCATTCATTCAATCTCAGACCGATGCCCAAAGCACCGGTTATGCAAGACTATTGTACAACTCCGACGTTCGCCGTTGAATGCCTACAAAATTATGCAAAGGATCTTCAATCCTGGGCCTTCGAACTATCCCTACACACTACCCGCCTTGAGAGTGTGCTAAATCTCCCGGGCCAGCTTGCATGGGCACACGACAGCTTCGCTGCTAGGCTGATTCTTAATCGAACTCCAGAAAATGCAGAAGGTTTCAAAACCGCCATGGCTGCTTCTGAGACTGCTACCAAAGCCATGATCCATGCTCGGAATGTCGCCAATTCAATGAATGTATCGCCCACAATGCACTTCCAAGCTGCTGGTCAACAATCTCGTGGTGCTACTCGAGGAGTAAGTGTTTACTTTCTCAAACCTTGGCATTGAAACACCAGCTGACTTTATTTGTACAGGGACGAGCTGCTTCCGGCACTAAGAAGGCTCCTGCTAAGCGCAAATCTACCACACAGGATACCGAGGATGGAGACGAGATGGCGGGTGGTGATAATGCAGGACCTTCAACAGCTGTCAAGAAGGCTCCTGTCCGCAAGCGAGCTCCAGCAAAGAAGGCGAAGAGTGAGATTGCTGCTGCCTCCGCTCCTGTCAATGTTTCAGGTGGTCCCTCAGGATTCTACAATCAATCAGTCCTTGCCGCAAATGCTCCTGGTATGGCTGACGACCGAGATCTCGATGCAGAAGGAGAAACCGACGACGAGTTCCTTGCATCACTTCAGCGCCGCCACGAGATGGGCTTGAACTAGGCGAAGATTTCGGGATGGGTCACATTACACTGCTTTGAGTTGCTATAGGGTGTTGCTGTAGGAATATGGATGCGATGTTTTTTCTTCTTTGCTTTCCTTTACATATGATGCGAGGTTTCCCTAAGGGATGATTGACGATTGATGGCATAAATGGCTGATGATGGACGATTATGATGACGATTATAATTGCATGGATTTGATACTCTGAATCGCAATGAGTTGCATAGGGCTTTGCTGTAGATAGCTCTGAGTTGTAGATAGCTCTGAGCTGATCATGCACGTAACGATGGACAGGTAGATGCAGATTTTCAAATCAAAAAGTCTGACTTTACTTCTTTCTCTCTTTCCATGGTGCACAAATAAGTCCTTGTTTTCTCCTCCGATTCGATAAATGTATGAGACGTCAAGCGAAAATGCAGGATCTGAAAGGCAAGAATCACAAGACTGCAGGAAAAACTCGATTTTGGCTCAGGTGGGCTGGAAAATCGGCATTGGTCCATGTCAGAATCACAGTCGATTCAACAACTTGCGATGACAATACAGTGAAAATGACAGGACGGGTTTTGTAAGCGAGAACGGAAATTCAGATATAGGAAATTGAGCTCAAGAAAGTGAATAAGATTTATGCATACTGTATTTTGGGTCAGCGATCTTACTCTAGCGATCAATCTTAGTTCGGCAATTTGATTAGGAAAAGGAAGAAGAAACCTCGCAAGATGGCGATGATTATGTTCGGATTGTGGCCGTGGCATCTTTAAGGGTTATGGAATGATAAGGAGTAATGAGGATCAGATACAAACTGGCTTGAACTCAAGATTGTATACGGTCAGACACAGATTGGGGTTTAGATCTAATTAATAGTAGATTAACTTTGAGTGCGATGCAATTAGAGATAAGTAGGTCTGAGTAAAAGATCGCATGATGAAATGCAAATATGATTCTACGTGGATGGGACTTGAACTGTGGATTACACATCGACATTTCAGGATCAGCATTAAAGATCGGATACCCCAACCGTAAGATTATATGCAAGTATATGTAGATCCGAATTCCAGAAGTCAATACTAACTACCATGGTATTTCCAGCCGGCCTTCCTTACATCCAACGCCTGTTCACCTAAAGCATAAATCAAGAGCTCAGATCATAACAGTCATGATTTCTCCTCATCTCTCTGCCTGAACTTTCTTGTTATGTATTTCACTCCCGAATGTGAAACCTTCTTGACCCAGGCATCCAAAGTCTCAGTGACATACATCAGCAATCTGCTGAAGAAGAACAGAAACAAAAAGGAGATGCTCATCAGCACAGCGAATGAGTACCAGTAATCCTGGGTCGTGTAAACACCTTCGAGATCTTTAATTTGCACGGAGAAGTAGCTGGTCATTAGGCTGACTGGGAGGAAAAGAACAGATAGCTTGGCGAGCAGGGTCGCGGATCGAGTCAGTCGTGCGGTGGCTTCAGTATCTTTCTGGGCATTTATGTTGAAGTACTGGGTGTGTAAGTAACGGTGAGTAAAGTAGGAGAGTTTAGACCTACAGTGGATACTAAGGCATCTTTCTCGGCGAGAAATTCCTTCGTTTCACTCAAGATGAGTAGCTCCAACCTGTCGCTGAGCCGCTCGAAGCGTTGAGTGGCAGACAGAGCTAGCGAGACACCTCTACTACCCGGGGCGGTACCAAGGCCGGTTGGCGTTCGAGAGGGAGCATTTCCATGTGCCATTGTTGTTTTGGGCTCAAGAATCCGCTTGATGAGGTTCTTGTAGCCTTCATACAGATGCTGGTTTTGTCTGATTCGACGTCCAAGAATATGGAGTCGTGGAATGATCTGAAGATTTGGTGACGAGTTGGCTTTTCGATTCTGTTGCTGTTAGTGAGCGTGCTTCGATTGGGTGCTGCAGGAGTACATACCACCTCGCCAAGAATTGCTCCTTGCTGCTATGCGTCAGTACGTTCTTTAAAAAGGTTCGATCCACATACCAACTCGTCTAGCCGTTTGTGATATGTAGCAACCGTTAGATATACTGCTCGCCAGTCGTCAAATAGATAGTAGAACAGCAAGCTTGCTCCTTCAAGTCCTGGGTGAGCTTGCGCAGGATCCAGCTTCAAAGCTTGCCTGACTGTTTGCATAGATATGGGATCCGCTGTACCAAGCCTTGAAAGCTGACTCAAAACACTCAATGTGTTCGCGCGAATGGCTCCAAGGTCGTCCTTGTCCTCGACATGTCCTGGATGCTCGTGCAGGGATATGACAGTATCTATGGCTCGTTAGAATGGCCCTGAGAAACTGGTAAGGGCTTCACACGATCATCACATATGAATAGCCACGAGTATAGCCGCTTCTGCCTTCCTTCAGACACCTCTTCATGATTGGTTTCGTTAGAGAGAGGCTTCAGTTCGTGGATCCAATTAGCTCCGACGCAGAGAACTACACTGAATTAGCACACTATTCAGACATATGGTACATGTGATCCTCACATTGTGCTCCAACGTCATGGGACTGATAGTTTATCATCTGCTCGGCTAAGGCGTAGTGACTGATGTCATTGAGAGAAGACTTTCGTGGGTGTCGAGGCAGATCAATGCTCATTCCCGTAGTCGCAACCTCGATATCATCCTTTCTGTATAGCTTAGCCTTGAACCTGCCAACCGGTTTATCTTGCTGGGCTTTCGATTTTGGAGGATCCGAGCCAATAATTGCGAGGAGCCTCGGGGAGAATTTGTAGTGGCTACCAAGCAGCTCGAGGATATCCTTTTGTTGGTGAGGGGCCCAAAGGTTACTGCCACAGACACATTAGTATTCTGATGGTGGTGAAGAGTAAGAACACGCACATCCACCTGACGGGTCGCTCTGCAGGACTCGAACTGTTCAAGAGGGCCTTAATGCCGTCTGCCTGGAAGTCGAAAGCAATCTCAGCACTCTCCTCCCCAAACTCCACCACGAAATTGCGTGTTGATGCTTGGACTGCGCGCCCCAAGCAGTTTTTGAAGGTAGATTCCTCATCGAAGTCCGCGAATTGGCCGTCTTTCTCCATATTGGTGATTGTAGGTTAATACACGATCGCATGAGATGCGCGAGAAGAGTGAAGGAAGAAGCAGCATGATGTTGGGAGTTGTCGCAGTATTCACTCCTGTAGGAAGCGCCTGGTGTGCAGCAAGGCTGCGCGGCTGAGGCCTGTGAGACATGGGGGCGGAGCTGTGACCACTGAAAGCTCGGCAAGTCTAGGCTATTTACAGGGAAGCTCGGTCGCCGATTTGATCTTCCCAGGCTCCAAATCCTTTGAGTCACAAGTCCTTCATCAGATGGCCCAACTTCCTCCGCAATTCATTCCCTCTCCAGCATTTCGATGTTGTCTTCCTGCCATCGCATGATCTTGTGTTTCTCTAATTCTTAGTATCGTCTCACTCATCGAGCCCTCGTGAGCAAGTGCGACTCGACGAGACTTCTGTGTCACCCTTCTATCGATATGGACTTCGAGATCGTCCAGATACCCCATGATGATGCTAGTATTCGGAAGTACGTCGAACAGTACAAGGCATTCAGGTTGCACTCGTTGAAGACCGCACCGCAATGCTTTGGCTCTACGTATGCAAGAGAAATCGCGTTCACCGACGATGTCTGGTACGATAGGCTGGCAAATTCAAAGGCAACTACTTTTGTTGCCATCCAGTCTGATCGTATAGTCTGTACATTGACTACCATTGGTCCACTTCCAAGCACAGCAGAGGAGTATGTTTTCGGTCTCCTTTCTTTTGTTTGACAACCACGAGAAGTCTCTCGAGGCCTTCTCTCAGTGGCTCGGGTCGACGATTTAGTCCATCTTCGTGTTTTCTTCATGGCTCTGATTTTCTCGTCCAGATCACCTTTATCTGCCAATCCATGGGAGACAAGCCGTAGTCACGGAGATGGGCCACTTTCAGAATATCACTTGCGTATCAATGGAATGTTCACTCTCCGCGAGACTCGTGGACAAGGCATCGCCAAAGCGCTGCTTGAGAAGTCTCTCCAATATGGGTCCGAGGAAGCAGCAAAGTCAGGACTGATCTTTGTTGCAAGTATGGTGGTGGATGATGATAACCCGCCTGCCAAAGCCTTGTATGCGAAGTGTGGATTCGTGGCAATTGCTCAGGAGCCTATGTTTATTGACAGTCCTCGGATAGCAGTACTCATGAAATATACGCCGAAGTCTGTAGTATGATAGGGAAGATTGATTGCCTTCTAATTTCTCTTCTTTGACCCACGAGTCAAGGCTTCAGACACTGTTTTGCAGGCATTCCTACGGAAATGAAAACTCATTAGGGAGAGGTTCTGCTGCTTCTGATATCAAGTTTGTTTCTTATTATATCCAGGTTTCATCACAATTGTCTTCAGCACTTCTTTGCACAGTACTTCCGAGCTTTTGGTTACGAACATTCTCATGCTGCAAAACTCATCAACCAACTAGCCTACCAACAAACAATACACAACCACGGATTATCACGACTCACCTGTCACCCATAAGCCACGCACGCAAAAATTCAGTCCTGGCCAATCAAAACTTGTGGCGGTGCACTTCTAGCTTCAGCCACATCTCCTCGTGGACCAATGTGGTCACAGAGATATTCCAGGGTCCTGCAGATCACCCCCGCGCTACCAAAATATGCATGGAAAACAAGGAAACGGAGACCGCTTTCTCGATTCTCATGGGACGACATCAAATTCGCCACGACATGGGTTGAGGGGCAATTACCAGGTAAGTTGAAGGCTTTCGTTGATATGAATTGAGATCCCATCCCATGTCCTTCCTCACCAGCCACATCAACTTGGGACGAACTTCGCAAAGCTATGGTCCAACAATAATAGGGAAAGCCATATTGAGGATATTTGCCATTGGAGCACCTCATCATCAAGAAACAATCTAAAAACCTACGTCAGAAGGACCCCGCCATCGATTGAGAAATGTTGTCATTCAGCTATATTGGAGCTCTCCTCGTTCTCAACATCTTATCGTTTCCTCTCGCTGAAGGCCAGTTTGTGGATGACCTTCCTCAATGTATCCAAGATTGCATAGACCAATCTCCTGATACCAATTGCGACATCTCTGATATTGGATGCATCTGTCGAGCTTCGGCAGGAAACTTCCTACCCGATGTTGTTACCTGTATGCATGGCAATTGCGACAACAATCTCGACACGAATCTTCTCTTAACGCCTTTGCAATTCGCTTGCATGATTGCAGGCTCACCGATCCCAGGCTCTGCTATTAGGAATGCTGAGAACGCTGCGAGTAGCCTGGCCACACAGGTCACTACAACAGTAACAATGGGTGGCAGCTCAGCAGATGGAGGAGCTGGAGCTACGACAACAGTATACTCACCGTCAGTCTCTGTCTCGACAGTCACGGTCACTACAACTCAATCTGGAAGAACTTGGTACCAGATTTATCCCATAACCGTGGAGAGTACGACAACCGTCACCGGACCAACTTCGACCCTCACTTCCGTATCTACAGCGAGTCCAACGAACGGAGGCTTCACAGGAGTCGTTCCTATTATCGTTGTTTCGACAGATAGCGAAGGCTCGACGTACACAAGTACAACAACACAACCTGGCGTAATAAGCACCTATACGACTACCGACTCTCGAGGCAGCACAATGACGCAGAAATCCACCATCACAGAAACAGCCAGTACTTCCGAGACATCTCCAGCTTTGGGCGACAACTCGAGCTCGTCTTCCGCGTCAGAAACAACAGATTCTTCAGAAAGTACTACAACGACGAGTGTCGCAGCCGCGATGACAAGCTCAAGCGCAACGACTTTGAGCACAACTCGCAATGCTCCAAATCCAGATGCGACGAATAGCTCTCCTTTCAAGGATACGAATGCGGCGGGCACATTGGCAGCCAGGAGCTGGCTTGGATTGAGTGTTCTGCTTGTTGTAATGTGTATATGGGTTTGAAGGGATATGATTGATGGTTATGAATTAATGGACATTGTTATGTTAGAATTGCTGCATATCATGATTGCATGCGAGTATTTGGCAGTTTTATACCAGAATGGATGAAATGTTAATGTTTAGCTACAGATCATTATTGTGAGATTGTCTTGTGCCAGGCTTTCATACTCTACGCGGATTATAAGACGAAGCGTTACCAGGCATTTTTGTTTGTGCAGAAGTGAACAACTCTTGGGCTCTGGGAATATTCAGCCCAAGAGAAAATAATGATCAACTCCGACTTCTGAGCTACTTTGCGAGACACGCTTAAGGAAGTGGACTGTTTGACTTGTCCCGAAGACAAAGCACTGGTGGCGTTTGCTTATCCGTGCCTCTCGTATGCAGGCTTCTTGACGCCGAAGAACCATTCCAATAATGTTACTCAATCATACTTGCAATTACTTGATATACCGTCAGCGCAAGGCGCACTTTCTGATCAAATCTTGGACCCTTGATATCGGCTTCTCGGCCAGATTTTCGACATCAAATATTTCCGTATGGCCGACTGAGGCCTTGCACAACAGGATTTCCCACGATCGATGGTAGCTACAAAATGAATTATTTCATACAAGGCTGGAAGAAGCCTTTTTGAAAAGCGAATTAAAGGATAATCCCGGTGGTAGTCCCTGAACTAAACTCAAATCGAAAGGGGCCCACGAAGGGGAAATGGGGCACGAGACCTATCTCGGCATAGACAACAAAACAATTTGATACCTCACCTCTCCTATCTAAACACCTTCTCTCGTCGTCCATCAGCCGCCCATTTGTCGCTGGCTGTTGTGTTCCCAGGGTCCTGCAGAGCGACGTTGACCACGAGATCATTTGCCTGAACAAGGGTCCATCCCGCAGCAAGCCGTGGCAATAATTTCTGCGATTCCTCGACTCCCAAGCCCACGCAACTACTTTCACCAACCCCCACTCCCCCGCAACGACACCATATACTTTTACCTAAGGTCTCGCATTTCTTCGAATTCACTCTGCGATCGGATACCTACCTACCCCAAGACTCAATTCCAGAGTTGTGAGAAACTTGCCAGGATTCAAACGTTTATGACGTCGTCGAAGAAGCCCTGAAGTCAGTACCGCCGAACTCTTGTTTGAAGAGCAACGAGATCCGTCATAAGCATATTGGAAGTCCAGCTTTTGAATGAGAATATAGATGTAACTACATCATTCTCTAGCTCTGGAATCTGCTGACAAGATACAGACAAGTTGCCTACACCGACACTTCCGCAGTATCGAACACAACGCGCGGCCATGTCAACAGCTACCACTGAGCCAGTATCCTTTCCAAGGAGTGACACGGGCAAAGTCCGATTCATACCTCTTACATACAATCCGGGGGAATCACAGACATCCGCTCTCCGCCTAATCCTGACACTCCGTCCAGAATGGGAAGACGGGAAGGTCGAGTTCGTCAGGTTCACTGATGGCATTACAAACACGTTACTGAAAGTTATGAACAAGAAGGATGGTTTATCAGACGAGGAAATAGATGCTGAGGCAGTTCTGCTGAGGGCGTATGGGCAAGGCACAGATCTGATCATCGACAGGGAGAGGGAAACTCAAAACCACGAACTCCTCATGCAGCACAACCTCGCTCCAGAACTGCTGGCTCGATTCCACAATGGCATGCTATACCGTTTCATCCGCGGATCAGTCACATCCCCAGCAGACTTGAGAAAGAAAGAGATCTGGAGGGCAGTCGCGAAGCGTTTGGCGGAATGGCATGCAGTTGTACCCTGTATTTCCACACCACGAAAGTCCTTGTCGGTGGAGATAGATGGCAGCGAGAAGTTTGATATGGCAGCGCCAACACCAAGCAAGAAGGACCCCGCACTACAAGTAGCGATTGACAATGTTGCACCAGGAAAGCCTGCTCCCAATGTGTGGACGGTGATGCAGAAGTGGATTTATGCTCTTCCCACAGGCACAGATGCTGAGAAGACCCGGCAAGCAACCCTCCAGAAGGAATTGAATCGCTTGGTTGCAGAATTCAGCAACCGACCGGGTCTAGGAGAGAATAGCGTGAGTAGCAAATCTCCTTCATGGCCTTGGAAACAATGCTAATATCAACCAGCAAGTGTTTGCTCACTGTGACTTACTTAGTGGTAATGTGATCATACAACCACAATCTGCAACGACAGCCCCAAACGCGCCAAAGACAGTCAGCTTCATCGACTACGAGTATGCTACTCCTTCACCAGCAGCCTTCGACATTGCGAACCACTTTGCAGAGTGGGGTGGATTCGACTGTGAGCACGACCTACTACCCACAAAGTCACAGCGCCAGGATTTCATACGTGAATACATCGGCAGCTATTATGCCCACCTAGGCGAAAATAAGTCTGAGGACGAGCTGCAGACCGAGATGTCCCGTCTGGGTGCAGAGGTGGATATCTTCCGCGGAATCCCAGGCTTCTACTGGGGAATCTGGGCACTGATCCAAGCTGTTATCTCTCAGATTGATTTTGACTATGCATCTTATGCTGAAATCAGACTAGGTGAGTACTGGGGCTGGCGAGAGGAGAGCGATGGATCTCGTCAAGCGTCTGGAAAGGAGATGACTGTACGAGAGAAGCGCTGGGCGGAGGAATAGAGGACGAGGTGAAGAATCAAAGAAAGTAGTGTTTTTGGCGAAGTACAGTACATACCAGTTTGCTTTAGCAGATCGTAGGCGAGAGATACGATGGCTTTCTTCTCCTCGCTATAGACCTGTCGGCTTCAACGCCTAGGAGCTCGGTTGGCAGAGATCATTCCGATGGGCTTACAAAAGTGGCGTTTGGTGGTCTTCAGTCTTCAACGACAATTGTAAGCACGACGCTCATAGTTCTAGAGCTAGACCATAGGGAGTCTTCTCCAAATGAAGAGGGTTCTATGCATGGACTTGCTTCATCGGGGACTGGAGAACCGGGGATGTTCAGTTTGATCGATCTGTATCTTGACAATGCAGAATCAAGTGAGGAGTTCGGAGAATTCCATGAACTAAGGAACTCACACTATTGATTCCAGTCAGTGGCAGTTAGAGTCGTGACGATAGAGTCTTCTGGGCCGTTGGAAACGTTGGGTTTTCCGCTCTTTAAGCCATCTTTATGGTTAAGTCGAGAAAGTCATCGTTCCTACGGCCCATCGCTCTTCGACTTCACGAAGTGGGAAAGTGGGGAAGTGGAGACTCACTACCTCTGACAGTACTGGAAAAGCCCATCCTTCTAAAAGCCTGTTTCCAAATGTTCATGACACTTATTTCTCCTGGGAAACATCCATCGGTCTAGAGCCTAAACACAGGTATCGTTTCCCACCGAATTGAACCCTACAAACTCCGGGGATTGAGGTGTAATTTTGGACTCTACGCCGCAAAATCCTGCCCAGCAGAGGTCCTCCGGACTGTTCTGAAGGACAATTGTGGAGAAGAAAGGGGCTTAGGTTATGGAACGTGAACGATATCAAAATTCCTCTAGGAAGTATGGCACCAAACTTCAAGCAAAGGATCTCAATTAGCCGAATATGACGACAACAAAGTTTCGAGGGCGGCATGGAAAGTCCATGGGAATCGAACGCAGGAGACCAAGAATTCCGCTTAATTATGTTTTCCTTCCTTTCTCGTGTCGCCCTGGTCGTCTATCATCCAGGCATCCAAATCGGGCAGTCCGTTGATCAACAGCCCTATGGGATCACGTCTCGCCTAAGCCACAGCCCGAGGCTACACTGCCTTGCGGATCGAGAGGCACGACTTTTGCATGGCCACACATTAATACTGAAGATCCCCTCGAATTGTCTTTGAATAGCATCACCGATAATGATCCATGATGCCATTGTTCGCCTCCCATTCCTCTTCTTCTTTCTTACCTCTGGGATTTCGGACCAAGAGCTCGAAATCGGCCTGCGATTCAGCGATAAATCGGAGTTCGGAGCGGACCATGAAGCGACGGGGTATTCTGTATTCCCCTAGCTTATCCCTAACGCCATAACTCCAGCCCATCAGAGCAAAGACTCCTTCTGGTATAGACCTGGACTTAAGAAGTCCGGATATCTGTTTGGGGCAAAGCCTGGCCGTTGGGTGGGAGGTCTAGCGATGAAACAGGGCAAGATGGGCATTATCCGACCTTCCGCGAATGCGGATTAGTTCCAAGGCTGGCACCTTCTGTGAGGGGCTCCTAGTGTACGGAACGCTGCCGTATCACGAGCACACCAATTAGACTTTGATATCTCGTTGGGTCATTCAAAGAACTTTCGTAGAACGTGCTCACACATGGATCGACCCGTTCACTTCGGCTCAAGCTTCTTTTTGACTTCGCGGTTCTTACGGCCTCTTTGCGGCATTATTAATCTAGCTCGAGGTCTTGAAACCAATTGTTGCTCCCAAGACGTTCGCAGGAAAGGCACGAGATCCAAAGGAAAAGCAGCTGAGGTTGATCTCCAGAATTCAGAGTGGCAACTCACCTCGCTGATTTCTGTGTTTGGTATCCAAGAAGCTCAGTTCCACTGGAAGAAGGACCCTGGCAACCGCTCGTAAAAGCACCTTGTCTTGTCCAATAATAATACTTTTAGCCTTGCAGAAAGGACGGGTACCGCCCATCTGGAGATCCCTGGGGTCCATCATCAGGCCCCTGCGGCAGAATCCCAGCGCTCTGGATCTTGTTTGGACGGCATCTTGATGAACTCGGAGACGCCTGTCGATCAGAGCATGGCTCGTTTGGTCTGGTGCTCTCTTTTCTCTGGTTCACTCATACGAAGACAAATTACTCATCTTCTTCCTGTCGGGCTCTGCTGCTTCTCCATGCCTTCTGAAAATCCCAAAGCGTCGTCACACAAGGCTGAAAGAGGCCCCAAGCCCCGCTCTCCCGTATGATGCGTCAGCATTGAAGGTACGAAGGATATTTTGGATTCTGAATAATTCATGCAGACGATGATGCTTCAGAAGTCCTTCGCTTCGGTGGCTATTTGGTTCGGTTGTGCAGCAGGGTTGCCACGCTGCAAACGCCTTCAGGTACGATCGCGGAAGCCTGCATATGCTGTGGATTTCTGAAGGAAGTTTGGGGTCCAGCAGCAGGAATTGAGGCTGTTCAAGGCGGTTTGCAGATACACTTCAGGCACAGAACTCGGCTGCCGACAAAGTACAGGCCTTCCTGTGCGCCATGCCGACGCCACAAGTTGGGGGCACCCGAAAGTACAACGTCGTATCGAATCTATGACCCTTCTAGAAAGTTACAGGAGACCAGTGATGCCAAAACAGTGCTACGACAACAGTAATCTCGACTCATCATACGCTTAAAAGCTGTAGCCTTGCCTAGCCATCCGCGTTCACCGCTTATCTTCCAGATATCATCATTAATAATGCTGCCTGGCCGCTCGTCATGGCGATCGTCCTTGCTGACTGCACCCCACAGGTGAGAAGTATGCCTTCCAAAAACTACGCCTCTCCCGCCCTAGGTGCATCATTCTAGCTTCTGACTCTATTTCGGAAATACGGGGAAGGACAGATCCCAGTCTCCCGTTGTTCGATTTGCCAGGCATGCACGGTCACAGATGAGGTCTTCCCCTGCCCCCAGGATGGCCGTGCCTTCGATTCTTAGTTCTGGGTGTTATACGGAATTCGAGCACCGTACACTGCCCTGGCTTTTGATACTCAACGGCATATTTTCGCCGGGCTGTAGCCTCGTGCTGAGGATCAACTGATGGCTAACCTTGCAGAGTTACACTCCGACGACGCCGTTGTATTACGAAGGCTGCGCCTGGCAAGTACCGGTCGAAATGAGTAGGTCTGGTCTCGATGGAATGGATGGCCTTGCAGAAACGACGCCCTTCTGCTGTTCTAGCTAGTACTCCTTATTGCAGGTTGTTTTGTTTAGTCCAATAGTCGCTCGGAGAATGTCCGTGGTGAAATGTCAGCAAAACAGGCGGATTGATATTCCCTAGTGGTTGAGGCCAGTCCCTTCAAATCGCTCACTTAGAAAAGACTCCCCTAAAACATGGAGAAGCGATGATCAAGCTCCAAGCTCCCGCCAGCCCTAAGATTAACTATTTCTCTAGTGTCTACAAGCTCCAAGTTCCCTGGAATACCAGGATCGTGTTAGTCCCTCAAGGCTGAGGGCTAACTAGCGAGACTAAGCGGGGGGGTACCTCGCCCTCTGCACCCCAACGAGTAATTCGTTGCGCCGATTGAAATACAGCTGCAGGAGGAGGCAGGGTATATGATCTCACTCAGACCCATCGAAGGATGAATCCATAAAATTCCTCCGATATTTTCAACTTTCATATATATTCTTCAAACATCGCTCTTCAAGATGACTCTTTCAACGACAACCACCCGACATTCAAAACAGTACACTCTCAAGAGCGATATGGATCCAAACGCCGACAAAGAAGAGCGCAAGCGCGAGGTACAATTTCTAGCAAACATTCATGAAAACTTATACTAACACCTTCCTACAGTACAATCGCCTTGCTCAGCGAGAATTCCGTACAGTACCTCGTGCTTTACATTAGGAACACAGCTGACCAGTACCCAGGTCGAAGAAGAAAGGAACATCTCAAGAATCTTGAACAAGCACAAAAAGAGCAGAGCTCTGAACAATCAGAAGAGATCGAGCGCCTCCGATACCAAAACGAAGAGTTGAGACGGGAGAATGAAGCTCTACGAGCGCAGATGTATGGATCATCGTCTTCATCAAGCCATCTTATGTCCTCGTCAATGGCTGTCCCCTCTCTCTCAAGCGACACTCGACAATACTCGCTGTCGCCCTCGATTTCCGGTACGTCGTTATCAGGCACTGGCAGCCCACCTGCAACGCTCGGTGCGGATATGATGCCTATGGCGGCTCTATCCATGTCTTCGTCGATGCTACCACCATCAATGAATGCTTATGCCGATCCTTCTGCGTTGTCATCTCAGCCATATTCTATGGTACATCAATCCGGACTCCGTCATAATTCACAAAGCTCACCTGAGTCATCAGGGTTCGTCCGAGATTCTCGATCTCGATCTTCAATGGGATCCGCTTTTCAATCTATGAATATCTCCCAGCCCGATGCACAAGCACCCCAGGTGCAAAGAAGAGTAAGCGGTCCGTCGTCGTATGTCAAGTTAATTCCTTCTTTTTTTTTATTACGAGACAAATGCTAATTGCTAAATAAAGTTCTTCTATGGTGATGGCCCCGTACGACCGCACGAAAGCTCGATCAGAGATACTTGAAATGTTTCGCCCATTGTACAGCGATCCCTCGATCTCCTCCGACCCGCAGCGACATCTCGCCGTTCTACGATCCATGACTGAAGTGTTGCCTAGCGCTCTCAAGCCTAGCAAAGCACAACTCGATACTCCTCATTACTACGGAATCGACATGATCGCATCTCCAACATTGCGAGAGCGACTTATGACGGTAACATCCGACGTAGCGAGAGCGTTCGTCTCAGAACTTGGTATCATAGGTGGAGAACGAGGAGACGAAGTTGGGCAAGTAATCATTTGGGGAGACGACGCTCTTAATGAGATGTCATGGGAGCTTTCTCAGCCTCTATTGGAACGTTGGGGGTGGCTTCTAGGTGCTCCCTGGTTACAGCGAGCAAACTTCTGGAGAAGACAGAGAGGTGCTCCTCTGCTACCGGAGTGGTAGTGATCGGTGGGAAAGGAATTTCTAGACCTGAGTGAAAAAAATAGCGATTGGCGTTCATGGGACATTCTAGCCGGGTTGTGGTTGGAGTTGTGATTGCTAGAAGGTGCACACTAATCATTTTACTTGTGTGATTTTGGATTACATTTTAGAACGAGGGATCACTCGAAACATTGTGGCTTTTCACGAGGCTTGACTACTCTCCTGTACATAAAATTTCCAAAGCTTCAATGACGCATGTGGAGGTATAGCTACTGCCGACCTTTTTACCTGCCCTCTAACCAAGGAAAACAACCTCAACTTTTGTTTTACCTGTCTCGATCCACATAGATCACATCAGCCAAGAGAAGCTTGCTATCCCTTGCTATCTTAGTTCGTGACCCACAGTCTTTACCGAGCCTACCCCTCAGGGTGCTTTTCAGCCTTTCCAACTACATGCTGTTAGCCCTCAAGACGGCGTCAACACTAACACTTTTGGCAGCAGCAGTAACGTTGCAAGTTGCAGACCGCCTGATGACTGCGCATTCCGGATTCCGAACCTGTCATCTTGAGAAGAACATGATACGCGTGTTGCGCAACCATCAGCGAGAGTCGCATGGCAAGGCAGCAATTTAAGGAACTTAGAGTTCGGCTTAAGGACGGGTGTAGTGTAGGAGGAGGTTGAACTTCAAGCGAGAGATACATCTAATGCAATGGGACTTGCCATAAGCCACAAGTAAGCACGCCAGCACTACAGTTCACAAAACACCGAAGAATTATTAGTGGCTTCTGACCTGCAGGTCATTGCGTTATCTCCATGGAGAATAAAATGCATGCTCTATTACTTTTACCACTGTGCTTCTTCCTTAGCGATGCAGTGCCGAAGGAATGCGCCTCCTCGAGTCCTTCCTCCCTCTGGAAGTATCAAAGTACCCTGCCACGAATCCCATCACCTGTCTATTTTTAGCGAGTTCCAATTGGCCCCCAACCCGCTCTTGCATGCAGTAATGAGATGAGAATCGACACCAAGGAATAAGCTGCAGACGAGACAGACACAATTTGTAGGTCGCTGGTAAGCAAGGGGATATCGTGAAGATGTTGTATTATGTGGTTGGTCAGAATCCTGGCGAACCTCAAATGCCCAGCACCCTGGTCGGAACAGCCGATTCAGCCACCCGACGATCACATCGACTTCTGATATCGAGGATAGAAACTCCATCACCAAGATTCACTGTGACCCTATCAATTACGAATCGTCCAACCATGTGCCTTGTCGCCATGATAACACATCAGACACAACTCCAGCCAATCTTTCAGATTCTTGGACCACAAAGACGCCATCATGGTCACGTCTGGTATGACGGGATCTTTCAAACAGGAGGGGAATGTTAGGAGCGTACAGGAGATAGTTCAGCCCTTTCCGCTTCTTCGATAGAATCATTGTTTTATGTGATGAAGTATCCAGGGTTTCGAACCATGCTCTTGATTTTTCCCCCCCACAAAGACGAACAAATATTTGGATTCCGCAGATTCGTGCCGGGAAATCGTCCGTCAGCGTTTACATTTCATCGTCGGCCCATCCGTCGCCTTCATATGATCGACACTTAGGTCCGCTGTATCCTGAGCCACCCATGCTTTTGGGTCTGAGACACTTCAATCTGGTTGGCTCAGAGAACGACCGGCATGACAGATTGGGAATGGGAGCTACCGAGGGACAAGCGAGACAAGCCCACAGCACACGTGGAGAACCCCTGAAAGTAAGTGCCGGATATCCAAACATTGTTATTTAATGACAATTTGGTATTTCCGTAAAGAACGGGCTATTTTAGTTCTATCTTTGTTCTTTCTGCCTTCTAGCTTCAGGGGCTGTTGACTTGGCAAGGCTGGGTGGTGGGGATCAGCTGGCTGAATCGATTGGATAGGAATACGAGTGGTGGCTAACACTGTGGAGAATATCCAGCTGGTGGGGACAGATGCTGCGACAGCAGCGATTCAATCTTCTCCTGTTTGAACACCCTCATATATCTGGCGATAATTGCTTACGTATCCCTTTGGAGAATGCCATGTGACGCCTAATTGCCGTGGGCCACCTGGTTTGTTTACTTTCTGACAATGGTCTCGCTTAGCTGCGCCTAAGTCTCTGGACTTTGGCTTTCGAATGAGGAAACCAGTGTTAGCAATGTCCAAGCGTGCTCTATCTCCTCAAATGTCGAAAGTTGTATCGCACACCAATTCTTCCACAACGCCGCACGCTTTTTCCTAGCGTAATGCAAAAGTTACATTGAGAAGGACCGACTTTCTTGGATGAGATTGCAACTTCGAAGTCAAGGCGAAGAAATGGCGATTCCATTTTTGTATACATACATCTATTTGCATCTAATTCGTGAGCTGTTCCGCAACCACTGTCAGTAAGGGCTCTCCCAAGCACCCTCGTCTGGCGTTCTCCATGGCCAGAGACTCCATTTTCGCCAAAGTTTCTGTCGTGTGAGTACCCAGATGAGGAATCATAAACGCCCGGCTGTTCTTCATCAACTTCTCATTGATCTCCGGCTCCTTCTCAAACACATCCAGACCGACTGAAGCTATCTTGCCAGATTCAAGCGCTTCAGCCATCGCAGCTTCGTCGATAACAGCACCACGTGCCGTATTTACAATCACGACACCATCCTTCATCTTCGCAATCTCCTTGGCTCCAACCAAATGTCTCGTGTGAGCATTCAGTGGCACATGAACGGAAATGATATCACTCTTTGCAAGCAGCTCGTCGAAAGACACGTACTTGGCACCCGCTGCCTCAGAATCAGACAGTGCGTTGCGGTTGTGATAAATAGTCTTGAGACCAAAAGGTTCACATCTGCGCTTCACTGCTCGGCCGATTCGCCCCATGCCGATGATACCGAGAGTCTTGCCTTGAGGATCGTGGCCAAATTCAAGGCCCTTCTTCCAGTTACCTGCACGAAGAGATTCGATGGCGGGGTTGAGATTGCGGAGAGCACCCAGCAAGAGAAAGACAGCCAAATCAGCTGTTGCATCTGTTACTGGGTCTGGAGCGTTGGTAACTTTAATTCCACGTTCTGAGCAAGCGGCGACGTCGATCTGGTCATAGCCTGGAGTTTGTTTAGTACCCACTCTTTATTGTGACCTTGGACCTCGACTTACCGGCACCATTATGACAAATGAATTTCAAAGATGGTGGAAGATTTTGGATGAGTTCCTTGTCGAATTTGCCGGTCACTGCATAACTTGATGAGGTGCTGTATATCGCGACAACGTCCTTGTATTTGCCTTTGCACTCCTCAAAGAAATCTGCTCGGCTCTTGCTGGCTACCACTTCAGTTTGTGCAACAGAAGACAGCTTCTGGAAATTTGCTAGGGCATGGCGGACTGGGTTGAAGAAGAGGATACGGGGTTTAGCGAGGGAGCCCATTGTTCTGAAATTGCTCGGGTACTTTTCGGGAAGAGACAGTTAAGGGGAAGGATTTGGACTGGATGTCGTAATTGGTTCAATTAATATGAGCTTGGTGTACTGATGGTGCTTCCACGGATATGTTTTCTTGGACAGGAAGTCGCAAGTAAATAAGCTGACATTGCTTCCGTACTTGGATTGGATCTCAAGGAGAGCCGGGAAACGATTCCCGACCCCACTTTAGTACGCTTAACAGGAAAAGTTCTGCTCCCCGCATTTCCCCATATCTAGGGCTCTTCGGCTGCCGTTCGTTGTACGTTGTTACTGGGAGTATCCCCTAACTTCCCAGTCTTTGACAAACCGGGGAATCGTTCAGCGACATGTCAGGAACTCTGAATCAAGGATCATGTGAGTCGTGCAAGAGAAAGAAATGCAAGGTAAAGTCACAGGCTATTGTGGCGACATTTGGACCTGACTATTTTTTACGAACAGTGCGACCGCGAACTGTAAGAATTTATACATCGCAATTAACCCTTGATCTTTTGCTGACGTCTTATGTTGACCTATCTGTGGTCAATGTGCAGCATCAGCGCCGCCAATTTCTTGCGTATATGCCGAGAGCAACAAAAGGTAAACATCCGTCATTTGTCCTCTGAGAACGTTCACACTTACAGTAATTTCTAGGGGCATTCCAGGAGGCTATGTTGCCGCACTTGAAGTCCGATTAATCGAGACAGAAGTCGCACTTTACAACGTCCTTTGCGAGCTTCGGGACATTAATCAAACAGGACGGTTTTCCAGCGGCGGCCCTCTACCATATTCTGTGCCAGACGCTCTCCTTCGACGCCAGCACGGACAAGGCAACGAAAGCAAAGTATTGAAAATGGGCGAGTGGAAGCGGTTACCTTTGAGTACACCTGAAGACGTACAGAACTGGTGGACTTCATTGAGAGCCGAGCACGGGATTGTGGGTAAGTGCTAGAATATTCCGAAAGTAAAAGAGTGCAAGTCTCACTCTTATTATCAAGACCAGATACCGGAACACGGAGACATTCCAGACATGTACGATCGAGAAACATCCCACGCGGAGACTCCTGGACAAATGTCTTACAGATCTGAGAGCGGGGTACCTGAGGATATCGACATAAATTTGATCAACAGTGGCAATCTTCACTCCCAGATACCGATGCAGCACATTCATGATCCTCAGATGGCGGACCCGACAGTCAATAGAACAGGGATGATGAGTTATGGAGTGGATGACACTGGACAGCATGTCATCGACAGCGGTTCTTGGGATGTAAATACAATGTCGCAGGGGCAAGGACAAATATCACAAAATCAGCTAAACACTGGTGGAGAAGGGGGAGGAGGAGAAGAAGAAGAAGATCGTCCTAAAAAATTGGCCTCTATGATGAGCCATATGTATTATTGAAATGAGCGCATTTAAAGAATTTCCAAAACCACCGTGCGGTCGCAGATGCTTTCCTGTGAGATTTGTCTGCAGTGGTCGTCGGACCCCTGATCGATGCCCTTTCCTATCTCTTCAACTCTTGACTGGAAATTCCTGGAAGTCAACGTATGCAAACTTGCGCTACTGATTAGCACCATTACTACGAAACGTCAAGCGTCGTTGTGGCATAAAATAGGATCGCGATAATAATTGTTTGGAGAAAATTGGTCTTCCTCTTCCTTGTCAATCACATACTAAGATCTTCTGCCTGGCTGTTGAACTTCTGCAATTTTGCCTGGAGAGCGATAAGCCCTCCCAGCTGGGTTTTATATCCCAAAAACATCCTCCCTTTTGTTCTGCATGTACTGACATGGCCTTTAACAATAAGATGTGGTCTGGCGACTGTGTCTTAAATGCCCATAGAACCAGTACTTCAGTTTCATTTTGCAAGCCGAATCTCGTTGTGGTCAACGCCGGCACCAATGATGCAGGGTAGGACATGGAAATTTGAATGCAGAAGCTGCAGAGTCGATTCCACGAGGCTTCTAGGCTTCTCTTGCCCGCCATCGGGAAGAAGTGTGCACGGAGTTATGTTTGCCGGACCTGGACCAAAAACCCATTTCTCAATCAAAACTAGTTGCATACCCCACGTTATATATCACTCTAGACATTCATACATAGTGGTCATCATACAACCAAATAACAAGGAATAAACATTAAACTCTCCACATTCAATCTCATCTCCATTACAACCCATAACTTTCCAGTATGTTGACAGCAGACCAATTGAATGGCTCCTCTGCTCAGGTCGTGGCACAACCCAGTCACAACTACAAGATTGCAAGCATACCAGCTGATGGGATCGGACCTGAAGTTGTGAGTGCCGCGATAGAGGTTGTCAAAAAGCTTTCGGAGACAATGAAGACTTTCACGATCGACTTTGAGCACATTCCATGGGGTACAGCTTACTACAAGAAAACCGGAAAATATGTCGATGATGATGTTCTGGAGCGCTTGAAGACATACGACGCTGCACTTTTCGGCTCAGTTGGAGCACCCGGTACTTCCCACATTCCCTCTCGAAGTTTGCTTGCCAAGTCGCTGAAGATGATCCAGACGTTCCAGACCACATCTCACTTTGGGGTCTATTACTCGCTATTCGTGGACCACTTCAGCTCTACGCGAATGTGAGACCAGTGCGTGTCTTCCCCGGCACCTCAGCTCGTCTACGAGACTGCAACGCCGAGGATATCGACTGGGTCCTCGTGCGAGAAAATGCTGAGGGCGAGTACTCAGGTCATGGCGGACGATCCCACCGCGGGCAGTTATGGGAGGTGGCCACTGAAGTGGCGATTTTCACCCGTGTCGGCGTGGAGCGCATCATGAGATTTGCATTTGAGACAGCTCAGTCGAGACCTCGGAAACTCCTCACAGTCGTCACCAAGTCCAACAGTATGCGAAACGGCATGGTGCTTTGGGACGAAGTCGCGCTCGCCGTCTCGAAGGATTATCCCGATGTCAAGTGGGACAAGATGCTCGTTGATGCCATGACAGTGAGAATGGTAAACCAGCCTAAGTCTTTGGATGTCGTCGTCGGAACGAATCTGCATATGGACATTCTGAGCGATTTGGCTGCCGCCCTGGCTGGTAGTCTTGGCGTAGCACCTTCCAGCAACTTGGACCCAACAAGGAAGAACCCAAGTCTTTTCGAGCCTGTACACGGTAGTGCTTTCGATATCACAGGCAAGGGAGTCGCGAACCCGGTTGCTACTATTTGGAGTGCTGCAGAGATGATGGGTTGGTTGGGAGAGTCTGAAGCGAGACTGAGGCTTCTGAAGGCTGTGGAAAATGTTTGTGGGGCGGGAATTTTGACTGCTGATCTTGGAGGAAAGGCCAACACGAAGGAGGTCACACAGGCTATCTGTGCAGAGCTTGAGAAACTAGCGTCCAAATAGGTCGAGTACAGTTCGGGCATTCATTAGGAGTTAAATGTTTTTGTATGGTAGCTATGAAATCGAACATGTTATTCTTTCCACATATATCTTCAGTATTGGTTGTGCAGGTTCTCAAAGCATTGATACATGGGAAGAGGCTCTCGACCATCAATGTTCCGTCATCATATGCTCACACAGACAGATATCACGCTCTCTTCTCATTACATTGTTTGGAGTTGATAATGATGCAAAGGGAACGTGAACGAATCCTGGAAATCTAATCTTCTTACTTGATCAAAGATCCTCACATCTCCCAGGAGCTTGACAAGCAGATTCATGTCCCTTGAGATCTCCGTACATAAAACTCTCGAATATAATTTCAAGAACCCTTAGACACCCGAACAGAGCTGTCTAGCAATTGACTTTTGCGGGAGCATGGAATACAAGTGCCCCTCCGAAGCTGATGGCTGGCTCGCTTAGACGACATTACTTCAGGGGCTCGAAAAAACATTCGCCAAGCTTTCGTATCACAAGCGAGCCATGGGGTCATCAAATTCCTGGCTCAGGTGATAGAGAGCCTGATTCAACGGAGAAAGGTTCGGCGGCACTCGACTTCGTCTTTGCATCATGCTGAATGAAATCAGATCATGATTAAGGGGCGAGAAGCCGCATCCGAAGTCGCATCGCCCTCCCCACCGCGCACTCCAGCCGGGGAGTTTTTGCCGGCTTAGCGAGCATTTTCGAACCGGAGCATTAGGAGCCACAAAACCTCAGGTGTTCCTGACGGGTAACGTTTACCGGCTCGGCTTGAGTATCTTGAGTTGTAGCTTTGTTGTGATGTAGTTAAAGATAGATCTGTGCAGCGTTCAAATCTGTGTATTGACATCAAATTACTTCATATCATTCAATTCAAACAAATTGTAAAGTCGATCCTTTCAGTCCAATATATCATCACTTCACAAAACAAAGACAAGCCCAGGACATCCCAAGCAATCATGACGAAGGTTACCGTTCTTGGCGCCGCCGGCCAGATTGGTTCACCCCTTTCTCTCCTCCTCAAGATGGTACGTTCGCTTAATCCAAACTGTGTTGTGACATTGTTGTGGCTTGCACTGACAAGGAGATTCCAGAGCCCACTTGTTAGCGAGCTCTCGTTATATGATATTGTACACGCTCCGGGTGTCGCAATCGATTTGAATCACATCGACACTGCTTCCAAGGTGTCGGGTTTCCTACCTGCAGATGACGGTCTCACCAAAGCGTTGACTGGCTCTGAATTGGTGGTAATTCCAGCGGGCATTGCCCGCAAACCAGGCATGACACGTGATGGTGAGTTCTCGCAGTACAAAACATCCATTCTTTCGGCTCCTGACATATGACCCCAGATCTCTTCAAGATTAACGCGGGAGTTATCCGCGATCTTGCTGCCGCGATTGCCAAAACTTGCCCCACGGCTTTTGTTTTAATAATTACAAATCCGGTAAACAGCACTCTCCCTATCGCGGTAGAGACCTTGAAAAAAGCCGGCGTGTACAACCCAGCGAAGGTGTTCGGTGTCACCACACTTGACATCGTCCGAGGATCCACTTTCGTCGCGCAAGCTCTTGGAGATCCAGACCCAAAGAAGTATAAGGTTCCTGTCGTCGGTGGTCACAGTGGAGCAACTATTCTTCCTTTGTTCAGCCAAGCAAAACCAGCTGTCACTTTGACGGAGAAGAAGAGGGACGAGATTACTTACCGTAAGATGCTTCCATGGAAAAGTGCTGAAATTAGGCTGATGCTCGAGAAGGTGTTCAATTTGGCGGTGATGAAATCGTTCAGGCCAAGGCTGGTGCTGGGTCAGCCACAACTTGTATGGCTTATGCAGGTTTCAGGTTTGTGTACTGAGTGCCCTGGTTTCACGTGATGCTAACAGTGATAGATTCATATCCGCCCTCTTGAAAGCCAAAAGCGGTGAGAAGTCTGTCATTGAGGAGACATATCTGTACCTTCCGGGTATACCAGGAGGCAAAGAGATTGCTACGGACCTAGGTGTTGACTACTTTGCTGTACCAGTAGAGTTCGGACCTGCCGGTGCAGTCAAGGCTTATCCAGTAGGAGCCTTGTCGGATTACGAGCAGAAACTGCTGAAGATCGCCGTAGATGAGCTGAAGGGCAATATTAGCAAAGGCGTAACGTTTGCGACGACAGCTTAAGCATATAGATGAAATATAGCTCACCAAATTGGAGTTACAAAAGTTTCGGAACTTGGGCTTCAGGACTCCCGCTTAATATCAGGAAGCTCAATCGTGACATTTGCAGCATACAACTCTATCTTGAAGCTGTAAGGATACTTCCCGAATTTGCCAGGGAGCAACGCAACATCAATAGCAAGCACAACCACAAAATTATTCTTGTGTCTTGTCGTTGACCACATGATTCAAAAAGACGGGATTGTGAAGGGTCGATATTCCAACGCAGCCTACCCGTTAGCGACATCGGAAACTTCGTAGTTTTGCTCGCTGAGATGGTATGGAACGTCCATAAGCTGGAAGATATCATCCAAGTCGTTGAAATTATTGAAATGGTCGTCCATTGGATAGAATTGCCCATTCATGTCGGACCAGTTATTGATGAACTCTGGGTCACAGGCTGGTAAGAACGGCAGTTGCAGCTGAGATTGGCCATTTCTATCGGCCAGCAAGTTAGGTTCCGGGGCACTTGTTGGAGTGGAATTGTGTGGTAATCCCGAAGGCGGTCCCCCGGATCTCCTCAGGAGGTTAGGCTGAGATGTAGGATTGGATGGAGATGATCGGGCATCCCCTCGCAATGGATTTAGATTGAGAGTTGGCCTGGCCGACAGCCCATTTTTGGATATTCCTGGGTTCTCTAATGGGCCATTGTCGGAAGGGAGCTTTCCAGTTTTGCGGCGGAGGGCTTGCTGCAAGTCCTTAATAGCAGCTGCACAGGTGCTTGGCCAAAAGACTCCTCGCAGTGCGAGGTTCTCCAGAATTTTAACACATCGATTAGCTTCTCTAGAGGGAAGAGTCAGCAGAAACAACAGGACTTGCCCTCACTCTCCTTACCTCTGCGCGGTTTCCACAGAGTAACATCCATTAGATGCCGCATATAGCAAAATCAAGCCACTTTTGTGCGACCAGAATTAGCTTCTTGTCTACTCGAAGTATACAGCAGAATTTGAAGAGAGGGGTTTCATACCTCATCCAAACGCACCACGTGAAGCCTGGCCAGAACAAAGGATTTTGAATACGGCCATCGAGTGAGTCGTCTTCTCTCCTGCTATCCACAATATACTGATAAACAGTCGCAACAATGGTCTTTGATGCTCCAATGCACTTCTGCATGGCCGCTGTGATTGCATAATTATTGTGGCCGGAGGTGATGACAGGACGATTCAGGAGGATGACTGCCTCGTGTTTCTGCAACGTAAGTAGAAGTCTATGGGCCGGCTTCAGCGTACTCGTTGCCGCTAGACCTTGGTCTACGCCATCATCTTCGAGAGCTCCGGGATCGACGAAGTCCCTTACCTCGTTCCACCATTTCGATATCTCTGCTTCTATATGCGCAACCTCATCAGGGTCTGCAACCCTGTTATTGACTGAAATATGTCGAAGCTCGAGTATCAAACCCTTGATCTTGCTAATTCGTGCAAGGAATGTTGGGAGGAGAAACAGACGTTTATCGGGGGGTTGAGCTTGATCGCTACGTGTTTTCTGGGAACCAAGATGTAACTCATTGAAAGGCAAGCAGACATCGATATCGTCATCTTTGAGATCTATAGGTAGCCCCAAAGACTGAGCAAGGAACCTTTCCAGAGTGTATATAGACCAGAAAAGTCTTCTTCGTATGTCCTCGTCACCAGCTGCGAATTGTGCGTACCGGGCAGGGCAACGGTGGATACCCAGGTGAAAGGCTATGCGCACTATGAGTCCACCAAATCTCGATGCTGTATTGAGTCGAAGGATTGATATCAGGAAGACTTGAACACTCAATGCCGCCTGTAGGCCAGATATTGTTGGTGTTTTCATCAAGATTGGTGACAGACAAGAGGCTGCATCATCAATGGTGTTGAAAATGAGATGAGCCGGTACACAGTTTTGATTTTCTCGAGGCATTTGACGACGATCTGCCAGCGAGATAGACAAAACGGAGCGAACTATGAGTGCTTCCGTAAGGCTCAGGTGAGAAAGTCCGTGTGACGAGAGCTTGTCAAAAAGGACGAGGATACTTGGGGCGTGCAGAAATGGAAAGGGCGGATGCCAGAGGTTGAAGTAAGACTGGCTCCATTGGACCAAGTCCGCAAATGTCACTGGAACAGGCGTATCTAACTGTCCTTGCCCTGGACTGGCAAAACTGACTTCTTCTGCCCGCCATAGATATTTAGCATTAGGTGAGCTCTCCCTCTGTGCTTGGATACTACGGCAAAGTGAGTTTTAGTGACTATCACATCAGGGGCGCGGAAGAAGACAAACATTTCTGAATCATGTCTTGATGTATTCAGAGAGAGAAAAACAGGCCTAGCCCAAAACGTACCGGTCATCCTCGCCAGGGACCATTTCCGTATCAATGGCTTCGGTGTCCATGCTTATATTCCTTGCGAGAGCAGACCGTACAGTCCGTACGAAGTATATGCCACTTCCACTTCCCACAAAGCTGGTTGAGCCCGTAACATCAGATCTCATGTGACCCAGCTCAGTCCGTGCAGGACTCGCGGCAGCATCATTCGAGGGCGCGGATCGCGTAGCAGAGATGCTGGAATGCCGACGCCGTTTGCGCGCTGGATAGGGTGCAGGCTGCTCCTGGGGAGAAATTGGCTCCATGCTGAGGGTCGATCCAGGCTTGGGTGTGAAGGTCGGGTTCAAGCGGACGAGCAACAGGAGTGAAGTGAGAAGAACCCAAGTGCGGGGATTTCCTGTAGTCGGCCCTCTCGGGCGCGGGGCGCTAAAGGGGCTGATGCGATAGTGGAGAAGGTACAGGTACTAAAGCGCTAAAGAGGCTTAATCGTACCTTTCTCAGGGCCCGTGTTCCTGGCTTCCGGGCTGTTCTACAGGGCATTCAGAATGGTAACAGCCTGGGAAGATAAATTGTAATGCTCCTTATCGTGATTTTTCAGCATTCGACTTGGTGTGTAATTAGTGATTATCCGTACTCTCTGTTCATATCAATCGGCCAATTCATAAAGTACGATGCATATTCATATATCACCAAAGTATAAGGAAATCTTCACGAATTCTTGTCTCGATTCGCATGATAATATTCTTTAGATTTTTCCTTCCGCGATAGCAATGTCTTGGGATGATGTTCGCTGTTCACATACGCCTATTTGGTATCTATACAAGGAGTTACTTCATGGACGTCTATATCCTCCACAACCGAAATAACTTTCTACACTTCCAACTATATAAAGCCAAGCCACACTTTCGAAGCTCCTGGATACTTATCATCACGATCATCCTGACTTCCCAGAAGATTGTTCGACATGGTCAGCTTTCCCATCCTCGTTCTTCTCTTCAATATTCTCAACGTCCTCCATGATTCCCCTGGGAAGGCGTCGAGCAGCAGCAGCCACCTGCCAGCAATGCTTCGGCTCCGAAAAGATCCTATCCATCTCCTCTAAAGATCTCCCATTGGTCTCAGGAAAGAGGAAATACACCATGACCGGAACCGAAAATCCAGTGCATGCATATACAATGTAGTATCTCCATCCAATACTCGCGAATGCAACGGGCGTGACCTCTGCAATGACGAAATTGAAGAGCCAGTGAGCAGCAGTCCCAACTGCGGAGAGATGGGTTCGCAAATCTTGCGGTGCGATCTCAGTGCCGTACAGGAAGTTGGAGCCGAGGAACCCGAGAGGGAAGAAGAACATGAACATGAATAGGAAAAAGGTCGCTCCGACTCCTGCGCCAGGGTGGTCCAATAGCCCAACAGTGATGGCCAGACAGAGCATGGAAAGGCCCATACCTGCACCGGACAACATGAAAAGAGGTTTGCGACCTGCACGGTCAACATAAACGAATGCAAGTGAGGCTGCGACGATTTTCCAGGTCAACAATCCAGCGGCCAAGACTGAGGCTTCGTGTTTTTGGAAGCCGAGAGACTCTCTGAAAATAGTGGTAGCATAGTAGGTGATAACATTGGCACCTAAAGTTCAAAAATCAGTCATGGCTCTGTTGGGGAAGTCCTTGGATCTCATACCTGTCATCTGCGCACAGAAGTTGATCAAGATCGACAAACTTGTTCGATAGAGGAGTCTCTCCCGTCCTGTCTTAAGAATATCAAAGAAGCCGCGCTCTCGTACAGCACCATTGTTGCAGCTTTGTCGAATGAAGTCGATTTCGATGGCAATGTGCTCAGAATCGATTGGTACATCTTCCAGTGAAGAAATCACAGCTTTGGCTTCCTCAATCCTGCCCTTCTGCACTAGCCACCTAGGGGACTCAGGAAACATGAATGTCGTAATACAAATCGTCAAGCAGAACATGATTGGGATTGTCAACGGTAATCTCCAGCACAGTGAGGTTTGCTGTCGGTACGACAGTCCGAAATTAACCCAGCTTGCCATTGCAATGCCAGACGCGATAAAGATTCCCATAACGACGACACTCTTGCCACGATTCTTGGGCTTAGAACTCTCAGCTTGCCAGACTGGCACCACTGAATTGACACCTCCGACACCAAGGCCTGATATGATTCGTCCGGTGACAAGTTGGCCAAGACTGAAGGACGAACCTTGGAGAACTGCCCCAAGAGCAGCAATCATGGCGAACATGACAATAGCTGACCGACGACCAAGAGGATTCGCGACGTAAGAGGAAGCAAGAGCTCCAACTAGACAGCCAATTGTATAAATTGCAACGACAGTCCCTACAAGCGCAGAGTCAGTTACTAGAAACTTACAGAGTATCTGGACCGTCACTTGGGAATTACCTTGGATAAGTGCACGCTCTGATTTTACTGCGCCGGTGGTGGTTGCCGTATTGATTCGAGGAAACTGTTCGATGAACGGAGTGAAGGCCAAAACGCCGCCAATCGCGGATTGATTGTATCCGAAGAGGAAGAAACAAGGGGCAACGACCATGAGAATCCTTAGGAAGGCAAGCTTCTCTCCTCGTAGGTTGGAAGTCAACATGGCTGATGGTTACAATACGATAGAAGTTCTTTGTGACGAACTGTTATGAGCACTTGTGCAAAGGCGTACAATGGCGTTCGGGGAGGCTTTCCCAAAGGCTCGTAGGCAAAGCTTGTTTTGGTAGAAGCATGCTTGTCGTCTTGGCTCTGATAATTTATATGCCCCGAACGGCCAAACAAAACTGCGCGAAAGTCTCCTTTCTGGTCTTGCTCGTACAGTAGTAGTAGCAGAGCATGACAGCCGGGTAAAGATTGGGAAAGTGAGGCTGAGGGTGATATGGGATGATGACCCGGGTTGCCAATCGTGGGGATCTGTGGGGTCCACAGCATCCCCAGAGCCATATGGACAGCCAAACCAAAATAGAGGCGCGGGGTTATAATACTGCGGAGGCTTGCGCACTTACCATTTCTGGGGAATCGTTCCCCGCAGCAATGCTGAAACATACTCAAGTGTTTTGACCTTCACATCGAAAGGATGTGCGAGGGGACCCGGAGAGCCGGGGCGTAATGCGTAAATCTTGAGCCTCACTAGCAACGACTGACAGGTTCCACGAAAGAGGAACAGGATGAAATTCTGATGATGAGGAAATGATGGTCAGGTAAATAAGACATTGAACCTAAGCGATGATGATTAGTCAGCAGCTGGGCATTTCCAGCATGCTCAAGATAAGGAGAGCTTATCGCTCCGCTACCCTTTTCCAAGATTCTCTTATCTCTGTCATCCAGACGCAGTGATAAAGTCTGTATTCTGAGTGGCCCTCGGAGATAGCCCTCATGTGGCAAGCCAGGGATATGACGTTGAGACTTAAGGTTAACAGCACCTGCTCTCTCTTTTTGATGTCTTCTTTTCCTCCCCCCAGCGCCATCAGCGCCCTGAAGGCATATCAGCAACATGTCTCACGACGAGGATGCCAACGAACACACACATCTTCTGGATCCAAGGGTTGCGGAGTTGAGGAATCGAAAGCAGAGTGCTTTGTCCCGGGAAGAAGCAACATCAATAATATCATCTCATGTTTCGAAGGAAGAACAAGAGCTTGCAGGGACCGCGGTAGGGGAGCGACTGCCGTACAATGACTACACTACCATCGACTGGTTACATGATTTGGTAAGAAGTCCTGAAATCTTGCACGTTTTTCAAGTGATTGAGCCCCGCACTAGATCAAGGATTCGTTTCGACATCGAGCTATAAAGTCACGAACCAGTCTCAAAGGTAAATTTCTTGCGAGCTGGGATTCATGTCAAGGATGGGTCGCTGCGTCCATGATAGGGATACTCACTGCCATCGTTGCTTTCTGCGTTGATGTTGCAGAAGCAACTATCTCGGATTACAAAGCCGGCTACTGCTCGTCGAATGTACTCCGGAGCCGTGAAACATGCTGTACAGAACGATCTCCTCTAAATCCGCAGGAAGGGGTTGGCGAGGACTGTGCGGACTGGATGATGTGGTCTGAAAAGTACTGGACGGGATTCGGGATATACGTTGGATTTGCTCTACTTTTCGGAATCATTGCTGGCGCCGTAACCATGACCACCAAGGCCAATCTGCCTGCAGCTCGGCAGGATGATGATTCCCAAGAAAGTTCCGAACCCTTGGGCAAATCAATGTAGTACGTCGTGCCTACCTTTTCTTTTCATCCAAGAGCGCCACTCAGGTATTCTCAACCATAACAAAATGGCTGAGGGTGAATATCTGCTTGGGTGTTGAAACATTGGCATAGTACCAGGACTTCAGTGCTGACCTTTGAATCTTCAGTATGGCTGCTGGAAGTGGCATCCCTGAGATCAAAACAATTCTGGTGAGTGTTCACTTTGTTCTTCGCTCCAGACGGGTTATTCATTAGTTTCGAAGGGTAGTTCTTCTGTCGCAGATACTCGCCTGACTTCGTCCTGACACTAATTGTGTCTCCTTAGTCTGGGTTTGTCATTCCCCATTTCTTAGACTTCAAAGTACTGCTCGTTAAAGCGGTAGGAGCTACTTTCGCAGTATCTACTGGGATGTGTTTGGGAAAAGAAGGACCATTCGTGCATATTTCGACATGCGTAGGGTACCTGGTAGCTAGTCTCTTCCCGAAGTATCGACGAAACGGAAGGCAAATGAGAGAGATGTTGAGTGTTGCTTGCTCTTCTGGCCTGAGTGTTGCATTCGGTGCTCCAATTGGCGGGGTTCTATTTTCGTACGAGGTACTTTTAGAGATAAAAGCTCCCTTCCATTCTCGGAGCTAATACGTCTCATCAGGAAATCAGCACATACTTCCCACGAAAGGTTCTCTGGCGAGCCTTTGTCTGCTCTCTCTTTGCAGCAATTGTATTGAAAGCCTTGAACCCCACTGGTACTGGAAAGCTGGTTCTTTTCGAAACAAACTACGGTATCGACTATGACCCGATTCACTACCTTGTCTTCGTGTTTCTCGGCGTCTCAGGAGGGTTGTTTGGTGGCGTGTTCTGCCAAGCCAACTTCCTCTGGTCGAAAACGTTTCGCAAATATTCCATCATCAAAAATCATCCGGTGTTCGAACTTTCTCTGGTAGTGCTCGTCACCGCTCTACTACAGTTTCCGAACCCTCTCACTCGGGAAGCGGGAGATGTCATCATCAAGAATCTTTTGGTGGATTGCCGTCACCCGGAAGGATCATGGGTCTGCGAGCAAGAGGCGATGGTTGACAAAAGTCGATACTACGGATGGCTAGCGTATGGGACAGCCGTCAAGCTGATCCTGACGATCGTGACTTTTGGGTGCAAAGTACCTTCAGGTATCATCATCCCAGCGTTAGATGCAGGTGCTCTGTTTGGTCGTCTGGTTGGCCAAATTATCCCGACCAGCTCTCCAGGGTTATTTGCCATGGTTGGGGCAGCAGGCTTCCTAGCTGGGGTGTCAAGGATGACCGTATCATTGGCGGTTATAATGTTCGAGCTGACTGGCGAGGTCGATTATATACCGCCTTTTATGATCGCCATCATGGTTGCAAAGTTGACTGCAGATGCATTGAGCAGCGAAGGTGTCTACGATCTCGCACAAACGGTTCTTGGTCACCCTTTCCTGGATCCCGAGCATGCGTTAAGTATTGTGCGAGATAAGGGACTACTGGTTGAAGAGCTCATCCCACCCCCTCAGACTATGAGAGAAATTACCCTGGATGTCGGACCAGAGTACAAGGTGTCGAAAACAATATTGGCCACCAAGCTCTCTCAGCTAAAAGCTCGTGGGCTCATGGATGCAGGTTTAGTCTTGGTGGACTCAAGTGGGATGTTGCATGGGTATCTTGCTCAAGGGGAATTGGATTTCGCAATTAATGAAGCTGGAGTTTTGGTTGACAATGAGCCAGTGGATTTGCTGGACGGCGTCATCTCGACGTTCGTCGATCGAACACCTTTGGTGATCTGTGCGAAGGCACCTTTGGAGTATGCAGTGGAGTTGTTCGGTAAGCTTGGTCTAAGACATTTGATTGTCATCGAAGAGGGGAGCAGCAGAGTGGTCGGTGTCATCATCAAGAAGCGACTTGTTGTGTTTCTGGAAGGCTTGGTCCATTGAAATTCAACCTACCTTATGTCCCGAATCTAGAAAGACACATTCAGAAATCGTAATTCAATTAAATGCATTATTACTCTGTTCCGCACACCAAAGGATGAGGTGGTGACTTGCAGACAGCGCTGAAATCGAAAGCCTGGACTGAGGAGATACCTTGTCCGAAGCTTTGCCAGAAACCTAAGTGATGTTGCTACGAGTTCGGCAGTCGACCGCACGTGTCAGCTGTGCGTGATCAGGTCGTTGTGCCCCAGACTTACCAGTTTCGTGAGAGAGGGTGTACTCAAGTACAAATGCGAGCGAAAACCTTATCCTGAGGGGCTTGTCACTCGAGCTAATCCCAATTGAGCACTTCTCTGGCTTCGCTCCTTCCCTTCTTGCCTCGGACCGCGTCCTCGACCCGATCGAAGTTGACGGCATGAGAATTTATGATTGTACCTTTGATGAATGTCTGTAGAGGCTTGCTATCACTCAGAACCGCAGATTTATAGCATGAGAACCGATTGAGGTGAAAGGATCATCAATTGGTAGAAATGTAAATAGTTCTATTATTAATTTTTCTAACTTCCTAGGGCTCCCCAGTCTATACACCTACGCTATAAATGCTAAATCAATCTCTATAAAAGTCTATCAAATTTAGTCTCAGCTCAATCTGAGCTTTTCTTCTCCTTCTTGTTTCCGCCCTTGAATGGCTTTTTGATCGCCTCCACCAACTTTCCTCCATACCCAAACAAACGACCAAGTCCAAAGCTCCAGCCCTTGATGCGAACGGTGTAAATGAAGAAATAGACGAGTGCCCAGTTGGAGATACAGAAGGCTAAGAAGATACCGAAATACCTCCACTTATCCTTGGGCTCAATATTCAGAGTCTGCATGTACTCAACGCCAGAGCTGAACTGGCAGTACCCGCAGTTGGTCGTATCGTTAGGGTTCATGAGATATCCTGTTGCTGCGTCGACGAAAGATGAGGCGTAGCTGGAACAAGTCTGGCCAGGCGGCGGATTGAAATAGGCAGCTTCTTGAGGCATACATTGAACCTCCGTGTCGCTGAGGGTAGCGGCTAAAACTCCTCCTATCCAATACGTCGATGGGTTCAGCCAGTACATCCAGTAACGCCAAAAGACGCTGAGTTGGGCGTATGGTCGGACGACACCGTTGAAGAGGGAGAACATGACGAAGAAGAACGGTAGGACGTTCGCGATGACGGTGAATGATGGTGCGAAGGCACAAATCCTGCAACAAAGTTAGCACGTTCCAGGCATTAAGAGAAAATGGAAAGCTTACCATTGACCCCAGGATGCTTGGAAGAGGAAGAAAAGCATAGTCATCAGAAATACGTAGCCTGCAGTCGAAGAATCTGTGGGGAGTCCGGTCGGCCAATACCAGAGCAGCCAATATATTAGGGCACCGACGATGGCAATGGGGATTTCCGCGACAACATTGGCAGTGCAAAAAGCGACCCATCCGTAAATTCTAGAAGGATGCTCTCTCGCTTGCCATAAGCCCATGTTCTGATAGAACTTCGGTACGACAGCGTTGACGATAGTTGGTGGAATGAGCAGGATCAAGAAACTCGTGAACATGCGATTCTGCATGTCAACGATACTGTTTCCAAGCTTATAGAATGTGAAACCATTGAAAATTCTGTAATCAGAAGTCAGTAACTGCCTCTCAATAATGTTTTTCGACATGGTTCAGGAAACCACGAATACCGAGACATTTGGAAATCTAGGGAGATAGGCTTCCCCAATACGTACCCAATGATTACAGACGTAAATAGCTTTCCGTACAGATAAGACGGATCTCTCCAATATTGAATGAAGAGGCGTTTTGTCAGTTCGACGGTCTGCGAGGCGACCGGGGAGGCGAATTCATGCTGTTCAGTTTGTGCTCTTGGCTCGACTTTGCTGCGTTCGGATTTGATCTTTTCAATCTCTTTGAGGACATTCTTCGCTTCTTCCGAGTTCACCCATTCCTTGTTCCAGTCTAGCTTCTTGCCATCTTCCCGCTTGCCACCTTTGGCTGCAGTTTCCAGAATAAATTCAGCAACGTTCTTGTTTGGTGGGCAATGCACTCCCCGATCTGAAAAATACTTGATCACATCCTTGCCTTCATCGCCAACGGGTCCGAAGTAGAACGTATTGCCGCCGGGATTCAATGCAAGGATCATGTCGAATTCTTGGATGAGGACAGACGATGGTTGATGGATGGTGCAGACAATAGCTTGGCCGGCGTGCGAGAGCTTCTTCAAGAATCGAACTATACTGTAAGCTGATTGAGAATCAAGACCAGAGGTAGGCTCGTCCAGGAAGAGCAAGAGGTTCGGTTTGGCCGCCAGTTCTACTCCAATAGTGACTCGCTTGCGTTGCTCGACGCCCAAACAGCGGACCAAGGCATCCTGGACGTCTCCAAGCTCCAGAAGATCGATAATCTTATCCACATAAGCGATCTTCTCTGCTCGTGGGACACTGCGGTCTTGTCGGAGAATGGCCGAGAATTCGAGCGCTTCACGAATGGTGGCTGTGCCATCATGAAGATCCATTTGCTCGCAGAAACCAGTACCTCTCTGAAATTCCGTGCCAAGAGGTCTACCATCGACAAGCATGTCACCTCCGACGACACCCAGTTTCTGTCGCTGTGATAAAGTATTCAAAAGAGTTGTTTTACCAGCTCCCGATGCACCCATAAGCGCAACCATGACACCAGGCTTTGCGTAACCATTGACCTTGTTCAAAAGCTTTCGCTCGCCTCCCATGTAAGGCACAGTGTATTCCACATTCTCCCATGTAAATATGGAGTCAGAACCCGAAATCTCTTGCAGGGCTTCGTCTTCTTGTTGCCCACCATTCAGAGTCTCGCTCGATGAAGCTGGTACGCTTGTGGAACGATCCTTGGCTACTTGCTCAACATCTGAAGGTGCAGAGGCTGCCTTAACCTTCTGCTTGGCGGCTTTGGATCGTTTGAACTCAAGGGCACCACCTCCGCCTTTCGAGAAGTTGAACAGCTCTGAAGCTATCATAGTGACCAAGATATAGAGAACGGTGAAAGCGATGACTATTATATCATGGTCAGCAATTCCCCCATTTACAGAGGGCGGACGAGATTATGGGTTTTAACTAACCGACGCCAAAGTTTCTCCACAAGTTACTTCGAGAGTAGTTGAATGAGGTGCTAAGATATTCCGATCCAGGCACACTAAGAGATCCAACCTGAGCACCTGTAAAAGCACAACCTTGATAAGCAGGATCGTCGAACCCTGGGCCCCTCGGAACGATTGTATCCGGTGAACATTCGAGAACTCGGTTGTAGAACTCATCTGTAGACACGGCCTCGAAACTATAGGCAATCGGATTGACCCAGTACAACCAGCCGAACCAGATGTATTTCGAAAGAAGTTGGGGACGGGGAATTACATATCCAGTATAGATACTTTGAAAGTGTCAGCGTTATCTTGGGACATTCCAGCACCCTGCCCAGGAGCGGTGGAGCTGTTGTGGAATCACTTACATCAGAAGATTGAGGGCAATTCCGGAAAACCGTACTGCATCATCAATCGCAGGAGACAGAGCAGCAAACATGCGGTACAATGCTGTAATACAGATCGTCGTGATATAAATGAACAGGAAATAGATGAAGAACTTGCTCACATCCACATCCAAGCCGGTCAAGAAGTACATGATAATCGAGAACGGAATAACCTGGACGAGGATCAGGGGCAAATCTTGCATGACCCTCGCGATAACGACGGCTGACGGTCTGTAGAACGCATAATCGTTATGCCTCGCGATAATTGTTCGTCCAGACACAGCCTTCATGAGTTCTGAGAGCTGAAGCCAGCCAAGGAATAGTATTGAGAAAAATCTTCAAGAATGTTAGCGCGGACATACTCAAAGCCTGAGGATCGGGATCTCAGATCCCCAAGAAATCAATCCCAAGACAAGTCTCTTATCCGAGATCTGAGGTTCTTTAAGCAAAACAGGTGGGAAAGAATACTTACAAAGTACCGCCTCTGGCGAATGCGCCGGAGGTGTCCAAGGATTGACCATAGAAGAGTGAACCGACGATGAGGCCGTTGGAAATGATGATGAAGAACTTGGTGTAAAGAGTCGTCTTGTCACCCCAAGTAAGCCAGAACTCTCGTTTGGTACAGGCAAGAACTTGGCGGAAGAAAGAGACAGTGTAACTTGAATTGTCAGAGACATGCTTCGACTTGGTCTCCGAGACGGTCTGTTTGAACTCCCTCGCATCTGCGTGGTTGGTTTCTTGCAACATCTTCTCGTACTCTTCGACATCTCTGAGCACATCTTTGTAAGCCTCGCTTTCGCGGAATGCTTTCTCTAGCTCGATCGGGCCTTTGGGAATTGGGCCATCGAAGTCTTCTCGGAACCTTCGCTCAGTTGGATCCGTACAGGAGGTGAGAAAGTCGGCGGTAGTTTGTCTCTCAGGGCACAAATAGCCCAGGCCCTCGAAATATTTCTTCGCGGCTTTAGCAGGACCTTGGTAGACCATTCTGCCTTCATCTATGACCAGGACTTTATCCATGAGCTCGTAAATACCCTCTCCAGCTTGATATAATGTCACAAGTGTCGTTCGGTTACTGATATCTGTCATGACACGCAGCGAATTTGCGTAATCAAGGGCGGTAGATGCATCCAATCCTCGAGTCGAATTATCCCATGCAACGACTGTCGATTTTGTCGCCAGGGTCTCTGCAATCGACACTCTTTTCCTCTCTCCGCCAGACACACCTCGTGTATATGCCTGTTTAAATTTTAGTAAGGCGGCCTTGCCATATATGGCAGCTCAGAGGAACTCACATCTCCAACCAATGTATTTCTTGTGTGCGAAATGCCAAATATCTTCAAGAGAGCGCTAATGATAATCGGGATGTCTCCTTTCTCATGCTTCTTCGTTTTGTTCAGTAATGAGAAGCGAAGAGTTTGTTCGACGCTGAGTGAGGGGAAATGTTGATCGTCCTCTTCATTATAATTGACTTCTCCCTTGTACTTCTTGATCTGTTCACTGGCAGGGATCCCACCACTTTTGCAGTCAGTATATGTCGAAAGCGTCTGGAAACCTTTGGAGGCTTACTAGGACACCTCTCCTTCAACACCTGCAAAGCCTTCTCTCTTGTTTGAAACTGCCTTCAAGAACGTGCTGCAGCCACTGCCCGGTCTACCGAGAACCAGAAGCATTTCACCATCGCGAACAACTCCAGTAAAGTCATTGACCAGGTTGCGCCTCTCTCCCTGCGATCCTGGTCGCGGAAGGACGGGTATGAATCTTGAAAGGAGAGCATACAAATCAGGACCAAAGGTCTGAAATGGGTCAGTATTGGTGTCAAGAACCAAGCAATGGAAATATCTTACCCCGAGAATAGCATTTGGCAATGTTTTGACGAAGGTTGTGGTAGCTCCAACACCTTGCACAGTGAGGTGCTTGTAAACAACCCCAACCTTTTTTGCTGATCTGCCCTCTTGACGCTTTTCAAAATGTCCATCCTTCAAAAACTCCCCAAGCTCAAAATCCTCCTCCTCTTCTACAGCTTCTTCATCTTCCCCCTCCGGCTTTTCCCCATCTTGAGCTTCCAGGTCTGGGTCAGGTTCGTTCGTTCGGACTTTTTGAGAGCGGCGCGTCCCAGCTGTCGTGATTCGCTTTAAACCAGACGAATGTTGCCCAGTACTTTTGGTACTTTTCTGACCTGCACTGCGAGTCTTGGAGAGGTTGGTCAATTCGCGACGCATCTCCTCGTAATCCAACATAGCATGCCTGAGATTGACCGGCCCGCCAATATCTCGCTCTCCCCAGGTCCCATCATCGCGCATGTCGACCTCTGACGAGGACGGAGAGCTTTCCTCTGGTCCACGAGAGTCTGCATTATTTTCGACATTATGCAGTGGGACTCTTATTTCCTGGAAGCCCTCTGCTCGGGCCGTGTACATACGGTCGCTATGAGCGTTGAACATGTTGAAAGGCGCTCCGCGAGCAGTGGTGTAAAAACAAAAGTCTCTGACGACATGGGAATCGCGCGAGGAATGCAAAGAAACATATACTTATGCAGTGCGACTAAACGTTGAGTGACGGCACTTGCTAACGCCCAAAGCCTTGCCGTAAATTAGCTTTTAGCCTTTCCAAGCAGCAAATCAGCATAGCTTGCAGTTCTTGCAACCAGTAAGCAGAATGCATCTTGGGGAGCGGGAACGGTCGTCCGACTTGCAGATTGTCTAGCAAGTGGAGCGCTGTTTACGGAAATAGGTAGCGCTTGAAAGCCTGGGAAGGGGATAGCGGAGTGAAACTTGCGCATGCCGCAGTATGTTGCTTAGAAATCTTCACAAGAGACTCTTGGATCTCACTTATGACGAATTCTTCTGTTCGGCCGAATTGTCGTCGGAATGACAGTAGTTGTCTATGACGAAGAGCCTCTCATAGTGTCTCATGGTGTCAGCGCCAAGTGGGTAGTCCTGCCGATCAGAGTCATAACCGAAGCGGTGGCAGGCTTAATCTCAACATCATTCAGGGGGGAAGCGGCGATAAGGACGGGAGTTCGGGGCTAACAAATTCGAGCTTGCTGCAGAGTGCTGTCTTTGAAACATCAACACATTGGAAATGCACCACGGAGTCTCGCAATTTTTGGTGAGACGGAGCTGAGCTGCCGCTGATTATATATATAAAAACGGGTCCACCGAACGATGTGCGAGGTAGGAACTCCTTGGCGAAGAGAATGTAATCACAAATATCCTTTCTGTGTGTTGGGCGTGGAGATTATGAACTGCCCAATTTGGCTGACAGCTCTTCTGATGTTCTTTGGACCCATCTAACACCCTTTGATACCATCATCGAGCTGTAAGTAGTAAACACACAAGCGAGGAGCAATACGACATCACTATCCCTCCGATTTGGGGACCAATACCATCCACATCTCACGCTCCAAAGTACTCAATTGACTATAGGACATAGGAAACGGATGGATGAAACGTAAAAGATATTAAAATCCGAAGCTAATAAGAGCAGCTGTTGAAGCTGCTCTTTGAGACACTTTTGGAATGTTCGCGGAAGCCTATTCGGTAGCTGTTGATTCAACAATGAGGTATTAATCAGCACGCACGACTCGTCGGAAGGAATGCATATGCTAAAAGCTGATCATTCTGACTCAGAACTCTCTAGTAGCTCACCGTCTGATTGTTGGGGATTCTGCTGATAAATCTGGGACTACTTGTGCGATAAGAGCGATAGGGCGATGAGGAGGAAGGTTACGCGAATTGGTCAACCTATCCAGAATTCTAACGCATGCTAGCAGGCAGCTCGGTGGAAGGTGAGCCAGATTGACGGATAACGGATTTAATAGACCTCACCCAATGATGTTCATTTTTTCATGTATTGATATTCTGGCGTACCCCTGTTTTTGCCTCGCTTAGCTCTTTGGGCGGCCTGAAGATATTTTTCTTCCACTGAAAAAATGCAAACAAAAAGTCGGAGCAACCAACAAAAGGCACGCAACCAGGCAAAGTCCTCAAATAGAATCCGCTGGACTTGTTCGTTGATCTTGACTAACCCGAGCACTAAAAATGCAACGAACATTCTGCAATCCTCGGCCCGTTGAGAAGTCCGAATAGCCTCATTCCTGGCCAGCCTAGGCAGCAAAAGCAAAAAGATACATCTTTTGATCGACGCAGGGATCGAACCTGCAATCTCTTGATAGCCAGAATGTTTCTATTCATCGTAGTCAAGCGCCTTGCCATTGGGCCAGCCGACCATATTTGATGTGAGCAGACTGGTTATTTGGCAATATACATACGCTAGAAATGTCCACAGCAATGCTTTCCTGACAGCTCCCGAAGATTCAACGACAGATTACCAAACAAGTCAAGCGTGTTCAGTCTTTGAAAGAATTTTCTCTGCTTGCAAAGGATCAAGCTTTGACAGCTGCAAGTAGCCGCCGAATGTGGGTCAAGGGACTGCAGAATTTGACGAGAAGAAGTGGATCGCCTCTTTAGAGTGACAGAGTCGGAGAACGAAATATTAGTGATCATAGCTTCATTTTTTCATACAAACTCCTTGGATATGCTAATTTAATGAGAGTAGTTATACAGTCCATCTACCAGAGTCCTGCTCCAACGTGAAAGAGCACGTTGTCAAGCCAGTCCACCGTCGCTCCCAACTATTTATTTCCCTGCGCCTTGATCCAAAGCCCCGACCATACCCAAGAAGTATTTAACCCATTACATGAACAGCGCGAATGCAACACCGAGACCTGCAATTGTGACCATACCTCCGCCTTGCGACATCAGTGACTCCGCGCTGTTACCGCTTACTTGCACGGGCGTGCCAGATGTTGTGTTGGTGGAGTTTCCTTTCGTCGTTCCGGTTGCCTTTGGAGATGATCCTGTCGCTGAGGCTTTGCCGCTAGATGTGGAGTTTGATTTTCCGGTTTCTTTTGTTGCTTTAGAAGAGCTAGTTTCGGACTGCAAGCCTTGTCAATTGATGTTCTCGAGTTATCTTCAACTCATCGATGCTTACCTGAGCAGATACAACGCTAGCGGCGAGGACTGTGAGGAGGATGCTTGAGTATTGCATTTTGAAAATTCTTCTTGGATGTGTTCGTGATGAAGAGGATGATGTATTTGGAAGGAAAGTGAGTGACTCTGATACTGAAGTACTGTCGTTGAAAGTTATTATGTTGCTTGCGAAATAGCACTTCCAAGAGATGTCATGCAATACTTATATCTTGCAACCAGACCCCGGACGTCTCGAGTCCACCTGCCAAACGCAGAACTACCTGATTCAAAAACTGGTAGTATGATCCCCAAACAGTATGAAGTGTCCGAAGTCCAGTTCCTCTGATGATTCGATACACGCCCTTAGAGCATGAGAGGCATTATTGGGACCGCGTAACTGATCTGCCACAAACACCGCCAGACGCCAGCATCGACCAAAGGTTAGTTATGCCATGACAGCGACTAACCTTGCTAGTGAAGCGAGCAAGGCGTGTAGATCGGCTATTTTGGGGATCTTTCTTCCAATGAGAAGGGTTGTCGGAGAGATTTGAAGAGGGACATAATTGCCTCCAGGTCTTCGCCTGCATGTTGTTTCCGATACATGCACCAGTCACCGAATAGTATCGAAAGCGGTTGAGGCGAGGCTGACGGTAGGTAAGTATTTAAGTCGGCACAAGATCGCATCTATGATCGACTTGGCGTTGACTAACATGGTATGTTTGGCAAGGCTGCGTCCAAGTCTGTCTTCTTCTGGTATTGTCTGCCATGGTTTGGAATGTGTAGAATGCTTCCTGTCTGTCATCCTTACGGCAGTAGTCAGTAAGATTAGCTTTCGAGAATGGGATACCTAGACCACACACACCGATCAGGTTCGAAATCGCGAGATCTGATGGTAACTCGACAGCCTCGACTCATGAGTAACGTGTCGAAGGCACTTCCTCGGTGTCTCTATTCCTTGTGTCAAACTACCATCTTGTGTCATGACGGATGCCCGTGAAACAGGCTTTTTCAATGCAGCTTCGTCGGAACGTTTCTTGGCGATCAGTGAGTAGGAAAGTGCCGCTGAAGTATCGGACTCACTTTCTGTTTCGCAATTCTCGCTAAATTCCCAAACCACTGTTTGAAGAACAAGATCATCCTATCACGGAACTAAAAATATTCGATCATCAGAAGGTGTTGTTAATTTTCAAAGCAGCCATATGATAACATAGCCAGCCCCGAAGAGTATGCTGCACCCATAATATTTAAGCCAGCTTCCAGGTATTGCAACAAATAATACAGCAAAATTGATGGGAAGTTACAGCTAGCATATGTGAAACAAATTTTCGCCTCGCAAGAGCTCATACCCACTATCTTCAAGCCACAGATAGAACATCCTCTAGAAGTCTTCTGATGTCGATCCCATCTCGACGCTTGTCCTCTGGGCGCGGTAATTCTTTCTCAATGAATCTTCTGCCGATATGTTCTGCCACTTCGTAGTTTTGGGCATCATTCGGACTCATTGCCGAACAAGCTAACACCAAATCCTCACCTCGAGATGCCATTAGGATCAACTCTTCTGCCCTGTCCACAATAGCCGGGTCAATGCCGTTCATCATGGCGCAAGTAGTCCCAAAACTCGAGTTGCTTCGGTGCGGTACGAAATTGTAGACGAAGGTGACTTGATCTTCTGCGGCTTCAGCGGCCTCGTCAACGCGAACTTCCATGTGGCCAAAAGACAAGTCAGGTTGCTCTTCCAAGTATCCATTCTCAAATATCTCATGGAAGTGCGTTGCTGCAAGCACCTTCGGCCGGTGTACGCCAAGGCTAAGGAGATATTCAAGAACGCCACAGCAGAGACCAGCACCGTCAGAGGCATTCGTCCCTTTGCCGAACTCATCAATAACCAACAGGGTCCTGTTGGTGGCAAGGGTCAGAGCTAGAGAAATCTGCTGCAAATCAATCATGAAGGCACTCTGATTTCTTGACACACTTTCTCGAGTTGCAATTCTTGTCAATATCTTGTCAGTGAGTCCGATCTTTGCTCTGTCTGCGGGGACGTAGCTGCCGATATGAGCCATGTAGACAATCAGGGCGTTCTGCTTGAGATAGACGCTCTTTCCAGAGTAGTTCGGGCCTGTCATAATGAGCATGCTAGGACCTTCCGTACTGTCTCTGACTGTGGAGGCAACGTCTGAAATTTCTCCTGGGGGCCCGGCATGATCCTCATCCTCATCTCCAGGACCTCCAGCGAGAGAACAGTCGTTAGCGATGTATGCTGGTACGGTCAGCTCTTGAAGAGGATGACGGCCTCCCTGTATTCGGATAATGTTCTGAGTTGTCATCTCGGGTGGATTGTACCCATACTTGCGAGCACCCAAGGCCAAAGCGACAAGACTATCAAGTTCCCCGCATAGTTCTGAAGCAGATAGGAGGAATTGCTCATGTTCCAAGACCCTGACTGCGAGTCCGTGTAGGATTTCGATTTCTTTGTCTAATCAGAGATTAGCCTGAGCTATGGTCTCACTTCTTTCCAACCTACCACAAATAAGTCCGAATATATCGCCGAAGAAGGCATCCAATTCTTTCATCTTGTGATTTTTGTAGTATCCCATATCGTTACTAGTGAACATCCTCTCCCATACGTCATTCTCTATACCCTCACCCTCGTATTTCCCTTTGCCTGTCTCCTGATCGAGAGGCACGACAGTAAGAAATCCAAGTTGTGGGAAGAAGATGCAATTGGACACATATTGAGCTGCCCATTCCGGCACGGTATATGAGATTTCAGTAGCAACTTGAGTAAGCATACTGTCAAGGCCATCATAAGTTCTCTTCATATTGTCCAGCTCAGCATTAACCCCTTGCTTGACAACGGTACGGTGCTGTTCGATGGATTGCTTAAAGTCGACAACTTCTTCAATCATGGTACCAATTGTAGTTAGATGAGCACTCTGTATCTGTTCGAGGATCTTGGAAGTGACCACCAGGTCCCGAGCACCTCTCAGTTCGCGGACTGCTTCAAGAACCTGCAGACAATGAAAAGTGAAGTTTTGCAAATTCGCCCAAGCACCGTTGCGGATACCTCTACCACTCGTACCTTTGTGCAAGTGCACTATGACCGACCGCACGTCTTTGATCATCTTGAAACCTCTTACCATCTTGTCTAGAAGAGGCGAATTCTCTGCCTGAAGCAAGGTGCGCGTTGTTTTCAGTCTTTCCTTGATGGCTGGTAAATCCAAGCTGGGCCGTAGAAATATTTGCCGCAGTTTATGTTTTCCTTGTGGGGTATGTGCAAGCCTGGAGAAGAGCCCAAATACTGAAAGGCTTTCTTTCGCTCCCGAGGCTGCCTGGCTTGGGCCTTGCATGTGTGAATTCGGATGCCTCTCGGATTGGATTATTTGGAGTGAAGCTAAGGTGTCGGCATTGACATACATCATATCTGAAAGTGCGAACGTCTCAATGGCGCGGATGCGAAAGGCTACCAGAGCTTCTTCGTCATTTGGTAGATAGTCAACACTCCTTCGTCGTCCTAGGTATTCCATGACCGCGCCTGCGCACCCAAGCTGGAATGCTTCAGTATATACAAACCCATGTCTTCGAGGCCAACATACCGTGATCTCGCTATCAAGGTCAACCCAACCTGCAAGCCTCATGAGTCTGCCCATGTCTCCAGGTGCATCTCCAACCATATTCCCAGGAGTTGTAAATGCAAAGTTTGATGGACCATCATCTCCGAGGTCCAGATTAAGAAATTTGAGCTTGGCCTTGTAAGCAGAGAACTCAGAGGCAGCGCGTGCGTCAAGTACGTAGAAGCCAAATATGTCATCTACAGTACAAGACTATTAGCAATCGCGACTGTATTGGCAGTTCTTCGACTTACTTGCTTCGTCCCCTCGATCAATTCCTCTCGCATCCTTGCTGAGGTGGTTTTCCAGCTTCTCATCTGACCGAGTGCTGATTAGTACAACGGTGGGTTGGGCGTGCAGCTTGAGAGTGTCAATGATATCAAGACCTGCCATCTTGATGTCCGCCATGAGAAAGAGCTTCTCTTCTCTGGCAGAGTAGTATGCGCATCCAATTGTACCGCCATCCTTCAAGTCAATGGCCATAATGATCTCGTTGACCGCGTCGGTATTCTCTCGGGCTTCAATTTCGGCTTCGGTCTCGACCAAGTCTGCGCGCACGACATCTCGGTCTCGTTGGGGGTAGAAGACAGAAGACTGCGAGTCAGGAGCTCTCAACGAGATCCTGTTCTGACGAGGGAGAGATGGAAGTGCAGGGGATGACGGAGCAAGACTCCTGGGAACAGAGCTTGATCGGGAGAATGGCTCTGGACGAGGCGACGCAGCATGATGAGAAGATGCTCCACTGCCGAACCGGCGACGCTTGAAGGCCATCTCGGGCTATTTGAGAACGGTTTGATCTGAATTGAAAGGAGGACGTAAAGAGAGGAAAGGGATCTGGGTGGGGGAAGCGAGGCGACCGAAAAGAGAAGTCGCAGGCAGCAGACCTCCCAAGGCGTGCACTCCATTATTGGGTAGGTACAGGAAGCAGATAGAAAGTAGAATACATACTCCATACCTGCCACAGGGCCGCAAGTTCAATGTCGATTAGTTGCCCTTACCATTGGTCTAATGGGTTTATACACACTCCTCGTTTCTTACAAGCTACACAATCCGAGCTTGCCTTGAGCCAGACCCACGCTCGCCCATGAGCATATCGCCATCATTCGTAAGAGACCTGACTTCCAAGTATATACCAAAGTGTCAATCTAGCTTTTGGGCGCCTCAGCGACGTTCCCTCCTTCCCGCACCCACGCAGCAAATTCCTTCCTCTGCTTCCGAATGTCTACGAATCCCGGTCGACTCTCTAGAAGTCTGAACGGATTGCCAACATAGTCCTTGTCTACATCTCCATCGCTATTTGAGAATCCTGCCTCCCCCTCACGTTCAATCTTGCCAGCCCAGACGCGCCATTGAATGGGTCGAAGTTCTGGGGTGCCCAACACAAGACCTAAGCAGACTGTGAAGATGGCGACTATCGTTTCGATCGAGATGTCGATTGGTAGTGAAGATACGGTTGGCGACGCAGTACCGTGAGCCGAAATGGATGATAGAGCTGCTGTGCTTGCAGAGTGAAGAGCAGAGTGTTCGTGTGCTGAATAGCAGCTGTTACGTGGTGTTCTGGTTAGCTCGACCTTAATTCCAATACTGATATGTTACATACGCGTGTGCCAGAAATAGCAAGCCTATGCCAGTAATGGATTTTGATAACCAAGTCATTTTGGCAGAATGTGTAGTGGTTAGGCGGTAGCTGCAGTGAGAGGGCCTTCCGGAAAGCTGGAGGTGGAGGGAAGCTTTGGAGGTGGGCATGGTGGAGCCGCAAAATAAGCGGCGCGGCGGACAAGTCTCCTGGGAAGCCAGAAGCAACAAATCATTAGCTCAAGGGCCTGTTTGGCTCAGAATTGACATTTGAGAAGTACCACCAAAGCCCAAAATAAAAGAATCGTCACTTCCGTCATTTCAATCAAAGCAAAAATGTGAGACGAAACCGTTCCCATCTAATTTGTCATTCCTAAAAGTAACAGTTACTTCTTGTTACTTTCGTTGTTTGTTGGAATAATACCGTCGAAGTTGTCACTTCCCTCTCACAGTGATACTGAACAAAATTATCACAACAATCGATTACGTATTAAATCAACAATAATAATAATTATAAAATTATTCTTATCAAGCTATCAAGCTTCTGAAGGCGCTTTCCAAACAGGTCTCATTCTTCAATTTACTTGAAAATTGAGCTCGATACATAGGTTTTTTATGATATCCTAAGGTGTCGGATACTAAAGTTACAGTATATATGCCCTAAAAGCTGATAACACTACAGGCTTTCGATTACTATGGTCCCCTCCCCCGGTTTCATTGTCTAGCAGATTTTGAGGACATTGCTGTTTCTGTATTTCGAATCCTGTCTGTTGACATTATGCGTCCAATCCATAGATCAGATCTTTGAAGGCATGTTCTCCGATTGGATCAATACCTTATAAGTTTTGAGATCTTTGATTGCATCAGGAGGGATCGACATCTAATTTAAATCACAAAATTGGAGTCCAAGAAAGGTTTGGGAGGAACGCTTTTATTTCATTTCTGTTACTGCCCATAATGATCGTAATGTCATTCGTCAGGCAAAATCATCTTCTCATCAAGCAACAACCATGATAACCAGCAGCCTGATATCACAACAAGGATGCCGACTTTGGGCACATTAACATGGTCTAAAAAGCCGAGAACCGTCTACAACTTTTGCATAGCAACCTGGTCTACAGTTAGCGCGCATCAGAAATAAAGGGCAGGTTGAAGACTTACGATATCGGTCGATTGGACGTAATCCTCGAACTCCTCAATCTCCTCTTGCAACTCGGAGAGACCAATCTTGTCATCCTCGATAACCAAGTTAATCTGCAATTTCTTGATACCGAAACCAACAGCGACAAGCTTGGAAGCACCCCAGACGAGACCCTCCTTCTCGATGCCACGGACGGATGCCTCGAGCTCCTTCATGTCGGTCTCATCATCTATCACAAAAGTCAGCAAACGGAACTATACAGGAGCTAGAGTTCTTGGCTTACCCCAAGGCTTGACATCCATAGTCACAACGGACTTAGCAGCAGGCTTGGTTTTGCCCTCCTTCTTCTTCTTATACTCTGCAAGACGCTCATTTCTGATTCTCTCGGCCTCAGCATCCTCCTCCTCGTCATCACTGCCGAACAAGTCGACATCATCATCCTCCTCCTCAGCAGCGGCAGGTGCCTTTGCTGGGTTCAGGGTGACCTCTGCGACATCTGGGCCGTAGGTTGTGTATGGCTTGGAAGCGTCACCAGGGAGAGTGGCGAACTCCTCAGTGTATGAAGCGATGTGCTTGTACCATCTTGCTGCGTGTGGGTACTTGGCAGAATCTGGGGCGGTTGTGAGAGCTTTGAAGGATGCAACGTCGGCTTGGGAAGGAGCGTATCTGAGATATCCATTAGCTTTCTATTTAGGAACTCAATCCAACAAAACAAATTGTGCCAAAATGAATTCAGAGGTGCATTTTCATGCTTGGTATCTCGCCATAACACGGTTCTTGAGGCCGCTCAGTAACACGGACCAATGTTGCTCATCATAAGAAGTTTGTCGAGGCAAGGAAAGCTGGCTGTCGCAAATACAAACGACTTCCCCGCCTTTCGAAGACCGGAAAAATCTATCTAGAGAAAATTGTGTACGTACCCAACGATGTATGAACGGGTGGTCAACCAGCTGTTGAGAACTGAGTCACATCAGCATCTTCGTCAACAACACAATCGCAATCGAAAGACCTGACCGCCTCGCAGCCGTATCGCAGGACGTGAACTTACCGCTGAGACCAGCATCGGAGAGGAAATCGGCGAAACCCATGGTGTCGGTTTGATGCACTTGGGTACAGGAGGTGAAGGTGGAGGAAGATTAAAGAGGATGTTTGTGGTGGTTCGTAGTGGGGTTGGGGAATTTTTTGATGTTGCTGGCGAAAGTGCCCACCATCCAAAGCTAACGAAAGGTGGCGGCTGAGACCACTTTGATTGGCTAAGGCTGAACAGGCTTAGCGTTTCAAAGCCCAAGACCGGCATTCTGCCGCAGCGAGATCGAAAGTCGGGATGTTTTTCGAGAACATGCGAGTGCTTTCCCACATGCCATCGTCATGCCATGCATAAGTACATGATGACCACGACAATTACCATGAAATTATTCTAATATTTTCTTTCCCATGTTTCCGTTCTTTACAACTAATTTGATAATATACAAAATGAATTTATCACAGCTTCGAATTCCTGCGCGGCGCATCACCACTGCAGCTTCACCAGGTCGAGCACTTCGTCTCAATGGCCCAGCACTTACCACTGCAGCTCTTCGAAGAAGCGCCAATATCCCTGCACGAAACCTGTTACCGATAGTCTCTCTACGAACCTATGCCAATGGTCGGCCACACCCTCCAGGAGGGACACATCGTATGGACTTGGGAGGGGGTGGAGAGGAGAAGTCCGCATTGGAAACATACGGTGTTGATTTGACCGAACGGGCAAAAGCTGGCAAACTTGATCCGGTGATTGGAAGAGATTCCGAGATACACAGAACAATTCAAGTTCTGTCGAGACGGACAAAGAATAATCCAGTCCTGATCGGATCTGCCGGTACTGGGAAGACAGCCATACTCGAGGGGCTCGCGCAAAGAATAGTTCGAGGCGATGTACCAGAGAGCATCAAAGACAAGAGAGTCATATCGCTCGATCTTGGACAGTTGATAGCTGGTGCAAAGTTTCGTGGCGACTTCGAAGAGCGCCTGAAGAAGGTATTGAGCGAAGTGCAGGAAGCCCACGGTGGCGTCATCTTATTCGTTGACGAACTTCATACTCTACTTGGGCTCGGAAAGTCTGAAGGTAGCATAGATGCCAGCAACTTGTTGAAGCCTGCTCTATCGAGAGGCGAATTGCAATGTTGTGGCGCAACAACCTTGAATGAATATCGTAGCATCGAAAAAGGTAAGCTACAAGGTCTTTTCTTACACGCTTCTAGGTCTTCTATAGCGTCAGAGTATTATTGCAATGTATTATTTTCCCTGTCACTTTGAGCTGCAGTTCGCCTATGTCTCTGTACCGGTTTAGTGACTTTCAATAAAGAAAAGAGTTTCTTACTTCCTCATTTCCATCTTTCACATAAGTCTTGTGGCGTGCATCTAACATTCTACTAGATGTTGCCTTAGCCAGGCGTTTCCAACCCATTCAAGTCGACGAGCCCAATATCCAAGATACAATTAGCATATTGCGAGGAATCAAATCAAAGTATGAGGTGCATCATGTAAGTTGTCCTCCCTTTCAAATTCTGTTGCAAAAAGTTTGGCCGACTTCAATTCGCATTGTTGTTTTTCGCTAAGCGATTGCTGACCCCTACATAACAGGGAGTGCGCATCACTGATGGAGCACTCGTCGCAGCAGCAACCTATAGCAACCGCTACATCACAGATCGTTTCCTACCAGACAAAGCTATTGATCTGATGGATGAAGCCGCCAGCGCTCTTCGCCTACAGCAAGAAAGCAAACCAGAAGATATCATGCGTCTCGACCAAAGAATCATGACACTCCAAATTGAGCTCGAGAGTCTTCGAAAAGAGACCGATGTCGCTAGCCGAGAACGCCGCGAAAAACTTCAAGCAACACTCAAAGAGTGCCAAGAAGAGGCAGCAAAGCTTACTGAGAAGTGGGAGAAAGAACGTGCAGAAATTGAGCAAGTCAAGAAGTTCAAGGAAGACTTGGAGAAGGCTCGTGTAGAGCTAGACCAAGCTCAGGTATGTTGCTCACTTGCGTCTAGAAGTTAATGAATGTACTGACCTCAACTAGCGCGAAAACAATTTCGGTCGTGCTGGAGAACTCAGATATTCCGTCATCCCATCACTTGAAGCTAAGCTTCCCAAGGACGGAGAATCCGCTCCAGAATCAACAGGCGATGGTACTTTGATCCATGAATCGGTAACGGCGGACGATATTGCGGCAGTCGTGTCTCGTGTGACCGGCATCCCAGTGTCTAAGCTGACTTCAGGACATGCTGAGAAGCTCATCCACATGGAAGACTCCCTGCGGGAATCCGTCCGCGGCCAAGACGAAGCCCTCAAAGCCGTCGCCAATGCCGTGCGCATGCAGCGTGCCGGACTCAATGGAGAGAACAGACCTCTAGCATCATTCTTCTTCCTTGGGCCCACGGGCGTGGGCAAGACAGAACTCTGCAAAAAGCTCGCAAGCTTCCTGTTCTCGACCGAATCAGCCGTCGTCCGATTCGACATGTCGGAATTTCAGGAGAAGCACACGATATCCAGGCTCATTGGTAGTCCAGCAGGTTATGTTGGCTACGACGATGCTGGACAGCTCACTGAAGCCGTTCGACGCAAGCCCTATGCTGTGCTCTTATTCGACGAGTTCGAGAAAGCCCACCGAGATATCTCAGCATTGCTCTTACAAGTGCTAGACGAAGGTTTCCTAACCGACGCCCAAGGACACAAAATCGACTTCCGCAACACTTTGATTGTGTTCACATCGAATCTCGGTGCCGATATATTAGTAGGAAATAACACGTTCCATCCGTACCGTGAAGAGCCAAATGGAGATATTGCACCCGAAGTCCGCAATGCGGTCATGGATGTTGTTAACAACAACTGTAAGTCACCTGATTATTAGACGACATTAAGCAACAAACGCTAACAGAACAATCAGACGCTCCCGAATTTCTCAACCGTATCGACGAATTCATCATCTTCAAGCGCCTCTCCACTACCGCTCTTCGCGATATCGTGGACATCCGCCTCAGAGAACTCCAAATCCGCCTAGACGACCGCCGCATCACGCTCTCTGTCGATGACTCTGTTCGCGAATGGCTTGCGGAGCGCGGTTACGACCCTAGATTTGGCGCAAGGCCGTTGAATAGGTTGATAAGTAAGGAAATTGGGAATAGGATGGCGGATAAGATAATTAGGGGTGAGTTGAAGATGGGTGATACGGCGATTGTAAAAGTAAATGAGGCGAAGGATGGATTGGAGATCAGTGTATAATATGAAGGAATGGAGTTGGGGCATGTAATATATTGATGACTTGACAGCGGCATTAGAATCGGTTTCTACTCTCTTGACGATGGTGTTGAGGAGGATTGGAGTTGTGGGCATTGTCTTTAATTGTACTTTTACTTCGTTCCTTCGCCGCCGCTCTTTTGTTTAACAAAAGCCAAAATGAACAGATCGAAATTACAGGCGAGATCTCACTGACTCGAAGACAACGTGTAATGATTGATTAAATTGACATTCAAGCATTCCTAAACTCGTACATGATAATGGCACATACGAGTACAAACGATGGTCGGTCCCAAGAAACCAAATAACGCAAGACAGAGAACCACCCAAGAAGTAGCCACCCAAGCAAAGTCCCAAAGCACATATGGTACATGTAAAGGGAAGTCCGAGACTAAAACCCCGAGAAAAATAAGCAAAATCCAATGCAGGAGCAATCGTCTAGAGTAACGACGGGTATCTTACACATCCAAAAAGCAACCAGTATCCCGCAAAACAGAAGAAGAAAAGAGAAAAGGAAAAACCCAGAACTCCAAGTACAAACAAACCTTCTTATCCCAGCACAATCATATCATCAATTCATCTCATCATCATCGTCATCAAACACCGCATTCTCACTCATCCCACTCAGCTGCATCGCATATCCGTACCCTCCACTCCGCGTAAGGGTATTCCCATACCCACTCCTATCATCCCACATCCCCGCGCCAGCAAGGGGATCCATCCCCCAGCTCTCCACGCTCGCATCTCCACTCCTGGAACTCTCGCTCATCCAGCTGAGCTTACTGTGCGGAGTTCCCTTCTTTATTTTCTTGGAAGACTGGAGGTGGATCTCTTGGGAGAGGAAGTTGGTATTGGACGCGCGCTCTGGGTGCTCGGTATTGTAAGTGGTTGCTGGGTGCGTATTCATCTCGCCAAGGAAGCGTTGAAGGGGATAGGACATGTCGGAGTGAAAGGAAGCTGTGCGTTGATGTTGGATCTCGTTCAGCCCATGTCTGGGTTCGACGAGCGGAAGGTAGGAGTTGCCGACTTGCAAGTCTGGATTGTCACGCTCAGGTCCTTCTGGGCATGGGACAGAGGCAGAAGAAGAAGCCTCTGATCGAGCTTGATGGTGGTACGGAGCTGTGATCTCCGGGTTGTACAATGGCTGTTCGTAGGTTGCTGGCTCGGAATAGTAGGCAGCGTTGCCGGCATGGAATAGTGCCACTTCATCACAGCTGCAGTTGTCTGCGTTGAAGACAGGGGGGCGGGTAGCCGAAATCTTTCTGAAGCAGTGAGGACAAGTCCAGTCACTGAATTGCTCATACTGGGCATGGCCCTCGGCCTCATTGTGTTCTGGGAAGGCCATGTTTATTGGACGAAATGGCCACCGATTACTACAATTTGTTAGAGAAGTCTGGCTAGGAACAGGTCGATTGGACTCACTAGGGTGGGATGTAAGGAAGGAGAACGAGGCTGATCAATAGCGAAGACAGGTTGGCGGCTGTACTTGGTCCAGGAAGAGAAGGTTTGGAAAGAAACTAAAGTGCATAGACGAGGCTGATAGATGGTTGCGTTGGTAGGTAGTGTACAGATATAATAGGAGAATGGTATGAGATTCGTTGTCGTGATATGTCGTGTAAAACAGAGATTAATTTACGATTGAGAAAGAATGATGAATGAAGAGAATTGAGGAGTGTAGACTTGATGTTATATATCTGTGCCCCGTAGCTGCTGTGACCCTACCTGCATATTGATATCTCGGGTAGACACTGGATCATGGGCGGAATTAAGCCGAGGATTGCTCGTGACGATTACAGCGACGGCTTTGGTCAGCTGAAGCAATACAGCTGCGAGACCGGCAGGTTCGAAGTTCGCATTCCTTCAAGATCTCCATGATGACATGTTTACGCCCGGAGGGAGTGGTGCCAAGTCGATATGCTGCACTTAGGCAACCAGGATAGAGCTTCTTTCAAAAGCGGGGTCCAAGGGTCTTAAGTCTGCCCTACGAAATCGGAGTGTGAGAGCTCGAATATTTGACGAATAGGAAACTGGCCTGGAGGTGAGCTATGGACATCTTGGATCTGATATGGCTCGACATGAGCTTCTGGTGCATCTTTGCGCCTCGGCAGCCTCACTTTTGCACAAGATGAACTATGATTGGAGGGAAGTGCTCGAAACTGCTCTATTCGGACTAATGGACGATCAAAGTTCGCACAAAACGGACAATTCCCGACTTGCTACATGAACGCTGTTCATGGAGTGATATCGGCCTACGCGGCTCACGTCGGCTGTACTGCAGTGCAACATGAGAAGTCAACCTTCGGCTCGCATATCTCAGGGACCCGCGAGATTTGGAATGACAACTCATTCTGATTATTCCTCCGATTGTCTCCAGTTGTGAAGAGCCACTTATGAGGTTGGTAATCGACATTGAGTTTCATCTTGGGCAGCGACCCTCACCGAGTAGTCGTAGTAGTCTGAGTAGTCTGGCTACAACCGGCTAGCGATGATGATACGATGCGGGCCGGTGAGGCTGAGCTTTCCGTCTCCATCATCCCAAACCACCACCAAAACTTGATGGATGTTCGGAATCCTTTATCGACTTCCCCACGCGAGAAATGAGTTATTGACACCAGGGAAATCACTCAGTGCCCGTTCGGCTGCCCCCGCGGCTGCCGCCGATGGCCGAATGCTCGTAGTGTCTTTTCAGCCTTACGTGCCGGTCTCGCAAAGCTCCAAGCCACGCCTCGTCACAAAGACGTCTGAGTGGAGAATGCAGCCCGCTCCCTGCTCTATAGTCCCAAAGACTCCATTTGCATGTGCAAAGAACAAAGTAAGGCCGTTCTAGCGTGCTTCTATGCATCGGGCTGCTTTGTTGGAAGTCTTGGCAAGCCTCCCCCAGCTCTGCCCATGCAACACCGCTCTGTTCTATTACTTGCAGATGGAGATTCCTGGTTTCTGGACCATGGGACTGCTACTGCAGATGAGTTGACTGGTCCTCTGTTAGCTGCATGATATATGGCCGAAACTTTGGTGTCCGAACGAATCGTGTATTGCCAATTCCAGAGTAGACTTTCTTGGACTGTCTACCCCGCACTGGTATGCACATGCCACGAATACACTTCAGCGCCCGAGATGATGCAGACTGAATCTGTGGAGTTGTCATCGCTGTTGTCATCTACCACTTTGCGCCTACGCTGGTGGCACGTTCCCTCTCTCGTGCTCTTTCTTTCTCATTAGCATTGTCGACTGCGCTTCCTCGTCTCCGCAACCCGCCCGCCTTCTTACGGCGAACCACCTGGTATCCCCTGTCAAGTTCTGTTTCGATTGCGCACCTGACCTTGAGATTGGCAACAGCCGGCCAACAACTCCTTTCCCCTCGAAGGATCCAGTAGTCAAGACTAGCTTGTGTAGGCGTTTCGAGCAAGCGGATGAAGTCAGACGCAGATAGTTCAGGGACCAGGGTTACAGATGCTGCAGGTATATGTTCATCCACCAGGAAACGCCTGATCGACAACGGCAGAAGCCCGAGGCTGTCAAGTTGCTGCAGTCGGTGATGAGCCTCCATGGTGATTAGTCGAAGAAGTGCTCCTGTCAACGACGTTCGTCCACCACGTGTGTGAAGTGGTGATGGTCCATGCATGTCGCTTTGCAGGAAAGGCACAAGATACGGCCTAGCCTGACTGACAATAAAATGGTTGACATTAAACAGCTCCGCAATCCGTGACAGGGGCGAATCTCGGTCCGTATATGACGCATGAGTCCAGGGTCTGAATGTAGTATCTGAAGCAGCAGACCACGGTATGATAGCTCCGGATGCATCTTTGCATTTGAGCGTGATGGAACGACCATATAGTGACGGAGAAGATGCGTTGGACGCAATTGCTGCTGACCAAATCAACTATTCAAGACAGTCAGTATTTTGAAGAGTGGTAGCAGAAAGTATTTTGCTCACGACATTGGGAGCTGTCAAATAATTGAGAAGGTTTGGCACTCCTCCTCTTCCAGTTGTGGCAACAGTAATGTTCAAAACGCGCTTCGTTCGATTGTAAGCTTCCTCGAACGTTAGGTCCCCAACATTTGCCCGTACGCATTGTTCCAAGATTGTGACATCTAAGAAGTAGCCCTCGCGTAGAAATCGGCGTATCCTACGGGTAAGCGTACTCCACCATCCATCAAAGGATCCATCGTCATGTCCGCCATGACCAGTGGAACCCTTCCCAGCAAATGCAGAAAGGTCGATACTGTCTCCGTTGAGAAACCTGGGCAATTCATCCTCTGTGTGTACACCAACCAACGCCGCAATGAGAGCCCCCGTAGCAGTTCCAGTAATGATTCTCGGTAATAAACCACGAGCAAAGAGAGCCTTCACAACTCCTAGGTGGCAGAGTCCAAATATTGCACCTCCCTGAAGGACCAATGTGCTTCGTCCAAACGCCTGCCTTGTGTCATGTAGGAGATCCAGTTTCGCCTGACTGCTAAAACCAGGTATAACACCACTTCCATCAGCTCCCGGGGAAGTTGGCAGTCTTGTGACGTCCGCAATGGCCTGTGCTACCTGGGTTATGTAGTCCTCTATCAACAACTTTGTGCCTGCAAAAGCGCGATTGAAGAGTCGAGGGGTTGAGATGTTGCCCAGATTACGCACGAGTCCCGACCTCAATAGGTTCACCAGCTGGAGAATATCGCCTTCTTCCCGGGCTACGATGATTGACTGGAGACGTTCATGGATGAGACGGTAATCGTAATACTTGGAGGTAGGGTTCTGGCGCCTAATCTGGCATCAGCATCCATCATGGACAAAAGCCTGGGCTCCATGTACCAAAGATCATTCCCTAATAACACATCGAGCTGGTATGCCGCCTCTTCCCATTCCTCGTAGACCTTTGCGTCTCGAAGTATATCGAACCAAACCTCTACCGGCTTTCTTCGCGTAAGCCATCTGAAGAACCTCTACATTGGCAGTCAGCTCGTAGATCAATACAATTGCCTAATGTAGGCGCTCACAATCTGCCAGAACAGCAAGACATCAACGAGCAGATTCCAGAATGACTTGAAAAGACCCGCCATGTCGTGAAAGACTAGCATGCTAGTATGATAGAAGACGAAGAGAGTGGACACGGCATGAGTCAGTGGTGATGACCTCCCAGCCGAATTGCATGTCGGAAGGGGGGACTTGTTGTAGCTGTCGTCGTTGTTGTGGAGCGACGAAGAGGAATGTGTGAGTATGGGTGTTGAGCTCCATTGAGCTCCCATGACTGGCATGTGAAGGAGCCAAGGATGATCCATGTATAGCTCCCCCAGATTCCGCGACAGACAACTTATGCACGGCATTAAATTGGGCCATTTTGGAAAGTTCTCGATGTTTGATTGGGCAGATTCATACAGTATATTGTTGGGTCTTAACCCGAAAAGTCGGTAGGAATGTTCAAGGCTGTTAGGAAATTGAAGTCCATGTCTCCAATAATTAGTGGTGTGATGCGAAGTAAGGGATGGCAAGATTGGCAAGTCGCGACTATCTCACTCTCCGGATTCAAGCTACTTTGTATTGTGAGAATGCGGCTCATGAGTTTTGATCTTACGGGACGTGGTGTAGCCTGTTCAGGAGGCTTTATTTGCATGCCAGCCGAGCTTACTTTTATGCACCATAGCTGCGCGCAAAATATCTAGTCCTACATGAAGCCATAGAGGCAGGTATCTCCAGAGCATACGTGATTGGTTGTGAAGATCAGAAATCTCCGTCTACTCATCATCGTCATCCTCAATGATGTTTCGCTTCCTGCCCCTGTTTACTGGTTCTGTGGCAGCTGGTACAGGTGCTTCATCGTCGTCAAGATCCGCCTCTGCATCGGCATCGGCATCACTGACTTCCTCTGGCCTAGACTTGGATGTCTTCTGCTTCTTTGATCGATGCTCGTCTCTGTCACTTTCATCGTCAAGAATTTCTTCCTCTTCCTCGTCGTCCTCGCCCTCTTCCATCTCCTCATCGCTAGAAGCGAGAAATCCATCATCCTTGTCATACTCGTCTTCCCTGTTGCGACCGCGTGGAAGATCATCGTCAGAGTCATAGTCTGGTCTTCTGCGACGAGGTTTTGGTGCTTTGCGACCAGCTCCAGGCGCTCTTCGTCCAGCACGACCTTCCAAATCATCAATATTCAAGCCACCACGGGAACCCAGGCCGCCTCTGGGATGGCTTGCCTTCTCAGCGGCTGTCTCGCGACGACGCTGCGCTCTCATTCGTTCCTTCTCCGCAATCTCCGCCTTCTTCTTCTGCAATTCGGGATCTTCTGTATTTGAGATAAGTTCAGGACCATTCCTGTCTTCCTTTCTACCACCTCTAGTTGCAGCAGCCAAATTCTTTTGCAATTTCTCAAGGGCATCATCTTGTATGTCTTTGTTGGGTCTAACAGTGTGATGATTCGTCATATGGCCTACCATAACCAGCATTGCTGAAGCAATTGAAGGCGAGGCAAGATAGGCGTGGGAATCGGTAACTTCTTGATATGGTTTCGCGTCCTTTGGAGGCGCGAGCGACTTTGTCTGTAGCTCGTAGTGCTGGTCGCCAATGGAGATCGTTGTGGTTCCATCACTCCATTTGTACAGGTTTGCATTGCTCTCGAGCTTGCCTGTAGCTGGGTTGGTGCGGTATCGTATCGTAGAGGCTGACACAGCACTGGCAAGGAAATTGGAGGATCTGGATTCCGTGTGGTGATCGTACATGGGAGGCTGGAATGTATCGGGGTTGAAGGCGCGTGGGTCAATGCCCATGAATGATGGCATTCGCAAGACATTCAGCTAAAGAATGTCAATATTTTTCCCCAAGCAGAGGAGACACGCTTACCTCTCCATCCGCTGGCTTAGGTACTGGATGTCTCCATAATGTAGTTTCCATTATCCGTGCTTCTCTGCTTTCGTTGATGTCCTCATCCTCGTCCGCTCGAGGCGCCCTGTCCCTCCGATCCTCATCGTCTCCAGAGTCAAGCTCACGGTCGCTGAGCTCTCTAGCCTTATCCGCTGGTGCCTCATCATCGTCGCCAAACAGATCGTCGTCACCGTCGTCCACAACGGCGTCCATAACGTCATCTTCTGAGTCTGAAGCCATGGTGGTTGAAGAGGCTGTCGAACAGGGAGGCAGAGAGATAGGCAGATTTGGCAGAGCACACTTGACTTTCAAGGCTGAAAAGGTATTTGTTAGCAATGATTCCGATGCTTGAAAGATGTTCCACAAACCTGTGCGCGTGCTAATGGCCAAAGGGTGAATGGCGACTTGCAGATTTTAAAGTCGCGAAACTCGCGACAGTAAGGTTACTCTCGAGCAGGGGTAAAGCGGCACGAGCCCATCACCTTCACCGCTACCGCTTTCGAGTTAGCCCCGTTTCTGGTCGTTCCCCTTATTTCACCTCCTCTGGCTTGTTCAATATCAGCTAAGTGTGGCTTCAGTCACCTGTCAACAACACTCAAACAACACCCATCTTTGAAGTCTTTGTGTCAGCTTGGGTCTTCCTGGAATTCAGTTGCTGATCTGTCACCATGTCCAACTTCTTGACTGGAATGTAGGTACTCATTTCCAGTTCTGTTGGTGCCATTATTGTTGGTTGGTTATTCGTCCCGGAATGGATTAGGCATCTGTGCCCGTTGAATGTTGAGTTCTGATATTCTGAAATTTCTGGAGGAAAGCCCACAGCGATCCTTCTGTGGCTTCGTCTAATGGACGGCAAGGTGTCTGAGTTCCTACAAGAGCTCGAAGCTGGCTGCTGGATGTCTTCACGAATACACGGGTAGCCGAGACAGTCTCGGAGCGATTGCTACCCTCTCCTTCTCGTTATTTTGGGGTTCTATCCAAGGAGTTGTTGCGTTTAGGTGTACTCTGGAAGAGCAGCATTTCCAACTGTTGGATATAATGACACTTTCCCCGTACTTTGCCTTGCTTTTGTCACGTTTCCTTCAATTGAGCTGGCTCCTTTGCTAACAGATATTTCTTTATAGTAGCGGTCGCTTCAGAGGTGGTGGTAAGAATGGCGGTACCAAAAGCCCTGGACCTGGAGCGCAGCCAACATCACCTACAGGCACCTCACAGAACAGCTCGTCATCTACCAATCTCGCACCAAGAGTTCCACCGTTGCCCAACTCTCCTTCGCTCTCTCAGACTCTATCCATGAACGATTCGTCCAGCAGTCTTCCCAACAGCGGTGATGCCCTCTCTTGCTACAACCTACCGCGGCCGAAACCACTTTGGTTGAACGACTCGTATGCCAAGCATATCGTTAAAGGCAACTTCATGACTCTCTCAGCTCGACCCAAAACAGTAGAGCAGGGAGAGTGGATTGCTCATCAAGGTACGTTGACTCAAACCGCCATCTTGGATAAACTGACACTATATCAGTTGTTGAACATTACCGCAATCTTTGGAACTTCGTACGTGTCATCCATGACAAGGATGAAGACGGAACCTCAATTTGCAACTCTCAAACCTGCCCTCGCATGTCAGCCGGAGCGTACGTTATTTCTATTCCGTCACTTTCCAGGTTCTGACTTTCTTAGAAATCACTCGTTCACTTGGTTGAACTCTCGAAAAGAGCCAGTTGAAGTTCCCGCTCACGAATACATCTCTCTCATGCAAAGATGGATTTCGGGCAAGATTGATAATACCGCCATCTTTCCCACCGATCCCGCTGGTGTCTCCTTCGCACACAACACTGGTGGACCGGAGATCGCCTCAGCGACATATGCATCAGGTGGCCTCAACACTCCAGGAGCAAATACCCCAATCCCAGCTGGTCCAACAAGCCTTAACACATCGCTTTCTCAACTTGCTGGCCCAGGAGACTGGATCGGAAAGAGCAGTGGATTCCCAGTCGAGTTCGTCGACGTTTGCCAAACAATCTTCCGCCAAATGTTCCGCGTCTACTCACATCTCTACTGGGCTCACTTCATTGATCCGTTCTACCACCTTGGCCTGGAGAAGCCCATGAACAGTTGCTTCAGTCACTTTGTTCTCACCGCCACCGAGATCGAGATGCTGAAGCCCCATGAGTTGGAGCCAATGCAACCTCTCATCGATTTGTGGGCTGCTAACGGAACCTTCCCTAAGGAGTCCAAGGCCTACGCTTGCGCTAATCTCAAGGCGGGAGAGCGATTACTTGCATTGTCTGGTGTCAACTGAGGTGGAGAGAAGGATTTGAATTTCATGGCTCATGCATATTTGCTACGTCTGGTGCAGGAATACAAGGAGATCTTATTGATCATAAGCAATGGTTCCGAATTCTGGGTTTGAGGGAGATAGCATGGTTGTATTCCCATGCATATGAATTATGGAAGTTGATGGCATGAGTTCAGCGAGGATTTGTCAGGGTGGCGTTTCTGATTTCCAGGAAGCAAAGCAGCTCCATTGCGGATGTTGATTCTCATAGTGACATAGAAAGACCAGAGCGTAAACGAAAGATCTCCCAAGCATACGAATAGTCCCTGGCGTACTGATTGAGCTCAAGCTGCAACCTCACTGATCTTATACTCGACTGTAACTGGTTTACCTTCCTCGAGTACAAACCGACCACTGCCAACATAGATCTTCTTCTCGATATCCTTTAAAGCTTCACTGCCGGTCTCGAAAAGAATATGAGTGACTGCAAATATCCTACGTCAGTTTGCGAAGTTGATATAGGATAGCTCGCTTGAATCACTCACGACAATCCCCAAAAGGAGTGGTCTTCGCAGAAGCATGTCCAGTGAGAACAGCACCCACACCAGGCGTCACATTTACGATGCCGCTGTACTTGTAGCTGAAGATAGCATCGCTCTTGTCTTTCATGACAGAGTGGACCTCAAGCCGACAATGTTTGCCGTCCGGGTCCTGTCGGATCTGATGTCTTCACATCAACACCCATTCAGTCCAAAGAAGTGCGAATAAACAGGCAAAAGCCCTTTCAAGACTCTGAACAGAGGAAGTAATACATACAAAATCATTGCCATGCACGAAGGTAGCATCCACTTTGATAGGGTAGTCTGGGTCCGATCTCAGGAAGTTATTGGTATTCTCCGTGAGGAACGGGACGACGAAAAGCGGTGCTCCTTTGGCAACAGCGCCAACTGTGACTGGAGCATCGATGACAATCTATGAGATCGATTGTCAGATTTTGTTGTGTGCTTGAAAGTATAGGGATTTTAGTAGAAGTTGTGGCGTTACGACCACAAAAGGTCGGATTGGATGGGTAAATAAACACTCACGTTGGCTGTGAAAGCCGGAATAAGCTTTGGGAAATTTGACATCTTGATGAAACAAGTGGCCTGGATCCAAAGTTGATTTGTTTCTGAATGTCTTTGAATGAAATTGGACTCGTGTGAATTGAGTGCGAAACAAATTTATACCAGGTGGTGGTGCAGCGCCGCATCACACCAGGAGGTACGACCAATTCAACATGTGCTGAGTACCTACCCCGCTTGACATGCATCTGCATCCATCCCGAGCAAATCATAAGAGAGGTGCCGGTCACAGAGTAGGACAGTATTGACAAGTAGCTGAGAAAGTATTGGGGGATGTTCCGACTGCCCAGCCACCATGTAGTCAGACAGCTTCCTTCCTCGGTACGGGTTCCGTTAATGTATTACTGGCATATTAGAAGGCAATGGAGTTTTCAAGACTTTTGCATTATCTGACATGATCCTTCCAAACGCCAATGCTATATTAACATGCAAAGTGAACACAGATCACATCCATAAGCGGCAAGTACCGTCAGCACCAGCACTTACACACCATGGTTCCCTTGGATGCCAGTCGATATCCATAACACCCAGCGCGCTCTTCACTTTATGTCCCTTCAGAACCTTCACTGGCACGATAGTAGCATTCTCCATCATATCACTAACGACCTTGCCGTGGAAAATTTGCAAGCTACCGTCATCACTGGCATCGGCAAATAATGGGAAGCCACCCTTGTGATACTTGACTGCTCGGATAGCCTTCGTGTGGAATCTCATAGTCTTGTACGGCCGGGTAGACAAGTCCAGATCGTGCCACAGAAGTCGTCTATCGTATGAACCAACAATGAGATTGTCACCTCCGGGATGGATGTCGAAAGACGAGATCCATCTAGCACCAGGTTGGATGATCTTGACGAGTTCTTGCTTTTGAAGATCATAACTGCGGATTGTGCGTTGCGTGGCAACAAAGAACAGTGGTCTCGAAGGGTGAAATTGGACGGTCTGTGGAATTCCGGGAAGTCGGCGGAAGGGTATTTGAGTAAGATGTTTCGAAAGTGTGTGGATAGCAACAGCACTCTTCTGAGCTGTTGGAGATACGGTCGAGAAGAAGTCACCTCTTCGGTGCCAACTAATGACTTTGACCGTTGTACGAACAGTAATCTTGATGAGAACTCCTTCATCTTCAAGACGTGATCCAGGTCGAGTCCATTTCGCGACAGGTTCTTTCCGGGCGCCATTCGCTGTGAGTGCTTGGGTTGCATTCGTGGCATAACCAAATCCTGCATCAAGCAACTCGCGACTAGTAGCTTCTGTCTCTGGGTCCACAATCGGCGGTACAAGAAGATATATGTCTTCACCAGCAGCTGCCGAAAGGATAACGGCGTCCTTCCCAGGCCTCCATCTGACAACATTGACTGCTTCATCGTCCCCAATCTTAGCGCTCCAGAGTTGTCGTCCTGTCAGAAGTTCCCACACACGAACTGTGCCATCATCTCCACCACTTGCAAGCCAAATTCCAGATGGATCAATAGCCAAGCTGCGTACTCTGCCATCGTGACCACGGAAAAGTGTAGAGCACACAGTAGGAAATGGCTTGAGCTCCTCAGGCCTTGGAAGCTTCGGTAGAAGGGATGCTGGATCAATATTAAGTCGGTTCTTACGAACGCGAGGTGCCAAATACAGGTCCAAAGAGCGCTCAAACCGTTCTTTGATAAACTTCTCATACCCAGGAACTTTTCGTAACGAATCGTAGCCTGTTGGTAAGTATTCCTTCTCTCTATCCTCTGGATCAGTTGACTCCCATTCCTTCTTCTCTGACTTCGAAGGGAGATATTCTGGAGGCGGGTTGTAACTCAGATCATAACCTGGCGGCGGTGCTTTGGGTGCAGGAATGTTCATGACATGATCGGGCCGCGCTTGTTCATCCTGCCAGATGTCATAATGTACTTCCTCCTCCTCTTCTTCTTTCTCCTCAGGTGGCCTATATGGCAGGATTCTTCCTTCACGAATGGCCCGAACAATCTTCATGATTCTCTTGGCTTCATGTTTGGAAGGTAAGAATCGCCGCTTTGGTTCTGGCGCTGCACTCAAAGGCATAATCTCCTCAATACCAGTAAAGTATTCCACAGTAGCCTGGTATGTTAGTAAAAGTTACCATCCAATGTATCGTAAATGACTTACTGGATATGGATCATAGCCTTCTTCTGGCATCTCATTGGTCTGGATCCGTCGAAGAATTTCCAATTCATCCTGACTGAGGTTCAAAGGCTTTCCAGTCGCAGGATCCGTCATGCCAGTCCATCCCTTCGGCACGTCGATACTGTCCAGTAATGCGTCCAGTGCCTCCCCTTTGGCCGGCCGCATAATTTTCTTGCCATTGATATCATATCCAATGTGTGGGTAAGAATCGTAGAAAGTCAATGGGATATTGCCGATTGTGTTGGTGGCATCTGCCGCATCAGAATCATCTGAGTCGTAGACAGGATCTATTTCCTCATATACGTATCTTTCCCCTCCATTGGCATCTGTGGTGACTGTGTAATTGGGCTTGTCGTCGTCCTCATCCTCAAGCGTCGCTCGATTGCTGATCGCACCTTCCGCTGCGCCATTGCTTTTAACCAGAGCTCCATTTGCGCCGTCTCCTTCATCCTCTGACGGAATTTCGTCGCTGTCCAGGGCCTCCAAGTCATCTTCGTCCACCTCTTCTTCGTCCTCGCTCTCTTCTTCATCCGCACTGTCTCCCTCAGAGTCCTCGCTTTGCGACAAGATGCCTTCTAGCAGCCCATCTCCGAATTCGGCTTCCGAATCCACATCTGAATGCTCAGGAACATCACGGGTAACAGCTTTACGCTTTCTATCCACTGTCGTGGGCGCCATGTTGCGAAAATGAAGCTTGTTGGATGGTCTTCAGGGCTCTGGTTGCCAAAAAACCTCTGCCTTTTTTTCTTATCGGAAGAGCTTATCTTAGCGCGCCCTCACTTCCCTCACCTCACTCGCTGTGCCGCACGCTCTGCTGCCTCAGAGCTCACCTGGTCGATTGGTAGGCGCTGGAGTCGGAGCATTACCGTCCTTAAATGCATTACAAGCCACCTCATGACCGTATTCAACGACTTCATAACCTCCCTCAATCTTGATCCGGTTGCATTAGGTTCTACTGTCGCCATGCCTTCCGCGACCGAGAACACCGTCAAGCGTCGGGCGTGCGACGAGTGCCGTAGGTACCCCGCCAAACACACTCGATGACTTACTGATAATATGTGGAGGGACACGAAAGCTCGCATGCTCAAAAGATCCCGATGGATGTGAGCGCTGCAAAAGAGAGAATATTGTATGCAATTATTCGGAGCAAAAGCCCATGGGTCGTCCTAGGAAGAGGCAGCACGTTGAGTCCAGTATTGACCAACATACGGAAGCGAACCAGACCTCCCAATCCCTAGACCTAGGAATCCGCTTCGATGCTGGATATACCGATACTGTGGCTGGACCGTACTTTACCAGTGGACTGCCTGCACTCGAACAGATCCCAGGTGCTAATGATCCGCCAAACACTACGCTCGAAGATGGACGTACTATATGGCATTTCGCTGGTGGCGCTACAGGTCCTCCAATCGACTTTGGTGATATTGGCTTGGATCCTACTGAGAATTATCTTCCAACCACCCAGTCCGTACCTGGACTCTCGGCCAACTCGAGTGCCTCAGTCACAGATAGTGAGGGATCGTCAAGCCCAGCTGGACCTTGCAGCTGTCTTGCATCGATGTATCTTGCACTGGCAGCTCTACAGCAGCTTCCCACCGAAATCGTCCCTGCTTTACTCGCTGTTCGTAGTGCGGCGCGAACTGCATCTGAGAGTATCTGGTGTCCAAAGTGTGGATCTGTGGCTTTGGACAATCCCAATCCTCCAATGGATGCATTTCAAAACACTATGCTGCTCGGAACGATCCTCCCTATCATTGCCAACGGGTATCAGAAGCTATTGGACATGGTTGATAAAGAGACAGAAGCTGCCACAGCAGCGGGTCAGATGAAGACGTTCAAGTTTAATGACTATGGAGGTATGTGCGGGAAAACGACCAATATTGCGGACGCCATAACCTGCTTTGAAAAGACGATGTTCTTCGAAGCGGTAGAGATGCCTCCCCAACAATGGCGTACCACCGTCCGAGCTATGCTACGTGTTGACATATATGGGCACGAACAACCTGGTTTCAAACATAAGGGTTTGAGAGATCTGGTATCGGAGATGGAATTCCGCCAAAAGACTCGGCACGAAATGTTGGATGCGCATGCAAGGCATGGTTTGATGTCTGCTGACGCTTTCCAAGGAAGGCTTTGCCCTGGAGAACGGGTTCATACCTGCTTGGAAGTACTTAAGGTCGCGAAATTTGCAATCGATCAACTCGTCATTGCTTAAGGGATATTCGTTCTCGAGTCTGGACATCTAAGATGTTAGAGAGACCAAAGGTCATTGAAGTCTAATTCAAACTCGCAAGCTCTCTAAGCTAGCAACAACAAACTCCATCAACTGCCCGGCTTCCTGATCGCTGAGGTCATCCTTAGCGAAGAGACAGCGTTCTACAACCTCTCGATACAGTCTCCCAGTCTTGCTATTCAGGTTCGGTACCAAATTCTGGATGACAACTTTGTCCCGGAACCTTTCTGCAGAGTGATGAGATTTGTAGTACGCTTGGAGGATCTTCCATAAGCCGATCTCCAGCAGAATCAGACCCAAGCTATATATGTCGAAACTCTTACAGTACGGCTTTTTCGACATTCCGTTCAGCGAATGGGGATGCCGATGGAGGTCAGCCAGAGCCGAATTTTTGGAAGCTACCGACATCTCGTCGACTCCATCGGGCCTTGAAGCATCAAAACCCAGTACGAACGGGGCTGAGATATCTGGAATGCTAGCAGATATTGCAGTGGCTTGCTTAGCAGAGCCTGAAAATGCGGAAGGAAAGAAGAGTATGTTAGAACTGCAAAGGTTCTTGTGAAGCCAATCGAGTGAGTGGAAAGACCAAAGAGCGACTGCCAGTGTGTGAGCCAGCTTGAATCGGTCGCCGAGATCCGGCGTTCTCATGTCGTTACTCTGTATGAGGACATTGAGGTTCGAAGATGAAGCTTGTGGCGCCTTGTATATCAGCCCATAGCGACTGCTTGAGCTTTCGTCGGTATATCCAAGACAGTCGAGGGTATTTAGATCTGGATGCCTATCTGAAGAGCTGTGTATCATCTTGGCAAGATCGTCGATTCTCCGTATGTGATTTAAGCGAGCATCGATATCCTCCTTGTCGTATTGGATCCATTCCACAACCACGTCTTCCATACCAGTTCCGGCCGGGCTCCGGTACGATCCATGACATCGGCTTATATCGCCATCTGAGGACGTGCTGAAAAACAGATTCGTCCTCTGTATCTTCAGCGCGTACGTCTGTTTAAACTTCGAAGTTGGCGTGGCATCAAGGTTAATCCGTAATTGCTTCAAGCTAGCAGAGGCATTCAGTTGCGGATAAGTAGTGCTAGCAGCCATCTCCAAGGTTTTCAATTTCCCCAGGTCCCTATGTGCACTTTGCAATAGCTCGTTCGTCCAAGTCCGATGGAGTGTTGCTAGTCGTCCTGGAGGAAACAACTGTTCCAATCCATCATTGTAGTCCTTTAGGTCGCGCAATAACACAGTGAACTTTCGGTTCATTTTGAGTTAGTGATATTTTCATATTTTTCAGCAAGCGAAATCTAAGAGTCTCAAAAGTCGTCGGGCACTTTGGTAAAATTGCAAGCCTCGTAGTCCCATCTCGTATGGAACACATGACAGAAAGATGCCGCGAGGCAAGAGAGGTAAAAACGTAAACAAAACGCACCTTCTCCTTATCAGCAATAACCCACTTCGCCCTCAACTGCAACTCATTCCTCAATCTTCCCGCCGCACTCCCACTCACCCCGAGCTTCCCGACCTCATTACCCTCCACCCTCTCCTCCCTCATCCCATATCTCTCCTTTAACCTCCTAAAATCCGTAATCGTCCTATGCAACTCGGTCAAAATTTCCACCGCCAAACCCCTCAACCGCTCATTCCCCATCTCACTCTCCTTCTGCAAATGCGCCTCCAGCTTCCCCTCGATGACACCCCATTCTCGTCCCCAGACTAGCAGCCGCATCTCCTCGATGCGGATCTTGCAGACAAGACGCTCGCTGTCGCGGCCCAGGTTGCTGGCGCTAGTGAAGAAGGCGTATGCTTTGATGCAGCCGTCGAAGATTTGACCAAGGACGCCAACTACTCCAACTATACCAACTACTGTTCCTGCAAGTTCGGCCATGATGAGAGGAGTGTTGGGCGTGAAGGTGGTGGTGTTATGAGAGTGCTTGGAAGAAGCATATCAAAGTGCCCCTCTATGGTGTGGGGTTCAAAGATCGATTGGACGAGAAATTTGAGATAAATATGCGAAGTCTATATGAAAGTCTATACCTTGGAATAAAATTCAGGCAAAGTAAGCTTGAGCAAAAATGTCTCTATATCTACGTTCCCTGGTGTTCTCAAGTCACGATTTCTTCGAAGTAAAAAGTGGTTGGTGGTTGGTGGTGGCACTGGGTATTTTCCTTGCCGCTTACGGGGATCAGCTTCCTCAGCTTCCGCTTGGCAATGCTTGCCCCTCACTCGGTGGCTGGAATACAAGGTGGCTTTTTCAAGGTTTCGAGATTGCCGTTGATGGCTTACTTTGGCCCTGTCTTCTCTGTCTCAACGGCTGGAATCTGGGCATGGCCAATAAAGTCTGGGGAGCAGTATTATTACCGATCAAGAAAGGGAACATAAAAGATATCGAAAACATTGCTTAGAACTCCTCGAATCAAAATTCGACTTGATAGGAAGAGACAGGCCTAGCATGAGAGAAATCGTTTCAAAGCATACGCATTCTTTTTTTCCACCTTGACATTCGGAGAGATGACTGCTACGCTCATGAGGAAGTCTCCTATCCTTTGATATCTTTCCACGAGAGTAAAAATTCACGAAAGTTTGATTCTCTTGCCAATATGAACTCCTCCCAATGCAGGGCAACACCCATTTTACGTATTTTCTGAAGCCTTCTCTAGCCCACATCCCCACCAATATCTTCACCCAGCTCAGTATCCCCTCACCATTTAGTACACCTTCTTCTTCTCGTCGATACTGTATTTGCCAGGTCCGCTGTTGACAAGCAGGAGAAGTCCTCCGACAATGGACAGGATCTGAAAGAAATCGTACTTGGCGAAATCCTTGTGGGGATGGTGCTCGTGAAGCTGGGTTACCGTTAGTAAAAAGAGCAGGAAAATTGGGAGGATAAACCTTACAGTCCAGAAGTTGTTGACCAAGAGGTTGAACACACTGAGGATAACAACAAGCATAATGGCGCTGAACTTGGCCTTGAATCCAACAACAACCATAACGCAAGCCACGAATCCCAAAAGGGCAACAATGACTCTCCAGATGCTCCAAGTTCCGCTGAATACGAACCCAACAAAGAGGAAAATCAAGAGAACTCGACCAGCAAGTTGGAAGTACATCTTGCGATCCTTCTCGTCGATTTCTGGGAGACCTGCGAAGGCCTTGGACTTGCGCACCCACGAGTCGGACAGAACCATGAGAAGGCCGCCCATGACGGACAAGTTGCGCAGGAAGAAGTTCAGATCGAAAATCAGTCCGTATCCAAGCGCTTGTGTGATGACAACTCCAATCAGACCTCCAACGGCGTAATCAGAGTACTTTCGGGCAATTACTAGAGACGAGCATGAAACCATGGCGATGACATTAATCATGAGGAACAGGTGGGTAAGACCGTATGGGACTGTTGCAGGTAATCGTTAGTATAGCTTCACGAATATGTGGTCTGACATACTGTGTCTGTAGTCGTGTAGGTATAGCAATTGGTCGGACCATTGTGTAATAATTCGAAGCGCATCTTCCAAGAATGTAACTACAATCAAGAATCGCCCAATTGCTGGCAAATATCTGCAAGAGGCACATGTTAGTACAAGGCATGCCGGAGATAGGAAGTAAGAGGCGCAAAGCCACATATCCTTATGTGGAAGCTTCAAGGGCGGGGTCTCGTGGGCTTCCGAGAGAAAACATACGGCTTTATGGGATCGCTCAACGTGTCCAAGAAATCCTCAATCTTGCCAGTCTGTTCCCGAATTGCATCAAGTGGACTTGGGTCGTTCATGGTATCCCCTCTGCTTGGTCCTCCAAAAGTGTTCTGTCCTCCGCCCAGGTTATAGCCCGCAGTTCCTCGAATTTGTGCCATTGTCGCAGTCCGGCTGGAAGTGCACCTAATCACTCGATGTAAGATCCAGTCGAGGGAGAATAGAGTATTAGGTTGGTGGAAAAAAGAAGAGACGAGGTCGAGGTGGAGATGCGAAGTGGTGGTGGAAGGTCGTTTAAAGTTAAGCTCTGAGGTATTGCCGAGAGCAAACTGGCCTCTTCTTGAGCTGCGGGCGGGCGCTGTGGCACACCCTGTGGGAACAATGCCGCAACGCCAAGCCTGCTTTGACGAGGACCGTCAATAGCCTCGCCGTGACCTATTAATACCGGATGCAGGCAAGGGTGAGCGTGAGAATGAGAGTAAGATTGAGGCTGCTGATATAATATTGCACTGAATATGCACTGCATGCAAGACTTTATTGGACGAGTGAATCACATCGGTGAAGTTACTGAAAGCATCTTTTGCTGAAAGCTAATAATGTGTTTACCAGTTGATGCATGTACGAGCAGTTCCTTCTACTTTGTCATATGGCGCTTGAAATATGATTCAATTTCAGAGTATCATGGAAATGGGAGTCTTGAAAATCTTGACATGTTCAAGTTCGTCTATTTCAGGGTATTGAGACACTATGCATCGTCACGTTGGGCTCAGATGAGGCTCCATATTGTGGACATCTAAGTTGTGTTTTGAGAACCTCGGCTCACTCAATAGTCTACGACCCTACAGCCAAAGTTGCTGCTCCCTAGCTATTGAGCCCTTGACTCCAGTGCATTCCATGTCATGACTGGATGTTGCCATACCTTCTAAGTGACCTGTCTCACTTTAACGCCATGAACCAGCACACGTGAATCCTTCCACATCTCAGATTCCTTAACTGAAATTGCTCAGGTCCAAAGGCACACTGCTACCACGTCCAGCACGGTACCTCTTTGGTCCTCCAACAAAATCTCTCGGTTTTGGCAGCATGTTCTCGTCCTGAAATTTCCACCTTGGATCGTTAATAAATATCCTTCTGGCAGGCTCTGAGTTTCGATGTGGGCTGGGATTCTTTGGTAGCCCTCCATTCGAAGATAGCGTGTAGGAGCTTGGGTCCACTGGTCTCACAGGCTGTGGAGCTGGTCTCGAGCTTGGTGGTGGAGGCGCTGAGCTTGGAGGGGGTGGTGCGGATGAAGAGGGCGAAGGCGAATGATATGAATGACTTGGGGATGGCCCATTGGATGGAGGCGGAGGTGGTGGAGCTGCTGCTGGGGAAGCCTGGAAATAAGTTAGCAAAGTTCCCCGATCGTAGAATGCGAGCCTGAGAAATCTAGTTGAGAAAAAAATGTCCCAGGCATGTTTGAAGTCACTGAGAGATGAGCATCGCTTACCTGTCCAGCAGCACGAATAGCTGCCTGCATGGCGAGGCTCTGGCTAGCTCCATTGGTTGAAGGTGGTAAAGTAGGTGGAGGAGGAGGAGGTTGTGATCGACTTGGTCCATTAATCGGTGGTCTTGGAGCACTGGCTTGGGGTAAAGGTGGTGGAGGAGGAGCGTTTGACGATGGCAAAGGAGGCGGCGGTGGTGCGCTTGAAGTTGGTAGAGGTGGCGGTGGGGGGGCACTTGAAGATGGTGGAGGAGGCGGACGAGGAGCAGCTGCTGAAGGTGGCGGGGGAGCTGCTGATGGAGGCTGCTGAAGACTCGAAGGCTTCCGTGATGTCGGTGGGGGGATTGGAGGCTTCTTGCCAATTGGCGGAGGTGGCCCTCGCATCGACGCTGATGAGTTTGGTCTCGGCGCCCCAGATGCACCTGTTTTCCGGAGGTTTGCAATAGAGGGTGTAAAAGCAAGAGGCCTCGCAGGTCCATTCTGACTTCCCGGTAGTGGAGGCGCTGCAGTTGGAGGTCGGGGCGCAGACATCGTAGGTGGTTTTGGAGCAGAACTTCGTGATGATTCTGGATCCGATGTGTATGAAGAGTCGTGGTTCGCTGCAATGTAGTCAGCATGGAATATCAACAGACAGAAAGGCTCTCTATACCTCCGGTATCAACCCCTCCACCTCGTTTCTTCAATTTCGGCATGCCTCCAGCGAACAGCCCTCCTAACTGCGGCGGTTGCTCCATTCCAGTTGTCCCACTTGATTCCCTGTTACTCTGGTCACTGTTACTTCGTGCTCTGTTTCCTCCTCCAGGTGGCTTCAGCATCCCCGGAACAGGCGGCGCTCCTGCTAATGGCGATGGTCCAGATCCTCCAGAAGAGACCTTCCCAACTATCGGTGCAGATCGATCATTCGTGATGGCCTTTTTGAGTTGTTTCCCTTTCGATATGTCTGATAGTAAAGCTCCCTAATCAAGAGGTCAGCATGTTGTAGTGACTCGCTGAAAGCCCATGGGGTGAATTGGGCATCGCTACGACTGCTGGGGGCTTCACCCTGTTCCCCGGAGGCGGCCTCGATGGTAGATTTCCTGGTGGGGGAGGACTACGCAGCAAGTCAGTAATGATTCTCCTCTGCATGTTATTCATAGAGCTTGGAGAACATACGGTGGTGGAGGGCCTCCGCCCATAGCTGTAGGAACATTGTTAGTCAACGTTTGCATCTGACCTTGAACTGACACTTACGAGGCGGCGGTGGGGGAGGCTGTTGTACAGTTTAGCATTGGACTTTTCCAGCTGTTCTGGCTCTGGTTCTGACTTACTGGTGGAGGAGGCATGTCTGCAGAGTGTTGTTTCCCAAGATGGCCGGCTTTGAAGTTCAGCGTTTTATGAAGACATCAAAGAAGCAATTCGACCAAAGGATGTAAAGTTTGGGCGATCCAGTCACCACAACACAATCGCGTCACAAAAGTGATTACGAGTCGAAGTTGTGGATGTTAGGCAGTAGAGTTTGGTAGAAGCTCTTTTGACATGTTCAATATCCAGGCCAGCCTGAGCCTCTGGCGGCTGGATCGTCGTCACATCGAGGCGCAGGGTGGGCCAGTGCAGTTTATGTAAGCCAGCAGGGGTTGCTACTGGCAGGGTTTAGGGAGAGCTTCTGGATGCCGGGTCGAATAACTTTAACTCCAACTTCAACATCAAGCCGGGAAGAGTCGAAGAGAAGGGCATTGAGACAATTACAACATTCGGAACACCATCGATAATGTCTAGACGCGCCTTGCGTCCCCGAGCAGATGTATGCCATCTATGCGAATTCATGACTGGCCGCCAATCACGTCCATACTCGCTCGTTCGCCAGTCCCTCCGAAAGTCAACACCTTCTTCGCGCACCTTCTCAACAAGTCGAACCCTCCTGCAGAAGTCGCAGAACCCTCAAACGACAGCTGCTAAAGTCTCATCAGCTTCGATAGGGAAAGCCGGTGAGCTTACGGACGCACAATTGGAGAAGAGACTGCAATATGTAAAGGCGGCCTGCAATACACTGCTCTTGCAGAAGAACATACCGACTGAAAATGAGACGCTCATCGTGTTGGATGCATGCAAAGCTATGGCCGATCTAGTCGTCTTGGATCAGCAAAATCCGAACAAGAAGGATGGTGCTGCTTCAGCTCTTCTCTCACTAGATGAGACCAACGTAAAGAAGATTCCAGTTCATAAGCTTCCTCCAACGCTGCAACGACTTGTGGAGCAATTGTCAAGTCTTGCATATTCTATCGTCAAATTTCCGCCGGTATTCATTTCTCCTGAAACTCTCAACCTTTATGTTGCGATCCAGTCAGCCCTAGGCAAACCAGAGACCTTCCCAGAAATCTTCAAACTGTACGCCAATAAACCATCCCCAAAGGAGGGCTCAGACCCGATCACTTACTCCAAGCCAAATCCCAACAAGTCAGCAAATGCGATACCGCTTCGAGTTGCGGATCAAGCATTACAGGCAGCAATTGATGCAAAGCAGTTAGTCATAGCTATGGAGATTATCGAGACCTCGTATACAACCAAAGCAGCACATCGCGCCAAGTTCATTCGGAAAGGCCTTCTTCCAGCTACAGGTCTTGCTGTAGCACCTATTGCAGCATACACAGTGGCTTCACAGCTCGCCATTCTCCAGACCACCATGGACACAGCTATGGCGACCAATGTTGCGTTCGCTGGAATTTTAGCGTATGTTGGTTTTACTGCCACGGTCGGAGTTGTAGCGGTCACGACTGCGAATGACCAAATGGATCGTGTTACTTGGGCTCAGGGTGTTCCACTAAGGCAACGGTGGATTCGTGAAGAGGAGCGGTCAGCGATCGATAAGGTTGCGGGAGCTTGGGGGTTTCGGGAAGTTTGGAGGCGAGGCGAAGAGGAGGGTGAAGACTGGGACGCTTTACGAGAATGGATCGGTAGAAAATCGATGATGTTAGATCGTGTGGAGTTAATGGAAGGAATGGAGTAGAGTACCTGCTCTTTTTACATGGTACGGGCCAACTTAGGTCATCTGTCACCACTGGTTCCCGTCGATGGCTCCTTCCACTAATCACTATACCCATTCAAATATTTGTTTACCACTCAAGCCTATTTGATTGCTTCTTGTACGCGTTTTATTCCGAAACAACTGACAAATATTCTTTCTTGGTATCGATTTTCTCCGAGGGTACACCAGACCATCGGGAATACTCTCATTGGTACAAGTATCGTGATCAAGTATCTACCGGCTCATATTCCCCTGCTTAAGAACTCTCGCTCACGCTCCCATCTTGCCTCGTTTACCTCGCTTTCAAGCCTCCGTTCACCGAAAAGAGACCTTGACATTGCTCACAATATGGACTTCGACGACGACGACGTCGACGACTTCGGTACCATGGACTCGAAGGTCAATACTGACAATGGCAAGTGTTATAGGTATGCCAGATTCATGCACGGACTATCACATTCGCAAGCAGATATGGTATTCTGGTTCCTCTTCTTCTTCCAGATAATCTGTCTGGTGGTTATTGTCCAGCTCTACGATTCAGTGCAAGATAAATACTTGTAAGACTTTCCAAATACCTCCAGGCCAATTTGATGACTACGCCTTCGTTCGCTGCAGACGAACATAATTACTGAACATCTGTAGGGACATCGAGAATGCCGAAAAAGAATCTCAAGACGCGAAGCAGATTGAAGAAATGAAAAGGGGGGTCAGAAGACTCTCACAATGCTGCCTCGCCAAAACATTCTGCCTCTTCATTCTACTAGTCTTTTCCACTATCATGCAAGTCTTCGCAGCACATACTATCCTATTCTGCCACAAGGAGTCTTTGATGCATCTCTACTTCCCTGTCTGGACGGTCTTTGCTATCGGTATCACATTTGCTACACTGGGATGCTGTGTCACGCAGGTGTATGCTCTGAAGACTATGAAATTGCCTCCATTCGGTGTTGCTCTCGGTATGTTTTGAGAAGTAAGGATACTTTGACTTATTGAAACTGATTGATCGTAGGTACGCCGGTATTAGTCGTCAGTGCTGTCACTCATTTGGTGTGGAACAGCATCACAGGGCACAAAAAATTGAACCAGGAGGTGGAAGATGGCTTCCAACCAGCTTTGAGTCGGACGTAAGGTGTTCCATGCCCATTCATATGTTCAGAACCAGCTCTGATATTGTTTGCCATCACAGTACTACACGAGCTCCACACAGCAATGATACTTCTCGAGCGGACCTCAATAATTCAACTGTTTCACTGGCAAACGGACCTCTCATCCAGATTTGGACAGGTGAAGAGCCCATACCAACTGGGGCAAACGCAATTGGATCAACTTCACAGGGCTATCTTATTATTGAGCACCTCCATGTTTCTTCCTCGACGAGTAGCGAGTCTTCCAGGAGCTCAATCACAGAGAGTTCGACTGTCTCATGCAGACAGGATGGAACTGCTTCTCCACCTGAAGCTCCCAGACAAGATCGTGGTCTTTCAACACGGACTATCAAATTCCAGGAGCCAAAGCCATGCTGTCCTGGGATCTGAAGGGCAAAATGTGCAATAGGACCGGAAACTAGTGGCATGAATCTCTATTTTCGCAGCTCCACATTTTGCTCAAGCGAGGTGCTCGGCTAGAGTGGCTTTTCTTCGTGGGTCTCGTATACATACATTAAGGAGGAGGATCATATCGCTCTACCAGCCTTTCCAACCTGGATGATCTCGCCTGTTCGTTGCTCATCGCTTCTCAAAACGGGCCACGAGCTACCGTCTGCCTTAACAAAGGTCACCTCTAGCTTCGTGCCCATGATTTTGAACGACGAGGCCGCGGTATCGATTGGTCCGAAGAGAGGGACGGTACTTTTATAGCGCTTTGGAGGAGTGTCGGTTGTGATCAGGTCGAGCGAGATTTCGTTTGATAGGAAGTCAACCTTCGCGGTTTCTTTGTTGATTTTCTTGAGAAAGAAGGAGGCGATTACTGTGGTTGCCGTCTGGTAGAAGTCGTGTCTGTAAATAGCTTCTATCAGCATTCTCTTCCAGCTCAAGCATCCTGCAGGGGAACCTACCTGACAGTCTCTAAAACCTCCTCGCCCGCAGCATTCCCACCCTTCTTCTTACCGCTTCCCACGAACATGTGTCTTTCCTTCGTCTGGCATCCCTCAATCTTCATAAACTCATCGAACTCCAGAACCCTCCGTTTGCAGCACGTATAGCCCTTGCTACCTTCATGGAAAATCGGCGCACCAGGATGAAACACACACTTCTCGCCCTTTCTCTCACCGCCCTCATACTGAACACCACACGCCTTCCGTCTACATATCTTGCCTTTTGGAATCTCCAAGCTGGGTTCGTCGTCCTCGGACTCTGGTGGGGGTGGTAGCGGGGTAGAAGGGGCTTGAGGGGCCGGAGCTGCGACTGGATTGCGAGGAGCTGCTGGGGCAGGAGCAGGAGGTTGAGAGACGGCGGGGGAGGTTTCTAGAGCTTCGCCTTGCTTCTTTTCGATTGTAGGGGGGAGATCGGTCGTGCTGTGCTTGCCGGTGGTGCAGGGTGTGATGGAGAGGAATTCGTCGAAGGTTAGGACGCGGGGCTTGCAGCATTTCCAACCTATACATTTCTATTAGTATAGTTCTGGTACTTGTCTGAGACTTGAAGAAGAGCTTCGATATGTCGAAATCGGTATCAAACTCACCTTTCTGTCCCTCATGGAAAATTGGTGGTCCAGGATGGTAGTTGCACTCTTCCTCTGGATCCGTGAACATCTTCCCACACGATTGGTGAACACATTTTTGCGCCATGTTGAGCTGTAGAGAGTTTGAATAAGGGCAAATTCCAAGAGGTCGAAGTGCTATCTTGAGTGTTTGCAAGGTGTTGAATGTTTTTGAAGTTTAATGGAACAAACTAGAACTCCTGCCCAAAAGCGGCCGCGGGCGGTGAGCTGACAGGGATCTCGGGTGCATGTTCACCCCGCCATCCAGAACGTCTTCAATGCTATTGGCTCTCTTGAATGTTACATAAACATTCAAGAACATTGAACTGCTGTGATTTTCGGAACTCTCATCTCCCAAATGCATCCCTCAATTCGGTACCTTCAGCATGCTTGTCGGATCACATTCTTTACACGTATGAACTGCTCACTATGCACAAACGCAAAGCAGACTCTCTCCAACGTCTGGGACGTCCGGCCATTCCATTACACTGAAATCGATGTCATGAAACCAGATGCTAAGAAATGGAGGGATCTATATGAGTTTGATACTCCCGTGGTAAGTAGCATCCTTCTTTTGGGCTTCAATGGATGGGATGATCTACCTATGCTGTTTAGAGTTTTGTTGATATCCATATAGGTGCATATCAGTAGCTCGAAATTGGGAGAGGAGGATCCAGCAATGTCGGCGAAAGCTATTAAGTTGATGCATCGATTCACGGCGGATGAAATCAAGGCGAAGATGGATGTTGCCGAGAAGAAGGATGAAAGTGATGCTGACTGAAAAGCGGGAGAGCTCCAACACAGGGAGAAACAGCTCGGACTAGAGAAAGGATCTACGGGTCAACATTGCTCTCTGTGATACCTATGAGAGAGGAACGATTTCGAAGCTGTTCTTGGAAGTGCTGACCCGATCGCTGTGAGGGGACCTAATTTTCTAGTCAGTGTTTGCTGGTGTTGAAGAGGAGCCGAACTCGCAAGGTGTGGAGAGCGGCTCGATGTCAGATTGAGCTGTATATGTATGCATGAAGGAATCCGAATCTCGTCCGTCGACATTCACAACAATCCTTTCATTATCTCATCCTGATTTCCAGACGCAAGGAGTGTTGTTATTATTTCTAAATAACAGGGTTCGGCGTGAAACAAAATTCCTACGCATATTCACATGCTGGTTCCTTGAAATCATGCTATCTTCTATTTCAGCAATTCGTTCGATGGAATACTGGATCAACCTATTGAGCCTTGGCTTCGTGACAGTTGGTTTTCTTTGTTGTTATAGAACCCGCTTTCCTTTACGCGAGATTTTGTGTCCCCAAGTAGAAATTCATCCTCAACGCTTCCACTCGTGCACAGTTTTGGTATCGTAAACGGCATTCCACAAGGAAATGGAAACTTGGAGACTAGAAGATTGCTTATTATATGCCATTCTCGACGGCACGTAGAAAAGCGGTATGATGTTCATCCATGTTCTGTAGCCCACGAATTTGAGATTTCTCACGAGTGCTTCCCGTTTCTCACTTTTTAAGTAGCCTACAGAAATCAAAGCCCCAACTACTTTCCATATGGCCCCGTCATCTTCGGCGCTGCACCCAGCCCCTTAGCCGTATACAACGACGACGTAACACTCGCCTGCAAAATCAGCACATCCGTCGCCACGCTGATCATATCAAATCCCATATCCGCATACCCCTTACTCTGCTCTCCACTAGTACAGAAAATGCCGGCCTTCTTCCCAGCTTTTTTACTCGCCTCCAAAATCTTCCTAATCGCCTCATGCAACTCCTCATGCATAACACCATCCACAATCGGATGACCGATATTGTTACCTAGATCAAAGGGCCCAATGAACAGGACGTCGATACCGGGAACAGCGGCGATGGCGTCAACGGCGAGGAGGGCTTCTTTTGTTTCGATTTGCACCATGATGAGAGTCGCGTCGTTGGATTGCTGCAGGTAGTCTGTTGATGTGAGAGAGGAGGAGAAGCGAGAGTGTGGGAAGGGAGACCCGAAGCCGCGTTGGCCGACGGGCGGGAACTTGGAGCTGGTGACGAGCTTTTGGGCGTCTTCGACTGTGTAGAGTAGTGGGACCAGGATACCGTGGGCACCCGAGTCGAGAGCTCCTGTTGATGTTTTGTGAAACGGGTCTGTGGTCAAAGTGGGTGGAAGACTTACGCTTGACCATGAACCCTTGGTTATCTGGAATTCGGACAATGGGACTAACTCCACAAGCTGCTATCGCTGGGACGGCTTCGTGCATGGCGGCATCTAAGTAGAATCAGATCAGGAGTTCGTAGGACAGACACATGTTGTTTTGGCAAGGGGTCAAGCGAAAAATATCACTTGACTGCTACAGGCAAATTGCCCCTGCACTCTCAGGACTGACCCTCCGCAATTGTTTAACGCAGAGCAGAATTCCATAGATTTAATACAGAAAGATCGCGAAAGGAAAGTCAAGAACAGCATGAGTACTTTGGCATTGCAGATGCAAAAACATGTACGGCCAAATATTTAATAAAAGTCATACCATCCATATTTCCATGTTCACCTATAAATAATGTCAGCTCAAATTCTGAACCCACCCCATACCATAGTCTACGTACAGTCAACAAGCACCCAATCAACACCTGTGCTAGCAAGTGTTCTCGAGACATTACTGCCAGGAATCATCTGCCTGTGCATTTACATTGAAGGTCAGAAACATCTTTTCCAAACAGTGAGAAGGTCTAGAATTATGTGTAGAAGACCTACCAGCATCCCATACTCGGCCCCTTCCCCTCATCGAAAGCCACCTTCAACCGATTCGCTTTCTGCATTGTAGTCGCCATTGTGAGATATCTCGGGTGCTTTGAAGCTCTATTTCTAAGCTGGGAATACAACGAAGCGTGTTTAGGGCAACTCGAACCAAAAAGACCTCTGGAAATGTAAATTCTAGTGAACTTGTAAAGCGATTGAGGGAAGATTGAAAACGAAGGCATTGCTTGAGGTCATACTGAATGTTGAGTTGCCGTTGCCGGTACCCCACACTTACTAGCTTCCCCCACCTCGAATCTCACGCCAACACCAAAGATGGGGTGAAGCTTTTAGGAGGCGTCAGGGGGGAATGCAAGATCTTACTTCAATCACGTGGGTGAGGGGTTGATGAGGGGTTTGCGAGGAGATGTCCAGCTTTGACTTTTTGTCTCCTGCGTTGCGTAATCTCGTCTTAGACTTGGAATGAAAGTACAAAGACACCTCGCCAGTCTTTGAGTTTGGCTTTGACACTTGGTTTGGGGGTTTGGTTGCAGATTCAGAGCAGAACCCGTGGCTGGATGATCTTATACCATTTGAGCGTCAAGCAGAGATATTTTCCTATGAGTTAGCCAGAAGCTATTCAGCTTCAGTTAGGAGTGACCCATTGAAGATAGTACCGATATTGAGCTTGACCTTCTTAAAAGTGAGATTTCCTTGACATGGCTCATTGAAGTTTTACACAGCATATCATGGAAATAGATATTTACATGTATTTTCTCCTCCCTTCTATTGAAGAGAGGTACAGCTCTATATCGGGCAATTTCTACCCACGGGGTAAATTACCTCATTCGGATCAACGAGTAGGCCTGTGTGGCCGGCGGTGAGGCTTTTGACTCGCGATTTTTCTAGTATCCAGCCACATCAAGGAACAAGCCTGATAGCCTCGTGGCTCTCCATAAGTACAGTAGTCTCGAACTTTCTCCACAGTCCGGGGAGTCCAAAATGCCCTCCCTCCTGCAGTACTCCGTATGGGGCCACAGCGCTGCATCCCATCGCAATGATATCTTGAGAAGATGCATATGCAGTCGATAACCTGATCTTAGAATAATACCATGGAAGTAAGATGGAATTACCAATTGGATAAATGCGGGTAAATCCTTCACTTTCCCCTCAATACGAGTACCGAGTACTGTAGTATCGCATTCATCTGCATGTCTACCTACATACAGACTGCAATAATTGCAGCTGTGCACAGAACTCGCCTACGGAAGCACCTCCTGCATAGCACAGGCCGTGTGCAGGACCAAGGTCTTGATGACTGGAGGCTCACGTTGGACAAATAGACATGCTAGAGGTTAAGAAAGTATAATACGGAATATCATGAGTAATAGTTACCAGAAATCCTCATAAACTGATCCGTATTCAGGTGCCAAGTTGTTCTTGCAGTCGAAGTACTGACCTTCTCCGGTCTTCCGTACAGAGCAAGAAGTCTGTTCTGGAGATGTAAGGGGGTCAGCTGTTACGATGTTCGCTGGCTATAGGTCGAGGTCGTTACCGCAGGCCTCGACGTCTGGAAGTGAAAGAAGGAGCGGTGTGATATAGAAGATTCGCAATCTTTCCAGCAGCAGCTCTCTAGTTGCAAGCGGCCCACAAATCAAGATCCAAGCCGGTGTTCCTGCCGATGGGTTTCGCTCTGCAACCCGAATGAGACATTAAGAAGTCGAACTTCTCCACGCGGAATTCGTACACATGCGGCCATGCAGCCAACCCCCACGCTTTCAGCCCGCCGGCGGCCTTGAAAAGCCTTTAAAAGGAGCAGGGCAGAAGCCACAACAAGGGACCCTGGCTGGCTGCGATCCACGAGACTTGATCGGAGACAGGGACGCAACGACCAGACCGTCCCACGGCTTTGGGAGGCGGGAAAGACTGGCGGGGTCGTGGATCTCGCGCGAGATGACAGAAGTTCAGTGCAAAGTCTTGAGAGAGATCCTATCATCCAGTTGTTCATCACAAGATCGTGAAGCAAGGCACAGTATGGTATGAATGCCCAATCTGCATTCTGTTGAATCATAATATCTATGCCGATATCGAAGCAATCAATCAATCGCGATGCATGCACTCATCCCACGTTTGGTTACTTGCTTCCTTCGGTGTATTTGCAGTCGAGGGTGGGTGAACAGACGAATAGGAGACAGCATAAAAAGGTTGAAAATTCTCAAAATAATTTCGGTCCGGGGAAGCCTTTTATCTTTCCCCCGTTTCAAAAAGGGGAAGGAATAGAAGGCTTGAGCTGGCCGAGGGGGCACGGAAGGCAAGGGCAAGGATAAAATGTTCTGTCACGGAGAATTTTCATCACTGCCAATGATCGGCTTTGCTGACATCATTATGTCCGTTGTAGCCCTCGATGCCCACGGTCGAACGACAAGAACTCATCGCCTTGTAAATTATGAGTCCTCTGGAAACAGCCGAGATCTCTGTTTACATCTTCCACATATGAGTGAGCCCCCTATTTGGTTCTTGCAATTCTGTCTCAAATGTAAGATCCACAAGTCTACAGTCTGTTACTAAGATCCACATCAATTCCTTTGCTCGAATCCTCATCTGTTCGTTGCCCCTGTTGACCTCCAGCTAATTCTCAAGTGCCACACCGGCTATTGACTCAAGCGGTCTTTTTGGCATCGCTCTTTGCCGGCTATTGACCAGATGACCATCTCCCACCCCACTTCCCGTATTCCGGATGCCATCTCAACCAGTCTTTGCCGTCCTTCTCTACCCCGAGCCTTGTCTTCCTACCTCCCCGGCCTTTCATCTGGAAAAAAGGAAACAAGCGGCAATTTTTCATCTGGGAATGACGCTCTTCTCGGTTTAGTACGCATGGCTGTTAGTGTGGGGCACTCATCGTTCGCTCGCATGGTCCTCTCCACTGCTCTGGGCTTCTGGCTCTGTGCAACGATGGCCGGCCTGACGTTGGGAAATAATCCTTGGGCTGGACAGAGCCGGCGCTCATAAGAAGGCCCAGGGACCCGTCATCGTAGGTGAGTGAGTGATTCTTTCTTGAATTTGCTTCTTTTCATGCTTGACTTACTGCAGCTTTCCGAAACTTCTGTCTTGACTCTTCAACTTCCAGTCAATGAATGCTATTCCCCTTACGTCAACCCGACTTACTGACTGGTCGCTCCTACTCTACTCTTTGTCCCAGCTTCGTTTGAGAGTGCTTGCCTCTGTCGCGTGCCATTCACTCTTCATTTCCCTGTCCTCTATATAAATTCCAGATACTGTTCAACGTTCCTCAGAATGCTTTCGTACGAGAACAGACCAGCCATGGCTCAACCAACACCCCCCACCTCCGACCATATACCCAATTCTGCCTCTTCCAACAATACGCTCACCAATGGCACCAGATCGAGCAATAACAGCCAACCCAAGACCGAACACAGTCACATCTGGTTGATCACTGGACCAGCAGGATGTGGAAAGAGTACCGTAGCACAATTCCTAGCTAAGAGCATGAATCTGCCCTTCATTGAAGGTGACGAGGTATTTCTACTTTTACTATTACTTTACTAACTCTCTGCCCCTCCACTTTTGGCAACTTTCAACTAACTGTCTCTTTCCAGTTCCATCCCCAATCAAACGTCGAGAAGATGTCCAGAGGAATACCCCTCACGGATGCGGACCGCTGGGACTGGCTCACACGCCTCCGCGAGGAAGCCGTCAACCAGATTTCCTCCGGCTCGCAAGGCGTCGTCCTCACCTGCTCGGCCCTCAAGCGCAAATACCGCGACGTCATCCGAGTAGCAGGCTTCTACTCGCAAGGAGCGCGAGTACATTTCGTATACCTGCATGCGCCGGAAGAAGTGCTCGCCGCGCGGGTGGGTGCCAGAGCTGGCCACTTCATGGGCGCGAATATGGTGCATAGCCAGTTTAGCATATTGGAGGCGCCTGGAGAGAAGGAGACGGACGTCATCAGCGTGGATGTGAGTGGTTCGATAGAACAGGTCGAGGAGGAAGCCTTAGCGAGGATCCAAGAAGCGGTCAGATCGGAGCTCGTAAAGGATTCATGAAGGATGATGGTAATTGCTGCATGTGGGGGTTGCCATACTTGGTTCAGTATCGGTAATTGACATGGAGTTGGCGGAATTGTGGCAGACGACCAACAGGTTTCTACCGGGTTCGCATGATTTCGTACCGGCGTCTTATTGCTGGGTTCGTCTACGACTCTGGGGTACCATTGTTGGCTTTCTTCTTTGCTTTTTCGGGATCTGGTTGCAGCATGCGATATCACGGCGCAGGGATACAACAAAAGGCGTCAGGCTGGAGTTTGGGGCTGGGTTGCAAGCGCTGGCTGGACATTGGAGCTAATAAGACTGGGGTGTGAAATATATTAGACTTTTCTGCAGTCTGCCAGACTTTAGATCTTCCACGTACAATATCATGGCAACAGATGTTTTACAACTTTACTTGCATAGTGCCTATTTTCATTTCCTGTTTTCATCTCATGACTTCTACGTGTCTATTTTGTCTGACCTTGTTCCGGTCTCCAGAGTCTAATGCTTGCGGGGTAGTCCAACACCCCGCACTTTTCCAATTCTATCAGCCTTGTGTAAGGTGACAGCGCATACAACATGATGAGGCTGAGTCGAGGATCTCTGCCATTAGCCTTTTATGTGTTGCCAACAAATAGATCATGCTTCTACCCCACGTCCAGTCCTGCGTATCCATATTCCCGCTGACTTAAAAGCACTCTTAAGCTATGTCTCACAACATGACGCTGTACTCCCTTCTCAGTCATCACCTCAGGTGAATGACCATCGAGTCTGGGTCTTCCACAAATCCTCTAACTACCTCCGCAGCGCGGCCCATAGTCGCTCCATCAATAACGCGGTGATCTGCACTCCAACTGAAATTGCACACCTGTTTCTGGACCAGCTGACCCGTCGCGTCGAAAGCTGGAATGGTCCTCGTCTTGCCGACGCCTAGGATGGCGACCTCCTTCTCGACGATGACGGGCGAAACGTAGGTGCCTCCGATGCTGCCAATGTTTGATACTGTGATGGTACCACCGCTCAGGTCTTGGCTGGTCAGTTTTCCTGCTTGGGCAAGCGATTGGAGACGGTTCAGCTCTGCGGCGATGGAGAGGATGTTCAGACTGGATACGTTCTTGATCACCGGGACGATGAGCCCGTTGGGTGTGTCCATGGCTACGCCGATGTTGTGTTGACTCCGCATGATCAGCACGGGCTTTGACGAGCTTGAGTCAACGTCTACCCTCGAGTTGAGTGTTGGATAGCGGTCAAGAGACATTGAAACTGCCTTTATGATGAAGGGTAGGAACGACAGCTTGCTAACTTCATTGACCGGAAATTTCACCAGGCCTCTGTTCAGTCTAGCTCGCAGCTCCGCTATGCCTGAGAAGTCAATCTCGTCTGCATATAAGAAATGCGGGATATTCAGAGACTTTGTCATAGTCTTGAACATTTGATGTTGAGTGTTTGAAAGTTGAGTTATGGTTTCTGTTTGAGGACCACTAATCGATGCTGGCGGAGAAACTGTTTGCCTGCTGGAGCGAGAATCAGGAGCACTGTCTCTCTCCTTTGCAAATTGGTAGACATCTTCCTTCAGGACTCGTCCGTCTCTGCCTGTGCCATTGACATCTTCAATCTTGACGTCTAACTCTTTAGTCAGATGTCTGACGGCAGGAGTTGCTAATGATGCATGTTTCCCCTTTGGTGGATTGGGTTTCTGTTCCGGCGGTGATACATCTGGGGTGGATTTTGATTCTGTAGCTGTTGGCGGCGGTGTCTTCTCAGTCTGTGCTTGAGATTCCTCTCCGGTCCCAGGTTCCGTCAAAGCCTCTAGGTCTTCCTGTTTGATCTCCCCTTGTATGTCGATGTCGACCAGGGGTTTTCCCACTTTTGCCATGTCTCCAGCATCGTAGTGAAGTTTCTTGATAACGCCTGCAAAGCGACTTGTGATTTCCACCGAAGCTTTGTCACTCTGGACTTCACATAACTTATCCCATTCCTCGACCCTTGCTTCTGGTTCGACATACCATTGTATAACCTCGCATTCTCGAATTCCTATGCGACATTTAGAAACCTATTCATAATATCTCTCAAGAAATCCTTACCTTCCCCAATATCCGCCAGCAGGAACGGTTTTATGGCCAATGCCCTGGCAGACGAGCTGAACGACCGGGTTGCGGGGCACTGCCTTTGAAGCGTCGTGAGCCCACTGTAAACACGCCATTGCCTTGCAGAAATCCTGGAAAAGAGCTGTAAACGCATCTTGAATCTGAGAACTGCATCAAAACTCCAATATGCAGGAGGAAACTTCTGGTGGCTCACATTCTTGAGGGGTTGGGGCAGTTACATAGTAAAGTCTGGGGAGTATGGGGAATCAAAGGCCTGGCACTTGACCCGTTTCTAAGCGGGCAAGCCGAGGACCAGGCTGCCAAGGATGGATACAGCCCCGGGTTCGCTAGAATTTAGATTTCAATGTCAACAAAAACCGTCACGACATTCACAGCACGATGATCATCTCACGACGACCATTGCGATCCTCGGACTTCAGGCTCGAGGTAGCAGCATGTATTATGTGTCAATGGCGCACATTCAGCACTTCCTACCGCTGCCTGGCTGAGAAAGGACCTACATCTCCTCCAACACCTCCTCTCGCTCCCGAGTCACCCCTCGCCGATGCACCACGATCCTATGGCAAAGCCGTTTCCGAATTCACGCCCAAGCCTCTAGGCCGACCGATTGGCCTGCCTAATCCGCCGCAAGCTGGAGAGAATGCGGGAGTGGATACTAGGAGTTGGAAGCAGAGGAGAGATGACTTCGTGGATTACGACAAGCATCTTGTGAGGCGGAAACAGCTGTAAGTAATGCTCGAGCCTGGCGCAACTGTGACAAAGGCTTTGCTGAACGAAATCTAGGACACAAAAGATCTCAACACCATATTTCCGAGAATGGAGTAACATGCGCCTACACAAGGGGAAGTCTTTCCTGGCACCTCCACGACTCTTCAAAGGCGAACGCGCGCTGTACTTCCCGAACTTTCAAGGCCAGACTTTATCCAAAGACAAACTAGCCAAGGACACCACACCGGTATTCGAGGACAAAGTGTCGATAGTGAGTGTTTTTAGCAGCGCCTGGGCTGAGAACCAAGCGGCAACTTTCGCAGCAGAGAAGAACAATCCGGAGCTGCATGAAGTGGTGAAAGGTAGCGGAGGACTGGCCCAAATGGTGCAGATAAATATCGAAGAGAACGCTTTGAAGGCTATGCTTGTCAGGTTGTTCATGCCGAATTTGAGACGGAGGATGGGAGCTGGAAATTGGGGCCGATATTTCCTGGTTCGCAAAGGAGTATCCGACGAGATACGGGATGCCATTGGATTGCTGAATAGTAAGGTTGGATACACGTACTTGCTTGATGGCGAGTGTAAGATTAGATGGGCTGGAAGTGGGCCATGTGAAGGAGATGAGAAGGAAGGTCTGGTAAGAGGCGCCAAACGACTTATCGAGGAATTGAAAGTCAAGCGAAAAGAGAAGTCAATTCTGGACACCCGAAAGCCTGTAGAAAACCAGACCGCTGCGACGGTAGCATGATATTTGCTCGGATATACCCATACTTGTACAATAACATATCTTCTGGCTAGCCAGCCACCAAACGCCCGCTCAATGCAAATCATAAAGCACTGCTCGCTTCCTCACATAAAGTATATAAACATTAAGAAACAGAAAGCAATAAAGCTCCCCATGATAATTCCGTCCCTCCTCTTCTTCGCCGATATCCTCCCAATCAGACTGTTCAAGCCCGGTACCTGCGCTGCCGCTCCCGTAATCCTGCGATTGATACTCGCCAGCGTTTCTCTCTGCAGCCCAAAACTCTCATTCACAGCATACGCCTGACTGAGCACACTATCCGCCATATTATGACTGTTGTCTATGCGGCCGCGCTCATCCAGCATGTATTCCGCCTCTGCTGCTTCCGGGTTGTTGGAGTGGTAGGCGTCGATATCGCTACGGACATTCGAGAGCAGGTTCGCCCTGTTGCGGGCATCTTGGATCTGCGCTTTTAATCTAGAAAGTTCACGGCGGTGTTCTTGGAGGACTTCGCGGTGCCGTGAAAGGTTGTTCTGTTTGAGAGCGGAAGCTGTGAGAGTTGCTTCGGAGTCTAAGAGGCGGGAGAGTTGGTTGTTCAGTGTTTCGCGCTGGGATATGTTAGCATATCTCAGTATGGCTGGACATGCTGGACTACCTTTTCTAGTAAGTCTTGTAATTTGGCTTCTGTTTGCCTCTCATCTTCTGATGGTTTGGCGGGTATGTTAGGGACTGCTGCGAATTGCGAGTAGGTGTGGAATAGTGTTTCTGTCTGTGAAAGTGGTCAGTTACTGCCTGCTGTTGTTTTTGCGAGCTATTAGGAGACCTGAGTTTCCAATGATCTAGCTTGTTGCCTCAGCTGTGCCCATCCAGTTCCAGTCGAAGACATTATGGTTGACTTAAAAAGTGCAAAGGATCATTGACTGCTTGTTGCTCTGCTCTCTTTCTCCAGCCTCAACGTTCCATGTTCGGCCTTGACCTGACACGGCCGCGCCTCACACGTGATGCTGGTCCCTGCACTCCGGCCACACCCCAACTAGCCAATTCGGCTTTTTGACCAATCAAAATTTGTACCGCTAAGTACCGCCCACAGCCAAAAATTCAAGCAAACTCTAGAATTTCCGCATTTCGACGAAGACGACACCGACAACTCCCCACGACAACCCACGCCAACACCTTCAAGATGGTAATTCGCCCTCCCTTTATGAAGCCATCTCAGATCGAATTGCGAGAGCGAGTGCTAATGGATGTGAATTACAGTCGAGCGGCAAAGTTAAGACTGGAGCTCTCTGGAGCAAGAACAAGACCGACCTTGCAAAGCAGTTGGGAGAGCTGAAGACTGAGCTCGGTCAATTGCGCACACAGAAGATTGCCGGAGGATCAGCTTCTAAGCTTACAAAGATGTGCGTATTTCGAGAATTTCGTTCCGCAAAGTAGAGGGCATGCGACTTCGAGGCCAACCCCTCCTCTCAACTCAACACCATACCGATATACACCTCAACACTATGATATCGAGAACGGGGTTGAGCCCAGAAAGCAACTCAAGAAGAAGCAGGAGAACGAGTAGCTAATATGTTTATTGCAGCCACGATATCCGCAAGTCAATCGCCAAGGTCCTCACAGTCATCAACGCCAACCAACGCTCGCAACTCCGCCTCTTCTACAAGAACAAGAAGTACCTCCCCCTCGACCTCCGACCAAAGCAGACGCGCGCCATCCGGAGACGTCTGACGAAGCACGAGAGCGGCAAGACCCTGGAGAAGACGAAGAAGCGCGCCACCCATTTCCCTCAGCGAAAGTACGCCATCAAGGCAGAGGCTTAAATCGGAAAAACGAAGCTGCTGTGTTGGAGGATTAGAGTGAAGGGGCTTGGGCAGGCTAGCAGGATTTGTGATTCGTCCTTTTTTCGGCATGGGGCTCGCTTTCATATGGCTTTCTTGAATTTGGGGTCATGGTGTATGTGAGAAAATAGCATGGCTGGCATGGAGCCGACCCGAAAATCAAAAAATCACGACATTGAACATCTTTTGGATTTGGCTTGATTGGTCTGTATGTGTGTGTATGCGTGATTAGGAGTGATGCTTCGATGGTCCTTGCGGTTGAGCGCGGGTGGACATTAGGTAGGCAATGACAGGCTTGATTCGAGATCTGGACGCCGGCTGAGTTGAAAGAGAATTTCAAGGGCCTATATGCCTCGAATTATCTGAAGCCAGTGATTCAATTAGTATCTTATGTCCGTCACGAACCACACTTGACGGACTGACTGCACTTATCAAAGTACCTCGAGATGAATATCGAATCACTTAAATTGTCAGATCCCACAAACCGAGACATCTTTGTGGAAAAGTTTCGTATTTTAAGAGGGTATCAAAGTTGCTCTATTCATATCTATCATGCTTCACAAGAAAGCTACAATGGCCATCGCCTATAGTTATTGAAAACCCCATCCCATGGTCGTGCTCAAACCTCAAGAATCGTCAGAATCCCCTCTGAATTCTCCGAAGCCCTTCTTACCATCACCTTCTAGATCATCAGCAGTAGCAACATTCCACTTCTGCTTCTTTGGCGCTCTCTTCTTAGTACTGTCCTTTGGCGGCTTATCGTGCGTCAAAGCATGTCTCTTCAGCTGATCAAGCCTATGAAAAGATTTACCGCAGCCAGGAACTGAACAGGCGTGTAGTCCTTTCTCGCCATGGATTTTCCTATGTTTGGCCAAATTTGAGGACTCTGAGAATTTCTTGCCACAGATGTTACACTCGAGAGGCTTCTCGTTGGTGTGTGTCCGTTCGTGTATAGCTGGAGAGGATTAGCTTGGGGTATTTTGGATGGTGAGCGTGGAAAATGACTTACTGCATGCACTTTGTTGTGGGAATCTTTTGTCACAGTGCTTACACTTCCATGGCTTCTCGCCAGTATGAAGCAGAATATGTTGCCTCAAAGCTTGTGGTGCCGAGAAAAACTGACCACACGTTGGACAAACCGAACATTTGACTACATATGTCAGCTTGGTACCTCGTCAATGTCATGTAATGTGCAGAGGACTTACAGCCTGTATGAGTTGCCATATGTCGCTCGAGCTTTCCACGTTGGGAGAAACCTGACTTGTCGCCGAGATTCGTGTCACGTCGACACCCATCCCACTGGCATATATATCCAGTAGCCTTGCCTAGTACGCTCAAGTGTTGATCTTTGACGTGGTCTTGGAGATTGGCGGCAGATGTTCCCTCGTAATTGCAACGATCACCATCCTTGGACTTCCACATGCACAAATGTGGTATGTCTGCAATATCAGTAGGCTCAGCTTTACTAACAGGCTCTGTAATTGCGGTAGCTGCGGAACTGGTTGGGGCCAGAAGATCAATCTCTTCGTGCTTGGAGAATGATCCTTGAAGATGGTCGGTCATGTGGGAAAAAAACTGGTTAGGATCATCGAAAACAGTACCACACGTTTGAAGACGGCACTGTAGTGATCCTTGGACTGGAGTCGCGTGAAAATGGTCTAAATGATCATGAAACATCCTGGGACTGCCATATGTCTGATCCGGTGGACATGTTGTTGCAGGACAACTGAATGTACCAGAAGTGAAATCGAATTCATAGCCATGGACACTTTGGAGGTGATCGAAAGGATTGGAATCTAAAGTTGATGGACAGTTGTCTGCTGGAACAGGACATCCGAATTGCATCTGTGTATCGATGTGAGCCGAGTGGAAATGCGAAACCCACTCCTCATGGCTCATGCAAACGAAGTTGCAGCCCTCCCAACCACATGGTAGCACCTCAGGTGCCCCGAAGGGGTCACCAGTCCATTGTTCTGTTGGATTTTGGAACATAGCTCCAGTGCCGGATAGTTCACCAGTGGCCGGACTTGAGTACGATGCTTGTTGATCGAACATATGGCTTTGTGGAGTAGGGAGTGCCGGGTAGGGGGAACAAGGCGTCTCGCTGTTGTGGGCCATTGAAGGTGTAGTAGCTGGAGACGGGTCTACTATCGCGGGGTCGATTTTGGAAGACGCAGTACGAAAATGGCCCATGCCTTGCTGTACTTGCGCGTTCCATGGAGCTGGATCCAAGTTCGACAACATGTCCTCTCTTTTCTCCGCGACATTGCTCAACGAAGTCTGTGTTTGAAAAGCGTTTGACAGACACTCATCACGGCATGCCGGCTTAGAGCAAGAAGCCACACTGCAAACTTCCACTGCTGCGCCCACACAGTTGACTTCATCACATGGACTGCAGTCGGGTTCGTCGCAAGGTATGCCTCCCGAGCAACTACTGCAGCATTCGCTTTCGGTACCGCATAACGAAGCACGATCTGACTCGTTGATAGCAGTACCGATTGCTCGAGTATCGAAGTTGACTTGAGACATTCGTTGACGCTTAGAGGGTGGCACTCGTGGGCTGTCAGCGAGTCCTTTTGGCTTTTGCGCCAGGTTACCGCTTGGTGCGTAAGGCGGCACTGTATTGGTAGAATGAGATCGATATGTTTGTGATGGGGCTCCGGTGAATGTAAACATCGATGTAGACTTTTCCTGGTTCCCGGTCAAGTAGACATCTTGTTGGGTTTCAAAGAAGGGTGCTGCATGGGTTGGCTGAGGGTCATGCTGTTGTGCAAAGCTCTGTTGCCAGTAGTCGCTTGTGCTCGTATCGTAGTTGATATTGGGGTCGTACGAAGGCAAATTCGGCAAGAAACCCATATTATCGTCGTCCATGTTGGATATTTCGAGGACTGCGACGTAACCACGAGTACAAAAAAGTCCTGTTGATTTTCTTGTCCCTTTCGGCTGCAGAATTGACGTAGCATATGCAGGGTCTTGTGGTCCTCGTCTTGTGCTTGTGAAGGTAAATAGTAGACTTGTCGCCAAAACGACCAAATTTGAGGGTAAGACGAGCAGCACTCTCTCTGTATTTCCGCAAGGCCAGAATGAGGGGTCAAATAGAAAGAAGGCTGAGAATGTCGAGGGGAAAAGATGAGATCAGATGCGGTTTACCCATCAAGGTGTCTCAAGCTGTATTCCCGAATGGGACAAGGCGTGAAAGCAATCCCCGTGACATCCCAGCCAGGCATATGCACGATATTCGGGCTTGGAGGTCGCTCTCGACGGCTGGATCAACAACCAAACGAACAGCAAACGAGTGTGTGGAGCCAGCAGACTTTGCCTTTCAGTAGTGTCCAGGTACCTGAAGGAAATAATACATTGTGTCTGACAAGATGGTCGCTACTTCTTGAGAGGTGATGGCGAGTCAGTAAAAATTGGAGAGAGTGACTATGAAAATAGCTCAAAGTTGAATTTCAAAGCGCTTGCATGTCATTGGTCAAAACATAGACCCTTAGCAAACGCAGCTCGATAACTTCGACATGGACGAAATCAACATGAGTGATTAAAACCGAATTTGATGGAGAATTTCGAGGCGGTGTATCGATACTTTGAAATGCTCGGGTGTATTTGTTTCCAGGTTGTGTTATTGATCACCCTATTCTCCTTGGTCATTTCTTAAGTGCTCCACTTAACTAGCCGGCTCGGCCTGGCTGCGAGGCTGATAAAGTCTGGATACATGAAAGACAGGTCTATAATTTATGGAAAGCAAATATTAGTCCGGAGAATCTTGCTTTCGATGTCAATTTACCTTTATCGACATTCAAATAATTACAAGCCAATGTTCTCGCAAAGTCCTATTCCATGAGCACTGACAAGGCTGACGCTGACTCTCCTCCTCTCCTTATCGATAACACATTCACGTTTGAAGATCAACACTCATGTCCAGACAAGGGTCTAGTCAAGCAGGACCTTGTAGAAGGAGGTCTTTCTTTGGAATGACTAACATAAATGAAGCAACATTTTATTGACATCTATCAAAGACACATATTCATAAAGCCACAGTCAAGACCCAGCCAAGTATCATCTCCTTCCTATTTATCCACGCCAAGCCCCTGCGACTTTCACTCCAAGCATCCCCGCCTCAAGCTTGCGCAACACTCGTCCACGTCCTCTTCAACACTCAATGCGCCTGAGCCTCCCATCCACCACCAGAACATCCTCCTCTACCCAGACCCCAGCAGAACAAACTTCACATCTTCAACCTCCTTACACAACCAACGAAAAATGGGTAACCTTTGCGGCAAACAATCCTCCGACGCCTTCGCGCAACCCGGCCGCACACTCTCCTCCGCGCCTCCAGCCCAGAATCAGAACCAGACATCCAGCGTTCCGAAGAAAGTAGTAGTCGGCGGGCCAGCGAGGACGTTAGGCTCGGGCGGAGGAAGCGGTAGTAGTGCACAGGAGGATGCGAGGAGGAAGGCAGCGGAGGCAGCGGAGGTGAGTGACTGTTATGCGAGACGTGCACAGGAGATGGGCAGTTGAGGGTTGGTGTGAGAATTATGCTGATATTGAGTCTTTGAGCAGGCTAGAGCGAATGCTGCGAGTAAACCGAAAGGGAAGCTAGGGAGTCAGTTACAGGAACAGAAGAAGCAGACGAGGGTGGATACGTTGGAGGGGCTCAGTAAAGAAGAGCGGAGGTTGAGAGACGCGGATTCCGCGGCTGAGGCGAGAGCATACAATTGATTGACTTGGAGTATTAGCAAGGTGTATTGGGTTTGGGATGTTTGACGATTGGACTTTTCAGCCATGGACATGCACATATAGATATTCGGTAGAGCGATGATAGGAGATGAAGGCATCCTTCCGGAATGGGTGCTTTCTAGTACATATTATGATTGAATGCATAGGCTCAAAGCGTCTACCAACTAGCCTACACAACGTTGTATCTACCACTAGCAGGCGCTCTGCCTTCAGCATCGGCGGCAGCCATAGTACCTTCTTTCAGCAACCTCATTAATTCCCTCATTGCGTTAGTGACCACGACCTCAGTGTCACCCTCAACAAGAATGTACAACTTGGGATCGCCACCTGCCTGGACCTCCTTCCCGGCGGGATAAAAGCTTCCTTTGGTAGTAATGGAAGTACCAGTCGCCTCCAGAATCTTGGCAACATTCGTTCGGTTTGTGACAGCCCATCTGGCTTTCTGAGGGAAGTCATTGATCTCCAAAGTTGCGTGGAACGCACCGGCATCAGGACCCTTATTATCAATTGGCACTCCGGATCGTAGTTGGCCAGTCTTGTTCAATCGGGCATTAATAGCGTCGATAGCAGAGGTGACCTTGTCGAGCGGGTTCTTCGACCCGCTTCCTGAAGATACTGCAGTTTCGGTTCGGTGCACAGTGATTTTTCCATCGAGATCAATGCCCTTAGGCACTCCGTATAGTTGAGGCGTTGGAGCAGCAGATGCAGGTTGAACAACTGATGCAGCTTTGAGAACGATATCTTCGTCACCAGTCTTGTCCTCTTTCTCTTCCTCATCATCGCCGTCAGTCTTGTGCGTTTTCCGCTCACGGTTTCTAGCAGCTTCACGCTCCGCATCAAGGCGTTCCAAACCTGGGCGAAAGTTAGCAAATGTTCCGAAAGAGGAATGGACGTCCAAGCATACCTTTGCCACCAAATCCAGAGCTGTCTTTTGACTTGCCGGTCTTGACTTTATCTCTAAATGATTTCCGCATCTCATTGAGTCGCTCAGGCACAGGCTGGCCAGACTGTTCCAGAGCTTTAGCGATACCTACTGAATATTGTTCCTGCTCTTCAGTAATGAATGTAACAGCTGTTCCCTTAGCTCCAGCACGACCCGTGCGACCTGCTCTGTGAACATAGTCTTCCAAATGATTTGGAGCATCGAAGTTGACGACGAGCTTCAGCTGCTTGACATCTAAACCACGAGCGGCAACAGAGGTAGCAATCATGATTGGGACAACTCCAGCTTTGAAGTCATCAATGGTAGAATCTCGATCAATCTGATCCTTGCCACCATGAATTGACATGCATGGATATCCTTTACGCATAAGATCTTTAAGAAGATCGTCAGCCTTTTCTTGTCTGTCAACGAAGATGAGAGTTCGGGCATCTTCATCATCATTGTAAAGCTCTCCAAGGAGCTCTAATAGACGATGAAACTTCTCTTTCTCCTCACGAACTTCAACCATTTGAGTAATTTCAGGAGCGACAACACTTCTTCCTCCGACTGTGATCTCGACAGGGGATTGAAGGGTCTTCTTTGCTAGGGCATCCATGATACGAGGCATTGTAGCAGAGAAAAGAATAGTCTGCCTGTCGGGTCTGATGTTGGCGAAAATTTTCATGACTTGTGGTTCGAATCCCATGTCAAACATACGATCAGCTTCGTCTAGCACGACATACGTAACTCGTCGAAGATTCGTGACTCGACCAGAGTTTGCGGCAAGGAGATCTATCATTCTGCCCGGCGTGCAAACAATTATTTCAGCGCCTCTCTTGAGATCAGCAATCTGATCCTTGATCGGAGCTCCGCCATAAGCGCAGACAGCACGAAGTCCCATGGCTTTCAAGAAGGGCTTGCACTCTTTATGAATCTGGGTGGCTAGTTCTCTTGTGGGAGTCACAATCAAACCGATTGGGCCATCTGAGCCTTCCAATGGTCGCTGATCTCGAATGTGGCGAAACATAGGGAGCAGAAAGGCGATAGTCTTACCAGATCCAGTCTTCGCAACACCAATAACATCTCTTCCAGACATGATTGCCGGTACTGCTTGCATCTGGATAGCGGTAGGCCTCTCATATCCTAGTTTGCGAATTACCTCCAAGGACTGGACATTAAGACCGCACTGCGACCATTTCTGGACAGGTTTCGGGACATCTTTCCCAGCAACTTTGATGCCGTCAAGTTCAAGACGAAGATCCGCAAGCTCAGCCTCGGTCATATCAGCGAGCTCGGCCGGTTCAGTATAGAAGTTCTTTCGAACAGGTTCTAGATCCAATTTCGCATAGTTGATCGTTGGAAGTTCCTTCTTCTTCCTGACTTTACTTGCCATGGCAAGAATGTCGTCAGGATCAGCCTCCATAGCCTTTAAATCAACATCATCGTCGCCGAACAGTGCCTCTGGTTGTTGTTTCTGGCTCTGGCTCTTGCTCTTGTTGAAAGTATTGGTCGTCTTTGGAGCTGCGAAGGGATCGCCCATCTGCTCCATGAAGGCTTCCAAAGGATCGATCTCGTCATCGTCTTCCACTGGGGTTGGTTCGACTTGCGTTGCCGCATCGTCTTCCATCTTGATGTCCCCATTGGTTTCGGTCTCCTTTTCGGTGGTTTCTTCCGCTGCATCAGCTTTCTCGGCGAGACTTTGCTCCTGTAGTCGTTCTTCGCGTTTTTCTGCTGCGGCTCGAGCCGCTGCTGCAGCCTCTTCTTCCGTTCCAGCGTCTTCCATGTCGACATCGTCATCATCATCTTCTCCCTCAGCAACGTTAGCGAGCGCAGCATCGTCATCCTCAATGTTTGCCAAAGGTAGGGTCGGTAGCTTTTCTAACTTCTTCCTAGCATCATCGTCTTCGCCAAAGTCCAAAGTCCGCTTTGAGGTAGGCTTCTCGTTATCAGTGGCAGACTTGGCGCTTAGGCCGAACGCGTTCAGATTTCCTCTAGCTTTAGGCAACGCAGATGCTGTTTCAGAGTGGTTAGCCAAATGCAAACAGTCATCTCTTTCAATTGATGACGTACCTTTGGACGTGCTGTTGAAAGCTGTTGTCTTTTTGTCAGCTTGTAACCCTTTGACCGAGGAACTTAAGGTAGCGGACGCTTTAGTTAATTCTTTGAGTGGTAGATCTTTCCCGAGAGTGCTCGTGGAGCTTGAATTCGCCACTGCTTTCTTTGCTATTGCCTTTGGGTCGAATTTGCCCGCATATGGTGCTGGTGATGCAAGGCTGAGTGGGGTTGAAGGCGAGGCTGGTGATGCGACTGAAGGTGTTCCGTTGGTCTTCTGATCTATTTCATCAAGAAGCTTTCGAGTCCCTCCAGCAGCAAGCTCTTTTTCCTTTCGTTCCTTGTCTTCAGCCATTTTCTTCTTCCATGCTTCCAATTTCGCGAGTCGCTCTGCTTTCTTCTCAGCCTCGGTCTGTGCGGGGGGTCCGGACGACTTCGCTGGCTGAATACATAGGTTAACTTTCGAAATCTCCCCAATACCTGTATAGTCACTCACCTCGCTCGTCTTCGCATTCTCAGGCTTGCTTGCGGATTTGCCGAAATTTCCATCACCTCTACTACGGGGCCTCGAGTCAGTAGAGTTCTCGCGGCGCCTTCGTGCCCTGTCATAAGAATCGTCTCGCCTGTCTCGAAAGTCCCGTTCCCGACTTCTGCGTCGCCGCCTATCTGGAGAGCGATCTCGATCAAATCTGTCTCGACGATCTCTTGAGCGGTCTCTTCGTCCGGATCGGTAATAGTCTTCCTCTCTTCGATCTATCGATCGATCTCTTCGTCTTGGTACATCGCGATCTCGATGACGACGCTGTTTCCAGGAGCTGTCAGTAATCTGCGCCTTAGAATGGATATGGTGCCTGTATCTCACGTCTATGCTTCGAGACCGACTTCGCCGCCGCTGCGGCCGAACGTCATCCCTCCTGTCCCGATCCCGTCTGATATCATCCTCTCTTTTGACACGTTTCGAGGAGTGGTGGCTTCCTGCTGGCGATGGTGAGCGAGAGTCCCTGTGCCGAGCCATTTTTGCCCCAAGTCAATGGCAGAAATACTTTCTGGCAGGAATCGATGGTGGCGCTGTTAGCAGCCCAGAGTAGACCAGTCCTAGCACCAACCAGGTCGATAAAAGTACTGGAGTAGATATATTGGAGGCGGCGCAAGATGGTTATCGACGAACGTTTGAATTAAGGTTGAGTTGCACAAGAGAAATAAATACGGAAGTTGAGCGGCCGGCAGTCAAGTCACTCACATACGCGCTTATTATCATTGCAGGGATTACTAGCGCGTTGGCTGCACAGCAGCTCTGGTGAGCTCGCGTGTCGAAAGGAAGGGGCTGGGAGCTGGATTGGCGGTTGGCCCAGTCAGGAACCGGATCCGCGACAGCTAAATCACCTCCCTTCCCCTCTCCAACATCAACCTCATCGACCACATCCGCCCTGAATCGCACTCACACAATCGTAACCGCAGGCCGCATCGGCTGCGACCCCAAAAACTGACCCGTCATGTTGTCCAGCATAGGACGCGCCTCTGTTAGGAGAGTAGTTGCGCGTGGACCCCAGTCAACAAACCGAACCATTCAGGGCCTCTGGCAATTCCAACGCGATGATACCCTTCAAAGTGCCAACAATGCTTCGACTCGACCTCAATTCTCCTTCTCTCTTCAACGAACATATGCCACAGCTACCAAAGTTGCTACAAAACCCCAGGCCACCAAGACAACAGCCACAAAGCCAAAGACGAAGAAGGTCGCTAAGAAGCCGGTCAAGAAGGCTGTTAAGAAGCCAGTGAAGAAGAAGGCTGTGGCAAAGAAGCCGGTCAAGAAGCCCAAGAAGGTTTTGTCTGAGGGGTCGAAGCTCAGAATCGAGAATACGAAGAGAGTGGAAAGGTTGAAGGCTTTGAAGGAAGCAGCCCTTGAGATCCCGAAAGCGAAGCCATACACAGCCTGGACCGTCCTCGTCTCGGAATTGGCCAAAGGCAAGACTGGTGTGACTGCCACTGCTACAACGTCTGCTGCTGCCAGCAAGTATAAATCATTGAACCCATCAGAACTTGAGGTATGTTAAGAACCATACCCCTTGAGGAGGGATAGTCTTAACACTATTACAGTCGTACAATCATATTGCTACCCAAAATGAGGTAGACAACGCTGCGGCTTACAAGAAATGGGTTGAAAGCTACACTCCTGATCAGATTCGCCTTGCCAACAATGCACGCAGAGCACTACGATCGCTCGTCGCAGACGGAGTGAAGAACATCAAGCATTATCGCCCGATCAAGGATGAACGTCAACCAAAACGTGCCTCTACACCGATATCGTTATTCCTAAAAGACAGATGGGAGTCTGGGGATTTCAAAGGAATAAAGATTGTCGACGCAGGCAAGCTCATATCGAAAGAATGGGAAGCGCTATCAGCTTCTGAGAAGAAGGTAAGGTTTCAAATGTTCTCACGGTCGATGCAATTCTCTAACCGTCTCAGACCTACACAGATCGTTCAGATGTAGACAAGCAAAGATACTACAAGGATTTCAAGGCTGCTTATGGACGTGATAGCGATGCGGCGGTAAAGGAATAAGCTGGTATTCCGCACGTTTCAATGCGTCCTTCGTGTAAGACTTCACTTTTTGTTTGAAAGAAGATGATTAGCACGGGCCGGAATAGTTCTCTCGGGTCATTTCAGGGCTGTGTACCAATAAGGTCAGGGATGGATGGTGTTTTGAGTATACCTATGCGCGTTACAATGCTTGCCTGTTAGAAGTTTCATTTGTGTACTGCTAAGTACCATGGCTTGGCCCATGGCGTATTTGATATGAAGACGATATCCTCAGGGTGTGTACGCGGTCAAGCTTGTAGTCAAGTCGTCTTGGGCAGATAAGATATGTACGCTTTCGCTATGATCCTTCATCTCTCTTCACTGTTGGCCGTACCCAGTGCTTTCAAGCAGAGGTTTCTGCCATGGCATGCTCTTATCGTGTGTACACTTTCAGTGAGGTCATCTGGAGGTGTGATCAACTGAAACGTCGAAGATCTGCTTGTAAAGGCAAAGTTCCTGCTTTGTTTACCCGTCAGAGTAATTTCAAATAAGCGAACAGGCCCTACATAGGTAGGCTGTCATATCCAATCTAGCCATCTCAATCTGGCCATCTAAGTCACCCGCCCCGAAGAGAGCGTCGTCTGACGCTGATGCCGAAGCAGAATCTTTCACAATCTGCTAAAGGATAAACTAACTCCAGGATTTTGCTGAAAAGCACGCAGTACCATCCATGCGTAAGAATCACCCCATGCATGACTTTCCAACGAATGAATAACATATTTATTCACCACCATCTGTTCTATATATACATCTCATCCTTTACCCCCACCACCATCCATCCCTTTTACACATCTCAATTCTTCTTCCCCTCCAAATCAGTATAAAACGTATACCCAAACGACTCGCTCGGATCATTAAACCTCAGCTTCTTATCCACACCCTCAATCTTCTTCATATCCTCAGCACTCAGCTTGAAATCGCCCTCGAGATTCTGTGCGATGCGGGATGGCGTCTTGGATTTAGGGAGGACGGAGTGCCCGCGTGCGATACCCCATGCGAGGGCGACTTGGCCGCCGGTTTTGTTGTGCTTCTTTCCGATTTCGACGAGGACGGGATCATCCTGCGGTATATTGCATTAGTTCGCTTTCTTCTCTCTTGCTTGAATATTTGATGGGGAATGAGAGCGGGAAGAGGAGAAACGTACCATCAACTTCCCTATATTCTGTCCGGAGCTGTAAATCTCGTTCTGGTTGCCAAACGGCGAGTAGTGCTGAACGTGGATACCCTTCTCCTTATGCCAGTCGCAGAAGTCCTTTTGCTGCAACCAAGGATGGCATTCGATCTGGTGCGCTGCTGGAACGACGCTGCCTTCTTTCAATAGCGTCTCGAGCTCTTTCTTGGAGAAGTTGGAGACGCCGATGGCGCGAGCTTTGCCGGATGATGTAAGCTTCTCCATGGCTCTCCAGGTGTCGACGTAGCTGATGCTGCTGGTCTCAGTCTTGCCGTCTTTGTCTTTGGGGAATTTGTTGTCGCCTATGCATCGACGTGTTAGCTTTCGATGCCATGATGTACAATTGGCTTAGGGTTCACGCAGACTGACCTGGCTTGAATGCCGATGGCCAATGCATCAAATATAGGTCCACATAGTCCATTCCCAGATCTTTGAGTGACTGATCGAGAGCACCCTCTACATCTTCAGGCTTGTGCTTGTTGTTCCATAGCTTGGTAGTGATAAAAAGCTTGGATCGATCGATGCCACTCTTCTTGATGGCCGCTCCGACCATTGGCTCGGTCCCATAAACTGTAGTCCATCAGCACCTAGCATATTTTCAAAGAAATTGGAGGTCCCTGGGCTGCAACCTACTAGCTGCAGTATCAATGTGCAAATATCCAGCCTTCAATGCTTCAGTGACAGCCTTTTCTTGATCATCCTTATCCTGCCAGGTTCCAAATCCAACAGCGGGGATCTTTGCTCCAGTGTTGAGCGTGTGGGTAGTTCCTGATGCCATATTGCGTCTTTGAATGTGTGATGAGACTTGAGAGATTCGAGATGAAGCTGATAAGGAAAAGCGAGCTGTTCGTGAATACATGTTGAGAAGAGAAGAAGGGGAAGGAAATGAGGAGGGATTATTAGAGTCTAGAGTCCGCTACCTTGATATCTAGCTACGTCAAGCTCGAAACAACATCACATAGAGCTGTGAAACTAGCAACTCCATTCTCGATGTCATGACGTCGAGCTTGGGGATGCAAGAGCTAGCGTGGGGATAGAAGTATTTATGCCCACGCTGGATCGACATTGGTCAATTGCTTGGATCCAACTTCCCACTTGAGAGGAGGGCTTCCAGGAACTGGAAGAATGATGTTGCGGGGTTGTCGATAACCGATCGGAGATATTTCACTCGAGTGCAACCTCGGCGTTAAGATCCAGGGGTATCGTGTTCTCGTGATTCTCTCACTCCAAAATTCTTGGCCAATCAATGCAATCTCGGCAAATGGCCTGTTCGGCATCCGTTCAACAGCATAACCTTATCCCTGTGACGATCGCGTCATTGAGGGAGGCTGAGACGGAGGCAAACTGCGAAGTGCTCGCAGATCAGATCAACTTTGACCAGATCAGCCGAAAAATCCTTCTGCGCCTGGTGAGGCTGGACTCTGGAGACTGAATTATTGGACAGATGAACGCTCGTAAGAATACGAAACACGACAGCTTGTCAGCTCGCAGCAAAAAGACGCCTGGAAGCCTAGCCGGGCGGCGGCGGCTACAACTCCCCGAGCTCGACGTTCTCGAATGTTTAACGAAGCGATGGTCCGAAATAGAATCATAGCCGCGGTCTCCTCATTCTACCCCGGACAGCGGGTCTACGTCTGATGTTCAAGACTTCAAGTGGCCTGGCCCAGAAGTCAAAGTCAGCAAAAGCGGACCTTCGAGGCTGTTCAAACACCGACTTTACCAACAAGACCTTGGCGAGAAGTAAGAACGAACGATCTGCTCTCCCTATCAAACAGGAAATTTGCTGCGCTACCTCTGTACTCTGTGCTAGTACTCTACTGTAAAAAAGAAAGCGGCAAATATCCAGATTTGAGTGTATTGCAAACTCTAAATTCTTGGAAAATAGCTTCCTATATTCGTCATTTGTACGCCTTAGTGTCACCCCCAACCCGTGCCCAGCCTTAGGCCATACAAGTGTCGTGTGTCTCATTCCTCTAAACAGAAAGCGGCCTGGCTTCGCGTATAATTGAGTTACTTGGCGGGAGCAGCCGTCGAATCACGTAAGGCGCTATGATTTTAATGGTCGTAATCCCCTGTCCAAGCCACCCCGTCCTTTCCCATCCTTTGCTTTGCCCTGTCTCACCCCATAAGCAGCAGCATTGGCAAAGCCTGCCAGCTCCTTTCATAAGAAGAACCGCCGTCCCCATCTTATGCTGGAAACATTTTGGGCTCGACCGGCTGAACCGGATGCACGGCATACACCAGATATTTCCTTTCTACTCGAGCACACGACCAAACGAATAAACGAATGCAACAATGAAGCAATCCATGATGTCGCGTGCCAGACATGGCGGGTTCTCAAAACTCCTGGTGGCTTCATACATAGTCGACTGGATAATAATAATCGTCGCTGCCGGTGTAGGAGCTTTACTGGCAAATATTACACCAAACATGCGACCTTTCTCGCTCACGAATCCCGAGATCAGTTTTCCACACGTAGAGCACGAGAAGGTATCGTTGGTTACACTAGGCTGCTCCGCTCTCGTTGGTCCAGCCGTAATCATCTTCCTCGTCTGCCTCGTCCTTGTACCAGGCCCTACAGTTTCGAAGTCGATACCGAAAATGTTGATATGGAAACGCAAGCTTTGGGAATGGCACACTGGATGGTTGGGGCTGGCTCTTTCTCTGTCGGCATCTTTCCTGATCACCAGCGGAATGAAGAATTTGTTCGGAAAGCCTCGTCCAGATCTGCTCTCTCGTTGCGAGCCAGATATGGCCAACCTTGCGAACTATACCTACTCGAAGTTCCTTGCAGGAAGCATCTACGAGAACTTCAACGTTGTATCTGCGAAGATCTGCCAACAATCTGACAAGTCGAAGTTGGATGATGGCTTTCGAAGTAAGTTCACCGGTGCCCAGGACTCTTTCCTGCAAAGAACGCTGAGTCTCTAGGATTTGTTAGCTAACAAAAATATATAGGTTTCCCAAGTGGCCATGCCTCCTTCTCTTCCGGCGGTCTCATTTACCTCAGTCTCTTCCTCGCCTCGAAATTGGCTATCACCATTCCTTTCCTTGCATCGGGCTCCAGCGCTACACAATTATCTGCCTTTCCTTCTCGCGCCTCGACGGCGAGAACTATGGAGAACCGCAGTATGGAGAGTCGGGACAAGCCTATGGCTGAAAGGGATTCCCTTCAGGAGCCATCAGGACATGACGATGCAGTTATTGCTGCACGAAATCAAGCAGCAGGACCACCCGTATACCTCTTGGTCATTGCTGTTTTGCCGTCCTTTGCATCCATCTACATTGCCTCGACACGATATTCCGACTTTAGACATCACGGCTTTGACATTCTGTTTGGTTACCTAATTGGCTTCGTTACGTCCGTATTTGCGTTCCGCTATTACCATCTACCAATCAACCAAGGTGCTGGATGGAGTTGGGGTCCAAGAAGTCGGGACAGGAGTTTCTGGGCAGGTGTCGGTGTTGGAAACTACGTCGGAAGTCGGGAAAAGCACCCCGAGCAAATATTGCAAAGAAACGATACGGACCTGGAAGCTGGAAGAGCGGTCCATCAGAGAAACCAGACGAACGAAGTGGGTAATGGAGAAACCACCGCCTATGGTGTGGCGAGATGACCAGACTGGTGTTAATACTACCAATAGGACCGGATTGAACTTCTCCCTATGCGCGAGAGGTCTGATGGATCGAGGCGACCTTCACATTAAGGAGTTTTTGGCGTTACACCGGAGGGTATACCACCTTGGGACGGTTTAGAGGTCCATTTTGGAAAATTTGCATGATCATCGACTGCATTGGGGTCCGGGGCATGGCAGAAAAATACGTCGCTACATACTTTGCAGCGGTGTTTTGGCAACATGATGGAGCATCGTTCAGCAGAAAGAAATGCATGATTTTACGATCAGCCTGAGAAGTATGATATTGTGTCGATGTGTTGACAGCCTCATCTCACCACCTCCGTTGTCTCCGAGGAAGTCCCCTCAATATCTGCATTTTGTTTTTAAGCCATTCTTTTGCTCAAGATCAACTTATCCCATTTGCTGTGTCTATTTGTGGGTGTCACCTCAGCTTTCCATTTACGGACGAGCTGTCCACCAATATTTCAGCCTTGTGTCATGTTGTTGCCAAATCGGGCGAGTATGTTTCTCCTCACCAAAATATCGGGATTGCAAAAAGTTGATTCCAGAAGCCCAGATCACAATTCTCTCGCGAGCACATTCTGTTTCTTCACTGCGCCATCTTTGTTCAGCACATTCGTATGGAAGAATGTACCCATTTCAAAATCCAACACGCCCAACATCCGGCAATATCTCGAACCCCTGCCAAGCATCATTCAAGCTCGACGCCTCTCGCGTAAAACACAAACAGCCACCAACATGGCGTGACAGAAACCCTTCCAATGCTGTTCAACCGCGCAAGAGAATCGTGAGCCAATCGCTACCCAGAATAGACACAGCATTCCAAGACCCAGCCCAATCATCACGTTTTGCCGACATGGAGGGTTCCACGAGTTCGTGCCGTCCCTGGAAATGTGCAATAGTGACCCGGCTCGGGCCATTGCTGGTGGAGATTGGAAGGCTGGGGGATGTTCCGTGCAAGCTTTTATAGACTGGACATTCCCCGTTCCTGTGATTCGTATTGAAGCTATACTCTACTCGTTCTACAATACCATTTCCTTCCTCGTAAAAATCGAACATCTCTACACAAGTCAGTCGCTACAGCATCCATCCAACAAACTCCATCATGCGTTCTTCCATCCTCACCCTCACTGGCCTCTGTGCCCTCGTTCTCGCAACCCCAGATCACGTTGTCAAGCGCCAGAGGTTAGTCCCTCCTATCTTGCTGCTCCAATTTGCCCCAGGAAAATCCCATACTTACTAACGCTCCCCTCCTCCCAGCCCATCTCTCTCCTCCGTCCTCTCCCGCATCTCATCCCTCTCCGCCGAACTCCAACCACCCGCCAGCATCGCCTCAGACCTAACCGGCATCCCTGCCTCGGTAACCTCAATCCTGTACAACCCATCCGCCGTCTCCTCACTACAAGCCGACATCATCGCCAACGGCCTCCCTGCATGGTACACCTCCCTTCCTCCAGCCGCACAGTCCTACGTGATCGGCCTCGGCGGTAAAGTCGCGTCTATCGTCCCGGAAATCATTTCCTTAGAAGTTGCGGCGGGCTTGACGACGCTTCCTGGAGCGGCGGGTACGGGTGTTGTTGGGACTGGTGGCACGGCCAGTGCGACCGCGACGGGGAAGAGCAACATGACTGTCACGACGGCTACGTTGACGGCGAGCTCGAGTGGAAAGGCAACGGGTGTTACAACTACGGCTACGAACGAGGGGGCTGGGTCGTCTAGTGCGCAGGCCTCGAGCACGAGTTCGACTGGAGCTGCGCAGACGAATGCTGTTGTTGCGGGGATTGTGGGAGCTGTTGGATTTTTGGGGATGGCTCTTGCTTTGTAAAATGGTGTTTGGTGGTATCAGATGAAGATTTGTGCTGCGTTGAGTTGGATTGAAGGGACTGGACTGATTTAATGTCAGTGGGGAGCAAATCTACTGTTGATTTGAAGTTTGCAAATAATTATTGGGAATAGTATCACAGCTTGTGAAGCCTCTTGCTACTTGCGAATTCTTGGTTTGTTTTCTTCTTGCCCGCATTGGATGTTGAGTTTGAGTCTCTAGATTCCACTAACATTTAACGTGTGATTTTACAGACTGATGTAGTGCATTAAAATCTTGATGTTTACCTATTGGCAGCTACGGAGAGTAGAACCACTGTAAGCGAGCCCCTGAAGGCGAGGAAATTACTAGGTAGCCTTTAGCAGGAAACCTCCCTCAGCAGACTTCATCCATCTCTCTAAACATCAACAAAAACATACCAGTCCAACATCTGCAAACGGCCTCCCCCTGCAATATCCACATTTTTTGCTAATCTATAAATAAACTTTCCTTTCATTCTTCAGGTCTTCCCAATCTTCGTTCAGATGCCAATCACTCCAGCCTCAGCACGGACATTCCACACACGTCCACACGTCCCAAGTCCCGTTTCAAGAACACCTCGCTTCGCCATCTCGCTCCAATCCCAGGAGAAGATCCGAGCAAGTCTTAAAATCCGTTTCGCACATCTCTCATCCGATGTCTGGCTCGTAATGATTCGTTTCTTTGCTTTGGTCGTGGCCAGACTTGGATCTTGATACTGGGTCATGGCGGGTATTTGTTTCTAGGACACGGTTCGTAGGTTCGAGTTGTTTTTTCTATTCGGATTAGTTCATATTAGATGTTTGATAGGTAGGTGAGATGGTGCAGTATATCTCTATTCACGCTCCCGCTTTTTTGGCTTTGATGCTTGATTTCTTGGATTTTGCTTCTCTTCTTGGTTTTTGGCACATTTTACTTTCGTTTCTGCACGGCACGTTCGTTTGTTCATCTGGTCATCTCGTTCGTTGAATTCTATTATAACCCTATCATTATGCGTATCCCTACGGGTTCGCTTGCTCTTCTGCTATCTAGTCTCCCCGCCATATCAGCCAGCCTTTTGCACCCATTTTCCAATCGAGCCATCTCTCCAGACAACACTTGTGGACGCAATGGTACAGGCGGAGGAGCAGATGGCTATACTTGTCCTGCCGACTTACCATGCTGTTCTGTCAATGGATTCTGCGGCTCAACTAATGCATATTGCTTGACGACCGCGGGATGCCAGTCAGATTTCGGAAACTGCACAGCTCCGTCTGCAGGAACAATCACACCGGATGAGACATGTGGGTTGACTGGAGCAGGTGCTAATGGATACACTTGTGACAGTGATAGTCCTTGCTGTTCTGGAAAGTAAGTGATAGGACTCGCGATTTTGATTGTTGATTAGTGCTGATGGTGCCGTGTGAATAGTGGATGGTGTGGAAATACCACTGATTACTGTACAGCCGAAGCAGGCTGTCAATCTGCTTTCGGAACTTGCACTGGCTCTTCGAACAGCTCAACAGGAAGTGCAGGTACACCAGGAACGAGTACGAGTGGGCAATGCGGTGCGAGTTTCGGTACATGTGCTTCAAATGAGTGCTGTTCGCTTGCTGGGTTTTGTGGAACGGGTCCCAGTAAACAACCCTTGCTTGATTACATTTCACCCCGAGTTTAGCTAAACATCGTGAACAGCATACTGCAACGCACCAGACTGTCAATTCAACTATGGTCCCGCTTGCGACGCCAACAAGATTCCTTCAGGAACCAACACCTCGTCTATCCCCCGAGACCAGATCGGATCCGTCCTGTACGGTTCAGCTGGTATATACGATTGTGCTAATGCGGGTGATATGGCGTTGACTTTCGATGATGGACCGTTCATTTATACGAGTCAGATCATGGATCTGTTGGACAAATACAATGCAAAGGCGACATTTTTCATTACTGGTATTAATAACGGTAAGTGAAGTTTGTTCGGACACTCTTGCTCAGGCAGTGTATGTAACTAACAGGAATTGCAGGCAAAGGAGCGATTGATAATGCAAGCACGGAATATCCTGCTCTCATAAAGTATGTCTCCCGCTTTGTCAACTGGAACGAGGATTTGAGCATAACAATGTCAAACAGACGTATGTACGACGGGGACCACCAACTAGCATCTCACACCTGGTCCCACGCCGATCTCTGCAACATCACATCAGCACAACGTAAAGACGAGATGTACAAGAACGAGATGGCATTACGGAACATCGTCGGTGTCATTCCGACGTATATGCGTCCGCCGTATTCTTCTTGTAACGCAGGTAAGCAGAAATTCGAAGCTCCCTCTCGAAGCAGAATGAGAGACAACAGAGCTGATCAAGATATGTACAGAATGTGGATGCGAAGCAGACATGGCCGCCTTAGGCTATCACATAACATATTTCGTACCTATTCCCTCTCTTTCTCTCACTCTTTCAACCTCTCCTTTCTGTCCCATCCCATGATCCCCACTGACGCGCTCTCCTCTCAGGATCTCGACACATCCGATTACCTCAACGACTCCCCAACTCTGATCCAAAACTCCAAAACCATTTTCGACACCGCATTAGCTGGGAAATCGCCTACGACGGATGAATTTCTAGTCATAGGTCATGATATACATAATCAGACGGCTAATGTGCTCGTTGAGTATATGTTGCAGGGGCTACAGAAGGCGGGTTATAAGGCTGTGACGGTCGGAGAGTGTTTGGGTGACCCAAAGGAGAATTGGTATAGGACTGATACCGGGGCGACTTTGGGGAATTAGCGTTGTGATATCGCGGCGTATTTGGATTTGTATCATTTGGAGGATTTAAGACATAATTCGTGAGGTGGAACTTGGAAATTAAGAAATCATATTAGATGCCGGTTCATAATGAGAGACAAACCTAATTATAAAAGGCAAATGCAAGCAGTCTTATCGATGTGGCGGCACTATTGTATGAATGAGGTATACCTAGAGCTTTCGGTATATTTAGAGGTAGGCACATTGCATCCTATATGTTGCTGTTGAGCATGCACAAAAGGCTTCGTCTCTGCTGAAGAGATATTAGAGATACATTGGTTCCTCCATTTGAACGTCCAGCGCTGTCAGCATTCGAGAATTGAGGCAATATAGCTGCTCTTCGCGCTCTGAGCACTGCTGGCGACACCAAAGTTGTCTGTTACAATAGGGGCACGGAATTTTTCAAGCTCACCTTTGATATGTCTTTCGTGCGCCATCCTCCTATTCTTATGAGAGGCTTGGGAGGTCATTTTTAGCAGTGACGCAAGGCGAGCAATCCGCATTGCCAATGTTGTGATTGCTCTCGCTGAATCACCACGACATCCATTCGCATGAGTATGGCAGTGAATCGCCCACCACGTTCCCGGACGTAGCAATCTTGCTTCAAATCAGTCTGATGACTCCATACATTCACGACGTACTGGCAAGCATGTCGCATATCATTCACCAGCTTGGCTCCACCCGCCCCAAAACAGGAGCGAGCCTGTCGCTGACCTTCCCAATATGATCTCACTATAGCCGCCTATCAGTAAGTAATTCATTCATTCTAGCAGACTCGTGTGAAACTCCTGGCCTGACTTTGAGTTCAGCTTCCATGTCTTCTGAGGCCGTCGAAGACAGGAGCATCATCTTAATCAGCAGCACGGGCGAGAAATCGATTTGGCGTCCGCGTGAATACATTCCCCCTGACGAAGTGTGGGATACAGTCGGGGCAGCGAGGATCTTGAATGCAAAATCACCCAAGATAGAAATCCCAGAAGAACCGAGAAAGATCAAGGACAGGAAAAAGCAGAGGTGGTGGCGAAAGTGGTGGCAGAAGATGGCAAAACCAAGAAGAGTCCAGGTATTAGAGACCGGGGTGGATGCTTTCCCGACTCATAGACTAACACTGTTGGAGCGGGTTAATGATTACTGGAGGCCGGCCCAAGTGTCTTCACCACCCAAGTCCTTCTCCCCTAAACTAGGATTTTCCAGATACAAGGAGAGTCCCAAGACCAGAGTCGCAGAAGGAGCCATAACTACTGCTAAGTTACCGCCCAAATTCTACGAATGCCGAGGATGTTTGGCTGGAGACCCAAACGGAAACGTATCCCACCAGAGAGATACCTGCAAGTTTCCGCCGTCAAGCTCAGCAGCGACTTCGCTGCTTGAGCTTGGAACTCTGCCGGGAGGTGGAGCTCTGAATCCACTGGCTGGTCCATCGACCCAAAAAGCTAGATTTGTCCACGACAGAGCCAAAAAGTTTATAGCAGCCTCCGAAGTACCATCTCCTGCTGCGTCATCAAAGGCGAAGTTCAAGCCTAGGAGAAGAACTGAGAGAAAGAAGACTGATTGGAGCTGGTTGAGCTGCTGCATTAAGTCAAAGAATGGCTGCGAATGCGATAATCAGGGTCAAGGAAACCTTGGCAGAATGGAAGGTGAAAACTTGATCAGAATGAATTCTGAGGACAGCCTGGTGAATATCACCTTTGACGACAGACCTGATCTCTCGCCTGCCTCTTTTGAGATAGCCGATGATGATGATAAAACATCACTCGAACCTGAACGTAAACACAAAATCACACTCGAGATCACCGACAACAACATCTCGAGACAAAACAACATGGCGAAGTACAAGATTGAAGCTACGAAGGCGGTCTCTGAGAGCTCTTCTTCTGCTTCACCAGCTGCACCTGCGGCCCCTGTCTTGACCCGTTCTACTGCTCATCGTGCTCGTCCTGAGGTTCCAGATCAAGATAGCACATTGAGTCTGGCGGTGCGCCTGAAGGCTATAAAGGACAAACATGCGAGCGCCTTCGGAGACGATTTGGAGGATGTCTGGAATGGTGGTGGAGAGGGACGCGTTCAAGGTCCGGGTGGAACAACGAGAGGAGAGTCCGAGGTTGGGAATGGCTTTGTTGAGGTGGAAGTCCCAGCTTCGAATAATACAGAGCCTACGATGTCAGGTGTTGTTCCGTGTGGAAGTCGTGTCCGATGTCTTCCAGCAGCTTTGGAAGATGCTATTAAGACTGAACTTCCCAAGCCCACGAAGAAAGATAATGCTCGCGCCCTCGGTGGTAGTTCGGACGCTTCCTCGACTGGAGGATCGTTCAAGACAGCTCGCTCGACTGCCTCGACTCGATCAACTGCTTCGACAATCACTTCTCTGAAGAGTCCCGCAGTCAAGAACTCGGCCTCCACCAAGCAGCCTGCTGTCTTACGAGTACCGTCGTCCAGCAGAAGCCAATCAGCGCCCTCGATGTCACCTACCTCTGCGAAGTCAAAGTCAATTGGTCAAGCCATCAACAAAGCCTCAACAACTTCTGGTCCCACCGATGCCGATGGCCCCCGTCGCAGCTTGCCCATCAACATCAAGAAGCCTAGTACCGACTTTGAGATAGATAAATCCTACTTCAAGGTGCGACCTCAAGATGGAACAGACACAGGCTACCCTGCCCTTGACAATTCAGCTACGTCCTCGGACTTTGGTTTCCATCCAACTATCACCCCAGGTTCGTGGCCAGACAATGAAGATTCCGAATGGGATGACGGCAAGGAGGAATTCGAGGAGGTTATGCTTAAGAAGAACGATGCGCCGAAGAATGTTAAAAAGCGTTGATTGCATGTTGCATTCGAGTTATCGCACTCTTGAGTGTCGAATGATGCGTCGTGGCTTGCTCCAGGGCATTGGATGAGACTGTACCTTTGAGAAAATGGCAAGAAAACGGCAGGAAAAGCAACGCATATAGAGTAACTGTAGGGTGGATACGAGACAAGCAATGCGCAGAAAAGGTACAAAGGATTACAAATTTGATTGATTGATTGCGGTTTGTACAAATGAATGGGAGGGAATTGCTAGGCATGTGTAAAAGCAGAGTGAGTGGGCATTTGACTTGCCTATGCTTGGGTACCTTCATATTGTATATAGAAATAAGCAATCAAAGGGGCCGGTACTGCGAATCGATGGCTTGGATTTGGAAGAAGTGAAATATATGCTGATCGTTCAACATGATTGCCCGTTGTGCTTGCGACGTGGCTGTGAAATGGACCTGCTTGTCCTTTGATCAGACGAATGACTGCTTTCAGTATCACAAGCGCATGCATCTGCTCTATTGGTAGCCAAAGTCTGAAGCCAATCTGAAGTCTTGAGATATGAGGCGCTCCATCCCAGTTCTGGCTGTCTTGCTGAGGGGTGCATTGAGTTCTGGATGGCTGTCAGTCATAAATCATGCTCGGCCGTCACTATACGAGGATAGTATGATGTCCATCTGGAAGAGGATTGGGACAATAATTTCTATTCAGCATACATCGTCGTTGAGTCGTATTGTACTGAAGGAGAGCATTCGATGGAGATGAAGTTGAAGGTTGTTAGAAGACGGATGGAATTCTGCTGTCCGCTTCAACACACAGTAGTGCTTAGTCAGCAGTTTAATTCAGTTCATCTGTTGATCCGTTCCTGTCCAAGCCCAACCCAGTGTCGAGTCTTCTCTTTCATGTATAGAAGATAGCTAGCTAAGTCAGAAGATTTGCCGCAGTTCTGCTCTTAAATACTGTCTCTCGTGAACTGCGTGTAAGAATGTAACAGAATAAATGTTGACACGCATTCCGGCGCAGCTTTCGATGGGTGATTGCTTCCAGATTGTATCAATCGCTAAAATGGTCGTAGAGCTGCACTCGCAACTCTGTAGTATTCGGGTATTCTCCGTTCTCTCGGCAAATGTTTCGGGCTCTCCAGGCATTCCACAGTCCATAGGGATACCCGGTGTTTTGTTTATTCGCAAGATTTTCATTCCAAGCACCTTGCTACTAAACATGCAAAGTAACCCTTATGCACCCCCATAGACATCAGGTACGTAAGAAAAAGTTGCCCAGCCCAAACCGCTCATGCGTCTTCCTCGATGTTGCCCTTCTCCGAAACGTACAGACCGTCCAAGAACTACAATCATGTTAGCCCCAGTTCCACTTTGTGTACCTCTCTTCCAACAACTCCATTTCTGTATGGATCCTGTAGGAGGGAGAACGATTGGGAAGTCTGCAGTGTTCCTTACCTTCCGGATATCCTTGTTTCGCACTCTGCAGATTTGCTGGATGTCGGCGGCGGACTGTGAGACGTTCTCGAGCGAGTTACCGAACAATTGTAGCTCATCCTTCTGGTTCTTTGATGGCTCGACCTCGACACCTGGTTGCATGACGACTCTGCGGACGATCTTCTCACCGATGAAGTTTCTATGTATTCCGTCAGCACTTCGCCCTCACTTCCCTTCCCGTCTCCAAGTCTGCCAATCCAATCCAGGCCTTCCTTCCACATCCAGGAGATTACGACGTACCTGATCTCAACCTCGTACAGACCAGTCTCGGAGTTCTTGTCTACGTTGACGTTGATGGGGAAATGTGCGTAGACATATCTCATCTTGTACTTGAAGCCCTTGGTGACACCGATGATCAGGTTGTTGATGAGGGTTCGGACTGTGCGGAGGGTAGCGACGTTCTTTCGGGCACCGTGGTGCAATTCGATGTTGATAACATCCTTCTTTGGGTGGGAGAAGTTGACGGCCAAGTGGTTGAGGTTCTTCGTGAGCTTGCCTGTATTCCTCCATTAGATCTCCCATGTCCCTCGCAAGTCATTCCAGTTTCGGTGCGTACCTCGTGGACCCTCAACAGTAACAAGTCGGGACTTGATGGTGACCTTGACTATTCGCACACAAATTCGTCAGTCGTTGCTCTTTTTCCAATGCGCCAGCCTCAATTCTCCCCCAATCTCGAATTTCGTGCCGCGCTCTGAGGTGTGTTCCAAGGACGAATATGGGCAATTGCACTCACCACCCTCGGGGACGGTCAAGGTCTCTTCGGAATGAATGTACTTCATTTTGGACCTGTGGATTTGTCGGAATGGCGGGGGAGTTGAATTCGAGGTCGTCGCTACTTACAACTTCTTCGCGATAATTTCTCAAACCGAGTGTGGGAAGCTAGCGCCACTAGGGTAATAGCCGAACTTGCAGGCCAGTGTGCACGTGACCAAGATAAAACTTCAATATTGCCAACCATGCGGCGGGTGACGGAGTTCAGGTCTAACGACTTTTTGGAGCATGGGCTATTTATGTGCCAGTGGCATTCAGAGGGTCCTATCCTGATGGTTATTTGCCGGGCTTTGTTCCTATCTCATTTGATTGGCTGTTGCGCGTTATATCATCTGCAAAAACTTCCAGCGAAACTCACATCACCATGTATCTTTCTACTACTCGTCCTTTGACACGTTGCGAGAGGAGGAGTGAGAGAGTAAAGTGTACCATTGATAACATTCGTCTCTAGCTTGACTGTGAGTTGTGCCGAATAGGTCATCCGGGGCTGTACTTTGGCAATGGCATTGCCGCAGGAACGATCAGATTTTTTCCGGACCGATACAACGAATGCTTCATCAACCTAGCTTTGTCAATCTCCCCGGGTTCTCAGTGACACATAGAGCTTTAAATCCAGGCTCAAGAGATTCAACTAACTCGCTCATTATGCTACATTTCCTAAGCAATGCCAAAAGCCGTCATCTTCAGACGTTTCTCTCCGCGTAGCTCTTGATCATGCCTTCTAAAGAAGGCTCGTATTCCACCAACGAAACCTTTCCAGTTGCCGCATCAAGCACTGTATTAGCCTGCACGAAAACCTTTCTCGGTTGTTTGTTCCGTAAGACCTCATTTCTGAGTGTCTCACCCCACCACTTGGGTTCTACCTCGGTCATCTCAGCATACAATGCAGTGCCGGCGTCGAAATCAGCTGTTGACTTGTAGATGTGAAGCTTTTGCAAGTACGATTCGACCGCCTTTCTTCCAACAGTGGTGATCTTGCTTCGGTCAAGCTTGATTGTCAGATCTGAAAGATCCTCGTTCTTATAGTCAAGCTTGCAGAAATCATCTGGAGCATCGAGGAAACACTTCAAGATACTGAAACGAGCTTGAGAGTGTGCTTGACCCCAGCGTCTGGACTTCGGGTCCCACATTTCAAGTGACGCCACTCCAGCACGAGCCATAGAGAGATAAGCTGCGTACAGTACGTCTCCAGCCTCTCCGTCCATATCTGGCGAACCATCTCCGAAGCCAAAGATCTTGAGGATCTCAAAGTCACAGGACAGGGCCATGGCAACAGTCTCAGCTCGACACTCCTCGTAGCTTGATGCCACACTGCCAAATACGGAGCCCCATGTCTGTCCTGGCTTGTAGTAAGTGGTGACTGGCTTATTGGTGATAGGACTAATAGGTGGGTGCTTAGGATCGAAGTTGAATTTGCCGGGTTCTGTCTCCTGTAAGAGCTTTCCAGTACCGTGACCTAGCAGCTCATGGATGCCGACTTGTACCTGGATTGAAAGAGCTATTTTAGTCACATATACAGATAATGGCCCAAAGCCTGACTCGGGCCATTGAGGGTTCATGCATTGGAATCAAATAGACTCACTTCGAAAGCTGCATCTCGATATTTCTGGTAGATGGGGAGGTCAGCCTCAGAGATGAAAGGAATCTTCTCGTTAGGTGCCTTCGCACTGAGAACATTTCCCAGGCTGACGTTCTTGAATCCTTCTGATTGACGAATATCATCGTAGTTTGGCTAAGCCCAGTCAGCATTGATAACACACGGTCGTGAGAATGTAGTGTCCCAAAGGATTGAAGACTGGAAACATACAATGTTAATTCCCGCTGGAATGCCAGAACCAGCGAAAGATAAAACTTCCAAACTGGTGAAATCAGGGCTCAGAAATTTGTCCTTCTCAAACTCGGTCGACCAAGGAAGCTTTGGGATCATAGCTTCGGCTGCATCGACAAGCGACCCAAAAGCTCTTGTGCGCTCCAGGTTTACCATGGACGCGAATCCTGCCAGTCGATTAGTCTTTGAAGAGAGAGCCATTTATCACAAGATCTGTCCGCACCTTCCCATTCTCCACGGACACCATGAGGATCCTAGTCAGACTTAGTCTTGAGTACATGGAACATCAAACAAGTTTGCGAAGTCAGGGAAATATGTGATCCATACCCGATAAGTCTCGACAAAACCAATGTTGGACTCAACCATTGGACCTTTATCTCTGATCCAGTATCTCTGAGCATTCTTGAAAGACTCAAGAGAACCTTCTTGGAAAGACTTGACATAGGCAAGTTGCATCTTCTTCTGGTTGTCGTTGGCAGCATTTTCGGCGGCCTTCTTGTGGTATTCAGTGATGAGAGCCATCTCCTTCGAATAATCACCATACACCAACTTCAACTTCTTGCCCTTCACCACATCAGCCTCAAGATCGAATTCTGTGGTCGTGCCAACATCTCCGCCAGCTGTGGGGACCTGAGTTACTGCGGATGCAATCAACAAGTCGAAGTTGCCGTCTGGGTTCTTTCTGAGTCGAGTGTTTTCCACAAGCAGACCGATTTTGGCCATGAAGTCAGACACAGCTCCGATTTCCGCCTTCGTAATTCCCTTGGAGTCGGGGTAGTAAGTTGTCATATGCCCATCCTCTAGATATCTGCAGAAGTATGTAAGTAACAAGTACTAGCACAGAGAACAACACACCTACCCCAAGTGCATAATTCCAGAGTTATCACTTGAGAATATAGCTCCATTGGTTGCCTTGTAATATTCCGCAGCTTTCGGGGCAGCAGCAGCCAAAGAATCGAAGACCTTCTCGCTGCATCGTGGAACGAATTTGGCATCTCCAAAGCCCTTGTAGTTACCACAGTTGCCTAGAAACTGGGTGGAGTATTCGAGGAATTGCTGTAGCTCTTCACTAGTAATGCCAGCCTTCTCCTGCAAAGCCTTCCAGTCGCCATTTGTAGCTTTGAATAGTTCGATTATGAAGTCGAAGATGCTCTCGGATTCGGGGGAGACCTGACGAAGGGTGATTCTGGTTCCAGTGAAGGCAGCCCTAAAACTATGGTTAGCAAATTACTTTGCAGAGACATATAGCTCAAGTTGATTTGATAGACTTAGATTACACCGTCTAATATTTCTGGGAAGCTTTGCCATACCTGCTTATGTAGTGTGCATAACGCGCTTGTTGGTCGGTCAGCGCATCGAAGTGCTTCTTGATCTCGAGGTTGACGGTGCTTGGGGGCGAATCCGCCAGGAAGTTCTTGATCTCTTGAGCGTTCATAGTGAGATGCCTTTGGATGATTGATAGTCTGGTGAGAGATGAAGGTGAAGATGAGACCATGACACGTCGTACCGTGGAGAGGGGTTGCCTATGTGCCCAAGACAGGAGGGGTGTTGCTTTGGCGAGGCTGAAGCGCGGGGCAGTAGCCAATGACACAGCCTCGTAAGTTTTCCTGGCGGCCCATCTTGACATTCTTGGAAGGTGTAATTGAATGGTTGACTAAGTGTCTTCCATGTTGTTTATTAACCTCTGGGAATATTCTCCTTTCTCTTCGCAATCTGACCCACGGGCCATTTAATTGGCAGCCTCAGCCATCACCTCGGCTGGCTAACGAAGCTCTTCAGTCCCCTATCAACTGAAATGGTCCTTACGAACCAGACGTATATGACTCTCCTTTAGAAATTTGACAGTATAGTTCCGTATCATTTCTCATCTCGATCAAGAGAGGTATATGAATCAGACGCTCTGTTTAAACATTACTTGGCTGTACTTGATTTGCTAGACTATACCATAAACATCCCACTCTCGTTCTATCTCATGCAAGAGCTCTAGAACGCCTTTCTTCGCGTCAAGATTCCACGCCCCAGCACTGGACATCCGATTCAAGATCACCGAAGTTGTTCTTACTTTCAATATAATTGAAGCGTTCAATACATCATCACAATGACAGCTCGTGTTCCCAATCCTCCGGCATACCCCTCTGCCGATAGCACTGTCCTATATGGTGATAAAGAGTTGTATGCACGGATTGGCGAGGTTGCCGAGCAAGAAAGTGGAAAGTCTTTGATTGAGAAGTTTGAGATTCCAATCAGAAGTGGCAAAGCTTGGGTGGTGAAGAAAGGTCTGTAGCCAAAAGCTTCTTGTCATAATCCTCCTCACATGAGTTTTTATGACATTCACAAGCACATCACTGACTCGTTGGTAGGACAAATCTGTGTTCTCTCGACTCCAAATGGACCTCAAGTCGGAGATTTAAATATCTTCTCGCTTCACAATCCTCGAGAGCGTTTCTGGGCTGCACGGACGAGACAACTACACGCGTCTCACGTTTCTGTTGGTGATAGACTATGGTCGAATTTACCGTATCTAAGACCTTTGGTCACTATCGTTGCAGACAGTCTGAAAGACTATGGAGTCGATGAAGTTGGGGGTCGCTGCCATGATTTACTGGGGACAAGGTTAGCAACCTATACTGAGTCTAGACCTAGAAATACTAATTATTGACTAGATGTGATCCTTACGGTCTGTGGGTCTGGGAGATTTTGAGCTTATGTTAAAAACTTTTGCTGAATATTTGTAGTGGACAACCTCCTCAGTGGAGATGATTTTGATTACCACTGCCATTCCAACCTCGTGAGAGCTGTTCTACCTTACGGCCTTACCGAAACAGATGTTCACGATGTTCTGAATGTCTTTCAAGTCACAAGGCTGAACGAAGACGGCAAATATTGCATGTTAGTCTCCTGTCACTTATTGTATGACTAACATTGACCTTGAGTAGGGAAACTTGCCCAGCAAAGCCTGGAGAATACTTCACTTTCTTCGCCGAGACCGACGTGCTTTGTGCAATGTCTACTTGCCCAGGGGGTGATTTGTCCGTCTATGGCTGGGGTGGCGATTCAGCTCAGCGTATGTTAGATACATGTCGACCACTGGGAGTAGCAGTATATGATATCGAGGAGAAAGATGAAGTGTTGAAGGGATGGAAAGAAAGCGAGCCAGCCAGATATAAGGGGATGCATGGATTGAAAATCCCAGTATGGGGACAGTGATGTAGTCCAAAGATCCAGATTCAGACGTTGACCGTGTAGTTACTTAACCTTTCTTGAATATCATGCCCCAGCCTTCAACCCCAGCCGTATCAATGCCACACTGCCGCAACATGTCCCATACCACAGTCGTAACGGTATCAAAAACTGGCACGCCATGCTTATTTTCCCAAATTTCGACCCTCTGAGCCGCAATGAGATTCGTACAGAATGTTGTCACCCCATCAGCCTTCCCAGCGACGACGTCGTCTACCAGGCCATCCAAGATATCCTCACCAACGGCAGCAATATCGTTGTTCTTCTGTACCTGCAAGTGCCGCTCCATCCGATCCCCAATTGCGATCCCCATAGCCCCATAATTCTTCACGATAGCGGCCTGCACATCGTCCAAGTATGGAGTCACTAAACCGAGGTTCTTGATGTCCCATATATCCAATGCCTTGTTCAGTGCCAGCACACTAGTTGTAGCTTTGATTCCCGTCCTCTTGTTGATCTCCTCACACAATGACACATCTTTATCGAAGCCTAGCCACCCTGCGGCCGTTCCAGACCACCCAATGATATCGACTTCAGCATGCGCAAGCAATTCTGCTGCAGCGAGTATGGGAGGGAGCTCGAATTGGCCGAGGGCAGATGGCGCGAGGGATATTGTCGTGACTGCGAATCGAGAGAAATGGACTGTAATGTGATGGCCAAGCTGGGTATTGATAGCATTGACAATGGCTGTTGTGAGAGGCTCTAAGGCTGTATTGGAAGAGGGAACCAGAACTCCAAGTCGGAGGCGTCTAGACATTGTTCCGTATAGATTTCAAATGAGAGATAGAGAAGGAGAAGGAGAAAGAGGGAGAGGAAGAGTGGGGGATAGCATGAGATCTACTTTAACACTCAATCCCCCCTCCTTTACCTCGAGCAATTGGCAGCTCTTGTGCGTGTTCAGTCCAGAACTCATGGGTGAACAGAATGTGTCGCGTAATATCCGAACGTGCTACCGAAAGCATTCGCATCGGAAGTCTTCGCATGGCTTTCCCCATGTCATCAAATACTGACGTTGATCAAGACGCGTTGTTGTGACATGATACAGCTAGCGAGGAAACGGCCGAGGCACAAGTGTCGCCTCGAGTCGAACAAAGCCAAGACACCCTCTGTGGGCTGAAATTCACTTCCACCACTTGGCCTCTATTTCAACCGCCATTCTCATTCCGTCACATTTTCCACGGAGAGGAGCCCAGTCATGCCTTGGACTCGGATGACATCGAAAAGATGAGGCGTATACAGCAGAGAGTAGCAGGAGTTGCTTTTCTCATCTCCCTTGCTCTCTTCTATGTCTGGTACACGTCGGAAACCAAAATACATGTGCTCACATATGATTCCGAAAAGGAAAGCCCTGCCAAGCAAGACTCCGGTCCAATTCCAACGAGCATTATACATGCAGAGGAGCCTGATGAAACTTCTATCGCTATACCTCAAGTTTCTCAACATGAAACAATTGAGATGACATCGCCAGAATCACAAGTGGCGCAGACAGCGATACCAACAAGTTCAGTACCAAGCCTCGAGCCTTCACATTCTCCAGCAGCAGAATGTATGGGCTACGAAAGTCTTCAGAGGAGCCGCCAAAAGCCATGGTCTGAAGGGTCACGGCAATTTCCTTATTCTCGGCCAGCCCCTGAATGTCGAACCTTCAATTTACCAGCCATGGAGAAGCTTATTGAGAAGATGAAGGGCATCATTAAGGATCCCGATCTTTTCAGGTTGTTCGAAAACAGCTATCCAAATACGCTTGATACAATGATCAAGTGGAGAGGATATGCTAAAGAGGTTGGAGAGGATGGTGTTGAAGGCAATGTGACAGACGAGGAGCTGACTTACGTTATAACTGGTGATGTATGTAGTCCAGCACTCTCAGGATGTTTTCTTGGAAGCGTTAAACAAGCTGACTTGCCCAGATCGATGCTATGTGGCTACGAGATTCGGCATCACAAGTCCTTTCGTACCTGCCTCTTCTTGAAGCCTCGCAGGACAAAGACTCGCTTGCAAGCCTGTGGCGAGGACTTATCAACATTCATGCTCGCTATATAATCATTTCACCTTACTGTCATAGTTTTCAGCCACCACCTGAGTCTGGGGTCCCTCCCACTCACAACGGAGCTTATAACCAGAACCATCCCATGCCACCGTATGACCCAGTCAAGGTATTCGATTGCAAGTGGGAACTGGATTCTCTTGCGTCGTTTTTACAGATATCAGTGGCTTACTATGAACGTACCAGAGAGTGAGTGCAGTCAAACGTCACATTGCCCCCTGATTATGCCGGGCAGTCTTGACTATTGTTGTGAAGACGTCACTAACATTTCGAAGTATCGAGTTCTTTCAAAAGTATAACTGGATCCCTGCAGTGAAGGCTGCAGTTGATGCCGCTGGGGCTATGAGACTAGGTACCTACTCAAAAGACGGGAAAGTCGAAGCGTCGGCATGGACATTTACCGGATGGACAAACAGAGGATCAGAAACCCTCACTAACGATGGACTTGGAAACCCCACCAAGGAGAACGGAATGGTCAGAACTGCTTTCCGACCTTCAGATGATGCCTGTATATACCAACTGCTTGTTCCGGCAAACATGATGTGGGCGAAGTATCTGGAAGACGGCTCGGTGATCATGGAGCATTTGACAGGCGATGATGCAAAGAACCTCACCATGGCGATGCGTGACTTCGCGTTTGGCATCCGAAAAGGTATTGACCAAGATGCAATCGTGCATCACCGTGATTTTGGGGATATCTTTGCGTATGAGATCGATGGATACGGTGGTTCAAATCTGATGGACGATGCAAATGTCCCATCTTTACTAGCGATGCCTCTATGGAACTATTCGGAATCCGCTTTCAAGCTTCCTCCGCCTCCACAAGGCGAGCAGCCCAAAAATTATGTTGAGATTTACGCCAATACGAGACGCTTTGTTCTTAGCGACAGCAATCCATACTTTATGAAAGGTCCAGTCATCTCCGCTATTGGAGGCCCACATGTTGGCCCTGGAAAAGCTTGGCCTATGGCGGCCATCGTTCGAGCTCTTACATCCTTTTCTACTCTCGGCTCATCAGCAACAAACAGTCTTGATAAAGTGTCGAAGAAGGATATCGAGGAAGAAGTTAAGCAACAAATCAACATGGTGTTGAATTCAACAGATGGATCTGGAGGTACGTCCTCTTTCTGCTTGGGTGATCCGTTGCGAACCTCAAAAGGACATTCCACGTCTATCCATAATGCGTCTGTACCGGGTCAAATGGAACTTGCTAACGTGCCATATAGTTATACATGAGAGTGTCGACACTTTCAACGAGCATCAATGGAGTAGAGCCTGGTTTGGCTGGGCGAATGGATTGTTCGGGGAGTTGATGATCAAGGTTGCTGAGGAGGACGAGAAGGAAGCGCGGAATCCTGGCTGGCTAGGAGAGAGCTGGCAATAGCACTGATTCCCGCAGTGTATCGGTAATTATATTCTAGGTAGTTTTTATGCTGTCATTGTGAAGTTGGTAGGGAATAAGCAACTTTTATCCTTCCTTCGACTCGAGTCGCTCCTTCCTGGTTTTGTACAGTGTCTCGTTCGGTCGGCAGAAGTCTTTCGGCCTCTCCAGAATCTCATCAGGCTGCTCTTGAACAGTGCAATCTCCTGTCGAGCCACTGGGTCATCACTGGAAATACCGTCGCATATCTTCTGCAATTCGCGAGGTTCCACACGAACTCAGCCGCTTCATGGCCCCCAACTTCGGTGAGCTGTTGCAGGACGGCGACACCTCAGCACCGCCACCAAAGAATGCCTCGAATGTCTCACAAGTGTGACAACACTCCGAGTCCCCATTGCGCCCTATCGTCATCTGCGAGATTGAGATGACTGGACGAGGTGTCGTTTTGGATGGCTCCGGATCAAAATGGTCGGCTTTCGATCACATCAGAGAGTTTTTGGTAGAGTGTTTTGCGAACCATTCTTGCAATTTGCTTTCTATATATCACTGGCAAGAGTCGGGCCAGAATGCTGATCAATGCCTCTGTATAGGGGCTATTTCAAATCCATTCCAAAGGCTTCTTGTTGAAATCCTCTAGTAACAAGGCCGACGACGGTGTGCGAGTTGGCGGTGCCTGGACGCCTTATGGGATGGGGCTACAGCTTCTTATCCCGTGGTCTATGCAATTAGAGGCCGAATACGCCCTGAGCTGGTTATGGCGCTCATGATAGACTCATCTAGTGCAGGCCAATGCGGTGGCTGCAGGGCACCTGTGCTACCTCTCAGCCAAAGTGCCCGATTCGGCGTATCCAAGATCGAGTCCCTCACCCGGAAAGTTTCGCGCAGTTCTTTGCTATCATTTTCATATCCATATACTATATGGTATTCCACAACTATGAAGTCCGGAAGTCCTGATTGCCGTATTCCGCGATCAGAGAATGAACAAATGCCATCTCGGATACCAGGCACAGACGATCAGGCTACTACACAGACTACCCCTGATTTTCAAGCGGAGATTGCTCTCAACGCCATTCTCAATCTCTTAGAAAGGAGTAAGGACAATAACAGGTTAAGTCTGGGACAATCCGTAACTCTACCAGAAGACCACTTTGTTTTGGATCATTCTGTAACGGTGGACCCGAATGCACAGCTGGTCTCAGAAATTCAAGTCATTGCCACAGACTTCAGGGAATGAAAAAGACAGATCCCAGGAAGTAGTTTTGAGGATGGGGATATTGAATTGCCTCAGTATATCGGGCATAGTCAGCTGCCAGTCATTCAATGTGTAAGTGCTCTGCAAGGGAGGTGTGCACGCCCTACTCACATATGCGTAGGTCTCGGAAACAGAAACAGACCCTTTAGATATACAAGTCAGGGAAAGAGTTCCGTCTTCAGTGCATATAGACGATCATATAGAGAACTTTGATGATTTCGTCCATGATCTAATGATTGCTGGACGAAAGAGCAGGACTCGGAAGCCTCGATACAGCCGAGTCCAGGCACTACTGTTGAGCTGGCATTTGGAGGACGAGCAAGACGACGACGATGTTACAAAAATGAACAAAATGATCGAGGACGAAGTACTGGCCGTCCAAGGTCTGTTTCAAGATAAGCTCAACTTCTCAGTGGAGAGGGTTTCATTTCCAATTGTGGATGAGAAATCGAAGAAACCGGTCTACTCGCACAACAAGCTACTTGGAAAGATCAACGACTTCGTCGATGATGTGGATCAGTATAAGGACAAGGACACACTCCTCGTCATTTACTACAATGGACATGGATCTTACAGAGATGATTCTTGCTATTGGCACCCGTAAGTTGCATCACAACTGCGCTTCTCGTTGGTCGTCTGCTAATCTTTGAACCACACCAAATTTCTTGCCTCCCTCGTCGAAGTCCTCAACCAAAATAGTACCACCAAAGCAAACAGCTTCGGACGAAATCACCTTCGAGTCCAAAGAAGCAGACATCGTCCGTCTCCTCGTTGCAACTATCGTTGAGTTCTTCGAAAACACGAAATCTCACCCGTACATTAGAGAAAAGCGCACAGGGAAATTTTCTCAGATGGCCACCAAGATCGGGCTACAAGCCCAATCTGAGCCAGACTCTCGACTTGAGGCCATTAGGCACATCGTACAGAAACTTGTTCTCGTCCGCAATGAGGATGGAGAATATACAAGCTTGAGTTACGACTTGCAGCTTACAGGAACTGACAAAGCTGTTCGAGCTGACATTTTTTTTTTTTGAAGGAGACCATCCACAAGGTCAACCCGAAAAATAACGAGCTTGCGGCTACAGTTACTGAGCTTGAGCAATTAGAAAATAAAGTATTGGCGGGGCTGGAGGCGGAGACGAAAACGAAGGCTGAATATGTGAAAGCAATAACCAAAGGACATTTGAGGTCGCTCTCCAGGGGATTGGGACTTACAGAGATGAATGCAATAATTCCTGAAGATAGTGAACCGACCAGTAGAGGTTCGGCCGTTCCCAGGACTGATTTCGGGACGTCGTCGAAGAAGGCTGCCAGGGCGAATTCGGTGTTGTCGGTTATGCGGCCGAAGATCTGGAGGAGGCGATCGTCGTCAATGAAAGTTGATGATATCAATGGGAACAGGCCGAAGAGTCTGTCTTTTGCATCGCTTGCTGCAGTGTAGATTAAAAGTAAGGGAGATAAGGTTGGATGTTGTGATTGAATTCTGGAGCATGAAGTGCCCGGATATGTTGGGAGGTTGGCGTTTGTATCATAGAGATTTGCCTGCAAATGTAATCCATGTTATCACAATACTAATAAAATGAGATCCTTTAAGCATCTTTGACACCTGAGAGGAAAGTGCTCCGCCCAGCGTGGAAATCCTAGAAATTCTCCCTCCTCGCTTCTCTCACCCGCACCCGATTCCCGACGCGTCGCTATCGTCAACATATAACCAAATAAGCAAAGCGCTCTCCATGAAGAGCAACAGGCAGCACTCTATGGTCGAGCGGTCAGGGCAAACTGTGTTCATCGGGGTTGGAGGTCTTACGGATCATAGCGTGGATCGATGGCGAATCGAGGTCGGACCAGCGGAAAACACGAAAACACGAACACGACAAATTCGAAAAGTAAAAACCTTACTCGACGGGGGTTTCTTTTGCTTTTCAAACGTATTTTTTCTTACGAGGTTTAGGTTGTGGGTAAATTTTTGGTGTTTTTCTTGCTTGCTGGGCGCGTTGGTTGTTTTGTTTTGATTTTTGTTTTGCGTTGATATAAGCGAGAATTATCTTGCGGCGGACCGCAACTAGCATCCGCGCAGAAGAGGTGTACATGTAGATAAATGCGCTTCGTTAGCATGGATCCTCCTTTGACTTGCAGTTCTACTATTTCCTATGCTCATCATCCTCTCCCTACAGTCCACCTCCCCAACCTCCAACCACGGTCATCTCTCCTGACAACACACTCGCACCCCTTACCCAGCCTCTCCCAATGTACTAAGTGCCCTCTCATCCTCCAGACCCAGGCTGCATACATTACTGTACTAAATGCCACAGACACCCAACTAATAAGCGCAAGCCACTTGAAATCCTGCGGCCGACTCAACACAATCGCCAATACATTCTGCGCTAGTTCGAAGAGCGACACGAAAGAGTATTCTACGCCTGTGAAGGAGGAGCGAGAAGTGGGCGAGGTGAGCGTTTGTGTCAGTTGTTGGGTCGTGAGGTCGTAGATCCAGAGGCCAAGGCGTGATAGGGAGAGGAACGTGAAGAGTGTGAGGGCGAGGAGGGTAGGCGAGGGGTGCGGGATGATGCGTGCAAGAAGGTTTGGGAGCTCAGATTCTCCATCTGGAGTCGGAGACGGCGAGGTGGTCGGAGAGAGAGACCAGAGGGCGAAGCCAACGGGTATCTAGGAATCTGTCAATACTAGCGTGTTGAAGCCCTAAAAACAGTGTAAGTAGCGAAATCATACCAAGTTCAACAGCTGCCACGAGATCCCCCAGAGTCCCAGCCTCTCCAAACCCGTCTCTGTACTACTTTCTCTGTCCGAAATGGCACTCAAGCCTAACAAAGTCTCTGCGTCGCCCTCACGGAGCACATCTCTTCCCCCGAATCGTCCGTGATTCTTAGCTTTTCCCAGATATTGTACCCCAACAGGTGTGACAACGGTACTGCTAATCTCGACCAGGCTCCCCGCGGCTCTTGCGATGGTGATTAATTGCAACGAGAAACCCGCACTGAGGAGAAATGTGATAAAGGTAGCGCTATATGCTAAAACCGAAAGATGAAGCAGTGCTAGGGCCAATGAGGGGACCCAGACTGTCGACGAAAAGTAATTCCTGAAGTCCTGCGCATAGCGATAAAGGCCTTGCAAGAACATGTGAAGATGACCCACAGGGCGTAGGACCTGGGTGTCTACAGTCGCCTCACTGTCTGTCACCTTCAAACCCCGAAGTCGCGGATTCCGATTCCAGACCCTCTTCGCGCAGAACGCTTCGGCTGCCCAACTCATGGCGCTCATTGAGCCTACGACAAGAACCCCGATCCGTGTATTGGTTGCCGAGATGATGAGCGAGATCAGGATTGGAGCGATGAGTTTACATATCAGATCAACCCTCCGCATAACCGAATTCAGATGCGTGAGATCGTATGCTGCGCCATCTGGTGCTGCGGCTGTGACCACCCAGTCTCGTTCCATAGAGAGCATGTTTCCGGAGGCGCTGAGAGCTTCGAGGATCCCAAGGATAAGGATAACTGAAAATATACCGCCTTTCAGAATTACCGGGACGTCAACACCACCAGCTTCATTGTTTCTGAGGGTAAGTGGTGATGGCGAGCCACGTGGATTGACGATGAAGTACCATAGGATGGAAGCACCGATCACTGCAACTCGGTTTACAGATATGGTGCTCAAGAGTGTCTTGAGGCGATTTGGATTTTGGTCGACCCATCTTCCTACCATAGAGGAAAAGCATACTAATGCTAGGGTTCGGACGATGCCACTACAGAGTGTCATAAGCTTGGTCATAAGAAGGGTGTGCCACCCAACCGCCTCAGGATGAAAGAATAGGGAGGTTATTTCAAGTGAGAAGAATTCAGACATACCGGATAGCAGCCGCAGTGAGAGTATCGGGATATGCAGCAGCCGTGAAAATAATCTATCTTCTCATCAGTCTCTGCCCCACCTCTCATGTTCGTCCCATGCCATCGTTCCTTACCGCGGCAAACTCATAAGTCCTCACATTCCAGGTTGACAGGAAATGAGAAGTGTATAGATTGTAGGCCTGGGACCTGCTCATGCTATTGTGCTCCTCGTCTGGCATCGCTCGCAACATCGGCGATAGTGGGATGCTGTTGACGTCTTCAGATTCTGGTATTGAAGGAACAGGGCCGAGGTCGGAATTATTGGCTGAAGCCATTGTCTCTGAAGTGTGGATGAGCTCCGAGAAAGCATACGAGGAAGGAGAGCGATAGATGTAGAGTTCTACATGTAAGTTTGTCGAGTTCTAAGCATCGTTGGGAGTCCCTTTTGGGGGATTCGAATCATCTGTCAGTGAGGAAGGGATTGATGGAGCTTGTCATCCGATTTTCGCGGGGCAGGAGCAAGACCGCGGTTTTCCTTGGCCATTACTGTGAAGTAACACACGGTTGACCAACAACGGAAATCATCCTCCCAGAAAGATCACAAATAAACTGCACTTGATCAAAGGATGCAAATGTAAACGAGTGCATTTGAAATATCAAAAATATCTAGCACATTTGCTAGCCCGAAGACCCTAGGTAATACAAAGTGATATACCGGTTCATCTAATCCTAGTCTCATCTCATATCCATCCAAATCATCCACCCAAGAAGTTTAAGACCCAGAAAACCTTTACGCCCATAAAATCCCCTAATGTGTATCCCAAGCCATGAGAATCGTAAACGCCATGATCCAATCACTGACTCGATCCTGCGGTAGTCCATTCCGTTCCTGTCCGGTACCTATCCAAATCCACTCATCGAACCCCAAATCTCTTTCCTCAAGGTTAGGTCCAATGCCTTTCACCAACTAGGACCAGACCAACATCCACGACCAAGGATGCGCTCAGTCAATGTACAAGTCCAACAGCAAGAAGAACTCTATAGAGAACCCATTCGCTCCTCCAAACCACCCCAGTAAACAAGTGGTCGTGGCTCCAGAATCTCCAGACCAGTTCCGAAGCTCCGTCTCTCCTCTTCCATGAACAACATGGACGGTTGCTTATGCATAATAGCATTGATGGTGCTCACAGGCGACGATGAGTTGGAAGCATATGAGTCTCGGTTGCTTGACATGATGGAGCCATTTGAGCCAGATGATGAGCGACGAAGTGATGATCTGAAGCTGGAGAAGGACAGAGAGTGGAAGCGTGTGGTGCGCATATTTGCTGATGAGCTGTGGATATGTTGAGACTTGAAGTGAAGTAGAGTGGACTTGGATCTTTGTGATGAGATGGGAGATCCGGTTCGATATATGTCGAGATAGAGTTTCCAGGGGAGTTTCGGACTTTAGGTTCGAAGATCGGTGTAGGGACGAAGCGGAAAAGTTACTTTCTTCTTCGGTTGTTCGTGCAGATCTTGAGGGGAGGTCTGATTTGAAAGCGTAAAATGTTGCTTGATTATTCGAGAAATATCTGACTGATGTTGACTCGATGTTGTATATGTGCAGGTTATGCAAGTGTGGTCGACGGCACAGCCTCGAAAATTAGATGTTATGCGGATTGGTGGTTGTGGTGGTGGTGTATTTTTGGGATGATGAGCGAAGGAGTACGCGTGGAGCAACGTATGAACGAGTGACGAGTCTTTGTAGACCTTAACAGAGAATGGTTGCCGGGGATAGAGGATGCTCGACACCTTATTTTTCCAGAAGAACAATCAATCCGAAGGTAATCCGGCGGACCCAGTACTTAAGTGCCAGGGACGCTATGACGAGGGACGGCTGCAAATAGAAAGGGTAGGGTGGTGATGATTGATTAGGGAGGGGAATTATGTAGGGGTTGTAACGCAACGGCAGGTAAAGGCGAGAAAGGGCAAGGGAGAACAAAGTGGCGCTGCCAGGAGAAAGAAGAGAATCCGAGAATGCAATAGTGGACGAAAGCATGGAAAGGGGGGCTCTGCTTGAATATTAATGCGTCTTGCCTGGCAGTTCCTTGCCTTTGATGGTGCCCCGGTGACTCCAGGTGGCTTCTTTCTGCGTTACATGTCTGTGAGAGTTGAGGCCGAAGAGGGCATGGCATGGGAGAGAGACAGGGAGTCTGCCTGTGATAATACGATGCTGTAAGGCACGGGTTAAGGGGTTTGAGAGTGTTGGAGGGGAGATGCTGGGATGATGATGTTCGGAGACGAGGGGTTGAAGACAAGCGAGGACGATCAGGGGTAGAAGTTGTTAGGGCGATGAGATGTCTGGAATTTGAAGTGACCAAGGGACTACAAGGACCAGGACCAGGAGAGATGACCAAGGGTGCCACGCAGTCGGGACGGATTATTTATGACACGAAGACCGCAGACCGATTTTGTGGCCATCTGTTGTTGTCCAGACGAACACATTTGACTTTGCATTACTGAGCATGTTTCCAGAATCAATGCATCACAACCCTCTACCAAAACTACCAACATGTCCAAGCCTTCAGCTCGCAAGAGCAATACAGCTGTTGATGGAGTAGTGTAGTATTCGCATCAGCTGCAGTGCAAGGACAGCTAGACAAATATTGAGTAAGTGCATGCAGGACGGCCTGCATTCCTATCGATATCGACCGCTGTCAATCAGGTCAATCAGCACGATCCTTCTTGCAAACCCTTGGTGACAGGCCGAACACGATCAACAAGCACGTCCGAGACAATGTTCTCATCACCATCACCAGGAATGCAGAAACAAAGCCTCGATCTCCCCCTCAACCATCATTCCTACAGCACATCATCACCAAAAAGAAGCCTCCCTCTCCACTGACCTCAAACCCGACCAGCATGAACCCTTCTCCCCGTCCCTGGCCATCGATCAGCGGCCGCGGCCATCTCCATGAACATCAAACAAGTCCGGCTCGACCATCCACTCTCAGCCCATTCTCCTCCTTCACCGACCAAAAACCCTTCCACTCTTTTCTTGCTCTTCTTCTCCTTCCAGGAACGACAAGTTTCAAGCTGATGAGGCGGTGTCCCCGCCACGGACTCTACTCGCTGCATAGGGTTTAGAGCGGGACGTCGTGGTGGTTCTGCCGCGGGGGTGCTGGGATGCAGAACTAGGGGGTGACACTGCCAAGGACATTTCTCGCCTGCAGATTTGTGGTGATGCACTGATGCTTAGGCTTTGACCAGCCGGACAGTCAGAACTCTTTTCGAAATCTTCGAAGAGGGACGTGAGTTTGGGAAGACTCGATGTGGTGAGCTGCAGATTCTGATGCTATTGATTTCCATGATCAGCTCATGAAGTTCTTACATCATTATCAGGATCTGAGGATCGCAAGCATATATTGAAGTGACACACTGGTCTAATCTAGAATCAATATACAGCATATGAGACCAATACCAGGGGGTAATTAGTCCAATCTATATCCCTCTGTAGATACTCGCCACGTATTAATGCCAAATAAATACTTCTACTTTCTGGGTGAATAATTACGAGCAGACTTTCTCTGCCTAATACATTTCTATAAACTCCATGGCTATGCATATAAAACACATTCATCCCTCCCATCCACCTATCACCACCGCCTCTGACTTCTATCCAATAATACAGCCGAAGCCCGTCACCATCATTGCCACCCAGTGCCTTGCCTCCCTCCCAACAGTTAGGTCGTACAGCCCATCAATCGATCGTGATACCCTCTTCTCATATTTACAACATGCCTGCCAGCACGAAGAATCGAAACAAACTCATGATGATGCGTCCCGTAAAACGCCACGCCTGCGCCCCCCAAACCCATTATGCGACAGAGGACCTCTCGCACGGTCGCCGGGAGAAAAAATTCAAGCATAGACAAACATCCTTCCCGCCTCCGAATCCCAACTAAACACTTGCGGAGCCTGTGATCATCACATCACTCTCAAACCCGCCTGAGGCTCGCTTAGGACACACTTCCACCACGACCTGGTCGATCGCCTGGTCGCCTCAACGTGAAACTTCGCCGGATACTTTCGCCCCAGGCTGAGTTATCGAGCACGTCGAGGACGTTCTCTGCGCTGACTGCACTGCCGCGTCTGCTGCTTTGTCCAGAGCCTCCTCCCGCTCCAGCTCCTCCACCAAGCTCACCTCCCTCAAAGCTGAATGCTGAGTTACTTGGTCGGTGAGGTGACAATTGCGGAGAAGCCCCGGGTGACCCTCTAGGGGACACTCCTAAGGATAGTCCTGATGACATGCCTGGAGTACCAGGCGATAAGGGACCAGAGACAGAAGATCCTCCTCTCCTATGCCTGGCAGCGCCATCCAAGCCATGCGCAATGAACGAGGACCGAGGATCGGCGATATCCATCGGTGAGAGGAGTGGCGAGACTGTCGCTCTCGCTTGTTTGGCCGCGATATCAGCCTCATCATCAATGTACACTTCTGGTCCCAATTGTGGGATATCAGTCATACGACCAGACCTCTTTCTCTCCAGATGCTTCCTAAACTTCCTCGACCAGTACCTGATACCGTTAGTCTTGAACAATTTACCAAATAGAACCACTCACATTGTATCAAAGAAGCCAAGAACAATCCGCCTTCGGACTTCTTCCTCGACTCTTTGAAGCCGCGCACGACGACGCAGAAACTCCTCCAACCTGATGAAAATTAGCGGCGTGCACAAACTTTGGCACTGTTACTTACTTGAGACTCTTGTTATCACTAATGACGTTGTAATGTGCCAGAATCATCAGCACGGTAGTGAAGGAAATGCCCCGATCAACATCGGCTGAGACCATCACCTCCTCAAAGAACAGATTGTAACGAGCGCGAGACCGTTGAATAGCCTGCGCATCAATCTGAGTAAGCCTCTTATTTAGTGCTCTGACATTGACCCCGGTGACAGCTGCGCTTGTCGACGACATAGACATCACCCTCCCAGAGTTCTGCTCTGGTTGGATGTCTTCGAGTATCCTTCGAACAGAGTGTTCGTGCGGGTAGATTCGCATTTCAAACACGCCAGAAAGCTCTCCGAGCAACCTGGGGAACTGGTCCTTCGTGATATAACCCGTACCTTCAGGATCAAGGGTTGCCCAGGCTTGTTTGAAGCGTCGAATTTCCTCTCTGCTGACTTTCCCAAGCCCACTTGAATGCTGATAGACGTAACTGAAGCTCTCGTAGATGAGAGAGATGAACAAACTGGTGAAAATATACATGCTTGTGATATTCCATAGAATGAACAGGGCTCTAGCCCAACTGGCGCTGCCACAATCACTGTTGAAGAAACTGGGGTCGTCGACACACAGGGGTGGTTTGATAGTAGCGAAATCTTCCATGATAGCATTCCATCCTTCCCCAAAGGACATGCGAAAAAGGAGTATCAATGCCTTCGGGACAGTTCTGAAGTTGATGTTATCGCTTTCGTTCTCGCCGAATCGTGTGAGACCAAAAGTCTGCGTCATAGCGATCGCAAAGACTAGAAAAAGAACGAACCATGTTGCCAACAAGTTGCCAATATTAGCAACACTAGCAGCAGCTGTTTTAAATAATTGATCCAGCGCATCATTCCGTGGTATGAGTAACAGGACAATGGAGACCAGGAACAGCTTATGAAGCTGAATATAGACTTGACTGTCGAATCGAGTCAAAAGTAGTGTCGTGGTCACAAGAGTACCAGATACAACAACGATTGAGAAGACGTCCCAAGAGCTTCTTCTAAATCTTGCCCAGCTGAGTCCAATAATCCGGACAATGATGTTCGCTGCGTAAAAGAGCGTGCATGCCAGGAAGGTATAAGTTCTGATCTGGTCCCACCAGTCTGGTTCAGGGTAGTATTCCACCAAGAGCAGTATGAGATGGAACACGAGGACGATAGTGACGGCACGTTGCCAACGCCCATGCTTCCTGACTGCTCGCTTGTAGCACCAGTCCTTGAACTTGTTCCCATCGGTACTAGAAGGCCGTTTCGAAGGCGAGACCTGTCGTAATAATTTTCGCAGCTCGAGCCATGATCGCTGTTCTGCGGTCAAGAATGCCACACCGGTCTGCTCGGTATAATTACGCATGAAGACCGAGATGAACAACGTGAGCACGAAGACAGTAGCGAGCAGATTGAAGATGACGAAGAACAGCGCGTTTCCTTGGGAGGCATAATCTCGAGGCTGAAGTCCGCGGCCAACAATAGATTCAGCACTCCACATCACATCCGTCCATCCTTCTTGGGATACGATCTGGAATAGGATGAAGAGTGATCCTCCAAAGTTGTCGAAGTCAAAGAACGGATTTGATACAACTCTCGGCATGACAATAGGCCAGTCGTTGCTAAAAGGTGTACCTGTGAACTCGCCGAAACAGTCTGTGAGACTGACGATAGCGTCGCCTCCATCATTGCACGACAACATCTTGCCGGCAAAAAGATTTACACCGTACAGAGCGAAGGGTATCAAAAGAGACAGAGAAACAAAAGCGGCCTAGATTAACGTCAGAAAATTTCGTTCAGCAAGTAGCATGACAACATACCGAAAAGATCTTCCACCCTCCAATGATTATCAAGGAATGGAAGGTATTTCGAGCACTATCGCTGACGTTAAGTAATCTCAATGCTCGGAGTGCTTTGAATGCTCCAACGGCTCTTGACACTGCTCCATCGTTGGAAAGAGATGTGATAACGTTGATCCAAAATGTTATCAGAACAACACCATCGATTGCGCCCCAAGAGCTCCGGAAATATGCGTTTGGAGTCCAGAAGAATCCATCTGCGATGACCTTGATCAGAGCCTCGACGGTGAAGACGATGGCAAATGCCATGTCTGCCCACACGAACCAGTTTCTCACATCGAACGTGTGGCTTTCGAAGTAGACTTTCTGATAGAGCGGTGTGGTCACGCAGGCAAGTAGAACCATTGCCACAATAGCCATGTAAATGAAGGCAGAGAATGTATACCAGACAACCGTGTTCGGTTCGACACCACCAAATCGCTCACTGCCTCGACCCGGGCCAACGATCTTTTGACAGAGGCGGCGAACAGGATTCGAAGGTTTGAATATGAACAAAGCATTGTTATAATTAGGGTGACGTGCCAGAAACTCCCGCTGTGCTTTCTTGCGTTGGGAAGTTGCAGAAACAGCTTCTTTGGCCAAAGTCCTCGCGTCGGTCGCCTCGTCGGAGCGGGTTGAGAATTGTATATTGGAATAGAATGGATTCGGTTCTCGATTCCATATACGGCTCCTGAACTTGCCCCAAAGCGACGGTGCGTTCCTGGAGCTCGCAGCCGTCGGCTCGACCGGAGTAGCATTAGCGGCAGAAGATTCATGGTCGTTCAGCATTTCATCATCAAGAAAGTCTTTAACAACCGCATCTTTCAGCAACATCTCCATAGTTGCCGGCCCATAGTCGAGCGGATCCTTGGTTGATCTAGCTCGTCCAAACCGAAAGAGTGCCGATAGGGACAAGTTGTTCGAGCTGCTGCCAAGCTCCTTTCTATTCAGGAACGACTTGACCTGGTGCATTCGCTTTTCGTCTTCAGAAACATCGAAGTTCTCTTGGATGACAGCTATGAACATATTTACCAGAATAAAGTTAGCCAGAATAAACCATCCAATGAAGAACACTGCTCCGATCCAGGCTGTATTCCGAGCGGTGTTGAATGCCGTGATGTTGTAAAGATTAGATGTCCAATTCTCGCTCGAAAGGACTTGGTACATGCCCAGAAAAGCATTGTAGATGGTGAAGAATGTAATCTCAATCGTGTCTCCGTAAGGATCAGTCGGTGTCAGCTCTCCTCGAAAAAGTTGGACCGCAAATATCGACATCAGGAAGGTGATGAGAAAGACGAAAAGCATCAGGTTCCCAATACCCTTTGAATTTCCCAGCACTAGCGTGATCAGCGCTTTGGTGACCGGAACCGCGATAATTACCCTGTATATCCTCAGGATCTGAAAGACAGTGAGCCAGGCGTATGGCTGGCCGGAATTCCGGATGGGCGGTAGTAGAATGACTGTCGTGATAATCGCGAGACCCAGGTCAAAAAGGTTCTTGTTTATCTGGAAGAAATTTCGCCAATCGACAGCAAAGCGGATAACGATCTCGACAAGTAGGATGAACGTTACCACGACCTCGGAGTTATTGATGAACCTTTCCCGGTCCCGGGACATGCTTGCGCTGCGAAATGCCTGACAGAGGAGATCATAAGAAATCACGACAATCCAGAACCAGTAGGTTTTATTGTACATCCGCTTCAATGCGCTATGTCGTTTGGGAGCATCGGATTTCTCGGACGGAAGCATGTCTTTGATCTGAGCTGCGAAGGCACTGGCTCTTCCTTCTTCTCGAATGACCTGGAATGAGGAGGTTATGACCGCAATCAGCAAGTTGAGTAGCCAGAGAGTCATGATTACAATGCCTCCGGCGAAGAAGAGTGCTGCCGCGAGGTAGTCGGAATCCGTCGCGTAGTACATTAGATCCGTGAAAGTATTCGCAGTCATAACAACGAACACAAGCTCCAATGACTGGAATATGTTATCGAAACTGACCGTTCCATTGTATGGAAGCTTATCTGGGGTCAATTCAAGACACAGTGATCCTCGAGGACACAGATATCCCTTGGAGGACTTAGAGCCATTTCTGATATTGTCCGGATACCCGACCTGGTATGGCAGAGGTTCTCCAGTGGCATTGTCCAGATGACCACCGCAAAATTGTAAAACTTGGGTATACGCGGTACCTGTCGTGTTTCTGGGATCTGTTGGGTCGATCCACACACATTGGCGATCGAAACTAGACTTGAAGCTCTGAACACCAATGATAGCGAATAAGAGCCAAAAGAATCCGATCAGAAATGAAACGTTCACAAGCAGCGGAGTGGCTTTCTTCAAACTCCGCAAGATGATCTAGAAATTTCGGTCAGCCTAGCCACCCATAAGAGTTGCAATACTTACAGCTGTGCCATTTGTGAGTGCTAACAAGCGAAGAATCCGAAGACAGCTTATCATCCGGAATATGTAGAGATGAGAAGAATTCTCGTAGCCACTTATGCTCATGACAAACGCAATCCAGAAAGCGACGACAGCCAGAAAATCAAGCCTGTTGAAGGAGTGTCGCAAAAACGCCCGTCTAGCAAGTTGCAGACGCTGAGCTTGCTCGACGGTTCGGATCGAATCTCCTTGAATTGCAGTAAAAGACCGAATCACAGTCTGGCCTCCCAAGGATGGGTTTCGAGGGGCTCTCAGTGAGGAAGTTCTTTGGGGTTTGAAGACAGCATGATATTTGTCGAAGAACGTGGCTTTTAACCCACTTTTGTTCTTCCTCGTGCTGTATTCTGGAGCGTTCATGAAGAAACCAGAAACAATAATACGGGCAATCAGTTCCAGAGTAAAAACAATAAAGAGTCCAAAAATGGCGTAGTCGATCAATGATTCGCCCCAGTGCCTCGGCCGTGGATTAGTGTACACATTCTTGGAAGCTTCAACCGCGAGTAGAATAGTCTGAATAACAATGAGGATCAAAATCGCTGGCTCCGTTAAAGGATATACTAGTGCATCACAAAGCTTGTTCCGAATCCTGCTTTCGGGGGAGAAGATTCCAAGAGTCTTGCCTCGCAATGGGTTTGGCGGCTTTTCGGGCTCTTGCTCCAAAGTCTCCTGTGGCTGGGCTCCACCAAAAAATCGTATAGCTTTCTCAACAGGTGCTGTTGGGAGATCTTGATGGTAATTGGGCCCTGCTGCTAATGGATCTGCTTTGTGTTTCGGCTGGAACCTCGTCTCGGACTCGTCACTTAAGCTCCCTATGGTATCGGCAGTTTCTGGTGTGCTATGCTGCCTGGCCCGTTCAGATGCCCTTCGTGCTTCTCGACGGGCACTTGCTTCAATGAGCTCCGCCTCGCCACTCAGATTGACCACACGCTGGGACATAGCCCTGACTATGGATCCAGCCTTGAACAATGCGCCTGATGCGTTTGAAGGCGACCGAGACCTGTTGCGTCCATCCGGGGTCAAGGAGTTGCCATAACTATGGCCCCTTGACCGATTTCCTGCTTCTGGATCCTCTAGATCATCTCCCAATCTGGATCCCCTGCTGTATTCGGGGGTATCAAAGGTGACACTTTGGAAGCTAGATCTGGTTCTGTCGTGTCGTTGAGGGCCAGGAGTCGACACCTGAGCGCCACTCATTGGTTGTAGCGAAGCGGGATCCGTCAGAGGGACTTGATCGGACTCGGAAGGAAAGTATGAATGCTGATGTTCGTCCATTCCGTCGCCATAAGGCGATACGGAATCGAAATGGTCATAATCGGCAGATCCATATGATGGGGTATGGGTTCGTGGAGCGTGCGAAACGCTGATATCTGGTACCAAGAGGCCTGCAAACCCCATCGCAGCTTGGAAATCCCCAGGATTTCCGACTGGTGATACAGGCGTTCCAATCTCATCCTCCGCCATTCGCCTCTGCTGCGTTGGTACTGATAGCCCCGGCAATGCACCACGTTGGCTCTGCCTTTCCGTTGGACTTGGAGAGGTATTTCCCAATCTCTCATAACGAGGTCCAGTCCCACCTCCACTTGTCGGTCTTGAGCCACCACTCAACAAGCTTCTTCCACGCGTATGCCGTCTCTCTCCATCTCCAATGTCGGCAGAATCGGGTGGGCGTGTAAGGTCTCGCAAAGGTATCGACTGTGGAGGGGTTGAGGGGTGCGCAGGATCTTGATTGTTTGTAGGAGGCATTGTGACCTATGCCACGGACCCGAAGGTCACTGTATTATTGTCGTGCTGTGTTCAACTCGCGGTTATCGTATCGAGGGCAGTGAGCGTAAGACGCTGCAACTAAAACACAACGCGCGCAGCTTGTGTAGTCGTCAAGTCGCCATAATCAAGGTCGCATTCGCATGTGATATTACTGCAGATGGGACGGGTTTCTCTTCTTCACCAGCGGCAGGACTAAAAGAATGACGGGTTGTTTGTTTGCTGGAAAATAGAGGGGGGAATGGCGACGACGTTGACTTTGAAATGCTTCTGTAACACCTCTCACTCTTTCTGGTCCCCGTCTGGGTCTGGTTCAACTGCAGCCGGACCGCAACGGCAAGTTTAGCGGGTACGAGTGGGTTGCGCAGCAGGCCTGGCACTGGCGGACAGGAGACTTCAGGGTATTTTAGTGGCTTGCGGGCTGTTGAAAATCGGGGATTGCTAGGATTGCTATTCTGGGACAGGGCTGTGGCTGTGGTGCGGGCATGGGCGTGGGCGTGGGCATGGGCGTTGGGGAGTAATGAACCGCGAGGCATGTCTTGAACCCCTTGCCTTGACTTGAGCGATCAGGTACGGAACGACGAGGACGAGTACAAGACCGAAGCACCTGCCGGTTTTGATGTCCAGAGTCGCACGAGAGAGGATATTCTGCAGAATTGGTGAAAGGAAATACAAAGCGAAGGATCTTATTATCTGAATTGTAATATATTCGGGGACAACAACTAGGTAATTATTACCTAGGTACCGTCTATTGAAACTTGCAGGCCCTGGCATCAAATTCAGCTCTGCTGCCCGGGTATAGATCTCACGCTGGTCTTCTTGTGGTCGAAGATCAGACACGCTTTTGGACTCAGTTCGAGTTTGTACCAACACAGGATTTATACATCATGGCAAGTACACAGGGACAGATCTTCTTGGAAAAGATGGTCCAGTAACGACCGGTATAATCTGCTTTAGGTTACTTTCTATATTCTCAAGTCACCTTTTCCCCGGGTAAAAAGAAGAACACATGCTTGGTCTCGCTTCTGAGTTGAGTTCCCCTGCAGTGCAGCCCTGATTGTTCCCTTGCCAAGGATGCTCATAAGCTTATCTGCACGTGACTGTGGCTACCTAAGGCCAAAAAGATCACGCTTTGATCGCGTCGACCTTCAGTCTCTAGAAATTTGGACGACCACGACCACGCGCAAACTTAACAACAGCGATAGCATTGCTACACAAAACTATTCCATCCAGCTTCAAGCGCTCTGGATGACTTTCTGCGTCTCGTTCTACGCGCACACGGTCCCGCTTCGACTACAATATTTCAGGTTGATCTCGCGAGGTTACTTGCAAGATGGTCTCGTCCAGGAAGAGGGGACGACAGGAGATGGAGAGTGTCGAACCTCCTAAGGAACCTAGTCTCTTGGAGCGCATTCGAAATATGTGGGAGTTTGCCAACCTGGCGCAATGGATATTCACATTCGGCCGAGCGGTGAAGATCGACGAGAATCTGGACATCGAGGTACGGCTTCCTCTTCTGGCCCCTGTACTGGTATTCAGGTCGTAGCTCGAATACTTACATGCTATTTAGGACTTGGAGATGGAATGCTTGAAGCCACACTCTACAGTGCTGGCAGAAATAGGCCTCGCGCTTCTCAAGTTTGTATCGTCACATAGGGGTCTTACGTATGTTATTCTCTTCATCCCTCCCTGTACCCCTCTGACTTTGCAAAGCCCCGAAATCTTCGACGAGTATACCCGCCGACAATATGTCGCTAAGGCACCAGAACGAAATCCCTTCGGCGTCGAGGAAGTGCCGAATAGTTTCAAGGACTTTGATATCTTCCAAAAGGTATGTGAAGGCGAGGCGTAGAGAAAACCAGGGCTGATCAACCTTCTTAGATTCGAGTTCTGCAACAACTTACAATATGGACCATGGGTAATCCTGATCGTATTCGAGAGCGAATGGAGGAACAAAAGGATAGCGAGCAAACATTATGGGTACGTCGTATAGGAGAATTTATTGAGATCAGGGGCTAATTTGATTCCAGAGAATCGAACCTTTTGGCTGGGATTCCGAAGACCGCACTTACATTGTACTCGATGACAACCGCCTATACCGACGTACAGATCCTCCGCCACCCCCTCCACCGGCCCCGAAGCCCAAGAAGAACAGCAAGAAAGGGAAAGCTTCTCGACGAGCTAGCAAGCGAAGAAAAGTATCTGAGGCAGTCGAGAGCGAGACAGAACAGGCCGACGATGCCGAGCCCGAGGACAATGGTATCGTTGAGAAGGAGGATGATGGCTTCGGTGGTATGGTTTGGGAGTGTATTGCCGTCACTCTAGACGAGTTCAATGCCTTCACTGCCTCGTTAGACAAAACCCGGGACGCCAACGAAAAGGTCCTAAGGAAGCGAATCGTTGATGATGTCTTGCCACTACTTGAGAAACAGGAAGAGTCCAGGAAGCGAAAGCAAGCACAGAAAGAGCGCGAGTTGTTGAACCTGGAGAAACTTGCAACTGCCAAAAGGTCGAGCAGAATTGCAGGGAAAATGGAACAGCAGAAACAGGAAGATGAAATGCGCGAAGCCGAGCGCAAGAAAGCTGCAGAGATTGCGATGGCTAAGAAGGAACAAGAGAAGTGGCAGAAGTTGGAGAAGGAGAGAGAGTCTCGGATGCAGACCCGTGAACAGCGTCTCAGAGAACGGGATGCGCGCCGCATACTCCATGAGGAAGAACTCGCCAACTTGTCAGACACTAGTAAGAAGGTTGAGACTGGAGAAGGTCGCCTCTCAGAGCGTCATATCAAAGCCGAAATTGAACGAAAGAAGAAGGCCTTGGAAGAACTCGAAGAGGAAGAGGACTGGATCTTTGATTGCATCTGTGGAGCCTACGGGCAAATCGATGATGGAACTCATAGTATTGCATGTGATAAATGCAACATCTGGCAACATAGCAAATGCGTGGGCGTCAAAGAAGCAGAGGCGGATCGCGAGGATTTCACTTTCATTTGCACCACTTGCAAGCGCCGTGCAGAGGATGCTGAGCGGGCCAAAAATCAACCCCCGATCAAGATTAAGATTCGCCCTGGGTCATCTTCATCACAAGCAACCCCCAAGCAGAACGGGACTTCTGCCGTTATCATCAATACCAACGGGAACTCGAATCCAGGCTCCTCACCCCAAAAGGCCGGATACTCTTCCCCAGCTGTTCATGTGGCACCCATCCAATTCCCAAGACAGAATGGGACCCCGACTCTTCAGCATGGATTTCCTTCCTTGGAGAACACTGCTTTGCAACGACAGCCAGTAATGCAACCTCCGCAAAACAATGGATACCAGACTTCGCCGCAACGGCCACATCAGCCTGTCAATTCAGGTACTCCCAGCAGCAGCTACTCTGTGCCTTACGGCCCACCTCAAGTCAACACTGGTACCCCGGCTCAATCTCTCAACAGCTCTTCGAAACCAGCAAGCTCACATGCGTTCTCATCGCCACATCCGCACAGTCCAACAAGTCTACCTCCGCCAGGGCAACCGCCGATGTTTACATTTCACAATGGCAGCGTTTCACAGCAAAACTCAGCTCAGACAGCACGTAACACCCCAGTGCAGCCTCCATCTGCCAGGTACTCTCCAGCTCAGGGCACACCATCAAACGCTGGTAATTACATCTACGGAACGACCCCTTCATCTCACATGGTGAATGGACCTCGGCCAGGATCCAGTGACAGCGGTCATCGTCGAAGCTCTTTTAACATGCCGTCGCCCCTTGCAGGGGTTCCAGTCCTCACCCCGAGCAATAAGCCACCTCCACCCCAGATGGCACGTATTTCGAATAGCCCACGTACACACTCAACGACCACGGAACCAATCAAGTCGTCTCCTCCACGTCCATCCTCCCAAGGGCTACCATCGGATTCGACAGACTCAGGTCACGCTTCAGCAGTACCATCCGCCGCAACGGGACTGTCCCCTACGAAACATTCACCTCCTCGCCCAGCTTCGAATGGAAGCTTTGGCTCAGCCACTCCCTCAATTCTACCACCAATTACCTCTTTGTCACCGAGTCCACAGCACCAGAACCTTTCTCCGCCTATCAAGCCGGCTGAGGGTCCGAGACCAAACGGCCAGATTGCTGGTCAATGAAATTGTATCATGAAATGGGATACACAAAGGGCCACCCTCTTTGAAAACGACTGGCGGCATCGGCTTTCAGATTAGATCGCTCAATACGCCTTTCATTTGCCCGCTGCAGGGCTGTATTGAAAGCCGCATGCCAGTTCTAGGAGATCTTCTTCTCTTTGTACGGATTTCTATTTATGATTCCTCGGTCTTTAGCGGTATCTTTTCTTTTGTTGATGAGAAGCAGGTGGGCAGGCAGGATGAATGAAGAATTCTATGCTTCTATTTGGAAATAAGGAGAAAAGGAAGCATACATTCATGTGCATGGTTGGCTGGCTGGTTTCTAGGAAGGCATGGCAGATTCATTGATTGATTGAGTGATGCGAACGAGCGATAGACAGTCAGGCAGCCGTACCTGCATTTGCATTTGCATAATGGATGGAAACAAATGATCTGGAGAGCGATGAATGAATAATTCAGTGTATTAAGTAATGTACCTCAACGAGCAAAGAATTATTTTGAATACTGCCGTCTTCCCTGCCTGCTTACATGCAATGCAATACCATGCTGCACCACGCTGATGTTAGATAGCGTTTGGGAAGTACAACGAGCGATGGCTGAGAGGAAGCAGAGGACTTCCGTTTATAAAATCGCCCTTTCGACCAAGCCCACCCATCTCCCCACAGTCGTGAAGCGAGACGATGTCACAAAAACCGAAGTCATGACGGTAATAACATCATGTGCTTCATTCAGACCAGAGTCCTCGACTTTCCATCGTTCAGGGCTATACCCCGTCGGTGCATTCCACTCCAACATTTTACTCTTCCCGTCTTTGCTCCCAAGAATGCGTGCACCATAAAGTACGGAGTATCCCTCCGCCCCTTCCCGGATCCCTCCCTCGTCATCTGTCACGTTCTCCGCTGAATACGAATCTCCTTCCGCTTGCATCACTACAATGCACACACAGCTATATAGAATATACATAGGGAGTGATGGAGGTGAGGTGAATAGCAAACGGCATATCCCTTTAGTCGGGCTAAGTGTGCTCGGTAGCCTCCGAACCGCGTCAATTGCAATCGTGCAGTCAGGCGTAAACGATCTTACTGGTCCCTGTACGAGGGCAGGGAACAGCACAGCTGAGATAGTCGAGGTATAATTCAAAAGAAATGCTGAAGTGGGTGGGTGAGTGACTAAATAGGGAGGGAGCTTCATGAGATTGAGGATGATCTGGTGAAGTGATTGGGTGGGTAGCGAAGGAAGTCATGGGGTAGATGTGGAAAGGGAGGCTTGGGGTCCCCAAGGGATTTGTTGTCTGCATTTTGGAGTATGGAAGTTAAGTCTGTTCATGTATGGCACTTCGGAGCAATTGGATTGCAAGCGAACGGTCCTAGAAGGTCAATGTACGAGGTCGGCCATGGCCTGGATTTGTTGTCATGGACAGACATCATTGATGAGCACAGACGATATGGAGTTGCGGTCAAGCCTTGCTAAGTAACTTCCTCATTCACTCCAAGAGAAGGGATGAAGCTTCTCAAGCCGTCATCCCAGCGCAGACCAATGATGATGCCATGCGTCTAGCGCAAGGCTCATCCACGATATTCCGTCCGTCAATCTGTCACTCGTTCAGTCAGCCAGCTGGTAAGTCAGTCGGTCAGTCAATCAGTTAGATAGACAGACAGTCTCTCCCTACAGCACCACCTACGCCATCCACAACCAGCAGCAGAATCAAAATCGGATTATGGAGCCCATCCGCATGAAACGGACGTTCAAACAGTCTCGCTGCAGGCCGACAAGCGCTGGGATACTACTGCAAGTACCCGTCTGGTTCGCGTTGGTGTGGTTCCTCTCATCTGCAGTAAGCCGAACAGCGCCAGCCAGCCAACCAGCCGGTCAGGATGGAACTAGGGAAAGGAGAACTGTCTGTTGACCTGGCAGCTCACTTCCCAACCAAACTTTCAGGCATCATTTGATGTGGTAGAGTGTTTTTCTGCGCGGTAGATGCGGGCGGAATGTCTCCTGGCAGAGTACGCTGGTAATAAACGCAGTTGGTTTTTGGTTGAGCTTTTGCTACTTGCATCTTGCATGTGTTTGATTACTGTACTGTATTGCAATGCGATGTGATGTAGTTTTCCTGAGCACCTTCTTTACTGAAGACTGTGAGGTCGAATAGGCCAACCGGGTAAAGACGGGAAAGGTTTATATGTGGCTGTTGGTCTAACTGCATTCTTCATGCCAGGAACCGCAGCAACAGCCACGAGAGGGCAGTCAAGGATGAAGATATGTGTAACCTCACCATCACCACCACCTGCAAGCATTCCTCGCTGCCGGTTGTTGCGGTCGAGGAGAACGACAGGGCTGGCCCATGCTAGCTTGGAGATGTCGCTGCACACTGGCGCAGGTGCGTGAACAGGTGGAGAGGGACCTGAAGACCATCAAGTATGGGGAGGACTTAACTGGAAGGGAGGCCGTTGCCTGTTTGTACTCACTTCAAGCCTCGACAGACGGGTGTCCATCGATCTTATTAGCCATGTCTTGTCCAGGGCAGAGACGTAGACTTTGATTTGTGGTATTGGGCCGCTTGGCTTCAAGGGTGATGAACGTCCAGTGATATGCAGCGCTGAATCCACCGTCTGGATCTTTCTTGATCAGATTCTGAAGCAAATATTGAACGCTACAGTACAGCAATCGCATTCGTGAGTCTATCTGCACGTGTCTGGATTCCGGTTATGCTCGCAGGTTTGGTTGTGAGCCGCATGTGTACGGAAGCAGTGGTTGGCCGAAAACAGAAGCGTCCTCCTCTCGCCAAAATCACCTAATTCGTCCATTTCCTTTCATGAAAGTCGGATTGTCAAATACATAAAGCTCACCTGGAAATCCTTTCTTCCAAGCTTTGATTTCAAAACAAAGACCATCTCATATTCGCGTGGACGCTGTGATTCCCAGTCAGTGCTTCAGCCAGCTTTCCTTTTGTTGACACATCATCCCAACAAAGAAACATTTCCTAAGACCAGAGAAACCTCAGCATCGCGGCATTGCGGTCAGGGGTACTGGACACTGGAACCTCGCATCACACTTGCCCATCGCTGCGGTTCCAGAATATCTGGTCTGCTAGGGACAGGTCCCACGGCTGCAAGAGACGGGTGCCCGCCATAGGACCATACCAAACTCTCTGATACTGCACGAGCGGAGAGTAAAGACAAACCATTCCCGCCTGATTCATCCCTTAGACCAAAAGTCTAATGACCAGAACTTCAGATGAACTCTTTTCCAGCAAAAGAACACCGCTAGAATTTGCTTCCAGAAGCTTGAGATATTCTTCACCAGAGCTTTCTGGTCTCACTTGAATTCTGATTCTGCTACTGAAGAGCACTGGACGTCAACGAAGGGGCCTGCGATTCGCACATTTGCCTCCATTTGCTCGGTGGCCAGGCACGTGCAACCTGAACAGATACAATCCGCACGCGCTCGAGGTGAATAGCTTCATCACAGCATCCATCAATACCACGCTTTCGATCGGGCGTAGCGTTCTCCAGCCAGGCTCACAAAATCCAGGCCGCGACTGAGCTGCCATATAATAGAAACAGCAACCCAGACTCTTTGACTCCCAAGAGATTCAGCCTTCAACTCATTGAGGCGCGAGTTACAACTCTTCCTCAACAACGCCATGTCAAACTCTCCACAGCCTCCGAACGATGGCGATATCCTGCCCCATAACCTCCACCATATAATACAACACAATTCAAATACCTCGTACCCGCAAGAGCAGCATTATGATGATGGATCTCACCTGCACTCGCACTACGGTTCTCCTATGCCCCAACAAGATGACGGATACTACCAACAACAAGGCTATGGGTATGATCAAGGCATGGGCAGCCAATACGTAAGAGTTCATGGGCATCTCTCATTGAATGGGCAACTAATGCTCGATAGGATGGATATGGCAGACAAGTCTACCAAGACCATTACAGCACTCCCGCGACCTCACCTCCAACGCCATCAATGGGTTCGAGAGATATGCTACGGACAAGAAGTGGTTTGGGAATCCAGAGAGGCCAACAAAACTTGCGACCAATGCCAGAGGGAAGATCGCGAACCGCAAAATCTCCAAAACCAAAGAAAGCCAAAGCAGCAAAGGCGAAGGCAGAGAAGAAGGTTGCAAAGCTTGACAAGCCACTGAGTGAATTGACTAAGGATTGGGATCATCTACCGATCGTTGACATTGAGGCATACGTCAACCGATCAGCAGAGGAGCGGAGGAAAGAGGTCGAAAGCGGCAAAGTACCCGGCAAGGTCAAGCGCCCGATGAACTCGTTCATGCTGTACAGAAAGGCATATCAAGGACGGACGAAGGACTGGTGCTTGCAAAATAACCATCAAATCGTTTCGCAGGTTTGCGGCGACAGTTGGCCACTGGAGCCTGATCATGTCAAGGAGCAGTACAGCGAGTGGGCTCGAATTGAGCGAATCAACCATCAAAATGCTCACCCAGGATACAAATTCTCGCCTAGCAAGCCAGGCGCTTCAAAGGCAAACAAAAGGAAGATTTCGGAGGAGCCTATGACTGAGTCCGACTTGGACGACTTTGAGTGGCAAAACAGCAGCTCGAAAAGAAGCGCGAAAAAGCATCGGCCGTCACCCAGGATGATTCAACAACCTGTCGCATACCCCACGACCGAATCGGCCTACCAGTACACAACGAGAGACAACTCGATGGAGCCAATTCACAACTTCCATCCATCATCGTACCAAGCCAACAACCCCGGACGGCCCCTTCCAGCACAATATCAAATCCCAAATCAAGGAGAATACTATCAGCAAATACTTCGCCGTAACCACAACCTCACAGATGTTGAGGATGTTGTTCTCAAGCGACAAACAACTCCAGGTCCGCATGCGTATCTTGGTCTTCCAAGTGGCGGCAACCAGTTTGATTTGATGGGATACCAACGATACCAACCATCTCCAGCACCAGATTACAGGCAACTTGATCCGGCTTTGGCGAGCATGGGACAGCATTTCTTTGATGCCAGCAGCATGCATGACCCTGGTCTTCCAAGCTCATACTACAGTGAGAGTCATAACGGTGATCATCAGTGGGAGGCTCCATTCGCGGCTCAAGATCCAATGCCATATATCGATCCTGCTTTGAGCCATGGTGCTACCCAGATCCAAGATCCACATGCTCATATGTTGGGAGGCAACCAGGAGGGATGGCACGTGGAGACCTTGGAAGACGACGACCAGTTCAACAAATGGGTTGAGTAAGGCATGATGACTGAGCGCGGCATAATAATCTTATCGGGTGGCGTTGTAATTACTAGGTGCGACACAGCAGGAATTTGTTCATTGAAAATTGGCGGGTGGTAGAAATGGAAGGGGGAAGATTGAGCATTTCCGGCAGCATGGACGGCGTTGGAGGATGATTGCCACGGTTTGGTATCTTGAAAAGGCGTTTCTTTTGGAAAGTAACACCGACAACAACACCTCTTGGGTAGATACCCCGATATTGCATGTAGTAATTGAATTTCTTCGAATGGCCTGGTCTTTTGGTTCGAATATTGTGATTGTTGTGTTCGATATATGGACATTCCGGAAGATCAATCGTCGGCCGACATCTCCTCATCCAAACGTGTTAATCTCGAATGTGTGAATTCAGTCCATCACGTTTATTGCGAGGTTGTTGACAATCCGGGAAGTCATTCATCGGCATATATTCACTGCTTGAGAGTGAAGTCGCTATGAAAGATCTCGAGCCACAGAAGATCAGTGGAACACCAGGAACGGTATCGCCCAACTTGCAGAATTTTGACGCAGGAGAGTCCGAGAGCCAATGTCCCAAGATATGTTACAATTCCATTGTTCATGCAGGTAGCCGTTAAGGCATCTGACGGGCCGATCACTGACCAGAAGAATGTATCCAGCACGTATAAACACACATAAAGCGATCTCTGGTCGGTTGCTAGTCGCTTCCTTTGAAACTCACAGATTGCATATGAGACATGTATGGTTGAGCGTTCTGGCCATATTTTGAGAGTGAAGAGAAGTAGTGTTGAGATCTGTTGAAGACGCTAACGAAGGGAAAATGCTTACATAAACACAACGCGCGACGCGACACCAAACTCCCAGGGCACCGCAAGGCTGAACATTGTATCTACCATTCCTCAGATCACTCTTTTCGGCAAGTCCAATCCTGCGCACACAACTGGGCCGAGTATTGTGTTCACCTGACGTTGGAATACTCTTCTCTAATCTTAGTCTCGCGAGCACTACAAGGCTGAGAGTCATTCTCAGCTCCTCGAATTACCTTCTTCGGTCATGTATGGAGACTTGGGCAACAAGCTTGTAAGTCTCTCCGTTGACTGCTTGAAACCGTCGCTAATATTTTCTAGGTCCAACATGCCAAAAGGACCCAGAAGCTTGAACATCTCCCTCCATACCAGACCGAAACTGTGCGAGCCGTGACGAGAGAGGTGCGCGACCTGGACAAGGACGTCTCGAACATCCTCCAGTCATTTCAAGGCTCGTTTGAGCCTTCTGCGAACCCTGCCACGGCCTGCACGCTTCTGGTGGACCATCTCTGCATGCGACGCAATAAGAGATGTCTTCTCGCATACCACCGCACTCGAACTGATAAGTTGGAAGAGATGGTATGGAGCGGGACTGACGTTGCGGATCTTGCGGCACAACAGAGGGCACCAAGTGAGGGTCAGAATGGAGCTGCAGATCTCGGCAATGGAGAGGGGAATAGTAGCAGTCTAAGCCCTGAGGAAGAGGAGTACGTCAGGCAATACAGTGATCTATTGGCAGCATACAAGGGCCAATGGACTGATATTGACTTGACTGGGAGTCTTGAACCGCCACGGGACCTCTTCATCGATGTTCGAGTCTTAAAGGATGCAGGAGAGATACAGACGGAATATGGGTATGTAATTGGAAGTCCCACGGTTTCATTGTACTTGACTGACTGGATACATAGCACCATCAACTTGACCAAGAACTCGCAATTCTATGTTCGGCAAGGAGATGTGGAACGATTAATCGCACAGGGATACTTGCAGAAATTGAGCTGAGAGATACCGTGACGAACTTTCGAGGAATACTTCCGCCTGGGTGGGGTTCATTGTGGAAAGAATAGGATAATTCCATCAGCCAAAGAATCATGAAGGAAGATCGTAGCGGGGCAACATGGTCGAGACAAGCATTGCGGAAGTGCGAACAGCGTCCGCGAAGATGTGTACCAATTTCTCTCGCTCTGAGAAGACCCATCACGGTTGGTGCCGGAAGTGAGTGGGGTAGATGAACAGCTACCTGCGGGAGCTAAGAAAATTCAGAAGCACACAAGGGCCAAGAGCAGGAGGCTCGAGGAGTAAGGCCGGAAATGGGTCAGTGAGGAGTTGCAATTGGTGAAGCTGGAGCTTGGGATCAAACAGCGAAGCTCGAATGGTAGACTAGGAGTGGACCCTCTGAAATACTAGCCGCCTTTCCCCACCGGGTGCAAAGTACTTTGACAATCATTTTCAAGGGTCCTGGAGAAGAAGTGGTTCTTTATGACGGGCCTTGGGGGTCTTCTTCGAACAGCTCAATTTGCTGCGTGCCAATTAGGCTCAGTTGACTAGGCAATGTACTCAGCTGTCCAAGTCAGCCTCTAAGAGCACCGGAACCCGCAGTGGGGGCCTTGACAATTGCTCAAGTTGTTATTGCGTTGCAAGGTATCAGGTGCAGTACAGAGTTTTGCACGCACATGCTGCAGCGAATGGCGATGGATGATGAGTTGCAACATCGGACTACTAGTACGGAAAGAAAGGGAAGGGTTCTATTCGTTCTCGAGCTGCATGCATATAAGGCATGGTGCGGGGTACTGGACGAGTACATACCTCGTCTCACGAGGCTCACTCAGACTCCTGTTGTGGCTTGCAGGAGGATAGACATTGGACGACAGGTCTATGATGTGCTTATAGGAACAGGTGTTGTGATTATGGTGTTGTCTTTCGATCATCTCTGGATGAATATGGACGGCGTCGGGCACCTTCTCCGGTAGATTTACAGGCTATGATCACCAATGAAATTTTCGACTTTCGAGTTTGCAGTACCCAGAGACTTCAAGCAGTTGCAGGCATCTTCATCGCCACCCGTTGGCTGCGGAAAGAAAACTCGGGGGTGGCGCATCACGGTGTTCGGCTCCAAACGGCGTCTAGAAATCACATGCAGCTCAGCAATGCTACCCTGCGTTTCGTGGTGAGCACGGCGACATCTGATTGCACAATTCCAAAGCTCAAGGCGTGCTCGGGTCATTGGCAGTGTTGACATGTTCGCGTGCTCTCGTTTGCAATAGAGTCGCCAATTATTGGTCTTTCACTAAGCAATGCTCACCAGTTACTAGTTCATGTAACGGAGTTAGCCTGTTACTATTAGCAGAAGAAGTAGTACAAATTACGATTCAGTTGCAGATATACCAAGTCAGAAGTGCATCTTCACACACGCTTGCCACGAGGGCTGTTCAGTGAAAAGTCAGAGCAAGGGCTGGACCATCAGCTTCACTAAGGCGAGGCTGCCAAGGGCTTTCTCCCCTGTAGAGCGGGGCTCTCATAGCGGCTGGTGCTCAGATTTTCGCGTCCTGCAGCACTGCAACTGCGCTGCATGAGGCTAATGCAAGCGGGGAATATTCCCTGGAAGAAAAAGTACCAACTTGAACTTGAACTTTGCCTTGTCCTGCCCAGCCCATGTCATGTCATGTCACTCCCGATTCAAACCTCACCAGTGCCAATTACTCCACCAGGGTAAGGTAAGACCCAGCCAGAATGACGAGACCGTCAATCCTTGAACCAAAAGTTACTTCACACTTCCTCCAGCACCAGTACTTTTAATTACTGGATCGATAAGCTAGCTATTTTACTCATCATGCTTTTCATCTTTTCTGTTATCAGTTGAGCTTGTCCTTGCTAGGTTGGCTTCCATCTTTCCCGCTCTTAGTCTCTCCAACACAACTGGGCTGGACTTTTTTTGACTTTCTTGTCCACCACGGGAACCAGCCAGCGAGCCAGCCAGCGAGCCAGCCAGCCAGCTCCCTGTTCTAATCCTCTACCCTCATTTCACCTACACTACAGTCCTTACAGCTGTGTGCCCGTTTTCTTCCCGCTCCTCTCCCCTCCACCCGCAGCTCGAGTGCGTGGTCGAGATACTAAAGTCCCTCGTCATCGCCGTTGGGGTACTCTGCCAACAATACTACAAACAAAATGTCATTACCAACGTCACAATCGCCTTTTGGTGCTGCTCGGAGGCTGCGGGCGCCCTCTATAGGCTCGCATTCAAGCCCAAGACTGATTCCTGGCTCGTCTGTACCCTCTGTAGAAGGAGCTTCAGACATGAACTATGGTTCTTTACGCGGACGTCCAGATACTCAGGCGTCGCAGCTATCTGCGCTCAATGCTGCCACAGCTTCCGGACAGCGAGAACCAACAAGGTCTTCTGTACATCTCTCCTACCGAGGCGGTCCTCCAGGTATGTTTGCTACTCTCTTCAAACGCATTGTCGATTACTGATTAGATTTTAGTACATGTCGACAACACATTCACAGCTCGAAGTGTCCGTGAAGACACCGCAGAATTGGCGTCGTATGCCCTCTCAGATAGAGCTTCGGCAAGAAGCGTCTCCCCTCCCCGCCAACGGCCGACGCAGACTTCCCTCGAATCATACTTCAATCTGGGCACGGAGGAGGAAAGGTCCCCAGTGAGAAATGCCGAGGGGCTACACCACCACATCATCGAAGAGGTTTCAGAGCCCGTATCACCAGAGAGCAACCCATCGTCGGTCAAAGCCCCTGGCGCTTCTGCTCTTACAGACATGCTGAAGCGATCTCCTCCAAACACACCACCAAAGAGCAGCGAGGAAGATGGAGATGATGCAGAGGTTCTAGATGGAAATCGGGACGAGGAGAGTCCTCGGCAGCGCCGCCTGATCCTGACACCAAAGGGTGGGGATACTGAGCCGACGGAACGGACGTCGTTGCTGGGGAAAGATACGAGGTTCGAAACTCATCATCCTGACTGGATACGTGGAGAGCAAGACGTTGAGAGACAAAGTATTAAGCGAACACCGGCATGGCCAAAGTTACGGAACCTTGTAATGTGGCCGCGGGAGAAAGGTAAGGAGGTTGCGCGGATTGCTCTCGACCCGAGGGCGTGGGATAGAAAAGCTATCTGGCAGCATGCGGTCAAGGAACCTGTGGGGGCACTTCCCGCAGCTATCCTTGGCCTTTTGCTCAATATCTTGGACGCTTTATCATATGGTATGTTTAACATGATAAGAGGCTCTACGCCGTCGAAAATTTTACAATCTTTGGGCTTATTTATCGTCCGTCTTTGAAATCTAACTGGTTATGTAGGAATGATTCTGTTCCCTCTGGGGCAACCCATCTTCGAAAAGCTAGGCGCTGCTGGTATTGCTATGTTCTACGTAAGCTGCATAGTATCCCAATTGGTATACTCATGCGGTGGTAGTAAATTCAAGGGTGGAGTCGGGTCCGAGATGGTATGTCAAGAATTCCTCCACAAATAGACAGTCATTAATTTTAACCACACAGATCGAAGTCGTGCCCTTCTTTCACAAAATGGCTTTCCTTATTCTGACTCGAGTTGGAGAAGATGATCCAGCAGCTGTCATTGCCACGACAATAACGGCTTATGCACTCAGCAGCATCCTTACTGGAGTGATATTCTTCATCATGGGGTTCTTCGGATTTGGATATATCGTTGGTTTCATACCAAGACATATACTCATCGGATGTATTGGTGGTGTTGGTTTCTTCTTAATTATCACAGGTGTAGAGGTTTGTGCTGGGCTCAACGGCAACCTCAACTTCGACCTCCCAACCTTGAAGAAGTTGTTTGAGCCAGACACCTTCGAACTATGGATAATTCCGCTCACCTTGGCTGTCATACTCTTTACCCTGCAGCACAGAAATGACTCGAAATATCTGCTTCCCACATTCATCCTACTTATACCAGCAATCTTTTACTTTTTCGTCTTTTCCCTCAATCAGCTGAATGTGGTGGATCTAAGGAAGAAAGGATGGATATTTGAAGGGCCAGAAGCTGGGGAACCCTGGTGGTACTTCTATACTTTATATGGTAGGCTATTTGAATTCCTTACTTGATGTCCTACTGACGTACGCAGACTTCAAACTTGTACATTGGGGTGCTGTGGCGCAGACGATCCCGTCCATGCTTGCCCTTACATTCTTTGGTGTCCTTCATGTACCGATCAATGTACCATCTCTTGGTTTCAAGCTCGAAATAGACGACGTCGACCTTGACCGGGAGTTGATGGCACATGGCGTGTCAAACGCCTTGTCTGGCGCTGCCGGCAGCGTCCAGAATTATCTTGTTTATACTAATAGCGTTCTCTTCATTAACTCTGGTGGAGACAGTCGGATGGCAGGTGTCATGCTCGCCATGGGTACTTTTGCAGTCATGGTCGTTGGCCCAGTCATCATTGGATACATTCCAGTCATGATGGTCGGTACACTCATCTTCGTACTTGGTCTTGAACTCGTAAAAGAGGCTCTCTGGGTGCCGTGGAAGAAGCTAAAGCCTCTTGAGTATTTTACAGTAAGAACAATATCTCTTCTCTTCTCCGCTATCGGCAAATACATTCACTAATAACCCTCAGGTCGTTGTGATCGTTTTTGCGATGGGTCTCTACGACTTTGTTGCCGGCATCGCTATCGGCATTGGCCTTGCCTTCTGCTCTTTGATTTTCCAGACATCTAACGTCCCTGCTGTAAGAGCCTCCTATTCTGGCGAAGTTGCAGGATCCACAGTCCGCAGGAATCCAACGCAATATCGCTACTTGCGAGACGTTGGCCAACAGATTCATGTCACGAAGTTAGCTGGATACCTATTCTTCGGCACCATTGTCAGCGTAGAAGACAGGATTAAAGCTTTGGTTGAGGAAGAGGCATTCCATCAGAGGCCAATTCGATTCCTTATTTTCGACCTTACCCATGTCACCGGAGTCGATTACTCCGCCGCTGAGGCATTCAATAGACTCAGTCGGATCTTGGGTCTTAAAGGGGTTACATTGCTCATGAGTGGGGTGCGGGATGAGAGTGCGATTGGAAAAGGTCTTCGAGCTACAGGAGTCGGAGATGGTGCGAACGAAGTCAAGATGTTCGAAGACCTAAACTCTGCACTCGAGAGCTGTGAGAATGAGCTTCTCAAGACCTTGTACGCCAGTAGAGACGCACGCGCAATTCGCAACGCCCCAACACCGCATGTTGACGCTCCTGCCAGGCCACGAAGCGGGTCACATACCTTCGACACGCAATTTAGCTCCCCTAGGCGTAACCAGTTGCATCGTGCGGCTACCACTACCCTGGACGATACCCCAGGAGAGTCAAAATATCTTAATTTCAAGGAGCCCCTACGTCTGATTCTGCAGACATTCCAAGGATTGACCGACAAGAACGAGGACTTCTGGTTCCAGAGTCTCCCCTTCTTCGTCAAGAAAGACTATCCTGCCGGGACTGTTCTCTACGAACGTGGCGAGCAAGCAAAGGGTTTTTACCTTCTCGAAGACGGCATCCTTCGAGCTGACTACGAGTTGCCTCAAGGCCGATACTTCGAAAGTATCGTCGCAGGCACTACCTGTGGCGAGCTTCCATTCTTCTCAGAGACAGACAGGACAGCCACTGTCCAAGCTGAACGCGATTGTGTGACCTGGCTTATGGACCGCGACAACTGGGAGAAGCTGCAGAAGACGGAGCCTGAAGTCGCACAAGAATTACTACGTATCTCACTCAAGCTCACGAGCGAGAGAATGAGCGCAATTACTTCTTATGTGTTAACAACTGCTGGTTGATTGCGGAAATGTATATAAAGTGTTTATATAAGTGGGTGGGCGGTAAAGATAAAAGCATGAGGGCAGACATGGGTTGCTGTCCTCCGGATAGGGGTGGTCAATTTGCTTTAGCTTGCATAGCACTGCGAGGAGTCTTGGATATGGAATTGGAAAAAGTGTCCGTCCTTGTGTAATCATTAGTTGCATGCATGCGTCGTATGACGGCTATCAGAATTGATACAACCCGTTTTGTCATTTCATCCAATGTTCTTCGGCCTCGATTATGACCAAAAGGTAAGACATGGTATACATACAAAATGCTGACAAGTACGAAGTGTGCTAAGTCTTGCTCTATTCTATCGTCTGAAGGTTAGAAGCCCCGTTGGATCAAATCAATTGTCAACTCAGACGTGGTCTCCAAGAGCCTCTTCCTCGCGTCAACTCCTCGACATCCCAATTCGACCAATTCATGTTCCCCTTCAAGAACTCCGCCTCGGCACTAACAGACCACACAATGAACGAGGCGCTCAACTCAACCATTGTATAGAAAGTCAGTATAATTCCGAGTACAAGCAAAGCCATCTCATCTCAGCTTATCTCAAACCATATAAATAAATTCAAGGAAGATAAGACAAAGGGAAATACAAGAGCTCACCATCATCAAACGGCAACACAAACCCAGCTTCTATAGCCTGCCTATTCATATCCGTCTGCAGCACGCCCGGATGCACATTCATCACCCTCACACGCGGATTCTCAAACTCGATCACTATTCCTCATCACAATGATGAACTTCAAATCCGCATCCCCAAAGCTCTGACTAATGTTCATAGCCAAAGCGCCATACCACTGAAAGCAGTTTATGTCTCTGGCCATATCAGAAAAAACGCAGTAAGCGAGCAACATATTCTAAATCGGCACCGCAACAAGCTTGCTTCTAAAGCGTGCAAAGTAGTTTATTGGCCAAATTCCCGATAGCGGTGTGTACAGGTACCAGCCTGGCGGAGAACAGAAGCTTGGTCTGTGATACATGAGAACGGAGGAAGACCATTAGGTGCGGTGGTATATTGTTTGTTGCTTAACCAATAAGCGAGAGTGAGGCGAACATTCTGTTGCTGGTAGTTGGACTAATTGTATCCCACGCGAGTGTTTACCGTCCATGAAGAAGGTGCTGGGGGGAAAGACTGCGTGCTGCTATGGATTTGAGCCTCTTTTTGTATCAAATTGTAAATGCCAACTTTGATTATTCGAATAAGCAATATAGATCTGATCTGAATCGAGCCCAAAGCGTGGTCTCTCCATAAAGCTTTCTACGCTGAGATTCTGCTGGACTTCTAGTATATCTGTGAAAGCATGGAAGCCCTTGAGAGAAGTCTTGATCAAACGAACCGTGTCTACTGTGGCATGACAGGAAGGCCCATTTGGTTGGCTGTAAACAGAAACACGTATCCTCGAACACAAATTTTTGAATGATTTCGGCTCTCCCTGAAGTTGGTGAAGGAAAGCATTCCTCGAGACCTAGTGTTCAGGAGATATAATGCGCTTTTCGGCATTACCGATGACCAAAGCCTTGATCGTTCTTGCAGCATGGTACTTAGGGCCATTTCGAATTTGATCCTTACAGTTCCTACTGAAAAGTAATTTAAACAAGGAGACGATTGTCACGAATGCTTTTAGACAAACTTTACCGAAATAAAATTTACAAGCATCTGGCTACTCCGCTTCTCAGACCCAATGATCCCAAGAGCCAATGTCATGCAATAAATTTTGTGTATAGCAAAATATTCATATTATCGTGACTATCTATGACGGCGCAGTTCCCTTCCAATACTTGCTTGGTACGAAAGGCATCTTCGTAACCTTCGCCTTGCGCTTCTTACCTCTGATTACAACCTCAACATCTGTCCCAGACTTGTGGAAGCCATCCTTGATATAACCCATCGCGACATTCTTTCCAAGAGTCGGACTGGGACATCCACTCGTGATGTTTCCAATCTTCTCTCCCTTGTCATTGACAATCTCAGCTCCCTCACGAGCCGGAGCACCCTCAACAATCAAGCCAATTCGCCTCCTCTCAACACCAGCTCCGCCTTTGCTCTTGGGCTTCAGTTGGCTGAGGATAATTTCCGAGCCGTGGAATCCCCCTGTTTCTCTCCTGTCCTTTCCAATAACCCAGCTCAGTGCCGCCTCGACAGGCGTTGTGGAGTCGTCCAAATCATGGCCATAAAGACACATACCAGCTTCCAACCTCAAACTGTCTCTAGCACCTAGCCCAGCAAGTTGAAGTTGTTCTGGCCCAGCATTCTGCAATAGCGTCTCCGTAACAACAACAGCTTCTGACTCTGGAATAGAGATCTCGAAGCCGTCCTCACCAGTGTATCCACCTCTGCTGACCAACAATGGACTCGAGACCTCCCCGTTCAACAGCTTGATCTTAACGAACTTGCTTGAGCCAAAGTACATCTCCTTCAGCTCACTCTCCGCAGGCTCAACCATCACTCGCCCCAAAATATCCGCACTCAATGGACCCTGCAACGCAATCAGTCCCCACCCCTCCAGCACCTCCCACTCGACCTTCGCCCCGCCCTCCTTCTGGAAAGCCTCCAACTGCTCCTTGAAATATGGCAGATCCTTCTCTCTACATCCAGCATTTGTGACCACATAGAACAACTCCGGGCCCAATCTAGTAAGGATAGTATCATCGACAATGCCACCCGTAACAGGCCATAGCAAGGTGCTCAATGTGCTCTTATGTGTTTCCAGCCCCGCGATCCCAGCAGGCGTGATGCGCTCGAGGAAGGCGTTGACGCCTGGGCCGGAGAACCTATGTTGTACCATGTGGCTTACGTCGAAGAGGGAGGCATGCGAGCGTGTGAAGTGGTGCGAGGCGCTGACGCTGAGGGATGTGTATTGAACAGGCATGTGGAAGCCGCCAAATGGCACCATCTTGCCGCCGTGCGCGAGGTGGAGGTCGTAGAGGGGCGTCTTGCGCAGGACTTCATTATTAGGTGCTGAGGAGGAGTGACGTGTTGTTCGTTTGAAGGTGGATGGTGCGAATGTTTGTGGGCTTGTGGTGAGGTGGTGAGGTCTGGGTGATGTTGTTGGAGGGGTTCTGCGGTGTAGAGCTGTTGAGAGAGTGCGCGAGCTTCGAGATCCTGCTCGTGGTAGTAGAATCGCGTCAGTGACGCTTGATACAGCTCTGAGACGCTTCATTTTGAGTCAATTGTTCGTTGTGTTGTAAAAAAAAGTTGGAGGTTGACTTTTAAACATGTTCGTCGGGAGGTCTGTTGACATGCGCCCTCTCGGCTACAATCGGAAGTGGGGTTCTTTACTGATTAAAATAACTCGTATTTAATATAAGACGAATAATTATATAAATGAATTCTTAACTTATTGATTCAATATAACTTTTATATCAGGAAAAGAGAGAACGAGGGGATCAACAGGAAGAAGGAAATATTAATTTTTAAAGCTCATAAATCAGGGAAATGCGATGGTATCGACGTATTATTATTCATCTGTAAGCATGGTCAATATGAGACGTATGGATCTAAGGGCTACGTATTACGACAGCCGTCTTTCCCAAAGATCGTAAGTAGAGCAATTGCTTGCTTGAGGAACCCGGTACTAATGCTCATCTAGCAAGCTTCGTATTAACTCCCGAAGAATTGACTACCGAAAGACGTCGAGAAACGCAGTTTTGAAAAAGCGAGAAAAACGAAATGATCCAAGAACTAGGAAGGCAGCTAGACTTGAGTAAATGATCAAAAGTCTTCTAGAGAAGAACCCAAACCATAACTATGGGCAGTTGAAATCAGAATATCTAGACTCTTCAACGCCCTTGAAGAACAAACAAGAATTTGAACCTGTTTTCTGGGAAGGATTTATATTTGACCGACATCAATTGTATCTGGGCCTAGAACCAGTATTATTATGACTTTTGAAGGTTTCCTGGTAAGGAAGTTTGATATGAAAGAGACTCCTATGATGTCCCATTTCGGCGGGTGGGTGATTTGCAGACTCCGCGAGTCGCGATTGTGCGAGAGACTAACTGTGTTGCGTATTTTTGTGAATATCTGATTGTATGGAAAACACCTAGAAGTGGGATATTTTAAGAATGAATGGGTCAATGTTGGTACTAACTCCAGTCAAGCGGTTTGCTCTCACACTTAATTTGCACGCTCGAAGCTTCAATTCCTATCGACTAACAAGTCTGACTTCACAGAATTAGTATTTGAGTAAGTCATCAAATTAAAGTACATTTATGATGAAACCCCAACACAGTATGTCTCCCCAGCCCACAAATTCGTACAACCACTCCCTATAGCTGGATTCCAGGCGTAAAATTGGGCAAAGGTAATCCCATATTGAGATTCAATAGCAGCACAAGAAGCTCCTTGACTTGGTGTAACTGTATATGCATTACAATTTGCAGTGATTCCACTCTGTGTTGGAGCCGGAGCTGTCACAGTTGTAGAAGTTGCTACGGGCGGTCCTGCAACACAATATGCTTCACCGAGCCAGAGAGCACCACAATTACTTCCTATGGCCGGATTCTAAGCATAGAACTGCGCAAAGGTGATGCCGAATTGGGAATCAATGGAAGCGCAAGTGACGCCGCCGCCGCTTTTGGTGAGGTAGTACGCTGTGCAGCCGGGGGTGATTCCTGATTGTGTTGGACCGGGAATAGAAACAGTCGTCGTCTTCGTTGACGTAGTTGTACTCATTGGATTAGATGTAGTACTGGTCCTTGAAATGGCAGCGTCACCGCTGACACAATAAGCGTCGCCGAGGATTAGATTGCCGCAGGTAGAGTTGAGATTAGGGTTCCATTGCTGCAGTTCTGCGAAAGTGATCCCGTACCACTTTCGAGCAGAGCACAGTTATCGTTGGCTACAATAGCATGCCATACGTAGCAGTAACTCGTTGTGCCGGTTGGAGTTGGATCGGGTGGCGAGACGTAACCTGAAGTTGTGGTTGTTGTAGAAGTGCTGTTCCAATCTGCAGTTGGTGAGACGCAGTAGGCAAGTCCCGGGACAAGATTTGTGCAGTTTGCGTTGATGGACGGATTGATAGCCTCAAAGAGCGATAAGGTTATTGTGTTGTTGACCACGATGAGACTGCAATCATTACCCGTGACGACAGTGTAGTATTTACCACACTGAGTAGTGGATTGAAAGGCTAGATGCTTGGTGCTGCAACCGTAGCAGTTGCATAACTGCTGTTTGAGTGCCTGTAGCTCCAGCGATTGTTGTTCCATTATATAGAGTACCAGGTAGACCAATGCAAACTGACTGCCCTGCGATGAGATTGGTACAGTAGTTATTGATGGATGGGTTCCAGGCTGTGAACTGTGTGAATGAGATGCTACTATCGTTTGTAATAGAGGCGCAGGTATCGCCAGTTACAACTGTATGAGTGATACAAGGCTGAGGAAGACATAGCGTCGCACCGGCTACAAGTTTTGTCAGCTCACTGATAGGATGAGTAAGTATTTAAGCTCAAACACATTGAGCATGCCAAATCTCGGATAAAGATGAGGAAAGGGTGGATTTTATAGAGTCTGACTTTGACGTACCTTGAAGGTTGGAGCAATCTGGCAGCAGACTATTCATATTAATGAGGGCCCCAGTAGAAACACCTTTGGCTTTAGAAATTGCTATGCAATTGTCTCCAGAGGCCACGGTATAGGTATTTCCCGAATAACAAACATTCGAGGTTGTAAAATTGTTCGGGGCGTAGCCAGGAATGGCTGTAACATTGGTCGGGTTCACGGGTACAGCCGTTGGGAATGACACACCACAAGTCTTCTGAATAGTCGCCCACTCTGTTGCCATGATCGAATAGTAATAGCTATACGCTGTTCCTTGAAGTTGCTGATAGAGTGACAGAACACATGGTGAGCACAAGACACTAGTTGGTAGACTTGTGGCAGCCGTATAGTTGGTGTATGAGGCAGAAATATTGGCAAGTTGTGCTTTTTTAATGTCAGACATAATGTAAAGGGAGTAGAGCTTTGAGGATACAGCGACGTACACATGCAAGATTTTCCAGTTTTCGAATCCGTCAGACATGTGAGGTTATAACTCGACCAGTACACATCTCCAAAGTATGTCGCTGGATATCCAGACCACGGCTGCGGCTGTCCCGCATAGGATGAAGCCACGGAATTATGATACTTTGCTATAGAAGAGCTACAGGTGGACGAACATGATGATGTGAAATCCGAATCATCGAGCTGATAGAAGTAGTCGGAAACAGCTATACTCACCAAACTCGAATTGCATTGAACGGTACTTTGCAGAGCATTACACAAGCGGTTGAAAGAGCCACATTTGTTGAATTTGCAACTGTTCCATTTTCGAAGACCTGGAACTGCGCAAAAATACCAAAGTGTAAAGTGACGATAGTACGAAACCAAAGACGGGAAACCGAGTCAACATTTTGATGCCACAACTCCGGATGTCGAGAAAGTTGAGAACTCAAATCAATCAAAGAACATAACTATGGAGGGGCTCGAAATAAGCTTTGATGTACAGATAGCAACTCCCCGCAGCCGCTGAAATTGCATTCTTCACAGCCCGTTTTTCCACCATCCTTGTTCCAAATTCAGGGGCGAATGCATCGGATATCGAGGACCCCCTGATGAACAGCTTTTACGGAGATTAATCGATAAAGAACCTTGCTGCCTCGGCTCTAGCTCTCATCTCATTGTCTTTTCTTTGGTAAGGCGCGGCACAGTATACTAAGCTACATTTATAATTCTATGCAAAGTCGACCATCGAGAAGTTGATAGATAGTGGTTTGGAGAAGAATGGCGACCTACCTTCCACCAGGCTGGACCGCTGAGCAGCTTGAGTCAGCCACACTTTCCGACATCCAGCAATTACCTCCAGACGTAAGTATCTTCCTCCCTCCCTCTTTCTATTTCTCAACTAACTCGTCATAGACTCTACACAAATTGGACCTCAATTACATGTCATCCGCAGATAATTCGGCGCGAGACCTTGTCCTCACAGCCCAACTTACCGAATCCCGCCGTCTCGAGCGCATTTCCCTTGGTCTTCCCCCCGCCCCACCAAAGACCAAACCCGAGCGCGACCCATACGTACAAATTGTCGAAGATGAGCGATTCATGGACTTTGGATATCTATGTTTCCGTACGACGTTTGCTGATGATGCGAGGTGGGAGAAGTGGCAAGAGAACTTCGATGCGGGGTTGGAGGGGGGTTTGGTGGGGTGTGCTGGTCGGGAGAGGGTTGCGGAACGGTTGATGGTGATATTTGTTGACGATAGTGATTTAGACGGTGTGGGTTTTTCGGATGTCGCCAAGGCTTTTGCGGATGTGAAGGAGAATGAGGATTTTGGCCCTGGGTTGGACGTTGGGATGTGTTTGATGCTTGATGAGGAGGCTATGGCTTCATTACTGGAACCTGTTGAGGGCAAAGACCCGTGGGTTTGGGCTGTGGATGTGAGCTATGATTTCGATGGTGCGCAGATGGAGGATGGATACCCGGGACGGTTCAAGGTCGCCATTGATTCTTTGATCTCGGACCTTTGGCCATTGCTTGCTGGCTCAAGTATGCAGCCAAAGAGTCTCTGGCAACCTGAAAATTCGATTTGGAAGAGTGCGATTCAAATCGCGGAAAAACTTGGCATTGGAACTCGGAGAGGTTAATGAGCTGATTTCACTTGGCACAATAAAAAGCGACACCTGCTTGTCTTTGATTCGGAATACAATAGAAGTCAGGGAAGTCTACCCTAATGTCCGAGGAGTCTTGGAACTTGGCTCAGATAGCTAACGGAAAGACTTGTACGAAGCCTTCTTTACCTATAACTTTAGGTCCTCCTTTTACCAGTGTGCCTAGCCATTGGCACTTTGGGGTTCTTCATCCTAGTCTGCGAAGCAAAGTTGCTTGCACATATGATCCATATTCTTATCTCAATCGCGATTTGAACATTTAACATGATTATACGCGTGCGGCTCTACGGAAGAAGAAGAAGCAGGAAAATCTTCCATCCACTTTTTCAACCACAAGGCAAATATATATACTAATTATATTATATCCTCATTTCAACATCACACCACTCACCAATAAGAATATCCATGTAGCCAAACTGATACTGCCAAAGATTCCAGCTAAGGCCTCCTGGGCAGTCAGGGTACCCGATAAGTCGTTCCAACGACTCAGCAACACAAAAACCATCTTGGTGATGTCTGTGTCGCAGTCTCAAATACAAGGTGGTACAGAGAAGGTGGTACGGTGAAGGTGCTTATTATCATGACGTAAATCAGACTGATTGCCAGTAACTTGGCAAGATATTCAAGATCGCGAAAACGACGAAAAATAAGATTCGAGAGCGATACGATGCAGCTAGACACGAAGTATCATATTCTCCTTCTTGGAGGCACTGGCATCAGCGGGTTGATGTTCACGAGGCTGCGCTGGAAGCTGTTCATACATTAATTCTCTATTTTCGGACGCCTTCTAAGATTCCCAAAGATTTATCCTCGAATCCAAGATTGTCGGCCATTCAAGGCGAGCTTGGGAATGAGGAAGGGTTGAAGAAAGCTGCTGCTTGTGGTGCGGATGTATTCTTATCGTTTGCTAAACCTACTCTAGGCAATCGAAACGGGACTGTAAGATTCTCAGCCATAGCCTTGAGCTCAACTCGACGGCTTCACACTCTGCACCTGAAGATACCACCTCGATTAAATGGTGGGTCTCCAACTGCTATATCAAAGTCTTTGGCGGAGATGCCTACATGGAGATCAAGAGCTTCACGGAAGAGAGTATGGCTTTGGGAGACCATATTGTTTTAGTGTGATCTCTCTGGGGCCGATGTCTTCTAGTGGGTTAGAAACCTGCTGAGTATTTTGGGTGTATTGCCGTTGGAGCTGCGAGATGGGATGGGTTGTTGCTTGGCAAAGTGGCGTGTGGACTTTATAACCGAGCTCGGTAAAGCTGTGTATTTTGATGCTCTAGGGAACTACATAGTTTCATTCAGCCCCAAATATGAGACCCAATAGTCAATCAAGCCTCCAAGGAAACGAAGTGAATGGTAATTTCAATAATGGAGGACTTTTCTCGATTTGGTGGTGTATCGGAAGATTGGAATATCTTCATTGCGGCAAATCCACGGCCTCAGATACCTCCTGATGTGACCCCTGCTCAGCTACAGCATATGACAAATGTGGGCAGAGAATCAGTTTCGCGGGAGATACTCAGTACAGTCACTAGTAATAGTTCACCCAGACGCCTTAGCGGACTTCATCGTAGCTTACATACAACTAGCCGAGATCAAGACACGCGATTTCACCTATGCCTCGACGGATGAGCAGTCCATTCCCTTGCGAATGTATACCCCTTAAATAACACGAAATGATGGTAAACTCCCGGTGTTCATCTTCTATCATAGTGGTGGGTACTGCTTTGGCACACTGTCCAGTGAAGACGGGTTCTGTTCATGGATTATTGAGAAGGTCGGAATCATCGTCGCCAATGCCTGCTACCGTCATACCCCCGAGTGGCAGTGGCCTGCCCAGAGGGAGGACGCATTTAGTGTTTTGAACTGGGTCTTTGGCAATATAAATGCCATAGGTGGAGACGGTGACAAAGTTCTTGTCGGAGGGAGATCGAGTGGATCAAACCTTGCAGCTGGAATTACTCTTCGAGATAACGAAACAGTAAGTAGTGTGTACTGGCCGAGATCAGGTATATCATGACGGTTTGAACCACTGCTTAACCCGCGGTCAGGCTCAGCCACTGCCGTGAAAGCTGACTTAGATATGTTGTCGTCCTCCCCCTCCCGATTATCCTGCACTTGTCCTTGCTTTTGATCAACCATGATGGCCGTAGCAGCTCCAAGGTTCGAAAAGTTGGAGCGAAGGCTGATCAAGACAAAGTATAGTTCTCGCTGACTCACTCTCCCCGAGTCAATTGGATACTACTTCCGGTACTTCACCGAGCTCTGAAGTTGAGACAACAGCGGTTCAAAAAAAAACTAGAACTGATTTTGCAGAGGTGGCTCTCCTAAGTACTGGATGGACTCTCCAGGGACAGGGGGTGCTTGTCGAGGGGATGGGACGGGGAAGAGAGTGAGATGGCATAAAATTGGGATATTTGGGGGGGCATAGCTGAGGCCATATTGTACAAGATTCGAAAGCTTCGGGAATGTGGCCAACGGAAGAAATCCCTTGGATGAATGAATGTGTCTGCAATGAGAGCATAACAACCATTCTGATATAGCGAAACAAAGTACGACGCGTGAGTTGGTCAATCGGAGGCTTTGAAAATTGAAAGGTAGATATTAGCCATTGTAGGTTGCCTTCTTCCAGGTATTATAAGTTGGTTTGTGTGCTCGAGAAAGGATGTCACAAGGGTTCAGTTATCTATAGAAGCCGGTGCTTGGTCGAGCGAAGAGAATTAGAGACGACTCTAAGGAGCTGCCAGGCTTTCTCACCGTAGTGGTCTTTCGGGACCAGAGGACGCTCAACGACCGCGGCAGTCTTCTAGCTATGAAGTGCAAACAATTTCAGCCTAGAGACTATATGAATTTCTGTCCTTCTCTGCAACTCCATTCGTTAAACATAGTCCTGTCTTCGAATCACAAAAATCTTGAAGGATGTCATCAATCGGGTCACAATACCCACCGATCCAGAGGAGAAATCTGTTTACAGCTCGGAGTGGCTGGTTGCGGTAGTATTGACTCAAACTTATGGCTATATGATCGAGAACGGCAGAGACTTTGTAGTTATTAAAAAGGACGAAAAAGAAAGAGCGAACGACGAACGACGCCACTTTCTTGTACTCCGCTAAAGCGGCGACCGGCCTATACGCGCGTCTTGCTCGATACAAAGGGTCGCGGTTTCCGCATGAGAGCTTGCCGTTTGGTCGTTTATTGTGTTATTATCTGATCTTCATGAGAACCTTGACTGGTAGAGTAAATCCGGACATGGCGCAATATCAATGCGATTTTAAGAATTTCAATCTTCTCTACTCTAACATCAACGCACTAAATAGAGATGCTAGTGAGGAACTATATAGCTAGAAAAGCCATGGAATAACCCATATCCTTTGCTCGCGAATGATAATACAGCAAACTCCCTTCAATGTGACCATCACTTGGTCTCAAAGCTGTACCTCAGCCATCCTGATAATGCGTTCAAGCTCTCCCACCTAACAGCCTCGTCCTTTTCCTGCATCAACTCCATAACTCTCGTCTTCAGACCGAGCTTCTCCAACTGAGATCTCTTCTCGGGCACCTCCTTCACCAAGCATCCCACATCATTGCATGCAATTGCAAGTACTTGCTTGTCTTGCTCCCATCCTTTGCCCATAATCTCGGCAAGCTTTTTAGGAAGTACTCCCTTCTCATGCTCAAGAATTCTGCGAGCATTCTCAGCCCAGAACGTTGGGCTTCTGTGAGGTGGCGACCATCGCAGATGTCCCGAGTTGACTTCTGCAGCGTACTCGTCGAATGTGGTCTGAGTCTTCGTATACTCGTCGAGCATCTCGCTGAGGTTCTGCAAGTCCTCTAGAAGGTCAGGATCCGAAAGATGACGTCCGTTGATATTTTGCAGAAGAGCAGGAAGTCTGGCAAGAACAGCAGCAGGCAGCAATGTAGCCCGATTTGTCGAGAGAAGGTTGTAGAGGGACGAAATAAGGAGTCGCGTAGTTTTCTCTTTGGGAGATAATCTCAACAACTGGGTATAAAGCGGAACGATATCATACTCCCTGCTGGATGTTAGCTCAATCGTAAAGCAATAAACCAATGGACATACTCATCAAGACCTTCTCCAATGTCAGCACCTTCAAAACTGAGCTGCCAATGCACTAGGAGGACATGATAGAGCAACTGTAAGCCAACTCCACCACCTATAGTGCCCTCAATCCCACTTCGCATGCTAGCAGCACCGCTCCACAGGGTTGAAGCAGAATCGCCATTTGAGACACCAGCCGCAGCTTTCAAAATGCTGACCAAAGGACCAACTGTCTCCCGTCTCTGCTCCCAGAATATGTGTCTCGACTTCTTGCTGCGTAGTAAAGCAGAGTATTCCAGTACTGCGATATCTTGCAAGCCTCCATCAGTGACCAATGTCAACGTCGATAGGTATGTGAATAGTCGGGGAATCGCAGCGGCTTCCTTCTTCGAGAATGCTGGAGCACCAGCGATCATGCTTGTGAGAACAGTCGATGTGAGCAATGGTATTGGGCTCTCGGGGTCATTCGATTGGGACAGGAGGGGTACTAGAGGACCATACGGATCTGGGTGCTCAGAAAGCGCCTTCGCAAGTGCTGGGATACCTGTGATTCGTTGGTAAGAGGAAATTATATAGTAGAGGGTTGATTTCTCTACCATCAAGCAAGTCGCCCAACAAGACCAAGATGTATTGCACCACATCTCCACGCTTCACAGCTGACTCTAAGACGCTGGGCTTTCCATTACCACCCACGAACAGCGTACGGTATCCATCTAGATCGCGTTCGACTACCTCTTTTCGCTGCTCTTTCCTGACCTTATCCACAGCTCTGATCTTGCTCAATTGGTCGTCGCTGATCGTGCCAGCTCTGGAACAGCCATCCCAGGGAATTGGTCGACTGCGAATGTTGTTCTGGAGCGAGGCGAGGTATGGAGGAGGGTCCAAAGACATCTTTACTGCGTTCCTCAGCTCCTTGGATGTGGAATATGCGGAGAGAATTTGGGCTTACGACAAAAGCAGTGGCAGGATGGAGCTGTTGTTGATGGATGAAGCTCTTATCGAGAAGGCGCTAGCGGCTCATGGCCTTGTCGCCTCCGGCAGAGTCCCAGAATCTCTAAAAACATCGGAAGTTTGAGAAGCTCCTTCCTCACATTTTTCAAATAATATAAATATGAATCAATACGTGATGAAAGCGAGATTTCTAGGTATGCCCGCAGTTTCAAAAGCTTCTTTCCAGCTCACATGTCATTAATTCTGGAATTCCTGCTCATAGGTAGACTCGCTCTACGAAGGGTAGCCTCTCTTTCGATGCATCCCAACTCGACCTCACTCTACTCCAATACTCAATAGCTTGGGAACTTCTTCCAGTCCAATTGACTTACTGCTTGACTGGCTTTTACCGTAATTTTATGATCGACCATAGCAACCAGCACAATTATACCGAGTAGTTGAAGCTTTGAAGTGAGAATGGATCCTAGCTTGTTTTCATCTCACAACTAGCTCTTATACCGGATAGGTTTGATTTGAAATTTCGAGTACCATTTTATTGTTGGTGAATATCTACAAGGGGCCTCCATTACTCCGGAAACCCTCAGCCTGTGCAGCTCTCCCAGCAAAGGCAAAGTGTGTGGCAGGGACTTTTCTGCAACTGATCAATACTCAGACAAAAAGTCCTGCACAGAAATAACAAAAGAAGCCAAACTCCAGACTTCCAAGATTCGCACAACGCCAAGCCGACGGGAAAAGCAAGATAGAAATGCAGCGAGCACCAGCAGCTAACTCTGTAGAAAAGACTAACGTCCACCCATGGACATCGCCCAGCGCAAGATCGATGATCCGGCAAGATGTACAGGGATAGAGATCAGAGTCCATAAGAAAGTCATCTGTCTATCATAAGTTCCATTCGTGTCCCATCCAAGTAATGCATTGTTACGGAATATCCAGAGAGCAAGTAGAGCCGGTCATGTACGGATGTCGTCACGTCGTCATTTCTATCGAGCGACCATGTCAAGAGGAAGAGAAACATCAACGCCGAGGCTGAAAGCGTGCTTCTTGGCCCACGATCTTGTAAGGATGGATGCTGGGACATGTTAGAATAGATCTAGACAAGAAACGCGATATAACCTACCCTTGAGAAATTTCTTGCTAGCATACTTCTTGAAGAAGGCTTCATGTGTGACAGGACGGGCAAGGTAATCGACCATGAGCTTGAATACAGGCTCGATTTGGTCCTCAGTGTATCCGGCATAGTGAGCCAGAGTAGGGTCCTACATAACATTAGCAAGGTCAATAGCAGAAGGAGCAAGCTTAACATACCCATTCGCCTCGGTCAAGGATCTTACGGGCCAAGTACATAGCAGCAGCAGCGATATGGCTTGGCAGGTACTCCATGAAGCGGTGGTCGAGAAGACTGATCTCCATAAGATATTTTCCAAGTGTTCGGGTTTGAATGTCATAGTTGTCGGCCTTGGAGATACGTCGAAGGAAGTTCATTGGGTTTGGGTAGCTCAGATCATAGTTGAGCGCAGTCAAGACGTATCGCTCAGCACTGAGGATCTCAGCCTCTGAGAAGCCATCATCGGCGACATGACGGAAGTTGGCGACGTGGGGAGACAGAACTTCTTCGTACTTGGACGCGATAAACATAGCAGTAACACCAACAAGTTGAAGTCGGTCAAGTTGAACAACCTTGGTGGAGAGGAAGCGGTCGATAATGTTGACGGCCAAGAAGAGAGTCTCAGGCAGGAGGTGGAAACGCGTGTGAACCTCGATCAACCAATCGACCAAAATGCCTCTCATCTTCCACTCGAGATCCTCTTGATGGTCCATATACTCGGCGTTGGGCTTTGTGTCAACTTCCAACTTCTTCAGGTACTCGAAGATCTCAACAACATATTCAGCGACCATCAAGGGATCATCCAAGTCTTCTCTGTCCAGATCCTCGACACCCTGGGCGAATTGCTGTGGAATTGATTCCTCCTCAACCTCGGGTTCCAGCTCAGGCTCAAGAATGTTTTCCTTGTACGACTCCTCGATCGTGATCTTCTCCTCAATGTGGATCTTTTTTCTTGATGGCTGCTCATCCTCTGCTGGGGTCTCCTCTTTGATTGACGCGGTGTTTGACGATGTCGAGCTAGTCTTCCGCTTACCTGCGAGGACCCCAGATCCGGTACGCTTTGGCTCAGGCTTCTTGTTTGTATCCTTCGTGCTTAACGCTGATCTCGACGAGTTTGTACGGGACAAATTCTTTTGGACACCAGTTGGTTGAGAAGCTTTCGATACCAGTCCCCCCTTTCCTACATTCTTCTTGCCCTCTACAATCTCTCCCTTGGTCACATTGCTAAGATCGTTCAACGCGGCACGCTTTCGAAGGGGTTGGTTGGCTGTAGCTTTCTTTGATTGAAGGGGCTTCTTTGCACCACTCGTAGAGTCCTCACTGAACGCAGCCGACTTGGATCGTGTCAACCGTGTTGTTCCCACTGCACTGTTCTCGTCATTCTCGTTGGTGACGGCCCGACGGCCAAGAGCTGCTCTACTCTGTATGAAGAGTCAGTATGCAGAAAAACACCCAAAGGTGCCTGGGAACAAGAATAATTTCCGTACAAGTCCACTTACGGGAGGCATGATCGTGTTTCGTTGTATTAATAATTAGGTATCCCTAGGGAGTGGAGGTTGGGTGTGGGTATCTGATTCAAGGTCAGTACAACGCGATATAAAACGTGGATAATCGCGTCTTGAAGGCGAAATATTAGGCGTAACGACGCGATAATGAATGATCGAAGGGACATATGGCGGTTGGATACATACATGAGATGAGGTATGACCCAAGGAGAGCTCAGGGTGGGTGGAAATGTCGAGGTACAAGTTGGTCGTAGGATATCAACAATGTTGATGGGCAGACTGAGATTGATGGAGGGGCGTCCGCAGGTACTCAAATGCGTCGTGAAACACTTGAGATGACTGGGACTGAAGAAGTAAAGACGTGTTTTCGGATTGGAGGCGGATTGGTAGGAGGGTTGTTGTTGTCTTTTGGAAGAAGAGGTATGAAGTCGAGAAGAAGACGAGGACTTGGGCAAGGGAGCTTGGAGGTGTCTCTGTTATGGGCTGGGCTTGGCGCGACTGTGGGTCCCTGCGAGAAAATGCAAGGCAAACTTGGATGCCGCGAGAAAAGCGTGATGTAAGGGCGACAAAGAAGTTGAGAGGTCGAGTTAGAAGCGTGTCAAGAAAGGATATCCGAACTGAACTTTTGGCAATTCCATACAATTGATTTGAGTTGCATTGACAAAGTTCTGGTAGTAGGTAAAGAAGAATTCATGAGGAGGGTGGGCCACATTGTTGACTTGCACCTGCCTAGCAACGAGCCAGCAACCCGTCGGGACACCAGGTCTAGCGGTGGCTCAATGCCGGCGCGCTCACCAGCCACAGCTCACTAGTGCTCCTCAAATTCTAAGACCTCTCGATATTGGACGACGACGCCATTGTCCAGCCTCATATAACCATCCCAGGGCACCCAACTCTGGTGGACGGGTCAATTGAATCTGGCCGTTATGTTACAACCACGATTACTGCTGCGGCAGTCCCAGAAAACCTCATGTCAATACCTTTCGATACGAAATACACTTCCCCGGTACTATGCTACAGCCGTTGACCCCGTCAAGGCGGAGGCTACTTCGCAAACAGCAGCAACTCCAGGGTTTGCACCACCTCCGACAGTTGAGACCAGCTCTACATTTCAAATGCGGACATATAAGCCTCGAACTCCAGGTGTACGCCATCTGAAGCGTCCCATCAACGACCATCTATGGAAGGGGAGACCATTTCTGGCATTGACATTTGCAAAGAAGGGCCATGGAAAGGGAGGGAGGAACAACAGTGGGCGAGTGACAATCAGACATCGTGGTGGTGGACACAAAAGAAGGATACGGACCATTGATTTCCAGCGAATGACTCCCGGAAAGCATACTGTTGAGCGCATCGAGCATGATCCAGGACGAACTGCGCACATTGCATTGCTCAATGAAGAAGCTACGGGGAGAAAGAGCTATATTGTAGCTGCTGAGGGGATGAGAGCTGGAGATGTTGTTCAAAGTTACAGAGCTGGTATCCCTAAGGACCTTCTGGAGAGTATGGGAGGATTTGTGGATCCTGGTGTGTTGGCTGCAAAGACTGCTTGGAGAGGTAATTGTCTGCCACTTCACATGATTCCAATTGGAACCATTATCTACAACGTTGGTTCGACGAAAGGGAAAGGTGCCGTCTTCTGCCGAAGCGCAGGCACCTACGCTGTTGTTGTTTCCAAAGATGATGCAACTACTAGCGGTGGAAACAAATACGTCAACGTCCGTCTACAAAGTGGCGAGGTACGAAAAGTAAGCAGAGATGCTTGCGCTACAATCGGTGTAGCCAGCAACCCTCACTACCAACATACTCAGCTGGGTAAGGCTGGACGAAAGAGATGGCTGAATATCCGTCCTACCGTCAGAGGTCTTGCTATGAACGCCGGTAAGGACTTCCTCTTCAAGCTTAACCCAACCTCCCAAGAGATACTGACATCTTATAGCTGATCATCCGCACGGTGGTGGAAGAGGAAAGTCTAAGGGTAATGTCGATCCTGTCAGCCCTTGGGGTATGCCTGTGAGTACTTGCTTCGCTACCGATTAACTCTAAATTGTCGCTAATTCTTCTTAGGCGAAAGGAGGTTACAAGACTCGTAAGGTTAGGAAACCAAATAAGTGGGTTGTGACGGCACGAGAGAGGAATCACGGGAAGCGAAGAGTCAAGTAGAGACATGTTTGTACTCTAGTCTCCGTGCTCTGGAAATTCTTTCCAAGATCAGAGATCATCATGTACAAAAGAAGGACGTTAGATACATGTACCAGTACAAGTACATGGAAAATGTAAGATTCTGTATGACTGGCATCATAAGCACTCTTTTACCAACACGGTGAACACTACCAGCCGAGGCAAATGAATCACCCACGCATCATGCCAACGGCTCAAACCCAGCTTTTCCGCGGACGGAATGCCCGTTTTCCAATCGACTCAGCTAAGATCATCTCCTTTCCCATCCTCGTGCCATCACAACCATCTTATCCTGACCAGGTTCAATCTGCAAGGCTTCGGAGCCCCAGCTGCACATGATAGGCGCAAATACGGCCAAGCCTTCAACTCGGGTAAGCCATGATCCTGTGCAACGCCAACTACTCACACCCTTCCAGAAGACCTCACTCTCGGATTCTATTGCACGCACCCGATGATCCCGGCGTCGAATCCGGAGGAGGAGAGAACGATGTGCAGATGAAGCGGCAGAAGAACTCAGAATAGTGGAGAATCACATTTTCACGCGTCTGTCTGCCTGCTTGCTCGCTCGCGTCTCAGCCATACCATGGCTTCAACTCTTTTTAATCTCAGATATCCATGCATAGTAGTATGCATGCTACGTTCCTACCTCGAGAGTCTCCTATTCTCATTCGTCTATGTAAAGTTCGCGACCAGAAACTGGGAACAGAGCAAAATCACCAATGTCACGTCTTGCAAAAGTACCGTTCCCTCACACACATCCTCTTACTCCCACGTCTAAACATTGCTCGCAGCTACATGCTCTAGTCGGTTCCCCAGAGCTGGGATCATTCACTGGATGGGAAGTGCTAGCTCATGCGCGGGGTTTCCATATTTAGAAGTCAGAGATGGGTTCGAAGTATCTTCGTTTGATTGTGCGGCTGCATGAAGTGGTGATCGAATAGTATACAAATATCGTAAAGCGGCCCAATGGCGCGGTAGGGCTGGGTTGTTTTCAAGGGATCTGAGAGAAAGTATCCTTGTTTCCTTGCCAGTTGTGTCGTCCTCGTCATGGCAGACGGCCCGGCAGCACGAGCAAGATTGAGATTGAACGATCTGTCATCCATGTAGAGGAAGCCCTAGGTACGATGGAGGGGAGAGAGTGAAGAAGGATCGTGGTATAAAAATAGTATATTCGTCATGTAGCAATTCTTCTATGTGTCCATCAGCGCCCAAGTTTTGCAGTCGCCAAGAGTGGGAATGCCCAATCCGTAATCATATCCTGCATAATGAATTCTATCCAAACCTTCGCCGTCCTGACCTGACCCAATCCAAAGGCCCCAGTTATGTCTGTTGTACATACAAATCGTAAATACTGCGCCTAGTCAAAATGAGAAACGAATGGTATCTTAGTCTTTTACACAATGGTAGGTATTCTGCTTCTCCAGAGCAGTTTGCAATTTCCCCGTCCCAGTGCTTTCCCGAATATGTAAACGCCGCCTTCGATTCATTGCAGATCATCCAATATTTGCCCTGCTTCCCAAGAATCCTTTGACAATTGAGATTGAGTGAAGATAATCGAATTATGTCTATGAGCCGCCTTCCCATGCAATGTCCCTGTTTATTATTAGATCTTTGAGTGCTGAATTCGGATTTGGAGCGTTGTGACTTACATTGCATCCATAGGCCCGAGCCCTAGCAACTGCCGAAAGACTCCTTCGCCTACAGGAGTCAACCCTGACGTAGGTTGATTGCTCATCTCCCAGCCATGTGGGACTTCAAAGCCCCTACCAGGTGTCTCCGGCATGCTGAAGTCTGGGGTCATACCGGTCGATGGTATATTACTGTAGTCTGGCTGTGTCGAAAAGAAGGATGACATCGACCGGCTGTCAGCAGGAGGCCGGTTCTGATGTGAGGAAGCAGGACTGGTTTCATAAGATACAGCTCCTGAATTAGATTGTCCTTGTTTTAGGTTTGGCCGCGAATCTGATGGTGTTGAGGCATTTGGTGTAGGCCGGTTTGAAGACGATTGTGTCGTATCTGGAGATAGTCCCGTATCTGCACCATTGCTACTATCGCTGTTGCCATAGCTATGCAAGTCCCCAGATCCGTAGGCTGCTGAACGATGAATGTCGCCGATAGCCAAACCCTGAAGGTTTCGCTGTACTTCGTTCCCAGAATCTGTAGCTGCGTGGTCAGGAAGTGGCATCCAGTTCGTTTGATCTCCAAAGGCTTCACTCCTCGAATTCGAAGCTCCCGCTGAATTCGGCTCTGCTTCGCGCCGGAACTCATTCTGATTTTCATTGGTGCCATTTGGGTTTGTTTCGTCTCCCATTGGGACTTCCCCTAGAATCTTTGTGTATATGCATTCATTTCGAAAGGTGTTTGGGAGCCCGTTGGGGCCTTGTCCAAGTTTTGGCATTGTTGCACTTGAAATACCGAGCTACTTCTTGTTAGCATGAGCGTTCACAATATACGATTAAACCTACATTATCTTCACTGTATGCAAAGACGGACTTGTACTTTGGATTGCGCATACCAAGACCCTCCAAGTCAACATCCAACTGCACTAAGAAGGACTCTGTCAATGGGTTCTTCCTCTTGAGAGCATTCATAGCAGATAGAAGGAATCTGAGTGAGTCTGCTGTCTGGCTGTCATCCGGTCGACTCTTGAGATACTGAACGAAGACTCGTGCAGCTACGTATAGGCAGAAGGAGATGAACGGGTTTGTCTGTTGAAGATTAGCCTCCAGTGTAGCGAAGTAAAAGAGAAAAACAAACAGATGAGAGATCTAAGTGAGAGACTAGACGCATGATGTTTGCGATTTCGTTAGCTGCTGTAATGCACCGCACTTTACTCTCAGCGCTGATAGATGCGGGAAGATGATTCTTGTCTGCCTTGTAAATTGCAGCTTGATGCAAGCAGATCGTCGATGTGTGGATATTCATGTTCGTGAACACAATATTAGGATTGTTGAGGCCATTCGGAAGCTTCAAGTGTGATGGCATAGATAGCGATGTGTTGAGAAGAATATTGTCCATATTCCTGTGGCGCTTCCAGAACTCTCCATTCAAATCACCATCTCTGCCGTCGGAATCTGGTCGATGAAGATGAATCAAGTTCCGTCCAAAGAGACAAGCCATCAGTACAACACCACCAAACGACGAAAGTTTGGAAGCGCCCGAGGGGGACATGGAATCGTTGAGAGATAGGGTGCGCTCCGGTTTGCTCATATTAAAGGCCTCTTCCGAAGCGGGCATGTCTGTCAGGATGTCTTTTTCGTCGATAGACATTGGCCATCCTGTGCCAATACTAGCATAGCGGTCTTCGCAGAATGCGTACCAGAATGTACGCCGCCTTTCCTCTCGTTCCGTCCAATCTCGGGGAGCAGGGAGACATTGCTTTACATCCAGGCCAGCTCCATCAAGTCGATGTAATCCCATCCTTGGTTGTGTTAGCTCATATACAAAATCGAGAAAAGAAAAAGTTCATTTCACTCACATCTGACACATTCGAATAGCAGCTCCTGTGCTCATCCAGGCTCGAGGGAAAGACATCATCTTAAACTCGTAGGAGGCAAGCAGGGCATGCGTCTGGGCATGTGCAATGGAAATGATGTGTTCACCATGACCTTTGAGGGCATCCGTCTCCATGTACTTGCGAGCACGGTGATAGAAATGATCTTTCAGGTCCATAAATTTGTCGGCGACGGTTGCAGCAAGTGTCCACATAGCATAACGAAGCGCCACAGGAGGACGTTGACTAGGTGCTCTGTGCGATTGTCAGTACATTAGCTGAGATGCGTTACATGTTTAGAAATCGGGATAGGCTAGCTCGCCACAATTGGAGGGCAGTACTGCAGAGAATTGACAGAGACATGCAGGAGAAGTGTAAATTTGAATCTGGACATGATGCGCAATAGCGAAAGAACCCGATACCCGCTGCCTCCAGAACCGAAGTGTAACGGCGAATGGCATATAAGAAAGACTATATTCACGTACAGGTTCATTGCTGCAAGATACCGATATTTGTGGATCATGGGCACTGAGGGATGGATTTTGTCGAAATATATCTGATGTCTGAATTGTAGATAGTATGAGCACACATTCCATCATTTTGCATGGGGACGTACAATTCATCAATGGTGTCTTGAGGAGGCAGGGGCTCTTCCAGACCAAGCCCAATCATTTCCCATGTGAAGGTGTTATCATCCAAACCCATGCCCATATTCATATCCGCCGTGAAAGCCATATCAATAGGCGGTTGAGGCGATTCTCCGTTGAACGCCCACCGATCTGCATCTGCTCCGCTCCCAAGATTTATTGTAGGGTTCGAAATGTTGAAATCGCTCGCAGGGACAGGTCGGAGACCAATTCCACTGACGTTTCCCGATCCATTAGAGAAACTCTGGGGAATTTCTGGCGTTGGAGGTACCGGATCCTGCGTCTTCAATAAAGTCTCAACTTGCTCTAGAAAAAATCAATTTAGTCTTGCTCATGGGAAAATCGCCGTTCCATCTCCGCAAGCATGAAGCACTTACTGAGTCTCTCTTCCAATGCCTTCACATAGCCTCGCTTTGGACCGGACTTTCTGCGTACTTCGTCGTAGGCGCAACTATGTCCTAGTCGTGTGCATGTCGAGCAACTTGGCTTCGTGCCGTCGCATTTGAGCTTCCTTTTCCTACAAATGATACACGCTATTCTCTTTGGTTTTGGTACATTCGTATCTCCTCCACTCGCATGGCCCGCTGCTTCATTTCCATCTCCTGAGGGGCTCCGCGCTCGTTTGTTCCGTCCCGCATTCCCTGTCGGACGAGAGAGGTCGTTGAAGTAGCCGTCTGGTGGTGTATTCGAGCTCGTAGACATATTTCAAGCCTTTGCTGTAAAAACGGAACAGAATCCCAGTTCTGGCCACTGGAGTATCAATCTCCAAGCGGTGCTTGTTGCGAAAGTCGTGTTGAAACTGGTCTAGAAGAATAGTAATCAACTTCCAATTGCGCTGTGCCGCTCGACGTAGTGGGCCACTTCCGTGCGCGCTTCTGGACTAAGATTCTTTCTCTTGAGTTTGACAATCTGTATTCCCAGCTGTCCCTGTCACATAGCTATTTGCTGGATATTCTTGATCAGAATGCAGTGCTGGACCTGAGCTTGATTATCTGAGTATTGCAGATAAAGCCCGGCGTTCAGGAACAAGAGGGGATGAAAGCCGGCCGGTGTCTGTGCTCAAAATAGCCTCTTGCAACTTCAAATGAAGCCAACTACTTTCGGTAAAGTGTAATAGACTCCTCGATGTTGAGAATGATAAAATGGAGAATGGTATGCTCATCAATTCATCGGCAGCTGATGAGCGTAAATGGAAGAAATGGATGGTGGCCTGAGTTAAAACGCGAGGAACGCGATAGAGTAAAGTAAAGAAGGTCTGGGGGCGCTTTTAGTTTTACTGAACGTGCAGCATACCACAGATAGTAAAGACCAGGGTCGATAGTGTAGTACAGGTAGTGTGCCCAGGGTCCACCTGAGCAGCTGCCCGCTGCCAACGGGTATGGTTGTGGTGGTAATTCTATTGTGGCAGTGTCACTGGCGCAAATCACAAGTATTGTATGCACACATCTTCCTCAATCCCAAGCATCCCATGTACATAGCTGTGATTCAGACGGCACGGCTGATGCAACCTCAACGCCATAACGACGAGGAGTGGAAGTCAAAGGTGCAGTAGAATGGCCTAATCCCCAGGCACCAGCGGAATCTGAGTCTGATTCCGTAAGCTCGACAACCTCGACCTCACGCTCTTGCAACACATGCATCAACTTGATGCCACTTAGCTCAGCCTTGCGGAGAGCTTTTACCAATCAATCTCGGGCGGTGAAAATCGTGTGGACTCTGAGCAGGCTTGGATCGACCCACCCTCAATCGGCCTAATATTCAAGCCGACTCCATTTCCACCCCCTTTCCCTCGCTTACCCAATCCAGCGCCAAAGCCCAAGGTGACGTCTCGCCACGAGGCCTGGTTTGCCTGGACAAAGGCCATGGAACTATCTGATCACCGAGGTTGCTGCTTGCAGGACAATCGATGCGAGTACACAAACCGTATTTCAACAACGTGGCTTCTTCCTGGCTCCGTCAACAATGAAATGCCGCATCATTGGATACCAGTACAGTAGAGTTTGTGACCAGTTGGCCGCTCCTTGAGAGAGAGAGCGTTCTGGGATGATTCATACAGTAGCAAAACCCCTTCCAGGAGATCTACACGTATCTAGCTGCGTCTTGTTAGGAAACTTAAAAGCTTTCGAAAATTACGAGAATCGTGAAGGCAAAAGCAAGCCTCTCAACTTTTGCTGGTTCATTTGATCGGGTAATGACGGCCTTTGCCGAGTCCTGGTAGAGCTTGATCAATTTGTTTGACTACTGTTTGTATGATTCAACTTGGCAGCTCTTCCGCTTCTTCTGATGACTTGAAAAGTGGTTAAATAAATAGAACTACTGGGATCCAAATCCACTTCGTAAAGGGAACGGTCTCGGCTCCAATTACCATTGCTATGATACACAGTAGGAAAGGTATCTTACAAGACTCTATCTGCCTGTATTGCATTGTGAAAAGGTACATGCGTTACTTTCTATCAGGATCGACTCCAATAATTCGAAGACTTCCAAGATCCGTGTAGGCCAGCCAGTACCTACTCGGGTGCCAAGCTACAGCTGGGCAAGAGCCTGCTGTTTTGATACTGTGAACATACTCGCCAGTCTCAGTGTGCGCGATCTCGAGTCCTGATCCCTCCTCACTTCCACCAACAATGAAGCTTCCATCGAAACTAAAGGATATATTCCTGACAGGTCCGGTCATGTCGATTAGCGTCCTTTGACAGATCCAGTCTGTGGTATCCCAAAGTGCAATGATCGAGTCGGATCCTCCAGTGGCAAGAAATCGAGCCGTTGGCTGTAAATCAACAGAGATACAAGACGAAGTATGGCCATTGAGAGTGAATGCGTTGCTAGGGTCAGATTTTGAGTAGAAGATTGGCTCAAATTCTGGGTACGAGAGGATCTTGATTCTACCTTCCCCTGTCGTCACGAATATTTTTTTGCCGCTGTGACAGAATGTGATCTGGTTCGTCTGTATGGACTGTTGGTGAGAAGTAATTGGCGTGGATTGAGTGGGTGATAGAACGAAGAGATTATCGGACTAAATGTTGCGTTAGAAGTGCTGCTATAAGGTGCGAAGCGAGTAGTTGTTTTGCTTAACAATAGCTGGCCGAACTTACCTTATTGCCTACTATTAAACTCTCTCCATCAGGGCACCACGCAAGAGTGAATGCATCACCAAGCCCCTTGATCTCGTTTATCACAGCTTTGGTTCGGACATCCCAGAATTTCACAACTCCATCACTACTGACACTACACAGCTCCGCATCTTTGACGGGATTGAACGCTACTTTCTCGATGGGAGCTGTGTGGCCTTTGAGTTCTGTGGAGTACTTCACGTTTTGTCGTTCCGGATTCCAGCTGAAATTGTCAACTTAGAAGGGCTTCCAACTAGTGAAAAAAGGAACTTACACTCGAAGCGTCCGGTCTGCGCCTGTTGCTATTAACGTTCCTAGAGGATTCCACGCAATTGATCGAATGCTACAATAACATTAGCTGACGGTTCCACGGACATGAAATGCATAAGCCAGAGCATTGTATCCCGAGAAAAGCTGGTGCTGCCAATTGCAGCCTTGCTACCTAATCACTCTTATCTGATCACCGCTGGACCCACACGTGACTATATACAGTCCAAACAAGAGTGAAATGGACCCTAAGGACAATAAGACTGCAAGCGTAAAGATACAATGAATTAAACATAGGCAACAGTCTGAGGAAATGGCCATAAAAAGCAGCACATACCCATGAGAACCAACTCCTCGAGATGAGGGATCATGATAGGCTATCGTTCGAAGGCTGCCGAAGTAGCTCGAGAACTTGTCTTTGGAGATACTCTGACGCGCGCGAAGTGGTGCCATGATAATGCGAAGTTAGATGGTTATTATCGAGCTCTCAGAGCCGCAAATGTGGTTAGAAATCGAGATATCGAGCCCTTTGTTGGTGGGTGGTTGCCTGTTCAGTGGTACATCGTAAATTGTCGAAGGGACACCGAGGCTCTATACACTGGGTAATAAGCGCGAAAACACAGACGATGACTCGCAAGGTAATTATTGTTGGAATGAATCAATGGACAATACCGGATACGTTGTATATTGTATTATGACCCTTCACCTCGTAGCTCGCCTCCCATGGCTCGTGGGACCCCTGTGCACTAGTGCGGCACTTACCCGCATGCGGGTGGTCTACTTTGAGCATAAGGTAACATCACTTTATTCTTATCCCCAGCTTCTCCAAGATGCATCACGAAGATACAGATTAGAGCTTCGGCTGCTCTCGTTCGCATTGCCTTGATGTGCCAGCCCAGCTCTTCGGCATGTACTGGCCGATTGGAGCCCCGAGGGTATATGCAGCCAGCAATAGAAAAGCTCCCAGGGACCGCTTTCTGGAATCCGACGATGATGCGGAGTCGCGCGAGACGACCGAGGGCAGCGGATCGCTGGTAGATGCTCCAAGCAATGGGTCCGAAGTGGAAGATGAGAATCAAAACGAGATACCCTCGGGCATGTCAACACCAGTAACGCCAATGACCCCAGGAATCCATCCTCTTGAACACGATACGCAAAAGCACCTCTCTTCGCGGCCAGCCGGACATGACTCTTCAATATCTGGATTGCTTGGGAAGGAACCGCTGCTATCACTGAAGATCTCGAGGACGGGACATCTGTTCGCTGTCATAACGTCCACTTCATTAACCATTTGGCAGACCAAGGTGTGTAATCTCGCACTTGGGCAAGCACACCGCTAACGTCATGCACAGCCAACTGCCATACTAGCAGTGGTAGTCCGGTCGAGGAAATCCTTGAGCACTTACGGCCCCAACGTTTCCCTCCTCGTGCGCCCCGACTCTGCAATATTCGTTGTACAGACGACTTCGGGGTACCTCATTACATATACTCTAGCTACAGATCCTGATGCCCGTGTGTACCGACCCCATTTCGCGAATCACACTAGTGGGCAGACCCGAAGACAGAGTAATTTCAGTGGAGCCCGGAGTCAAGGGGGAGATAGGATCCTATGGGGACCTGGAGAGGGTGGCGGGGTACGGGAAGTTTCGGTACGATTTCGAATGGTAATCAAAGTTGATGCCGGAATTGGGAAAGCGATCGCGCTCGACGATGAACTGGTTGTTGCAACCCAGAAGCCCGCAGCAGTGCAATGTATACGGTGGACTCCTGATAGCGCTGGAAATCAAACGAGCACGGAACTCTTCAGTCGGATGGATTGGCTTCCAAAGAAGACCACAGTAATCGAGATGATCCATGATAGACCGATGAACCTCTCAACGTGGATAACCAATGATGGCAAAGGCTATGCGGTGCAGCGACTGCCCCAGCAAAAAGATCCAGAAGCTCCGACCAAACTTTTCAGGGGCTACTGTTTTCACACTCCCAGTTCACCTGCAAGCAATGCAGTGAAAGCTGCCATAAATGCAAGATTCTCTCTGGTTGCTATCGGCTGCGTGGACGGGACGATCCAAGTCTACACAGCGAGAGACTACGTTGGTAATATACCTGCGTCCCATGTGCATAGGGCCTCCGTATCCGGGCAGTCTTCAGGTCGTATTACTTGTTTATCCTATTCTCCTGATGGATATTACCTTTTTGCTGGCTATGAGAATGGCTGGGCCACGTGGAGTGTGTTTGGAAAGCCAGGTGCCACAAGCTTTGGATCCGATCAGAGAATATCGGAGGAGCATGCAGAAGGATGGCTGGAAGGAGTCAAGGAAGCCACTTGGCTGGGAGGCGGGTCCGAGATTCTCATCATAGGCCAACAAGATGATCGTATCTGGGCATTGGAAATGGCTCGGAGCGCTGTTACTGGATGCTATGCGTCAGCGAATATTTCACGAACCCTGCTTCAGACCACGTCAAGCATAATGGTATATCGTGGCTATGATTTGCCAGATCTCACCACGATCTCAGCAGAATCTTCCCTATGGCACAATGCGCAAATCCCATCCAGCTACCTTGTTGATCAATGGCCTATGCGATGCTCTGTCATTTCAGCGGATGGTAGATATGTTGCTGTTGCTGGTCGTCGTGGGCTGGCACACTACAGCATAAACAGTGGCAGATGGAAAACCTTCGTCAATGAAAACATGGAAAACGAGTTTCAGGTCCGAGGTGGAATGTGTTGGCATCAGCATATTCTAGTTGCCGCCATTGAGGCTGGTGATTCATTTGAGCTACGCCTTTATTCACGTGAAGCGGCACTTGATAACTCACTTGTGCTCCATGTCGAGACGCTACCTTCGCCAGTCGTCCTCATCACACCATCCGGGGATGATTCGTTACTTGTGTACACATATGACAATCTTTTATATCACTACATTTTCACGACAGTGTCTGGCTCCATAAAACTCGTTCAAGTTGGGCAAATTGCATTTCACGGCATTGTCAGATCTCCTGCTCGGGTCAGAGGGCTAAGCTGGATACTACCAGATGATCAACTTCTTGAAGGCGATCCTTCCCAAGATGTTGCTGTTGCCACCGTGCTCTTCCTCGTTGATGGCAAACTGGTTCTACTGCAACCGTCTCTGAATGAAGAAGGAAAGCTCAAGTACGACATGCGAGTCATTGCGCAAAATGTGGAATACTACACGTTGATGAGAGACCTGCCTCTGTCTAGTCCGACTCGGATGATAGGGACGGGAAGTGCGTCAATTGGCAACCATCTCGACAGGGACGAAGGTAATGGTCTGCGGGACTCTTTATGGGTTTTCGATGGAAAGGATGTCAAGGTGTGGACAGATGTTCAAGATGTCCTCCGTTCGGCTCCGTCAGAATTGGGCCGAGAATTGCCTCCCCTGGTGTCAATATCGGTAGACTTCTACCCTCTTTCGGTTCTTCTAGGGAAAGGAATCCTGCTTGGCGTTGAGCCAGAACTTATTCAGCGTCGTGACGTGAACTTTGCCTTCTTCAGGTTCACCATTCGGGTAAGTACTTATAATCCTCCAAATAGAAGAAGCTAACTTCTTTACAGACTCAGCTGTTTGTTCCAGAGGTTCTTCGCTTCCACTTGTCTCGCTTCGACTCATCAGCTGCTCTACATCTTGCTCATCGATACCAGAGCTTGGAGTATTTCGCTCATTCTCTAGAAATTCTTTTGCACAATGTTCTTGACGATGAAGTTGACAACCAACCAACTCCGGAGAATGCACTGCTTCCTGGCGTTCTTTCATTTTTATCATCTTTCCCTCAATACCTGGATATCGTTGTTCAGTGTACGCGAAAAACAGAAGTACGCTCATGGCGTACTCTGTTTACATACTTGCCTCCGCCACAAGAACTATTTGAAGAGTCTCTTCAACGAGGTTCGTTGAAGACTGCTGGAGGCTACCTGCTTATCCTTCATACATTTGAAGAACTTAGCTCAAGCTCGGAGCAATTGGTTCGCCTTCTATCACGAGCCAAGGATGAAGGGGACTGGGAATTATGCAAGGAACTCGCCCGATTCTTGACCGCATTAGACGAGACAGGAGACACATTAAGAGAGGCCCTTGAGATGGTAAATCTCAGAAGTCCTCAGGATGAGCGCGGGAATACAAGCTTTCTTTTCGAAGGCTCTCGATTGAAGGTTCCGCATCGACCCAAGAATAGTTCCATCACAAATGGAAGTAATAGCAGCGACGTCGATGAGCAAAGTAGCGGTAGTCGGAGTCCAAGAAGTCCGATGGATAGGGACGCGCCGGTAGACTACTTCTCACAGAGAGCGATGTAAATACACAATAGACCATCAACCTCGCGGCATTTGGCAGGCGTTATGGGGATCACAATAGGAGAGGACATGGTAAATCCTCGGCGCATTGAAAGGACATCGGCATCAGTATATTGCTGTCGAAGCGGTCGAGTTGCTGCTGCTATCCTCATATGTTTGAATTTGTAATCGTACATACCATGCATCCATTTCGTTCATTAGTTGGATGGAGCTCAGTTCATAACCAATAACAACAACAATCATAAAGTCTTGGAATAGGGACCTTCTGGCCGTCGCTGATTGTGGTTGATACCTTTCAATACCTACCACGTTAGCGACTAAGTGCAGCTTATTGATCCCTGACTCGAAGCTGATTGGTAATGTCTAGAGTATCATGTACAAACAGCTCTACGTGGTCATTCGATGACTGTGATCTGGATTTCGCTCCCTTCCATCCATACTAACCCCTTTCTAGCAATAACCGAAGTATGTAAACAGACCTCTCAAGGAAAAGGAGGCTTAGTGGGGCTTAGCGTTGTGGCCTAAGGCGTGCCTATTGCCCCTCCAGGTCCAAACCCAATATCCCAAGCGAAACTGACTGCATCCAACACCAAACCCCAGCTCAGGATATCCCCTCGATCAGCAACGACAACGTTGCCTACAAATTTGGCAGGTGCCGCTAGAGCACATGCTAAAGGGCGACGCGAAGATATGGACGACTTCAACAGCGAGACGGATAGCGATTACACCAGCTACTGGAGAGATTGGGTAAGCCTCAGCCTTTCCTTTTATTTCCTATGCGCCGCGCGTTTCTATTTATGCTGCGCGGAGAGAGGGCTTGGAAGAAGGGGAAGGAACACGCAAGGAGAGACAACGTGGATCATTGCTCATTGAAGATGTGGTCTTCATTGCTATCGGGCGCGGTATCGATACCCCACGGCAATCACAGGTGCAACCCCTCGTCTAGGCTGTTCAAGGCATTCATGGGAAACCGCAGAATTCACCTTTCCAAAACCTACATATCAATCTCGCCATGATTCGTGTCTGTTCTCAACTTCTGCACTCTTTGACCCGACCTGCATCAACCCTCCCCGCCAGCCGACCAGCTGCAGCTTTCCCTGCTAGCAGAGATTCACCCGGAATATGCATCTTTCGATAGACATGATGGAGCCCTCAAGCTCGGAAAATCCTGATAACGCGAACTTCGAAGAAGACATGGGTGTTCGTTGGAGCAAGCTCGGGGCTCGTCTACAGCGACGTGGTTGGATCAGCAGTGGAAGTTCCGATTTGAGCGATTCAGATTCGAATTCCTCAGCGGATTTTGGCCTCCAAGTGCATCATGGAGATGAAGGACCTTTTGCTATTTGCGTACTTACTTGGCATGATTTTGCAAGAAACCCACGGCTGACAAATTCGTGTACAGTTCATATCGTCTCGTGGAAATGAATACTTCTGCGAGATCGATGAAGATTATCTCACCGATCGGTTCAACCTCACTGGCCTGAACACCGAGGTTCAATACTACCAATATGCCCTAGACCTTGTTACAGACGTCTTTGACCTAGATTGCGATGATGAGATGAGGGAGACAATCGAGAAGTCTGCGAGGCATCTGTATGGACTTGTGCATGCTAGATATATTGTTACTACAAGGGGTCTGGCCAAAATGGTGTGTAGCAACCTGATTTTAGCGCATGTTGGATCGAGCTTTACTGACAGTTTTCTATCAGCTCGACAAGTACAAGAAGGCAGACTTTGGCAAATGTCCCCGAGTTATGTGCAAATCACATCCCCTCCTCCCAATGGGGCAGTCAGACAATCCAAATGTTAAGGCAGTAAAATTGTACTGTGCCAAATGCGAAGACATCTACAACCCTAAATCATCTCGCCACTCTGCAATCGACGGCGCGTACTTCGGCACCTCTTTCCACAATATCATTTTCCAAGTGTACCCCGCACTGATCCCCGCGAAAAGCGCCGACAGATACATTCCTCGCATCTACGGGTTCAGAGTGCACGCCCCAGCTACGTTGATCAGATGGCAAGATGGGCAAAGAGATGACATGCGGAAGCGTCTTAGGAAGCTTGAGATCGAGAGTGGGTTCAAGGATGACGAGGAGGAGGTTGAGGCTGAAGATTCAGACGATGATGATGAGGACGAGGAAGTTGAGATGGAGGTGTTAGAAAATGGGGAGATGGAGGGAGGCGGCCTAAACAACCAGATATAATATCCAGGCGCCGATGGTCTGGTGGGGGTGCAGTGCTTTGGCTATGATTACGGCTTGCTTTCTGACTGATTGTTCTAGGGAGGATGGGTTATTCTTGCATGTGTCTGGCGTTGGACTTTATGGACAAATGGCGCAGTGAGTTCAGTCGCCTGTCAAGCAGGGTCGCATAGAATGCATTTGTTGAGAAGAAGTGTTCGATTCCAATCCCAAATTTTCATTTCGTCTTTTCGCATATCTTCAATTTCCTGTCTGCGGCAGCGATTTCCTTGTGGTCGTCATGGCCATATGGATGACCGATGCTGGACCAGGCTAGCTGATGGAGAGCGATGCGACCTTCATAAAGACTGGGTGTTTCCTGCATCTGAGAAAAGTCAGACCTTTGAAGTTGTAAGAATTGGCCGGTTCAAAGCTCAAGAAGCTTGCCCTCAGAGCCAGGAAAGGTCCGTAGCGAGAAGTCCCTTCCGAAAGAGGCATAATCTTACCTCAAGCAGGGCTTATCTTCGACTTTTGGGCTTGCCCAAGCCCGATTGTATCGGCAAGAGCAAGTCTGTGCCGTTCTGATATCGTTAGGCGAGGGCTTTTGGCAACCTAAGTGGTCTTGCCATACCATCTCCGCTTGAAAATCGGCGTTCTATTACTTCATTCAGCTCCAGTATTTGAGGACGAGATTAACGCACTCACAGGCCCGGACTCAGGACGCATATGGTGCTATTCGCAGCTTGCCCGTCTACCATGCCACTCTTTTCGATAAAATCAATTTCCTTATTGTGCAGCCGTATGCAGACAATGCAGTTGCCTGAAAAGTACGCGGAATGCTTTAGGACATCGGAGAGACGGGGTTTAGATATGTATTGTCCATTTCGATACCGTGCCCAATGTAGTGCATTTCGCCGCCTGGTAACTTCGTTTTGTTTTGCAACTGCACACGGGGAAAACCACATTACGTCAGCTGTGACAGATACCTGAGCACACAGCGCATTAGAGTACCTCTGTAGCACAGCTCAGTCATTCCAAGCCACACTCCTTCAATCGTGAAATACCCATTGCAGTGCAGCTGTCCGCTCTGCATGTTGACATGCGCCGACGGCCGATGCGCCTCACTTGGCTGCCGACGCTAACCCTTTTCAGTTGCTTGTAGCGCTGTATGTCTACTGCCTACAGTTCTTCACATAGAAGACTAGATCGAGGAATGAATATATATACGAAAGTAGAAGCCATCATTCTATGTCATCAGAACTCTCAGATCTTCAAATCAAGCCTTTCGCTTCATCTTAGCCCGTTTTACCCCAGAGTCATCATTCGGCTATCTCATATTCTTGCATGGCAGAAATCATGTCGGACACAATCACTTCTTACTATCCATACGATGTCAATCATGCCCTTCCAATTGTCTTCGCCATACTAGTTGGCATATCTCTCGCCTTGCATACATGGCAGAATTTGTAAGTGTTGTCGCGTAAGCGAAAGTCAAGTCACTGACGAAACCCATTCCGTAGTCGCTATCATTTTTGGACGGTCATGTTCTTCATTATCTGGGCTGGAACCGTATTTACTGCTGGCGTAAGTATTATCCCCCATCAAATTCTGGGTAGATCCAAGTTATTTGAATTCCATCAAGAGCTCGAGATTCGGACTGCAAATTTCTTGGACTCCAGAGCTAATTCATATAAAGTGGATAATGAGATGTATATCATCTTACAGTCCGGGAAACAAAAACCTCTATATTGCACAAAATGCTCTCATCCTCGGTGGTCCTCCAATCTACTCTGCCGTCGAATACAACATTCTCGGACGCCTCATGTTCCGACTTCCAATGCACGCACCGTTCCACCCAAACCGAGTTGTTGTTGTCTTCATCTATCTCGGCGCTGCAGTCGAAAGCCTGACAGCAGTAGGAGCAGTACGATCCGCATCAGCAGGGGAGGATATATCCAAGCTACGAAGCGGGCTGAAATTTCTGTCCATCTCACTTGTCCTTCAATGCGCAGTGGAGCTGGTGTTCATGGCGACTGTCGGACTGATACACTACCGCTGTGTCAAATCAAAAATGCTCACTTCCAAAGTTCGCACACTCATCATCATGCTTTACGGAACGTCTCTCCTCATTCTGGTCCGTGGAATTTTCCGTTCTGTGGAAAGCTTCAGCCATCTCAGCGCCCTTTCAGACTCTTGCGGAAGAGATTGTGTCGAAATCCTCACGCACGAGTGGTATATATACGTGTTTGAAGCTGCGCCGGTAGTCCTCTATACCTACTGGCTCAACATTGTCAATCCAGGTCGGTTCCTGCCAAGAAACTGGAGAGAGTATCTTGATTTCGACGGAGTCGAGCGCCTTGGTCCAGGTTGGATTGATAGAAGATCTCAATGGCAGACCTTTGCTGATCCGCTTGACTTTGGCGGCGTTCTGTCTGGGCATCCTGCACATGACAAATACTGGGAGAGGCCGGATGAGTGGGAAATTGTTGATAGTGGTTCGGGATTTAAGACGCAGAGTCCAGTGACTGATTCAATGAAGCCAGCAAATGCGAATTAGTAATATATCCTGGCGCGCGTCTCTCTCTTAGTAGAGAGCTGCTTTTGTATAGATGGCCATGGGCGTCAAAGTTCATAGATGTGGATTAGGTAAGAATGGACATGTATTAATAGTACAATAGACAGTAAGATATCTTTATGCTCATTGAGCAGAATCTTTGCACAAGTAAAGGTGAACCCCTAGGAATCATGCTCGCTGAACTCTTGTTCCTTCAAGAAGGCTTGAAGTGTTTGCTAAAAGGACTAGCATGGCTAATTCGTATTCGCAGAAAGCTGATAATCGTCGCTTGACATGCCAGCACAATAGCCGAGTTGAGATGTGCTGATGCACTTTAAACGTTCTTGATGAAGACGTAACCGGGACTACCTTTTGCAACTCGCAGTTGATAACTTCCAAGTACAGAGCTCCGAAAGGATAGCACGCAAATGACGTAGACATCCCGATGATGATCATGGCCGAGGAACCAGCAAGCAGAGTGTTGATTTGGTCATTTCGACCTCCATTATACAGGAGATAGTCAAACAAACGCCCATTCCATGCAAGCACCTCTTTCCGTATGATACCTTTATGATACAATCTTACAAGATCCAAAATCCTCTCCGTTCCTCACCTTCTGCCCAAGAATGAGGTCCAGCTTGTAGATTTCGGTTGGTCCTCGTCCTCGAAATTGGTCCCTATACGATCCAGGGGGCCACCCTTCCTCTGCCTCTCCTTCTCCTCCGCGAAAGCCTGCCTGGCCTTTGCTGAAATGGCAAGCTTCTTGTCCTCGATTGCACGCACAATGTCGCTTTCCCGCTCACCAAGCGAGTCGTCCTCTTCACTCAATGCTTCATAACCTAGTCTCCTCTCGCTGCTTCCCACATCTTCTCCCTCCTCCTCGTTTTTAAGCCCAGAGAATAGCCATTCCTTGCCCCTCGTAAAGATGCCCTTCTTATCCTTCTTTGCCCGCGCCAAAGCCTCTAATCGGGCAGCATGCTCATCCTCTAAACTTATGAATTTGATATCCTCTTCTGTAGCAGTCCCGGCTTCAATAGCCTGTCTCGCCTTGTAGATGGCGTTTGCGCGAATAGCATTCTGTTCCTCGAAGAATTGGGCGCGTTTTTTCCGGTTGTAGATCATCATGTCGCCCAGAGCATATACCGTAACACCGCCAGCAACCACTGCAAGTTACCAATTAGCTTCTGCTCCAATCCTTCTAAACACATTTCAGCCGATAAATCTTGACTGTCATACCTGTAGCTGCAATCAGACTTAGCGTCACAAACTTATGTGCACGATCCGCCCATACCCGGCCCCTTATGACCACCTTGTCGAACGTCGTAATCTGTGCATCTCGAGCTCTATCTGCAGCAGCTCTTAACCTTCTGACCTTCTCCTGGGGTGTCTCTCCTGTCGGCGATGGAGCTGGTGCGGGTTTCCGGGGTGGCAGACTTCTCGAGGGAAGCTGTGCTTTGGATTGATGTGGTATCGTCGAGGTAAACCGCGTGGCGTCTGTCGCTGATCGTGGCATGATGATCCAAGCACGATTGTTTCGCCCTGGGATAGAAGGGAGGATTGGTGGTGGTGGTTGGTATTATTACATTTGCTCAACAGGCTTTGGACATCAGGAGATTTTCTAAGTTTTGGCGTTCGATGATGGATGCATTTTAGCGCGGTACGGAAATACCCGCTACTCAGAGTAAGCATCAATCTGCCAATGATATTGCGCCTAATTCAATAATTCATGTTTTCAAGATACTTAATACACATAATTCCATTTACCTACCTAGATCTGCGTGTATGTTATTTCATGAATAGTCTTTCGTAATAGTTGTTATCAGCCGCAAAACCCCGGAATTTTGTTGCTTGAAGTCGCTTAATTTAGTGCCAAATCCTTTGTCTCCAGGTCTCTTCTCTCAGGCTCGAGCTTGAGCATCACAACACTCCTTGATATCAAGGAATCTGAGAAGTCAACAGAGACAACCTACGGCTGAACTAGTATTCATTTGCTTATTTGTGCTAGTCATTACTCTTCCTGAGAACGACTTCTGAATTCAGGTATTGGTTTGTCTCTGGTTTAAAGGAGTCCACTATCGAGATGGCCTCCAACGACCAGCAGGCTCAGCCAGATTTGGCGTCAATTCTGAGGACCCTTGCTTCCCTAGCACCCCAAAATCAGCCGCAACAGGATCAACCTGCTGCATATGGCCAACCACAATCCTTTCCTTCTCACTTTCACCAGCCGCCGCAATCGTGGGCTCCTGCCGCTGAGCAGGTGTCATCTATTGCCCGCTCGACAACACCGACCGAACCACTGCCTCAGAAGAATGTAGTTGATCCAGCTACAATCACCGAATGGTCGGCTGGTCTAAAATGTGTTATGAGAACAGTTGCGAAGCATGAGAATATTCTCAATGACATCCGAAAAGTTTGTCCCTATCTCATTGACTACAACTTCCAAGCTAATAAATACTCCTAGATGATGAAGAACCAGCGTGATCACGAGGAGGAGTGGTGGTATGGGAGACAGAACTTGATCGAGAAGCAAAAGGCAAGAAAGGAAGGTCAGCAGAAACTCGATGATGTCTTGTAAGTCACGTTTTCCAATGTACAAGCTACATATTAACATGTCCCAGAAAGGCAGTTGGTGGTGCCGTCACACCTGGATTTACCAGCAATCATTCCGATAACCATGCCAAAGAGCTCGAGACTTTTGATATGAAGGTTTACAAAGCTCAGATGCAGATGGTAAAAGAGATGTCTGCCAAGTTGAGAAGCCTTGGAGTTCCTTTCTTTGGAACTCGGTCAGACTTGGTCAGACCGATTGGGAAGGAGGCAAATCCAATGATTGGAATACATGATCGAAAGGACGAGAAGGGAACGATTGACGAAGGCGAATTGGTGACGCTGCAGCGGAAGATGATCGCAATCCTTGAGGATCTTTGTAGCGATTGACACCAATGAGGGAGAGAAGAAACAATTCTGTTGCACGTCGTTGCGGATGTACTTTTTCCCTTCCGAGCAACGGGACGATATCTCAGGTATCAACCCCGCGAAACGTAAACGGCGAAAGCAACTTGAGATCAGATGATGATCAATGAATATTCACATCGATTGTAACAGAAGTTTTGTTGCTTATCGTACGGAGGCAAAGGAGGCGAGATTTGCTCCCCGATACGTGAAGTGATGATTCATGAGATATATCAGATCCATGGTTCTGGAGTCGAAAGTCAACATGGGACAAGTGGGGTACAGTCAGATGATTGAACCGCGGAGGGAGCATACCCTGAGAGCTAGTATGAGAAGCTACCAAACCGATGAGAACCCTTGAGTCTTGAAGCTCTCGGTAGTTCTCCTCTCCGATATCACCTTCTTACTTTGATTTCGCGGATGTAGTTGTCAATATTTGGCTTGGACTAGACCAGAACACGATGAAGGTATCTTTTGTTGCATATCGCAGCGGAGTGTGTCTTTCCATTGCGACTCAGTGCTCAGACAAAATAGTGATTGACGAGCAAGATGTTGCAGAGTGGATATCTTTAAAGTGACCGAGCTGATAAGGCCGAGACGAAAAGTAACTTTTGATGCTCATCGCAACGGAAGCTTCTCACCGTTATTTCCTAATGGATACAGTCAGACAGGGAGCAGAGCATGAGAAGTCGAAGAGGCTATGCTGTGCCATATTCCAAAGACAACTGAGACAAGTTGGCGGCGCATAACATTGATTGATCTGATCCAAGCAAGGCGTTTGTTTGCAATAACGAGCAAATATCGTGCATGCTGGGAAGTATGCGCGGCAATCTACGAATCGGCCGGCTGAAAAAGGTGCATCTGCATGCAAATGGTACGGAGGGTAAAGTGCCTATCTAAAGTGACAAGCATCGGGCATGAGCATCTACCTCCGGTCGGAAACTACAGGCATTAGATTCTCCTAAAGATTCCAAATCCAAGAAACGAGAGTTCTAGGCGCATGTAGAACTACTCAGTTCCGAACCCAAAGATGGACATGGCAAGCTGTATCGGGCAACGCCATCCCAAGTTTGGCCCAACTGCTACCTCGAAATGAGATCTATGGCGACGTAGGAAAGCCTCCGCATCATCTGGGCGCCAGCAACCGGGATAAGCATTCGTGGAAAAAGTCCTAGGCGCATGAGAGAGCTGGATATGCGTTGGACGGAAGTAGACTAGGTGTTGTGTGGTGATGCTGGAACGAGACGTTCCGCCCATCTCCCGGTCCGAAAACAGAATATGGAACCAAGTGATGCGCAAACTGGCTACCCAGAAAGTGTGAACCCTCTTCCGGACGATGAGCAACAGAAATCTGAGAGGTATTTCATGGGATGAACGACCTCGTGATTCAATATTTATGTAGTGGGAGAAGGGATATGGTTCCGGAGTGCTTGACTTGACTTCGAGGAAGCTACTCGGTAGTACCGTTTCCTACGAGAACTATATTCAGATTCCTCTTTCCCACCTAGTATTTTGCATTATCACTTTTTAGAATCTGAAAATCGTGTCTTCCCCTTTCTCTTAATTGCAATAGGTATCGCCATGTAACTTTCCACCCCAGAACCTTCTCCCCTTCTCCCAGGCCACAGAGTTCCCCTATCGCCAAACTTACCACACGGCCAACTCACAGCCAGCTTCGCCCTCTCCCGAGCACCAGGTTCCTCGCCCGAAAGCAACACAGCTTTCCCGGTCCGGGGAAAAGTGCGACTTGCATCAAAACTTCATCGTCCCAAAGACAGACTCACACACCTCAGGCTCAGAGACCGGTAAGCATGGTACGGTAGCATGAACAGGGCGTGGATGTGAGGCATGTCCGCCCTCCTGATCGCCCTCCGCCTAAGTCGCAGCAGACATGTCATCATGCCGGCCGTCAGCACGCCCTCGCGCCCAGCTCTGCAGCGGAAGATCGACGACTTTCAGCCCTTTCAGCCCTTTCCGCCCTTTCGCGACGCTGAGGGCAGAAAAGGGCGGAAATGAGATGTGCAACAAACTCTGGATGTTTTTGTGCTCGGGTAAACGTTTAGGCGGGGTGTTGTTATTGGGTGGGGAGATCCGCTCGTTTGCAGAGAGGTAGGCGGGTTCATAGCTTCAGCGGGATGCGATGATGCTTTTTTTCTTGAGAAGTGACAGGAACAGGAAGCTGGTGTGGGGATGAGGATGTGAGATCTAGGGTAGGCCTGCTTACGTGCAGTATAAAATTGCTTTGTTCCCCAGGGTTAGTGGGGTTCCTGGTGATCTCTTTCTTGGGTCTTGTTGGAATGCCGTGAGCGTGCCTACCTCGCAAAAGAAAGTAATACAGTATGTGTTGCTCATCACGATAGAAACCTTTCGTGTTGAGTAGTGAGTCAGTCCATTTCCTTGCCAGAAGTCTCCCAAGATCGCATCAATATAGCATATCAAAGTTGTGGACCCGAGATACAGCAGGAAGCACTTGCCCCTGGACTATTAGCTTGAGGTGCAGATAGTCTGGTTTTCGACAGTGAGTGAAGCTCTAGTTGTAAGCACAAGTCCTCGTAGCCCTGAGACTTGACGGCTTAGCAGAAGATGCAATGTAGAGGGTGAAATCTTCTCTCCATTTTCGTACATATCGGGGCATTAAGAATAAAGACTAGCTGCATCGCTCAAGCCAAAGCCAAACGCCATTCGTATTACCGCACTACCATGCCCCAAAACGCCTTGCTAAAGTGCCCAAATCAGTTGTAAAAAGAGACATGCGAAAAGCGTCCGCCTTTAGTAGGTGATGATGTGACTGAAGTGGCCAGGAACCTTCATGCGACACTTCTCACAATCTGCTCGGTAACCCATGCTGAAGCTTCTCTTCATTCCGCCATTTAGTTCTGAGCCAAATCCAGTCCAGTTTCTGAGGCTGTGTTTCGACCTAGTATGTCCCTTCTTTGTTGGTGTCTCTTTGTCCGGCTCTGGTTGTGAAGAAGACTCGACTTCCATCTGCATGTCTCCGAAACCCGCAACAATAACACTTGGGCTTGTCTCGCCCTCACTAATAGGACTGGGTAGCCTTCTGCCTCGACGAAATCTGTCCACCAATGCCTCATCGTCCGCGAAATCACCTTCACGACGAACCGAAGCCTTCTCAGCCCGAATGAATGGAGCAAATGAGCTATGTATCGGAGTTGGAATTCGGCCTGAGATGCTAGGAGAATGGTCGTTCTGGAATGGACCTGGGGAAAGATGGATCGAGTCTGTCATCTCGAAGTCGTCGTTATAAGATAGTGCATCGGAGATTTGGGTGGAGTGGGTGGTTTGTTGACTTTCGAAGCTATCTAAGAAGGGAGAAGGGGAAGCGCTCTGAGTGAGCCCAGCCGTAGTTGGAGATGAAGAGTATGGCGAGAAGAACGACCTTGGTTCTGCAGAGGCAGCAGCAGCTTCCTCCGAGTCCGAGTCTGCCGGAGTTATGGTTGGAGGGGCAGGCTGTGAGGTGTAGTTGCTGCCCCAGGTAAAGGTCGGCGAGGTGTGTCGAGCAATCTTTGGAGATTGCCGGTGGGGAAGGGCAGCTATACGTCGTTTCTGGTAATTATTAGCATGTTGACACCAAACATGGTTATCTATCGAAGGCGCCTCACAGATCGATGTTCGCTGAAGCCAGAGGTCACAGCCTCCTCATCATCCTCCCTATCACGCTTCCGGGAAGCCCACGGCTGGGTAAACATAACTCTTCTTCGAGTAATGAGGGTCGCGGCACTGGATTGCGTCGGTGAGTTCGTCTGAAGTGGAGTTGAGGTCAGGACACGGCGGCAAGGCTCCTTCACCTTGCGTCTGGGAAGGGATGGTGTTGTGTATTGATATGCGAAATGGAATCCAAGGAACGAGCTCGGAAGAACCTGGTATTATATCTTCAGCGGTTGCCACAGTTCCAGTCCTAGCCGAGGAAGAATAGAGCGGTGGGTTTCATCGATGCTTCAAAATGCTGAAAGCACGGTCGTGGTTTTGAGACATTCGAAGCTGGGGTATCCAGAGCCTCGAACCAGGATTGACTTCGAGCCGGACGCGACCCAACGGGTGAGCCCTGAAATGCTGCCTGACGGTAGGCGGATTCGACCAGGCATTCACTCCTGGTAGTACGTGCACGTGCAAAATTAGTCTGCTCTTGGCGTGCAGGGCGTCCAGAATTTGCCCCACTATCCACTTGAATTTTGACCAAATCATGAACCCCGCCAACCAGATGAAAACCAATTGTTCTTTGTACAACACACGAACGCACGAAGGAGGACAACATATTACATATTTTCTTGCACTACCTCCCATTCCATTCTTCTTCTGCCTATCTTACTCTTTTCCTTCTATTCAAGATGCCCAGCGCCGCCATGGTCACAGACGATACCAGGAGTAGGGAAACTGGCTGCTATGATTCACCGTTCGAATGCTAACATTTCGTTCAGTTCTGGGACAGGATCCTCTCATCGCTCCCAATCTCCTACTTTCGGAAGTTCCTATCTCCAAAGACTCTCTTGATACCGTGCTTCAAGGCCGCAGAGAAGCCGTGGACATCATAACTGCCAAAAACGACCGCCTGCTCGTCATCTGCGGACCTTGCAGTCTCCACGACCCCGCTACAGCCGTTGAATATGCTTCACGATTGAAGGCCCTTTCTGACAAGCTCTCCGGTGACCTCTGCATAATTATGCGAGCTTATCTTGAGAAGCCTCGTACTACCGTCGGATGGAAGGGATTAATAAATGACCCAGATCTCGACGAGTCGTTCAAGATCAACAAGGGTCTGCGAATCAGTCGTCAGCTCTTCTGCGACCTAACAAACAGCGGAATGCCAATTGCTACCGAAATGCTGGATACAATCTCTCCTCAATTCCTTGCCGATCTCATCTCTCTTGGTGCAATCGGAGCGAGAACTACTGAGTCACAATTGCACCGTGAGCTTGCCTCCGGTCTATCATTCCCCGTCGGATTCAAGAACGGCACGGACGGAAGCTTGACTGTTGCAATTGATGCAATTGGGTCTGCTGCTGCTAAGCATCACTTCATGGGTGTCACCAAGCAAGGTCTGGCAGCTATCACAAGAACAAGTGGCAACGAGCACGGGTTCATTATCCTTCGTGGAGGTACCAAGGGCACAAATTTCGACGCAGAAAGTGTCAAGCTTACGAAGGAGACGCTGACAAAGAAGGGTCAGAAGCAAGCTATTATGATTGATTGTTCGCATGGTGAGTCATATTTGATGACGCGGGATATTGAGCTGCAGCTAACAAACATAGGCAACTCCAACAAGGACCACCGAAACCAGCCAAAGGTCGCAGAGGTCATTGCAGATCAACTTCGTGCCGGCGAGACTTCTATCATCGGTGTCATGATCGAGTCAAATATCAACGAGGGCAACCAGAAGGTACCAGCCGAGGGACCCTCAGGCCTGAAGAAGGGAGTCAGCATCACGGATGCATGCATCAACTGGGATTCAACGGTTCAAGTTCTCGAGAATCTCGCAGCCGCCGTCCGGGACCGACGCAAGCTCGCTTCCTCCAACGGCCACGCCCAATAAGAGGTTAGCATGTGATGATTCGATGATTTTCCTTTGATTTTTGCATGGCGTCTGGACATCTCCGTTCTTTTTACTCTTCACAGACAAAAGTCTGAATTGAGGTCATGAACTCTCATTCCAGAATACATGGTTGGAGACGAGGGTGTTACTTTCTTCATCTTCATTTCAATATCCGTTGATTGTTGGATTGAAGCGGCATATCCAGGAAAGAATAAAAAACAGGGTACTGCATAGTGTAGAGAAATACAGAACCAATTACCAAAACTGCGCCAAGCAGTGAAGCAGAAATGAGTGACAAGCGAGGGAAACATTTTTGAATGTCTTACGACCAATCATACCGGCTTACTGTCAGCAGAATAAACAATGAAAGGCTAACCGAGATATCCTCTCGCATGTTCCTCCACCAGACACGGAAAACAAGAAATAGCTTGAGTGAGACAGTCATATATTTCATTGCCGAACGCCTATCTATGCAACCTCAAGCAGCCAGTCGAACCAATTGGATAACCCCGCGCTATGCTCACAACCTGCTTTCCTTCGCAGACCCATCCTTCACCAACGGCAAAGGAGCAATCTCATCCACAACGCCCTTAACAGCCCTAACATTGACGTATCCTTCATCTGGAGAAGCCCACGTGTAATTCTTCCACCTTCCTAGAATAGTCCAAACAGCTTTGGCCTTCTCAGCAACGGTTTCCGCCCGCGCAAGACTCCATTCCTTCTTCTCTTTCGGGACTTCTCTACCTGCGAGTGGTAGTCCATCCAGCACACTGTTCCATACTCGTATAGTCTCTTCCAGTTCCTGGAGATTGCTGACGCCCATGACCGAAACTCCGATTCCACCTACACCTCCTAAGCCTGCACCTTCGCGAGACCAGGTGTCCAGTCCCCAGCGAATACTTACGACCTCCAATCTCTCTCCTGTTCCCTCCGCGTACCTCGCGGCTTCCATGCACTTTTCCCTCAACTCCCGCGGTGCAGGATGGAAATCGCCCTTTCCACCTACAGGGACACCCACGCTGCGCAACAGCCCCATGCCGAGAATGCTTGCATTAGGGACGCAGCTCACACCAGCTCGCTTCAACCTTTCCAGACCAAATGTCATCAGTGTCGTATTCTGAAGTGTGAAGTTCGCATAGCTCATCACTGCATCCAGCGGCTCCCCAGTTTCTCTCAAAACCAGCTCCGCAAGCTCGCAGAGTAAAGGAACTGGATACCCAGATATCCCAATGTATTTTATCGTTCCCTCTTCATCGCGTATCCGGCGCAGCTCCTTCACAGCCACGAGTACCTCGGCAGGCGTCACAAACTCAACATCGTGGCAGTAAACGACATCCAGATATGATGTATGCAGTCGCTGTAAAGAGCGCTGAATTGAATACCGCACCCACTCAGGACTATAATCGAATTCGGCGTTCGCGATGCGCCCGACTTTCGTGACGATGCGGTAGCTTGAGCGAGGATGGTTGCGAAGGACGGATGCGGTTGAGAGGGCTTTTCCTAGTAGCTCTTCGGAAGGCCCATAGTAGGGGGAGGTGTCGAAGGCGCGGACGCCGAGATCGAGAGCGCGCTCGACGATGGCATTTGTAGGGACGAGGGCGGCGTCAGCGTTGTAGAGGTTGTTGAAGGTTGCGGTGCCGCAGATTAGAGGTGGAAGGATGGTTGAGAGGGGTGGTTGAGTGGGTGGCATTTTGTATGAAGAAGTGTGCACCGAATTCGAGAGAGGACTTTAGAAGAGTTTTTAATAGGCGGTAGATAATCGTATGCTTGGAGTCAAAGTGATTCACGGAGTAGTCGTGTTCGTTACTCGGAGGGTAAATATGGACGGAAAATGCGAATGCGACGAGTACTGTAACTACAACATGATGAAGACGTGGAGGTTTGCGAACTGCGACTCGATATGTTGCGCTGGCGTATTCAAGATGTCGAAGATAAATATAATTAAAAAAGATCAGACAAGAGGTGGGGTGGAGTGGGCGAGAGATGAGGGGGACCAGGCCGGGGCAGGGGTCTCTAAATGGCAGGAGCGAATCTCGAAAGCAACGGCAAAAGTAGGAACGATCTACGACCCTTCTTTTCCCCCTTTGCTAAGCGCCGAAGCTACTTGTGGTAGTCATGACAAGTCGACCTGTCTTGGAAAAGTGTGGTGGATGGTGTTGTTGACTGAATGGCGTGCTTCTCCCCTTCGCGACAGATACCTTTTTTTTGCCCTCCGATAAAGATCAAAGACGTCACGATCGCCAGTAGTACATTTCCCTTTCTTTCTCGCTTCAATTCGCCGAAGTCTTCCAAAACATGGACAACTGGGGCTCATCCACGTCTTGACTCTTCTGATCAGATTCCAGTTTGTATCACTTTTTTTCCGGCTTGCGTACTCGAGTCGAGTGTGATTCGAAGTTGTGGAAGCCATCCCGAAATGCCGATCTTTTGGTCAGGAACCCTGGAGATCTAGACTATGCAGGGATTCAAGCATCTCTTATCGCGCGAGAACAAATCACCCTCAGTTGTGCCCCTCGTGCGTGGCTGGTGGACGGTGGCTGAGATTGTGGGGGCCGAGCTTGAGGGGTATCGGTACGAGGTATCTCGAGATCATGTTTGAATTGCTTTATGTTTGCTCATTTGTCAACTGTTCGATGAGGAGGTGCCAGATGATGTTGACGGAAGCTATTCAGCAGGGAACTTTGCTTTAGATATGCGGAGAATATCTCAATAATTCTATGTCGTGGATCGCATGCAGCGATTCAAGGCGACTCAAGGTTCAGAGCCACGAATCCGCATCAAGCACAACCCATTGTAGCATTGATACAAAAGTTCTCGGAACAGCCTCGGCTTTCGAAAAGCATACCATAACAGCATTCCGGCGGTCGGCGCCGGTCTACCATCATCTGGTAGCATGAGAAGAAAGTTGGGAGCCGCATCTTGAAGATGGGATATCCTGCCTAGGAGATTACCGTCCTTCGGTCCTACAAAACATTAGTTGAAACTGCCATCCATACTACCCAACGGTGAGTAAGCGCCTGAAAGCGGTGTAACAGGTTGGGAAGAAGCCCGCTAGAAAGAAAAGCTTCTGCTCAATTCTTGGTGACTGGACAACTTGGAGTTGACTTGGCCTTGTGAAGTCCTTGCCTACGCCTACCTGCGGTCAAGTGATTGAGTCAAGATGACAACTTCTAGCTTTGATAGGTTGTAACAGTAATATGACCTTCTAACTCCAGCCTCATGGCCAGTTCTAGGGACCGGATAATTGCACAATGAGAAAAGATACCAAGCCAACAAGATCTTTGACACTGCATACACCCAGCTTGGCGGGACGCCAACCCAGCTAACCAGCCAGACCGCTGGTACGTTTCAAAAGCAAACTTGGGCAGGAAAGGGTCCTCCTAGATCGGTTGGAAAGTATCCCTTTTGCATGAGTGCTCAGGTATAAATGCAGAGTCCAAAAGGACTTTGGTTAGCCATTCGAGCCAGTCAAGCTAGAGAAGCAAGGAACGCTCCTTTGGTGTCTGGTACTGTTGAGGTGACTTAGCCAACCGCAGCCAAGTCTAAAGAGATGATTGTTCAGTATGCATGAAATGACATGACTTTGATTCAGCCTGTTGATGATTGAGAGTCGAAGGTCAGGCACGCAGGGCTTGGGCGTTGCTTCCCTTCTCAAAACAGGATTGGGTCAGAGATGGGCAAAGCTTGTTCCAACAAGTCATCCTTGGAAGTCACTGACTACTGCCAACAACTTGCAACTGCACTGCACCACTGTTGTCCCGGAAGAGGAGCAACAACTCCTGGTGGGAAAGAGAGTTTACCTCTGAAACGGCAAACAAAGACAGACCAAGAGACAGCGCAACAATTCCATCAAATAGTGATCGGAATCTCCAACATTGCCAGCAGCACAATTTCTGTTCGACGAGGTTCAGGTTGGCAATAGCTCCAGCTCCCACTCTATGCACATCGTCCCTCGTTTTGGATAGCTCCGCCGCGTATCCGACTCCCGATCAGCGTTGAAGAGCGTCATTTTTTGACTTTGGAACTCTGATGAAAGCAGAGAACCTCACCTTTCAAACAACTTCACCGACCATCAGACTTCCCCTTCAACTGCGTTTTCACATGTCTGTGAACTCGAATAAAAGCACCTAAGCGCAGGCACTATTACCAAATCCGGCCGACTCGAGAGTCAACACACCACTTACACACTCTCCAATTCGACGCAACAGCACAAACTGCAGCACGTTTTCCCGGATGACTGCTTACAATGAACACCGATTTCGCAGCTGACTGACTGATCATTCTGCATTTTTTAAGACAAGAAACCCACACAAGCACGAAGACAGCCTTTTCACGCAGTGTTATCTCGATCTCCAGGCTCGTGTGATCCACGCTCAGGCAAAAGCATCCCCACGTCTCTGAGGCCTTGGCAAGTTGACCTGCATTGCGCTCATCGTGGATCCGCTCCACGTCAATCGACACACCCCAACCCAGCCACTGGCTTCTCCTTTTCGACTTTTTGAACGTCCTTTATCATCCCTTCTCCCTTGTCCTCAATGTTCAGTTGATCCAGGTCTTGCGGATCGCGAGCTTGCACCATGGGAAATAACAACACCAGAGAGGCGCGGGGTCCTGAGTCCTCTTCTGCCAACGCTCGACAGACTGACTCGGCCGGAGCAAGTGGGCCAGTATCGCCTGCGGATAGGCCTGCACCAGTGTATTCTTCGCGCACCGGAAGAGGAAGCAGACCGGATCTTTCGTTTCTGGGGATTGGGACCAGCTCTCAAAATGATGTGCCGGAACGGCGGGAGACAAAGCAGGAACGAGAAGCCCGTAAGCTGGAAAAGGAGAGAGTCGCCAGAGTCAAGGAAAGGGAGAGGAGCCTGAAGGAGGAACATGTTGACGGTGGATATCTGGTTACTATGGGGGTGTACACTGGCCCTGAGGACTTCAATAAGGCGATTGTGAGACAGTTGATGGTATGTTGGTATGATAGACAAGGTGTCACAAATACTAACTCTTCGCAGATTGAAAGAAGGATGGCCCCCTTCTGGAGAGGTCTGGACGACTTCAAGGAAGAATGGACTGAACATCAATTGGTTGCTGCTGGCAGAGGTCTTCCCATTCCTGCTGCGGATGAGATACCTTCAGATGACCTTACACGACCACTGTCCCCAGAATCAGCGAACCCCTCCAACCATAATCTCCAGAACCTGATGCCTCCTATATCCTCGCGGTCACATTCTACTGCTTCCGATGCATCCGCTACACTTTCGCCGTCGCATCCAGCATTCTCCAACGCTTCTTCTCCCAGCTCTCCTTCACCCGCTCCGGCGCATTCATCTTCGCCTTTTCGACCTCGATCAAAGACCTTAGCTTCCCTGACGAACGCTTCGAAAAACATATCCTCCTCTGAAATCGTCCCCCGTGAGATTCAGCTCCCCAAGGATCCATATGTGAACGGACAGGCTATCGAAGTATACTTGTACAAAGATGCCGCGGAGTGCCCTATCTGCTTCATGTACTATCCCCCGTATCTCAACAAGACCAGATGTTGTGATCAGCCAATATGTTCGGAATGCTTTGTACAGATCAAGAGGCCTGATCCACATCCCCCCGAACACCATGACCCTTCGAACCCAGCCCCTCCGCCAACAGAAGCGAACGTGGACCCAGAGGCTCTGGTGTCGGAGCCCGCTTGCTGCCCGTATTGTCAGCAATCTGAGTTTGGCGTGACATATGAGCATCCGCCGTTTAGAAGAGGCCTAGCATATGCGAACGCGAAAAATGGCCTGGGAAACGTTTCTTCAGCAATGTCATCGTCCACTTCGATAAATTCTACAGGGGCAAGCCCAATGCTGTCGCCGTCTGCTAACAGGAGGCGAACCATTTCAATATCTGCAAATGCTTCGACAGTTATCACAACTGACAAGGTTAGACCAGATTGGTCCACCAAATTACAGAGCGCGAGGAATCATTTAGCAAGGCGGTCAGCAGCAGCTACTGCTTTACACACTGCAGCCTACTTGATAGGAAATGGAGCCACCGTGGATCAAAGAAGCTTCGGCTTTAGCGGAAGGAACCGATTTGGGAGAAGTCACCGAGGTGAAAACAGTCCCGGAACGAGCGGTGCTGCAACTCCTTCTCCAACAACCAACGAGCCTACCCCACGGAGTGTGTCCGACCAGCTTCACCTGATGCGAAGAGAGGCACAAGAGTCAGGTGGTGCTCGGAATCGGAGTAGGATGGAGGACCTCGAGGAGATGATGATGATGGAAGCCATCAGGCAAAGTCTTGCTGCTGAAGAAGAAAGGAAGAAGAAAATGGAGAAAGAGGCCGCCAAGGAAGCTAAGAAGAAAGCTAAAGAGGACAAAAAGAAGGAGAAGAAAGAGAAGAGAGTGTACGGCAGTGGAGCGAGTTCTGCTAGTGGCAGTGCCCTGTCCTTATCCTTGCCAAGTTTGGGTATCGGTCGGCGAAGAGGCAACAGTGGTGCAAGCAATCTGCAGAGGGAGGTCACACTCGAAGATCCTGAGGCGCCAGAGTCGAAGGGAAAGGAGGTCGATCGTAGTCCTCCAAGCGCTCCCTCAGCGTCGAGCAGCTCTGCGCCAATAGATTTTCCGCGATCAGGAAGCGGTTACGGTTTTCCTGGCGCAAGACATCTTGACACAAGCACTTTGGCAACTATCAACGACTCTCATCAATCCTCAGCTTCTCCCACAGCTCCGGACAAGCCTTCTCACCTCCGTCAGATGAGCAATGCCTCAAGTCCTGCTTCATCTTTTGTAGAGTCAGTACCTGGCAGTCTTCGAAATGACTTCAACACTCATGGCTCTTCATCCACAATCGACTCTCCAAATGCTTCTGGAGTCAACTTAACAGCAGGAAATGCCAACACAGATGGAGGGGATGCTGGTCCGGACTCGCTTTTCAATTTCCAAAGTCTTGCGACTATGATCTCCCAAGATAGTAAGGAGGACAAGGAGGATGCTGCGAGACACATTGAGCATCTGGATGGGGAAACATCGGGACAGAATACTCACGCACAGAATTTGATTCCTAAATTGGAGGAAAGTGTTGCTACGTTGAAGGTCAATGGCTCGACGACAAACACAAATGGCGATGCTATCAACTCAGCCCAACTAGAGCAGGAGCGCACCACTCCGAAGGTTATGATCACTCCTGAGACTCCAGCGGCCATGAATCATGGAGATGATGACGGAAAACAACTTGGGTGGTCTGCAGACTCAACTGCACGCGAGATCACACAATGAGATTAGCATCACAATTTGAGAACATTTCTTTTTACGAACGGGATACGATCGCATGAACGGATTTGAGAAGGAGTAGCACTCGCGCCGGTGTTCCTGCATCCTGTATTGGCTTTGGCGTTGGGTTTGGGCAGAAACTCTTCTGTAAGGGAACCGGGGAATGTGTTCATACGGGGAACAAAGCTGGCGCATGGGTGGTTTTCTTCTTTGCATCTTATATGCTGCGGGTTGCTTGCCTGGGTTTGCAATGTGTATAGGTTAAGAATAGAGAATGCGAAGATCATCACTCAATTACTGGGCTGCTGGAGCTCTCAATTTCTCGTTTGTCGATGTCAATAACGTACTCTAGCTGTCTATTCCAGCGGCACTACTCCTACATAGAGATCAGAGCTCACCGACCAAAAGCTTTATTATTCTGTCTCGGCAGATTATCGCTTCTGCTCGTACATACTCAGGCCTGGTCATACATTTCTCCAGCACAAGCCCAAGACTGGCATCCGCATTCCAACTGCGGAGGTGAGCAGACAATAGGGCAGCTGGCGTTGATCCTCTAGCCTTGCGTAACCTGAAGCAAGGACCAGATACAAAGAACATCCTACCCAGGCATCATCTTGACTCGGTAATTCTTTGCTTTCGGAGAGCTGCTCCTCGCCTGCCAAGCAGAATGGTATCAATATCCAAACGGATGACGCCCGACTCTTGTGAATCCGCCAAGCAAAGTCCCAGGTGTTCAGCGCAATTGTGGTATCTGAAAACTCATAGCAGACAGTATCTCCAAACCTTTTGAAGCTGGTCCCTCAAATGAACTTTCCTCTACTACCCTACCGCCCGACAGGCGTGTAGCTCCCAGCGGCACCGCCTTCTCCAATCCTCACACCTTCGCCCCTCCTCCCCTCCAACACCTTTCTCACCGCCGCCCATCCCAGCAGTCCCAGCGTCCCCGCAATGAATGTCAGCACCACAATCTGATCCTTCCTACTATCACGCTGGAAGCACGTCGTGAGCACGTCTTTCTCCTCGGCGTCTTTGCAGATAGGGAGGCGCTGTGAGAGGCAGAAGGCTTTGTTGCAGGTGAGACAGCTAGCTGATGCTGCACGGGTTTTGAGCAGGACTGGAGGGTTGCCCTGAGGGTGCTTTTTGAGGAGAGATGGGTTGGTGGATGTGTGGGAGGAGAGGGGGATGATGGTGGAGTTGGTGAAGCAGGTGCATTTGCAGAAGGATGGCGGTGCTGGGATATATTAGCTACACACTCATTTAAGTGAAGATAAGGAAGCTTAGTGGGAGCTTACAAGCTGCTATGCTCAAAGTGATGAGCAGGAATGCTGCCAGGAGCGTGGTGAGGCGGTTCATGGCTTCGAGCTTCGAGCTTCGTTGAGGCTGGAGTTTGATGGAACTTGATTGGAAATGGTACTCTAGGAATCTCAATCCTCGTATGGCCTGATCACATCATCTGTACTGCTCAACAATCGTGTTGCGCCTGCGACATTGGCTGGATGTTGCAACGAGGTCGTCGCATGGCTTCATCCTCAGCTGTTCCACTTGCATCGCGCTAGCGGGACCTCTTCCGACTTCCTTGTCAAAAAGTCAAGCCCGCCCATGCCATCAACATACCTCTCTCACCAGCACAACACAACACCATGCGTCGTATAGCCAGATTAGATCGGTCAATTGACCTCCTCCGCGCGAGAGCGACAGTCCAAGCACCATCCACATACCTCTGCTCGGCGTGCAAACACCACGCCTCCCCTTTCTCGACATCAGCTCTTCGCGCGGCGAGCAATGGCAAAGTGCCATTGACGGAGAAGCTTCGCAGGAAGATATGGGGAACAGACAATCCTCCCGGACTTGAAGACCCCTATGGCGATAGGAGCGTTTTCGATCAGAGTAAGAAGAAGGAACGGCGGTTGGAGAAAGAGGAGAGAGATGCTGCACGGCTCGAAGCTCAGAGCGCTGCCGAGATCGAAAATTATACTGGTAGCAGTCGGTACGAGCCAGCATCTACGTGGGATGGTCTGGAGCGGGTAGGATGGACCGAAGATCGTTGGGATCCGGAGAATCTATATACGCCTTTCGTGCCGATGGAGGTCAAGACGGACAGCGAGGAGATTACGGCAGCGTTGCATAGGGCTATGGTTGAGGTTTTTGCTCTGCGGGAAGCTGGTGTACCGCTGGGAAGTCTCTCGAAAGATACACCCGGTCAGGACATGACACTTGATGTTACCTTTGATCAGTCGCCTTCTGGACCGGTGCTGAAATTCATGGATGCAGCGCCGCCGCTGGATGATATCGTGCAGTCCCTGACGCAGGCTGGGGATGAGACGGCGCAACATGATAATCCTACTGAGTCTGAGGAAGATGTCGCGGCTGATCGCTCGACTGTTGATCCTCTACACCCTGATGCGGAACCGACTGCAGACGATACACTGGAGAAGGGGAACCCTACTGAGAGTGAGGCAGACGTGGATGCGGACCGTTCGTCAGAAGATCCTTTGCACCAAGCAAACTCTATGGAAGTCACATACGAAGAGCTTATTGCGTCCTGGGGACCATCTTGGCTGCAGGTTTCGCTTGAGAACCCAGAAGTCAAGTTCGCTGTGAGTTTTCCCTTCCCCGATCTCGTAAAGAATGAGCTATATACTAATAACCCACCAGGTCCTTAAGCGCATGATGCAACTAACCGGCATCCGCATCCCGGACGCCCACCTCAACTCCACCAAAACCGCCTCCGCCCTCCTCAAACTTCTTGTCATTCCTCCCAAACCACGTAAAGTGGTCGATGCTCTCAGCCAGAAGGAAGATCTAATTACGCTTCCTAACGTCAGTATTTACCCAAAGCGTATCACGCCGATTGACAAGGAGAGAAGTCTGGGTAGATGGAAGGTTATCGAGAAGGAGCTTGAAGAGAAGGGGTTACCTATCACAGGACATGAGTCGAGGCGGGCTCAGCTTTGAGTTTTGTCGGGTGTTTGTAGGGTACTGGCTGTGTGAGGCGGCGAGGATGAAAGCTCCTGTGTATTATATGTGCTACAATCTCAAACACATGACGGCGGTCAGTACCCCGTCAGCTGTAATTAGAAGCCATGTTCTATTAGCAACATACTTTTCGTTCGACCTCCAAGTTTGTCAGACTGCAAGATACGTGAAGTCATCACCAAAGTCTTATGGAAACTCCTCCTTCAGGAAAGCAAATATATGACATGAGGCTGTGCCAATGGACCTTGCTCCATTTGCTTTCCTACTTCGCTCGCATGAGACTCAAGGACATCGAAGCGACAGTCCGTGCTTTTGTCAGACTTGTACCTTTCGCTTTTACTTCACCCTCGTAGAATGAGCGCGATCTCGAAATTTCCCCTTTTATCTACCAAGGAGCTAAGCGAGCGATATTAAACAAGGCAATATCGTCAACAAATCAAATCTGGAGAACTACGAAGTGTGAACGACAAACCACTGACCAAAGACCAAAAACCAAAGCAGTCCGAGATGTGGGTGCAGTACAGCCACGATTCCTCCTCCCCCATTTTGTTTTTAAAGGGGGGGTAGTTCCCCGCTTCCGCCCCAACTCAACAAAAAACAAGCGAGCCGGACTTATCCGCGCTCCCCCGCATATGAAGTGCTCTCAATCCACCTCCTCCGAGGAATCAAACTTTCAGGGTCCTTGCTTTCGTCGCTCCGCTACTTTCCTCTCTTCACAATTAGTCAGCCAGACCCAAGAACCAAGATGTCGGAACGCTCACCTTCACAGGAAGCAGTTGCTGCGGGATCGTCATCGAAACGGAAGCGACGCGTGTATCAAGCATGTGAACCATGTCGGATCCGAAAGGCGAAATGTGACAGAGGGAGTGACGGTTTGTTTCCCCCATCCATGTTGTTTTCAGAAGGCGCTGATAGGAACAAGATGATCCGAGACCTCCACCTTGTGCCAGATGCAAGAGGGAAAGTATCCAGTCTCAGTGCGTTCTCGCTTCAAAGCGGAATAAGCGAGATATAGGACTTCCAGATAAATTTCAATCTCGTGAAACTACGCAGTACAGCTCTGAGACCAATGCTCGGCAAGCGGGAGTGAGGAGTGGAGAGGAAGTCTCGCGCGGCATGTCAACTGGACCCGCAGCTTCTGATTCAGGAGACTTTGTGGAATCGCCTTTTGCGAATCAAACATCGCCAGGAAATGGAAACTCGCTCCAAGCGAACAGTCCGTATTCCCATCGATCGCATCGCTCTTTGAGGAGTACGGAAGACGTGGACTTGAGGCCGTACACTTCTAGCTCTCGGCGTAATTTGACAGATAATGTTATTCATACGCTCGTATCAAAGCCAAACGATGCGCTGGCTCTTCTGTTCGAAGCGGCGGAACGTTCAGATCCATCTGCTCTTAACAGTCGACGACAGTCTCTCGAGCCTTCGCGAAACTTGAGGCGCAACATCGATGATCCTTTGGCCGATAACGTAGCTGGAAGGAACCCCACCGGGCACACGAGTGGAATTCCTACCCCGCGTTCGGCTGTCACGTCTCCGGCTCAGGCTGTCCCAGATCCTTCTGGCGAAATGATTGAGCTTTGGAAGACGTACCGTTTCGTTCGCGAAGGATGGTTGACAGCTAGAGAAGCTGTTCTATATGTCGATTTGTATTTGTCCCTCCAGTGATAACACAGTTGGAGCAACGCTGATTCCATATCCCGTAGATTCTTCCGCAACTTGTCGCCCTTATCGCCAATCCTGCTAGACTACTTCTCAAATCACGAGAACCATCCTGCCCTCATCTCCTCGGAACCAATGCTATGCACAACCATTCTAACCATTTCCTCACGCTACCATGTTCTTCATGGAGAAGGAGGAATGTTACGTAGTGATGACATCCACAGAAAGTTCTGGTTGTACTGGAAGACTTTGATCATGAGAGTCATGTATGGTGAGGATTCTGGTCCTAACGCGAGTACGAGGTCCATTGGGACTATCGAGAGCTTACTGTTGATGACTGAATGGCATCCACGAGCTCTGCATTTTGCTCCCGATGTTGATGGGTGGGAGTTCGACATGAGCAGAGGTAGCAATATGAGTCAACAAGCCGGGAAAGGTGGGTGAGTCCTCATTATGTTGCATGCATCAAGCTAATGTTTCGCATCCAGCTCAGAGCGGTTCTTTAGAAGAAGTTGAGAATGCGGCTCGCAGATCCGACAGAATGTCCTGGTATGTCCGAACTTCCAACCCGTGTAAAAAGGTGTTGTAACTGATGGCCTCTAGGATGCTGCTCGGCTCTGCCTTGAGTCTTGCCCACGAGCTCGGAGTATCCGATCAGCGCTTGCAAAATCGTGATCTATCGTCCCAGACTTTCGAGACAGAGAAGCAGAAAGAGGACGCCGAGTTCGTAGAATTGAGACAAACTCGGCCTCGGCGACTACTCTATATATACGTGAACCAATTAGCATCACGGCTAGGATGGACCTCCATGATACCGAGGATCATATCAGACTCTGCCGAACAGACGTTTGGGTCGGAAGCAGAGAGACAGTGGCATAATGTGATGTCCCGATGGATATCACTGACACGCCTTATGAAAACAGCAAGCGACATGCTGTATTCTCCAGTCACCACAAAGCAGCTGCTTCGTAGCGGAAACTATGTGACTTCATTGGAGCACTTCGGACATTTGTTGCAGGACTGGCTGACGGAGTATGAAGATCTTGTCGGTAGGTCGAGATCCCATGAACATGCCATAAAATATCGTGCTGACTCCTCGATAGCTGACAAGCGACTGCTTGACATGCTCTTTATCGAATACCAGTTTACGCGAACATATATCAACGCACTCGCGGTACAAGCCGTCGTTGAGCGCGCATTCAAGACTCCGAACCAAGAAGGTTACCTAATGACATACGTGTTCGAAAGGCATTCGGTGGATTGGGAGTTTATACAAGAAGTCGTCGATGGCAGTCGTAAGATCCTAGAGAAAGTCATCTCGTTGAACGACGAAGCACTCTTGAGATTCTGCCCAGTGAGAATACTGTCCAGAATCATTTCGGCATCCATTCTCTTGCTTAAAGCGACCGGTCTGGGCACTCGAAGTCAGCAAGCACAATTATCTCTAGAGCTCCTCGAAAAACTCATTGTTGCCCTTCGATCCGACCCTGTTGATGAACTACACCTTGCCAACAGGTATGCATCACTCCTGGAAACCCATGTCAAGGCTTTCCGAAAGCGATTCCTCCGTGTTGGAAGATCGAGAACAGCAGAGAACAGTGGGAGCGAGAACGAAAATGATGTGCAGCAACAGCAGGGTGGTGCTCACTTCGAACACAGCGATAACATGAATACAGTTCCGAACTTTGGACAGATGATGCAGTCGCAAATGTTGGATGACTTTGGTGGTGGTGATATGGCTATGTGGTCGGATGGTATGGGATTGGAGACTTTTGGCGACGATTGGATGTGTCTCCCTCTGGACGCATTCGACACTGGTATTATGGATTTTGGTGGTGGACTGGGTGCGGGTGGTCTGGACTTCTTCTCGTTGAGATAGCATCAGTGTATCATATCAGATGATTGGTTCAAGTGAGGCAATCTGTAATACATCCGTCGTAATAATCGATCATGCTACACAGAATCAGGATATATGAAGCTTGTGGGATAATTGTAGAAGGGAAGGCAGATTTATAATAGAGCAGTGATTTACTTGCGGAAGGCCTGAAAAGCAACTCTACCGGCAGTAACAGGTGCCAAAAGCGGTACGCAAGGTGCAACCAGATGTTCTAAGGTCTCACCCAGAACCACAGAGGTATTCAGAAATATATCAGATGTTCACCGAGAAGAGTAGGAGAGGCAAGAGCAATATAGAAATTTGTTCTCATGTCGGAATTTCTATATACAAGCAAGTAGCTTCCAAATGAAAGCCTCGGAACTCAAAATTAAGCAAAACAACGCCAGTTATCCGGACCGAGCTCAGCACTTGATCTTCATGTCCGTCAATAACTGTAACAAACCGCCAACCGAAATATGCATCAGTAAGAGAAAGAAAGAAAGTCATCTAGTAACAGTTTTGAACATCTCCGGTCGTTCCTTGGGAGTCAAACTGGATCGGGAGGAGCCCGACGGGCACAGATCACCACGTCAGACCTTCCCAGACGGGGGAATCAAGTCAGGTATCTGAATTTTGGGTTCTGATCACCAAGAGCACTGACATCAATGTGCTCCTCTGGGTCAACGGAGCCGTGGATCCTGTCTCTCTTCTTATTCTCGGCACTCAGCTTGAAGTGGAGCCCCAAAGCGAGGATGACAATCAGTCCAGTGAAACCGGCACCAAGGGAGCAGCCAAGAGTATAGCGCGGACTGAAGAGCAAGAATGTTAGTGAAATAGATTCCAGGAGAATAACTGCTAAGGCAACTCACCCGTCTTCCTTGGGAAACACAGCGGAGCTGACAAAGGAGCTGCATTGGCCGACGATGGCAAGGATTGCAAGTCCAGCGCCACGCTTCGAGTCTCCTCCTTGATTGTTCAATAGCCAAGTGATGTTGATGGCAAGAGCTGGGAAGATACCGCAGCATGCAAGCCAAACACCCAAATATCGAGGACCAGTACTGAACTCATCTTTCACGAGAACAAGCAACAAGTATCCTACCATGCCCATAGTTGCGAACCCAGCAACGATATATCCGCGCATTCCGTATTTGTCGGATGTGAAGGCGGCAGCAACACAGCACAGGAAAGCAACAAAGTATGGTGGTGCGGTTAGTCCTTGTGCTTGGATGCTGGTGTAACCCATATCATTGACGATGGTGGGCAGAAAGTTGGAGAGCCCAGCAAAGGAATAGTTGCAGCAGAAGTGGATAGCGGTATGGACGTAGTTTTGGTAGTCGGTAAGACCAGCAAAGAATTGTTTCCAGTGAACTTTATTCTTGGCCGTGGTATCTCGTGCTTGAAGCCGCTCAACTGCAGTTGTTTGGTCATCTGAGTTGAGGAATTTTGCTGTCCCTGGAGAGTCTGCGAGGAAGAAGTAGACGACTGGTGCGAATAAGATGGTCGGAATACCCTCTGCTCCAGCTGTCAGGTGAATTCTGGTCTCAACTCGGAATAAAACGTACCAATTATGAACAAGTATCTCCAAGATCCCCAAGAGGTCTCAATATGCGTGATTCCATACGCAAGGGCTGAAGCGAAGCAATTTGCAAGAGGAGACATTCCGAGGAGAACAGAAACTCTGAGACCCAATTCTCGCCTCTGGTAGAAAAGCGAAAGATAGTATGGAGCTCCGGCACCAAATCCAGCCTCGAAAATACCAAGAAGGCTTCTGCAGGCTACAAGACCTGCCATGTTGTTGACAAATCCCGAGCACATTGCTGCTGATCCCCAGAGAACGCAGAGGACCGCAACATAGAGATGAGCCGGGAAGATCTTCCACAAGAGGGTGGTCCATTCAAACAAGACGTAGCAGATGTAGAAGGCATTGAGAACCCAGGTCCACTGTGATTATGCTCGTTAGTATGATTCATCGGTGCTGTGGAGGAAAAATTACCTGGACACTATTGAGACCTAGAGCTGCCTGAGCGCCAGCCGTTTTTGCATTTCCGATGTTGCCTCTGTCAAGATACGACAGGACGTACAGGCAGCAGACGAGAGGCAAAACACGTCTGTCAAACTAGTTCAAGGAAAAACATGTTAGTCTTGGTCCTTAGACAGTATCTTGAAGCTCTGCATACCTGATGTCTGATTTTCTTCTGGATGTCGGCGGGGACGTGGGATTGTGAAATGGGATCCTGAGGGCCTTTCTCCATTGAATCGACGTCCTCGACTTGATGCGAGTCGATCTTCTGACTGCTCCAATCTTGTTGAGCAGACATCTCAAAAGCGAGGCTTGTATGTCTTTGGTAAAAGAGAAGGAAATGCGAGGTCCTCCTAGCTGTAGTCGAAGAGGTGTCCGGAAGACGGTTGATGCAAGTGAGAAGATCTTCATCTGGAATAGGATCTGGCTTCAACTTATAGACACTGGGGTGGTAGAACAGCTTGGCTTCAATCCTGCTCGTTGGGTCCTGCTCGTTGGGATCAGCCCCAGACTTCCCCAGATTCTAGACTGATGGGGAATGTGGAGAAGGGAACGATGGCAAAATGAGTATGATCCGTAGCGTGCCGCATAACGCCGCCCCTATCCGCCGGCTACTTCAGGAGAAGTCCGGAACATCGCGGATCCTGACCTGCAAAGCAGAATGGCATTCTCCACATTTACAGGACGAAATGGCTTTCTACTCAAACTGAGCGAGATACTTCCCCGCGACATCAAGCATTGGTGTAAACCACGACTTTTCATATTGAATGGTAGCGGGGTAGCGGGGGGAAATTTGGCTTAGTTGGCCCGGCGGGTCCAATCCAATATCTCTTGTATCAGTATATAAAGAATGTTACAGCCAGCTCAATATCTACCCCATTCCCAATCATTCGATAGCTTTGGAACTTCGATCCAGTTGTCTTCATACGTCGCAACAAAGTTTTGTAACTTCAAGTCTTACACTGCAACTCACATCCACGATGTCCAAATCAATTGTAAACACTGTCGAATACCCCTTCAAGTTTGACTCACCAATCCCAACGAAAGGTGGCAAGACTGGCCAACTCACCCAAGCCACCCTCTCTCTGCCCAATGTCCGCGGCCGTATCCCCTCAATCCAGGCTTCTCGACTTCGAACCATGATGATCGAAGCACACAACGATCCTACCAAGATCCTCGCCCATGCCTGTAGTTATGACGGACTTAGCTCGCGCCTAGTAGAAGAAGCTGGCTTCCCTATGTGTTTCCTGGCTGGATACCCCGTATCAAGCGCGTATGGCCTTCCTGATACCGGATACATTGCTTGCCAGGAGATGTGTGACACAATTCAGAATGTCGTTCGCCAAGTCAGCGTCCCAGTCATGGCTGACGGAGATACTGGTTATGGAAGTCCCATGAATGTCAAGAGGACAGTGGAGTGTTATGCCATGGCTGGAGCTGCTGGTGTTATGATTGAGGATCAGACTTGGCCCAAGCGTAAGCGAGCCCCCTTTGTTTTCGTTTATGGCTATGACATTCACTAACCTTCCGCCTAGGCTGTGGTCACACCAAGGGTAAAGCCGTGGTAGGCAGAGGCGAAGCCTTTGCTCGGATACAGGCAGCTTGTGATGCTCGCAACGAAGGTCTCGACATCTTCGTTCTCGCACGTACGGACTCCCTGATCCTCGGTTGGGATGAGGCTATCACTAGAGCGAAAGAGTTCGTTCGTATCGGTGTCGACGCAGTGTTTATCGAGGCGCTTCCAGATCAAGACGCCATGCGAAAGGCCGTTAAAGAGGTCGGAGCTCCAATTTTCGCTAATATCATCGAGGGAGGTAAGACGGAGAACCTCTCTGCCAAAGATCTTGCCGAGCTTGGCTTCTGCGCTGTGGCCTACCCGTGGACTTTGGTAGCTGCTAAGCTGCGAAGTATCCGCGAGACTTTGGAGAATCTGAAAAAGAGCATGACTGTTGGTGCACCACCAGCTATCCTTAGCTATTCCGAGGTCTGTGAAGGTGTGGGGTTCAACAAGTACTGGGAACGAGAGGAGAAGTACAAGTTTGAGAAATTCTACAAGGGAGAGACGAACGGAACAAATGGGACAAGTGGTACGAAGTGAAAATACATCTTGTAACTTAAATGTCTAGTCTATCATAGGAAATTGACCAGTATTACCTGAACTCCGTCTCCGATTCCAATCTTAAACGCCCACCAGTTGCTCATTTTTCATGAATCGGTAACGACCGATAATCTGCTTATGAGTCCCAAATCGGTCCAAAAGCTGGCACTCCTCTACTTTCCATTTCATACACCAGATGCTTCGACAGCGCCTTATTGCTGACACAGAAAATTGCCTCTGCTCTCTCTTCAGCATACAACTTGTACGCCAAAGCCACAAGGTCTTTACGACCAACAGCATGTGTGTCGATTACTACAGCCTCTGGATCAACCTCAAGTACTCGATCGCAGATCTCATCGCCAAAGGTGTGTCGGGGCTCTGGTGCGCTCCATAATACTCTACATTTGGTAGCAGGAATATTCATCATAGTTCCCAAACAAGGTCCGATCCCTGAACCAGTCGTCACAATGATGACTTTCCGGAAGAGCTGGGCCATGCAGAGAACTCCAACGGTAGGTATGCCGCGAGTGTAATACCACTTCTTGGGGTTATTGATTGCCCGTCTGGTCCAGTCTCCAGCATTAGAGACAATGAGAGAGCCTCCATTGCCGTCTCTTTCGGGAATACAAGCAAAAGAGTGCCATTCCTTTAGTGGTGTATCTGCAATGCGATACACGACACAGTTGGGGACCTTCTCGGATAGATGAATTCGGATTGCGTGAACTCCTACACCTAAGCGTTCTGGCTGAATCTTTAAACGGCGGAGACGCATCCATGGCAAAGCAACGTGGAAGCAAGATGCCATCAGAAGCCAAAATGCTGGAAGTTTCGTCAGAACTGCTCCAGGCGAGGCAGGTCCTGCTTGGTGGCCGAGTGCTCGGGTGAAAAGCCACAGCTCGGGCCAGAAAATTACCAGTACTGCCCAACCACCAAAACGATGAATATTCTCGAAAGTGTTGTGCCTCGAAGCTCGGAAAGTCGGATATGCTGTGATGAGCATTGTCCACAGAACTCCCACAACAACAAATGACCATAAAATAATAAGAGGGTCTGCAATTCGGATCGTGACAAACTCCCAGGTCAGAATTCCGGCCAAAAGCGTGAACCACAATACTGAACAGACTGCTGCACCGCTATGAAGTCCACCATATTCGTAAATCTTGGCCAATGATCTCCTCAGCCTGAGAGGTGCCCAAAACGGAACGAACCAGCAAATTTTGAAGAGAAGATTTATGATGTAGTCCTGGCGCATGAGAATAGCCAATAGCATGTTGGCAGATGCCGCAGTTGAAATGTCGACCAGGAGAGGGGAGTATTTGGATCTCCGCTTCATCGTAATTATTCGGTGCCCTTGCCATATGTTGACGATAAAAATAGAGAGAAATATCCGCCGATAGACCCCAAACACTGTCCATCTTGCGAATCGAAGAAAGCGGCCTTTTGGAGGAAGAGCAATTGGAAGTATCGGTTCTGCAGAAGTGCTAGCGTTGTAAAACTTGCTGTCCGTTAAGACTTCTTCCTCGGCAAGGAATGGCTCTGCTTCGCGATCCTCCTCCGAACGCACGATTGGATCCATCTCCAGCAGTTTTGTAGCCATCTTGCCGCTTCAGAGGTTCTGAGCCACCCAAACCTAAGTGCCGCCTTCCTCCCTGCTTGACAGCCGCGATTTGGCACGTAGTCGATGCTTTGGCTCGAGGCGCGATATTGGGGACCAGGGAACGGCGGAGTATATCGGCCAATGTAACAAAGGTCTCTATTCTGTCGGGATATATTCTTCGAGGCGTATAATGATTGTATTGGTGCCAGAGGTCGCAAGATCAATAACACCACAATCCTCCCTTCCTTCGATCACTTTCCCATGCCGATTGTGCAACGAGTGGAACTGCTCAAAGAGCAAAGAGGTGCAAGAGGTGTAGTCCGCCGACAGAAAAGAATTGCAACAGAGCACAAAACAGAAATATAATAGATACTGACCTGACCTACCGTGATACTGGGACGTGGAGGGGCCAAGTCTTGAACCCCTGAGGAGCTATTGCTTGCACTAAGTCAGCCACATCCCTTTTCGGTCGTCGCTATCTCGTGTTTTCACAACCGCAGGCTCCGTCCTGTCTCAATGCATCGATCCTCGTTGAAGTTGTAGTTGTGAGCTACAACAACATACAAGTGGTCTAGCTGTGTCTGTGTAGGAAGTTCTTGGATCTTGAGAAAGATAATGGAAGAATGTGAAGAGAGTCGATCGCTCGCGGCTGTCAAAATAGGCTTATCGCTAGCGTGGCGATACTTCCATGCAGGTGGTGCAGAGGTGCATGCATAAAAGTTGCATAAAGCACAGCCTTGGCATCGTGACATCTGCCCGGATATACATCCTCTTGACTTTCAAATTCTTGGAAATCAAGGCTGAGCCTACATCCGAATCTTAAAGTTCCATGAGCGATGTTCCAAGGAGACTATAGAATATGAACGATAAGGGGAGAGCTTGCTGGACTAAGTGATATCTTCGTAAGCAATGTACCAACGGTCTCTTCTCAAATTGAACAATTTAAGCTGACTGGTACAGGATTCCAGAGAGTGAGAAGACTGACTCAAAACCATCGAGCCATTTTTGAGCACTAAATGTTGATTCGCTTGGGCATGTAATCCCTAAGGACGCCGCGTGCATACAAATCAAGAGGAACGCAACACATTGAAAGCTTTCTTCCTCGCCTGATCGGGTTCTAAGAACACAACATGGCTTCTCAAGCTTTCAAAGCACTTCATCTATACACTACTCCTCTCTCCGGTTGTAGCGCCCGGATTCGAATCGCATCTCATTTGAAGTGCATCCCTCTCATCTACCACAGCATATCTATCGCCGATTCCCAGAACCACACAAAAGACTACCTGTCCATCAATCCCAACGGCAGTCTCCCATCCTTGGTCATTGAGCCATCTGACAACTCATCAATGAAGGAAACATTTACAATAACGCAATCCCCGGCCATCCTCGACTTCCTAGAGACGCATTTTCCAAACCCACCTCTCCTGCCATCACCGTCGCGGGTGGCGGAACGAGCGAGAGTTCTGGAGCTCACAAGCCTCGTAGCATGCGATATCCAACCACCGCAAAACTCTCGCATCCGTCGAAAGATTGTAGACGATTTCGGAGGCGACGGCGAGAAGTGGGCAAAGTATGTGTACGAGCGCGGCTTTAAAGTCTACGAGGAGTTTCTGGAGAAAAGCGAAAGAGGGAAATTTAGTGTTGGGAATGAGCCTACACTAGCAGATATCTTCTTGGTTCCTGCGGTCCAAGGAGGGCTGAGAGTTGGAATTGAGCTGGAGCAATGGCCTTTAATGAAGAGTGCTGTGGATGCGTGTTGGGAGCTGGAAGCATTTCGGAAAGGGGGCTTAGGCGAGCATGGAAGATTGACTCCTTAAGAACAATGATGAATGGCTTCTGGCGGTCAACTATTGCAAGTCCCGAAATACTATAGTGATCTCAAAATCCTGTCAGATCAAGTGGGCGTCAAAGCAATGTTCCTTTTTCAGTCTTAAACCTCAATGTGTTGACGATATGGTCTCTAAGCGAATTTGTATTCTTTACATTTGAGATTTTATAGACATGAATAAATATGAACCGCGTGACCGAATCTAGTGCTACCAAATACCTATCGAAGAAATTTTCAGAGGCTTTATGCCCACTGGCAGTACCTGAAAATGAAACGCAATGCAGTCACGTGAGAAGAATCACATTCAAGGCTGGCGGAATGTTCTAGGCAGATTTCTGTCAATTAAATGAGTACTTTGACACACAGTAAAGTCAAAGACAGATGGGCTCTGGTCGAAACGAAATGCTACTGCAGCATCTCAGAGCTTAATGAACTAGAGTAGTCGCCTAATCGGGAAATACCCCTCGGCAAAACTCCCAGCCCATCTACAACTTCGAACTATCAATAACATCACCGCCAGAATCCGATAATGGTCCTTCAACTCCTCCCGGCATCGCCCTCAGATGCGGACCGTATAGTAAAAATCCGTCTCGAAGCATTCGCCGACAATCCCCTCCTGCACGCGCAGTTCCCCACTCCTGCAAGTCTCGCGGCTCTTCAGATCATCCTCAGTCGGGAAACCCTACACGCCATCGAGAATGCGCAAGATACAAGAGCCAATCTCGTTGTGAAAGATACAGAGCTCGAGGGAGATGAACAAATAATCGCTTTCGCGAGCTGGGATCTGCCGACGGAGAGGAAGATTGTGCTACATGAGGGTGTCACGTGGCCGGACGATTGTCAACAGGAGTGGCTTGATCGGTACCATGAGCTTGCGGAGGCGGCGAAGGAGAGAGTTGTTGGAGATTCGAAGTGCTATCGTGAGTCTTGTCTACTGCGCACGCCTTTGGCCAGCGAGATGCCCGTCATGGATATCACGTGTACATGCTTTGAATGACCAAGCTGACGCTTCTCAGGCCTGACTTTTGTTGGCACGCTTCCCAAACATCAAGGACGTGGAGCCGGGACCATGTTGAGTAAATGGGGATTGGAGAAAGCCAAACAGGATAAGCTGCCAGTTTATCTCGAGAGCACGACCCCAGCTTCAGCTCTCTACAGACGTCTGGGCTTTGTGGCTCTAGATGGCTTGTCGATGGTTCTGCCAGGAAGAGATTCAAATGGGGTACCAAAAATTTACGAAGAAGTGGGGATGTTGAAGACATGGGAGGCTTCGGATATGGATCGTTGGGACTCGAGTCTGAACATCGAGAGTCTGCTACTAGATTACGAAGCAGGCATCAAGCCTCAACATGTCGTTCAAGCAGTTTACGACCGCATAGATGCATACAAATCCGTTCAGCCGTCTGTATGGATCCATCTTCAACCTCTAAGCGAGGTCATGAGAGCTGCGAATGAGCTTTATAGGAGATGGCCGGACACAGAAAAGAGACCACCGCTTTGGGGGGTTCCTTTCAGCGTCAAAGACAGTATCAATGTCGCGGGTATTCCGACCACGACTGGATGTCCAGCTCTTGCATTCACGCCAACTACTTGCGCACCGGTCTATCAACATTGCATTGATGCCGGAGGTCTCTTCATCGGTAAGACGAATATGGAGCAACTCGCCACCGGCATGACAGGTTGTCGAAGCGTCTACGGAACACTACATTCCACATTCAGCAAAGCACATATCGTGGGTGGATCTAGCAGTGGAAGTGCTGTGACCGTAAGCGAAGGCCTTGTCTCGTTTTCTCTGGGCAGCGATACCGCAGGCTCGATACGCGTACCAGCGCTGTTCAATGGTCTGGTTGGATTCAAGCCTACAAAAGGGACTGTTTCAGCACGAGGTGTTTCTCCTGCTTGCTTACATCAAGATTGTGTATCCTTCCTCACGACAAACATCCCAGACGCCAAAAGAGTATGGGATGTATGCAAAGGGTTCGATAAAGGCGACTTTTTCGCGAAATTGCCTGCTCAAATTCGACCAGATCTACCAAGTCAACGCGAGATCAGATTTCGCTTCGGCGTTCCACCTGCCAATGCACTCGAGATATGCAGCCCTGTATATCGTAAGCAGTTCTCCCAGGTAGTGGCTGCGATCCAGGAGCACGGTGGGAGATTAGTCGAGTTAGATTGGACGCCTTTCGAAGCAGCTAATGAGCTTCTGTACAATAGTTCTTTTGTGCTTGAACGCATGACAATTTTTCCTGACGGTTGGTTCGAGAAGAATAAACAAGTACTACATTCCGTCACGCGACAAGTTTTCGAAGGTGTCTTAGCAAGGAAGAGTACTGCTGTAGATGTTTTCCGCGATTTTCACAAGCAGGCAAATTACATACGGATAGTTCAGGATATCTTGATGTTGGAGGAGAAGGTCGAAGAAGGTATCGATGAAATCACACTGATGATTGTCCCGACGACGCCGTTCCATCCTACTATAGAAGAGGTGGGAAAGGATCCGATAGCGATCAATGGACGGCTAGGGACCTTTGCGCATTTTGGGAATGTGCTGGATTTGGTCGGGGTGTCGATTCCTTGTGGAACGTATGAGACTGAGGATGTAGTGGATGGAAGGAAAGTCACTTTGCCATTTGGTGTGACAGTCTTCGCTGGGACGGGATTTGATGCTGAGCTGTTGAAGCTGGTTGCTGGTTGGGAGGAGTGGTTTGATGATTTGCGGGTTGAGCATTAGGCGAAAAGCACACGGAAGTTGCGTCAAAGAAAATCTGGTGGCACTATAGATATCACATTTACCAAGTCCAAGCGCCTCTTGATATCCAGTCTTCTCCCTCGGAGATGTCAACAACTTTGGCGAATGTTGTCATCGCCCCCAAATACCCCTGGATTTAGCGAGGATTAAGCTTCCGTTCATGGCAAGCCACATGCACAGCGGGATTCAATTTTCAATTGTCGCTTTTGACCTGAACTTCTCCTCAGATCTTTACCAGCACGTAATCGGTGTAACTGTCGATTATCAAACATCCTCAATTCTATTGGATGCTTTCGGTCATTTCTCACTTTCAGCTTTTCCAGATATTCAGGGGGACCAGCGAATCGGAGACGAATTCCGTCGATCCGCCTGATCATCAGCCACCAACCACTGGATTGCAATTGACTTTTCCTTCGCTTTTCTAGATCAATACTAGAAATTTGAAGAAGACTCTGAAATTCAAGATGCGTGGAAACCTCGATATTCGAATACAAATGTCGCTTATACATATCACCAGTGTCACGTTTGTCCACCACGTTTACTCATCTCCGCCGACCTCTAATGACCCTCACCGCCATCATGCCAATCCCAGGAATCTGGAGAAACCTTTTACACAAACAATTGCCAAACACAATGATTTTCCTAATCTGATATTACCTAACTCCCACCTTTAGCCCTGTCTCTCATCATGCACGAAGCACATGCCATTGCCCCAGCCTCATATGCGCTTGGCCAACCAGGTGGCCTACATTAGAAGCTGTTACCAATTCCAAGGCACTACAGGGCACTACAGGGAGCGCAGGGCCTCCCACATACGTAGTGATCGTGGGAAATCGATCTCCAACCCCACATGCACCCTGACTTTAGGCGCAGCCCAACGAGCCCAGGCATGCACGACGTTAAACATAATCGGATGTTCGATGGACCGCTCCACCGCTCCTCCACAGATACAAGAGATACCGAGCATGGTCGCGATAAGGAACGCAGCGATGAGTGGTGAGAATCGGTTTCGCAAGGACAAACTGGTCGGGTCTGGTGTGAATAGAGCCTTGTCCAGGTCGCACAGAGGGGGCCAGTAGGACGGGGAGCCTGGCATTTATTACGTACCGAAATGCTGCGGTGAGGGTTTGCTGGTGTCATGGAAAGGATGATGGAAGGCCAAAATCACGAGTAAGGCGGGTGAAGCGACGCATTTGCTCTGGGGGAGAGGAACACGGTCAAGGAGGGAAATGCCAGGCGGGGCGAGGACACGCGACGAGAGCCTGGGATAGGTTGGAGCAGGCCTCTGGTCGCCTGTAGTCCAAGGATAGCACTGTCTTCTACTGGGCAAGCCCCAAGATAGCCGGGCCCCGCTGACGCCGTATCACCGGCAGACAGGTGCAACTGCAACTGCATCTATGGATGCTGGAGATGCGAGGTACGGACAAACGTGGTCGGCACCTATGGGGACGCATCCTTTCCCCTTCCACTTCTACTTCCATTCGGCATGGCGTCTTTCGGACTTAGGTAGTGTGTCAATTTTAGTGTATCGATTATTCTTTAATTGATATCATAGCTTGTCCAATCCCATCCTATCCTATCGTATCAACTTCACCTGCCTGCTATCTTCCTAATCTGCAAGCTTATCTCTCTCTCTCTCTCTCTCTCTCTGTCATTTTTCCAAAAAAGAACACACGGAAGGAAGCTCGCAGCTGCCAGCATCCCCTTCCCCACGCATTACCACCCTCCGAACGCCTCATCAGGATTTCTTCAACGGCTTTTTAGGGCCTTAGACCACCAGCAGATCTGGTCCGATCAGATGCCCCGGTGCATTCTGCTGCAGATCTGAGTGATATACCCTTTGGCTTCTTCACTGTCTTGCCATCTGGTTTCCCTGGCCTGTTGCTGCTGTATCTAACACCAGCTCAATGACGGCGAAAAGCAACCATCATCTTATTCTCCTTCAATCTTTAGCTGGGTCCTGGGAAAGTGATAGCAGTCACTGAGCGAGCGCGCCAGACAAGACAAAGACAAGCATCTCCGCAATCTGCTATCAGAACTGCCAGATATAAAAAGGTACTGTGGCTTGATCGGCCTGGGCTCAGACTCCAGTCTTGTAGTGGGCTGTCCTGGCTTGCTTATCTTTTATCTATACGCTTGCTAAGATATTTGTAGACCCAACCCATCACAGCCATTTGATCCCACACAACCCTCCTGTAGACCTCGTCTGTCTACAGATAAGCTTCTGCCGCCTGCCCGACCTGGATATTTGCTGAGAGAGAGTGGGGAGACCGACGATAGGGAACATCTCCCGCCGTACCAGGACCAGTCAGATCTCTATCTGTCTGCTGGACTTGCTCCTTGTAGCCTGTCCCATTGGAACACTAGACCTGCTGAGGTATATCGCCGTCCCAATTTACTTTACGGACAGAAAGTACAGGTCATCGCCCTTCTCCGAGGACAGGGGAACACTGCCGAGACCTTGAAGCACATATCCAAATCCCCCTAGCTGCAGCTGAGCTACAGACCCCCATCCTAGAGGCCCAACCCCCGATAGCAGAGCTGGTCACCGGCCCAGCACAGAATTCCGGTACCTGGTTCGGATCAGCACTCCAATCGAGCCTCATTACGCCATGTCGGCACCAATAGCTATCTCCCGGACGGCGCCCATCGCTATAGCTGCGAGGAGGCCCCGCCCAGAACAGTCCATCGAAACTCCCAACTCTCAAAATAACAGTCACACCAACGGCAGGACACACTTGTCGGCCAGCATGAGCAGTACAGCATCCGAGGCAGGAACGAACATTCGAAGTCGGAAGGATAGGCCGTGTGATGCGTGCCGGAGGAGAAAGAGTAGATGTGTGATCAACGAGGGGCAGACGAGCTGTGTATTGTGCCAATTCCACACCCAAGACTGCACTTTTGTGCAAAGTCCCCAGCCCAGGAAAAGAAAACTCAACACTGAAGGAAAAGAAGAGTCTTCGGCCAAGAGAAGGTAAGCAATCAAGTTTTTATGCGGCTGGAGATTTTGGAGTTGCAGCACAGCCCACTTTTAAACCAGTATCTTTCGCTACATAAAATCTTTGGCAGCCGCTGATTTTCCACTATTACAGATCCCCGGATAGAGCCGACGAGAGACGCAGACGACCAACCGAGTCAAGTATCTCGAGCACCGGCGCAACAAACTCGCTCGTCGAGGAGATGGCAAATATTGGAGGCCCAACACTTTTAAAACGAACTTTGGGGCTACAAAACGATCGTTACAGTCAATATATTGGTCCTACCACCGACTTCGAACCATCACTTATCGATTTATCGCCCTTCGATCCCCAAGATGAGAGTCTATTATCAAGGGGCACTTTGCGGAAAGTCAGCGATGTGGACACCTTTCTTATGCTCCCGGATTATACCACACCCGGTTACGAGCATGTAATTGACGATGCGGACGCAATTGAGAATATTGTTGCACCACATGGGCCAGCACTTCTCGAATTATATTTTCGGATCATTCACCCGAATTTTCCTATTCTCCAAAAAGTTGTATTTTTTGAGAAGTACAATCGCTCGTACCGCGAATTTTCTCCTCCTATTCTGGCCGCGGTGTACATTTTAGCTATCAATTGGTGGGATCACAGCGAAGAGCTCGTCAATGTTCCTAAACCCGATATCGAGGAACTCGAAAGGCTCGCGCGAGTTACCTTGGCAGACGCAATGTACAGGCCCAAGCTTTCTACGGTTCAAGCCGGCTTACTCCTTTCCCAGCGACCTGAAGGAGATCAATGGGCTCCCACGGCTCAATTGGTAGCCATTGGTCAAGAATTGGGGCTGCATCTTGATTGTTCGAACTGGAAGATTCCCCCATGGGAGCGTGGACTGAGAAAACGTTTGGCGTGGGCATTGTACATGCAAGACAAGTGGGGGTCACTGGTTCACGGTCGTCCTTCTCACATCTTTGCATCCAATTGGGCAGTTCAACCTCTATCTCCAAACGACTTTCCTGACGTCGAATTCGACGAATCAGATGTCGAGGAGAGCGCTGAGTACGAACACGGTCGTTTGCTTTTCACCCAAATGATCATTCTGTCTCAGATCTTGTCCGAGGTACTAGACACTTTCTACACGCTGCAGGCCATGGCAGCTGTCACTCAAGCTGGTCCTCAAGGAACACACCTGGTGCTTCAGCTTGCCAAGCCCGTTCAATTGAAGCTGAAAGAGTGGTTTGCGGCGCTACCTCAAGTTCTGCGGATGGATTCTTCGTCCGTAACAGCGAACAGTAACAAGCTATGCTCTACTGGGTTTCTCCATCTCGCCTACTTTGCCACTGAAATTACTCTCCATCGTCGTATCATCAGATCACTCTCGTCCGCAGGCACGAACCCATCTTCACCCTCTTCACCAAATACGAAACCGGCTCTCGATCCATACATTGTACATATTTGTCGCAGTGCAGCCAAGACCCGTCTCATCTCCGCCATGGACTTCGTCAACCGTCTCAACACCACCCACCTCCGTTCATTCTGGTATTTTGCGTCTAAGACCAATTTTGCCCTGATAGGAACCTTTGGCTCCCTGCTATGGGCCACGGCACCAGGTAGAGAAGAAGCGGAATGGTACAGAAGGAGATTGGGCGAGTATCGCTGGACCCTGGGCGTGTCTTCAAAGGGTGGTGGAGCAGAAGGTGGCGGAAATGCCAGATTGACGGAGTTCGCAATGGGCATGCTGGATACCTCCACAGGACTCTTAAAATCTCTACCCGAGAAACCAGCGTTGAGCCGTGTAGGTAGCGAGAGTGAGAATCTGGGAGGAACGCAAAGGCAGAGGAGTATCGCTGAGGGCTACGGCTACGGCTATAACACCAACGGAGGCGGCTTCGGGATAGGTGCTGCGAGAGATAGAGGTGATGGCAGTGTAGGCAGCTATGTTGACAGAGACGTCGATACGGACAATGGGCTGAATATGAAGAGTGGACTTGCGAGTCCAAGTACGAGTGTTAGCTCGAGTGGAGGAAGTGCTGGGGGTTATGAAGCCTTTTCGGCACCCCCAGGGAGTTATGGTGCTCGTACCAGAGAGGAAGGGTATTGATGAATTTTGTTGAATGATCTGGATGACATTTACGAGTCCATTTTGATTATTTGAAGCGAAATAGACAGCGGATGCATTGCGTGCAGGATACCGGTTGGGCTTATGATTTTGGAATTATATGATAGACGGGACAAATTTACAGTGATATGCAAACATACACTCAATTATGCATGCCCCTGGTTCCTTTATGTCGATGCAGATGGCAGGTAGGCGTTAAGTGACGGAACACTATGAGTCGTTCCAGGTCACGTTTCTCTCCGCCCAACATTTGGTCCAATGTCCTCTGCTCAGCTCTCAAGTCGAGAAACGAGGCTCAAAACAATCGCAAATTGCCTCCCGCCTCCCGCTCAAGCCGAATCAGAACTCGGTTGCGTTGATTCAATCATTTAAACCTCCCACGGATCACCCCGGTACCTGGAGTATGCTTATTTTCCGAAGCGAGCCCCTGAATCTGCCAACTCCCGCGAAACATCCGTCAAGCGTACGAGCATTCGCAATCTAAGTTGTGGCCGGAAGCCGAGACTTTGGATGAACGCACTTTATCTGAAGGGAACCTTAAGATGCTATGGTTGGGAGTTGAGGTCTGGACTTTTGAGGAGGGGTCCACTGATGGAAGGATGGTGGTGAGATTGTGAGATGGGAAATGTACTTGAGCTGGCTTGATCCCAGTTCATAAATTGCTTTTCTTGCTCATTGCCCTCCATTCACTCTCTCGGAAGCAGTCTTCAAGAATTTCACTTGTTCAAGATGCGTTTCTCGTCCTCAATCGCCATAGCTGCTGCTGCTCTTCCCCTTGCTTATGGCTCTGTGCTAGCTGAGCGAGCTACGTCTGGAATCGCAACTTGGTAGGTGACATTCGGGCAGCCGACTGTCTCTTTCCATTCCGTTTGCAACATGCATGAACTTAAATGTCCCAATTCACTTTGGACACATGCACTAACTCTCGATCATCAGGTATGATGGTGCAGTTGGAGCTTGCTCTTTCGATGGATATACATATCCAACGGGTGTCTATGGGACAGCCTTGGGCTTGAACCTCTGGAATACAGCTGCTCAATGCGGTGCTTGTGTTTCGATTACCAATGCTAGTGGGAAGAAGATCACTGCTATGGTGAGTTCTACGATTCCATACCACGTCTATCTGACTTCGACCTGAAATGGGTTTCGAGGTCAATGTATAATGGGTCGATTGCTGACACTATCAAATAGATCGTTGACGAATGTCCCGGTGGCTGCGCAGGCAAGACATTCGATCTCTTCCCAACCGCATTCTCATCTCTCGCCCTCCCATCCGCTGGCGAGATCCCCATCACCTGGGACTACATCACCTGCCCCATCACCACGCCCTTCAAACTCCGCACCAAGACTGGTAGCTCCCAATACTGGTTTGCCATCCAAGTGTACAACGCCAATCAGGCGATCACGAAGCTCGAAGTCAGTGCTGATGATGGCAAGACGTGGAAGAGCTGTGTGAGGCAGACGTATAATTATTGGTTGTTAGCGAGTGGGACGGGGAGTGCGACTGTGCAGGTTAGGGTTACGGCGAAGGATGGGAAGGTTGTTACGACGAAGAATGTGCCGACTGCTGAGGGGCAGACTGTTACTGCTGCTAGTAACTTTGTTTGAAGTTCTTGGGACCATGAGGGCGATTAGAGAGGTTGATCGGCTCTGACAGAACAGCTTGATACTGTCAATGCAAAGAGTCTCAAGACAGGGTTTTGATACTAGATCATGTCCATCAAGTGAGAAGGGGCATCTGTTCGGTATATTTCGAGTTGAGGTACCGAAAGTTCTTCGAGACTTCTGATCGATGTCTTGAGGTCGAATCGACGGAGATTGATATGCTCTCAAAGATCTGCAATAACAGATACTTCAGATCCTCCCGAGTCTTGAAATCATACAAAAACAATACCAGACTCGCTATGTCTGTGTTTATGGGTAAGTATTCATATCACTCCAGCTTGATCTGGCTGGTCCAGATGCATGACGTGCAGTGATTAGTAATCGGTGCTTAACGTTATGTCTAAGCAAGTGTCTCAGATCACCATGTCTGGCTCTTCATTTGGCTAACACTCTTTACAGTCAAAAGACCTTCATGGCCTGCTCTGTAAAATTATTAGTTCAATTGTATTCGAAACTGTGCTTGCTGGCTTCCTCTTGCTCAATAAGCACAGCAGCTCCTCGAGCGATCTCTGGTAGGTGATAATTAAGACTCGGTAAGTTGAGGCTCATCAATCACTACAGGGCATGGACCTGTAATAACCAGAAAGTCGGAAATACCAACGACGCTCTTGATTTCGGGCAATTATGTCACTCATTTGACCTGGGGCGGAGAATCAGCATTCTCCTCGTGTACTTTGAAGGTCTCTCTTTCCTCCTTTCACTCACCGGTTTCGCCATGTCGAAGCACCTGCATTACATCCAGTACGGTACTTTACAAAACTTATGCTGCTAGCTTTCTTGTGCTTTTTCTGCGGGATCGACGCGAATTCGATTGCTGGTACAATAATCGAGGGGTCCGAAGGATTTGAAGGGTGTATGGTCTTACATGCATGAGGACTTTTCCTGCAGATCATGGAGCATAACATAGTCTTTGGAACGGTTGATGGTAGTCAGATCAGCCCGACCTGGTATGGCAAAGTCTTAGAAGTACAGGCAGAACGAACGAACATCGATAGGAATAGATGTAATTCTAGGCTAGCCAGCACGAGTTCATCCTCATCTCATCTTCGGACGAAAACGTACAGCATATAGTCGGAGAACCCACAATGTTGCTCGGCTTGAGAACTGAGACTTGTGTTACAGAGCCCCGCGTGGCTTTCAGCAAACCAACAGTCAAATAAATGCCCGACAATACTCCGCTGCCATCTCCACGATGCAAGATACCTGGCTACTGTCAACCACGGTTGTATCTGTTCCACACTCTGTCTGCCCACACCGCCCAAAAGGACCGCATCAACCCAGTTTCCCATCAAAGTCGTTCGTCATCAGTCGCACAAGTTCGGATCATGGGTCTTGGAAAGTTCTTCGTGTATGCGCCTAGCCGGCCCAGAGCCGGATTTCCGAATGTGTTGCCTCCACAGCAATGACGACTCGAAGATGAAAGGTGCAAACTATTTGATCGACTGATCTTGCGTGCAAAAGCTCTAAAATGTGCTTGTGGGGGCAAGGTATTGGTATTATGAGCTGTGTAGTCCGGTTGCCATGGTGCTGGTGGTACAGCAAACGTCGAAGCGTAACCAAGCCGGATTGGTTTACGGTTAAACCTGAACTCAGGTGCTAAGATTCCTCAGCAAGCCATATGCTTCAACTTGCCTGACCATAGGGTAGAGAGATCCGTTTGGGAGGCTGTGATCTGAGCACCTGACTGGATGGTGATGTAAAAAGGTGGGTGAGAGGAGAAGTAAATATGGGCCAAGCTGTTTTCGTACCGGCAACACCGCATGGTTACATGAGTACACAGAAAATCCTCATGGTTCCTGCATGATTCCCAAATCTAGTGCTGTAGTTATGCGCTCAGAACATCGGGTGCCAACTTGTATATGGCAGCGTCGCTTCGGTTGTCAAGGCTGAACAGTTGTGGACTTGCCCTCAACGACCATCAAAATAAAGGAAGCGAGACGCACATCAGAGCAGAAAATATCTTTCCGTTTGCCATGGCATATTGATATACGGGAACAACAACAAGATCAACTCCAGGTTCGTTTTGGAGCAAGGTATAGAAGTACACCACCACCTAAAAGTACAACAACCTCCTACGCTTTTCAAGATGCTTCGCCCCCTCATTGTCGTCCTGGCGTTGGTCGCGTCTTGCCTCGCCGTCGCCATTCCTACCACATACGCCATCAATGGCACACACACAGGCTATAAGACACAGCAAGCAGGCTCCCCACGACCACTCCGAAGAAACATCCTTGACCTCCAGAAGGACGTTCCAGCATGGTGAGACAGTACCCAACTCAGCACTTGAATCCTCCACAGTCACACGCACTCAATATGACCTCATCATTGATCTCGTCAGAATCACGAGTAGACACGCCTCGATCATTTTGGTCCGTGTATACTGTACCAACAGGTGCTAACGTTCTTCTTCCTTAGGTCTCTGTATATACAAGGTCTCAATGCTCTACAGGACAAGCCGGAAGATTTCTTTCTCTCCTACTTCCAGATTGCTGGTATCCATGGACGTAAGGACAGCACAATTTGCTTTCACACCGTTGAGACTCCGAGAAAATATGGAAGGCGCCCTTTGGATCAATTGACTAACGTTGTCTAGGACCGTACTACGCTTGGGGTGATGCTACCCAGGCTCCAGGAGCGCCAAACACTGGTTATTGTACCCATGGTAAGGCAGCAAACCTACGACCCAGTGGACTTTTGGCAAATTAAGTTGGGTATATAATTGACTGTGATTAGGTTCTGTCCTGTTCTTGCCGTGGCATCGACCATATCTAGCTTTGTATGAGGTCAGAGATTCCTACCCCTCCCCTGAATGTACCTTCTGACGATTCTGCAGCAATTGATCGGCGCAACTGTTCAGGATCTGGTCAAGACGTATCCGCCAGCTCTGCAAGCCACGTACCAAGTGAGGTCTTCTTCTGACGCGGTGTTAAAAGCCTGCTAACCATCTAAATCATCTACAGACCGCCGCAAACAACTTCCGCATTCCTTACTGGGACTGGGCTGCCACTCCGACCATGCCAGCGGTTGTCAACCAACCCACTGTAACCACTACGACAGGCTTAGGAGTTCAGAGTGTCAGAAATCCGTTGTATCGGTACACGTTCCAAAATTTCCCTCTCAATCCGACCTACTTCCCCACCGATAGCAATGTTGCGGGAGATGCGTGGTTGGCGAAGTACCCATACACAGTGCGAGGAGCTCCCGACTACCTTAATTCACCGTCTGATCCCAACCGGGCCAATAACGCATTGCTGAACAGCAATCTCAAAGGCAGTACTGTGTGTACCTTTTCTCCTGAGATACTTCGGATGCACCAAGCTGACCTCTCTATCGCAGTATTATGCTTTGGTGAAGCCAACGACTTTCAACGAATTTGGAACCACTGCAACACAGGGTACTTCAATTGAGGCTGTTCACAATCAAGTACATGGTTGCATTGGAATGACCGGTGGCCATATGTCAATCCTGAGCTATTCTGCCTTCGACCCCATATTGTAAGTCTGATATCTGCTACGAAAGGCGATGGACTCATACTAAGAATCTCCATTAGCTGGCTACACCACGTGAACGTCGACAGATTATTTGCACTCTACCAGGCAATCAATCCGAACACCTACGTCACTCCGCAAATCGATCAATTCGGCACGTACGCAGTGACACCAAACACGCTCGACACGCTCACGACACCCCTTGCACCGTTTGCTCCCACTGGAGCTGGACCCTATTACACCTCTACATCAGCTCGTTTTACAAGCACTTTTGGATACACCTATCCCGAGATCCAGGACTGGAACCAATCACCTGCACAATTGAAAGCCAACGTCACAGCGGCTATCAATAGGCTATACGGTCCAAGCAGAGCTCGAGTCAAACCTAGAACGGGAGAGATGGAGTCTAGAACACATGTTCCAAAGAAGCAGGTAACTGAATGGTCAGTAGGAATCAAAGTATCAAAATTCGATCTCAGCGGCGAGCGATTCATCATCCGTCTGTTCGTCGATAATGTTCCCAAGGATCCCAACGAATGGCCAATGGCTTCGAGCTGTGTCGGATCATTCACAGTCTTTCCACCGCCACATTCTGGAGGTGCACCATTTCCTGAAGTCATCGCATTTACCGAAGTCAGCTTGGTAGACGGGCTTGCTCATCTGGGCAGAGACGCAACTGATGTTCATGGTGTGAGAAAGTTCTTGAGAAGAGCTCTGCAATGGAGAGTTCAGAAGGTAAGCAATATCTCAAGCAGTATGCTGACATAGTAACGCTGACTTTTACTTAGTTTGATGGAACTGTTGTTCCAGTCGAACATGTTCCAAGTTTGATTGTTAGAGTCCAAGAGGAGTTGGTCACTATGGGTGGAGACATCACCGAGCTGCCCAGTTACGGAAAGATGACAGTACATCCAGACGTTACAAGTGGCCGTGCTGGAGGATATGCCGAGGCATAGACTTGAAATCAGGAGCATTTGGTGCTGTCTAGCTGGATTTTTGCATGATAGATGGCTCCTGTTGGGAGACCTTTATCATGTAGGAACGCGCCAAAGTAATTAGAACTTTAATGATAATGAAAACAACATGAAGGCAGAACTTGATATCAGAATCGTGTACTATCACGGAAACATCGCTTGTGCACCCTAGAAAGCAGCCCCTCAGCTCCTAAACCCCTGAAGTTCATCCCCTAAAAGCAACAAACTGGGCGCGTGTTAAGCGAAAGCTAGCGTGTCAGATTACCCCTCTTTGCCACGACACCCCGCGTTGTTCACGCGTCCTCCTAAACTGTCAACTTCAACAATTTGAACCCTCAATTCCAAATTTCTCAATTCTCCTCAACACCGCAATCATGGCGCCACCCAACTTCCCCAATGGCTTGGACCTCTACTCCATTGGTTTCGTCACTCTCAAATATCCAGAATTGGCTCCAGGAATTCCAGTCCCGCTCGGCAATATCGTTGGTGCCCTTCAACACCAACCCATGTCAGCACAGAACCATCAGGTCTCCCAGATCGCTTCGCAGTATATTGATGCTTTCATAGCATATCAGGTCAGCGATGAGCCTTGCCTCAAAGACAAATCCTCTCCTCAATAGTAAGTCCATCAAGCATTTGTGTCTTTCTCGCAGCTGCTGGCTACAGTGACCCCGCGGGGGACCGATTTATTGGATTCTCTGAGTGTATCTGATTTCTGTTCCAATACTGACTGGTAGCCTAATTCCAGCTGATGCTAATTACTACCTTTAGCTACTTTTCGAACGCCCTCCTCATCCTCAATTACCTCACCAGCAACCCCGATGTCTGCAAACGCATCGCCCAACACCCCACCCTCACCAACGACCTTATCGAGAAGATCATCGCACCAGATTTCCATGATGGCATGCGAGATGTTGTCAGACCCGCGCTAGGATCCTTTCCTCCCGCTGGATTTGCAGAAGACTTCGGCAGCGTCCTACAATTTCTCTCAACAATGCTTCTATACCAAGCCGAGATGCCATCCTTACACCCAAGAATCAAAGAGATCATCCCAAAACTGAAGGAGTGGAAGAAGACGTACAAGAATAGCCACGTCAAGACTATAAGGAATGTTTGCGAGCGTATGGTTGGACAGATAAATGGTATGGAGCCTGAAATGATTGCGATGATGAGAAAGTTCCAGGAAGAGGCTTTGGTCTGCGGTGTTGCGTCTTGTGGCGTTAAGGGTGCAACGGGTTTGACGGTTTGTGCTACTTGCAAGATCCAGCGGTATTGTGGACGGGATCATCAGAAAGCCGATTGGAAGTATCACAAGCATATTTGCAGCAAGGGCCTCGTGGAGCCAGGTCAATAAGTAGCAACACGCTGAATGAGAGGTGGCCGGTGGAGTGATTATCTACCAGGGGACGCGGAGTCGTGGGGGATACATAGTCTGCTCTTCCCTTCGGCGTCTCGGAAGGGCGATACTGCGGTTACTTGGTTTCAGCACACTTCGATGCATCTCAAAGATAGAGTGGAGAAGCGAGAACTGATTAGCAATGTCCTCCAGCGGTATTTGGCTGGCGCAGACAAATATCAATTTCCCGGATATTTCGTACAAATACGAAGGTGCAGCATGTGTCAACGACTCTCTAGTCTCTTTGGCATCTCACATTTTATACCACATATCTTTCCGCCAGAAATCCAAAGGAGGGGTTCTGTTTGAAACATTTGCTGGTTTAGTACTTTCTACTGTTCACCTACTCAAGATCGAACAGACAGAGTGCTTCTTTATATATAGAAAGATAACTTGGCCGATGCACTTCACTCACGTTTTCTAAACGCTACTCAAGAAGGGGAAGAAGTTGTTTGCAATCAATGCTGTCTGTATTGGAAGAAGTGATAAAATGCAATGCAGCTCAATGCAGTACCAGTCCGCCATCCCAAATGCTCATGCTCATGCACATGCTGATGCAACGCTTTTCAATGCTATGCCCAACAACCATGCTATGCTTGTCCGCCATGCCGTCAAATGCCAAAGTCAAAACAAAAATGCAGAAACAAACTGAACATATCCAGTTTCAAGCGCTGCTCACTCCAACTCCTCTACTTGGAGCACTTGACAGCTGCAACAGCGACAGCCTTCCCACCGTTGAACTTAACACCACCCTTTCCAAATCTCCCTCCAACCTTCTTGGTCGCAGCCTTATCAGAGTAGGCCTGGCAAGTGACACCGTTCTGGCCGTTCAAGTTGGTGATGAAGCCATCGGTGAACTTGCCGGCGATGAGGGTGATGGCGTTGTTGGTTGCAACTTCACGCTGAACAGCCAATTCAGAGAGACCGTTGAGTTGGACTCGGACGGTGTTGGCGCGGGCTTCGATTACGGCTTCGGGCTCGGCGATCGCAACAGGCTCTGCGATTGCAATGGGCTCTGGGGAGGCCACTGGTGCGGCGAGAGAAAGAGCTGGGAGGAGAGCGAAGAGGGTGATGGTGAGAGTGGAGAATTGCATTTTGATCGGTTGGATGTTTGTTTGGTGGTGTGAGTTGAAAGATAATAGAGGTAGATCTATTGATTGAGGAAGTGTTTGACTGAAGTGTTGTTGTTGATTGTGTTATTGTTTGAAGTGCTGATGATGGATTGAAGGCCTCTTGGACACGAGGAAACCATCACTTATATATTATCTCCATCAAGGCTGAGTCGATAAGAATCTCACGATACTCTGCCGGCATCTACATCATCCGCATCTACTTCCCGAAATAACAATGGCACAAAGGCACAACCGAACAATCAAACAAAGCAACAAAGGAACAAGCCAAGCTGAGCATCTTCCACCGCCTCCCTCGAAATACATGCTCCATCTCACCCTCCCAGAACACAAATAATCCATCAACCATGCCGGGCCCGCCATACCCGAGGATGAATTTGATTAATTAACACTCATTATCTTTCTTCCATAATTAAGAACAAGAATAGCAAGCGACGCCTCGGAACACCAGTCTTGCTCCTGTAAGCTGATGAATATACAGTGCTCTCTCATCACTCCTGTAGCACAGAACACAGAAGAGCACTCACGGCTAAGTGGTTCACAAGCCGCCAAGAAGCTCGTCTGTTCTATCATTGGGTATTTCGAGAGACGCGGTGTTGATTTTAGCCAGATGTTGTGATCTATAAATGTCAGGTTGATGTGGGTGGATAAATTAGCCGCTAGCCGCGAGGCGTGCTTCTTCTTATGGTAATATCAGGGGTTATTTAGAGGCTGCTTATTATTAGGTTATGAGAAGGATTGCGGGGTAAAGTGGTTGGTAGAGTTGTCGAACGTGTGTTGGTAATTGGTTTATGGTGTTATAAGCTTACCTTACATGCATTGCATACATGCCTAGATGGAGACGTGTATATTGAGGCTCGGCTCCGAACCGGATCATTCGTTGGCTTGGTGGATTCTGGAACTGTTTCGTCAAGTTGTTCTGTGAGCAGGATCGCTTCATTTTTTCGATGTGTTCCAGTCATTTGGAAAGCTATTGTAAATAATATGCTCGACGAGTGTTCTCTGTTAGTGATGTTCACCAGCCAGCGCTGTAAGCGATGTTGGTTTTCCTATTACGAGGAGAGAAGGATTCTATTACAAATCTATATTACATACACGTGCAACCTCATACAACATGACTCTATCGATCCATGAGAGTGCATCTTCTTCTGGCCGCAGCTGAGGTCCGAGAATATTGCGTTTAGATTTGGTACAGTCAGTCATATATGCACTATTGTTGACATGCACTCGTGGAATCATGGTTCTTCCAAGCGAAGGGAATGGCATAATCATTTGCTGGCCTGGGTAGAATGCATTTACGAAGAATAAAACTTCAGTAACGTTCCGACTCCAAATGACCCTCAGTTACAAAGCCAGAGAGTGGAAAGGTAACGTACAGACCTCAGACGGTCTCCGTGTCAGGCTTGCGCGTCTCAATCCCCCAATGATCTGGCTAACGAACTTTACTCCTCATCACTGATCCTATAGACCAATTTCTGGCCACTGACTTTGCCTTCCTTCATCTATTTGAGGGATATCTCAGCACATATCTATCTCGAGAACAACTTCTCTGACCAAATCCTTGAACTCGAGTGTGGAATCAAAAATGCACGTAATCAAGTGAAGGCTCAAACTCACCTCCATCATTCCCCCAAGAATTCCCTCCAATCCACCCTCCCTCTTACTAACCGGATGCGACCTGATCCTACCATCCTCAAGCAAAGCCTCACAAACCCCCACAAATTTCCTCGCCAGCAAATTATCCTCTTCCGAAGCAGGCCATACCTCCCCTTCCATCTCGAACTCCTCGCCTGACATCGTATATGCAAGAAAGAAGATACTTTCCACGTCGGGACGAGACATAGGGACCGGGAGCAGCGATACATAGAGGAGTTTACCAGTTGGGGCGGTAGACAGGGCTTGCGCGGATATGGAGGATGACGAGGGGACGGCGATGGTGTCGAAGACTAGGTGGAGAGTGTTATTTGTCAGGGCGTTGATCTTGGCGCCGACTTCTGGGTCGTGCTGTGATTGGAGTCAGTCTGCTAGAAGAATTTCGAGGACGGTTGAGGAGACTCACGTAATCAAAGACGTGATCAGCACCGAGACTTTTCACAAATTCGAAGTTTCGAGGCGATGCAGTGGTGATGACTGTCAGACCAGATCTACATATTTCACTATCAGCCGAAATCTCGAGCCACATAAAGATCCTGGAAGGATATGAACGAAAAGTCAACATACAATTTCGCGACCTGAATCCCAAGCGAGCCAGTAGCCGAGGACCCGCCGTAAATCAAAATGAAGGGGCCTGTCTTCGGTTCAACGGGATAAGTTAAGAAGGGTATCTCCAAGTGTTTGTAGAACCCGAGTCCTACGGTTGCGAGGCCGCAAGGCAATGTGGCTGCATTTTCGAAAGACATGGTTGGTGGAATTTTGAGCGTAAGATCGCCTTTCATGATGATGTAGTTGGCGAATGTGCCAGTGGCAGGATTGCGATCGTTCGCTATTTCCAGATCAGTATGTTGCTCTCTGACTTCAAATTTACGCATATAGAGGGAAACAAAATCTTGAAAGAGGCGAGCATTTACCTCCATGAGAGAATCCAGCAACGCGATCTCCTTTCTGGAAGCTCTTAGTGACTCCCTTGCCGACTTCAACTACAATGCCGGCTGCATCAACACCCAAAAGCGAATATGTGAAGGCCGGCGTTGGCTCCTCGTCGAGCGTTTGCCAGTCTGTAGGGTTAATGGCCACAGTCACTGTCTTGACCAATATGGAGTCATCCGGTACATCTGGAACTGGGATATCCGCCAAGCGACTCTTGCCTTGTGCGACCTTGAGCAGACCTTTGTTTACTGGAGCCATTGAAAGTAAAGTCTGTTGTGGAGGAGTCTAAATCTAAGTTCAGATGAGCAAGAAATGTGGAAATGGAAAGCGCGAATGAAGTGATCTTTTATATTTTGGCATTCCAATATTTTGATTGCTAAAGACCAAGAGTCTTGAGACGTGAGATGACGGTCCGATGTGAACGGGCAGTGGTCGTCTGAAGGGCGCCGAGAAGTGATTTCTAAGCCAGCAGCTTTAGTTCGCGCTGTACCACGTATGAATAATGACGCCCCTCTTGCATATCTTGTAATTGACACTCGGATTTAAGAAACCGTTTTGACGTTGAGACGGTTGTCTTGGCTCCACTCGGAGGAAGCACTGACCAATGGTAGATCTTTGCGACCAAGAAAAAGCTGTGCTGGAGTTCAGATACACTCTTTCTGGTGCCGTGACGCGCTAGCCTTGGCAGTGCGTCTTACGGCTGAATAGCCCAGTCACTCCATGAATCAATTCATGCAATAGACTGTAAAGCAGAGAGACATAATGAGTTCTTACTAAGCCTTTGGATTTGGTGAGTCAGCAGCAACAAGAAGAAGCCCGTGTAGAAGATACTGGAAATCAAGGACGAGAATACAATCACACACATCATGTGACCATGAGATATGACTACCTGCAATACTTTCAGGAGGAGCAATCGGTAGGAAGACAAAAGAGCCAATGTATTGAACGTGATTGAAGAGAAATTTTTATAGCCACTGTCCACTTAGCACCTCTATCGCAACCCCGAAGCCACGTTTGCCCTGGCTTGTATAGCCGAGGACCAGGACAGTCATCTAAGCCGAAGCAGTGCAACAGTTGTGAGAGCCATAGGGCTCAGATAGAGACATTTGAGAGACCGTCTACCAAACACGGAGCATTTCCGAGGGTGTTCGCTTGAAAGCAGACTTTCTGGCTCCTCCAAGTATCGAGGAGACTTTCGAATTCCAGCGCCATCCACCTGTGATAACGAAGCTGGCTTTTAGTATTGGTAGAAGGGGTTCAGGAGAGCGATATTGGACGAACACAGTTCTGGTGTCATCTTGAGGTGAGACAATTCTGGAGTAGGAGAACTACGCCTAGTTCTCAACCAAGCCAATTGCATTCGGGGTACCTGGAGTGGCAGAAACCCCATGACATTGTTGCTGGACCTCGATAAGTGAAAGAGATGTTGGGAGCTGAATTGTGAAGCGCGCGTGCGGGATGTACAGAACGTGAGACGATGTAAAATTTATATCAAATGATGGAAGGAAACCCGCCCTCCAACACATAGGTACACTTGCACCACCTCACACAACCAAAAACAGCCACAGATGAAACGCTCAACGCAAACAGAATGGCAAAGATTGAGATATGGAAATAAAACACGCCACAAATCCGGAAATACACATTCCACATCCCACGTTCTGACATGTCATTTTTTCCCGGTAGATTTTCCTCGTCCTGCGTCGACACAACTCGAAATTGAGATGTACCGGTACTTATTAGTAAATATCCCACGCCTGACACACATCGGATCCGTATCACAACAGAAGATGCGCTAGGAATCAGAATTTTCCTTTCCCTCATCTTTATTTGAACAACCTGCATACAGTGGAACCATGCTGATCAGTCCAAATCGAGGATAAAAGGCAGTCTTTAACTTTCTGCTGTATGCATGCCCCGCAAGAAAACCGTCATCTGTAACAGTGGCAGTATGCAGCCCTAAACTCAATTCATAAATTGAGACATGCGACGATGAGAGTTGAACTTCAGACCTTTAAAATCAGACGTAATGAGAATTGGCGGCAAGGTGAGTCTGAGAAATCACAGAGCAAGGGTTTGGGTTGTGTTCTGTAGATTGCTCGGCTGTATGGAGGGATGTTGTTGTTGGGAAACGGGTGGCGAGATTTCTCGGTAAACACCTTGGACTTCCTGATTTCTCCGATGATACTGGACAACCACTGGATCCTTCGCAAAGATATCTGGTCATAAGGCTTAGATGGCCGAGCATAGCCTGAAGCTCTGCAATGAGCGATAAGCAAAACTCAATGCGAATAAAATGATGCACACGAGGTTGAGCAACCAACCTCGCTTGACCCAAATCCCAACAAACACACTGACATCAAAACCAGAGTGACGCCGTGGGTGTCCTGAATGTCGTGATAGAGCTTACGGAGAATCGAGAGATATTTCTCCGTCTTGTGAAAAGTTGTGGAGGCGAAGTCAGCTCGACTGGCTGTTTTGGGCATTCGATATCTTGGCTTCGTTATTGAGGGGATGCTTTCCACACCACTGTATCACCCACCATTATGTTTGTTGTTTCATTAGTGAAGACGAACAAGCCGTGTCCGCTATAAGCCGGATTTCCCGTTCACTCGATAGGGAGATGATACGGAGCTGTAGGTAAAGCCGAAGCTGAAGCTGAATCAAGAAGCTCGTATCTTGACTCTTGAGGTATGATCCCAGCGAGGAAGAAATCGGCGAAGGCCCGATACTAGATAGTAGAGGGACTAACCCCCACGCAGATCCACAAAAGAAGTTCGTGGCTAATGCTTCCCCACAAATTCCAGAAGTGGTACTAGGTGCAGATGGCTTGACGATCTAGCCATGGGCTTCATTCCGAGCATGCATGTCGTGCCACCATCGGATAAATCAGTCCTATAGAAGGCCATGAATATGAGACGCAGAAATGGGGGGGACAGAAGAGTTTGCCTTACGCCACGGCCCAGATATATGAGCCAGATGAAGCGAAGGGTGATGTGTTCCTGCACCGAGGGACAGCATGTGGATTGGTCAATCACAACCAAAGAAAATCCCCCGAGTCATGCTAGAGTTGGTGTACACCTCTCATTGATCAAGTGCGGGGTAAAGAAAAGTGGGTGTAGCCAGTCCATATGCTTAAGCCAAGGAGTGTGAAAGATCGATGTCTTAGAAGCCTTATCATCCGAAATTCTGGATCCCGCTCAGCATAACAAAGGCAGAAGAAGCACAGCGCCGAAAATACAAAGAGCTTCGAAAAAGAGGTAGTGTCAGAGATGCGTTGCATATCGAGAGCCAATCTTAGATTGTAAGTATATTGTTGATGTGTGAAAAGGGGAGATGGAGGCGCCAGCCATGGCTGACAGCGGGGTAAAAGCCCCTCATGCGGGGTCTGTGTACAGTATGACAGGACCCTTGAGTAGATATATGATTGACTGGAGCGGACTCGATCCTGGTCGAAATTGGCCCACTGTCATACTAACACAAGCACATGCCAGAGAACTGACTCAAAGAGGGTGTCATGACAAGTGTGATCCCAGAGCCCTAGATTATGTCTTGCGCAGTAAGGCGGTCAAATAGAAGAAGAGAGGAACAAACCTCCGAAGTGCTCTCAATGGCCGAACGGGCGATTGATCAGTAGGTCTCATTCGCCGTGGTGCCAATGATACTTGACTACTGGGCAGTGCTTACTCAGGATATGTGTACACAAAGCTTGCGTTGACTTGAAAAAGCCCATGATTACTCGGGTTGAAGGCCGACTGTGGTGATTAAGTCGGAATGTGTCAATGTAGTGGGCTTCAAGGAGCATGCATTCAAGATATCAATTGATGTTTTCGGCTCCTCGGAGTCTGGGCGTTTCCAGGTCAAGAGTACTCGGCAACGTCCACGGACCAACGAGGGTGGCAGCAATTGTGGGATGGATCGTGGGCGTGGGGGTACAGCACATGGGACTTTCAGGAACAATGGATCTTGCATCCTCTGGTAACAAGATTATCTGGTGCGAGGAAAGCCATTCGCCGATCTGGAAGGATACTTGGGCCGCATTTTAAGCTTTGTACGCTCGAGTTGGAAGGCCCAGATCTTCAGAAGATACGATTGTTGTGTGGGATGTGTTGGGAAAAAGTTGTTGACCGCTCGATACCCCCACGTCCATCGGCTTTTGGTGCTTTTGATAATCACGCTGCTGTTCTAACTGCTTCTCATGCTGAAAATTCCGAAAAAGAGCAACAATTCCGGAGGTTGTCATTGTCACACCGAACAAATCCTGAAGGGCGGAATGACCTCAAGGCCAGCATATCGCATGCTCGTCTCCAATATTGACCGACCTGTACTCTATTGGGTACCACGACATTTGACGTGGAAATGGCGGCGCACGACAGCCTGGGGAAATGCCATCATGGCCTGACCAGGTTTGGAGAGTCATGGGAGGACAGGGTTGGTGCATCTCCTGGCGTGCGTATTGGCTTCGGAGCATACCGATCTTATCTCAAGAGGGTAGGATTCGACGTAAAGCGGGATTGGAAAGTCATTGGGGCGTTGTTGGCTGGCTGGCTGCATCTCTAGATTTAGATTGGCCCGGTAGGGAAAACTGCTCTGGGCCTGGTCGGCGGGTCCTTTTCTAAGAGTGGTACATTTTGGTGATGATGCAGGAGCATAGAAAGTATCGTACTGTGCTGTACTTTGCCAATTCTAGTCAATGACGAGAAGGGAGGGGTCTAACGGGTACAAGGACTATCCTTTACATACAGATACAGTCCTTTGCAGCTGCATGGAGTAGTAGGTCAAATGCAGGTTTGTTATGTAAAAGTCATCCAGTGTGGTCGCTCTCCCCGCACTCAAGTGCTGTGATGCTGCCCATTGTCGTACCTTGGCTCCCGTGACAGAAGAACCTTTCATTTCACGGCTCCTCTTTGGCCTTCTCTTCTCTTTGTCTTGCTCAGCCTTCCCCGCCTGATGTGTTCCCTGCCATATCCTAGCGAAAATATACTTTGTGAGCTTGCTGCCACAAGGGTTGATTAGGTTGGTCATTGGTTCCACCCCCACGCATCTTTTGACGCTCTGGAGTACCAAGGGCCATATCCCTGGAGAAGCTGGGCTTAGTCAAGCTACTTCGAGCATGATCAGCAGGCTTCGAGGCTCTTGTCAGGCCCCAATAAGGGAAGGTTGATAGACCTCGCTTACTGAGGAGAAAGGTTTGTTGTGAGCAAGGGAGATCCAAGATGCGAGGATCTGTAAGGCAAGGAAGTTGGAAAGTTATTCTGAGATGCAGGTTTGGTTGAAGACTTTGATGAGCAGTGCAGGGAAGGCGACAGGAGAGGAGAGGAGAGGAGAGGAGGGGAGAGGAGAAGAGGGGTCTCAGGTTGTGAGTGAAGATGGGGGATTCCAGGGCCAGATTGGGCAGGGGCTGCTGGGCTGCTGGGCTGGGGAGCCTAGGCATGCCCGCCATCCCTGGCCTGGATACACAACCCCGCGAAATGATTTGGTCATCCAAGAGTCAGACGACACATACCACAGCACACTGAGCACACCTCTCACCTGAAAACTTACCTGCCTCTTACCTCTTTGAACAATCTATGATACGCCGCCATGATTTCGACTATGACCGACTCTGCAATTACACCACACTGCATCCCCATCCCCATCTGCACTTCTCTCCAAATGTCTCTATTCTCAGCGGCTCCACTTATGCCACCTATCCAATCCACTCGACTACAACCTACCACTCCTCTCCACCCTTCGCTGAACACGAGAAACGACCGCTCTCTCTGCCGCGCTGCTATTCGCTATGCAGCTATACTCGGCCAAGTACGGACACAGCTGCAGCGCGCGGTCATGTCAGCTGGTGGTGGAGGGACGATATGGTGTTGCGGTGAGATGAGATGAGTTGATATGCCTCTTGAGCCTCTTTTTCTTTGCTTTTGCGGCCACCGACAGACGCCATGGACCCCTCAATGCATTCGCTGCCTCGCGTCCAGAGGCCTGGGAAAAAGCAAAGAGATAGATCACAGCCCCAGCGCCCGATGCACACGGGAAAGAAAAGGGGCACTTTGCTATTATTGTGCCCATCTTGCCACTATTGTGGCCGCCTTGAAGAGGGTGCAGTGAGCAAAGGGGGGGTGAGGTCATCAACCGTCAACTTTCGTCAAGCCTTGACCTGATGATCGCCTCATAAGCTGGCGGAACCATGCAAAGCAGCTTTGCACTTCTCTTTGCTGGCCGTAAGTATCCAGCAAGTTTCTTCCTTTGGACCACTTTATTACTTCTCAATTGCAACGTTGCTGATGATCAGCTGCTGTTTTCTACTCTACGCCAGCGAATCTGACAATACTTGTTACTCACCTATTTAGTATCAAACTCCACTTACTGCAACAGCTTCGCCCAGCACTAGCAATTGACAGAGCTTGGCTGCATTGCAAAAGCACCAGCAAAGTGAGTTGGCCGCCCGGCCGTTGGAATCCTGGCTAACTTGACCTGGACCTGGACCTGGAGTTTATGATTGCCACGAGGCCTGAAGGTCATCCATGACCTCCGGAACAGGGAAGCAGCTCCACCCCCACACTAACAGAAATACCATGTTCCAAAACAGCTCCAGCGCTCTGGTACCCATACCTATCCATACCCGGCTTCACTACATCGGCAATCCGTTGACCTGATATCTGCGCCACCCCAGGAACAAACAAAATAATACTTAATCCCGGTGATGGACGTCGACCCAGAAAAAGGAGATCAGTCTCATCTCTTAAGACATTTGCCCCGAGTCCCCTCACCCCCTCACCAGCTCCGAACCCCTCATTACTCCTCTTCATTCAATACTGCTACTCGGATCTCCATAGTTCTCCTCCAAACACCGATCCTTCAAGATTTAGCTCAAGCCTCCTCATCTAACTCGGACCGGCTGGCACTATCTCCCTAGTTCGCCCACTCTTCTTTTAGCAAGACACCAGCACCAGTTCACTATTTTATACGCTTGACCCCCCACCATATTTAGACATCATGTCTCCTCACAACGACGCACCTTCACCAGCAGGAAGTTTCACTCAAACATTCAACATGTCCTTCCGTCCTGTTGCCGGCTCAGGTCTTAGAAACTCGAGTAGTAATACCAATAGTGTTTACTCCGAGTCGCCATTAAACGACTCCCAGTACAGCTCGTCGTACAGCAGTACTTCTCTCGATACCGACGATCATATGTCCCGTCCATTGGTACCCGGGGTCTACGTGCCGACGGTCTGTTTCTTCGATCCCGTCACCGAAGACCTCGATACCGCAACCATTGGCACTCATGCCGTGCGTCTTGCCAAAGCGGGTGTGACCGGTCTCACGACACAGGGCTCCAATGGCGAAGCTGTTCACCTCACTCATTCTGAACGCCAAACCGTGACACAAACCACACGTTCTGCCCTGAATGCAGCCGGGTTCTCCCAGCTTCCTGTTCTTGTAGGATGCGGTGCCCAGTCAGTACGCGAAACGATCCAATACTGTCGTGAAGCATACGCCGCTGGCGGCGACTATGCACTCATCCTGCCCCCGTCGTACTACGCACCCCTATTCTCCCCCGCATCGGCCAGCGTCATCGAATTCTTCAATGCCGTTGCAGACCAGTCGCCAATTCCGCTACTCATCTACAACTATCCCGGCGCGGTGTCTGGGATGGATCTCTCATCCGACGTCATCATCCAGCTTTCGGCCCATCCGAATATTGTCGGTGTCAAGCTGACATGCGGCAATACTGGCAAGTTAAACCGAATTGTGGCGGCGACCAAAGGGTCCAAGCCACAGTCTCTCAGTTCGTCGCCTCCCTTCCTGGTTCTGGGAGGAAGTGCAGATTTCACGCTGCAGAGCTTGATTGGCGGTGGTCACGGCATCTTGGCCGGGCTGGCGAATATCGCGCCCAAGGCCTGCATTGAGATTCTGCGTCTGTACCGAGAAGGCAGGCTGGCCGAAGCGCAGAAGATGCAGGAAGTCGTCGCCCGCGGCGATTGGACTGCCATCCAAGGTGGTATTGTGAGTACAAAAGCCGGTATGGAGTCCTGGTTGGGCTATGGCGGGTATGCACGAAGCCCATTACCGCATCCCACCAGCAACGAGAGCGCAAAGTGGAAGGAAGGCTTCAGGGAGCTAGTCGCATTGGAGAAGAGCTTGTAATTGTACAGCCTACAGCGTAAGGCTGGCTGACCTTACAAGCTGTGCCTGAGCGAATCGAGAGACCCCCGCGTCTGATGGAATTAATTGGATACGCAAACGTTAATGGTTGGAGTGGAGGTGGGGGGACAGGCTGATGGCGGGTTTTCCGAAATGTCCATCAAAAGTCTTCTTTGGCGGTTTTTTGCTTCCATTGTTACCTGCACTGGCGTCTGGGGAGGTATCCGATAGGATCTTCTGATTTTCGTTTTTCCTGGCACATTTCTGGAGAAAATTGGATGGTGATAACGGGCTCAGCCCGGCGCTGCCCTCGGAGATGCAAATGTCTCATTTTGGATTGGATTGGATGTTTTTCTTGCGTTATCGGGGCGGCGGCATGTCTGAGCACTACTTTGTTCGTATTCATTGCTTTTTCCTTCCTTCGCTTGCTTTCTGATCAAAAAGTATCGAGATTGCGATTGCTCGTTGCCCAATTGTCCGTGCCTGCCTGCCTATCTGCTGCACAAAAGCAAACATTGGAAAAATTTATCAGCCTTCTTGGAAAATATCTTAGGATCAAGAAAAATTTAGATACCTACTGCCATACCTAGATAGAGAATGGAAGCTTCACAGCGCACATCGTATGATACCTATCCTCTGTCCGTCCCTCATCCGCTTTCTACTTCCGAGCTTCGCTTTTCTTCCGTTTCCATCCATCTCAATTGATTATCCAAGACTTCATACTCGCTCGCTCTGATGTTCCGACTTTCCATACTCAGTGTTGTTGAAGAAATAAAAAGCAAATCGTAGGTTTAGCTGTGATGGAGATGGTGAGACCTCACCGCTCCCGACTCCCGACGGCCAATGCTACCCTGCCCTACCTTCCCCAACCCCAAATCCTTATGCGGCGGCATATATCACACTTCCCGACATGCATACTCATGGGATCGTCTTCGCGCTGTACAGTGCGAGTACTGCTGTATACATTCGATGATCGCATGGTATTGAGCTCAGATCGCGATGACTTTCTTCGACCTTGGTCCCTTCGAAGGGGTACCCAGGTGGAAAAATCCTGTTATCAGATCACCAGTGAGTGCCCTGTCGATGAGACTCAATTGAACTGCACCCTGAGAAAACTCTCAAATGGAGAAAGAAGAAAAGATGCGAAACAATCCTCTCTAGCCTGGCAAATAGCCTACGGACTATATCGTCCCATCAAATGATCAAATTCTTCAGCCCTGCTGCCCTGCCGCCCTGCATATCGGTATCAGTCTATCTGGTCGTCGGGCTACGATAGCTTCAAACTCAAATTAGATGAAAGTCAAATCCCAAAACGAAAAGTAACCGAGATCCCTTTTCAGGTTTCAGTGTTAGTGTGGTGCTTGTTTCGAACTTTCTCTTCTTCAGTACTTGGGGAAAAGCAAATAAAAACAAAATTGATAAAGAAGAAGGAAACAATAACGACAAAATGAAACAGGGCCACTGCTGCGTATAATGCCGAGCTATGAAACTCCATTCGGGAAGCTATGGTGGAAGCAAATGAAGATCAAGCGATTGAGATCTGCAGCGGCGCTGGTCTTTATCTGTCTATTGATCTTGTGAAGGTGAAGATCAGCCATGGTGAGCGGGAAGCTGGAGCCAGAGCAGAAGCGGAGATATCTCCGCTAAGGCTACTCTGTACTGAGGGTGTGGATGGTGTTCGAGAGACTTCAGATTGGTCGATGTATGCGCGCGTACGCATATCTGCAGTGAGAAGGTTTGGCTAGCTGTGGTCATCATTTATAACGTACCTATGCAGTGTAGATCGCATGTGATAGAAAGATACGAGAGCCTGGCCAGTGGGACGGATTGGTGCGTGGCCTTCGAAAGGGATGGATGCAGAGTGGTAAGGTATGGCAAGGATGCGTGGTGACGATCTTCACCCTTGTCATTGTTTCCTCTGACAAAGAGTTTGGTGGTAGTAGCGTGCAGCATCTTATTTGAGTAGCCTTGAAGATGCTGTATGGTAGATGATAAATGTACTCGGTGTGAACTGTGGCAAGAAATAGGTAGGCGTGTAAGTATAATAAAGCCAAGAAAACTGAAGTGGATGAGAAGGTATCAATTGCAGTGGGAAAGGCGAGACGATTAGTAAGGAGTTAGAATGGGCAGATGCACTTTGAGGTTTACACTGGAGACTTGCCGAAATGACATGGGAGCTGGATGAGTAGTGAGAGTTTGAAGAAGCGGTATGGCGATTCAAAGGTGAACAAGTTGACGAAGCGAGGAGGAATGAGGACGGGGTAATGATGGTTATTTGGGTGTAATCGGATGGCGATCTGGACGGTGGACCGGAGTGGTGTATATTGTACAACTGGCCGACAACTGAAGAGATGTTCTTCATACAGAAGAATAGCACTTACAAGTCATTTAACAGAACAAGTTCAAAATTGAACAGTGCACCAACCAGCAAGGGAACCAAGAAGACCACATGATGATCCAAGAACATGATGCAACAAGGATCTGTTAAGACGCTCACAAGACCTGTCTTCTTCTTCAAAGGTAATTAATTACAAACTAAATAGCTATACTATATATAAACATCCAACAAACAAAAGCATCGTCATCTCATCTCATCAAAATCGGGGTATCAAAAGTAACATCCCCAGGTCGGCCTTCAAACCCCCATATATGCATAAAATCCATCAATCCAACCATCAATTGCTCACACAACAACAACAATAACAACAACAACACTCCAGAAACACCTGCTACTCGAATATCGACATCGGCAACGGTGATGATGCAAATGAGCCAACCTTTTTTTTCGCCAAGATCGCGCGAGAAGGCTGGGCAGGCTGTTTGTAGACGAGCAAACAAAACAAGCGAGTAAACAAGCAGAAAATCCACGCGCGGAAAGCAGAACATCTCTCGTAAGGCGTAGCGTGGATACTGTAGAAGTGCTGTGAACGACTCAACTCCCGGATATGTATCCTCACCGCTCCCACCGGCTCCCAACTTCCAATGTACAGACCACAAACAAGAGAATCGGCGTCCATCTCTTCTCCTGTCTTCTCTGCTTTCTCATTCTCGACCGCTCCATTATACAAAAATCCATCCACCATTTCCCACCACGACTCTCAAACCATTTACAAGAACAGTCCAAACACACCAGCAACGATCGCCAAGCTCAACCCACTAACTTGCATGACATTCGCACCGCTAGTCCCCAACGTCGCGGTCCCCACCTCGGGCTTGGTGGCCGTCGTACTAGCAGAGACCAAACTCGCGCTGCTCGCCGCCGTCAACGTAGCGCTGGAATACCCAGTGCTCGAGTTACTCGCGACCCGGGAGCTAGTGGTAGCGTTGAAGTACACATGTGTAGAAGGCGCATAAGTAGATTCGAGCTGAGCCTCGCTGGTCGTAGAAGCCTTGTAGGAGCTTGGGGACGAAGAGGAGGTGGAAGACGAGCTGCTGGATGAGGAGGTCAGGGTCGCGACGTCGTAGGTCTTCATCGTGGCGGCGGTGATGGTTGCGTCTGGTGCGCCGAGGCTGGTGGTGACGGATGTGTCTTGGATTTCGAAGCTGTAGGTTCCGCAGCTGGTTGCGACGTTGCCGGTTCCGAAGATGGATTGGTCGTCTTTCTCGCCTGGAGACTGTGTTAGCTTCTCTTCTCTTCCCTTCAAGTCCTACTTTGCGGTCGCGATATGACCTCCATGGCGGAAGGAAGGCGACTTACAAGTATCGACCAATGACCCGAAACTCGTTAAGCACTCCTTCAACGAGCAATCACCAACCGAGCCAGCAGTGAATCCCAATGCGACGACTGGCATATCATAGTATTTCTGCTTGGTAGCGAAATTGCTCTCCGTGAGCTGCTCGCAGAAGTCGTTGAAGAGGTACACCATCTTCTGGGCTGCGTAGCCGTTCGACGTAGTGGTGCATGATGGCGCTGCGAGGATAGGCGCGATGAAGCTCGCTGTCAGAGCTAGTAGTGATGTTGGAAGCATTTCGAATTATTTCCTTCTAATTTGGGCAACGAGTGTGTTGGTTATGGTCCTAGGTTTGCTAGACTTCGTTTCGATCTCCTGTTGATGATGGGGTCAAGAAACAGTGTATCGTCCTTCTGAGTGCTTGATGTCGAGTGTCTGGTTTTCTGTATGGTTCCAAGAGTCGGACAAAATATGCATAGTCTGTCGCGCAAAATATTGGGAGTATGAAGATAATGGAGGTCGGTCTGGTCTGATCTATCTCAAGGAGTGTTGGCGATTGCGCGTCTTGTGGTTCGTTTTCGCTCGGAAGGATGCGATGCAGGCTGTAAACACAGGGCGTTGATGCGCACAGCAGGTCTGTCGCGATTCAAATAGGCTGACTTGACTGGACCAGATATAGAAACAGTCCCCTGAAATAGATAAATATCCAGAAATTCAAATCTCAAATAAAGCGAAAAAGGGAGAAGCCTTGCGCAAAAGGGCTGGCTGTTCCAAAAAGAGTGACTGCTTTGAGCGAATGTGAGGAGATTTGAAGGTTGGGAAGGCGAGAGGAGGAGAAAGAAGGGGAAAAGTCTGTTCTGAGGTGTTCTTGCGGGCAAGATGGGGGAGATGCGATGCCCAGGCCGCCTTGCCCTGAGTGACAGATGGGTGGATTTGTTTCGAGATTGCGGGTGCCAAAAGTGACTGGGGTCCAGTGGCGGGAGTACTACTTTGGGCCTTTTAGGCCAGAAACCGTCCAATCCCAGGCCAGTATGAGCGCCACGAAATTGCTGAACATGCTGTGAGAGGCACGAGAACTCCTTGGCGGCCAGTCTGCAGCCGCCAAATGGTTGCGTCCCTGCATTAGTCGAGATGCGCCATGAGATGAGCTTGGGGGCAGATTTGGTTGACTCGTGCAGGTGTTTGCTCTGCTGTTGGAACAGATGTGACATGACTGAGAAATAATTCTGAAGCCTTTCTTTCTTGGACACAGAAGCGCGCCTATCCTTTTCGCTACGGAAAGATGCTGTGTTGTCAGACTCATCATCATCCTTCCCCCTGAACAATGTCCGGATTTGTTTGATCGCTGGCGAGTTTCGTTCGAACGGCCAAAGCCCAAGTGAGTTCAACCGCCACCACGATGGTGTCGCGCTTTGGAAAGCCTCGAGGTCTCGACGCGCTTTACTCGAGTCACGTAAGCCGCACCTCACAGCGCAGTCCAGACTTCAGAGGACACCCTTCAAAAGCCGCCCGCGAGAATGGTCAACAGCCTCCGAAAGTTCGAGCGTCGCCGCTGAGTTGAGCGGAAGAACTCGCCTGGCCAGGCCGGTCTGTGTAACTTTCGGAACGCATCGTTTTTGCGAAATTCTGTTGAGAAAATGCTGTGCTCTATCTCTGCATGAGACTGGAGGTGCTTGCGGTGGCCCGAACTTGCGTATTTACTTTTGCTCAAGCCCGCGATCTGTTTTGTGTTGGCCGGAGCTTCGATTTCGAAAGACTTCTGATATGAGCGTTGCTTAGCTCAAACACCTGTCCGAAGAAGTCTCTCTGGCGATGAGTCTGAACGCCCTACCCCTATGAAGAGTATTCAGGGCCGCAGTCGCTAACCAGCCTCTCGAGCTGGTGAGATGAGGCAGCACAGCCAGCACGAGTGTGTTGATGCAGCATTCTGCCGTTCTACCCAGGAATGAACCACGTTCTGAGCAGAATGTGCAACCACCATGCGGTGTGTTGCAGAAACTCTGCATTCCTTCTTCTCTTATTCTCAGTCAGTGACGATGTGAACAAAAGGACATTGTTGATATCTACCTCGCTGTCTTATTACTCCTCTGCTTTCAAGCCAGGCGGAGAAACAACAGACTACTTAAGAACTTTAGAGCAGAAACAGAATCCCACGGGAGGAAGAGACAAGTTGGAGAAAAGAGGTTGTTCTTGTTCTATTTGTTCTATCCTGGCATACGTATACCTTACCTCATTATTTACATCATAGGAATGTAGATGGTGTCTCCCCACGACCCACAAAAAGTGCTAGTAAGAATAGCGTATGCTTGATTTGACTTCAGATCATCACATGGCAAATGCTTGTTTGCTCGAATTGTAACTAGTAGTATATGAAGAGATTTGAGAGCAGTAGTGATTATCGTTCCTTGTTGACTTACTCTACCTACTTAGGCTGCGGTTGACAAGGGCATAGGGTGAAAGAGGCACCTGGAGTTGACAAGAGATTGACAAGCTTCACGAAATTATCAGTGAAAATGAGAGCTACTAACACTGGTAATTTATTCGTTTTCGAAGATTTATTCATCGACGATTAGCTGGGAAATCCAACAAGGTCGGTCTTCTCTCAAGCTGCCAAATGTCTCGATGGATTGCTTTCAATATCGAATCGCGGTGTACGAGCGACATCAAACTTTCCATTTTTGCGCTCGGGCTAAGTGATGAAGAGAAGAACATGAAGGTTGAGTTCTGGGATAGTTGGAATCAGTGAGCAGAAGAGAAGAAAAATGGTGAGACCAGAGAAATTGGGCAGTTGAGCAGGTCCTTGATAAGGGAGCTTCTCCCAAGGCCAGGACACGGGATTAGATAACTTATAGGATCTGGTCCAGGATGCAAGAATGTCTGTCGAAATTCCACAGACCTAGCAGCTCACGATCAAGGACTTCTTGATGGTCTAGTCAACCATTCCAAGTCAATCACGTGTATATCACATGCTCGCTATAAGAAATGGGCTGGGCCTGGTGAAGGTTGACCTGACTTTGTCACTCGAGGAAGGAACGAAGCCCTGCCTCGAAAAGTCACTGAATAGCATGAGGCCATCACAACAATCACCAAGAGTGCCCATCTTGAGCTTTGTCACACTGCGACGAAGATGAGGAGATCGCAGGAGGGGAAAGTAAACAACTGATATGGCATGCGCATCTTGTCCATATTGGTCAGTGGTAAAGATAGGAAGAAAATACACTGCGTTTGTGGATTTCAGCGAGAGCTTCTGTGGATTGTTGTGCGACCGAAATACCTATGCTCTTGACGCCCCACGGAAGGTTTGGTGTGAGGAAGAGTTGTTGTCGCTGCGGAAGGAAAGGGCCTAGATGGAAGACTGGATCCCGTCAGTAAGTGACCAAAACTAAGTAAGACACGCCCTCCAGCCCAGCATCTCAATCGATTGAGTCTTCCCCAAGCGCGGGCCGAAGGTTCGTCAGGACCTAGCAAGCAAAACGCGCCATATGTTGAATATGTCCAGCTGACTGTCCGAAGACACCGTGGCCGTTCCAACTCTCACAAGAGACAGGCTGAAGGCTAGAGGGTGGGATTGTGTCTTACCTGGTCATAGTATTTTTGGTTGAGGGTGTGGTTTGTGTGTGCAATGTTGGATGCGACCGAGAGGTGGAGGTAAAAAAGAAGATCATGCGATGACGAAGAGGATGAAAGGCACATTTTCATACAAGGTAATTGAGAAGAGAGGATGGGCATTGCTGTGGTGGAGTTGCTGTACCCAGATTCGACTGCGCAGTGAGAGAAAATAAGAAGGGAAGATGGAGGAAAGGTAGGCGAACCTGCCTTCTTAAGCTCCCAGAGCGATCGATGAGCTAAGGTGGTTGGAATTGAGTGACCGCTTTCCCTCCCAATGTTCGCTTCCCTACCGTGATCATGCCTATACACTCAAAGCTACAATACACCATGAGAACAACTTTGTAAGTTGAGGAATAGATCTTGATGTGTTCAGGAAGGAGTTTGTTTACTTTGAATTTTTCTATAGATTGATAGAACCTTGTGTTGAACGAATGCGCCGCTGCATGCAGAGCTCTTCATCCAGTCGCGAGTAGAAGGGACTGAGCCAATGGGAAGTGTTCTTCAAGTTCAAATCGAATAATTCGAGCGGCCAATCCCAAAGCAGAGCACACTTGTTGCGATGAAAGCGCATGACAGAACTCTCATTGGACGACAGGATATCATACAGAAGCACCTTTCTAGTTTAGCCCCAAAGAGCAAGACACAAGACAGACGCAAAGCCACAAAGCGCCGACAGAGGCATATTGCAACAGCACTTCTGGTGGTGGCAGCATATGTGGTATTCTTTCGAAGTTCCCTTTTCGGGTATCAAGTCGCTACTAGCAGCGGATATAATGGTGGACTGGTGCAGGTTTGATGGCAAATTTACACAGCCCGAAGATCGAGAGACCCGAAATGTTCATAAAAGGGTAGAAGGAGCTAGTTGATACGAGACAAGAACACTAAGGGGATGGAGATATGTGCAGAGAGGCAGATATGCCAATACACCGGCAGAGCACACGGAAAGCATAATATAGCAGAGCAAGACCGCAGATGCGCTGAGGTTTATAACAGGAGATCATGAGAATCGAGAATCGAGAAGCGAAGATGCGAGTACAAACGAAACCCAAGGGAGAAGGACAGGCCGGTATGTGCGGAAGGTATACAGAGCAGAAGTGAAGACTTGAGTCTTGAACTGGTGATACAGAAGGGAAAGCAAAATAATCCAAGATCCAAGCTCGAATCAAGGTAAATAGAGCGGTGTTAAGCAGCGGGCAATACCAAACGAAAAAGAGAAACAAGAGCAAACACTGTCGTGAAACTTATAATTAGGTTTTGTAAGTAACGTATCTCATTATGAGTCATGCCATGCATGTTTTCCCTCCCAATCTTCCTGCCCAATCACGTCATAATCAGGGACAGGGCAGGGCAATATGCCCATTCGATTTGAACTCCATTCCCAATGCACCGCTTTCCTTTATCCATACCCATAATGTCTACACCATGCTCCTATCTTAACACCCGCTTGCTCGTCTCGTCTCTATCATACACCCTCAATGCTCAACCTGTCCACCCTTGCCATCCAGCATTCTGTCTCCGTGTGCGGAAATAATCGTAGGACATTGGGTCGTTATCCTCTTCGTGCTGCGGTAGATTACCATAGCCTTGTGGTCCACCGCCCAGGAATCCAGGTGCTCTCCGTTCTTCGCTCGTGTCTCTTACATTCGAGTGGTGGGTCGCACCAGGTGTAGACATGGGCATTGCGCCCGCTCCATGGACAAGATTCGTCTCGCTGTCATTTCTTTGCCCATAGACTGGGTTATAACCACTCGCTCCAATATCGCCTTGAGCATCATATGAAACGCCTGAGAATTTGCGACCATTGTCACCAACAACTGGTATGTTGGGGAAGGTTGGAGTTCCTGGAGTTCCTGGTCTGGAGTCGCCGAACATGGTTGAGCTGCCGGGCGTATCGGACCGGATGATATCTTCTGCTCTTCCGTAGATACCTCCTGCGCCTCCGTGCTCTTCGCCGAACTCGTGACGGCCCTTGAAGTAGGCGAAATCGAGCTTGTTCTCGGGTACCATTTCGAAACCTGGGACAGCACCACCTGGTGCTTTCTTTCCTGTGTGGCCGGCTTGCATGGGGTTGAGAGCGTATGTGTCTGAGTATCCTGAGACGGAGGCTGATTCGCTGGAGTTGAAAGGATTGTGGCCATCTGATAGACGACCGCCATAGATGGAAGCCAATTTGTTCTGCGCCTTCGCATGAACCATAGGTGTGATCAATGGTCGGTAAAGTGCAGGGTGGCCGAACCGAGCGGCAAGTCTGTCTCTCTTGCCATCGAAAATCTTGGATCGGTCGGCCTCAGGGTCCTTCAAAGCTGTACGGGACACGTAATAGTGGATCTTGTCGTCGTAAGTCTTCTTGCAGAACCATTTGAAGGCTAGCATAAGGAATGGTATCGGAATGACCGCGTATGCTTCCATACGAGCTCCATCACCATGGACCCAGACCGAGAGGAAGACAACCAATGTTGATAGCATGGAAGCGAATATCATTCTGTTGAAAAACATTCGCCAAAACATACCACCGGACTCGGTCTTGGTGATGAAGATGTAAAGAAGCAAATATTTCTTGAGATACACGTCAAGAACGAAATACAGAGCACATGCCGGGATGGCGAGAGGCTGGATTGTTGCGAAACACAATGTGACTGTGCTGTAGAACAGGAAGTAGTTGTAGTACGAGGCATAATCGAATGCAGGTGGGGCAGTCAGTTCGATCATTTCTCGAGGAGTTGGGCTGGAGAATTTGCGAATACAGAAACTCCAGACCAATGTCCACAACTGGGCCAAGTCAACAGCCGCTCCCAAGTTACGTTGAAGCAGCCAGGTAATCCAGAAGGGAGAAATGTTGCAGAGAGAGATGAACAGTGCCTGAGCAAAGTTTGCATCTTGAATTGCTTTCCAGGCATCGGTCCCGTTGTTGGTGTTTTCAATCACAGTAGAGACGAAGGTCCAAATCGTGCTGAACATGGAGAACACGATCAGGAAGTTGAAGGTGAAGAAGGTGTACAGCTTGCCAGCGACATGACGCTCACGAGCAGTCTTCGTTCGGTCTCCGGCTCTGATTGCAAAACGACGGAAAATGATGGGCAGAACCAAGTAGACCAGAGACGTGATAGCAGGAGAAGCCACACCCTGTACGATGGCCCACCATGTCGTATGGCGTTCAAGCGAGGTTTGGAATGCAGGCCAGACATGACCCAGGTTAGCCAAGCTGATGACGAAGATCGAGATCATTGCGTTGGGCGCGATCCAAGCGAGTGTGAGGAGAGTAACCCAGACATTGTTAATAATTCTTCGGGTTCGCCTTTGCGATTTAGACAATGGCATGTTCTTCCAGATGATATCATTCGGCCTAGGAGCCAAGACCAGCGTAGTACCCTGTGGGTGCTTCTTCTTCGCTGCATAGGCAATGCTGTGAGCCTCATCGATGTCCTCGTAACTTGCGAAGCCATACGATAAGGGGTTTCGGTTATCGACATGGAGACGGACTTCCTTGATCTCCAATTCCAGTTGCTTGATCCGGTCTGTAAGATATTCAATCGCATCCACCTTTTGCCCCCTAGGAAATGTGCCCCAATTCGGGTCGTCTTTTGAAGGTTTGCATTCTGGTCGGCGAGCTGGAATATTATCTGGGTTCTTGAGGTATTTCGCCAGGTAACTTTCGAGGGATCGGACAGTTTTGCTGTGCTGCTCAATGAGGTCCGGCAAGTCCTTCACATTTCGTGCAATCGCAGTTCTCGAGAATGAGGAGGTCGGCACTACCTGGTCAATCAATCTTCCGATGCCTTCGTCGGAACGGAAGTCCTTGGGAATATCGTTAATCTAACTTCATGTTAGTAAACTCCCACCAGACCCAAGCAAATCGAATTACCATCAATGTTCGGGCATGCAAACTGGCACGGTATTCCGCACTGTCATAATATTGTCTTCGCAGTCGGAGAACCGCTCGGTAATTCCACCACAGAAACCCAGCAATGATAATGTTGAAAATCCAAGCGCAAATAGTCATTCCCCAGTTCGCATTTCCGAAAGTATTCACCGGTGTCACTCTCGCAAGTGTCGTTGAATCCTTGAAGGCTTGTCCTTTCGCTAGGTTGACGGGAATCAGAATTCCACATCCAATCACAGTCATCGCCAAAAATATGTTTCGACACATCAACAATATCCGTAGAAAAACCACAGCGTCCAGGCCAATCAAGCCAATTAGATCCTGCTCCTTCGTCTTCAAAATCGGCGCAACCCACGAGAACATCCCCTTTCCCAGCGGTGGAGGGGCATGTCTATCATCTGCCACTTTGAGTTTCGGTGCGTATACGAGGGAGTTGTAGGGTCGTAGGAGGGAGAATCCAACCGCGAGGAGAAGTGTGAAGCCAACGGAGGTACCCAAACTTGCATAGACTGAGTTTTGTGCAAGCTATTGTACAATTAGCATGTGACTCGAAACTCGAGGACTCGCAGACCGTACCTGAGCGGAAAAGGGATTTTTGAGGAGATCTAGAAGTTTCTGGGCTCCTGACTCCTCCTGCCTCCTAACGAGGGAATCGATGAATCTGATAGCGTCCATATTGAAAAGCGAGTGGCTATGACGGGCCACAGGCCAGACAGATGTGTAAACTTGTGACCTTCTGCAGAGATTTCGTTCTGCCTTCTCGAGAAATCGGATGGGGTCGGCGGCGAGCCGCGATTGGTGATTGTAGGTTTCGTTCGGTCGTGATTCAAGGACTCGATCAGGATTGACTCGAGATTTGTATTCCTTCGATTAGATATCGTCGTGATCCGGCAAGTATGTGGTTGAATGTCACACGAGTGCCCCTCAACAAAGACAGACCCGGATAGGGGAGGCAAAGAATAGTAAGAAAGGAAGAATAGTAGTAAACGACAGGATACGAAGATGTTGATGATAAAGAGGACAAAGAGACTTTAGGAGAGACGGAGAGGGAGAGCAAGAAAGTTTGAGTTCATGGATCGGTTCACAAAGCTATGCACAGCATCGACACCGTGGGCTGTTGTATCTCGATTGGCCCGCGAGACACCCCAAGCAGCAAAAAGCTCAATGACGCTGGCCACGCAGGCGATCGTCGTCGGATGCTCCTGATTAAGGTTTTCAGTGCCAGAGACACCCAGGGAGACCCAAAGAGACCCCTTCCAGAACACGAGTGGCTGTAACTTCATTGGCTGATGCCCCACCTCGGCGAAGACCGGTCCCTGTAAGTCGCTTAGTATGGCTCTATTTCGGGGACCCTGCACTGGACTTGGCTGAGCTGGGCTTGCTTGGGCTTGCTTGGGCTTGGGGTTGACCTTTTGGCGGGACGGGATGCATCACCGTTGGAATTTTTCTCCCGCTCTGTTTCCTTGACACCATTACGCTAACTGTTGGGACGACTTGCATTTCTGCTTGATAAGAGATAACAATGGTTGGCTGGCTGGCTGAGCTGAGTTGATATTTCGATGCAATGCAATCCATTTATCCTATTCATACCGGATATATTCTCGCTGCTCCAGTTCGCGGTTACAAGAAACATTGACCGTGCTGTACTATTACTATGTTCTGTCTAGTCTCGTTGAGTTGGTTGGTTCCATTCCATTGCGTCCTTCTATTTTCTGCCTCGTATTTCGGGGACAAGGAGATTCTCCGGTTCCAATGAGGCCTGTCAATCAAGGACTACAAGTGAGGCTGTGCAACTGGAAAGGGGACATGACAATGCATCATCAGCGGGGCAGCTGGCAGGATGAGAAATCTGTTATCGGGGAGCGCCAAGGCCAGGTACAAGATACCGGGATCTTGGAATTTGGTTGTCGTTACCAGGTTTGAAGGTCATCGGAACAGGTTTTATTGGTTCGTTGTCTTCTTCAATAGAGCATGTATTCAAGGACAAGGATGTCTGAGAATTAGTCGAGCAAGTATGCTCAGGGACATGCTCCTCACTTTTGTGAGAATACTCTACTCCAGACTCAAGCGTTGTTCCGTCAGATTCGATGTTTCATTGCCTATATACCATGTATTATATCTTCATCTGTCAGAAAGCTTGTTTACATCCCCGTGGGTTCAGCTCAATTGTCAAACGATCTTGAATGGAAGTGGCCATGCTGCGAACCTATACCTATCCTTACCTATGGCTGTATCTTTGAATGTGGAGCGAAGCGAGTCGAGAAACCGGGAACATATCCTTCCAATTCGTTTCATGCACTGCCTCCTCTCTCTAAAATACCCCGTTGCTTACCGCGGCTCGACTTTGGCGATGCTAATATGCTTTGAAGCTCGGCTTCCCATCGTAATACAACATCATATGGCCCTGACACCAGCCAATTGATCATGACAACTCTTCAGAGGCTCCACAGCCTTAACAAACATGTCCTTTCTCCACCTGTCTTCCAAACCATCAGCATCAATACTCTCAGGCGTATGATGAAAGCACCAAGTCACTGCATCAGAGTATCCAAGCCCTGCTTCTCCGACTACATCTCTCACCCATTGAATTGCGATTCCATAGTTGAGGACTTGCAGTGACTGTTCGTCCACCAAGGGCATGTTGCGTCGCATCTTATGATCATCTATTGCAATGCCGAAACATAGTTCCAGAAGCAAGATGCCCAAGTCATGAATGCTGTCCTGGAAAGCGTAGAACTTTTGCGCAGATGACGAATGTGGATTTCCGTGGCTTTCTTGGATTGCTTTTGCGAAACAACGGGAGATATATGGCTGGTCTGTGGACACTTTGGTAGGATCCTGCCTGTCGCACAAGAACAGAATGTCCTCTTTGCTCCATGTCGACGTCAGCCAGGGTGTAGGATGAAGCTGGACATGAGACGATGCCAGTATGAGAGCAATCTCCAGTCGTTGACGTCTCGAAAGAGTGACGATAGATGAATTGCACAGGAGTTTCTCAAGTGTGATACATTTCTGAGGTTGATCGTTTGCTTTGCAAAGGGGATAAATGTTATATTGGCGAGAGTTTCCTCTAAGACAGCCATATGGCCGGTCTGCTGAACATGTTGCGATTGTTGTGCAAAGGCTGGTGATCTGGGTATTTGCCGGATCTTCTGTTGGGTTAGCTGTGACAGCGAAAGGCACTTCTGCTCTCGGGGAAGTCTCAAAGCATGTTGGGATCGATTGGACAGGAGAGGTCGTGTTTGCAGGTGTCGTGCCGAGACCGGCAGCTGGAGCACACGTTGATGCATTGGATCTGGTTGGCGTCGCCACTCCACCCTTGTTCTGGGACAATGGGGTCTTGCGACGGAAGATCTTGATATTGAAGGCCTTGCGCAAGCTGCTGGAACGCTTAGGAACACTGTTCGCTGGGGGAGCCTACGGGATATTAGATTGTGTTTATAACAGATCCAATAAGGCAAGATATATCTCACCGATATCACAGTAGCATTCCGAGGAGGCCCAGGTTGGATCACGGGCTTGATCTCAGATATGACCGAATGGGGAATTTGAAGGGCAGGAGTCATTAAAGGTACATTGTGGGTTACAACGGCTGGCTGCTTCTCTTCAAGCCTAGGTTTTGGAGCAGTTAGCATTAGCCACATCAAATCCGCTTGGGAAATAGCACAAGGGATGTTCTCGGTAAAGCTCAAGACATTCGATGATACTTACAGTTTGATAGTCGTATCCTGCCAGGTCCAAGGCCCTCTCCCGACCTGCTCATTTCCAAGGTGCGTCTTGAACCAAAAGATGACCTTGAAATCAATGGTCGGCACAACACGATGTTGCAGCAAGAGATTCGCATGATGGAATGTTTGGCATCGACAGGACCTTGCTCGACTTTAGTGCCACTGTTCGCGACACTTTCACAAAGGAAATTTGGGGACTCAGTATCACTCACCAAGCTTCTGCGAGCAAAGTGAAGAGCAAGCTCCCATGGTCCCAAAGCTTCCAGAGGCCAGCGTTGGTGACAGCACTTCTTCTCGACACCCTCGCCCTCCTCGGACTAGCCAATCGATCCGATGTGCCAAGTATGTCCCTCAGTCGGGTGTTTTGGTCACCAAAAATCTCGAAAAGCTTTTGGCGAGATTTCTTATTAAAGGCGAGCCTAATGCGCTGGGAATGGAACTCAATGTTGGATGTCACGTGCGCTAGCACAGAGAGCGTTCCGGAGCAGGCTTGTGGTTTTCATTAGCTTCGCAACTTCTCTTCTAACCTTACCGATACTGTCGGATACGGCTTACACATGTCTCAGAGACTCGTGCCTGAAAATGTACCTTTGAAATCCCTAGGGTTTCCTCAAGATCTTGAACAGTCTCCTTCATTGCCTCCATTGTGTCGAGATAGGACGAGTAGGTCTTCGGCATTCGCTCTTCGAGCATCGCTTCCAGCGTCGAATCTTACCATGAAGGACCACCTGGATTGAGTCAGTACGTTCTTTCCTATTCCGGATCAGAGACGGGTCAGATTCATGTGGAGGAGAATCTTCGCGCCAGGATCTCCTCTTACAAACAGAAGTGAGAGTTTGGTAACAACCTGGGTCTTTCAGCAAGTCTTGCAACTTCGTTGCATCTGCTATCAGAGGCAGAAGGAGCTCTTCTAGGTTCTCTTCGAACGCTACTTTATGATACTTCAGATTCCTCATACATTTCGTGTACTCGCGCTTGATTCTCCACCAGTCTGATTTTGGAGTTAGTGGAGACTTCTGAGTGATGAACCCCAAGATGAATTGGAAAAAAAATTGTCACTCTATCAGGGAGTCATGATATTTTACTGCACTAATTCACGTTCACGTACCTTCAAGAACTTCAGCAGTTTCTCGGTAATGCTCCAACGCGGAGATCATTAATGGTAGAGAGGCCAACACAAAGCCAGCGATTTCTGGACACGGAAAGTTGTCAATATCTACAATATCTGAAGTTGGAAGAAGGGCTCTTCTTTTCTCTTTGCCGATGCAGCACGCGAGAGCTCAAAGCAGGCTCTCAGCACCTGGTAGCGATTGGACCGCTTTGCGCTTCTTGCACAAGAAGCAAGGAGGGTTAGAGGTCCACTTACCGACGCCACTCATGGTGATCCAGAACTCACAATAGATTGAAGTAACAGCGTCTCTCGCAAGATAATGAAGAGAAAACGTTTGAAGGCGACGGATGTGTCGTTGTTTCTCAGCCGTCGTCGTGGGGACGCCGCAGGGATTGGCTGCATGAACAGCCCTGAGACGTCGACAGCCTCATCTCAACCTCATGTTCTGAACCTCAACTGCGACATGAGTTTCTGACCTACTGCATTCACTACAACGGGATCACCATTTGTCGATGAAGCCGAGACGCTCACGATGTCGGCCATCGCTTCGCGTGCGAAGAGATCCCTTGCACTTCTCGAGCGTCTTGTCGGAGCCCTAGAGCTGCCCGACCAAAAGCCTATCGGTATATCTGTATCGGAAGCAGTTGATAGTCTTGGTCGATTCAACATCTGGGAAGCAGAAATTGGCGCTTTTTCAGACATCAACATCAAAAGTTCTCTTGAGTATCGAGTTCGACATGCCCCCAAATTTGCGAGCCAGATCATGGAATTGCTTGATGAACTGATTGAGTCTCTGGATGACAGTATGCAGACTTCGTTGGAGTTACTCTTGAGAATTCAGTAATTATTGATCAATGAACAACTGATTGGTTGTATTAGTCTACCCGATTGTGTCTCATGCGAGAAAGAATCGTACAGGAGCATTGCACGAGGCAGAAGTTGACCTTTCTGCCCTCCTTCCAGAGCCAAATGAAGACACTGATAATGAGAGAAGTGACGACGAGGAGCTTTCCGAGGTCCGAGAAATTTTTATCTCGATCGAGGATGCCATCAGCAACCTCTTCCGTTTTTCCGCCATCGTTCGTAACAACGCCAATCGTGATCGATATGCCAAAGCTGTAGCCGCTGCGATTGCCACCCCTTTCAACAGCCAGTTCGATATTTGCCACGTTGAGCACAAATTCCCGGCTCTGGCAAAGAAAGACAAACGATGGCTTGTTGAAAGACTAGGAAAAGCCATTACACAAAGGCGGCAGAATTTGAAATATTGTCGAGAACTTCATGACAAGACAGCAAAAGAGCCGCAAAATTTGGGATCTGGACCGGTGGCAACGCGGCTCCTCGAATCGAGCTCTCATTCGCCTGCCAGATTGTTGCCCGTCGCGAGAAGTGATGATTCAAAGCCGATGAGCACAATGGCTCCAACACAGGCATCTACTCTCATCTTTAGACCGGGCCAGGCGATTGAAGGCGAACTTGAAGAAGAGGCCCAATCCCATACCTCTTATGTTACTTCAACCAGCGAAGATAGCAGCAATACGATGCTCTCGGTGATCAGTTTGGAGGAAGTTTCGAACGGCTTCAAGCAGTTTGAATGTCCGTATTGTTGGCAAATACAAACAGCTCGAAGCCAAAAGGCCTTGAGGTAAGTCATTCCCATTTGGAAGGTCAAAGCTCACTCATTATCTCCAGGAAACACGTTCTGTCCGACCTCAAGCCCTACGTCTGCACTTTTGAGAACTGCGAATTGAAGTTATTCTCGGACAGACGCACCTGGTTCTCCCATGAGCTTAAAGACCACCGACAGGTGTGGGGGTGCTGCTTTTGCTCACACGATTCTTTTGACGATGCCGACAAATATAAACGGCACCTAGCAAGCTGTCACCCTGAGTCACTCGTTGAAGACCAACTACCAGCCCTTCTCAAAATGAGCCAAACAGCACTTGTCAAACTCGTACCAACGGACTGTCCATTATGTGATGACTGGGAGCAGTGTCTTCGAAGGGTTGCCCCACATGTCCCCAGTGCAGAAGCTTTTGTTGTCACTCCGAGTCAATTTCAGCATCATCTAGGGACTCACATGGAACAACTTGCTTTGTTTGCTATTCCCCGAAGGTACAACGAGGAAGGAGGAGCTGATTCTGGAATTGCAGCAGCACAGGTGAACTTCAGTGCCTCTTCTCTCGAGAACAGCGAAGTAAATTCAACTTCGGCATGGCAACTAAGATTGTGCGAAGAAATCATGAGCCAGTTGAGCGAGTTTACCGAACAAAGCGATTTAAGCTACCTATCAGAGCCCACAATTATACCCCTGTTCTATCTGTGGATTCCTAAACGTGGACGGGTCAAGGTTCCACCTCTGAGCATCCCCAATATTGTTCAGAACCTCGCGAGCGGCGAGTATCAAGAAGCAGACGATCTTTTCATGGATATGAAAGTATTCTTTGCATTGCTTGACTTGACACATGAGGCCGGAGCACACGATAAGATTTGTTCGCTCGTCGACAGGCTCTGGGAGGACAAGATAGGAACGACGCACACGGATAGCCTAAGCCAGTGGCTCAAGCAAGAAATTGGATGGAAGCTCTGGAGCGCTACGGAAATGACAAAAGAGCAAGTCGACCGACCTCCGTCAACCATAACTATCACCATGACAATGCTCGATGGTGAGAGACTCCACAGAAATTTTGACAAGCTGCCAGCATGGAACATCTGTACATGTTTGCAGACTGCTATGAGTTGATTGGGACTCTGTCAGCCTTGAAAATGCCGCCTTTTAAAACGGTTGTTGAGCACGAATATCACTTCATGTTGAACCTGGCTGGAAACCCTTCTCCTAGTGGAAGATGTCGGCTTGAACCAACCATTTCCATAGCAAAAGCCACAGAAAGCTCTACAGACTTCGTTGTACTTGATCTTGGTGCTGAGCATCCAGCGCAGCTCAGTGGAATGACGATCGAATCTTCGACTGTTGGAAAGGGAAAAGGTATAGCCATATCCTTGGACCAGCGGAAGAAGAGCAATACAAAGGAAGCATTGAGGTCATCTATTACATCCGAAGACAGACCCCGTCCTTCAATTGGAGCTGATAATGCTCAAGCAGATACTCTTCTTAGTTCAAAACGCAAGCTTCGGCCTTCTATGAATGGATGGTGGCAATGTTGCCAGTGCGGTGAGGAGGTCAATGACTCTTGGTATGGTAGATCCTGTTCCGGTTGTAGGCACCAATACGACGAAGTTTGTTGTTACAATCTTGGATCCACCTATATTCAATATTAACTGGTTCGTTGCTATGTGCGAGTATCTTTCGCAGTCTTCCCGCAAGTTCTATAAGCCGCGTACTGGGCCGAGGAATACTTGACGCATCTCCTCGATACGCGCGGCGATTTGCATAGCTGGGAACGTATCTTGAGTCTCTCAAAATCAACAGATCGCAAGTCCTAAGACATGTATTATCCATACAAGTGGCTTGAAGAAATTTGGAGACTTTGGCGATTGGAAACAAGCCTGGTCGTTGGAAAGCGGAAGTTCGCCGACGACCGAATAACTGCGATGCTGACTTCTGTTGGAACCCTTCTTGGTACTGCTGCTGCTAGTGGGTCCGAGAAACCGCAGTCAAATATTGAGAAATCGCTCGATTTTCCCAACATCCCGGGGAATATCAAACAACTCTACCGGCTGGAATCCTGTCCTCAACTCAGGGAGAAGCATCTTCAAGCATCACAGATTCGAAGAACAACCACCCATTAGCAATTGTTAAAGGTGATCGATACGCATGTAGCGCCTGTGGTCTCTCGACTGGAGAGCCTCTCGGTGGTTATGAATGTGGTCACTTGATACACGAATCTTGCTATGAGAAAGCTTCTGGTTCTTCGATGTGGTAAGTTATCAAATTAGAAATGTCCTTTTATGTCGGTCTCCATGACGTATCGTTGATGAGATATTCCAGTATGGCAAGACGTATGGGAAGATGACAAGCAGGAAAATCAATATCCTTTCGGGATGCTTGGCCATTAACGCAGACTGAATGCATGGTCCTGGCTTTCAATATGTTTATATTGGATCGTGAGGCATCAGAATAAGACACGACGACCATAGCAGGTGACTCGCTCCCCATATTACTGGAGGAGTGGACGTGCCTCGAACATGCCTTCTCAAGTCTGTGCCTGAGCGACATTGAACGATGGGAAAATTTCTCTATGATGACACTTCAATGCATGTCATAGAGCTTTGCGCTTCGTTAGACTATGGATACGTGGTGGATTATGTGGTTGCGTGCCACAAATTGTAGAGCTTTTGTTGATACCCGTTTCTCAACTCGCTTATCAGAAACGCGAATTTATCCCACTCAACTCCCCTGCAAGTGACAATCGCCCTTGCAGGCTCTCGTGAATGCTTGTGACCTGGGACATCTGGAACAGCTCGAACAGCTTTCGATGAAGGGTATGGGTCTACCAAGGCGACATGGCTGATTTCCTGCCCATGGTTCCACGGCATTTCGTCCGCGCAGCCTCCGGTGAACTGTCCGTCTCCTCGGAGGCTGTCCGCGGGCCAGCGCAAGATGTCCGCTCCGTCTGAAAAGCCTCACAGCGAAGCCCAGCAGAGTAACGGGAATGAAATGCAATAGGATTGCTTTCTGAAGTTCGCGATATCGTTGTAGATTTTGAATCCAATGCTAGTTTATACGACGTCGAGAAGTCTGGTATATACATCTAGCTATCCCCCAGCCTATCCAAGCAACCATCCTATACCATCTAGCCTTTATGTTCAACGCAGATGTATGCATGTATGTAAGCCCCTGCCCCTGAACATGCTTGTTCCCTGAGAAACTTATGCAAATGTCGTATGTATCCAACGCAACCTACAGCCCATGAGATCTTAAGTGACATGAAAATACAAAGACAAATTTCCAACACCATCCAAATATGCATGCAGCTGCCACCTGTCTATCCAAGCATTCTCTTAGATCTCCTGGCCTGAAAGCTATTCATCCCTCTCGAGCTCATAGAACAACAAATACACCTCCCTCTGCATCCCCAGAACGTCACTCGTCTTACTCTCCTTGATCTTGTCATCACTGATCCTCCACCAGCGATTGCTATGCTTGCTCTTCCTCTTCTTCTGTGCCGCCGCTGAATCACCTGTCTCTCCTTTGCGGGATCCATTCTCTTGTGGCGTCGGCGAGGGTGTGGATGATTGCGAGTCTTTTGAGCGAGTGAGCTTGCTTGAGATAGCTGAGCGTGTGGAGCGTGCTATAGAGCGAATGCTGGCGGTGTCAGACCCACGGGGTGCGGAGGTTCGGCCGGGTGTCTTGACGGTTGTGGAGGTCGAGATGGAGCTAATTGGTGAGCCTGAGGCGCGGCCATTAGGTCGTGGTGAGTCGGCGTTGACTTCACCATTCAGGTAGGGTAAGGAGGGAGATGAAGAGGCAGCGGACGACGGTGAGAGAAGTTCAGGTGTCGATGACAGAGTACTGGTATCTGTGCCTGGCTCCTCCGGTTGGTGCGAAGCGCTTATTTGAGGCGTTGGCATCTGGGATATGTTGGGAGTTGGAGGCTTGCTGTAAACACCTGCTGGCTGGAAAGTATTTGGCGTTGAAAACGGAGCAGAAAGAGTTTGGCGCCGGAAAGATTCGTAATGCCCTGAATGATGGCTGCCTTTGTGACAGACAACGCTCGAGAGCCTGTAGAAATGCTGGTTCATGAGTCCGCCAAGTGGTAGTCGCTCGGGGAATGATACTTTTGCAGAGTTTTTCAGCGTAGAGCGCCCAGCGTCGAAGATAGATCTGGAGAGATGGATAGCCATTACTTTGGGGAAATCGGTGATTTGAGTGTGCTTAGCGATCTTGCGCTTTGGTGCAAACTTTCTGTCTGGCAACTCCACCTCTTTGAGCTCTTCTTCCGGATTCGTCTCTATGGCGTTCTTGATCTTGTCGATGTACGTCTGAGTTTTTGCTTTGAATTTATCAGATGTGGATCTTGTAAATTCTTGTTGATATGTCTCGAGAGCATGAACGAGACGGCATTTTTCGCACTTGAAGTCTTCGATATATTCGGTCTTGAACATTTGATCAAAACAAGTGCTGAGTGTCGTCGAGCTGACTTGCGGAACGCTCAATGTCAATGAGCAAAAAGTGCTTTTACTTGGTGTTGGTTTGAAGCCACAGGTCAAGCATTCGATTTGGGATTCCGAGCCGCCTTCCAATGGAAAACCTTCCTCCTTTTCAACTGCCGCTTTTTGTCTATCCCCATTTTCGGATTGTGACACCCAGCCGTTTCCATCTTGTGAAGATGCTGAAGGGAGCAAAATTTGGGGAGTGTTCCGGGCTTCCGGATCGTCCAAAGAAAGATGATCTAGTTTCTGATTTATAGAGCCATTTTCCAATTGACTGGGAACTGCCTCGCTTTGAGCCTGATATGCATGTTTCCTTGCTCTGTGTCCCGCGTGGTACTCATCACACAAACGTTCGGCTACAACCTGAAGAAACTCTTGCGCATCCTGTTGCTGCCGACTTATCCTCTGTTTGAACGACTGTTCCAGAACCAGGACAAATGGCCCTGCAGATATGGTCTTCTTGTATATGGGCCTCTCGTTCAAAGAATTGAGGATATCCTTCAGTCCCTTGGTAACTGCGCCGGCTTGCAACCCCTCTATTTTCCAAGCTGGCATGTTCTTCCTCGCAGGATCCTCCACCAACTGCGAATAGACTTCCGGTCCATCAAGTCTCCTTCTGTGCGTTTCTCGAATAAGATATATCCGCAAATCCCCCAGTCCTGCCAGCGCTTGGAGGACCGAGTTTATGAAGCAATCATTCGCCGGGTTGGACAGCCCAACTATGGTCTTCTTGCGCGAGCTGGCGGTACTGGTCGCAGACTCTCCATCGATGAAGAAGGTCGGGGCAAAGACGTAGACAAGAGTGATGGCCGCCAGTGACGCCCCAGCAGCATAGCTTGCGATCTTGAGCGGCTGTTCCGGCATGACGGAAGTATCGACGGAAGAAGGAGGATGCGATCCTGAAAGCTGTTCAGCACATCGTCCCTATAACCTCGCTGGCATTCCGCAATCTCCGCTGGTCGTGTGCAAGTTCTGAACCGAAGTTGAGGGGAGAATTAGTATTCAGGGTCCTTCCTAGACTCGACTTGACTTGACCTCCACTGAGCAATTCCGAGCTACCGTACTCCAGGTGAACGGGCCGAAGACAGGACAGGCTGCGAAAGAAACGTGGGGACGAAGTTTATGCGAGTAAGACGGAATTAAATAAAAGATGGACGAAGTCTCATAGGCCCAAGAAAGTAATGCAACGAATGACTGTTCTAATTTGAAAGCGAATCTAGCTGATAATTGTAATGTTTGGTGTTGTGATTCCCAAGAATTGGTAGTGGATTTCTATTGATATTATTCCAGACCTTCCATCTCTCTTCCATCCACATCACATCACATCACATCCCCCAGGGCAAGTGCAGCCTGCAGCAGCCTTCCGTCCCTGGCCCTGGCCCCCTGGCCCCTATCTAATCGTAAATCGTAAACTTGGTCGGTACTTGGCGTTCAGACGCCGACATAATGCAACTACGAAGTAACTATGAAAGAACCAATCAGAAGCTCGAGGACCTGGAGGTATATTGTGGAGACACTTTTTTCTGGAACACCTCGAAGCTGAAGGTATTCAGGACAACGACAATCTTCTGCACGCGTTTGTTCACCACCACAACCTTCCCAATGGCGTCGTCTTTGGTGTCCAAAGCTCCTCAATGCATGTCTTGTGTTCGACGCATGACATCTAGCTTTGGAGATGTCTTCCACTTTCCAGCAGGACAGCAAGTTCGAGGCAAGAAGAAGCTTGCAAGCGCGAAGATATCAACTGTGAAAGTCCATCTGCTTCAAAATATCCCTGGGTATGGCAGGAGAGGTAATTTGAGACGCTTTGCTGTTTGTGATGTGAGATTTTGGCTAATTCCTATGTAGGAGCCGTAATCCCAGTGACTTCAGGAGTAATGCGGAATATCTGGTATCCAAAGAAGATGGCAGAATACTTGACTATGGAGAAGCTGCAGGAGCTTGGGGTGAAGAAGGATTCGGTTGTGGAGCGAGATTCTACATTCCAAACAAATGCAGTGAGGAAGCTTGAGAAGAAGCAGGAGAAGCAGAAACAGGAACGACCGGAAGAGCCACTTGTCAGAATGACTGAAGAACAGCCAAGCGAGCCAGTTCCTCAATTTGAGCTGGATCTGCTAAGTGTAGGGAATCCCATATCATTCCAGACTCATCAACACTTTACTGACTGCCAATAGCCCGCACAAGCAACCACAATCATCGAGAATCTCCTCCCGACGAGCCTGGACTTCTATCGAACGCCTATTTCCTTACCGACACCAAAGAGAGTGTCCCCCTCTATACCAGCATCATCAGCAATCTCCGCTGCAGCAGCTACAGCTGAAGCGAACAAGCTAGGAAAGCCGGAGAAGAGGGGCATCTATGGTTCAGTATCAACGAGTGATATTGCTGCCAATCTCAAAGCCATCCTAGCGGAGGACGAAGAAGGTGTACGAGTCGTACTATCCCACGAGAACATCTCGTTCGTGGAAGAGACAGACGATAAGGATCGGGTCAAGCATCTGGGAGTTTTCGATATAGACATCCGACTTGACGGGGCCCCAGAAGTGGTACGGAGGACGATTCAAGTCAATGCCCAGGATTAGGATTTGAGGATGAATGAATAGTGTACAGATACCTAGCGAGGATGTAAATTTACGAAGATTCCACCCTTGGAGTTCCTGGAAACTTGAGAGAGATTGTAGAGGTAAGTTATGTGTGGTTTGAATTGCTAATGGCTTTCTAGGACGAGTTGGTCGAGAATCAATGAACAATCGATTCGCCTTTTCAAAAGCTGTCAGGTCACATACTCATTTCCGGCTATGCCAGACGTGGTATTCAGAAAACAACCTCGATACTTGATACGCCAAGTTCTACGCGCGGAAGACAAATGCGAGTGCAAAATCGACATTGAGCATGATCAATACTTAGACGATGCATGAGCTTGGGGTTCGATAATTGTACGGAGTAGGATAGGTTGGCTCCACGCCATTCGACATCTTCCTCTGACAGCAAGCCACCTTCAGGTATTGACCTATGAGAAACGACTCCAGATTTCATCCGCAAGAACTTTCATCATTCCGAAGATACCCAAGCATCTGACTGGAGCAACTCATAGCCCTCATATCGGGCTAGCATCTATTGTTGAGCCACACCTCGACGAGGCATGGAAGTGCAAGAAATTGAAAAGGGCTGAGAATTTAATACCTCAGCCGGCATCGGGCAGTTGGCAATCGATTGAAGTCCAGTGACACATTCATTCAACCGGCCAACCCCGCCAATTCACAGGCTTAAGTTACGAGATTTTCCAGTGACTTGGAAAATAAGAAGCTCTCGCGAGAATACTGGACTCATGCTGTCTATTCCGAGAAATGAAGTTATCCACGGCAACAGTGATATGTAGTCGGTCATCCTTCCGAATCTCGCCGTGAGCTCATCGGCAGGGTACGGTAGGCGAGCCCATATGACGCTACTACCCCTCCACTGGCTCTCTACTTTAGTTTTCTCCTCAACCCCTCCCTCCATCCGACTCTTTCTACGAATCAACAGAATTGCATTGCAAGAATAACTTACCTGGTAAGCCAAACCTCAATTTCATCATGTGGCGCGCACCCGATCTGCAAAGAAAAATCTGCAGACCTCTGGGATGTGCAGCAAACCCAAAACACCCCCACCAAGCCAGCTAGCTATCTATCGGTCCTACAAAAAGCAATGTCTCCACCTCGATCCTCAACCCTCTTTCTTCCAACTCCAACTTCTGACTTCCCACTTCTCGAACAGAAAACGCACACTCACTTTACGAATAACCTCAATATCAACAAATAATCGCCATCATGGGTGCTCTCGATGTCCTCAGCCGCAAGTCCGGTGTGATTGTTGGAGATGATGTCCTCAAGCTCTTCAACTACGCCCAAGAGCACAAGTTTGCTATCCCAGCCATTGTCAGTACCTGGATCCGCTAGATTGTGGCAGTAGCTAATGCGTCTTACAGAACTGCACCTCCTCCTCCACCGTCGTTGCTTCGCTCGAAGCTGCTCGCGATGCCAAATCTCCTATCATCCTCCAGATGTCCCAAGGTGGTGCCGCATACTTCGCAGGAAAGGTATATACAAGGCGGTATTGTTAGCTCTATAGGAGAGGTTCTGACAAATTTCGTTAGGGTGTTGCCAATGGCAAGCAGGAGGCCTCCATCGCTGGTGGTATCGCTGCCGCTCACTACATCCGTTCCGTTGCTCCAGCCTACGGTATCCCAGTTATCTTGCACACCGACCACTGCGCCAAGAAGCTTCTCCCATGGTTGGATGGTCTTATGGATGCCGACGAGAAGTACTTCAAGGAGCACGGCGAGCCTCTGTTCTCCAGCCACATGATCGACTTGAGCGAGGAGGAGGTTGACTGGAACATCAAGACCACTGCTGAGTACCTTAAGCGTGCTGCCCCAATGAAGCAATGGCTCGAGATGGTAAGTTCGCGAATACCTCTGACAATAATGGCGATTTCTAACATGAATACTAGGAAATCGGTATCACTGGTGGTGAGGAGGATGGTGTCAACAACGAGGACGTTGACAACAACTCTCTCTACACCCAGCCAGAGGATATTCTTGCCATCTACAAGGCCCTCTCTCCAATCTCCCCATACTTCTCCATTGCCGCTGGTTTTGGAAATGTCCACGGGTATGTGCATCGTGTTTTCCTGCGTTACCTCGGACACGTCGACGAGTGATGACTAAATGCTAACCAATTTTAGTGTCTACAAGCCAGGAAACGTCAAGTTGCACCCAGAGCTCCTCGGCAAGCACCAGAAGTATGTCAAGGATGCCATCGGAGCTAAGGAGGACAAGCCAGTCTTCTTGGTCTTCCACGGTGGATCTGGATCATCTAAGCAAGAGTTCTTGGATGCCATTAGCTATGGTGTCGTTAAGGTCAACCTCGATACTGATCTTCAATACGCATACCTTACCGGTATCAGAGACTGTGAGTCAACACCATATTTTGTTATTTCTCCAAGTCCCCCGATCAATAATCGATGTGCGACTGTATGCAACGAACAATTACTGATCGCGAATTCATGTAGATGTCTTGAACAAGAAGGACTACTTGATGGCCCAGGTCGGTAACCCTGATGGAGAGGACAAGCCAAACAAGAAGTACTTCGATCCTCGTAAGTTTTCCCGCCTCTGTTGAAATGCAATTCCTAATGGTATCCAGGTGTCTGGGTTCGTGAGGGAGAAAAGACCATGTCTGCTCGTGTTGCTGAGGGTCTAAAGGACTTCAACACTGCTGGCCAACTATAAGCTTCTTAACTTGCTTGATAATTGAACTTTCTTTCCTTGTGGTTGGGTTAAGGATATGTCAGGTGTTGACTGGAGATTGGCAATGGAGAATGCATAGCCTGAAAAAAGGCGTAGTGTAGTTGAATGAAACGAAATGCCGATATGTACCAAAACGAAGTATTCAATGTGTTGTCAGCTTTTGAGATTTTCTGGTTTGCATCTGAAAAAGGAAAGACAGTGAAGTGATGCATGCAGCATTTTCGACTTTATTGCACCAATAAAGTGTTGACAAGCAGGTACAGTACAGCCGAAACCCTGAATCGATGCCCTCTGTGGTGGCTGTGTTGATTCGCCATGACGACAGCAAATCGTGGGGCAACAAGGACCCCTGCTAACCTGTTCTGAGGAGATTAAGTTGGAGACCAGCTTCAGTTCGAAGGTCTCCCCATTCTCCCACGTCACCGCTATAAAATACCAAAACTTCTATCGAATATTCCGTCCAAAAGCAGAAGGCACCACAGACAAGAACCAGCGATCAATACACAATTCTTGCGAGGAACAATCTTAACTTCTGCGACTCACCAATCCCCAACCCCTCAACATCAACAAATCTAGCTATGTCTTCTAGCGAGAAAGAAGGAGGCGCCATTTCTGCGCAGAACAAAGGATCTTGGAGCGCTTTCCTTAAGTCCATTGCATCATTCTCGGGCGACTTGTCATCTCTGACAGCTCCACCATTTATCCTCTCTTCGACTTCGCTGGTTGAGTTCAGTTCGTACTGGGCAGAACACCCCGCTCTTTTCGTCGCCCCTGCGAAAGAGCAGGATCCCAAGAAGCGCGCACTCCTGGTGTTGAAATGGTTCTTGTCTACGCTCAAACAGCAATATGCCAGTCGCAGTGAGAAGTTCGGGAATGAGAAGAAACCCTTGAACCCTTTCTTAGGAGAGCTATTCTTGGGGAAGTGGGAAGATGCGTCTGGTACCACGGAATTGGTATCAGAACAAGTTAGGTATGCGATCTGTTAACCATTTACTAAAACAATTTACTAATTATACATCTGCAGCCATCACCCTCCTGTCACCGCATACCGAATCGCAAATAAGCAGCACGGCGTATACCTGGAAGGCTACAATGCGCAGAAGGCATCCTTCGCGCGCACAATCTACGTCAAGCAAATCGGACACGCAGTCTTCACGATACCAGCATTCGACGAGACGTACCTCATCACCCTCCCAAATCTGCACATCGAAGGCCTCATTTTCGGCGCACCATTCGTAGAGCTCAATGACAAGACATACATTACCAGCAGTTCAGGCTATACCGCCAAGATCGACTACAGCGGCAAGGGTTGGTTGTCAGGCAAGAAGAACAGCTTCACGGCGACGTTATATCCTACTGGGAAGGAGAAAGATGTCATCTACACCGCGACCGGACAATGGACAAAAACCTTCGAGATCACGGAGGGAAAGAAAAACGTCGTCGATACATACAACGCCGAAGCTTCACCCACAACACCTCTCACCATCGCTCCAGTCGACGCGCAAGACCCGATGGAGTCGCGACGAGCGTGGCAGAAAGTCGCGGCTGGTATCGCTGTCGGAGACATGGACGCCACTGGAGTCGAGAAGACAAAGATTGAGGAGAGCCAGAGAGAGTTGAGACGTCAGGAAGCGGCTGAGGGGAGGCAGTGGGAGAGACGCTATTTCAAGAAGCTCGATACGGATCCGGTCTTGGAGAAGCTCGGTCCGCAGATTGGTGTTCTGCCCGAGGCGGACAAGACGGGTGGGATTTGGAGGTTTGATGAGGCGAAGGCGAATGCTTTGGCGACGAAGACGACGATTGCGGCGCCGGCGAAGGAGCTGTAGTGGAGTGGAGTGAGATGGAAATGACAGGAAAGGGGCTCATAGGCGTCAAGGAGCAAAGACTTGGAAAGGCCATATAAGTTCTGCGCGAAATACATTGTATTAATAGATAATCGGCATGCATAGGCAATAGAATGCGCATTTGCGATTCTTTTATTCCAAATGATTTCACTATCTTTGAGTGGAGTTAGATTTCGGTTGAAACTATTACGAGAAGAAAGGCTCGATAGGAAATAGAGGTTGACAATGGGTAGACTCAACGTGAACAATCAAGTAGCTTCTTTTGTCTTTTAACTTTGTAATACCGTCAATGTAGGTTTCGCAACATGACATTCGGCATATTTAATTGAGACACTGTCAACTACCAATGTAGTGATAGAACCACAGTTCAAATGAGAGATATTCAGAGTTCAAGAATTTCAATTGTTGAGCACGAGTTATTCACTTCAAAGTGACTCAACGGGGTATCTATGCTAGAAAACGCCGTATCCATTCCATGCCATGCTATACCAAAACGCCAAAATCAAATCCATATCCAGGTCCAGGCTGAAGTCCAGGCCAGTTCCATCGAGTCCGAGTTATCCACTTCAAAATGACTCAACAGGTATCTGTGCGAGACAGTGCCGTATCAATCCAATGTTTAGACGCCATATCCATGCCCGTATCCAGTGCCATGCCCAAAATCAATGCCCAATCCCATAGCCACATCTCTTCGTACTCCAATGCGGTATAATCCTACTCTTGACTCGTAATCCTGTCCAAAAAAACGCCCATGCTTTGCTGAAAAACGCCAATGTGACTGTTCCGACCGTAAAATCAGGCCCAAAACACCATGCTATGCTGAAAATTCTCCGTGTAATCGTTCCGACTGTAGTATTTCCAGAACGTCATCCTGTGCTGAAAACGCTTCTTATTTGAACGTGCCCTCTGTAGCACCTCTCCCCGTACGACTCCATCAATGCTGCGGACTCCACATGAAGTCGTTTCTGATCCTCCAGACACCGAGCTTTCCTAGTATCCCACCGTATCACTCAAGATACCTGGATCCATACGTCTCCTGATGCCAACAGGCGCGCTCCTTCCCTGCCACCAGTCATTCGCACCCATATATGCTGTTCTCGGATGCATTGGCCTGAATCGAAGCGCGTCCGGGTCGACAATAAGATTGATGCTATCCCTGATGAGTACAAGTGTGTTGGTGACCACTTTCCCAGTCCACTGATTCAACTTGGTTCCTAGACATCGACCGAACCAAGGATCGTGTGGATGCCAGTTGTTGGTAGTAGAAGCTGTCCGGCGGCCATAGATGCACCATAGAAGGCACTCGAGGAGGAAGAGGGTGACGAGGACAGCACAAACGATTACGATTCGTTTGTTCATGGCCGCAAAGCGTCCTTGGTTTGGTTTATCCTGGATCGAGATCTCGTAAGTAGTTTCGGGGACATTGGTAACCAGCCTTCCTAGGCCATCTTTGACATCCCGGATACCTGACTGGACTTGCTGAAGCTTAGACATCTGGGCATGGTATCGTTCGCAGCATGTGTCATGTCCTTGACTGGACAGAGTACTTTGAAAAGCATCTAGTGTGCTATCCTGCCCGGCATCCAATTCCAGCCTCTTTGGCGCAGTATCCGCCAGATTCAAAGTCCTCTCCTTTTTTGGAAACATTGGAATCTGAGGTAGCTTCTCTGGTACAGGGTCCGCCAAATCCGAAGTACTCTCCCTTTTCTGTAACATTGGAATCTGGAGCAGCTTCTCTGGTACAGGATCCGCCAAATCTAAAGGACTCTCTAGTTTTGGTGACATTGAAATTCGGGATAGTTTTCGTAAGGTATTTCGATTCTCGTCATCCTCGTCCTCATCCTCGTGCTCGGGCCATAGTCTATCCGCCGCCGCAAGTTTGGGATTGATGGGCTTTCCAAAGTACTCGGACAATTCTGTGAGATTCAACTTGCGTTCTGGAACTTTGCGTGTGAAGATCTTGATTCTGGGACTTGTCGACATCGATATTTCTGATGTGTGGGTGAAGTCCTCGTTAACATCCCAGCCGCTCTCCTCCTCCTTTAGTATGCTGTCCTCGTATAGTACACGTTCCTCGTATTGTACGGGTTCCTCGTATCGTATGGTTTCCTGCTTTGGTAGTTCGACCTTGGGTGGAAGCATCCATGCAGGTGGGATGTATGGATCTTTTGCTTGAAGTTCACGGAAGATGTCGGCGGTAGTCCTCAAGCCCTTTTGTCTGTTGTTCAACCAACCGCGGTTGGGGCGCGCTGGCCACGCGTCCATGCTTGCCATTGTGATCGTGATTGCGAAGGCGCGTCCGAGTACAAGAGCGTATGCAGGAGCAGGAGCAACTGCAAGGTGCGATGGTGAGGAGGGTTGTGGTTGCTGTTGCTGTTCCGGTCGAGAGTTTGAACGTGAAATTGAGTCTGAAAGTGAGTTTGTGAGTTGTTGTACAGTGAGATGGGTGCGGTTGCAGTTTGATTGCGATTGCGAGAAGTTGAAGAGGGGAAGTCGCGTTGCGCGGGACGCGTTGGACTTTAAACTTGATGCTTATGTCAGCATGCGGCTCAACTAGATCAACTGCACTAAACCTACAGAATCTGTAGCGGCTTAAGGAGCTATTCCTATTGGCTATTCGGGACAATCCGAACAAGTCGGCAGTCAATGACCAACCACGACTCTCGGAAACTGTCGATGTCATGGCTAGACAGTTGAGATCAGCTCACTTTCTGTGATCATACAGTCCAGATCAGAGCCCAGCCAGGGAATTACAACTTAGGAGTGGTGATTACCGTATCAACGAGCCACTATGTACTGCCTGTACATTATAAGTTTCTTGTTCACAAGAAACAGCAATTGCGGTATCGTCAAGGATCAGAGTGAATTTTGATGATGTTAGAAAACTTTGGGTTGTAAGACAATTCAATTATAACTTGTGATCGTATTTATAAAGGTTCAGGTAGTAACTCATCAGCGAGACTTCCTCCTGTATACTTCTTACCTACGCGTGAAGATGAGCCCGCCCTCTTGTCCCCTTCCCAGGAGCGTTGGGCGACTTCATCTGGTCTCTTTCTATACGACACTAGGCACTTCCATACGATTAACATCGCTTTAAAGAATCACGGCCATTTAACGTAATACCTAAAAAGTTGCTCATAGTCATATCGTTTCTATCAGCGTCAACGCAACAGTCACGTGTTGGATTAGTCATTTCGGATCTTGAACGCCAACGCCCCACCTCTTACAGCTTCCCTAGGCACTTGAGAGGGGTCTCAGAACCATCCACGCAATCAAGACGACCTATTCGCAAATCAACCTCCAAGGCTCGACGGAGGACTAACAGAAGCCAAGAGCATCGTGGCAGCCCAAACAGCTGCTTACAACACGGCGGCTTGTACGAGAACCAACATCCAACATCGCCATCACGGTGTAATCATCGAGGCTTGGAGCGACAACGCAGTCAGGCTACGACACAGTACAATCAGCACAGCTTGTCGGTGGAAAGTGTCGAATAAGGGAATTAGTGCTACTTTGGAGCGTTGGGGAGGAAGTCAGCCCGGCAACCACTCGTGAGATACAGATTCGAGCTCCCGAGAGCGGCGTGTTCTCTCTGGTGGATATCAGCAACATCTCGACTTCATCTGCGGAAACGATCCAAACAAGTCATCAATAGGTCTTCAAATCGTCATCATGTTCCGTCCCTCTCAGTCCCTCCTCTTCCGGCCAATGCCCGTCCTAAACAAGCTGAAAATACACCACCCTCTTCCTTTGAATCCTCGCGAATCCAAACAACTACTCAACCTCCTCACTGCATCGTTTCGGCAACAACTCGACACCGAGCACCCTCACTTTCGAATCGACGGTACTACGAATGGATCCCGCGAACACCAATCACCACGGCGTTCTCGAAGAGCGTCATTTCAAGAAGAAAAGACACCCACGGACCGACATATGCACTCGCTGTTGACGAATCCTCTCTTCAATGTTTCCCCAGAAAACAAAAACAGCAATGTTGTTTTCTCCAGAGATCCAATGGACATATTCAGTCAAGCGGTGGCGAAGGGCATGATGACTACGAGTTATGCGAAGGCCTGTTTGAGTGCGAAGAAAATCCAGATAATACGGTCCTCCGTTCTGAATGTTCGAGATGGGATGAGAGACTCCGGAGCTGGACTGAAGGTCTTGAAGTGGCTTGTTTCAAGTGGTACGACAAACAACACCGAATTCTTGAAGGATGTCGCATTCGTAAAGATCATGATGGAATACATGGTAGCCGAGGGGCTTCAAGAAGCTGCTTGGAAATGGGTGAAGAAGTCGTTAGACAATCTCCCAGCGCTGTCCCTTCTCTCTGGGGAAGAATTCTCTCGAGCACAAAAGGAAATAGTGGGGCCCTTGTTACTGCTTGTCAGGGCCGAGGCTGCAGACTCTGGCAGTCCAACAAGTCTGGACGCGGCATATATGGCAATGTCTAGAGCTGCTGGGTACCTTGGCGGCTTGTCTACTCCCGAGGTAAACAAAATCCTTGGTCCTCCTGGATGGTTCCTGATACGCGCGTCTGTAATGCCACATTCAAGTCGGCCACCAGCGACCGAAAGTGCATTCGAATCATTTCTCAGCTTGATTCCGGTCATAGCCAAGCACCCGGCAAGATACTTTGCCCATTTGAGCTTGCTACATCCAACGAGCCCTAATCCAGATCTGGCACTAAATTACATCCGATCTATCCATCTGAGCAAGAGCGGACAGACAAGGTCTCAGCGGTTGAACCCCGCAACAGAGAGTGACCACCACAACATCCAACTTGGCTTGGATACAGCCAACTTCCTGCTCCAGCACCACCGATACACAGAGGCTGATGAGGTGATGGACTTTCTGCGTTCGCATTATCCTAAGCAGCTAGGTATCAAGGAGATGAGGCAGCTTGAGCAAGCTAAAGCAGAGGCATCAAGTCTCGAGTTGTTGGAGAGGCTTGGTCTGGCGTGAGTCTCAACTTGCTGTTCTATCGACAGGCATTGCATTGTAACGGCGTTGAACGGGGTTCATTTATGGCACATTTCAGGAGTTCAAGGCGATTTGTATATATCCAGCGGAGCAGGATAAAGGATATCAATTTCATGAACATCGATACTTGCGCGCGCACTTCACCTTTCGGCCGTTGGAGCCATCTGTCACTCGAACTTTGAGACACATCGCAGTAGTATGTTAGTGACGGCACAAGATCCACGCATTTTCTGCAGATCTATCAACTACCTTGAGAAAGGCCAGCATCAGCAAGTTTTAGCCTATTCAAGTTCAATATAATTTCGGGGCAATTAAGCGAGTCAAAAGAGTGCAAATAAACATCATCACATCTCATTATTCGCAAGAGCACGCTCTACGCTCCCTTCATTACAACGTAATCCATCTGCCCATCCATGCAGTCACAACTGTTTTCGCTTCGTCTACAAGCCCCATATCCAATAGAACCTGAACAGTTCCTCGTACCGCCGAGTCGAGCGCCGAGAAAATCCAAGCATGAGTATAACTCGTGTGCTCCCCAATAAACACAGTCTTGAACTCAGTGTTGTAGTAAGCAGGCAGGTACAAGTCCTGCTGGCCAACAAGAGGTGAAGCCCAAGCACCCGCCTGATGCTCATCCACTTGCCAGCACTGCCTGTCGTAATTCCCAGTCCACTGCTCGTCAGCGATGGGTCCATGAACTTCAACCATGGCGCGCTGGATCATCGCAACGTGATCTTCTTCGGAAAGAGATTGCACTGAGATGGCGGGGGTGCCGGAGACGTAGGATGCGAGAATGACACCTGGCCCGGTGGAGTTGATCTTGTAGGCGGGGTAGCAGACTGATCCGACGCCTGGGATATCGGTCGAACCGCAGCCTCCGATGATCGGTGGGTCCATATGCTCCCAGAACCGGGTCTTGTAGTGAAGACTCAGCTTGCAGCTGGGTGAGTATGGCATTGAGGCAATGGCGCGGGAGAGGAGGGAGGAGTATGCTTCGCCTTGTTAGCTGGCCGACCATTTGGGTACTGGAGAAGGAAGTTTTAACTTACGGGGAGTTCTCCAGAGTCTGACTTTCGAGAACGGAGCAGCGACCACCGCATAGTCGAACTCAGCACTCTTTGTCTGCATAGCGAATTTGTCGTCTGCATCCCGCCAGTTGACAGCGATCTTGTCGGTCTCTGGAATGTAGGTAAGTCCAGAGACGAAGCGACCGAAGGTGGTCTTGTTCTGTACGTGAGGGAGGAATGCCCGAGGAAGGGATTCCAGCCCCTTATCGATGGTTCTCCAAGTTGTTCTGTGGACGGTCAGAATGACCTCAAGGGCAAATGCAACAGTCAATTGTACTTACGCGGCAAAGTAAACATCATCATAGTCCCACATTGGCCCGCCGCCAGCTCCGCCAATGAAATCAGTCATATTCCACGACAGACCAAGCTCGTAGCGAAGATAATTAGCGACTGAGAAATCAAATAGCCCGTTCTCAATGGCATGCTTGTGGGCAAGAAAGACATTGGAAGCAATCTCTCGTGTCCTATTACGGTCTAAGCCTTCGAATTCCTCAAGAGCCTCTTCGGCAATCGCTTCTTCGGTTGCATTCGAGGATTTTTGGGAAACACCAGCAAGAGTCTTGTTGGCTGCAACCTGAGACTTGCTTGGGATTTGGCCGTTAGCGAGGCGGACACCATTTGAACTGACTGGAGTGCTACATGGCTGTTAGTTGGTTGTGCAAGATTGATCAATGACCATGAGACGATGTCTTACTTTGCACTGCTTTGAATCCATGGGATGAAATTGACCGCGAGCTCGGGCTTGTCCTTGTTCATCGCGTTGAGAACCTCGCCTAATTGGAACACCATTTCGTGATCTTTGATTTCAAGAGTTTCGCCGCTATCCGCATATGTCAAGCTGACCGGGACTACAAATTGTCAGTATGAAAGTATCGGTACAGCATACACGAGTCTTACATCTCATGGGGCCCATCTCTTGATATTGGTAGTCTTCGGGCTTGGAGCCATTCAGGTACTTGGTACGAATACGTCTAAAGTCGTCAGAACGTACGGAAAGCTTTGTGAGTATTTGGAGTTAAGAATTACCCTCCAACGCGTTGACTCGATTCCATGATCTCCCAATTCTCAATGCCAACTGACTGCAACAGGTGGCTAGTCAAAAGACCAGACATGCCACCTCCAACGATTGCAATGGCTGAGTACCGTCAGCAAGATCAAACTGCAAAATTCAAGTGAGGGTTACTCTTGTTCTTCGCTTCTGCAACAAACACACCCGACTCGTTCTTCGATTTCATGTAAGCAACTCCATCGAACCACGGTCCAGATGTATCAGCAATGTCGGAGATGAGCTGTCTCTTCTTCAACGGAGCACCAATTGTGATGGGAGTAGATCTTCCGATCATCTCCTCACCGGAGAATGCATGAATACAACCTCCGCTGGGGGCATCTCCTGGGACCGACCAAACGAATCTCTGTGGGCGTGACTCGGCACTGATTTCGGTTCGACCAATGAAGTGGTGGTGTTTCTCGGTTGTAGAAGATTCGCAGTCGCCATAGAGCACGGACAAATCGCCAACAAAATCGACTTTGGTGTATTCGATATGGATATTGTGAATAGATTCCGAATTGATTGCTTTTGTCGATCGGAAGCGAATATGTCCGAAACCAACTTCACTGCCTAGGGGAGAGGCAAGGGCTGCTGTAGCCAAGCCCGCAATGCTGGCGATCGATAGGAAACCCATGTTTTAGAAAAGTCTTGGTGCTTTTCCTGGCACTGCAAAGTATAATGGGACGCTGGCAATGATGAAAAACAAGAGATTGTGATCCAGGATCTACAGACCTTATATACGCATTTCCTATCACATATGCAAGATACAGACCATCTATCTTGACGGCTCATCCGGAGCTTCGTACCATGCGGCCAACACTTACATGATTGCCCGTGCTTGAGATAGGCATAGGCTGAAGCCCACCTACATTCACACCAACATACCAAGCGCAGGTACTTTTGAATGCCGGTCCCTTATCAACAGTTGAGTCAAGACTTTGTCAACATGATACCGTAAACGGCTCCCAGGACGAGGCATAGTGCCGTCTGCGGGGGAAAAGGCGGAGCCGAGACATCAGATCGGACTAGGAACAGGCCGATACTTGTACATCTTTGCACTTTGACCAGAACCGGTCAGCAAACTCTGATCATGATATATGGAGAATGGTGACGACGAGAAAGGCGTGCCAAGCTGATAACAAACCGCTGTATTTTGGCGAAGAATGGGAGACTGCATAAATGGGATGCCTTGGCATTTTGACGCCAGACAGAAAGGGAAGGTGAGAATACATCCTTTTGATAGTTGAATAGAATACTCCCCTACAATCATTCAAGAAGCAATACTTCTATTGGACCGATAAGAATGGGAACCCGAAGCTTGTTTGTCGAAGCATTCTGTCAGAACACTTTCTGAAATTTCGCTTCATCCCATCCTTCACTCAAAGAAAGTACTCCGCTAACCGAAGCCCGTACTGACATCTATTGAAATTCTGGCTTTGTAATATCGGGCAAAGAGATTTGGTGTGAAGTAGGCAAGCTAGACGTTCTGTGTCTCGTTCGTTAAAGTGCTTCAAAACGACTTGGGAACATTGAGATTATTACGCGGATGCCACCAAGCGACTAGAAAGGAACTTGTGCCTTGAGACGATAAGAAGTGAATTCTTATGAACCAGCGAATAGCTTGTAAGTACTGAATTACGACAATTAGAGCTCATGGAAGAAAGTCGCAAAAGCAACGAAAGAAAAAACAATCGACAATTGACTCAAAGGTGGGGCAGAGGAGGATGGAATGTCCAAAACAGCACTTACAATCTTAAAACTTCAAATTTACAGCAAAACTGCTAAAGCGAGAGGGACGACCTAAATATATACAGTCGGGAAGAGCTGCAGCTGTAAGCAAAATACCATGCATCTGTCTCGTCATCTGGTGTTCTGAGGTCGTGATTAGTACACTGTCTTAATTGACGGTCAAACCTTCTTGGCGGACAGGGTTCGCTTCGACCTCCTCTTCTTGCAGCACTTCGTCGGGGCTGTCAACGATAAGGACCTCTTCTAACGAATACATATCGTAGCGGCACTTGGAAACTCGATACAAGCAAGTCCTAGAGGTAAGCAATTGTCGTAACTGGCAAGACAAGTGAGTCGATATTGTCAAAAATATGAAGATAAGTGGGCTATCAGTCAAACATATCAACAAAAAGAGAAGTCGATCATGCAGATATCTGTGCTGAAGAGAAACTAGATCGGAGAAATGCGTTCGTCGCCAGAGTACAGGCGGAAGAAGTGAATTCATCTGAGCATCCATTTCCACCATTCCGCTATTCTTGAACGCATCCCAACTATGCAGTAACAGTGATTACCGCAGCAGGGCTTCTGATAGAGTCACTTCTCGTAGCATTTATCCTAAAGGTTCCCATTTCATTCGCAACATACACCACCTGCCCGTTTGCGTTCGTCGACATCCCATTGAATGTAGCACCTCCCACTCCGTTCGAGTTGCCGCCACCACCCCCGTCTCTGCCGGTAACAGTAAAGACCGCGACCTCAACTAGCTTAATATTCGCAGTCCGAGGCTCAATATCCAGGAATTAATTCGCGTTGAATGCGTCGAAGGCCCATAGGAGCTCGCTCCCAGCTGGTGGTTGGGTCTCGCAGCCTCCAGCAGGAGTGAAAGCGTAATCCAAGAGGATGCCCCAAAATTTGTTACTACCCGAATTCGAATCGGAAGTGCCGATTCGCGTGATGAAGTCATCTTGAAAGGACGAGCTATACGTGCCATCAAAGCTGAAACCACAAAGACCACCTGCAGCCGCGAGGCAGGTAATTCCTGTCCCCGCTGGACTGGGATTGGCACTATTGTTCGTACCATCGCACAGATAGGTTCCGCCGCTTGGAGTGGTAATGTCCTTGGGTCCAGTCAAGATTACTCCTTCGTAGACAGTCTCTGATTCACCTTCGATTCGCAGATTGAAACTGTTGATGGGTGTTAGTGAGGAGAAATTATAAGGATCCAAGACATGTACCTCGCACAGGGTGCTTTCTGACAGGCAGGAGAAAGTCCGTTGACAGATTGACCATTGGAACAGTAGCTACTGCCTGCTGGATCTATCGCCTGAGAATTAATCAGTATGATTTGGGTCTTCGAGGGGCCTGGAACAATAACATACAGTCGCTGTGATGAGTGCTGTTGTAGTTGTCGTCACCGAGGTTGTTTCCGTCACTGACATTGTCGAAGTGTATGCGACCAATGAGACAATGGTGGTGCTTGCTGTAGCTGAGACCATGGCAGTTGTATATGTCGTTGGAGTTGGCATGGTGGTCTGTCGTGCGTAGAATGAGCTGTCAGCAAAGGACATACTACGGAATGGCGAGGATAACCAGTAACTTGATAATAAAGATTACTCACAGTGGTATGGGTAACTCTCCAGCATGAACAAGCCGAGCTGTACCTAACAGCTCCACTGCAGGCACTGGCATAAGTTGGGACTGAACTTGGCCTCACGGTTCCTGTGGTTTGTAGCGAGGCCGCAGCACGTCTTTGGTTTACCGTAAGGGTCTGCACAACTGAAGAGTCTGTCTCTGTGCTTGCTACGACAGATTTAGTAGCAACAATTATGGTCTGGATGATAGTAGTCGTGGTACTAAACGAGGTTGAAGTGAACGTTGACGGGAAGACCGTGGTCATAACTCTGTTTCTTCGTGTCAGATGAAGACCAATGACCGAGCATCGGACATTCAATCAGGAGCCGTCGCTCGGGTCGGCTTACGTGGATGTGACAGTGGACGGGAAGACGGTAGCTTTAAGAAAGCTTGAGCAGTCCTTCTTTGCAGAAGTCTGAGCAGCAAGACCTCTTTGGGTTCCGGTGACAGCTCTCGCGCAGTTGTCGGCCTTACATGCTGCAGCGGCAGCGGTAGCCAAAGAGACTCCATATGCAAAAGAAAGAAGGACAACAGAGGACTTCATGTTGGTTGACGCTTTGTGGTAGAGTGGACTGATATGTTTGCCTCGGAGTTGAGTGCTACCTCATGCCATATTTAAGTGTTACGGTGAGCTCAGAGGTGTTAAAGTACGGAAGACGACTACCAATGCCAATTTCGACAGAACATGACAGTCCATCACACGAACATAGATCGTCTGCCTTTTCAAGCAATGGAAGAGACGAGGCTCTTGAGTTTGAGAACCATCACATAGTTTAGAGCCTTGGCTGCTTTGCAGACTTGACATTTTTGGACATTCAGCAGCTTCTATCAGCTTTTAAAACGCCACAACTTGAAGTGTAGGTAATCTCAGGTGCTGCTAGCAGACCTGAATCCGCGACTAATGCTGGTCGCACAGGATGGTCAGGGTTTTGGGATTCCCAATCAAGAAGGTGAAATTCAATGCTCAGCTACTTGGGGGCGTAACCATTGGGTAAACAAGCATAAAATTTAGCGAACGAATCGTTGGCTGTGGAATGCCACTTAGGAACGACTTCAGCTGGCACCACGCACCGTCAATATTAGCTAGCCGTGCATCTCAACCGGTAACTATGCATTTAATTGAATTCTCGCAAGCTCCATGCGACTTTCATGTTACATCGTTCATGGTCCAAGCTTACGGATGATTTTATTAGGCCTTTTGTACGATTGAAACCTACTGCAATGTGACAGAGCAGGATAGAATACTACAGTCGCTGATTCAGTCCGCACTAGGCTTTGCTTTTAATTGCCTCAGCTTTCATTTTTACTACGCGAAGCACTTTCAGAGACAGTACGTCTCTTTGCGAAAGCGACATTTAGATCATATTGAGACTTCGTAGATGACCTCTCACAAATTTGAAAGCACTCGGAAAGAGGAGAAGAGCGTAGACTACCTGCTGAGTGTGTCGCTTCAGGCGAGAATTTTAGGGGTACTGCAGCTTACCGAGGCTTGTCATCCTCATCTTTGACCTAACTCTCAAGCCCAGTTCACGACGTACTTCTGGCAACTTGATTAGCAGACGCATACTAAGCCCTGCTAGATGTTCTCAAAGGAGGTCAAGTTCCGGGAATTAGGAGAATAGGTCTTCTCGAAAGCCCAGGAAAGGTTGAATGAACGACCAATGAACCTACGGTTGTTTTTGGCCTCATCTGGAACGGAAGGACAGAGAAGATGTATGTGACAGGCAAGACGTTCAGAAGAGATATACCGTGATAACACTTCGAAAGTTCCTCACTACCAGGTCTCCTTGCGAACCCTTTCAACAAGATACCCAGGGAAAGTACCATGTCAACTTTTAGGACAGCACTAATAAAGTCCATCAACGCGAAACAAATGCCCGAAGCAAGCTCCGGTCAATAGTTAGCATTCCTCGAAAAGGTGCATGGAGGCGTGTTCTTGATTGCTGGAAGTTGTATTGCATCTGACAATCAGCAAGCCTAGAGTGTCCAAGCTCATCAGTCATTCGGGAAAGAGCTATCTTCGAGGGTGTCTGAGACCTTTCATAGCGAGAATAACTCGAGGAAGGAACTTACGATGGTATTGGAGGATTTGAGCCTTCCCATTTTGGACGTTTTCAGCGGAAATGATCCAAAGGGTGCCAACAATTGCTCACCGCTTCCGGAAAGCTTGCTCAACACGAGACGTCCTCCATGGGGTACGAATGTTCCAGATGATCTCATCACATCTGATGGTACACTCCTTTATCAGTATCTGAAGCCGACAGGTAGAGGTCGATCAATTCAGGTATCTGCTTCACACGATCTCGCGCAGCCAGACCTTCTCCGATGAACTGCCGGCCCAACCGTCCCCAAGCAATTCCAAGATCTCGATACCGGGTTGCCACACTGTCTCGCATTCTCGAACAGTATTTACAGTAGCGGACACAATACATACAAGAGCCCTGTGTATCAAATCTAGAGAGAAGGTTGCCATGGGAATGAGACTTCCTTGCTGCAAGGATACTTGGGTCGAGCTCATTACGTTGCCGTGGGACTGGAAAGTCAGATTGCCTCTTCGCGTCACCGATTCTCAGATTTTCAAGATCCCTCATAGCCGTCTTCAATGCATTCCTCAGAGCCTGTAGACTAGGCTTGCACTGTCGCTTCAAAGACTTCGTGGCACTCTATTAGATCGACTTCAAGAGCTCTTGACTTCGGATCGCCGAGTTTGTTATCTGTTAATTTTAGACTTGGTGCCAATTTTTCGCTCCTATCATCAGTTTCCGAGGCTTTGAAGTATCTTGTTCAGTGTTCTGTGCCCCCTTTTCACGTTCCTCGAAATATGGCATATCTCGAGACTGTTCGAGTCGAACTAGTGGGGATTTTCTGAGCATGGCATCCATTTGACTTTTCAAGCATAAGTTGTACCCAAGTCACAGCACTTTCAAAGAATAAGTGACTTTGAGGGTGTCTCCTGGGCGAGTCCTAATGAATCTGAGCCGTGAATCGTATTCGGGAATGAAGCGCGATACCAATTTATTTACGTCAAAAAGTTGCTTGACTCGTCCGGCCTAGACCATCAGCAGAAACAAAGGAGATTCTGGTATCAGCTTGAAAAGATCGTAAGTCAAACACGAGCGATGACTATTGATCTAGCAAACCTCTTTTTTGTAAATATCAGTCCTCGACCGGTGCAAAAAAGGGGCTCGGCTAACTGTAAATAGTCAACTCCAATGAATGCCTGACTACTGAAGGCGACAGAAATAGCTGGCTCTTCGAGGAGGTCCCAAGGTGTCCGGGAGCGTCAATCTCTACAAGCTGATCATGAATCTCTCGTATCCTTGATGATCCTCGTCCCTCGGAAAGACACCGATGTCCTTGGTGATCCCAAACAAGACTGTGCTTTAGCTCGCATAGTAGTCATCAGGCAATAAATCCGGTCTTAAAGCGATCAAGTTCAGTCCCAGTAGGTCTGAATGTTCTCATCAGGGAGAACTGCAATCAAAGTCTATGCTTGAGCTCGAATATCGATGTCATCTTCTGTCTGAGAATTCCAAACACCTTCAGCTCACCGTACATATACGCCTAATAGGTCTATGCAGTCCCCCGTAATGTCATGATGACGATTCCTCGCTTAAACCAAGATTTAACTTCACTACCAACCGCCCCCTTTTCTTTCACGACACTCCTCTGCTTCGTGATGACCTGCATTAGCCACTTTTGAGCGCATCAACCAATTGGAAGGTCATTTCAAGTACCGAAATCGCTCCGGATACTTGGATCTCATACGGAATTTCAACACCGTCGAAATTCCGAGGACACATGTAGGCAATTAAAACGGATGAGGATATACTTCGTTACTGACAGACAGCAAAAGCTTCATACCGGCCTCACATCAGTATGTTGACAGCTCGGAGGCTTCATGTACTTCGCAGATCATGAATCTGGAATGCGACTTCCCTGTTGTTCCCCGCAATCTGCTTTCACCGATGCATGGGATTCGCTGATCTCCCCCCTTGCTTCTCCACACATTCAGCTGTGGCTGGATCTCGCCTGCCTCCCTCGCCTCCCTCTTTCTCCGTCCCGCCTCTCCCATTGGGCCTTACCTCAGCCCAGTTGCTTCCCTGCTGTGTACCTCGATTACGCTCGCCGGGATAGCGTCATGGAGAGACCTCCTCTTCTGAACGTCACTTCATCTCTCCATCTTACTTTCCAGTCGCAACCCATCAATTTTCATCGCGCAACCATTTCAATTACCATTCCTAAGTCGCGGAATATATCTCTTTGATTTCGCAAAATCAATTTCTCCCTCTGACACGCTTCACTTACCCTCGTACCACTATCCCTACAATGTCTGGGGACAAAGTTCAAGAAGGAGACAAAGGTATGAGAATGCTTTTATTTTGGCCTGAGCAGCCTCAATTGGCTTCTTGCTCGTCAATTACCCAAGTTACTCTCTCCGGAGACCTCAATTTCCTGCCAGGCATACGAAAAGCTGCGAAGGAAAGCTCAATAAGCAATCTCTTCGGCGATGTTCCGCTAAATCCGAACCTATATACTTGCGCAAATATAGACATGCATTATCATGTCTTGCAGAGAGATGCAATGCCTCATCTGGCATAACGCTCAGCTTCATTCGCTAACGGTATCGTCTAGTTTCCTGGAGCTGGGGAAGTGGTCAGCCATCCGGAACCGCTGCTGAAGTCAAGGCTGGCGATGTGACCGTTGTCTCTCACCGCGGAAACGAAATTACCAAGCATGGCGAAGAAGGAAACCCTGCTGTGCACGTTGAGCGCTCAGGAAATGATGTTGTCAAGAAAGCAAGCGAGTAAGTGATGCCGTTCCTGGGTTGATTACCTCGTTACTGTTACATTGTTTGTTCTTGGACCGTGCCATCCCACAAGGCCCCCTCGCAACGATATAATTCAGAACAAGTATACTGACGATGAGGTTCGCATAGGCTAAAGGTGGAAAGCCACGGATCCAAATCCAACGGTACTTCCTCGGAGCCCAAGAAAGACGACGAAAAGAAGGAAGACAAGAAGCAGGAGGAAGAAAAGCAGGATGAGAAGAAGGATGAGAAGAAGGCCGAGGAGAAGGAATCCGAAGAGAAGAAGGCGGATGATAAAAATGCAGACGACAAAGAGGACGAGAGCTCAGAAGCTCAAGCTGGAGACAAGAGAAAGGCAGATGAAAAGGCCGATGCCGATGCCGAGAAGAAGGCTGAAGACAAATCCGGAGAGGATGCCAAGAAGCAGAAAACAAGCAACGGAACGGCAGCTCCTGCAGCGAAGTCGAATGGAGAGAAAGAAAAGAAGAAGCCTGGTCGACCAAAGGCAAACGGCGACAAGAAACCCGCCAAGGAGAAGAAGGCTCCTGCTACTGGGCGCGCTGAGAGAAAGACCAGAAGCCAGAGCAAAGCAGAGTAAATGTCTTTCTTTCACTTTTTACGCTGGTGGTACTTTGTTTGGGTCACGGCGATTGGATTCGGGACTTGGCAAAGTCGGTTGGTCTGGGGTTGGAAAGGGAATGGTGGAAGGACGGATGGGCTGGTAGGGGTGGAGAGACTGATCATCTTTTTTGCTTTGGTCTGCGTTGTACATATCCCGAAAAAGTGTGCATGCATGCTAAAAGCTTTACCATATCCTGTTCAATTCGTTCTTGACAACCTAGCCAGCTACAAAGTCCACGTCGCGCCATCAACCTCTTCCGCTTGGCATATAGGTACTTCGACACAACAGCGAGAAACAAAAGAGTGCCCAGCACCTTTCAATACAACGGACCACCCACTTACGCTGGCGGCTGTGTAAAAGACAAAGAGTCACTGCCCCCAGCAGTCAATGTCTGTACCTCGCCGTTCATGTCCGTATACGTAACTGTCGGCCGATCACTAGCAGTCTCAATCCCCTCTCCACCCCTCGTACTCCCACCTTCATAGCTCAACTCCTGTCGATCCTCCAACGCCGCCGTCCTGGCTCCCGAATCCCTCGGCGGCTTCCCCAGGGTGATAGTCAATACGCCTGTTCCACCCAGCGTGAATGTTTGTCCCGCAAACGTAAACGTCTTCCCCTCTCCCCACCACCCAGGTTCAGTAGCTACAGGGAGAACACTATTGCCCCAACTCAGTTGTCTCTTCTCATCTCCTTCAGCTCCGGCTCGCCTGCCGAGCGTGACGGTCAAGCGGCCGGTGTTGATGATCGTTCCTCCGTTTGCTGGTAGCCAAGGTGGGTATTCGCCTGCTGGCCATGAGTAAGGAGTTTCCCCGTCCCAATAGTAGTCTGTTTCTGTTTCTGTGGGGAGAGTATCGACACTCCAGCCTCCGGGGCCATTGGTGATGGGCTTGAGTTGTCGATGTCGGAGTTCAGGAGCTGGAGTCACGACTGAGATTCGAGTGGTAATTATTTGGGCGGCTGTCTGTGGTGTGAGAGGGGACTTGGTTGGTGTTGGGAGAGTGCCAGTTGTGATTACGATTTCATAGCATGGTGGGATTGCGGCTGCTGGTCGGGCTGGCGCTGGTGCGGCGAGGGTGAGCGAGGTGACAAGGGAGACGAGGAAGAAGACGTGTGGTGCCATGCTGATATCTTTAAGTAATGAGTCGTTCTTGTATCTTATATCATCATAAGTCCCTCAATCACAATAACTCGACATGGAGATGGGAATGGGATGCATCCTGATTAAGTAGCCTTCTCCAGCAGCCATGCCATGTTCAACAACACGATAAACATCTGCTTATGTATCTCGGGCCGTCCATCATCTCGCCATCGGTCACTGACCACATGGATCTCATACCCCCATAGTAGTTATCCCTCCATCAGGAAACTCCCCCGTCATCCGTCCCAGGTTTGTCACCAAAGTAGAACTCCCCTTTATCATTCGCCGCCGTGATTCGTACTCCTTATCTCCCGGTTAAAGCAACCAGTCGACAGAGGCGAGCTGGCAATTTATTCAGTTGGATGGACGAAGACTCACGGGAGGTCGTCTGGCTGTCAGAAGCTTGTGGCTCGCTTGCGGGTATCTGGCTTTAGATTGAGGGACGGTGCTGAGGCGGCTGAATTCCAAAACCCCTGGGAAACTCGTGTTTGTACTTTGGCTGATCGGACGGTTCGGTACATTGTTGAAGATAAGAGAGACTGCGGGGTAGCACAAAGCTTGTCTACTCTGAAGCAAGATGTCTCGTTTGGGAAGATTTGCTGTTGATCTTTCGGGAAAATGTTAGGTTTGGTGTAGCTATAATTAGATGGTGAAATGCGATATCCTGGATTGGTTTTGGGAGACGGCGAAAGAAGACTTTGCAGCCGTTACTAGTCGGGATGATCTAACATTATACAAATGTCTTGGGTGACATTTAATTAAGATGCTGAAGACAAGAGAAAGGGAGATCGGAAACAACGTTAGAGCGAGGCTTGCTTAGAGATGGCACGGAGAGAGTCCGTAGGCAGTGAAGTGCACGTTGTATATGCATCGATGTATAATTATCAGTTCAAAGCTGAACAGGTGATTATGCGACGATGCAGAGCCGACTGCTGTCTAACGAAATTGCTAGAGGTGAAAATAAGAACTCGCTTAATGGAGCTTAAAACAACAGATAAAAAAGAGAAAAAGCCTAAGCACAAATATATAAACAACATCAAGATTTCCAGTGACGCTGTGTACACTTGGAAAACGTGAGTGATATGATACTTCAAGTTACAGCAAATGGTAAGGATTAACACAGCAAAACTCCAAGACTAGTCGCGATCAGGCGAACGACGTCGACCGAGAGGCAACTAATCTGTTAGGAACCATAAGCTTGTTATGATTGTAAAGAGGCATCACCGTGACGTACAACGTGGGTGCTTTCAGACGGTAGAGATTTTCCTATTTCGTTACAAGTAGCAGCCAAAAAAATCTTCGCGTTCGGCTGAGCAACCACAAGAGGTCCATCGCAGTCGCATGTCCACCGCCTCTTGGCAGAACTTCAGAAACAGCTTGATCTCTAGCGACTTGACAGCTGCGACAAGTAATTTTAGCAAGGAAACATAAGAATGACTATATGAAACTTATCGCAAAGTGTGTATGGAGGAGCAGAAGATACTGTCATGTTGGGAGGCTAAGAATCTGAAATTTGGTCCAGCGGAAACTCGGATCACAACGCAGATGAGAATCCAGAGCAGCGGAAGGGTCTGAGGACATGTGCTTAAAAATGAAGAATACAACAACAAACATTATGCGATATACTTTAAAGCAACATTAGCTCTTCCAAAGAATTTAATCTCCACGTAATCTCGGAGCCTCGCAGAAAAGCATTCCCAGGCTTTGCTCACCACCCGGACGAGGCATAGGGGACAAAGTTCTAGTCCTTCAAAACCAAACTTCTGGAACGCTCAACACATTGACAGCTTAACATGAAGCTCAACTACTTTAGTCAAAAATCGAACTATTCTTCGTCGAGAGTACGTGTAGTTACTCTCCGCGGAGACGAAACAGCCTCGAACGATTTGACCCCTTCGTTCAAACGTTCGGAAAGGCCAATAACATCAAACAGAAAGCAAGAGAAATGCAATAAGTGCGAGTGTTTCATTAGAAGCTACCGAATTTGACAATCTCAGTTGAGTAAATCTTCTAGAAGACAGAAGCAATGGGAGAGCCTGAGGCCAGTCCTAAGCGGCCGCTCCCCTTATGACCAAGCACGTGGGGGTGAGAGGCCCTGGCATGATTTTAAGGTTCTCGTACTTTATTTGACTTGCATCGCCTGAGCATCGCCTTCATGGAATAAAAGAGGTCTACAGGCTAAGGAGTAGAAGTCTGTCTCACTTGGTGTCACGTAAAATGCCTTGGCGACCGTCATGTCAGCTGTCCCATTGTGCCGCTCGTATCCAGTGCGACGCTGAGGAGGCTGGGGACTTAGGCAACGACATCTGGTCCCAATTGTTATGCTGGTATTCTCTCTAATTTGTTCATCCATGACCGAATAGCTTCACAAATAGTCTGAAATATCTTCAATTGAGTTTTAATCGATTGGGAAAGTAAGATGTCGTCCGCCTTTGATGACTTCGTCCATGTTGGACATCGTTCCCGCGACCCCGCAGCATCATCGTCTAATCGAGGAGGGGGAGGAGGGTCTGTCTCTGATGAGTTCTACAAGAACAGGTAATTCAATTCTCATATGTAGTCATTCCTAATGGCTGGTAAATTGAGCCCGAATTTTCTCCATCTCATATGTATGAAAGTACAATGACTTACTCTTCAAAGCTCTGGAAAGAGACAATTCACCGAAGGTGTTATTGTTGCCGCCATCCGAGCGCAACATCCCAAGCACCACTTCACAGTTTCCCCAACTTACTCTAGCGATCTTTTGTCATTTGGGTCTGCTAGTGACGATGTCGCTTACTTCATTCGCGACGCGGACAAGGCTTTGCTGGAACGGCAATTCGTCCCACCAGCCAGAAGATACAACGACGAGACTGGTGGAGCATTCGCTGAGCATGTGTCATTTGCTTCCTATGACTATGTCTACAAGGGAGATGCCTTCCTTCTTTATGTCGTGAATGGACAAGAGGGTCCTTTTGGTACCATTGCGTACAACTATGTTCTCGTTGACGATTCTGAGAGCAAGGTCACGGCTCAGAAGAAAACGGATGATTTGCTAGCTGCTGCTGCCAGATGGCAGATGGAACTGCATGGCGAGGTCCTTGTCTTTGATCAAGGTTATTGGTCGCCCAATAAGGAACTATGGGAGAACGTGCAGAAGTCGAATTGGGCAGATGTCATCCTGGAGAAGGAAAAGAAGGAGACTATCATCGAAGATGTGATTGGCTTCTTTGATGCCGAGGATCGCTATGCTGAATTTGGTGTTCCGTGGAAGGTTCGTTGTTTCCAATTGCATAATCTGATATTCTGTAGCTGACTTATGCCATTTAGAGAGGTGTCATTTTCTACGGTCCACCTGGAGTGAGTCGCTAGATGTCTGAGATTTCCCATCATGCTAATCGTTGTCCTAGAACGGCAAAACCATTTCTACCAAAGCTCTGATGCATGATATCTCCAAGAGAACCAAGCCCAGCATCGAATCACTTTATGTGAAGACATTTAACAGCTATGCGGGACCCGAATATGGCATTCGCCAGATCTTCACCATGGCTCGTCGCATGGCGCCTTGCCTTCTTATCTTTGAGGACATCGACTCTTTGGTCAGCCCGATGGTCCGAAGCTACTTCTTGAATGAAGTGGATGGTCTCGAATCCAACCATGGTATCCTTATGATAGGAAGTACAAACCATCTTGAACGTCTTGACCCTGGTATCGCAAAGCGTCCAAGTCGTTTCGACAGGAAGTACTTCTTCGACGTTCCATCTCGTAATGAGCGGATTCAGGTATGAAAAACTATCCCTTCACACTGTTTCTTATTTTCTAATGACTGTACTGACGACTGAACTCAGTATGCCGATTACTGGCGCCACAAGCTTCGTAACAACAAGAAGGTTGAGTTCCCGAAGGAACTATCTGTCCGCGTCGCGGACATCACAGCGGACTTCAGCTTCGCATACATGAAAGAGGCCTTCGTCGCCGCCTTGTTGGTCATCGTGGCTAGAACAGATGAGAAGAAGCCAAAGTTCAGACATCGCGAAGATGAGCTGAGCGGAAACATTTTGTGGAAGGAGTTGAAGAAGCAGATTGACAGTTTGAGAAAAGAGATGGACGGAGATGATGACGATGAGCAGGTTATAGGCATGAGCGGAATGTGGCCTGCTCTGAACAATATAACGGATGAGAGATCTGAGAGGCCCAACTTTGGTCATCCTGGTATGGAAAGGGCCCAGTTCGCGATTCCTTCCTTGCAGGGTCGTCCATTTCCTCAACCTGGGAGAATGGCACGGCCCATGGACATCAACAACGCACCTCCAATGCCGAGATACTTTTGAGAGAATGGGACGAGAACGGAGTGACCGAGTCTCTATTGCAAGGTGTACTGAATTATGATTAAGTATTAATCTATCTAGAGTACTATTAATAGCAGCTGCTCCACGCCAGAAAGCAATGAATGGGTATCTCAAAATGCAAAATGCCACCGATAAAATCTCACTCATCATCCAATATGCTGCTCGCAAGTCTGCCAAAGAACGGCACTTCGCATCTGTCGAGGGTATCCGCTGTAATATTGTTAACACTGTCCTCCTTCTGCTATAATAGCAAGGGGCAGCACTCACCATCTCGATATGCCCTCATCGTCAAGTAGCCTATCATTCCCAGGTCCGCAATGAAGATAACCCATGATAGAAATGACGACCACGAGAAGATTAGATGCAAAACGAACATGGCCGAAAAGAGCAATGAAGATTGCCAAGCGTGGAACCTGAAACCATCACACATCAGTCTAACTCTCACTAAATGGGTTCGCAGAAAGCCCTCAAGTACCGGACATAATCTGACTTGTGCTCCATAACCAGCAGCAGCACTCCACCTGCAGGAGGGAGTAATAGATATGCCAGACAAGCCTCAAAGTCCAGCCGGATAGGCAGACTCGTCTCGAACTCATTCAGTCTGCCTCGACCGCTCTCGATGTCTTGTCCCGCAGTACTAGTATTTCCAAAGCCTTGCGGTGAGACTGTCTCGTCTATAGATGCCCGCCATGGGTTCGCTGTGGCTTTCGGCGCATTCGTAGGAGAGGGAAGTGCTGGAGAGAATGAGCGCCGAGGGGAGAACGAACGTCGGCCTTCGATAGGCGGGGGTGAGAGGGCTCGATTTGTTTCGGGCGACTGATCTTGGTAGGGTGCGAAATCCATTGTCTTTGCTGTGTGTTGTCTTGGTGTGTAGAGTGTTGTTGTTGAAGCTGCGAGGTGGTGGAGGGGAGCTTAGATTAGCTTTAAGGGACGCGAATCCACATCCGAAATGTCTCGTGCTTGCTCTAGCACATAGGCAGAATAAGACACTCAAAATTCGGCTGCAGACCGGTGATATTCTCTACAGATGATCTTTTATGGTATTTCTAAATTCATATATTTTGCAGAATAATTGGGCCGATATTCATAGAGGTAGAAGCTACACTGTGCCTGCAAAAGAACTCCATACCGCTGTAAAAACAAATCGAACTCCATGAATGCTAGATCCCCTTTTTGGGGGCCCTCACGCATTCGCGCTTATTCCCAGATGCCATGCCTCCTTTACAAGCTCCTAACTCTTGGTTAAAAAGTGGCCTCTCCCCGGACCATTTCCAAAATCAACACACGCTATTCATGCCATCGTCAATCATCGAAATTCCATTGCTGCAAAGCATCCCCTGTCTTCAACGTGCTTCAGCTCTAGTTGTTGAAACCTAGACTAGTGTTAGTATCACTAGATCGGCAGGCACTTGTCCAGTATGAATGACTTACTTCTCGCTTTTGGCGTGGAAATATATCCCACTAACCGTTCCTTGGATCTGGTTGAAGCAGATGTAATAAAACCCCTCAAAACTAGCACCACTAATCGTCCTCACTCTATGATCTGGAACGAGGAAATGTTCCTTCCATCTCATGAATATGTTCTCTCGTTGTGCCAGTTGTGGGATATGGAAATGGCCTTTCTTTGCCTTGCTATGAAATGGTCGGAAGGCTGAGAACTTGGCCCAATGCTGTAGGTCTACCTTATCGGTCGATCCCCAGTCCTGATGTTGGGTGAGGAAGCTGTATTTGGATCCGATAATCTCTCCTTCGAAGTAAGTAGTCAAAGTTGGGTGGTCTTCCGTCAATCCTAAATCACGTTAGCTCCGCGCAAGTTGTAGTGCCCAATGCAGGATTGTGTCTTACCTTGAATACGCAAATATCCACAAAGAAACGATTCCCTCATGTCCACATGCTTGATCTCGACCTGAACATCGTATACTTGGCGCTCCGACTGCTGGGTCCCATGAAACTTGCTTCCGGCGCGCAGAAAAGAAGAAGGCGAGGATGGAATAAGCTAAAGATAAAGTAAGTGGCTGAACAGTGGTATCGAACAACTAGACAGGGGGCACATACTCGTATGTTGGAGAAGTCATAACCCATGGAGGGGGATCCAAGGTCCGTATTTGGCAATGCTGGCAGCTCACTCTCCTCTTGCTTATCTCCCTCTGCACTCATGGGAGACAGCATATCTGGCCCACCATTGTCCTCGTCCACATCCATCTGTTTGGTGTTGTGCGGTGCTGCAATGTGTGTATCCGTTGAACCGGCTGGCCGCGATTCTGCTGGTGGAGGAGTTGGCTGTTGAAGTACTTCTGGCGCTGTGGCGATTGCTGCATCATGGGGTACATCCATGTCTACAACCCGCCAGTTCGCTCTGTCATCGTCGGGTGGGCATGAGGAGTGTAATGATGTCGCTGCAACGATGGTCTCGTTGCTGGACGGTGATGGGGTGGGCATTTGGTCGCCGCCCGCGCCGGCCAGGCTCAAAGGGTAAGAGATGAGTCTAATGAATACAGGAGATGAAGAGAATACGACTGGTGTTGGCAATTACATGGACACCGTTGGCGTTGCGCAATGCATTTTTACGGGTTGAGAGTGAAGAGATGGACGATAGAGGCGGCGGGCCTCGATTAGGTCCTTGTCTGGGCTTCTCGAATGCCAAGCCCCCAACTGCACATCCTTTCCCCAATTTTCCCCGCGTCAATCGCGTGTAGTGCGGATGTCAACCAGAATATCCGATCAGAGTGGATATAACGTAAATATAAATAGATCTTCATCGAATTGATAGCCAATTCTTTGAATTATAGTCTGACTTTTTGTGAAGAGTGATAGGCAAAAGTGATTCGAGAGGAAGGCCCTCGCTCTACCACATGTCGTCAAGCACTCAAGCTATGACTGACACAGTAATCAGCCACAAATACCGCATCGTAGACATTCCGTCTGTCAAGACAATAGAATTGTAGTAATGGTCGCAATGACCCAGACTGACTTGCATTCCCATTTCTATGGTATCCCTTTTCGGTGCACAAGCAACGCCGTACGCCGCAATGACTTCCTTCCTCGTACAACTTTCATTCCTCAGATAGGCTTGATCTTGAAGTGCAAAGCTATCAGTGAAAAGACCAGTGCCTTGAGATCTTGGACTAGGTAGTAGAACACACGCAAGCCTTCAGGATCCTGAGACTCTGTGACATCAACGAGGGAGCCGATCTTGGCGGTCTTCACGTTGTAATTTAGTGATTTGTTGATCAAAGCTGGGGGCCTAACATACCTCGAAGGAAATGTGCTCGCTCCCTAGCCGGATCTCCAGCTCCTGTCTTCCATCCTTATTCTTCTGTGGCCATTTGCTATCATCTTCCCTATGCGGTTGTAAGTCAACAAGCCTTGCTTGTGGATGACGCAGGACCATACTTCATGATTTCGCTGGTCTTGATGATCCTTTTGATCTCGTCCACCATCAAGGAGCTGACGCACACTATAAGCAACAGAGTGTCAGTCGAATTCGAATATGGTGAGGTGGGTAATCAACGTACTCTCTTTCCGAATCAAAGAATCATTACGGTAGTTGGAATTGTTGGCATATCTCGCAGACGCGCTTCTTCCATCTCCTAGGACTCGAAAATCGAATTCTGTTCGAACGTGTGAGTTATCGCCTGGAAAGGGTCTTTCCAACGCTCACCAAGAAATTCATGACCGTGTCGTCCTTGATGTCCCGAACTGTGGAAAGTTTGTTAGTATAATTTCTTTCAAATCCCCAAAAGGCGCTCACTAGTATCGGATGTAGAACGGTTCGTTGGAGGCAGCCATGTTGACTGTATGTTTGCGTTCGAAGCTTCCTTAGGAAATAGAAAATACCTCGAGGCTGAAGCGCTCTTGATAGAACGAGAGTTTGGTCCAGGTCCCGTTGCTTGGTGGGGTTGTGGTGGCCTGGCAGCCTTTCTAAGAATTCAGGCTGCAACGCTATAACCCCGAATGGACACTCTGCGTGTCTGCCAGAAAGCTACCATTCTGAATTCCGGCCATGCTGTTCTGATATGCGCAACATTCAACCAAGTCTCTCATCGTGTGCGAAAGGATTCCTGGCAATTTCCACCCAACTATCCGTTCGCCCCTATTTTCGATCGAGTTGACTCTCTCCCACATTACCAGCAGCCCACAAATACCATCCCACCGACTCCTACATTACCTACGATACCTTAATTCCACCAATCCTTCACGCAGGCTGCTGCTGATCACCATAAATCCCTAGCCAATATGGCTTCTTTCTTGGAGAGTTCGTACAGTTTGGTTCATCAGGACAATGCCGCCGACGTTCCTACCATGTCCGAGTTGCGGACGCAGCTGGAAAAGGGGACCGATGAGAGCAAGGTGGAAACGATGAAGCGCATTCTGACAATCATGCTGAATGGAGATCCAATGCCTCAGCTACTTATGCACATCATTCGATTCGTCATGCCATCAAAGCACAAAGCTCTGAAGAAGCTACTGTACTTCTACTACGAGATATGCCCCAAGCTCGATGCCAGTGGGAAGCTGAAGCAAGAGATGATTCTCGTATGGTAAGCATATTGGCATATCTTATGCTTGGTCCTTACTGATAAATGCGTAGTAACGGTATCCAAAACGATCTACAACACCCGAACGAATACATTCGAGGTAACACCTTGCGCTTCCTGTGCAAATTGCGAGAAACCGAGCTCATCGAACCCCTCCTTTCGTGTGCCCGCTCCTGCCTCGAGCATAGACATGCATATGTCCGAAAGAATGCCGTCTTTGCGGTCGCGTCCATATTCCAACACTCCGAAAGTCTTATGCCGGACGCACCTGAATTAATAGCAACCTTTTTGGAGACTGAAACCGACCATACTTGCAAGAGGAACGCGTTCGCAGCGTTGGTTAGCATTAGCCATGACAAGTCTTTGGCGTACCTCAGCAGCGTCTTCGATGGGATCCCAAATGCAGACGAGCTTCTACAATTGGTTGAGCTGGAGTTCATTCGGAAGGATGCTATCCAGAACTCACAGAATAAGGTTGGAATTCCTTGTCTCGTGCCATACTACGTACTGACGATATAGGCTCGATATCTGCGTCTCATTTTTGATCTTTTGGAAGCTGGAGCAACGACAGTGGTCTACGAGGCAGCTTCATCCCTGACCGCACTGACGAGCAATCCAGTGGCTGTCAAAGCTGCCGCTGCTAAATTCATTGAATTGAGCATCAAGGAGGCGGACAACAATGTCAAGCTGATTGTGCTCGACCGTGTCGACGTGCTAAGGCAGAAGAATGAGGGTGTTTTGGATGATCTCATCATGGAAATTCTGCGAGTCCTTTCGAGCCCTGATATCGATGTGCGAAAGAAGGCCTTGGAAATTGCAATGGAGATGGTCTCCAGCAAAAATGTCGAGGAAGTTGTGCTACTTTTGAAGAAAGAGCTTTCTAAAACCGTGGACCAGGAGTACGAGAAGAACAATGAGTATCGTCAATTGCTCATCCACTCGATTCATCAATGCGCCATCAAGTTCTCCGAGGTGGCTGCGAGCGTTGTAGATCTTTTGATGGATTTCATTGCGGACTTCAACAACACTTCGGCTGTTGATGTGATCTCTTTCGTAAAGGAGGTGGTCGAAAAATTCCCCAAACTCCGACCTTCCATCGTTGAGCGTCTAGTCTCGACCTTGAGCGAAGTACGAGCTGGAAAAGTCTACCGAGGTGCCCTCTGGATTGTGGGTGAATACTCTCTGGAGGCCAATGACATTCGAGATGCCTGGAAAAGGATACGAGCAAGCTTAGGCGAGATTCCCATCTTGGCATCAGAGCAGCGTCTTTTGGACGAGGTTGCGGATGGCCATGAACCAACCAAGGAGCCAGAACAAGTCAACGGACACTCCAAAGCCGCGCCAACTGGCTCAAGGAGGGTACTTGCTGATGGTACATATGCCACAGAAAGTGCTTTGACCAGTCAATCGGCAGTTGCTGCAAAATTAGAAGCTGTCAAGGCAGCACAAAAACCACCGCTTCGTCAACTCATCCTCGACGGCGACTACTATCTCGCCTCCGTACTCTCATCTACTCTCACCAAGCTCGTCATGCGCCACTCGGAAATTTCACCTGACAAAGCACGCACGAATGCGTTACGCGCTGAAGCAATGTTGATTATGATCTCCATCATCCGTGTTGGCCAATCGCAATTCGTAAAGGCGCCTATTGACGAAGACTCCGTGGACAGAATCATGACATGTGTCAGATCTCTTGCCGAGTTTGCTCAGAACAAGGATCTCGAGACTGTGTTCTTGGATGACACACGTAAGGCTTTCCGTGCAATGGTGCAGGTGGAAGAGAAGAAGCGTGCCGCCAAGGAAGCTGTTGAGAAAGCCAAGACTGCAGTTCAAGTTGACGATGTTGTCTCGATTCGGCAATTGGCAAAGAAGAATGCTGGTGACGGAACCGACGAGATTGAGCTTGATCTCGAGAAGGCAACGGGCGGGGATTCGGCTGTTGAAGATATGTCCTCGAAGCTCAGCCGCGTTGTTCAGTTGACCGGTTTCTCCGATCCAGTATATGCTGAGGCATACGTCAAGGTCCACCAGTTTGATATTGTGCTCGATGTTCTATTGGTCAACCAGACAACGGAAACTCTCCAAAATCTCTCAGTCGAGTTCGCGACACTGGGCGACCTCAAGGTTGTCGAACGACCAACTACGCAAAATCTCGGCCCGCACGACTTCCAAAACGTTCAATCTACAATCAAAGTCTCTTCGACCGATACCGGTGTCATCTTTGGAAATGTTGTTTACGACGGTGCGAGCTCCACAGAGAACAACGTTGTCATTCTGAATGATGTCCACGTTGATATCATGGATTACATCCAACCTGCCATCTGCACAGAAACTCAATTCCGCACCATGTGGACCGAGTTTGAATGGGAGAACAAGGTCAACATCAATTCTAAGGCCAAGTCGTTACGTGATTTCCTTACGCAACTTATGGCGTGCACAAACATGAGCTGTCTGACCCCCGAGGCTTCGCTGAAGGGCGACTGCCAGTTTTTAAGTGCAAACCTCTATGCTCGAAGTGTCTTCGGTAAGTAATTTGCTCCAGCTCATGCATGAATATTTACTAAAGCAATATAGGGGAGGACGCACTTGCGAATTTGAGCATCGAGAAGGAGGGCGAGGATGGCCCGGTGACTGGATTTGTCCGTATTCGCAGTAGGTCGCAAGGTCTCGCTCTCAGTCTTGGGTCCCTCAAAGGCTTGAACAAGGTTGGGGAAGTTGCTTGAGTTGTGTAGATCCATGGCGATTGCACAGTCCTGTTTTGAAGGACCCTATTTAGGCCCCGAGGGCAGGTATACTTCGTAATGATAGACGGAGGCTAGAGATACTCTAGCCGAAGCGGACATGATCACTGGGCGTAGAATATGGTGCGAGTTACGGGGTTACAGCCATGCTTTTGGCGGATCATCCTGAGTGGCGCTGAAAAGCAAAAAGGAGTTATCTAGATCCAGAGGGGAATTGCAAGAAGCATTTTTGATCACTCGGCGGATTTCTGAGTTCCGCAATTGAGAAGTTCAAGGGACGCTCAGGAATGTCCCTGCTTACGATACGGTACCTTGAAGATGCGCGGCAAATTTTCGAAACCGGAAAGAATGTAATTTAGAATGCTATTATCGCCAAGTGGTGGCAGAGGCATTTCAGCTTACTGCTTGGGGAGAGGCACAGCTCAACTCGCCTGCACGATGGCGCTAGTACTCAAGCTGGGTATTTGAATGGAACGACCTTCTCTTTGCGTCCTCTCATTTCTCGCAAATTTGTCTTCATTCCGCACAACGAAGAAAGGCTGCATTTCATTTGTATCGCCATCACAACATTTGTAGACCATCATCTACCAGCTGAGAATCTCGATCAAGTCACATCCCTTCTATCGCGCCATTGGCCACTATGCAACTTATAGAGCATCCCTCCGAGATCCTACATCTCATGCTGCTCTATGCTGCCTTAAACTGTGGCATCAAACGTGCTTTGAGGTTGAGGGTGGTCTGGAAGACTTTCGAGCGGGGTTTATGTTCAGCTCTAATTGAAACGCACATTCCCGATAACCGCTGTGGTCCTTGTGAAAATGCTATCGGCTCGAAAGACTGGCCAAAAGGACCAGCACCACCGCCTGGTCTGACAAAGACGGCTTTGTTCTCTGCAACTGCTCATTTCGGTCTTCTGTCTCTTGCGAAGCGGTTGCTTGACCAAGGCTTGAGTCCTGTGGCCCATAACTATATCTATGCACCGCCAGTTCAAGTTGCCGCTCAGGCCGGCAACCTCGTCATGGTTCAGCTTTTCCGGAGCAAGCTTTCTAAGACTGTGTTTGAACCATTCTCAGTCATTGGCGCTGCGGTTCGCGATGATCTGGAGGTAGTGAAAGTCGCAATGCAACAGGCTGACGACGTGGGCCCTTTGCGATTCGGAAGTGTTAGTCATTCGTCGGAGACTGGCCAGGCTACTATCAAGGCAAGGAGTTACACGACAGTGCCCGAGATCTTCGACTATCTTACAAGCTAGTTAGACTTGACCGCATGGCCCAAGAGACTGCTTTTCTGGCACAATGATCTGAGGGACCATGCTGGCCAGGGCAACGTAAACATGGTTCGACACTTGCTTCAGCTGGGGGTGCCAGTCCAGTGGAAATATCAAGGGTTGGAGAGTCCATTGAGGATGGCTTGTGAGAATGGGCACTACGATGCTGTTGATCTTCTGCTCGGGTACGGTGCTGATGCAAACTTCGAGGCCCAGAAGTCGAATCCGGCTTACCTACTGTACAACTCAGGAACGGCTGGCGACTTACGACTCACTTGGAGACTGCTTGATGCTGCAGCGTTCATCAATTTTCCTCAACCAGAAAACAAATACACAATCATTATGCCTATACTCTGGTGGGCATTCGCTCGAGAGCACACTGCGATGGTTCGGTTTCTGCTTGATCGAGGAGCGTCTTTGAAAGAGGTATTCGGCAATAGTCTCACGTCAATCAGAAGGAAACAGGCTGCAGAATCTCTATGCGGAATGGTGCAAACACTTTACCTTGAATCAATGGCGGATATACTCAGAGATGGGCTTTAATATCGATGAGTCACGGACAAATTGTGTCAACACAGAACAATTTTGGCATAGATGGGATGAAGTTAAAGTTTTTTTACGGCTCTAGCAGATCTGGTATCCACAGGGTCGCAAGAGTGCGGGAAGGAGGCTCGCCCACTGAATCATATTTGCAGTCATACACAAGCTACTGAAATTTTTCCATGGGAAAAAAGTGCTTTGAAGTGACAGATATCTTTGGGCTACATCACTATCTCCATCTATGTTCCCCTCCCCGGTTTGGTTTCATTGTCTAGCGCCTTTTGAGGATATTGCTGTTCTTGTGTTTCGAGCCCTGTCCTTCTATACCAAGCATCTGATTCATACTCTGGATCTCTAAAAGCGTGGCTTTCGATTGGTTTTATTTCCTATAAGCTCTAAAGATCTGTAAAAGCAGCAATTACATCATCGACAAAGCTAGACAATGTAAACCGGGAGGGGAGCCATTTTAAGGTTATGTTGTTTCATCAGTAGCGAACAGAGTCAAAACATTGGCTTTCTTCGCTTATTTTCAGTGTTTGGTGAATCAATTCAGGCGTCTTGAAGGGTATAAATCGAATTGCCCTCCTCAAGCAAAACTCTGTCTCCCAAGTATAATATGTGATTTTTACCTACTTGCCATCAGTATTCCATTTTCCGCATATGACAAAGAACAAGTAAGTGACTTTTGCTTTGTTGTAACGTCCCCCATTTCCCAAATCCTCTTCCGGCTATGGTACTCGGCCGGCCGGTCTCGTGAAACCTGCATGCAAACCTAATAGTAAATGAATAGCTACTTGCGGATTATGTCGATCAAATCAAAATCCCAAGAAGACGTGATTACCCCGCAGCAAACCATGAATCAAACTCAGAGGCAGCGACGCACATGTGAGATGTCCAGGTGTTCAGACAAGTTATAGACGACGGAATCCGGCCCAATTCTTGACGGGATTTCGTGTTACCCCTCGTAACCACCAGTAACCAAGTTCGGCGATTGTCCCCTTTTATCTCACCGCGGCACAGAACAGATCGCAAAGTGCACCAACCCTATCGACGCCTAGTCCTTATGCATGACTGAGTGCCGGTTGTAAGAGCGGAAGCGGTGCAACATCCTGAAAGGGAAACGAGACGAGGAGCGTTGCTGCAGTCGAAGCTCGGCATCTTGTGGAAGCGCGTGCCGGCGGACGTCACTTGGTCATCCAGACCCTCGAACAAAGACTCCGCTCCCGCCTACTTTGCTTTACTTTGCCTTACTTACTCGTAACAACAACAACATACACCGATCCCCTCTGCCAACAAGGATGCTTGGGATAACGAGGCCATTCACGAGATGACGACAACTTCGAAGCCCACCGACAATCCTTTCGTCGACCCTGCTACCTCATTTGAGGATGCAGGTCGCGGCAACTCATTCGCTGTGGATTCTACCTTGGCACTGGGCAGAAATGTCTCTCTTACTCTAGGGACCGACTCTCTCATTGTACTAGGTAAAGCCTTCTGCTTTTAACAATAGAACTACGTTCTAATGATTCCCGGCAGACGAAGAAAATGAAGAGAGAACTGGCAGTAATTGCTGCGGGCTCTGGCCATCGGGTAAGTCGCCGGAGGGTCCGCCCTCTGAGTGTTTACTTTGCTGACAATCAGCTTACAGGCACTGCCAACACTCGCGCGATACCATTTTACAACGTCCTATGGGCCGAATTGAAAGATTCGGAACTTACGCTACACTATGCGTCGCCTGTGTCGAAGAAAGTGGTTCGCGCTGCTACATTGAAGTACCCAGTGGAATACCAGATGGTCGAATTCGTAAACAAGTGGATTTACAGGCTTCTGGATCGATCATACGGCGAGTCGCAACGGAGGAAACGAGTGAAGGTGCTGGTCAACCCTCACAGTGGAAAAGGGAGCGCTGAGAAATGGTACTACCGAGATGCAGAGCCTCTTTTGAAGGCTGCCAACTGTGCGATTGATATGATAAAGACGACACATAAAGGGGAGGCCATCACGATTTCAGAGAAGTTGGATATCGAGGCCTTCGATGTGATAGCGTCTGTGTCTGGTGATGGACTGCCCCATGAAGTGTTCAATGGACTCGGGAGGAGATCGGATGCTAAGAAAGCTCTGTCCAAGATTGCAGTGGTGAACATCCCAGGAGGAAGTGGAAACGCCATGAGCTGTAACTTGACTGGAACGGACAGCCCCAGTCTGGCCACACTGGCCATCATCAAAGGCATACCGACACCTCTGGATCTGATATCTATCACTCAAGGTGATACCCGGACCCTTAGTTTCCTGTCGCAGTCAGTTGGAATTGTGGCAGAATCTGATCTGGCTACCGAGCATCTGCGATTCTTGGGAGGCCAAAGATTCACGTACGGATTCCTCGTACGACTGATAAACAAGATGGTATATCCTTGCGATATTGCAGTAAAGGTGGCTATTGATGATAAGCAAGCCATCAGGGAACACTACAAGAGAGAACAGAGCAATTTTGAGCCGGCAAGTGAGCGAAGGGGCTACAGGTCACATCATCTCCTGGACGACGACGCTTCAGCAAGTACTGGAAGTGGCAGTGATGATAGCTTACCTCCATTGAGATATGGAACCATCAATGACAAGCTACCTGAAGGATGGGAACTTGTACCTTATGACAAGCTGGGGAACTTCTACTGCGGAAATGTAAGTCCCCTGTTCCACACTCGCCTTTGCAACCACTAACTCCTTCAGATGGCATATATGGCCGCCGATGCCAACTTCTTCTCACCCGCGCTACCAAACGATGGATTCATGGATCTGGTCTGTATCAACGGTGACATCAGCCGCGTCCACGCGATGAAAATGATGTTTGCCGTAGAAAACGGTAACTTTTTTGACATGCCAGGTGTCTGGTACCGCAAAATTCTTGGATACCGCATCATTCCCAAGAACCAGGAAGATGGTTTCATCAGCATAGATGGCGAGAGGGTCCCATTCCAACCATTCCAGGCTGAAGTTCATAAAGGACTCGGCACAGTACTTTCTAAGTCGGGGCATATGTACGAGGCTCCTGGGCCAATCTGATCATCATTTGTAGTCTCTTGAGCATATTGGGATACTAGGGGCGTTTTGTCTGAATTGTTTTCTCTTTCGATACCCAAAGAGGTGGATCGCTGACGCGAAAGTTAAGCATGGAGTACATTCTGTATAAAGAAGCAAAAGTAGAATGATGCATTTGACCTGAACGCCTTGCCAATACCGAGACCTTTCGTAGAAGCGTGACGAAACAAATTTATGAAGCACTTTTCTAGGCGGAAAGATCAGTCTTTGAAGCCACCCCAACCATCATCCTCTTCCGGCGCTTCTCCTTCCACTTTCTCATTCCCAGGTAACCGCTCATCCTCCAAAGCCTCCTTCGCCTTCACTCTGACCGGTTTCGTCGGACTCCCCTTCTGCAACGCCCTCAATGGCTCCAGCACTCGCTCCAGAATCTCCTCCTTCCCCTCCTCCTCGAACAACCCCGCCCTCTCCAACTCATCCACGTAAATGTCAATAACATGAAAGCGCATGCCATTCGGCACCCTAACATCCGTTACATTGCACGGCACCTCCTGCAACAACTCCACATGACTCTTCACCAGGCTCTCCTCCCATCCCCCCTCCTTCAAAATCTTAAACGTCGCACCAAGATACCTCCTCACCAACAACAAGAACTTCTCCATCCTCAGTACATCGATATTCGTCCACTCCCTCTGCATCGTCTGCCAGAAAGCTCTTAAGAATGGGATTACGCTAGGGGAGGGGAGCACGGAGACGAGGTCGGCGAGGGAGTTGGCGAGGGCTTGTTGTGTGCGTGGTCGGTCGGACATCCACATGCAGTAGAAGAGGCCTTTCCATAGCTTGAGTAATTCTAAAGCTGGGAGTTCGCGACGGCCGGAGAGGTAGGTGCGGAGGGAGGAGAGGGCTGCGTCGCGGGTTGGTCGGTCTGGTGAGGCATACTTTTAGCTAATTGCTCTTGTCAGAAATCCTACTTGAGGAGCTTACCATTGGCAGCAAGCTGCTTGACGAAAGGTGTTTGCTGTATATCGGTCGCCATGGTTGGTAGGGAGAGGAAGGAAGACGCTGTATGGCAGGGTTTGTGATGGGATATCCGATTAGATTGGCATCGAGTTGGAAGTTTTGTGACGGGCTGCAATAATTTTGCGTGGTCTGTGCACGAGGCTGCATTAGTGCCAGGCTCGGTGGTAGCCTTGCATGCTCCTCAAAGTTCACCACTTCTAGTGAGCTTCTAAATCTATTCAGTGGGCAATTTGCTAAGTTTGTCTCTCGATGAAATGCTGAAAACCACTAAGGTTCCTTTATCCCTTACATTTGCCTGTGTGTCTGATATCTCAATCAAAGCGAACACTGAGTGTGTGTACAGAAAATTTAAGCCGTCGGACCTTTGGTAGCCTGCTTCTCTCTACCAAGATGAAAGAGCGTTTGGAAAGACTTCAACAATAAAAATCCGAAACTCTACGTTTGTGTATGATCTCTTGGCTTCGGCATACTAATCCGACCTTGTCTGGCCAAAGGGCCTCATCAGCTTGAGATATTGGATTCGCAGTGGATGAACGCCACGGCAGCTGAATCACGGGAGTCCCTACAACAATTACATAGCTCGTACCATGGCAGTCGACCTTGGAAATATGATCGTTTGAGCAGGGTATGAATTGATTCATAATAACTTCATGTATCGTATTTGGCTTACTTCCATTCAAATGAATGTGTTGAATTGTAAAGAGGCTGTAATTTCTGGGTTAGGTAAATAGCTCTTGGAAGCGTATATCCCGCTTTTGGAAATGATCACCTGGGCAGATAATTAGACTTGAAATTCCTACGACTTGTTCCTCAGCATTTCCTCAAAGAGGACAACGAGAGAGTAGAGGAGTCTAAGTATCGGTGGTGATGAAGGCAGTCGTATACAGCTAGGTGTCCGTTCTAGTGATCTGCAGCTCGAGTTAGGGTTGCTCAAGATGGTCTTAGGTCGCTAATTGTGAGCTATCTGACAAGCATATGCCAGATTTCCTGCCAGCCAGGCTGTCAGGGTAGCTCGAGCGTGCGCTAGCAGTCTTCATAGGTCTAACCAGTAGCGGCTAAACTGGAACCTGATGCTCAACAGACAAGTGTTACTACAATGCCACTGATTGCAACCAGTTTTACAGAAAGGAAGGATGAATAGAATTGGTATATCAGTTCAGAAGAAATGATGCAAGTCGGAGCTTGGCTTTTGTGATTCTCAAATATCAACTTAAAGGATGGTCTGTTCGTTCTCTTTTTGAGAGGCAAAATGCTCATGTTAATTTGAAGCAAGTAATTACAAGCCTTTGAATTACAACAAAAATGTGAAGATACGAACTGCTGGTTCTCAAAGTTTTCAAATCCAAGAGCTGCAAGTTGTGGTTTCGATTTTTTAGATAATACTCAAAGCTCCTTGCTGATCCTTGTAAGCTCATGAAGTAGAGTTTGTCGCTAAACTGGAACGCTGAGGCCAATGGCTTCAGGCTCATGGCCGTTGTAATTCAGTGCACCAATTGGGAGTCTTCAGTGGTTCAAAAGCTAATATCTCAATTCACTTTGAGGAAAAGACATAGTTTCTGCCAAAGGTCTACAACTCATCACTCTGTCAATTGAAGTGTATGGCATATTGTATAATAAAAATATACAAGAAGGAGAGGCTTCAAGCCGCATTTAGAAATTAAGCATTTGACAAGGGCGACTAATAGCAAACCTCTGAGATCGAACAAGCTCGTCTTTCAAGTGGAAATCGTATTTTACTTATTATCTCAAAAGTCAATCCTAATCCTAATTGATACGTATTGATTTTCAACTCGCTTTACGCCTAATTCACGTGGATTTTTACCTGATAAGGCTCACCAAAACTGCGCTAAATATTAACCCGGTAAATAGTTATTCCGTGACTTATTTATGTTGCTATTTCGACCTTAAGATCATAAACAACGCTTCACTTTAGATCTCACTAAAGCAATAAAGCCCACCGCAACCATGGCTGCCAGTGCCTTACTGCGCAGCTCTGGAAGCTCAGTTGCCTCTTCAAGCAATATTTCAAAAATTCCCCCATTTGTCGGTTTCATGGCGCGTCGTCAATATAACCACTTCCATTTTCACGGAAAAGGCGATGCTTCTCAAGCTGCGAGCGAGGCCAAGTGCCACTATTGTCAACTGGAAGCGTTCTCAACCCACAAGGACTTCGCGGTCTCGATCGTCTTCACCCGAGGAGAAACTCGTCTGATTCCAAAGGATTTCCAATTCATCGAGGATGTCGTGCTCACCGAAGGTGTCCAACTGGCTGAGAGTCAGTTCCTCTCGGGTTGCAAATGTGTCGACGAGTATGACTGCTTGGTCGAAGGTTGCGAATGCATGGGTAATATCGCGATCGATGGCGACAAGATTAATGCCTACCATGTTGTTGGTGATCGTAAAGGCTGTCTTCGAGGTCACATGTTGAACTCCAGACTACCGATCTACGAGTGCAACGACAGATGCGGTTGTGGTGAGAAGTGTGCCAATAGAGTCGTTACTGCTGGAAGAAAGGTCAATCTGCAAATCTTTCCAACTCAGGATGGTCGTGGCTGGGGTATGTATAGTTTCCCTCCCTTTCCCACGCTCATCAATCGATGGGACCATGTACTAACGTCTCCTAGGAGTTCGCTCAACAGACGATATCAAGCGTGGTCAATATGTCGGAAACTACGTTGGAGAGCTCATCACTTCCCAAGAAGCTCAACGACGTCGCCGCGCCGGCAATAGCATGACACACAAGGACGTTTACCTTTTCGCCCTGGACAAGTTCAGTGACCCATCGAGCACCGATCCCCGACTAAAGAATGACCCTTATGAAATCGACGGAGAGTTCTATTCAGGACCTACCCGTTTCATCAACCATTCTTGTGACCCCAACCTCCGCATCTTCGCCATTGTTACCGACACGGCCAACACACCATTCCATGGACTTGCTTTCTTTGCCTTGAAGGACATCGACAAAGATACGGAGTTGACTTTCGACTACACTGATGGTATCACCAAGAAGGATGACCGATCCCTGCATCTGCTTTCGGAGGAGGAGCGTGCTGGTCTGACAGAGTGCCTGTGCGGATCTCCTAAGTGCCGGGGTTACCTATGGTAAACAAGAATTGCCAACCTCTTACGCTATACAGGACAGCTTGGCGGGCTTGTGGAATATGACTTGGTTTGCTTCGACACGGATCTCTGCGATAGCTTCTGAGCAAGGCGTGGTTGTGTTATATTAGCGGGTGTGTGTTTTTGACGGCGGGATGAATGGGATGAGACATGATGTGCTTGCTTGCTTTCGGAGTTTGAGGGAATACCCAAACTGGTGGCGTTGGGACTTGCCATTTCCAGCTTTACGTGCATCTTTGTATCAGAAATCATGAAGTAGCCTAGGCTGGGAATGAATGAATGTAAGAGTGGTCCGATGATAATCTTCTTGCTGGTGATTTACCTTCACATGCTCCTTAATAGTCCCAAAAGTCTCGCGCGCTCGCGCAATGACTGATTCTAGCTTGTCAACAGCGCCTAAGCATTCAATCTTCGAAATTCATAGTAACGACAAGAGCGGCGTGGAAGGATTAAAGAGAGAAAAAACAAGGCTAATCTGTGAAAGACAAATTTTACGTCGAAAACTAGGAAAGTCAGGAATCTTAGTTAATCAATTTTTTTTTCTGGATGAGGCACGTCAGAGTTAAAGCAGGCCTTCAAAACTTTGAAAATATCAGCGAAAAGAGGCTCTCTCCGAGGATCCTGACAGTTATCTATCTCTCCTTATAAAGTTGGACGTTGATAATAGACATTTAAAACACATCCATGGGAAGAGCTTGAGCTTTACAAAGTGATCAGGTTAATTTAGTTCGAGACTCGGTATTCCAGGGCGAGTTCACTTAAACTTTGGTTACTTCGAAAAGTGGCTAATTGACTCTAAATGGATACTTTTATAATATCCTTGGACGTTGCATTCATAATCACGGGCTTATTGGGATAAACTTAGTCCGGGCTTAATGAGCGTGTCAAGGGTCCCAGCTTATATATAATAATCTTACTAGTTATGCACCACACGGATTCAAAACAAAAACTGTATTGCATTATGCAAATCCAATCTCTCGAAACTTAGATCAGGTTCGCGATGTGTAGAGTTATGATACGTCCTTAGAGCCTCGAGAATCAAGGGAGGAGTGCAATCCAAGTCTTGCTCATCAAGTTTCAATACGGAGAGAGTAAAGTATAATTCGATTCGTTTGATACCATTCTATCTTTGAAGAACCGTGCAATAAATTTCTAGCACATTTGGAATTCATTAAGCTCTAATAGCCGGTGTCAGCTTCACTATCAGCGGCGGCTTGTCTTCGAAGAGCAAGTATATACGGTTCGCCTCCAACCAACCCCTGCTCTCCTCACACAGCTCCATGTCAAGATTGAGAATCATCCTCGCCAATATAACCCTCATCTCAACATTCGCTAAGTTCCGCCCAAGACAATTTCTCGGACCTACGCTGAACGGATTTACCACCCTTCGCTTATCTTTCATGAACTCCGCGTCGCCCATCCATCTTTCAGGAATAAATTCGTATGGTCGGGTGAAGTTGGCAGAGGAATGTGGAGCGGCCCATTGATTTATGGCTACATATTTCTTGCCAGGTAGATAGTGACCGGCTATCATGCACCCTTCTTTGGGTGTGATTCTGTTCAGGTTGTCGGGTACGGGTGGGAAAATGCGAAGTGCTTCGTTGAGGACTGCTAACAGATATTCGAGGTTGTCGACGCTGGTCATGTTTATCTCGGACTCTGTCTTGAAGGCATTCCGGACTTCGCCAGTGAGCTTGGCGAGGACAGATGGATTCATGAGCAGGTGGTATGTGACTCCGGAGAGAAGACTGGCGGTCGTCTCGGCACCAGCTGCGATGAGCAGTCCGCCCGTCTTGGCAAGTTCGTCGAACATCATCCCTTCTTTCGTGTTAAGTCGTTTCTGTGCATGGCAGATGCTGCTCATGTCAGCTAGAGAAGATCCTGAATCACAGAGGCCTTCCATATCTGGACGAAGGTCGGGTAGCTCTAGCCGTCTGAGAAGTTTCTCCGTCATCATTGTTCGAAATTTCATTTCTTCAGCTCGGGCATAGCGAGCGAAGAGAGTCAATACAATTCTGTCCAGTGGCCAGAACTTCTGTAGCAGGCCGAGAATCGCAGTTGCCCTACCAGCTTGGTGGAGAAGTTGCAGGGAAAGCTGACCAACATGATCAGTAAGGCCATACTTTGGACTTATATGAACGTCTTACATGAATCTTTGTCTTCTCAAGACAATCAGATAACTCTCCAAACGTTCGATCACTGATGATGTCAACGGTAGCAAACTCGTAGTAATCAACCAGGTTGACAGGTGTGCCAGACTTCTCCCGTAGTCTCTGAACAAGGAGGTTGAAGTACATCGTAATAATGGCTCTTGGTCTCTGAGGATCTTCTCGGAGAAACAAGGGGCAAGATTTCGTCTAATTTTCTGTGTCAACAGTTTCCATCGAAAGTACCGAAAAAGAAGTACCTGTGTCTTGCATGGATATTGTCGTCTGGTTCAAGCAAGAGCCCTCGTGGGCCGTTCGGATTTGCTATGAACTGATCGGGGTCCTTCTGCAACTGTGTGTTCCGGGATGTAGGCTTGTCATATACTAAAAAGAGACTTTAGTCCGCCTTCAATTCCGATCTATGTGTCAAGATCAGGCAGAGAAGCTTGCACGAGAAGCAAATCAAGCCGTGTCGAAGCAAATGGACGACACTTACTACCCTGCCATGCCTCCTCCAAGTTGAATATCAACTCGTTCGGTGAGATGCGTACTATAGGTCCATAGAGTTCGTGAAACTCGGCAATCTTGTACGGGAGCTTTCCTATCGCAAAGTGGTACGCAGATGGTAGCCGTGCAGTGCTCCAGAGACGTGGGCCTGGGTATTTGGAGAGAGGATGGACATAAAGTCTGTAAATTGCAGTTCCAAGGAAAAGAATCGTGAACTACACAGCGTTGTAAGTATGCAAGTTTTCCTGGTTCGGACATTGGATGGATGTATTGCTGACAGTATGTTGTGTTCTCAATTGATGGAGTATCCAACCAAGAGACACGAAGGACCATGATTACGGTCCATGCGGGACATTGCATTTAGATAATTTCTCTGAATGGAGCCGATGGGTAAGGACCTACCCGTATTCAGTACATCATCTACCCCAGGGTAACTTCAGAGAACAACTTGCATACCTGGATGAGCTCGAGCATCGAGTCAGAATATATCAACAAGCTCATAAAACTGTAGATTTCGGAGAGCGCATGCCGAAGAGCAAGAATAGGGCATAAAGTGAAAGACTGGAGCTTTGGGATACTGCACCTAAGAACACTGCTCCGATGAAGTCAATTCCGCAACGCTATCTTAAACTAATTCGAGTACCTCCTCTCAACCATTACTCAGAGCACCAATGGGATACTCATCCAATTACCACGGGATAAGGGTAGACATGAAGTTCGAAATTCCTTCATTAGTCTTTCCGGGGGAGATCGTGTTGTTCCCCAATCCCTCCATCCATTCCGATGCTGTGCGGCGTGCCAAATCTACCAGCCCATGTTTTTTCTAGTTCCTCCTAATTCCAGTCCAACTCCAATTCCATATCCACCACACCCTTCCCTCCAAGAATCTCCCCTCATGCACCATCCTATCAACAAACCAACGAGAATTCCCAAAGCCAAGATACCACTCCCGGCCGCCGCAGTCAAGCTCTCGGAAATATCTCTGTCCAGCCATCGCCTCTCGAAAGAGTAATTCCCCAGCCTGATAAAACACATATCAAAAACTTCCATCTCTCCTGATCCCTCGAGCTTCTTTTCCGTTGCATTTTCAGGTAGAGGTTCTGGTGTATCTGGTGTTTTCTCAACACTTATTGCCTGTGGGTAGGCTCTTGGTCAGCACTCCGAACCGACTAATTCCCTAAAAGGAATACTGGAGAGATGGCACGGCAAGAAGCAATATGTACTCACACCAAGCTCAGTGTGACTTTCCCGCGAATCTTCGCCTTCAGCTCCAGCTCGACGTCCAGATCCAATCCAATCTCCAATCTGACCGGTCTGTTCTCTTCCTTCTCCTTCGCTACTCCGTTCATCGCGATCCCATTGCCATTACCGTTCATACCATTACTTGCTTCCATCCCTAGTAAAGAGGCCGCGTTCTTGTTTCTGTTCTTCCTGCGATTCCTCCGTCTTCTACTAGAAGACGACGAGCCCGCATTGGACGAAATATCTGAGTCGTCTTGGCCGGCGCCGAGCTGTAGGGGAAGAGAAAAGAGGGGGGCGTCTTTGTTGGGATTGTTGATGCCGTTGTGGTTGGAGCGCGGAGTCGGAGGTTGTTGCTGCTGTTGTGATTTTGGCGCCGACTTAGTGGTCGTGTTGTTGCTCGACATAGTGAGTGAAGGGTGTACTCGGTTCTCGGGTAAGAAGAATTGATGCTGAAGGTCTGAAGTTCTGATTTCCGATCTTCTCAATGCAAAATCATGAGAATCAGGATGAAAGCAAAGATGGAAAATGCTCAGAGACAATGCGATTCAGACCAGGACCGAATTCCCAGACCTCTTACCACACGTGATTGACGCATGCATTTATGCTTCTGAAACATACAGAAAATGAGGCCATCGTACGAGCAAGCATGCCATTTCCAGGTTTCTGAAACGCTGCCCGCTTACCATTGCATTCTGCCAAACAGCGACGGCTCATGGATCTGCCGCTGTCGGTCGGTTCACCAGCGGATTCTGTATGCACAAGCACGAACACTTCCTCGCCTGGAGAATTTGTTACAATGAAGCAGCAAAGAGCCTGTGAACCGTCTGATTTCCAGCCAGAGCTGCGTAGCATTGACCTTGCTGCGGGATCTTCACGAGGATCTGCCCGCCTTAGAGATTGAATACTGTAAGTTTATTTCTCTATAAACAAGAATGGACGACATTACAACAACTAAAAGATGATTCTTTGTACTCAAAAGACCTCCCACCCATTGCCTCCTGCACAGAAACGCCACGTTCAATCAATATCCAGACATTAAGCATTCTTTAACATAATTTCAGGCATTCATCGCTTCTATGCGCTGAGCAGATCCTTAACACTCATTCCTCGACCGCCGAGGCTACTCTGAGTCCCTCTGCGGTCGGTATTCAGCATCAACAGAGCAGCTGTTGCTTCCTGATCCAGATCTCGTTGTGGCAGTAATGCAGGACTTGTCAAGGCCGACCCTACTGAGGCCACGCTTCGTGCGTAGTCGTAAGCTCCAGGGCCAAGAGCTGGCGATGTTGTATTAGATGTGCTGAAGCTATAATGACGGTGATCTGTGGAGACAGAAGAATATGAATCTTGACGATTCCGGGAGTCTTGAGGGATGAGTGCTGGTGAGGCTGATGGACGGTTGGAATTGGGGACTGGTGTCGAATATGCAGGCGAGGCTTGTTCTGAGCCGTCCATCTCAACATCCTCATTTTCCTCATATGTTTGGTATTGACGAGGTGTGCCGTAGGAGCCTCGGCTTGCGGGAGGAGGGAGAACAAAATGCTCCGTACTAGGTGTCGTATTGGCTCGATTGTTCTCTGCCTTCAATTTGGAGACACAATCTTCCAAATATCGAACATAGTCAATAGATGCCTGGAAAGAATTAGTGGACGACTACAAGCAAGTTTGAGATATAATATACCTGCAGGATAGCCAGTTTATGCATCTCTCCCGTACAAGCTGGTATCATATCCTTCAAAACACCGAACTCCTCATTCATCTTAGATCTTCTCCGACGCTCGATCAGGCTATGTGCCGTCTTCCTTGCTATCTTTCTGCCAGCAACGCTAGTAGAAGATGGTTGTTTTTTCTTTGGCGCAGTCGCAGTGGCCTTACCAGTCGCAGGTTTCTGAGTCTCATTGTGTGCCTCTTCATCCTCCTGTTGCCCACGAGGCTTCATCTGTATGATTTTTCGTGATCTGGTAGGTGGAGGCGGGAGAGCGAAGGCATCCTTTGACGCTGGAGCTTGTACTGCAGATGATCGACGACGAATCTTGACTACCTCACTTGCTGGAATTGCTGGAGATTTTGGGGAGGTGGGGTGATATGAAGAGGCTGAGGAGGACTTTGCTGAAGACGCGCTTGAAGGCTGAGATTCGGAGCCTGCTACAGCTGGAGGTGGAAGTTCGAATGACATCTGCAGAGTTGAGAATTGTGAACCATCCTTCCCTTTGATCTCTGTTGAAGAGGCAGGCGTAGGAGGTTGTTGAGGACGAGGCATTTCGTATCTATTGGAGCACCGGCTCAAGTGTCTCGTGCGCGATTACTGTTGATTGTCCCTCCCGTTCCTTCACGTACGTCTGACGATGACCGGGATAAATAATGATATAAAGCCACGATTGACGTGTGAGATAATCAAGAGAGAAGAAGTAATACTTGAGAATGTAACAGCAATGGAAAGTGCTCTTGCAAGAAGTGGGAAATCGAGAGTTGAGTAGGATAACTCAAAGGTCGCACTCACATGGTGGGCTATCCTGAGACTTACCTCGAAACTTAATCTCCATCCTGGCCTCGATACTAAAATGTACGTTCAGGGTGCCTCTGGACGTGCTCGTACTGTCGCGTGCGCGGAATGATTGGTAACTGCGAGGTCATGGACATGGCCGCCATGCGCCTTCATAGTGAGTCGAGAGGTCGAGAGAATCGTCCACTCAGAAGCAGAGAATCAGAACGTGTCCGTTGGATGTCAAGCCGGAAAGCTTGTTTTTCCGCGCAAAATATCCAGATCACGTGAGCACACCCCTTTTTGTTTTGTTTCGTTCTCGCTTCGGCGAGGCACTCGAGGCAAGAGACGGATGTTCAATTTTCTTGGAATTCAATGAACAACTGAGATTCGCTGATAACTATTGCAACATCCTTCATTGAAGAGAAACAAATGTCTCTATCTATAGGCTATCTCTTTAAGATTATGATATATCTCTCCAAGATATGATCTCAAACTAAAGCAGATGTCGAGCCAGATAGGCAGTAAGACGAGGGAGAACTGAACTCGTATAGGGAGAAGTCTGTATTGGCTTCGGGCAATATATGAGACTGAACGGCCCCAAATATGCGGCAGCTGATCTTCTTTCTTGGAAGGTCACGTCTATACGGACTTGCAAGAGGGAGCATGAGTGTCGGGATTCGATGGACCGAAGTCGCGACGAAACATTGAATATCTGCTTATACAATGCATAGATCTCTATCATTGGATGATTTGATCGCAGGCTCTTTACAGTACGCTCGTCAAGTATTAGCTGTTAACTCCTTCCTTTCTCCAGGGCTCGAGCTCCTCGGCACGTCTCCTAGATAAACTTCTCCCATTCACAGATCACAAAATGCACTCGCAGTGAGAAGCGCCCACTCTTTCAGGATCTTTGATCTTGATATCCGGGGAGCCACATGTGATTGCATGGACATTGAACCTCAGTATAGAAGCGAAAGCTGAGGTTTTGGCATCAATTTGGCCTTCTGAACATCAACAAAAGGAATTCAATGGGCCAGTAGACATACATATCAATGGCTTCGAATTAGGGCTCCAGACTACTGAAAAGAGATACTGGTCCTCATACTCAATGTCTTCGAGAATCCTGAGAGCTTCATCGCATTTAGTGATCTCCTCCGAGAAGAAGGCGAAGCGGAAATGCTATTCCATCCTTGTCTTGCCCAGAACAGAAAACCTGTCCTTCTAGCCAGGATTCTAGCAGTCTCTGACTAGAGTGCCCCTCTTGTAATCTGCCAACGGTACTGCATACTCGTTGCACGACTAGTGTTATCTCTTCCTGCCCATCACATTCCAACACACTGATTAAACCCTCCAATGCCGGCTCTGAATCCCTGTTCCCAGATCCATACGGACTCCCCTCTCTGACCTGATTCCAACAACCTCTTCTTAACCCAGATCTCCAAACACCCAATCTTATCTCCACCCTCCGCAGCCGCAACCGCACCCAGTGCGCCCTCACTCCTCATCCCAAAGAACCTCAATGCATCCGAGAACCCAACATTCCACCCCTCGCTATAAAGCTGATGCTCAAAGTGTTTGCCTGGTGCCGTCTGATTCCAATAATTATCATGATTCTGCCTAGCAGTTTGCCCCAACTCTGCTCTCTTCCCCTCAGCTACTCCAATCCTGTTTCGTACCTCCTGGGCTGGGAGCATGAGGTATTGCGGAGGGGCGATATTCCACTTCTTTGACTGCTCGGCAAATCCCCATTCACCGCCATCCATCCAGTCCATCTTATACGTCCAGAAATAACTGCCTCCAGCTCTCTGTTGCCATTTATGACTCTGAGTTCGCCCGAATTGTGTTACTAGATCATCTTTCTCTTGAGGTTGCACTCGTCCCCATGTCTGGCCATCGAGGACACAACTCCATTCTCCGATGATGAGTTCTGCTTCGCCTTTATCACCGAGACTTCCTTCTTTGCCATTCAGTTCTTCCAGTTCGGCTCCAAGTCTGCCAATGATTTGCTGAGGGCTTTGACTACGATCTTCGTCGCTGAATGTATAATACCGATGCGTGTCGATGAGGACTGGGTTCTTTGGTGCGGCACTGAATGGATGTCTGCTATTCGTCCAGTCTAAAGCAGTCTTCAAGTCCCACGCATCAGAGATATAAAGTGGAAGACTCTCATCCCACCTCGCCACCTCCGTAATGACATCTTCATAAAACTGATACATCCCCTCCGCATTATGTGTTGCTTCATTCACCATCTGCAAACCAAGCACTCCGTCCATTCCCCTAGCCTGACCGGCAATCCATGCCAAAGCCTGCTTGGTCCTCTCCAGATTCTCTCTATTCCCCCAAAGCTCCGCTTTCCCAGTCGCGGATCCGTGATCTTCCCCATCAGCTCCACCATACACGAAATGGAAATCCAGCAAGATCCCAATTCCCCAACCTCTAGCCCTCGCAACCAATTCTCTAACTGCACTCCACGCATTCGCATAAACCGTACCTACGCCCTCAAACGGCGTCCCTCGACACCACTCCGGACCCAGAGTAAAATACCCGATAGGTAAACGAATACTCGTGCATCTAGCTTGTTTGACCAACCACTCGAAATCCTGATCACTAACCGCATTTCTCCAGTGAGCTTCCCACTTTTCTTTTGCTCCGTCGAGGCCAAGGTCATTGACTGCCGCAGTCACAGCAGCGAGTTCGTGATTTCCAGATGATGAGCCTATGAACATAGAGCCGGAAAGCCATTTTTCAAGCACGAATATCGAACCTAGGTTCGTGCCCCAGTGAAAACGATAGCGGAGAAGATCCAGTGCTGTTGGAGGCCCGATTGTTGAGGGTTGATTGGCCTGAGCGATAGGCTTTTGAGACGATGATGAGTCGGAATCGGTCAGGTCCTCGAAAGCGGCTTTGACTTTGTTGAGGAATTTCTTCATATTGAGTTGGATCGGACTGAACGTGTATTCAAGACAGGATGAAAGAGGAGAAGAGGGGTTGTGAAGATTTGGTGTTGATCGTTGAGACTGGATCCACTGAGATGCTTGCAGCTGATGCAAGGCTCGGGATCAGCCTTGTTGGTGGGGTGGTGGGGTAACTGAGAGATCCTCGAAGTGAACAGGAAGCGACGTTCCTATGCCTATCAGTCATACCGGATCATGAGGATATCTTGCTTTCATAGCTTTAAGATGTTATGAAGTTGTTATAGAAGACACATTGGATATCAATTTATGATAATACATGATGCTCATTTTGAAGGTGACCTCTGAAAGCTAGTTTTATGTGAACTATACTAGTGCTTTTCAATTTGAATGGATATCCATCGCCGCAAATCCTTGCTAAATACGCTCACAAACCTCGATTAAACCTCATTACTTGGGTATGCCACCTTCAGAGTTGGGTTGAACTCTTCCTTGATACTCCTCATGCTCACAAATCTCGTCAACAAATTCTGGCTTCCAGCCTTGTCATTCGTTCCACTCGCTCTGGCACCACCAAATGGCTGTTGGCCAACAACGGCGCCTGTACTCTTGCAGTTGATATAAAAGTTTCCTGCCGAGTTCCTCAGAGCATCTTCAGCATAACGAACAGCAGCTCTGTCGGAAGCGAAAATGGATCCAGTGAGGCCGTACTCCGAAGTGCTGTCAACAAGTTCACAGGCAGACTGGAATGCCTCGACAGGGGATGTGGTATCGTCGTAAACGTGGACTGTCAGAATTGGACCGAAGAGCTCTGTAGAAAGAAGTTGGTGCTTCGGGTTGGTGGTGGCGTAGATCGTAGGATGGATGAAGTAGCCAGTCGAGTCGTCATATTTGCCTCCTACAAGCAACTCGAGCTCCTTGTCATCTTTAGCGGCGTCAATGACTCCGGATAGCTTCTTGAAGGAACCAGCATGGATGACAGGGCCAATAAAGTTCTTGTAGTCGGTTGGTATTCCGATAGAAAGCGCAGATGTCTCCGAGACAAGGCGTTCCTTGAACTGAGGCCAGACAGACTTAGGAACGTATACTCTGGATGTTGCACTACACTTCTGTCCTTGATACTCAAAGGCGCCACGCACTGTTTGTACTGCTGCGTTTTCGACGTCTGCTGAGGGGTGGATGAGATGAAAGTTCTTGCCTCCCGTCTCACCAACGATTCTTGGGTAACCTTGATACCTGCCTTCTGCAACACCATTGGCAATAGATCCGTACAACTTTCTGAAGACGGCGGTACTACCGGTGTAGTGAAGGCAAGCGAGCTTCTTATGCGCAAGCACAACCTTTGTAACCTCCTCTGGATTTCCGGGCACAAATTGAATAACGTTCTTTGGAAGACCAGCTTCGAGCAGGATGTTGTATAGCAACCAGTTGGAAGCAATTGCCGAATCTGAGGGCTTCCATACCACGACATTACCCATCAAGGCTGGTGCGCCAGGCAGATTGCCAGCAATAGCTGTGAAGTTGAACGGAGTAACTGCGTAGACGAAACCCTCCAATGGCCGGTACTCCACTCTGTTCCATACACCTGGAGAATTATGGGCCGGCTGTTGGGCATATAGCTCCTCCGCATATTGTACGTTGAATCTCAAGAAGTCGACCAATTCCGCCGCAGAGTCGATTTCGGCCTGCCACGCATTCTTGCCCTGTCCAAGCATCGTCGCAGCCATTATGTCATATCTGTATTTTCCAGCGATCAGATCTGCGGCCTTCAAGAAGATCGCAGCTCTGTCTGAGAATGGCAGAGATTCCCATGCGGGTCTCGCTGCCAAAGCAGCATCGATAGCCGCAGACACATCGGACGGGGAGGCATTTGAGTATGAGGCGACCGTTGAAGAGTGATTGGATGGGTTCTGCTGGGTGGAAATCGTAGAGGTTTTGATCTGCAGTGGTTAGAAATGCATGTTATCGACTTGACGTTGTATTGACCAACCTCCTTTCCTCCAACTACAATTGGTACCTCGAGGGGTGTTTGCTTCTGGAAGCTATCAAGGGCGGCCGTGAGACCCTCACGCTGGGCTGATCCTTTGGCATAATGGTGCTGTGATTTCCATCAACATTATGTCACCCAATTGACCGATCAGACTTACGTTTGGTTCATTTGAGACTTTGGGTATGGAGAAAGTTGCAAGAGTGGACATGTTGTATTTGCGGGGTATCGAAGTGGGATGTTTGCGCTTGACAGCTTGTAAACACGGGTTGAGAGGGAGCAAACTCCTGAGACTTTTAGTAGCCATTGTGAAAAGAAAAGCTGCAAACAAATGCGTATATTTTGACTGTCAGAACTCTTTCTGAGCGTACCTCAAATGTTTTGATGGCTGATGGAGCTCTCCAGCGGGCGGCTTATCGCTTTAGATATGGAGATCCTTGGCCGGCTATTGACGGCACTGCGAATTGAGGGCCAAGCTTCATTGTCACCATCCCTGTGATTGCGTCCTAGATCGGAGGCCATTACTTGCAGTGAATTAGGGAACAAGCAATCGCATATGTATAGATTTCTAATGCCAGTTTCGAAGTTCGATTGACACATGGCGGTAGTGCTCTGATATTGAGAACATGCGCCACTTTTACCGCGAGTGCCTAACTCCACCCTTGGCAATGCGTGAAGGAAGCTGCCATGAGAATCACTTGCTGCGGATAAATGGCACTTCATCTATAATATCATATCTGCAGCAATTTTGGCCTGTCGCAAAGAAGGTCTCCTACTTGGATTGTTCGAGGTAGTGAATTGAAAGAGAGTATGGATGGAACACATTCCAACGTGCCAAGCGTGGACCAAGAAGCCCATATCTCTTCAGACTAAGGCTCATTGCTTAACATAACCCATGTTCTTGATATTATCACAATTTAAGACGATGCTGTAGTTTATCTGATAATTCATCTGGTCGATCGTATTTCATGAAGTCCCTGGATACCGTGGTTAAGCAATATGTCGACTATCTCTGTCCATTCCAACCAGAGACCAGGGATGGGACACCAGGATGTTTCATCAGAAGCTATGAAAGACAATACGAAGAAGCGTAATATTGCATGTGTGGTGCATTCTTTTTTCAAAGCTACTAAGAAAGAATCAAGCCCGGTTCCTAACTGTGAACTAATTCCGTGACCAGAGCTTCTACAAATTTCAAGTAAATAAACAAGGGAAAGTGCTTAGAAGCAACGACTTGAACATGATATATACCGGAGTCCACTGACTAATAGGCCTATATTTCAAATCCACCGGTGTATGCTCATGAGACCGGATGTTCAAACTAAATATCGATAAGGGATGAGAGACTGCGTAGAATGGCACACTGCATAACGTCTTAGGAATGCATATGATAGAGAAGTCAAATATAATTCCACCGAGGCCTTTGCAAGGTCAATTGAGTATTGCACTGTCTTGTCTGTGAAGCTGGCATTTCAAGGATTGTTGTAAATGCTCTCCTGGCCATGCTCGGGTTTTTGACCTTGATCGTTAAACTCGTATCTAAGACGCAACACATGTAGTACAACTTCAGAGAAGACACAATTCAAGTACAGACATCATGAACGCTCCATGAAAAGTAACAAAGCATTGAAACCTTCCTCCTCCTTTGTGGTAAGCGGTGTCCACTAACACTTCATCGTTCTTGAATTTGGGCGTTTCAAAAAATGCATTCACAGCTACGAGAGCTGTACAATTACTCAACGGAGTTTGTTGATACGTTGTAGATATTGATTACCTTTCCTGGCCGTGATGCGATCGAGATTACAAAATCCGGATGTCAGCATAGGAACTTGCTTGAGCTCGAGACGGATTAAGCCGCTTAAGTACCTTTAAGCGAGGCGCGCTAGCCAGCGCAGTTTGCCCGCTTGAACCCCTACCTACCAGGAAGGGGCGAAGGTTCTTGGACCACGCAAGGGTACAATGTTTGCCGACCGTGAAGACGGAGTCTCTCTGCCATGAGAGTATCTTTAAAGGCAAATTGAAATTACCATAATCGGAAGCAGAGAGCTACATTCATCATGTCTTCCGCGAGCCGTAGTTTTGCCGACGAAAAGTTTTGTTGCACGTCGCAAGTCGTCTCGAAATCTCGTGGGACTAGGCTCGAGAGATTTTCTCCAGCATCGCATAACTTCCGCATCTGGCCACTCCGAACAACACAGTAACGTGCCTCCGACAGCCCTTGCGCTATACAATAAGATTCACCGTCCTTAAATCCTATATCACTCTGAATACTCTCGAAATTGCAGATATCAATTATTTCCTCGTATCAACATCCTCCGCCTCGTTCCGTTCAATCTCACGCTGACAACGAGTCATGGGTTCCGTCGCTCCAACGTTCAGTGCTCCTCCAACAAGAGCCTTCTTCAAAGGAGGGCTTCTTTTTGATATGTAAGAGCCAAAATCTCGTAAATAACACAGGTTGTCTGTAGCTATTTTGCTCAGAGGACCTAGACTACCTCCACAGCCCACTCTTGGCCATCCTGCTGGAGTTTTAAGATCAACATCTTTTTTCTTCGTTTTGGCGAGAGAGTATTGACAATCAGTAGGGACGGTACTATCATAGTAAGAACACTCGCCTAGGTAGCCTCGACGGGTCACTGATACGCACTCTCAACCCAGGATTCTACTGATGCAGTTGTAAAACACTGGCACATGTATGTTTGAATCAAGTTGTCCCCTTCCACTTATATTTCTCGGCTAATAAGCCCATGTTAGCATCGGAAAAGAGATAGGCGTCGACCCAGCCGTCATTCTAGAGACATCTCACGGCAGGAGGTCAATTGACACGCTGAAAGTGTTGAGCCCCGAGCGGGCAAATTGGGACTGTATGGTTTTCCCCTTGCCTTCCCTTTCTTTCTTCTCGCATCTCTGCATGCTCATGCAAGCCATCATCGATAATCGCTCTAAATCGGAATATGTTTCTACCCCTATTCACGGTTTGCCGAAGCGAGATGGTCTAGATTTCACTCTCAGCTGATTTCGCCCTGCTGGCTTGCCACTTTCGTGCCATTACACAAAGCCACGGTACCGACACTGACATTACGTAGACGTTAAGCATATGGAAGGACTTCTACCTAAGAACTACGGGGAGGATGCCGTCGAGATTCCCGGGGCGCGTGCCCTTCTAGACCAGGTCAGCAAATCCTCTCGCCACTTTTCCAATGTCTAAGACAGAGTATCTGGGAAGCTTTCTAGAGAACGAAAGAAATAAGTTCCTTTCCGCTACTAATTTTCGTCATTGATTTGAGCCAAGTCTAATACGTCCAAAGATCAAAACAGACAATGTCCCTTGGGCAATCGTCACGTCAGGAACCACGCCTCTCGTGAGCGGCTGGTTAAACGTGCTGAAGCTCCCGGTACCTGAAAACCTCGTCGTGGCTGAAGACGTAGAGAACGGCAAGCCCGATCCAGCATGCTATTTGATGGGCATGGACAAGCTGGGCGCGACAGACCCGAGTCAAGTCCTTGTGCTGGAGGACAGTCCCGCAGGTATCAGAGCGGGTAAGGCGGCGGGCTGCAAGGTCCTCGGCCTCGTCACATCTCATACGGTTGAGCAAGTCGTCGGCGCGGGGCCAGATTGGATCGTCAAAGACTTGACGAGCGTGAAAGTTGTGGGCTTTGGCGAGAAAGGCGTTGAGTTGGAATTTCGTGACGCGCTGGTCACCAATTAACTTCGCTTTTTGAGCAAGGGGAGAAGAAAGACAATATCGAAAGTGTAGATTGACAATGGCATTGGTCTGGTAGACAGACAATAGATAGACGCATAGATAGCATGGACTTTATTGACTTGGGATCGCAACATATCAAATCCAGGCACGGGACCGAATCCCGCACTCAACAACCTCTCAACGGCAAGAAAAAGTACTAACCACCAAGCGACACGCCATTATAAGTAACGCCCTACTTCACTTCTGCTCTCTTATTCGACGTCCTCTGGTTTCCATCTCGGCTCCCTCCTTTCCCGCGTGTCCCAGATCTGGGACCGCCCATCAACACCTCGGAAGGCATCCTCAGCGTCTCATTGGTCACGACGACCTCGCCACCAAAATTGCAGCACATCACCTTTCACCAATGAGAGGCGACTCACCAGAAAATAACGCGTTGCAAAAATGGATGTAAGAAAGCAATACTTTCCGCTTTCGATGTCTAGAGGCAAGTATTGGATTTGTTTTGGAAAGGTTTTGAAGCGAATCCGTGATGCTGCAGTAGTGTTGTGGGGATATCCCGTTGGTTGGGACAAGCGATGAGGAGGGTGAGTGGACGACAGGACTCGCCAGTGTTTCTCCAACGGGCAGAGAGGCGGCGAATGGACCCTGATTTTCCTGATGTGGAACTAGGAACAAGAGTGAGGATTGGTTTGAAGATTGTTTTGGAGAACTTGGACTCGTATTCATTGATCGGTACGTATTTGCCTTGGTTGGTTGGATGGTTAGTAGTTTCTACCTCAATAACAAGTGCAGATCTCTGATTGAGGCTAAGAGAGCTTTGGATCCAGGAATGGATCGAGCATGATCCTTTACAGCAATGCAGGGGAGTATGCGGCGGTTCAAGACGTCAAATCATGAGGTTGAGATGGTTGATCTTGGTGATCATGCCTCTGGTTTCTCTTGATACGAGACTTCGTCCGACCATAGCGACGGGAAATATTTGGGAATCGGACTAGAATTTAATCTTGTGGCCTATCAATTGGCAACATAGGAGCATCATCTGGATCTGGATTATAGCTACCATGGGCAACCAAACAAAGTCTCGTCTATGACTTATGATAGCGAAGGATATTTGGTCCGACCTACCCAATAGCCTCGCCTAGACGTCAAGTCAATATTAACGAGAGCACTTGGAGTATGTGAAGGATGTAAGAACTCTTTAGAAGTGTTGGCTCGATGGAGCATTTATTGATCGCCTTTTCGTGTGTAAACAGCACGGGAAGGAGTCTCACTGGCTCGAGCCTGCCGCTCGTCCTTCCACAGAAAGCAATTGAGGTTTGAGAAACATTGGAGAAAGCAGAAGACATGAAGTGAATTCAAATGAACAAATTTATCCATTGTCTAAATCGGACTTTGCTTTGACAACTGGAAGCAATCTACGATGCCACTCGGCGTCACTAGCACCCAGGTACCCGTTCAAAGCAACAAATGTTAAAATAGATATTCATCAAGCCCGAAAGCCAAAGAGCCTAAGGATAACACCCCAAAAACGTATTACAAATCAGAATAAACATCATTCAGCCGAAATTCTTCCCCTGAACAAATTCGCCCCCCCACGCGTTGGCTCAGGAGCATCCCAAGCGAAATCTAGACGCAAGCCGCCAGGAACGCCGCCAGGTACGCCAGGTACACGGCACATGAAATTGAGACATGCTCCCCTCCTCTCTACCGCCTTCAAACTCTGCTGCAAGTCACAAAAATGAATAACGGAGGATGGCGTTGGCCCGGTAGAACACCTGTCAGTGACAAAAAAGCAAGCCTTCGGTGATGCCGTGGAGTGGAAGTTTTCGTTGACCCTAGAGGAAGGACCCGGGTTTATTGCTTTTGTGTATTGTGGCGGCATTTTCTTTGAAAGAGAGAGAAGGCAAGAAATCAGAGACATGTGTCGTCGGAGAAATATTACTCGCGTTCAACGTTTGCGCTGGTATTATGGATGGCTGTTTCTTGTTCTTCTTTGCCTGTTGTGCTGAATCGAACTTGTGGTAGGGAATTTCACTCACGAACAAAGTATACAGAGTAGAAGAGAGACAGTGGCACATGACAGATATGGTAGCAACTAGATGGATGGTTCGCTGTTACTATGTCTGAAAGCACAAATTTGACATGTCGCCTTCCTGTGTCCTCGCCGAATGTTCTACTAGTGTATGATTGCGTATGCTATTCTCCGAGTCGCGAAGGCAACATCACTCGAGTAAGGCAGGACGAGGGAGAAGCCGAAAAGAAGTCCTCTGGTAACGAAACCGTTGATACGGTTGTAGTGGACGGAGTGGACCTGTTCACTGAGGTTACTGTTGTCCTACGTTGGGTCGTCACGCTGTGTGACTGGGAATCATGCTTCTGTTCCTTAACCTCCTTCCGCTGGTAATTTAAGAACATCGTGAGCACGTCAAGTACCAGGTCTGAATTCCAAATTGACCGAACCCTTGGTCCGGTATTTGAGCCAAGTTGCCTAGCTCAGCTGGTAAAATATTGTAAGTGCTGTTGTGGCCCCTGTGGGAGAACGCACGAACGGACACAAAAAGCAAGACCTACTTTAAAATGTAGTAGCACAGCATACGGCATCCGTTAGGATTTCCGAGGATATGGTTGTTGGAAATTAGGGGCCCATCTATTCACCTGCAAGTTTCCTTGATTAGAATATTTTAATTCGGAAGATGTCTACAGTTGTCCGGCAGGTTAGGCACCATTTGAAGGGTAACCTGCAGGCCGCGGATGAGCTGCGTCTTGCACGGCATCAAGAGACAATCACGCGATCATCGGCTTTGCTTTGAGTAAGAGATAGACAGATCATCATCGTGTTATTGCGCCGAGGACTTGTAAAATACACTTCTCGCTCCAGATGACCTCAAATAACAGGCGATCAGCCAAGTCGCAGAGCCTGATCATCGGGTAGAAGCATTTCCGAAGTACCCGGTCCTGAACCATGAACTCAAGGGCAGTGCACAATATAAATTGATTAAAGATAAGATACTGTAAAGTGGCACTGAAAATGTTTCGTTTCGTCCCCTAGAAATAGCAATAAAAGTGAGGCAACACGTGACAGTATCATATTGATTGTTGTTTTGACGAAACCCAACAACAGAACTTTTGCGTTTCAAAACTGAAGGTTTCTATTTACAGGCCCACAGGAGAGGGGCTCGACATCCATTTGCAGGCAATTTTGACGAAGGAGCACGGTGGCGTTGGAAAACAATGCGGCTCTTGTCAGGTCGGTGACTCGTCATTATTTGCGGAGAAACCCCCTGTTCGCATTGCTCTACCACCCTGAACTGATCTTAAATTTGATGCCAGAGCGCTTGACTGGGACCGTGGACAACAAATTTCGGATACGAAAACAAACAAGGAGCGGGTTTGGTACGATTCATGAATGAAGGACTTGGAAGCTGAATGAAAAGGAAGAAAAGAAAGAAACAAAGAGCAACTACGCTGTGTTCTATTCATGCTTGAAAGACGATTGGAGCTTGATAATCGTACGAATACCGGAAATGATGATGATGGAATTGCTTTTGCTTCTTTCAAGGGGAAATGCAGGAACAAGCCGGCCGACCGGCCGTGCAAAGGCAGGCCATCCCATCCCTTGCTTGTCAGGAACGAACGATCTGCCGAGTGAAGAAAGAGATGAGACGAGAAACCAAGTTTTTGGAGATCGCGGTCTGACCGTCTGAGGGCGAAGGGAGGGTAGCGCAAGGGAAGGGAGGGAAAGGGAGGGGAAGAGAAGGGGCGAAGAGGTTGCCCTGGTTGAAGCTGTTGATGCATGTCCCGAGTCGGACTCTTTCTTGTCTTTTGCCTTACGGAGCGTACGTTACCCCTTTTTCGAGCATCACTAGCTTCTCTGCCCTGCTGCTCTGCGCTGCTTCTCTGCGCTGCACGTGGCGGTGGGTCGGGATTGCTTGGGCCGAGTTTGCTGCGATAAGCAGAACAACCTGGAATGAATGATACGCCGGTACGGTACTACGGTACATCGAGCATCAAAATACACCCGAAGAACCACATCGTGCAAATGCACGCATATGTAGGCAAATGATGGAGTTACTTACAAGAATCTTTCTTCGTTAGTGATATTCAAGGGCACATTCCTTCAAGACTTGAGCAAGTAGTGCGCTGTCAGGTGCTATCTCGCATTCCAGTCCTAAGAATGAGCACTTCAGTTGCCCGCCCTCGCCCTCTGTTCATTTTCTCAAAAGCTTGAGTTCCCCAGATGTTGAGATAGCCTCATCGTTTCCAATGCCACGGAAACGAAGGCTGGCTGTCAACTTGTCAAGGGCCGTCCAAAGCAAGCACTGTTCGCTCACGGCTTGTGCCATCCATGTCCCGAACCTGGTCCCAGAGATCTATCCATGCTCGTCCAAAACCCCTTGTCAGTCACGAAGCCATGGCAGTGTGGACACTAGACAGCAATACGCCCGCCTGCAGCTCAAGGGCTCATCGGATTATTCTGACAGCCCCCGCAAAGGCACAACAAAAAGCACAAAAGAACCTCACCCTCTTCCTCATCCTCGACTTCTTGGCCATCATTGGGTCGATTACGAGAAAGCTGCCGACCCGTGGACAGCTGTGATAGGCCATTCGAGCGAGCGATCAGGGCTCCCGAGGTCCATCCCACTCCCATCCGATCGTCCCATCAATCCCTGTTGACACTCCCGAAAGGAGCGCTGCTCTGCAGCATCAGAATTGAGGATTTGCACTTCTGTGTCTGGTAGGAGGGAGATCTGCTCTGGGGATCTTTCGGTACGCTATCCCGCGTCAATCATTATTGCGACCCCCCAAATCTCGAATTCGCACCACATGTACGTCAGATGCTCATGGGCGAGTGAAGCTGCCGACTCCTCGCGCGCGCGAGAATCTCAGCGGATGGTTCAAGGCCTAAGCACGACTTTTTTCGCGCTTCCGCTCCCTGGCCTTAACCGCAGCGCCGGCGCGAGATGAGGAGATTACAATTTGAAGCTGGACAACTCGAGGGGGCTAGCACTGGACGAAAGATGGAGAATACCTATCGACGGTCTTGCGGGAATATTTTCCGCAGGCATTTACGAGTCAAGCATGAGCGATTTGAGTATCGGAGGGGCCGTCATAGTCGCAATTGCGGTGCTGTCACAACTCGGAACATAGGATGTTTGTCTTTGAGCTTATCAAAATGCCCGAGGGCTAGATCACAACGGCAGTCAACGTTTTGTCGCAGTTGAAGGATGCAAAACGAACTTTTGACACCCCACGGATCCTCTTCTGGACGTCAGAAGTCTCTGCACGTATGCCACTGGCTCTGATAGGCGTAACTGTCACCTGTTATCCCCATACACTGCCAGATTCGGTTCAGGCTGGCCCAGCCTCTTGGCTCTCGCTTCCGGATGTGGTCTATCTTCGCGATCATGCGTCCAGCTGAATATCTAGAGCAGTCTATGACAGGGCTGGTACCTACGAAGTAGAGCGCTGGCTCGCAGGAACAGTGGATGCGGTGATAGTAGTGCAGTGCGGGGACCAGGCTGTCACCGACTACATGGAAACGTGGGAAAACACTTGCTTCCATGGAGGTCATGATGACTTGATCAATGCACCGTCGCTTGCGGCCCAGTGGCAGCCAGGGGATTTTCTTAACTGCACATCTTATGGGAACACCACGGCGTTTCCCTCTTTTCTACAAGGATGGATGCCGCCTTTTTGAATCTTGACATGTTGACACTGGACTTTTTGGATCTGCCTTTTCGATCGTAATTTGCGAATCAATTCCTCGAGAAATACTGTTGACTGTGCTGCGCAGAATCGCGCATACGATAGCAATCTTTTACCATTCATTTTTGAGTATTTTTCATCGCTGGAGAAGTACATCCTGTGGTTGCGATGATCACCCATTGGTTCCCGCGAGTGCGGCGGTACAGCACACCCGCATCTGCACCTTCAGGGAATGTGGGTAAAAATAGAGTTGAGATGAGGACCTCCCTTCTTCATTGTTGCACAAAGATGATTTCCACCTTCCCGTCATTCTCCAGAAAGTCAAGGGTACATCCTCCTCCCACTTTGCTCATTTTGACAATGGCAGTGCATGCACAACTGCACTCACGGGTCCTAAATTAAGCATGGAGAAGATATACCTTGATCATATCACGATTCGCGAATCGATAGCGACTTCGATTCGCTGTTGGATAGCCAGTGACGATGAAAATCTATGCGCTTGCTCGCCCGCTGTCTGCCAACAAACGTTGGACGGTGATGGGCGATCCGGATGCTTGATGAGTTGTGGTAACAGTAAAAGCGTTACGGCGCTTTGCCTTCTGCAGTAGAATTTCTGATTTGATCCGGTTTTGCGTTTAGAATTTAGACAGGTCCGAGTTGGACAGCAGGTCTTCATGACGGCTCTAATTCGTCGGGGATGATTTTAAGAACATCTGCTAGGACCCGATGCGGGAGATGAAGCGAGTGAAGGGTGCTGAAAATGATGAGCTAGACTGGGTTTAGGACGACGATTGTTCAGACCTTGCCAGGAACAGAGCTGCCCGCTCCAAGCCTCAAGTGCGGGTTGGGCAGCTTGGCTTAGTATGGCTTAGTGGCTAGTTAGCTCGAAGCTTTAACAAGGCGCGATCAAAGAGCGATGAGGGGTATCGAAGTCCAGGCTGCCCAGTGAGAAGAGGGTTGGTAACCAGCCAGCAAAAATCAGGACAGGGTCGGCATAGCAGGGCAGGGTGGAGGGTGGGCAGCAGAGGAGTAGGAGACCAGCAAGCCAACGTTCTGCACCGCTAAGCAAAAAAGCCTGGGAGATGTCTCACTTCCACTTCCCCCCCGTCTGGTCCCACCCACAGCGGTAATAGCGTCTTGACCAACCACAGCGGGTGAGAATTGTCCGTTCGCGAAATTTACAGGGGCATAAAGGAGACACAGCACCTGCAAGCAGTGGGAGGAGGACAAGGAAAAGGCCAGGGTTAAGGCAGGGGCAGAGACTTAGTGCTGGCCTGGCAGGTTACCACGCGCTTTTCGGTGTTCACACTCCCAGACTTCCTCACATCACAGGCCCCCCTCGTCCCAAAATCCCGAGCACCAGCAGTCAAGCAGTGTGAAATGCTGGCCAAGCCAAGCCACGCCAGCGGTCTGCATTGCAAAGCGACAAGGCAGCGTCGAGATCTCTCCAGGCCCCTGGTCAGCAGTAGCAACACAAACACTCACGCAGTACCCCAATCGATGCACTTACTTATTACTTACCTACTTCACCTGCCTACTTTACCTACTTCAACTTGACTTGAGCTCCTGTCTGCACTGCGCACTTTTGTTCTCGATATCCTCAACTCTCGTTGCGTTTCTTGTCGAGCTCCGCCCCGAACAGACCTTCTCTTGTAGCGGTCATATATAAAATCCCCACTGTCTGCACCTGAAATACGGGGACTTTGTTTCCGCCAGGATAAGAGTGTCGACCTTGCTGAGCGCCCTGGCTCCCGCCCGCACAAGCAGCCACACACAGCACAGCACAGTAGATCTAGTCAGCCGCCGCCCGCCATTTCGACCTTTCTCTCTTCCCGCCCGCCGTACCGTATGTGCTCGTCCCTTCTTTCGTTCCTTCGTTCAACAAAACTCCGCGCTCTCCTCCCTCGTTCCTTTCTCCCTTTTGCCCTATTCTAACTCTTGCTGTCAAACAGTCTCTCCCTTCATTCTTTACATCCCCCGATTCTCCACGAGGCACTGCATTAATCATCGTTGGCTCGTTCCCTCATAATTACGCCTACCACCAACTTCACTCGTTTTCCACCACTTCTGTAATAATACGCGACCAAACTCGACAGGGAATCAACAAAGAACAGCCACGCATAGACTCCAATCTTTTGTCTACTATACGAACGCACTTGTCGACGGCAGACTCAATTGTTCCCTCGAATCTTGGACGCCTTCCACTCGCTCTTCCCCGCCCAACATACAATATTCTTTAACCTGATTCCCATTAATTAATCAATCAATCGAAACGCCTTTGTTCTGGACAACATCGTCGAAATCAATTGAGGTCATTTGGCCCCTAACAGCTCAGCGGACTTGCGATCGCATGCTTGGCTGGTGGATTCGACCGTACTTGTTCAACTCTGGTTCCGAGCGATGCCAAATATGGAGTTCTTCGAGCCAACGCCCTATCATCACCAGCACCCTCACTACCACCACGAACATCTGTCTCATTACAGTGATGCCCACCAGAACTACGCCATGGCACAATCTACATCGATGATTGCAATGCCGAACGTTGTAAAGGGAAATGAGACAAAACCACGACTTGGGAAAGATGAAGTGGACATCCTGGAGCGGGAGTTCAAGAAGAATCCCAAGCCGACAACCCAGACGAAGCGTCAATTCGCCGAGGAGATGGGTGTTGATTTGGCACGAATAAACGTAAGTGAAGAGGAGGGAGTTGAGAGGAATCTATACTGACGATGGCAGAACTGGTTCCAGAATCGACGGGCGAAGAGGAAGCAAGAGAAGAAGCAGGAAGCTTATGAAGCTGGGCAAGCCCAGGAAGCGCTGGGGTACTCGGAGCCGTCATCACCAGACTTCTACAACAACGGGAGCGGATATTACAGTGACAACAGCCAAAATGTACCCATTCAGCAACCTTCGGCCCAATTCCCTTTGGCCAATGGCCCTCCACCACCGGTCGCCTCATACAATCCTCAATACACCGACCCTTCAACAGCCAGCATGGAATCGCTACACCGGACAATGGCTGCTGCTCAGGCTGCTTCGGGACACGACGATTTCCATAATTTCGTCGACCAGCACGATTCTATGCCTACCTTCGGGGGCTCCATCCATAGTTTCTCGAGCACTGACCGTGCTCAATTCCCAACTCCAGAGGAATCGCTAGATCACTTTAATAATACCCAAGCTTATTCGTACCCTTCGAGCTTCTCCAACAGCCTGTATATCAATCCATCACGATCCCAGTCCATTGCTGAGATCCAGTCACCGGAGGACGCATCCAACCATACTCCAACTCCATTCAACAACTTCCAAAATTTAAGGCACGAATCTTCCGTTCCTCAGTTGATGACGAGCTTCCCCTCGCAGTTGCTTCCCTCGCAGTCGAACGACGGAGTGTTCCAGCAAAACGACGAGCAGTTCACCCAAAGTCCGGAATCTATCCATGAGTCAACACTGGCAATCGGGTTCAAATACGATATTGCAGAGTCCGATGAGTCTTCAGTCTCACCACCTGGGCCATCGATTGCGTTCAAGTCCCCACCACCTCCCATGGACATTGCTTCCCGCCGAAAGAAGGTTCAAGTTAAGCCCGCAGCATTGGTTGCCGATACCTTGAGAGGACGTCCTTCCATGGGCCCAAGAACAGTCTCTCATGCCGAGGGCTTCCGCCGTGGGACCGAAAGTCCCGCTTCATCACCCATGCGCCGCATTGTCTCCGCTGGTGGTAACAGAAATGTTCTGAGTGGTCGCATCTACAAATCTGGCATTGAATCCTCTCAGCGTTCCCCTATCAACCTAGGCGGGTTTGCTGATGCGGGGTCTTTCCTGGAGTACAATCAACAGAACATTCGCAACCCTTCGCTCACAGCTGGATCTTCGCTTAACTCGAGCCTGGCTCCTCCTACTCCAATGTCCCCCCGAGAAAGGGAGATGACTTTCCCCAAATTGGAAAGTTCTCGATCAACTGCATCTCCCATTGAAGGGGGTGTCAACTTTGTCTTTAACGCCGGTGTCCCAGGATGTTTCACCACGATGGAAGGGGATCAAAACTTGGCATCACCCCCTGAGACACCGCAGGCACATCTGGCGGCTGCTTCGAACAACTGGGCAACTGGGCTTGACTTGTCTGATAAGACATGGCAATACGATGTCCCAGACGAACCCCTTTACACTCCTGCCCAAGACTCCTTTCCAATGGAAATTCATATGCCACAACCATCTTATCTTGGCTCCATAAGTCAACCAGTCACTCCTGCCTTCGGTCAATTCAATCCTAATTTCATGTTTGGACATGAGTCGCCTCAGTACAAGAACGAGCCGGTTCAGTATACTCTCTCTACTCAATCTGGGTCTGAGTATTCCTTTCCAGAGTCCAACCAACATTATCTCGGTGTATCACCAACGACAACGAAGCAGAAAACGTTCCAATTCTCGCACACCACTGCCGCTGACTTCTCTGAGAAGTGAAGCGTGCTCCTGCCTACGGCATTTTCATTTATGTTTGCTCTACGGAGCTATATGTTCAGCAGATTCTTTACTGCTGTTTGTACAACAATACCTTGTGTAGCATGTCAAGCGTCTGATTTCTTTTTCTTTTTTTGATCTGGGCGTCTCTCAAATAATGTAATCACGGTGACGCAGTGTCTAACTGTCAATGTTCACGAAGCATGGAGGAGGAAAGAAGTAAGGAGATATACCCAAAAGCAACAAGATACGGGCTGGTGGATGAATTGTATGGGCTCTTGATACTTTATCGAGACAGGCGTAATGGTAGCAACCCGGATGTGTCGATCAATGACTACTACGTGTTGATGGGTTTTGGGCAACTTTCACATTTTCAACGCCGGAGGGAATGGAAACATTGGGTGTCTTGTATAGCCTCAACAATAGAAGGTCCTGAAATCATCATTGTCTCTGCCAAACTACGTGACACATCCAAGTTTCGTGATCTCAATCAAGCCCTTGGACACGATTGACAAAGAAAGGCATCACTAACAGAATATCCTCCCGTGCAAATGTCGGTCCAAATTGCACCTGACAAGGGTTGATCTCCTCTACGTCACAATTCGGAGAATATGCCTCCACTCTTACAAGATATGATCCATAAGGCGAGACAATAGTTGCGTGCGTGCCGTTCCTCCCTCATCGTCCTAGCACGATACTTTTACCTAAACCACACCATCAGAGCCACAGCACAGAAATCTAATTTCCTACACCCCTAGCGATCCTAACGAGAGAAAACAAGTAGACTAGATCAGATCAGATCACTATCCCGCAGCGTACGTGAGAGCACGGCAGTGACATTACAATGCGTCGGACGGAGGCAAGTAAATTATAATTTTATATAGGCCTGCTGCTAATGCAGGTGTAATGGAATGGGGGAACGAGTCTACAACCCGATGGCGACACTATTGAAACGTGCACCCCTCTAGCTGCCGTACCTTGGACCAAGCGAGAAGGCAAATCTTAGCCAGCGCCCCAGCGCCAGCAGGTCGGGAGATCGGGAGATATACGCCTACCGATGGTAGCTGGGTAGATAGGGTAGGCTGGCTGGCTGGTAAGGTTATTGATTGAAAAATTAATATCATCCCGCCCGCAGACCGCGTTTCCCCGTATTGTGTTGTGTTGTGTGCCGGTTTGGACTTGGTGCTGCTTGGCGGGGGAGGAATGGTTTCTGAGGTACTGTGGCTTTTGGATGGGGGTTGAGTTGGTGCGGGATACAGATTAGATGGCGGTTTGGTAGGTTGATGGAGTGATGGGAGTTGGGTTTTGCTTGCAGCTCGGTTACTGCAGGGGTGAAGATGCTGGAGTTGGGGTTGGGGGTAAACAAATAGGCGAGGCTGTCCTGAAACTCCACCAGATTGGAATAACAAGGTTTGGGAGTCTCTGATATGTATCTTGAGCGCCAAAGACGATCAACAGCTTTGAACAGTACCAAACATCAAGTCATAACTTTAGCTTCTATATAACGAACGATGTGGAAATTTACAGGAGAGAAAGCGGTGAGTGAGGCGCTCTTCGAGAATATAGATCATCCAGTAGAGCATATCTGATTTAAGGAGCATAGGAAAATAGCAGAGTGAGAGACAGTACCATCTGGTGTTTAAGTCACAGAGCCATCCTGAAACTTGGAGAGACTTTGGGGCACAAAGATTCGTTTCTGTCAAACTCTACCTGACAGGGTGTCAGCTATCAACGGACATAACATTGACGCAGTCCGAGGCGTTAGGATTGAGACATTCGTATCCTTTGAGCTGAATACAAATCAGTATTCCATAACACGTGGGATAATTCTTACTTGAATGACGCCAACGTGTCTGCTCTGGATATGGACCTCGTTCGTTGATTCTGCTCGCTTAAATGCAATAGGACAAGCTACAAATATGTAAATGTTCTGATATTGCATCTCTAGCAGCATGGATGATACATGTAGTCTTTTTACTTCTATTGTATCCTCTTCTGATGTATCCTGTAGTAAATCTTTTTGCAGCAAACGCGAACAATTGAGAGATCTTCAGATAAGCGCACACCTCCCTTGGAACAAGTGAAGAGAAGGTAATGAAAGGTTTGAAGCCCCAGGACTTATCAAACAAGATCTTGATTTGAGCAATGCAGTGATTTTGACTGCAAAATAGCTGATGCTACGCATTTATCGCTCACTACCCAAGTGGAGGTTTCAGTTTATCTGAGAAGCACTTCTCGGCACTCTGGCAGTATGTTGAGCTTCTGACCGACGCATCTTTGCTTCTTGAGTACACTCCGTGTAAGGAATGGTATCAGATTGATTCTCGTTATTAATACTGGGTTCTCTCAACTTCTTATGTGTATTAAACAATATTCTCAAGTGAAACTGACATATATTTGGCTGAACGATGCAGCCTCAAGATCATGAGCGTCCGTCTTTAACATCTCCCCGAGCAGTTAATAGGGACTGCCACAAACTGACTTACAGCAAGATCCGAATGACGGCCTTTGACCTCTCTTTCAGAAGTGAAATACGTAGACAGGTGACATTGTCATACTCCCCTTGCCCAACCTCTAGCTTCTCATTCAGAGATCGCTAAGCTGAGCACTACTAAATTATATAACTTGGTATTACCTGGAATAGATACAGGTTCTCGAATCTTATATAAATCGCCAGCCTGTGACTTCCGACAGACTTGATTTCCAGGTTACCTCAAGTACCTAGGGACGAAGTAGTTGTGGGCACATTGATTGGCCAAAGCTCCAGGTCAAGTTCCACTTTCCCCAGAGCACGTGAGAAAATCTTGGCAGTTTGACCCGCGCTAACAGATAGGCAGTGCAAAATATAATTTTTATCTTCGATAAGGAAACTCCTCACAAACATACATCCCACCACAACACAATGGCGGGAATCAATAAACCAGGCAGTAAGTTTCGCAGAGATAATGCACATTCTTAAGGCTAATTGAAAAATCAACAGAGCCGAAGTCGAAAAGACGTCCCGTTCGTCTGCGAGAAAGTATCAAGAAAGCATCGGCAGCAAAGCAGAAGAAAGACCGCAAGGCAGGAAAGAAAAATCCAGAATGGCGATCGAAGCTGAAGAAAGACCCTGGAATCCCGAATCTGTTCCCGTACAAAGATAAGATCCTTGCAGAGATTGAGGAAGGGAGACGGAGGAAAGCAGAGGATGCAGAGAAGCGCAGAGCTGATGCGAAGGCCACGAAGACGGGAGAGAAGTCTGGCGAGCAGGTTGAGAGAGAAGTCGAGGCTAGGATGGAGGGTGTAGATGAGGAGGATATCATGGATGAGGAGATGGATGAGGATTTCGACGAGGATGCCAACCCCATGGCTGCTTTACTGGCCAGCGCACGAGCTGCTGCGCAGGAATACGAGGAGGAGCTTGAAAGCGGTGACGAGATGGATGAGGATGACTTATCTGAATCCGACGACGACGACGCAGGTGTCGAGCTTTCAGGCCTCCCTACAAGAAAAGATGGATCGAGAAAAGCATTCGATAAGGTCTTCAAGCAGGTTGTCGAGCAAGCAGATGTCGTTCTTTACGTTCTCGACGCCCGCGACCCAGAAGGCACTCGCTCGAAGGAAGTTGAGCGAATGGTTATGGCCGCTGCCAGCGGCGGAAAACGTCTCATCCTCATCCTCAACAAGATCGATCTCATCCCCGCACCAGTCCTCAAGTCCTGGCTCCTCCACCTCCGCCGATACTTCCCCACCATCCCACTCCGCGCTTCAGGCCCAGCTCCAAATGCACATACCTTCAACCACAAGCAACTGACCGTACAAAGCACATCCGCAACCCTTTTCAAAGCACTGAAATCCTTCGCCGCAGCCAAACAACTCAAGCGCGCCATCTCAGTAGGCGTAATCGGCTACCCCAACGTCGGAAAATCCTCCGTCATCAATGCTTTGACTTCTCGCCTGGGAGGCGGCAGCGCAGCATGTCCAGTCGGAGCAGAAGCAGGTGTCACCACCTCTCTCCGCGAAGTCAAGATCGACAGCAAACTAAAGCTCCTCGATTCTCCCGGGATCGTATTCCCCAGCGCCGGCGACGGATCCAAAGCATCTAAGAAAGAGGAACAAGCAAGACTCGTCCTGCTGAACGCCGTTCCGCCTAAGCAAATTGAAGACCCAGTCCCAGCCGTCACGTTACTACTGAAGCGTCTCTCGGGCTCGGAGGGTATGTTGACGAAGCTCATGGACGTGTATGGTCTGCCACCACTCATCCGCACAAACGGTGATCCTACAACCGATTTCCTGATCCAGGTTGCTCGCAAGCGAGGACGGTTGGGTAAAGGCGGAGTACCGAATTTGAACAGTGCTGCTACGACCGTCATCACAGATTGGAGAGATGGCCGTATCCAGGGCTGGATGGACGCGCCTGTCTTAGCTGTTGCGCCTGCTGTGACGGATGCTACGGCTGGTGCTCCTGTGATCGGTGACCAGAAAGAGATTGTCTCCGAGTGGGCTGCGGAATTCAAGCTAGAGGGTCTCTGGGGAGACGGCAAGGCGGAGGTTGTGGATGATGCTATGCAGGAGTAGAAGCGTCGGTTGATGATATGTTGGACTTTCCAGATAGTCTGGATTTAAAAGATACATAGGTGGAGTTATGGCGTCTGGGGCTGGCTAGATAGGAGGCAAAAAAGTTGGCTTGCAAGAAGTCCGGATTGCCTGTAATTGAACACTTTTTCAGTCACATCAATAGATACTAGCCATTCATATCTGATCGTGATTTACACTGCTAGATTGCAGTAGCAGTGACGTAGAGGATCTGTCATACCAGATCATCATTTAGTTTACAGTATTTCATGGTATCGCATCTATGCAACCCTCTCTATTTTCCGCCAACCTTAACAAGCTCCAGCTTGACCTTCCTCTTTCCCGTACTCTCCTCCTTAACATCACTAATCCTCACAACAACCTTCTCAAAAAGCTCAACCTCAACCTCTCTGCTTCCACTAGTCCTCAATACGTACTCCTCAGCATCAAAAATGCTCTCTGGCTCTGTGTCGGCCAGGTCTCTCAAGCGAATCAAGCTTTCGATACCGAATCTAGGGACAAATACCACGAATCCATTTGAGAAAACTTTCATGACGAAGCCTTCTTCCTCAACGATACGACCCTTGAGAGCTTGTCCGACGTAGTACTCGATGGATGCACGACCCGCTTGTTGCGCGTTACGGTGTCGAACATTGATGTTCTTGCATACAGCCTCGAGCTTGCCTTTGCTGCGAACGCTGGCGTCGAGAGGTTCGTATTCGATGGCAGCAGCAAGCTGTCTGTGAGCTACGAGATCGGCATATCGACGGATAGGCGAGGTGAAATGCGTGTAGATCTCGGATGCGAGACCATAATGTGTAAATTCTGGGTAAGCCTGTGTGCCGGAGCAGAAATACTCTGCGGACATCATACAGCGGGTTGCCATGATACGGACGAGAGTGTTGAAGAAAGGCTCTTTGGGATCGACGCAGGCGTCTAGGGAGTCTGCTAGTTCTTTAGACGAAGAAGTGCGCAGTTCAAGCCCACGCTTGACCTTTAGCTGATTGGCGAGCTCTTCGAAGTTTGTCTTGGGAGGTGCGCCGTGACGACGAAGCATGGCGGTTTGTGGGAAGGCTTCGTAGATTTTGGCAGCGACGCTGGTGTTGGCTAGTAACATGAATTCTTCGACGAGGGACATGGTGTCAAGATGTTTCTTGGTCTTGATGTCGATAGGATCTGAGGTCTCAGACTCCGTCTCAACTCTTACTTCTGGTGAAGAGAGACTTAGAGCTCCAGCATCCATTCGCTTTTGCTTAAACTTCTTGGAAAGCATTAGGAGGGTTCGCATGGCATTCGTCAATTCGTCCTTGTTTGAAGCATCGTCAATTCGAATCTGCGCTTGCTCGTAACTGAAAGCTTCTCGCGATTTAATGACTGATTTTGTGAAGTCTGACTTGACAATTTGCGCATCGGGAGTGATTTCCCAAATGGCTGAAAAGGCATATCTCTCAACGTATGGCTTCAACGAGCAAAGATCAGTACCGAGAAGCATTGGCAACATATCAATACGCTTATCGACCAAGTAGACCGTTGTTCCACGAATACTTGCTTCGGCGTCCATTGCGTTGTTCGGCTTGACAAAATGAGACACATCTGCGATGTGGACTCCGACTTCGAAATTACCATTTGGCAATGGCCGAGCATGCAGAGCATCATCGATATCCTGACATCCAATGGGATCGATACTGCAAATTTGTAGGCCACGAAGATCTCGACGATCTCTCCATCCAGGATCATCTGTACTGGGCGGTACAATCCAATCGTGACCTTCCTTGGGTAAACAGTCCAAGACCGTCTTTGGAAATGGTCGGTATTGCACATCATATTCCAACAATAAGGCCTCTGTCTCAGCGCCCTTGGTCTCCAGCTCACCGAGCGATCGGACAAAATGGCCCACTGGGTACCTTGAATCCCTATCCCAGGAATCGATAGTGACCAGAACCCGCTTGCCAAGAATCTCTCCAGCCTGTCTTGTCCGGACTCTGATTTTGGGTATCCTCTTGTCCATAGGAATCAAGAACACAGTCTGCTGTTTCCGACTCTGCTTGATTGATCCACTGACCGAAGACTCATCGACATGTCCAACATACTGTCTCCAATTCCTCTTGACCACACCAACAACCCTCGCAGTCGGTTGTGGTTTGCCTTCTGAAGTCTTGCTGTGAACCTTCTTGACCTCTTCCTGCAACGCTCTCCGTTCCTTCTCCGTAACAACAGCCTCTCCGTCTTCTGCATCAGCATTCTCATTCTTATTAACCGTCTCCTCCTCAATGATCTTCGTCGAAGGTTCCTTCCACTGATCCTTAGGCAGAACCTCCACCACAACCACATCTCCCTGCACAGCGCGATTGATATTCTCCCTGCCCAGAACCAACAGCGATTTGTCGAAAGCCGGAACATGTATCGATCCCTCCAAGTAGTTATATGGCGAGACATTAAAAATGCCCTGATGTAAAGTCCCATTCTTGACACCCGTCAGCATCTTCGAGACCGAAAAGTACTCTGCGTAGATATTCTCTGTCGCCTTCGCATCTCTCAGTTCTCGACCTTCCTTCACCACACTGATCATATCCAGCAATTGATCCGCATTTTCCAGCCCCTCAACATACGTACTCAATGAGCATGCCTCAATCCCATCCCTCTTCGCCTTCTTCAGATTCTCCTTATCATCACTCAGCATAACCACCGCGGGTACCTTTTTCTCGCTGCCTCCCGCATCCTTGACAGCCTGCCTCAAATGCTCTCCATACCACTTGACCGCCCTCCTAACCGCCCGATCATTCCTATCATTGATCGACTCGCCCACCTCGCGCACCACGTATGTCTCGAGCCGGAAATCGTTAAAGAAAACATAGAAGCGCTTCTCCTCGCTCTTCGTGAGGCCAATGAGCCGGTTATAGAGGGGTAGGGACCGATTACGCAGTTCTTCGAGGACGGTCTGCAGGATTATAACGTCGTAGAAAGCAGATTTCTGCTCGAAGAGGTCGAGGGCGTTGAGGAGGGCGTTGGTGTCCGGGACCAGGTAGTGCCCTTGTTTGTAGGCTTTTGTTCCGGCGGGCTTTTCGGAGAGCACAAAAGGGGTTACTGGATTATATTCATGAGCATATAAATCCCAAAGCTTGAAAGAATAGGATTTGGCTTACAGTTACCACCGGCATCCCTCGGCGCCGCTGCCAGACAGCTCGTACATAGCTTCGACGAGCAGGGAATGTCTTGTCGCAGGTACAGCTCGCGGACGATTTTTTGGACCTTGCCACCCTTTGTAGATCGCACGTAGACCTTGCTGGATATATTCGAGGCGTACGGGTCTGCCGCTAGGGATCTCTTGAGACTCGTCATTGTGTTGTGGTATTGTGTTTTTGGGGTGTGCAAATTATGGCGGGGCAAAAAGATGCTTGGTCGCAGATGGAGATCTGAAATTTAGACGCGGTTTTTGTGGAGGCGAGACAGGCGCGGGTATGGAGCTTTTCACTTGAGTTGCTAAAGTTGGAACTTTGCTATATTCTGCTGTTAATCGATAATCTTATTCATTTGATAGTTCTAATACTGTTTCTATTTTGTATTTCAGAAGTGGTCGCCGGTTCTCACAGCCTCTTTTCTACTGTCCAATCTCTCGCCAATGGCTCGAAGCTTTCAACGGGTGGTGAAGAATACTAAGTTCTGGACTGATGCCTTCCCCCAAGCCATAATTTCATTCTCGATCTGAACCCATTCTCGATCTTGATTAAGATGCTTGGTATCACCATATCGCACTAGTCTTGCAAACTTCCCGTCAGATTGTAGTTGTGGAACTCGATTGTTTGAAGTCAACACAGGGTAGCGAGTTTCAAAACAAGAACATATTCAAAGTTTCATTACGGTACACAGCACCAAGATAGCTAGGTATATTCGCATCCATCGTCATTTCAATGAGCCAAAATAAGTAAGAAGGGTATATAGAGCCGTAAACACAAAACAAAAAAAATTCCTCGGGGCCTCCTGTGAGCGGCCTAAAGTTAAGGTCTGTTATCAAAAGCTTGAAAGCAGTTTCGAGATTAACGACATTTCCTCCAAAGTAAAACAAAGGGTATCAATTCTGTTTGTCGCCACAATTCGAATATAAGTTCGTGAACGTGGGCGACCGATAACGTATACCACGACTCAGCTCCCTCCTTGGGTGACGAGGGTGATTTCTCTTCCGTCGCCTCCTGCGTCCGAGCCTTCTTGGAACATATCTTGGAAGGCATCTGCAGCTATCTTTTGTTAGCAAGATATACCCATGTATACATCGCCGCGCATGATTCTCCCTCCAAAGAGAGATTGTAGGAGAAAATTGAAAGGAAATGTGAGGGGGGCATACCCTCTTCAGAAACAAAATACAACTCAAACTCCCCATTCCGTTTCATCTGGTGCTTCTTCTTGTATTTCTGGCAGAAGACATAAGGGTAGATATTCCTGAGCCAGACTCGATGGCGGCTCCGGCGGTCGAGCCATTCTGGCGATTTTGATTGATGTGTTACTGTGCCTCTAGTCAGTATGACGCTTGGTAGTGCCCACAAACGTCTACTTACTGAAAGCAGTCCAGACAGGACAACGCCTCAACTCGCCGCTTCTGACAGCTGCGTGCAGTCTGATACCTCCGCACTTCACGTCCTGTAGAACCGTGAGGATATGCTCGAAGCCGTCGTCGATAATTTTGCTGTAAAGCGTCAAAATGCAATCCTGACCTATGGAGGGGATTCAGCTCAACAGAAGGACCATACCCCTGGAAGAGTCTCGTCTCGCCAGGAAGACAGACATCTTCGGATGTGACGCTGATGGTAAGTGGGCAGCGAGATTTCAGGGCACCAAAAGCGCAGTGAAAGAGTACCATTTCTATTGTTGGTATTAGATTCCGAGTCCTAGAAGCAGCTGCCGAAAAGTCCCAAACACCGACGAGAGAAAACGGTCACTTACTTTCCCACGTCTTGAAGAAGAGAGCCATCCAGAGCTTAGGGTTCATTGTGTTGATACTCCAGCGATGGAATTGGAGAGACGATCCTTTACGACGAATGCAAAGCTCGTGAACGCCGTAGCATGCTGTAAGGGGATTCATATAAGGATCTAGCCAGCGGCAGAGAAGTCTTGTCATATTTGGTCCATCAGGTTGCAAGTATAGCATTACCGAAAGACGATTCTTATCGAATGGTCTGCTGCGTCAATAGCGAGGTCCACGATGATTAGGCGAGATTCGACTTACAGCTTGAAGAGTACTCTTGACCCGGATGTGATACCCAATTTGATGTCTACCATTGGAGGGCCAAAGCACTTGGATCTATGAAAGTCAGTCTCGATTGGCCAGTCCGACCCCCATCCCAGACGAGGCTGAGAAGATCATCGTCGTACAGGTGGATATGGGGCTTGACTTACTCGCGTCTGTGTCTTAGGCCGGTGGTGGAATGTGGTTGGTCGTCGAATATCTTTTCAGCCCAATGACGGCGCTTCTGCGATGTGAGGTTGAAGTACGTGGTAATAAACAATGATGGAAATGGAGATTTACCTCAAGGTCAGCCTCTGTTGGCTGGGTCGGAGCGTGGTGAGGGATGGCCGGGGGCGGCGGCGCTAGAATAACAAATGGTATGAGTGATCGATCCATTGCTGATTGTTCGATTGACCTTCCTCCTCACTCGCAGCATCGAGATAGCTCGTCAGAAGCAGCGCATACCTGGGATGCCTTGCAAGAGCCGCAATCGCAAATGTCTCATACGTAACAATTCCAGGGTCGTGGGATCGTAGAGAGGGGAGCTGACAAGCCCGTCAGATTCAAAATTGTCCAATCAGCGGTGTGGTAGGAAGGTTACTTGCCGGCTAAGCAGCCTCACGAGTTGAACCAGCATGTCGACATACATCACGAATCGGGTAGGTAGTGACATGCCACCCTGATCGCCGAGCCGTTCCACCATCAATGTCCACTGCGTAGTCGGCAAGTTAGTACGCACAAGGTAAATCCCCCATGTAAATATCGAGAGTAGCTCCGATCACCACCTACTTGTGTGCGTGCTGGAAAAGCATCATTGTCTATATAGACCACTGGGACCCAGAAGTCAATAAATGCCATAGAGGGTCTTTCATATCTTGAGGATTGAGAGCCACTTGGATTTCCGCTTACTCATGTTCTTGATAGTCCTCTCAAAAGATGGAAGAATGATATCCAGGTAATAGATGACAATCGGTACCCGACTTCGGTAAATGGGAAAAAGGTCGTAAAGGTCGCGAAGAAGCCTGCTCGACGACTCGATTTCTCTCAGGACAGCCGTAATATGCTCTCGAAATTCCAGGTCCAGCACTGTCCGTATTCGCAAGAGCTGGACCACGGCTTTGTCTGCCCTTTGAGCCTCTCTCCAGCAGCCCAAAAGCTCCTCCATGCGTACAGCGCAGACATCAAGGTCAATGCGCCTCTGGAAGAAGCATTGACCGATGCATCATCAAATCTCAAAAAAAGGAAAAGAGTTGTTGAGAAGGGTTCCAGATCCGATAAAACCCCATAGATCTAAGAAGGGAAAGCAAGTAGAGGCTCTGCGGTGGGTTGACAGTTGAGAAAAATATCCGGGGGAGGACGCCAGCCAGACTCTGACGTGTCCGGGCTAGAGACTTCCTCTCTCCCACCGTGTAGAGAAAATTGCATCTGCAATCTGCAAAGCTGCTTGAACTTCCAATGCGAGCCGGTGGTTTCCTGCCCTCATGCAGACAGAACCATGCTTGTCTGCATGTCCCGCAAACCAAACCATTCGCGCGAGAACCGGAGAGTCGGTGGAGCCACGAATGCAAAGCATCCGATGCACCTTCATGCTGCAACCGGCGAATCGTGCAAGGCTATCAACGCGGCTGACCTTGAAGGGAGGATATAATTTGGTAGACCTCCACGCTGAACTGTGGGAGTTGTTCTCAGCGTGCTGACTTGGCCGTCTCCAGCTGGAATTGAAGCCACTATCTGATGACAGACTCGATCATGCGATAGATGGAATAAAATAGCCAGAGGGTGAGATGAGTCTACCACAGGAATTCTGAACAGTGTCGCTACTCGTATATTACTCGATATGCGTGGCGTATGTCGGGGACGAAACTTATTTTTTCCCGAGGCGATTTCCACAGCCAAGCTGGTCTTTGTCCAAGACAATTTTTGTGGTACGAAGCAGATACACTGGACGTTTCTTTAGTTCCACAGGTAGAACTCTGTAAGCTCTTGTCGTCAAACACATAAGCTCCGCAGAATCTGTTCGTTAAGCGTGTGAGCGCTGATTTGAGGTGAGTCCGTCGTATCATTGGTAATTGGAAATGATCGACCAAGCTCTTCATGACTGACTTAGAACGTGGTCAGGTTGAAATATTGAGCAGAGGATGGTTTTTGTAATGGATGGAAACAACAGGCAACAGTTTTTAGCGTGATTGCTCCAAACGCGTCGAACCAAATGAGGCATCCAGGCATCTTCGATGTTTTGAGTCTCGGACCTGGTCACAATTGATATGCTCTGGTATCAATTATGTGCACGGCTTCTGGACTTTTGGATCTCACACGAAACATAGATTCAAGGTCCCGTTTCTGGAATAGGAGGCAGATAATCGCACAGTTAGGTAAGGAACTAGAATACAGAGACCCCATTGATACGCGTCGTTGAATTGCATGGACAGATCCACGGTCACTGTCAGCAGTCCAGATCATAAGAAGCGCGTCGATGATCGTCTTGGACCTCGATCACCTCCTGTGACCAGAGATATCCGCCGTAAGTCATACCGACGTTTTCATGGCAAAAGAAATGTGCACCTTATTCCCATTCCAGTGCGAAAGCAACACCCCAGCCCAAATAGCGAGAAAAAAAGACGAGAAAACCCAGAAGCAACGTTCCAACGACAACATGTCCCATGGAATCCCAGTATTGTAATTGTCCGTCAGGGTGCGTGGTGTCGAGAGAACGTCATCGAAAATGAGAAGAGATACTTGAGTCTAGGAAGACTCTTCCTCTTCGGCATCAGCCTGTGCGACGTTCCTATTAGTACCTCTTGCAGTACGCTTGCGAACGCCCACAGGCTTATCAGCACTTACATTGTAGCTTGCCTTTTCATCTTCATAACGCTTCTTGTCTTGAGCAGCCTTTGCCTCGTATGGGGTTCGTTGCTTCTCGTTGAGTGCCTTCCAGCGCTCACCGAGAACCTTGCCAACTTGGCCTATTAACAAGCATTAGCAGGGAGCAGTATGATATTGTCGACTGGCCACATACCGAAGGAGATTCCCGGGTTCTCATCACGAACGTTCTCGCGTTGCTCGTTGGCGAAGAACATGTATGCAGAGAGACCACGCTTGGGCGCGTTGGGGTCTGGCATTAAGGTCAGCGAAAGCTTGATGATAAGGTAGAAGATAATATGCTTACCCTTCTTCTTCTTTTCGGTTCTGGCCTTAGTGGCTCTCTTGGTGGTCTTCTCCTTTGGCATGGTGAAGGATTGTTATGTGTCTGCTTGAAGAATTGATGTCAGAGAAATGCGCAACGAGATATTGCGACCGGTGATTCGATGCAGGTGGAAATTTCTCGACGTGGTGTTTGTTGGTGGAAATCGGCGAGGAAATTGTATGCGTCTTGCTTTGTTTGGCTGTAGGTAGCTTGGTAAGGCTGAGAACCAAAGGTGAATTGCGAACGCTGCCGGGCGCAAAGTGGTGAAGTCGATCGCGAAGTTGTTGCGAAGCTGAAGAACACCAAAAAGCGAAGATCAGACTTACTTTGGATTGTTTTTGGTTTGGATCAAGATATGACTGTCAAGTGTTGACCTGGAGCGTGATCAGGTGAGTTAGCTGGTGGTTCTGATCAACAAGACAATTGAATCGCGTCGATGAACGCGACGACAACATGAAGATAACGGGCATTGCGATCGAATCAACGAATGAAAAGGTGCAATGGCGCGTCGTTGTGCGTGAAATCGTGCCAATAAAGTGCAGCTCAAGTTGACAGTAACCGAAGCGATGTTGTGATATTTGGCTGGGAGTAGAGAGATATGACTTACAGTACGGTATTTGCAGTATCGATTTGGCTGAGGAGCTTTGGTGGTGAGGAAATGGGTGGGAAGAGAGAGCAGAGGCAGAGGGAGCGCAGAGCACAGAGAAGAGGGCGGGCGCTGGGGGATGGGTGATGGCCGCACCTTCCTACCTCGCTTGTGCTGCAGGGCTAGCTCGTTCGCTCTTCCCCTCTTACCACGCCCAATGGGGGCTTCCTATTGGCTGCGTCGAAGGGTCTGGAGCAAGCCGCTCCCATAGTGAGCATAACAAAGCTAGCACCAGCACTTTCCATGGCCCATGGCATCCATCCATGGTTTGGCTTGGGCTGTCTGGCTGGCTGGCTGGCTGGCTGGCTGGCTGGCTGGAAGAAGGGAGGAGGCTGGTAAGTGGTCATTCCTTGACGTCTGCCACCCCTTCCTGATTACCTTGAGCAGAAGAGAGAAGATGTGAGGGGGAAAGAAGCAAGCAAAGTCACGTCCATCGGCAGGCATCTCATGCATTCTTCCTGCTTTGGCAGAGCGAGGCCCGGGGATACAATCATTTAAGTCTCTGATAATGCATTCAGTGCACTTCTACCATGATCATGATTCCTCAGATCTCTCAAATTCCATGCTTCAACTCCTTGACCGCGTCGTCATCTCATTCTATCCGCTTCCTAGATCGCTGATCCTGTGCAGCCAGCTCGCAGGAGGGGTGGGTGGGAGGCATGCGCGGAACGAGTTTCTCGCGCCTGAGCTCACTTCGGCATAGGACAGATCCTCATTACCGATCTGTGTCACGCGGAAGCACGTCGAACAGACACAGAAACGCCCAACATCGTCAAAGAGGCCACGCCAGCTCCATTGCACAAGAAGACGAAGCTTGAAAATGCATCCTTCAACACGAAATGTAGCAAATGGATTTTGATATCACGTGTTATGCGGGTAGATAGCCGATCTGGGTCCTTGCCTTTTTTGGCCTCGTGGTTTCAGGGGCTTTGTTTCACATCCAGGATCCCTGGCCTTCTTGGCTGATGGAGAGGTGGCGCGGTGGAGCTGGACCTGACTGGAAACTTGGGATGGTGGCTGGGATGAAATGTACTTCAGATGAAAATGGTGATGATCACAGGTTTGGCTGCCTGCCTCAACTTACTGTCGCCGAAGGCTAAGTCTTGGGTTCTGCAATGCTTCATCTCTTACTTAGCTTTCAAAGGGAGCTTTTCATGGCCCAGAAGATTCCACGATGTAACTCGTTTCGTTTTGATTGCTGTTTCGTCTTGTCGGAGGTCACTTCTGTTGTCCAAGACAAAGTATTATCACATTTCCTTTCTCGAATCGTTCGAATACTCTCCCCCAATCTCCAGGTAGCAAAGTATACGTTCTTTCCGACTCTGCTGTTTTTACGGATTCTTTACTTCTGTCACACATTTTTGGAAGCTGATACTGTACCATATTTTCCTTCCTATCTTTTCCTGTCTTACTCTTCGATGTACGAACAGAAAGTACCCATAATGCGTGATTCAGTAACCGCTTCCGGAGATGGTACTTTCCATGGTTCTCAATTGCCCAAAATGAATGAACGATTCAATGGCCAGGAAGTTCGGAAGAGTTTTGAGGATTCTGGGTGAAGTCGAGAGGTAAGTTTGGCTGGCTGTGATTTCACCTGTTGGTAGCAGACTGGCAGGGAATAGTCGTGCATATTCACCAATATGACCCGCTGAACCTCAATTACTTCTACGCCCTCATCACCATCTGATCATTCGTTCGTCTATGCTAATCGCTAAAGGGCCACTATGAAGCAAGCCGGAAAAATCTGTCACAGAGGCCTCTGCGATCAGGCCTTCAAGTTAGAACGACCGTTGGTTACGCCAGCCTCGGCGGCACCAGAGTAGACTTCGAAGAGATACGATTCTCGTACTTCGACCTAAGTGTAGGTAAGCCAGATCATTATGCCCAAGTACTCCCCACTTATATATGATTAGGTCCTTCAGACTCCAACTGTATCTTGTCGACTGGCTTGCAACAATGTTTCAAGTCATCGACTACAGTTACGACCCCATTTTCCGACTTCCAACTTCCGACCTCCAAAGCCCGAGAGGCTTCATACGAACAATATCATCGGGCATACCTATATTGCTCAAGCACTCCATATAATAATTGGATATGCTGCATCATCACCTGCACAGCACGCCTGAAGCAAGTGCTATAATGTTCTAAGGGAGCTTCAATCTCCCTCTGAGTAAGTTGGTGGGGGCCGCCACTGCAGGCAAAATAACACTCATGGCAAGCGAGAAAAGCTTCGAAAAATGAGAACAAGAAGAAGCTCTCATTCTTGAACAACCACAGTACCCGACTCGATCAAAGCAAGGACGAAGGTCTCCATCATTGTTATACTCTGCAGCACCATCGGCTTGCTTGCAACTCTCAGAGCAGCGATCGAATCGCTTCCAGCGCAGGCCACCCATGAAACTACTCAAACGGCACCACCACAAAGCACAAGGTCGCAACGGGTATCGGAGTATGAATGCAAATTAGCAGGTTGACAGCGGAGATGTCGTCGTGGAAGAGCCGATCTTATAGACCGTTGCAATGGAGAATAAGAAAAGATATCTATGTCATTCAACACTTTCGTTACATAAACAATTTGAGCTTGATCGAATCGAAACGCATTCGCAATCAGATGGGACTAGTAGCGCCGATTCTCCAGGACGTCATTTTGACCCTCAAGACCAAACTCATCCTATAGGTTGAGTATCCGTGGGCGCAACTCGTTCTCGAACTATATCTGAAGTACATTGGTATCGGGGCCACTGCTCTCCATGCCGACATGAGTACATCGGAACAGGAGCAGCTGGTGCGTGACCTCAACACCAGCGATGAGAAGTGTCCTGTACTTGTTCCGTCATACAAAATTGATGCTTTCGGGTACAATCTGAAACCAATTGTTGGCATTCTGCGTTATTGGGCTGTCCGATGGCGAAGTCGATCGAGGACCAGGCGTGCTCGAGAATTCATCGTATAACCACAATCAACATCCATATCGTGGCCAAATTTATGCTTGATGGTGCATTTGATGACGAGAGACTGGAGAGGTTGAAGGAGAAGGCTCTGCCGGATTTTTACGCGAACACGGCCGAAACCGAGACCATCAAGTAGATTTGACAGACAAGTGTTCCAAGCGAGACAAGAGGGGAGCTTTGGGGGAATTGTTTGCAGAGGGAGATGGGGGAGAGATCAGGGACGATGGAATGCGCAAATGGGCCTTCTTTTTTGGTTCAGATGAACCTGTATATAAGTAAATCGTTGATGTTCAGCAGATTCGGTTTCTTCCTAAGGTCACGATATACTTTCCACATCTTATGCAGATAGTATTTGATAGCAAGATAGTTCAAATCAAAGCAATTATAACAAATTAAGGCAATTACCACAAGATAAGGGTAAGATACTAAAAGCCAAATATTATGAGCAAGATAGCAAAGACAACTTAACAAGATACACGTGAGATAGTTTTTAGAGCAAGATATCATTTAATTATAAGATAATTTCAAGAAGAGAAAAATAAGATAGTCCATTGAAAGCAAGGTATGAATGGCAAAATATTTCATACTAAAACTAGGGTAGTAGATCGTGAGGAATAACTGGAAAGCAAAATGCCAAGTGATAACAAGGTCTTGAAGCACGTGAAATAAGTCTTACAAATACATTATGTGTTCGGTGATGCCTTTCTCATGCCTCTTGGGCTCATTCGAGATTTACAGGGACAAGATGTTGAAGGAAAAGTTCCTAATCTCGAGAGCAAAATGCGGCCTGATTTCTAGAACAAAATGCTGGATAGTAGCAGATTCTGGGAGATGAGGGCCAAGAGAGCGAGAATGTTTCACAATGCCCTGGCAAGATTGGATAAGTGCCGTCTCTCTTAAAAGTAAAGTCGGCAATGGAACTCCAATTTAAAACCTGTACCGGTTGATAAAATATTGCAATCTTGATATGAGGGTGAGAGTATACGTGAGCTAAGCTTGGCAGGGGAGACGCTTTTTTGTTTACACTAAACCTCGCTTAAGTATGCTGTCCAAGGCAATTGGGAGGCGGAAATCGTCGGAGTCCGAAGGAGAGGCAAAGAAGGTTCCATTGGATGCCGAAAGAGCTGGGAGTTTCAATCACCCTAGGGACTAGAGCCGCTTTATGTGGGTTGATGTTACTTCAATTTATGTTGCCGGAATAAATGCACCTGCTGAGATCACTAAGGAGAACGTATCGAGAGTATGTGAGCACTGTGAGTGCCCTAGATAATGTTCTTGATATTTATTTCTAGAGAAGTATAAGATCGAGTGTTATTGATGTAAATACGGATGCGATAATATTGATGAGAATGAATCGAAAACTGAAAGGATGGCGTAGTCCGATCAGTGTCAGCGGGAGTACTTCGGGATACAGTACATCAATATACTTAATAATTCAGATTTACGAAGGACTTTTGTCGTTCTTGTAGGTGGCTATTGATATGCCAGGGAGCCGCGTTGTGCTGTTTGAAAGTCACTGACCCGGCCTCCATTTGAGGGCGGCGGTCACTAAAGCCTTTCCTGTACATCTCCATTCTCGAGCACTGCAGGCTGAAGTCTTAATTCACGTACGAGATGCGCAACAAAGCATAATCGGAAGAAATTTAGACCTAAAGTAGACATATCTCAATGAGACACCTTTCAAGCAGGATACAAGCTTAGTTGTTGAAGTGGCAGATTTTGTACATGTCCTTGTCTCGGGGGGGCAAGATGCTCCTCTGTTAAACATCAGGAACAAAATGATCTTGAATAGGGTATTTGCTCGTCAATCACGCGAGCATAATGATTGGTTTGTAGGCCCCAAGAGCAAACTGCACCACTTAGCGCTACTGCTCGAGGAGCAGAATGTCTGGCTTCAAACTTCAGCGGCAAATTGATGGGTAGGGCAAGATGTTTCAACCCAGGATGACACACGATCGTCATCATGATGTTCAGGGTTCCCCTTAATATTGTGTTTGGAAAGAAAGGGTTGCCAGCCGTAGAAGCAGAGTGCCAGCGACCGTATGTACGTTGTAGCAGCAGAAGTTTACGATCCTTGGCGGCAGACTTCAGCACAGCGCTAACATGAAAACCCCGCATGATGGTATCTAAAATGCTTCTAAAGGCCTATTTGTTGGAGAAACCAATTTGAGTTTTCATCTGCTACGAATACCTTGTCTGCGAGTTATCGCAGCCGTGATCAGGCAGCAGAAGAAGAATTCTTATAGCGCTTCGACCCCTCCTTGTTATGCACAAAATGATGACCCTCTGTGTCAAGGGTATACACAACCCGTCGATTTTGTACCCTCCTTTCACGAGTGATCTTCAGCGATGTCCCACATATCCATGCCTTGGATCTTGCCCTGATCAAAATGTTCGATACCCAACCTTTCTCCATCTCCACGCCGTTGATCGGATGATGCTATTCCAGACTGGTCGAGGCCAATCTCTGCTTCATCATCCTGACTGTCTTCAAGAGCTTGGATGTAACCTCTCTGCTCATCACTAGTTTTGGTAGATGTGGCGGCAGATGTCATCAAGTCGTTCATACCCTTCAGGAACTTTTGAGTCCAGATACTCTGACGGACCTCATGAGCCTGCCTGAAAGTCATTCGTGCTTTAGGAAGGAATATTGGAATTCCTCGACCACATTGAATCCGGTCCCGTACTGTTCTCTCCCAACGGTGTAGCTCTTGAGAAGTTGGCTCCTTCGCAAGCAAGTCCTTCGTCTGCTCGACGCTGAGCAGTCTGCGATGCTCTTCTGGTGGCACAACCTGCCGCGAATGTGTGTGATGGAACGGAGGACGTGATCGACTGGCTGGAGTCTTGAACTCAACTCGGGAATGTCTGGATTTGGCTGAAATTGAGGGTGAGATAACTTGAGAGGTTTGTGATTGTCTACTGGTGCCGCTATGGTATGCAGCGTATGGTCGGTGATGGAAGTCTCCTCTGCGAGCACGGTGATCGGAGCGAGTGCTGAACGAGTTGCTAAAACTTGATGGACAAGGATCGCATAATGCTTACTCGTTCATTGCTACTACTGATTCGAGCCCTTGTGATAGACATGCAATAATTCGACGTTGGTGCATAAACATAGACGTTGGTGAATAAGGGAGCGATTGAAGTAGCAGATAGCACAAAAACTGCAAGCTCCTAGATAGGACGGCATACATGAGCGGAAGTCGCAACGGACCTGGTGAGCGTGCTTACCGATATGAAACTACCTACCTACTTAGGGAAACCACACAGAATCTCGAACAACCTTTCGTGGCCATCTCTCCCCAGCTCACGCGACTGAAAATCCTACAGCACCCGTCCGCTTTTGGCTCGCTTCACTGATGCAACATGTCTATCAACAGATTCTTTCTATCTTCCCTCATCTCAACATGAGACTGCTCACATTATTCATCGCCATCATTGTCCAGCACAATATCTCTCAGCTTCGAATCTCTCGTCCAGTCAACTCCGCTTCCCGCAATAGTAGCACTCGCAGTTCCCTTCATGATCCTCCACTTCTGACGACTGAGCTTCATCTCGCTTTCCAGCTCATCTAACTGATTGCGCAACTTTGGATCCTCAATATCCTCCTTTCGCTGGATATTTGCCTCGTCAGCCAGACCAAGCATTCTCGCTGCCAAGTCGGCGTTCTTGCGAGCCATGGCAGCATTCTCCATTTCGACTTTGGTCAACTGATCTCTGACTGAACGTTCTTGGGTTGCTAGCTTGGTGAGTGTGATAGATAGCTGGTCACGTTTCTCAACTAGGGGAAGTAGATCTCTGATCCTGGATTAACGATCCATTTCGTCTCTGCAGGTAGAGTCTACGTACTGTTCGACGATAGTGGCATTGTTACTTCCGTGGACGGCTCTGAGAATAGGATTTGTGATCAAGACATTCTCGATGATATTGCCGCGCAAGAAGTAGAGGGATTTGGCTTTCAACAAATCTTGTGCAGCAGCTGCGATCTCCTCCTCAGAAGCATCCGATGGCTCATCTGTAGATGTTAGAATACTTTTTGAAAGATAGCATATACTGGACTCACCCTGTGACAATACACCTTGTGCCTTGAGTAGAGCAATTTCGAGTTGCAGTTGTTCGAGTCTGTCATACACTTCCAATACTCGCTTTTCATCCTCAGTCATAAGTGGCGGGCTCTGTACATCGCTCATCTCAACATCTGCCACGTTCTGAGATCCGTTGTCAGCCATAGTTGAACACTGAAGTTGAGCTATTTGTTGTCATATATTGACATCGTCTGCAAACGCGTTACGAGTCAGGCAAGACGCGTTATGAGTCTAAGTGCCGGGGCTAGCGCAGACTGCAGACTGCAGACACCAAGCAGTGGTGTGGCTGGTGAATCGTGGCGGCTATCTTAAACAAGGCTTCCGACGGCCTCGCCTCGCTCTATCTCGCATCGCCTTGTGATCTTTCATCTCCTGTCATGCGCCAGCGTCGTCTTCAATTCCTCTGCGACCAATATTCATTCTGCAGCTTGTCATAGCTGCAGAAGAAGCAGCAGCATGGCTCTCCTAATATTACTTGCACATACGGGCCAGGTCCTTGAGGTAGAACCGGGGACCTTTGCCTCGTAAGTGGTTACTGGCAAGCTCGAGAAACATTGCTGACACTTTAGCAGCCTCGATGCATTCAAAACTTGGGTTTCGAAACAAAGCAAGGTCGCGATACAAGACCAGATCACTCTGACGTCCATGGGAAAGCCAGTGAAATTCCAAGTGCTATCAACTGAGGCAAGAGATGCCATTGTTTACACACTCGAGGAAATACTTACTGTCAATAGAAGGAAATCTTCGTATACGATCGCCGAATAGTCCAACCTTCGTCTCCGGGCTCTGCCAAATCTCTACAATCCGAAATCCCATTACCGCCGAAGCACAATGTCTCGAGGCCGCCCGATACCATCGCGGACCAGAATGATTTACAAGCGTGGAGGGACCTGTTCATGCAACGAAGATCGTGGGCCCTAAAATTGGTAGATGATTGTTCGGCAATGTCACAAGAAGCACAGAAACGCCATGAAGAGATTGAGGTTATCAATAGGGGCGTGGAAGCGGCAGTAATGAATCTAGACAAGCATGTCAAGGCACTCGATCAGAAAAACGCGGATATCCAAACATGGGCTGCCGAGGTGCAAAGAGAACAAGAATTGGCGGGACCTGATTGGAATAATTCTATGTCACGACTTCGGTCCATACCCGCTACGACTGACATGATCAAGTTCATTACTGGACATGATCCTCGAAGAAATCAGAAGAAGCACACATTGGAGGATTTGATCGATACGGATGGGATCAAGACTTCTGGTAAACTGGTACGAAACGTTGCCTCACACTTGGCAAAAAACAGTGTAGATCTATCCGGAAGGGTCAACGAAGTCTTCAGCAAGGCAGACGAGATGTATGCGAATGTGGAACAAGGCGTTCAAAAAGCACTTGTTGGCAGAGCTACGGAACCAGTCCAGCTAATGGAAGATATCGAAGCCATCGCAAAGAAGGTCAGCAACGACTATGAGAATGTTTTAGGGTATTCAAACACCCCCAAAAATGTCTCGCTGGCTTCTAAGTCAGCACTTCTTCACACCAAGAACTTCCTACCAAATCTATCCAAAAGGTGTCTGGAGATGGATGGCATCCTCCATAGCGCTACAGAAGCACGAAATTTGATCGCAGCAGAATCACTAAGTGCAATGCGAGAAATTGCGACTCTGACTTCCATGGTTGCAGAAGCCAATGCAGCTTTTGCTGCCATGGAGTTAGACGAAGAGGCTTACGATGCATGTCACTTATTGTCTGTAGTGAATTCTCTCCCAGTTTCGTATGCCTCGTTTCTGGCCGAAGCGATTCGACGGAAGGAATGGAGCGATAAGGTTAGATCAGATTCATCAACGCTGGCAAATGAGATGGCATCCTTCCAGGATGAAGAAGTCAAAAGACGCAGGAAATGGCAGAAGATTACAGGGACCGCCCTTTGGGGCGACAAGACTGAGAGAGACGTCGTTGGATTGGAGGTCAAATTACTCGGCACTGAAGACCAATGGCCTGACGTAGGTAGGCAGGAGCTCGAAGAAGTTTTGGACATCCTACAATCATTGGATGCAAAGTCTAGCGTTGTGGCAGATGTCTCCAAGATCATATCGGAACTCAACAGTCCGACTAAGCAACAGAGTAAGCGAGCGAAAGCTTTCAAGGCTGGCAGTATACACGAGGCAGCGCTTGGTCGAAGTACACTCTTGACAAGAGGCGACGATGATCTCATCCGCGTTCTGCAGGACGAGAAACAGAAAACTGAGAGCAAGCTAAAGACAGCTGAAAGTCGAGTCCGAAGGCTTGAAGATCTCCTGCATAGGCAGTCACAAATGACCAGAGCTTCAAACGGGAACATTTTCCCTCCTTCCGGCAACCCCAGTCCCGACCTCCAAAATACTGCCAACCCTCTTGCATCTCCGCGGCTCGCGGACGATCTTTCTAGGCGCTCTTCGGTATCTTCTCGCAGATTCTCTGCAAATCAAGGACCCGATGAGAAAGCCTTCCAACAAAAACTTCTGTCCATCGAGGCCGAGCTGATTGCGGAGCGGGAGCGTGCAGCTGGGCTGGAGAGGGAAGTTTCTGCTCGAAAAACAAGCGCAGAGAACATGAAATCACAAGTCGATGAGGCAAATTCAACAAAAAAGGATCTCATGGAGAATTTCGATGCTCAGCAACGGGAATTTATTGAGGAACGCAAATCTCTTGAAAGCGAGATCAAGCGGTTGAAAGCTAAATTAGAGGAACTTGAGGACGAGATGGACCGGTATCTTGGATCTCGCGAGAATGAAAAGATCTCCATCGATGATCGTGTACGAAGCTTGCAAGATGAGCTCGAAAAGGCACGAAAGGAAGCCATCGCCGAGTCACAGAAGGCTCAAGGCCAGGTCGACTTTCTACGAGACGAGGCCAAGATGCAGCGAGAAACCAACGATTCTCTAGAAAAGCAACTGCAAAAGCTTAGGCAAGAGAACCGGGATCTCACCACACGAGCCGAGAAAGCTGAAGCGGAGACTGAATTGCAAATGAAGACCTTGGGCGATGTGCATTCACACCTCTCACCTACTTCTGCAATACCCGAAGAACTCAGCGTCCTGGCAAGTGCACTAGTAAAGTTATCCGGCGACCTGGTTGCAGAACTCTACTCCATCAAGAGCGATGCTGGAATCATGAGGTCGGATCGTGATGCTGCTCAAGCAGCACTTGCTGAGACAAGGTTGAAGATGGAGGGTGTCAGCGAGAAGCTCTCAGCGGAGGAGACCGAGACAACACAGCTGCGCGATAACTTAGCAGAAGAGCGTGCTAAGTTCACAGCCCTTGAAGCGGAATTGACTGATGAACGCCTCCAATTATCTACGTTAAGGACCAAGATTTCAGACGGCGAGACAGGATCGGAGGCCCTTCGAACTCGGCTTGAAGAGGAAGAACGAAAGGTCACAAGTATGTCCGAGGACCTAGCTGCTCGACAATCACGACTTGGAGGACTTGAGGAAGAGCTGAGATCGGTACAAGATAAATATCATTCTGCCCAAGAGAAGCACGATCACCTCGCGACTAGATTTGAAGCACGAAGCTCGAGAGCCAAGGATCTCACCCAGCGAGTCTACTCTCAAAATGATCGGCTCTGCAGACTCCTTGAGAGATTGAGTTACTCTGTGACTCGCGAAGGGGATTCGATGATTATTCAAAGAGTACCAAGACTTGATAGATCGAACGCGAACGACTCCTCGGATCCAGGATCTACAATTAGGCGAAGTATCTCAGTTGCTATCACTAGGAAGGCAATGGCCGATAGTGGAGATCTGGATTTGCTGCAATGGATGAACAGCGATGATCCGGAGGTTGAGAGCGAAAAATACGAGGCCTACATGAATGCCATTGGCAACTTTGACGTGGAAGCGTTCTGTGAAGTAATCACAAAGCGCGTGAAGGATATGGAGTACACCGCCAAGAAATACTCCAAAGATGCTCGGGCATACCGAGACAAGTCCCATGCGGCTCAGAAGGAAGCTCATGAGAAGATTGCCTTCAAGAACTTTAAAGAGGGCGATCTGGCACTGTTCTTACCAACACGCAACCAAACAACTGGTGCATGGGCGGCGTTCAACATTGGAGCGCCTCATTTCTTCTTGAAGGAACAAGAGTCTCACAAACTTCGCACCCGGGACTGGCTTTTGGCTCGTATCCATAAAATAGAGGACCGCGTGGTCGACCTCTCAAAGTCAATGTCGGGAACTCACCTACAGCCTTCTGACCGAAGGTCGTTGACAAGCAATGGGGGCGACTCCTTCGAAGACGACAATCCATTTGATCTTTCTGATGGCCTGCGTTGGTATCTCATCGAGGCCTCCGAGGAAAAACCCGGTGCACCATCAACGCCTGGATTGGGCAAAAGCACTGTAGCAAGCACGCATGTCGATGCAACGGGCAGCATTCGCCGCAGCAAGAAGTCATCCAGCAGCGGCATGGATGGTATCAATAAGACGCTCAGCAAGAGTCTCGACAGCCGACGCAGCAGTAACAACTCAAAGAAGTCGGTACCTCTCTCGACCACACTTGATAGGACTGGTTCCACAGCTACGGACACAGCGTCTCTGAAGGCTCCTGCGACCACACAGACGGCCAACGAGGGCTCAGAAGCACAGATGATTAGGCCGAGCAGCCGACAAGATGGTAATGGAAGCGGAGACAAAGCTCTCAACAATCCCGAGGTGCGAAGCGTTGATAACCTGATGGGCCCATGAATGAACGCTGATGGCGTGTAGAACATTGCCAAGTCAAATGCGACATCAACTGGAACAAGCCCGGCAAAGAAGTCTATGATATGGGATTCATTATGGTCTTTAGACCTGAGTCTGGAGAGTGGGAAGAACAAGAAGTAAGGTATGGAAGGTCGGGTTTGACATCAGCATTTCGGAGGCGTTTAGAAGCTCTAGGATGGCGTATGTGGCATTTTTTTCAGGCATGGCGAAGGCACGAGCGGGTGTTGGTATTTTGCGTTTAGGCTTCCTGGCAATGCGGATGATACCACTCTGTTTGCTTGAGGAGTTAATAATTCAGATCCATACAAACATACATGGATCGGTGCCATTAATTTCTCTCAGTTGCAGCTCAGGTCTGTGGTGAATTAAGTTGCACCTCAAGTTAGGGAAGCAATGGATAAGATTACATGCCTGCAAGTATTCCGCTCCAGATCATATGCATTTGATATATGCTTAAATTGAGGTGCCCTGTTAAGACCAGAATATCTACAAAGCTTCATTGAACACCGGAACAAGCTACTCGGCAACTTTCTTCACAAAATGGCATGCAGCTCAACCACATTCTAATAAGCTCAACGTCGCTTTCTCTATATCCACATTACAGTGAATTCAACACGAAATGCTTGATCAAAAAAGTAATAGCAAGTCACAAGCCTCGTCCGTCCATTCAAGTTGCTAAATGTGTGGTGACGGACAACAAGGCGAAGCTGGTAGAAAGTAGGATCAAGGTTATGGATGTTGTGGATTGGGGAGCGGGAGTGGAGAGCTAACGTCCTCTCTTAGGTTCTTAGAAGCATCAGTAGTTGGGATTGATGATTCTGCCACAGAAGAAATAGCTGATTTGGCAGAAAAGTTAGGACTGTGAATGAATGGGAATCGTAACGCTTATATGGGGAGTGTAGATAGATTGTAGTGCCTATTTGCTTCCGTAATAAAACAAATGACTCTGTGCGTATCTCCTTCCCCGCCACAAGCAAAAGTACCGCTTTTCAATGTTAACATATCTCAACGTTGCTCTACCGGACTTATTCTCGGTCTGAATGTTGTCATAGCCATGACTTTTTGGATAAACAATACCCCATACGTATGCTCGATAAACCTGCAAGACTCCAACCAAGAGCATGATACGCCCCTCTAAAAGCACGATAATAGTGACGCCCGGTTGATGCAATGATACCAGCCGCTAGACAATGCAATCCCATCCCTGTGCCCCCATGCAAAAGGGGAATAAATACAAACCAACGCCAATGCAATGTTGCGAAAATATATCAGACGCAGAGGACATCACCCCTTGATGGTTGCAGCAGCTGAACCGTTGGTGACAGGTGCCCCAGAAAGACCACTTCCATCTTTGCCTTCGGTTTTTGAAGTAGTAAGCTTCGTGTACATAGCTTCCAGCTTTGACCCAGAAGCAGCTTTTGTGGGATCCGCTGGTTGAGGCCAAAAGCCAGCAGCATATTCCCTGTTACTCAATTAGCTAAGCCCCTTCAACGTCACTGCAATTACCTACCAAAAGCTTTGCTTGAGGTTCTTTCCCTCTTCCTCTCGAGCCAAATTCTCGATGAAATTGCCAATGACTATGAGTTCAGCCTTCATAACACTGGCCCGCTCTTTTTGCGAGTTGATGCGATCCTTCGTAGCAGATTGCACGCGCTTTAGACTATCTCTGATGGGCTTGAATATCATGCGCAGCATAGAATCTTGCTCCTCCACGGATTTAGAATGGCCGTTCTCGGACTTTCGAGGCTTTGAATGACGATCATGATGACGACTATCATCTGGTGCACTGTGCTTTCTCTTGAGATCAGGCTTCGGGGTACTCGAATCTCCATAGCGGCGTGAATCGATATCTCTGTCTCTGTCCCGACTATGATGAGACTCGGGGACGCGATGAGGCTTTCTTGCTGAGGGAGCAGGTGACGCAGAAACAGAACCACGAGTATCGGATCGTCTATGGCCATTGATTCGGTCATGCTTCTTGTTGTTCCGATGGTGATTCTCGACAGCTCGTTTGGCAGCTTGATTGTCGGAATATTTGGCCTTGAGGACGGAGAGAAGATAGTCGGCTCGACGAACAAGGTGGACAGCGCCAGGAGCTTTCGCAACCTTCTCCTCTCCTTTATTGCGTTCCTCTTTCTTGTCGACACGATGCTCTTCCAAGAAGAACTTGTCCTTCAAACCCAGATCTGTGTCATCTCTGATTTGGACCCATGCACCATAGCCATGTCTGTGGATACCAACGAGCAGCATCCCATCCTCTCTGGCACCCCACTCGCAAGAGTAGTGAGCTGCCTTGGATGCGTCAGGGACCCGAAAGTTCTTGAAGTCTGAGGTAGCATTGATGATCTCCTTCAACATCATCATTTCACCTGGACGCTCAATCACGGTCTCCGCATTCAGCCTCTTCACTCCAAGGAAATCGAATAGAACAGCTTTCTTGTCTTTCTTCGTGAGTGGTTTGTTGGTTTCACGCTCCATAGCTTCGATTCTGGCGGTGTCCTCCTTCAGTCTCCTGTCGCTCTCGTCCGTGATGGCTTTTATGGTTGCTCGAAGAAGATCCAGGTCTCGACCCACCAGACGCGCATCTTTTATAAGCTCGTCTCTGCGTTCCTCGATAGAGCCGTAGCGTAGGAATGCTCGGAATAGGTTTCTTGCCTCCTTTTCGTTCAACTCTCTCTTGGGGTCAGCACGATTGGCCTGAGCCTCTCTCTTCTCATCGAGTTCATCCTGCTTGGCCTGGTCACGCTCCCTCTTCTTGGCGAGGCGCTGCTCTCTCTCAACCTCCGCAGTATTCTTTTTGGTGGCTTTGCGAGGCGCATTTTCCTCGACAACCCGAGCAAGGTATTCTTCGTGATTGCGCTTTTCTTCATCGGCCTTGATCTCTGCGAGTTGATCTTTCGGGATGATGTCGTCCCATTCCAGATCGATCTTGACGTCGGTGTACTCGAAACTCTTCAAGAAGTCCTCGCCACCATCGGCAACCATGCCTTCTGGAACCTCAGTCTTATGTTCCTCGGCATTTTCCAATACCGCATCAATGTCGAGTTCCTCCAATTTCTTTTGGTTCCCAGATTGCTCGAACATCTTCTGTCCTCTGCGCTTAAGAATCCTAGAAATGTCATCAGAGGACTTGGGATCATCGATCTTGCCAGCTTTCACGGCCTTTTCTCTCAATTCCTTCTTTTCTTTGTCAGTGACGCCTCTCTGGATGGTGATGAACTCGAGCATAAGCTTATTACGAGCTCGCTCTAGAACCTCTTCCTCGACGGTTTCCTTCGAGACCAGTCGGTAGATGCTGACAGGCTTCTTCTGCCCAATACGATGTGCACGAGCCATAGCTTGCAGATCTGCTTGAGGATTCCAATCGGAATCGAAAATGATGACAGTGTCAGCAGTCATCAAATTGATACCAAGACCACCAGCTCGGGTGGAAAGAAGGAAACAGAAGTCGTTGCTGTTATCGGCGTTGAAGTGATCGATCGCCATTCGACGAGGACCAGCTGCAATGGTACCATCAAGGCGTTGGAATTGATAGCCCCGGAGTTGCAGGTAGTCACCCAAGATGTCAAGCATCCTCACCATTTGGCTGAAGATCAACACGCGGTGGTTATCTCGCTTGAGTTTTGTAAGAAGTTGGTCCAGGAGCATCATCTTTCCACTGCTAGCGATCAAACCCTTCAGCTGGTCTTCGCGTCGATCACTTCCCTTCAAGATCTTATCTTCGGCGTTGGGAAACATGTACGGATGATTGCTGGCCTTTTTCAGCTCCATCATGATGTTGAGAAGAGATTGTTTCTGGCCTTTACCACCCTCATTGAGGGCAGCATAGTTTCTGGTGAGGATGTTCTTATAATAGTCTAACTGAACATCAGACAATTCGACTCGAATAATCTTCTCAGACTTCGGGGGTAAGTCATTTTCGACCTTCTGTTTCGTGCGGCGGAGAATATATGGCTGGATTTTATTGGTGAGGGCGGCGATCTTTTCTCCAGCAGCTTCTTCAGTCAAGTCCATATCCTCTTCAATGTCCAACTCGCCTGGCATAAGAAAGTCCATCAGAGCGGACAACTCTCCAAGGGTATTCTGGACTGGCGTTCCGGTGATCAGCAATCGACTGGGGGCCTTGAAGTCAAGCAGCCTTTGGTAGAGTTGAGATTCTCGGTTCTTCAGACGGTGGGCTTCGTCCACTGCCATGAATTGCCATTTGATTTGAGATAAGATAGTGGCATCGGTAAGAATGTACTCGTATGAGGTGAGTAGAACATTGAACTTGGGCTTCTTGACATTGCCATCAGAGAACAACTCATACTCGCGGATTATGCTTCGAGATGACTCCTTGCCATTGTAGATGACATAGTTGACGTCTGGAGACCAATACTCGAAGGTGTCAGCCCAAGCGGGAATGGTTGTGAGGGGCACGACAACGAGGAAGGGTCCTTCTTGGTGTCGATCATGTCGGAGCCAGTTCATAAAAGATACAGTTTGAACTGTTTTCCCCAGGCCCATCTCATCTGCAAGAATGACATTCTTATTCTTACACCAGTTGTAAGCCAAGAAGTTGAGGCCAGTAATCTGGAAGTCTCGAAGCTGTCCATTCTTGATATAGGAGGGTTGCTCTCGGATTGGCACGTGGGGACCGCGAGTGTTTGGATTTGTTTCCTCCTTACTGGATACCAGTGATCGGGAGGTCCGGTCTAAGAACTTGTCGATAGCATCCTGGGCAATTTCACTGACGAGCGACGCGGCTTCCCAAGTGCAGGACTCATAGTAGAGACCTTTCCACTTGACGAAGTACTCGGTTTCCTCTTCGCCATCTCGTGTGCCGATGACTCGTTCGACTTTGGTGTAATCTGTAAGAGCATCCGAATCGCGCTCACGGTCTAGCATCCACTTCTCTCTTTCCTCTGGTGGTATGTCGGTACCACGTGCTATCCATATATCTTCGAGGACAATCTTTCGATAATAGTTTTCAAGTCGACGAAAGCCCCGCATGCCCGTCAGAGAAGTGGTAGTCTCCCATGTGGCATGGTAGTGAGACTTGCCCTGCCACTTGATGAAGTATTCAAAGTCGTCTCGACCCAGGTCTTCTTTGTGTATGTCCTGACCCTCCTTGAGCCGATGCTTCAGGACCGTATCTATATATGGGGTATTGTCTTCGACTTGGTCTCCAGGCCAGTGATTGGGGGTCATCAGTTCGGACTCGTCCTCCAATTCCGCATCGCTTTCTTGATATGCCCCAGCAGTAACTTGAGCAGCTCTTCGACTATTCCATCGTTTCTCTTGGTAGACGGGCGCAAGGTTGCCAGACTCTAACCAGCGGCGACGATTCTTCTTCGTAGCTGTTCGAGCTCGCGCACCTCCATATGTATCGGAATCGGAGTCAGATGCTGAAGCGGAGCGAAGCATCGGTGTCTCGCGTTTTGATGCTAGAAAAGTGGTGGTCAATCACTGGCGGCGGCGAGGAGGCAGCAATGAGGTACTCACAAGGCTGAGAACGTTCCTGTTTCCTTCGCTTGGTTCGATGGACGGGCACGACATCAGAGTCGGAGTCATCATCATTTTCATCATCAGATTCGATCTGGAACGATTCAGTACATTTTTCCTCTTGTCGATGAAATAAATGGTGGCAGCGGAATACTTACGATGGTCCGTTGTTGGACAGGGCGACCCTAACAGAAGAAATCAGTTCAATTCTCCCGAACAACAGCCTTCAATGTAACTCACACTTCGCCGCAGGCCGTACAGCTCTGGATTGGCCAAAATATGCTCGTCTTCTGCAGGTAACTTCCTCTTAGCAGGACGGCGAGACTCGGTGGACGTAGATCGTTCCTCTCGAGCAGTGGTCGTAGGAGCTTCTGGTGGGCTGTCCTCCATGTCGAAATCGGCATCATCGGATTCATCTTGAGCTTCTGCGGCGGAGTCAGAAGCATCTGTGTCTTGAGCTCCAAACTCAGATTGATGGTTCGAGGAGGTCGCCGGTGAAGGTTCGTCGACTACGGGAGGATTGGCCACGTCAGAGAGCTCTGACGTGCTATCGTAAGGGGCATCATCGTTCGTGAGAGTAGGACCCTCCATCGGGATATCGTTTCCATTAGATAGAGACATTGGATGTGTTCCGTCGAGTGGTGTCGTCGCCGGCGGTGGGGCTGAGGACGATGAAGTTAGCATTTGATTCAAAAAATCCGACTTTTGCTATGACGCCAGAGTCCCAAGCCATCAGAGGACCCAGAGCACGAGTAGGCGACCCAGAAACCATATCAAACATAGCAACAAGTTCCTCCAATGTTGTCTAAACATCGCCGGCGCATATCGAGGAGTTTGGGGATGGTTTTGATACAGGGCTGATGATGATTTCCGATTGACTGAGGCATACTGGGGAATGTGCGAAGACGCACAAAATTTCGCAAACCGTCGACCGCATCGATAGAAGTCGTAGATTCATCAGGAGCAAGTTCGTATCGCGTTCCGGCTCGAATTCCTTGGAATCTACCATCTGGTACGTGTGCTCATAAGAAGGCAGACGAGCAGTAGCTCGAAGAGCAGCTTTGCTGGTAGGACACAATTCAGAAATAGGAAAACACTTACAAGCCAATGAAAGGTGGCCCCCCGAGAGGCAGAGAAGTTATTTGTAGTCGAATAACGAAAGTAATGAGGAAATATGCTAGCAGTTGGGGTTGCCAGTGGTGGAGATCTTGAGATGTGACATTGAATGAGGCTCAGGACTGACGAGTGAAGGGTACGGCACTACGGGCTCTGGGCAATACAGCGCAAGTCGAAGCCTCGCTTATGTGGTCGGGGCTGATATCGCCGACCAACCAATGAGACTGCAGCAATATTGGGCTTGTCATTCAACCCAAATACTCTCTCGAGTGGTGGTTTTCACAGAATCTTGATCTTGAACTTGCACAGGATTCAGTTGTCGCCAGCTACACGCCTTTGTGACTGTCCAACAGCACCAGGCTACCCGCTCACCGCACCGCCAAAGAATCAAAGGCCTCGCTTGTCAACAAACAGCAAGATTTCTGCTTGAAAAAGAATCCCACAAAGCGAACGCCAAATTCGAGCGCAAAGCGCCAAACCAGCAAGATGTCTGACAAACTCACCCGGTACGGTCAACACCCAGCGACTATCTGTCTCGCAGATGCAGAAGCACTTCGGACGACCTTTGACTGACGAGAACATCATTCTAGTATTGCCATCATCAGCACCGACAAGGTACGATTGCCATCAGCCCTACCCCACCACAACCCCGCCACGAAGCAGGTTGAATGCTAACAAAGTGTCTTCACAACATAGTGCAAGCCCAAGGTACAACCTCATAACACCTCCCAAACACCGAAACACAAACTAAGAGTCGAAATAGAAATGTAGACAAGAATGCAAGAAATCCTGCCCGGTTGTGCGAAGTGGACGTCTTTGTATTGAGGTTACTCCTGAATCAAAGATCGCTTTCATTTCGGAGAGTCTTTGCATCGGGTGTGGTATCTGTCCTAAGAAATGCCCCTTCGGTGCCATCAACATCATCAATCTGCCAACAAATCTCGAGTCCCAAATCACCCATCGATACTCGGCCAACAGCTTCAAGCTCCATCGCTTGCCTACCCCTCGCCCAGGACAAGTTTTGGGTCTGGTGGGCTCCAACGGTATTGGAAAGAGCACAGCTCTCAAAATCTTGAGTGGAAAGTTGAAGCCCAACTTGGGAAGATATGACAACCCGCCAGACTGGCAGGATGTTATCAAGCACTTCCGTGGTTCTGAATTGCAGAGTACTTCCCCTTCAGGTACCTTTGGTATTCGTGGAATACTAATAAAGTTCTAGATTACTTCACCAAAATCCTCGAAGATGACCTGAAGGCAATTGTTAAGCCTCAATATGTCGACCGTATTCCCAAGGCTGTCAGAGGTGCTGACAAGACCGTTCGAACATTGATTGAAGCAAATTCGAGTCTGGACAATTTGGACGAGGTGCTTGATATTCTTGAGTTGAACCACATTATGGACCGTGATATCAACCTTCTCTCTGGAGGAGAGCTGCAAAGATTTGCCATCGGAACTGTCTGTGTGCAGCAAGCTGATGTGTAAGTTATTCCCGTTATTACTGAAGTACAACCCCTAACAATCTGACAGCTACATGTTCGACGAGCCTTCTTCCTACCTTGATGTTAAGCAGCGTCTGAGTGCCGCCAAGGTCATTCGCTCCCTCCTTCGACCAGATGACTACGTTATCTGTGTTGAGCACGATCTTTCAGTCCTGGATTATCTGTCCGACTTCATTTGCGTTCTTTACGGAAAGCCTGCCGTTTATGGTGTTGTCACTCTTCCAGCCTCTGTCCGTGAGGGTATCAACATCTTCCTTGACGGCAACATTCCCACCGAAAATTTGCGTTTCAGAGAGGAATCTTTGACTTTCCGGATTGCCGAGGCAGCCGATGAATTCATGGCTGATCGATCCCGTGCTTTCACATACCCATCCATGGAGAAGACGCTCGGAGGATTCCACCTGGAAATCAAGGATGGCGACTTCACTGATTCCGAGATCATTGTTATGATGGGCGAAAACGGAACTGGAAAGACTACTTTCTGTAAACTTCTTGCCGGTGCCATTCAGCCAGACGGCAACCAAAAAGTACCAGGTATGAAGGTCAGCATGAAGCCTCAAAAGATCACACCAAAGTTTGAGGGCACTGTTCGACAACTGTTCTTCAAGAAGATCAAGACCGCGTTCCTCCTGCCACAATTCCAGACTGATGTCGTCAAGCCATTGAAGCTTGATGAATTCATTGATCAGGAAGTCAAGACTCTTTCTGGTGGAGAATTGCAGCGTGTTGCTATCGTCCTTGCCCTTGGTCTCCCAGCCGACATCTACCTCATCGATGAGCCTTCCGCCTATTTGGATTCCGAGCAGCGTATCATTGCGGCCCGTGTCATCAAGCGATTTATCATGCACTCCAAGAAGACCGCCTTCGTCGTCGAGCACGATTTCATTATGGCCACCTATCTCGCTGATAGAGTCATTGTCTTTGACGGTGCACCAGGAATTAATGCTCGTGCCAACACACCCGAGTCATTACTCACTGGTTGCAACAAGTTCTTGAAGAACCTTGATGTTACCTTCAGACGTGATCCTACCAACTTCAGACCTCGCATCAACAAGCTCAACTCCCAATTGGATCAAGAGCAAAAGTTGAATGGCAACTACGTATATTCTCACCCTCTACAAGTTATATTTGATCCTAGCTAACATACGTATTTAGTTTTTCCTGGAGGATGATGCAGCTACCAAGGAACCGGCAGCTGCTCCGAAATCTAGTTGAACTGGGCAACTCAAATGAACAAATACCCCCTTGGAATCATGCATTGCCAGGCGTTAAAGGATCAGCATCAAATGGGAAGGGGCAAACAGGTCTGGATTTACTAGACGAGGAAAAGGCTTCTTCTGAGGAAGAGGAGCCAGACGGCTAACGACGGCGACGGCAGTTCATTCCCTGTTGTCCTGGTCCTACCGATGGTCTGCTGCCATTTCCTTTGTCCATTGTATCACGCGTTGGCAGTATATCACGGTAGATTGAGGGGGCAATGGCAAAGTGGATAACTGCCGTCAGATGTATTATGCATCGACACCAAAAGAACCCATAGTGGAGGGATGAGAGATGACAATTTCTCGTCGTAAAAGGCTTCAATTTGATGATTCATTGATTGCATGAGATTCTTTGCGTTGAAATTGAGTGCTCGGAGAATAACGAAGATTATATGACTAGTTAGGAGAGCAGAATACACACCGAAAAAGTCCATGACCTTGAAGTCAAATCCTCGCATTCTCGTCCCTGATCAAATACCCGTGCTCTCCAACGATCGAATATTTTTAACTAACTCTGCCTGCCAAAGTCATCATGCTTCGGGAAGTTTTGATGGTGTGGTCGCGATACATACAAGTACAATTGGAGTCCAAAAAAATTAACTCCCACTACTCAAATTACGCTTTTCACTCCTCTTCGATCTCGCCCTCTTCACTGCCGGAATGAACGGCTGGTTCCTCTTTCGCTGGTATTGGAGCAGGTGGTGTCCTAGTCCTGTGACGCCGTTCACGTGGAGGGATTGGGGATCGCTCACGGGGTGTAATTTCTCTTCTGGTTCTCTATATTTTATGTCAGATTCACATTTAGAAGTTTTATCAAGGCCTCGGCCAAATCAGAGAGCATCGTTCTTTTCTGATGCCAAAAAACCATAGCAACTTCAAAACTTAGGTATATCAACCGGGAAAATGGGCTGAGCCAATCCATGATACACCATAGTTCCAAATGATGCCATTATGGCTTGTCGAGACAATAGGAAACACGACGAACCTTTGCGACTCTTGTGCCATCAGCACTTTCCACATCACTGTCAGCTCTTCGTCGCCGACTCGCACTCGGTCTCTCGTCACCATAAGGCAACTCATCAATGCTTCCCCTGGGATCTCCTCTCTTACGATAGAGCTTCTCTCTTTCGCTCTCCCTGTCCCTCCGCTCTCGATCATAGTGACTAGATACTTCCTCTCGGCGGCTGCGGTGAGGCCTGTCAAGATCGCGCTCGAAATCGCGATCACGCTCACGCTCACGATCGCGATCCCGCTCTCGGTCTCCTCGATCACGGCGGCCTGGAGACAACAAAGTGTCTGCAGCGCTTGCCTTTCGATAGTTCTTCTCCCGATCCGCAATGGCTTTGCGTCTATCGGCCTCGTAGGCATCTGGTTCCGGGCTGCGAGTTCTTCTACGGTGTGATCTCTCACCTCTATCTCTATCACGATGCGTTGGTCTATCCACTGATGTCCGGTCTCGGCGCTTCAGGCGATCCTTCTCTGCATCTTCCTCTTTCTCCTTCAAGCGCCTGATGACTTTGTCGAATGCAGAGCGTCGAAGCTCGTCAGTGGGGAGTGCAACATACTCTTCAGATCTCTCAATCCTAGGCCGAATTCTCTCAAAAGTATCGTCAATGCGAATAGGTGGTTCAAGATGCTTGATAAACGATCTCAGAGCGTCAACAGCACGACGTTGCTGACGTTCAAGTTGGACATTGTCAGCTTCATTGCGGCGTGATACCTTCTCATGTAGCTATATACTGTTAGAAAATGAGGCAGATCGCATGGGGACAAGAAGGACTTACACGTTCAAAGATCAGTGATAAAGCGTCTCGATCAATGTTAGCAGTTCGTCGATCATTTTGCATTAAGGCAAGGAACTCCTCAAAGGTAGTCTTCGTCTGGATCTCAAACCGCTTGTCCTGGACACTCGTTAGCTGGATTCTACAACACCTTGACGATATACTTACATCGAGTACATCCAGGACATCATTTCGAGTGCTGCGAAGAGCACGCTCCTCCTCCTCAACCATATCCCAGAACAAATCAATTGGCTTAGAACCTGGTTGGCCAAGGATTGCTTGATATCTATCATCATTGGCAATCAAGGGGTGGATTTGACTCCACTTCGATCCTGCTTTGATTTTGTTGTTGTTCTTGAGTTCATGTAGGAGGCTTAGGAACCGGTCTCGATTTTGGCGCTCCCTCCTAGACTTCAAGTTCTTCTCCTGCTGGCGGGCATCATTGAATGTCTTTTCAAGAGACTTTATGTGATTTTCGAACGCAGTCAACATGTCAGACTTTGTGAGTGACTTAAATTTCTGATCACCTTGGAATCGTGAATTAGACTGGATGATACCTTGTGCCTCCGACCATCTTGTGTATGGCTCCAAATCGAGTCCTTTAAGGATATCCACAAGCTCATCCATTGCCGCACGTCGTGAAGTCGCTTCTCGCTCGATATTGGCTTTCTTAAGCTCGCTGATATAATCTTCGAATAGCTGACGCCGCTCGTCGTCGTCCTTTGCAGAACGAAAGATAGTCTCTCCTTCAATAATTGGTCGAGCTGTCTTCCAGCGGGTATAATGCTTGATCTCTGGATGGCTTCTCAGCATGGTAGCAAAATCTTTGCGGAGCTTTTCGATTCTCTCCTTTGCTCGGTCCTTTTCCTGAGCACGTACTTCAACTGCATACTTCTCGAATGCAGTCTTGCGATCTTTGGGATCCTTCAAGGCGCGATATTGGGGGTCTTTGATGATAGATCGCATGGTCTGTTCCCATGTCCAATTTGGGTCGACATTTTGCCGGCGCAGTAGCTTCAGGAATGCTGCTTCTGCCTCTTCAAAGGTAGAGTAGTCAGGGTCAGTGTTTGCGGGAACGAAAACTTGCGAGCGGCTTCCATTAATATCATTTCCATAGGCAATCTGGCGGGCTTCTCCTAAGGGCTCTCTGTCTCTTGGACTATCGAATTGTGCTGCAGAGAAACCTCCACCAGCGACGAATGTGGGAGCTCTGGTAAATTGTCAGTGTACTCCACAGCACAGGATTCAGAGGCTTCACTCACGGCGCAACAGGGGCAGGTGCAGCAGCTTCTTTGGATAAAGCTTCCTTGTAAACATCTGGCATCTCCCATGAGCTCTGCTTCGTTTCCGTGTTATACCAATATTTGCGCCCTCCTTCAGCGGTATACTCCTTCCAGGGCTGGTTTGCAAGAGCGCGCTACAAGATATGTAAGTATCCGATACTCATATGGACATCGCAGAGAACTTACCTCTGCAGGGGTCATCAACTCCTCTGGCTTGGTCCATTGCGTAGCTTTCGTGATTGTGTTGTAATAATAAACTCGACCTTCAGCATTCCGGGCTTCTGACCATAGCACTGGCGCAACGGCATGGCCGTTGATACCGTTAGTCGCATTCATGATGCGATGTGATGCGATGCTGGTCCTGCAAAGGTGAAGGAGGTCGTGAGGTTCGAAGGAGTTTGGGAAAGAGGTCTACAAAGTTAAGACGAACAGACTCCAAATTCGCTAGCGTGTTTTTCGGGCTGAGCTTCCCGGAATTTCGTTGTTCCGAGCATTTGTTGACTTCAACCTCAAGTAACTATCAATCGGCGGCAACTACCTGTACGACTTAAGCTTTGAATTTACTTTAGAGCATGTAAGTGTTCTGCTTCATCCTCAACACGGTTGAGAAGATAGTTCGCCATCCGAGATCCCGGGTCTCAATTGCATATGCCAATTGATTTGCGCTGCGCACCTATTCCCAGCAAGATGATGGAGGAGTACGAGACTGAAGAGGCGCGGGCTCGTGGAAGTCTAGAGTTTGTTGAAAGTTCCATCTTGGATACCATAGTGCCAGCGGCAAGCGATCTGAGCATTGAGGAGGCGTTGAGTGGTTCAGTGGAACGGCTGGATGAAGGCAACGATTCTCCACTGGCATCTATTGCACAGAGGCAGGCTCTGTTCTTTGGTCAGTAGTCTCTCTGACTTGCAAAGCCATAATCTTACTCATTCATAGATCCTAGATGAAACGGTGAATGTTTACGTCGTCTTGCAAACTCCCTACTTCGACGAGAGAACATTACGGTCGTATTTGGGAAGACTGGTAATAAATCTCGAAGCACAAGTTGTCAATTCCAGAGTTGATGGCAGCACCAGCCCTCCAGGTCAGGAAGTTATCTACAATGGCTCTGTCCAAGATAGCGAAGATCCGTTGATTGTTGTTCAAGGACCAGATGGAACGGACCCAAGTGCTGGTGAGGGCCACATATTGATTGTGTGGAAGATGTCTGCTTTCCTAGTCCGACCTCGACTCCGTCTACAAAATCCATCTATTGTTTTCGCAGCAACAGCAAACTTGAAGCCTGCTGAGCAGGTGCAGAATTCTACTTTAAGAGAAGAATATCTGCCAAGCCAGGTACCATCTGGCATTAATCTATTAGAGGTATGTATATGTCAACAAATTGAACATCATACCACTGCTCACACAGGCTAGGCTTTCAGCGATGACCCAGCAATGGGTGGTATTAAACCACGCCTATCTGCTTTGAGGGTTTCTAGAGTTGCTCCAACATCTCAAGTTATCAAAGACATGATACGGCCGCTCAAGAACATCTCCCGGCAATCGATCAAAGTTGTTCCGGCTATCAACGCCCGAGTGAGGTATTCTAGGCCGAATACTACACCCAGCAACCCAACCGTAATAGCTTCCGTCGACGTGGATATTACTCCCTTCGCCAACTGCGAAGTGATGCTCAACACTGTCGACCTCAAGATTATAGGTGGAAATGTGGACGATCTGAATGCTGTCTCAGGGATGACCTTACCCATAAGGTCTCTTCCACAAGACGACATCACATTTCTCTACCGTCTCAGTCCAGACGACCTCGATGCAACCAATCGCTCGCAAGTCCGCAGTCTCGAGATCTCCATTCAAGCCACTGCCAACCTCTCCTCTGTCTGCCAACCGAACATCAAAATGCAGTGGACCACCTCCCTAGACTTCACGCCCCCAGTCAATCCAGGCTTCGGAAATCCTACCCAACCCATCCAACGCCCCCATCGTCCAGCCCAGCTCTCCATCGGCTCTACCCTCGAAGCAACAGCTTCCTCCCTCGCCATAAGCCGTCCTGACGCACTCCCGTCAATAGACATCACCACTCGCCATCAACGCAATTCCTCTATCCCAGACTTCGGCGTCACAATGACATTCACAGGCCCCAATATTGACCGTCCCATCTACCCAGGCATTCCCTTCACCTGGTCAGTCTTTATAGTCAACCGCTCCGACCGCCCGCGCAAACTCGCACTGCTCGTAATCCCCAAGCGACGGCGTACAGAGACCCGGATTACACGTCCCCCATCTACAGGCTACGGTGGCTCACGCAAAGACCCAAAGGTAGCCGACGCTGTCGTAGATGAGAACATCATTTACGCCATGCAGAAGAACTCCGCGGTAGAAGATACGGAAATCGTATGTCTAAGCACGGATACCAGGGTGGGACCATTAGCTCCTTCGGCTTGCTATGATGTAGAGTTGAAATTTATGGCGTTGAAGGTTGGCATTGTGGGGGTTGAGGCAGTGAGGGTCATCGACCTGGGGACGCAAGAACATGTGGATATCAAGGATCTGCCGAGTATTATTGTATCGCCGTTGAAGGGGGAGATGTAGTACTTAAAGGACTCTTTGCAATCGACAGATCTTGAAGCTCATATAATGCTTGTACAGTTAGAAGTAACACTTGTGAATCTCGCTCCCTGTGGAATCGCTTTGGCTCAGGCGCTCAATATAGTAGACGACGCATACTACTTTTCGATATGCCTGATATCTGCGATATCAGTGATATCAGCGAAATCGCCGTTGTGTTGCTAAATTAAATGTTCTGAAAATTTGGCACGTCTCAAGCGATATCAAAGTCACATTCGTCAATATTGACATTAGCAGCTCATGTAACAACACCATTGCTTGGATAGTAGGAGATTTTGGAAGTTTTCTATGTGCAATGATATTCATGCACTAGATACGGCTCTTCCAGCCCACTCTGCCCGCTTCAAAATCTTCCAGCAATCAGCTCAGCTCGAGAAGAGCAACTGCCACCAGCTAGAAGCCACCACTATATGAACCCGCCAAATCGCGTCCCTCATTCATTAAATTCATATCATATCTTTCCACATATCCTCCCATCACCTCTCCTCTCCTCACTTCCCCATTCCTCCTCCACTCTAAATCTGGCTCCGCATCCCCATCCTCCCCATCTCATACACAACGGGGCTAACTATAAATTAAGAAAGCAAATTGGGTATCAACGAAGTACTAAAAATGTATAAGTAGCATGCAGTGCCAAGCCAAGCCAACCAAGCAAGACTTTTTTGCCCCCGGAACCCAGCCAGATACGCCTCGTTCCCTATATGTCCCAATCGAAAAGGATAAAAACATGTTGTGCAAAACTGTGCAACAATAATAAGAAGAAGATAGATGGACAAAGCCTCAGAAGCGCCGCCTCCATTGTCGAGTTTCCCCCAGAGCCCAATATAAACAAAAGAAAATGCCGTCGTCGTCGATCGAATTATTATCTCGGTACGCCAGATCCAGATCCACCGGCCGGGTTCCCCGTATCCCTAGGTACAAAAGAAATGAATGGTATCGTATATGTCGTTGGATGGTAGATCTCCTTTCGGGGAAGCTCATACAGGTCCTTCGTCCCCTTCCAGCACTCTCCTGGCTGCGTCTAATCGTCGTCTGAAGACTCTGCTATCATAGCTGGCACGTCCTGATTCTTGCAGCCCGAGCACGCATTTGCCGAGACTTGCCACGAGTCTCTCTACGAGAATCTGGTCTTCTCTGGCTAGCATATGAACAGGTGATGGTTGAAGACGCTCGCCATTGGTACCGTCTGTCAATGTCATGGAGTCGCTTAGCAGCGAAGGCTCAATTTCCTTGGAGGCACGGAGGTTTGGCGTGCTTGCAGTGTTCTGCTGGATTTTGGGCTTGTTGACCAAGGGAAAGCTTCGCGTGGTTCCATTTGAGCCGAAGGATTCAAAAGAGCCAATTGATGGGCGATGAATGTTATTTCCATTCCTTTGCGCCTGGTCATGGCCTGTGGAACTGGGCCTTCTCGGGCGTTCCGGAGAAGTTTGTCGTTCGACTGGCTGGGAATTCTTCGGATCTGAGCCAAATGTGGAGCGTTTTGCCGTGAGTGGTGTGGTAGTATGCGATCGAGGTGGTATCAATGTTGCCACTTGCCGGACAGCAAAAGCGTCGCGTTCCTCATCCTCGTCTCCGTTTTCTGACCCATTGCCTTCTGTTGCAGTCTCAAATGTAGCAACTGTGGACACGGAATCAGTACTCTCGGACCGGAAATGCCCCAAAGAACCTCTTGGAGGTGGATTGCTGCTTGGAATTGAAGGTCCTTGCACAGTCTCAACAGAATCTTCAGAGCTGAAGCTGCCAGAACTGCCTCTTCGCTGCATTCTTTGCTGGCTGATCGTTCCCATGGCGCTGTGTAGAAAGAAATGCTCATAGTCAAACGCGTCCTCCCGGTCTTCATGCGAAATTGGAGTAGTCAGAGAATCATGATATAGGGAAGCATCGCTCTCGTAATCATCGGCTTCCTCGCGGTCGACCATTTCCTCGCGATACTCGTCCTCGAACTCCTCCTCAGGCTCGTCTTTCTCTCGCTCTTCAGCAATAACGTCCTCTTCGTCTTGTTCAGGGATTCCAGGCTCGTGGCTGGTTGCATCGGCCCCAGCAGCGTAGCTGTGCTCATTGACATCTTCGTATACACTGGTAACATCTGATTCTGCATATTGAGGTGTGTCCGTCGTAATAGCGTGTACTGTCTCCTCTTGCCTCATCTCCTCATCACCATTAACAGAACCCTTCCAAGGAGGAGAAGCAACCCCTGCATCAGCACTGAGCGGCTCGCCATAGTTCTTCGAGGTGGCGTACCACTGCTCAGCTGCTGTAAATGGACTTGGCGTCCTGAGACTTTGCAAACTTCGTCGTTTCATGGTATCATCCCGAGCCCGATCCCGTAACACAGATAGCCTGCCTTTTAAGTCAGACATCTGATCTTTTAGGTCTCGCATTTGCATAGAAGATGCTGATCGAGTTAGACCACGATGTTCGCCGTTAGGTGTCAAATAGCCGTCTACACTAGATCTGATGCTGGCTCTGTCCGCTTCAAAATCAGGAACATCATCCTCGCCCAATGGCTCCAAAACTGCATGTGGGGGCGAAGTTCTGTTCACTGAGCTTGAGAATCCAGAATGAGACACAGCCCTAGCATCTTCTCGCGGTGTCTCTGGCGCTTTCACAAATGGCGGCGACCTTTTACTCCCATCATTTCGAACATATCGAGCTGCTGCGCTTGCTGATCGAACCGGGAAAGGAATAGGAAAGGGCGCTACTCGCTGAGGAGACAATGCTGAATTTTCGCTTCCGACTCTCGCGTGTCTTGGGCTTCCTGCTGGCGACTCGGTGGGGGTATGCAATTGTCTTATTTTCGAAGGCGGTACACCAAGTGCTGTCACTACGGTCTCATCGTGTGGAGATGGTGTTGATCGTGATAAAGGGCTGCTGCTGTGAATTGAAGACAAGGACCCAGAAGGAGTCGTATATAAGGAGCTTCGCGCGCGAGTGAGGTTACCTTCCATGTTCTAAATTGACGTCAGTTTGTCTCAGAAAATCGGTATATAGAAACTCACATTTAGTCTCTTCTTTGCATTTAGCAAAATCTGCTCCGCTCTCCTGCTCAAAGCTGCGCTAGAATTTCGATCGTCCTCTTGTCCAACATTGTGGTTTCTGGCAGCTAGTCGCTGAGTTTCCGAGGCAATCACTTGCTCACTATATGAGTCCGCAACACTCTCTTCGTCATCCCCCTGAAATACGCTATCGTCTACACTGACGCCGTCGTCAAAATCTTTGAAGAGCTCTGCCGCTTGACCCTCCGATGTGACTGTGCTCGTCGACTCAATTGAGATCTTCCTCTGGTGCGTCCCAGTCTTCGCCCGCTTCATCACCGCCGCATATCCCATCGTTGGACTCGACCCTAAAGGCGTATTATTTCCTGACGCTTGTGCTTGTGCTTGTTGCTGTTGCTTGAGCAGTCTACGCTCCGCTGGACCTGGCAACTTACTCCGCCCCACTGTGCTTTCTGCCTCTGTGACCTCGCCAATGTCACTCAACATCGTGCCATTGCCATATATTATCGGAGTCGTTGGGGTCATGAGACCCATGTGGGCATGCGGAGGGCCAATTGAGAAATGCATGTCGGTTTGTCTAGTATCGTCCCAATCCCCGCCTGCGGACTCTGCTCGATATTTGCCTCGAGGAGGTGAGGGGGTCGAATCGTATTCGCCGTAGGGAAGAATCATGTCTGGATTCGTGAGGGTTGGCGAGGCCGGGAGGGGAATTGCTGAGTATGCCATGGTCGTTGTCGTGCTGCTTCCCGTCTGTAAATGCATCTTCCCGTGAGCACTGGGTAGAGAGTGGCCCTCAAATATGGGAGTGGCAGAGAGCAGGCGGTTGTGCAACTGGTGGATGCAACTGACCGTACGCCGTCGTCACTAGGCCAAAAAGTGTGGTGGTGGTGTTGAGGCCCAGAATAGTCCGGCAGATGTAGTGGCCGAGGAGCTTGGATGAATGTTGATTTGGAGGCCTCAATCGCGGTCGCTTGTGGAGAGAGAGGATGTCGATATTTGCGATTGAAGACGACGTCGACGTCCAGATTAAGGAGATTCTGGACAAAAGGAGTTATGCGCGCGATCGTTGGAAAACATGGTCACCCTCGCGTTGGCAGCAAGAGTCTACATTAGTTGGGAAAAGTCAAATTTGACTGCAGGGCTACCAGCACTTGCAGGTTTGGCTTGTTCTGAGATGTCCCTGGCAGAACGGGCAAGACAGGGACACCAACGGGGGCCGATAGACGCTAGCCTCCTGTACCTAAGTACCTGGACCGAGCACAGGTGGGCTGGATTTAGGGTTCCCTTACAGAAGCCTCAGCGGGCTCCGCACCTCTCACAGCGCTTCCGAGGCCTAAAGCTTCCAGGCTGGACCTCCACCGCACCTCCCCAACGGCGGCGGACTAGGATTACCACGACCAGACAGGGGCGTATCACATCGCTTACCACCCAAATCTCACGACCCATGTCCGGAATAGTTACTCCCCTTCACGGCTTCCAGAAGAATGCTTCACTGTCACTGGTCCACCGGATAAGCCGCTACCCCTGAGATGCTCATGGTTTCTACCAATGCCATCCTCAAGCAGCCAGTTCGATAAAGGCATATCATATCGATAGGAGGCATGAATTTATTGAAGGTTATCTGGCTGATAACCGTCTTTGTTCCGGCAGCTGAGTTGACGATTCAGGAATTCGGGGTCATGCAGTTTCCCCCTCGTCTGGTCAGGGATTCGGAAGATTAAAAGTCCTATGCTCTCTGCCCTGAACCCGGATGTCATGGATCTCCAGGACCACAGAGTTGTCAATGCCATCAAGTGGACAATTAGCGATGGGGACCCGGACTGGGGCGAGATCTGCACGTCTGATGAGATGTCTCTTTTCTTTTGTGAGGTGCGTATTTTCCTCATTCAAGACTCACATAATCTCGTTGTTGCATCTGTCACTTCCACACATGTTACACATCGGCGCCTCCACGATTTCATATACGAGTACAGGCCTGTCAACTTCAGACAGTGTCGTACAAAATGACAGCTCTCCTCTCACAAACCAAGTACGATAACAACCATACGAGTGAAACAACCTTATCAGTGAACCAATGAAATCAAGCTTATCCACAATCCACGAAAACATCGTCGGCTTCACTCCCCAAATACGTTCTAGGCTTCAGTGCCATCAGTGGAGCCGTGGTGGTACGGTCCGCAGAAAAGTTGGTTAAGCTCAGAATGTTCCACATGTCTCCGAGACATTCATCAGACGAGACTTTTCGGCAAAGGTCAAAGTCACGATGAGGATCGATCGGCTGTTGTTTTACAAAACTCACAACTCTTTCCTTGCGCTCTCAAAACTTTGTTAATACTAGTAATTGGCCGATCGCCTATCATGTATAGCTTCAAGGCTTCAAAGAAGAGGTCGTCTCTTTCTTTAACGCAAGTTTTGGAGAGGCCTCTGGTTACAATTATCGTCCAAGCTGGCCCTCTTCCCCCATCCTGGAGGTCAGAAGAGTTCAAAGTCTCCAATTTTATCGGATCGAAGCTGGAATGCCAGTCACTGCATAATCACACGACTCCTTGCTTATGGAATAGTGAGAAGCATCCTTTCAAGAGTGGTCGGTAGAAGGAGCTCTTTGACAAATTCTGATACAGCAGCAGTGATCACTATACTGAATCTACTGCCAGTATTTTTGCTCTCCAGACATAACAAACAATGCTTCTGGGATTCGCTTATTACAGCAGAACTCCGAACTCCGGGCAGACATCGGCGCTCCACGGTTCGCTTACAACAGGAAGAGCACATTTACAACTAATGCTTCAATGCAGTGAACACCTGGGATTGAGGGTTTTAAGGAGGCTCGGAAACCATGTCGGTTATCATTGCCGAATAGCCTACCCGACCGGATGTCCCTCGGAACTTTGCTGTCTTCCACAAAGACAGTCTCGATGCTCAGCGGTTTCCGCATTCGACTCGCCGATGCGCCAATGCCGGACTATCAGAATCTTTTCCTGACTCACGTTCCGGCATTTATTCAGGCACCAGTAATTGATTTCGTACCTAAAGTGACAAGAAGGAGTTAAACTCCGTGGGACGGGGAAGACGGATTTGGATAATATATATTGCGAAGAGAAGACGACATTTAGTGGCTCTAGCTCCATCCACTTTCTATTCAGACCTTCTCATTCAGCTTATTCTATCCTTCGTTCCTTTCTTAGCACTTCTGTAGAAATGTCAAAGCGGTAGCGGTTCTACTTCAACTCCAACCCAATCAATATTTTAAACAACCTAACTCCCGATTCCCAGCCTCAAGTTCAGATAAATCTCACAATGGCGAACGATCAGTTCGTTCTCTTGCCTGCAACCGTCGATGACGTGCCAGGAATGGCAGACATCTACCTCACAGCTTTCGGGTCGGATGCATTCTCATCATTCGCCTTTCCACGAGACAAGATCAGCGATCAGGAGATGAAAAGGTGGTTGACAGAGCGCTTCAAAAAAACGATTACCGAGAAGAGAGAGGTCAGTTTTTTTTCTCGCTATTTCTTAGACTTTTTCTTTCTTATGCATCATCTCAATCGCTGGAACGTAAGTCAAGTTTGTCTAAGAGACTGTCACCTAAAAGTACTGTACAAGTATTCAGTCTGGATTGACTTGTGACTCTCGAACGTTATGGTAGTCATGTACAAAATAGGCACCATGTTAACAGCACCACAGATGCACACCTTCAAAATCCTCGACACATCCGCAAACAAGATCTGTGCATTTCTCCGCTGGAGTTTCCCCCACACTCTCGCAGACCAAGAAAAGACCACGCGCGAAAAGGAGCAAAAAGAACGAGAGCAAGAGAAGGAGAAGACTGGTATCGATCCCATGTGGCCGCTTGGTGCGAACTTGGGAGCATGTGATGCATTTTTCAGTGCTTTGGATAAGAAGAAGGGTTTGTATGTGGATGATGCGGAAATGTATGGTAAGTTTCCCATTCTCTTTCGCCAGAATCTCCGAAGACGGGTTCAGAAGTCGACGACTGACAATTCCAAAGTCGCCCACCTGCTCGCCACAGATCCATCTTACCAGCGCAAAGGCTTAGCTTCGAGGCTTCTCAGTCACGTTCTGGCCATTGCAGACCAGGAGAAGCGGAAATGCTATATTGAAGCTACGAAAGCTGGATTCCCTGTTTACTACAAACTCGGTTTCAGAGAGGTCGATGTGCTAGAGATTGATATGAAGCCCTGTGGAGGCGATTTTGTTGCGTTCAATACGTTGATGATTAGAGAGCCGCAGCCTGTTTCTTAGACTAGATGGGACCAGAAGGGAGAATGAACATATCTGAGGTTAGTGGAAAGTCTGGAGTCAGTCACGATGAGACATGAACGAAAGTAAATAGACTCAATGCAGAAAATCACTGTTTACTTTTGTTTGGCGAAAAGTGACCCCTGACCTAACGCCTCGACTTGCCTCAGCCGAGTCGCAATGCAAATGCTCCATTATCCATCCTAATCCATAACCCATAACCCAATGCAGGCCCCAGTCCGAAGGCTGTATCTCATACTCCTTACCACAATGCTAATACCATAATCATGCCCAAACACTAAGCTATGCACAACCAACGCAAACCATGCCCAAGTACCAAATCAATGACAAATTCTCTCATGAGGCGGTCTCCACGGCACACCTAGGATATCGAAGATCTTACGCTCATCACTACCCTCAACCAATGTTCCCTCATTCAACTTCTCGCGGCCTGAAGCACGCATAACATACTTATACAAACCCTTCTGGTTCAACCGCATATTCATCTTACCAGCCAGCAAGCGGATACTGCGATTGAAGATATCGTCACCCGTGAAGTAGAGCAACGCAGCACCAAACTCCGTCTCTGGAACGACCAGGAAGTCAATGCGTCGCCAGGTGGGATTGCCAGGGAGGACGCATGCGCCATGCCATTTGGAGCCGGTGGATGCTGGGACTGCGAGGGCAGCGACGAAGAAGCCGTCACGGGTGAGCCGAGCGACCAGGGTCTCGAGGAATTCGAGCAGATCCCAGCTCGATCTGGTGCCGCGCTTCGTAATGATGAAGTCGATGTCTCCTGATGTGTCGGCCCCGCGTCTGTAGCTGCCTCCGATGATTGCTTCGACGTTAAAGTTGATCTCCGCTGCGGTCTTCTTGACGATATTTCCAAGGGCAGTGACTTCAGCTCGGGGAATGCGGGTGTTGAAGTCATCGTAGTGCTCGATGCCAATACGTTGATTTTTATGCAGGTTGTGGAGAGCGAGAACATCATCCAATGACTTGTGTCCTGCTTGAATCCACTTATGTGCTTGGCTGAGTCCGACACCATAGATCTTGAGAAACATTGTGATGAGCTTATCGGTGGGATCAGCGAGAGCATTGTCGAGTCTTCGTAGGTGTCCAGTAGTGCATATCTCCTCTATTTTCTTTGCAAGTCTCTCTCCAATTCGTGGCAGACGAATTGCATCTTCATAACAGTCCACCTTGACCTTCAGCTTTTTCAAAATTCCAACAGCCTGCTGGTATGCTCGTGTTCTCCATTGGTCACCTATCCGCTTATAGTGTTCGCCCATTTGTTCCAAGATATCGATCGTGTGCCGGTTTGGATTGTCCGTGTGCGTCTTCCCCGTGCCGCCGTACATACAAGCAAAAGAGCCAAGTTCGTTCTCGGCATACTTCTTGAATTTCCTCTTATTCTTTTGCTTCTTTCTCCACTCTCGTTCATCCTCTGAGCCACAAGAATCTTCGGGGTCGTCGTTGGGTTCATCGCGGGATGACGGGCGATCACTATCTTCATCATCGTCTCCGAACTCGTCATCATCATCAATTGGCAGATCCTTCGTCTTACGAACCAGATCAATATACTCATCAAGTATATCGCCTCGTTTCCCCATGTTGGGATCAGTAGGTGTTACTGGGCTTGAAGTTTCCGGAAGCTCAGTCTCGAGATGGTAGTCTTGCAGGAGAGAGATCCGCGAAGATGTATCGACGGTACCAACGGGTAAGCCTTGCGTCGAGGGTTGACTTTGGGATTGAGTGCTCTCAGAGACTTCCTTGCCCTTTCTGGGCTTTGCTTCCTTCAACTGAAGAGATTGCTCCGAGCTTTGCGAGCTTGAAGGTGATTGTGATGTTGAGTAGCTTCCTGATACTAGTTGGTCTCCCTTAACAGCGTATTGTCTCTGCTCTGGATCAAGAAGAAGCTTGAATTGAGCGCAGTCGGTGATGTATTTCTCAGTGACCAGTACGACACCTCTTGGTAGCTCGTCAAATTTAGTTTTTCGAGTAAACCAGTCCATGACTTGTCGGTAGTTGTACTTCTTATCGACAACGACATGAGTGATATTTGCTGTCCACTGGTTCAGAGTCAGCATAAATTCCCCAAGATCAAGTCACACGGGCGCATAGAATAGGTTTATCGCGAATTACAAATATGGACGAAGGCCCTAAATAGTCACTCCCATTGGCAACCGCCATGAGTGGCCACTGGAGTAAAATGAACTTGAGCGCCGTGCAACTTACATTCTTACTCCATACACCTCCGTACTCTCTGGCTTTGTCGATTCGCATCTTCCGACCTTGATCAATATCATCATCCGGGATCCAATACATAGTCTTGCCAGCGAAGACACGATCAGCCTCCGGAACCATCTTGACAACGTCCTTCTTTGCAGTCACCTTCGTGACTTTCTTCTTCGTAGAAGCCTTAGCAAGGCTCTCTCCAGGTCTCTTTCCAAGCATAGCTGCAATACCCTTGCTGTTATTCATAATAACAGAGCCAATGTTGGGAGTCGAAGTACTTCGCTCGGGAAAAGGTTTCGGTGTCGAAGTATCACTGGGTTGGAGACTTTCAGACAGCGAGATGTTTATTTCTTGTGACGAGATATCATGTCGAAGTAGCGAGGACTTTCGTCGAAGAGGCGCAGCGGGTGTCTCCTTCCCTATGCGATCACTCGTGACCGGCGCCGACGTCGTCCGGTGAATTGCAGGCACCTTGGCCAAGCTTGTCGCCGGCTGACTCCGTCTTTGAGAGCAGCGCGAGGCTGTAGATGCTGTGAATGAAGCTGCTATCCCAGATTTGCTTTGTCTCCAAAGTTCTCGGGCGTCGTTTGTATCTATCTCATCGTCGGAGCTGTCGTTCAGCGCGTAGAGCTGACGGAAATACTCTTCTTTCTCCTATGCACAGCAAGTGAGCAGATATGAGGAGAAGAGGGTGGCCAACAGATTCACCAACCATTTTGACTTCTTGCATTTAGTAGTGGACATGTAAATGTCCCAATGAAGCGACGAGGTGGGTTGCGACAAAGAAGATGGTCGATGGATGACGTTGATTGGGTCGTTGTGAAGGCAACCGCTCAAGCGAGAGTCACGAGGCGAGCTATTTCGAGAGCTCAACCATTCCTGAATGTCAGGACGCTCAACTGCCTTCGAGTACGTTCTAAATACAGTTCATATTGAAAACTTGTATTATTTCTAGGCAACATGCCAATGCCACGATCTACTTTTGCTTCTGTATTCTGACAACATTATTCGAGCACTTAGAAATGTCAACCTTCATAAACCAGTTCCATCCGAGGGCATGCCAATCACGACGATTTCAGAGTAGAATTGATACACTCTACATGTCTCATGATTGGATGAAAAATGGTGGAGACTTATAAATATAGAGCAAGCCACCAGGTCGAGGCATAAGGGAAGGAGGAATCACAAAAAGCACCCAGATCATAGAGAAACAATAACTTGAGGACCTCATATTAAAGAGTGCCATTGGATTCATAGCCGGGCCACACTGCCCAAATGATAATACACGTCCCTCATTGTTCTGTATAGTGAGTTTCCACGTTTTTGCGCCTTTCCTCAAACCGTCGACGTCCACTTGACTCTGCTTATGTCCGTTACATTTCCCTTGAAGCCCTTCTTGTAGGAAGCCAACATCCCATCGAAACCTAGCCCACTAACTTTCCGAACCGTTGCGAAGACTGGTTTGGGCAAATTTAAGGTAGGAATTTGAGGCGCTCGAGCCTGAGGTACTGGAGAAAATCGACTTGGTGCTCTCCGCTACTCAAGATCAGCTATTGAAGTCACAGTCATCGCTTTGGGATTTACGTACCTTCCGGCTAAAGATGTTCCACTTGTTATACCCAACTTCGGGCCAATCATCTTCAACTCCGTCAATGTTTATGTAGCGACGAGAATGACTTCCATCATCGACATTGGATCTGGTCTTCTCTTGCTTTGAAGACAAACTATCTCCAGTAAAGCTTGGGTGAGAAGATGTAGCACTCTTTTCGTGGAGTCGAGACCTTGAATTTTTTGCCCGTGCGACATTACGTCGCTTTCGGAAACACATGTAGCATTTGAGAAGCACTAGTAGCAAGATCGACGTAACAAAGATGCCAAGTAACGAACAGAAAATGATAGACGCTTGGTGTGTCGATTCGCACTGGTGCAGTGTAGTCGTGGTTGTGGCATTGCACTTCTTGGGGAGAAGCACATCAGCAAATGCTACTCCAGGAGCATGAGCAGGCTTGTTGTAGGAACTGTTGCTGTTATTTGGATAAGGCTGTATATGCTGAGAAACTTTTTCGGAGAGAGGCGAACGATTCGGTTTCATATTCGTCGGCCCATCTGCGAGGTCATTGCTTCTCCAGTAGGCAGGTATATAGTGCTTTTCCTGTGTTCGTGTACCACTTGGAATCGAAGATCTCTCAATGGTTGGCTTCCTGTCTGGTACCTGCTTCCACTTCTTGCACATACTGCGGTAGTTCGTACAGATGTACGGTCCGCAGTTGCAGATCAATCTTCTAGGCACAATTGCGGAATGTCGTGCTCCAATCTGCTTGCTGTCAGACGAGATAGACACTGTCGATCGTCGCTTTCCAAGAACTTGATTAGATGCGGATTCTGAGTGAGCAAGAAGCGCTGTCCTATCTCCGACATCGCGAGTATCTCTGGCATCATGTTTCTTGGTGACAGGGCTGTCCAGGATTAATCTCTTGGGCCACCATCTCCAAATTTTGCATCGGTCAGGATCGTTGTTGCAGATATCTGGCCCACAAAGACACCTGAGTCTTCTCGGAGTGATTCCAACGTGGTGTGGCTCGGCTGCTTTGTTACCTGGACTATGGGCCTTCGCAGAATGCTTGGGTCTCTCGATGCCAGAGTTCATGCTGGTGTGTGGGTCACTGTCCGCAGTCTGTTGGACAGGCTTCGAGGCAGAGTTGTGCGATCCACCTGTTTTCTCCTTCGAGGTATGTGAGCTGTGTTTATTCGGAGGCCCTCTATGCTCAGTCCACTTCAGAGGGTCTCTCTTGCCATGTGTGCCATCGGATGTGGAGCCATCATCTGCGTTCTCACGGACGCCACAATAGCCTTGGCATCTGTCACAAATGCTGGGCCCAGTGTTCAGGCTCTTATGGTCTGAGAGGGCTCTGACACTGGTATCTTGTCCCCTTGCTTCGAAATTACCCTCCGCTTTGGAGGATTTGATAGCATGGCGACGATGAAGACGATCCACAAACAACCTTCCCACGCCACTCGTTGAACGCTCTGGGTCAAGAACTACTCCAACCTTCTGCCGAGCGATCATCGAACTTGGCACGCGGGTCAGAGTCGATGGAGAAGGGCTGCTTCTGTAAGGGGCAGGCGGAGAGGCATGAAAGACGGCGACAAGCCCAAGAATGGTCAAAGCCAAAGCAAGTTTCCTTGTGAAGAAGCAAGGGCTTCGAAGGGTATACCAGTCGTGCATCTTGAGTATATCAATCGCTGTGTAGGCTGTCAGAGACGCCACTTCACAAGCTGGACGAGGTACTTACAATTCTGTGAGAACTGATATTTTGGTGTTTCTCGCCCGGGTGCCCTTGTAGTGGATCCAAGACCTGACTGTTGTTTAATGATGTGTTCCTGATAGCAGATAATCTTAATGATGGTCCAGGTGGTTAAGGATCCACGTTTAGTGAACGGATGAATATTGGATGAAGATGGAGAATGGAAATCTGAGATCGGAAGGAGACGGCAACGAGTGCGTCCCAATAACTTAGGAAAGTGCTCCTCCGGATAGCTACATCGTGTGCAACAGGACTGCTGCGCGTAGGAAAGAGAAGGAGCGATCAGAGAAAGAGGCGCATTAATATGACACCTGTGCCTACGTTATGTGCTCCCTATATCAACTGTCAATACTGGGCTAAAGTCATAACAGAGAGACCTATCGATGCACTAATACACTACTTAGAGGACATGAGGCGGTCCCCCGCCATGCCCCCCCTGAAGCGTGCCCATGCTCCCAAACCCATTTCCCATATTCGACCACTCCTCAGCGGTCAAGCTACCCACCTGGTCAAAACCTGGCTGTGGTACGTACACAGGCGGACTATGGCTACTCCTAGAAATCTCTTCGATGTGGTGCTTTCTGCGATGCAGCGCAGCTATGAGGGGCTCAGCCTGCAGCTCAAAACTCGACAGAAGCGCTTTGGAGTCCTCCCAACGATGACCAAAAGTCCTTAGAGTCTCTTTGATGTGTGTCACGCAGTTGATACTCCTGTCGATACTATCGATTCCGGCGTTATTCGGTAACGGGGGAGGTGGTGGAGCGCCTGCGAGGATTGGTGCGTATGGTAGACCACCATTCAGAAGCTGATCTTGATTCTCAAGGAGAACCGACACAAACTGGCCGCCTACGAAATAGACCCGCAGTGCATCGTGATATGTATAGAATGCCGTGTTAATTGGATCTCTGCTAATGGGAAAAATCTTTTGCATGTAGGCAATGCTGTACTCGAAAATCAGGGTTTTGCCGTAATTGATCACTGTCTGGACACGACAGGATGGAGCAAGGCAGTAGACATAGCTATAAAGTAGCTCCAAATCAAAGAATTCTTTGAAAGCAAGTGGCAGGCTGTCGGGAAACGACTCGGACCACTCTCGCATCTCTTGACACATCTGCCAGATGTAAGTGGAGGAGTTCTGAAGTGGGTCTCGGCTAGATTGAAAGAGCTCCTGGTACCAGGATGATTGTAATTGACGAAGTTGAAACAACATGAAAGCCGTCTCTAGAGAGTGAGGCCCATTTGTCGACGACTGCCCCGAGGCAGGCATTGGTGATGTGACTAAGGGTAACATTACCGACGTCGAGTCGTCTGTAAAAGAAAAGGATCGGGCATGAACCATGCTGATGGACCTGCATCCAATTAGCGCCCTCTATAGTATGAAATAGCAATCATACCGATCAAGAGAATAAACGCAGTAGAAAATCTTTCTTCGCAGCTCGAGTGTTTTCTTCTCGGTTTGTTGTTCCTTTGGGGGGTCTTGGTGGAAGCCCAAATCCACAATAGCCCGGCACGCAAATCCAATCAATTGCCAGCTATCGAAATGGGCTGGATCAAGCATGGAATATTGCACAAGCAAGACCAAAGCTTGAATCTGAGATACGTAGCCAGGCATTAGAACCCGATCAGCATATCGTAAAGCTCGGCCAACCCAAAGCACACCATCGGCATACAGAGCATCGTGATGACTTCGAGACTGGCCCGTGGCGCCGATAGCAAATACCATATACAAGAGCCAGTGTTCGAAATCAGTGACTTGGCGGCCGTTCTCCTGGTACACGGCGTCAAGAGCGTTGAATAAGGCTGTTTCTGAAAATACGGGAAAGAGTGCGAAAATATTATCCAGGTAGTATTGGATCAGCGCAAGGGCTGCTGGTCTTGATGGTAGGTTGAACGGTTGAGAGCTCGGCACTGGATCGTTGTTTGCAGCGGCGAGAATGAGACGGGCGAAGGTCATGTTCGTTGTTGATGCTTCGAAATCCCGAGTGGTGGCATTGACCGAGCTGAACAATTAGCGAGCTCTTTTGAAAACAGTCGAGAACAGACACGTTTGAACTCACAGAAAGCCAAAATCCGACACAAGCTCATCGACATCCGCCGCTTCCCTCCTCCGAGCCGCCTTTCCATGGATAGCTGCGCGAATAGTCGCAAGTGAATCTTTCCGATCTGGAACCTCTCCAGGATCCTCGCCATCATGCATTGCTACTGATGCTTTTCGATTTCGCGCATAGGCAATTCTCTTCTCCAACTTCTCGACACGCGACTCCAAAGACGCTACATAGCTGGTACCTTGTCAGTTGTGCGTTCGAAGTATTTGCGCTTCGATGCTTGGAATACCTTCTCTCTTTTCCCTTAGCGAACTGGTCGTTTGCACTGGAACATTCCCCTGTTCGTCCCGACTTTTCACATGCAGTACATGCTGGTAATTTTCCATCGCACTTTGAGCTGTTGTTAGTATACTTTGCTACATTTCTTGGAGGTCTTGGAAATATGCCTTTATCTTCGCCGCCCGGCCTGCCACAATTAGAATGGTTGATAGTTCTCATTCGTGTCTTCAGCACTTACATCTTGAGCATGCTGAGACTGGCCTCGAGACTCTAAGAAGCGGTGTATCCGCAGCACTGGTCCCAGAGCGATGCATCTTTCTAGCAGGTTTCAACTAGTATGAATCCTCGGATCAATTGGTCTGTCTAAGTAAAGGTTCCAAGCTCACAACATTCATCTTTTCTGTGTTGGCAATTCTACCGTCACATAATTAGTCGGGGATTCATGCCACGAGCTTGGGACACTGCTACATGTCCCAACATGTTTCTATTGAATCGAAACATACAGGCAAGTACTAGTGCAATTCTCGAGCTGTCGGACGACCGTGCTGGGTAAAGTAGAGATGTGGAGCTGACGTCTAACAGTTCACAATTCTCGACCCGACAGGAACTTAGAGACATTTGAGAGCACGAGTAGGAACTCTGGTTTGAGGTCCAGAGGAAACGTGGTTTAAACACTCACCAAACAGATAGTTGGACCTGTCATACGTCAGCTTTTTTCAGTGCTCCCAATCAGTTGGACGTCCAACAGAGGTCTCTTACACTTGGCTAGTCTATTCCTTCAATTTACGAAGGGGAACAGGCCTCTTTCTTGGAGAGGCCGTCGGGCCTAGAAGAGGAAGATAAGTATGGCGCTGTGAATGAATACTGCCTCGAGTATCCGGCTGTCGTCTGACGGTTGACTCGGGCGCCCGAGCCTGACTAGCTTTATAGCGGGGTCGAGTCTTTCATACGGGGTAGTGGGGTATGAAAAAATTGCTACCGGACGTTACAGGAGGCTCCGTGTTCTGTGATGGTGAGTATTTGCTGGGCTCTGGAGAGTGTCTGAATTCCATATCAGCAGAGTAGGAAGGGTCATCACAGGCTGAGTTTAACTGGAAGGAGTGTGAATATGCGCTTAATGGACGAACCAACGGACAGAACAGCGAGCTTTGCCTGGACTTGGATGAGTGGGAGAAGAAGCAACCGCCCTCAACCAGGTTGTGCCAAGGGCATTTGGGCACTGGAGGGTCCGTGATCATCCACTGATAAGCACCGGACACCACTCAAGGACTGGACAGGCCTGGGACTGGACTCGTCAGCCCAACGGGCTACAAGGATGACTTCTTCGGCTCTTCTGATCGGATCCCTAGGGTTATCTTTCTCTTTCCTCTCTCCCTGTTCGTTTCAGAACCTGATGTTGGCGGCATATTTTCATCTTAGCACATGAGCTGAGAACGAAATTTGACTTAGTCGAGAACACCAGATACCCTATTACTTCAAAACCGGGTGGAACGAAGCGGAGTACACAGCACAATCTCAATACTACCCCTGAATCAAGTCCATCATTCGACTTAAAATCCGCCCGATAGGTTAGGCCTGTCTCTGAATTGCACTCTTACTCTTTGGGAAGTCCTTGGTTGCACTTTCCTTTTGTAACTGTCACCCGTTGTACACATCCAATCACAGACGCGGGGACGCCATTCAACCAGATCCGCATGCTCGCATTGCGCGAGCACTGTACTCCACACGGCCTCGACCTCGAAAGACACTGGTTGCGACCTTTAGAATACATGCAGACATATCTACAACACAGACAGACAGACAGTTTACCTGGATCGCAATTGTTCAACACAGCTCTTTGGAAGCAGTGAAGCCGCTGCTCTGCGCCAAACTTATTACCCCTCATATCCTGAAGAGAACGGTGCGCATGGGATGTTGAACAGGGAAGGCAACCACATCGACGGCTCTGGACGATGATGTTTATGAGCCCAAGTATCGTACCAACCATACGTTCCATTCCGCTCAGCGAGGTATAGCAGTGCAGATGGACGCTGCAGACTTGTTCCGGCAGGCCCAGAGCTCTGTCAGTAAAGCAAGGGAAGCAAAGACTATACGTGCCAGGGAGAGCAGCCACGAAAGTGATGACCATTCTCCACGAATCGCACATACTTTGACGGCATGCTGTCGATGTCGCCAGGTACGTAGCCAATCTGTTGACTTATCGCTGTGGAGTTTCAAGCCACTAAGTCGAAGTAGAGGAAGACGAGATGCGATCCAAACTTGCCACGATGTCTGCCTTGTGAACGGGCCGGCGCTATCTGCGAGTATTTCGACACGACGAAAGGGAAGAAGATTTCTCGAACCTATGTCATACGACTTCAGGACAAAGTGAGGGCCCTGGAAAACGAGCTCAGCCAATACACAGAGGAGGAAGGGTTCCCGAAAAATACGGAAGACATTGTACGGCCAGGGGGGCTTGTCCGGTTGGATGAAGATGATGAGACGCCACGATTTCTGGGGCCATCGAGTGGCATTGCGATGACACGGCTAGTTATGGAGGAGGCAAAAAAGTACACGGATTCGAGGAGTATCCGTGAACTGGTGCCTGAGGTCCGCTACAGGCGAAATCCTCTGCCCTCACCAGAAGCCTCCACTGGACGGAAGAAATCGTACCCCATGATCAGTGCCGTCCCAGCACTGACATTGCCCAGTCGTTTAGTGACAGATAAGTTATTGGAAGTGTTCAATCAAAAAGGTAAGTACCATTCGTGGCGTACCTACTCTTGTGTGCAATTGTGAAGAGCGGAATTCTTACTTATTATAGCTCAATACCTGATGCCTACCTTGCATGAGCCAACATTGCAAAAGGACATGCAAGAGGTCTATGATGGAGACTCCGATCCATACAAGAACTTTGTCGTCCGAATGGTGCTCGCAATAGCTATGCAGAAACTGGACCCACAGTATGCTGGCCTGGCTGACAGTTATTATCTGGCTGCCATGGCATACATGGAAGAAGTGATTCGCCCAAAGGACCTCAAAACGCTCCAGTGCTTGGTATTAGTTGCTCTGTATTCGCTGCTGACCCCTACTCGCACCGCTATCTATTATATTGTAGGCTTGGCAACTAGGCTTTGCCAGCAACTTGGATTGACTGAAGAAAAAACCATTACTCAAGGAGTATCTTTGGGACTTGTTAATCCAATCCAATTGGATATGCGACGTCGACTCTCCTGGATAATTCTTTCCATGGAATTTGGTCTTGCACATAGCATGGGACGTCCAAATGCGTTTGCTACTGGTCAGGACCATGTTGACGTGGGTTTCTTCGAGCCCATTGACGATGAGTATATCACTGTCGATGGAATTCTGCCGGGACCTGTTTCCGAGAAAAAGACTGTCGCTATCCACTTTCTTCGCATGAGGCTTCTCCAAGCTGAGATTCGGCGTGTTCTTTATCAGAAGAAGCGCCCTGAACCAAGGAGCGAAGACCATCCTTGGTATGCACAGATGGAACAGAAACTTAAAGACTGGGTCGATGCTTGTCCTACTAGTCCACCATGGAGCAAACCTTGGTAGGCTCTGCCACTTTAGTAATACATTAGATGCTAACAAGTGCCCATAGGTTCATTGGTAGGCACAGGACTATGATTGTGACCCTCCTCAGGCCTTCTCCTCAGGTCCCAAAACCATCCGTTCGCTCCGCCATAATGTGCTACGATGCTGCTTCAACCAATATCAAAGATCTAAGCAAGCAGATGGAGACGTCAATGGTTGATATCACCTGGATTTTTGTTTTGACACTTTTCCAAGCAGTGAATACAATTCTCTGGTCTATTTCCTATCCAGAGGTGCGCGCTCTCCATGGGAAGGAAGAGCTAGAGGAAAATATCGAAATAGCTCTCGACATTATTCTCAAGTGTAGAGAACGCTGGCCAGGGACTGGAGCCGCTTCGCAGCTTTACTCGAAACTTGCAAAAGCGTGTCTCAAAAGCTACGATGCAAAGGATTCACTCCATGCGCCATCTTCTCTGTCTGCAACATCTCCGGCGTCTTTAACAGATGCCAACTCACCATCAGCCTCGGAGCACTCCAGCACGACCACAAGCTCATTTGCATACTCTCAGAAGCAATTCCAATCACCACCTCCTCAGTTTGGTTATGTTTTCGACCAAATGCCAGAACCAGTCAGCAATCTGGACTATGGCAACAACTTCCCTCCTCAACCATCATTCCGTTCAGGCTCGATATTTGCTAGTCCGTCTAGCATGCAAACGGACCGTCGTTTCAGCTATTTCCCACCAGACTTTACTCAGCCTCATGGGCTTCCAAATGCTTGGAACTCAACTGCTACGAACCAGCAGCAACAGATGCCGGCACCTCCGCTGCCACAAATGCAGCAACCTGCCATCGCCGATCCTGCCTATCTCATGCAGTCTACACATTTCAACTTTGGATCTCATATGTTTGGAGATCAAAGCTATGATACCGAGATGAGGCATGGAAGTCTCAGCCAGCAACAGCAAATTGAATTGATGGAAAGCCTCGAGACTGAAGGTCTGGCAGAAATTGATCAATTCATGGCAGGGTACGAAAATAATTCCATTAAGATCTGAAATATAAAGGCCGAGATCCGGTTTAACCTTGTGGGCCATTAGGTTGGTGTGGCCTCAGGAGTGAGACGAGATGACACACTTGTGTGAAAAGGTACGCTCGAAAGATAAAGCTCAAGGAATCATTGAAGACATTGGCTGTAAAAGAGCATTTTTGCGGCGGAGCTATTGACACATATGTTCTATCATACAGATGCTTCTCTAAGAGCGTGGTATTAGTAGATTTTAGCAGCGTAGGAGTTAGAAGGCGAAGACAAAGGCGTTGCTGCGAAGCTATGGATCTGGAGCTAGAAAGGAATTCTGATTCGATTTGAATTGCAAAATGTTCAAAGTAGACTTAATAATTACGAAGTGTTACTTCGTCCCATTTGCAGTTCATGCCATCTCTTGTACTTCCCAATATCCTAGTCTGATTTACCACGGAACAAACTGGACCCTGCCGACGCGACCACTTCACAATTTTTAGCTCTCAAGCCGCTTGTCTCGGATCGAAAACACCCAGTACAGCAACAATGAATTGCTACTCACCCTAGAATATATTTACCTTTCGGACAGAAATACCTCAAGAAGAATGGCAAAGAAAAAGAATAAGAGCCAGGCAGGTGGCGACTCTGCAGAAGGCTCAGTTCCTTCGACCCCTACAGCTACACCCCTACCTTCAACATCAACTCCCAAGCCGCCAAAAGCATCACAACCCTCAACATCTGCTCTGATAATCTGTCGCAACAAGTACGTTCCTGATCTGCATTTATATAGACTTTCCTGAGGACTCTATCTGGACTGTCGTCCATAAAGATGGGTCATGCGCTCAATATCTTCTTGCTGTTCTATATCAAGTCTTGATGCAATTTATGCGCCTCGTTTGACCTTGCAGATACTTTTGCTTCTTTTTACTCTACAAATACTAATCTAGTACTAGGCACTGGCGTTATATCTCCTCATTCCACGGGCCCTGGCTTCAATTGCCTCCCGAAGTCCTCGAAAGTCTTGCAAACAATAACTACAACCTGCCCCGTCCTCGCCCAATCGACCCCGCTGTTTTCTTCGACCTCCTCAAAATCCGACAGCTTGTTGACGATGCTACCAACCTTGCTGTGCGCGCTGCAAGTGGGGTCACCTCGTCGTCTCTTACAAATTCTTTGAATGCTGGCAATGGACTGCTGGGGAACGGCGGGGCTGCACTGGGACTTGGGCTTGGTGGCGGAGGAGGTAATGCGAAATTGAGTAGAGAACGGAAACATCGAATGAGAGAACAGGCTACACAAAAGCTGTCAAAGGCATATCATCTCGATGAGATTGCATGTAGTGTTGCTACTATGCAATCTGCCTCTACGCTTGAGGATGTCGCGCAACTGGTTCTACAGAGAAATCCACTGGATGCCGATGCCAAATACGTTCATTTCTTCCATGAAAAGATTCCATCTCGACAACTTGCTGAATGTACAAGTCTTGAGCCGCTTGACCAAGTCATTGCAGAAAGACCCAATGAGCCTGAAATCCTGAGAACTCGAGCAGTTACCAAGATCTTCAAGGATGATTTTGTAGGAGCAGCACAAGATCTTACAGCGGCTTTACAAGTATGTAGATACTACCAGAATCAGCATAAGGCTGGACGTCAACAGCTTCAGCTGGCAAGTGAAGCGGCTGCCGAGGTGCAGCGCAATAGCAGATGGAAAGACGAGATCAAGTTGGACGAGGAAGACCATCCAAGCAGTCTTGAAACTCAACTCTTGTTCCATCGAGCTGGAGTGTATCTGACTATTGCATGCCAGCATGTCAATGAAGCACTTCCTCCAAGACCTACTCGAAATGGAACGAATGGAGTTAAAGCTAGCCAAGTTAACGGCGATGCGAAGCCAGCAGAGGCGCCTGATATGACCCTAGCGGAGAGAGAGGCCCATCGGAAGCGTCTTGATGCTCGAAAGATTGTCAAGACTAACGCCAAGAGGGCCTTGAGAGACTATGTGTCCTATTTGTCACATTTCGATTACACTCCAGGTCTTCCAGCCGAGATTACTGAAGAATTCATTCGCAAGGTAAATCAAGATACGAATGGCTTCAAAATACCTAAGCATCAGACTCATAGTAGACTTGATTTGGAGAGCAACTCCTCTTTGAGTAATGGGCAGCTGTCTGATGCACTTGTGCCTCACAATGGACACAACAATCGCAATCGACAACAAGCCAGTCCTATTCGATCCGAGTACCCGTCACTTCCTGCGCCCGTTGTGCATCAAATTTCGGCGCTGTTTTCAGCGACACCTCCACCAGATCTTCCGCCGTACCCTGAGACAGCTACAACGCTTACCACTAAGCAGCAGTTGCAAGCTACTCAGAATGAAGCTGCTAAAGCAATTCTTGCACAGACTGACTGCCACGAAGCGTTGACCTACCATCCACTTTTGACAGATGCTCTCCATTCTTTGCTCCTTTGCCACTGTCTAGTGCAAACATCGGCTCGTGAGCTCCAACGTCACGCCCACATGGTCGCTCGACTTGCTCGAGTCTGTGACGGCTACCCCATTTTCCAAGCAGCTCGTTCCCCTAGCCGTGCGGATTGGATAGAGGTAGTTCGCCGCGGTGATAACTGGATACAGTTCCAGCAATCTTGGGAATCACTATGCGCCCCAGCACCCCTACCGGGACAAGCCCCTCAGAACCAGCAAAAGGAAACACCAGCCGAGAAGAAGGAACGTCTGAAGCAGCAAGCTATCATGGAGGCTCTGGAAGACGATAGAGTCCACGATGAAGCGAGCTTTCACGCCGCAGTGGCCGCCCGACAGCGCCGGCAAGAGGAAGAGGCTCGGAAGGCCGAAGGCAGAGAGCTTCCCAAACGCTGGGCTCAGGAAGATGGGAAAGAGTATCCCATCAGTACTGACCGTGCTCAAGCCATCGTCCGTTGGATCAGAGAAGCTCCTCTTGGTGGCGAAGCAGGTGGTACTCGCAAGAAAAAGAAGAGCACAAAGTCGACTTCAAAAGGCAAGGCTGCAGCCGGTGTTGAGGACTCTATGGCTGGATTGAAAGTTGATGATGTGCAGGGGTTTGAGCCCGTCGAGGAAGAAGTTGAGTGAGAGCTCTCTTGGGTATGATTTGGATACTGTAATTTGCAGTTAGCCAATCAAGCTTTCTGTGCCCTGTAATTTTTGTATGCACTGCACCTTGTACTTGCATGATCTCCTGCAGCGGAACCCCGCTACCACCCTGACGTCAAATGTCGTCCGTTGACTGGGAACAAAGGGCGTAGACAACATCAACCAGTTATACAGCTAACACAGCTCTTGTAAACTAGTTGTCTGGTGATGCTATGCACTTCTTACCTGCATTGAGAAATGGATCCTGGTAATTGCCTACACAGCGCAACCATCTCGGCAGGTAGGAGAAGGATGAGGCAACCCATGCCGAGCAACATCAGATTAGACGATTGTGTATAAATACCAAGTACTTCACAACCAAAACACTTCAATCTATGCATCTCCTTATAACCACAACTGTTCACTATCTACACCATTTTGAACTTGTTTCTCAACTCACAACATTCACCAACAATCAAGATGGGTAAAGTACGAGACGACGATCCAGCACAATTGACGGACTTCGAGCTGCTGTCTTTCGATGTCTATTCCACCCTCATTGATGAGCCCGGTCAGTCTTCCAGTCTCTTCATCTAGCTCAAAGTTATACTTGCTTTGCAAATCAACTCCCTTCACCAGAATCCCGTCAGAAGGGACCATCCACCGCCACGCATATATGTAATGTATTTTCATCTGATACTGTCACAGGAGGAATGTTCAAAGGCTTGCTCCCACTTCTCTCCAAGCTTTCAAATCCGACACCATACACCAACGACAGAGATCACACACTCAAGGAATTCCAAGCTTTCGAATGGACACTCCAGCATGAAAACCCAACACTTCCTTACCCCGAAGTCCTCTCACAAGCTTACGTTCTCTTCGCCAAATCGCTCTCACTCCCCGTTCCTTCGACTGAAGAAGCAAACGTATGTCAAATCTCTCTCTAGCTTGATAATGTCTGTGACGGCCGAAAAAAGTCACTACCAACCTCCATAATAAAACCATACAATACTCTTCTGTGATCCATCGACTCACACTTCCTTCCAGGCCTTTGGCTCCCAAATCGGTTCCTGGACCGCCTTCCCAGACACCGTTCCCGCTCTCCAGACCCTCAAGAAATACTACAAACTCGTGATACTCAGCAACATCGATAACGAATCCATCGCGCGCACTGTTTCCGGTCCCTTGGCGGGAGCGGACTTTGATGCTGTGTACACGGCGCAGAACATCGGCAGCTATAAGCCTGATATGAAGAATTTTGATTACTTGTTGAAGGGTGCAGAGAAGGAGTTAGGAGTCAGGAAGGAAGAGGTATTGCATACGGCGCAGAGTCTGACGCACGATTGTGTGCCGGCAAAGGTATGTGTGATTGGCTTCCTTGTTGACACTGTCCTTCTATGCTCATGTAGTGTTTGGATCCTGTCTGGATGTATGGGAGGATCAAAATCACTGACTTGCTTGCTTGGCCAGGCCATGGGGATGACTAGCGTCTGGATCGATAGGCAAGGACAAGACGAGAAGCTGAAGAGCTTGAGGGAGAACGTAAACTTTACTTGGAGGTTTGAGACTTTGGGAGAGATGGCCGAGGCTGTTGAGAAAGCTTTCAAGAGCAAGATGACCTCTGAGTCTTGAGCAGTTGCACTTTTAGCTCCTGAGGTTAGTTGAATGAGATTGGGTTGTGAATGACCTGCCACTCTGCATATTATGACTGCTATAGGCATGCTAATTATCTCCTGTCTGGTGTCGAAATTCTCTAGGTACGTACTTCTCATCTCTCATATCGTCGACCATTCAAGCACACAGAACGATCGCTATGGGATATCAGAAACGCCAATGCTACGCTCAAAATCAATACGCTCGAACCCCCTGCCTAGTGCTATGTTAAGATAGCCTTAGGATGCTCGTCATCTCGTACCGCCCTAAGATCAGGAGCTTAGAGCGAGGCATGCATCGACTGCGAGGCCGACCCTGGGAGATATTAGTCGATCGTCCAGTAGTCGACGAGTGCAACAAGCTTACCTTCCATCCTTCTGTGTGACAACATCACTGATGATATCTCTATCCAGATCTGGAAACATTCCTGCCAAAGTCTCAACGACATTGGCATGTTCGGCTCGCTGTATGCGATGAGCTTCTGCAGCTTCAGCACTCGCTTGCCTCGCAGCAGCATCTTCGGCGGTCATTCGGCTGCGATGAGGATCTCCAGTAGTTGGCACTCGTGGCAGACCCTGAGGAATATCTGAGCTGACTCGCGGAGAGGGAGTCATACGAGGGGTACTGCCAGGTTGAGGTGTTCGTGCAGGTCCGCTTTGAGATGGTCCGGCTTCCTCAGAGAATATTCGGCCGATAGAAGAGAGAGGCCGCTGAATTGTCCTTAATAGACCACTCATGGCAGCTTTCTCATCCAGTCCTGCATCACCACTTTCATACTCGTTTGAAGAAGTAGATTTACGCGGGTTCGAGGATTCGCCTTCCATAGAGTGCCGTGGCGTCACTTCAGGCCGACTCAGTGTTGATTTCTCGGATAATTGGGTTGGTGGGGGAGCTTGAACAACCTCCTCTGCCTGGTGTTTCTCTGCAATCGCGAAAACCGCAGCTTCGACGTTCTTTTCAAACTCCTCGTCCGAGATCGTCAATGTTGTTCGATCCAGGTTTTCAATAAATTGAACAGCTCCCAACTGTCTGGTCTTAGTCTTATATTACGTACTGAATGATGAGCAGACCTACCAGTGATGATAAGTAATACCCTGCTTCTCCAGCAAGTTTGTCTTGGTTTCTGAATCGAAGAATATACTGAACATTGGAGACCATATGTTCCGGATTAGCTTGGAGCACTACATATATGAGAAGCGGCATAAATGAGTCTGCAGATGAATCCGCTTTTGAATGTTTCAAGAGTCCTATGATTGATTAGGACTGATACTGTGAGCTTAGAAAGCGATCATGCTCACCGAATATCACTTTGCAGCAATTCAGCACGCAAATTATTTTGTCTCTAGGTGCCCGATATGTCTTAATTTTGAGTAGTTCTGGGCTCAGGTCAGCATTTAGCTAAGTACAGAGTTCGTCTTACTTACCTTGCTGAGCCAATATCAAGAACCGCTTCCCGCTGTCTCCCACAGCGGGTATATCCAAATGTTCTTCTTTGATCCAGCCATAGATACTGACTTTCTGGGCAAGAATTTCGTCGCGCTCAACATCTTCTTGGTGCTGTCCCTTTCTTCCGGGCCCCATTAAGCGCTCACCTCCTCTCCTCTTGGACTTTGATCCGGGAATCGGTTGTGGAGGTGGAATGGCTGGGGAAAAGGTCTGCGTATACAATCTGTTCATGACCAGCTTTTCCATACCTTCCCGAGCATTGTCAAATTCCGCATCTGACACCTCTCGCCAAACTTCGCATTGAGCCATTTTGTTGGTGATGAAAGAGAGGAAGTCGCCTATTATCTTGACTTGTTCATGAACCATCCACTGTTTCTTGCCAAATTCCTGCAGAAATGACCGTAAGAATTTGGCTACCGGGTCAGCAGTTCGATGCCTGAGCTGCTCCAAGAATCGATGGAAGTCAAAAGGAAGATCTGGTTCCGGTTCCGGTTCTGGTGGTGGGGGTCTGTGTAATGGAGGGGGTGATAACGGAGAGTCTACATGTTGATCTCCACCCCTTGAAGGCCCGAAGCTACGGATCGACCCTGGCTTTGGCGGTACTGCTGGTCCAATATCGGTCGGATCTCTTACCTGTTGACTTCCGGGTGAACTAGATGACATTCGTAGATCTTGCATGCTTTGTCCAGCAGTTGTGAAGCTGGCATTCAGTGGCTCGAGACTCGATTTCCTCGGTGGATGCTGGATAGGACTCCCAAGGAGTGGTCCAGCAAACTCCAGTCTAGGAGACATAACTTCTTCGTGCCCTGGCCCCTGTCCTTCCTCGCTGAACTGGTCCATTATTGTCTGTATTTCCGATCTAGAGTTGTGTTCTCTCTCGTCCCCGCTTGCAGACGCTTTCTCGTCAAACCCGGCATCAGATCTTGTTGGAGATCTCTCTGGAGGTTCCACCGCTCTGGAGAACTGGGGTATTGAAGCAGCATTGGACGTAGACCGTGAGGGGGGCTGAGATGAATATGGCGTTTTGGGAGTAGGATCGAGGTAAGGCTTGTCATCTGGAGAAAGATGTTGCATAATAGGGACGTTCGCAGACGGTATATCAGGTTTTAAAGTCGCGGTTGAGGATTCCATATGGTCGTAGATAGGTGGCGTTTCTACTTTCTTTCCTTTCTCATCGACTTCGGTATATTCCTCTTCTACCACGCCTGACTCCATACCAGTTCTTTCAGCGCTCTTGTCACTATCTGCGGAGCTTGTCTCGGGTTCTTCGACTTTGACTGGAAAATCTTGTCTATCAGGCAAAGTTGTGCCAGTAGCTTCCTTCCCATCGACAACGGAATTGTCCAGGACAGCGGTGTCTTGAGTCTCGTGCCCGACCTGGTCAGCGTCAGAGGCCCCCGTCACCCCGGACAGTAGCTTCTCTGGAAGCTCATCTTTGCTGTCGATGGCTTCTGCTGGCTGACTGGGAGGAGACATACACCTCGGGCGCCTTTTTCAAGGCGTTCGGCTTCGATATGTGATTTTGGCGGGGTATATTTTGTCTGGGCACAGAGACGTTGGGAAGCTCCTTGCACGAAGACACATAGGAGGTTATCGAACTACTCGGAGGGCAGATTTTCAATCATCTGGGTCGCAAAAGGCATCTGGTAATCTTCGATGCTGATTCCTGGGGGATAGGACGTTGTTGTTTGGTTGTCTTTCTGCAGCTGCAGCACGCCTTGATGATCGTCGGGAACACTGCGCGTAGCTGTGAAGCGAGAGCATCCCGGACATGAGCTTTTGAGCTTGTGCAGTAGACTTCGTTTGGCAGGCAGTACACTCTGGTCGATCACTGTACATCCGTCCATCCACAACATAATAGAATTCCTTGACATTCTGGCAATCTGAAGAAAGCTATCATAAGATTCTACCTACGAAGCACTACCTCTTTGTATGCTTTATCGAGAGTCATGGGAAAGTATGCCAGAAGCCAAGCTCCAGTTGGTTTGGCCGCGGCCGCTAGTCTGTACCAAAGCTCCAAATTATTCTGAGGACGATGCTCAGCGGTTTCTCTCCCACTTCAACAACACCGACCGACTAGTAACCTATTCAAGTGCTGTACTCAGCCATGCTCATGATTTCACAATAGCCCTGAGATTTCGAAACCACGGAGATGTGTGGCATTCATGCTGTCATCTCGAAGACGGGCTTCCAAGTCCCAAGTGAGGACTTGAAGCATTTACTTTGCAACAGAGGTCCAGATCACATAGGAGACCACCGCTCCCGGACCGAGGTTCATGATGGAATTTCTTACTGGATCACGCTCATGTCAACCGTATTGGCATTGAGAGGAGGTCAAGTCACGCCTCAGCCATTTGTCGATGCATCAAGTGGTTCAGCGCTTTGCTGGAATGGCGAGGCTTGGAAGATTGGGCAAGACCCCGTGGAAGGTAATGACGGCCAAGCTGTGTTCACATTACTCATACAGGCAACCTCATCCAAGAAGCTACCGTCCGAAACTACCATTGCTATCCTCGAAGTGTTGCGGAGCATATCTGGCCCTTTTGCTTTTGTTTTTCTGGACAAACGCCATGGTCAGTTGTATTTCGGTCGAGATCGTCTTGGACGACGTTCTCTCGTTTCCAAGTACGATTTCGATCTCGGTACCTTTGAGCTGTGTAGTATCTCAGGTGAGAAAGGCTTCTGGCTGGAAGTTGAAGCCGACGGAGTCTATCAGCTTTCTTATGACAGCAGCGCCTGGCAAAACGAGTCTCAGCATCCGCCCGAGGACCGAGTTAAAACAATTGCAGTAACTTACAAGCACCCATGGGCCACTGCGGACTCCGATAATTCTGTGTGTAGCCCTTTCGGTGCCTCGTCGATCGAAACGTTCCGTCTCTGCCATATACTGACTCATTCCAGGGACTACCCTTAGGCCTCTTCAATACGACTGTTCCTACAGAGCACTTTGTCCTGGATAGACAAACTGATTCTGTTGGATATCTGCACCATCTCTTGAGTGAGTCTCTCAAACTCAGAGTTCAGAATGTTCCACTCCCTCCGAACCATGGTATCAATCTTCATGTCCGTGTCGCTGTTCTATTCTCCGGAGGACTTGACTGTACAGTCCTGGCACGGATGGCGCACGATCTGCTTCCAGTTGATCAGCAAATTGATCTCATCAATGTTGCGTTCGAGAACCCGAGAGTTGTTCAAGCAGCTAAAAAAGCGACAAAACCGAGGAAAGGTTCGAGCAAGGACTCGAAGGTTGACGTTGAACTTGCCGAGGCTGCCCTTTCGGAGGAGCTTGTGTCCGACGCATCCCCTTTCGAGATTTGCCCAGATAGATGCACAGGAAGGAAGGCTTTTCAAGAGCTGCAGGTTGTGTGTCCAGCTCGAAGCTGGCGGTTTGTCGCAGTGAGCATTACTGAGAACCTCTCCAAAGGTGTATTAGCTGACAGAATAAGGTCGACGTGCCGTACTCAGAGACAATTGCCCACAAATCCAAAGTCATCAGTCTCATTTCTCCGCACAATACTGAGATGGATCTTTCCATAGCATATGCTTTATACTTTGCTGCTCGTGGTGTCGGAACAGCCACTTCGAGCCTGAATGCCACGCCTGTTCCATATGCCACGCCCGCTCGTGTCCTTCTCTCTGGACTAGGCGCAGACGAACTTTTCGGTGGCTACACACGTCACGCAACTGCTTTCAATAGGAGAGGGTTCACTGGACTCTTAGAGGAACTGAAACTTGATGTTGATAGACTTGGGAAGCGGAATTTGGGTCGCGATGACCGTGTTATATCACACTGGGGTCGCGAAGCTAGATTCCCCTATCTGGACGAAAATCTTGTCAAATGGGCGGTTGAATGCCCGATCTGGCAAAAGTGCGATTTTCACCAAGACACGTCTGCAAAGAAGCAAGACCCGGACATCGAGCCCGGAAAGAAGGTTTTACGCTTGCTTGCGTATGACTTAGGTTTGCACTCTGTGGCAGTGGAGAAGAAGAGAGCCGTAAGTACCAAGCCCACGTGGAAGCCTTTTCTGACCATTCCAGATTCAATTTGGCGCAAGAACTGCAAAGATGGAACTGGGAAGCACCAAAGGAACAACATTGATTTCATGAGCCGTTCGTACAAGTTTTCATACCGGCAGTGATGATGACCAGATACTACTGAAGTGCTAGGTGTGCCTACGGAAGCTCATCTATCACCGCTTGCCGTGTGTTTCTGTGCAAGCAGTAACCTGGAAGCAGTATAATAGATGCCGTTGGATAAATGCACTGGTACTCATGAAGTAGTAAAGGCAAGTCTGAGCCACGTTAATGTCACAGTGTCCTAAACAGGAGACTCGGCCCTACAGTTTTCCCTTCTCGTTTGCATATCAGCATTTGGAGACACAAGCTTTCTATTGTCGACATATAGGTTGTCACCTGGTCCGACTTCGCAGCATCAAGTAAGCCTCTTGCTAGATACTTCTATAACCTGCAAGAAATCAATAAAATTTGAGATATCTAAAGTCTCTTTCAACCTTTCCGTCAGGTCAGAGCCGAGAATTCCGTCTCACCTCGCTGCAGTTCTTGGCCGGTCCGCCATTCCGAGTCAGCGTATATCTCACGTGGGAGATCCTCAAGCTGAGGCTGCTACGGATGTTTCAGCGCAGCTTGGATCAACGGGAATACCCTTTCTATCTTTGTTTCCACCTGCAACCTGAAAGCGGCGTTGCTTGAAATTTAGATGATACCCTCTGGAAGCTGTCTGCTGCGAAATGGTGGATCGATTCCGCCACTTCTGAAACACACAGCACATACCTGGTGATATGGTCGATATCACGATATGCTTGAAATCGAGCTACGGTACCCACTCACTGTGTTTAATAGGCCACCTGGAAACGACTTCGCTCTTGGGACCGGAACGGCTCGTCTTCTCGAACGCTCTCGGGAATCTAGTCACACATTATGCCAGATGTCTGCAAGACAAATGCTTTTAGAATTCCACCAATGAGTCTGGTAATAGTATCCTTTCGGCAATGGCTGGTCAAGGTGGATGTTCGTCCCCTGAGAATGTATCATTGATGTACGCCTGCCACATCTAGCACTTACTCTACTGAGGGCATACCCTAAGCAGCCATGGCCCAGGACTGTCGATGCCCATCCCATTGCTTCCAGGCCTCGTCTATCGTGGCTGAGAAAGCTCCGATTCGTCACCAGTGAGACATTCACTTCTGCGTCGTTTGCAATCAAGCAAGGATTTTTTCATCTACTCATGCATGAATAATCAAAAAGAGGACGTTTTCTATTTCTCTGATGTCAACCCTGGCCAAAAAAGAGTCACAAGTGACTTGTTTCACTCGTCATGGAGATACGAAGAGGAGAATGCAAATCTCGTATCATAATGTCTCAAACGGCTTTTCCTGAAATGTGGAGAAGCGAAGGATAGCTCCTTATCATCTCCCGATGCAACTAATGAAGTTGGAGGCATGGATGGCTGGGTAGCTTGAGTGAGATGGTGTGAGTGAGTGAGGGATGCAGAAGATCTCCCGTGGCTATCCTGCAACTTTCTCCATGCTTCCCTCGATAGCTCCCGCCGCATGTATGGGTGTGGAATGGGCAGGATCTCAGTTGGATAGGAGAAGCACAGAAGCTCTGACTCAATGGGGGAAGGAGTCCAAGGATTCAGAGATGGAGGTGGGTAGGCGGTGCTTCTGCTTCTCCTTCCTGGGTACGGTACGGCTGATGTAGAGGGTATGTTCTGCATATTGGCAAGCCTTCTACGCGCCGAGCTGGTCTTTTGAGCGTGGACTATGCAGCCTTTGCTTTCCTGGACTGGTAACCCCCGCTCCGCCGTTTTGACAGAATGGGCGCTGCTGCACACCCTCAGGAAAAAGTTCGCAGGGGTCTTCCTCCCAGAGAATGCCGCCGTCATTACATCGTGCATGGGGTCACACGGCTGGAGACTGAAAGGATATGCAAGTGCGGCTCTCATTGATCAATGAGAAGAGAGAAGAGCAGATGGATCTAGCCCGTTCTGGCGAGTCATCTGCAGATGGCTGGGGTCAGCCATAGACAGATATGTCCTCTGGATTCTTGAAGTTCGAAAGCATATCAGGATAATAATATCCGGAGGAAGGTCGAGCGAGATAACATTCGACCAGAATTGCACAAGAGCATTATCATCATCTCCACCAGCATCCTTGGGAGCAAACGAGAAGTCTTCGGCTTCGTCTCCCAAATCCGTGGGTCGTCTTTTCATGGCAAGTGGGTGTGTTCAACTGTCATAGCAGCATGACAGCCTGGATGGGGACACTTAAATACCAGTACAGGACATATGAACGGACCAGTAGCAGGCTCGAGCTTTCTTGACGCATTCGCATTATCATTTTCAAGCAGAGCCAGGGCCCAGCCAAGGATGGTGTTATCTACTAACCTACAGTATCCACATGAGTGCGTGCTATCGCAGCATCCATTATTGTCTGTGCCTTCCGGTGCCTCCCACTTCCTCTCGCCATCCAAGTCAACTCCACTTGAATGCGTTATGGCCAGTCTCAGTCTCCTCCAGAGCTGTGTAGTAGTGTTGTTTGTGTATGTCTTCGCTTGCAGCAAGGTTCAGCCAGTCTCAGTCCCGCGACTCATGTCGATTTATTTCCTCTTACAGCACTGAATAGCGCCTTTCACCAGCCATGATACTCGAAGTAGCTGCAAAATGACCAGCCGTGGCGCCGCACTTGAAATTCTGCCGCTGGGAGCTAGGATGATGGTCACTGACTGTCGTGTGGGGTGGGATGGATTAGTTCCTTGCTGCCACAAGCTGCTCAGTGCCCACTGCCCGCCCGCCCGCCCGCCATGATTGAGGTGCGAGCCAGTAAGCCCAACCAACCAATCCCCACCCCGCCCCGGCCATCAACCCCTCTATGATCCATCCATTCAGCCATCCATGCACTCAAGCCTGGATGCGACATCTGCGACCATCACGGTTACCACCACCAATCCGAGAACCTAGTCCCAGCCAAATCTTGTCCTTGTCCCCTGCTCACCTCGTCTTGTCCCTTGTCATGATTCCTTGCCCAGGCCAGAGCAGGGCCAGCTTGCGATCTCATATTCGGCACGGCTGCCTTGAGAGCATCCATGTCCGACCTGTTCCGTGCTTGTGCTTCTGCTCTGCTTCTGATGATGGACGCTTCGCGCGCCCCAATGGTTCATCGCTCGCTCGAACACTCACAGCACAACTCAGCACAGCACGCAAGCACAGACGAGAGACAAGCTGCGAGTCTTTCTGCATCTGCACCACAGGCTCGTGCCGAAGACATCGGTACGGTAGATCAAGTAGAGTAAGTGTGTCTCCAAAGACCGGATTCTACTGCAAGAAATGGGCATGGCTCAAAGCGCGCCGATTCGGATTCAGATTCAGATTCAAATTCCTCGTCTACTCTTGCACTCGCGGTCATCGACTCATCGCGGGGTTTTGTTTAATGTCATACCTTCCTACCTACCTGCTCCCTACCTACCTACCTACTTATCTATCTGTCTGTCTCCAAGTCAATTCAAAATCCAGCCCGGCCCCGCCCCGCCATGCTGCTTCCATCTCGCTCGTTTATGCTGTTTCGGGCAATATATTTCAAGAAATACTGCCGCTACTGTGATATCAAGTGACCGAGTATTCCCCATTACTCCTTCTCCGAGGAGAGAACGGGTCCAGGGCGCCTTCGGTTCAGGATCCTCAGAATGTTCGATGACATTTATATTGCTCCGATTGCCCTATTCGGACCCCTCATATCTTGTTTGCACTAGCAGCTGTACGTACTGGGATGCGGTCCGCAGGCTGATCTCCTCTTCTTCGATTACACTATTACTCCAAGCGATCCCTCCTATCCCAAGGCCAGGAGAACGCCTCTTCATCATTAACATTTGATTTGTCCATCGCGACTACTTCCAGTCAGTCATACGAAGACCTCACTGGCAGCCTTCCGACATCCCGCAAAATCAAGAATAGACTCGGCGCATGCCTCTGCTCTGTAGCCGCGTTTCGAATCAGTCCTTTGGTATACAAACAGTATCTCGAAGAACGCAGCTGTTTCTTACAGAGACATTTCGCTGTTCCAGACCCCACGGTGCTGCTTGCTCCGAGGTACATAAAGTACTGAGTCTATTACCTACTGACTGACATCCGGTCTGGCGTGCAACGTGCAGGAGACTTGGACCTTCCAATACAAACGAGCTGTGGCTTGGGGACGGACGGGATCTATCGCATCGATCAACGTCAAATCAGTTTCTTGTCGTAGTCCGGGGCCTGCCTGATTTATTTATTATTGTCTGTCAGCAAAGAAGCCTCTTTCGATTCAGGCTGCTTGTGCTCCAGCTCCCGAGCCTCTCATGGTCATCGAAATCGACATCGCCATCATTGCAAAGAGGAAGGACTAGGCCGACCACTAGCCATTGATATTGCTTCGGGTGTCCAGCCTATCCGGTACACAGACAGGCAGCGTAGTGGCCCAGGACTCCAAGAAACAGAACAGAAGCAGCAGTCCGCTCCCCATATTTGTCGGCTTTGCCACTCAATCAGAGGCATCTTTGCATCAAACCTACCTACCTACCTACCTACCTACATTGCGTTGCGTTGCGTTGCGACCGGTCAATCACCTCGTTCCCAGCACGTACATCGTGGCTCCTGCGCTTGGTTCTCGTTCTTCCCAACCAGCCGTCTTCCCCTCCAGCTCCATCCAGCCTCGGTCGCATCGTCGTGCTGTGTCGCAGGAAACAACCTGGCTGACAGGGTGCTGATTCTCCCGTGCCGTACCCACTGCAGCAGCACCGTAATCGTACCGTACTGCAAAGCACTGCGCTGCACTGCACCGAGCTGCGTTTGCGTTTGCGATCTCACTGGGCCGAGCCTGCCAGAGCCAGAGCCAGAGCCAGAGCCAGAGCCAGAGCCAGAGCCTCCCTCTCGCCAGTCGCCTGCCACCACTCGCCCTCGCCCCTCCTTGGTTCCCGCTGGAACTCTTCCATCCATAGGCACCGCACCGCACGCGTGCTGACCTGGGGGCAACACTCCAACCAAAACCAACCTGCATTGCGATCAACCCAACCAAACCCATACAGCGGCTATTCGCAAGATTGTCGAACAGTTCGTCCGCAATTCCATGGTCGGTTCTCGATTCGATCCAAACTTTCTCCTTCGCGCCAATCGCCAATCAACGGTTGCTCGCAGCAGGCAAGTAGGTGCAAGCAAGGTCGGCCTCCTCCCGCCCACGCGCATTGCATGCTGCAGCTCCAGCTCCAGTTCTATGCCAGCCAGCGCTCTCTCTCAACCTACCTAGGCGCGACCGCGCTCGAGGAGTAGTATTAGAAACTCCTCGCATAGGAGACCTCTTGACGTCTCTTGTCGGTGCAGCGGTCCGTTAGACGGAATGTACTCGGCGCAAACAACAAACGGCGGCAATGACGGCTTGGGCACGATCAACCCCGGCGTCTTGAACTCAGGTATTACCCTCTCCTCTCCTATCGCATCGCAGCGCATGGCATATTCGTCGCATAATCTTGCTCGATTCGCCGGCAGAATCGCAACTTCCTTGCGCTTTTTGTTGCAAACTGTTTCTCGCGGTGATGTTGAGTTATCAATGGCCGCTGACTCTGGGCTCTGAAGTAGGTCAACTGTCGAACAGTACCGCGACGATTACGCCAGATACCAGCCCGAACCCGAGGGGCCTCAAGCGCTCTCGTTCGCCGGATACATACGATACAAGCGATCAGCTTGTTGGAGATGACGGTACGTGGTCACCAGCGATTGATGGTTACGCATCTATCTAATCCCCTCGCGACTGCCATGTGCTGTGCGACTGCCAGTTATGATAATTCTACTGACAATGTTTCATTTTAGGTGACTCAAAACCGCGAAAGCGAGGACGACCGATGAAATCAAGACCTCCAGGTGTTCCAGAGAGTCCGAATCAATCCTCCATGCCTCTGTCACAAATCCTCCCCCCGCAAACCCCTCAGTCGCAGACTGTACCCCTCCCCTCTTCATTAACGAATATTACCCCTACTCAAGCGTCGCCGCCAAAGACCACCCCCACCAAAACCGTCATCAAGGCATTGCCCACTGTGAGAGACCATACAACCGACCAGCTAGGACCAGAAGGGGATGAATACATTCCGCGAGAATATGATGAGGCGGGCGAGAAGAAAGTCACAGCTACCGGACAGCTTCTAGACGGGCGCGATTACAGATGCCGGACATTCTTTGTGCCAAATAGAGGAGATAAACTGTTCATGCTAGCCACGGAGTGCGCGAGGGTCCTAGGATATCGAGATTCATACTTGCTCTTCAACAAAAATAGGTCGTTGTACAAGATTATTGCTACGCAGGCGGAGAAGGAGGATCTGATCCACCAGGAGATCCTGCCATTTTCTTATCGCTCGCGCCAAATTGCTATAGTCACGGCAAGGTCCATGTTCCGACAGTTTGGAAGCAGAGTTATTGTCAACGGTCGGCGGGTACGGGATGACTACTGGGAGACCAAAGCCAAGAAGCAAGGCTTCACCGAAGAAGATCTTGCTGGAGAAAAGAGGCCGGGCGCTGCCAAAGCCAGGGACGCTGCCGCCGCAGAGGCTAATGCAAGCGCGTCTTTAACGCTAGCCCACCACGGTGACATAGTCTACAGCAATAATCCTGGACACTTTGGCGGTGTCCATCCCCAACCTCAAACGGTCCAGCCAGGTCTTATGGGAATTCCAGGCGGAGCAACGACCCTTCCCATGATCACGCTGGCACCAGAACAACCCGATATGCGTCAAAGAGATTTTAGCAACATCCAGCGGCCCCGCCAGGAGATCACCGGCCCAGCGTACCAGGACCGTACACAGACTAGCCCTCCACAGGAGCTCCTGACGCAAGCTCACCATGCTGCTGAGTACAACAAATCCGTCAACTTGCAACGAAACCGGAGCAGTGAGTATCTCGATCAGCGATGGAGACAGCGCCATGAAGCTCCACCATCCAATATTGCACCACAGCCAGTAGGAACCAACGATGGTCTGCCACCCACACAGGCTTTGCAATCCCCACGAACCGCGCAGAGCGGTGTTCAGCAACCTAGCCTGTCTCAGCAAAGTTCTCATCACATGATAGGAGCTCAGTCATATTCACAACCTCCGCATCAACCAAATCCTGTTGCCCAGACTCCAATGAGAACAGCTCCTCCGAGTACCATGCGGCCAGATCAAATGGGTAGATCGCCAGGCCTTCCACTTGGACCAAGCGGACTTGGGCAAGGAAATAACTATGGCTTCCAACAAAACCAAATGTGGCCACCTTCCCAACCCCAGCAATCTCCACAACATTTCTCGGGTTATGCCTCTCATGGTTCTCAGCAATCCCCTCACATTCAACAATCGCCGCATCAACCACCACCACAGCTTCGTCAATCAGGAAGCAACCCTCAGATGCAGCCAGCTTTGCAGTATCCAGGCATGCAAGGCATGGGCCAGGGCTATCCCGCCCCAGGCCGAGGTCTTTACCAACCTGATCAAGGTCCACAGCAGTTCATGCAGCCAAACACATCTGGCCCTCAGCCTGGATCTCAAGGCTGGGCAGGTCAGCAGCCTCCAGGAGGATCTGGCGGTAATTGGGGATACCAATGAGTCGACCTTCAGAAAAAATCCTACCATTACGTCTGACGAACTTGACTAAGAGATGCGTACATATTTACATGACATAAATGTATTGTGTATGGCATCACGAATACTCCGAATAACGATATGTGGACAACACACGCAGGGAAGGGATTACTGGAGGATATGGTACTTTGTCGTTTCTTCCAGTACATGTCTGCTTGCATCAGGCTAGTAGAGGAGTTGGCGTCAGTAACTCATCGAGGTGGATCTCGTTTGTTTTCCAGCTATGCTGCTTTCTTGTATAGTACAGCATTATTTTGCGTCGTTGTGTTTGCCGGTCGATATACCTATATTTGCTTCTAATGGCTGTCGTTCATTGAAACCTTTATCTCCTTAAGCATTTTTTTTTCACTTCTGGCTCTGTCTGGTATAAATGGCCAATGCTGTGGCCGTCTTCGGACTGTTGATCATTTCATTTGAACTTTTATTGGGAAGGATAACGTGTACTCGGCACATTTGGCATTCAAGCTTTTGGCTTGTTTGAGAGCATTGCAAGGTCTGCTGGAAAGTATTGTTTTGGGTTTGGGGTATACACATGTCTGCATTCTGCATTTCATTGCATTTATGCAGGAGGTTTGGCTTGCTTGTCGTTGAACCTGGGCGGAGTTGTGGTCCTTAGGGTATATCTCCTCCTTTTCCTTCGGAGTGAAATAGGAATAATATTCTCGCTTTCTCCTTCAAAAGTCTGTGTGTATGAAATTCCAGCAGTATGCGACATTTCGGCGATTTCGAACAAGACCGAGGCTGGCTATGAGAAATTTATGAAGACGCCAACAAAACATGGCATTTCGGAACATCTGCCGACCTTGGGACCAGGCAAATTTGCTAGCTTTCCCAGCAAGCATATTTGATAAAGAGGAGTCGGCATTTCGACCTGCCAGATGTGGTATGGCCCCCTCTCGATTATTCGGAAAAGCTACACGCGCACCAATACGAACGAGACCCATGCGAGCCACGGACGAAAATGCGGCGATTTACAACAACACATCCACAGCGATCTAGGTTAATCATATTGCGGGATCCCGCGGGGTCGTGTCGGTAAGCTGGTTCCTGGTCTGTTATTGACATTTGTATGGTGGAAATACTTTTAGGGTTGCTGTCATTCGGAGCTCTACTCCACCAGGTTCTTCACTAAATATTTGACAGCTTGGTTACCCATGTGGCATGCTAGTAACTTGAGCTGCGTCGTGCATAGCTTGGGAATAAGTACCGAGCATGAGGTCCTATTAAAGCAGAGGAGCTGCTGTTCGTTCTCCCGATTGATCGATACAGGAAACTGAACCAGTGCTTCCAGCTGTGTAATTGAATCAACGAGAGCGATTTCTTCAGAGCTCTTCCAGAAATGCGTATTGCCTCACTTCTAGCCCTGGCTTTGCCAGTGCTTTCAGCCGCATCTGTTCTGTCCAAGTGAGTACTTCTTCGAGCTTGCTTTATGTCCAGCCCCCAAATCTGACATTGAAATCATGCAAACGCTAATTCCTACAGATCAAACAACCAACCATTCTTCTACAAGGGCCATGATCTAAGCTCCCTCAAAACTCTAGAAGACGATGGTTCAATCTTCAAAGACACAGCCAGACGCAATGCCACCAGACCCGTAGAAGATATCCTTGGCGATGGCGGCATGAACACTGTTCGTCTTCGGATCTGGGTGAACCCTGTTGGTGGGACGAATGGACTGGAATATACTATTGCTCTGGCGAAACGGTTCCAGAGGAAGGGATACAAGATCTATCTTGACTTTCACTTCTCGTGAGTTCTGGATACATCATTTGAGAATGGCGGTAGCTGATATGATTGAAAAAGAGATTCTTGGGCAGATCCTAATAAGCAGCCGGTATGTTTATTTCCTCTTCCCTGCTCTTCACAAGTTGCCTTCAATTTCAAAATGTGGGCTGGTACAGCGCTAACTGTTTTGAAGCCTCCAGCAGCCTGGCCTACAACCCTCAAACCACTCGCCTCAACCCTCCGAACCTACGTCAAATCAACACTCATCTCCTTCAAGAAAGCCGGTATCAACCTCGATATCGTCGCTCTTGGCAACGAGATCCGACACGGTATGCTCTGGCCCGTCGGATACGTTGATGTTGACGTCCAGCCTTGGTCCGCTACCGTAGCAAACTTCTCGAGTCTCGCGACGTTGTACAAGGCCGCGAGAGCAGGTGTCGATGATGCGATCCACAGTGGTGTGAGAAGGCCTGAGGTGATGATTCATGTGGACAATGGTTGGAATGTTACGTTGCAGCAGAGATGGTATGGAGCGCTAATTGCGAATGGTGTTCCTGAGAGTGCGTTTGATACCATTGGGGTATCGTTTTATCCATTCTATGGGTATGTGCTCAATCCAAATTCCTCTCTGCCGGAAGATTTCCAAGGTCTTCGGACCTGAGACATCCATTAAGTGCAGCACTAACTTCCCACAAGTACCGCCGCAACATTCGCCAACCTCAAGACGAGTCTCAATACACTAGCGAAGCAATACCGCAAGCCTCTCCAGGTCGTCGAGACAGACTACCCAGCTATTTGTAATGGACAGTGGAATCCCATCCCCGAGTCCTCAGAGCCTGAGATTCCATACAGCATTGATGGACAGATTACATGGACCAAGAAGGTCATTGAGATTGTGAAGGCCGTTCCATATGGACTGGGAAGGGGTGTGCATTACTGGGAGCCAGCTTGGTTGAACAAGTAAGTTTTGTTCGTTTTAGATCTTGTTTATTGAGTAAGCGATGGGAGAAGGGGGCATCGTTTCGATTGTAGATGTGAAGCTGACTGGAATTGCAAATAGTACTTCATTGGGGAGCGATTGCAATGATGCCATCCTCTTTACGCCGGATTATAGCAACTTTCCGGAGATGGTTGGCTATTCGAGGAAGTCTGTGAATATATTCAGGTGATGTAGACCTTAGTCTACATCAGCAAAAAGAGTACTAAGAAGGACTAGAAAAGCTCTTCAGGGACTTGTAGCTAGGTAATCTAATACATACGATGATAGAACAATCCATTCCCCAAATTCTTCGTCCAGATTGTTGCTTTCTTTCCAATGTCTCTAGACATCTAAGCAAGTGAAAAGTCGATCTTGATCACTTCACATGTTCGTCATTCATCTAGCATGCTACAGTTGCATTCCGTACATTTACGGAATGCAACTGTAGAAAAGGCGCTCATTATTAATAAATATCCGAACGAAGTTCCTCAAAATCTGGGGTAGATCAGAAGTATTGCACTATCAGTGTCTAGATGGTACACAGCTTTGAAGCGAGTTGCATGTGCGTGAGAACACTCGAGCTTTGGACTTTCTTTGAGAGGCTCCTAAGTATAGACCGTACTTTGCACTATGATCTGAGCTGTGAAGACCCGAAAAGTCTTCTAGAACATGACTCGACCCAGTCTGGGGAACAGGCATCGTCCTAATCCAGGACAGGCTCTCGTTCCCCGCCATCTGTCAGTGAAACCAACCGAGTGCTTGAAACCACCAAATGTTGGTATCAGGTAGATTTCCATTACTCATCGTGCCTATATTACAGGTTAACAGCCAACGGAGTAATAAGCCCTCTCTTCAATCCTCTAAAGTACTGTGCCTCGTTTCTTACATGAAGGATTCTTAACCGTTGTTGGAACACGAACAGTTTAGCCCAATCAATATTGGCTAGAAGCACCGGATTCAGCACCTCGCATCAGGGTTCCGAGAGCCGCCCAAGACAGACCCGACGAGGAGACGACTGCGACTCCACACTCATCGAGAGCTTGCGCCACCAGCCCATTCCTTTACTTTCTGCTCATTCATTCTTATCACGATATTAATTAACGATTGTGACGTTCTTATCTGCGAATCGCTCTCGAGTTGTACATATTGCGCGCCCAGTGATCCCGTCCGAGACCCTCCAACGAACCCGGATCGGCAGCTCAGTACCACTGTCGTCATCCTCTTATACACCTCATCTTCGATCTATCTCCCTCGCCTCCTTCCACCCAAGCCCGCAAAAATGGTTCTAGAAATACCCAGGAGGCGGCTCATGCGCTCAGTCAATAGCAAATACATCTACGGAAGAGTGGTGAGTGGCCTCCCTGAGGTTCGAGTCTTCTTTGCTCTGGTTGCACCTGCAGTCGTGGCTTTATACGCAAGACAGATTTGCTGATTAAATTCCCCGGAATAGCCACTCGTACATACCGTTATTTTCCTGATAGAGCTCGCCATGGTTGCGAGACTCATAGCCAAGTTCAACAGCTACTATGCAGACCGTCCAGGTACGTTTCAGAAGTGGTGGGAAGCAAATACATCTTCTAATGTTAAAACAGTGCTCACGATGATGATCACGAACGCGGTGCTGGGTGGTATAGCAGACACAGTAGCACAATCGATCACTGCAATCCGACTCTCAGCGCTGCGCAAGCCAGGAGGAATAAGCAAGGATGATACGGTCGCTATCGAGATTCACGAGCTGGATAGGAAGAACCCCCTGATGGATCAGGAACTTATTCCCAACTCCAAGTTTCTGCCACCACCATTCGATTTCGAGCGCTTGACGAGATTCATGGCGTACGGCTTCATGATGGCTCCTGTGCAGTTTAAGTGGTTCCAGTTCCTGTCAAGAGCTTTCCCAATCACGAAGACGAGTGCACTTGGCCCGGCAGTAAAGATGGTTGCTTTTGACCAGCTTATCTTTGCCCCTGTCGGTAAGCTGTTCTTATTGCTGAAGGGAGAAGGGACGGGATGCTGATGTTCTTTCTAGGTATCGCGACGTTCTTCACGGTTATGACAATTGCAGAAGGTGGAGGTCGCCGAGCTGTGTCACACAAGCTTCGTGATATGTATCTGCCAACCTTGAAGGCAAACTTCATGGTCTGGCCTGCTGTGCAGATCATCAACTTCCGCATCATGCCAATCCAGTTCCAGCTTGTAAGTCATATTCTCCTCAAGTCTCGAAGACTGTTTTTAATATTGACTTTCATGATAGCCCTTCGTATCCACAGTTGGTATTGCCTGGACAGCTTATCTCTCTCTATCCAACGCTGCTGAAGAAGCAATGGATGCTCGGTCAGCACCTCAGTCGCCCAACATCCGTTTGCTTTGATTGATTTTCCGTTCAGGTCAGGGCGAGTATAGAGGACAACAAGGCATTGGGGAAATGGCGTTACATATAAAATACCCCCCGAGCACGCTTAGGATCGCCTAATGGGACTATAAGTTTCGAGAGGGACATTCGAGAGGAACAAGGACTTTATGAACGAAGGCGCAAGGATCTGAAGATATGAGGAGTTAAGGAGCAAATTGTGTTTTTTTTTCACCAATCTGAAATTCTGCAAGGCGTCAATGTGAAAATTTGCATCAAAGTCGTGATATTAGCAGATTGAAGAACAAAACGAAATAAATACCTCATGTTCTTGAAGTCTCTTCCGTCCAAGACAGCTCTTCGCTTCAATTGGGTGACCGAGAAGGTGCCGATCGAAACCACTCACCCCACCAAGATTCAATAGAGGGGCACCAGCCCACGCCTTCTTGCTTTTTGTTACATACCCCCCTCAACGCCATTAAAGCTGTTTCGAACCCCTCAACTTCTTCTCAGAACTTCACAAAACATTACAAATTACAGATATCAAAATGTCTCTTTCCAACAAGCTTTCAATTACTGACGTTGACCTCAAGGGCAAGCGGGTGCTGATCAGAGTGAGTTGCTTTCCTATTCAACATATCACAACATGCCACTAACAGCTGCTCCGTAACCCAGGTCGACTTCAACGTCCCTCTTGACTCCGATAAGAAAGTTACGAATACCCAGCGTATTGCCGGTGCCGTCCCAACAATCAAATATGCCATTGACAATGGTGCGAAGGCCGTGGTCCTCATGTCCCACCTGGGGCGCCCAGACGGCAAGGTGCAAGCCAAATACTCCCTGAAGCCAGTCGTGCCAGAGCTTGAGAAGCTCCTGGACGGAAAGAAGGTCGAGTTTGCACCGGATTGTGTTGGAAAAGAGGTTGAGGATATTGTCAACAAGGCTAGCGGCGGACAAGTCGTTCTCTTGGAGAACTTGCGTTTTCACGCCGAGGAGGAGGGAAGCTCTAAGGATGCCGAGGGAAAGAAGGTTAAGGCAGATAAGGCTAAGGTTGAGGAGTTCAGAAAGGGCTTGACTGCTCTGGGAGACATTTTCATCAGTAAGTTCTGCGTTTACTATGGCAGGGCAATAGCTGATTCTATGCAGACGATGCTTTCGGAACTGCTCACCGTGCCCACAGCTCCATGGTCGGAGTTGACCTCCCACAAAAGGCATCTGGTTTCCTCATGAAGAAGGAGCTCGAATACTTTGCCAAAGCTCTTGAGAACCCTCAACGTCCATTCTTGGCTATCCTCGGAGGAGCAAAGGTCTCCGACAAGATCCAGTTGATTGATAACTTGCTCGGCAAGGTCAACAGCTTGATCATCTGCGGTGGCATGGCATTCACATTCAAGAAAACCTTGGAGAACGTCAAGATTGGAAATAGTCTGTTCGATGAGGCCGGTAGCAAGACTGTCGGGGACCTTGTTGAGAAGGCCAAGAAGAACAACGTCGAGCTTGTTCTTCCAGTCGACTACATCACGGCAGACAACTTTGCTAAGGACGCAAAGACCGGCACTGCCACTGATTCAGAGGGTATCCCAGATGGATGGATGGGTCTTGACTGCGGCCCTAAGAGTATCGAGCTCTACAAGGATGCCATCAGCAAGGCTAAGACCATCCTCTGGAACGGCCCTCCAGGAGTCTTCGAGTTCGATGCGTTTGCGAAGGGAACCAAGGCTACTCTCGATGCCGCAGTTGACGCCGCACAGAACGGCAAGATTGTCATCATCGGTGGAGGTGATACCGCAACTGTTGCCGCCAAGTATGGTGTTGAGGACAAGCTCAGCCATGTGTCAACCGGAGGTGGAGCTTCTCTCGAGCTGCTCGAAGGAAAGGAACTCCCAGGTGTCACTGCTCTGTCGAGTAAGTAAACGAATGGCAGACAAAGCGGCTTCCTCTGATTCCTGTCAAGGCCGTTCCAGCAAGTCCAGCCTATAATGAAGAACGAAAATTGATGAGGCACGTCCGTACATAGCTCATATCACAATCCCAATGAAAGTATCCCAATGTGTTGATGTGCCCATGCGGAAGACCAGTGATGCCATTTGTATGCTACCCTTTTTATGGTGATCTCTAATAAAGCCCCAAACTCCAACCTGCCATTATATTCGTGCTCATGATCGAATTTCGTCAACGCTTCTTGCTCGCCTCAACCTTCTTGAGCTCCTCCCTGAGCAACGATTAGCTTGTTGAAAATCCAGGGCCTCAGGAAATGCTTACTTCAATTGCGCGGAGAAGTCCTCGCTCGTATCATCATCATCCCAGCTCTCCTCCCATAGATGTGTGTTGTCGCCCGGTACCTCAGTCTCTTCCTGTGTCCAGTCTGCCAAACGAATATTAGTCTCTATCCAAGCTCTACATCTCTTTCAAGCCAGCAGCCCCTCCCATCCGCGAATCCAAGAAATCTATAGACCTACTCTCTACTGGGAAGTCCTCGAACTCATCATCCTCCTCCAATGCAGCCGTAGGCTTGCTATCTTTTGCTGGGTCGGCGCTCTTGTCTGTGGCAACGGCCTTGTTTGCTGGCGCAGCGCCTGATGCTGGTGCGGCAGACATATCGATTGCGCGTACTACGAGGGTACGATAGGTGTACGAGTGACTGCGGAAGATAGAGGAGATTTGTTTCGAGAGCCTTCGCAAGGTGACGCGCTTGTGGGTGTATGAGGCTGATTTGTATGTCGAGAGCTCGGCTTGAAAACGAATGCGAGCGAGCCTGAGAAGCTGCAGCCGAACGAGTCAGCAAAAGAGACGAGACCAGACCGCAACCAAAATGGATCTAAGTCGCCGTCGGTGGCTGTACAATGACGGTGTATGGATCTTTCTCTGGATTTGAATTGGATCTAGTTACTTATGCTTACTTCATATAAAGTTCCGAAATTCCGGATATCTGTTTTTTGTTCTTGACATTTGTTGCTTTGGAGGCAAATTCATCCCACCTCTTTGACTCGTTTAGTGTCTACGCCGCTCCATCACGTTTTTGACTGTTCAAACATTTCCTCGCTCAAACACTACGTCAACCGGGGGAATCTATCAATTCCCATCTGCTCAGTTTATCATTGTATCTTATAGCTCAAGTACAGCTGTGGAAAGCTGTCTCACCGCCAAAATCCATGAGAATTGTTTCCGTATGATCCGGGCGCACTACGGACATATATTCGCTCCCAAGGAATCCACACACGTGCCATAACAAGTACAACATGAGCAGGTGGTTCAGAGGTGTGACCAAGGCTTCGGCCCCAATGGTTGCCGAGGAAGAAGATCGACATCTCTTGCAGGTTGAGCAGGCATTGTTGAAGCTACTCAACGATGATATTGCAGAGGCAGACAAGATCCTGAAACAGCAGAACTCCTCGTACCATCACTTGGGACGGGGAATATCCAGTTTTATATCTTCCATGTTGGCTGCTGAGAAGGAGTTGATGAAAGATGCTGCTTCCATTCTACAGACGGCTGAGAATAAGACTTGGGAGGATATGAAGACTGCTCAGAAATCTCCTACGGCGTTTCAATCTCATATATATCCACCTGGGACGGAATATCTCTTGTGTTATGCTAGTAAGCCATATCTTCTCGATATTGAGAATGTAAATGCTAACATAACCTTTTGTCTCACAATTGACAAGTGCAATATGTGCTGTCTTATCCGGGAGTGTGACAGGAGCGATGGGAGGCTTCTTCAAACTACGGAAGAGCTTCATGACTCTTGATGGTATCATGGATATCGAATCAAAGTATCTACAGAAGAGAGCAGCTTCTCGAAGAGGCTCTGTGGCTTCAAATAAAGATGCTGAGAGCGAAAGTGTAAAATTTCCAATTGGTGACAATGGAGCTTCGCTTCAGCCCATAAGCACCGAAGATGAGAAGGCGGCTATTGCAGGTGCTGCCGTTCTCAATGGAGCGCCCGGGAGTCCAGCATTGAATCGAACACAGACTTCAGCAACTACTGGATCATTACAGATTCCTACTCGAGTTGAGAGCAAGCTTCTGGATATTGACCCGGCATCTGTTGGAATCACTTCTCATACCGACATATTCATCCATTCGGGAACGAGACTTTGTTATGGCATTTTGCTTGTTGTATTTTCAATGATTGAAAATCCCGTGTTCAATAGAATCTTGTACAGTGAGTGTCATTCGCTCTACAGACTTGCAATCACTGACCAATTCTGCTAGTCGTGGGCTTCAAGGGAGATAGGGAACGCGGAACGAGATATCTTTGGCAAGCGGCTCGTTTCAATAACTTCAACAGCGCCATTGCGGGCATTGTTCTCCTTGCATACTACAATGGCCTGGTCGGCTTCTGTGACATTCTTCCTACGGATGATATGGCAAGTGACGACATCTCCGGATATCCAAGAGCCAAGTGTCATGCTCTTCTAGGAGATATGCGGCGCAGATACCCAGAGTCCAAGCTATGGAAGATGGAGGAGGCGCGAATGCACTCGTCTAACAGAAATCTTGGTGCCGCTATCAAGATTCTATCAGAAAACTCCAACAGCCAGATGAAGCAGATTGCTCTCATCAACATCTTCGAACTTTCTCTTGTAAGTGCTGATTAAAGTACACATTGTACTCGACAGACTTTCAAGAATATTTACTGACTTGACGGCAGTCTGCTATGTATTCTCAAGACTATGACTTGACTGCAAGAAGCTGGATCCAAGCAGCAGAGTTGAGCACTTGGTCACCAACCTTGTATGCTTACTTAACTGGTGTGGCATATCTGGAGTCATATCGCAATGTTCGTGAGAGCGACCCGACCGCAGCCAAGGCGTTCAAGGAGAAGGCAACGGAGTTCCTCAAAAAGGCGCCAACTATGGCAGGCAGTGAGTCTACATTTTTCAAAGCTCATTGATTTGGAACAGCAGAATCAAATATACTGACATATGCTTGCAGAACAAAAGGTCATGGCGCAAAACCTGCCCTTCGACCTATACATCGTGCGTAAGGTACAGAAATGGGAGGAGAGATCCAAATCCTGGAAGGTGGACCTCATCGATGCGATCGGGACGAGTCCATTGACCGAAATGGTATACTTCTGGGGCGGAATGAAGAAACAGGACGAGGACCAGCTGCAAAAATCTCTCGATTGCTTATCCTGGGACCGAACGAGCCACGCTGAAAATTTCAAAGCCGACCTTGATGAGACTGCAATTCATGCGGTTCTTCGAGCTGCTCTCATCCGAAATTTGGGACGATACGATGAAGCGAGAGAGATTCTCACGACCGAGATTTTGCCACACGATAAGTAAGTGTTCTTTTGCAAAACAATGTTGACTGGCTAACAAGTCTTAGAAACGCATTCAGGGGCCATCTGAAAGATGATTGGACTTGCCCTAGTGCACACTACGAAATGGCCGCTTTGGCTTGGGTTGAAAAGGACCTTGATGGCGCGGACCATAAAGCTAAGGTGATTGATTGCCAGGAATGGCTTACCAAGACGCAGAAATGGCCTTACGAATGGGTGTTGGACTCGAGGATGTCCATCAAGACCACGACGTCAATGCTTACTGTAAAGAGGCATAGGAAGATCATGGGTCTTTAGATTTGCTCATGAGAGATGTACGTAGACAGACCACGTCTGTGCATGGTTTATAAAGACACTGGTGGCAGTTTGTGGAAGCCACACAGCGGATAAAGCTCGCTGCTCATGAAAAGCTTGGTGTCATAGGTAGGCGCAGCACAAGCTGTGCTCAAGAGCAGCCATGGGAACTTTCTAGTTCCATCAGAAAAGTAGTGTTTGTTCCACATTGCTGCCTGTAGTGTTTTGGGTCGTCTTGTCTGCCGTATCAAATCTAGCTTTTCCTTAACGAGGTTTTTGCTTATATCTCACCTAGGTGAGTGCCCGACTTCATCCTTTTCATAAGCTAGAAACAAACCTATACGATATCGCTGAAAGAAGCCTGGATTTTAAACCAACAATGGTCAACAGCATATATATACTTACCCAGTCGCAGATTTCAGTTCACAGCCTCGCTCTCTTCATCATCAGGACCACCTTCCCGAGCAAAACCCCATCATGTGCTTCCGAATCATCACTACCTTCACATGTTGCCAGAGAACAGAGACGACAACAATATCACCGTGTCAAGCCTACCATACGGACCGCTCTTGCAACCCGCGCTCCAAGGTCTCGAATTGCTCGTGGCACCTGCGATATTTGTCTTCAACTACAAGCGGATGCCCAAAGATTTCAACCACCTGCCAGCCAGTCGAGATTCGAACGAATTGCGATCGGACGGATTCCAGATGAGCCGAACATACGGAGCCCGTTTCTTGTATCTACAGATTCTACTAGGGAGTCACGAAGAACATGGTCAGCCCCTGCCTCAGCATGGGATGAGTCTAGGGCATTTTTAACTTCAGAACCCGAAGTGGCTGGACTCATAATGGGACCAACGGCTGATCGGGAAGAAATATGTCGGCTTCGCCTGGAGAGAACGATCACCGACGGATATCACAATCGGTCTCCACGCCGCGATCGTGGCCAACACCTCACGATCACCATACCAGATCACGATGAACTTTCTGAGTACAGCCCCACGATGAGGGTTGAGCTGACGAGGGACGGCCGGGTTGGGTCTGCGAGACAGGCAGCCGGGGCTGGTGGTGCGATTACTCGTCTCGCTCCGAGTGAGGAGGTGCCGAGTCCGGAACAGTCACCGTTGGAGGAAGCAATTCAGTGCGCGAATGCCGTGGTGTCGCTGTGGTATGAGAATTTTTGAGGTCTGAGAGATTGGTATGTGCAATGGTAGGATGGTACAAATAGATCAAGAGGGAATCCAATGAAGGAGTTAGGAGTCAGAATTTGTTGTATGCATTTTGTCTATACTTGATGAACGACAAGGGTGGGCATGCTCAAGCTCATGATATTCATTTAAAGATCTATTTGTAAGTACCCGTAAAGTCGGGCGCTCTCTTTCAGGTTTCTCGGTAGAGCTGGGCTGGAGTAGAATTAGCATTTATCTAAGGAGTACTACTTGCTTCCGGCGTGGTAGTGCTTGCTTCTTTGGTAAACCATTTTCTAGTCAAAATGGAGAGTAGTCCGAATGTACCTGCAGCAGGTTGCTTTCTGTGTTGTGAACAAGGGAGAGGAATGGTCGAGTCACCAGAGATTCTCATGCCGGCTTGAAAAAAACCAGGATTCATTGTAGCATCTGATATCCATGTCTCTGCTTTTCATTTCACTCCAGAAGTCATCTCTCGATGTCCGCATTGCTAAGTACAGTCGTCCCATCGCAGTGAAACACGCAACCCTCCACATCACATTGTACAATGTGCTACAGAAAATCACAGCATAGCTCGCAGGTCAGCCTGATCTACTTCCTAATCGGACGAATGGGCAAATCCAGGATGTATCATATCAGACTGGTAGTAGACATGCTCGGATTCTGTAAGTATTCAAGATACCCAGACGACTTCCCCTCACCACGATCATCAACCATCAATGCTCTTGCAATGGTAATAGTACACCTTCCCTGGATAAAACCCACTCGGGCCATGACGAGTAGCAGTACAGACAGCTCAAGTTTGAGCCTGACAACAGTGCTCCTAGGGTCTGTAGTCCCCGGGATTACGGCCGTCCTTGCGGGCCATCCTCTGTACCCAAAGCGGATAAGAGGTTTGACATTTGCACTCCACCGTCTCTGGAACTCCTCGTCTGACACGGAATTCCCATGATTATCGAAATCATGGATACTTGATGCATCAGGATTGCCACAATAATCCAAAATTCGAGGCTTGACATGAGGATATGGGAGATAGGCGCTGGCTCCGGGGAGTTGAGAGTAATGGTCGTCCCAAGCTGGTACATCTCTCCAGTCTCCGTAAGGGCTAAGATATGCTCATAATTCTCGTCAAATGCATCAACGCCGCAGCCCAACGTGTGAAGACATGGCTGGATGGCTCCTTCGTACATCTGGTGGAGACGCGTGGCAGTGTGGAGTTGAAATACAGGTGCTTGATCTGAGGCTGGACTGTGTCGAGACCGAATGTCGTAAGGAGAGTAGCGAAATAAGGATAGGTCTCGGTACACAATTGGGTCTTCCAGATTATCTGTACTTCATGTGGATTGTCGATAATGTAGAAGTATGGTAGTTGTGGAAGGGGGCGGGCGGGTTTTCGAGGCTGGAGATGACAGAACATCGCAGAGCATGTATCGAATGCGGGTGTGAGGGCTTGCTGAGGCGAGTGGAGGGTATCTTCCTAAATTTAATCCGGTTGGCGGAGTGAGAGGTGGCGCATTCATGCTGACTGAAATTGATTTCTTTGCTCGGCTCGTTGACTGGTTGACTGGTTATCTCACTGGGATGGAAACTGTGCCATATATAGTGGCTTGAAACAACGAGAGAATCTAATAGAAAAGAAGGAGCACATGAGGTTGGATCTCACAGGCACCTACTGGTAATTACGATTGACTTTAACAAAGCACATCTGCGTACATTTCCATTGATCTGGCACTGGTGTTTCAGACTCCTGCTTCAGATTTCAAATGCCCATTCTATCTATTGGTAGAAATTATTAATGCAATCGGTAAGTGCGACATTTTAGGAGGCGAAAGAAATGGACTGCTGAAGACTGGACAAACTTTGATAAAAGGTGACGAGAAAATCCACAGGGATGGGGTCCCTTGGAAGCTATGGCGTCAGCAGTATCGAGAAGGTGGTTGTACTTGCGTGAGAGAGAAACAGAAGCATTGATTTCTAGCACCCAGGCTTTCATGTTTGAATGTGGTATTGCTGAGACCGACCGACCGCGGAGAGAATATCCATCCATTGTTGACACAGCGAAATTTAGCGAGCTTGCCTAATCTCTTCCGGCTTCTGCTTATGATCAACAAAATAATCCCATACTTCGAGGTCAACGATCCACGAGCACAGGAGGTGAAGCTCAACCGCCTGATCAGGAACTGTCGGCTGTGGGAATCGAAAGCCCTAAGATCCACTTCTACTTGAACATTGTCAAATCTGACGACGCTCTAGCACAAGCATCGCGTAAGCTAATCCGGCTCTGTTTGCGCAATCCTAGGACAATTGTGTAGCAACAACTTGTGGAATGCCAGGCTTACCAGGAAAAAAAGAGGGTGTGGTCTCTGCGGTATGGCCCCATTTGAGAACGTTGTGTCCAAATGCTTGTTCGGGCTCTTTTTGCAGCGAAATGGATACCACAATGGATACCATTGATATGAACACCGTCCTTGCGAAAGCTGTGCAGTGTCTTTTCTTCATATGATGATGCCACGTGTAGTGTTTGGCTCACAGGTTTTAACCTCCTCTACAAGTCACATGGAGTATCGCAAGTACTTATGCTGATTGCAGTTTATATATAAGTCACGGCCCACTAACCCCAAACGCTGAGCGAAGTAAAGCCTTGAGAGCCTTACAGAGGTATGCCTTGATACGAGTTCGACTCAGCACGATTATACCTAAAAACATATCATCCTCTGCTACCCTCGGTGTTCGGTGTCCGTTTCTCTATTGTGAGCACTCCCATATTTTCGGGGTTCGGTTTTCAATACGTAAGCTCTTATTGGTCTACGTTAATTTGAACCAGAAAAATGGGGCAGTAACGCCTCGACTTTGTGGGGTATCCGGTACTTGTACAGATTGGAACATACCTCCGTTGTTTGCTTGTGCTTCCGTGTTGCTTTTGTCTTTCTTCGTTCTTAGCCACCTTAGGAAACGCGCAAGCTCCCGCCCTGAAGAGCCTTGCAGCGGAGACACTCAATTGCAGATCTCTTGGAAAGCTTAGACATCGTGGTAAGCTTCCGTCCCTCGACGCCTTCAGTATCCACTTCCTGCCCTGAAAATAGCATAGAACTTCTCTTTGCATTCTGCGGACTGCGAATGGGGCTCATTCCATAACAAATTTATCTGACGAACTAATTAATCTTCTTTCCTTGGCAGTGGATATTCCCATTGTAGTTCACGGAGTAAAGCCAGTCTCAGGGAGAAATTCTTTCATGCCTGTTGGCCAGCGCTGCTAAAATTGACAGGATCTGGGGACGCGTATGATCATGACGCCGCAATATGTACTCTGCTGGTAAAGAGACATCGATTGATGTAGTAGAGAACGTTACCTTGAGCCTCACTGCTATCACGATGTATATAATGTCTCACCAACCAAAATTGATTGTTCTTCACCATCCTCCTCGTCACTCTCATCTTCTACTGATCCCGAATTCATTCTTCCTCAGCTCCACTCTCTTTTTTGCAGATTCTTTTTCGGTTCTCATCTCAAGTCGGCTATCACAGCTTCAGAATGCATTTCTCAACTATCGTCGCCGCTGTCCTCTCCGCCGGAGCTGTGTCTGCTCATGGCAACCATGATCTCGACCGCGAGATTGCTGTGAGAGAAGCAATGTTCCAGTACACCAGCAGAGATGTGTCTCATTGCGAGACCAAGATGAAGTCTCGTGGCCTCGAAGCACGCGCAACTCAGAGACGCAGTGAAGTTGCGGCTCGATTGATGAAGAAGCGTGGCATCAAGGGTGTGTCCTTCAAACTCCATTGCTGTTATTGAAATAATGCTAATGTTTGGTTGTTGCAGCACGCGATGTTACCTCGGTCCTTGCCACCGACCACAACTCCACCAGTCTTGGATATACGTTGGAAACCGCCGAGACCACCATCTTTGCCTCCAATGGCTCATGTGTTTTGACACCTGAGGGAGAGAGCGGCCCATACTGTGAGCTTACCAACCTATCCGATAAGTGACGAGGGTTACATGCTAATGAGAAACAAGACGTTGCCGGAGAATACGTTCGAACTGACCTGGTCGACGGACAGGTCGGTGTCCCTGTTCACTACGACTTCCAGATCCTGGATGTAGAGACTTGCGAACCAGTTGTTGGAAAATATTTCGAGATTTTCAGTAAGTAAACAATTCACACCTCGAGACTCATGGTATCATCAACTGACCTACGAAGACTGCAACTCAACTGGTGTCTATTCTGGCACCACCATGTCCGGTAACGGAAACACTGACGACATTTCCGTTCTTGATGAGACATTCTTGCGAGGTCTACAAGCTACTGACGACGATGGAGTTGCCTCGTTCGACACCCTCTTCGCTGGTCACTACACCGGCCGTGCAACCCACATCCACACCATACTGCACATGAATGCCACTCTCCGAGAAAATGGAACCATCTACGACCTCACAGCAGGACACATCGGACAAACCTTCTGGGACCAATCCATTCGAGACCAGGTCGAGCTTCTCTCACCATACAACACCAATACCCAGGACGTCACCTCCAACTCTGATGATCGTGTGTTCGCTGTCGAGGCCGTTTCCAGCGATCCCGTATTCAACTATGTTATGCTCGGTGATACTCTCCAGGACGGACTTTTAGCATGGTTGACTCTTGGTGTCAACACTACTCTTTCTAACACGATTAGCCCCGCTGCTACCTACTACGCCACTGGAGGCGTTGAGTCAACCAGCGGAGAGTCAACTGGTGGTGATAGTGGAGCTGCACCATCTGGTGGAGCCAGTGGAGCCATGCCATCGGGAAGCATCCCCTCTGGTGCCATCCCTTCTAGCTCAGCTGTTGCATCAGCTGCTGCTGAGGCTTGCTCTTAGATTGTCCACTCCTTGCTGAAGTGGTGATTGATTGAAATTGTAAAAATTGTTTAGGATCTTTGCTTGGGGATTGTTCACTCGCTTGAAATCGTGCAGGAAACTGGGAAGGGGGAAGAAGAGAGGAGGATGGACATGAAGGAAGGGGCATAGATTTCTGGCCAGACTGTCGTTACAATGAGAAAAGGCTGCTTGCTATTCACGAGATCGGAAAATTGAAGTCGGAAAGTTGAAATTGGAAGTGATAACAATCGATTTCATGAAAGTTTCTGAAAATCTGCGTGAACACCCTTTGACGAAGACTCGATACATTCAGGCATTTTTGTGAACAGCCATTAAGATATCAAATGTAGTAGCCTGCCCCTCGTTAGCTGGTTCCATCTGTGAGTTAATCCTCCTTCTCAAATGATATCAATCACGCGGAACCCACGTTAGCAGTCCCACGTCAGGATACTGTTCCAAAAAAGCACAAAGTTCATTCATGATCTATTCGTACCGTCTATCTTCTCGCTCTTGACACCAATCCCCAAGCTCGCGGATATAATCGTCTATCATTGATTCCTCAAGATGATCGACGTGATAGTTCGGGGCAATCCTCTCGCTCGTGTCTGGCCCCCTCGCTGCTCTCTCGGCTAATTTCTTCTCGTAGTACTCGGCCGCCTGCGGCTGTTTGGTAGCTTCAAGAATCTGCATTACGTTGTAATCCGTGTCGATGTAGGTCTCCAGCCAAGTTCGCAAATTGTCTGGCCGTACCTCTTCCGCGAATTCGACCAAGCCAACGCATAGCCTGATCCACTGCGTTATGGCTTCTGCATCGAGCGTACCTTCGTGAAGACGGAATTCTACCGTCTTTTTGGTGGGCTCTGCTTCAAGAAAGTCCTCGTAGGAATCAGGAGTTCCCTTCTCCATGAGGTTGATAATGCTGTAGCCCATGGTATATGGCGGTCGCTGTTGGTAGTTGGGTCGGCTAAGTATGTCCACGAGCTCATTGACTTCCTTGCTTTCAAAGATACGCTGCAAGCCAACCGTCGCGTTCAGCCCCCTGGACTGGAGCTTGAGGCCGAGTTTCGAATGCTCCCGAAGAGAACCGTTGTATCTGGTAGGTCCGACTCTGTGATTAGGATGCAGAGTATCCAATTGAGGTTCGAACGCCCACAGCATTGCCATCAAGTTCCGAAGATACGGCAACGTGAAGCCAAGAGTACCGTTGCCGACATGAACATGAGTTGAGCAGCTTGTGTTTGAGATCAGTCGATATTGAGACGGCAAAGTCTCGCAAACAACTGCTACCTCGTTCAGTGCCTCTTTACAGAAATGGAAAGGTGGAGAAACTACCTCGACATCTCGGAATTTGTAGTTCAGAGGTGGGAACTTAATACTTGAGTCATTCTTGACCAACCATGAAGTTGCCAGGTCATAATCTGTTGCGTTCATGTCCACGTCGCTGCATGAATATAATCCTTGTTTTCTCAGAGTATCTGCGATATGGAGCTGGATAGGACCCCAATCGCCTATGTCATCCTCGATGCAGATAGGTTCGTGAAGTCCCAGGCAGGCGTTGCTAGCATGATTAGTTTCTGCTAGGCCAAAGTCCAAAATGCCATAAACTTGACGATTATCTTCTGGGTGTGGATCTATGTAACCCCGCGGAAGGCATGCAATGCCAAACTCAAGCTCCACTCCGAAAGTGAGAGCAGGTCTCGGGACGATGGCGTAGTCTGAGGTTCCATCTGGCTGATATTTAGGCGAGGGCGTTCCACAATAAGAGCTCATCTTATTCGGAAATATTATGAAGCTTGGAACTTGGATGATGGAAGCTATTAATATAATAGGAAATGAAGACGATAGTCGTAACGAGGCGGGAAAATGTGAAGGATGAAGATAAGATGCGTCTGGATATCGACCCGACAACACAACGCATTGTGACTTCAAACGAAGATATACGTTCTACAGCACAATGGCCTTTGTCAGACATAGCAAACGGTTCCTTAGTTCTTGGGAGTAATCTTTGTGCGAGTCTTTCTTGAAACATTTTAACCTTGTAGCTATGGAACCTCGAAATAAAGCCATTGTCACGGTTCTTTATCTAATTGTTCTTATGACAAGAAGCTAGCCTATTCTCTGCAAGACTCGTAAAATCCCCGATTGATTCCTGTGTAAGTATGTGTTTCATTTCACTACATCTTACCATAGGAAAGTCGGCTTAGCACAACGTGTCGCCAGCACCAAACCTTGCTCTTCGATTTGTTTGCATATGTTGAAGCTCGCTTAGTTGTGGACGCGTCCCGATCACCCCTTTCATCTTCAGGTTCTGACTGAGTCTTCGCTGGACCCACTGTCGTTAATTTTACCTTCTCAAATGATCGAACTCGTTATAGAAGAAAGAATCGAATCATTCTATAGCGTCAAATTGTGCATTGTTACTGCGAGAAGGCAATTCCATTTCCCCGGGCTCTCTCACACACATTTTGAAGGTCCTTTCCTTCGAAAGGCTCCGACTATAACTCTAATCCAATTGCCAAAGAGTCACAGACAGAATGAAAGGGCATTGAAAGCACAGCCTTCGTAGACCAGTTTGAGGCAGTGATCCCCGACAGTGTCTGTGGTGCTTGAGCAGTTGCGACAAAGGCTTTCTTTCCTCTTTTGCTTCTATGACATTCATTTGCTCGGATCGCCAGTCTTCTTACTCCTTCGAATATAGTCAATAGAGCGTCTGTGATTCGCTTCACGTCTTACAAATTATATTTCACAGAGTGAAGCCTCCAAATACTTCGCTAAAAACTCTCCGATTATCCTGCAAAATGGACATCGAACTCTTAAACCTCTATAAGGTATTTAACTACTAAAAGACCAATCTAACATTCGGTCTCGAACTTGAATTCGCCATCGCCGTCGCTCTCAATCCATCCAGCACCATCGATCCACATCCCTCCAATCCACGCGCTATCACCAGTCTGGTAACCGGCTCATACGAGTCCTGGATCGCCAAACTCCGCGAGCACGTCGCATCGACGCTCATCTCAGCCGGCATCCCATCTATCGCCATCTCCTCCACAGGAGAAGATCTCCCAGCCGGCCACGAGAGCCCCTGGGTTGTAAAAGACGACGATACTATCAAAGCGCCTCCCTTGGAAGGTTACCATTTCCTTCCCATCGAGATCAACTCCCCACCTTACTACTACGGCCAAGACCAAGCATTCAAAGAGATACAGATGGTTTGTCAAGTACTAAGAGACACATACAGAATCCCCTGCAACAGAAGCTGTGGCGTGCATATACACGTCGGGAATGGAATGGATGATTTCGCATTCAAAGCTATCCAAAACCTCCTAGCGACTATCTGGACATTCGAAGAACAGATCGAGACGATCCATCCTAAGCACAGAATTGAAAATGAGAGTATGTGTCCGTCTTTCAGACGAATTCTGACCTCGCTAGACGCCATTCGAGGAATGGAGAATTGGATGTGGGTGCTGGACTTGAGGATATACTCAGTCAGAGAGGTAAGTCCGTTCAGGTGTTTGTGGATATGACGGAGCCGAGAACGGCGAACGAGCATAAAGGCGGGACGAGACTTGCGTATCATCTTGGGGATGTTGGTGGAGAGATACCGGTCTCTTGTCTATATATACGGACTGTGGAGTTCAGGCAGCATAAAGGCAGTTTGGATTTTGAAGAGCTGGAATTGTGGATCAGGTTCTGTGTGCAGCTGATGATGTTTGCGGAAAGTATCGATAAGGCGAAATTGGCGCCGTTTCTAAGGTTCCATGTTGGAATGGGCGTGGAGGAATGTCCGCTGGACTTTGTACTTGAGAGGTTGGGTATGCCGTGGTTGGCGTACCATTACCCGAAGAAAATTGCGGCGGATAGAGAGGTGGTGGATGAGGAGGAGGTTCTTTGCTCGATTGAGGTTAGGATGAATCACCAGCTCACAACATTTTGAGTCCGTAGTATGAAAGTGATCATAGATCACCTGAAGACGTAATTCAAAAATTGAATAAGATGTAAAGGATTTGTTGACTTTACTCGTGAGACTCTTTGGAAAAGTGGGACAGAAGAGTATAACTGACACAGCATGGGTATTGTTCGCTTCAAAAGAAAACTAATAGAACAAAGCACAATCAGAATCCATTCAAGTCATCGAGCCACTTGACATCCACATCCAAGAGCCCGTCATTCACATCAGCCGGCCGTGTCTTTGGCGAGACCTCCTCTAAATCCAGGTTCCTCAGACTACCAACCATTTTATAACCATGCTCGAACGGATCACTCGCCCCCTGTGGTATCTCGGTCCAATCACTTGCAACCATCAATCTCTCCCTCCACTCCCTGTCACTTAGCGGCAAATGCCTACTCGATATCTTCTCCTCCAAAACAGCGATCTGTCTGTTCAGCTTCGCAAAAGCAACTTCGTCGTGCTCATACTCGCTGTATTGGATCTCTTTGATTTGGCGGTTGAGTTTTTCAGGTTCGAGTTCTTGTTCCTCGTCAACGGCTGACGAATAGACGGCGGAAGGACTGTTTGTGATTATCTTGGTACAGGTCTCTCGAGGGCTGGTCTTGGGGTCGGACGAAGGTTGAGTTATCGTCTCGTTACAATGCTCCTGTTCCTGACGCGGCAGCTCAGAGCTACTGCCACCGCGTCTTCCCTAACATCCATTACCACCACCCTCACTTCCCTCTCCTTTTTCTGGACTTCCATCCACCTGTCCAGTCTCTTCCATTACAATCCCCAGCCCCTCGAGCAAAGCAGCATTTTCTTCGCTGACAAAATCACTGTCGAAATGCCCAACCATCATCGCTTCCACCTCGTCGAGAGAGTCCCCCCTTGACCTGAGTCTATGCGCCGGCCACATAGAAGCATCAGGATCGAAGACCAAATTCCAACATAAAGGTTCATCCCTCGAAATCCTCAAATCCTCCCAAAGCCTACGAAAACGATAGCACCTCTCAAACTCTCTCGACCCCGGGCAAAGCTCTCTTTCATAATCCCACACCATTGTCGATTTCTTCGCATCTTTCGACCGTATCTTGTCTAACCTGTACCAATTACCACGATAATACCCCGCCTGCTCATCCAGCATCAACAACCCCAACAACCTATCAACAGGCAACCCTCCCTCCGCAAGCACGCGCCCAAACTCCTCCCTCTCCCCATCCCTCGCATCCCCTTCCTTCCACCACGTCTTAAACAGCGCCAAAGAAACCACATCGAAGAAATACCCCGTCGGCGCATCCCTAACGAAATACATAATTCCCACTACGGTCTCTATCCACTTTACGAAATTCTCACTATTAAGCGTCCCCTCATGCTGTCTCCACTCCACCGTTTTCTTCTTATGTTCTGGATCGCTTGCAGCAGATGCGATGCCGCAGATACTGACTTGGCTGTTCTTCAGATAGCCTGATACGTCGATGACTTCATCACGAAGACTCTCGATATTCCCGAAATCGTAGAGATCAAGAGCGCCATTCACACCGGAGGGAATCCTGTCGTATTTCTCCTGATATGCACAAGAATATCTCGAGGAAGCTCGTAAGCTGGTAGCGTAATATGTGGATTGTCTATGATGTGGAGGATGTATAGTCTGCAATTGCGGTTCGAAAGCCCATAGGAAAGCTTCTAATCTCCTCATACTCTCGATATTGAATCTGCGCACGCCGTCTCCGACGTGCACGTGAAGAGATGAGGTCTCTACTGCTAGTGTGCAGAAGTTATCCGTCAACGTCTGGCATGCTAAGCGTACTTCGTTCAATGCTTGGGCAGTGAAGTAGTATGCTCGGGAGTGGACTTCGATTTGGAAGTAGCCATAGGGAGAAATTGCTAGTTTCTCGATACTGCCGTCTTCTACGACGTCCCAGCCGGAGTAGTCGCTGTCGTCGTACTCTGTTCTCTCAATTTATGAGACTGGTAGGCCAACTTCTAGGAGGACTCGACGGACGTGTCGTTTTGCACAGATGAGTCGGCCGCCATTCTCATCTGTGTCTCGCGAATCGGAAATGTCTTGCGTCAGGCCATGGTAGGTCTTGATGTCTTCTGGGGTGTAAGGGAATCGTAGCAGTCGGGTCTTGGTGGGGTCGGGAGGTGGAGTGTCATCTGGTAGGAAAGCCATGAGGAATTCCAGCTCCACGCCGAAGGTCAGGGCGGAAGCCATGGCAGCCATGGCTGTACATCAATTGAGGCCAAAATGATGGCCGTGACCATATCCCAGGTGGTTTGTGTCGAGAATTGCCTGAGCAAACCTCAAGTGGGGTCCTCAAAGGAACAATGGCTTGTTGAGAGCTGAAAACATAAAAGTGCTAACAAAGAACACCAGCCACCAGATACAGCGATTCGGATGCTCTGCGGGAAGACCCTATACCAACTCGGCACGAGACGAGGCCTCGCTCATTTTTGCCAGAAGAGCATCAAGAACATCATGACAGCCTGCCTACTCCAAAGAGCTTGACGGACGAAATGTCAACTCGGTGTGAGAATGTGAGAGAGTCCTGAAAGAGGTCTTGACATCTTCTTTGCACATCGAAAAGCACTTGCACGGTTCGCAGATAGGTGACGAAGGCAGAGAGAGGTAGGGGGTGCGGAGCTACAGGAGTTGCTTCACTCGAAAAGGTGTGAAGGCGGGGGGACTGGGGAAATTGGGGAGCTTTTTGTGGACTATCCGGGACCAGGGACAGAGCCTGAATGATTTTGATAGAGAGTGTGTACCTAGAAGGCAATCGATCACTATCTGCAATACTCATTGTCAGAATGTTGAACGCATGAAGCATCACAGGCATTTGTTTACTCAACAGTCACTTTTGTCTTCCTCAGCCACAGTTTGCCGATCCCCCACTTGCCAAAATCAGAGAGATCGACGCTTTGCGAAAAGTGTCGGAATGCTCAACACAAGACTCCCTCACATTGTCAATAAACAAGTCGGGACCTGATTTGATACCATGGTATTTCCTATGCTAGGTTCGCCATAATAAACAGTGCCATTGGCAAAGCCTCAACCACCGAGGCACATCCTCGTCCGTTCTCCAACCAATCGTGAATCATCCACTCGTTCCATTAATCCCGCCACTATTTCATTGGCAGCGCCGTATCTCTGTATGCAGTCGCAAAACACCGGGTGTAAAATCAGAGATGCCAGGAGCACGATTTCACGAGCCACAACACCAATGCTAAAAGAAACGCTGTAAAACATAAGTACAATATGCACAAGCCAGCCGCGGACGCGTCAAGAACGTAATATCGGGAAGAATCCAGTTCTCGCAGCTAGTCGTAAGCCCAGTGACAATTGCCAACCTAAAGCATGTAGCCGAAAGCAGCAGCGACACCGAGAGCGATGGCACCAGTACCGAATTGAGCGGGCATCATAGTTGCAGCGGCGGCGGTTGAAGAGCTTGTGGCAGCATCCGTTCCGGAAGCGGCTTGAGTAGCAGTACCGGTTGGGCTGGAGGCGGAAGTTGAGGTTGAGCTGACAGCGGCGGCAGTGAAGTTGGCAGGATCGAGATGACCACAGTTTGCCTTCTCAGCTGCATCACATTGTGCCTGAGCAGACGAAACGCCGACATTGGCCTCCTTACAGTCCTTGTAGATCTCCTCGCAGATGAAGGTTGGCATGGTGTTCTGGTAGTAAATGAGACCTGGTTCGGAGCTGTTGGCGCCACAAGTGCAATTGAAAGCCAGGGTGGTCTAGGAACGATGAGGGTTAGCAATTGCTAGATGAGAAGGATTTGAAGTAGCACATACGACGTCGCAGTCGTTGTTCTGGAGATCGCCGCTGCAAAGGGTTCCGCAGGTGTTTCTCTGACCAAGACACCATTGAGCTGCAGATCATGTCAGTATATGCTCCATGCAATTATGAAGCTCGGGTGCTGCTCACATCTCGTGGTGGGATCAATGCTGTTGGCGTCGATGGAGGAGTTGGAAGTGGTACTTTGCGCAGCAACGAAGCTGGCGAACAGCGCAACAGCGACGGTTGACTTGACAAACATCTTGACGGTCGGTGAATTGATTTGTTGAGTAGAGACTTGACTGCGACTCAATTGACGATATTGAGGGTGAAGGTGGTGATGGTGGAGAGGATGTGGCTGTGGAGGTGAGTTGAGTGTTTGGGGGGAAGACAAGACAAAACTGAAGCTCTCACAAAAAGAAGTGGGAAGGGATGGGAGGGGGAGGGAAAGCGAAGGTAAATAAATCGCGAGGCGGGCCTGTTGCCCTGCACTTGCCTCGCAGGCTCGCAGGGACCGAAACGCTAAAACACAGCGCTAGTGAGCTGTAGAGCAGAAATGATTGGTTAGTCTCGGGGTCTATGCTGAGATGGGCTAGCTCAGGTCACTGGGAAGCTCGGCCGGGGTGGTCTCAATGTGCTGGGCAAGCTTGGGACAACTGGAGACAACACCACGCCAGCAGAGTCTGTAGCACCGCCAGCGCCCACCACTGGCACTGGCACTGGCACTGGCACATCGTATTCAACACATGCCGATGCGCTTGACATGCATAAGTCCGTAGCTGTAGTGCATCCGTCCAATCCGAGACTCCGCTGCATCAGCTTGGCTTCTATCCTCTATTTCTAAATTCTTGCTTGCTTGCGAAAGCACAGGTTTTTCAATTTCAATTTCAATTTTCTGGCAGGACGGACCGTACCTGAAGGATAATATTACTACGGGGCCAGGGCACTGTTAATATCCTGCCCCTGCCCAAGGAGATTGCTGCATCTCGGTCACACCAGCACCCCTCGCAAGCCTGAACCGAACTCATGCGGCGACTGGAACTGACTGGCAAGCCCTTATCAGGATTGCCACGGGGGTCGGTACTGTACTGTACTGTACTGTATGGGTTGGGATGCGGTTGTGGATCGGTTGTGGATGAGGGTTCTGGCGCCATGTCTGGAACTGCATGGCCCCATAGCAAGAATTAAGAACCCAGCTGGCTGCACGCAGCGCAAGCAGGTTCTGGAAGCAAGCGCGCTCGTGTGCTCTTCTTCTGCCATGCCATGCATGGCAGAGCATTGTGGCAATGTCTAAGCTAAAAAGACAGACGAGGACGAGGACGACGACGACGACGACGAAGACTATTGTCGAATCCACTCCACTTCATTGGGTGGCAACACTCTGGTCTGAAGGTGCTAGTGCATTTCTTACCGAGAAAATGTCGCGAGCGAGGCATTTTCTGTATCATGGACATACTTAGCCCTCGTCTACGGCCTTTGGCCAGTGCATGGCCGAGACTTGAGGGGAAGGAGAAAGGAAATCAAGACTTTGCTTCTCTCGCGAATTCAACCCTGAAACCTCAAAAGTCTCCACGATACCAGCTGATCTGAGCGATCACCCATCAGGCTCATCTCACATTTGTTTCAGGTGGATATAAAAATGTCAAATCTCCAGATTCTGCTCAGCTCTCTCATTGGTGGACGGGAGGAAACACTCCTTCCAACAGGGAATCCAGTCCTTGTCGCGGCGGCCAAGCTTTCTGGCCCGCTCTTCGATCTGGTCCATCTCCGTTGGTTGGAATGCTGGCGTCGCTGGCTTCCGCTTCGACCCGTTGGTCGGCTTTAACGATAAGCTAGGCATAATACCCGAAAATCAACAAATGGTGGGGAAGGCCGATGATTGCGGACATTTGTGGACAAGTGCAAGTGAAATGTGGAAGAGCCTCTCCGGCATCAAAAGTCTACCCCACCTTTAAACGGTACCGACCTTCAAATCACCATCAATGTATCGAAAACTTCAAAGTCCAGTGCTTCCAAGACCATGGCCGAGAATAAGCTTGCTACTCCTAAAGCTCCTGTGGCAAATATAGAGTCCAGCCAGAAGACGGTTGAAACCGGAGAAGATTTGAATGGCTCGACTTCGGGGTTGAGTGATGATGAGAAGAGGAGATTTACACAAATAAGAGACAGTGATACATTTCGAAAGATATGGAATGTTGTATCTTGGACTCCGAAGAGGTGTCGATGGGATCCAGAATCACCTCCCAAGTTCAGCATGGGGTTGAATCTTTTATTTGGATTCGTAAGTGGGGCATTTTCTGGGCAAACTCTCGTCAACCAAGAAGCCACAAGCGTCAAGCGACGTTTAGAGGATCGAGAGAAGTAATGCAATACAGAGAAATAGATGGCCATGAAGACAGAATGCTAATAATATGGGCAGGCCGCAACATTTACTGTAGCAAATTTGTACTACAACCATCCTATTTTGAACATCTTAGCCGATGAGTTCAATGTCTCAAACGAGCAAGCAGCGCAAGTCCCGACTGTAATGCAAGGAGGATATGCAGCAGGACTTTTGTTCCTCTGCCCACTTGGAGACATATTCAGACGCCGAGCATTTGTCTTGATTCTGATATTCTTTACAGCCACGATGGTTTGAATCCCCTCACTTTGCTCAATATCTCATACTAACATTGTACAGTGGCTCGGCCTATGTCTAACAAACTCGTTCTCTGTCTTCCTAGCCATCTCCTTCATCACCGCAACCTCAACCGTCACTCCTCAACTCATGCTCCCACTCGTCGGCGACCTAGCGCCCCCTCACCGCCGCGCAACTGCCCTCTCAATCGTCGTCTCCGGCCTCCTCCTCGGCATGCTCATCGCACGTCTCCTCTCCGGAATCCTAACCCAATATACTTCCTGGCGCAGCATCTATTGGTTCTCCTTCGGCGTCCAATATCTCATCCTAATCCTCCTCTTCTTCTTCATGCCCGACTACCCATCCACCAACCCCGGTGGAATCAACTACTTCCGCATGCTCTTCAGCATCCTCAAAATGTTGTTCAAACATCCTGTCCTGGTACAAGCCTGTCTAGTCGGGTTCCTTACCTCAAGTATCTTCACTAGCTACTGGACAACACTTACTTTCCTCCTCTCCTCGCCACCATACTCCTACGATTCCGTGATTATCGGTCTGTTCGCCCTCATCGGTATTGGAGCTATCTGCGTAGGACCCTTCTATTCACGCGCGATAATCGATCGTTTCGTCCCAGTCTTCAGCGTCATCCTCGGCCTCACTTATTGCCTCATCGGCACCATTATAGGCACATACACTGGCAAGCACACTGTCGCCGGTCCGATCATTCAAGCCTTCGCCATCGATATCGGCATTCAATCCTCGCAGATCGCCAACCGATCTGGTATCTTCGCCATCGAGCCAAAAGCACGGAACAGAGTCAACACCGCATATATGCTTTGCGTGTTCTGCGGCCAGCTGATGGGGACTGCAGTGGGCAACAGGCTCTATGCACGAGGTGGGTGGGTTATGAGCGGGAGTGCGAGTGTGGGGTTCATCTGTGGAGCATTATTGATCTGCTTCGTGAAGAGTCCGTGGAATCCGGGGTGGATTGGGTGGAAAGGTGGATGGAGTATCAGAAGGCGGGATTTGGGTTTGAAGAAAGAGGAGCCTGCTGTAGATCAGGCATTAGATGAGGTCTCTGCGGAGGAGGCGACACCAGGAAATGGGGATGAGGGGGCTGGTGTTGGGAGAGCAGAAGCAAGTGAAGAGAACAGGAAAGTGGCAGAGCCTGCATCGCATATACAAGCATCATAGAGCAAGATAGATATAAGGAATATATATATCATGAAATAGATACACGAAACAGCGAGCTACCCACATCATTTGTATCACTGACGAGATAAAATGAGAATATTAAAGCCGTGGAAGACGAAGAAAAGTGACAATTCGAGAAGTCGCTCATCAGTGCTGGCTGCACATCTCCCTTAACAGCACCAAGCCGTGCCTTCAGAAGCGCCAAAATTGCAATTTACATCCTCTCCTATCTGCCTAGCAAGTAAAAGTAATCGCGGTTCCCGTCACGATCATTCATAACAAACCCAGGCCCGCACTAACCCAACAACGGAACAAAATCAACAACCGCACAAACCACCTCATCTAACCAAATACGCAAATCCCAAACATCCCACAAAGACGAGACCTCCATCAGGCGCAAAATCGGAGTGCTTCTTATATGAATTTTCGCCGGCAGTTAAGTCGTTCAATCTAACCTTCCATTCCAAGAAGAAGTGAGTGATTGGACTGCTGCCGTTTTGGATGTCGGTGGTATAACTTTTTAGATGTAATTTCCTGAAGTAGGTTTCTTCATGTTTTGGAACCCAATTTTTGATTAGTTTACAAACAAGTTGGCGGATTATGTCCTTTTGCATTTTTTGAGGTGTTTGTTGTTCGGGGATTTTAAGCGAGGGTTGAGCATGAGACTGTGAGAGCATAACACGATCATGAACACAAGCGGGCGCCTTTAGGAGGAGGCATCAACCGGAAGATTGGTCTGACGTACTGGCTACACCACATGCCTGAAACTCGAGTTTTCCATTCGATTCGATCAAGTTCTCCGCCGATGATCGCCGCCCGTCACGATAGTAGACACAATGTTGTCACCAATGCTGACAAATTCGGCAGGCGAAAATCCCGGTGCAGTACCATATAAATGGGCTTTTCATTTCAAGTACCCTTCTAACTTTCGCTCAAGGCGTGATGCTCATTCATGTGCTTAGACATTACAAAAGGGTATCATTTCAGTGTTTCCAATCCAATAAGCGACGAATCGTCCGTTGCCTTGCTCCCCAAGATTTCCACCCAAAATACCAAACGAGAAATGTATCTGTCCAATCCAAAAACTCCAGATCCAAATAATGTTTCGTGTATCATGCATATCCCAATGTCTCTTGCTGTCGTATTCTTGACCATCATGTTGCCGTGTTCAATTCTACCGTTGCCTCAATCCAGGTTCACAACCCTCAACGTCCTCCTAGGATTCAGCACCACCGAGAAAAAACTTGGTTCCTGCCCACCTAGCAAGTCTTCCGCACTGGAATGCGCAGTCTGGCTCCCTCCAGGCCGGCCGTAGCTTCCAGGGTCGGTCGCGCCCAGATATTCAATTCCTTCGTCTCCCTCACTCATCCTGCCGTACCGACCACCAGGCATGACCCCTCCACCATAGCCATAGCTTCCTTGGCCGCTGCTGCTTTCCTGCATGCCGCTACCAGGCGTGAGTCTCGAGCCAGTGGACGAGCGCCCTACACTTGAGCTTGCCTTACCGCTACTGCCGCCAATCTCTGTGCCGAACGGTCCCAAGATTACACCATGTTGCTTCTCATTACTCCTCACAGCACCGAGACGTTCGGATCCAGCTTCTGAGCCGTACATGGCATTTTCGGGACTGTTGGCGAAAGCAGTGCGCTGCGCCATCGCAACGTGGTTCTTGTACAGCTTCAATTGCTTTCTGTACAGCCAGGTACAGAATGCGAGGTAGCCCGCTAGAATGGCGAGGAGACCGGCAATAACACCTGCTACTACGGCACCGACATTGGTTCCCGACTTCTCTGCGTTTGCTCCGTTTGATGATCCGCTACCTGACCCTGGAGAGGCTGTTTGCGTGACAATCGAACCGGATTGGGTGACTGTGAAAGTTGGTGGTTTTCCAGTCGCGATGGGGCCAGCAGTTGCGGCGCCTACAGCTGGAGATGTGGCTGTCGCTCCTCCTTGAGATCCTCCGCCAATAACAGATTGCACCAGGAGTGGGACCTGGTATCCTCTTGATCCTTGAACAATAGAATATCCATAGCTGTCGTCTTCGCTAAAGGAACCAGACCCAGACGAACCTGGCTTATCAGAGGAGTCCGATGACGATGATGACAAGGAGACGAAGTTGTTCTGCCATTCAAGTGAAGAGACGTTGAAGACGAAGATGCCTGGACTGTCACACGAGATGTCTTTTCCGACATAGCCGCCTATCACAACCATTTGGCCATCCCACATTACGCACTGATGACCTGCTCGAGCTGCTGGTTGCGATTGCCCATCCATGGGAACTTGCATCCAGGTGAAAGAGGGGATTGTCAGGATCCACATGTCGTCGTACTGAATTTGACTTCCAAAGGGAATCAGATTTTGACCTCCGTAGAGATGAACCTGGAAGGAAGTGCCGTCGGGGGCTGCCACAACTCCAACACAAGGGTTGACTCGTATGGGAGGGCTTTCTCCGGAGGTTGCTTGCTTGTACCAGGTACTATTCGCCACGTCGTAGATGTCAATCGTGTCCATCTCAGTCTTTGAAAGAGGTCAGTATATATCCATAAAATTGATATGTGCCCGACTTACGAAGGTTTGGTTGGTGCCACCTGCCAGACCCAATACAATTCCCTCATCACCCCACCCTGGAATATATACCAGCACACCATCTGCCCGTTCAGTGAAGCCCGCTGTGTCTTGCAAACCACCTTGCGTGATGTTGCGGTAGACACCACCTTGAGGCGCGGCCTTCGTGGTACCAAGAGAGTCAACACCACTATTTGCGTATCCAGGATGCGTAAATTCCAGCATACTCCTAAGATACACTCTCGCAATCTGGTTAGACCATCCCTCAGTGGTATACATATCCAAATGACCACCAAAATACCAACTCTTCCCCAATTCAGGTACACTCAAACCAGCTCCCTCTGCCGATCTTTGAACGGGCATGTCAGCTGCTTCAGAGTGGTTTCCTGTAGAAGTTTTCGGGTTTTCCCACTCTATCCATTTCGCAGCTTTGATATCGTACTCCCAAGTGGAAACCGGGAGGGGATCTTCCGGAGGGCTATCGGAGAACTGTCCTCCATAAAGGAAGAGTGAGGTGTAAGAGTTCCATAAGGAGCCCATGGCAACGGCGGGTGGACCTGATGGTTGAGGAAGACCTTTTAATTCAGGGCTATCTCGGGACCAAGACTTGGTCAGGTCCAATGTCAAGAAATTGTTGTCTGAAATACTTAGTATTAAGAAGGATAGAAGTCTTGAAGTCACTCACTCCATGTGTCTGTCGTCTGACCACTGGTTGATTTTGCTTGACCACCATAAATGTATACTGTCCCATTGACATTCGCAACTGATCTTGTCAGTATCTCTTTGATTCGAATTATGCAGACCCAATTGACTTACTCTGATGTGCCCACCTCGTACACGTAGAAGTAGGACTATCCGCCCTTCCCTCAATAGTCGATGCATTCTCCACCAGCTCCGCCGTTCTGATCACGCCAGCATCTGCACCGCCAATATTAACCTTATTTGCTCCCCCACTATAACGAAATCCAGGCACTACAACCGCGATCAAGAAAGCAATCAATGCTACTCGAGGAACAGAAGAGAATGATCCAGGCGGAGCAGTCGCAGAGCTCTTGATCATCGGTCTCGATCCTTTTGCAAGCTTCGAATACCACGGTTGGCCAGCACTCTCTCCATCATTCCTGTTATTCTGGCCGTGTCTGCTTTCCTTTAAAACACCTCCAGTGTCATCCCCATCTGCCTCGCTTTTGTGCGCATCTTCATCACCCTCGTGTAGGGAGCCCAAATCGATGTCCGGCCCATCTTGATACACGCTTTTGCTCAGATCATCCAATCCCTCCTCTCTGAAAACCGATCGCCTCTGTGGCTTGATCTTCGAGATAGTCGCTATCGAGGGTCTGCGTTCGCACTCGCGCAACCGATCCGCCGTCTTCTGCGAACTGAAAGAAGGGCGTCCCATCCTCCCCCGCTCAGGGGATCCTCGCGGCACAATATCGTGGGAGAACGAGTCCATGGTCGTGGTCCAGCAACGATCAACGATCAACAGCCAAAAGCAGTGATAGCAGTAGATACAAGCATTTGATCAATTCGTAAAAAATTGGAAATAAGAAGTTTAGAAGTAATAACAGAGAAACAAAGCTTCAAGCGTTCTCACCTGATCCAGCTTCATAGCCCTGCCAGCAACGGTGGGTAGCAGTGTGATGGACGGTTGAACCGTTGCCACAATCAAGCTGGCTGGACCTTACATCATCGCTCTATTATCCAGTCCCCAGCCAATATCGTTTATCCCTGCCCACTGGTAGGCTGGCAGGGGCGCCAATGGCGTGTTTTAAGAGGCGGCCCGGAGACTTCTCAATCAGGAACCTTCTCTGGGGGGGTTGTTGGAGATCCATTTGCCTGCATCGAGGTCATTGGCCGAGGATGGACCAAGAACGAAATCAGGATTCGCTTTTGCCCAGACTGGCTTCGACACCTTGCGAATGGAACGCTGGCACGTTTACGATCCCGGCCAACGACGACATTGTGCTTGGGATTGAACCTTTCACAGGTCAAAGTCACATCAAATTTACCAAACTTTGAAAGGTCATGTTTACCCATGATTCGGTACGGAGACTACTGCTGTACCTCAATTCTGGGGATGCGCCGGATCTCGATGACGCTGTGTAAAATTTCCCATTGGTCCATGACGAATGCAGATGGAAGCACAACATGGACAATCAGACCGTTTGGAAAACCGATACGAATCAAATCATTTTTATTGCTGTTCCTTTTCAATTCCCAAGCCGAAGTACGAAAGCTCGCCAATTCAATAGAAAAACCCCCGTTCCATCACGACTCCACTGAAAACAAGCGCTCAGAAGATGTAATACACGGTCGTTCATCATGTCAATATCTCTGCCGTTACATCTTTCCCTATTCTCAAGTCTACCGATTACAATTCCTCCTTCACGCGATCTGCGGCCTTTTGAGCAGCCTCGCCGGCACGGTTCGTGGCATAGGTCGAACCTTCCTTAATGCGGTCCGCAGCGACCTCAGCCTGTTCCTCGGCATACTTGCGTCCCGAAGCAGCACCGAAGCTCAACTGAGTCTTGATATACTCAAAGGTGTTGGAAAGCTTGGCCCAAAGCGTTCCTTGAGGTGTAGTTGTACCGTATTGGAAGTAGTTTCTTGAGTTACGAGCGTAAGCGACCAATTGGTTCTTGGTTGATCCTTGAGGAACATCGAATCCGTAAGAATCCAAGTAGTTCTTGAGCTCTGACTCCGACCAGGTATCAAACATGGAGTCCTTCGCGGCATCAGTCTGCTTGGCGAGGTAGGAAGTGACAGAGGCGTAGCCAACACCACCAGTCTTTGAGGCAGAAGAGTAAGCAACTTGAGCAGCCGAGAGCAATTGTTCGCGGCTGGCATCGGCTTGCTTGCTTGCCTTCTCAGCAGCCTTGTTCCCAGAGGAAGCGAGATACTTCTTGAGGTTCTCGGTAGTCCAGGTGTCGAAGGTCCATGCAGACCAGCCAGTGGCAGCCTTGTGTCTGTTCAGGCGGACGGCAGCCAAAAGCTCGTCCTTCTTGCCACTTTGAGGAACCGGGACGCCACGGGCATCAAGATACGCCTTGAGACGAGACTGGGTTTGTTAGAAAAAGTCGCGAAAAATGGCAGGGGACACTTACCTCGCTCCATGTGGAAGTTGCCTTCTGGAAGAGATCGTCGGCCTTGAGTGCCGCATCGTCTGTGGCCTTGGCGTATTCATTTCCAGCTCGGGATGTAGCAGCTCCAAAAGCAGATGCTCCAGAATCGCTGGCCTTGCTCGCAGCACTCTTTGCAGAGTAGGATACGTTATCTCCAGTGAGTTGAGCACGGTGCTTACGGGCGATTGCCAAAAGCTCGTTTCTTCGGCTTCCCTGAGGAACCTTGATGCCATTCTTGTCTGCCCATTCCTTGATTTCTATTCAAGTGTTAGGAGATAAATACCAAGAATTAAGTGTTGATACTCACGTGAATCAGACCAAGAATCGAGGAGCTTGTCACTCAACGTCTCGGCAGCGGCAGCAGCAGACTTGGAGGCAGAGGCCTGCATATCAGCGGCCTTCAAGCTTGCAATGCGAGCATTCCGGCGAACACTGGCAATCAACTTGTCGCGGGTGGTGGGTTGAGGAGCGGGGATGCCATGCAGATCGAGCCACTCCTTGAGATCTATGTCGTGTCAGTTACTGAGAACATTCCAGGAGTCGCGCCGGAGAACCTACCAGACTCAGACCAGGATTGGTAAAGCCAGTTGCCGGGATATGCAGCAGTCTCGCCAGCCTTTTGGGCAGCGGTCTCATAGCCGGAGCGTACCTTCTGGAGAAGAGTATCTCTGGCACGGGGTTGAGGAACTGGGATGCCATGGTTGTCTGCGAAGGCCTTGAGTTGTGACTCGGTCCAGCTGAAAAGTGTCAATAGGGAAAACGAAAATCTTCACAGAGTACATACCTGTCAAAGATCCAATCCTTAACGCTCGACCACGCGTCCTCGGCCTTGTCCTCAGTCTCGTACCAATACTTCTTAACCTGAGCGACAAGGCCCTCGGTGTTATCTGCGGCAGCGTCCTTGGTCTCGACACCCTTCTGCTTCAAGTATGCGCTGAGCTGAGCGGAGTCCCAGTCACCATATGGCTGGGAAACCTTGGTTTGCCAGTTGTCCTTGACAGCGGTCTCAAGCTGGGCACGATCATAAGGAGTTGGGTATGGGACATTGTGATCAGATAGCCATCTCTCAAGCTCAGTTTCGTGCCATTTGTTGTACACTGTGGAGGAGGAACGTTAGCAAAAAGCGTGTTCTATGGTTGACATGACGTGATGAAATTAAAACGGAAATTCTTGGCACAAATAATCAAAATTCTAGGAGCAAGAACGAGCTCTGCATGAAGCTCCTTAAAACTCGTTGGAGCTCAAAAATATGATGGGGACCTCGAGAAGGCTCAAGAGAGTTCGAAAGACGGAAAGTAAACATACCGGATTTGCTGAACCAGCTGCTAGCAACGGTTGCTTCCGCAGCGAGACCCAGCACGAGGAGCTGGGAGAAGAACTTCATATTGATAGAAGTCTTCTGTAATGTGTATGGTGTTTTGAAGAATTCAGTGTAGTTGTTCTGCCCAGGTAGTCTATGGCAGTTGTATGGTGTTGAAGAGAAAAATGGAAGGAAGAAAGAGTTGGGTGTTGATGACTTGTGGCTGGAGAATCGATGTCGTCGTTCGCTAGAGAACGTCCAGAATGGCAATGACGTAAGGGTTTTGCTGTTTCTTTGTGCCTCGTTGCCTTCTACCAGCCGCACATGTCAGAAAAGTGTCACGGACCCGGAGCAAAGCACCGCAGAGCAATCAGAATTTGCTTTATGTGGCTTTATGTGGAGGGAGCTGCAAACGCTAAACATGCACTTGTTCACTTTGGCATCAGGGCTGGATCAACAAGCTCTGCTTTCCACTCCACGACGCAGCTTTCCCCGCCTTGAGCATGGACTGATGTCATAAGATTACCCCTGTCGCACCAGCCACTCTCCACTCTTTGCGGGTCTTGGCAACATCACATGTGGCTGGTGATGAAGTTAGGAAAGTCAACAAAGCTTTTGACACTGCAATGATCGATCACGGCTGCGAAAGTTTTAACACAGTTACCGTTTCTTCTTGAGCAGCATAGGAAGTAGTAAAATTGAATTGGATGCAATGTTGGTTTTCTGATAAATAGTGATTGGCAGGAAAATTGCCCACCAGCCTTTGCGCCTCCCCAAAATGTAACAATGGATGAAGACAGGAAGTGGCAACCATCTATCCTACAAGGTATTTCTACTCGTGATCAGCAGACCCTCCTTTACCTACTATCATTAGTACTTGTCAAAGAATAATTCCCAAAGTGCAGCTTACCCTGCCAGAACTTCTTGTCAACCTTATCCTCTGCAGCTGGAGGAGCTCTGTCATGGCCTTGCTCGAATTCCTTATTCTAGAAGACAAAAAGCATTAGCATTTGATCCATGCATCTCTGAATGAGTTGATATGTCTGAATAGAGTTTAACGAGCTTCCCAACACCTACGTGTTGCTCAACTTCCGCCTGCTTCGCCTTGGAATTGCCCGAGCCAGGAACATCATGGTCGGTGATTTTGGGTGCCGCTCCATCTTTGCTCTTCTCTTCAGGGCTTTCACTCTTGCTGCTCTTACCTCCGCTCTTTCCAATCTCGCCGCCTGTTGGGCTGGATCCAGTTTCCTTTGCCTCCTTGCTTCTTGATCCTCCTGACTGTGCCGAAGCTTCCTCTGGTGAGCTACCGCCCTTGGTAGGTCCAGCTCCAGTTCCCTTGCCTTCACTGGGCGGTGCTGGTCCTGGATGTTCAGCATTGTGCTTCGTGCCGTTTGATGGTCCTTGATCTTGGGGGGTTTCTCCCTTCGGATCTCCCTCTCCATCACCGTAGCCCTGAGCAAATCGCGCACATGTTGAGGAAATGGGTCGAGCTGCAGCTGACTGGCGGATGCTGCGAGGAGCTGCTCTGCGAGTGAAGCTCGAGAATGCTGCGTATGGACGAAGAAGAGGCATTGTGAGAATTGTTGATGAATTGTAGAGAAGAACTGATCTGGCAAATCAAAATGAACAAATCTCTCTACTTACATTTCTACCGCAATTGGAGCTTCTGTTTAGTGCACGCCCAGCTTCTATCTCGAATACGTCATGACCAGAGATCATGATGGTGTCTCTCGTCAGGAGAGAAAGGTCCCTTGTGGGGCATCCGGGTATTTGCCGATTCGGCTAGAATTTGGGTATTTCCCGAGAGACCCTTGACCGAGATACCAAAGAAAACAATGCTACGGAGGGCGCTGTCAAGTCGCTAAATACCATAGGAAAATCATGTGAAGACTGTAGTTAAGCTGTCATGTAATTTGAGGTATTGTCCTATGCTCAAAGAAGGATCGTAGGCATAGGTTAAGTTCTTCATAGATCATGTTTACAGAGGTCAAGTGGATGTTGAGTTCGAGCTTCCCTGCTTGACATAATCTGGCAGGAACCAATGCCAATAGATTTGATCATTCTCATGCTTGAACGTGTTTTGTCTCTAGAACATCATTCTTTGTGGTTTAGATTACTCTCAACCGTTTCAATATCCTCCACCGCGACCAGTCTCGCCATTTCACTTTACTGAGTAACCGAACAACAACAGAACATATAACTCGAGCACGATCCCAATCTCTGTTCTTTCACCTACTCAACCATTGCCACTAACTGTCCACGAAATACCGAATATCTCATACAAACCAAAATTACCACAATGCGTACCTCAGCAATTTCCCTCGTCCTCGGCTTGCAAGCCGTCTGCGCACTCGCCAGTCCTCTTGTATCCAGAGATGCCAAACTCTGCTACGCCATCAGCACTCCAAAGTGCTGCTCAGTCTCTGCTCTTGGAATTGCAAATCTCGAATGTGATTCTCGTAAGTGTTCCAACTCAGGGAATCATGACTCTTGGTCTTCTGGACAGACAAGTAACGTTTCTCTCCAGCTTCGTCAACTCCCGAAGGCATCCCTGATTTCAAGGACATCTGCTCAAACATTGGAAAGCAAGCTGCCTGCTGTGTTATCCCCGTTGTAAGTCCATGTCTTATGAAGAGAATTACATGCTTTGCGGAAAATTGGCTGGTGGTGATTGTAGGCTGGAGATGGACTCATCTGCAACAACGCTTAAAGAAGGCGCGGATATATTAACGGATGGATCAGAAATAGGACGCTACATGGTTCATACCCTATAGCCTCTAAATAATATTTGAAGAACCCCAAATGAATCAATACCATGTTTTACTTGGCATCGTGACTTTCATTTGAAAATGTCCTGTGCAATTCTGTCGGAACCATACACTGAAATCTTTGACCTAGCCGAAAAACTCCCTGACATGCTTCAAGACGACCTCTGGGATCTCTTCAGCAATGTAATGCCCTGCGGGCACACTTTCACCCGTAACCTCCGCATCAGAGACACTCCTCCACTCAGCAAGACAATCAAAACTTTTCTCAATCACACCTTTATTCCCCCAAAGCACTCTGACCGGACACTTAATCTTCCTCCCCTCCTCGCGATCCTTTCTCGCCTCCACAAGATCAATCGTAGCTGCCGCTCTATAATCTTCACACATCGCATGCACGCAAGCTTCCTCTTTGAACATAGCCATATACTCTCCCAAAGCCTGCTCATCAATATAACTTCCCGTGCCGGCATACCCTCCCCCAAAGAATTTCCCCTTGAACAATTCCGGATCACTCATCAACAGCTTCTCCGGGAACGGAGCCGGCTGAATCAGCCAGAACCAATGCCAGTATGCGGTAGCAAAGAGCTGATCCGTCTTCTCAAACATAGCAAGAGTAGGAGCGATATCCAGCATCATCAACTTCTCTACGGCTTCTGGGTGGTCGACCGATAATTTGTGCGCGATTCTCGCGCCTCGGTCATGCGACAGGATATTGAATTTGGGATAGCCGAGGGACTTCATCACGGCCAGCAGGTCAGATCCCATGGTGGACTTTGCGTATGCTTTGTGCGAATCTGACGCTGTGGAAGGAGGTTTCGAAGATTTTCCATAGCCTCGGAGATCGACTGCTACGACGGTGAAGGATTTTGCGAGTTCTGGTGCTACTTTGTGCCAGATGTGGTGGGTTTGAGGGAAGCCGTGGACGAGCAAGAGGGGTGGGCCATTGCCGCCCTGGACTCCGTGGATGGTGATCTCTGGGGTGGCGGCAATAGCGAAGTCTTTGAAACCTGGGAACATCATTGCTATTGAAAACTGGCCCTTAATTTGATGCAATCGTGCACACATGGAATCAGTATTTGCTATTTGAGTCGAGACGTCAGGAGAAGGGCGTGGGGTCTAAACGAAATGCGGGGGCGCTCCTCCTTTGCCGACACCATGTGAATTGGATTTCAAAGCACTCGATTAATACGACTTTCATGTTTGTTCTCATTAGGATTTACGAGGAATCCAAAATATTAGAAGCATTTAGTGACCTTCCATGCTTGACAAATGATTCTAATGTCGGGTCATACTCTCGCCTGAAATTTATAATTCTCGCCAGGTGAGGCTATGCCTGTTTTAATCATTTGTTTGATTCTCTATGGTCCCCTCCCTCGTTTCAATGTCTAGCCTCTTTTGAGGACATTGCTGTTTCTATATGTTTCGCCCCTTCCCTCGATAATGTGTGTCCAATTGAGAGATCAAAACTTTAACAGGAGGTCAAGCACCATTAAGATTATTCAGGTACGTTCTGGTGTCTAATTAAAAACTCGAGACGCCTGACTTCTCTGTGAACATCTCTGTGGTCTTTTCATGGCTAATGAGCATGACTGAGTAGTGGTTGTTTTGCATCTGTAGCCGTCTTGACGTCTACAGTCATATGCTCCGTTCCAGCGCACCTTCAGCCGCCTGCACTATTTTGAGGTTGACACCTTAGCTTCATTCACAGCCACCAACGAATCTGTGGTTTCTGCCAGTGCCTGCTGCTTCACACCGTCGAGTTTAACGTTCTTGTTTGCTTCCATCAGGACCACAAGTGTTAGCTCAAGTCTCGACATCCGATCCTCTATCCGCTTGAGGAGAGCCTCGGGCTTCATATAGTCTTCTGCCTTCCTCTTCTTGAGATGAACTCTAGCTTTTTCACCAAGTGAGAGCAAGCAAGGAGTGACGTTGTGCGCGTCAGTCCGCTGCGTCTCTTTTGTTCTCTCAAATATTGCTTTGGCTTCTGGTAGAATTCCTCTCGCGAATGTGAGTCGATTTTCTGGTGACGGATGTCTGCTCAAGTATTCCGGAAACGGTTTCCTCCCGCCACGTCTTTTGACCTCGGAGGAGATATGCGCTTCCCAGTAATCAATTCACTTCTGGGGATCGTGCCCAGCTTATCCTTTAATTCAGTATGGCTTGTGAAGAAGTTTGGTTTTCCATGAGAGAAAGCTGCTTAAAAGATATACCTGTGCCATGATCAACAGACCCATGTGGTAGGCTTCAAGCTCATGCATTCTTGACTGTACCAAGTCGTTCCCTAGAGCGCCTGTGAAGCCGAACCATTTGGCGATTTCTGTGGCGAACAGCTTTGTTGTGCGGCGTTCTATAACATGTCGAGCAACTAAATGTGCTACTTCGTGCGCTAGAACTCCAGCAATGTCATCCATGCTCATGCAGCTCGAAAGCCAGGCGGTTGTGATGAAGATACGATCCCCCTGAGCAATGTCACAATTAGCATTTGTTACATGTAGTATTTTATATCGCTAGGTAGACATATACATGCTGTCTCAGATGTTTTGAAATACGTACCAATACTCACATCTTTTCCTGGGCCTGCCGAAGCTCTTCGTTGCTCTATGTACAGGTCAGTGCACCGAAAGTAAACGCTAAATACAGATTGGAGTTTACCCATGTCGTCTAAAACACACGTCTTTATGTTCAAACCTTGGGGCGAATTCCACTTGGGTGAGACGGCTCATTACACCATGAACTGCCTTTGCAACAGGATCATCTGGTCCAAGCATTGGCTTGCCCTCGCTATTTAACATCCACTCGGCAACAGGAAAGCCAATTTCTTCGTCAAAATCCGAGTCGTACCAGATCATCCTGTTGCGATTTGTGATGGGAACCACGTCAAAGTGAGACCTATAGTAAACATAGAGACCAAACGCGGACCCGAAAACACATGTTGCGATTCCTATCGAAAACGGGAGAGCCCATGTTCGAAGTCTGAATCTGTCTGTAAATGTCTGGGGAATATCAGGCCTTGCTTTGGTCGGAGCTGAACCTCCGTGTCGTTCGAGAGCAACAGATCCGGACTGTCTTCGCACCGAGAAGAGTGACTGGTAAATAATTTCCTGTTTGAGGGTCCGAGACCGTGATATGCTGGAATGATTTCAAACGCAGTGGGGCATTGTTCGTGGAGAAATTGAGGACATCAGAGATGATCTGGAACAATGCCTAGCAGAGTACATGAGGCGCTGAGAGAAGAAAAGAAAGTGAGATTCAACTACCTCAAACGAAAGTTGGAGGTACAGCGATATTGGTTACACAAGCCGGGGTAGCTTGCAACCAATAAGAACCAACACCATCCGTGCCGCAATTCTCGAAAGTGACTGTGATGACTCGACTCATGAGATCCTGAGGTTGAAAGCAACCGAACAAAGTCAGTCTCCGAGTCGAGCTTGAAGAAAAGGTAAAGATGGAAGGGCCAGCATGTCCCGCCAAAGGTCGTGCGATGGAATATATTGCAGAAGTGCAGGTACTTCCCCTGAAGTCACAGGACGACTTCGTCACTTGTAGGAAAAGGCTTGCCTAACAGTGCTCAAGAATAGGTTCGCAGATGATCCAAACACCTACCAACAATTTCTTCAGATCATGATGGACTTCTTGAAAGATCCTGGATCCAACTCTGCTTCGGAAGTGCAGCACAAAGTCAACGAGCTCTTCAACGGCCATTCCGACCTAATCAATGGCTTCAAACAGTTCATACCCATCGAAACTGCCCCGTCAAAACAAGATGAACCGCATAATCCGGGTTCTGAGCGACAGCAACAGATTATCAAGATCCTAGCTGAATACAACGAGAATCCAACTTCGGTTGGCGAGCTTTCTGGTCAGCTTAAGGAGCTCCTCGGTGATGATCCAGCTGTCTTGGAGCTTCTGGAGCAGTATGCGCCTGTTATGAGCGAAGAGGAGCGTTAAGAGGGGGAAAAGGCGGGAAAGGCGGCTTCTTGAATGCTTGCTGGCTTCCAAGATTGAGTTTCACTCAAATCGTGAAATGCCAAGGAATGACGGGCAGCAACTTGAGAATCGGAGCAACCAATTTCCATCAACTTTTGCAGTAACACAAAAATGGATCAGATGTCATGATCAAAATCATATTCTTCAACTGATAGGAAATCCTCAAGATCTCAAAGTCCAATTTGCGTAATAATGTCCTAACAGCAATCGAGCTGTCAGTTCCAATGTTGCTTCGAGTTGTGAAATGTTCCGGACCAAACCCACCGAGCGTTGTCGCATACTAGTCCCAACATGGGTACCAAGCACATGGTCGAGATGGTTTTATCTTGGCCCTGGCCATTTCCCGGTTTCTTTTGCGTGCCACGACCACATTTCCCTCATCCTTCCCGTCCACTGATCATTTCCTTACATACATGACGTCTGAGGAGCTTCAAGCTACCCCTCGGGAGCTATTCTCGAGCCTCAATTGATGGACGTTGGTGAATGCTAAGCTTTTGACGTGTTCCTGTTTTCGCGTCTTCCAAGGTCACGCGAAATTCCATAAATCCTGAACTGTTTCCACTCTCTTCCTCTCCTTCCTTTTCTAATTTCTTTCTCTTTTCCAATTCACAGCTACACGTTTGTTCACTATCATGTCAAGCAGTATCGTTGCAAGTTTCTTGGGTGCTTTGGAAGCATCTCTGTCCGTCCTCTTGACGATATCATATGGGGCCGTGGCAGCCAGATTTAATCTCCTCAAGTCTTCGTCTGCAAGAGACATCAACAAGTAGGTACTGGAAGAACTCATCAATTTCGCGATTAGATGTCCCGGAATTTTCCAAGGACATGATTTTTTATTATGTCATCTTTCAAAAACATTCCACGCATGGCAGTCGCTGATTCTTTCCCTAGGCTATGTGTCCGATTATTCCTTCCTGCCTTGATGATTGCGAATCTCGGCGATGAGTTACATGCCAAGACTGCGTATAGATATGTCCCAGTATTGAGTTAGTAGGACAGTATCGCCCTGGAATTCTCTGGACTAATGACTCTCCTAGTATGGGCTCTGTTCTATACTTTGACATCTATGGCACTCGGATGGGCCCTGAAGCGGATGTTTAAATTTCCAGCATGGACAATCCCGGCAATATGCTTCAACAACACTACCGCTCTTCCACTGCTTCTTCTCCAGTCTCTTCAGACTTCCGGGATATTGAAGGATCTTACCATGGGTAAGGATGATTCTGCTTCGGAAGCTATGAAGCGAGCCAAGTCATACTTTCTTGTCGCTGCTGTGGTTGGAAATAGTTTGACATTCGCTGTTGGACCCAGACTTCTGGATGATGAGGAAACACCAGACAGCTACGAGAATCAGCAGGAGCAGAAGGGCCAAGCCAACGGCAGTGCTTCGCACGAGGACGAGGAAGAGCATGAAAATCCCACGAATGCGGCTGGAAGAACAGCTGAAGAGCAAGAGGAGCACACAACGGAGAACACAACTCTCCTCCCAGACAGAGTCGCTGATCCAGGAGCAGAACTTGGCGGAGTACTAGCTGACACCTTTGACGAGTACTGGTCTCGCCTCCCAGAAGTATTGCGCAAACATTTGCACTTTGTCAGCAGCTTCTTCAACGCTCCCCTGATCGGTGCTGTCATCGGCGCAATTCTTGGACTCGTACCTCCGTTCCATAAGGCTTTCTTCAGCGAGCCTCAAGAGGGAGGAATTTTTAAAGCGTGGTTAACCTCTTCGATCAAGAAAATTGGAGAACTATTCCCAGCTCTGCAACTCGTCGTAGTAGGAGCCAAGCTCAGTGCCAGTCTCTTGAAGATGAAAGAAGGGAAGGACGTGGGAAAGATGAAGCTGGTACCAGTTCTGACGATCTTTGCGATCAGGTTCATCCTCTGGCCGGTGTAAGTTCTTCAAAGTTCATAAAACTTAGAGTTTTGCGAGGTGGACGTCATGCTAATGAGTCAATAGTATAAGTATTGGCGCAGTATATCTCATCGCATCAAAGACCAATCTTCTCGACGACGATCCCATACTCTGGTTCGTCCTGATGCTCATGCCTACAGGACCTTCAGCCACAAAGCTTACTGCACTTGCGGATGTCAGTGGAGGAAGCGAGGAGGACAAACATGCTATTGCAAAGTTTATCACATTGTCCTACACGATATCGCCCCTTATTTGTTTCACTGTCGTGGGTGCATTGAAAGCTTCTCTCGCAGCGAAATCTTGAGAGCTCTTGGAACACTCGCTACACGATTTTCATGTATTGTAAAAGGAGCATGATATGCGAAGTTATTTGAAAGTTCGCAAGACCCTAGATGTGGAAGTCAAAATGTCAAATAGAGATTCGTAGCTTCTCTGAAAATCGTAACAAGCCGTTTTTCAGTCAGAGTTCCGTCAGATCAACGATTGATGTCCCACTAGTACCCGCAGTCCAGACCGTGCATCAAACGAGGACCCCCGCGACGACGTTTCAGAACCATTCGAAGTGCACCCAGACTGACAACATCAGATTAATTGACAGGAGATCTGCATGTTTCATCCCAGGTAATACTGGGGACGATCAAGACATTAGCTGAATTCTGAAGGGACGAGTTGACAACCTTGGCCCAAAAAAGGATCCAGAACTAGGGGTCCACCAGTTTCCTTCACAGAAGCTCATATAAACAGCGGCGTCCACCAACCAGTCGTCTTGGTCTGGTCTTCTTCCTCTACCACTTCTCGCTACTTTTGGGGAATTGTCGATCTCGTTCGTTTTATTCTTGACATTCGTTCTTTCCCGCTGGTCGGTCTTTTACCTCCATACACTCTCGTTAATACCCTGCCGGCCAGCATACCACTCACTCGCCCACCCAATCCACATTGTCATTTTTCGCCTTTCTACTAGCTGCTCGTAACTCTCACTCGGCATCTCCACCACCCGATTTCTTCAATACAGATCAACGTACCTACATACTCAAATTTCATACACACCGATCATCACGATGCTCACCAACACTACACCAACGATGGCCACTTCTCCTCGCCCCTCCTACAGGAAGCACACTCGCGCCCTGTCTCGAGATCTCGGCTTCAAGACTATCCCCATGTTCGAAATGCCGGTGGAGAACAGAATTCCGGAACATAGCACTGCATCATACACCAACATGTTGACTCGGGCAAGAGGGTCATCGTCGCCATCTCCACCACCAACTTGGATAAGAAGATGAAAAACCTAAGCAGGCAACGCAGTTCTCTGTAAGATGTATTTCGAGCTTGTCTGAGGCTAGAAAGACTAATTTGTGATAGAAAGGCATGCCGTGATGGGATGTAGGATAGTGGTTCGGGTGGCAGAGGATTTAGCGATTTTTGGGACGTATCTGTTCGTGATTTGTGCTGGATAGCGGGAATTGAAATGCCACTGGGCGATCTGAGAGTCAATCAAGCAAGCAAGCTCATTTAGCAGAGAAAAGGACAAATGAAAGAATAAAAATGAACAGAACGACCAGACGAATTATGACCAAGGGTATCATTACAGTCAGATATGTAGATCGTGTGTACAACTAACATGACAGCTACCTATCATCCATCAAATCATTGCCAATAAGAGCGCCGACCCCTTATTCCCCACTTCCCGCTCCTTGACTGGTTTCGATTTCTTAGTCTTCCCCTTGACATCCTTCGAATCCTTCTCAATCGCCGCAAGCTCCCTCCTTGCTTTCTGATCCGCTGTCTCTTCCGTCGCTGCCTTTTGCAATTTCGTCTTGTTTTTCTTGAGGACTTTCAAGACCTCCTCTTTCTGTGAGAATGTGGGTGATTCGAGAAGAGCGAGCACAACGAAAGAGCTTGATCCTGTAGCCCACTCAATGATATAATCTTTGATGTTGGGATACAGAATGTCGGCAAAGTTGAGAGCTGGCTCGATAGGTATGATAGCCTTCGTCTTGGGGTCGAATCGCCCACCTGCGATAAGAGACTTGATCATCTTACCGCCGTGAGATGTGATGGCAACATGTGACGGGGGCTCGGTTGAGGTTTCCCCCTCAGCAACCACGGGCTGAATATAGGTTGGGTCTCCGGCAGCAGTTTCGGCTACGGCCTTTAAAGCTGCGGTCTTGTCCCCTCCGGCAGCCAAGAGGACCTCTGTGAGGAATTGAAGCCCGAAACTCGTCGCAGCGAGTTCTGACGCAGCGGCAGGGATGGCTTTCAGAAGAGTTGGAGATAAAGCCTTGGCTAGTTCGGCTCGTCTGATCTCAGGATCCTTTTTACTGGTCGTTACTCTGACTTTGTCGACTTCCGCGAGGATTTCGAGGTCGACCGTGTGGCTTCCTGGGAAGAGTGCTCTGGAACGTCCTTGGAAGAGATAGAGCAGAGTGATACGGGCATTGATATCGTTTGCAAAGAACACAATGTTCTCTACTTGCTTATCATTGTCCTTGCTCAACAGTTCGGGAAAGATTGATTTAGAGGTCAGAACTGTGTCGTCAATAACCTCGTAGGCAGTGAGAATGACAATATGAGCATTTGGATCGCCAGCCATCAGCTGGAGGGTATCCTTGTAGGTCTTTAGTATCTGCTTTCGGTCCTTCGCAGTTCCGTAAGCCAAAGCAAGACTAACAACTCTCGACCCAGACCTCGTAAAGGCTAGGTTCTTGAGTAAGTCGCCCTCTTCATCACCCTTGATGATCTCTAAGTACTCGGTGATCTCCTCAGTGCCTTGTTTGGCATTCAGAAAGTATTGGAGCATAGCATCGTGAAGGAGTGTGAAGCCAGTCATCTTCTTCTGGATAAGTTGATTGATGATTTCCTGGAGGGATCGCATAATCGGACCTCGTTTCCCAGGTTCGGCAGCCAGAATATCAGCTAGATCCCCAGTGATCTTCTCAGACTTGTCCTTCTGGAAAAGTGCAAACTCAGCACCATACCACTCTCGAAGTATCGTCGCCTTTTGGTACCGGGTTGCAACCCCACGGTAGACATCATCGAGAATCCAAGAAGCTTCTGGGTGCTTGATAAGTCTGCGAACATGGCCGAAGAACTCTGGTACGATGATATCTCTGATCTCATCGTCATTCTGGACCAACAGCTTTCCGATCAAGAACTTGGCATATCTGCTCTCTGCAAGTTGACGGTATGATCCTGCAAGCTCCTTGGCAATTATCTTTCTCTGCTCTGCATTGGCATATTTGATGGCAGTCTGAACAACCCTGACGCTGTCATGCTTGAGAACGTAGTCCTTGATCTTTCCAGTGATAATCTCAAATAGTTCAGCAACCAGTTGTTTTCGCTCTTCGAGTGGGACGTGAGATTTCCTCCGCAGACGCTCCCAGATTTTCTTCGTTCGGGCCAATTCGTCTGCTAATGGTTTTGCTGCCTTTCGTTCCTGGGCCAGGGCTTTTTGCTTCGCATGTGCCTCTCGAGACGATTGACCTGTGCTGATGTTAGATCTTGAAATGCCACTTCATAGGGGCTACCTACTGTTGGTTACAACAGCCTTCGCTCTGTCTGGGTGTAATCCATCGGCAGCTTTTGGAAGGTCCTCTAGGTCACTTCCTTCCTCCTCGTCTGAACTGCTTTTCTTCGATTGGCGATTAATGGGAACTCCTCCATCCGAGTCCGAGTCATCAGAGTCATCATCACTCGAAATCTCGACCTTCTTTATAGGTGCTGGTTTGCCCTTCTTCAGCGCAGACTTGACCGCAACGTCGATTTTCGGTTTCTTGCTTTCTTTGACGTGCACATTCTTGACAGGAGCCGACTTCCTTTTCGTACCAGCCGAGGTGGTCTTGGTGGTAGTTGCTGAAGGCATTGTGAATTAATGTCACAAAAATATGGTCGAAATCTCCATGAACTTTTTGAACTTTTTCTTATCGAGCTTTGCAAGATCGCACCAAGCCTATCAGAGACTAGCGTAGATACCCCACTAGAATGGAAATCAACTGCCATTTTGGCAGGATAGGAGAGAAGACATACAATCCCTCAAGATGGGCCGAGAAGAACAGATTGAGGAGAGGGAAGTCCTCGATAGTATCTTCCCAGAAGAAATACAAGGTGCGCCACCCTGAATTTTCAACGCAAATACATGCACAACCTACCCCGCAGAAAGCGAACCAAGATTTCTAGCAGCGTACTGACCCTTCTATAGATATCTCAGATACAGAATTCCGGATATCAGTTCTATTAGACATCACGAACGATGACGATGATGATTCCGAACCGCCGACCGTCATCCTCCAAGTCAAATACCCAGAAGACTACCCCGAAGAGCCTCCCACGCTGGACCTCCTCCCACCTCCAAATGCGCCAACACATACCTATTTCAGTGTCGCGTCTGACAAAGATACCCTTCTCGATGGGCTAAAAGAGACGATAGAAGAGAACATGGGCATGGCCATGATTTTCACCATCTACTCGACCCTCAAAGACAATGCGGAGCAGCTCATTGCGGAACGGCAAGCAGCAGCCCGTGCAGTACACGAGCAGAAATTATTGGCTGCGGAGCAGGAAGAAAACAAGAAATTTCATGGCACGCCTGTGACGCCGGAGACTTTTATGAGCTGGAGGAAGGATTTTAGGAAAGAGATGGAGGAGCTGAAGTTGAGGGAGGAAGAGGCTGATGAGGCAGCTGAGAAGAAGAAAAACAGAGGGAAGGATACTGTGGTGCAGTTGACCGGGAAGCAGCTTTGGGAGAGAGGCCTGGCGGGCAAGATTGAGGAGGATGAGGATTATGATGATGCGTTGCCTGAAGTGGAGAAGCTTAAGGTTGAGGCATGACGAATATGGATGGGTTGATCAAAAGCGTAGATATCAGTGCGGGCATGGAATGGAGGAGTTGCATTGCTGGCGTTTCTGGATGGGAAGGATTGATACTGTGACGATGTTATTTGTTCGTCTATGAACATAGAAATTCTACATGATAGTCTCGACATTTTCCGAAAGCATGGCCTAACGATGGAGGCAATATTTTTGTATCCCGAACGCCGTGACGCCTTGCAATGAGAAACAAATGTAGAAACCATAAACTGCTCATGCACCAGCCATCTCTTCGTCTTCATCACTACCATCATCCGAGTCGTCTCCATCCTCTTCCTCTGCAGGAGCTACTCCACCAAGCTCGGCATTGATCTTTGCCAGTAGCTCTTTAGCATGCTCGCCCAACCTCTCATCCTCGTAGTCTTGTTGCTGAAATAGCCGAAGACTGTGGTCCAGCCATTGTCGACTTGAAATCCACGAGACTCTCCAGCTCTCACCATCACCATCCTGACCCTTAACTTCACCATTCTTCTGCTTCTCTCCCAAGATGTACAGACCCCAACCGCCCAAATACCAAACTTCAACACTACTATCGTCTTCGCCAACCAAACGTTCCAGTACTTCGATTGCCTCAACGTCCATATCCGCCTCCATGAGCAATCTTGCCAGACTAACTCGAGTTGGAAAATCGGGCACAATGGTGTTCTCGGGAGGCAGATCTTTCCACAGATCCAGACTCCTCTTCAGCGCTGCCCTCGCATCCTCCATCCTTTGCTGAGAAATCCTCACATTTGCAAGCGTCTGCCATGGCTCGGCGAATTGCGGCGCAACCATCGTAGCTTCCGTAACCAGCGCTTCGCATTTCTGCTCTGCGTCGTCCTCCCAACTCAGGTCCGTCATGTAGACTTCCACAACACCACACAGCGCGACTGCCAATTTCCTTGTCTTTTCCGCCTTCGCTGCTTCTCCCTCTTCAGTCAACTTCCCACTGTCGAGTAGAGCTTGGATCTGTAACCGCAAACTCATAGCTCCCTTCTCGAACCAATCGACACTGTCCTGCCCACCCTCCTCGCTCAATTGCGCTAGCCACAGAAATTTCTCTGCGCCGCCGCCCAATTCTTCGGGAACAGAGCCATCCTCGTCGATTGCAGCTGCTTGGAGGAAGTATTGTCGCGCGGAGTCGATATCGCCCAATTCAACGTGTATTTCACCCAGTAAGTTCAGCGCAAGAAGCGCCTCTTGGGACTCTCGATCAAGTGATCGCAATGCCTTCATTGCTGGCTTGACCGATCCCTCAATATTGCCCTTCTGTAACTCGAATGCGGCTTCCGCCAATAGTTCGGCAGGAGAAGACATTGTTGCTTTCGAAGGATTGCTTGACTTCTTCTCTTTCTTCGATTTCTTGTTCCCGGGTTTCGTCTTGGCCATTGTGGTTTTGTCTTTTCTGGGACGAGGCTGAGGATTTGGAGACGAAATTATTTTTGCGGGAAGTGGGCTGGGAGGCGATGACGATGCTGATTGGAAGGGCCCTTGCTAGCGTGAGATTGTGGAGGAGACCCCTCACAGCTCTAGGAGCAAACAGGCGGAGTATCTGTATTGGTTTTCTCTGAATGGGAAAATTTGGAATGCGCGTGCTTTGATTCCACCACCTCAGCACCACCTCAGGTTGTACTAATATTAAGTTCGCACAACATTAGAGTCGAATGAGATTTACCGATGCTCAATCGTGAAGGATATTTGATAAGCCGTGTCCATTATTATTATATGGATATCAAATCCTGTATAACGCATCGTTCAGTCTACTATTCAGTGGACTGTTTTAACGATCGTGTCTAGCCAAATGGCTGTGTCTTTCGACGCCTATGTCCCTATAAAACAACAATACGTGAAGGATAACGCCAAATTTAACCAAAGTTTCAAGGTCTTATGTAGTCACCTCCTTGACATCCTTGGATCCAGCTGTATCAGGCCGTGGTATGTTTCCTAATTCCTCTCCTACGCCGCTTTGCCCCCTTTTCCTTCCACCGATGTGAAATCTGGAAGTGGTGGGTGACTGAGTAGTGGAGTCTGCGTTACTGTCTCCGAATTTCGAGAAGAATCCCTTCTTCTTCGTCTGCTTGGCTTGTTCGTCGTTCAACCCGACATCTTCAAATCCCTCTTCTGCTGTCGGGGGTTGTCTTTCGAATCGGCGCTCATTCATTGCAGACCTGGGAAGCCGAGGTAATCTTGCTGAATCAAGACTCTGTCTGCCAATTTCATGTCCAACGACCGGGGATCTTGCGGAAATGTCCTAAAAGGTAATCAGAATGCGAGCGCTATAAAATATATGTCCGTAAACTTACGAATGACCTTCTATATGAGTCAAAGGACTCTCGCGAGATGGAGAACGGCTCGATATCTTCGCTATTGCGGGTACTTATCGAGGTTCCAGATGGATGCGATCGCTTGGGCCAGAAGCCTTTCTTCTCTGGTGGGGAAGGCTAACAGGATGTCAGTATTTGTCCCAAAAACCTAGATCGATAAAAACCCACAGGTAAATATACTCCGCTATCATTGACAACTATTTCCAAGGATTAATCAGCCAACTTTTCTCCAATTTCGCAGCTTGCGATCCATCCCGGGCGCTCGGCGCATACCAGACATTTTGTACTCCACTGGCTCTTGACTCTGCCCGCTCTTGATGCTCATGGCAGATGAAGCCTTCGATCCAGTTGTGTCAACCTTCTCAAAGGTAGGCCGAGTTCCATTTTGCGATAGCGGTCGAATGCCTTCCTCGTACGGCGCCAGGCCGGCCTGTACATCGGGGCGCTTCGCAAAGGGATTTCTGATCGGCATTGTGAGGATGTGGAGTGATGCGCCGGAGATTATATCAATTGATGTAGATTCTGAAAACTGTGTTTGTATTGCTAGGAGTAGATCTGGGATAAATAGACAAGAGAAACCAAGGGTACTCGAGTACTGATCGGGACATATATCCACCTACTCGTGACGTTATTTACAGTCTTGCAAGGAGGGGGGATAATGGAAGTGTTCCTGCCCCCCCAAAGCCCGAGCCTGCTGACTGTGCTCAGCCAACCGGATGTTTTAATTCCGTCCGTTCTGTACGTACCAAGATCAACCCACTTAAAATAATGCCATTTCGTTTGAAGGTCGATTTCTCGAGTCAGTCAGCTTACTGTGGAATCTGCCTCGAAGTATGTTGAAATAGACGCCTCGGTATATATCCATCTCATATCTCATTGGGGTGAGCAAGTTCCTGATTACGAGAAGAGGGGTCCTCAGAAACGTGGGGTAGTGGTACCAAGGTCCCTACCGTGACTTGAGGCTTCTCTATGGACAAACGACAGGTCGCCATGTTGTTTGGAGTGGCAAAATAGTATAAGTAAGGTATCGCTTGTAGCACGCGCTGCTATTCTGTCTGGATATTGACACGTACTTGGATACTTCCTATGACGGTGCTATATTCGCGAGGAGTTTTGGGGGTTTGTTCCCTGACATACATATTTATTGTCCAGATCTGATGAAGTACTCGAAGAAAGAGCAATGCAAAGACGTCCAGCCTTGCGCGACCGAACAATTCTCAGAGTCTGGTAATCCGAATGCTCATGCAGTAGCTGGCCTCAATTCGCAGGAACAACAGCTGAGGGCTCGCCATGAATGCAATGCAGGTGGCTCAAAATACCCTACTCCGAGCTGAAATGGCGTTCAGGGGCGAATGTCTTATACGTACCGGTTTTCAGCATTTCCAAAGCCTTGCGACGCCATGTTGCGATTTGATACGACCTGTGGTCTCGACGTGGCAATACTTCCAGAGGGTGAGAGTCCCAATCAAGCTATAGCTGGCGTTGATATCAAGCCCATTGCAAAGATCATCACGCCGCATGGTTATATAGGGTGAGTCGACGGCCAATAAAGCCCAAATCATCTGCATCCAAGTTTCGTATTCAGACTATATCGGAAGCTGGAGGACTGATGCTCTGCATGTTCTGGCGGAAGCCTGAGAATTATGTTAACATTCTTTGAAGTTGCCAACGGCACCATGAGGTTCCTCCAAAAATAGCTTCGAGGGTCTCGCAAACTGGACAATTCGGATAGCAGAGCCGAATTGAAGTTTACCAACATATTGGCCGCCTCATTGCTTTCTTTTCACTATCTTTCCCGAGATACTCAACACCTTGGATGCCATCGGCCGTGCCTGGGTCCAATTGATCTCCCTGCATGCTGCGATCTCCCGAATCGGCTACTTTCTGGTGCAGTGCTGCATGTTCCAGGGCAAGCTTCTATCCAGGGTGACAATCGACCCATGATCGCGGGCCAGGATTTGCGCTGTTATTGTGATGAAGCGGCTTTCCCTCTGACGCAGTCTTCATATAGGACGTAGGTCTCTTTCGCGAACGTATTCTAGCCTTATCTTCCTGCTCTTGAAGAAATCAATGTGTTCTTCAGTGAATCCTTTATCGACTTTTCGTCACGATTGTGATTCAAGGCAATGTTCTTGTCCTACCTTCATATCGCATCCTTCCCGTCGTTGATCCTTTTCTATTTTCCCCGCTGCGGTGCTCTTTGATCATCAGGCGCAATTGTTATTTTAAACAAGAGAAGTTGCTGGTATCACAAGCTGCAGGTATCCGAGATCAGCCACGAGGGACAGCATCTAGAAGTCCTAAAATATTGGGTCCTCGGGTCATATATATCTTCTTCGCTGCCAGTCCACGATCACGTAGGTCTTTGATCAGCTATACCGAACAAGTACACCGAGGTTACGAAACCACACCAGGGTCTGCACGTATCATCAACAGCCGTCATCAGGTCAGAGGGGGTGGCTGGTCGCTGCTGGTCGCGACTTCCGCATTTGTGCCCGTTCTTGCCAACTTGGAGCCCCTCATCAGAACATTGAGATAACCTACCTAGGTATTCATTTATTGTTGACCTCCACCCACCTGGCAAAATAATTCAAAATTCACCTTCGACGTCTTTTGTGTCTGGTCAAACCGGCCGAAGGATCATCGCGTAGGACACATACCACAGTCACCTTGCTATCTTGTCACAGGGAAGATATTTGGCAGTATGTTTTTCAAATCGTGGGAGCTGTGGGCGCAGATGACATTTGTGAGTGCAATCTCAATGGTTTGAAAGGGCATCTATCTAACCAGCAAGCAGGTTTTGGGCATGGCTATCGTCGTAGTCATTTCCGTAGGATATGCCAAGCTGATGTGGAGGAATAGACTTGTACAGAGGCAAGAGCTGGTTGATGAGGACAAAAGGACGAGGATTCAGCAATTAAGAAACAGTGGGCAGATCGTCGAGTCCAGGAAGAGCTACGATATACCCTTTGGGGTTAGGGCGATTCAGAGCGGGATACAGGTTGATGGAATATGGATCTCACAGACTGCGACTCCGATTCCAAGTCAACCCAAGCTTAGCCATATTCGCGGTGGCTCGTCAGACAACTTGACAAGGACAGATTCTTGCAAGGAAGCTGTGATTTCTGGACAGTCAAACCCCGAAGCTCAGCGACCATCATCTCGAGAGGGAAGATCTTTGTCCAGGAAAAGCAACACAGTTGGCGTGTTACCAGTTCAAAACGCTATGGGCGAGCGACCAAATACGGCGGGATCACGGTCAGTATATAGGCCAAGAACAGCTTCTCACCTTCGACACGGCAGCCATGGTGTATACGACGAAGAAACCCTTGGGCAAGTGGAAGGCAAAGCAACTTCAAAGAGGACAGTTCAAGCACCTCGCTCCCGTGGTTCCCGCAATCTTGACTTGGAGGGTGAATTTTCGTCCGCTGCAGACAATGAACGCTCGTCTGACGCTTCATCTGAATCGGATACTTCTCTGTCGCACAAACCACATTTGGCGAGTGACCCATCCCGTCAATTTCTCTTGAAAGACATGTCTAGCACCGATATAGCTTCACTAAGCTTGTTAAATGTTACTTCGGCGAAGCCCATAAACATAGTCCAGCCACCACCAACCTCTCGAGCCGAATACTGCTCGATTCCCATCGAATCTCCTAACGAAGAAGGATCGGACCCATTTGCTACTCCATTCATGAGCCCTCTGGGATCACCTGAAATGAAGCCCCAGCACTCACCAATTTCAGCACATCAAAATTGGCTGGATAGTCAGCAACACTCGGCTCCAAGAACGCGATCACCGTCACCATTTGTTCCGGGAGAACTTCATGTCAACAGATCTGTACGGAAGGTCAACTCAGTCTTCGAGGTCCTACCAGCTGGGACATTTGGCCTTCCTGCTGGCTCTAGTCATGCTGAACGCGTCAGTTCTGAATATCACGACGAGACAGGGCATCGAAGACAACCCGGGAAGCTACACAAGCAACCTCGGTCGTCGATAGGAGGTCGACCTTCTAGTACTATGGAGCGACCGTGAAGTATAAGACTGGCAGTTGCAAGTGACGGTTGGTGAAGTTGTCCCGCTTCAAAAATGAATGGAGGGGTAGACAGAGAACATTTGGTCTTCGCAATACAATATTTGTAGATGAATGTTGGGGAAATTCGAGCTCAGTGCTGGTCCTGAGCATGGGACGATGGCTCAACGGTGGAAGATTATCAATTGGTGATGAGGATGGAATGCTAAACGACATAGAACTCAAGCATAATAGCGAGAAATGCCCGGCGTCAAGCTTGCCGTATGTTTATGTGGAGGACGCAGTGCTCAGAGACAAGATCAGAGCTCAGATACCACTGATATATCTACATCAAATCCGTGCGGCTAGTGCCAACGAGCCAATTTTTCAGCAGCAGTATGGAGCTAGAGATTCAAAGATGAATTAATTCAGCATGTTGATAGTGTGATATAATGGAAATTTCTGTGTTGCCTTCGCATGTTTGATGTTCTGGACTAGTACTTAGTCCAGTGTGCTTCATTGCTGCAGTTTATGAAAAGTTATTTCCTGAAGTGCCTTCGCGCACTCCAATGTTTTGCGCCGTCCAGAGACAAAAGTCAGGAGAGTGTAATCACGTGATTTGGCGTTCTAAATTTTACGCATTCGCCACCCAAGAAAAGATAACAACGCGGGTTGCGCGTCTGGCTTCGACTCAGAAATCCTCTCATCTCTTCAACACCCAATTGCCACTTCGAAATCCCTCAGCCCCCATTCAAAACGCGCAAATCAATCAGTACATACAACAACTCGAACATTCCCCGCCCATTGCCCGATTTAACAGGCTCAACAGTCATCAAGTTTCGACTTCCAGCCCCGCATCATCATCCACGCGACTTCTTCTTCGTCCTCCACTTTTGAACGTCATTGAGGCTTCGAAAAAGGAGATCAAGATGGCCAGCGACGAGATAGAACAGTCACAGTCTGGCGTGGAGGAGATGGGCGTTGGTGGCCCAGGTGCGCCTACACCATTATCAGCTCTAGAAGTATGTACATCTGGCCCACCGATGACAATCGTGTCTTATTGTACTTAGGGCGTCGCCGGACTTACAAAGAGAGATATTCAATTGATTGTGGAGGGTGGATACAACACCGTTGAGTCCGTTGCATATACACCACGACGCATACTGGAGCAAATCAAGGGTATCTCGGAGCAGAAAGCCACGAAGATTTTGACTGAAGGTAGGTCTTCTATAAACCATAACAGGTACTAGAGCTGTGACTAATATTCCGAAGCATCAAAGCTTGTTCCTATGGGCTTTACGACTGCCACTGAGATGCATCAGCGGAGAAGCGAACTAATATCTATTACTACCGGGTCCAAGCAATTAGACACCTTATTGGCCGGTGGGATCGAAACCGGTTCCGTCACTGAGATTTTTGGGGAATTCCGCACTGGAAAGAGTCAGATTTGCCATACTTTAGCAGTGACTTGCCAGCTTCCTTTTGATATGGGAGGAGGCGAGGGGAAATGTCTCTACATCGATACTGAAGGAACTTTCCGACCTGTTCGTCTTCTTGCTGTCGCCAATCGCTACGGTCTTTCTGGAGAAGAAGTCCTCGACAACGTTGCCTATGCTCGTGCATACAACTCCGACCATCAACTTCAGCTACTCAACCAAGCTTCAGCCATGATGTGCGAGACGCGGTTCTCCCTCCTCATTGTTGACAGTGCTACTTCTCTCTATCGAACAGATTTCGTTGGTCGAGGAGAGCTGTCATCTAGACAGACCCATTTAGCCAAGTTCATGAGAACTCTTCAGCGTCTTGCGGACGAATTTGGCATTGCAGTGGTCATTACGAATCAAGTCGTGGCTCAGGTAGATGGTGGCCCAAGTGCAATGTTCAATCCAGACCCAAAGAAACCAATCGGAGGAAATATCATCGCCCACGCCAGTACTACGAGATTGAGTCTCAAGAAGGGCAGAGGGGAGACCAGAATTTGTAAGATATATGACAGCCCATGTCTGCCAGAAAGTGATTGTCTGTTTGCAATCAACGAAGATGGTATTGGCGACCCAAGCCCGAAGGATTTGGAGAAGGATCACTAGAGGTCAATGATGGTTATTTGTGCTTACGGGAGGAATGTTTCCAATGATGCTACGAGGCTATTTTCAACTTTTGCATGGGTTAACGGCGTGCGGAATTGGTGCATTGGGCTGAGCTATTATCTCGGACTGCGAGAGATCAGTAAAGATCCTCATCTGTATAGCTGAAGATTAGACAGCGTAATCAGGCCAATTGTGTCTTTAATTAGACAAATATCTTTCATGGCATGGAGTCTAAAAGGACGTGGTGAAATGATACTTGTAGGAGCTAGACTTGGCAAGGATTGGAGCTCAGCTTCCTAGCGAGCGCTCAAGTCAAAAAAGCTTCGCGACAAAACCGCGTCTCCCAGCTTCAACATCGAGAAATGCGCCACGCCATAAACTCAGCACCACAATTTGCCTGTGATCAGGATTGATGGAGAAAAGATGGAGACTTCAAACCCTACCTATGCGTACAAAGAGACACGGTTAGATCTCGACTCTACGACTCAAGGATCCACGGTTGCAATCCGTTTGCCAGCACATGGCGCATCAACATACCCATCGAGATCAACCCAGAAACGACCACACATCGCCGAAATCCCCATCGCAGAGGACGAGAACGCTTTTAGAGCAAGACAGTTAGCTTCTGCAGCTTCGATCTACCACCGTACTCACTACCAGTCACCGAGAAGCTTTCTTTGGAGAGTCTTAGAAGATGGAAAAGTGCTGTCCATTCAATCGGTGGATATTTCCAAGCCAACCACGGTCGCAGATGCCAACATCACTTTACGGTTGAATCTCCCAAGTACTATTCAGCCTGGATGTATTGCTCTTGCGGATTGCAAGGAGCACGATATTCTGAGCGTCTTTATTTTGACAGAATCGAAACAACTCTACACACTCACCCTGCGCCCAGATCACTTTCGGAGAGCTGCCAGCACGGAAGATAATGTTGGGGACTGGTGCAAGACATACTCATCTGCTGCTTTCAGTCTAAAGGCGCCTCATAGAATGGTTGCGCTCAGCGCAGACGAGCTGTTGATTTCTACAGTGGATGGGGCTCTTTTGAGGCTGGAGAGGAATTCTGGTGGAGATGGTATGAAAACTTGCCCTCCTATATGTTGCTGACGCTAAGAATGAACAGGCTCTGTTTGGAAGGAGGTACATTACAACGAAGGCGGATGGGGTTTGCATGTTCGGTCCATACGGTTGTTCAATGCTTCATCTACCATTGCATACGGCGGTCAACATCTAGAACACGCTACTGCAACATCTATAGCATCGCCTGGAACAGCTATACATGGAAAGCAATATGCCTTCACAGTGTGTTTGGATCACCGCTTGCGGGTGTGGAATCTGTCCACGGGAAAGTTGGCCTACACCAAAGATATGCTTGGCCAGGAATTGGAACAACTGGACCAAGCAAAGCAGGCGAAGAAAGTCATCGATCCGTCTCAGTCGCAGTTGGTGAAAGTCTATGGCGGCGGCAACAGTGCGCTGTGTGTCACATATTCTCCTCTTGGAAGCGGCCAATTCAAGTTCTGGAATGTTACACCGAAAGCTGATGGCAGCCTTAACTTGAACGATATCTTCGAAGGCCATGTATTTGAACCACAGGCTCCATCGTCTGAGATCTGGACCATGACCGATTTCGCCGTGCTTCACAAATCTACCGAACCCAGTGACTATTCCATCTGGGTGCTGTGGAAAAACAACGTCACCTATCGCCTCCAGCGCTTGAAGTTCAGTAAAGGCAGCGACTATAAGCCTGTGCAGGATGCTTGGGAGGAGGGCTGGGAGGCCATGGCATGGGAAAGCCTTCGCGAGGAAATGGGCCCCGCTATGTTCTCTGGGGACGCCTCTGATGGAACGGATAAATGGCTCGAATATATTCTTTCTCCTGGAAGATACACCCAAGCCACTATCGAGACATGTCTCGCAATTTACGCACGTGGACTGAGTACGAAAGGCATTGCACGCAGATCAGGATCTCTACCAGACAGAATGTGTGCAACCATAGCATCAACAGCCTCACTGACTCGTAAATCCGATGGCGAGCTAGACTATGCCTCGTTTCGGTCTGCAACCGATGCTCAATGGCGTCGTTTTTCCAGGCTTCTTTCGGAGCTTGACAAGCAGCGAGGTGAAGCTATGTCACTTTCCATCGACCCCAATGGGCAAATGCCATGGGTGGTTTTGGCAGACGGCATCACTGCAATCCGGGATTGCAGCCCCCTGGAGAAGATGTGGCACAACAATGGAAGTGTCGAAAAAGCCGACAGACATGTGGCTCTTCCTATATTCGCTGCCGCCACATTTAGAGACTCGTTACCGGAACCGTTTTTACACGCCTGCGACACTCAGCTACTGGAGGAAATTTTCCAAGAATCATCTCTTACTGGTACTGCGAGAATGCGAAGATTCTATGAGAAGTGCGACTTTCCAAACCAGATTGGAGATGACGAGTACTCTCAGCTCGTGAGTGGTTTGGGAGGTGATTTCAAGAATGTCACACCCCAGATTTATGAAGCAATGCTTGGATTCATGAATGTCTCTGGAAATAACGACCGGCCTCTTGTCCAACAACTAGCAGAGTTCGGCAACAAATTGCTTGTGAAGGGAATTCAAGAGACTGTGGCCTTACACCGGAATATCTGTCTTGACCAGCTCGTCCTTTTGGTCCTTATTGAGAATGAGATCAACACTACCGAGGACGGGATCCAGTTCGAGACTGCTGCGGTTTTCGAAGCACTAATCAAGCTGTTGAAGAAATTGGAACTCCTTCGTTGGCTATGTAGCACTCAACTCACTCTCAAGCCACCAAGGTCTGAAAGATCGAACTCCGTCACCGACAAAGGCTCCAGCTCCAGCAAGAAAGTGCTTGAGAGCCTGGGGACGACGACTGTTTTCGAAGGTGTATATCGACACTTGTTCGGATTAGACTTACAGAAGGACGAGACCCTGTCTTATGTTGTGACGCAATCTATCCTAGAAGTTTGTGCTCCTGACAGCACGTTGTATGAGACTTCGGCTTCTCTCATTCAATGCTTCTTGTTGAATCAAGAAAGACCCGACTTGGCAACCGAGTTTTCTCGATTCGCCGATCATGATGCATTCTCTACATATATCCAAGGAAGAGCGTTTCTTGCTGCTAATGAAACTTTGGCTGCCTCATCGCTTTTCAAGAAAGCTGCTTTCGGAATGGGTACGTCCATGTTAATCACGCTCTAGGATCGTTACACTGACTGCATATAGCATATCCGGATCAGACTAGACGCATAGGCTACAGAACCTCGAGCTACCTGGATGCTACTGAGAAGAAGCTTCTGAATGCTGGATTGCCTGCGTACTATTCCCACATTGTGGCACTCTTCGACAAGGGGAAGAACTACTCCTTCGTGATTGACTTTTCTCGTCTCTCACTGCAATTCATCAAAGCCGACAGCGACGATCACCACCTTCGCACTGAGATGCACAGCCGTCTCTTCAACGCAGCCATCCAAACAGCTCGCTACGAGTTAGCCCACTCAACCCTCGCCCTCTTTACCGACACCGCACTTCAAACCTCCTCACTCCGTACCCTCGTCACAAAAATGTGCGAAACAGCCTACGCATCCCAGCTCGTCGAGCTTCCTTTCATCGGCCTCCAAGAAACCGTAGACGAGGTTCTCGCCCAGAAATGCCAGAGCATAGTCGACGTCAACGCCGGCATTCCCTACCACAAGATCCTCTATGCCTGGCGCATCAAGCACAGCGATTTCCGCGGCGCCGCAGCCATCTCGCTCGAGCGTCTACAGCGTCTCCAGCAATCCGGAGACGGAGACAAGCTCATCGGTGATGATGGGCTAGAAACTGCCGTCACAAGGCAATATGTCACGCTCATCAACGCTCTCAGCTGTGTCAGCGAGAAGCAAGCCTGGATCCTGTCTGAAGAGCCACCGCAGAAATCAAATACTGCTAGTGTTGGCAGCAAAGCAGCTCCGCCCAAGAGAAAGGTCGTCACGCTGGCGGATGTTAGGAAGGCTTACCAGGCGGAGCTGGATCGTATCGCGGCTATTGAGAATAATCAGTTTGCTTTTGGGGTGGATCCTGATGAGATGGATGTTTTGTAATAGTGACTGGGAGTCGAGGCGGCTAGCAAAGGAAATTTGGGGGAGCAAACCTTGATATGGCAAAATAGCGGGGGCGTATTTTGGAGTCTATGGGTGCTTGTGATAGTTTGTGTATAACAGCTAGGAGATACCTTGAGATTCGCAAATGCATGAATGAAAGGCGAGTGAGAATTTGACGAATACCTTGGGCATGTCGTGGGTATGTGAGCACTTTAGGCAATTTGTTTGATCCATCAAATTTGTCTTGTTAAGTGCGTCCAAACCACCGAAGGAGGCTATGAGTCTATGTTACAATTGGTAAATGCCACGCCTGTCCATTACTCCTCTCCGAAAACTTCACATCACTACGCCTGTGGGATCTGTGCTCTTTCTGGTGGTGGAGCGCCTGCGATCTGAGTCTGTTGCCCAGCTCCTGCTGCGATTTCGGGTGCTTGGCGGTAAAGGACGATTTCGGATTGTTTGAAGTAACGTCGTGCATCTGTTCCTGTCAGTGCTGATTCCCCAAGATGTAGGTGGCACGTCATATTCTGAAGAATGGAAATGGAATGGAAAGGATGCGGCACATACCTTCGTCAATGAGAACCAGACTTAGATAGTATCTGGTGGAGTATTTCTTGTTGACTTCTCGGAAGGTTGGGGTTAAGTCGAAGCCGCCCAGGAATAGACGGATAGGGATCGTTTCTCCTCGGGATGGTGAGCCATCCATGATCTATACATATCAGTACACCAATCACAAACTTCCTCATCCGACCTTCGTTTGACGTACCTCAAATCTCACCAACGTCTCGCTCTCATTATACTGATTAGGTGCCGCACCCGTCGTCTCTCTCCTGATAATTGACAACTCCATATGCTTGATCTTCAGTCTAACCAGCAAGAAGTAAATCCTGCCCACAATGACATCTTTCAGATGGTACTTCGATTTCGAGTACTCGAACTCAATGTGCAGACAGTCCTCAATTCCGACGTCCATCTTGATCGAGCTGTTCATCTCGGGCGGTATCCGGTACGAGTATACCCAGATATCCTTCTCGCGAATGACATCCGCCATGCGCCGCGATACCGTCACTCGTACGAAGTACCGCAAGCGTACGTTAATGCCACTATACGATTCGTACTGCTTCTCCACGTTCTTGAAGTTGAAATCGAAAGCTTGGGGATGTTGTAGGTCGCCTGGAGCCGCCAATTCCTGGCCTAGAGATAGGAATTCGTAATGGTTACCTCGGTCGAAGAACATCTCTATAGTACAACTTCAATTAGCCAACCATCTTGATTCGATAAAAGCTGTCTCAGGAGCTCGGCAGGCTCATATTCCCAAGCTCCCCTCCTCGAGACTGGTGGAACTCACCAATTGTGCCAATGAACTGCACCTTGATGCCCGTATGCTCTAACCTTTTTCCATCCTTCGGCCTGACCGTCACCGCGCCCTTGACAGACTCTCCATCCTTATACAGCGGCGCCTTCTCCCTCCTCCCCTTCTCCGTCTTCATATCGACCATCTGCCTATCATCTCCATCCTCAAGCACAATATCGATATCCACCGGCGTCGAGAAGAAGTACGACATCTTGTGCGTTTGGGGAAACAACTTTCTACGGCCTCCTATGCCGTTGCGTGGGGTGTATTGAGAGACGCGCAAGCTGAATCTGGTCGTTTCGTTTGGTCGTTGATGATGGCGGAGCTCTGGGCTGCGCGGCGGGAGCTGTCGTCTCGAAGCGAGTTCCCAGCGACGCAAGGCTTCAGCCTCTCTTCAAGCACGGACTTTTTGCACCCGCTGAATTTCTGGAGCTTCAACTTCACTATTTACTTTCGACATTCCACCCCGCAACAGCATAAATACGAGTCTGCACAGCTACGCGGCCGTCAAAGCTGTACTAAGGCTTCTTCTGTTCGCGCCGCACAGCCGGCAGCGAGTACGAGTTGGCTGCAATCATGTCGCTTCAGGGCTATGTAAACAGTGAGTTATCTGACCCCTCCCCCTCCTGTTGATGCCCCTCCTATGCAAGGATACCACTCTCCTTACTTCATTTCTTGGATTGCAAGACCTTTGTTACAAATTGTTGAGCTTACAGCCGGATTTCTGACAGCTGGGTAGAGAAGGTGTTGGTCCTGACCAGCGATTCAAGGACGCTTGTGGGCACGCTGCTGTCTTGCGACCAGATGACAAACTTGGTATGTTCATCCTACCGAGCCTTTGCCACTCCTTCGGTTTTCTTTCTTCTTTCTCTTGGAGCCAATGCTGAGTGAAGACAAATAGGTCCTGTCACAAACAATCGAGCGCATCATACGTCCACCAGATGACCCTGAACCCTCGAGCGAAGTTCCACATGGCCTGTACCTGATCCGAGGGGACAATGTTGCGGTTGTGGGACTGGTGGATGAGGAGCTGGATGATAGTATTGATTGGCTTCAGGTTAGAGGCGCGGTGGTTGGTGGTGTGAAGCATTCGTGATACACGAGATGGGTTTGAATGTCATGGGATAAGCTGGTGGTTAGCATTAGTGAGGTGTGCTGGGGAGGATTTCTTGCCAGAAGATATCATAGAAGTTATCTGATGAAATGGCTCGAGAAAAGGAACCTGGCATCTTCTGATCATGAGGGTCAAATGGATGGCTGGCTGATGGATCAATGAATAGGCAGATAAGGTCGTTGCATATTGGCGTTTACGGCGGAAATGGATACATTCCGAAAGAATTGAAAAGCCCGATATCATATCAAAATAATTCACTTTCCTGTCTATGGGCAAGGTTGGAGATGTGTCTGCGGCCCCTAAATCCTATACATATGTGACTTAAAAATATTTGCTAGCGCAATTCTTGTGCTTTACGATGCTTCGCAATGATGCTTGAGACTGAACACAAGTCCTCCTGTACGTGGTCATGTCTAATATATTCTGTAATGCCTTCCATAAATCCTCTGAATTCAAAAGCTCTCGGATGTGTAAATACTCCTCGGGACTCAAGCGAGACCCGGCATCCACTGTAACTCCTCAAAAACAGGGTATCTCAGAATTGTGTCTATGATATGTCCATTGAATATATCTCTGAGTAATATCTACGCTTCTTGTATGCTAATAGTTTCCACCAACCCACATAGCAAAGTAGCTACATAAGAATATCTGACCAAGACACCACCTAACCAAAGATACGCTCAAATAGATAAGGTCCGAAGGCATCTTCTCCAGGAGATGATACGATTCTGTTGATTCTGTTCCCCTTGTTGACATGCAGCCAGCTGTGGCTATCACCTGGAGCATCCTCTTCTACCTCAGCCTCCGGGTGTGCAACGGTCAATTGCTCCATGGGGTTGATGATGTCGACCGCACCGGGGCTCATGATCTGTTGCTCTGGAGCACCGGCCTTCTTTCTATTCCGGCGATCAATGACGTGCATACCTCGAGTCCATTGTCCTGATACCTCCACTCGGATGTCCTCCGGGGCCTTTGGTGCCGATATCCATGATGGTGCCGAGCGGGTAAGCATATACCAGATACATAGAGGGTCGTGCAATTCGAGTCCTGGATCGGCTTGCTTTCTCGTGAGAGACTCGATCTTCTCGAGCGTCTTGAGGACGAAAGCAGATGTCCATTCGGCGAGTGGACTACCAGCCTCAATCAAGGGCTTGAGCTTGTTGATGACAAGCGAGCGATGGAGAGCATGAGGTGTCGTGACATCAAGTGGGAACAAAGTTAACTTGAGGAGTTTTGACAGCTTGTTAGGATATGGAGGCAATGGCTCCATGTCCTTTGGCGCAGGAGGCATCGTCGAAGCAGGTGTGGGCGATGTAAGTGCGAACACGCGAGCAGTGGCAACAGCATCGGCGTAAGTGTTGAACTCGGCTACAGGTGTGATGTTGCCTGAAACATCAATAGCACCTCCCATCACTACTACTTCCTTGACTCTCAAGAAAGTCTCCGTATCCTCGGCAGCGGCAAGTGCTAGGTTGGTAAGAGGCCCGACAGCGACAATGGTAATTGTGTCGGCAGGGTTCTCCTTCAAGAGTCGGAGGATCTCCTTGTGAGCTGGGACTTGAGATGCCCGGAATGAAGATGATGGTGATGCGAGCTCGGCTGCTGCTGCTGTCTCTTCGGCTGTTGCGCCAGCCTTGGGAGGCTCAAATAGAGTCTTCCAGGTATCGGCGGGAGAAAGATGGGGGTGCTAATAAGGTCAATACGGTTATGCTGCAGATCAAAAATGCATACTTACCGAAGAAGACACTCCAGCCAGTCCGTCAACACCGTCTGCATCATATCAGCAGTCTTCTTTTCATAACTTTGGAAGGTAACAGGTCCATATAGCAATGCTCGTGAATGTCCAAACCACAACTGACTGAGCTCATTGTCTCAAATTGAATCGACAACGGGTGGAGCAGAATAAGACATACGGAAATAATCAGCCATCAGAATGGTCTCCTCAAGGGGGTGCTCAGGTCCGATTGCCACGATAGGCTTTGAACTTGACATGGCCTCAAACCCTTCGAGTTGGCCTCGAGCTCTACGCCATTCCTTCTCCTTCTCGATAACATGGAAAAGAGCGACAACATTGCGTAAACAACTACTTCATCTCAGCCATGAAAAGTACAGACATAGGTTGAATTGACTTACCTCTGAACTTCAACATTTCCGTAAGTGACTGAGAGCAGGAGAATCTCAAGCTCCTCTGGCTTTGCTGCCAATGCCAAGAGAATAGCTAAGACATCATCGACTCCTGAAGTTACTTTAGTGAGTGGACTGATATATGAAGAAATTACTGAAGGACAAACCAGGATCAGTATCAATGATAATACGGTTAAGAGGCGCCATATCGTTTAGATAGTTTGGCTTTTGTGGCTTTGGTCCGTTGGAGGGGTAGGTAAACAGGAGGAATGAGGGGAAGTGGGGTAAATATGCTCAGTCCTGCTTGGCTAAAGCAGAGTTCGTCTGATGTAGAAGAAGAAAAGAAAGTGAAGCAGAAAGGTTTGGATTAGATCTCTTATGCCAGCAAATCCACTGTGTTTGAGAAGGAAGGTTAGCAAGCAGGTGTATTCTTGGCCTTGTGCTCTTCATCCACCTAGCAGCACCGGAGGGCGGCGGATTGCTGCAAGTGCGAAATGCCATTGGTCGTTTCTTGGACAAAAGATAATCCGAAGTCTTTCCAAGCCAGCCGTGCCCGTGACCCGACCCGCTGCCGTGGTGGCGGCCTGAGATTCACGTCCTCGAGTGTTCAGGTTTCCATCACAAACAATTGGAAGCGACCGAGTGGAAACTCGAACATGACCTCAACTTCAACTTCTTCCTCTCTCTGACACTTCAACCTTGTCAGCTTCAAAGTTCCACCTTTCCAGCAATTTCCACAGTTTCAATCACTTGGTATTGGCCAAGACACGTTGTATTGTCTCCGTCTCTCTCTCTTCCTCTGTCCCATCTGGGCTGCCGTATTGGGACCCCTGCCTGCGTCACAGTCCCGGGCCAATCACCGCACTGACGACGCACCTGGTGCTGCATCCCCTTGATAGACAACCTGTCCTGTCCTGAACGACTACTGTTGCCCTGTCCAGACAAGCTGCGAGGAACGATATCGACACGTCTCGACTTTAATTCGAGGACTGGTCTGTACGCCTGCCTTGATTCGACTTCAGCCGAACGTCTCACTTATTCTTCTTCTTCATCAACTCGAATAATAATTTAAACTCCCCAACAACAGCGACCGACAGATCTCCGACTCTACTTCCACTTCTGCCTCCCTTTTGAGCCCATTCCGACTGAGCACTCAACCTCCTGATTCTCTTTGAATCAACTTTAGCCCTCGATCTTCTACCTTCACATTCCTTGACGTACTATCGTCTCACCCTCGAAATACTCTGGCATCATGCCTACCACAACAACAATTGCAGGTTGGGCTGCCATACTGGCTGTCGGAGGAGCATACTACTGGGTCAATGGCCAGCGAAAGCAAAAGAATTTGCGCTCTGTCAACACCAAGCAGTCAAACAAGGCCACTGAGCCACGAAAGGACACAAAGTCGAAGAAAGCAAAGAAGGATGGTGGATTGAGCAGTGGTGGCGACCAAGATGTGAAGCAGGACAAGAAGAAGGCCAAGCAGCCAGCAAAGCCAGCTGTTGAGGAACCTGTTGTTGCTAGCTCACCTTCGAAGACTGTTGACCGGGATGAGAAGAAGGATGATTTGGAGTTTGCCCGTCAGCTTTCAAATGCCAAGAAGGGTGTTGTTGACACGCCCAAGTCGCAAACAGCCTCTCGCCAAAAGTCCGTCAAACAGACTCGGGCCCAAGAGAAGCCAGTTGTCGATGTCTCCGAGGATGGAACTGCACCATCTTCTACCACCGGGGGTGATGCCGATGATGACCAATCCCCTATCAACTCACCTGAGCTTGCAGCAACTACTGCTACCAACGGTGATGTTTCCGACATGCTCGAGAAGCCATCCAGTGGTCCTTCGGTTCTGAGAGTCACTGCACCAACAAACCCTGCACCAGCAAAGAAGGCAAAGCAGCAAAACTTCGAAGTACAAGAGACCAAGAAGCAAAAGCAGAACCGGAAGAAGGCTGAGGAGGCAAAGGCGATTCGAGAGGCCGAGGAGAAGGAGCGCAAGGTTAAGCTGGAAGCCCACAGACGCAGTGTCCGAGAGGCAGAAGGCCGGGCTGCAAAGGACGGTTCGGTTTTCATGGCCTCTCAAGCTCCGGCAACCTCGAAATGGACCGCAGCTCCTGCTGTTCAAGCCACCAACGACAGTACCACCCCAGCCAGCAAGAAGTTGGAACTTCTCGATACCTATGAGCCGTCTAACGGACATGTTGATACAAAGCCCGTTGAGCAGGTCAAATCCGAGAGCAAGCTTGCAGATGAACTTGCCAATATTCCCGAGGATGAGCAGTTGAGACTTGCGAAGGAGGAGTCGAACAACAACTGGGAAGAGGTCAAATCCAGCTACAACCGCAAGAAGAAGACGCGCAAGGAGACCTCGAAGGAGAACAAGGATATCAAGGAAGAAAAGGCCAGCAGCTCCAATGATGACTCGAATGACTTTGGTGTCCCTCCTGTCATCGCTCCCACAGGCCCGGGAAAGAAATGGCAAATGACCACTGTCCATGTTGAGCCAAACGGAAAAGTCGTTGAGCGCGAACAGGAGGTTCAGGATTCCGAATGGGAGGTCGCGTAATTTGAGCTCGAGGAGTTATAAGCGGGGCATGATGGATTGGGCGCGCTCGTTTCTGCGTGGCCTGCGACTCTAGAACGACGACCAAATGCTCATTCTCACCATCGGCTAGCACTTCTTCGACCGTACGTTGACGGAATCGCTGAGAGTACGCTTTTGTCTCCGGCCCTGAGTTTGTTCCCGAAGATCGGCATTTTCCTTCTCTTGTACATTGGGCGTCGTTTACACCGATTCAGCATCGCCGAGTTGAAGGCATGCTTCTTGCATACTGGCATTTGGGTTTGATGGGTTTGCATAAGCCAGCTGCACTGTATTTCACTTGCTTTTTGATTGATGGCAAGGCGTTTGTGGCCCGTTCTTCTTCACTTTAGGACACTCAAAGGGTTCCCCAAAATTGCTACGATCTACTAGGCTTTTCCTTTTCGGAGATCGTATCTCCACCCAAAAACTTTGTACATCAGAACCTCTACTGCTCGCAACCATGCTGAGTCCGCATCAAGAAACGATTCAATAAAAAAAATGTGCCATGTGTGTTGTGACTTTCCGTTCTGTTCTTCCCTCTCAAAGTGGTATGGTATGGAATGTATTGCTGGCAGGACCCTGATATGCCAAGCAAATTCCCCTCCTCTCCCCGCCCTAACAAACTCTCCCTCAATGCATCCACATGGGTCGACATCTGGTCCTGGTACGACCCTCATGCATAGATCAGCATGGAAACCACTGTCCTTTCGATCGCAGGAAGTTTATCGTCATCTGTGCAACTCTCTACTGCTGTACTCAGTTACCTTGATCAGACTGTTCAGATAAGTCTTGCTGCGCCAAGTGTTGCACGACTCTTTCGTCCTTCTTCATCCAACAGTCTCCTCCCCGCACCCGCATAGACGGCCTGATGGGGCAAATGGAACATGCAATTCAACCCCGAATAGGCAGCTCTTGTTGCAGGGTTGCCACATATCCAGTCTATTATCCAGGTCCTGGTCCTGGTCTCATATCCAATCTCTAACACAAAGTCGCTGCTCGAATACACGGCTTCACGATCCTGATAATCAGTAGAAAGTCAATGCTGTGCAAACTCTTTAATCAAGATCTTTCAAATCTTTGCATAGCAGATCACTGATCACCACGGCGGACCCAATTGTTTGGACCCGTGTTCCCCTAGTGCGCTGACAGATCCGGGTAGCGGAAACTTGCCTATCATCCTGCAGTGGAGTTCAGGAGGTAACGACAGTACAGGAGCCGGCTCCTTCAGCTCAATAACAACAGCACAATTCAACTTCGTCACGACAAATTCGAGTGTTCATACATTCCACGCCATCTCTATCCAGTTTTTCCAGCCAATTGTCTGTTTCTTCATTCCAGCATCGGTTCTTTACGGAGCATTCGCTACTCGCGCATAGCATTCCCCTCAATTACTCCGAACCAGAAGCAGATAACAGTCAAAGCCAATTGACCACCAGCTCGATTCTCTACACCTACACGAGCCCTTGAGCCACTGCTGTCTGATCTTATTACGTTCACGATCCCGTAAACCTCCTTGACGACCAACTCATCACAGCTCCACTGCTCCAAAGTAGTGAATTGGTCAGACATTACGTGGGTCCCCGGGTTCTTGTTGCGAACACATTCTCGATCACCACATCTTCCACTTTTCCAAGCACTTGGATCGACAGTTGTTTACTTGGCTTGTTGGAGAATCAAGCACAGGCAGTCTCCGAGCATCTTCCCGGTTGATGATCCTGATCGCGTCTCGAAACACCCGCAACCACAGTTAAACCAAACCACGTCACAAAGCCCCGAAATAGATCCTGATGCATTAATAATCTCCAGTTGCCCCTCGAGCACACGACATACACTTTCCAGGTCTACACCCTCTTCCCGGCCAATATGTCGCTCGATGTCGCTATACAATCAGTCGCATTCTACATCCTCTCCTGTAGTACTTGTGCCAAGATCAGCCATCGACGAAAAGCGAAGTTACAAGCAAAGCGGGAGAGAGCTGAGAAACATGCATTGGAAACGGAGCAACCTGGGCTGTATCGGCACCCCTCGCCTTTCTCTACGAATCCATACTGGACCGAGGAGATCATGATGGGACCAGGTCCACCGCCAAAGAAGGGTGGGAGCAAGAACGCAAGTCAACGAGCTCTCAATACGGCGGGACAAGGAAGCAGCTATGCCGGTAGCACTGCAATGAGTTCGGAAACTCCTAGCAGTCCAACGGCTGTGACGGAAGGATCGCGGATATCTGGAGAGGGTTGGAACAGGAAAAGATATCAGAGAGAGGACGAAGCGCTGTGGGGCCACGATATTCCGGGGCCAGGCCAGAGGATCATGGATGCCATTGCGAAAGCAGGATCATCAGCTGGTCGGCTATTAGAAGGAAGACTAAGCAAGAGCGGGAGCGGTCCCTTACGAGAAGAAGAGAGTCCAAGTCCATATTATTTGGCCAGGAACCCACCAGTGAACGACCTACATCCTCCCGTAGTCAGTACAGCACCTGCTAGTAGAGATGAAACGAGGTGGATGCTCCAACCTCCACCGCCAGCGAAAGTTATGGAAGGAAAGGAGAGAGTAAACAGAAACCGAGCAGGCAGTAATGGGAGCAGTCGGAGAGGAAATGATGGACCTCCTCTTAGTCGCCAGGTTACAGAAAGACTAGTAGATGCGAAATTGCAGCGGGGAGAAACGCCATATGATGATTTGCGGGCGAGGACAGAGTCAAGAACAAAGTCACAGCCACCTAGGGCGCAACCGCCCAGGAGGACGAGGAGTGTTTCTCTGGAATCATCCGATTCATCAGACACGGTACTTAGAAGGAAGCAAAAGCCTCCTCCGATCTCAGTATCATCTTCAGGGCGAAGCTCTAGGGATATCGTCGAACACATCCCTATTCCTGCGAGCCCGCCGACGGGTTCAAATACTGAAATGAGGGAAATGTCCCGACCTGCTTTGACGACAATTCTAAGCTCATCACACAACGTTCCACAAGTGAAACAACAGGACGATGTTCTGCCATTCCGGGAACTCGCTGTGCCTTCAGAGAGTGCGCTGAATGCTCGGGCTCCGTCGCCCTCTCAACGACTTTCACCGCAGGCGAATGCTATGCCTGTATCACTTCCGAAAGTCGAGACTAAATTTCCAGGTGGATCTGCAGCATTCCAGTTTCCAAGGCCTGCTACTGTGGAAGACGAACCCGAAAACCAAGTTCCCGCGAAATAGGGAATGGCCTTAACCACTCTCGTTCAAATTTTGTTCCTTTAGTCATTTCTACGTTTTGTCTAGCGTTTGGGTCGAGGTTATGGGATTATGGTACGTTGGATACGCACTGGCGCTGGTGTTTTGGGAATACTGCCTAGCAATTTGCAGGCTTCATGGGTTGGGTTGCATTGGGCTCGTTATGCATTTGCATCCACACTTTTGAATAACAGAAGAAGCAGCTTGAAGTCAAGAAAGAAAGAGAAAGAAAGATAGCACGAGAATGAAACAAGTTTGAAGAGAAACCATTGTCATATTGTGACATTCTAGACATTTTCCGTTCCTGGTATCAAACGCCAACCATGCTGCCATTTTATGAAAACAAAACCGTGCACCTTCAGACCACAATACTTCTCAAAGATGCATCCCTTCGTCGTCATCACCCTCTTCTGCCAAAGCTCTCATTCTCTCCTCCATAGCTCTTCTCAAAGCCTCATCATCCAGTCTACCGCCCGCACTACCCGAAGTACCATTTACCGTGCCATTGACCTGCGTCTGTGAAGCACCATCCATCCGAACCTCCCCATTAACAATCCGTCCAGTTGTGAACGTCCCATCAGTCCACGCCGAACTCCTCTCTCCCGCCCCAGCAGCTGCCGTCTCTCTCTGCTCCTCCCCCGCCGTTCCATTGATCACTGCCTCTACATCTCCAGCACCAGCTCCAGCCTCAGCACCCTCCAACTCCAACTCCTCCTTACTCTGAAACTCCGTCCAACTCGCCCCCCTACTCTCCACCTCCCTCTTCAACAACTCAATCCTCTCCATCTGCCTCCTAATCACCACCTCATTCTCCCTTATCGCATCCACGCAGTCCGGATCCGGGACCCCGTTCGTAGATGCCTCTGTACCGTCTGCAAAGGGCCGGAGCTGCTCGTTCGAGTAGTCGAGGTGGGCGATGCTGTTGCGGAGTTCCATTGCTTTGAGGTGGAGTGTGGAGATGGGGAGGTCTTTGAGGGCGGAGGCGAAGCGGGTTGGGGAGATGGGGAGGGCGTCGGAGGACATTGTGGTGGGTGGCTTTAGATTTGCGGTTTATCCTTTGTATCTTGGATTTTGTGTTGAAGTGATGGATCGTCTTTTTCGAGGAAATTGGTTGAAGTTGTGCTTGGAAGCTTTTCTCGAAGAGGGGAGCTTCAAGGCAGCGGGGAGACGCGAAGACGCGGAACTTGGGCGTCATGATGGTCTGTGCACAAATTTATTTGATGATCGGTTGATACGAGTACATTCAAACGCTTGTGTCAAGCTTTTTTAACTACCCAGCTATGCTGTATGTGTAGAGATAGTAGCTTCATTGTATTTTATTTGAATATGTCCCGGTAGCATTTGGTTACAATGAATCCTCTTTGGCCGGCAAGCATACGAGCTTCGTGTTTCAATCCTCGAAGTGTTTTGCAATCATGCCATAAAATCGACAGCCTCGCCGCGAGGCTCGCGCAACGCTCTATTCGGACATACACGATTTCTTCGTTGCCGCTCAGGAGGCGGGATGCTGTAACCTCGAAGCAAGGGTCATTGTCGGCATGGCAGTTCTCCAATGCCGCGTTCAAACTACCAGCTGGAATAAGAGCGTTTGCTACACATCGGATCATCCAGCATTATGACGATCTCCCCGCGGACTACACGGACGAAGATGGGTTGAAGTTCCGGGAGAAGTTTTTGTCAAAGGAGGAAGTGGATAGTATCTTTGGGAAGAAGATAATAGCGGCGAATACCGCGAATCGAATGTTACGGGTTCTTCATGGGAGGAGAGTTGCAGGAACACTAGGGGATCCCTCCTTCACGAGCAGCGCATATGAAGCAAAAGCTATCGAAACTGGGTTGGAATGGCTGAGGAAGAATGTACCAGTGAATGAGATTGAGTGTGCTGGTCTGCGAGCAGAGAAGGAGTTGGCAGAAATGGAAGAAGATATCGTTTCTGATGCTGAGAGAATTGGTCTTTACCAGCCCAATTCCGATGGTGGACAGAATATCTATGGAGATAGTGTTATTGATCGAGTACGGAAAGCTAACGAGGCAAAGCTTGATGCGAAGGAAAAGGCTGAGAAGGAGGGCTTGAGCCAAGCGGATGAAATCAGACAAAATACTGGCACGTTGCAAACACGTCCTCAATCACAAGTCGAGCTCCGAAGACCAGGCGAGCATCCTCTTCTGAAATACTATATCGAGCGGTCAAAAGTTGCGCCAGATACACCACCCGAAATGTCAAAATGGGAACGTCTCTGGCCGTCTGGACTTCTCACTCTAGCTGTCATTGGCGGCTCCATCATCTTCGCAGCAGTCTACACACCCCCTCGAAGAGAGTCCCGAGCATGGCCAGACATGCCTCCGGCCGCAGCAACAGTAATCAGCATCATTCTGCTGAACGCCATCGTCCTCGGCGCCTGGCGCGTTCCCGCTGCCTTCCGCGTCCTCAACAAATACTTCCTCACTCTCCCAGGCTACCCTCGCGCCCTCTCCATGGTAGGCAACGTCTTCTCGCACCAGACTATCGGTCATTTCACAATGAACATGGTGGTCATCTGGTTCGTAGGGGTACGTCTACATGAGGAAGTCGGCCGTGGAACTTTCCTGGCCATCTATCTTTCCAGCGGCGCTGTCGGCAGCTTCGTTTCGCTCGCCTCGTGGGTTCTGCGCAATAACTTCGTGTCGTCATCACTTGGTGCTTCAGGTGCAATATGTGGTATAGTCGCTGCATACCTGTTGCTCAATAGCGATAATAAGGTTACTCTATTCGGAGTCTTTCCGCCGGAGGATTGGCCGTCGATCTCAGCGCTCATGTTGCTCGCTTTGATGGTGAGCGCAGATGTTTTTATGGTGTGGAGGGGGAATAAGGTCATTACGGTTGATCATTGGGCGCATTTGGGGGGATATGCAGCAGGTGCGGTGGCGGCTGGGGTGTTGAGGAGGCAGCAGACGGAGAGGAGGGAGAGGGAGATGGAGAGGAGGAAGAATCTTGGGATTGTGGGGAGGATTAGGGAAGGAAGGTTGTAAGCAAATGTAATTGAAATAGAAGGAGGCTAATGGCCTTGTGTGTATTATGTGCCGATGTAGCGATGTATATAACATAGAGGATACTTGTATTCTTGATGTGCTTGGAGATGTTGTGTCTAGACTTTGCATGTTTGTTATTGTTCGAATGGGTTTGTTGACCTTCCCCTTTTCTAAGCGAGCGGAACTTCTCGAAGCCTGTAAACAGTCAAGTGCACCCACGCATGCATAGGTTCACTTATTTCCATGATATGAGAACTCGGAGATCCTCCATGCCATATCTTCAAGGAGTTGAGATGGCCGTTCTCTTTAAGCCTTCCCCGCTGACCGCTTCTCTCTATCCTAATCCCGCCCTCTCAACATCAAAACGTCAGATCACCACCCCTTTGTCCACTCTCCAAATTGTCAGCTAAGACATGACCCTGCTTGATACCCAGCTCGTCTCCCACGGCCCTCAAATTTCTCGCCACAAATGCCTTCATCTCGTCCGTAGCTGTAGCCATTACGCCCGCAAACCAGAGGGGCCAGAGAAGGACATTTCCCCCATAAGTTCGTGCTGCAGTATCTTTCATTTTATGGGGAGGAAAGAAAGCCGGAGAAGGGGCGCATGTGATAGTGAAAGGCCTTAGTGGATGGCTCATGGACGCTGCTGATTCCGCTGCTGGAGCTGAAGTGTTTATTTGGGTCGGCAAGGTGGAGCGGTGACGGAAAGGTTGAGGGAGGTTGAATAAGTGTTGTGGTACAGATGATAGTATTTCAGTCTGCAACTCGACTAGAGTGTTATTTGATATTTGCAATTGCGCGATGTGGATTGGTAGGTGGGAAATAGGCGGATTCGATGAGAAGCCTCTGAGGAGGACGTTGCGAATCATTTCGTGTAGGATGATACGCACGGACCGGAGAGCATTCCACTGTGAAGGATTTGTAAGATGTACAAGATCGAGAAGGGTAGAAACGCGTAGACTGAAGAGTAAAGCATGAAAAGGGGGGGATAGAAGCTACTCACAAGCTGTGCCATCCAGTAATCTGCATAAATATGATATCTTCCTTGGTATACGTATGGGGACTCGATGTCCGTATAGACAACCTCGTACTCCCAACCCACCGGTTTATTCTTGGTAAGGTCCAACAACACCCTTTCCAACTCTATCGCTTCATCAATGATCATGCGCAGATCTGTGAACACACCTGCCACGATATTCGCACGAAGTTGACAGACCTTCATCATAGTGTGTTGTACGATCAAGGATGGATCTGGATCTTCGATCATAGTGCCGGCCTCTTCCGTGAGCTCGTAAATGAAGGCTGGTAAAGGTGCGCCGCGTGCTAAACATGTTATCAACAGATTCGAGGTCACCTGGAATAGCATTCGACGACCGGCGATATTCTTGATCTGTTCCGCTCCGCGAAGACACACAACTGCTGCGGCTCCATTGATGTGGCGGGACCAGTCACTCAGTGACCTTCTTTCGCAACCAGTGACGGTTTCGAAGATACCAAGGACTAGAATCGATAGTAAAGTTGTGTCTTTCCTGGCATCTGTCACTGAGTGTAGGGCTCTGTTGGTATGCTGTATGGCTCGCACATATTGAAGTCGTGCTCTATGTAGCAAAGCCGGCTCTTGTTGAATGTGGGCATAACTTGCGAGCCCAACCGCTGTCATACTCGAGATAAGTCCTTCATCTAGCGAATGCTCACGATAGACATCAGGTAAGTAATCGAAGTGCCCTGGCCCAGAGTCGCCAATGACAAAATTGGAGACGAAGAGCCCAGTTGCTAGCTCCTCAATTCGAGGTAACAAGGTCAGGTTTGTCGGACTCTTTTGGTGGAAATCCATTGCAGTGACATGTTGGGAGTTGGTTCCATCCTCCTCTACATCACATGAACTAGAGGTTGAATCTATCTCTTCGAGCGGCAGGGGAAGTGCGTTGATCGTATCGCATTTGATTGTGCTTTCTGCTTCTTTGGCCTTGGCTTTGCGGATGACCTTCTCGCTTTCATCGTGGAATATCACATCTCTGAGCTCTCGATAGCCGGGGCATTGCCTCTTGGCCTTCTTGCATTGTGTACATCCTCCTGGTAGTTTGTCACACCGGCTTTTCCGCTCGCGGCAAGCGTAACATCCGCCTGACGGACGTCCACAGTATACCATTGCAACACTCCTTCGCCAACCAAGGCCCGAATATAAACAACTTTCCACTTCTGATAGAACTGAACTGTTCGACTTTCTGTGGAGTACGGAAGAACGAGGTGACGAGGCTCAAGAGGGATACAAAGACTAACACGGCATACTTATTCCAAAACTAAAACATTGGGTAGATATTGAAGATGGCTTTTGGCTTTGAGAATCAAGAACAGGATCGAAAGGCTGACAAAGCATCGTCAATACGAGTTCAAGGGATAGCCGCAATGGCTGGAGATTGGATATAAGTGAAAGGATGAGAATGCCTGACAAGTTTTGATAAGAAACAGATCAATCGCCAACTGCTGTCGACCTCGAGGTTGGAGGGAATGTAATTGACTCGCTTGAGGGCAACGCTAGGCTCAATACAGGGGAGCATGATGCTGGCGAATCACCACGGCCTCGCTTCCTTCCCACAGCCGTTGAACAAGAACCAAGTCAGCCTTGAAGAGAGTACAACCATTGGCAGGGGGGCAGGGGGCATGAGTATTTCATCTCGGAGCTGTTATAGCAGTGACTGTTTCGTCAAGAGAGCTAATTCCGTGGAGCTGACGTCTCTGGTGTTACCCTACGCCTCCCACGTTGTTCAGCTTGCTGCAAGTGCAGAATCAAGTGTGCACAATTTCACCTAGTAGTTGGATATTTAAGGGCACCTGGGTACTCCAATCGACCCCGGGGGATTCTGTTGCAGATCTTATGACTGAAAGTCCAGTCAATGAGAACTTCGAACTTCGAGCTTGAACGTCAATAGTATTGTGTTTATCGGCATTCGCAACCATTTCCCGTTTTGGTACGAGACGTGGTCCTCGGTCTTTCGAGATATAGAGCAGTGGGATGTGTCTCCCTTCTCAATGAGTAAACTCTCTCAGTCCAGTCCATTACAGTCGTCTGCCGCCAAAGGGAACCATGGAACGCCATCCTCAGCAAAAGCTCATCAAGGACAGTCACGAACTACGATACAGCAGTAATGCTCCATCTCACGAGTTGGAAGAGATCGAAGACGGTGTATCACATACGAAGAATGTTGAGTCACTCCCATATCATCCATCAGGCACCAGCATCAAGGAGCTTCATACGCAGCACGAACAGGTCCGGAAAACAAGCAAAGTCGACACGACTGACCGAAGCCGATATAACAATATAGTAGCAGAAAAGAAAGCAGCAAACAGATACCGATGGAAGCTCATGATAGGACTCTTTTTCCCATTCTCTGTCCAAGCACTTGATATCACTATTATAGCTAGCGCAGCCCCTTTCATTGCATCTGATTTCAGGACGTATTTTGCAAGGCTCTCACAATCCGCTATTCCACTAATTGTCTGTTAGATGAACTTCCCCTCTTGAACTGGATAATATCGGCCTTCAATCTTTGCAATGCAGCATTCATACCCTTCTGGGGCCAGATAGCCGACGTGTTTGGACGCTACACTGCCATCCAAAGCGCCTTGATCACGGCATTAGTTGGCACAACGCTATGTGCCAGCGCTCCAAATACCGCATTCCCTATGCTTCTTATAGGGAGGGCCTTACAAGGAGCAGGTTGTGCCGGCCTGCTCATAGTCACCAAAATCATTCTTGCCGACAAAGTCTCGTTGGAGGAGAACGCCAAAAACAATACCATCTTCACATTTGTGGGTGGTGTGGGATTTGGACTTGGTCCAGTGATCGGAGGGTATCTAACACAAGCTAATTGGCGATACTGCTTCATCATAACCATCCCTATCTCTGTCGTTGGCATCATCCTGTCTTACGTCGTCCTCCGCTCTGAACTTCTCGGGCCCCAGAAAGTCAGACGAATCGATGGCAACGAGACTGTTGAGATTCCACAGAGCTTCGCAGCCAAAGTCTCCACTATAGATTTTGGTGGGCAAGTTCTCTTTATCTCAGCTTTGGGATTGTTGATTTTAGCTCTCACATGGGGAGGATCGTACTACCCCTGGGCCAATGTACGAGTCCTGACACCTCTCATCGCATCCGGCCATCTCATCCTCGCTTTCCTGCTGTGGGAGTACCTCCTACTCCCCAGTCATCTTCTATCAATTCGCCTCCCCACTCAAAGATCAATGGTCCCCCTGCCACTCCTCGCCTCTCGCAACATGGGCGTACTCATGTAGTAAGTGTGCCTGACCACTCCCTGCTCCATCCACTTGCAACCAATCACTAACCGTCCCTATAGCATTAGCCTCACAACAGGCATGGCCCAGTGTGCCATCCTCTACTTCTCTTCCTTCTACTTCATTCTCATCGAGTCGTTCACGGCCGGAGAAGCTGGCCGTAACCTTATATACTACACACCGGGACTCGGCGTTGGTGCATTAATGGCAATGTTTGCATGTAACGTCTGGCCACTAAGGACTTGGTTTCCTTTAGCACTAGGTGCCCTTCTAGAACCGCTAGGAATTACTCTCCTGGCTGTTGCGATGAGTAATGGGAATCTGCCTTGGGTTTATGGGATGCTAGCCCTTGCAGGCGCGGGAAGTGGGGTTGGGTTCATGCCTGGTAAGTTCACACTTGGTCGCTTACTCGCTCGCCTACATAATCTGGATGAGTACGATCTTCTGACCGCATGAGCTATAGCCACGCTTCATGGAGTTGGCTACCATCCCAGGTCCATCTCTTCCATTGTTTCTCTCATGGTACGCTGTCTCCCCCTTCAGTCTGCACAAAACAGCTTAGAGAGACCAACTAATGAACGTCCAGGCCCTCTGTAACAACATCGGCGGCGCCCTTTCCACGACACTCATTCTCAGTATCTTCAACAACCATATGTCCTCCTTTAACCTCTCATTCTCCTCTTCCTCCGCTATATCATCCATTTTTGCTGCCTCATCCATCCCAGACTCCGAGCATGCCTATTTCAAGCTCAAAGCAAAAGAAGGCATGATACGCGCGTTCTTCGCACAGTCGGCGTTCTTATGGCTGGCCTTACTGGCGATGACTTGGATGGGGAACGTAAAAATTGGGAAACGCGAAGATGCGGATCAGGTCACCGCAGGGAGTTTTGTAGGAAGTTGGTTCGTGAAGAGAAAGAGGTAAGACGGCTAGGATGGTATCGAAGGAGAGGAAGATCTGCGTATAATATACTTGCAAGTCGTGTTCTTGCTTCAGGGCTTATTCTTCTTCGACGTCTGGGCCAGAGCAAATTGTAAACAATATCTCGCTTCGCATACGACAGAGCCTAGGTGAACCATGACCGTTGTCCTGGAATGACAATACTGAGCAGATGATGCACAGAATCAGAGCTTGGGTTATTCATTGGATACATTACTTCCCTGACTTCTCATACTGACTTTCCTTGCACATTTATATGCTTATATAAACATTTCCCAGTTTACTAGAACCAAATCAAGTTCAGAATAGCCAGCACCAAAAAATGTATGATTAACGGAACGGCAGAGAGCCCCATATGAAGGAAGGTTCTATCTGCTACCACGTTGCTTGTTTGATCTTTGAACCCATATCCAGATAGTTCACGACAGTCACGGCGTTCCTTCTTTCTGACTGTCAAACATCAAGGTGAGAAATACAACCTCGTGGATTCGAGGAATGCAACTACTGTTTTCCCCACCAGACGATCTCCCTGCAACAACAGGGATGGTTGATTGAGGCATGCGGGCGGAGATCGTCATCTTAGGCCAGTTATCCTTGCTGATTGCTGGGATTGTGCTGAGCTCATGCAGGCTGCGCGCCGGCAGTCTTGGCTGGTCTTGGCTGACTGCCGTTTCTTGTTTTGATCATCCGCATGTTATTGCACTAATTTTGATGATGATTCGATGATGAAGGAGACCATTCCGACTTTTGTATTTCTCTTTTCTTGAGCCTCATCTTGAATCAACGGCATTCAGAAGATCCGTGCTTTCTTCGGTCGTGGCTGCCACTCACAGCTCTAAGAGATTCGCTCGAGTTGTTTGTTGCCTCGGGAAGTCGAGTTCGTCACCTCCTGCACTTCGCGCGAAAGCTGAGCTGACAACCTCCTGGGCGCAGCAGTTCCTTCTCCATACAACGACCATTGCGTGTTCAGAAGGCCAGACACAGTTCTTGTCTTTAGACCAAACTTGCCTCTCCCCAAATTTTGATTGCGCAACACTCCTTCCAAAGTTCTCAGACGAACATAAACAATCATGGCGGAACACTATCGAGACAACGTTGCTCTGGGGCCCGACCATCCCGATAACCATGCCTCTGCGAATCGTTGGCGCCATCAAGAATCATCGGCATTCCGAGCACATGCAGCTCCTCGAGGGGCAGATGAGAGAGGAGGAAGCAGGGACCTGGCAAATTTCCTAAACGGCGATCGAGTCGAACCACCAAAATCTGCGGGCTCAGGAGGATCGAAGTCGAAGCCCATCATGCTCGCAGGCAATGCGCGCAACGGGGATAATGGACCTACATACAGTGCGCAACATGATCCTATTGGACATGATAAGAATGCCGAAGGTACTCATGGCACTTTGGAGGTCAAATGTGGGCCATTGCTCAACTATCGGCGCATGGAGAATGACACCTGGTTTGGCAGTGTCCTAGTGGTCACAAAGGGCGGAGGACTTGGAGACAGCCCAGATATTCCAGAGCTGAAGCTGCGAGCTGCGCCAGCTGGACGCCCACCCGTGGACCATGTTGGTGGCAATGTCAATGGAGCCAATATTAATCGAGCAACTGACGACATTCGGGGCGACAACTACGGCATTGTCAATGGAGTTGACTACAGTAATTTCAAGCAACCCGAGTCTCAAGGACACCAAAACGGCGTACAAACAAATGGGGCAAATGGACCAAATGGACCAAATGGCAGTGGGCAGGCCTCTGGGGAGATGAAAGTTAGGGGCACCAAGCTTTACTCTGACCGCGAGAATACATTCTGGCGATTTGATCTGCAAGTGCCCATGCATCAGTCAGAACTCAAGTGCGACTACGAGATTCCCTCTCTCATTTTCACATCTGAAGGCAAGAGGGACAAGCAGAGCTTCTACATCCCCGCTATCCCCGAATCAATGAGGATCATGTTCCACTCGTGCAATGGATTCAGTGTTGGGACAGACGAGGAGGCTTATAGCGGAGCTTGCCTGTGGAATGACGTACAGCGAGAGCATGCCAAAGCTCCCTTCCATGTCATGTAAGTTATCCAGGACATATGGATCATCCCAGCAGCTACTAACATGTGACAGGCTTGGAGGCGGAGACCAGATCTATAATGATGGCATTCGAGTCGGTGGCCCACTACGAGAGTGGACCGATATCAGCAATCCTCATAAGAGGAAAGAGTATCCTTTCACAGAGTCCTTGAGGAAGCGCTGCGACGAATATTACGTGAACAACTACATAAAATGGTAATGACACAGCAATATTGAGGAAGCGGTTCTCTGCTAATCACTTACAGGTATTCCACCGAACCCTTTGCAGGTGCCAATGGCCAGATCCCTCAATTGAATCTGTGGGATGATCATGATGTGAGTTTTCACGTGACTTGATATAAACAGGACTGACCTGGGGTCAGATCATCGACGGCTTTGGATCCTACGTGGATGACTTCATGAGATGCTCTGTCTTTCGCGGAATTGGCGGATGTGCCAATAAATATTACCTGCTGTTCCAGCATCATCTTGCTCCTCCGCCTTCTACTTACACTACTGGTAAGGACGAGTCCATAGGAGTCGGAACAATAAGCTGACTATATATCAGACGCACCTCAAACCACTGGTCACCAGGAGGTTGGCCTCGATAAGAGGCAGCTGGAGAACACCTACGTTCTGGATGAGAAGACTATCGATTCGAGTTATATCATCGGAGCTAAGCCTGGAGTAGGTTTCCAACTGAATTTTCAAAGAAATACCACTAATATCACCTAGCCGTATGTTGTGGAACACTCCAGAAGCATATATGCCAGACTTGGTGCGAGAATAGCCTTTTTTGGCATTGACGCCAGAACAGAGGTAGGTTTTACTATCATTCAACCTCAAATTTGAAGACTAACACTCTCAGCGAACCCGAAAGCAAGTCAACTATCCCGAAACCTACCAAATCATCTTCAGCAGATTGAGGAAGGAGCTCGCCGCCGCAAAGGCAAGCTCTTCTCCCATCCAGCATCTGGTGGTTCTCTTGGGTATCCCAATCGCATATCCCGTATGTCCCAATCGAATGCTGTGATTTTGTGCTCTTACTAATTTTTTGTAGCGCTTGACTTGGTTAGAAAATATCTTCTCAAGTCCTATCATTGCCCCGATCAAGTTCCTCCACAAGAGATTTGGCTTCGGTGAGTACCATGACTTCTTTGAGATTTCAGTGACTGACACTACTTAGGAGGTGGATTTTTCAACCATTTCGACGGCAGCGTTGATTTGCTGGATGACCTTGACGATCACTACACTGCTCGAACCCACAAGAAAGAGCGACTCTTCCTTATTCACCAACTCCAAGCCCTTGCATCCGAATTCTCCGCTCGAATCACCATCCTTGGCGGTGACGTACACTTGGCAGCCGTTGGGCGATTTTATTCGAACCCCAAGCTTCAGATCCCTGTCGACAATGATTACCGATACATGGCCAACATTATCTCCTCTGCTATCGTCAACAAGCCGCCACCGCAGGCTGTTGCAAACTTGCTTGCCAGAAGAAATAAGCTACATCATTTGGACCACGATACGGATGAGACTTTGATGAAATTCTTCGACAAGGATCCTGGCGACTCCAATAAGACGTCCAGTTCGAACAAAGTGACAATGCCAAGTCGGAACTGGGCAGTCATTACCGAGAACTCTGCTGGAGCAAATCCAACTCCTGTCACCAATGGAAATGGAGCTGTGTCTAACGGAAATCCTGAGGATGCGTCCGAGAGACAAGGTACCTCCAAGGCTAAGGATGGACACTCTTGGCTACATGCTGGCGAGGTCGATGCTGGCACGAAGCACAAGGCTGCTGACAGGTCGAGCCATGGGAAGGGTGCTGATGGAAGTCTCGATATTTGCATCAGAGTTGAAAAGGATCAGCATGATAGTGAGGGTAAGACTCAGTCGTATGGTCTGACGATTCCAACTCTGAAGGTCGAGCCCGGTGTCTCGAACAAGACTCTCGAGAAGAGACACCCTGCCGAGGGAACCGTTCAGGAGCACCATTGAAAGTTTGTTTGTCTTCGTTCTGGGAATTATTTGGGCTAGATGCGGGTGTGATTAACCGGTAGAGATATCCCAATTGTACTAATAGTAAGGAGCATCAAATGATGTCGTTCTAAAAGCATGAATGACTGTCATGACTTAAGTCAGCCAGAAGCACTAGCATCTGTCGGTGTCTCACCCTTTCAAGGATTGTTCAATGTCGCGAGTAGTAGTGGAAAACATACATGGAAGCTGCTTCCGATTCCAGTGTTGCGTAAATTCAAACAGAAGTGAATCAAGTTAAAGCTAGTCACGTCTGGTGCAACATTTAGTATTTTGACCAACGAGAACATGGTTCAAAAGAAATCAACGGGCATATATATGAGATTTGTGCTGTCTGTGAACTCTAAACCTGGGAGGTCAAATGCACCTTTTCTACGACCAGACTTCGTTTACCTAATAGCCAGCTGCATCCAACAAGTATGTCCAGATCTCTCCACGAGAAGGAAAAGCAGGAACCACATGAACCATCTCTCCCAAGGTCATGCCTTGCAAGATAGCAACCTGAGCTGCATTTGCAAATTCCGATCCCTCGACAGCAACAAAAGTCGCACCAACTAATTTCTCGGTTCCCTCTTCGATGACCCAGCGAGCCCATCCAGGCTGTCCATCTCCATATAGCCATGCCCCTGGAATGTTGAAGTCGCTATCAACGGCTCTGACCCTCAAGCCAGCGGCTTGAGCCGAAGCAAGAGTGTGACCCGCAGTCCCAATGTTAGGTTCTGTGAAGATCACTTGCGGGAATGTACTCCTGGTGTCCTTCGCTTTGGTAACAGAGACTCCGATGGGAGTAGTGATATTGAAAGGAGGATTCATTCCTGCTAGAGACGACAGAATGGTATTGCTAGCAATGCGCGCCTGGTATCTACCCATGTGAGTAGTAGGAGCAAGACCATTCACGTCTCCGACAGCATATAGCCATGACTCAGCATTTCTTAATGCAGGAACGGCGAAGCTTGCGTCAATTTCCAACGGTTGGCCTTCTCCAACCAGGCCGATACTCTCAAGGCCGAGATCAAATGTCCTTGGTCTTCGTCCAGTCACATTGAGAAGCACTGAACCCGTGATGACCTGGCCGTCGGAAAGATTAACAGACAGCGAGCTGTTAGAATGCTTTTGAACCTTCGTAACATGTGAAGAGAGTTTGACAGAAACACCATTCGCTTCCAAAGCATTGCGCACGATTTTTGCAGCCTCCGGCTCGACCTTAGGGAGGATTTCGGAAGTGGATGATATTAAAGTGACCTTCGATCCAATGGCTGCATAGAAGGTTGCCATTTCAGATCCTACAGCTCCGGCACCGAGAATGATCAAGTGCCTGGGAATCGTGTTTGCTGAAACCGCGTCACGATTGTTCCAGAGCTGTATTCCTTCGACGAGACTCTCGATACCTGGAATTGGAGGAACAAAGTGCGTAGATCCGGTAGCGACAACGACCGCAATATTGGCAGTCAGATTGTATCGCTGTGTCTCACCATGCGGTTGAACACTGACCGTCTTGGTTCCAGCAATACGTCCAAATCCTCGTATGAGCGTTGCACCACTCTGCCCGTTCGAGATAGAGATCCAGTTACTGTCGTCCCACAAATCCACGATCTTGTCTCGTCGCTTAAAGACGGCAGCAGCATCAATTGTAGCGCTGCCAACAGCCTCTCGAGCTCCGTCAATTGCTTTTGCTGCCTCGAAAGCTTCGATGGGTCGAAGAAGCGCCTTGGACGGGACACACCCAAAGAAGTGACATTCTCCACCGTAGAGCTCGTGTTGGACGACGAGAACGTCCAGGCCGGCTTTGGCGAGACGCTCTTCGACGAAATTAGCGACTGGGCCGCCACCAAGAATGATGATATCGAATGTTGTTTTGGCGAGGGCGGAGGGGTGGTAGTGCGTAGGATGGACATTGATATTTCTAGTCGTCATTTTCTAGGTGATTGATCTGGCAATACAGGACTTGATGAATTCGTTTGAGGAGTGAAAGTGGATTGCAGAACACTGGAAAAGATGATGATATATGGAGGGGAAGTATTGAAGGTTCATCCGGGACGTTTGTTTTGTTTATATAAACATAGCAGCGACGCATCTCGCTTATTACAGGAGTCGAGACTGATTTCGGAAGCGTGCTACCATATGCAAGAAGTGGTATCCCCACCAATTGAGCTACGCCCACAGGCTGTCGCCGCATGTTCGTCACTATCCATATGTTAGTCATGATATTGCAGATTATTCTATCTAACAAGAACGGACTATGTGGAATCAATCTGAGGCTCTCTATGTCCAAACGAACACGCTACCCCATTTTCCCCGCAATCTGATTGGCGTTAAAATCACAACTGGCCTTTCAGCCGACGCTCGGCATTTGGAATCAAGTTGAGATCCCAATATCATGCAAGCTTGTATTTATCTGCTGACTCAAAGCAGAGTCACGGTAAGTCCGAATCCTTGAACGGAGAAGCCGCGATGCAAGCAGTCCCACTGGTGATCCCAGTGGAAAAGCACTTGTATCGGGTCAGAAAGGTGCCTACGGACTTCCGTGTCAAAGTCCTATCGACATGGAATGAGACGCTCTAGACATGAAGGATGAATGGAGTCATGAGACTATGACCGAGAAGTAGCGGGTGATGGAAGACAGAATTTGTATATTATGAACCGTTCTGAGAGCCAGAAAAGTCGATGTGCCGCAAAAAGAGACATTTGATATGTAAGCACGAGAACGATATGATAACGGACTCATCCAAAAGTATTACATGGATGACAGGTATGAAAAGGACAAATACACTTAAGCTGGTGAAGTTGCTCCAGTCGAGAGAGAACCACGTTGGGGCCGTATCGTCAAGCACTAGGTCATGTGACCTTATACTCCGAACTTTGTATCCTCGTTCTTCTTGCTCGTGATATACATTCCGCTCCCGGAATAGACACAATTAATCTTAGCAAGTTCAAAATTATGCTTTCAACTGAAATTGATTTCTTCGTCAATGGAGACAGGAAGTCACGCTGCCTCGGCATAATCCCCGCTAGTCCTGTTTAGAAACGAAGACCCGGAGCTTCCAACTCGCGAACATCAAGTCATAAAAGCAGCACCAGCATCGAACGGGGCCGTGCAAGTCGCAGAATGGAGTCTGTCGAGCCAGTACTTCACCAGCAATTGTCCTCTCAGTATCGGGCACTGCAACCACAAGCTGCCCAAGCTATCCAGCATGGCCAGCCTCATCTAAGTCATCATACGCTGGCGTCTCAAGGCGGACTGGACCTCGATCTCAACAACAGCGATGCAGTATTCCACCAGGAGCTCCGATTGCAGGATCCAAATGGACATGGCTTCCAACCTTCGAATCCTTTCGAACATGGCCATGCCCACGGCGGTCCTATGCATGTGCAAAACAATGGTAGCCCGCATACCCCGCAGCATAACAATGGTGGACAATTCGGTATCTTGACGGCGGGGTCAATCCAGCACAACTCAATTGCCCGTTTGCAGGAGGATGACAACAATATGTTTGGTGCAGCGGATGGATCAGACCAAAAGAGCAATGGACATCTCAGCACCAAGGTTGTCGTCGATCCTCCTAATCTCGCCGAGTGGCGCCAGAAGTTGTTCAATGTGGATGAGATGATCACTCTGAGTGAAGACGAGTTAGTATTCGAGAGTCAAATGACCTATACACGATTGTTGACGAATTATTCATAGATTCCAGACCTATTTCCCTCACGTTGATAATGTCTATTCTCACCGATCGACTCAACGCTACAAGCGCAAGCCCTTTGTTTCTCATTATTGGGACTGCAGACTTAAGGGACGACCACCTGGAACACCCAAATCAAACGACCCCAACAAGAAGAAGAGGAAGCGAACGGCAAGAGAGCGGGATCTGTGCGATGTGAAGATCAAGATCACAGAATACTTTCCAGGAGCCATGTTGCGACCGGACTTTGTACCAGACGGAGGTCCAGTACAACAGGCAGACCCAACGGCAAGTAACAACTTCTTTGCCCCAGGTCAGCCAGGAGGTCCTATCCAACAACAGAACCAGTTTGGCGGTGTTTCATTTGTCAACACTTCACTCGGAGCAAATCATCCTGGCGCAACTGGACAAAGATACTACACTATCCAGCGCGTCAACGGGAATGGTGGCAATGGTAAAGGTGATGGTGTTCCAGGACCTCATAAACATGCGCTTGAAGAAAGCGATAGGGTTAAGAAGAACAGTATCCAAAGACTTACCATGAAGAAGGACAAGGAAGAAAAGAAAACACAAGTATGTACCCCTTCAGTTTTCGAACACGCACGGGCCACAGTACCCCGGATTCTTGGCAATAGTAGAGCAGCATGGGAAACTCTTTCGCGAACTGCAAGAGGGCCGGACCGCTGTTGCGAGAGCCCGCGGTCCTCGTCATTAGACATGATTTCGTGAGGCATTCCTCTATTGCTCAACAACTACATCATGGCTTGCTTTTACTACTATAAAATGGCTGGTCGTCCTCTGTCGTCCATGCCTGTGGTGAAGAACGCAGGCAGCATCTTTACTCTTTTCAAATTTCAGCAGAATTTGCGGTCTCATGGGACAATGGCTGACGCAACTGCTGAACAGAAGACTTATCACAAGAAGGCCAGTGGTAATGCTTTAATCACAGTCAGAAAGCATTCCAAGGATCATGAGTTGAAGTTGTTTGGAAGCTGCTTCTGGTGAGTGCAAGTTGGCGATCTTCGGGAGCATCCTGTGACGTTAGTATCAATACCATGGAATTTACTGACTGTTCCCATTAGTCCGTTCGTACAACGAGTCTGGATCGCCATGGAAGCCAAGGGCTTGCAATACCAGTACATCGAGGTCGACCCATATAAAAAGCCCCAGGCCTTATTGGACGTTAATCCCCGTGGCCTCGTCCCCGGAATTCGTCATGGAGACTGGGGATGTGGTGAAAGCACGGTCTTAATGGAATATGTACGTGCCATTCTGCTGCTTTCCATGACCACTTTCTGACCAACTTTTAGCTCGAAGATTTTGGTGCTGGCCAGCCACTTCTTCCTCCAAACAACCCTCAACTTAGAGCCAATTGTAGACTTTGGGCAGATCACGTAGGTGACTCACCTGATGTTATAGCTCAATGTCATCTAACCGATCATAGATCAACCGCAACATTATACCCGCATTCTACCAGCTTTTACAAGCCCAAGAGTTCAGCAAACAGACAGAATATACCTCCAAGCTCAAAGATGAGATCGCAAAAATCGTCGACGCCTTGGATCCCCAGGGACCGTTCTTCCTTGGTTCTCAGCTCTCCTATGTAGACATTCAATTCGCACCCTGGATGCTCCGCTTGACGAAAGTAATGAAGCACTACCGCGGCTGGCCTGACCCAGTTCTCAACAGCAGATGGGGACGCTGGCTTGATGCTGTCGAGAATAACGAGCACGTCAAGAACACTACTAGTCTGGATGACCTATACATTGACAGCTATGAGCGATATGCGCAGAACAGACCCAATACTTCAGAGTTGGCTGATGCTGTTAATGGTGGGTATGGATTACCATGAGTGATTTGAGAGACGATGTGGGGTAATGATGTGTGTGTGCTACGATGATTTACGGCTGGAATACAGGACGGCGGGCAAATGCGAAGGTCGGATGACCTGGGATGGGCATGGCGTAGTTGGCATTTTGCTTTTTGATTGTTCATGATTGTGTGTATGAATAAGAGATGCTAGCTAATGAGGTGGCGGTGATGGATGTGTGGCATATCTGATAGGATTCTGGAGGACGCAGCGTCTCAGATAGGATCATGCGGCAAAGCATAGCCTAGACCTGAAGAGTGGATTGAGCTTTTTATAGATGACACCTCCGCACGCTCGGTCGCCTCGATTGAGCTTTGCAAATTTCTCCATAATTGATTGCCTGACCATTAGTACGGAAACATAATACCGCGCTTAGAACCAATAACAATGATACTTAAGAAGCACAAACTAGGCCAAAAATGCATTATCATACAGATTCTACACACACGATCCAGAAATCAACGCCAAACCCAAAGCTAATCCTAATAATTTATTCATCATTCAATTAACGAAAAAGCCATCCTCCTTCCCACCACTCTTCCCTTCTCCCTTCTTCCCGCCCTCAAAGACCGTCCCCTCAAACTTCGGGATATCAAACGTGCCCTCAGGATCCCTCCCGGTCTCCATAATATACTCCTGCACCTTGGTAACCTGATGTCTGACCTCACCCAGCAAAGCCGTCATATCGAGCGCCACCTTAGGATTATGTTTCGCACCAGCCTTGATAGCCGCTTCAATGATGTGATATCTGCTCACATTGTTGCGGAGCATCATGTCGAAGGGTGTCGTAGTAGATCCTTCTTCTTTGTAGCATTCGATGGAAATGCGGTCGAGATTTGGACGTCCGAAGAGAAGGCCTTTAATCTCATTCGAATAGCCGTGGTAGTTGAAGTGGATGGGACGGTCGGGCGTGAAGAGGGAGTTGAATTCGTCGTTGGTGAGGGAGTGAGGATGGAGAGTCTCGTCTTCGAGGATCATGAGATCGGTCACGTTGACGACGCGGACACGGAGTGCAGGGCACTTTCTGTGGAGGATGGAGGCGGCTACCACGACTTCGAACATTAGTTCTGAGCCGATACCGACGAGTGTTACGTCGGGGTTGAGCCCGTCGTCTGTGGATGCGAATTTCCAGATTGACGCTCCTGCCTGGCAGTGAGCGTCTGCTTCTTCGGTAGAGAGGAAGACGGGCTGAGGCTGTTTGGAGCCAACCATGAGGTTGACGTAGTTCTTGGAGCGAAGGCAGTGAGCGACTGTGGAGAGGAATGTGTTCTGTTGACGATCATCAGCTCGGGCTGCTCGATTATGAAAGGAGGCAAGGGGCTAGCGAGGGAGGGCGACTTACTGCGTCAGGAGGGAAGTATACTCTTGCAGCATCAGGCTTTAGGTTCAAGACTGCGCCAATGAAGGAGGGGTTCTGGTGGGAGAACCCGTTGTGCTCCTGTCTCGTCCAGGTAGAGGTTTCGATGTAGTTGATGCTAGAGAGATCTGTTCGCCAGGCCGTCTCTCGAGCCATTTTATTGAACTTGCTGTACTGTACCATCATCGTATGAATGATACCCAAGAAACTCTCATACGACGGGAAGATACCAGTTCGACCAGTGAGAGTATATCCCTGCAGGAAACCCTGGCAGGTATGCTCGCTGAGGATCTCGATGACACGGCCTCCTTGAGCGTGGGAGAACTCGTCCCATTGAAAGTCTCGGCCTGTGTGGTTGAATACTGCATCAAGCTTGTTGCTGACCAATTCATCTGGAGAAAAGATTCGAAGAGATTTTGGGTTGTCAACTAAAGCCTGGTCGATCAGATTGCCGATAGCCTTCATACAAGACTCCTCTGTTCCCTTTTCTACGCCGTATTTTCTCCAATCCGGAACTTTCAATGGCTCGTGAGCTTTATATGTCTCGGCTCGCTGTCCAAGCTTGTTGTGTGCGTCGATGGGGATAACGCTCTTAATCGAGTCGGTCACATCGCCAGTCTCGGTGAAGAGCTTAGCTGGACCGTATGATAGCAACCATTTTTGGAGATCAGCCAGTTGGTCCTTGTTAGTCTTTGCAGCCATCAATGGTACTTGATGGGCGTGAAATGAGCCTTCCACGAACTCGCCATCGACAATCTTGGGTCCGCTCCAGCCTTTGGGCGTTCTCATGATAATTACTGGCCACTGAGTAATACGATTAGCTCTGTACAATTATGCTGTCTTGGAGTTCCGGGTCTTTACACGAGGCTTCATGATGGGATTGCCTGATCGAGCAGCTTTTTGGATTTTGCGGATCTCATCCAAAGCCCACTGGAAGCTGGTTGCCAGGTCTCGATCCTGCTCATAATTAGCAACCATTTATAACTTATGGCTTGTTTAGAGACTTACAATGTCTTCCAGATCTTCCACGAATCTGCATTGGTACCCATAGCCAGTGAACAGGGTGACCAATTCCTTATCATCCATGCAGCCATAGATGGTTCTCTCCGAGATCTTGAACCCGTTCACGTGCACAATTGGAATAACAGCTCCGGACTCAGCAGGATCAATGTACTTAGCCGCGTGCCAGGCCGTGGCAGTTGGTCCGGACTCAGCCTCTCCATCACCAACAATGCAGCCAACAATCAGATCTGGCTTGTCCATTACAGCTCCGAAAGCAACTGAGAGTGCGTATCCTAGCTCACCACCTTCGTGAATAGCGCCTGGTGTTTCGGCATTGATGTGACTAGGGAATCCGTGAGGTGTACTAAAGCCAGTGATGAGGTTGTGAAGACCCTGTTTGTTCTGGGCGTATTGTGGGTAGAACTTCTCAAGACTGCCTTCAAGCCAGAGGGAAGCAAGGATTGCAGGAGCCCCGTGACCTGGACCAACAACATAGATACAGTCAAGGTCATTCTTGCGGGTGAGGAAGTTTAGATGGGCATAGACAAGGGTCAAGCCTGGGCATGTTCCCCAGTGTCCTAGAAGTCTTCCAAAATGTTAGCTACTGCCCTTGTAATACATATTCACTGTCTTGCCTTGGTTTTATGTCATCAAAAGTTAAGTCACGCTCGAGCAGGGCATTATCGCTAAGAAAAATCATGGCTATGCAAGTCAATAAGGTGTACTTGGATGCATTTGAAGTGGGGAACTCACCAGCCGCAATATAATTGCTTGCTGTACGGAACTCCTCCAGTCCCTTGAGGTCTGCATCGCTCAACTGCACCTTCTCAAGCTGAACTGAGAGTTTGAGAACATCTTCTGGTATCAAGGACTTCAGAGCCTTGGGGTTCGGCCTGTCAATCACTTCTCCAGGCATATTGGTTGATGGGAGACACGGATGTAGCTGAGATTGTGCAGAATAAGATGCTCCTACCAAGTCAATTGATAAAGGTTTGGGAGAATCAAGTCGATGATTAAAAGGAAGAGAGATGAGTAGCTGAGAAGTGAGAAAGCGAAGGATCATTTAATTCAGTACTCTGAAAGCTTGATATCAAGAGCTCCAGCTAGAGCAGCAGGCTGCGTCACAGCAACAGTGAACGGAAGTCTCGGATTCGTTGACCCGATTTACCATGTTCTAGAGCCTGCAAATCAGGATCTAGAAGGTTGCACAAACGTTATCAAAACTCTCGATTGCATTGGTCTGTTGACAATGGTTCGCTGAAAAGAAGTGGACTGCAGCCGCGGACTCGGTCGCTGGAATGTGGTGGTTTCCGTTGTTTGGATAACGTATTTTCAACAACGTCATGGCTTGATGTCCGCTTCGGAGCCCCTTTTTTGCCGAGTCTGCAGCCTTGTGCAGGATGATCGCCAAAGCTCTCAGCCTTGCCATGTTGAAGATTCTTAAATGCGTGATCTTTATCAGGCTATTCAGCCTCGTATGCTCTTACTCAGTCGGGCCGCTACGCCCAGGACCGAAAAGTGGCATGAGTTTTGCATCTGGAGAGTGAAGGACAAGAAATTATCATGGCCTGATGAAAGCTGGCCATCCCTGCAATCAGCTTAATATCCCTGCTTCCAACCTCCATGCTAGCTTTATAAGGCTAGAAGTCTCGGTTGTGATAAGCCTAGCTCCCGAAAAGGAACGTCATATCATGATCCGATGGAGGGGAGAGTTCTGGAGGGGCATCAAGATGATTCTCAGAATGAATAAAAGAATAGACTGCCCGGAAATACTCTAACGGATCCTATCCTGGAGTATTCAGATCATCACACTTAGTCGAGAAGACCTTTCGTGTCCATCATGTCCAAAATAATTCTCTCCATCAATGCCGGCTCCAGCTCCGTCAAGATCTCTGTTTACACAGCATCCTCAGGAGAAGAACCAAAAGAGCTCGCAGAAACGCAAATCGATGGTCTTACTTCTCCTCCTCCACAACTAAAATACACTCGCGGCTCGCAGTCGATATGCAAAGACCAGAAACTCGAAGAGAAGATCTCAAGCCAGAAAGATGCCTTCAAATACATGCTAGACATGCTGATCAAGGATACTGAGTTCTCGCATATCTCAAAACAAGACGATATCGCCATTGTCTGCCACCGTGTAGTCCATGGTGGCGATTTCGAAACGCCGCAGATCATCAATGACGAAACATATCACAAGCTCGAAGCTCTGACCGACCTGGCACCACTACATAATGCATCTGCCCTCGAGATCGTACACTATTGCATTCAAGAGATGCCCAAGACGCGCAATGTAGCTGTGTTCGATAGCGAGTTCCACCAGACGATACCGGAACATATCAGGACGTATCCGATCAATCAGGAGATTGCGAAGAAGAATAAGCTGCGGAAGTATGGCTTCCATGGGATTAGTTACTCCTTTATTTCGAGGAGTGTGGCAGCATATTTGGGGAAGAAGGAGAGCGAGACAAGTTTGATTGTGCTGCATTTGGGAAGTGGTGCGAGTGCGTGTGCGGTGAAGAATGGGAAGAGTTACGATACGAGTATGGGCTTGACGCCTCTGGCTGGGTTGCCTGGTGCAACGAGGAGTGGAAGTGTAGATCCTAGGTATGTTTCTCCTGGTTACATGAGGTCGTGAAAATGGCGCTGATTGCTTTACAGTCTGGTCTTCCACTACGCATCAGATGTCGGGAAACTCTCCCCGAACTCAACAGCAGAGCTTCACATTTCTCGTGCAGAAGAGATTCTGAACAAGGAATCAGGCTGGAAGGCGTTGACCGGCACCACAAACTTCGGAACCATAGCCTCGTCCGACGATCCCAAGATGAAGTTGGCCTTCGATATCTTCCTCGATAGAATTTTGAACTATATTGGCGGCTACTATGTGGTTCTCAACGGCAAAGTCGATGCATTAGTCTTTGCTGGCGGGATTGGCGAGAAAAGCGACTTGTTGAGACGAAGAGTTGCCGAGGAGACTGCTTGTTTGGGCTTTGAGATCGATGCGGAAGCGAATAAGAAGCCTATCAAAGATGTTGTGCAGAGTGTTGGCAAGGATAGTGCCAGGCACAAGCTTCTGGTATGTCAGACGGACGAGCAATTTGAGATGGCAAGGTATTGCGCTGTGAATGATAAGTTGTTTAATTGAGCGTTCGATTTTAGCATCGGAGTTGACGGTAGATAGAGAGGAAAATACATAATTTTTGCTTTCACTATCACGTTTTCCATGTGAACATATGTTTAATTCACTCCTCAACATCGTCATCAGTGCTCTTTCGGTCTACCTAGCAGAAAATAACAGCCCAGATATAGTGAGAACCAGAGATACGGCAACCCATCACTCGCATTGCTTCCATGTGACATATGCGGAACTAATAGGACATTGACAGCGACCTTAAGGCAAGATGTTGATTTCAAGAGGACGTCGATCTAGGCACTCCCAGACAAATTGTATGTGAAAGAACAAGTTTGAAGGTCAAATAGGCAATGCGTACAAGTACGTTTCGGGCATTGGGGCTCTGCATTCGAAAACCATAACATTAACAGGTGGAAAAGCAGACTTTGCAGGACAGAGCAATCGGCCAAGGCGAAATTGGAAGGACGATGTAACTTTTCGAAGCCATGTGAGGATATAGTTGATGCTTGCTGAGTACGAGAAGATTTCCTTGACGCTTGACCAGATCCAGGAATGGCTAACATTGAAGAAGGGAAAAAGAAGGAAAAAACGGCAAAAGCAAAAGCAGAACTGCAAAATTATACTACAGTAAAAAATTATCCATACGAGCCCAGTCAATATACCCACAGAACTTGATCTCGGCCACTTTAATGTCTTTCCCCTGCTCCCGTAGAGTACTAAGCTAGTACTTCATCTCTATCTTACTCCTACTCCTACATGGCGCACAAAGACCAACAGTCTGGCCAATACCACGAAGAATGTACCCCCAAGATCATTACTGGTCCAACAAAGACACAATGGAGAACAGGAGGGGTAGGCATGCCAACAACACACCAATCATGGCCACTCCAAAACCTCCCAATGAAAACCTTCACCACAAGCAACAGGGTTCCTTTCCCATATAGCCTTCAATCGGCCCCATATCCAAAAGCATCATCATTCATTCTCTGTGGTCGACGGGTTGATTCGTGTGCTCGTGTGCTCGTGTGGTCTGGTCTGGGCTGGTAAACGAATCCAAGTGGGGCGGCGGGCCGTGCAAAATTCTCAAGTCCCGATCCATCCATTCAGCCAGACAGAGGGACAGAGAGACCAGAGCCGCGCGCAAAAATATGTACAGGTACTCTAGTTAGTACTACTAGACGTAGATGCCTGTCAATCCACCGTTGCGCTCCGAAGGTCGGATGAGGGCTGGAAACCCTCGATCTACCCCTCTCTGTTCCTGACGGCACTTGCCAATTGCCAATTGCTCATTGATTCTGCGTTAATGTTTGAAAGTTGTGTTGATGTGCCGAGATCCAGGGACATGTGATGAGGGCTTGAACCTCCTTGGCAGTCAAGTTGTTTAGCAAGAAGGGGACAAAAATGCAAGTAAATGTGAGAGTAGTCGAAGGCACAATGTCTTCATATTAATCTAAAGCCAACTGCTCTCCTGAGGAGGGCAAGATAGAATCTTCCTATCGACTGAGCAGCCTCACACTGATCATTCTTCAGCTTCAGCCTCTCTCGTTTGCAGGGAATTTGCCGCTTCGAAAAAAAAATAAGTATCGAAAAAGATATCAACGACCGATCTCATCATAACTTCGTTTCCAGCCAGCCAGCAAGCAGTAGTAGCTTTGTTCCGTATTGCAGGAATCTTGCAGATTCAAGAAAGTTCCTTGATAAAACCCACCACCAGCCCAAAAGCCAATATGCCTATGCCTCCCACCGTTCATCAAATATAATCCCTCTGAGCGAAACGAAAATTCCATCCAGCAAAACAGCAAAACCAAAGGGAATCCCAGATGTGCAAGAACTTCTTTTTGTGTAAAACCCCAAACCCGCAGCTCCATTCTTTCCCATGCATAACATGCTTTCGTTTCCACGATTCCCACTCCCCAAATAGGCGTTTTGTTGCTACTGGATAAAGCCAGTGAAGATACCTGCCGATATCCATCCGTTCTGTAGCGCCAGGTCGAATCGAAGTATAAAAAGTAAAGCAAAGCCATCCCGTGCCCCATTTTGTGCAAGCCAGTCTTCTCCAACGTCGAGAAAACCAGCAAAGAGATCCAAACCATTGTACAAGAAAGGGAATAACTGTTTCGAAGACAAAAACGGAAAGGAAGAAAAGCGAGCCGCCTAATTACAAATTTCTGGGTGGCGAGACCGAAGAAATCGGCAGCCCAAATGTTGTTTTTATGAGACCCCAGTTGGCTCAAGTCTATAACGAAAATTTCGTCGATGTGCAAGAAAGGGGGCAGCGCAAATTATTCCGCAAAAGCAAAGGAGCCTCTCCCGAACCCAAAACACCTGATCGGATATCCTTCCGGTCTTCATGCCATCCTGTTTTCGAAAGACAAATGAAAATCTAAATTCGCTGATGCAACGCCGAGTAGCCGAAAGAAAAAGGAAATCGTAAGATCGAGGCAGCCGCTGTGTAGGCGCACGCAACTCGAGACCGTGAGAGGTGTGTATCCGTATGCGTGATTATCGTAAGTTTTTAAAGTGGTCGGCCGGAACAGCACCGTTGAACGTAATGCGCGCTTTAGAATGACGCTGAAAGAAAAACAATGCAAAAAAACTTTTTGTTTCCGTGCGCTAGGCATCGAGGGTATTGGCCGAGCAATCATGATTTCGCAAGTTGCATAAGGACAGATCGAGAGCGAATTGATGATTGCTGTTGTCTATCCGGCGACAATCTGCTGCCCGTAGCCATGGTTCATGAAGTAAGGTTGCTTGGACTGAATGTTGCAGCTGCCACAATTGCAATCCGCGGAACTGTGGTCCCAGATGTTCCCGTAATGGTGGCCATAATGGTTGTCATAAGGAGTGAATGGAGTGAGTTGCGGGTTGATGTGTGTGGGAACGTAGGTGGCATGAGTTTGTGGTTGGTAGCCTCTCGAGTATTGATTGAACACAGCCCAATCATTGTATCGAGGAGCTCCGCCAGTGGCACTCATGTATTCGGGCGTGTTGAGACCTGAGTCTGGAGCGGATGGAGGCGTGAGATGCGGTGTAGGATACGAGTTGACCCAAGCCGACTGATCGTAACCAGAATGAAATCCAGACTGAGGACGCTCTCGCGAAGAACTCTTGGGATATGCATTGTAGGCTTGGGGATATGGACGCGGGCGCTGAACGTTGGTGTCGATCGGTGCAAGAGGCATTGGCGCGAGACGGTCGAGGGTCGCTTTACGTTGAATGTTCTTGCCCTCACGCCACTCGTTCCAGCTTTGCAGCCATGCATTGAAGTCCTTGCTCGTGTCGAGGTTGACATACAAGTTGTAGTCCATCGCCTTCAACCATTCGTGTTCCATGCTGTTCAGCTCGGAAACAGGGATACCACTGACTTCTGACCACGATCGGTTCTGGAATGTATTGTCGTCCAAGAACTTGCTTCCCAAAAGAAGACCGATGGTCAACATTCGCCAAACAACACCATCGGTGACTTTGCAGGGACCGGCAGCCTTGAGCATGTTCATTCGTCTTGCGAGATAGTTCATGCCAAGAAGGATGGTTGTGCTTGGGAGTCGAGTTGAAGTGAGCAACCCCTGAACAAACTTGCGAAAAGCTGGCGAAACGGAACCGCTGGGAAGAACAATTCGTTGGGCCATCTCAGCAATGTATTCGGTGAGCTGATCGATTTCATAGTCCAGAACGGCACAGACGCCACCGGAAGTCAACATGATGGGCGGTCGAGGAGCTGACAGAGAGATATCTCTGTCAGAAACAAGAAGAAATGATTCTTCTTGCTAAGTCGAATATGCTGAGCGAGATGCTAGATATTCGAATGCTCGAGAGCTCGTGATGAAGAATTCGGCGATGAAAAGCTGACGAAGGAATTAAGAAGTCGGTGCGATAATTATCCTGCCATATGAATGAACTCGAAGAACGGCTGCAGAAATCCTCAACCCAGTCGGAGAAAGCGACAAACGTCACGCAACGTATTCAAATCGTATCGACCATGCGGCGAAGGGATGTTGTTCGTGATAATGGATGATGTAGGTATTCTGCAGTAGCTGAGTTAGCCTTTAATTCCGCACAGAACTTTCCGCGACGACCCTCGGATGTTTTTCGTGAATTGTCAAGGGACGCGAAACAAATATTATTCGTTGTATCTATGCAAATGATCGAAGTATTAGGTGTTCAAATGCATTCGGCTTCGAGGACTGGTGGTGAAGATGTTTGTCTGAAGGATGTGACCATAACAAGCCGAAATGCCGGGTAGGGAGAACAGCAATGAAGTGACCAGTCCTTTGTTTTCCTTGCAAATTCCGACTTGTTGACCTGGTGCTCTGGGGTGTATAATGAGAATATGTACGAACCTCCTGAGCTTTCCTGGCTGGGTTCTACCAAATGCCCTGGATCGCCGTCGTCGACTTCAGGATTGTGGCCTGTACCGGTTCGTGGATGGAGAGTCGAGAAGCCCCTTTTCAAAATCGATGGGTTGATGCGAAGTCGAAAGGTTTAAGGCAAGGCGGAAAAGGAGAGGATCTCGTAGGTAGGATGTCGAGATGTTGAGGAGATGAGAGAATGGAGATGGCGATGTGAGTAGAATCAATTATTCTCTGAAGAGAAAAGAAGGTCAGGAGCAGAGGGAGCAAAGCAAAGCAAAGCAGGGCAAGCAGTCCAGTGCAGTGCAGGGCAGGGCAGGCGCGGAAGAAAGGGAGGGAAGGAGAGGCCGGCCCAGTGGCTCGTCTGGGACTCGGACTGGGATTGGGGTTGGGACTGGAACGCTACCTACAGTATTGCGCTAGCGCTAGGGGACACAGGGCGCCACTAACCGTGAGTGGAGGGGACTCACCTCCCAGGTCACTCACTGGAACCCACTGGGAGCAGTGGAGACTCATCATTCATTCCCTGGAGCCAACCCAACCTAACTCCCCTCCCCTCCCCTGCACCTGGGCAGCCGAGTCTTTCCTCCGCTCACCTGGATCATTATTTTCTCTACACCACCTGCACCCATCACCTTCTCCCGGTACTGTACGTACCATACTCTGCCTGCCTACTGTACTCATGAGGCATCACTAGCACAGAGAGAGTCACTGATATTGGTTGGTTCATTAGTACCTGGTAGGTAGCAGCAGTATTGGTCATTCATAGCCGACAGTCATCGTGTGAGTGTTTTCGAGTTTGCCAGCTGCTGCTGCATCTGGGGACAACTCTCCTTCCTCCCTCCCTTCCCTCGGCTGTGTTGTCTTATTGTTTTACAATACAAAACAGTTGTTATGTACTTGATTCAGTACGCAAGAGATTTTGATACAGACACAGTGGTTGATATTTGAGTACCCACTCACTCTATGATCACAATGTGTCAGTATTATCGTATTTTTTACTGGTACTGTAGGCTAGCCGGTGTTATTGTTAATCTCACGGAGCGTGTTACGGAGAATGTTGCCGCGAGTCTGGAGATCGAGGTGCACAACAGTCGGTCGCCTGGGTCCTCCACAAGGAGCAGCCCAGGATGTCCAAGGCTCCTCTCCCTCGTGTGGCCACCGCGCGCGATCTGGCGCTGACACATTTGCGTGGTGGTCGTCTGGCTTTTAGGGGCAATCTCAACCGCTTGATGAGCCAGCCTGTCCCACACAGTCCTAGCCAGAAAAATGTACGAAGAGGCGGTGTCCAAAGGAGCCAATCGCTGGCCCAAACACGGATCTTACATTCGTCACAAGTCGAGGTCTGCTTCTCCTGGGTGGTGTCTGCCTCTGCTCCGAAGCCACAACGATTCTCGAGTAGTGAAGCAGTCGAATTGCTTTCATCACGAAAAACTCAAATTGATGTTTCCCCGGCTATTATTACTGACAACCGCAGCAACCCCTCCCTCCTTCATTCCTGGAGTTCCGAATTACATTCGTGCCCCGGGCAACTTGGAGAATGAAATAAATAGACTTCCCAATCGGATCAAAGGCCAGTCCATTCAATAGTGGATATTACATCTATCGAGCCTGTCACAGGCACTCACAGTTCTGATTTGAAAGCTTTGCAGCAAGCACCCACTGCTGAGCAGCGCTCTCGACGAACTTGCAGGCCTCCCCATCTGACTTGTCCACGATTTTCCTCAGACATTCGGGATGCCCCCCGAATATTTTCCGGGCTTGCGAGCTGCAGAAAAACTAGGACCCTTTTCCTCCAAGGATGAAGACCGGTACACGGCACCAAACACCGCCGCACATTTTGCAATGATGTGTTTCAATTTTGGATGAAGACGGTCTTTTGGCCCTGGAACTACTTTCGTACCTGTCGAGTCTCATGATGCCGCAAGGATTTCTCAGAAGCGAGTTCATCCACCAGCGACCCCTGCAGCAAATAAAGGAGGTGTAATCAAAAGTCACTTAGCCCCTGTGTCAAGCAGCCACCTCTTCCAAAAACTCTCCCGACGGCAGCCTGTCCACGACGCCGAGAGTCAGATGCTACCAACTCTTCAGTGCAAATCTTGCCTCACTTCCATCCCACGAGAAGTCGCTTTGGCGTCATCTTCTCCCATTCATATTGCCAGATCTCGAGTCCACAGAACACAGTTCATGGTCGTACAAGTGCAACCCTAAGCGGTCTTTTCCCTGGCTCTGGGCGGCCGGCTCAAAGTAAAAATAACCCTCGCCAAAGAGAGTTTAGCCCAACCCGATTTTTCAATTAAAGCTCCAAGATCAGACGAAGTCACGCAGGACGACCACAACCAAAGTCTCCGCCACCGTTAGCAGACCCGTTTGAAAGATGGGGTTGCCAGACCGATAGACCCTGGATTTTGGCGAGACCATGACGATGGGTCCTGAGTCTTCGACCTCGTCCTTTCACGATAGTTGCATGGAGTCGAGGCCGTCATACTCGGGTACAAATTGGAATGGTTCAGGACGATCTCCCTTCTATAGCAGATTTTTACAACCTATGATATCAACCGACCAAATTCAAGTGAAATTTTCGTCAATAACCAGTTCTTCCTCAGCTCAAAATCGTGCTTTAGTTCCTTCTGGTCATGAATCGTCAGCCATACACAGTTGTTCTATCTTACCCATTCATCCCGATGCACGCCAACCAGGACATCGATCCATCGTGAGCTTCACAGCCCGGACAAACCGGAGCATTTGGACTCACCACAGCCTTCTCGTCCTCGCCTCCCTCAATCTCAATTAGGAAGCAGATTTGCGCTGACGTCGCCGATTTGCCATTCCATCCATCAGCCAACCCAACCTTACATCCAATTCTCACGCACACAAATCCCATTCCGGCAGCTCGCAGTAATCGTAGCCTGATGATGTGAATTCTCTCCGTTGGAACGAATCTGCATCACCATTCCACTATGCTCCCCACTCTTCCAAAATATCCCGCTCATGACATAATTGCTGTAGTCAACCATCCGCTTTCAACATCCCACAAACCCACAACGAGAGCGACACCGGCTTCAAAACGGCATATCAAAGGAAGTACTTTTGCTATCCGCGGGTATTCTTTGCATTCTGAGTGGACTGAAGGCCTCAACCCCTCTTTGATATGTACTGTACAATTTTTACCTACCGGACCGTTTTCCTGCGCCTCTTGATACCCTTCGCATGGCACATCAGCAAGAAATCCCACGTTGAAGCCCAACGAACCTTCCCTCGTACTTGTACTTGACCACACACAGCTGCATGCATCAAAGAAACCCGTCCAATGATACATCATCCATACTCACTAATATTTCTTCTTTTCTTCGACCAAGAACCGCCTCGGCTTTCCCCCTCATCTCAAGACTCCAAGCCCCCGAGCAAATTACTCATGACCTGCAGCATCCCATCCCATCCCATCCTCAAAACCACAACCGCAAGCCGCAACCCCTCACATCATCCCGAATGTATCCGTCACCACGAGCCGACGATATGCCTTGCCCCCCCCCCCCCCCCCCCCCCCCCCTTTCCCCCCCTTTCCCGTTCATTCACCATCCGCGGCTATTGGAGACTGCTTTCTTCCAATGCCTCAGAAACATCGGCTACCCTGGTCTCCAGCTCACTTTCTTGAGATGTTGCTGCTTGGAAAGCTTTCGTTGAGCGAGAAGAAGCGCTACTGCCAGCAGTCTGCATTGCAGGTGTTGCTGAGTACATAGAATGAGCGCCAGGCCCTCTGGCGCTTTCCCCGGAGCCGAACATTTGATTCAGGGTCGAAGATCCTGGCATGGATATACTCGGCGCAGATTCCATTGCTGAATCCCAGGGTGGTGCCATAGGATATGATAACCGCCGCGTTGCAGCTCGTACATCTACTGGCTGGTGAAACCCATAGGACGGGAGGTGCGATCCAAATTGTCTAGATTGTCCCATCTGCTGCCTCATCATCAAAGATTGAGGGGCGGAATACTGAGGGGCACTATACTGAGGGGCACTATACTGCATACTGTATGGAGAGGAAGCTGCCGGTGACATCCCGGCGTCGCCATATGAAAAGGGCGAGGCGGTGGATGCAGGGCTCGGGTATCCCCCAGGATACGGATAGCGCTCGTGACCTATTGGCTCTATTATCGTATCCGCGTCCACTTCCACAGTCTGAATGAGTACAATTATTGGCAGACTGATATGCTCCATATGCTTTGCAAGGTGAACTGTCAGCTTCTTCCACGTAGGGAACGTCTTGCCACAGAACTTGCATGGTTCATCTTGTGGCCTCTGCTCTGTTTCGTGTTGACATTTTTCGAGCATAATCCATGCGGGTTCGGAATTACGTGCGTTATCAATAGCGGCCTTTGTTTTTTGTCTCGGTTCTGGTATTTTGTGTTCCCGAACGAGATGTTGTAGGAAATTCTCTTTTCTATAGCAAGGGTGCCCGCAGTCATCGATTTGACATATCCACCACTCCAGATGACGGTGTCGCTCATTTTCATGTCTCACCCAATCGGCCATCCTCTTGAAGCTTTTTGGCTCCTTACACTTATCAAAAGTACAGGTGAAAGGCTGAAGATCTTCGTGGACGTGCTTAGTCCAGTCTGACGGCTTCAGAATGCGTTTGGTTCGAAAACAAAGCTGGCATTCGAATTCAGCCGGCAAGTTCGTCGTTGGTGGCATGGGCATGCCGGCGGGGAAGGTTTCCCTCGTAATTCTCCCTTCTCGGTCTGGCACTGAATCTTCGTCGTCGGAGACTGGCAAATGCCGAGTCCGGTTGGTACTCCCACTTTCCTCCTGGATGATGTTTCCTCTTCTGTCTAATGGAATAACGCGTCCGCCAAGCGCGATACATTGCTTGCCCGATGAGCAAGAATTGGCACGAATTTCTCGGCTGTGCCTCACACGAAGATCCAGGAGTGACTTGTATCGTATCGCTTGCTGATGAGCAATTCTCGAAACTAGCCAGTCATATCTAGGGTCCATTTCCGGATTTAAGCGACGGACATGCGCCTTGAAGCCTTCGTAACTCGGTGTGATTACCTCGGCAAGTGACCCTGGAGGCTCCTCTATATCAATACCTTCGTCAGAATCGGATTCCTGGTTGTCGGCTTTGTCACCGTCGCGGACCGATGTTGGCGGTGTCGAAGCCTGACCAATTGCCGAATCATAGTCGACCACCGAAGAGTTTGCCCATATTGCTTTCGTGCCTGGTTCGAAGTCCGTGGTTGAACTCCGTAACCTGGCGTCATAAATGTCTTTGAGCGATGGCCAGCTCATAGATGAGTCGATGGGCTTTCCCAAGTCTGGTATGTCGACTACTGACCATGCACGATGAGTGCTGGGGTCCAAATCTGAGGCTTCCGCCGGTATCTTACGTTTCCGGGTCTCTCCCTTGAGCTGAGAAGACCGGTCATCCAACGGACACTCAACATTCTGCTCAGCCGATTCTTCCTCGGAGAGTAGCTTCCGCTCAATTTTGGGACCAGTAACATATCCCTAGGTAGCGGGCAAATTAGCGACTGTCACATTTGCAGCTTTCTAGAAGGAGCAAGAAATTTCTCGAGTAGATCTTGAAGTTTTCGATAAAAGCATGTTCGGGTTTCTCTATCACCTACAATAAAGGTACAAGCGGGATGGCTTGGGAACATGTTCCACACTGGAAGTGGAACCGACATGAGCATGAGTGTAGAGTAGCTTGGGAAGACCTCTATGTCGGTAGCAAAGAAAGGGATATCCGCAAACCAACGACTACATCGATCGGAGTCCAGCGGTGCTTGATCTTCTTCTAGCGAGACTGATATAAGAACTCGAGGTATACGATACTTGTTGTCAGATAGGGAGTAGAATGGCGAGCTCTTGCAGTGTGCTCTCTCCAGGTCCAATTCTCTAGCATCGGTGTATGTGGTCGGCCGGCTGGAGTTTACAGCTTGATGGTCGGGTATTTGTGATTGAGGTTTTCGGTAAAGTTCGATGCCAGGGTGGCGAGCATCCTGAGTGTAACGTAGATATATTGGAGACGAACACCATTCAAGCTTGGTCCCTTCGCGCCCTCGCTTGTCTCCCTTACGCTTCAGCTGACAAAAAATCTCGGTATGTAGGATAGCAACAGAGAAAGATTCTCTGCCAATCCAGTCCCGTAGGATTTCAATCATGGCCCTCGTGAAAGAAAATTCGCCGGGAGGTGCCGCTCTAGATTCGAATCCGCAAGCTGCGATTACTTCCATGACTCCAAACTGCGAGGAAGAAGCTGAGCTCGCCGCCGCACATGTATCGAGCAAAATGAGTACTTCTGATTTGATGCCGGCAAAAAGATTTTGTATTCCAGACCCTTTGATGATTGGGAAGTCAGCGTTTACTTGATCACTCCTGTATCTGGAGAATCTTGGGCAACGAAGTGCTCCATGACACCCAGAAGGAAGGGGATGGCCGCCGTGTGAGCAACGTACAGTCTAGAGATGGAGTGTCTTGCCCCACGTGGCTGATCCATTCTGCCTGCCGGGCCGTGTTCATTCGTCCGTGGCCGGCGTAGTATAAGATGAAGAGATTCTCTTGGTCATCGCCAGACTCTATAAAATCCAATGTCTTTCTCATAAGGTCTCGGTACGAGTTCTTGTTGAGAAGCAGCCACTTTATAGTTGTGAATCCATACTCCTGGAAGACTTGGTCCAGCTCATCTATTTCCGACTGAAATTCTGTGGCATCTATCCATCTTATCAAGCACACGTGTACGGTTTGGTATCGATTCCTTCCAAGTTTAGGCCCATTCGGGTATGCAGCTTTCGCAGCCTATGAGACATCAGAGAGGCACGGATGGCTGTAGGCTTGTAGTGATGACTTACGTCGTTCAAGTCTTTCGCAAATGCTTTCAAGTCGGGGTGATGAAATCTTGCCCTTGACGTATCATGTGAAGATGGTGAGACCGAAGTGAGAGGAGTGCTGCCATCCTGGAAACCATCAGATCAGAGATTCTGATCCGAAGAGAGTGTCAAACTCACTGTGATGTTCCCCTCAGAAGAAGATTCTCCAAGGCACATCGATGAAGCGATTGCTTGTGTAGGATAGCCTATGCCGGTGCTTGGATTCCGGTTCTGTCTATCATCTCGGCGAGGCTCCCACGACCTGCGACGAGGCTGTCGTCGTTCGCGTTCATGATGCCCTTGGAAGCCATCAACATGAGGTCTCGAAGGCGACCGAGACCTCCACCTATCTCGCGGAGACTGTGTGCGATGTCGATAATCTCGTCTTTGTTGATATTGGCCATAGTACTGGCGGTTTGTGGAGTCCATCTTCGACAGCGAAAGCAGGAATCAACCGGCTGAGGGCTCAGTCGCGACTTCCGCTTCCGCGACTCTCATTTGCGATTGGAAACAATGCCCATAAATATCAGATTTGCGATTGCATGGTGCGAGTCTGTTCCAGGCCTTGTTGCGCTCACGTAAGACTATTCTCCGGATCTTTGATCATGAGACAATGGAGAATAGAAAGCCAGTCTAATTGCTGCTGCCTCAGCCTCAGCCTCATAGCGCAACCCCGCCTTGCCCAGTAACCCCCACGATGTTATGCACCCCACGGGCATTGCTTACTTAAGCCGATTAGCCATCATCCGTGGTTTCTTCTTGAAATTGTACATGAGTGACGCTTCCACGGTATCATTGATCCAAAGCAAGTCAGATATCTGGTGCGAGCATCACAAGGGCCAGAGGCCACCTCCTTTTTTGTCCGTAGACGACGAAGCGAATACCGGAGGACAAAGCGGTAAGCATCCTCCAATTTCTGCAGTATCCACGCTTGCTGAATTCAACGTATGTTTGTTCAGAACAATGCCATGAGTTGCAATTATAGATCATAGCAGTGGAATCGAACGCATCCTGCACACGGTCGAAGCAATCTAGTCTCGCTAGGACTCCGTTGTGACCCACTTTCTCCTAAGATACGCGAATGTAAACAATGCCGCCAGCAGCGCGCTTCTTGGCAGCAAGACCTAGTAAAACTCATCGAAACCCAGAGATGGCAGGAAGTCCTCGTACTGTGACTCTCGGATGTGAATAAGCCGTCATGTATATGTCATTGGGCAGAGTCAGCCACTAAGCGGGTAGACTCGGACGTTGGGATTCTTGAACTCGATGCTGTATGTAAGAATTTATCCGGCATGGCACCACTGCGACGGTCCAATCCCACATACCAGGCTCAAAGATACGGAATATGGTACAAGTCATGCGATATCGGATTGCAGCGGGGTAATCGTCTTGTCTGCCACGTCAGAAATCCTCGGCCAAATTCTGTGTATATCCCTCAGCCTTTTCGTATAGAAACTTGATGCTCCTCATTGCTTTTTCTTGTTTCTATCAAGATCAATACATCCAAAGGCGCACTTAACAAAACTTCTTTGATACTTTCAGCTTTGTTGGTAAGGTTCCCAGACGTAACACAATCGATCGCGCTTCTTCATATCCAATGCCTCAAGTCCAGCCCACAAATTTGCCCTGCCAGAAGACCCAACCGTGGAACGCGCATTGGCCACCTGCTTCCAAGGCAGCGTCGGGCGTCGAATATGGGATCGAGAAGGGTGAGGTTGTAGTCGTTGATGGGACGTCTGCTAGAGTTAGCCCGCCTAGTAGGCTTGCGGAAGACGTGTCGGACGGAAGCGGCCAGATGGACGGCAAAGGCAAGGAGGATGCGATGGCAGAATGATTTCAGCCTGACACATAGGTATTCAAAAGATATGGTAAGGCCCTTGACCAGAAGGCGCTCTCGATTTGAGCTAATTTTTATTCTTACTATCAGGTATCGATGATCTTTATCCGATCTACCTCCAGCTTCAAGGCTTACTGATGGGCAGTGGAAGGTGTGACTATTCGCATACTGGAAGAGGACTTGAGGGAGAAAGTGAGCATGCTAGGCACAGCAAATACAGATTCTAGGGGTTCTGATCATATATTCTTCATAGCGCATTATAGTAGCGTTCTATCTATCAATGGACTTTTCTTGATTTGCTATTCAGAATGTCGTTGTGTCAGAATTTTACCACCTCACGAGCATCCTAAACTCTATGCTTTCTCTTCTGATACCACTACTACTTGACTGCGGATGATCAAAAGACGCATGTGGCACTCCTATTTCAGTCAATACAAATTGTGTTTCCTGCGTCACATCTGGGTATATGTACGACTCACCAGGAGAAGCTCCAAATTTCTCCTCGCTGTCCGCATTCTTGAAAATGAGCATCTCCGATGGTAACTGATTAGACAAGTAAAACCACTTCTGTCTCGGATTGAAGTGCACTTGCGTATTCTCGAATATGGCATCTCGATCTACCACATCGCCCGCCATGGTATCGTTCGCAAAGTCGACCGTCGAGGCGTCGCAGAGTGCAAGAGGCCAGTCGACGAGAGGGCCTTGCAGAGGGTGCCAGACACTGCTCTGAGTATCAGCCCTAATCATTGAGGGTTAGGAAGAGAAAGCGCACTTGATGCACTGCCACTGTCCGCTGAGAACGATATCCGCTTTCTCCCCGTAAGCATCCCTGATCAGCTGGCAGCCAGCTCCGTACGTGTGGTCTACAACTCTTAAGCACAGCTTTTCGTGAATTAATCAACAGTAAAATAAAAATAAAAAGCCTACCAATGTGCGCAGCACTTGCGGGTTGCTGGAATTGATAGCTTTGCCCCGTAGAAACAGGCCAATTTTGATCACGTCTTCGGATCTGCAGGACGCCAGTAACGATCAATTTCAAGTAATAGCTTGAGAGTATTTGATGATCTAGATTCGAATGCAAACAAAGACATACCACATGGTCCAAAACCTCAGCAGACTCAGCTGCAAGAGCAGCCTTGATACAAGCCTCCACCTCTCTCACATGTATAGTTTCAACCTTGGTCGACTCCTCATAGTCTTCATATTGCATTGCGCTGTCTAGATTCACTACTTTAAAGCCACAACTTTCGTAAGGCAAATCAGGAGGAGCACGCAGATCATGAAAAGCGATCGGTTGTATCGTGCGCTCTATATTGGTCTGTGGAAGGCCATCCTCATTGTCCGGGCGGTAGCGCAAGGTGTATGGCTTTTCGTTGACGTATTTGAGCAGGCGGGTGAGGAAGTAGATCTTGCCTTCAACTGAGCGATCTGGTAACGGAGCCATCACGAATGATCAAACTAAGGTACTTCTTTGGCCTCTTGAGATGGAATGAGACGTTCATTTGTTCGTAAAAGCCTGATTGATACGTGGCGTGGTCTTGGATGAGATGTATATCTCCACGTGACCCGGCCAAATTGCTTAGCACTTCTCGGACCTTTAATTCCCTCACTGATACTGATATTTCAATTCAATACTTTGGGATGATTTGGATATTAATATCGTACATATCGATGACTGACTAGTGAAGAATAGAGAAGATCCGAATGACAAACCAGACTCCGACCAACTTCCTACTAACTCCAGTCCAATTCAACCCGTCCCCTAACAACCAGAAACTTTGCCCCATGTCGTTACATAATAATTCTCGATAGGTGCAACAATAAACCTTTCCATATCACGCTTGAAATCTCTATGTTTAGAATCGAGCCCTGTCACGCAATCTTCTGATACAATCTGGTGCCACAAGCAAGCTCTTACAGCAGCGTTGTAATCCTTGCCAGCCTTGTTTAGCACCACTTCTCTATCCACTAGATCTTTCGCAGTGAATAGATCCAGCATATCTTCATCATCGATTGAATTTTGGTCTTCACCTCTCAGCTCGCACAAGCGGCGACCAAGAGCAAGCTCAACAAGTGCGAAGCCAAGGCGTGTGAGAACAGGTTCGCCGATGCAGTCCCAGAACACAGACACTGGAGTTGACGCGCTATGCTGTGCGATATCGAAGTTTGTAGCAAGTGGACTATGAGTAGAGTAGAAGCGCTTGGTGACAAAAATTTGAGATTTGTCGCCTTTGAGCACGCAAAAGTCTTTCCAGGTCCACCAGCTGTCTATCCATGGTGTCGAGTAGAATTGCAAGATCGCGAGGCTCAGATTCAAAGCTAGGTCCATACGCTTCTTCCGATCAACGTTCCATTTTTGTGCTGGGGGAAGGAAGTCGTCCAGGCAGACAAAGCTTGAAGGGTGTGAAGAACCGTCGCCGTCCAGCGATGTCACTTTTACAGTATATTTGTCCTTGTTCAGGCCGAGTACCCCGAGACAAGATGCGGGTGCTCCAGTTGGAGGCTCCTCGCCAAGTTTCCTGATAAATCGACAAAGATCCTCAATCAGCTCGCTGTTCTCTGGGCTTGGTGTTTGGCTGAAGGATACCGAACGGCGACGGACTGTCGGTAGGACTGTTCCTTGGCTGATCAGGGGCGATTGAACAGTTTCCATGCTTCCACGGTGAGACCAACGTCTTGATGGAAATGAGCTGTAGAAGTCAGTGTGATATACAGGAAGGATACGATTCTCTGATGGGAAACCCACATTTTACGATCAATGTCGCTCCCCATATTATCCGGGGTTGTACTGGAGATCGGAGATGCCACAACATCGCTTGTGATTTCCAGTGCCGTTTCTTCATCGACAGGGAAAAGTAGTTCATAGGGCTGTGCGATATCGAGATCATCAAGAGGGTGTATACCCAGGTGTGCCTCATGCCCTCCTGGACACGAGCAGCTGTAACCGTCACCGATTGCCCGATGGAGAGCATTTGCATCCTCGGTCATCCGTCGAAGGGTGTCGGGAGGAAGTTTCGTCAAGATTTCTGGCTGTAAATTTGGCGCTTCAGGGACTGTGGCATTACTGCTGCGAGGAGTAATGATTCGTTGAAGTAGTTTGTTACACTTGTGTAGCTTTCGAATATTATCCTTTATGGATGCATGTGGTAGATTTACTCTGATATTCCGTAATCCGCTACGAAGTTTTGGATGCGAGGTATCCTTGTTGCCGATCAGTAACAATCATTGTGTTTACTTACAGTAGGGTAACTTACGGAGGGGATTTCAAGCCCTTTGAGTTTTTCGTTGAGAACGTTGAGAAGTAGATCCATGTTCTGAAGAGTCTGTAGAACGACTGGAAAGCGCTTCGTTCCGAGACGATTCTCAAGATTACGCTGCAGCTCAGGATCTTTCCAAAGAAGATGGTTTGGCTTTTGCCTGCTGCTGAGCTGCAACAGGACAGACTCTGGGACATCTGCCTGAAGCAGACTTTCAATGCACTCGACATAGATGAGCTCTTCCGTTTTGACCTCATGAAGTATCAGTTCCCATTCCTGGCCATTCTTTCCAGAATTGTAAAGTGTCACTAGATTGACGACTAAGGGCCACGCTCCCAAAACCAATCCTGCTGCCTCGATTCCAGACATTCCGGTTGGAATTATCAGTGAGAAAGGGAACTCGAAGAGATGGCGATATGACTGCTTCAGAAAGTTGTGTCGAGGATCATGCCACTGTCTACAAGTGCACGAGGTCTAGAGGCAGACAATGAGTTGCCCGCCCCGCTATTGCAGATCAGTCGACAGCCTTGCCAGCTGAAGCTGACCGGTCGTCGAATGTAACCACACTTTAAATCCCTCGAAACAGCCTGATAAGCTCAAGTTTTAGGCAGACACACCTTTGTGCTCGAGATAGCACAAATCGCATTATTCATCTCCACAAATGACAAATAAAGGAATATGACGAATACTCCATGTAAAGTTTATCGTTCATACTTACAACATAGCTCGCGACACAAAATTCTGTCGATTTCGGAAACTATCTGCGTAAGGCTGTGGAGATAAGCCGAGTGTGTAAATGGTGACCAAGGCGGGCGCAGGGAAAAGAGATCCAGGACGTTCCTATTGTTCACGCATTTCTGCCAATAACATCACTGCTCTCGTGGGAGCTCTTCATCGATGTCAGGGCAGTTTTCCGGGCTGTTCGATGGCATCTGCAAGCCTCAAAACATCGCCGACCATATCAGACCACCGGAATTTCTTCTGCCTCAGCCTGACCACATGCGAATCCACCGAAAATCGTTCTGTCTTTTGCAATCCCTCATACACCCTCATACTAGACTCTGATCCACTTAATTGTTAAGGTTTGAAGAAGATTGCCCTCAGCGTGCAAGTAACAACATGGCGGAGCGCAATCAAATGTACAGAGCTTTACGAGGCCAAAAGAGTAGCTTTCTTCCTCAGACAGCGCCAATTGCGGCAAAATTCGAAGACTGTCAGCAGAATTTTGAACGACTCTGCATAGTGTCGAGATCTGGAATCAGACTTATTGAACCTAATGTCATAGAGGATAGCTATGGGAGGTTTCTCGCTTGGGGAAGAGATTGTGGAGCTGCTGATCGGTCCGTCGATCATAGACTTCGCAAAAGTTCTAGCCTATCGACTAGGACATTAGAATTGCTCAAAACATTGTCTGCGAAGCTGGAACAAGGTAAGATACTCTGAGAGGCTCAGAGATTTCTAGGATGCTGCTGAAATTGAATTAGTGATTGAACTGATCCAGAACGCGGCGACTGCATCGGTGCGTTCGACGGATGATCAGATAGCCACTGAGATATCAGCCAGCCTCGCCGGGAGTGATGATATATCACGAAGGGAGCCAGAGCTACACGAAAATTCGAGAGTGACTCTAATCATGAACCTCATCGATAGACTTGTCAGCTGCCTTGCGAAATTGATGCCAAATCTGTGTGATCCGTTTCCGATCGATACCTATTCCGATGATAGCACCCCCAATGATGCGGACACAGACATCGATCTGGCCACAGCTCTGTTCCCAACCGCAACGCAGTCACTGATCTTCAGACTTGCTTGGGCAAATTCGAGAAGGAGGAAGTACCTGAAGAATCTTCAAGACAAACGTCGACCAGGAATGCCGTTCGCAGGATTGAAAGTTGGCTATCTCAAACGAGCCAAGAAATCGCCAGATGTCGCGACAGATGCATTCAATTTTCAGAAGCCAGGACTGAAAGCAGAAAGTCCACGTCGTCGGCACTATCTTCCTCTTAGACCCTCATATGCTGTCACAAGCGACGATGGAGACTCGTCGGTTGTTGAAAGTCTATTTTCACCACAACCCACTGTCACATATGGTTCGGCTACAGATCCATCTATTGCGGCAACCGAGCCGGCGATTGTCGTCAAACAGCAGACTGTTCCTAAGCCGCCGGTACCTTTAGAGGCCGGCCAGCCATTTCTGTGCCCGTATTGCCACGATGAAATGAATACTGGCAATAACATAACAACAACTTCCGACTGGGAGGGCCACGTCTTCAATGACCTGGAGCCATATATGTGCACCTTCGATGGTTGCCTGCGTGCTGAGAAGACCTTTGGTATTCGTGAAGAATGGTTTCATCATGAACTCGAGACCCACAGAATCACGAAAGTGTGGGTATGTCGCTCTTGCGTGCGAGAGTTTGATACAGCCAAATCATTCGAGGCTCATTTGCAAAATAAACACAATAATATCGCGGGGCCAAGTCAAATGGCTATGATGGTGAAACTGTGTATGAAGCATTCTGAGAAGCGTCTCGAAGAAGAAGTTTGCCCACTATGCGCTATGAAACTCAGCGTCGAGGCTCTCAAAGGCCATATTGCCAATCACTTGGAACAGCTTGCCCTCACATCCGTGAATGGAGATGACTCGTCCGAAGAAAATGATAGCGATGAAATCGGATCCCAGAAATTCGACGACAATGCATCTGAAGGCCGAACCAAGCTCGAGATTCTGAACGACTTTGTTGAAGAGCAGCTTGGATATGTTCTACCGGATAAAAAGGGTCCGGCTGACAAGGACATGGATGAATCGAACCTTGATTTCGTACGAGACTCTGATGATGAGGGCTCAGATGATGAAAGCGGGGTCGTTCCTCCCTCGATGAAAAGGGAAACGAGGGATTGGAAGCTCAAGTCATATTTTGGGGACAAGTCAGCAAAGTTGCAGAACCGGGGAATCAGAAGATCTGGGTGGCAACTGGAGATGCAGGGCATACAAAAGCCATCTTCATCCTCGGGTGGTAGCACAACACCACTTAGAACAGCTCCACATCCGAGAGATGACGACTACGTCGGAAGAGACGGTGATCTGGCTACGTTATACAAGATTCTTTCTCTCCCAGCACGAATCTGTACCATAGCCGGTACTGGTGGAATTGGAAAAACTGCTACAGCAGTTGAGTTCACATACCGGTACGAGCAGGCTTACTCGTACATCTTTTGGACCCAAGCCGAGACGAAAGTCGGCTGTGCAGACACTTACAGTCTCATTGCTGTAGCGCTCAGTCTTGCACCCGATGGTGAAGATCAAAAGCAGCTTGTCGAACTGAGTCGCGATTTCCTACAGAAAACCGAGAAGAGATGGCTGTTAGTGTTCGATAACGTGGATCAGTGGGCAGACATCGAAGCGTACATACCGCGAAATATGAATGAGTCCAAAGGTTCGATTCTGATCACCACGCGAGTCGCCGCTTTAGAGCCCAAGCCCGTGCTATCAAATTACTTCTCCGTCAATTTGAAAGAGATGTCAACGGAAGAGAGCACGTCGTTGCTCATTCAAGGAATACAGTCGGATCTGAAGTACGAGCAAGTCAAATTTCATCCAGAGTACAAGATCGCAGTGGAGATAGCCCTTCTTGCTGGTCTGCCACTAGCTCTTTCGCATATAGCAGGATATGTAAAGTCCTCTGGCTGTACTCTTGCCGAGTTTCTAGAGCTTTGGAATGAGTGGCGGAAGGCAAGCCTCTCTGCTCGTCCAGCCGACGCATCGTCGAATGAGGCATTGGAGACAGTCTGGAGCATTGGACTTAGCGATCTCGGGGCAGACGCACTGAAGCTTCTGAAGATAATGGCCTTCCTTGACAGCGACGTAATCCAGAGAGAATTATTGATGAATGATCACACCTCGCCCAACTTGGCATTTCTGAAATCAAATCAAATCATCCGGTAAGTTTGCTTATAAACATTCCGCCTTGCTTTCACTGACATACATCTCAGTTGCCGCAGATTGATCCAAGACCTGCTCACTCGAAAGTTGATCAGCTTGAAAAGGCAGGATTCTGGGGATACATATTCGATCCACAGGCTTCTGCAACATAGACTGCTACACGACCTAGAGGAGAGTCCTGGGGAAAGACAAGAAATTTTCTGTCTAGCTTTTGAGCTGATTAGAGAGCGCTTGCCAAGACCATCGCTGGACGCACCTAATTCCATAAAATGGAATGTTTTCAAAGAATACATCCCTCATGTCTTAACTATCCAGAGAGTATATCACGATGCGCTGCCGATGATCAAACCTTTCGTCGGACTGGCCGAGCTTTTCCGTGACGGAGGAGTCCACCTCTGGCAACGCGGGTTGATATACGATGGTCTTCGGCTCCTCAACTCTGCGGAAGCAATATTGGACAGACTGGAGTGTGAGGAAGATCAATTGAGAATAGACATTCACATTGCGACAGCACTCCTGATCCAATATTTTGGTATCAGCCATCGTGCGGAGAGCAGAAATCGATTCTGGAAAGTCTTACAAATTCGAGAGAAGCTAGCTTCCCAAATTGGCCCAGCAAATATGACGAAAGATGATGAGATGACTCTATGCAACTCTCTTGCCGATTACGGAAACGCGCTGCTACAATTCAACAACTACAAGGAAGCAGAACCAATCTATCAGAAATGCCACGCAAAGTACCAGCAGTGGGGAACTGAGGAAGAAATCCACTTCGAATATGCAAAGTTCAACCATCACATGGCTTTCTGCCGTATGTACCACGAAGACTTCAAGGGAGCCATAAGACTTGCTGAGCGAGCCGTTGAGCTTGTATCTCGACAAACTGGACAGCCACAGCTTACTCTTCGCTTCAAATTTGATTTGGCTTGTATAATACTGCAGAGTGGGGACCTCGAAAAAGCCTTGGAGGTGCAGAAACAAATCTTAAAGGCACGACTCAGCCTGCAGGGAAACGGGAAAATGACATACTTTACTCTTCAGAGTTACTATGCGGTCGGAGCTGGCTATTCCCACCTTGGAAGATTGGAAGAAGCTGAGTATGTTCGCGTTTGATCCACTTCGCCCCGCATTGCTAAAGGTTGACAGGCATATGATGAGAACAGCTTTAAAAAAGGCGCAGGAAAGAGCTGATAAGGGGTTTTGGCCCGACGCAGCTGTAGCTCGTGCGGAATTCCATCTGTCCCAAGTATTGAGAGCAGCAGGCAAGGATGATGCAGAGGCCGAAGGGCTTGCAGCAAAGGCAAGGTCCGTTCTATCGAGGCTTCTACCATATGATCCCTTGGACGGAGTTGCCACAGAAGACGAACTTGTTTTATTTGACCACCTTCAGCCAGTATTTGGAGGCCGCTTCACAGGCACATCTCTGTTGAAGTATGTAGTGTAATACCGATTTCATCATCGATGAGTGTTATAAGATTTGGGCAGACAGGTTAGAACAGAGCTGGAGAATCGATGTGTTGGCGTATTTAGATTTTGGATTGGATTGGAGGGGAGAAGAGCAGAACGCCTTAGTCTGTAGGACTGCAAAATTATAGTTATAGCACGAAGAACTTTCTCGTCCAAGAACAACGATGAAAGGTCAATAAGAAGTCTTCCAGCATATGGTTGAAGTCGAGATACAGTTTTGTTTGTGTCCACAATGGAGCCGACCCTTGATTTGCCGAATGACGCACCAAAACTCGGCAACCTTTTTTTGTGGGCAGGCAAGATTCCAGCCTCGTCTCAATGTTAATTGTTTAGAGACTTCAAACCCACCATACTGATATTAGCTCTAATCGCAGGATCATCAGCAGTATTCCATCTACATGGACCATCGACTGACGCATTGTTTCGTGACCGAAGATGGCCAAGAAGGGACAGCCAAAGGGGCCTAAACCAGGTGGTGGGGGAGGGGCCAGCAAGAAAGCATCACCAGCGACGACAACAGGCGACGACAGCTTCATTGTCTTCTCAAACTCCGATAAAGAGCCCAAACCCAAGAAGCCTCCCGCTGGACCGTCTGCGACAGGAGCGCCAGGGCAGAATGGCCCTGCGCTAGCAGGAGAGGCGCCTCAGAGGCCGGATGTGAAGAAAATAATTGGAGGGGCATCTTGGACGGGGAAATTGCCTGTCAATATGCTCTCTGAGCATTGCCAGAAGCAGAAATGGGAGAAGCCAGAATATACAATGGTAATGAGGCGCAAACTTCCTGTGTGCCATGGCTGATACCAGTAGTCCAAAACTCCAGAAGGATATTCGTCGATGGTTATCCTGAAATGGAAGAACCAGAAAACGCACGAACTCGTACAACTACAACCCTTCAAACTCCCACCCAGTCACAAACACCTTGCCGCGAAACCTACTGCGCTTGAAGCTCGACATTTTGCTGCCACATACGGCCTCTTCCGAGTCTGCAGTATGCGAAATATACATATGATGTTGCCTCCGGATTATCGAGACTTGTGGAAAGGAGAATTTGAGGTGCTGAAGAAAGAGGACGTGAGGGAAGGCCGCGGATGGATGTACGAGGCAGATCCGTTCGCTGCTCTGCGAGAGCGCGAAGATGCCAAAATATTGAATGAGAAGAAGCGCGCCGAACGAGAGAAGGCCAAGGAGAAGGCTCTCAACACACCTGGTGGACCTGGCGGATCGAATTTGGCTCTTCGGAGTAACGGTGGGGGAGGTACTGGTGCTGGAGCGCATAATATACACAGAGGGTGGGCACGAGTTCCCAAGATTGAGATGGGCAAACGGACGCGTACGAACGTCGAGAATCTGATAAGAAGATACGCAATATGGAATCCGCACGATGTCAAAATGTCGCAGTTCCAGAAGCATTCTATTGTCAACGAGTTCAAGAATCTTGAGTTCCGACAGAGCCATATTGAGGAAGCCGTCGAGGAATGTAAAGATAGAGAGGAGACTCTAGAGTGGCTCCTTATTCATGTTCCAGAAGATGATCTGCCTCGATGGGCATTACCGGAAGGTTATGTCGCTGGTATAAGTATGGCTAGCAGTGATCTCAAGAGAGAGGGTGCTATCAAGCGTCTCGCCGAGGCAGGGTATGCTCTGGATCTGTGCAAGCAGATGTTCGATGCGAACGGAGACGAGGGAAAGGCCGCAGAAGCTCTCCAACAGATTCTTGTTTCTAGTGGACAAGACACGGAGGCGCCCCGAGAAGAGGATTCTTGGGATTCGGAAGAGTCCAAAGAAGCATCCGAGGGTATTTGGGAAGAAGAAATGACTAGTCTTCAGTCTGTATTTGGCGACAAGTATTCCCGGCAATCAAGAGATGTGTGCAGAGTGGAGTTCAAGCCTGCGAATAGAGGCCGGAATCCAGAAGTACATCCAGTCATACAGATCAGGCGAACGCCCGAGTATCCACAAAAGCCACCTGTGATATCAGTCTATGCCGCCTTGCCAGCATACATCCGCTTGAGCATCATGAAGCAGGCTCTGAATCATGTAGCGGACAACTTATTGGGCGAACAGATGTGTTTCTTCCTCATCGACTGGGTTGAACAGCATCTGTACGGTATTGTTGAACGACCTGGAAGATTGAGAGAAGTTTCTGCTGCTGCTTCAACAGTAAGTGAGGTTCGACCAGTGCATCGGAAGCGACAGAAGATTACGAGACATCCACGGCCTATCAATTGGGCTCCAAACACAAGGAGCAAGGATGACTGGATTAGACGGCAGACAGATCCAAAATTGCAATCTAGAATTCAGCAGAGAAAGACTCTTCCTGCTTGGGAGATGAGAGAAATAATTATTGATACAGTCAATTCACACCAAGTCACGATCATTTCTGGTGAGACTGGTTCTGGAAAGTCTACACAGTCGGCGCAGTTCATCTTGGATGACCTTTACCAAAACTCGCTGGGCGATTCTGTGAAGATCATGTAAGTCTGCCCATGAGTAAATTGTGGTCTTTTTCTGACACAACATAGCTGCACTCAACCTCGTCGAATTTCTGCTCTCGGACTTGCCGACCGAGTCAGTGAAGAAAGATGCTCATCTGTTGGCCAAGAGGTTGGTTACATCATCCGAGGAGAGTCCAAAACGTCGCAGAACACAAAAGTAACATTCGTTACCACCGGTGTGCTTCTCAGAAGACTGCAGACTTCCGGAGGTAGCAGTGAAGATGTGGTGGCCAGCTTGGCCGATGTTAGCCATGTGATCATTGACGAGGTTCACGAGCGCAGTCTCGACACAGATTTCTTACTGGTCCTTCTGAGAGATGTTCTCAAGAAGCGCAAGGATCTCAAGCTCATTTTGATGAGTGCTACGTTGGATGCTGGAGTGTTTGAGGATTACTTCAAGAGCAACGGTAGAGTCGGCCGCGTGGAGATTAGTGGCCGAACTTACCCTGTTGAGGATTATTATCTCGATGATGTTATCCAGATGACAGGCTTCAACTCGGGACGCGGTGGGCGAAGAGACGAAGATGATGCAGACACTGCTGGCATGGACTCTGACGTGGCGGCTGCCATTCAGAGCATTGGCATGAGGATCAATTATGACTTGATCACACAGACTGTCAGAGAGATTGATGCCGAACTGTCCCATCTGAAACAGGGTGGCGGTATCCTCATATTTCTACCTGGTGTCGTTGAGATCAGTAGAACTATGGACGCTCTCCGATCGGTACATAATCTTCATGTATTACCACTTCATGCATCTCTTCAGTCCTCGGAGCAGCGTCGGGTATTTCCTCACGCACCACATGGCAAGCGGAAGGTTGTCGTTGCCACGAACGTTGCAGAGACTTCTATCACGATCGACGATATCGTCGCTGTTATTGACACTGGCCGAGTCAAGGAGACGAGCTACGATCCACAGAACAACATGCGGAAGCTCGAGGAAGTGTGGGCATCACGAGCAGCATGCAAACAAAGACGTGGTCGTGCAGGTCGTGTCCAGGCTGGAAAGTGTTACAAGCTTTACACTCGAAACGCCGAGATGTCAAAGATGATGGAAAGACCAGAACCGGAAATAAGGAGAGTTCCTCTAGAGCAGCTCTGTCTCTCTGTTCGAGCTATGGGTATCAAGGAGGTGGCAGCTTTTTTGGCTAGTGCTCTCACGCCACCCGAGAGTTTAGCTGTGGATGGCGCAATGGACTTGCTCGGGAGAATGGGAGCTCTTGATGGAGATGATCTGACTGCGCTTGGTCGACATCTATCAATGATCCCAGCTGATCTCCGATGTGGTAAGCTCATGGTCTACGGAGCAATGTTTGGATGTCTCGATTCGTGCGTGACCATCGCCGCGATCCTGACGGTCAAGTCTCCCTTCGTCTCTCCGCAAGACAAGCGAGAAGAAGCCAAGTCTGCACGAGCGAAGTTTGCGAAGAACCAAGGTGACTTGATTGGAGATCTGAAAGCCTTTGAACAATGGGATGAGATGGTCAGCAATAGAGCGTGAGTTTCAAATTCTTGATCGAGTGGCTTTGTGCTAATAACTTCAGCATTCGACAAGGCGAAATCCGCAATTGGTGCTCAGACAACTACATTTCCTACCAAACTCTAAACGACATCTCCTCCAACCGCACGCAATACCTCACCTCTCTTCGCGAACTATCATTTATTCCATCTTCACCTACTGCGCTCCTCGCCCTCAACAAACACAACTCTAACACCTCGCTCCTGCGCTCCCTCTGCGCAGGCGCCTTCAATCCCCAACTTGCACGTATCGATTTCCCCGACAAGAAATTCGCGCCCTCCGTGTCTGGTGCCGTGGAGCTCGATCCCGAGGCCAAGACAATCAAGTATTTCACTCAGGAGAATGGACGTGTATTCGTGCATCCTAGCTCAACGATCTTTGATGCTCAGGGCTTCCCGGGGAATAGTGTCTACATGAGTTACTTCAACAAGATGGCCACAAGCAAAGTCTTCATCCGTGACTTGACGCGTCAGTACCTCTTTCCATCTCGCTCCCCTACCTTATCCTCATCTCCTGTCTAAATTTTAGACACAATCTAACAACATAAAGCATTTAACGCCTACACCGCACTCCTGTTCTCCGGCCCCATAAACCTCGACACCCTCGGCCGCGGCCTCATCGTTGACGGCTGGTTACGGCTACGAGGCTGGGCCCGAATCGGGGTGTTAGTCAGCAGACTTAGAGGTATGCTTGATGATGTTTTGGCGAGGAAGATCGATGAGCCGGAGATGGACTTGGCAGGGAATGAGGTCGTGGAGGCGGTTATGCATTTGGTGGAATTAGATGGGTTGGATCAGTAGGTAGCTTTCCCAATTTCCCACGAGTGTGGTGTGAGAGACTGGACGGAATGGCATGCGTTGGGTACGACGGGTAGAGTGGACACTATGCAGGAGTGACAAGGGTAGAATGGGGGCGCATAGCTGGCTTTTGGACATTGCCTTGGGTATGAGCATATAGATGGCGTCTCCCCCTCCTCCAATTCAGTACACTTTTTGCGTTGCCTGCGCAGTCTTTTCGCTTCGTTGCACGAATTCTTGCTCGCTAAACAGCCTTACTTTTTGACACTACGCCCTCAATCATGCAGGACGCAAGCCGCAATATCGACTCGACCAACCGGATGGATCTACTGCCTGATATCAGTTTGCCTTTTGACCCTAGCAGGGGCTTTGAGGGCGCTGAGGCTGGGTAAGTTTTTTTTTTACTAACATTCGTAGTCGATCAGGACAATTGAGTCCACTTGGCGCATATGCAGCAACAGCCGAGCGTTTCAGCTTCTACCATGGCCAGAAAAACATATGTAGCGCGACTCCAGCTTTGTTCCAAGACGACGCCAATGTCGCCCACACCTGGGACGTCAATGATCGAGTTGGTGCCATCAATTCGTCAGTTACCTTTGTACCTACCTATGACATCAATGGATCCAACTCCCGGGGCCCAAATGCCTCGACAGCAATCTTTCTAGATGTTCAGTTGCCAGCAAATGTCCCTTGGGATTTTCATCGGGAACCCCTGAGCTTCAACAATGCTCAGACTGTCGGGACTGCAATTAGCAATCCAATCGCCACCCGTTGGGGTGTATCTTCTATTGACGACCATGGCTTCAGCAACGAGCAGTCTGGGTCAGTAGCTCAGTACCTTGATGGCAATGCCGTCGGCTATCTGACCTCAAGTCACGGAAGTGAATTGATGACTGGCCACAAAGTCTTCATGGATGAGGGATCTGGTGCAGCGACCCAGTACTTCGATGGCACTGAATTGGGCGCTTTGACTTCATCCTGTGGAAATGGATTGATGGCTGTCCACAAAGACTTCATGAATGAAAAAGCTGGGACAGTAGCTTACAACCCTGGTGCCACCTCCTCGGCCTCGCTATTCGGGTCCAGTCTCGGGATGACACAGGCTCCTCTGTTCAGGGCTACCGGCATGAACAATGTCGTCAATGGAACGAGCATTGGCATGCCCAACGCAGCCTGCCTACAGCCCGAAACTATGGACAACTTCGGCATGGCGATAAACACCTGGATGCCAAACATTACCCCAAACGCCATGGATAGCCTCAATTCGGGACTGCACCTCGGCAATGTGCAGCCAGCCATGAGATTTAGTCCTGCCAGCATGTTTGACCCTAACATCACGCCTTTCAAAGCGTCTTCAACCTCGCCCTCTCTTCCTGGCCAAACAACTGCTCCACTTGCTCACCCTCAGCCCTCTGCTCGAGACAGTCGCACTCGATGCACCTTCGTGGGCTGCAACCAGATCTTCCGACGTCCCTCTGACCGACTTCGTCACGAGAATAGTGTGCACTGGAACATGCCAGGATCCCATCTCTGCCACGTCCACGGATGTCCCAAGAGCCACGGCAGCGGCTACAAGAGAGCCGATAAGCTTACTGAGCATCTCTGGAAGAAGCATCCTGATCTCGGATTTTCCAAGGCTTCTTAGATGTGAGGCTCGATCCGACTAGGTGTGGTAACTTACTTTACGTACCGATTGTTGGTAGTGGTTGTTTGATGGATGGTTGCGGACGGGTAGGAGATTTAGGAGAGTTGGAATTACCGATCTTGTTTTCTGCTTTGGAATTGCTCGGATATCTTGTTTGGTTTCTTTGGTGCTCTCATGACGATTGCTCTTGATACTTAATGGCCCATTTAGCTTAGATTCTTGCCCCTAGGAAAAACGTGTTTGCATTTCTTACTTTCGCATTCTTCACAACACCAAGAATTGTGCAGCTTTGAGTGATTTTAATGGTAATGAATTGGTCTATCAGTACTCTGACTGTCCTTTGCAAGCCTCAGACTTCAAATGTACCTGTATTAGAGGCCTGGTTCATAACCCACGATTAGAAACGCCCTTCCGCAGTTCTGTTACTGATCTTTCCTAGCCCTGCCCGCTGTCGGTGTTGAACACTTATGACCCTTGAGCTCACCAAGCCGTGCAACTGATCTTTCTATCATGAACCGGCATAACAATCCTTATCCCAACTTCTGAACCTGAACCGCCCATCATCAACCTGTCTCGTCTCCTCAACCGTAATACCATAGAACAAACACATCGTATACCGATCCTCAAACAGAACACTTTTGCACTGGCCGCGTCCGGTACCCGCATCAACGACGTCGGCACGGCATTGCTCGACGCAGGCACGCACGTTGGAACCGACTTGTTGGTGGATTACTGGGGTGGAGCTTCCAGGACCGGGCTGCAGGTCGGCGTTCGGGATCCCGCAGAGTGGGTAGCCGTGTGGGTAGACTGTTGGGGCTGCTAGCTTGGTGAAGGGGGAATAGGAGCATGTGGATGTCGTGCCTGTGGATGCGGATTCTCTTTTCTTGGCTTTTGTGGTGATGGTTCCGGTTGAGGTGCGAATCGATGATGATGCGTCTCTTATGACGAGTTGGCCATGAGCTGCGAAGGCGAGTGCCGCGCCCAGAATGATGATGCTGAATTTCATGTTGGAATGGATGTGATTGACTCAGCTACTGTCGAGGAACAATGATTGAGATATTAATCTGTGAAATCTGAAAGAAGTGGTGATGTTGAGTTGTGATGTTTATTTCGATGGAGTTTGAGAGTTGGGCTGCGATGCGAAACCATGATCTAGACATTGATGTTAGGGAAGGAGCGGAGGTTTAATTGAGAGAGAATCTCTTTCCTGCGTCGAAGTCGCTTAAAAAGAATTCCGAGAATAATTCAACACTTAACACAACAAAAGCCGCCTAGAATATCACAATTAATAGTGTCTTCTTTCAGGCAAGGTGAGGATAGAAGTATGAGTGAACATGTCAAAATTTGCTGACCGCGTCGGGTTTGAGATAGCAGGAGCTGGCTAGTTTTGTGCACTGATTGCAAACGAGAAAGAAGAAAGTGTGAGACAATCTAAAGAACTCAACGTGAAGCAGCGATACCAATTCCAAAAGGGTTCACATTTACTGTCCCTTTGAGAATTTACTGATTAGGTTTGTTTACAATCCGCGATGCTAAAAGTCGTGAAGCGAGGGTGGGGCGGGCATTACCCCGCACTGCGTGAATATTACAGCACGGCTGCAGGCTGCAGCACGCCAGATGAATAATTTAGCCCTTCCGAAGAAAGGAGGAGGGATGATCCGACTCTCGAGTCATCATCATCGAAACATATCTTTGCTGCACCCTCAAAACAACTGCACCGTTCCGCGATCGAGACGCGTTGGAGAACTCGAGGTGGAGGATTCACGGAGAGCTTAGGAGGAGGCGATCGAAGGAGCATGGGAGTAGAGTTGCTGGAAGCATCGCGGGGTACGATGGGCTGAGGAAGTGACTTCGAACTGGTTGGAGACTAGTCATGACCCAATGCTTGGCCGTCGAGATCTGGATAGAAAATCTGTTGGGTAGAAGATGTATGTTCGCGGCAGCTGCTCCCTCCTTTGCTACCCCAGATCTTCCGAACCTAGACTGATATCGGACCAGAAGCCGGCTTTCTCGGACGACTGGACGAAGCCCGACTCTTTCCCTCCTCGAGTCGACGTCTCGCCAAAACGGACAGACCTATCCCTCCTCGAAGCACCCCCCTTCAGAATCCGAGGATCCGGCAGCCTCATTTACCTTAGTAAATTGCATGAAAGCAAAATCAAAAATCAAAATACGGAAACAACGAAGTCCTCTCTACGAGAGGAAAGCAGCAAAGTATTTGGAACACGCGCGAGCTCTCTTGCGGAGCCTTGAAGGAAATATTAAGATAATTATTGGAGACGCATATTATTGTTCCGGGCTCGGAAGAGAATCCCCAGTCCGGACGGGAGGAGGAAAAGCTCCTTCTTGAGCTGCCCGATGTGGGCGCCAGTATAAGAAGGAGCTTTACATAGGATCTGCCGGGAGCTTTCTGTTTTCTTGACGTGGAGCTTTGTTCAGGAGGAATAATTATCTCATGCTTTGTACAGCACGGTCGCCGAAATCGAAGATCATTTCAAGAGTGATGTTGGAAGAAGATCTTTGAACCTCCGCGAGATCTCGGGAGGTTCTCTCGGACGACATCTGGATGATTCCGTCAGCTGCCTTTCGAAAGAGCTTTTCGAGATGTCAAGGAGGTACATTCCTGCCGTAAGAGAGGTGGGGTGGTCGTCCTGGCCGGGGAAGAGGAGAGCGAGAGAAGTAGCTCAGGGCGAGGGTATCGGAGTAGGCTTGTCTAACGGCCGGGCGCGATATCTGGGGTAGAATCCAAATTGCAGTAATAAGGTTGGGAGATCGAACATACTACTCAGTGAAGGAGAGACGAAGTCGATAGCCACGTGTTGCGGCCTACAGCATAATACGAAAGGCCTTCCCTAATACGTCGTTCTTTGTTCGAGTGGAAAGTTCAAATTAATTGATGTGCGAAGAGGCATCTCTACGTTCCAGTCCTTTCGTGGTCCCAAGGAGGAAACCTTCATGTAGGCCAAAGTCCGCTAACCCTTTTCCATCTCTAAGCGACTCGGCTGCTCAGCGGGGCTGCTTTTGTAAATAAAAGATGCTCGCATCTCCCTTGGCCGTCTGTGAAGAGCACTGTCGTGAAAACATGAACCATCAAGGCACTGAGATGATTAAAGAATCACTCCTCGTGACTCATGAGCTATTTTGCCAAAAGATTATCGGAAGGGTTCAGGGTCGATTATCACTAATTTGGTTAGAGAATTCTTGAAAGTTTGGTTCGCGAAAGTAGCTGCTAGAGCCGCGTTTTGGTCTCGCACACCAGTTAATTACCACACATGCGCTAAAACATGGGCTTCAATAGAACTTTAACATTCATCTTTCGTTTTCATTTATTTTGAGCTATTCTACATGCCCAACTTCATCAAACCAAAAGCTCAAATCGCCACCATGTATTCGAAGATCCCCGACGCCGCTCGCTCCATGAAATTGACCATGCGAACACCTGCTTGGAAGAAGCCAAAGGCCGACACACCCATAGAAGGTCATATGCTCGCCGACCCAGAGACTTCAGTACCGACCGGCTCTACTCACCTTTTCAGCCGAAAAAGTTCCCCAAGGATGAATCAAAATGATACACAACCTGCTGCCCCTACATATCGGATCGTGTCTTTTATTGAGGTACCCTGGCCTGAGACCGCTCATGAGAGGTTTCACGCCGCAGAATCGATCCTTAGCCGTCCAGACTGCAACCTCTCCCCAATTGGCGAACGTGCTTGGAGGAAGTATAGGACGGCAGTCGAAGGCTGGATCCAATCATGGAAGCCGAGATATTGGGCATATTGTTTTGATCCAGGGTATGCAGAAGACTTCTTTCACATCAATCCAGAACAACTGGACTGTGTCCAACGGCGATGTTACAACATCATTGCGGAGCACGACAGGCATAGAGTCAGCCGAACGGCATTTATCCAGGACCTTACCAAAGAACAAAATGACATTATGAGAAATGTCCTATGTCTATATAAGAGCCTCTACTACGCTCAGTACGGTACTGCCGTCAGAGCAGCATGCAAACAGAAGGGCGAGAAATTCGAGACTCGACCATCCCTGACCGAGGAGTCTTCATCAACTTACAGAAAGAGCTCGAAGCCGAGGCCGAGCATTTCAGACAAGTCCTCCAAGGCGAAATACCCAACGCCCATCGCGGAAGTCCAACAACTGCAATCCTCCATACCATTGCCACTGCATGCAGCCTTGACGCGATGGAAATTCAGGAAATGATCTGCCGCTATGCAATCCATGGCAAGCTCAAAGACGACAATTTACAAGAATACCTCAAAAATGGCGATCTATCTATTCACATGTTCGATCCACCAAGAGACTATGCATCGATATTGGTCAGAAAAGCCCAAGTATCAAGACGAGAAGTCACTCCAAAACAAGTTGCTACAATCTATCGTCTACTCGGACCTGGTAAACATTCCCGAAACCACCAAAGATATCCAATCAAAGACGAGCCCATGGGTCATGTCCCGGGAAAACGAAACATCGCATACGGTCTCGCCGACATTTTAGAAAAAGATCTTCTGAACCTAAGAAACATATTCTATATGGATGAGGGCGAGGAAGCAGACGCTTGCGCTGGTTATCAGAAAGTTGATTCGACGATGGTATCGGCAAGATCTATTCTGGGGTGGCAACAGAGATCTATGTCAATTTGAAGATTTGGTCAAGATGGGTACGAAGGATGGCAAGAACGTGTCGCTCATGGAGAAGGATAGGGAGAGGAACAAGAAGGGGATCAAGAGTGTATTTCAGTGGATGGGGAAGAGCGCTATCTTGGAAGATAATAGGCGGGAGGATGAGATTGTGGAGAGGAACAAGAATTTTGAAGATGGACTTGAGGAGTTGGATAGGATGAGGAATGGAAAGCTTGGGGAATATCTGGAACCGGACAAGGAGTGGCTTGCGCGGCTTTTGGGGGTAGTCGAATGGATGGGGATAGATGAGTCGGACTTGACTGAGTTGGAAGAGGAATCTCCTTCCGGTGGGAGCGACGCAGATGATGAAGATGAGGGTGGAGATTAGGATGAGATCGAGGAAGATGACCTGATAGGATTGAGTGGTGCACATCAGACAGAAGATGAGGGCATGGCTCTTGATGCCCAAAAGGAAGACAATCCTACTTCCTCGGCTTAACTAGATCCCAGCACAGATCCGGAATCAAAGATTCTTAGCTCATCGTGATATCGAGAGGCTGCCTCAACAGTCACAATGACCTCGTGACCTGCATTTTGCTGCTGACTTGAAATTTTTCCTTTCGCCCCAAAGAAACCCCGAACAGACTTGTGCTTTCAAAATGATAAACAAACGCCGATGCCGTGAAGTTAACCAGATAATGAGAGGAACAATACCGATACCTGATATCAAACATCATCTCTCCTGGCCCTTTTTTCCTGGCGAGTACTCATCTCCTTCGGATCCCCAGCTCTTTTGGAGTTTCCTGGCAGTACAACGAGACTGTTCGCAAGTGCCATCGCGTTCGAAATTCGCTGTCTCTCTACTTGCAGCAGAGCCTCAGAGTCTTGGACACTCCTTTCCAAAGCCTCGACTTTGAATGATGCGGCTTTGCGATCCGCCTCTAGAGTCGCGATCATGGTGGTAGTGTCGTCGTCCGCTCGGGAAGATAGTGCAATGGTGGGTTGACGAACACATTCTTTCTGTTTTCCAAGTTTCCTCTCCGACATCTTGAGTTTGTCCTACACGAGAACATTAGTCTGCTATGGCAGTAGCAAGATCGGTGAAGACTCGCCACCAATGCAACTCGAAGTCGTCATTCTTCGTGCGTGCTACCCATTGCATCTTTCAGCTCCTTGCGAATCTCATCCGAGCCTGATTTCTTGATCTGATTTTGGAGGGCTTGCGACGCGGATGGGACAGTACCGCTTTTGGCATTCTACAAAACATCAGTATCAGCTATTTCGGGTGAATTTAGTTTTGGATCAGCATGTATTGACTCACAGGATCACATTTATCGCTATCCATCGATGGCGATCTCAAACGCTTGTGCCCTAGCCTGGGAGAAACCGTGCCAGATGCGGAACAGTTGTCGGGAGCCTGCGGGACTCTGTCTCTATCGGCGTAGCCTTGGTAGAAAGTACCAGCTTCATGGTGATATTTGTCTCCGGCTTCAAAGTATATTTCCTCAAGATCTGCAGACTTGATGGCTCTGGGAGGTGCTGCAATGAAAGAATTCTCGCTCCACCTTGGCACCATCGGGAAATACAATTCATCTTCCAAGCCAATGAAGAGGAATTTGGTTCCAGAGACCACCGTACTTGGGCACTTGCAAGAGAATTTACTCATGCCTATAATATTGTCAACCAAGTTCACGAAGTATGGTGAACAGGTACTAACCCTTTCCAACCAAATGGCAGAATTTGCCCTCACAGGACTTCTGATGATGCAGGATCACATACCATTCTGTAAAGTTGCTAAAAGTCTGTTGAATGATGTCCGACCCTGCATCCTCGCAAGAAACCAAGATCTCGTATCGGAAATCACTCTGCTGGCACTTCATATTGAGGGGCATCAGACGGAGTCGGTTGCCATATTCTCGAAGCAGATCCGAATTGGAGCGGTCTTCACTCTTGTGCTTTGGAGGCAGTTCTGTCAATACCAATGCAAAGAGATCAAGAGCGATATGATTGCAGAGATGCTTGCCAGTCTGAGGGTTGGGACGGTCATCTGTCTCGAGCTGCCTTGAGATCCGACAGGGAGATCTTCATGGCTAGACTTGAACTTGTGGTTGAGCATAATCTTGTCGTTGTGTACGATCAAATCACTTTTCGACTCTAGGTTTCCTTTGAGACGGAGAGATAGACCCTTGAAATCAGTATCTATGTCTAGAGCGCATTGTAGAGCATGTCTGAGCTCAATGAAGTAGGGAGTGCTGGAGAAGGCGGTGTTCGATGATATTCTCAAGAGGTACCGCTGATCCTCAGGCGTACCCGGTTTGGTCTCTGCCAATATCTTGAAACCCATTTTCGTCTCCAGAATAAGTAAAAAGATACTGTTGGGGTCTTGTCAAAGTAGCTTAGTAGGAGTTAATTGTGATATCTGAGGGACGAGAGATACCAAAATGGAAGCCAGTAACCGTATCTGAAATAGCACCCGGAAGAAAAGTTGCAGAGTTCAAAAATGGCATCCGACCTTCTTTTAAATTACTAATAACTTGGCCTTATCTCATATTAGTAAAACCAATTATTAGAATTTCTTATCTATTAGAGCAGTAGTGTCTACTCGGTGTGATCAATTTGCATTTAGGAATGATATTCTGCAGCCAACCGCGTTATGCCAAGTCTTTACTGTTGATATCCGGCTGTGTAGGACTAGTCTACTAGTGAGTTTGCTTAACAGTAATTTTGGAGGAATATTATACTCAACAAGTCGAAGACTGGCTTTAGTCAGCAGTGCTCAATATGACATGTAAAGTAAAATATGATATTATGTGCAATTATTATCATTTTAAACTCATGAATATTCAAATTTCGCTTGGTAGCCTCTGAATATTGGACAAGGAACACCATTAAAACAATCTGCCTGGGCATTTCACGATGAGCACCCTTCTTGAAAGCCCGGCAGCGTACATCGCATATAGCAAAGAGTGAGTTAGAGCCCTTTGTTGTCGAGTCTCTGAATCGAAATCTTTCTATCAGAACACGTATCTCTGATCAGTTACATTACATTAATGCACGTGTCTTCATTATACTGAAAAATTAAGCAGATAATGACATGTGAAATGAGCTTCTCGTGGCGGAAGCAGAATTGAAGGAAACGATGCCACAGGCGTTACCCGCTATTGACCCCGCTCCCTTGTAAGCAAGATTAAGCGAGGTCTGGTAAACAGATTGGAAGCAAACAATTTCGCGGTCAAGGACCCAGCAGAGCATAGGACCATAGCATGATAAAGTTTCTAGAAATTCGTGTATGTTCATGCTCCAGACCTATGGCCAGAATTTCGAAACGCTCGTGTCGAGTTGTCGAATGCTTGAGTTGCGGCATTAACCTCACTTGTGTGTTCACCACCTCTTCGAGGCCTGCTGTAGCTGAAACTCGAATCTGTAAAACAGGAAAATATGCAAAATGCTCGATTCGGTTGCTTGTTTCACCATGGACAACACCTGGCACCTGCGATATCTGCTCTTGTTACTTTGAACCGTTCAAAGTAAGTCTATACTACAATACCCTGCCGCACGCCCGCTAGCATCAGTAGAGCTAACCAGAGTATGGTTGAATACTCACATTTCCAGATACAGAGCCCATGAAGACCTTCACCGGTACACAAGTTCAGTACTATTATAGCAATGATGATTCTTCAGCTAAGCAACGAATGAATGGTACACGGACTGTAGAATCAAATATCTCAATGCTCAGTAACTGGTAATGTCGAGTAGTAAGTACTTCACGATATCGAATCACACTTCGGTCATTCATTACGATACGGCAAAGAATGGTTCGTGATAGCCATACATGGCACGTGACTGTTTACACTTCCCTCGCACTCTGACCAGAGGGGAAGGATTGGCAACGAGACGTAATCCGTAGGCAAAGGCATCTAGTGATACTGCTGATCCTGCAAGATACGCTTCATCTATTAGCTAGGTTGTTGCGATGTGCTAAGAAGAGAGTTATCGCGGTGTGACTTATGGCAACGGTCAATGCCACAACCCGCCCCACATTCGTGCCTGTCAGCAAAGGATGATTTCTGACATAAAATTTTGACCGTGAAGGCCCCGGAATCTTTATCTCCAGCTCAGCCCCCCTTGTTCCAAGCCGTTCGGATGCTTGAATAAGTGCCAAGAATATAGTTCACGAATTGATAATCCAGTCGCAACTCATACCGGGCTTGTACATGCGAAAGCGAGGTCTCCGTATCGCCAGGATAAAGGTAGTGATTCATGACATGTTTGTTTGTCAAAGGAAGATCTTATTCCCTGCGTTTACAAAGAGTCCGAGGGTCAAAGGAATGTGCCTCATGGGAGCGCTTACTCGGTAGTCACCTGCCTAAAAGAAGGAAGCTGCGCCAAAAAAGGGAGCTGCCGAGACATCAAAAGCTTGGCCATCATCCTCCGCTGCAACTTAGCATGCACACTTACGACTATTGGACTTGGTCCTGCAGCTGACTGAGGGGTATGCATGTTATCTGCTCGTCGTCTGAACTTTCATAGTTGCCTCAATTGGCCCACCTCTTGGCGACTCAGGGGTAAGAGGCACGATCTTCCTCGGATAATAGTCTAGCCTCTCGCTTGATGATGAACGATCTCAGAAGTGGGATAATTGTTGCGCTATTCTACCCTGATCGACAAGGGGGTGATTGCGGATGGTCCTGGAGAAGAGCTCCTTCTGGATGATTCGCGGAGGAGGACTACGATGAATGGAGCAGGTAGTAAATAGGTTATCGCGAAAGTGCTTGGCGAGGCTCCCAACCTCAATTTCTCCATGCCCGTCGACTTCGTTGATACCATCAGATGAGCATGATCTTTCTTGGCTGCTGCACCGCCAGACTTCATGAGGAAGCTGGCAAAGTGATGGGACAAGTAAAGAATGTTAGAATGCATGTCGTGGCTTGGTACGACCTTTCACGGCTCCAAATTGTCCGTATCGATATCGAGAAGGAAATCGTTCATGAAATCGCATCTTGTATAAAGAGGAAGTGATGGGACTTCTGTTTTGTTGGAGTAGCTGTTAACCCATCTCTATCCGCAACTGAAGCTTGTTTCGCCTTCACAATGCGTCTCGTTCCTCAGACTGCTATTGCGACTCTGCTCGCTGCAAATGTCCTTGGACATTCGCACACATCTTCACCCAGAAGTCTTCAAAAGAGGACCGTAGACCTCAACGCCTACAAGCTGGGAGTTGGCGCTTCGTACACAAACAACGTTATGATCGAGGAGCAACAGCCCACTTTCCGAGCCTTCACCAAGCCAACATACGTCGATACTGCGACGACCCTCGTGAGGTCGAAGTTCCCAAATGCAGAATTTCGCTTGGTCAGCAATTACGTATCCGGAAACGGAGTCGGGCATGTTACATTCAAGCAGACTGTGCATGGCATCGACATCGATACCGCTGATGTCAACGTCAACGTAGGTGCTGTGAAGTGAAGATCCTGTCTTTCCTATTCTGACTTCAGCAGGTCGCAAAAGACGGCTCAGTGTTCTCGTACGGAAGCTCGTTCTTCACTGGAACACTTCCAGCTGAGAGCCCATTGACCAAGAGAGACCAAGTCGACCCGGTTGTTGCCCTTCGCGGAGCTTCAAACACCCTTCAGCTAGATGTCGCTGCTGAGGGTGCCGAGGCGGTGCCAGAAGAGGAGGTCGAGCAATACACCATCACTGGCTCATCCGGAGCACTTTCGGACCCCAAGGCCAACCTCGTATATATCCAAACTGGAAATACGTTGACTCTCTCGTGGAGAGTTGAGACCGACATTGGCGACAACTGGCTGCTGTCCTACGTCGATGCTGTCACCCCTCAAAGAGTACTTGGAGTTGTTGACTACGTATCAGAAGCCTCATACACTGTCTAGTGAGTTTGACTTCTAAAATTCTTTTTGCAAAAGCTGACCAATATGATAGTCCGTGGAAGGTCAACGACCCCAACCGTGGAAGTAGAACTATCGAAACCGACCCATGGGACCTGAAGGCTTCTGAATTCACCTGGCACGGAACCGGATTTACCACCTTCAACACCACCCGTGGCAACAATGGAAATGCCCAAGCCAACTGGGAAGGTGATGCTGCCTTCATCAACGACTATAGACCATATGAGGAGGACTTGGCCTTCGAGTACGACTTAGACCTCAACGCAGCTGATCCGAAGACATACGCCAATGCCTCCGTCGCCCAGTTGTTCTACACTTCCAACATGTACCACGACTTGCTTTACGTCCTCGGCTTTAACGAAGTTGCAGGAAACTTCCAGTCGAACAACAACGGCAAAGGTGGTCTAGGAGGTGACCCCGTCACCTTGAACGCTCAAGACGGCAGCGGAGTGAACAACGCTAACTTCGCGACTCCAATTGACGGACAAGTACCAAGAATGAGAATGTATATCTGGAACTACACCCTACCTCTTCGCGACTGCAGTTTTGATGCCGGCGTCGTGATCCACGAGTACACTCACGGTCTCTCCAACCGTCTCACAGGTGGTGCTTTGAACGGTGGATGCTTGGGTACCACCGAGGGCGGTGGAATGGGTGAGGGCTGGAGTGACTTCATGGCCATTGCCATTCATATGAAGACCTCGGACACGCGAGACACCGACTACCCCATGGGCGACTGGGTTCGTGCCCGTCCATCTGGAATCAGAACGTACCTCTACTCAACCAGCAAGGAGACCAACCCGATGATCTACTCCACCGCCAACAACAGCACTCTCGTCCACTTCATCGGCACGATCTGGGCCACCATGCTCTACGAAGTTATGTGGAACTTGATCGACGAGTACGGCATCACCGACGACAGACAACCCAAGTTCGTGAACGGCGTCCCAACCGACGGTCGTTTCCTGGCAATGCAACTTGTCGTCGACGGCATGAAGCTACAACCTTGCCGTCCCAACTTCATCAACGCCCGTGACGCCATCCTCGATGCAGACAAGGCTCTCACTGGAGGCAAGAACCAATGTCTCATCTGGAAGGCATTCGCCAAGCGTGGTCTCGGTGCTGATGCCAAGCGCTCTGCTGATCCTACTGATCACCTGTCTCGCGTCGACAGCTTCAACTTACCAAACGGTGTTTGTGGCTGCAGTGCTGATAATTGTCTTCGTGCTCTGCGTGCTACGAGCCCTGTTGGAAGATTGGCAGAGTCCCAGGCGTTCTGCACGAACTTCACTAAGACTGTTGTCACGGATGTCAGTGTGGTAAAGCCATACCTGACCTCGAACTGTGCTGGTAATGTGGTATCAAGAGTCAGCTCTGCCTGTGGATGTATACCTAGCGATAACTAAATCGAGCTGGGTTTGGGTGACGAGTGACGTACATAAAAGCGGAGTTAAGGTAGTGTAATGTTTAAAAATGAGATGAATGATGACACTTGTCCGATGTTATTTCGTGAAGCTCAGGCTCTCGTACTCAGTACGTTGATCTCATCGATCCAAAAAAGAAAAGAAAAGAAAAAATGGATTACATCGTCTATCAGCTTGTCGCCTACAGTCTGAAAAAGCTTGTAAGAATGCAGAAGGTCAGTGAGAGTCGTCCTCCGTGACAACGCGTAAGAATATAAGACAACATAGAGACAAGAACAGGAACAGCAATGCGTGAAATAATTATATTTCGCTCTATGGAGACTTTCAGCCTCATGGTCCCCAGAACATTTCGAGAAGATAGATTTCATAAACAAACTTTTGGTCCTTGGGTGAACCTCTCCAAGGCCAGGAACTCAAATAGCCGGGATGGCCGGATGAAGGCTGGAGTTCGTAAGGACGGTAATGTCTGGCCTCGATTGCGCCTCGAAAGTCCTGTTTCAAATTTGCGTGGCTACGGCGCAAGGTACCCACCCTTTCGATCTTTTGCACACCCAGAAGCAGAAATTGCTCGATAGACTTGGACGACGACGGCAACTTTGGGATTCGAGATCCTGTAAGATATGCAGTAATATGGTGTCTTGGTGATAATTCTGAGACTTCGATGAACATTGATGCGGGGCCGTTAAAAATATTGCCTGAGACACTCAGTCATCGGTCAAGTCGATAGCATCATCTTCGAAGAGACTGACGCGGGCTCTCTTGGTGCCGCGGGATGATGGAGTCAATGGGCCGATCTCGTCATCGTTAGCATCTCTCTCCCTCTTTGGCGTGAGGGGGACGTTAATTTCGCCTCGTTCGCTCTTGGGTCTGACAGAGGACAGCCGCCGATCTCGTCTTCTGGCAGTTTCAGCAGCGAGACGAAGTTGAGTATCGTATGCCTCCTCTGCTCCACGTAGTCGACGCTCAAGATCATTGATGTTGTTCTTCAGAAATCTTCTTTGAGTGCGGAGTTGATCATTGGCAGCTTCCAGGCGGTGGCCCTTGGAGGCTGAAGTATCGGATGGCTCATCGCCAACCAGCTCGCCTCGTCGAAGAATTTCGATCCTTGCATTCAAATCATCGATCTCTTTCTGTTGGGTCCGCAGATTCTCATTGGCGTTCTGAAATTCCTCTGTCAGGTCTTGGATCCTCGCAGTACCTTCATCGATCCGCTGAATCTGGGCTAAACACTCCGTGGTTGCAGCCTCGAGCTGACCTGCCCAATTCTCATTGTCAGAATTTGCTTGAACCAAATCCCCACTCTGAACTCGAAGCTTCTCTTTCAGATAATCTCTTGCTTCGCGGATCTCACACAGGTCTCTTTCTAGCTCGACACGTTTCTGTTCGCTCGCCCGAAGACTTTCTCGAATATGTTGAAGAAGTTGGTCTTTGGCTTCCAGCTGCAGCTGACTCTCTGAGATCTCTTCTTCCATGCTGCTCATTTGGCGCTCGTGGCTAGCTAGTGCTTCCTTCTGCGAGTCGAGCTGCAATCTCAGAGCCTCCAGAGCTTGCCTACTTTCTGTAACCTGAGAAGACATGGAGTTCAATTCAGCTCTAAGTGCTGCCAGCTCCTGGTCCTGTTCTCCAATGTGTGCTTTCGACAATCGTTCTTCGGCCTAATGATAGTCAGCAAACAACATGAAACTAGTATTGCAAAATGATACTTACGGGGAGTGGCTCCGCCTCTGGAGCCACGTTGCTTGATGATCTATACACCGGGAAGCTGGGGTCATTAGCGAGAGGAGTAACAGTGCGATGTGAAAGTCTCGAGGACAGTCCACCTCCACTACTCCAATTGCGGATCGATGATCGTGGAGGAGGATAGTACGCGGGCATCGTGTTCACAGGGATCTCATCGTCATCGCTGAACCCATAAAGATCTCCCAGATCAGGGACTATGGAGTCTTCTTTGGGAACCACGCTGGCTTTGATCGGTGTTTCTTTCGGGCTGGGGCGAGCCATCGGTTTTATGACATGATTGACCCAAGTCCGAGCCCTTCCAGGCTTCAGACCTTTTGGGGGGAGTCCAAAAATTGCTTGGGCATCGTTTCGAGAGACCATGGGGAAGTATACTTCATCAAAATCCAAACTGCCAAAAGTTACGCTGAAATCCTTTTGAGAAACAACCTTTTCTGGACAGCCACATTTACCAGATTCACCAATGCGGGGGAATATAACCTCGCCGCGTTGATGATGTTCAATTTGGTCTTGGGTGTCATGCAAGTTAGCTCAGAAAGGTCTCAATATGATCGCACCTTAGACAGGAGGGGGCTCACGCACCAGAAAAAAGTAGATCATCTCTCCTACTGGAACATGTGCTCTCCCGATGTAGAGTAATTCGGCACTTTGGATCTAAGCCGTACAACCTAGATAAAATGTCTCCATCCAGGTCGGTCCATGATACTACGATTGTCTCGTGTAAAGCACCAACTTTTGACTCAACCATGATTGGCATCTGACGAAGGTTTTCGAACAGTCTTTGGTAAAGCGAACTATCGGACTCGGATGATTCATTCGAGTCAATCTCGTCGTGCCTTTTCAATTCATCTAGTACCAGCTCGTATAAGTCTAAGACGATGTGGTCGCAGGAGAATTGATCGGCATCTGAATGTTCTCCGTGTGCCTGTCGCGAAAGCCGACAAGGTGCAAGTCGATGGCCGCTCGTGAAGTTCAACCATTTGTCGTTGATCTGAAGATCGCTGCCGTCCAGCAGCAGGTCCAGGTCAGTTCTAACTCCTGATTTGAAAATCAAGTTGAAGTCTTTGGTTCTGGAGTCCAGAGCAAGAGCAGCTCTCAACGCGCGCTCCACACCCAGTGAGTACGTCGTTGCCTGACTTTGTGTTCGAGGAGCTTGGTTAAGCAAGTAGCATTGCTGCTCTCTTGGAGTTCGAACAAGATTGTACTTCCGGAGCGGGTCCCAGACCACGGAGGGTAACTGTTCGGGCCTCTTCTTCAAGCTACCTCTGATGATCTCGACATCCTACTAGCATGTCAGTATAAAGCAGTGTTATGCGGAAAGGAAAACTTGCTCTGTCGCAATTTTGGCTATCATGATAGAAACATTCGCCTGCAGCATCCAACTTCAAGAGATGTTGCCAGATTCTTCCGGCAGCATCTTTGGATATGTAATTTGCGACACCATGGACGTCAGCAAACTTGTTTTCCCGGAGCATTGCTACCCATTCTTTCTCGACACCGTCCTGCAACTGGGTAGCTTCTGCCCAGATTTCTGCAAGAACCTTTGCCTCCTCGGCTGGATCGATGAGTCTTTCACGGTCACGGTTGACGTCTCCTTCCAGAAGGTTGTAACCGAACTTGAACGGCTTCTCGGAGGACTTTCCCTCCAGTAACAATCCCTTGAGGAAGATCTTGTTACAATAGTTGGGATCCAAGATAAGGCTACCGCGTGCTGTCTGAATTAGGTTGGATGGACGATTCAAATCGATAGAGACCTTAATCCGATTCTCAAAATCCTCTCTTTCAATCTTTAGTCCATGTCCGCGGATCTTGCCGATTCGTACCGTTACATCTTCCCAGATATTATTCTTCAACTCCCTGGACGTTCCCTTTGCCAACTTCTTCTGGTATGCATCGATTTGTTTCTGCAGGGTGTGGTCTTTCAAATCGCTGAGGAAGCAGTAGAGCATGCTTTCATCTCTTCCCCCAAATTTCACCGTCCATCGAAAGCTTGAGGCTTCGTACTGGACTCTGTATCCACACCGGGCCATGATTAGTGATCCAACTTTGAATCCCTCTCCATGTGTACCAGCTGCTTCAAGATTGCCCCGCTTGCTAGTTTCGCCAATATCAAGTGCGCGACGACTCAATTGTGCACCGAAATTGGTAAACTCGAGTACACCCTTTTTGAAGCGAACGAATCCAAGCAGCTTACCAGTGACGGGATGGCGTGCTTCAACAATGTAAACGTCTTTCTCAAAACCTTTGACGAGAGGTTCAAAATCCTTTTGCTGCAGTCCGGCGGTTTCAACGATCGCATCTTTCCTGTATCGGACAGTTGTTAGCACAGAGATCACATGAATATCTTCTCCCCTGGAGTCTGCAGGGTAGTGTGACGCCTAGAAAGAAGCGTGTTAAGAATTCACGGTATTCAACTTTCGAAGGAGCGTCCCGACAGGACTGTTCGAGCTATCAGAGTATTACGAATAGGAAGCTCACCAGTTCTGATAGAATTCCCGGATTGCATGAACAGGCTTCCAGCGTGGAACGTAGTTTATCGCGAGTCCTAGAGGCTGTCTGCCGCGTCGAAGAACATTGTGATCATCGTCAAGTTGGAATTGCGCCTCGTCATCCCAATCTTCACCTTCGGAATCTGAGTCGAACGGATCCATTTCGATGCTCAAGTTCTGGAAATGGGAAAATTTGAAGTCTCAGACTGCCGAGTATTTTGAGCCTATCTCAAGCTGGGGTGAGTCTCAGACGAAATGTGGTAGAGCGGGCAGACTTTGGGACGTCGAAGGAAAGAGAGCTACAGTAGTGTGTATCGAGTTCGTATTGTTGCGAGGCTGGTGAATGACAGGGCTGCAAGTCTTGGAGCCAGTCCCTCGACTTGAGAGAAGGCAGTGCGCGATAACTTTGAACCGTGTTAGTAGAATAAGAAAGGTGAGGTAGTGTTGGCCTTTGGTGAGATGATCCAGGCAGTCGTGTCTCTTATGTCGCGTCGCGACCGAGGTTTTGTTTGGTTTGCTGCCTCAGAGAGGTAAGATAAGGATGGCTGCAGGTGTTGGAGATTCGGCTGTGGCTGTGGCTGAGAATGAAACCACCTCGCCGCAGATGCCAAGTGCATGCAAGGTGCCGTCCCGTACAAGGATTTGACCCTTGTCAATTCCCACCTCCACCTTTGCGCAGTTCTGCTCAGTCTATCACTATTGATGGATTGGCTTTTTCTTTTAACAGCCTTGCAAGCAAGACTTGGAAAGTTTCAAAATTACGGCCGGATTCATACTGAGTGAGCGACACATTCATCCCTGCTAACCCTTGTCGATACCGATCAGGAATTCAACAAACTGTTCCGCGGCGGCGATTGTAAGATGTGTCTCTTTTTCACCTTCTCTCCAAATTTGGTCGTGCTCTCCTATCAATTCGATCCTAATATCACCTTTTCGAAAAGGACTGCTGCGAATGTTCTCTTGCCTCAGATTTCGCTGAGGAATATTCGCAGCTTCATCATGATCATCATCATCAACATCATCATTTTGTTCCGGCGTCACCACTTTTCGCTTTCTCCAAGTCAGGACAGATTAGGCCGAACTACTGTGGTCTACCACCATTTTGCTCCATGGCGATTATTATTGTACTTGGGTGAGACTAAATCGTATGTTCTAATGCTTCGGAAAGTCTAGGGTGGCCGATATTTACTAACATTCGGTCTCCGAGAGTATGAGCTTCAGGCATGGGAGAGAGGGGCGCGATACTAGTGTACTTCTTGAATTCAGGCCTGATGTTCGAGACATATGGAGCTTGGGATTGTTATTCGGATGTGCATGTATTGACGCCAATTGATAGATGTGAGGTCAAAACTATATCCGCTACTAAGCGAGAGGCTATTGATATCCATACTTCTTGTGAGGAGGCTCGACTTGACATCCTTTTCTCGAAATCTCAGAGACCTAACCAACACTTTGATACTTGAGGTGAATCACTGTATAGCGCTTTTTCCAGGCGAAAGGAACCACCCTTACCTAGTATGCAGCTACGAAATTGTTGTTCACATCACCTTAATGACGGAATACGACCTCGGAAGGTCTTACGTAAATGTGTCAACAATCCATACGCTCGAGCTTCGAGTATAAAGTTGCAATTTAGTACCTATAAATGGAACTCTCTACTGTAGGTAGACTACCTAGGAAAGGAAGGTATTGATTTCGAATTTCTCACGTGAACGGAGGGGTCAATTAGTGGCTTGGCAGGTTCTGACTGACTTCCACTTGCTTCCCGGAACGCCCACATCTCACCCAGCTTGCTATCAACCACACTGAGGTGGTCGCCGAAGTTGTGTATCAAACCCCAGCGCCGTATCGGGACAGCAAAATGGTCCTCTGAAAGGAAGCGTTGAGCAGCTATGCCTACCGGAACAGCAGTTTCACCACTCGGCCCAATATCAGGTGCTGCTCGAGGATTCGTTAGGCTAGGCGTGAATGCGGCTACGGCATCAGCCACTGGTAGTGCCGCAACGGTACCGGCGGCAGCGAATATTCAAGCTGAACAAGCAGAACTACCCTATAAACCCCTTGACTTCGATACCTATGAGATTCGCCTTCTCCAGCTGCAATGGGGGTCCGACGAGGAGGATATATCATGTGCTCTGGAGTACGCGTCTCTGATTGACCCGGGTCCTTATATCGCTCTTTCCTACTGCTGGGGAGATCTCAAGAGGACCAGATTGATGAACATTGGTGACGTTGAGTTCAGGGCAACCGAGAACTTGGTACACGCGCTTCAAGCAATCCGAAAGCTCAAGCGCCGAACTGGAAACGATGGTTTTACCAGACTGTGGGTAGATGCAGTATGCATCAACCAAAAGGATGCACAGGAGAGAAGTCATCAGGTGCGAAACATGCGTCAGATCTACTCCAGGGCGCAGGAAGTCCTCTCGTTCGTTGGGTCGTTCGAACATCTCCCCGAAGCAGGTGTTGACAACGAGGCCAAAATCATAGCGAAGGCTCCGTTGAAAATCATTCACGGGACTAGCGACTGGGAGAAAAAGTTACTGTCACCAATGTCACTCCGCCAAAAGAGATTACCAAACCCTAAAGTTGAAGCCCTGGAGACCCGAGGGCCCAAAGACTTCGAGGAATATGACACCTTCTTCAGCGAGCCGTACTGGAAACGAGCATGGGTAATCCAAGAGATTACAGTTGGGGCGCGGGTCAATGTACTTTACGGGACTATGGAATTCGTATGGGAAGATGTAGCTGCCTTCTTCACGTTATTGAAACGATCTGGGAAATCCCAAATGTTTCCTCAATTTCGCAAAACACACGGCCTTGACCACTTGTTAGAGTTCAGAGAACGCTTTTTCATCAAACGGACGCCGATCAGTCTATTTGAAGCCCTCAATCTGAGTCGTAAGGCTCTGGCAACTGATCCTCGAGACAAGATATTTGCCCTGCTGGGCCTGTGTCATGACGGATCTACTTTTGTACCAGTTCCAAATTACCGACAGCCACTCGAGTCGATCATTGCAGACATGAGCAAGAACATGATGATGTTGAACAAGTCTCTGGATGCTATCTGCTTGCGAGGGATATCCCAGGACCAGAGCACGTCTCCAGTACCAACTTGGGCCCCGAACTGGCAGCGGCTGTGGATTGGTGGTACCACGGTACAAGAAGAGGTCATATTCAGGAATCAAGAGATCGGGAGGGTCAATCCCATCCTAGAAGGATCGACAAGTCGTCTTCTCAGAGTCAGAGGCATACGCGTAGGTGTAGTGACGCATCTGACCTCTGCAATGAAACCTCACGACAGAGACACTTCCGCTCTGCCAGAGCGAGCACCTTGGATTTCGCTGACTGGGAATTTGGCGAAGGAAATACCTGCGCTCGGTAATCCCTCTCCTGACGTATCTATGTTCTACTCCGCAATCTGGAAAACTCTCACAATGGGCCTCTCGATGAAGGGCATGTCGCCTCGACAAGCAGAGCTCTGCTTTTCTACCCTCTGGATGCCGCACGGAAGAGGATCAATACACGACTTGGATCTCATCGAATGGATCGACCGAAACGCGTTCTTCAAAATTGGTAAATGGACTCTACGCGAATGGTCACAGACCGGGAAGCTACCATCGCCGGCGAACTCGTCGAACCGCTCCTGGGCGGATAACCTCTTCCCACTCGCCAAAACCACCAGGAATGAAAACGTCGCTGACAACATGAGCCTAAACATTGACCCTTTCACCAGTGTTTTGAGAGACGTTCTCGGCAGTGGAATGAGGTTAGCATGCCTGGACACTCGCCAATATTTCATTGGCATGGTCCACCCCGATACGCAAGAAAGTGATAAGGTCTTCTATCTACAAGGATGCAGTGTTCCGGTCATTTTGAGGAAAGATCCGGATCCGGATCCAGATAGCGATCGATACTCTGTGGTAGGAAGTGCGTATTTGGATGACGCTTTGGAATGGGGACGTGGGGTATTGGGAGACACGCTGCTGGAAGACCTGACTTTATGTTGAGTTTGTCCACGGCTCCCAAATTGCGGACAAGAAACTTCCGCCGAGTACTCAGCTGTAGTGATCCCATCTCAGCTGAGATATGCTAGACACTTGAGTGTACCAATCTCCATGGACCATATTCTATTGGGCTACTCTCTGATCACTGCCTTTGTTGCCAGTGAGCTTACCACTCGGGGAGCAGAATTGAGTGGAGTATCTGATACACTGGAACGGCCGACACGCAACTTATACTACACTACTCTCATACAGCGACAATCGTATGCATTCGATTCGAACACAAGAACAAGATCTCTTGCTCCTAGGTCACCGTTGTCTTTTCGCCGGCAACCTGGGTAGCCTTTTCAGCATCAGACATCTTTGGTGGAAGACTCTTCCTCACACTCTTCCATTCCAAGCCCGCAGCACCAAGCACAGAAAGACAAGCCATTATCAACCCAACCTGAAAGCACACTCTCAGAGCATCATTGTACGCGTCCAGACCACGACTCCGGAAGGCAGCTGGGGCAAGATCGAGCAACGCTGTCGCACCAGTCTTCTGAATTTGCTGCGGGGTGATACCCTGCATTCCAGGAATTTTGACCAAACGTTCCACGAGCTGATTATCAAGCACATTCTGCCCAACAGACACGAACACTGCACCAAAAAGCTGCTGCCCGAAAAACATCAGTGACGCACCGATTGCGATGTCCTGTCTGGAGAGCACAGTCTGCGCCGCCATGTTTGGAGCTTGGGTCATGCTGCCGAGCGCGAATCCGTAGAAGACTTGGTAGCCTACCCATTTCGCTGTCGATGAGTTGACTTCCAATGTCGTGAGGAGACCGGCACCAACGGCTGAAAGACACGATCCGAATATTGCAAAGGGTGTATAGTATCCTATACGCGAGACCAGGATGCCAGTTGTGATTGAGGCGACGAAGGTAAGAAGGAGTAGGGGAAGGAGGTCCGTTCCGCTCTCGAGGGCAGAATCTCCTTTCACGGCTTGGAACCAAACTGGGAGGTAGAATCCTGGGCTCTGGATTAGTATGGAACATTCCCGGTCAATGTGTCTGGGACTGGTCTTACCGAATATTTGTGTTTGTATGCCGATGCAGGAACTCAGCCAGAATGCAGAGAAGATGCTCTGCTGTACAAAGATCCTTGGCGGTACGGTAGCTTGATCTGGTTTCCAGATCTGGGTCAGCACGAAGGCGATCAATAGCGCGAAAGCGAATGTCAAGAGTACAATAATACGAGGCTCGCCCCACTGGAAACTGTCAGTCATGTATCTGCAACACACACGAAATGGTTTTGTGCTCACAGCATAAGTCGTTCCGCCCCACTGCAGTGCCAGACATAGACAAACGACTCCCGGAAGCAGAGCTAGCATACCAAGAGCATTCAGCTGGCGCAATTTGTCTTTCCATGGAAGCTTGGTATTTGTACGATCTGGGATGTCGAGAAGGAAGGGGACGAGTGCTAGGACGATGGCTCCGAGCGGCAAGTTCAGATAGAAACACCACCTCCAAGCCGCCTTGGTCGTGAATGCTCCGCCGACGAGAGGGCCTGCGATGGACGAAAGCCCGAAGACGGCACCGAAGAAGCCTTGGACCTTGGGGCGTTTGTGGAGGGGGAGAGCATATACGATGATGACCATCTGATTTCATGACGGTTAGCGAATGTCCGGTCGTCGCCCAACAGAAATAGTAGTCCTCAAAATTGTATCCAGCCACAAAGAGAAATTGAAGGTGACCAGTGAGCAACTCACAACACCAGTCATTACACCACCTCCTCCCATTCCTGCGATCGCTCGCCCGATAATAAACGCGATCGAGTTTGGAGCCGCACCACATAACGCCGATCCAATCTCGAACAGCAAAATTGACGTCATGAAAGTTCCTTTGATGCTGAAATACGCATAGATCTTTCCAAATACTAGCTGGAAGGCACAGCTAGTAAGGAGGTACGCCGTGCCATACCATCCGATATCGCCGGCTGAGTTGAAATCGTTGGTGATTTGCGGTATGGCGGTTGCGATGATGAGCTTATCCAGAGAGACGAGAAACATGCCCACGAACATGCATGCTAAGAGGAGGACAAGTTTGAGACCCGTTGGGTAGACGATGTCGTCGTCTCCTGGTTGGCCTAATGATATTTGGGAGGAGGGCGAGGCATCAGCAATGTCGTCTTTCTCATTCCTCAGACTAGAAGAGGTTCTGGTCTGGTCTTTCGATAATTCTGGAGGTACTGATGCAGCCTCCGTTTCTGTCTGTTTTTGCTCGGACAACATGGTCCTGGCTTCGCTTAAGCACCTGAGCAGGAGTAAGGGAGGTAATATCAGATGAAAATGTCTAGTACAATTTGCAACGTGAGAATCAATTGACAGAGTATCTCGGGAATAAGCAGATGATTTTCACGAAATATCTCTCAGCAGTGGAAGTCCTGGAAAGATATAGGGCATGGTGCGAACGGCACATTCGACACGTGATGGATGAAAGCAGTTAGCTCCGGACGGTCGGTCAGAAACTCCCTGAAATGGATGCCCACTTTTCGTTCTCGTCCGGACTTTGAGCAGGGAAAGAAGAATTTGCAAATCGACAACTCAAAGTGACGTTCTTGTTTTAAGTCTCGAGCGTCAATAGGTCCACTGGCTTGCTGAGTCAAGTTTTCCCGTCAGTCTTGGTCCTGATCGATTTCTCTGACGCGCTAGCGAGGAGCCTCACCACATTGCGCTGTCAAAGCAGCATTTCACATTACTACACGAGCGACTTCGGGTTAGATCTATCATAGCAACATGTTCGGAATGCTCGAAGCAAGATCCTGTGATCAGGGTCCCAATCTAAGCAATGGCTTGTCGCCATCGCCGAAGTCCGAAGTCAAACCAGGTCGCAGGAGAGACAAGCCCCAGCTGTCCTGCTCAACATGTCGACAAAAGAAGTAAGCAGAATATGTCCCGTTTTGCCTTTGATGAATCTCAGCTAATGCTCTCCCAGGTTGAAATGTGACAGAGTCAAGCCCTGCTCCAATTGCATCAAACGTGGCCTGCGCGAATCATGTAATTTCGCGAAGCAGACAACCCATCCTCGTCAAGAAAACGTGCAAGATAGAGTCCGGCAACTGGAGGAGACGGTCAGATTTCTCTTGAACAGCCAGTCCAGCCAAGCTCGGGGCAATTCAACTGCAAGTATCTCCCCCATCACAGAAGGGACAATGAGTGGGACACCAGAAGGCAGCTGCACAGCATCATCACCATCGCCAAACGGACCGTCAAGCTCGCAGAGACAAGATGCTTCACTAGGCAAGCTCACCAATACTTCAGAACAAGTAAGATTTGTTGGAAGCGAGCATTGGGAATCGATACTTGAGGATATCACCGACCTGAAGATGGACTTGGAAAACACCAACACACTTGAACACACCGAGTACAGACCACGAATCTTGTTTAGTTTGGACAGGGTCTCGCGCTCGGAGATCCTGTCTTCGATACCACCGAGGCCAGTCTGTGATATACTGATCAAGCGATTCTCGAATACTCTGGATATGGCATCAAGTACGTTCACAGCTGATCATCTGGCGATTTCCAATTGATACTGAGACATCTGCAGTGATGGTACATTTGCCGAAATTCCTGAAAGAGGTACGTGACTGTTTATCTGATGATGATTTTCATGACCAGAACTAACCTGTCTTAAGTATGAGACGATGTGGCAAAACTCTGACGAGACAACCCTCATGTGGTTTGGGCTTCTCTTCTCGATACTTGGTATCGGCTCCCACTTCTTCACAGTGTCTGGAGAGGTTGTTCCTGGCATGCCAGTGCATTTCACTTCCGCACAACAGATGACCGGCCACTTCCTCGATCGAACGGCACAATGTCTTGTCGAGGTCAATTACCTCCGGCCATGTCGCCACACCCTAGAAACGCTTTGCTTCTATTATGCATTGGAAACCTTCCACGCCAGGATGGCTGAGTTTTCCTCTTACGTGGTGCTCGGGATCATGATCCGGGTTGCGATGCGGCTTGGGTATCATCGAGATGCGAGGCACTACCCCATCATCTCGACTTTCGATGGTGAGATGCGGAGAAGACTATGGCTTATGATTTTCCAACTTGATCTCACCGTCTCCGCCCAGGTCGGTCTCTCTCCTATGATCCGTGAAGGGGAAACAGACACTGCCGAGCCGTTGAACCTGCTAGACACCGACATTGATGAAGGCATGACCGAACTCCCACAGCAGCGGCCATACAGCCATGCTAGTGCAATCACGTACGTGATCTTCAAAGTCCGTTTATTGCGGGAGCTTGGGTCAATAATGAACCAGTTGAACTCGGTGGAGCCGCCTTCATACGACGAAGTGCTCCGTCTTGATGGCAATCTCTTGGAAGCACATGCCAAACTTCCTCCAGCTCTTACCATGCAACCCCGAAATCTGTCCACTACCGGTAGCGTCGATCTCGTCCTTCGACAGTTCGCGCTCGAAGTCACCTTCCAGAAGAGTCGTTGCATGCTGCATCGGAAGTATCTTCTTCCGGGTAAAGTCAATCCTGGATACAGGTACTCGAGAACCGCATGCATTGATGCTGCGATGAAGATGCTCAATATTCAAATCACCTTTGACGAAGCAAGTCAACCCGGAGAAAGATTTTCGGAAGAACAATGGAGGAATGCTGGTTCTTTTCACCAAGATTATATTCTTGCAGCCATGATTATATGTCTAGATATTGCTCGGGGAACACGACCTGTGGCTCGAGCAAATCCGACTACGGAAGAGATAGATACTACATGGCCACGAAACGAAAGACTACATGCATTGGAAAAGAGCTACGCTGTCTGGAAGAAGTCAAGCTCGAATTCAATCCTTGCATCGAAAGCCACCGAAGCCTTGAGAGTCATGCTCAAGGATCTTGGCTCTTGTCAAACTATTACAGAAGATACCCCAGCAGTACCAATCCCGAGCTCAAGATCTTTGCCCCGTTTTGGTGAGTCTTCAAGAAAGCCACATTCGTGCCACTCGCCCTACTAACCCTTCCCCTAGGCTTGACTCATGGCACTCACATTCCCGAACAACGCGACCCAGCTCCCGGTGCTGATGACAGCCCGCAGAACTTGATGGATTTCATGTCAGTACCTGCCGACACAACGGACTTCTCCACGATCACTGATGGCACGGAACTGGACATGGAGATGAACTTCGACTGGGTAAGGCGCGATTTCGACGCGTTCCTGTACGCCCCAGACGATGACCTGCTGACCAATTGTTAGGGACTGTGGGACAGCCAATTCGAAGCCAATCCAGTATTGACTGATTACGACCTCTCGGGATTTCACTGACAGCATACCCGGTAAAATTTCATCACTTGTAGTGATGGGTTAGCTGGCCATTCTTCTAGGTCATTGCGTCACTGTCTCGTAGTATTCTTGCCTCCTCCCGATGACTGTTTCTGGAAGGTTTGTCCTCTTCCTTGCTCGAGCAGACAACTTAGACGAGTCATTTCCGAGGGTCTCGAGCGCAGAGGAGACTGGGGGAGAAGGTATACGGCATCGCGCTCTTCCTGGATTAGATAGGTAACAGTCTTTCGCTCGCTCTGATATCCGGATAGGTGTCAGATCGCATGCAGCGGGCCGTTGCGTGCACAAAACAATGGGTTCCGACTTAAGCGAGGAGCTTGCCCCCCGCCTGTGCTTCCCGACATTCGACTCAACTACCGAAGACACAGGTGGAAACATGGCGCGGAACAGAGAGAAAGCAATACTCAGCTTCCTGAGATTCTCTAACCAGCTGGATGGAAGATCTCCGGGCGGAGAGTGTCTTTGTTACAGGAGCAAGTTCCCTGGCGACTTTAGCCTGTATAATCAAGTGAGAATGTACGGTATACCGTAGCTGGCGGTAAAATTCTGTACTTGTACAACTGAAAGGAGGCTTAGGATCAATTAGCGGAGTTCCCCAATTCGAAGCACCGGACGGCGGCAGAATGTGTTTCAAGACTCCTGTCTGCATTTTAGGTCAAAGACAATCTGGATCGATTCATGTTCTACCTTCTCTGGTCCCACCCTCCCATGACAGCTTGCCATGTAAGCTATGCCAGCCCGCGTCTTGACCTGGGGTGCAAAATCCTCCTGTCCATCATCGGCTGAAGAACAAGTCTGGAGATAATAAACGAGAGAATTCATGCTGAGGACCGATGAGGCATGATGCATCGGGAATCATATCTTTCGTGAACCAAAGATAGACACACGTTACAAGCCGTCCATTTGAAATGGTGCTCTGACAGCTATCTGACGTCTCAGATGCATGATTAGCACAGAATCTTCATCAAGTAGCTCTTAACGTTACAATACATTGGCTTTTATTGGATTGAGCGTGTCAGAGAGGTTGCACTAAATCAGAATCGGATCTTTACTATTATATCTACAGAATCATCTGTCGTTCTATCACGTAAGTCTTTGGTAATCTAGTCACAATGAGACCGTCGGAAGGTTTCATCCTTGGGATTTCGTTCCATACTGATGTGTAGTGGAAAGCCTTGCGTCAATTGACCGCGCAACAAGGAAGCTTTGCTTGTAGATGTGCTAGTTGCATTTTGCAAGTGACGCAAAGGTTAAGTTGGGCTCCGAGTTTACAGTCCAATTAGAAGGGCTCTTTCTTAAACGCTTCCTCAACTTCCTTGTAGGCATCATATCCATACAACCACCTCTGTACCCTTGGACACGTCCACCGACTCGGGAAATCTGCCTTCAACTCCCCCCCTAGCATACTCAACATCAACTCGTCCCGTTCCTTCTGTTCCTTCCCATCCGGCAAATGGAAATCCCTCCTCTGCTTGAATGTCTCTCTCTGAATGCCCTCCCCCCTCTCCTTCCTCAACGCCTGGTACAGCTTCGCACACTTCTTCAACTGCTCCTCCTTGCCCTCTCCGCTCCCATTAACCTTCCCAAGCAACGATCCAATCACCGCCCCATCCTCCAGACTGGAGTTCGCACCCTGCGCCAGGTATGGCAGCATAGGATGACAGCAATCCCCCATCATCAAAAACGTACCCTTCTCATTCGCCCACTCCGGCAGCGTATCCAGCCACATCAGTTTCCACTTCGCAACACCCTTAACCTGATCCAAAAACTTTCTTAGAATCGGATCCCAGCCTACAAACAGAGCTTTCATCTCCTCTATATCACCATCCGTCTTGCTGACTCCAGGAGGCAAGTTGTCCGGACACAGAAGCACGATGTTATAAACATCGCCCGCACGCATCGTGTAAGCGACAACATGCGTACCCGGCCCAACCCAAAAGTTCACCGTGCTATCTCTAATGAATTTCTGTAATTCAGGAGCGTCAGGACCAGTGAGATCATCCGTATTGATCACAATCCGGTACGCCAAATCCCCCGTCAAGATTGCCGGGCTCGGCTTCCCCAAGAATTGAGACCGAGTGGAAGACCACAGGCCATCAGCGCAGAGAACGACATCCCCATCAATGATCTCGCCATCTTGCAGTTTCACTTCGACCATTTCGAAATCAACGGAGGTTACTTTGGCATTCAGACGGATCGTGATGCCGAGTTCTTTGCATCGTGCGGCCATTGCACGCTGCAGATCTACGCGGTGCATTCCCCAGAACGGAGAGCCGTAGCGCTCATCAATTTGCTCTTGGAATTTGGGCTCGTGAGCGAGGAGTTTAGTTCCGTCGTAGCGGTGGACAGAGAGGGTCTTTGGGAACGTGGCTTTTGGTGCGAGGTGATCGTAAATTCCCCAGGGTTTGAAGAGTCGTGTTGCGTTGGGCGTCAATTGCAGTCCAGCCTGTTGAGATTTTGAGATTGGGATTTTTCTTGAAGAGGTTGGGGGATGACTTACGCCTATTTCTGCGAGTTCTTTTACGGATTCGAGGATTGTGACACGGTGGTTTAAGTTGGCTATTTTGGTCGAGATACCGGCTGAGAGGCCAGCGAGACCGGCTCCGATGATGATCAGATGTATTGATTCAGACATGATGATTTTGTCTTTGACTGCTTCAAGATCGGATCTAATTCCAGTATCTCTATGAACGTCTCTCCCTCCGTTCCGGTAGCTGTAGGTTCAGTCTCAGTATCCTTTGAAGTCCTCTATCTTAAAAGAATCCGAAGATATGAAGTTTAAGGCGGGGTAAATCCAAAAGGATAAATGGCTTTTATCAGTAACAACAGGATCCTGAAATTGAAAATATGGAGTCGAAGAGAAGCAAAAAGTCGAACCTCCCACAGTCCCCACGGGAACTATGGGCTGCTAAGGCATATATAGGTTGGGGATGAGGTGGACTCGGGGTTAGCAAGACGCGAGCTGTGGGGATCAGGATGGCGGGGTAGATTTGTGTGGACCGTCCACCTGTTCAGGGGCTTGGTGTGGACGTCGCTCGGCTCGCTGCGTCGGCATTGTTGCACAACGAGTCGGCAGATGGCACCGAAGAAATCGGGATTTCATCCTCAGGTGGTTTTCCGGGGCTGTCAAATTTTGATGATCGTATCGCGGTAGGATGAATGTCAGGGTCCCAGAAAGCATCTTCATCTCTGCCAAACTGACAGAATGGTGATGGTTTCGGCACTTGGGCCGCGCAGGAAAGGGGCTCGCTTGGTGAAAGTCACAACAACACAACTTTGAAGTTATGGATGAGAGCCATGGAATAGGTAATGGGTAGTATGTAGGTATCGCTCTGACGGTGTCCATAGTCGATTACGACTCAACTCTTTCTTCTCGGGGAGCATCACAGGCAATTTTGATTTTTTGGCTTTCTTTCAAGAAGCAGGCCGCTCAGACGAACAACCACCACGCACTTTGAAGAGAAACAGATACACAGCTTGGTTGCAAAGGATGTACAGGTAAGCGAAGGGAATCTCTGTTAACCTCAAGCGGGCAGCATATAAACAGCAATTCGCGTTCCCGTTGAAAGCGAGCCAGAAGCATTTCATGTGACCTCAAATCCAACCCGTGACTTTTGTTGGTTTTTCCTTTCATTACTCCAGGCAACAACAATGACTTCCAAATCTAATCTGCGCACCAAAGCCTTATCTAAGACCTTGATTTCGTTGCTCTGAAGCTATGGAATAAACATTAAATTCGATTATCAACAAGTACTGAGGTGTATTTTCAACATGCTATTATTATTGAATTCTGGCAAGCATTCGATACTTCTTTTACTAGCTCAATTGGTGCCCAGTACCTCGGCAACCGATACCAGTATCGTTCCCTCAGCTGAAAGCAGTGATGCAGAAGATCTCACCCGATTTACTCAAGGACCCGAAGCGTTCCCAGAGTTCATCCCATGTCAGTACAGACGGTCTTCCAGCGCTATCTTTCCGTATATAATCAGAGAATGCCAGCTGCTAATAAACATCCTCTTTCCAGGGCCGCAAGTCCCAGCACCAATCTCCTGCGATTATTCAGCTTGCCGAGGGATGTCTTGGGGAACTCTTCCTTATCGCTGCCGCCAAAGTGATGGAATTATGTCCGGCAAATTCATACTAGGCTGTCCATGCTGTCCGCGAATAATTGCATGCGAAGATCCATCATGTGAGGGAACCCCCGAGAAGGAGATCTGCGAATCGGAACTTCTCGCTGGATGCGTCTGCGTCGCTTCAAGACGAAGAGTCTCCGCCTCACCTACACGCCCGCCAGATGGCGATGTCTCTGTCGAACAAGTAGAGGATGAAATGTCAGAACTTTCTATCCACGAAGTGACCGAGAGCAACACCCAGGGTCTGATATCAAATCCTCAGATATGTCCCAGCCAGCCTCCCGTCAAGTGTGATTTTTTGAGGATTCGGATGCGGAGTATCATGAGGATGGGTATGGGGTGGTTCATCCCGTTGATCCTGACGCTCCGCAGGTTCCGGTTTATGATTTCCCTGGGGAGAGCTTGGTTATACTATTGCGGTTACTATCACAGCTGCCACAGCTACTGCGAGCTTGCGTCAGGAGGCTGGGGCTCTTGCAACAAATCTTCCAGTATTCCTTCAAAACATGACGGGGATAGGGATACAGCAAACTCAGCTAGTTCTGTACACTCTGTTCCCGAAGGAAGATGACTCCTATTCTGGGCAGTGGCCGTGAGAGTGTGAAAATCGGTCCCGAGCAACTCCTGCGAAACATGGGGCAACAATGGAGAATGATATTACTTCATAATTCAATGATCATCGAGTGTACTTTTGTCTGTATGAAGCCGAGTATGAACGCTGCACTCAACATCAAGAGTTCTATGGGCAAAAAGCCAACTTGTGATTGTTTACACACTGAGGGCTTGTTTAAGCGAGCTGAGAACCCTTTCCCGTACAACACTGCATCATTGAACTCAAACATCTACCCAGATTGTGCAGTCAAATCTGTTCGAGTTCAGGTATGATCCATTCACTGTAGTCTTGTCTCGAAATATCAGGTCTTTTGGATGCATATGAAGTGATTTAAGCCATCACGATACCAATCTCCCGCCGTGATGGATTTCAATTGACAAAATAAGCGCTACCCCACCATGTGTAATCGACGATCAGAAGGAAACCAAGAGATGAAAGCTTGAGAAACGGGTATCAAGCGTATTGGAGATATCGAAGAGTTGAAAGGCGTGACAGTTGTCAGGTAAACCCTCTGCAATGACTGGGTGGGAGGACAGGACAGGGTGGGAAATAGGAAGCTTCTCGTCACGGGACCGGAACGCTCACAAAACGTACGATATAGACCAAAGGCATCAAGATTAAGCATATACAAGCAAGGTATACTCGTAATATTTTTCATTCATCTATCAAGGGTATCCACCCAAAGTATTGCACAAGCTACTGCTTGCCCCGAAATCAAGCCCACATGCAAGTGCCCCACGAACGCCAAGCTATGCACCCGTTTTTCGACGCCTAGAAATGCACCACATACCCAACCATCTGCTCTTTCAAAAGTCATTATTCCATATGTTCCCAATCCGGAGTAACAACAAACTTCCCCATAATTTGCCCCATACTCAACGCTCTACCCTCCGGAGCCCCTCCACCAGGCGGACCCTTCTCGATACTGTCAACGACAATTCCAGTGGTGAGAAATCCGGCATCGACACCTCGTCCGACGAGAAGATTGACACCTCCCCATGATAATTCGACTCGGCCACTCTTCCGGACGATGAGTTTTCCAATCCAGCCTTCCTCATTCACGTATGGAGGGTGACCCTTTTTGACTTCTTCCTTCTTGACTTTGTCGAGTGGGACTGCTTCCTCTTCAACTTTGATAGGAGGTGGTGCTTCGCCTATGAGATCGGTGCGGTCCTTGAGCTTGCCTTTGCCCTTTGGAGATGGTTCGGTGCCGGTCATCTGCGCATCTGCATCATTCTCCTTGGGTTTTTCTGCTTCCGCACGAGTAAGATCGATCTTGTTTCTCGGGTTGCCGTCGACGGGATTGTAAAGTTCTGGAAGAACAGGAGGAAACTGGAAGAGGTAGAGACGTCCTGATCTGTGGTCCTCAGGCTTTGCCACATCTTCCATCATATTATCTCCTTCAGCATCCTTGCCCTTGGTATTAGCGTTGAGGTTTCCTTGCATGCCCCCGAGTTCTTTGGCGAGAACCTCGACATCGAGAAGATGGCGTGCATATTCAGCTCTGTCTTCCTCCGTTTGTAGAACTGGCTTCTGATCACGCTTCTTGTTGATTCGTCTTGCCTTCTTCTCATCCTTGGCATCTGGAATCGCGTTGGCTGATGTGTCATGGCCAACTTCCATTCCAGGAGACAGATTTCGATCCTTGACTTTGCGCCTAGAATTTGGAGATATTGGTTCCACTTCACCTGAAGGGCCTGGAGTTGTTGCGCGAAAGGCAACCGTAAGGTCAGGTTCTGACTTGATTTGAATGTCATCTCCAGGGTCTCCTTTGGCAGTATCTTGCTTGATTGCGGGCCGCGCAGAGCGCTTCTCATCAATTTCGATTTGCTCGCTATCGTCGGGTTGGGCTTTGACGGCCGGGCCTGTGTTGACAATTGTGACTCGTGGCTGGTGCTCATGTCTATCGAGACGGACTGGCAGCATGCCCCGTCTTCCGCGACTAGACCGCGGACCATCTTCGTCATCCGAGACCAGATTGATTGTTTCGATATCAACCCGAGGTGTGTCATCGTCCTGTCCAGGGTAGCGAGGGTTTGGGATATAGTCCCCACCAGTATAATGGCCACCACCTCCACCTCCGCCTCCACCTCCTCCGCCTCCAGAACGTGCACCTGGCTCTCTCTTGTAGTCTCCTCCAAAGCCTCCAGACGAAATGCCACCACCGCCGCCGCTCCTGGGCGCACTGAATCCGTTTGGGGCTCTCTCTAGAGAATAGTCAGCACTGCGCTGGTAGAATTGACAACATAGACTCACTTATAGACTCAGGCAGAGCTCCAAATATACCAGAGCCACCGCCACTCCCTCTACTTATAGCAGGTCTTCCCATAACATCGCCTCTTCCTCTCGCTGGTCTGCCTCTACCTCTATTTGCCCTAGCCTCTGCCTTCGCCGCCGAAGCTGCAAGTCCAGCTAGACGCTCTTGTTCCTTCTGCGCAAGCTCAGCACGCTTCGATGCATCACTTCGAACAGCCTTTGGTTTGAATTTGCTGGGCGCCTTTGGTCCTCCTCTAGCTCCAGCTCTGCCACCTCTTGTTGACGGACCACCTCTAACGGAAGATTGTGTACTTGGCTCGCTGCTCGCAGCGCTTGTAGAAGGAGCGTCTGGATCCATCTTCATGGGAGGCGCAGTTGGAGGAAGTATAGGAGCATAAGCTGGTCGCGCAGGTGTAGGGGCTGGGGTTTCAGTAGGAACTGTCGCTGGAGAGGAATTCGGAGAGAAGCCATCTTCACTGAGTTGAGGGGTTGAGATTGCAGAAGCTGCTGCTTGTGAAGTGGAGGGACCAGCTGCTGATTGATCTGCGTGATCCTCTGCGCCGACAGGCTCCTCTTTTGGGGTCGTAGAATCCACGGCTTCTGCTGCCGCAGCTGCAGCCTTTCCTCCTCGAACTGCTTTTGCGCGACCGCGGCGGGCGGGTGCTCTTGTTGCGCCTTTGGGAGGCATCGTGGTGCTTGAAGCTCTGTACTTTGGCAATTGAGATATCACCGCATCGAGGAATAGTAGAGGCCGCAGGATTTGAGGTGGGATCGTGGTGTTGTGAAGAATATCAGCTCGAGGCTTTCAGATGGTGGGGGACAACTTTTTCAGCCTCGAAGACCCACCAGTGACTGATTGGCGGAAGGCGGAAAAATGTTGATCCGCCCAAGACTTCACTATCTAGATGTCAACTCAATTTGCTTTCTTGAGTCTGAACAGGTCCGGAATGATTGAGACTTGGGCGACACATTTCTTCTAAACGAAGGTGACTTTAAAGGCTCTGATTTTCTCTTGTTCTACGTACTTCGGAATTCGATTTGTTGACACATTGCACGCTCACAGCCAGGTCTATCAACAGAGACCTCGTCAGGAAACGGGTGGCAGTATTTATGAAGTTCACTGCAGTGAAATGTCATCCAGCTCTATAGACTATGTACTTAACGCTGATCTTAGAACAGAGTTTACTCTTGAAAACATCGTACAACAACATTCAGTCCCTTCTTTCAGCTGTAAAAAAAGTCTTCCTCGTTCGCGTCCAGCATCAAGGTCTGGTGGAACAGGAATGTCCACTACCAACAGAAAGAACAGATAACCAACTCCAGTGTTTGCAATATGCCAGGAGAGCTACACACTTTGGCTGCTTCTAAGTTCAATGTCATATGTTTCGGATCTATCGTCAAGGACCACTGGTGTCTTCGATTCGTAGTTGTGGACCTTGGAGATCTGCAGAGCGCCAGCATAGAAACCTGGATGTGCGGCGGATAGGAGGATCGCGGAGAGTAAAATCAACCTGATTTCAAGAGTGAGTGGGGGTCAAAGCAGAAGGCAGGGTAAACAAATAGAAGACTCACAAGCCATCGAAGATCATGAACTCAACTTCCTGTCGCATCATGTGTCCACCAACACCACCAGCTAGCTCAGGGATACTGTCCATCTATCAGCATGACATCTCCAACAATCCGGCATAGCCATATACCCAGTCTCCACTCACCGATAGACGCATCTTGTCAATATCAAGAGGAAAGCTGCCATCATCGCCAGAAGAAAAATCTTCAGATCTCTCGGTAGATCCGCGAACACGCGAGAAACATGTCGCCTAACAATCCTCCAGGCAAAGTCTACGGTGAGGACAGCCGCAACTAGCATGATCACGGCCTGGAACGAAACACCAAAGATCATGATAGCGTTCCCAATGTCCGCCAGACTTGGAATTCTATCACCCGCGGCAGCCACAACACCACCACCACACTGCAAGAAGAAGCCCACCAGATCGGCCGTGACAAAAGGCCATGTCCAGAATCGCTCCGGCAGTCTCGTATGCTCGGGACCAAAGTATCGCACTAGCGCTCTCATTGTCGTGTACAGTGATGCTGCCAGGAATGATGGCGAGACCATGAGTAGTACCAGCTGGATTGGCAGGGCGGCGCCGTCCCACGGGTTCTTGTGTAGGAATATACGGCCGATGTAGCCGCAGCATTCTCCACAACATCCGATGAATGTTAGGACGGAAAATGTTTTCCAGGCTCGCCAGAATCGAAAGATGTAGTAGAATTGGATCAGGGCGCAGATTGCGAATACAATGGCGTAGAAAGCATTGCCCCCCAGGTTTGGAGTGTATCCGTAAACAGTGTCCTCGACAAGGCAAGTGGGAGAGACGAAGTTGCAGTCGTCGGTCGAGTCAGACATTTTGGGAAAGAGCAATAGGTATGTGGAATGTTGATAGGAGTGGACGATTTGAGGTTGAAAGTAGTAGTATCGTTGTTTCGATGGTGAGGAACAAGAGGAGTAACTAGATGGCTTGCGAGATAGAATGGGCAGCCTTCATCGGAAGTCCATTCCATACTTATAGAATAGCTATCGTCTGCTGAAAGCCTTGCGAGGCTGAGATGTAAAGAATGTATAAATGTAAAAGAAACAAGGCTGTAGATCATGCAAACAACATGCCAGATCTGCACATTGATTCGGTACCAGTACGAAGCGAATGACCGATATTGACAACGTAATTGTCTCAAACGGTGTAAACGACGTGAACGATGCAAACGATCTAAACGGTCTGAACGGCGTAAGCCGCCAAGGCAGAGACCTCGTCAGCCTGGGATTCTACCGTCTCCAGTCAGCACAAGGCGGCACAGGGCCGGACCTTAGCGAGGAGATGTTTCGTCTCCACCGTAAGCACCCTATATGGCGAACCAGAAATGTCATCGACAGCAGAGGAGCCGAATATTATTTTACGATTCAGTGGCTCAGCCCTGTTCTCGCCTATCTCTGCCTCGCCTTCACAGTCTCTGCTAATTCATCGGCTCCTGCTCGTATGCGATTCTCGTGGTCGACCCAATCAATCGTCATCTTGACCTCCGGGCTCAGAACATCACCACAAGCCTGTAGAATACGCTTAGACCATCCTGACACCCACCAGCATTCGTGTTCCGATGCGCGAATGAGAAGAGTGCTGTACGCAAACACCAGAATCGCGTCAGGATGATGATCACGGAGACGAGTCCAGTAATCATCTTCGACTGATGCCATCCACGTCGCTGCCAATCGGCTATAGTCAAACCCGGTCACGTACTGGTCCAAGGAAATCTGCAGCTTCTGGGCTGCAGTCTTGTCGGCTTGATGACCTACTCGGTCCCGCAACAACTGCAGTATTTGACGCGTAGACAAGCCTTGATATTCAAGAACAGGCTCTTGCAGTGGCGAGGTCAAGAAGACGCGCATATGACTTTCCTTGAGGACATCTCGATATAAACGAGCAATCTTCCGGGATCCACGAATCACTTCAATCGAACCGAGAATGTCGTCAAGAGACGGCTGCTCAGCCGCTATATCCGGAAAGGCGTAAACCCATATACTGAGAAGGACAGAATACGCAACAATAACTACTGCTGTCTCAGACGAGGCGGAAGCGATCATGTCCTGGAAAATTGGGAGGCTCAGACCATGGTGGTGGAGGGCTCGAGCCCTGTAGATATTGCGACGGGCTGGCTCTTTCCAGGCGCAGTGGATAGCAGTTACTGCGAGGAGGCCGTGCATTAAGATAATGTTGGAGGCAGAGAGAGCAGGTATCTCGTGTTGCCAGACGTGTTTTTGTGGTGCTCCCATGAAGAGTTCCTCGCAAGTGCTGGTGACATAGTGGTGCATTAAAGTCATGTCGAACAGATCAAAGGAAGATTGTGGTGCTGATGATTCCAGAGCAAATCGTGATGAAGGCGTTCCAGACGCATTTGAGGTTGAGGGCGGCGATTTGGCATTCCACTTCACATGTGGGTATTCGCATTTCGATCGAGTCCCCAAGCATCTTCCGCAGGTCGGTTCATCTTCGTCGCACTTATTGGCAAGTGGCTCAGCTCCAGGTAATGGACCATGATAGCCAGATCTTAGGAGTAACGTACCTTGACTCTTTGCTTCCTACATTCAGAACACCCAAAGCGAGACTTCCGATGGAACCGACGCGGCATTCTGATATTGTTGAGTACTTGAGATCTTTTCTTAGGCAGATCAGGTAATCTGCTCGAATGAAAACAACCAATTGAGTATTGCCTAGGAACCGACCAAAGCAACTAATGCTGTTTCGATAGCCTGACAGCTGTCAGCAAGCAACCTTGAAGGAGGTAAGCTGACGTAGCAACACGTGCTTTTCTTTATGGTACATCACGTGTGCTATTTGAAGCCACACCAGACGATTGACCAGAACTGCGCCGGATCAACTAAACAGCGTAGAAGCACATACAGTAGCAGGAAGACAGTAGAGGTAAGATGATGCAGAGGATTGAAATACAATGGGATAACTATCAGGAGCAGCAGTAAAAGGTCAGCTTCCAGTAGTCGTGTTTCGTTAGCGTGGGTTTGCTTCGCTTACCGCCTTGGCAGATTAAGGTAAACACTCGAAACATTGTCACCTTTCGAGTTGTTTTCTGCACATCATCAAGGTGGAGATCGATCAACGAACAACATCAAGCTGACCGCGAACATGGACCGCGCTGAAACAGCCTACCGTGCTCTACTGAGATCGTCACAAGGTGGTTTCGGAATGTTGGCCGAGCTCCTCAGCAAGTTGCCATACGACGGTCACGATAGAAAACCTACAATGGGCAACCTCTCGAAGATCCTCTCAAAGAGCATCAATGGTGATAACGACAATACCGCAGCAGCTGCAGGACCATCAAGCGTCGAAATGGTTGAGACTGGCGAGGGCTGTCTCTTTCTTGACAAGCTTCCCCTCGAGATGCGCAGGAAAATCTACTTCCATCTCGTTATCAGCGAAAAGACGAGCGCCTTCATTCGCGATCCCAATGGTAAACTCGCTACTTCTGTCAAGTTTGGCCTCACACCCCAGATCCTTCGCACCTGCAAGCAGATCTACCTTAAGCTTCCGAAATGATGTATGCTGGCAATATCCTCACAATCAAGTGCCATGGTCCCACTTTCAGCTGGCTCAAGTTTGAAGAAATTGGTCCATGTACTCTTGGTCGCTACCGAACTCACGGTGATTTCGAACAAGGCATGTTCTCGTCTTCCAAGGATCTGCCGGCTTTCGAGAAGGTACAACATTGTAAGTGCACAACGGAACTTTAAATTTTCTTTCTCAACCCGTCAATCCTGCCCACTATATGTCACATCTTTCTCCTAGAATATTCCTTGGAACAGTAATAACGAAGCGTCCATCTGCCCAGTGAAGGTTATTATCACGCCCGACAGCCCATCCGACAAGTCGAGAACAGCTTCAGCTCAAATCGTAGCATTCTGCCGCTTGGCGTGCGATCTCGATACCATAAAGTCGCTGATCACCTCAAATCAGTGGGTATCCTTGCTTTAAAGATATCCCTGTGCAGATCAAACAGCTAATATACAAATGTTCTCAAATAGTTGCGGAACATGTCTCGATAAAGCTGACGACAATGACTACCTGTGGTCCAGCCCCGAGCAGAAGAGGACCAAGCTAATAAAATTTATAACTTACAGGTAGCGCTCAAACCATTTGAGATGCTCCGAAACTTGGACAAGTTCAAGGTTGAATGCCCAGAGTGCAATATATTCAAGGACATCAGTGGTGGGAAACTTAGCGAACTGGAGGCACTCGTCAAGAGCAACGAGCCGGTCCACCACGTCCTTAAGTGTTACGCGGCTCTTCTCTAATACGCTCAAGCCTTTGAACGAATTCCTTTATTCAAGGCCGACATGGACTCCACACGTACGATGAACCTATCTATGGAATCCAACATCCGTAGAGGGGCAGCTGGCATGACACCGACTATCGTGAACCCCTATATCTTTCCGTCTGTTCATCCAGTTGAGAAGGCTCTTCGGGAGGCTAGGAGAACCTCAGATCGAAACGACTATAGGCTTTCAAGACTCATCGTAATGTAGTACTCCTCAATTTTGTGATGCAAGTCACTCAGAGAAGTCCCGGGTCCTTTGCTACTCCCCAAATGATAACGATGATGGCAATGTTCTAAGCAAGTTACAGTACCTTCGTCTGTCTATCAACAGCGATCGGATTGTCAAGCTCGTCGAATCCCAGAAGGAGCAAGGCGGCTGTCTTTTTGGGTTCCAACTTGGCTGCGACCAGCGTAAGTCTTGGCGGACGCCCCCTACGAAGCAAAAGACGATCCAGTCTTTGAACAACATTTCATATTCTTTGGGCCTCACTGACAAACCTTCTTCTACCTAGATGCCTTCCAAATTGATGATGACAAGAAAGCCCTCTACCTAATCAGACTCCAAGACTTCGCCGAGGCCTTCACTCGCACTCGCGACGCACCCGACGAAGTACGCATCAGCCTCCGTCGCTACAAATGGATCGTCGAACGACTCTATAAGAGCCTCGCTCATGAGCGCTATCTCCAAGATCTCGAGGATGCCTACGATATGCAAGATCTTCCCAAGTTCCGTCAGAGCTTCATCAAGGCTACCGGCGATATGTACCACCAGTGGCTTAAGATCCGGGCTGCTCGTCTCAATTTATTGGATTTTGACTGGGATCCGGAAGATGCTGGCTGTAGTATTGATCTTGAGCTTTGGCGCGATGACCAAGCTCTCGATTTCGATTATTAAGAGGTTCAGGTCGGCGTGTTTCGTCAAGGATACAGCACATTTCGAGTCACCGGGATAAGCATCGGTGACTCCAGCAGGATGGAACTGAATGCAGTGTGATTGCACATGAAGACCTTGATCTTCTTCAATACCAATATGGAATTCTTTGATGCATCTCAAACCATAAAGTCTTTACGTTGTGTAATCCATGTTCTCTTACATCCAATCAAAACAAACCCCCAATGATCAAACATTCAACTTCCAACACCATCTTCCTCACCTTCCAATATTTTAGGTAAACGCGAGAGCTTCAATGGTCTACGCAGTCACTCCATTCTCTCGTCGTCAGTCACTCAAATCAAGAACTTTCCACGTGAACGCAGTAGTGGCCTCCAAGAAAATACCGAGGTGGAAAAGCTTTCTGCCTGGAAATCACAATCAAATCACGATGCAGGATAGGCGAACAGAGAAGGATAAACTGAAATCGCGGTGGAAAAATGTATAATTAAGTTCGGGCACAGCAGAGCCACTCTTTGACCAATAACAACTAAGTTTTCAGCATCAGGAACATAGGCCTTGCAACAGGTCTGAATAATGAACGCACTAATGCAAGGTTTTCCTTTTTCCGTTTTCAGAATGTCGAGAATTCTTTCCTTCCAAGCTCTAATAACTCCTTGTTGCTCTTGCTTGGGAACCTAAAGTCCTTGACCAGTCCTGACCGACCCTTGCTTACAGTAACCAAACATCACAGAGTAACCAGACACATGAAAGGATAACAACTCAACAGCAGCTTTGAAAAAGCACATCAATGTCATATTTCAGAGTTCCATCCCAAAGGATGGTAGTATTGAGTCACAGCTCACCCAAATCCCTCCCCTGAGAAGATGAGGGTAAGGGGGAGGCTCAAAACCCTACAGATCTTCATGATACGTTGACATCTACGATTTAGAAGCGGAACGAATATCTATTGAGCTGGAGATATAGACCGTAATTTTGCACATCTTATATCTGACCATACGAAGAGAGAAGCACTCAGTCTCGTCATTCATCTCCTGCCGACCTTGGAACTCACTATCTTAAGTTCTGCATCATTCCCCCTCACTTGCCGCATCTATCCAGCATTTATTGGCTTGTCGCTGTCTTCCCTCCAGGCTCCCGCTCGACCTTCTGTTCATCGTTCTAGATCATCACACCCCGCTGTGCCACCTTCTCATAAGTCATTACAGATGCATTGTTCGGGCCGATGCCAATATACACCGTAATTATTGTCCTCCACTGATTTGTACCCCTTCCTCACTCTCCGCCTTCGTCTTCGTCTTCGTCTTCGTTTTCGTCTCACCGTGCAAGCCAAGACGCGAATGGTAAAAATAATTATCGGAATATCGACAAGAAGATTAGTGCAACCAAGTAAGCAAGCACACAGCTAGCACAATCAAGCTACAGCACGACCCTACAAGTAAGAAGTTCTCGCATTAGCCAGCTATCCTCACTCCAGCCGCTGATTCATGACTTCACGCCCGCGCCACCGGTAGTCTCCATCTCCAGATGCCTCACCTCCAGCTTCTCCTCATAGGCGCCCATCGTCCTCTCATCGACCTCCTCGCCAAAAACATCCACACTCGTACTCTTGAATTTCCTCGCGCTGACACCCCTTTCAAACAGCAAGTCCAACTCCGCAAAACTGCGGCCCATCGGCTCCGGCACGCGGAAATACGTGTATATGATACAGCAGAAGCAGATGGCTGCCCAGAAAAAGCCCGCGTAGTTACCCCAGTCCCATTCACCGGGGTTCAACATATACGGTGTGAGAACCGAGCAGATGATACCGACGATGTTATAGAGGTTACGGCCGAGAACGACGGTCTTGATCTGCAGGCGACGTGTCGACAGTTCGGCAACAAGAGAGTAGCAGACTGTGCCGACGGAGAGCTGGTAGAAGAGGGCCCAGACTAACATGATGGAGCCGGTTGCAAGGGAGCCTTGATCGCGGTGGGCCTCCGGAACGAGACCGAGAAAGCCCATGATGAAGAGCATAGTGCAGAGACCGCAGAGACCGTAGAGGTAGAGGGATCGTCGGCCGATTCCCCAGGACATGAGGAACCAGGCGCCAAAGACGCCGATCATGTTGATTCCGTATTGGCCGAGGGAGAAATCGAAGGCTTTGGAGGTTTCGAGGCCGGCTTGTTGGAGGAAGTAGGTGGAGTAGCCGGAGAAGGAGTTTCCTGAAAGGTTCTGGATGGCCCAGACCATGCAGACGATTTCGGTGCGGCGGCGGTCGGTGCCTTTGAAGCAGTCGAGGTAGGTTGCGCCGGTTGTGATCTGTTGGTCGTGTTAGATTTCGAATTTCAGGTATTTATTCCACATTGGTTAGGAAGTGACTGGAAGACCGTAGAGAAAAAGCAGTAAGGGAAACTGACCTTCTCTTCCAAAGCAGTTGTATGAACCATCATACTAATTGTTTCATCAGCATCGAAATCCGTCTCCTTATTCAAACTCGTCAATCTCAGCAGAGCCTTCTTGGCGTCCTCAGTACGGCCTTTGCGGACTAGCCACCATGGTGATTCGGGAGCGAGAGCAACACCAACGAGGAGAGGAACGGGCCACATCCATTGAAGACCGTAAGGAATGCGGTAGCTGGGATTTGTTAGCCTGGACCTTCTGAAGAATCGGAGATTGAAGAGAAAACATTGGAGATACTTACGCCCACTCGTCGTCACGAGGTAACATAGACTTGATAACTCCGATACCAATGACTTGACCAAGACCCCAGCAGAAATTGACGTAAGTGGTTAGATAACCGCGGAGAGCGACAGGGCAAACTTCAGAGGCGTATGTGATGGTCACTAAACAGATTATCAGTATGCACATATCGGTTTTGTGTCAGGTGTTCTGAAAGCTTACGAGTCTGGAAGACACCCCATGGCTATGCTTTAGTCAGTAAATGGGATTCAAACTTTTGAACTGGAAGGCGGCACTCACAATACCACAGAGCACCTCAGCAACCTGCAAATGCACAACCGTCTGCGCCGTGAAGAAAATCGCCGTGAAAGCAATAATCAGCGTCAAGCAAGTCATAACCGTATATCTGTATCCGAAACGTTCCGAGACATAACCGTTGATAAAGAGACCAATGATTTCTCCCACATTGGCACCCTGTTTTGTTCAGGTTAGATTTATGTTTAGCGGAGAAAAGTACGGGGAAACGAACGTTGCTGAGACCAGCCTGCCATGGGGCTGGGATTTGGTATTCGCCGCTTGGCAGCTGCTTTCCGTATTTGCGGTTGAATTGAGGGAAGGCGTCTGCGAGTTTGGTTAGCACATATACGGTTGACCACTCTAAATTGATGGCATTTCCCAGCTCTTGCGCCACAACCGATCCATCTGCTCTCTGCTCTCCAGCCAATATGTAACCCCCAATCTCCTCCTTCCCTACGAACACTCTCCTCATGTATTATAAAATCCACACTTACAAAAGCTGCTCAACAAGCACAAATCGTACCCCTCCATGACAATACAAGTACTGATCAACACACTCCATCCCACCGCCTTCGGGTACAGCTTCAGACCCTGCCACAATGTCATGGAATGTTCCTTGTCTGTAGCGTTACGCGCATTGTGGATGACTTCGTTCATGGCCTTGGTGTGATCGAGGTTGTCTTTCTGAGGGAAGTGGAGGGGAGGAGAGGAGGGGTCGATTGTGTCGGAGGTTTTGTTGTCCATTTTGGACGTCTGGCTGAAATTCGTGTGGCGAAGGGGGGAAAGCTTGGGCGGAGGTAATCGAGAGGGGGTGCTGCGTATGTGACGAGGATATAGAGCTCCTGTGTTCCTAGGTCTGGCAGTCCGTCGATTGATATACCTCGCGAGAGAGTACAGCAGACAGCTCAATGCAACGCTACACCGGCAGACCGTTGGTCTTCAGCCTTTCGGTCTCAATTCGGCAGAGCCTTCAAGAATGGGGGTTTGACAGATTGGGAGAGAGGTGTGGAGGAGCTGCAGAGGGAATGGAGTGCAGTAGGGGAGAAGAGGAGAGGAGTGAGGGGAAGAAGAAAAAAGTCATACAAATCCGGGGATACGACCCCTCTTATTATACGTACAGATTAGTAGTCCGAAGTGAACTGTACGACCTGGAGCTCCAACTTTCCTTGACCTGGATCTTCACGCGCCAGTCTGATAGAAGTTAATCTCTCCCAGTATGTCAACCTGGTCTAGTCCACACTACGGCGCTCTCGAATATTCTTCTCGTAGCATCGTCTCCCCCGCCATCTTCTACATCTCCCATGTCCCAACCGTTTCTTTCTCCCCTTCCCCTTGACTGGGTGCTCGAGTCGCCTCCTCCTATCCGCAGCTAGTTATCGTAGTCTGGCAGAGCCATCTCAGATTTTTACATCGCTCGCCCCACTCCCCACTTCTCTTATCCGCGTTCAATCCACCAGCGACCATGGATCCGTCTTCGAATTGGCCGAGTCTTGGCCCGAGAATGATAGACACATGACAGCCATCAACAGCTTGCATCAACAATTGTATCCAATCACTTGCCGTGTATTTCGCGATATGTCGTGTGGAGCTGCGTCTGGGTTGGATGGAGGTAGGGATGCAGCAACGAATTGACTCGCGACAACAGCAACCCCAGCTTTTCCACCCCGCATCCGCATCCGATGATGAAACAAACGTGCATGGGCAGACGGCAGAGAAGCTGTATGGCTTGAAGAGAGGAGTCCGTCAATTGCCGACCGATGCTGAAGGCTTGCACATACACACGTATGGAATCGCCCTTTCGATGCTGTTCGCGAGTGAGACAGTCAGATGAGGGGATTACATCCGATGTTAATCACCTTCCTAATGAAGCTAGATATCACGTGAAAGCACTTTCTTTACCAGGACTGCCCAATCAGATGTCGGTGTCCAAGCCAATGAAGCTTCAGCTGGGCACTGGGCCAGGTCTTGTTTCGACTTCAAGCTCTTCAGCTGGCTTCGGTGGGCTGCTTTCTTCGAGGTGGACACGTCTGGTGGATGAGTTAAACGGAGAAGCTGGACTGGACCAGGCCCTGGAAGTAAGTGACGGGATATTTGCCTTTCTTTGGACTTGACACGGCAGCGGCCTTGAAGTTTCGTGATGGATTGCTCCTTTCATTAATGGCTGTCGCTATCAGAGGTGCGGTCTTCTGCCCGAGCATTCTCCTCAGGACTTTCACCCCGGACGGCACCCCAGACTTTGACTTTCCTCCCCGCAAACATCCCTCGTAGTGTGACTCTGTACACGAGACGCGCTATGTCAGGTACCTTTAAGCTTTCGCTGTAAATTTCCTTTCCTTGTTCGTCCCCCACAACATGCTCTGCCTCCTCCTGATATATGGACTTTTATCCCGTTCCCTCCCCACTGCCCCAAAGCCGAATATTGAACCGCTGTCATACAGACGCCGAAAATGCCTTCAACGAGGTACTGCTGTCATGACAAGTCAACCAGCCCCTTCCATGCGTCCCGGCCCGCCGCGCTGGAATATGCCCAACGAGCCTGCCTTGTTAAGCTATCCATCCGGGGTTATCTTCGGCCCCAGATTCGATTCAAGTACCGGGGTGGTTAGTTGGGATCCAGGTATCTAGAGCGTAAGATTGGAATCAACTAGATTCTCGTTCTCCTGAGAAGACAGGAGCCGGAAAATCTCAATACCAAGTCGAAATCAGAATGTCTGGTTTAAGCAAGGAATGGAGATTAGTGTAAGAGCGAAGAAAATAGTCGTGGATAAAAAGGAAGCATTCGATTACATTCTTGGAGCGGACGGAATAAAGTATCATGGGCAGATATCGTTCGACGTGGTGATAAGTGATGTCCTTTCGATATCATTTAGATGTCTTTGATGCTCATCGATAAACAGATCGTCGTGACATGCTGCACGCGTCCAGACCCTCTAACAGGAGAGACTTCTCTGCTACGAGGTCTCCTCAAGCAAACTCCCTTCTTCGAGATCCAGCGGAAGACTGCTCCATTTCCGCCACCACTCATCTGTCTTCCTTGGCCAAAGATTCTGGAACGCCTCCACGAACACCTCCTCACCATGATACTTCTCCTCGTCACTCATCATGTATCTCCAATGTTTTCCAGCCCTCGCCAATGCTTTCTCCCCAAGCGTGTTTACAGTAACTTCCTGGTCGTCTTCACTGCGACACACGAATGAACGATATAGCCATCCCAAAGTCCATCCGAACTGGGTTACTCATACAGCTGGGGCGTTCCAACCTATTTTCCTGATAGGTTCGAGTCTCAGATAACGTAACTTGCTACTAACATTGCGTGAGATCGGATTGATCCCAGAGATCAAGGAGAAGATCTCTCGTGCTAAGACCTCATCGATACCATTGCTAAAAGTCTCTTGCAAATAAGCCATAGGAATTCTGTCCGCATCACCCTCTGTAAATTCAAGCGACAAACGATACTCGCCATCCTTTTCCTCATCCCAGAATTGCTTCTCTGGTCCGACGCTGTACATGAGCTGGAGTGACAGGTATTGAAGAGAAGGTAGTTTGTTCAAAGCGCGGTAGATGCCTACTTCATATTTGTCGCCCCGTGTGCGGTTGATGGGGATGGACAGGTGCGTGAGGTGAGAGCAGCGTGCTGCGAATCTGTGAATTACTGGCGCGGAGAAGACGACGAGGGGGTTGCGGTCATCGGAAATTTCTTCTCTGGATGGTTTCAGGGCCAGGTAGCGAAGGTTCTCACCATGGTGATCCACAAGGACATCGAAAGTACGCGGGCTGATATAACCTGCGATCTCTAAGCGGTGCAAAGGATTCAAAGTCGACAGAAGCAGATCCATGGCTGCTTGCGACTCCTCGGTCTCATCATCGTTGCCGTAGCTGTCCTCCGAACAAAGCCTCAATCTCTGCAGACTAGGCGCTTCGCCCTTCGCAGCAATTTCTGCCAATGCACTCGCATTTTTCAGATCCCATGGCAAATCGAGGCAGCGCAGATTGCTCAGTTCCGTGACTTGAGCCCAGTGCTTGAGTCCTTGTGGCACATATGATGGGAAGACTACACGTTGGAATCTGTTCCGCGGTAGATCTGTGCCGGCTATGGATTCCACCTCACGCTTACCTGGAAAGAAGCCTTGCCACTTCGGTTTTCCAAGCATAATGGCCTGAGTGACCTCTAACTCTCTTGATGGGCCACGAGAAATTTCATAAAAATGTGTCAAGTTTGGTGCTAGGCCAGACACCATGCGCATCACAGCTTCTTCAACGTAGTTCAGCTTGCCACCCGACTCAAATGATCCGACGTGAGCGATGATGCTGTATAGAGAAGGCGATGTACACAGAGTGTAGTCAGCTAGCGATACAAGCAGCGGTGCATTGCGGGACTGGATGAGGCCGGGGAGACTGAAGCTGTGATGATGAAGACGACACGCTCTTCTGATATGGCGGAAAGCACAGACGGAGGTATTCGAAGCCCAGCTGCCCAGACAAGATCCCGGAGGCCCGAGAACTGGGTTACGAAATGGCCCAAGGTTTTCCAATCCTCAGGATGCTCGGCGAGTGTGCCTGGCGGACTATCCAGGGTTTCCTGGGAGGGTCGGAGAAAATCGTGCAGATGAAAATAAGGACGCACAATCATGCCACTTATCCTCATCTCATCATCTGCTGAGTCTGCATCGAGATCCTCACAATTCCTCGGCAGCCAACTCTTCTCCTGTTCTGTCATATCCCATGAGATTTCACCATTCACACGTGACGGTGTCGTTCACCAGCTAGCTTGACGTTCCAGCTTTTCATGGTCGTTTCCAGCTCTGATGGATCTCTGATTCTGATCTCGATCCGAGAGAACCTTTGCCCTTCTGCTGCGGTGCTGCAAATCTTACTGGTGCGAGAGAAGGCGAACAAGGCGCGTCGCTTTGCGGTCTCATCGTCGAGGTATTCACAGATACGTTCGAGGATAAGGGAAGAGTCTCTAGTGATGGGATTGTTGATGTGGTCATCGCTGCTGATCAATGAGATCGTGATGACAGCTACTAGGAGAGTAGGATGAGAATGGAGGAGGAAAATGCTTGGACAGGGAGATGGTGGAGATGTGGACCGAGGCGAGTGCTCTTGCCTGCCAAAATGACAAAAATACGCCAAGCTTTTAACCTTAAATTTTAGCGTGTGGTGGTGCAGAAATGCATCAATCTGCTTCGTATCGCTGCTTCCGTGCCCTACTCTCATTCGTTGTTTTCTGTATCTCGAGTAGATGAAACGAAGTATTGCTCTAATATTCCTACTTCTTGACATCTTTTAACTTGATGCAGATGCCATGCACGTTGCTTGAGCGAAAAAGAACTTAGAATAGACACTACTCGCTTAACAAACCTCCATAGAAACGAAAGTGGGTCTCGATGAGGAGTTTGTAAACAATTGATTACTAACATCCATCGTGGAGAAGAAGCCTTAATTGTTGGACCTTGGAAAAAAATTCAGATGGGCATCTCTTTATTTCGATTCGAATTTTTCAAAACGACGTATAACCAAACAATGTTATCGTGGACCTTTCGGAAAAGCCCAGACTAGGCGTGGCAGCAGAAATGCGACCTGTTAGCCGAGCCAGAACGCTTCAACCTGCAGCCTTTGGAAATTCAGCCACAAGTCGGACGACTGGCGTGGCAGCCCTGAAGTTCAGGTCTGCCGGAGGGGTTGAGATTCAGCCTTGTGAGGCTGAGCACGGTCTGGCAGAACGACTGCGCCTGACAGGCGCTCAATTTTCCTTGGACCTACCTTCCTATATGCTCCTGACAATGATAGCCTTCGTTGATCTAATCTTTCATCGCTGAAGTATCGCTGCCATCTTGCCGTCTTTTTGTGAGAAATCTAGTACTTGTCATATCAATATTCCTCACTGCGCACAATCGTGCTTCCGACCCAGAGCCTGATCGCGTTCATCGACCTGAACTAGGCACCAACCCATCGCCGGAGAATCTATTTCTCTGATCGCACCAGCAAGCCCAGAAACTCATGACGGACCCAGTCAGTACCGGAGCGGGGCTCGTTGGAGTCATCGGCCTGGCCATCCAGATCACGCAGCTTGTGGTTCAATTTGGGACAGACTGGAAAGATGCGCCGAAAAATGTCAAGTCATTTATGAATGAACTAGGAATTTTACAGACCGTTCTATCGGTAACAAATACCAACATTCTAGTCAATCCCGACTTTGCAGCCGCTTTCCAGAATCGAGCTTCGGTACTCCTTTCGCAGCTGGGAGCCAATGCGCCTTCAACGACGGACACAAATTTGATGCTAGAGATCTGCCGAAAAGAGCTGGCCTCATTGCTGGAAGAGCTACAGAAAGGTAAAGAAGGCCATCGACTTGGATGGGATAGGCTGAAGGCAGCATTCAAAGCCAAAGGCCGGCGAGAATCAGTAGAGAATCTCTGCCGTCAGTGTCAGACCTTAAACAATATGGTTTCTATCGATACAGCGGTACTCGGAGCAACGACATACAAAGAGGTCCGAGAGGCAAGAGAAGAAGAGAAGGAGGTCTCCTTGGTAATAAGAAGCGGGGTAGACGAGTCCAACAGGCGGCAAGAGGTTCAAGAGCAGCAACAAGAGCGGCGTGCCATTCTTGACTCGCTTACTCCAATCGACTACTCTGCTCAGCAGCACGATTTCATCAGTCGACGCCAAAAAGGAACTGGACAGTGGCTTCTTAAATCAGCTGAGTTTCAGGCATGGCTGAAGGCCGATAAGGGAACTTTGTTCTGTCCTGGAATTCCGGAGGCTGGAAAGACGATACTTAGCTCAATCGTGGTGGACGAAATCACTAAGTCAGCTATCATCGATCCGTCTATTGGTATTGCGTATATCTACTGCAACTTTCGGCGTCAAGACGAGCAGAAGATCAACGACTTGCTCATGAGCTTACTCAAACAGCTAGTTGAGGGTCAGCCATCGCTACCAGGCTTCATTAAAGATCTTCAGAGGGGACGGACACGGCCATCTCTGGATGACATATCTAGATCCCTCCAGGCTATCATTGAATTGTATTCTCGAGCTTTCATTCTCATCGACGCGCTCGATGAATGCCGAGTCTCGGACGATTGTCGTAGGACTTTGCTATCGAGACTCTTTGAGCTCCAGAGAGAGTGCAAATTGAATATTTTTGCCACCTCACGGCCAATATCAAGCATCGAGAAGGCGTTCGAGGGGATGCAGGTGTTAGAGATCCGTGCAAGTGAAGATGATGTGCGAGAATACTTGCACGGCCACATGTCCCGGCTCCCAGAATTTGTGAAGCGGAAACCTGAATTACAAGACGAGATTGAGACGGAAATGATCAAAGTTGTAGATGGAATGCATGTATCGTTTTGGTTTTCAAGGAAATATTGAACGCACACTAATTCTGACAGGTTTCTGCTCGCAAAGTTCCATCTCGACTCCTTAGCTGGGAAAAAATCACCCAAGGCTCTCCGAGCTACTCTCAGCAGCATGGCCAAAGGAATAGGAGCATACGAAAAAGCTTACAACGAAGCTATGGAACGGATCATTAGTCAGCTCAAAGACCAAGCAGAGCTTGCCATACAAGTCCTGTCATGGATCACATGCGCAAAGAGACCACTATCTACAGCGGAGCTTCAACATGCGCTTGCAGTCGAAATTGGCGAACCTCAGCTTGACGAAGAAAATCTCCCAGATGTCGATGACTTGGTCTCGGTATGTGCTGGGTTAGTTCTCGTCGACGAAGAAAGCGATATTATTCGACTAGTCCATTACACGACACAGGAATACTTTGAGCGGACGCATCAGCAATGGTTTCCTATTGCACAGGAGAAAATCACCAAAGTTTGCATATCCTACCTCTCATTCGACGAGTTCGAGGATGGAATTTGTCATAATAACGACGATTTTGAGCAACGGCTCCAACTTAACAAACTGTACGACTATGCCTCATGTAATTGGGGACATCACGCGCGGGAGTCTAAGACTTCTTGCCAGGGCATCATAGACTTTCTTCGGACACAGGGCCAAGTGGAGGCATCAAGCCAAGCACTGATGACAAAAACTCTCGAGCATGGATACCGTCAATTGTTGCCGATGACAGTTTCTGGTCTGCACTTGGCAGCATTCTTCGGTCTCACAGACGCGGTACAAATCTTTCTAATTAGCCAAGATTTTCGATTTCAGGATAGTTTGGGCAGAACGCCGTTGTCGTATGCGGCTATGAATGGGCACGAAGCTGCCGTGCAACAACTACTCGAGAAGGGTGCTGATGCGAATGCAGTTGATAAATTGCAAAGGACACCACTACATATAGCTTCTATGGAAGGGCGTGTCGAGGTGGTTCGCCTGTTACTCGACAAGGGCGCTGATATAAATGCAGCTAATAAGTACAAAGATACACCGTTACGTTTAGCTTCGTATAGAGGGCATGTTGAAGTCGTTCGACTACTGCTCGAATGGGGTGCTGATATATATGCCGCCGATGATTCCGGGAGAACTCCATTAGATCCTGCTTCCATGGAAGGATACGTGGAAGTAGTCAAGCTACTTGAAGAAGCGGCCATCAAAGCGTCAAGGCGGGAACAGTGAGGGGTGATATGATATATCACAAGATCATTTTGCGACTTTAAAGTCTATCGACATCTTTATATTCTTGAATGAGTGTTTCTCCTAGGGACATGATCTCAACATCTCGATGAAGAGCGGCTTGAAGAACAGACTTGAGTAAGGCGACTTCCAAACTATGCTCGGGTATGCCTCTAGTTATCTACTAGAAAGAATTGGCCACATTGAGTCTCGTGTTCCTCTCGCTTCCAGGCTCCCTGGAAGCGGACCAGGCCAGAAACGGTCCGAAACTTGAAATCCAGCGGATGAAAACGCGGGAACACCAAAGCAGAAAACGAATCTTGTATACGTATCTTACCCAACTTATAGTCGCCCCTAACAAGCCATAATAAGCATCATCTTCGAAAAACAACCCGAATCTTCGACCCCTTCATCCCCTTCATCCCTTCCACCCCAAATCAAAACAATCCTCTCGCTTGATCCCCCTGCGCTCTTGTTCCCTCTCCGCCCCACCACATCAATCCCCACTTCCACTTCCGCGCCCCTCCGTCCGCTGCCCGCCAAGCTCCTCCCCTCCTACCACACCAGCCACACCATCCATCCCGGCACTCACAACTCCCGAATAAAAGCCGCCCAGCGGCCCACCGAGCCCGGGCGCATCCGGAACCGCATGCAGACCACCAGAACCAAAAGCGTGGGACAACCCCGCTCTCCCTAGTCCCGAACCCGTCTCATCTTCGTCCCCAATCCGTTTCCCTTTCGCCCACCCATCGCCCGCCCTCAAATCTAGAGTCTAGACCGCAATCGGTTGTTCGATCGAATTTTCTTAGGCTTATGATCCTGGGTCAGTATATGGCTTGAGATGTGGATGCGGATGTAGAATGTTGGGGTTTGGGAATTGGGCTTTTGGGAGAATGGGGGATAGGATGTTGAGGTGGCGGCTTTTTTTTGGGGGGGGGAGGTAAGAATTTTAAGGTGCATGTGTGTGCAGTGTGCAGTGTGCATATGGTGCGGATGGGATTAGATGGGATAGGATGGAAGGTTTACGCGATTAGTCATAATGGGAGAAGGAGGAGGAGGACGAAATGTTGTCTAATTGGGGAGGTGATGCGATGCAAGATAGTGTCGGAAGGCGTGGGATGTAGGTAGGTCGGGTTGGTTTGTGTGACATAAGTTAGATAGATATATATATATGTGTAATATTGAGAAGGAGGATGGGTAGGAGTAAACGGGTGTCCAGAGATTATCAATAGGAGGCAGAGAGGGTCAGCTTACTTGCAGTGTACGTGTACACTGCGCCGGTTGTCACGAACATGTAGATCATCACAGTTGACACAAGACACAGAGACAGAGAGTTGATTGAAAGTTTTCGATTTGATATTCTGTAATCCGATATAAAGAAAAGTCCCATCCATTCCCATCCTTCCCAAGTCCAACCGACCACAGCCAAGCCACATCAATCAACCAAATCAGACCCAGCCTAGACTCCTCGTCCCCATCTAACGCAATCTCTGAACTTGAGGTGTGTAGTAGCGTAGCGTTTTGTGTGGTGTTTGCGTTTCTGATGTGCATTATGACATTCCACTCGCACAGTCCCCCACAAACCGCTGTCCTCGATCAACAGACTCATTGTGAGTCTCTCCACACAACTGAGTATAGTGTTGTATCCATTTTGTAAACCGACCCCGCCAGCTTGCTTGCTTTGTTGTCCTGATATCCACCTGCTTGCACACACCCATCCAATCCAGTCCCGGATTAATCCCACCGACCAGCCATCCAGCCATCCAGCCATCCAGCCATCCAGCCATCCAGCCATCCAGCCAGACCCTACAGCGCACACAACAGAAACCAGAAATTTGAGAACAGAAGCTAGAAACTGAGACTTGGCGACTGCTACTGCTTGCAAGCAAAGTTTGATATATCCACCACCGCCCCTCTCCGCACGAGTAAATGCACGACACACCCCACCATGAACCGATACCCCACCAAGGACAAGAAGGAAATGGAGAAGAGAGGAATCCGAAAAGAAAGCCGCAGTATAAACGACACAAACACAAACCGATCAACGCAGAACAAGACGAACGCAAGAAAAAGGAAACTCGTATAATATGTTCATGCATCAATCATAAAGGAGTGTAAGGTAAGGTATACCGGCCTGCACCTTCTTCTTCCCATCCATCCATTGCCCCGATTCTAATAATTCCCCTTTCCTGCCGAGTAACCCAATTTCAAAGGATAGACCAGACAATGTATACTGCCTGCCGGGATTTTTCTTAAACCAATTACAACAAACTAATTCGACTCGAGCAAAGACAGAAACAGACAGGAAAATAGACGAACAGAACGCCATGCTGGGACTTGATAAACCTAGCAGAATTAAACAGAGCGAAACACCAAGAACCCCAGGAACCGATAGCTGAGGTGCGTATGCGGAAGGAAAATTTCGAAGGAAGAGCATCCGAACAGGACCCATGAAAGAGCTTTTGTGTTGACGTGTACCGAGAGGTATGAGATGTAGTGCGACAAGAGGAGATAATCGTTAATACACGAATGAAGTGCTGTCGAAATCGCATCAAAGCTCGGGGCAATGACTCGTACCGGGTTTGGAGACCCACTCGGCCGTCCAACTACCGTTTTCTCTTCTTGCTCTTGTCAGGGCTGCCTTGACCGCCAGCTGTCGCTGTCGGCGGCAAGAATCCCATCTCCACTGTAAGGTCATCCTTCTTAACGGGTACACCCATGTGTCGTCCATACCGACCCTTGCGACCATTACCCTCGTCTTCACTGACGCACTGGTCTGCGCTAAGGCCAGCATCTTTGCATCGCTGGCAAGGACGTTGACGGTCGCAACCTTTCTTGCTCTTGCGGCATCGCTGACAGCGGGGCTTGGATGAAAGATCCTCTTCATCCTCATCGAGTTGGTTCTGGAAGTTCAACGCAGATGCATTGGATGTTTTGCGCGATTGCGACGGCAGGGATGTTGGAGAGATTGGCTTGGCACTGGTTGAAGCACTGATTGACTTCTTCGATTTGACCTGGCCTGGGCGTGAGGTCTTCGATTTTGACTTGACCTTGACTCCAGAGGCGCTTGTGCGGGGCTTGCCCATGATCGGGACACTCTTAGACTTGGACATCTTGAGCTTATCGTCCACATCCATTGGATCATCTTTGAAACCAGGTCTGAATGTTTCATCGCGACCATCTTCGTAGTCACCCTCGTCTCCACTGGGCTCAGTGCTATCTTGGCTGGGCAAGATATCGTCCAAGTGTTGACGGAACTTCTTGACATGACCAGGTGGAAGAATTGGGCTTGCCTCACGCTTCATGCGACGCGGAGGAGGAAGTTCAGGCTCACTCTCGCTCTCGCTATCAGAAGTAGCTCCAGTAGAGGAAGCAGCATCTGCCTTGCCGCTGAAAGTATCGTCAAGCGTAGAGGCGGAAGTGCGACCGTGAGAGATATTTGACATCTCGCCCAACCTCATCAATTGAAGTGCCACGTCCTTATCTTCCTCAGAAACACAACTGCCAACAGTTGGATCTGGTGTAGGAAGTATACCGGAGCTGTTGCCGCCGGGCGTGCTACCAATTGATTGGCGGTTTGGTGGGTAACCTGCAGCTCCTCTTGTGCGACGACCAGGGGCTGGTGTAGTATACATCCCAGGTTGACCAAAGCCATTACTGTAACTCTGCGGTGATTGTAGAAGTTGTGGGTTCGAGAATGGGTTGTGTGAAGGATTGGTAAAGGGGAAGGCCGATCGTTGATGCTCCATGCGGCGTGCGGGTGAAACAGAAGAGTTCGAAGTGGCAGCCGGCATCTGCGGGGGAGCAAACAATGGCAATTCCTGAAGAGAGATTTTATTAGTACTCGAATCTAGTATGAAATGGATCAAGGGAGATAGAATGACTTACCGAGCTCTCAAACTTTGCCCTCTTGCGTCTCCCGCCCTCAACAATATTGTCCAGACTGATCTCTGTGTTCCCAATGTGTTCACTCTTTGTCCTGCTGGAAACAGAGCCAGGTGCTCCATCTCCGCTACTGTATCCATTCAATCCATCACTGTGATTGTCTGCGAAGCTGCCATGTGCGCTCGATCCCCGGCTTTTGAAGCCTGATCGCGATCGGCTCTTCTTCATGGGTGGCGGATTTGTACTGGCAGATGCGCTTCGACGACCACGACCTTGACCACCATTCGGAGAGGTGCTGCGCTTTCGGGAAGTCCTCGAATTTGGTCTTGATAGGGGTTGGCCATAGCTAAGCGCCTGTGCTGGTTGAGGAGGGGGCATGTGGTGACCATCACCAGGATAGTACGCCTGCTGCAATACTGGCGAGCCAGAGTGGTATGATGCTGGACCATATGTGCTAGTGCCTGGTGTTGGCTCCTCAATTACTCGTACATATACAACCATATTGTTTCGGAGGTTCTCGTATCGTGCGATGAGGGTATTCCCTTGATCGTCCTCGAAACTGACCCCTTTGGCACCGCCGGGACCAGCGTAGAGGCCATAGAAATTCTTGACTGTTGTCACAATCGAGTCTGTCGTATCATGTGGGAAGATTTGCACCCTCATGGGCAGTCGCGCACGATATTGGGGTGATTCGGGGAAAAGGAGCTCGAATGCGACACTCTTGGGTGTTGGACTCCCGAATGGTGATATGCTTGTAGCGTGCGGTGTAGTAGAGCTGGATTGAGTTGTCCCATAGACTGCTGGTGGTGTAGCCATTCTCTGGTTGCCAGAACCCACGTCCATGCCTGCCATTGTGTTCCGGGTCGAATAGGAGTGAGTCGAAGGAGGTGCGGAGGCGCCGAGAAAAGGAATTTGTGCGTTTGAGGATTCTGGGCCAGAAAGAAGATTGGAAAGTTCCATTCCCCTGCAGGCAGAATATTTCTCGGACGATTGCAATCACTTGTTGTGAAATGATGGTTGTGGGTTGAGGTGGAAAGGTTGTGTGCTGGCGGATGGGGCCGGCTGTCGCAAAAGTAGCAGGACGAAGCTGGACAGAACGAATGTGGTCGGAAAACTTGAACTGGAGATCAAGAGTCATCAGTATGAGCGAGAATATGCTTGGGGATGATATTGGAAAGATATTTGATGGACGGTTGGAAGAAATGATGGGATTGTGGACTGCGCGGCACTCCCTGGCGCTTCGGGGCTGACCAAGGAGGAGAGCAGCAGACCAGCAAGACAGTAAGGTCTCATGGGATGTAAAACAGTGCGATTCCTTGATCGCATATAATGTAATAGTGAAATCAACTTACAGCTGGTCGAAATGGATGCCGTTAGGGGTCTATCATGCGGACATTGGGATTCGGTCGTTGTTCAATCGATCGAGAACCTGCGACAGACAGGCAGCATTAGCAGGCGGACCATTTGGAAATCCATGTATCTGATGGGTGAAGGTGATCTGCGAGAAGATAATCGAAGGTTTGAAAGACTTACTAGTTAGTTGTTGGCGTTCGTTCTGCGTTCCTCAAGCCTTGGGACGGTTGTGAGGAAGAGATGGAGGTCTGGCTGGCTGCGAAGCGGAGAAGTAGGATGGCCCACGCTTCACACAAGGTTATGCTATGCACACACTAACAATACACATCATAACTCTCCCAACTACATATTTTCCAAGAATGTGATTTCAATTGTCTTAAATTTCATCTAAATATACATCTCTTCCCCGGAAACATCAAATTTGCTTCAAATCTGGACCTCAGTGCCTGTGTATCATCCTGTGCCTCGAATCGCATCCTCATCCCACCATACATGCTGAAAACATATATCGAGCAGAAGCCAGAAGGTAACAGAGTACAGAGCAGTCCAGATCCGATGTCCATACCAGTTTCTGTATCTTCTTCAAATCACGGATTGAGACATTTGTTATGAAAAAGCCTCGTTGGTCGAATGTTCCCGTGGATCCCGTCTTCGGAGGAGTTCTCGCTATGTTAGAAACGAGCACCAGATATCAGACCAGCTGCATGTGTTTATGTGACCGTAAGAGGAGAAGATGTGATCAGGTTCCCCGAGCGCATGCGACTTCGTCTGGCCTACTTAGAGTACTTACTCTGGAGTATAGCACGAACAACCTGTGCCTGTGCTCCAATGTGGAAGGATGCAAATACGCTGGTCGAGACAACTCAGGAAAGCAGTGGCCAAGTGCTTGATTAAAGGCGATCCGCAACCAATGATCGCATACGCCAACGTCTGAGGCAGGGGTGTGGTGAGAAGGACCATCGGTGTAACGAGGAACGCTCAAATGCAATCGCTGGAATGTCTGGAAGCGATCCGAAGCTTTTGAGTGCAGCCAGTCAAGTTAATCAGGTCAATCCATGATTCCTGGCCGTATTCCAGGTCAGACCCGCTGGCCATAAAGGTACCGTATGGTATTGGAAGATACGACCCAATCAAGCGCCGAGGCTGGCCTGGCCTGTTGTTGAGGGTATCGGTGAGTTGCAGCTGCAATTATCAAGTGCGCCTTCAGGGTGTTGGTGAGTATGCGCTGGCTAGGCCGGAGGTTTCAAGTAATCGTTATGCCTGCTTGCTTGGATCTTGTAGGCTGTAGGGCCTACGGCTGGCAAAGTCCACCCGCATTGCAAGAATTGGCGGTGCCGGGACAGGTAAATCGATCCAGCCATGATTGAAGAGAGGGGTTGGCTCGATTTTGTGGTAGTTTCTGTTTTGCTGCTCATGACTGGTGGATCTGCGATGCAGCTATTAGTCGGCATGAGGGCTTTGTCGAAGTGTGACGGCCAAGGATGCAGAGGCGAGCAGAGAGAACGATTGATTATGAGTGGATGCTTGCGATCGTAAGACTTGGAGCTCAGGAAATCGGCTACTCTCGATATCGAGCTCATTTTCCGGTACGGTCCCTGTGTACCTTGTGACATGTACCGCGATCGATTGTTGTGGTTGCTCTGCAGGGTTGTGGTTTGGGTTTTAGATAGTGGTGGTCCTGGTGGTCACATCTCCTCTGCTCGCCCGGCCAAACTCTTGACTTGATGACGACGACCCAATGGGCTATTACAGCATCCACAACTTCGGACAGGTCGCTGGCCGGCGAACCTGGGACCTCGATTATTTTCACGCAGGTCCGTAAACAAAGAAGGCTGGTCACACCCATTCCCATTTCTAAATTCTCACAAGCAGCTGATGCTGATGTGCTGATAGGAGGACATGTGGTCTGCACCATAAGCGCAAGAGGACGGTTGGAGATCCCTCACCATCTGGCAAATCAGCACTTGATTAACGACCATCCAGGTACGCAGCCCAGCTTTATTGCGACCACCAATGGCTACATTACTTGACTTCCTATCTTTGGGGAACTAAATACAGAGTTTGGGGGGTGTGGGATGGGACGGAAAAGAAGGGAAGGCGAATAGATAGAGATGCTCAAGCCCCCCCATTCCATCGTTCGTGGCACTGCTGGGTTCGGCTTTGGCTGATAGCTGCTATCCTGACAAGCCGTGTTCCGAGCGGCTAAGTCTTCTAGTCAATCGAACACGAATTTGAGGTCACCAAATACTGCAGAATTGAATCAAAACAAGCAGAACATTGAATATTGGTGCAAGTATAAATGATCCTGGATGATTGAGGATGGGAAAGTGAAGAAACTTGAAGGTCGAAGTGGGTCAGGTGACAGGGCGTCAAATCGCAACGCGAAGGCGTGTCCATGCCGAAATGCAGTAACATTGGCTGCACCAGCACACAACGCTTTGAAATCAATGGAATCTGCACGGGATATACTGAGATTATGTTTCAAAAGTAAATACAAGTAGTTGCATGTTTTCAAAATTATGTTTGCATATTCTATCGCAAATTATGAAAAAGTGTATTGTTTTTGTTGATGACCAGAAGACGCGAAGCGAGAAGAGCTTGGACCATTCGGGTGACATAAGCAGGCGCGATCCGCATTCTACCCCCGGTCCGTTTGTTGTTGTTGTCAGGGCAGCCGCGAATGGAAATGGCCCATGCCTTTTCAATATCTTGCGCTCTGCTCCACTCAACATTCATCTCCATCCTCCATCAACACAACACAACAACATCTTCTCCTCCTCCTCTTTTCTCCGCCTCACTTCCTCTTCACCATCTCCTCCACCTCATTTCATCACCACTTCTCATGGGAGACTTGTGATACACCTGCATCGTACTATCAGTAGTACCGCGCAGCTCTGCAAACACGAGTCTATTCGACGTACCTATTCTGGCATCCTCGACCCCTATGATTTTTGGGACGCGATATTTGCCTCACACCCATCGAGCATCTTTGCAACAACATTGCCCTACAGTCCTACTAGCTTTTGGCCATTGGCTATTCTAATTCACTTTGCATAGCTACGCCATGAACGCGCAAGTAAGTTTTATCGATCTTGTTATTGTTCGCTCACCTCTTGGCACAAGTCACCTCAAGAAATCGCGCTTGATCTCCACCACATTCTTCGCCCATCACCTCGACAACTTCCCTAATAATCTGAATATCTCCTGTGCAGGCACAAAACTAACATATAATCTTCCAGCCGCAGCGTCCTGGCCAGAAGGGTCGAGTTCAAGCCGACGAGAATACAGCTCCGATCCAATCAAAACAAACCCTCCACCAGCGACACAAGTCCACAGGAGCACTCAACAACATGCACCTACCCGGGGGAAATAAGGGTGAGCCCAAAAGAAAAGCTTTTGGCGATGTAAGCAACACGGTCAGAGCTCCCGCTGCTCACGATGACTCCGCGATTCCAGCCAAGCCGATCCATGAGATCGTCAAGCCCATTATTCCTCTCGACACAAAACCCACTCTCCTTCGTCCCGCACAGCGCCTTTTGAATACTGCTGCGTCCAAGATCACCTTGAATAACACAAGCTCTGTCGACCCCATCACCGCCTCCCTTACATCGAAGGTCCCTCTCGCAGACACCCGACAACTCCCTGCTCCTCCAAAGCGCACCCTTTCAAAGAAGGCCACTACAATTTACAAGGATGAGGATGCGGAGAATGCGGTACCCCAGCTCAACGCGAAGCCAGTTGGTAGACAAGATGTCTCAATTGTTGCGCCCGTCCACCAGTCCTTGGAAACTCGCAAGAGCTATGCTCAATTGCAACAAGGTCCACCAGCCGCCCGTACCACAGAGCCCAGCTACCCATCAGTATCTGACAACAACACCAGTGATGCAGTCTACCAGGATGCTGCAGAGAACCAGGTCGAAGGAGCCATCGAGCAATATGTTGCGTATGAGGAGGTCCACGCATCAGGAGTTATGCTCGACCAATACGCCAGTAGCTACAGAGATCAACGTAAGCTTCCTGCGCTTCCTGAGCCAGAGGAGTATTGGGAGGATGATGAAGAAGAGGTCTATGATGAGCAAGGATACACCACTGCGCACTCATTCCGAAGCCGTGGAGATACTACTGGCGGTGTCACTACTGTACTTGCTCCCAAGGTCACTCTGAACGTTCGCAGAGAGCTTGCAGCTGCCAAGCATGTCGTTGAGAGCGCCCGTACCATGGAGGAGATTGAGGATGAGGCCTGGGATACCAGCATGGTGGCCGAGTACGGTGACGAGATCTTCGCATACATGCGTGAGCTGGAGGTAAGACACCAAGCAGACTTCTCCCTTCCCCCATCCAGGTCAACGCGTTCCTGTTTGGCTAAGGCCGATTATGCGACCACCCCTTGGCCGCTAATGCAGCCTCTGTTTACATCAACCCCAGCAATGTTTATCTTCTTTGGATTAGATGCTGACCAGTCTTTCGCGTTAGAACAAGATGCTTCCCAATGCCAATTACATGGATACCCAAACTGAGATTCAGTGGTCCATGCGATCCGTTCTCATGGATTGGTTGATTCAGGTTCATCATCGCTTCTCCCTCCTCCCAGAGACTTTATTCCTCTGTGTCAACTACATCGACCGCTTCCTGTCCTGCAAGATTGTCTCTTTGGGCAAGCTCCAGTTGGTTGGCGCCACCGCTATATTCGTTGCTGCCAAGTACGAAGAGATCAATTGTCCTTCCGTAAACGAGATCGTCTACATGGTGGATGGAGGTTACACCGTCGATGAGATTCTGAAGGCCGAACGCTTCATGCTTAGCATGTTGCAATTTGAGCTCGGATGGCCTGGACCGATGAGTTTCCTTCGACGCATTAGCAAGGCGGACGATTATGATTTGGAGACCCGAACCCTGGCGAAGTATTTCCTGGAGGTAACTGTCATGGATGAGCGCTTCGTCGGTAGCCCACCCAGCTATGTTGCTGCCGGTGCCCACTGCTTCGCCCGTACCATGTTGAAGAAGGGTGACTGGGTAAGCATTCTCCTTCATATCCTTAAGGCTCTACTGACACATCACAGTCTCCAGCTCATGTCTACTATTCAGGATACACCTGGACTCAGCTCAAGCCAATCGTCTCAATGATGATGGAATGCTGTGAGAATCCCCTCAAACACCACGCTGCCGTCTTCGAGAAATACTCGGACCGTCGGTACAAGCGCGCCTCCCAGTTCGTCCAGGCAGAGATGGCTAAGGGCTTCCGTCTTCCGGCCATGTACTCTCGTCCATCTCTACCTTCCCGCCAGGACTTCGATCGCGATCCTTTCTTCCAACGTTAGGAAATGCTCGTCTCTGAGATGAACATCATCCCCATTTGCCTTTCTCTGTATATTATTGGACCAGATATCGATTCTTCTCATCGACCATCGAATTGGCATCTGCTAGTCTACTGTATCTGGATCCCCAACGTACAGAGCAAAAGCGATTCGCATTCTCCGCGCCACTTTCTCAATTCCACATGGTCACTACTTGAAGCTCGCCTTTAAGATCCAATGCGACCATTTTGTCACCCAAAACATTCTGCTTTTCAAGCGTCACGATACCACGATGAGACGAGACCACGACTTTCCCTTCTTCTTCATCGCTCACCTGCTTGTGGGCTCGGGGTTGACGGTGGTAAAAATAGAGAGCACAGCGCTTGCTCGGTTAATGCATTGTGTTTATTCATTCCCTTTCGCGAGAAATACCGTGTAATTGCAGATACTTTCTTTGATCTCTGGATGTCCGGTGTTCCGGGATGTTTCCAAGGAGTGTATCGAAAGGTGTGCATACTAATTAGAGTAGAGGTTAATGATACTTCTATGAATATGTCTCGTTCCTTGGTCGTAATTATGATTATATATACGGTGGTGAGCGCTCTGAAGAATCAACAAAGAGCTTTCATGTTGCGTAGCTGGTGGTAGTGATACTTGTGACGTTGATCCCCAGTCCCCCGCTGAGCAAACCAACTGTGTGCCCAAGTTAGATCTATTCCTACGATGTTGCACTGGCGCCACCAAATTTCTGTGCCTGTGCGGATCGCACAACACGAAGTCATCAGATAACGTTCATCAGAATCGAAGGTATCAAATAAATCCTCGAAACAGCACTTGAACTTAACGTCTGAATGAGAGATCCCAAAATACTTCTCTGTACAAAAGCTTGTTTCATTGGCTCGCATAATCGTTCGGATGACATCCATTTCAGGGGCACCACGGAATCGGAACGGATCATTTTCTTGGCCGAGGTGTCCGGCATCAGCCAATCTTATCTAGCGATCATCCTACAGTAGGGTGCAAAAAGTAACTGCACCCCCCCCCCCCCCCCCCCCACCCCCTGCAATCGCGGGTAGCGTGCTGAAGTATACTGATCTCTAGGTATGCATGACATGAGCTGCGCACTCTGACAAGCCTGGAGTACGAAGCGCTAGCGGCCGCTTGCAAGGGGGGGTGCAGTTACTTTTTGCACCCTACTGTACCGGCGATACGAAGTGGCGTCCCGTTCGCGCCTGGTATGTCATGGCAATCAGCTCTTTTCGATCAGGGGTAGAGCGGTCAGAGACTGCAGAATGATAAATAAATAGGATTATCCCTTCTCTCTAATGCTCTATTCGATTCCTGCCTAGCCTTCCTTACGCTTCTCCTTGACGTTATATTGTTGCTTCCAGCCCTTGGGCAGTTTCACAGTCGTTTCCGCATCTGCAGGCTACTTCCATTCGAATGTCCTAGATCTGGAACCGAATCTCCTCGACCCTTCCGTTCATTATGCAATGATGGTGTTGCATTTTAACCGTCACTTCCAGAAGCTCGCGATAATAAGCGTCCTCTTGCTACTTACTAGCTTACTCTATTTTCATCAGCCATCTATCCCGTATCTCCAGCACAAAACCCCTCCGCTTCCTAGCAAGAACCATGCAGCTGCGGCTCTCAGTAGCTACTCTCTGAAGCCGCTTGTCTATATATTCCCGCAGTATTATGTTTTTGAGGACAACAACAGACTGCATGGAGAGAACTTCACCGAATGGGTTAATGTAAAAAAAGTGACACATAACTCCTTCGGCCTGGAAACAATTAGACCACATGAGTCGATCGGATTTTATAATGGCCTCGAATACCGTACCCGGGAGCGTCAGGGCCGTTTTCTTCGCGACCATGGTTTTCATGGCGCTGTCTTTCACCAGTAGGTCCAAAGGGAGCCCCCTAATCCGCTTCTCATATCCACACTTTAGAAAGACATGCTTTACTTGCCCTTCCCAACATACCCCTGATGAGGCATTCGCTAACTCACGTGCTACCTCAGTTATTGGTTTGCTGGCCGACCGGTGATGGAGCATGTCATCCAAAAGATGCTAGATGATGGCGAGCCAAATATCCCATTCATGCTGAGCTGGGCGAATGAGCCTTGGTCTGCTCGCTGGGATGGCTCAGGTGGTAGTGGCAAGGTGTTGATTGCGCAAGATTATGGATTACATGCTGCCTGGAGAAAGCATTTTGAATGGCTTCTGCCCTTCTTCAGACATCCGCAGTATATTCGATCGAACGGGAAGATCCAGTTCGTGGTTTACAATCCAACGCATATTGGCCACATTGGCCCTCTGATGTTCGCCGCTTTCCGCCAATGGGCTATTGAGGACGGTCTCGGCGGCATGGACATCATCGAGACACGCTGGGGAGAAGGAAGCGACAAAATCCCAGACTCGTGGGCAGGACACCCGCCAGATGCTGTTAACGAATTTGCGCCCCATGCTGGTGGGCGTGACCAGGCACTGTTTTCATCGTTGAAAAAGATGGCACGAGTCTATCACCGAGGTACATTGGTGAGTCCGCCTGTTCGTGGGGCTTATTCCAGTACTACGATCTCTCAATTCGATGAATAAATTCTAGAAGAAGCGAGATGACTTGGTTAGTTCGAACGATGGTAGCTAACTTCGAAACATTTTCAGGCGTGTTGGGATACTACTCCTCGACACCCCACCGACCATCTTGCAGTGTCACTGCCCTTTTGTCATCCCAGAACATGGGGAAACCACCTCGTTGAGATGTTCCGGAAGATAAAAGCAGAACCAGTACGTTTCTCAGTAGCAGCTATCTCCTACGATCAGTCATCAACCCCGAGACCACTAAAGCCGGGAGGGTTCCCTGCTGATATCACGATCAACATAGAACCCGATAGGATCGGAAAACTTCTTCTTCGTGAATGCGTTAAACGAGTGGGGCGAAGGTAATTCCATTGTAGGTGTGACTTTCCTTCAGATCCTCACCATCTTTATTGTTTCAAGGTCACGGCAGATGTCCATGGTCTCCTTGGGCATCAGAACGCCTTCACTAGATCTTTCAGACCCAGTAACTAACTCACACGTATCGCCGCGTAGGAACCCAGCGCCCAATTTGGTGATGGGTATGGCATCGCCATGAAAATGGCCATAGAGACTTCAGCAAGAGAGCATGTATGGGCCGACATCTCCAATGAAAAGAGCCTTGCGCGAGATAAAGAGGTTTCTGCTATTTTGGAAAGAAAGCCGGATGTTTGTGTTCTTATTCGTGCGTCCCCCGCCCACGCAGAGGATCGGATCTTCAAACTATCAGCTACCCTACGGTCTCTCCAATCACAGCACAATTCTAATTGGAGAGCTGTGATTTATCAGTCAGACAGAGCTTCATTCCCTGAGCTTGGCATGCTGATAATAGAAGCTCTTGATGCGCGGATAATGCACGTTGAGGTGTCTAAAGATGTTGTCATCCCAATTCCGGAAGGTAACGATGAAAATTTTCTGGCAACAGACTGGGTGATTCGGAGCCTGGCAAATTTAAATCCTGCCTGTGCGTCTGCAAGGTATCTGCTCGTTACCACAGGTTCAAACACTTACGAGCCGGGCGCCTTTGACTCCCTTTCCCAATCCCAAGACCTAATAGGCTTGAATGTGGAGTCCCGACAGCGTGTCTGGGATCATCCTCAGTTACAAGACAAGACTTGGAGTAGTCGTTGCTTCCAACTACAGATTGTAAGAACTCGAGTGATCATCATCATGAGCTTTAATCATGTACTGATAATAATCCAGCTGGGCTCCAAACTGTGCACTCATTCAGCACCGACTCTATCGTCTTTCGATCTTTCAGCGACCTTCTTCAATTTGTAAGTAGTATTCACATTCAAGCATTCTAGTGTGCCCACCCCCGTACTATGCATGCATTTCTTTGTTCAGAACACCTCGTGGCGATATCTGCTAACGCTCTGATCACGTAGCGCCAAGTTCCAGGCCGAAAACCATTCCTTTGACCGGATTTTTCATGACTTTCCACGCCCACAAGACGCATCGTTCGCCGAATATCTTGTCAAACAACTCAACTGGAGCTTCGCTCCCTTGAACGGCAGAGAATGCCATGTTTTGCATAACCCAGCATACACTTCTTGCCTCAAAACCGGCAATTTCTGGTTCGACTCGCCCATCTACGAGGAGGTGGGATGCTACTCCACAACAAAATTGATTCAATTGTTCGAGAAAACAAGCCCAAATCTCGAAGTGTTGGATCTTGAGTTTTTCAGGCAGAATGGGTATTGCGTGAGGTACAAGGAGGAAGCGTATACGAGGATGCTGCCGATGCCCAGCAATGTGTGAACTCGGAACGATTCAAAAGACGCACCGACTGGCGTAGTAGATGAACAGGTCGTGCCAATGTTGGAATTGCACAAAACACACGCTTTGCCCGTGCATGAAACATATCAAAGGTGTCTGGAAGGTCGACAGAACCGGGTCAGTTCACCGAGCCGAGCTCAGGGACAGTGTATTTGAGGTATCAGAGGTACGACCCGAGCTTTTGCTTTTACGAGTCGGTTATGTACTAAGGAAATGGTGGCACCCAAGCCAATTACAGTTGGACAGCGAAGCTGCTAGACAGGCAGGAAAGAGGCAAAAGCGAGAGGACGCGTTGTAGTAACTCCTGTCTCTCTTACTGTATTGAGTCTTAGTTCGTGAGCTATCTGCACGGGCTATACTTTGTGTAGCTCCGGATATACTGTTCACTAGTCTGAGCAAATACTGTTAGAGCAAGAACATCGCAGCATCCAAGATTAGTCACCGCAAAGCAGAGCAGAGATATCAACATACTCAACTTTCAGCAACGCAGGTACATCTGCATGCTCGTGTCAAGCTCCTTTTAATCTTTTTCCGGGGTAGCTTTGCACCCAATAAGGCCCACTGCACTTGTCGTCACACCACATTGGCCCTGACCAGCCTCATCGTTCTGATTCCGCCAGGTTGTGGCACAGTTGCCTTGCTGGTAGTAAGGAGGAAGCACGCCAGTCACTATCCCTCATGAATCATCGAGGTAACATCGCCTTTTGTAGGTTTGCCTTTGATCATTGTAGTTGCTAAGAGCGAAGGTCTATGTGGAGGTGGCCATGGCCTAGGCGGGACCCCATTCATTCATTGGGAATTCGGCTCCCACGTGAACCCTCATTGTCATCATGATCACTTCATACTTTGATTGAGCACGGACAGACGGAGATATCCTGGCAGCCAAGTCATTGAGTCTGCATCGACCGGCGCAAAGTACCCGAATGTGGCTGAGGAATGTGACTTTGGCCAAGAACAGAACAATGTGCATCTGTGATTGGTAGAGTAAAAGATGTAGTATATTGTAACACGATAGGATAACAACCAAGTTTGACAGCCGACAAGGTCCAGGAGGTGACCAGTGTGCATGAGAAGTGAGTATTGAAAGCTTTTGTCTTATCAGGAACGACTGCGGAAAGGGGCACCGCAGATGGTGAATTTGTGGCTCTTGGAGGCCCATATGAAACCAGTTGGGTATATGGTCCCCCTCCCGGTTTAATTGTCTAGCGCTGTCGATGGTACGATTGCTGCTTTTAAAATATCTCCAAAACCTATAAGGTTTTAATACAATCGTAAAATATGCCTTTAAATATCTGATCTATTGATTGAACGTATAATGTTGCCAGACAGGCTCGGAACACAGAAACAGCAATGTCCTCAAAATCCGCTAGACAACTAAACCGGGGAGGGCCCCATAGGGCTTTGAATGTATCATACGAACAACAATCGTTCCGTACTGACCCTGGTCACTTGTACTGGTACTGCAGACCCGTGATCTGGGAACCTACTTCCACTGGAGAATAATGATTATTGTACCAGGCGCTGGACAGGGAGCAACACCGTCAGGCCAGGTAGATAATCTTACATTCCTAGACTAGAGCCACAAACTTGACAGGAGTGGTATGAAACGAGCCAGAAGGGCGCATCCAGTGCCTGACCCAGAATAATGATTTGTTTACTTTGTATCTAGATGTCATTTCAAGCAAGAGCGGTACACAGACTGTCCAGACATTTGTTTACAACCTTCGGTCGCTGTCGATCCAACATCCAATCCAACCAAGCCTTCGAGTCCAGCCGACGGGAGCTGCGCCACTAGCCTGCCCTGCTGTTGGCCTCGTACTAAACCAGGACCAAGACCAAGACCAGCCCAGCGTCGCAATGCTGCCCGGTCCTTCGTCAGAACCCCAGAACCTCCCGTTAAGAATGCGAAATTGACACCTGCGGCCTCGTCGAACGGAAGAAGGAAACAATCAAGCTCTAGCGAGTACAATTTGCAATCAGTGTCGCCTCGCTCTGTCGAGTTGGACAAAAACGATCGCAATTGCGATCCTCTTCTCAGCCTCACTTCCACTTCCACTTCCACCTCCACACCCACTACCTTTCCTCTACCAAAATGGCCGACGTCAACAACCCCGATAGACTGGTCTCCGAGCCCACCGATTTTACCAGTCAGCATCGCGAAAGGACCGGTAGCATGTCGCTTGGAGCAGGCGCAGCGCCAAATGCCAATGGCGACGATATTTTTGCTCTAAACAATGGAGACTCAACGACAACAGCCGCGCCCCCGCCTCTCCCTTTCAACCCAAATGCGAAGGCTGTCCGTGACGTTGTCAATTCTGAAATAGGAGTGTCCACCCTGCTGAACCGTTTAAAGCAGAGCATAGCATCGGCGAAGGTAGGCCCCGCATTGCCAACTGCGCAGTATTCACGCTGAAATGATATCTAGGAATTCGCCACTTTTCTTAAAAAACGGTCAACATTAGAAGAGGAGCATTCGAATGGACTCAAGAAACTCTGCCGAATAACGGCCGAGAATATCAGAAGACCGGAGCATCGACATGGCTCATTCCTGCAGTCTTACGAGGAAGTTACAAACATCCACGAACGAATGTCTGATAATGGGGCACAGTTCGCGACGTCGCTACATCAGATGCACGAAGATCTTCTAGAGATTGCGTCGAATATAGAGCGTGGGCGTAAGCATTGGAAAGCAACAGGCCTCACTGCAGAGCAGCGAGTGGCCGATTCGGAAGCAGCTATGAGAAAGTCCAAAGCCAAATATGATTCGTTGGCAGAAGATTATGATCGAGCTAAGACCGGAGACCGCCAACAAGGCAAGAAATTTGGCTTGAAAGGTCCCAAATCGGCGCAGCAACACGAGGAAGATCTTTTGAGGAAGTTGCGAGCTGCGGATGAAGACTATGCTGCAAAGGTACAAGCAACACAAAGCCAAAAGGTGGAACTTCTTTCCAAGACACGACCAGATGCTGTCAAGGCACTCGAGGATCTGATCAAGGAATGCGATTCGGCACTGACGCTGCAGATGCAGAAGTTTGGTAAGTGTTGTATCTATGTCCGGCTGCTAGTTCTGACTGGGCCAGCATCCTTCAACGAAAAGCTCCTCCTGAGTAATGGACTTAACGTCAGCCCGCTGAAGGTGAACGAGTCTGGAAACCAGCCTCGTAGTCTCCGTGAGGCTGTGTACGCCATCGACAACGAGAAAGATCTGAGCAACTACATCAGCAGTTTTGCCAACAAGGTCCCTGCTCGAACTTCGGAGATCAAGTACGAGAAAAATCCGGTCAGCCTTTTGCATCCCTTGATTGTACGAAACTAATACATGCAAGGTTCTGAACCCCCCCTCTCACAATCCCCAACCTATGGCTATCCCCAATCAACGTCAATCAGACCCTCAAACGCCCTTTGGAGCACCGCCGACCCAAGGCCCACCGCCATCTCTCAATACATCACAACCTCCACAACAGGTGCAGCAGGCGAATCAATCGTTCTCTCAACATTCTCCGCCAGCTGTCCAGCACCATGAACGCAGTTTCAGTCAGGGGCCCTCAATGCAGCAATTTGGAGCCATACAAGGCGCAGGTCCCCCTCGTGGGCCTGGGCATGGTGCTTCATATGGTTCTGGCTCGATCAGCGCCAGCGGTCCTCCACAATTATCGACACTTCCCTTCCAAAATACACAGACGCCGCCATCTCAACAAGCCTTCCAACAGCCTGCACAAGCTCCTCTAGCCCAGAACTCTTACTCCCAACCTCCACAAACACTCAGTGTTGTCAACCTTCCCCCATTGAAGCCGGTGTTTGGAATGAGCCTTGAACAACTATTTGAGCGAGACGGATCGGCCGTTCCCATGGTCGTCTACCAATGTATCCAAGCCGTAGACCTCTTCGGCTTGGAAGTTGAAGGGATATATCGCTTATCAGGGACTTCATCCCATGTCAACAAAATTAAAGCTATGTTCGACAATGGCCAGTCTCTGAATCTTGATTGTCGTTGAATAGCGCGCTGATTTGTACGCAGATGCTTCAAAAGTGGATTTCCGTGATCCAGCAAATTTTTTCCACGATGTTAACAGTGTTGCTGGTCTTCTCAAGCAATTTTTCCGTGATCTCCCAGATCCTCTGCTGACGGCCGAGCATTACGCTGGTTTTATCGAAGCTGCCAGTGAGTATGGAACGCCGAATGTCCCTGCCCTTGCTAACTAAGTTACCCAGAAAATGACGATGATATTGTTCGTCGGGATTCATTGCACGCTATAATCAACAGCCTCCCAGATCCAAATTACGCAACATTGAGAGCTTTAACGCTACACCTGAATCGCGTTCAGGAAAACTCGCCTGTGAATCGCATGAATGCCAGCAATCTAGCGATCGTCTTTGGACCTACCCTCATGGGCGCAAATACTGGACCGAATATTCAGGATGCAGGTTGGCAGGTTCGTGTCATCGACACAATTCTGCAAAATACTTATCAGATTTTTGATGATGACTGAATTACTCGGGGTCTAGGGGAGCGGAGAGGAATGGTCGACACGCCATCTGTAATGTACACTACATAAGGTCAAGAAGCTACTGGAATGATGCGACCAAGATCCTAATTCTAATATCTCGCGGCATACTTCACCCAAGGCAATTGAAATAATGGTCAGTATATATCCGGGAGTGCTTGTGTCTCGATGATCTACCGAATCGGCCCAATAAGAAGGCAAACGCCTCGCTCAATGCAGCAACAAGACGACTCGTTGGCTTTGGTACTCAGAGTACTAGCTTGAAGAGAGGAGCTACGGCTGTCCAGACACAGGCAACGAAGTGGAAGAGGTAGATACGGGATAGAGAGAGCTCTTGGGCACCTCAACCGAAATTGGCAGTTCTCCCGGTCCTTGTAGCATGATGCCACTCCGGAAAGACAGCCGAGCGAACAAACTGCTCGTTCCTCATGCATGGTCATCACCATCGTGTGCTACCCTACCCTACCAGTACCTACAAACCTACGTACGGTAGTATCCAGTCCAGTACAATGTACAATTAATCCAAATCCCCCCTCACCCCCTCACTAGAGACCGGGCAAAAGTCCGTTGCCTGGACCTGGCGGTGACCACTTGCACTAGCTGTCGCTCCGGCCGTCGCCTTTTTGTCCTGTCCCACTCCCACTCCCACTCCCACTCCCCACGCTCATGTCCACGCCCACGGTCTCGCTAAACTAGCGCTGCAGCTGTCTTCGCTTCTCTTACGAAAGTTTTCGTCTTTTCCTTTTTCCCCTTCCCCACCAGATCAAGATAGAGGAAACATAAGGAGTGAAAGACTGCTGCATCGCGCTGTACTACTTCTTGCATAACTTAGCTTACCACCATCTGAACAACTCGACAGACTTGTATTACTCACAGGGCCAGACCAGATCGGTCTGTCTATTCCGCGCCTTTCTCCTCCACGCCAGGCCCGCTATCTCCAATACCGTCTCCATCCGAGTCTCGCTATCAATCCCAGTATGGGTCAGCCATCCACTCAAGCAAGCAATGCAATCATTTACTTGTCATATGGTGCATTCCTGTACGCAGCAGCAGACTTCTATTATGAGCGAGCTCGCTGACTTGTTTTAAGTGTCTTTGGGTGCTTTGTTGCATGGAAATTAAGGCATCAGTCAAAGGTATTCCCCATGCATGAGCACCACTACAGAGTTTTATCAGGGGGATGATTCTGACCTTTGATTAGGGTGACTATCTCTCCTCAAACAGGACTCAAACTGGTCAGAACTCTCAACCATATCTCTCCCAATTCTGCTTCCGGCCTACAGAAACTTTGGGCTCAGAGAATGCAATCTTCAACTTGAGACATGTACATGTGCTGATTTGTGAAAAGCGTTGCCTCTGGCCCTGAACTTCATTGCGTCTGGTTAGTAATACTCACGCGCCTAAAACAAACTGGAATCAAGATGCGGCAGTCCATGAAAATACCCACACAGCAGACGCACAGCAGGTAATCTTGGTCAAAGCTCAAGACGGATATTTGATAGTGAAGAGGTTCGTATCTACAAACATCGCTGGTTCTCCTAGAGATCTCTATTATCTCAAGCATGTGTCTGTCACTTGCTTCTTGATGGAGTCTATTCTAGGAGGACTAGCGCGGCTTCACTACGGGCGCAGAGTTGAAGCAGTTGCTGGTGATCCAACTTCTTACAGAAGAGATCTCTGGTTCTGTGGAAATGAAGCTGAGATTGCACCGTGAAACCCGAACAAGATAATGCTTGCGTGGGAAAGTGTCTGCCGCTTTGAAGAATTCCTTCCCCTCTCATGACTTTGAAGCTAATCTTAGCATCTTGAACACTTTAGCCTTAGGATCCGGTATCCTCTTTGCATATCCTCAGCTTGCAACTATTACTGGCGTCCAGGGAGTTGTGGTTTATGCGGTTGCTTCTGCAGCACCTCTCATGATCTTTGCCCTCCTCGGCCCTATCATAAGAAAGAAGTGCCCAGAAGGATTTGTGTTGACGGAATGGACCAGACAACGCTATGGCATCATCACAGCTCTCTACCTGTCATTCCTCACACTCGTGACCATGTTTCTATACATGGTCGCAGAACTGTCGGCTCTGCAACAAATCATGACTGCTCTAACAGGAATGGGTAAGTCTTTGCAAATTTCATTTCCTGGCCATGGTCTAGTATTGGCTCAGGCAATTCCACATTCCTTTGTTCGACGTTCCTTTCCACAATGATCATGATGCCCAGGTGCTGACTATTCTTAGATGGACTCCCCATGGTTATTGTAGAATGTGTGGTCACAACGATCTATACATGTAAGAGACAGTTGATTCTTCATTGTGCTGCGACTAATTGAGAGAAACAAGCTCTAGGAGGATTTAAGATCTCCTTCATTACGGACAACATTCAAGGTGCAATGGTTGTCGGCCTGAGTAAGCAGCAATGGTATACTTGCTCCGTACAAGCTAACATATCTCCAGTCATCATAGCAACAATTACTGTTGGTGTTGAAACGAAGGTAGATAAATCACTCGTTGACTCGTCTGGACTCACCAAGCCAAGTCTACTGGGCTGGCAACTTCTCTATATTCTCCCAGTTGCGATACTGACAAACGACTTCTTTCTCTCCAACTTCTGGATTCGAGCTTTCGCATCAAAGACGGACAAGGATCTTTGGATTGGTATTTCTATGGCTGCTGTTGCTGTGTTGATTATCCTGACCCTCGTTGGTACATCCGGGCTTATTGCTACCTGGTCCGGAGCATTTGATCCGACCAATCCAGAACAGGATGGCAGCATTGCCTTCTTTCTTCTCCTTGAGCAACTGCCTGCCTGGACGGTTGGGATCGTCCTAGTGATGGTGGTTTCACTCAGCACAGCTGCCTTTGACAGTTTTCAGTCTGCCATGGTATCTACGGCCTCTAATGACCTGTTCCGCAACAAACTCAACATCTGGTGGATTCGCGGCGCAGTGATTCTCATAATTTTTCCAGTAGTGGTCATTGCCCTGAAAGCACCCAGCATCCTCCAAATCTACCTCATTTCGGATCTCGTCTCGGCTTCCACCATTCCCGTCTTGATCTTAGGATTGAACGACCGCTTTTACTGGTGGAGAGGCTTCGAAGTAGTTGTCGGCGGACTTGGTGGCATCCTCTCCGTCTTCATCTTTGGGACTATTTACTTTGGTAGCGCTCTACAAGGAGCCAAGCTCATGCTGTTAGAACAAGGATTGTATGGTAACGACTGGAGTGCCTTTGGAGCATTTGTTGCTGCGCCTGTTGGAGGTTTACTCTGGGGCTTCGGGGCCCTGGCTGTAAGACTTACATACCGGTTCTTGGAGGCCCGGCTCAAGGGTCACCGATTTGACGCCCTTGATCGCCCGGCTTACCTCGCTAACACTACTTCTGAGTATGCCGACGGTGACGAAATCCACACTGATCCCCGGGCCGGTCTCGTTACTGTTGACCACAAGGGGAAGTTTTTCTGAGCTATCTACGTAGATCCAGGACATGCGCGCACTTGGGGCCATAAGTGATGGTGAGGATGGTGGTGGAGGCATAGTCGTGGAACCCGAGACCTGAAGAGTGCTGTTGCATCTATATGGTATCTGATTCTCATGGTTCGCGCGGCTTACTTGTCAATTTGACTACAGGACTATCTTCAATGATGTCATATCCTTTTCTGTATATATTCGTCAGTCTGCTTGCTCCTCTGAGCAGTTTCCTAATTCTATCAGTACACGGTATAGATTACATATATTCCATCAGCATGTGGACGGCACACCTGCATCAGCCGACTATTCAAGCTTCTTCCTCTCCCATTCCGTGATTTCTTCTAATGTGGTCTCCGAAGTTGTTCCCCAAACTTGCCAGTCGCCCTCTTTCCACCTTTCCGTCGTCCTTTGAACCACCACGTACTCCTCGACGGTTTTCTCCTTCCCAGATCCTGGTACCTGTTCCAATATACCACCCTTTCCTTTGATCCACCTCGTCAACCTCTGTGTTGAAGAGATGCGAACAACTGCTTGTCGAATAGCACCACCCTCTATTGGAAACCTTGCGCCTCTATGAGATACCAATCTTGGCCCCTTGTTGTACTTCACCAGCTCCCAAACTACCTTCTCCCCCCGTTGTCTATTGCCTATGCGACTTCGAAAGCTATCGAAGATCCCATCCGCGCAGATTTTCCGCAAGGTAGATACATCGCCCTCCGCAAAGCTTGTATACATCTGTCTGTGGAGTGCGACAGCGGTTGGAGTGACATTCGAACGAGATAGCTTTATAGTACGCTTGAAAAACCCTTTCTTCGCGGGCGATGCGAGCCATAATACTAACAGGGAAACTCGATCTCGTACGCGGGATTTGACATGTTCCCACCTAATCTTTGCAAAGGAAGATGGAGAGTCGAACAGGCGCGGCGCATTGCTGCCTGTGGGGGTTATAAAGGTATCTGAACAGCTTGGTCAGTATTATTCCAGGCAGAATAGAACGATATACACACACTCAAGAAGTCCAACATCGGAAGGGTATTTCTGCATTTCCTTTGACACGACTCTCATGCTACGGTCCGGGGCTTGACGTGGACGCTGAGCCTGCATTGACCGGTCCTGGTAATGGAGAACGGACGATTGGGAGAAGCATTGTCGTCGGGTGGAGGTAGAAGAGTCCCGGAGAGCTTGGAGAAATGGCAGTGGCCGCCGAAATGAGTTCCAATGTGCCATGCTGATTGACAGCAATGTCAAACGTAGGGACGGAGAGGGGGAGGGCTAGAGCGCGATGCTGAAGGTCAGGCTGTCGGAATCAATGGAAGCAGACATTTTTTTTGCAGCCTGGTCGGGTCGGGTCGCGGGACAATGCTCCGTCCTCGGGTTATTTTGTGCGGTGCGACAACCAGAGCCGATACAATGTCCAAACATCTTAGAATGCGTCCATTTCAGAGAAGCGGGAATGCTCAATCAAAGAGAACTTCATAGCACAATCTGGAGCAATGATATCATACTTGTTAGAAATATTCAGAGTGGTCGCGTACTGTATTGTCTGTATCAAAAAGAATTCTTTAGGAATTCTGGGAGCCGAGTGGGAGTACGGTCAACACAAGCTATCAAACGATACTTCTTCGTCAGTGGCTTGCTCTCAACCTACAGACTGAGGTATCTGAATATGAGAAAGGAAATTGGAAACAGGAGCAGACTATGGGTTTCTTCTCCGGAACAGACAGCGATATAGTCCACTGGAGAATGGCTACAATTCCTTTTCTCCCCTCGGGTTAGGTAAAAGGCTCACAGGTACTTTCATTAATCTATCACAATACGACGTATCATGCAAATGAAATTGTGTGCAAGCTTCATGTTGGCGGAAAGAGCCTGTGCCGAAATCTGTCCTAGAGGAATGCAGGGCCAGACAAATGCAGTTGCTAACACACACGTTGTGAAGAGCAAATCGCCTAGTCCAACACCGAAACGAAGAAGAAAAACATCATCCCCAATCTCCATGTCATCAATGCGTTCTGGTTAAGAATCCGCGGGTATCAATCGAAACGCCCATGTCGAAGCAAGTCATAAACGAGGCGAGGCCAGAAGCTGAAAGAAAGGAATTTCGTGCAAACACACTCCTATCGAAGGTCCTCGTAATGACGGCTCGTGGGTAATAGTTCGATTGGCTTAGAAACCATGGACCTTGATATTGCGTTAGCTATACGTTGCTGCCACGAAGATCACACAGCTTACCTTAATGGTCTTGGCATCCAGCTCGAGGCCTTCTTTCTTGTCCGTGAGGAACTCCTGAACATCCTTGCGCTGATCGCCCTGAAGCTGGATCACCTCTCCCATCTCAGTATCAACCACGATGGTGCCATTGCAAGCTATCGCAGATATTTAGTATATCAACACGGCAGAAGTCCTCATTGGCAGTGACGTACCGAACTTCTTCTTAATGACCTTCAGAATCTTCTTCTGGTCGAACTTCTTGGGGAGACCTTGGACAGTGGTCAGAGTCTTACGACCATTTCGCTCTGTGATAGAAAAGATCGAGTCAGCAAGCCTCTCTTTCCAGCTATGCCTGGCGTCGATGGTGCAACAGCAGCTGTGCCACCCCGAGAGTCAGGAAGAGCACTTACGCTGGATACGAATGTGGATGTAATTTTGGGACTGCTTTGTCTCTCCAGTATCTTCGTCGGCTTCGGCGAAGGGGTCTATGTAACAAGGGATGTCAGCGCGCACCTTTGGAAAATCCGCGCAAGAAGAACGGAAGGGGGATGGGGATGGGTGCTGAAAGAGGATGACGGCCTGAAGAGCAACGAGGCTCCCTAGGATCGCAGCTGTAGGACGGTGTGCATGCTATAGACTTACCGAAGGTCTTGAGATTTTCGATTGACATAAACTCGAGTGTTCTTGGGGTCCTTGGGGGCAGGGTTTGTTGTGGAAAAGATGGTTAATAGAGCGAGAGAGTTTCGCTGTATTAGAAGACAAGGGTCTGGAGTTGTGGTGATGTGATATGGGGCTGCTCTTCTGTTGCAGAGTGGAAAGATGTGCAGATGGAGATGTTGTAAAGAAGAGGGGGTGTGGTGTTGCAGTTAGATCTGGATCGAAACGGTGGAAGTTGACGAGTTGACGAGTTGACGTTGAGTTGGGGCAAGGCGGCGGCGGCGTGGAGGGGTTTTCTACCTTAGGTAAGAGGGAAGGAGCGAGAGCGCTAAGAGGAGGGGAGGGGCTAGAAACTAGAAACGGAAGGGAGGGAGTCAAAGTAAAAGAGCTAAGACTAATCAGGCAACACGATTAGGCGGGAATGGACACGTGAGGGAGGAATGATTGATTCCCAGTGGAAGGCATGGGGCACAAGGCAGGGCATCTCTACAGTACCTACCCCAATAATCCATGGATGTTTGCATTGAGGCTGGGCTACTTATACTTATACTTATACTTATAAGCTGAGCTGATCTGGTCTGATCTCATTCGATCATAAGAGGCTAGAGAGCCAGAGCAAGATCAAAGATCAGAGAGGGTTGAGGCTGAACTCGTCACTGCTAAGATATCATATCAACCCTTTGACTCCCTTCCTGCCTTGATCTAGGTCTTGTTATTGTTGCTACTAGTACCGCGATCTCTCATTTGTTCTCTCTTTTCGAAGTGACAGTGCTGATAGGTTGCCCCTCCACTGTCAGTCAACTTATCAAATCGCCAAGAGCATGTTTATTCATTTCTTGTGAGGCGGAGCTCACTTGCTGGTCGAACGGGCGCCCACAGAAAAGATCCCCCAGATCCCCCACTTACCAGTTGAAAGAGGGAATGTAGACTAAGAAAAATAAAATGGCCAAAAGGCATTGATACTGTACTTCGGGAACCATCACGTTGCACGTATCAATCAATGCTGTAGCCGCAAAGACGATGGCCGATTCCCACGCTGATTAGCATCCTACATACCACAATCCAAATCCCCTTGTAGCCAGTGTCACCTGTGAAGACAACCCGTTGGATGAAAGTCTTATATATCCGGTTCCCCATATCATACACGCCCCAGTATCATGATACACACGCCATCAGGAAGGAGGTGCTGCCGCTGGAGCTTCTGTGCCAGTACCAGCGCCAGGTACCCCAGGGGGAGGCAGAAACATCGGTAGATAAGTCTGTGGAATGCGTGATTAGCTGGCTGCTGGTAGAGTGAACGAAGAAAGGGGGCATACCACAACAAGCGCCATGACTATTAAAAGATGTTGTTAGCCATCAATGTTCCCGCATACTGAGTATATGTGTATCTGTACTTACTTCCCATTCCTACAGAGAAGTATGCAGGTTGACTGGAAGTCCTCTTCGCCTCAGCACTCTCTCCTAACCAGTTCTGGATTGCTAAAACCACAGATGCCCTGTTCTTCATCAGCATTTGCTCTCCGACCCGCGTGTCCTGTGCGTACCATCCAACGAACTTGTTCCTCGTGAACATGGCGGCCATTGGCAAGGTGCTCCCGAGAGTTCCGCTGAGATCACTGGCGCTTTCCTTTGCGGGGGGCATCTGAAATGGGATTACTGGATGGAAGGTTAGCATTGAAAAGTAGAGACTCTGCGCGGGCACCCTTACTCAAATCAGCCCTTCGCATGTCTTTCTTGGTGGACATGATTGCTGCTCTGTGAGAAAACTCTGAAGATCGAGGCAGAAATCACTGTATGGTCGCTGTCGATGTGTTCTGCACAGAGAGAGGTTGGAGCTGGCGTCCGCGTATTATGCTCTGCGGAGGTAGCTGGCAGTGGCTGGTTGGTGTTGGATAAGGTATCTACCCAGCCAGCCAGCTACCTACCCACGGAGGTCCAGCTAGAGAAGCGGCAAGCAGGCTGCAGGGTGTAAGGCGAGGCGAGGCGCCCTGGATCAGGAGCAGGGATCCAGCTTTACAGCTATGCTCAGATATACTGGTGCATGCGTATTGTGTGATAGTCCCCTATCTTCCCCAGGTCTCAATCAAGTACAGTAATTCTAATTCACATTCAAACGTACCTCACGACAGTACAACTACAAGCAGCCAGGGACCGTACGCTACCCACCTGCCTACCTAGCGAAGTAAGCTGTTCGTTTCTTGGTAGCAATAGGCAGTCTCTTCTCTTCTCGGTGCGCCTGTACTCCAACTTTTGGAGGATCTCACACGATTTCTGGCTGTTATCGTGAGTGCAGCATGGCTACACCATACCTTACCAGACCGATGGTCAGGTTCTGGAGCATGCGGAATTGTGCCATCCGTTGTACAGTCACTACAGGCATTTCAGAAACTAGAGAACGGATCTTAGAGTTATTCGATCTGTAGCCAGGCTATGAAAGGGAAAACGCACTTGTAACACGAAGAAAGTATCCTCTTATACACACAACGGCGCTCCATTTGAAGTCCCGGTTCTCGTTAAGCTCAGAAGATGGTGTCCCTATGTTCTCCCACGTCACGAATAAGACAATGAACGGTTGTGTCCTTTTCCTTCTTTGATCTCTCTTATTCTATGTTTGGGGGCAAAGCCAATTGATTATCTTATCTCATAGATGAACTGGTTGACTGCCTCCAGCGACTGTACTGTAATAATGGCCTTCTTTGCACAAACAGAACAGAACAGAACAGCACAGCCAACTCTCCCTCTTCCTACTAAGTACCTACCTACCTACCTATCTGCCCTTGCTGACCTCGCTCTAACTTACTCACCTTGTCCTAGTATTGTATCCTCTCCGGCGTGCTGGCCTGCCTACCCAGTGCCTGCTGCCCATCCACTGCCCGCCCCCTCAGGCCCATGCCCATGCGCTTGTCCACCGCAGTTCCCGTGGTGTGGTGTTAGTTACTTCGTTAGGCAGATGATAGTCCACATCCGCCGAGCCTACCTCACGGAACCCACCTTAGTCCTGGTGGGCCAGTCCAGTCTCTATCCGATCCTATCCTATCCTATCCTCTCCATCCATCGATAACCTCACATCCAGCTGCAAAGTAGTCAGCCAGACATCTCCATCTCCACTCTACACCTATCTCGCGCCAACCACCTATCCACTGCTTCGCACCTTCAGGCTCCCAAACTAAAACTGCTCAATTTCTTGGAGCGACATTTGCGCATCACTCAGAAGAACACTTCCGCCATTCCCCCACCAGATATCGCATTTGCTCCCCCCGAGATGGACGAATCATGACCACGAGACCCGTGGGCCGACAGCCCCCTCAGCGCTCTCTCAGTTCAACGGGTGCCATTCATCAGAGGCCTCCGCCGCTTAGGACGCACTCGCAGCAGTTCACATCCTCGTCGCCAACGCGGAGAGGCAATGAGGGCGGCTTTGTGGACTTGACTTTTGATGGAGAGGCGGCTCGGCCGAGAATTGGGACTTCGCGACTGAGGGTGGAGATATCGACGGAATCGAAGCAAGCAGATGTCGCAGAATCCCCGAGACCATCTTCCGCGGCAACTCCCACCTGGAGACCATCTCTACCTCCTCGAGGACGACCGCAACTACACTTTGACGTGCCGAGTGTCATCAACCCGAGGTCGGCGCAAGAAGGGGGACAATGTGATACCACAATCAAGCCAATGCCTCTACCAGTGAGGCCTGGACAATATGTTCCGCCTCTATCTGGAAAGGAACGACCACTGCCAGTGAACATTAGCAAGAAGGATGCTCGCCCAAAGCCATATACGTTGGAAGTCCCTGCAATTGCACCTCACTATTTACCCAATGGTAGATACCCTCATAGAAGTATTGCTTCAAGCATGCTAACATACATCAGGGCACGCGGATTTCTACCCATGGACCGGGAACCACCCCGAGGACCAGTTTTCCGAGCCTGTTATTCGCCAGGGATATTTTGACAAAGCCCAGATGACACAAAACGAGACGGGCTCAGCGAGGTCCGCTATATTTCCTGCCCTCAAGCACAAGAGCGGCTTGCAAACTCTCTCTTCTCTCTTCACCAACGTCCTTGCTCAACGTAGAGCGCATGGCCAGATAAATTCGGCATCCACGTTCAAACCGCCACCTCGAGTGACCGTAACAGATACAAAGCGGGAAATGTGGTTGAAGGACCTTGCCAATCCAACCATCTCATTACGACGTCTTAGTCGGTCTATCCCACATGGAATTAGAGGCAAGGTTCTTTTGGATCAATCTTTGAGTAAGAATATTCCCATCGAGAGAGCTGTCTGGTTAGCCAAATGTGTTGGCGCAAATGAACTCCGATCATTCCGTCGGAAAGGGGCCAGTGGAACTTTTGCAATGGGTGGAGAAGCGAAGTGGATCCGGGATTTCACAGTTTGCGTTGAACAATTCTTGGAGAGCATCATTGGATCATGTGGAGAGAAGGACTTCAAAGCTCGAATAACTTATGCGTACGTGACATCCATACTATTCAGACATTTCTGGCTGACAATGTATACCAGAATACGATTAGCCACACACTTTCATGCTGAGTATCTACTGGACAGAGAGCACTACATGGATTGGCTGGTCTCCTCGCTCGAGAGTAGCACCCAAACGAAACTCCCCGTCTGGCTTCTGATTACTCAGGTGTACTGGAGCGATCTCTTGAAATATCGGAAATACGGGCGCCGACTATCAACCGCTCTGGTCAACCATTTAACTGAGGTACGTGGCCAACTTGTTGCTTGGACAATTGAAGTGCTAAGTAGAATTCAGATCTCAAAACATACGGATCATGATATTCTAGCCCCTCTCTGTGATCGAGTGAAGGACCTACTGAAGAAGCTGTTATCTACGAGCACGGACAACTTTATTTCGCCCAAAGTCTGGGCTACGCACAAAAAAATGATCAGGTTCAACTTTGGATCTGGAGACCCGCAATTTATACACATCTTAGCAACGATTGAGAGACGCAACTCACGCTTTAACCCAACCGGCGCCTCGAAGGAGCCTACTGCTCGGAAACGTCTCATTACCGCCTTGGATAGGACTCTTGTAGAACCGTTCTCAAACGACTTGCCTCGTATTTGCTGGGATATCGACGGAGACAAGACTATGCTCATTCTAGCCATTCTTGAGTGGTCAACATCCTCCTATCGGCCGGGGGCTACGAAAACTTTTGTTGCAGCACGCATAATCAGATACTGGGCTAAGCTTGGGATAGACGTCACAGCAGTCATACTCGAATTTCTCGATTCCTCGACCAGTGTCTCTGAAATCAACAAGCCTGCCTTTTTTCACCTGGTATCCGAATTAGCACGTTCAGATCATTTCTCAACGCCAAGGTATTTCCAGTGGCTCATCGCCCGGGGCGGCATTTACAACTCTGAAGATGTCGCGGCGGACGGTCCTCTCTCGACTCGACTCCTGGCAGAGCTTCCAATAAGCAATATCAGCGACAGCATTTCCGATCTTCGCACCGCGTTGTTGGATCGCGCAGATTTGTCGACGGATGACGAGAATGATTTGATTCAAATCTGTCTAGTATTCATGAATGGGAGCCTACCGGGCATGCAAACTGGTGTTGATCTTGATCTAGAATCAAGAGGCTGTGTTAAGACAAGCAATCTCACAGAGCTTCCATCGAACCTGAGTAGAACGATAAAATCGGAACTGGGCTTCTGGCTGCGGCAAAAAGTGAGGCTGCAAATGGTCCAGCCTACGATACCGCCGCTGGATGACTGGGATGTGTCACCAATGAAAGGGGGAAGTTCGGCCATCACAGGAGCAGATTTCAACACTGTCCGCGGTTATCTTGAATTCTTAGGCGACTATTCGATGCTTGCCGATGTACTGAAGATCGTCACAAGTTCCAACGATACTGAGGTTCTGGCCTCATGTACTGATACTTTAGACTTACATCTCGAAACATTTTCTGCCATCGGTGCATTAAATGGGCTCTTTGATATACTCATGGGTCGGCTACGAGCCTTGACTGAAGAAATGGATACGGTTGCGCGGGGCTTCCTAGTGTCTCTTTCGGATCTTGCATCTAGGCTACCGAAGGAACATACTATCGCGCAGCAGCTTGCCCAACAACTAGCCAGAAGTGATCGAAAGACCGCAGCAGATGCGTGTTCGCCAGTCTCGGACCACATCGCAATTGTAGAAACAGCTGAAGTAAATTTCACCGACGAAATCGAAAAATTGTTGGCAAGTGGGAACAGTATGGACCAAGCCACTCTTGAACGACTTTTCCACCGCATTACGTTACGATTGGAGGAGTCATGGGAGAAATTTCCAGAGCAGCAGCGAAGCTGTGCGCTATTACTCACCCGTCTCCGAACATTTGATGCTAAACAATTCGATGTGTTGACGGTGGCGTGGGTGCGCCGAGTCCTGCACAAGGAGAGTCGTCCAGGTATTATGGAAGTATTCGGCCCTTTGATCAGCTTCGGATGCTTGGCTCTTCACGATGTTGTCACGAGCAGTATGTTGAACAACGACAGAGACCTTGGAGAAGCCCATGTTGAGCGTTCGTCCACAGCCCGCATCGCTCAGGAACTTTTACACCTACTCGTTGCCCACTGCGACCTTCCAGAAATCATGACACTCGAAGATGCTTATCGTCTCCGAATTAAGCAGTCACATGTGCAGAAGGATTTTCCTACGGATACACTCCTTGTCATTCGTCATGCGTTCGAGGCTGTATCAACAGCTCTTGGAAACTCGCAGCCGCCTGTCTTTCAGGGGTTGTTTGCAGCTCAGGATATTGACGACATCTACCGATACTATATATTGACGGATGCGGTTGCTTTCACGCAAATCTTCCTTTTACCCTTGCTGCGAAATTCCAGCTCAGATGTTGTGGATGCTGTCAACGCAACTATCGATAAGTTGCTTCTGGCCAGCGGCTCTGGCGAGTCTATCACCCCGGAACTACTTCTGAGTATCGCGGACGACCTATCTTTACCATTTTGCCAGGTCAAGCTCGCAGCATTACTGCAAGCTCAGGATACTGAAATGGACGGTGATCATGCCGAGTCCGGGCATCTGGCTGCGTTTGATCGTGCAATAGAATCTGCAGTGGAAGCTGGAAAAACAACTTGGGCAAGCATCATCCCCTTGCTCGATGTCTCCATTTCGCAACATCTCCGACAACGAGCCGACGCGCAATTCCTGGACTTGTATCCCAACCCCAAAGCAAACAGCTGTGATGGCCCTTGGGTTCATAGTCGCATAAAGCGTGCCGAGAACCTTCTGCGTATCGTTGATGCAACGGCGCATAGCATATCGGCCTCGCCTTCACAAGACTCTACCAACACCGTTCTTGCTTCTGACATGGTCATCGCTCTTAATGGTACATGGCTTCTTCTCGCAAATTCCCAATCGCAGGACATCAAGGATTCTATCATTACGAAGTGGCTTCCATTTCTCCTGTCATTCATGACTATCCACGTTGGAACTTTCGAAGCAAGCAAGCTAGGGCACGAGTGCCGTGCAAAAGCAACACTCGCGCTCTCCGCAGTTTTTCTCCAGCTGCAGGCTTTGGGGACAAGCACAGAAGCCATCCGAGACCTGATTGAGCAGACTTACGACCTAGCCCTCCACCTTGTGGATAATCTACCCGAGGACATGCGCCAGCAATGCATTCGCAGCCTAAGAGACACTACATCTAGCCCATCGATATCTTACTTGTTTAGTATTGCAGATAACCCTACGGATTGGTTAGTCCTGAGACAGAAGGATAGGATGCAATCTGTAACAGGGCCAGACGGGAGGCCAGCCGAGAAGGAGAAGCTGACGCCATTCCCATTGAAACGCTGGGAGATGCTAGGGGAGCCTACTCCCAATGTAGGAGAGAACGATACCAGTCTAAGCTTGACGCTATTTGGAGCAAGGAAATTAGGATAATGTTTGAGATGGTATCGGAGATTCTGTACTTTTTGACGCGGGTAGGGGTATCATGTGCTTACCATGGGTTGGATATTAGCATGGCGTTAGGATCAGGCATGGCTAGACGATTTTACGAGACAAGTTCAATGACATCGAGTTCATTTATACAGCCCCTCGCAATCATTAATCATCACCGCGGCATCTTACGTACCCGCGACCTTCTGACAGGTTGATGGGGTTTCCCCCTCAGCCGCTGGCCCCGTTTCATAATCATGTCCACCTACCTTGTCCCTCCCATATCGACCCTTCAACCTCTCCCGTCAAGTCGCTTATTCGGCTGTGTGGGTCTCTGAAGTATTGCATTAACTATTTAGAGTAATGTCCTGCTTGGGTCATGACCATCAGTGCCAACGTTTACAGAACCATATCTAGGCCATCTTAGAGCTTGTGTCTCTTGCAGCTTGGTAGGCCCGAGCCATAGAGTGAGCGATTACTTGGCTAAATTAGATAAGCCGGCGCGAATGTATGTAGCAGATATTCACTAAAGCACTGGAGAATTGACATTAAGTCTCATACTGTTTTACGCGCTTCATTTAGCTCCACTCCAATCTATAGTATAATTCCTTCCACCCGATCATTCGCATCTGCTTTGCAATAAACATGGAGCAGAGCCCGCCTACTGCTTGACGTGCGACAGATACATGACCTACACCGTTCTCTGTCATATATTGCCTTGCTACACGAAAGTCGCCAGTGGACTTCCCAGAGTACCTTCGCTGGAGATTTTTTCTTGCTCGCACAATCTGGTATCCCAACGTGTAGTTGTATTGGACCAAGCCTCCCTTGTTCTGCCCCAGGTTCAATCTTATGTCGAGCATGGATGATGGTTAGCATATGTCCGTTAATTTATGCCACGATATTAATCTCGTAACCCGAGGTTGCAGACCACAGGGCGGTGTTTGTAGCTTCACCAACTATCAAACCATGTGTGGAACGTATTTCAGGCACATTGTTTGACTGCAAAAAGCCTTGTACGGACATATTATCTCAATTGAAAAAAGGAGGGGATGCTGTGGAGCAAATTTCACTTAGATGCTTGGTCGACAATGTTGAGTAGCTTGAGAGTCGGAGCCAAAAGTCATGGTCACAATTCTGAAAAGACGAAAGTTGCTTGCAAATTCATTCAGATCTACAGATCTAGCTTTTTGGTACATCGCAATGTTTGTACAGATCGATATCCCGGTGCGACATGTCTTGGAAACCTATCCTACGACGATCTTGTCCAACAGCGGAGCAAGAACGTGAAGGAAGACGACAAACATTAATGCCTGACAGGTCGCATAAATATCTCTCAACAAGTGGAGGACAATTGTATGTGAGAAGAACATCCAGTGAACGGGATATGAAGCTATATGTCTGCAGGTTTGGAAGATTTATCACGACGTCGAGTTAATTCGAAGGTCGAAGAGAAATGAAAAGACACAACAACGAATCTGCATTCAAGAAAGGGGAAGTATGGGCAATGGAAATGAAGATGGAAGTGTAAGTCGCGGCGACCGGACAAGATCCATAAGGACCAGCGATACGGCAAGTCTTCGACAGGAGAATATCGCATATGTTCACTCGGCCTCCAGGGAGTTGTCGGTAGCAACTGGATGTCCAGCTGGAGTCGGAGTAGCTGAGCGATCCTCTTGGACAACGCTGGCATCTGGTGGTGAGTAGGCATGCGTGTAGTAGTTAACCTGTTGTTGAGTAGCAAATGGGCTGGAAGCATGCCAGTATGATGCAGGCGAGGAGTATTGAGTATAGCCACCGTAATATAGTTGCGGGTGAGTCGGACTACCTGCAGCGGCGAAAGTTGCTGTTGAACCATGACTGTAGGATGGGCTGCCAGTGTAGGTGAAGTAGGAAGGAGGTGGGTAGACACTTGGTGAGTATGATGGAGAGTAGTACTGAACCTGACCCGGCAAGGCAGTTCCCTGGTAGTTGTAATACTGACCTCCTTGGCCAAGGCTGTATGGAGAAGAGTATCCTGGGGGCATGTATACCAGTGGAGAGGCTTGCGGCTGACTAACAGAACGAGCAGCTGGAGATTGGTATGAACCAGTCAAGGGTGGGATTACTCGGGCTGGCTGACGACGGGTGCGAGCCTTGGCGGCCTCCGTATCCTTTTGAGATACTCGAATGGTTCGGTCTTGGAGGACGTAGCCAGGCTGGTAGTATGTGAGCCCAGAAAAGCCGCAAGGGGGGCAGGAGAAGGGGTGGTAGATTCTTACCATGGCGACTAAAGCTCTTGTTACGGAGGGCTGTTGCTGAAATTCAACGAAAGCAAAGCAGTGCTTCTGGTTGACTTTTTAAAGTTAGATGAGAAGTTTTACATGGAGACATGGAACTTACCATCAATCATGGAATCATTCTTGTGCAGAGTGACTTGAACAATGTTGCCAAAGTGTTGGAAGATGTCGAAAATCTCCCCCTCAGTGACGTCAGTTGGAAGGTTACCAACAAAGATAGAGCGCTTGTCAACTTCGTAGGTATCAAGGTAGGACCGATGGTCAGGGTCCGACTTATTGAGACCTCGACTAGCTGGAGATCCCATGTTGGCCATGCATTGCATCTTGAACTCATTGTGATTGCGAAATGCCTTGAGAAAGGATCAGCACTCCATATAGATCGAGATTGGTAAGGCCATACCTGATGAGCAGCTTGGCCCTCATCGTACATCTCGAATTGAACCACGACACCCTCATTGAGGTTGTACGCGGCGCGTTCGACCTGATTGACATTTCTGCAGAACGAGATTCTGCCAAAGTTGCGAAGTAGCTCCTGGACCTCAGAGGGAGTGATGACTGGACCATACTTGCGTTCAAAGAAGAACAGGCCTGGTACCAGGTCAAATTGTGCTCGAGATTGTCACGAAGAGTTACTTACGATGTGCCTTGGCCTTTTCGCAGCGGCAGGGACGACCCTTAATCAAGCGGCCACGACCCTCCTTGATTGCTCGCTCGGCATCGGAATCATTCTGACACGGGTCAGCATTCGAATGGATAGACCAATGGGTCAAATGAAAGCGTGAGAGGGCTTACAGTGTACTGGCAGAATGCAAATGGCATGTGCTTAGCATCACGGCGAATCTTGACATAGACAGTGCCGTATTCTCGGAAGATCTGGGTAACCGCAACTTCGAGAGCTTCATCACCTTCTGATTGAAGAAGACTACGTGCGTTAGCTGGAGGAAGCGAACAGGGACAAGTTGGACCTTACTTGGCGACGAAGACACAACTCGACGGTGGAAAGATAGCTTGAGCATCCTCGGATTTGATGAGAACTTGCTCATTTGTCTTGAGATCACCATCGTCCGACGAGTACTCCTGAATGAATACACCATGTCCATTCTGGGCGCTACGGATAACTCTATTAGCAGATGGTGAGGTGCGTCCAGAACCTGAGCCCGAAGAGGAGCCAGAACGCCAATTATCGCTCTTGGACGAACGACCCTTCGAATCTGGCCCGGTTGGAGCGAGTTGGGCTGAACGGCGTTGTGGGGAGGTGAAGGGATCCTCGACTTTGCTTTGAGAACCACTGCGGACAAAAGGTGGTGAGTAACTTCTTGGGAGTTAGCGCGGGCTCAATTGGAGGCAGGATGTTCAGACAGCGACTTACCGGGCGGTGGCCTTTCCATCGTTGACGTGGAGCTTAGAGAGCTTGCTCAAGATGACACCTTCTTCTGGCATGTTAGCATCATTCTAGCTCCAAAAGTGGACCAAGAGAAGTTTGAAGCGAGGTAAGTCAACAATGTTGAACAGGGATGAAAGAAGCGAGGATGTGGATTCCAAGATCCATTTGCCGACTGAACGGCATGCCCAACCATTATAACCCCCTGGGCGCAGCTACGTGCGAGGATGGCGCCATCGACGTATCTTGGTTACGACATCCATAAATGCCACAATCTATGCGATCGCAGCTTGAGGAAACATGAAATGGAGGGACAGGGATTGCAGATCATGTGATATGCCTTGAAGCGTAGATAGATGAGACTGAATCAAAGACGTGTCCTGAGAAGCAGCGAAGAATTTTAGATACGGATGACTTATAGAATAGAAGAAGATCCTTGCAGACGTGACCTCCTCACAGCCTTGCAAAGACCAAGGGCGAAGGCACACCACAGTGCTGTACTGAGGAGCTCGCTGAGTTCGAAACTTTTCGATTCGCCGAGAAAAACGCGTCAAAAACGGCACGTTGGAAAGTCCTGACGGTTGGAAGTTGTGTGCCAGATAATATGAAGCGATGCAAAAAGATATCGGAACGTAGGTGCTGTGCAATGAGAGTGTGAAGTGACACCGAGAACAACAGTTCCATGTAAGACTTGAAGCGAGAAAGCGAGCTTGTGATGTGCAGTGATGTTGGCTGACCTGAGCAGCAAGAACGACTCAGCGTCAAGAGAACTGTCCTTGCAGTGATTGGCATTGAGATGAAACTGAGATCTTGGGGGCGCATGTGCCCTGATGTGCTTAGAAACGCGTCGTGATTTCCATAGATTCTACTGAAGGAGCAGGAGAACAAAAGCAAGAAAAATAAAAACAGATAAAACAGGAACAAATTGGGGTATAGGACTGAAATCAAGAGAACTCACCATCATCTGGAGTCTGGGGGAAATCGTCCTCACCGGCATTGCTTGAAGCACTGCCACCGAAGGTGCTTGCGGGCGATGGCTCGAGGGAGGAGTCGCGGCCAGCCTTGAAGTTGGGAGCAGAGGGGGTACCTTTGGAAAAAGACATGGTGGCCCGAAAGAGCAGAATGGGAGTGGGTGAGTGGCTTAGTGAGTGAGTGGATGAGAATAGGGAGGGGATCGAATGTAGTAAGCAGATGTCGAAAGTGAAAGGAACGAATGTGATGAGTGGTGAGTACTTGGAGTTGAAGCGGTACGTGCGTGGGTGCGCGGGTGCGTGTTTGGGAGAAGAGAAGTTCGTGTTGGTATTGGTGTTGGAGAAGAAAGGAGGAAGAAGAGCAGGAAATGGAAGGGAAAGGCTGTCTTATATAGCTATAGGTAGGTAGGTAGAAATCCCAAGGTCCTCGATTGACTGACTGGAATAATAGGTATTCCGGCCCGGCGTGAGTTGCTGGAGAGAGAGAGAGAGAGGTGTTTGACAAGTGTTTGCTTTGCTCTGTCGGGTCTATCTGGGTCTGTCTGGGTCTGTCTGGGTCTAGGTCTAGGTCTAGTCTAGGCAGTCTAAGTCCAGAGGCTGAAAGAGGAAGGAAGGAAGGGGAGGAGATAGGAACCCGTGTAAAGGAAGGAGCGGAAGCGGAAGGCACCATGTGCTAGTGCTAGGATCGGAGTAGGGGTAATGTGAATGCGTAAATGCAAACGGTACCTAAGGTAGAGGGGAAGGAATTGTGACCGTGATGATGATGATGATGATGACAACGATGACCATGAAGGGTGATCGTTAACATGCGTACACCGGAATGATTCAACCCGGAGAACAAGTAAGTTGGAAACTATGTGGAGCGAGAAGGCTTCCTCTCAACACCATTGCTACTCATCCAGGCTTGACATCGATGGCCAGAAAGGAGCCGGAAGTTTGCCAGTGTACACTCTCCTAGACGGCTATTGTGAAGCTATAGCTGAAATCAGGTACTGCAGCTCATCTATGGTAATCACCCCGTTGTCCTTTCTGGTATATTGGCGAGTTATTTATATTGCCTCAACTCAACTCAGGATCTGACGCGTCCGTACGAGCAGTGGGTGGCGAGAGGAGTACCATGTCAATTCTCCTCGTCGGACATAACTATGCCTCTGCGGAGCCCTGTCTTTCGATTTGTACCGCACAGCATCACCGTGAGATATCAATATGTAAGCCTGATTAACAGAACTGAGGACCAAGCATACCGGAGCAAGCGCACATCGGACGGAGTAGTCTTGAAGGTTCCAAAGTCCCATTCAACCTATTCACTTGATCTAGGATGCATGATCATGGCATTCAACTTCCGAGAAAGGAATGCGAATTTGTGACTTGCATGAATGTGCTTAGACCGATTTAGGAAGGGGTGGTATCCGCAGAGCTGCAGATGCTCAAAAGCGGATCATCACTGCCATAATGAGATCCGATACTAGAAGCGAGAACAACTTTCATTCATTTTCGGCTCAACCTGGTTTAAGCGAGTATAAAATGGATATTCTGGACGTCATTATCAGAGCTTGTGAAAATATGATCATTGGATAGTCAGGGAACGAGAAAGAGCCGTCTTGCAGTGTCTGATTGCGGCAAGTATTTTTGTCCCTTCTTTGTCGCTTGATTGAAGAGTTCACCTCTTTTTGACCCTACACCCAAGCAAGCTGGGCGTATGAATTCATTGTGATGACTGGGCCACCCTAGGGCATGTCATAGTACCCAGTTCAAGAGAACGCATGCCTTTTATATAGAGATGTGATTAAGAGATTATGATGTTTCTGGTAGAAGATGTGCTTGGCATGACCTTTGAGGCGGCTTTTACGGGTTTCAAATGATTGTGGCGGGAGAATGAGAAGTGGATCGCAATTCAGCATGTTCATGCGTGCGATTTTGGAATGCGGAGGATCGAAAATCAGGGAAGTATTCTCAAACAAACGGTCACTGGACGGCACTTGTTAATTCCCTAAGATATTGAACTTATTACAGCAGACACACTGGACCAGGAAGGTCGCCCTGAGGGGACCGAAGGCGTAAGACAAACGGTTGTTGTCGAGGCAACTCTGCCAATCGACGCAAGTTTGCAGAAGCGATCAACACAGTCAGGAGCCAGGAGTGAATCCAGCCTAGGACATTTCTGTATGGCCTTGCCGCCGCCACTGGCTGTGGCCCAGACGAGAAGATGTAGAGAAGATGGGAAAACCAGAATCAGACTTTTACGCTATAAAGGAGTGAGCTGAAGAACGGATGATTAAGAATAGATAGCATTGGGAGATGTTGGAAAGTCTTTCTTGTTCTCTGACAGGGCGTGCAGGATTTTGCGGCACACATAGGATCGCTGGCTCGTACCTCTGCTGTTATGCTCCCAAAGATCACCAATACACAGCTTGTCAAGACTATGAGCCAACTGCCTCTGTATAACGCGAACTCTGTCCGGGTTGAGCTCTACCAAAGATCGAAGAATCCAAGCTATGTCCAGTCTGGAAGACTCGATGATGCTGGGATAGAGGCATAGAGATGAGGGAGGCCGGTTTTTGATCAGCAACTGATAGACACCAAGATCCAAATCCGAATTCCAAGTTTGGAAGTGGTCTTGGAGACCTTGCAGATTGGCTGTGTCCAAGAATTGATAACGCGCACGGTAAATTGCTCGATATTCCGAGGTCGTAGAAATGCAGGATATGAATTGACAGTCCAAGGTACTTGAAGAAGGGCGAGCAGAAGATTATTCATGGCGAAAGGCCAGCCGTAAATGCTAACGTTTCCGACCAACGGTGGTGGTAATGGTGCATCAACGGATCAAGCGTAAGATCCGTACCACGAAGTACCAAGTAGCTCGACCGCCTATCTCCGACGAGCACTAGAGAGATGTAAGCCTCTGCCATCCATGCCTTCCTCTGCAAGGTTTGTCTGCTGCTCTCGCGGAATAATTGCTGAGCCGTGCAGCTCACAAATGACCCGCGAAAACTCTGAAGTATAGTATAGATACGCTACTGACCGATATTGCCAGAAGTGGTCCTGTGTATAGAAATTCCCATCTCGAAATCGAGCATTTCATGTAGTCCACCTCTTCCTGACAGATCTATACTTGCGGTGCATTTCTCTGGATCAAGAACTCAGCAGCCAGATCATGAGCCGGGTTCATGCGAGAAACTCCGGTGCGGAAGTCTAGTAGTTTTGCCATTGGGAGGAGCCCAAGGATTCTTGTCCGGATGGAATGGTTGAAGAGTGCCCTGAATAGACATGTCGAAGTCATCCACAGAAAAAGCGGCTAGGCATGATTCAAAGTGCCAGTACCACTTTCTGCACCCAAGGACGTTCTCAACAAGCTTCAAACCCAACCTTGAGCCTGGTAGAATTTACCTCCACCGAGAATAACCTGCCACCGAGTTACTGTAATCAAGTCATTTCGTCGAAGTACAAGCAATAAGGAACATCTCAATTACCCCTTAGAGAAGCTCGGGTGACAGAACAATAACAAGGCCTAGCCAAGATGCCGAAGGTAGGGTGTAAGGCTGCGAACTCGATCCCGATAGTACATATCAACGTCTCGTCTTAGTTCTATTCTTCCCGGTTTTCTTGCGCGATGCATGCAAATACAGTGCTGGTTTCATCCGATCTGCACTTAGCATCAAGAAGCAGAGATTATTATGTCGGGGGATGACGACAAGCAGAAACGCACTTCGAGCTCGAGAGTACCGGAACTACAGACGTGTTGTGAGCCACCTGTATGCCTGAAAACAGCACAGTCACGTGATACCGGACAGTTGGAAGGCGCGTTGACGCGTCCATCAAGCCAGCATATCGTCAATACCGAGTTCTACGGCCCCTCGCAGTCACACAGCAATCTCAGGACGCGGAGATGCGTATCTTTTGCCACTCTACTTATGAAGAGACGACGAAGCCGTCACAATGACCCGATTTCTGACCCCCGCGAAGATTGGCTTGTTGGCACTAATCGAGCTGTACACTGATGCGATTGTCCCCAACTCTTCTACGATTCCTATTCTCTCTTTTATACTCAATCAGCTGCTGCCGTCTGCTCACAAGTCATCAAGCCAAGAATCCAGGTCGCTACACACTCTGCCATTCATCCTCGACCTCAAAGCCTTCGAAGCCCTTCTCTCGAGTCACCCTACAGCGACGGGACTTCCAGGACGGTCATTATGGGACCACTTCCTCCGGAAACTGTGGGAGATTGATAGCTTAGATGCGCTGCATTCATTCTTTGCAACAAGGGGCAATCTTTTGGCACGCCGTCGTGAGGAGATCAAGAAAGATGGGGAGTTGGGTATTCCACCCCCTTCTGAAGACATGATCCTTCTCTCACGTACGTCTCCATTCGGTAGCTTCATCCGTCGGGCTAGGGTAGAACATGAAAGATTGAGATTCAGCGATGCTTTATCACTATGGGTTGCCTTTGTACGCTGGAGGGCGGAGTCGAGAACATACTGGGCGAGAAGGAACGGTGGACTTGAGAGGTGGGCTGGAAACCGCGCGCTGGCAGAAGGACAAGAAGATTGGGGAGCAGAAGCAACGGAAATGTTGGAGCATATTACATACGGTGCTTTATCCCTGGAAGATCCTGATCAAGGGGTCATCAGCACCGACGATGTTGAGAAGTTACTGGAGTTTCAAATCGAGCAAATGCAGAGTAAGTGCCCACCGTCGTACCAAGGTTTCTTTCTCTAACACCTTTAGAACTGGGAAACAGGATACCGGAAGACGTCAAGGAGAACTTCAAGAGTATTCTGGAAAAGAACATCATAGTCCCTAGTCTGTCACATTACCTCAAGTAAGTTCGAGTCAACAGGCATGGTTGATATTCAATTGATTTGCAACCAGCTTCCTTGACGCGTGGCGAGCCGGAGATTATCCCACATCTTTCGACAACCTCCACCGATACTTTGACTACACCATGCAAAACCGTGACCGCCTCTTCTACCAATACGCTTTGATGAATCTCGCTGTTCTTCAGGCCGACTTCGGGTGTTTCGATGAAGCTGTGGCCGCTATGCTGGAGACTGTATCAACTGCCAGAGAGAACAAAGATATGGCTTGCCTAAATTTCGCTCTCAATTGGTTGTACCATTTTGGTAAGGCACATCCCAAAATTATGAAAGGGACGGATTCTACCAACATTCTGGGAAGCGAGAGGGAGGGACTCGCATTTCTCAGAGTCAAAGCAAAGGAGACCGGGATGTGGACTCTCTGGAGCTCATCGCTACTTAGCGAAGCCAAACTTGGAATGTCAAACGGAGAAAGTGTGGCCATCGCCATGGAGAATCTCCTGAAGAGCTCACAACTCATCGTTGAAAAGAACATGAAGAGCATGATGGGCCCGCAGATAGCAATGCACTCTTCCCTATGGGGCCGTTTGGGTCTGGCTCATCTTTCCAAGCAATACTGCGATATATTTCTCAGATGTCATGCTCGATTTGCGCTGTTTGACGAAACCTTGAGGTTTACATGCCGAGTTGCACATTTGCTTGCAGAGAGGGGAAGGTATGATGAAGCCATGGAGAAATTAGAAAGCTTGGATGAAAACTCGCTTCGGTCTTGGAAAGCCAACCAATATTGGTCTCAGTATCGAGGCATTCTTCGGCTTAAGCGAGACTTGCACAGAAACGACTTGAGCGGTGCCGACCACCTCCTCTCACAGCTGCTGCAGTGCAACGGTTCCGATACTGATACCGATCTTGCTTTCGAAACCAACACACTCCACATCGACTACCTCATTCGACGTACTAACTACGGGCGGGCTCTGGCCAGGATCGAGCACTTAGCTTCTGAGATGAAGGAGGATGGGGATGATCTGAACCTCCGAATCAAGCTTCTCACAATGAAGGCGCTACTACAGGACAAAGCTGGAAGGCCTCAGAAAGGGTTCTCAATTGCAGTGAGAGCGGCGAGCATCGCTTGGCGAGCACGCCTCGTTCCAGCTCTTTGGGGGGCAATCGGCGCCATTGCTAACATACTGACTTCTCTGTCAGAGTTTCAGGCCTCTTGCCAGATTCTGATTGCGATTATCCCTCGAGCTCTAGAATATGAGAATTGCACATTGAATGCTCAGCTGTTTTCATTCCTGGTTGATGCGTACATGGGAATTGCTGGCCAAGCAGAGCCAGGAAGTCTGAAGAGGAAGGAGAACCTTACAAGGTGTCTGGAGTTCATCGATCGTGCATTCAACGAATATTCAGCTATTGAGGATATCAAGGGACAGTGCGAAATGATGGCGAAGAAAGCAACCATTATGAAGGTTTGGGGGGAGAACGTCTTGGCGAATGATTATGCCAGTGCCTATTTGGCATTGAAAAACGGCGTGTCAATTTAAGCTTAGAGTACGATGAAAGAACCACGATTAGATGCAAAAAAAGAACAGAACAAGACGAATCTCAATTTCTAACCTTAGTTGAAGTATATTCGAGATGAGCAGAATACGATTTCTAGTAATGTGGCTGCCAGCTGCTGCTCCAGTCCAATGATGCCTCTGATGGTATGTTTTCATTCTTGGAGCATTTTGGTGTGGGAAACACCTGGAATACTTCTCCCGTTCCTTAGCATTCTCCCAAATGTAGTGATTATTGGAAGTCAGTGAGTTCTGCCATAGCGTAAACTTAGTTGCACTGCAACACGTCACTGTAATCTACATTCCTTCCGGATCACTCCGCCAGCTGAAGTACCAGGCCGCAGATGTCCTAAAGTCATGATGATCAAAGGGATTCAAAATACTGCAATATACTGATTTGACTTCTGGTATTTTGAGGACTGAAAGAGAAATGTATAGCCTTGTCCTCCCGAACCACTCCAATTCACGACCACCGTGAGACGCTCCTTCCAACACCCGATCAATCCGACCGCCTACTCGCTCTTCTTGTGGTAGTTAACCTTGTCGTTCCAGCTATACGTCCAGTCAGCATTAGCTACTCCCACATCACCTTTAGACAGAATAAAGGTAGATCTCGATGGCAAACTCACAAGACAGTCTGTGAATCGAATTAGCCGACAGTCAAACTCGTGTATAGCAACCTGGAGGGACTCACCTTGTCTCCATCACCCCAGTAGAAGTTCTTGGTACGGATATTTTGGTATGGATACTCTGGTCTCTCCTCCAAAGGCTCCATATGCTCCCAATGGCCCCAGTGCTCGTTCCACAAGACATATGCGTTGGCACCGGCAATCAGTAGTGCTGGGATGGTTACGCTACGAAGGGCATTGTCAGCATTTCTCCTCTGGTGGAGTATCGTCCCCCTTGCAAAGGCTGCTCACTAGATAGACAGCTTGCGCCACAGATCTGCGAATAGGTCAGCTTCAGATATCCCCCGAAGTGCAGGTAACATACCACTCGTAGCAGCCGCATGGTCCTTCACGGCTTGTCTCTCGCGGTTGAAAGCGTTGTCCTCGGCACCGTGGAAGGCAGAGCTCTCGGTGCTCGCAAATCGTCTTTGGAAGGGGGTACGGATGGCTGGGGAGCGCAGCTGGGTAGCAAAGCGCTGCGAGGCCCGTAGAGCGGTTCGTTGAGGAAACATACTTGTTGTTGGTGGTTCAATTGCTGTTAGTGATTCAACTGAGGAGGATCGTACGTTTCAATCTCTCGCTGGTTCGGATGCCGCTGTTAGCCACCTTAGCTAAGCAGCAGATCTGCTGATCCAAGAGATCTGACAGACATCACGTGCACGGACATCTGACGTCGTGACCTCAACGCGCTGAGTGCTTGCACGACGCGATCAGCGCGACAAGTCAAGGTTCTCCACTTGGGAGTTACAAGTGGCTGCATAGGCTCTATCTAGCTGGAGGGTAGTTGTCCTGAAGCCCCTCTGCAGCTTCGAGGCAGTCGAGACTCGGGACAGTGCCGTTGACCATGGAGGATCAAGACAAGGAGAAGCGGGGGCTTCGAATCACCACTTGGAATGGTACGATTCTCAATTCTCAATTGTGGAGTTGGAGAAGGGAGTTATGGCTAACGGAACGCAGTCAATGGAATCAGGTTGGAACTTGCGAAGTCGCCCCCGAGGAGGCACTTGGATGAAGAAATCTCGAGGCTGACTCCAGGGCAGAAACCCATTCGGCTATCAGCCATGGCGCCAGGAAAGGACATTTGCCGTAAGTTGCTTCAAGAAGCCATTTAAGCAGGGAACTTATTCTCACTGTTATAGGCCATGTTTGACACCCTTGAGGCGGATATCGTCGTAATGCAAGAAACGAAGATTCAACGGAAGGACCTACAGGATGATATGGTTTTGGTTCCAGGCTGGGATGTCTTCTTCAGCCTTCCGAAGCACAAGAAAGGTCTGATACGCCGATACCTCACAAATTGATGTGAGCTAATAGATTCCCCAGGATACTCGGGGGTTGCCATTTACACCCGTAATGCTGTGTGTGCTCCTATTCGTGCTGAAGAGGGCATTACTGGTGTTCTTGCGGCACCCAATTCAGCTACAAGCTTCTCCAACCTTCCCATCGACCAGCGTATCGGTGGCTATCCGACGATCAGCCAGCTCGCGGACTGCGCTCTTGATGCCGCCACTCTTGACTCTGAAGGTCGTTGTGTTATCCTTGAATTCCCAGCATTTGTGTTGATCGGGACCTATTGCCCTGCAAACCGGGATGATTCGAGAGACGATTTCCGAATAGGCTTTTTGAATGCTTTGGATGCTCGTGTGCGAAACTTGGTGGCTGCAGGAAAGAGGGTATTCTTGACCGGTGATTTGAACATCATCCGAGAAGAGATGGATACTGCAAAGGTTGAAGAACAGCTGCGTAAGCAAGGTTTGACCATCGAGGAATACTTCTCAGCGCCGGCAAGGAGGAGGTTAAACCAACTCCTCGTTGGCGGCAAGGTTTATGGAGAGAGGGACGAGGGTAGGGAGGATCCGATTATGTGGGATATATGTCGATCCTTCCACCCGACTCGCGCCGGGATGTTCACATGCTGGGAGCAGAAAATCAATGCTCGACCTGGGAACTTCGGGTCTCGGATCGACTACGTGCTCTGTAGCAAAGATTGGAAGGACTGGTTCTGCGAGTCTGATATTCAGGAAGGTCTCATGGGCTCGGACCACTGCCCTGTATACGCCATATTGAAAGAAAAAGTGGATATTAGTGGCGATGAGGTGTACGTGAGGGATATCATGAGTTCTGGACTTTTCAAAAATGGTGAGAGACAGCGCGAATGGTCCACGAAGGACTTACTTCCACTGTCTGCCAAGCTTATCCCAGAGTTCGACCGTCGAAGAAGCATCCGCGACATGTTCTCCAAGAAGCCTGCACTACCAATGACCGAGAGTTCTAAGTCGATTGTTGAGGAAGATGGTCGTGGCAATATATCTAACGAGCTAGGAGGGTTTGCTAGGATGAAGGAAGAAGCTGCCCCGGCCCCGGAAAACAAAGATTCCTTCGAGCACGCTGCAATGGATACGCAGAGACGGGTTTCTAGCACAAGAACGACGAAAGAGCTTTCGTCATCTTCGGTTTCAAGTCCATCAAAGCCTGTCAAACGGGCCAACGAGACCTCATCCTCAACCCGACCTCTGAAGCGAGGCAAATCTGGGACTTTATCAAAATCTACAGCGCCAGTGGACAAGGGCCAGAGCAGTCTTAAAGGATTCTTCAAGCCTAAAACACAACAGCTCGATAGCCAGCCAGCACACAAGTCTGATGCGGAGCCCGACACTTCTAGCTTTACGGACCATAATGCTCCTCTCGAATCTCTTACTCCGTGTCACCCACATACTGAGACACATCAAACCTCGCCGAATGTGGAGACCGAAACTATAAGCAAGCCCTTCAATCCTGCAGACCAGAAGAGCGTCATTGATCCTATAGTATCGAAGGAAAGTTGGTCGAAACTTCTTGGGAAACGGGTGGTACCGCGATGTGATCATGGCGAGCCTTGCATCAGCCTCACTACGAAGAAACCGGGTCCCAATTGCGGCAGATCTTTCTACATGTGCCCGCGGCCCATAGGGCCATCTGGGCAAAAGGAGAAGAACTCCCAGTGGCGATGCGGAACATTCATATGGAGTAGCGATTGGATTGGAGATGGGAATTGATTGGAACTATTAACATCGGATATTTGAGAACTTGAGATGTCGAGTCTAGCTAACAGCTGTGATCAAGCATATCTGGAGAAGTTTTGAATTGCTGGTAAGTTGACTGCTTCGCCGTCTAAAGGAACTTGCTGACTCTGCAGCCTGTACGGCAACTCAAACTGAACAGCTCGGCACGAGGTCATTGATGTCTATACATCCTTGGTCTCTACACGGTGCAAGAGGCACAAATGGAAAGCACCTATTAAGGCGACAACAGAAGGGTCCATTTTCGCCTCTTGCACCGTGTAGAGACGTGGTATGTCTAGATCCGAACAGGCCTTCTACGCGCAGGTAGGATCTCAGGTGAAGACACTTTCCAAGAGATCATCGAGGCAGGAAACACAGCTGCTATGTAGTATTTGCCTTCTCCGAGAAAGACATACGCACATAGCACCCTGAGCAGACGGAAGTTAGAAACTGAGAGTACCAGTAAATAAACCAAACCCGGTGTCCTTATGCTGCCCCTTGTAATTCTTGAAATTGTGATGAAGCCTAAGTGAACACATTGATGCTTCTGTGTTCCTGCACTTGACATCCCATTGACTGCTGCGCTTCACTCACTCGTACTGACTCAATTACCTCAGGCTCTCGGAGCTCTATGCTCTAATTGTGACTGCTCTTAGTGTAAAGCGTCCATAGCACTTCCTCCCAGGTGAAGTCTTGGCGAATTGGCAAGGCTGGACTTTTAGTGCTAGTTGACCAGCCTCCTGAATTGAAATATGCAGTGAACTCAATCCCCAGCCCCCGACTTAAAATTTTGCACGCTAAATGACCCGCCTCCTCAATTTGGGCTCCAATGTCGCTGAGTAGGTTAGGATTAGGGCAAGGTGCAAATTCTGGTGATCCTGCTTGAGCCAAGGCTCGTCGTCCATGACAACGGGCCACAACAAAGCAATAAACAAACCCCTTTCTTCAAGAGAATTTGGGAATATGTTGAAATGCGAAGGTCACGTAGATAGCTGGCTCATGTATTGCTCATGTTCATTCATTTAACTAATTACGATGGATTCTTTTGAAGAAACCCTTATGTATGCGACTGCCAGTAACCCTGATTGCCCTCTAACGGACCAAGTTCGAGAATTCCAGATCGAACCGAGAGAGGTTCGTACAAGCAAGAAGTCGTAGAAATGTATGTACATGAGGGGTTTTTGTATTTTATGGATTTTGTGAAGGAAAAAGAAAGCGTGACCAGATAAACTCCAACCCCAAGGATGCCCGAACGCCCAAGCTCAGTCAAGCTTGCCTGAGATGGTAGACAAGAAAGATGCAGCCAAGACAAATAAGCAAAGAAGTTTCGTACCGAAGAGATCGTCCGTAAGAAGAAAGCAACAACAAGGTAGTGATGCGAGGTAGACGGCGCAGCTTGAACAAGTGATTGAAGAACTAATGAATGCCGAAGAGGGTTGAAGACGTTGTGGCTTGCTTCTCCAATTTGGTTGTCATAATGCCTCTCCAGCATGGTGTCCAATTCAAGAGACACCCAGTTATGACTCTAATAGTCGTCCAAGCTTTGCATGAGCTCCTGGAACTGATGCTCTCCTGGTAAGTCGAGGTCGAGGGAGTCATAGCCATTGAGGTAAGTAGTGTCAGTCAGGCCAATTGCAGACTCGAGGACATCCTCAAAGAATGCATTGTCGACAGTACCGTCGTTGAAGCCAACCATGTTGTCACCTAGATCAGCGTTATAGGCAGTGGTCATCTCAACAGCCGGACCGGAGTAGTAGAGGCCACCCTGCATGTACAAGTTGTAGGCGGGTCCACTGGCGAATCCGGGAATAGCTTGGTTGCCCATGCTAAAGGTAGTGTCAGCAGCGTAGCCCAAGTTTGAAGCGTTGTGGTTGACGGTTGCGACGTGCTCCTGACTAGCAATGGTATCAGAGCCCTCAGCAGCAAAGCCGAGATTGAAGTTGTCCTGACGGAACTCAGAAACATCGACTCCAACGCCATGCATATCAAGAGGCGAAAAATCGGCCTGAGCGTTGATGACAGTCTTGGTCTTCTTGACGTTGCGTCTCTTGATTTCGCTCGACTTGCGGGGCTTGACCTTGTAGTCACCATAAAGGGCGAAATGCTCCTTTTTGGCCTCCTCGGCAAGCGCAAGGTACTTCCGCTCGACATCACCGCCCTTCGCCTCCTTCCACATTTGAGCAATGACCTTAGCTATTGACAGTCAGCCCTAATGTCCTTTACTAGGAGGAAATACCTTACAGATCTCGGTAGTTCGCATGTGGGGTTGTTGAGCCTTGACCTGGTGGTAGTTGGCGTTCAGGAACAAGACCCAGGCGTTTTGTGGCTTAGGGATCTCGTTCTTCTTGGCACGACGACCTCTACCCTTAGCCTTTGCGGGTTCAGCAGTTTGCTTCAGGTGGACGTAAGCCTCAACGGTGCTGGTAGCAGCAGTATCGGCGACAGCGTGGTCAGAGTAGTCATCAGAATCATCATCGCCAAAGTAGGGGCGAGCGCGGACCAGAGCAGGGTGAGGGTAAGACTCGGTGATATAGGTATAGCCTGCGATGCTTTGACGGTCTTCATCATCAGTAAGCTCCCCGAAGCGGTAACCGCCATTAGGTGCCTTGTGGACGTGGATAGTGCGGCCAAGAGAATCGCTAAAACAGGATGTTAGTATGAGACAACGAGGCCATGGCGGAGACTTACGCAAGTTGCTTTGAAAGAGTCTCGGGGCTGTCGACCATAGTGGTGGCAGTCGTAGCAACCATATAGTAGGCAGCTTTGGCAAGCTTCAGGTTCGTGACATGGCCGACGATGAACATGTGGACACCGCCGCGGATTGTCTGAATGCCACCTTGAGGGAAATTGAGAATGGTAGGACGGATCTTCGCCTTCAGGTGGTGCGAGTAGATACCATACAGCTCGTTGTTGCCGACGAGTCGAGCATCTTTTCTGCATTGGAGCTTGAATTGCTTCTTGCTCAAGCCGAGTGCGGGACCGAAGCCGAGCGTGAGGGGCGAGACCTGACGTGAAGCCATGGCTATTGCGACGTGGATAAGGGAGGATGTATGGTGGAAAGACTTGCTGTGGATAGCAACTGTGATTGGGGTTGAGATGTATGTATGTGTGGTTGATAATCTCAACGAAGAAGTTGTGGGATGTGTTTGGGAAGAGGGATTTTCGGAGCAAAAATAGTTCGTGGGAAATATGAGGGTGTTGACGCTAGCGCCAAGCTTTTCCCGCCCAGGATTCACTACCACTGCTCATACACTCACCTCTGAGGGCTAAAGGGTTTGATCACAGTATCTCGCACGATAATAGTATCTTCGACGAGAATTCTGCGAAACCACGGAGTAACCTGCTGGAAATCGTTCGCCTTCTTTAAGATCACTGAAGCCTTCCGGAATCATGAATCTTCATACTGCTGTTGAGTCTGCGATGCAGACCATCTCAAATCTCAGTGACGAATGGTATGAACTGCCCGAGCTGAGTGACGAATCAATCCTTGACGATGTCGATGCTGAATCCGAGCCATCAACAAGTCGAAGCACCCAAGATCGTGACTATGATGAGTCTGTGCAAGAACAGGAAGGTTCGCGTGCCGTGACCTTCTCTGTGAGTATCGCTGATAAGAAAACAGTTAAGGCTGATGCGCTGTTCAAAGACAGAGAGGAACATATCGTGGAAACGGTCCGAAGCTTCATCCGCAACATCTATTACTCTCACAGTCTCCTACTGAAGAGTGCGAGGGTCACGTTGGGTAGCATTTGCCCTCGCGACCTGGATCCTGTAATTGTCAAAACAAAGCTTCGCGAAATCATGGATCAATGCCGCAGAATCCGCGATGAGCCTCATATGTTCCCGTCCGAAATGCTCAAGGATAAGTTTCTCACGACAATGGCCTTGCTGTCCGGTGCTATGATATTGATTGAACAAACCCGCATGAAACTTGTCGAACTCAAAGAGCAGATTCACAGACCCGTCACCGATATGCATCAGCCGTTTAGCAGTCTACTCTCACCAACGCCAATAGTCTATGCTATGCCGGCTTTTCTCCCAGACAAACTTAATGGGAAGCATCCTTGGAATAACTGGCTAGACAACTCGGCACAACCGGCAGCTGGGTGGATTGCTATACAGCAGAAACTTCCCAAAGCTGGCGAAAAATTGATGCGGCAGATCGTGCTCTTATACGATGCAGTTCAAGAGCAATTCCAGGAGGTAGGTTTCAGTTCGGGGTTGAGACTCTAGCAGCCGCGAACACAGCTAATACAAGTTCTACAGGACCTTCATCAGGACGAATCCTTCGAGGTAAGCATCGAGGCTAGACAGGATCGTACCACGGGTACACAACCACTGACATATTATACAGTACAGTGACGGAATACCAGCACCGGGAGACACCTTTCGGCATATGACTTGGTCCGGATTTTGTACATTTCCATCCTACAGTCTGGGTTTCAAGAGTGGAAAAAGGAAGATATTTGATTTTGACGGGATCATCACACTGGAGCACTTCTCGGAGATGTTATGTAGGCAGTACGATGGAGCCGGCATGGAGCTCGGAACAGACAACTGCCCATTCTTTAGATTTGCTATGGCTTACAAAAAGCTGGAATGATTCATAATTGATTGAAGCAATCGCCACAAGAAATCGCACAGTGAAATTGAAGAAATTGCAGCTCTACGTGAACAAAATGCATACCAGTGCATGCCAGAGCACCTGATCTCGCCAGAATGGGCTAGCGCGCAGAAGATGTTTCTTTGTTCTGCTTTGCTTAAAGTATCACCCTTGAACTACTCCTCAAATCTCGCGCGATCGCCTTCTTTAAAGAAAGCAAAGAAAATACCAGCTTTTCGCGAATCGCATAACAACAACAAAGCCCGAGATACACAAAAATACCTGATCATGGCAGCCGCTGCGCTCAACACGTATATTGCGGCGATGACCTCACCTGAGAAGAAGGCATTACCTCCTCATGAGCAGCTCTCAAATTCAGCAAACTTGCCTGATGAGTATCTGATGCACTACCCTATACTCAATCAGCGGCAGGCTGCCACTGCTATCCGCTGGCAGCAGCAAACCCCTCAATTGTTCTATCAGCAGCTCAGACTCCGTACGCCGCATATTGCGCGACGACCTATACTTCCAAAGAAGTCACTGAATTCTTGGATGGCGTTCAGATGCAAGTACATGCTCCTCGCCGCTAGCATAATCACTGACCTCCGAGCAGCTTTCTACCAGAACCTTTTCCCCCATTTGCAACAAAAAGAAGCCTCGACCTATCTCACGACTTTGTGGAAGCGCGACCCTTTCAAGGCAAAGTGGACCATCATTGCTGCTGCCTACTCGAAGATTCGCAATGTAGTCGGCAAGCCACGAGCACCGCTGGACCAGTACTTGAGCATAATTTGCCCGCAAATGGGAATCATCGGCGTTGATGCGTATTTCGAGCTTCTTAACTGGACCTGCGAGCAGAATGCCGAAGGAGATCTGCTGTTCAAACAAATCACCTTTCCCGATCTTCAGGCTCTGGGCCAACGAATTCTCCATTCGAGCATGACGGAGAAGGACGTAGTGCTTTTCTGTGGCTCTGCGGGTTACATCACCCAAGGTGTTGCCAGACGCATCGCTGGAGCGCGAACAAACCATAGATTACCGCACCATGGCCTCCTTGCGTCAGCTCCAATCATCAATGCGCCTGAAAATATCCAAGGCGATCTCAGCAGCACTGCACAAGCCACTTCAACGGAGTCTGGACTGGATGTACCTTTCACATTCCCAACACAAGCCACCGAGGCCTACGAATGGACGGGAAGTATGTCGGATCTTTACCACCCATCGGAAGGCAGCATCGATTTCGATAGATTACTTAGAAGCCACCACGCCAATCCATGGGAAACAGCCAACATCGACGACCCACAATCACTGGACACCTTGATTGAGAATGGTGGCATGCATGATGGCTTCCTTGTTCCTAACGGTATGTGGAAACCTTCAAAGTCAGAGTATCTGCTAATTGCTGTAGTTCCGGACCACCCAGAGATTTTCTAAGATTCGATTGGCGGCTACGCGTGGCATCCTTCAGGCTTCATGGATTCGAACATGGGGGCGATTCAAGGCAGGTCAGACACGCACATAGATAGAGCTGTGGACTTTCTGAACCAGTCGCATACTCTAAAATGTACATAATGCAAGGGCGGGAATGGATGATAATGATTGGAAGGATTCAAGCCAGCAGGTGTGCCATTTGCGGCGAAGTGATGATATCTCTTTGTTCTTGGTCGTGAAAATAAAGCTGGGAGCTAATGCATGCTAGGTCAGGGTGAGACTCGCTACCAAGTTTAGATCCCGCAGCTGGTGGATCGAATCATGTCACCTCATGACCTGGAGCAGGTGGGGTGGGGTAGGGACTGGTCACTGGTCACTGGTCACTGGTCACTGGAGGGAAGAGTGGAGGGGAGGATAGGAGCTTTCAGCCTGTCGCACCTCATCACAACAACCGAGAGCGACTGAAGTATGCGGCAAGTGAGCCCACATCTCGATGCAAGGGGTAACAAGTTTCTTTACTGCCATCGAATTGTTTTGTCCCACGGTCAACCAACTGCTTGTTGAATATCTCTCCGCCCTTGCTTCCTGATGCATCTTCATTCCTTTGTTGTTTCTTCATCGCCTCGTCCCGTATCTTTATGTCCTTCTTTCCGACGGCTGTTCCAACCTGCATGGCTTACTTGCTGGTTTCTGTTCAAATCTCCGGATTATTTTTCCGTCGGTCACTGAACCTCTGGCTGCTTGCGGGAGCTGCAAATCCTCTAGCCAAGACTCGGGCTGCCTCAATATCTCGAAATTAATTGCGGTATTTCAATTGTTGCATTGAATGGTACTGTTTTCGTCAAAGCCATGGATGCTATCTGAGTAAACTACAGTCTGGATCTACCGAACTGCTTTTTATACTTTGGAACGTATGCAGCATAATTGTTCTTTGAAGGAAGGCGAATAGCTTTTGAAGCGGATTTCAATGATCACCAAGTCTTCAGGAATACTGTATAAGAGGCGCTTACAAGCATAGAAAATGGGAAGATCCATCTCCAACAGCGGACAGAACCGCTCGAAAGCCGAAGACATCATGCTGTCGTGAATATTCACCGAAAGCACGGATACCAGGAACTACAATGCAAGACAGATATTTCTTCAGATCATCGAAGAAGTGAGTAATATACTCTTGGAGTCAAACTACAGTAACCACGACCAAGTCAAGCCAAATACTTGAGGCGGTTCACCCATGAAGTGCCCACTAACAGACGCCAGGTTATATGGCGAACATGCTACTCGGGAGGCATATCTTACAAAGCGCGCACGCAACTCTTCAAAGCATCACATGTAATTCAAGCGAATCGGAATGTGCGCTACAGTATGACAAGATCCATAGGTCGCCTCTACGACTAGTAAACTACTCCTGGTATGAAACCTTCCGCATCTCTCCTAATCTCTGTCTCGCTGCCGCCAGGTTGTTCTCCAGCTGGAGAATCTCGACCTAGAAGTCACTAATTAGCACTGTTACAGAGCATTCAGGAGAAAGAAGACCTACCTGCTGTTCCATCTCCCGGACCTTGAACTCATGTGCACCAAGCTTGCCGTAATCCACTTTGTCATCCTCCTGATCCCGGTCCTTGATCATGCTCTGGACCTGTCGTACAAGAGCTCTGCATGCTGCACCAACAGCTTTGCTCGCCTGTTCTAGCGACTCTTGACTTTTGCTCATGAAGCCTGCCTTTACTCTGCTGGCCGCAACAAGCTGTGCCGTCGATGCAGCAACGTCATTCGAGGCGACAATCAGTTGCTCAGGACTGTTGCGTCCGGAAAGCACACCATCTGCAGTCTCGATCAAGGTATTAGTCGAGGAGGCGACAGCTTTCGCTGCAGAGATGAGACCTTCTGTCCATCTGTTGTTCTTCTTATAGAAGTTACTCTTGGAAGATGTTCCTCGCCCTGCTTGCACGATCTCCTGCTGTGTCACCGTGGCAGCTTTGATCAGCCTCGCGATAGCATTGGTTACGGCGATGGCAGCGTCGAGAATAGAGTCGTGGATACGGAGTTCATAGGTTGAGTATCCATCTTTAGGCTTTGATTTAAGACGTGCGAGGCGTTCAGCTGCAGCATTGATGGCATCGGCAGCTTTGTTAAGCTCGTTATCCACGAGGTCACCCAAGTCGCCCTTGGTATTCAATTTCCCACTGCTTGGCGCAAATGAGTCTGCAAGCTTGCTCAATTTCTGAAGGTTCATCAAGACTTCATTGTTACTGTTGATGACCACATCTGTCTTCTGCATTGGGTCCATACCATCGAGTCTGAAACTCTGGAGGCCGCGGAAGAACTTCACAGTAGATAAGGCGGATTGGCGAGCGCCGTTAGTGAGTTGATCTGCCTTCTTGTCATCCGTAGCAAGTCGAGTAAGACCTTTAGTATTGCTCAGAACGTCTGCGATAGAACTCGAGAAGACATTGATGGTTCGGATGATCTCCGCGTGACTGCTATTGGGCCCGTCTGCGATGAAATTGTTGAAGGATGTGGCAAATTCCATTGCGCTTGAAGATGCCTTCTCGATCTGCGAGAGGACGTACGAAGGTGTTGCGTTCTGATTTCCAGCTTGCATGGAAGAATCAAGCTCGTAGAGGGCATCGTCGACTCTTTGAACTCCGCTTTGCAGCACGGAGTCGATGATGTCGTTGATCTTGCCAATATTTGAGAGAAGCATGGCGTCGATCTCTCCATCTAAGGCTTGATCAGTATCACCACGCGACATCTCCAGCTCGTTCAGTTTGATAAGGGTATCGTCCAAGCTCTGCTTGTACACCTCCAACTCGTCCTCCTTCTCCCTCAATAGTTGTTCTGCATCAGATCCCCCCTCGCTGTATTTCGCATGAACGTCTCTGAGAGCCTCGGATTTCTTTCGGAGAGCTTCTTCGAGATCCGCCATCTCCCTGTTATATTTGGAGAGCATGGAAGAGAGCTCGTTACCCTTACTTCGTTCCAAATTATCAGCTCGGTCAAGCGCCATCCGCAGCTCTCTCTTCAACTTTTCAAGCTCCTCTCGGTTCCCACCTGTGAGTCTATCCTTGTCATGAAGAGCTCGATCTCGTTCCCGAATCATGTCCGCAAGTTCGAGATTCTTGGTCTTGATCTCGCGCTCAAGCTTCTCTCGCCGATCAATTGCTTCCTGCGCTGAAGCAGCCTTCAATTGTACACCCTTGAACTTCTGCAGCAGATCTAGATGCTCGTGACGCAGCTGGGAGTACAATTTTGCCAGAGCCTCATACTTCGTGCGCCATGTGTTGACTTGTTCTTGCAGAGCCCGAATTTGGTCATCTTTACTCCCAATTTGCTGGCCATAGCTGTTCTGCAGCTGCGCAAGCTCACCCTCTAAAGCTTTTATTTTCTGATCATACTGTTGTAGCATAAGTTGATCCTGGGCATACTGTGATCTCGCAGCAAGATTCTCTTGCTCGAGCTGTGCCAGTCGTCCTTGCGTTTGCTGTTGATACTGTTGCGCCAAAAGAGCCTCCTGGTCAAGTCTTTGTTGTTCTGCGAGACGCCGCTGCTGCTCCTCGAAGTCACGCTGGGCTTGAAGAGCCGCTTGTTGCTGGGCATAGAGCTGCTGGGCTTGTCGCTCCTCAAGGACACGCTGCTGATCCTCATATTCTCTGTTCTGCCTTGCCTGCTCGTTCTTCCAGAACTCTCCAATGTCATCTGGCTCCTCTGGTTTCGGAGCTGGTGGGGGTGTAATCTGTCGCTCAATTTCTTGTTTTGGTCTTTGGGGTAATCTGGGTGCGGTGTCGTCCTCGGAGAGGAGATTCGGTGGTTCTTGGGGAAGCTTCGGGACTGTGATCAAGCTTGTGAGGTATCGGAGATTGGAACATTCGTAGTAGAACTTGACTAGACGGTAATGCTGGGCATCGTACCGTCCTCTTAAAGGTTCCAAGGCATCGTCATCTCCGGTTGCTACATGCTATCAGGAATGAACGTTCACACAAGGCTAGCATTGACTCACTGGTGTGCATAGCACGCAGCATGCTAGTGATGAACTTGTAGATTCCGTAGCTCTCCTGCACAAGGGGCACTAAGGCGGATATTCTGCACTCATTATTCCCACCACTCCGGAAGTGCGAGAAGATCAATTTCTGGAACTGCTCGATTCTATCTTGGAGTGCCATGAGGTCGGAGATAGTCTCGTAGCCTTCATTCGGATCGTTGATCCCCTTCAAGCTTATGTATTCTTCGTATTCGAAGGTGCCATTGAAGTCAGGGTGCTGAGCATGAAAAGAAAGCTTTGCAAGTAAAAAGTTCACGTATTCCTTGATTAATGGACCGTATCCCCGAAGCCCTTCTCCGGCCATTCCTCTGTTCAGACTATCGATCCAGCTCCGATTGGCCATAGCCTCGCGCAGAGTTGATGGGTGGCCTTCTTGGAGAACTTTGTGAACCGTTATCAACGCCTTGAAGGTCTGTACTTCGTCCGCTAGAATCGGTTGCCTGCGAAAGAGATACCATGTCAGCCTTGACTTCTCGAGCTTCCAACTTTGCGGCCTTGCCGGCATTGAAGAGCCTCAACAGCCCAGCAATCCTGGAAGATGCCTCTAACCGGCGATCAGAGGTTATTGCAGTACTGACACTTTCATGCCCGCCCAGAAGGCTCCAGAAGACTTGTGATCCCATGTGTACACGATGCAGCTTCGGACATGCTTGCGTTTCGGAGCCGTCTCTTCAATACTCGTCGCCTTTCGGATGTTGATCGCAAGCTCGCCTTCGGACCTGAAAATCATCATATCAGCATACAGGATAGGGAAAAGGCGCTCGAAAGACACATTGAAGTAGGTGGGAGCTGGAAGGGAACGAACTTGGTGTGGTCGACGTTGCGCGTTGTCGGGGCGTAACTCTGCATTTTGAAAAGCGCTCACAGCGCGTACAAACTCTTCTTGATGATGCGGAAAGCCAGAAATCACAGTACGAAAGGAATGTGAAGGAAGAAGCGCTGGGGGGCAGCTGAATGAGGTTGTAGTTGTCGTCTGCTTCAGTAAATGGCCGCCTCGGCGACTGCTTAGCGAGACGGGCTGCGTAATGTGGCGTAGGCAGCCAGCGAAGAGCAGGAGGAACGTTACGAACGAGGCAAACCTTTCTCTCCCAAAATTGGCAGAAGCAAGTGGTAGCAACCAGAAAAAGTCATCAATTATTTTCGGTGAATCAGTTTTTGGAGACGCTCGGAGGACAATTGTGGGAGGAGGGAAGCCTTGATGAATGATGAATGATGCCAGCGCTGAGATGATCCAGTTTCACCTGCGAATATAGAGTTCACAAGCTCTTGAGTTCCACTATCTACTAAACGTTGTGATGCGTTGTTTTTTTAATTTTTTTCACAGGATCTGCCATGCACTTTGATATGCTCTGTAGTTCGATCTGTCGGATCATTCATGACTGCTACACATGCCCCTTTCCAGAGTCTGTATACCCAAATCTCCCAATCTGGGGCCAACCCCTACCTCAATTCGCAGACCGCTGCTATAGCAACTCCGCCAGGAGATGATAGTCTCGGAAAACGCCCTTCTCCAGCTATGTACGTACCTCCATCCATATCCCACTAAAGAAGTCACACTCTACCCTCCATTGATGTGTATTTACAGTCCAGCATCCTCGTCCACAAGAGTGCTCTTTGCTCTAGCTTCCTCCTCCTGAGCGGCCATCCAAGACGGTAACCTGTGCCCGTCTTCCTCCGGACTACTTGATAGAACTCGGTGCGGTAGTCTCCTCTTAGGGAGCTGAGGAGGTGTGGGATTGGATATTGGTTTTGTATATGTCTCGATTTGCTCTTCATTTGCTTCATCAAAATCATCTACCCATGGCTGCATGTAGACGGGTCCGTTCTCAGCCATTGGAGTTGTGGGCTCAGAGTCTGCAGTTGGCGCCTCGACAACGAAAAGTCCGTCATCAGCAGGGCTACTGCTCGAATTTTCATCCTCTTTGCTCCGGCGCTTGGGCAAGGGTGGCGGGGGAACTGCGTGTTTCTGGTTGTGAAACGACTCGAGAACGGAGGCAGTGTCGCTGGGCTTAATAGGCAAATCTGGTGGAGGAATGGGCTTTCTTTTTGGAACAGGAATTGGAGCTGTCTTTGTCTTCTTATCCGGGCGAGGAAGGGGCACACCGGGGGGAGGAAGAGGCTGCCCTCGACCCATCACAAGCGGTCGAGTAGGAGTTTCTTCTGAGGAAGTATCGATTTTGTCTCCATTGCGTTGCAATGCGTTCCAGCCCCATTTCTTTGCAGTTGCAGCCGCATTTGTTACAGCTGCTAAAGACAATCTTTTAGTCTCAGCTGCTGTTGAAGACTTGCTCGATGACGAAGTTGAATTTTCGCGTCTTGGATCATGACCAAAGGAGCCAAACGATCTCGTTGATGGGGCCTCTGATCTGAGCGAGGCAGCACTTAAGCTCGCTGGACTTGAAGGGTAACTAGCATCAGAATGGTTGTTATATTCTGGAATGCCGTTAGAAGCTTGCGGGGTCAGATCATTGTTCATGTCCCTGTCTCCGTCGGACAGAAGCGAGGCCTTTGAGGACGTAGATGACTGACTTCCAGGTTTTTCTAGCCGAGAAGGCCTTGATGGAGAACCGACCGGTGTCTGGGCGGGGGAATTGCTGTGAGATAAAGCAGCAATCGCTGCCATGGCGTGGCTATGCTCTGGTGGAGACGACGGCTTCATAGCGTCAGCGTTTGTCACGTCGGTGCTAACGATTGGTGAAGAAGCATTCGCAAAGGAACCTGATCGGAGTGCTCTTGGCTTATCGGCACCAGAAGATTGGATATCGATACTTGTGGAGGACCCATTGAGCTTCGTGTTCTTCGAATTTATAGTCGACTTTGCAGATCTGCGTGCATAAGCTGTGCTAGGAGATGCCTCAACACCCGGACAGGATGTGCTCTTGTCTACTTGCGGGAGAGCCATAATAGCTTCATTGTGGTCTGCATCCAGATGCTCGACTTCTTCTACATCGCCCTCTTGAGCTGCAGCAGTCTGAGGATCTAAGGGATGCTGCCTGGTCCTGTCGTCCGCCCATATCCCTCCCCTCCAAAGCTTGTCCTCGCTGTTATAGAACGGAGAATCGTCCCAATTCGGGAAGACCAGGCTCTCTGCAACCACTTCCTTGATACGGTTTTCGATTTGCCGTAGAATCAAGGTATACGTGATTTGCCTGGAGCTGACGATCGGCTCAATGCTCATATCAATTTTTGGCATGGTCTGGAAAGACATCCAGAGGCGGTTCGATGGCGGGGGCTTGACGCGGACTAACATGTGGCCCTCTATCCTCTTCACAACAACCGCGAGAAGCAAATTAACTTCTCGTGCCTTGAAGCGAGACCCAAGATCAATTCGAGCAGTAGCAGCCACTTCTATCCGGAAGTTCCCAGAATATTTGACATCCGCTTCCACCACAAGCTCCCCATCCACGGTCAAATCTTTGAGCCGAGGATTCGTAATCACCGGAGCAGCCTCGCCCATATCTATATGCCGTAGCGAAATTTTCGACAGGAATGAGGGAGTCTTGACCCTGGAAATCTTCTTCGTGATCTTAGCCCTCACGAAGTTCTCCACCTCCGGAGTTTTGTACAGAGCCAAGAACACTCTCCCTATCACAGCATTGATCCATCGCGTTTGCAAATGTTCTTCTGACGAGTGTAACCTCTGCACCAGTGTAATAATGTCTTTCACATCGTATTGTAGCGGGATTGGAGGATTATATTTGGAATCGGGTCTCCTCTCCTGATTCCGGAGGAGTGCGAAATAGAAGTCTTCCTTCTCAGAGCAGTTCTCCGAGAAGAGGAAAAAAGGCTTCGACGCCTTCCCATCTGGTGTGATCTCGCCAACATCAGTCCTCCGTGACAGGCAAAGTGCGTTCCGTTTGATGAATAGCTCTCCTTCTGGTGTTTCGTCTCCGCCAGAGTATATGCTAACTTTGTGATGGGCTAACGAAACGACATGGCGGACTTCGAGTTGCTCGTCGTCATCAAAGAGCATAAGGTGGCCGTGCCTGCGCAGATGTCAATCGTGGTCCATACTTTCGCCGACCTGAAGCTACCTTAAGACAACGTAGAACACATTATTCCCTCGCTTCACACCTTTATTTTCGATAGGGCTATTGACCGGTTTCCTGTCGAAGATACTCCTGTACATAGTCTGGTATACACTGGGACTTGGCGCAGACACCGTGGTAGACCCAGTGGGAGTCGTCCTCTCCGGTGGAAGCGCTCCTACACCACCTGGTACGTATGTTCTTGAGACCGCAAAATACCCAGCAGCTACCTCCGCCTCATGACTGTCTCGTGGCTGGAACTTCTCCCCCAATGTCTTCTGTGCTCGTTTGATAGCATCGCTGTCGTCGCCTGGCTGCACAATAGACTCCTCGTCAGTCTCCTGGCTTGCAGTGTGTTCGCGGATGGGGAATGACAGGTAGGCGTGCAATAGAAGCCCAAGAAGGCAAATCGGGATGAATGTGAGGCCACCAAGTAAGTACACGAGGAGGAGGCGAAGCAGACCGCCCATAATGACCCAGTGTCTATCGATTGATAGCTCCTGGAAGCGGCGGAGGGCACATCAATAACGTCTCAGATGATTTCACTCCAGAAACGGCAGGGCAAGTAAATGACGAGCGTGAGAGGTGAACGTCGTGGGAAGTAGCGAAAAGGTCTGAGCAGGTCTGCTCGAGCAAGGTTAGTAGTGAATTTGGTTGTTAGTCTGGATCTGGATCTGAATCTGAGTCTGGACGCATCAGGGCAGGGCATGGCAGAGCAGAGCAGGCTGACGGTTGCATGCCATACCCATGTTCCGCCCGCTACATGCCGTCGTCTGGCCTCGCCTTGGCTCAGTTGGCTGACTTGGCTGGCTGAGTCGGGAGCGGGGGGTAGTAGTGGAGGGTGGGGCGGCCGACTCTCGCAGGTCACTTGACAGTGGGAGGTGAAGCACTCAAGGCACTGCAGGTGAAGAACCGACTCCTTGGATTGGAATGGTTTGTAGAATGTAAACATCTTCCTCCGTATGGTATTGCACTGCTGGACTGCGCTCACAGGGTTTATGGCAGAGTAAAGGATCGCTGATTCGTACACATTACTACCTATTGTTGTTCTATCTTCGTTACCGCAGACCGTTCGTTGCTGGTGCTTGTGCTTGTGCTTGTACCCGCCACAATCGTATGTACAAGCCAGCCTCGATTCCACGGTCTGACTTCGTTAAAAAGTGGTCAGCTCACACGTTAAGCAGAAGTTCCTACCTGACTCACGACCAACCAATCCTTAGTAGTACAATCCGGACTCCAGAATTATCGAAGCAGCCCATCTAGTGAAGATTGATCTGCCACCTCGCAGTGCCCATGTCCCATAAACCCCTTTCCAATGGCCCTCTAAATGCTATGCCAAACAAACCCACATGCAGTCTCCAATTCCAAGCTCCACTCCCAATGCTCATACTCATACATTCAAACCCTCCCATGTTTACCATTCTAGATCTTCCAGCCGTACCGCTAGTCCTGCCAGCTCTTTCATGACTGGCTCCACGACCGATCGTTCCGTGTTCAGCCTTGCCTTCTGCCTTGTCCTGGTGTAAAACACTGGGCAATCCTTGCTGTCGCATCGCACTTCGTCCAGGGGCGAGATACCCGAACAGCCTTGGCAGATCTTCTGAAGATCCATAAATTTTCTCTCTGCACCATTCAGTCTGCTTCGTAACTTTAACAATGCCGCTGGCACGTCCGATAGGCACTTTGGACAAATCGACCCTTCAATTTCCAGCTTCTCCTTGCAGACAAGACATGAAGATGATTTCATGTAAGACTCGAGCGTCTTTTTGTTGATTGTCAACTCCTTCGAAAGTCCCTGAATTTGAAGATTTGCGTCGACTCGGCGGATTCGTTGAACCTTGGGCATCTCGTCATACCAGCTGCGAACATTTGCTCCGACAAGGTTGAATATTCGTTCCAAAGGAGGAATGATATTCTTCGAAATGTAGTACTCTGCATCCAGCTCACTGTGCTCGCTCTCTAGAAGTTCCTCCGGCGCCACGCATCGATCAATCAGTCGTGCCCCCGGAGCTCCTGTGATGACAACGTACGGAACACGCTCTCCATACTGTGGCTCTGCTCGAGCATCTTCCAGCATGCGTTTGGTGCTGATGAGGGCCCCGGGAGGTGGTGGTCCCTTGTCGCTATACGTTCCCAACTTGACTTCCCTGGCGAAACAGAAATCCTGGACAGACACTGAACCCTTCATGATCTTCTCGCACTGTTGCTGAAAATAGCTCTTGACTTGACTAAGATCGGATGTCCGGAAGAGAGTCTTGAGCGCCTTCTCTTCGATCTTCTGCTCCGCTGGAGTGCCATCTCTTCGGACTGTTTCAATGCCTTTTGCATCGAAGTCAGGCTCCGTTTGATTCCTACTCTCGTACTTGAATCCGACATATCGCTTCTTTGCCAGCAGAACGCATGGTAAGTAAACCTTCTCAAATTTGAGTTTCACAGGCCGCGGATTCATGTCCGTGACGGTCTTTGCAATCTCCTCACCAATGTCGAATGCCTGGTCTTTCGTTCGGCCTTTTAGATAGACAAAGAGACTGTCTGTATCTCCATAGACGACCTCAGCGCCCCATCGCTTGACGGAGTGGATAAGAGCTATTGCCTTTTCGAGAGTCTCCCGACCTGTTTGAACAATACTATCCGCGATCTCAGAACATGGCATTCGGCCTGAGAAGGAAGCTGATGTATATCCGTACGTGACGTTTGCGATCAGCTTGAGTGCCAACTGCCTGTTGTTGAGTAACCGTTGAAGTGCTCTATCGTCTTTATCATCCTTCATTCCACTCTTTACCATGACTCGAGTCTCAAGTATCTCTCCCAGCATCTTAGCAAGAAGAGACTTCCGAATCTCCGGCTTGGTGTACATGATTCCATTCGGAGCGATGTTGATGTGGTCCTTCAGCAACTCGAGTAATCGCTGCTGCCTTTTGTAATCGGTAAATCCCATTTTGTTTGTACCACGCCAGTTGACGATTCGACCCAGGAAGGTAGAATAACAGTAGTTGTATGCAATCATGACACTAGGGTATAGACTTTGAAAATCTAGGACCAACAAAGGGCTCGTGTAAAAGGCACTTTGTGGCTCCATGACCAGAGGCAGGCATTCTAGAGCATTCTGACCGCCTACTTGCTTCCTGCTCGGTGACACAAGAAGAAAATTCTCCGGTTTTGCGATACGAAACATCAGTGACTCGACTTTGAACTGAGACCCGCGAGAGAACACCGAGAAAAAATCAACGCCCAACAAGCGGGCCTGTTCGCTGGTTCTCGGAATCAGTTCACTCTGCTCAAGCAATTCTAGGTCCAGCTGGACCCTGGTGACATAGTGGTTGATGACCTTTGCCAGATCCCTCGGCTTGCCGTTGATGTACCAGTTTGTCAAGTCAGCCCAGGTGAAGTGAGGGATACGCCGGTGCAGCAAGTGGAAGGTCACGTTTTCCATGGTATACTGTAGCAGATTGAGCTCGCCTCGCATTGCTCGCCAGATGTTGATCATGTGTCTGCCGGTCACTCGAATGGTTGATGTGTTGTTGAAACCCCATTTGTCGTTGTCTTTCCCAAACCTTCCATGCGATTGCGCTTTCATGCGCGAGAACTCGTCGCACAGGTTATAGTCGTACTTTAGGCGCGCTCGCTCGATGAGGTATCCCCAAGAACCACCATGCACCTCATAACCTGTGAGGATATCTGGATCGTAGTTACGTACAATTTCGACCATGCGGATCATGACATCGAGCTCTGATGACTCTTCTTGGATATCGATAGAGACTTGTCTGGCAATTCTCTGAGTGATTTCACCATCTTCCGAGAGCACAACAACTCCAAGATGTGTCCCGTCGGTTGAACCGTTATTGTGAAGTCCTTCTTCTTCGGACTGTAAGCACCAGAAAAGACACTGGACTTCATCTTCTTCGGGATTGGGTACGAAGCCCCCTCTTGTATTGATATGGACCTCCAAACTCATCGTACTCATGTACTGTGCTTCGTGCTGAACACTTGTGGATTTCTGATCCTGTGTATACTTGAAACCATGCTTATTCTTCTGGGTAGGGCCATCAATCTGAGACAGCTTAGACTTGATGCGCGGATATTTCTTATGCTCTTCCCTGGAGATGTCTAGAGAAGTCTTCCGTTTCAAGCGATCTTTTCGTCCCCATTCAGCGACGTCAGTATATGTTGGAGGCGGGTCCGCGATGACCCAGCTGCGAATACCACAAATCTGTCGCCGTATCTGATGTTGCCTCTCCTGTTTGGCCCAGTCAGGTAAGAGACTGGATCCCTCGCCTAGAACTGCATCTGAAGTGGCAGTAGGATCAAAGTCAGGCAGGAATGGTACAGTTAAGCTCTCTAATCTGAACTCCCTGCCAGCCCATTCTCTTGCACGATCAGGAGTATCAAGTTCGTCACTATAGTATGCGTCCTGATATATCATAGGAGGTAGGCCGAACCGTTGCATGTTGGAGACAACATAGTGCTTCGATGGTGGTATGGAACCAAATGCATAATTCCGTCCATTCCTTGGCTTCCCATATTCGCTTTCCATGGTCCTTAGAAAATTCGTGACCTGCGTCGACGATCGGCTCATACTGGATTGCGGCAACGAGCTTCTTGCCATCCGGCCGTTCTCCAAAACAGAAGAGGCTCTAGGTATATCGAACGAGACATGTTTCTGGGTACCTGAACGTCTGCCGCTCTTCTCGCTTAGCCTCAAGATTGTGTTCGGATCATTAGGATCTTTGACAACTGGGAATCCAAGGGTCTGTCCTTGGGAGCTTTCGACTGCTTTGAAAGATTCTTGAGAGAGTTTTGAAGTGGTCATTACGCGAGTACTCTTGGTCGAGCTATCGGCTTGCCTTATCCAGGCGTGTCTATTCTCGCTATCTGCTTGTTCTGGATTTTTGGCGAGACTGCCATGCCTGGACATCTCACCCGTGGTGTTGATTATTGCGGCGCCGATCGGCTCAATATACTGGCCATAGGTTGCTCGATGTTTCTTCTGGTCTATACCACGTCCATCATCCACACCCTGAGAAGATTGTGTACGTTTCAAACTCTTGATGAGGGGAGGCATAGTATGGTCTTCAAATGGCCAGGAAAATGTCTGGTTCCCAGTATCTGGAGATGCCAGGATGTTCGCGGAGTCCACCGCTGTCTTGTGAAATTTAATTGAACTTTTTGAGACGTCCAGGACATCGACACGAACGGCATCCACGTTGTCGTTATCAAGGCCAGCGGTGGGTTGAGACTCATTATCCATGTCATGCGCAGGCTCCTGAGTATCGCCTGCATCGACATATTCCTCTTCTAGGAGGTCTACCTTCTTCCTTTGGGATAGCTCGATTTCCCGCATTATGTCTTCGTCGGAATCGTAGGGAAAGTCATCCTCGGCATCAAGGATATTGATGATCTTTCCCTCGTCAACTTCTCGGATCTCCAAATCATCTAGATCATAGTCGATACCGTCTGCAACAGCGCCCTGGGTCAGACCCAGAACAGGCCGTAGATTCTCTGGGTATAAATCTTCAACTGCCTCCAGACTCGTCTTAACAGATGACTCGAACGGCGTGGGCTTCACAAATGAACCAAAAGAAATCTTGGCGCCATCGCTCTTGCTCCTCTCTTCAGCAATGAGAGAGCTGACCTTCAATCGGTATTCTTCTTCGTGAATCCATCCGCCTGGCTGAGAATTCCTGGGATCCGCTGACATTGATATCATCACGTCTGCCGGGAAGGGACTAGAACCAGGAGCTGGATTCGTCATTCGAGATTTGCGCCGTCGAGTCTCGTCTTTCCAGAGTCCAGCCATACTGTGGACCAATTTTTCATCCGGGGCGAGGGGGTTGAGACGCTCAATAAACTCATGATGGAGAGGTCGTGGCTTAATGTCTCGCCGGTTTAGGATGTCTTGGAGGCAGATGTCTACTTCCAAGGAACAATGGCTGACCCTTGGGAGAACGGAGTCTTCAGTGACCAGCTCGTCAGGAATTGAACGATCGTGCCAGAGATGAGATGAATTATCGATTTCGTCGTAGTCAGGCACTGGGCCTCGGAACATGACCTTCGAGCAGTCGATATATCCACAGCCATACAAGTTGTAGTCCGCCATCCATTGCAGTAAGTATTGCAGGTGAGCTTCATACGGCTGGAACACCTTTCTCATAATGACGCCCTGTCGAAGGAGATCTGCAAGCCTTGTCATATACATTGGATTCAGCATGTAAATTTTCAGGTAAAAGCGGTATCCAACATAAAATCCGTAGAACGGCATGCCTTTTACAAGAGTAATGCGTGCAACAAATTTCGCATTGCCGTCATACATGTTTCGCCGATAGCTGACAGCGAGTGCGTAATCGACAGAGAGATGAAGACGATGTATGTAGGCTCCGACTTTCACCCCGGAGGTTAGCAGTGAGATCTCATCTTGTAAATGGAGAGCCTACCTTCGTCTTCAACAAGGCTTCCGTTATACTCTACATAGAGATACGGAAAAGCGCCGTGAATATGAGCGCAGACTTTCTGACCTGTTTCTGTAGCGCCAAAGACTCTGATTACAGGAACCTTGGGCTCCTTAGATATCTGAGATGGTTTGACATCACCTCGAAGGGGGGGATCGAACTTGGAAGGCGTCGACTGGTAATGATCGATGCAGTTCAACCGAACACGAAAGAGATCCATCACGGGTGACGAATCGGATCGTGACAGCTCGAATGATATCAAGCATGGCTGACTTCCTCGGTAATCGTGAATCTAATATCTGAGGGATTGCGCAGCTTTATTGAAGGAGGGCGTGTTGTTGTCTCGACGCGAGAACACGAGATCCCGTGCCGATTAGATTGTCTCTTGCCTTCAAGAATTCTCCCAACTCCACAACCTCATCTACCACAGCAACTCACAATATGCCTCCAGCCGGCGCACAACCTCGAAAGCCGAACCCTCCTTCAGCGGCAAATAAGGAGGCAAATGAGTACATTCCATCGTTTATTTCGAAAAAGCCTTTCTACATCGGCGAAGAAGATGACCAGAACGATTACCTCGAACATCAACGTCTGCAGAAGGCTCAAGCAGAGCAATCAAAATGGTACGATCGAGGAAAGAAGCTTGGTCCTGCTGCGACAAGGTTCCGCAAGGGCGCATGCGAGAATTGTGGTGCCATGACGCACAAGACGAAAGAGTGTTTAAGCAGACCGAGAGCAAAAGGCGCCAAATGGACAGGGCAGGATATCCAAGCAGACGAGATCATTCAGGATGTAAAAATGGGCTGGGACGCAAAGAGAGATAGGTGGAATGGCTATGATTCTAAGGAATACAAGGCTGTCACGGACGAGTACGCGGAGCTCGAGGCATTGAAGCAGGCGCAAGCCAAAAAGGATGAAGAGGATGATGAGGGCGAGGATGGTGCGAAATATGCCGAGGAATCAGATATGGGAAGGCATCAGAGCACATCTACAAAACAACTGCGTATACGAGAGGACACGGCAAAATATTTGCTAAATCTGGACCTCGACTCGGCAAAATACGATCCTAAGACACGATCAATGGTTGACAGTGGGGCAACCGCAGATACAGCTGCAGCTTTGGTTGCAGAAGAAGGATTTATGAGAGCATCAGGAGATGCGGCCGAGTTTGAAAAGGCACAGAAATATGCCTGGGAGTCACAGGAGAAAGTAGGCGACACGAAGCTTCATCTACAGGCGAATCCTACTTCTGGAGAATATTATCGACGGAAGGAGAAAGAAGAAGCAGAAGCTAAGCGACAAGCGCACAAGAAGATGCTGTTGGAGAAGTATGGTGGAGAAACCAACTCGAATGCCTCCAAGCTTCGTGATGCTGCTGTTGTGGAATCCGAGAGATACCTCGAGTACGACGAATCAGGTGCTATCAAAGGAACCCCAAAAGTGTCATCCAAGTCAAAGTATCCAGAGGACGTTCTCATTAATAATCACACTTCTGTATGGGGCAGTTGGTGGTCAAACTTTCGCTGGGGTTATTCTTGCTGTCATTCTCTGATCAAAAACAGCTTTTGTACTGGTGAGGAGGGCAAGAAAGCTTTCGAGGAAGCGGACATTCTGCGGACTGGTGGACGCTTCGGCGGCTCTGAGCCTGAGCCGGAATTTGATCCCCCCAAGGAGATTGCGTGGCAGTCGAAAGATGGCAACGAGAAGCCGAAGGACGAGTCTACAAGCACATTGCTAGCTAAGAAGCGCACAGCAGAGGAAATGAAAGGCGGGGTCTCGGAAGAAGCCATGGAAAATTACAGGAGGAAACGGACAGCGGCGAATGACCCAATGGCCTCCTTTCTGGGCAAGGATGAGTTGTTGCCATAGTCAAGAACATTGCATTCAGCGGGCGTTGTAGGGGCTTGCATAACGATGGGAGTTTGTTAGCTTGTATTGAAAGCTTAGTCTATGAATGGCAAACGCAATCACATTTTTTGCGCAAAGCGTTTCTTTTTTGAATTTTGTTGTTGCTGCTCAAAGAAGCTTTGGATGCATATCTCTAACGCCTCGAGGGATCTCCACTCGATGTCCTAAGACTAACACCGTTGACAGAAAAGAGCCCACCGTAGCCACGTATATGCTAGCTATCCTAATGCATCTATTCCTCGTCATCATCATCTCCATCATCGCCACCGTCCTTCTTCTCGGCAGCCTTAGCCTTCTTGCGGCGAACACGGCCAGGACGTCCACCACCAAATGGTGAGCTGAGGGCGAAATCAATATGCTTTTGAGAGTCCAGGCGAACGACGAAGGAGGGAACGTTGACGATTTGCTTGCCGACTCGGATGTGTCTTTGGCGGATGAGAACACGAGCGTGGTGGATGGACTTGGCGAGCCCGAGCTTGTAGACACAAGTTTGTAGACGACGCTCCAAGAAATCCTCAATCTTCAAGGCCAACACGTAGTCGAGCTTCATGCGGGATTCGTCGAGAACACCAACACGGACGAGACGGCGAATGAGGGCGTTTCCTTCGAAGAGTCGCTTGGGATCCTTCTCCTCGAGCGTGAGCAATTGACTGTAGCATGTTAGTAACAATCTGCCAAGTTGGATTGCCAATTTTACCGAGCAGCACGACGGATCTTGGAGAGGGTGAGCTGGACACGCCAGACCTCACGCTTGTTGCGGAGTCCATACTCTCCAACGAGCTTCAACTCGGAGTCCCTAGGACATAATCAGTGACATGTAGAGAGACAAGCTCTAATACAGTGGCCAACTTACAAACGAGCAGACTCGAAAGCTTTGTGGAGTTAGCAAAGAAGATCTGGTTTTGAATCCCAAAGTCGGGCGCAATGGACGAATGGACGAAGGTACAGAAGTACTGCCAACTCGCGCATTGTGCAGCCGATCTTGGAGGGAATCAAGAAGGAATGAATACTCAGACTTACGTCTTCTTGGGACCTTGTAGGTCTTGGAGTACGAAATTGGCGCCATTATTGTCGCTTTTCGTGGTTGTCGAAGTCGTGGTTGAAGTTCAGAACTTTGCGGTAATTCAGAAATTGAAAGTGTGGGATCGAGCTACCCGCACCCACTAAGCCTAACAAGGCCTAAAACTTTGCGTGTAAGCGACACACACTGAGATCCGAAAAAATACACCTCAGTTGATTTTCGCGATATCGAACGCCAAACGACACCAACAATTCCCATCGACAACCACGAAATAACGTCAAGATGGGTCATCCAGCAGGTCTCCGCGCCGGTACTCGGGTATGTCATGTCTTCGGGAGTACACTCTGTCTTCGTAGCACTGGGATTACCTTACGCACGATCACTGAACCTCCCACGACATCTTTTACAAGTCCTGCGATAGTTTTGGCACATTGAGACGATCTAACTTTTGTTCTTATAGTATGCATTCAGCCGAGATTTCCGCAAGAAGGGTATGATCAAGTTGTCTACCTACTTGAGACAATACAAGTGAGTGCAAATGCGCCTCGCCCTGGATGGCCTATGGATCGAAGTTGACACTGCCCAGGGTTGGAGACATCGTTGATATCAAGGCAAACGGTGCTGTTCAGAAGGGGTACGTCGCATCTTTCAATCGCATTCGACCCGATACTAGAAGTCTTGGGGTGGTTTGGGAACATTGGTTGGCGTTGGTCGGGGACTTCAGGACAACTTGGGGCCCTCAACCACCAACTACCACAACAACATATGGAATATATGCTTACTTTTATCAGTATGCCGCACAAGGTTTATCATGGCAAGGAACGTTTAAATGCTTTATTTCGCCCTTTTGCGGTCGAAATTCTGAGTTGGAAAAGTGCTAATTTCTACAACAGACCGGAGTCATTTACAACGTCACAAAGAGCGCAGTCGGTGTCATCATCTACAAGAAGGTCAAGCACAGATACATCGAGAAGCGAGTCAACCTCCGTGTCGAACACATCTCCCTGTCCCGATCGAGAGAGGAGTTTGTCCGCCGAGTCAAGCAAAATGCTGAGTTGAAGAAGAAGTCGAAGACGGATGGCACCCACGTTCACTTGAAGAGACAACCATTGATGCCAAGAGAGGCCCGGACGATTTCGATGAAGGACAACGTACCAGAAACTGTCGTTCCGATCGCATACGAGACCACCATTTAAGCTTTCGATTTGCGGGGTTTGCTTGGGTTTCTTTGGGGTTGGGATGATCATGAGTTCTGGCAGAGGACTTTAGCGTTGCATGACACATGGGAAATTGTGCACTATCTCAGGGAATGAGAGCTGAATTCATCGCCAAAAATACAACAAAAATGTGTACTATGGGTGAAGTGATGTGTTATTGAACGACGTGCTGTGTTGCTCCCCCTTGTCTCCCCTTCCTATCTTGCCCAGGAACCGTATTTGTCACGCTTAAGAAAAGGTTCCCACTTCTCTTTAGGCCCTAACAAGTGTTCCAAGAAGGAAATACTCGTTGTGAAATATGCTTCGGATCCTCGTACCGAAGCATTATTCAATGAGATCACATCGTCTGCAAAAACTGACTGGAGTTCTATGCAATGTCGGTGGGGCTCTGTTGCAAATGGAACTATAATACTAGGAATTTTCATTCAATTATTCGTTTTTGGTTTCATCATTCTATTTGATCCTTTGAATTACTTGAGATTAGATTGCGGCTTCTATATATTATCAAATCCACCAAAATCTCGAGAAAGACTTCAAGTCTCAGACGAAAGTCATACCCATTGCGCTAGCCGTCACTCCATTCAGTGCGAAATTTTGTACCTCCTTGGCAGCTACATAGCATTAGCTCAGATCCTCAAAGCCAAGAAAGATATTGCCTTACTGCCTTTTCCTCCTGAGACATCGAAAACCGTCACAGCGGCACCGACCGTTGCGTTTCCCGGACTCAAAGCATACACGAATTTTCCAGCGCTGACCAGATCGATCAACCCCGGATTCCCGTTTGTCGAGACCAAGTTCTTGACAATACTTCCTGAAGCAGGATCAATTTCAACGAGGTGGTTCACGGCAACGTCGGTAACGAAAGCCGTGCCTGTGAGCGCAGAGAAGGCAGCCCAACAAGTAGCTTTCTGATCCGCGATCTTGGTAGAGGATAACGTGCTTGCGGTGTTTCCAGATGATAGGGACAATGTTGCGCTTCCAAACGAGGCGTCTGTCACGAAGATGTCCGAGGAATTTGGCAAGAGAGCTGTGCCAAAGAGAACTGCTGTGCCGGCTGGTGAAGAACGCGTTTCGGTCTGCGACACGGCATTATTGACGACTGGGAAGACGGAAAGAAAACCGGTATTATTCTTCGTGGGATCTCCTTTCACGGTAGTAATGAGCATTGTTGAGTCGCTGCTGAAGAAGGTCTGTGAGACCGTGTTCAATGGCCCAGCTGGAGGCGTGGTTTGATACAAATCGAAAGGACGCAGAGCAGTGTCCAGTGGCATGAGTCCGTTTTGAGGACACATATTGAAGCAGGCTATTCCTGCCTTGGCTCCAGAGTTTGCAACACATGCTTGTTTGAGAGACGTTGAGAGGGCGACACTGACGGGGAACTCTCCCAAAGTATCGGCTGGCTGGCCTATCATTGTGAGAATCGTCGGATCAGTCGGCGAGATCGAGAACATGGAGATGGTATTCGAGCCTGGGTTGACTGCCACGATATGCTGTTTTGTTCAGCGATTGAAATGCCGTGAATAGATAGGATGGCTTACGTTGCCTGCCACTTTGACTGCACCTTGAGAGAAGAGAGAGTCGGGAGCTGCTACAGCTCCCTTGTCGTCTACTCCACTCATTCCTGCACCACCAGTCGACGTGACAGAACCGTCTGAAAGTGTCCCATCCGCAGCTACTTTCAAAGCTACGATTGAGTTCTGGGCAGCATTGCTGATGAAGTAAACCACCTTCGCATCAGTCGAAGCCACTGCTTGTCCTTGACCTTTCCCAGACTGCGGATTCTTCTTTCCTCGTCCGGCCTGTTTTGCAGTACATGAGCTGTCGCCGGTCATGGCCTGTCGAAGGTTGATTGTCTTTCCGCCAAGAGATATACTCTGCCCATCATCACTAATGGAAAGTGTTTCTCCAGATAGTCCGAGGGGGATTGTAAGAGGTATGGCCGAAGTGAGGAGAATTGTGGCAAGACTAGCTAGCACCGTAGATAATTGGAGCATGATGAATAACAAATTTGTGAATGGATTTCAAAGTACGTGAGTAGATTAAAGAGTGTAGCAAAGCCCAGCTTGCAGAATTATAATGAATGTAAGAGGTACTGATTGTTCTGCTGAAGAGATACATTTTAGATGAGGGCGGCACATCCTAATATGCAAATCCTCCTTCGTATCTATTCTGTGATTCCAGAGATCCTAGTTTGGGGATTTCTATTGATTCCACATCTAATTTTCTCGAGATGGTTTCAACATGTGAGCTCAATAGGCCCCTGGCGCGAGTTGGACCCTTGTACATACCGAGCCAGCAGACCGAAGGTTGTCCTGCCATCTCAAGTGGTGATCAGATGAACCGATAGGTCAACACCACCAGATACTGCAGACATGGGTCTAACAGCTTTGGAATCATGAAGTTCAAATGAGGAATAGTCTACCGGTAAATATGCTGTATGTGAAACTTGGGATGTGAAGTTCCATCCCTCCTGTTTCAGAAGCACATTGGGATCATGTGACTACTACACATATGACATGCCCGCTTCTTCACGATTGTTTAGCCAGGTTCAAAAGGTCATTGTCATAAATTCAGTCTCAAAAGAACTGCAGAAGCTGTATTCTCAGATTCTGCATCCCTTCGAAGTTCTTTCGTGGCGCTACCGAGTACGTGCTTTGAGCGAGCTCTTGCACCAGCTCTTCCGGAATGCTCAATGGGGCCTAAGACCAAGACTTGAGGCCAGAGGCAATAACTCTGCAGTACCAGTACGCCATACACAGGAAGAAATAATGCTCATAAACTCTCCAAAGACTTTCGAGTATTTGATATTAGATAGGCAAGTAGTGCTCTAAGGCTCGCTCACATGAAAACATATAGATAATTTACTTCACGAAGGAGGAGGACTCGCAGCGAATGGAACTTCGAATCATGGTTCCTGCCTTCGAAGCACCCACATATAGCAGATGAAATGATCTCAGACTATGACCATGGCTCTACATAAATGTATCGGGCAAACACGGGCTTATTGCGTCGTACTTGTAACAGAGAAGATGACCAACGTTGGTATGAATAGCTCGGAAAATATTTTCAAATCAGTAAATGCAGCAAGCAAGTCATCAACAATGAGAGCACACAGAACTTATTTTGAACAGATCAACAACAGACCCGAAAACAACAGTCTTCACACAATAATGGACGTCGACTCACTTGCAGCAAATGCCAACATCTCAGGTGCATCTTTAACGGCCTCACTCAAGCCTCCACGAAAGGCAGTGCAGATAAGGTCAAGTTCTGCCAGATTTGGTCTCATCGACTTCGTGTCCCGGAGTACAAACTTGACGAGATGCAGCCGATGGCATTTGTACGTCTGATTCGAATTGAAGTTGCCAGGCTTAGTACGAATGCCAATTTTGATCAATGCTGATCCGAGGTGTTCGTTTCCATTCGGAAATATGACTTATTGAACAGATGGGCAGCTTGATCCCTTCCCCCTGCCCTGACATAGTGTGTATCTTGCATCTCACATGCTGAAATCGGTCCACACTCGTCCAGTCCGAAGGATGTTCTTGTCCCTTGAGTAGACTGCATTCATAAAAAGATAGCATCTCTGCATCTGGCTTGACATGGGAGACCCGAGATCTTGGATATGCTCAAGCTCTCCGATGGACAGAAATGCCACTCCCACCTGAAAATGCTTGGTACCGCTCAAGAACTGCAAATCGCTTCACAGGTGAGTTTCTCTCGTAAGATTACTTCGCAAGTGAATTTGAATGAGTAACACTCGCATCAGCGCTTGCTGAGACGTTTCCTAATCCAATGTTCCGGGGAAATTGTGGTCTTTCCCGGGCTTGATGATCATCTGAAGCTTGGGGCCTCTTGTTAACAAGACAATATGACTGCTCTTATATCCGCCAAGGAAGGTAATCTTAATTGCAAACGGAACACGATATGTGAACAAGGTCGGTGTTTCGTGTGGGCCCATTTTGGAGCTGAATTATCGTACGCTCCGTGCTCAAGAACAGACACCAAGACGTAACTAGGAGACAAAGTATGGCTACGCGACTGCTGCATTTTGGTGCACTATCAGCATGTCGAAGAACCGTTCCGGAAGGTGATACGAGGCTTACAAACTTTGAAATGGGGGTGAGCCGTGCTAGAGCTTCAGTAACACGAGATATGTATGTAGTTGGGGTAGTTCGTACACCGTAGTGCTGATGATACTCGCGTCTGTAGCTTGCATGAAACGCATACTATGCAGTAAAGCACATTTCCACTGTAACCGAGAACGGGGATGATCCATCTTAAGGCATAACGCATTAACGGAGGATGCGCTTGAAGATAAGCTTAAAAACTGGAAAAGATGGGAAGAGCATGATAATTCGGGGAGATCTTACAATATTATCTTCAGGATAGAGGAAGAAAGTTCTGTTGACGTTTCTCGATTGCGCGGGGGCTTGAAGAAGGAACTTTCGGGGTTTGAGAGGACATAAAGTCCATTTATTTTTGTTCTTGTACTGTAGGTGGCACTTGTAATGCGGTCTGATCATCCGTTGCAAGCAGTAAGGCGCATGCATGCAGGAAAAGTAAAAGTCCGTTACGTACTTCAAGACTTCTTGAGAGTTCCAACACCTGCGAAAAGCTATCGGATCGTGCTCTCGCTTCCCTGCCCTGGCTGTGGAAAGGTAAATAGGTAAGGTACCTACCTACCTGCCTTATTGAGTTCCGGGCGACGTCCAAGCTTCTGGCAATGTAGTGTAGTTCATTGCCAGGGAAAGCTACCTAGGTAGATTTTTGGCTGGACCACAACCCTATTGACGACGGACATGCGAGTGCTAGGTATTACTTATATACCTACTCCGTAGGTACCTTAGGTAGACATGTCCTGGTGATCCTGGCGGCGCAGAGAACCCGAAGCTGGAAAACACTGGCTATCGAAATGCTCTCTATTGTTATTAAATTTTGCTTTCCGTTGCAAATCCAGTGCAGGATCAAGAACCAGCAGGAGATAGAAGCAATATGTGCATCAAGGTCTGTTCAATTATCAATAGATTAAATAGCAATACTCAACACCAGGTAACAACGAGTACGTCGGTACATGAGCTCCATGTAGGCAGGGTAGGCTTTCACGCGCCAAATCTCGCACCAACAGTTCATCCGCCGTGCGCACTGCTCACCAGGCCAGGCCAGCTCAAGCCAAGTCCCAGGTCCATGATTGTGCGGCTGTGGCTGTGGGCACCAGCGATCGGCCGCGTTAACGCTTCCCACGCTGAATCGAACCTGAACGCCGAGCGGTCATTTCGACGCATCAAAATTTCTATCGAGTCTTTGAGCATGTTAGAAAGGTTGGAATGCAAGCAAACGCTGTGCTGTGCTGTGCTGTGCTGTACCGTAGCGTGCCGCACTCGTGTAATTTGCAGTATGTATCGTACTGACTGAGTACACATGCCCGGATTATTGATGCAGGCTCTCCTGACCAACTTCCTAGTCTAGGTAGCTGCCAGTACTCTTCGTTCGTGCTACCTGACAGTAGACTGCTAGTTGAGGTCATCAGTCAGTGAGAACCTACACCAGAGCATGCCCAGCGTCGCCAAATCCAACGCTATCGCCATCGTCCAGCCAAGGACCAAGGACCTGAACCTGGAAGCTCAAGACCAGGGCAGGGCTTGTCTGTTTTCTCCACCACGAAGCTCCAGTCCAGTAGTGACCCAGCCCAGCCGAGCCTGTCATATCCAGGGCTACCTGCATCCCATCACATCCCATCCCCAGCGGACCAGACCACCAGTGACCAGACCATCCTATCCGACAGAAGGGAAATGGATTAGTGTGAGAGTGGTCCATGTCCACTGGTCCATGTCCAATTGTCCATATCGTTGCCATCGCTCCACTCTTCACTCTTCTCCGCTGCACCTTCCTTCTCTTCCACTTTAATCCAATCTTCAACCACTCCAACAGGACGACAACGACGATTCGACGTCGATGACAGCTCATAAAGGAGCATCTGACGAACCCCGGTCCTGCTGATTGATTGTCGTGGTACAATAATGTTTAACGATCACTCGACGTCTTATTAATCGACCAATCCCGAGAGAACCGCCTTTCTGCTCTGGCTTGCTGCCCAGATTCGAGCGGCTCTGCGAGGAACGGCAAAGTGAATATTGCGGTCCAACCAGCAGTGTGAAGCATTTGAGGGCTATTCAATATGTCCGAGTACGTGGAAGTGTCTCTAGATTGCTTCCAAGCTACTAACATTGTTGTAGCTTCATCCAGATAGCGGCTTTCTCGCAGCACAACCACCCAACTTCTCAACGGTCTTTACAACATCTTCGATCGTACTCTTCTACCACGAGCTCGACCAAAGTCACCCCCAAACCACCGCGGCCAGTCTCGAAATCGATAAGCACATCTGCCTTGCACACTCTGGCGACCGTATCCAGCGCACCTGGATTGCCTTCAAGGGTCCGAAGCCCGTTTAGTGACGATGATGGAAACATGAGTACATTGCCAGATCCTCGAAGTCGATCAATGACTCCAGCAAACGAGAGCGGGGTAGCGAGTCCTGCCCAACATCCGGATCTGAGCAATGAAGTAGCTACCTTGAGCAATAAACTCATCAACGCAATAAATCATCAAACCAACTTGGACGACACGCTGTCCGCAACACGGCATGAATTGGAGAGCGCCCGTGAGCGGATTAAGCAGCTGGAGCAGGAGAACCAAGAGCAGGCTGCATCATTGATTCGGGAGGCGTCGATCCAGAAATCAACCGCGGAGGCCGAGAAGTCCAAATTTCTTGCCAGTCTAGCAGAGGAGAGGAGACAAAGAGCCGAGGTCGAGAAGGAGAAGAAGAATATTGAGCTGGAACTTGAGAATCTGACAACAGCTTTGTTCGAGGAAGCCAATAAGGTAGATACTCAATCAAAACCCAATTTGGTCGTTGGCTAACAAGTGCAGATGGTGATAACAGCCCGGGAAGCCGCGCAGAAGGATCACGATGCTGTTCAACGAAAGAACGACCAACTCAGAGCACAGCTAGCCGATACCGAGAGCTTGTTAAAATCACATCAGGAGCAATTGGCGGAATTGAAGCAGGTTATGGAGCATTTGACGGAAGAACGAGACGACCAGACCAATCAAACAGCCCCTTCGACCCCTGGTCTGAGCAGATTTGATAGCAAAGAGGATGCCACTCCAGATACTGAAGCCCCAAGTTCAACAATCTATGAGGCTGTTTCTCCGTCATATCCCACGAGCTTCACACATCTTTTGCAGCCTGTGCTCCGGACAGACTTATCAGCTTACGAGGACTTCTCATCGCTGCTACGCATGTCCAAGAATGTTCCAGCAAGCAGTAGAGTCTCCAGCGGGTCATATGGGAGTATCGGGCTAGGCTTGGGCCTTGGAGGATATGCCCCGTCTCAACATGGCCCAACAAATGGATCTTCCACCTCTTTATCAACTGCTGGAACTCTAGGCTCATCTCCAGCGACGCCTACGACACCCGCGTCTACAGTCAGTAACGGATCGACCAATGGTCCAAATTCATTAACTCCATTGAAGGATACAAAGTTTTACAAGAGAGCTCAAGCAGAGGATATCGAGCCTACTTTAAGGTTAGATGCAGCACCTGGTCTTTCTTGGCTCGCTAGGCGGACGGTTTTGAATGCGGTATGTGAAGGCTCTCTAGTTGTAGAGCCAATGCCCTCTACATCCAAGCCCTATTCCTTTTCTTGTTCGCTGTGTGGAGAGTCGAGGAAAGATCCCGCCCACACACGCAGTCATAGATTCAGAACGAGCGAAAGCGACAGTGCTCAAAGATATCCTCTATGCAAGTACTGCCTCGGTCGGGTTCGTTCCACCTGCGATTTCCTTGGCTTCTTGCGGATATTGAAAGATGGGCACTGGAGATGTGACGATGAGGAATCGGAGAAGGCAGCATGGGAAGAGAGTGTGAGATTGAGGGAGCAGATGTTCTGGTGTCGGGTTGGTGGCGGAGTTATTCCTGCTCACCACGGCCATGCGGATATGGCCAAAAGTCCCCGCATAAGTCAGGAGAGAAAGGATCAGGAACGGAAGATCAGTGAGGAATTGGAGCGGACTGGAGAAATTCAGCCAAAGGATATCACGCCTGTGGACGTCACATTTAGCTCGCCAAGGGCAAGCAAAGTCCCTGTCAAGGAGGATATCACTGGGTTGCCCAGCCCCGCTACTACTTTCTCTGTAGAGGAGGACAGTGCCAGAGTGATAGACGTCTCAAATGACCCCATGAAGGCGGAGAGTGCGAGGAACTCAACGCAGTCAACAAAATCGTTAAAAATCGAATCACCGGCTGAGGGAGAGAAAGAGGGAGGGCAAAGACTCTCTATCACGATTCCAGGATCTTTCGAATGAGCAACGGGGACATAGATGCCCTGAAGTCATTTTCTTTTTCTAATGTTTATCTAGTGGTGGGATTCGGTTTTCGACAAAAGAGGCGGCGTTGGGCATTTTGTATTTTGCATGGCGTATGCGAAGCCATGATACTGGTATGGGCCAGGCGTTTGATTCCTTGGGGGGGTTTTACCTATTGAACATAATTATTGGCTAATGAGATAATGCCAAAGGACGCTCAGGGAGGCATAGCAAAGTATAGATTAGAAGACCCCGATGAGAGACGAGATAATAGATACCTTGAATGTATGGTTTGGTAGTGCTTTCTGGTAAAATGTGTCTGCGTGAACAGCATATTAGAAGTCATGCGTAATAAAACACGACTCGTATCAACAGGACTTGATTGCACGTCAGAATGAAGAGGAGAAGGGCAAATATCCTGAAGGCGTCCCAAACCGGAACAATGCATGGTGCAAGGCCAGCGATTCAATTGGCCGACTCGAGGCAAGGCTGCAAAATTCTTAGCGGTAGCCAGAACCTCCATCTTATCGCTCGACCGACGGGCAGACCACAACTTGTCGACTTCCACAATCCACAGGCCATTCAGCATGGCTCCTTCAGCCACTAACGGCGATGCAATCGCAGTGCTCGAGGAGATCAAAGCACCTGCAGGTGTTGTTCTGCCACCAAGGGAGATCAAAGGTACGCGTTCAAAGTCCAAATTATCTTCATATCTTTTGACACCTTTCAGCTATCCTCGAAAAGACAGCAGGATACGTGGCGCGCAACGGCAATGTCTTCGAAGGTATGATCAGGAGCTCTTTCTCCAGGGATGTAAGCTGATGATGGTAGATCGCATTCGAGAGAAGGAAAAGCATAACCCGAAGTTCTCCTTCCTCAGCCCGAACGATTCATACAATGCATACTACTTATGGCGACTCAGCGAGATCAAGGAAGGAAGAGGAACTGCTGTGGCAGCTGGCAGAGCTGGAGAAGCAGAAGCAGAACCCGAAAAGCCTCAAGGGCCGCCTGAGCCCCCTGAATTTCATTTCTCTGCGCGAATGCCAAATATCAGTGCGCAAGATTTAGAGGTTGTGCGATTAACGGCGCTTTTTGTGGCGAAGAACGGAAGACAGTTTATGACGACTCTATCGCAGAGGGAGACGGGAAACTATCAATTTGATTTCTTGCGCCCAAATCATACTCTCCACAGCTTCTTCCAGAGGCTGATCGATCAATATACGACGCTTCTCAGAGCTGGCGGAATGGATGGTGAAGGTGGAAAGCTACAGCAACTAAGAATCGAGGAGCTACAGGCCAATGTTGATGATAAATTTCATGTTCTGGGCCGGGCGAAGCAGAGGGCGGAATGGTTCAAGTTTCAGGACGAGCAGAAGGCGAAGAAGGAAGAAGAGGCCGAGAAAGAGAAAACTTCATATCAGCAGATTGACTGGCATGACTTTGTGGTCGTCGAGACGGTGGTCTTCACCGAGGCAGATGATCAGGCGCATCTCCCACCTCCAACATCTCTCTCGGAGCTTCAATTTGCTTCCCTGGATCAGAAAGCTATGATGTCTGTGAGTTCACACAACATGCGCATCGAGGAGGCCATGCCGGAAGATACAGACTACTACAATTCATACCCACAACAGCCACAGCAAATGGCTCCTCCACCTGTTCCTCAACCTGCCTACCAACCACAATACCAAGATACTCGAATGCGGAACACAGACGAGGAGGATGAGGAAGAGCAACGGATTCGTGAAAGAACCGAGGCGAGACAACGTGCTCAGCAGGCACAGGCTGAAGCGAAGGGCGTTGCCGCACCGATGAAGATCAAGGAGAATTATGTACCAAGAGCAGCTGCCAGAGCGGCGAACAAGCAGAACATGGTCTTGTGTCCAAATTGTAGGACACAGATGCCTGCGAATGAGCTCGAGGAACACATGAGAAGTATGCACCACCCTTTTCACTTAAGTATTCAGAGCTAACGAGATTTCCCAGTTGAGCTTCTTGATCCCCGCTGGAAAGAACAGAAAGCAAAGGCAGATAGCCGCTACGCCACAACCAACCTTTCCACTCAAGACGTCGCTAACAACCTCAAGCGTCTAGCAAGCCAACGCAGCGATCTCTTCGACGGCGTGACTGGCCAACCCATCATCTCAGAAGAGGAACTCGCAAGGAGGAAGAAAGCGGCTACTAGTTATGACGGGGTGGCTCCAGAAAAGGGTGATCGGCGCCTGGATATGATGCAGAATGTCAACGTCGAGGAGCAGATTCGGGCCATTCATCAGAAGTTTGGAGATAAGAAATAGGGCTTTTGCTTGCATATGGGAGGGTCAAGGGCGTTTCTGGCGCGGATGGCTCTGTATAAGTATCGGGAGCAAGTTGGGACATGGGATCATGATACTGCATGAGTGCTTTGTTAGGAATTCTCATTGTATAATCCATCTGACTTTTCGTCGAACAAGGTTTAGAAAGCCAGAACTCGTAGCGGCTGAATCACGTGTATCCCTTGATATTCCCGCGCAGCGCGTGGCAGTCGGTAAAAATTCGATCCAAAGTCAACAAAACGTTCTACAGAGCCAAGAACAAAGGCAAAGAGATTGGCTGTAGATGCTTACTCTGCTGGCCGCTCGTAAATATCCTGCTCAACACGCAAAAAGTTGGGGCTCGAAAGGCGACTTGGAATCTGAGGGGCCAGGTAAATAAATACTCTCGGACAACTATTCGACGACAAGAATACAGGGAAAAGCCACAGACCCAGATACTTATACTAGATCCACACAGATCTCCGAAAAAAAAAATTTGAACTGCTATATGCTTTGAAGTAAAATCCCCCTCGAGACGTTTGAGAATGACGATTACCATTCGCAACCAGAGGAGTAAGAGGTGGGTGATACCTTGGCTTGGGGCTCAGCGGGCGTGCTGGCTCATGATCGGCGTCTGCAGAAATTTTGAATCTGGAAGCCTTTCCCCATCACACTCTTGATTTCGGTGCTAGGCCATGTCCACTCCGCGCACTTCGAATAATTTGTGGGAGGTAAGGATGGAACGACAGACAAGCTGATAGTAGGACAAACTAGCCCCTTTCCTTCTTAGTCGTCCTCCCGCCATGCCAGGGCGAGTTCTCCCAGCTCTCACCATCCCCTTGCACTGCCATCCTGCTGAGAGCAACAACTGCCCTTAAAAGTCCGCAAAATATCCGGGTTTTATAATCAGAGGACAAAGACAGAGAGTATAACTCGATTCAGTCGAATGGTTCTGCTTTCGCTCTCAACACCGGTAGGGATCTTCTGTTGCCAACAGCACACGCCAAACACAGAAAGAATGTGCTCTCCATAACCGCCAACCTCACCACAACTAAAACAGCGCAGGTGGCTTTCGGCGACACTCTTCAGCCAACCTGAAAATCATTTGGGAGTGATAGCCATGTTTTAGCATAACAGGGACAAGATCCTCGGCGCTGTGGTACCGGCCTGGCACCTTTCGAAACTTTCAGCAGAACTTCGACGAGATAAGATCACCAGCACAGCAAACCGTGTAAGGACAGCAACGTTGGCATTCTCTAACATGGTCATCGATTTTTTCCTCCCCCGATGTCGTGCAGTAAAGCACATGTTGGATTCTCTATGGCAAGCAAACCGTCGCCCCTTTCGAAGTTGACTCGCGGGCTGGTAGCCGAGGATGCCCTTGCAACACAGTAAACAAAGTCTGTCTATTACCAAGCAAGGCTTTCAACCTTCCTATGGTCCGACGCCAGCATTCTGACTTGCATTGAAATATCGACTTCTCCCAAATCCCAAGGGAGAAGCCTGTTAGTCCCACCATGCTTCCCTTGGAAATTTCGGCACTTATCTCTGTGTCACAATGCACAAAAGGACCAACGTGTCCTCAGAAAACGAGGATCTGCGATCTGAATGGACAATGACCTGTGGACACAAGTGCGACGTGCTCACTCCCAAGTGCAAAGATGTGCCGTTGGGCATACTTTGCTTTTGAGCCGGTATGGACATTCGAATTTGAGAATAGTGCTCCCGTTAACATCATGGCTGCATTGCATCTCCTCTTGGAAACATGAACTGCAAAACATGAAAGCGTTTTCTATCTTGGGGCGTGCAATTGGAGAAAGACTGTGGCCTGGAATATTTCTCCTGTTTCTTTTTGCATACTTGCAATTCTTCATTCATGATTTTGGGAAGACTCCTTGCACATCCCATAAGAGTGCTTGAAAAGCAAGTGGGCTATCTGACTTCAGATCAGACCACATAGCACCCACGCAAGTTTTGATGATTCTACCTCGAAACTTGGGCTGAAGAATAACGCAAGGTTCTTGTATACATGGTATAACAGTATCCCGAAGAGAGAAGTCCTCCAAGGAATCCCAGCTTGATTGCTTACTTTGGCAGAGGTACCAAGTAGAGCAGCTTTTATCATGCACAATCTTCCTGCACCTATAAGGCACAGGGAGATGATACATCCTCGGGAATCTGTTAATGCATGCAAGCTGCAGATTGGACGTGGGAGCAGCCTCTAATGTCATCTTAAGTCAAGCAGCATATTCGAGGCTCGGAGTCATGTATCCACGAGTTTCATCTTGACGGATAATGCGGTGTCTGCATTTTCGTGTCGCTTTTCAGCTAAATAGCCACCGAGTTTATGATGTCTGAGCTACAAGAGAAATTGTCTTCGGCTTCTCATGATTTGTCTGCCCGCAAATTCAACCAAAACACCGGTTGATGATGGTGCTGGGATGAGGCGTTAGGTATTGGCAACCGAGTTCCAATTGGTACAGTGCCCAGGGTGTTTTCTCCCTTCATCGTTCAGATCTATCTGGAAAGCTTCTTTCATGACTCTTCCACAGCTGCTGCCTGTGTTCTTCATGTTCTGGATTTGAAGTTTCTCCAGGATAGCTCTGCGATCGACGTTCTCCAATATGCAATGTCAAAGCCATTTAGCCCTTTCAAGCCTCATCCTGCTGCTTTTCAGTCACGCCATTGCGTCTCATTGACCTCCAAGGATGCTTGAAGGGAATTCGCAACCCAGGAAGCGACCAATCAGTGTCGTTTGCACCTTGTCGTCTTTTAAGGTGGCTCGAGCGCCCAAATCTCTCTGCATCTAAACGAGGCAAAGGAGGCTATCCCTTTCGAGGTTTGTTTACTTCGAAGCGAGGCGTGACTTAGAACGACATCTGCGATAAAGTTTTGCGGTTTGAACCTCGAGCTACATAATTGAAAACTCTGCTCTGGTCTAAAATTTGATCGCGATTCGAAAGGAATGCTTGAAAGGTGAACATGGCGCTAATTCGTAAGACCCGGTCGCCCCTTCCCTAGCGTATATGTGTGTATGTTTTTGCTTGTATCTGATGCTTGTGTGGGAGGTCGTATTCGTGGTACGGATTTTGGAGGAGTATAGGTTCGGAGGAAGGAGAGAGGAGTAGTTCAGTATCGATCGCGGGGTATATTGTCGAAAGAAGCTGGATATTCCGTTAGCAGGTGTTCAGGTTGTCCATGGCATTCTACTTCTGCTGATCGATGGTACTCTTCCTACTGCCGCCCAAACCCATCTTCTGCGCGATATATCTCAATGCTGGTTCAAATCTATCGTGGTCAGATGCAACTCGGCTGGTCGCAAATGATTTGAACCAGAATTGAGATATATCGCGCAGAAGATGGGTAAGTGGTCTGCCTTCCTTGATCATATTGATGAATTTGCGCGTCAATTGCTGTCGCAAATCTCCCCTTGAGGTCATGTAACTCTGCTGGAGACTCAGATTGAGGTTCTGGTCTCTGTTCGTGAAGCTGTTGGACCTGCGTGGGTTCTGGCACACTTTGTCATGGAACTTGTCGTCAACTCAATTATTGAAGCTCCCAGCATCTCAAAGTTGAGTGAGAACCTTTGCAGAGACTGTGTGGTTACATTCGTGGAGGATATGCGATAAGTTTGAAAAGAGTCCTGTCGATACCACAGAACAAGCTTCTGCCACTGATGAGTATTGAGACTCGCAGATGGAGCAGCGGTTACATGCGCACCATTTCTCATACTTCGTAATTGCTGCACGCTCACAGAAGCTTCCGATGACTTCACTCTCCTTGATTATGTCTCTGCGTCTCGTAGATGACGATCAGGGACACCGAAGTATCACATCGGGCTGGGAGGAATTCTGATTTCAATGGTTTCAATGTTTTCAATTCGATACTTGTCCCTGTGATAGCTATTTACATGTCTCTAATCATCTACATGCTCTGTACCTCTCTCTTTTGCCCGCTACTGGGCACCAACGTCCAGCTCAGCTGTTGGTGTAGGAGTAAGAAAGGTCCTGGTGGTAGAAATGGGTCTGCGTCCACCTCAAATCTACCTGAACTAAACTCGAAAAGGGCGAGCTAGGAGCCTGAGATGAGGGCAAATGTCCAGAAAGGAAGGGTGAATGGCGCAGACGAGGCCAACGAACGCTCCTTCCCGCGCTAAGGAATTCCTCTCGATACCTTTCTGTATAAAGTCCCCGCCCTTCCTCCCTCCCACAACTCCTTCCTTCTATCCACAACCTCTCCCCTCCTTATCTTTCGTGATCTTTTGATCAATTCCTCTCCCTCCATCAACGTGTAAGCTTTCGCAGGTCAAAGTACCTTCCTAAGCTCCGACCTCATCCAAAGTAAGTTTCCCAGCCAGCCCCAATTCCGTGGTCAACAGTCGCGATCGCGATCAGAACACGGCAAGAGCACCGCAACACCTTCCCTCCAAACCCATCCCCCAAGCACTCTCAACAGTAGACTTTGTGTACTCTGTTACCTCCTCTCTCTTCATCACGTCTCTGACTGGGCTTCAATTGCTCACACGTCGTTCGCTGCAGATCGAAACATAAACATCCACCTCGTGTTGCTTGTCAACACCCAACAACGAGTAAGTATATTCTCCTTCTCCCTTACGTCTCCGCCTGTTTGAGCTCTGCCTTGAGCTTATCATTGATTCTGCAATCGATCGTGGGCGAGGCCAGAGCAAGGAAATCGTGCCATTACACTCTGCTTGATCACCTGCCTATCCATCCATCTACCTTCTGCAACAGTGAACATCTTCTGCAGAAACTCTTGGTCTACTCTCAGTTTTCCTGACCTTTATGCTTGCTTACAGATAACCTTAAGATTGTTCTTCACTCAGAAGGTACGCATGCCTACAAGTCATTCACAGCTTGACAAACTCTTCTTCTTCCTCAGTCAACATGTGCCTTCCATATCCTTCACCTATCCTTCGTACTCTACAATACTTCTACTTCCCTGGTAGACATATGGCCTTCATCCATACACAAGCTTTTATTCCATACAAAGTTCTTCTTCGATAGCACACAACACGTGTCCATTATCTTTGGATCTGGCTAACAACTTCCACAGTTCAATCTTCACCATGGCTGATTGGGGCACTGCCGACATGCAGGCTGCTCTGCCAGACGCAGCCTCTGAGGGTACTGCTGTAGCTGCTCCTGTTGCTCTTCCAGCAAAGAACCCACAAGAGTATGGTTGGGTTGAGCCTACCAAGTACAATTACGACCTCTATACCAAGTCCTCTAAGGAGCAGGCTGAGGCTCAGGCAAACGTTCTGGGTGAATCTGCTGTTACAGAGGATGTTGGTGTTGGTGGCATTGCTGTTGGTGACTGGGCTAGCAACGCTAAGACCTACACTTGGGATGATGAGTATGGTGATGTCGTTCCTCGCTTTCCTGATCTTGAGAAGCAACTCTTCGGTGCCGAGAACCATGTCCGTACTGGAATCAAGTTCGAGAAGTAAGTGATCCATCCCAACTGCCAAAATCCAAATAACAAGTCCCCAGTGTCGCCCAAATCGAGGTTACTCAAGAGGGTGCTCTCCGTATCAATCCGATCAAGCACTTCTCTGATGCTGGCCTTCATCCGGTGATGTTGGAGAATGTTCAGCTTGCTGGATACCAAGTTCCGACCCCCATCCAACAATATACCATTCCCACAGTTATTGAGGGTCACGACTTGGTCGCATGTGCTCAAACAGGTAACTAGTCATCAGCCATACCTCAAAGTCTCCTTACTAACAGCTACCAAGGTTCCGGCAAGACCGCAGCCTTCTTGATTCCAATCTTGTCAAAGTTGATGGGTAAGGCCAAGAAGCTCTGCGCTCCCCGCCCAAATCCAGCCACCTTCATCTCTGGAGAAACCCCAGGTGTTCGTGCTGAGCCATTGGTCTTGATTGTCGCTCCATGCCGAGAGTTGGCAACTCAGATCTTTGATGAGGCTCGTAGATTCTGCTACCGTTCCATGCTTCGCCCAGCCGTTGTCTACGGAGGCGGTCCAATTGCGGAGCAGATTCGCCAACTCGAGAAGGGTTGTGATATTCTGATTGGTACTCCTGGTCGTCTTTGTGACTTCATCAATCGTCCTCATCTTCTTACGCTTCGGCGCTTGAAGTACATGGTCATTGACGAGGCTGATGAGATGCTCAACACCGACTGGGAAGCTGAGCTCAAGCAGATCATGTCTGGTGGTGGTAAGAGTCTCTCGACACCCTTCCAGTCAATAATTGCTGATGAAATGAATAGATCAGGAGGAGGGAAATATCAAGTACTTGATGTTCTCCGCTACCTTCCCAAAGATGGCTCGTGATCTTGCCACTCAGCACTTAGCCCATAACCATGTCCGCATTCATGTCGGCCGTACCGGTTCTTCTCATCAAAACATCAAGCAGGATGTTGTCTTCGTTGAGCCCCACGTCAAGAAGCAAGCCCTGTTGGATCTTCTGCTCTCTGCTCCACCTGCTAGAACTATCATCTTTGTCAACAGCAAGCGAGCTGCAGACGAGGTTGATGACTTCCTCTTTAACAACAACATTCCTTGTACATCCATTCGTAAGTATCCAGTCTGAACGTGGAGAACGCAGTCCAATATTGACCTCTTTCTCTCATTTAGATGCCGATCGTACTCAGCGTGAGCGCGAGGACTCCATCCGAGCTTTTCGATCAGGCAAGACACCAGTTTTCATTGCTACCGGCGTTTCTGCTCGCGGTTTGGATATCCACAAGGTTATGCAGTCAGTACACAGTCCGCAAAATGACTCCAGAGCATTTACTAATTCTGTGTCCAGTGTCATCAACTTCGACCTTCCCTCTACTCAATATGGTGGTATTCAAGAGTACACTCACCGCATTGGTAAGCTGGTTCTCTCCTTCCAATCACAAAGCTGATCTTAGGAATAGGTCGCACTGGTCGCATTGGTAACTTGGGCTTGGCTACGTCCTTCTATGACCCTCGTCGGGATGCTGACATTGCTGCACCATTGGTAAAGCTTATGCTTGAGACTCGTCAGGTCATCCCCGACTTCCTTCGCGAGCAGCTTCCAGAGGGTTTCACTGCTGATGACGATGGGAACGTTACTGGTGACTTTGGTCTTCTCAAGTTTGAGGATGCTGATGATGAGGATAATGATGCGTAAGTATCTGTCTGATCTCTGCTTGTGTCTTCAAACCATTTGCTAATTATTCACAGCGAGGGTGGTACTGATGCCTGGGGAACCGAGGCTCCTGCTGAGTCTACTGAGGTTCCAGCTCCAGCTGAGGCTTCTGGCTGGGGTGCTGAGACATCTCAAGCTGCTGCTCCAGCCGGTCCTACTACAGTTGCTCCTACCTTGGCATCCAGTGATTTTGGTGCTCCTCGAGGTCCACCTGCCCCTCCTGCTCAGGTCAGTGTCTTCATTCTTCCCTTTTTTTGGTGTCTTGAAAGCCAAAACATAAGACCTCTTCAAAGCTGACCAGTGCTAATGATTACTATAGTTTGGTCAGCAGCCTCCCACTCAATCTAACTGGGGTGTTCCATCTGCTCCTGCTCCAGTCCAGGCCGCTCCAGTCGGTCAGTCTGGTCATGGTGCTCCTGCTTATGGTGGCGTTCCTCAATATGGTGGACAAGCTCGTCAGTATGGTAGCCATGCTCCTCAGTACGGTGGTCCTCAGTATGGTGCTCAGATTCCTCAATATGGCGGTCCGTCTCCTCAGTACTCTGGTCGAACTGGTCCTCAATACGGTGCCCAGGCCTCTCAGTATGGCCCATCTGGCTCTCAATACCCTGGTCATCCGGCTCAGGGCTTTAGTGCACCACCTCAGTATCAACAAAATGGCGGCCCACCATCTCAGCTAACTCACTACGCCCCAGCTCAAAACTACGGTCCACCTCCATCTGGTCCTGCTCAGAACTCTGCTCCTACTACTAATGGTGATAACTGGGGTGCTCCAGTTCAGAACACGGTCCCTCGCAATGCTCCAGCTCCAACCACTGCTCCAGCTCGGGCCGCTCCTGCACTCAACGTCGACTGGGAGAACGGTGCTGCTTGGTAAATGGTCCTGTTGTTGTTCTTCTTTTCCTTGATTCCTTCAGATCAGAGTCTCCCACTTGGGTTGGCGTTGCATCTTGAACCTGATGGAAGGTCATGAGTGGACTCGAGAAAAAGTCATGCGCATTTTGATGCTGTGGCATTGATTTCCTTTTGTCATTTTGCGATCTGGGGGAGGAGAATCTGCAAGTAACGGGATTTTGAGACTGGCCATGCGTGTACATGGATGCTCGATCTCGGGAACGGAGGATGTCTTCTGCAAATGGTTAGAAAAAGTCGTGGCAGTAGTCAATAATTCATTGGCTATTGCAACATATTTCGAAATCAATGCTGTGAATGAATATTTACCCTGAAGAGAAAGAATGTTGATGCTAAGTAGCTTGGAATACCAACGTACCCAGCAGTACCCAGCATTTCTCTACAATATCTGTTTAGCATGATATTAATCCTGCTGATAGATACTTAGAGTGAGTTTCGAATATTGTGGACTGTCGTACCAGATGTCGGGATTTCGCGTGTTATGATCATGGGAACATGCCTGCTAAAGCATGCGAAGCTTGATCTTATAGTTCTGCTGGCCACTGTTATTGGGTGCTCGAAGCTTTTGAAACGATGAAGTAATGTCTACAGTGACAGTTGACATAGACTTTGATAACTGCAAGTCTCCAAATTCCTTCAAACGTCGGTGCGATGGAAGGAAATCACACTCTGTAGACGACGAAGTGGGTTAAAAGTCCTGACATCAATCATATCGCATTACAGTAATGGCCTGAACCAAGTCACCTCTTATCATACCATTACACCCCCTCATTCAAATCCGACCAGTCCCCCATCCCTTCTTCCCTTCCCAATCCCAGGTCACACTCAGACCACTATTGACGTACGCCAGAACCAAAACTAGCACCAGAGCAGCCATCGCCAGGATCCCGACATCGCTCAAAAACACAGCGCCTTCCCTGCTCTTCAGCACATCCAGCGGACTTGTCCCCTTCCCTTGCTTCACACCGTGATCTCGTATCCGACTGTCTTGATTTTCCCACGGAATCGGTATGCCTCTATCATGCAATATCTGCTCAGTAGTAATCTTCGCTCCAGCAAGTACAATCGGTACCCCTGTTCCAGGATGGGTTGAAGCACCAACGAAGTACACGCCCGAGATGCTAGGATGTTTGGTCTTTGGTCTGAATGCCAGGACATTGAAGAAGGAATGCGAGAGACCCAATATAGAGCCTTTGTCCAGGTTGAAAGTCGATTCCCAGCTTGTCGGTGTATTGAGCTCTTCATGGATGATAAGAGGTTCGAGAGGGGCACAGCCGGTTCGGGCTTCGATCGTTGATATTATGGTTTTCCGAGCGGACGAAACAATGCTGTCCCAATTTTGTTCCGGGAGCAGACCTGGTCCTGATGTGGCTTTTTCCGTATTCGAGGTTGCGGAGTTGAGAAGATGACCGACGGGAACGAGGACTACGATTGCGTCTTTTCCTTCGGGAGCTGCAGTGGAATCGACTCGTGAGGGTACATTGACGTAGAATGATGGATCGTCTGGGATACCTTGCCGATCGAAAATTGAGTCGAAGGATTCTCGGTATTCGTCTGCAAGGAAGATGTTGTGTGTTTTGAGCTCGGGAATAGTTTGGGAGACAGACCAGTAGAAGGATATGGAGCTGCAGGAGCCATCTCGTTTTTGGAGGGTTTTGGCGTAGCTGGTTGCGGAGTTAGGGAAAAGGTTGTTGTACGCGTAGACTAGGTCTGCGTTTATGACTACTAGGTCTGCTGAGAGCTGCTCCCCGGTCGAGAGTTGGACGCCTGTGACTTGCTTTCCGGTCGGAGATGTGAGGACAGAGGACACAGCGGTATCGAGTCGGATGTTGACTCCAGACCTCTCGCATATTCTCACCAGAGCGGCCACAACAGCATGAAACCCTCCGACTGGATACCAAATTCCCTCTGCCAGCTCCGTATATTGCAGCAAAGAGTATGTCCCAGGAGCATCAAATGGACTCATACCCATATACATACTTCCAAACGTAAACACCCTCCGCAGCCTCTCCGTCCAAAAGTACTTCGCAGCCCTGGAATATATACTCTCGAATGGATGCAACGCCACGAGATGCCTCAGGAAACTCGGTCTCAGCAAGTTAAAAACTGACGTGAAGTTCTTGTGCAGCACCTCCCTCACACTTATTTCGTAATGCCTATGCGCCTCCGCCAACCAAGCCAGGTACCTCTCGAACCCATCCTTGCCCTCCCATTTCTCAATCTCGCGCTTCATGACACTGGTATCGGAGCTCAGTTCGAAGCTCTCGCCGTCCCCGAACCACATGTTGTAGTTTGGATCGCATTTTAGCAGGCGGACGTCTTCGGCTTCAAGGGAAGTGGACAGGTCGTGGAAGGTTTCTTGGAAGAGCTTGGGGAGGAGGAGCAGCGAAGGGCCTTGATCGAATCGATACCCGGAGTGGTTGATGAGACTGCAGCGCCCCCCTGTGAAGCTGTTCTTCTCGAGAACCGTGACGGAATAGCCGGCTTTGGAGAGGCGGGCTGCTGTTGCTATACCGCCGACTCCTGCGCCTGTATAGAAGGTCAGTGAGTTCTTGAGTGAAGGTTGGGGATCGAAGGTTGGGACGGATATCATGGATTGGCGGGGTAGCTGCATAAATTGCTTACCAACGACTATGGCAGTCGGCTTTTTATCTGCGGATGCCATTGAGACGTAGAATTGAGGTTTGGAAGCTGCAGCAGCGCAGGGACTGGCAGGTGGGAAGGAACTAAGGTCTTCACATGTTGGATGGGCTGTTGGTGGTTTGTTCTACAAGTCTAGTTCATCTGAGGAGGTAGCTCCTGGAAGTATTGGACGAATCATGACGTGCAGATTTCCCGTGCAGGGTTCACGACGTGCAGCTTACATCCTTGTCTCTTGGAGTTACTTGAGTCTCAGCATCATCATGTTGTTCACAACATATAGGAGAAATGGATGGTGCAGCTCGGGTTAAAATTAATTTATATTCCTGCTTACCCAGCATTCAATGCTTGCCAAGCGACTTTCAGCCTTCTCAACTTGGGCACTGTGGCTTTTCCCTCCTTGACCTTATACCCCTTTTCCGATAAAACTCGGCCAATTTCCATGTAACTTTCTACAGCTACTCTCATCGGTGCTCTAGCATCAACTGGTAATTGAGATATGGCACCAATTGCCTCTCGGTAGACACCAAAAGCCTTATCTAAGAGTCTATTTCGGAGGTTCTCGATCCCTCGTCGGTCCGGGTTCTCGATAATGTCATGAGGCACAAGTCCTTGCGGTTTCAACCACGATGTTGGCAGATACACCCGATCAATAGCTGCATCTGTTGCGATGTCACGGGCAATGTTCACATATTGCAAGGCAATTCCCATCCGGCCACCAGCCCGAACCAAGTGATCGCGCTGTGCTGGAGTCGTTGCGGTGTGACTGTGAAAAAAGACCAGTTCCAAGCATAGTTCTGCTACCGTGCCTGCAACTCGTGCAGCATAGACTTCCAAATTGTGTTCCTCTTTGATTGGAAAAGTCCCTAGTGCTTTGGAAGAATGTTTCTCGGGAAATTCCAGATCCGTCTTGAAGCCTTCCAGCAACTCGTACAGAGGTCCGAATGAGATAAGATGAGTCGGGAGAAGTCGTAGAGCAGGTTGAGCTGAATCCGGGAAATTTTGTGTGATATATGCATGAACGCTGGGCTCCTTGGACACTATCCGAGCTTCCTTTGATTCATAGGCTTTGTCCAAGTAGTGTGTAAGTTTGGCAATCCATTTCCGGGCCTCCGCCTCAGAGCTCGCGTTGTCAACAAGATCATCAGCAACTCTGCAGAAGGAGTAACTATGTTTGTTAGACGAGGCTAGAATCTTGCCTTGGGAGCACTTACAGTAGAATGAGGTCAGTTCGAAGTCGCCCAGAGAATGTTGAGCTGGCAAGGTAGAAGCTCCTGCTCTTCTTCTTGAGTCTCTGGACAGCTTGTTGGATCCCTGTTACCCGCTCCTCGTCGTACTTGGAAACTTCTGTCAGTAGTGCATCGATGAGCATGAATGGCGAAGGCAACTCCGGAACTTGTGGAAACAACTTTGGGAAGGTTAGGAGAATGGCGAGGGCATGATCAAATGCAACCAAGCCGAACACAATGAGGATGTTGGTCGCCAGGAAGAATACTGCTTCCTCGATTTCCAGCCCATCCCACAAGTGAACTCCAAACTTTGTTCCAGACTCAATCGTCCATGTCCCTCTTTTCAAGGCTAATGTGTCTACCACCCACAGATAGATAGTTGGGATAGCAATTGGCGCAACTGTACTGGATAGTGGCAAATTGAGCAAAAAGTGAGATGAAAGTGACCAGAGTAGGAGAGCAAATGGTCCTGCCCATGCTAGGATCAATCCCAGATAGGTTCCTTCATTGCCTCTCCATACCAAGAATCCGCCTCCCGTGACAAGAAACGCTAGTACGGCATGACCAAGATTCCACCGGGTCGCATGATGTTTCTGACTGGGAAGATAGGCCGGATGAAATACTGGTTTGCTGAGAAGTAGGTATAGAAGAGATGTATTATAAGTCTGGATTATAAAGAAGAAGACTTCTTCTGCGGGAATATCGAACAAGGTTGGTCCAACGATAACATGAGGTGGATAGGTCCAAATTTTGCGGCGGATGAGGTAGGAATCCCACGGGATCGTAGAACCGACAGCAATTGAGATTAAAAAAGCGATCTTGTACAGGTCTATGCGATTGAAAAATGGCCGGTAAAGGAGTGTCAAGGCAATGCCTGGTGGAATTGTGTACTTCAGATGACTCGTTCAATCAGCTTCTTAAGAGTTGCTTCATGCTGAGACACTGGATTGAGACTTACACGAGAGCGTACTCGAAACCCATGTTTACTGGTTCCCCGCCTGTACAATATGAGGGATCGAGTGCACAAATGTTATCGAGGCATCTTCAGGCGAAAGCAATGAAAACTGAATGCTCGAGTGGACGGAAAACGTGATGTGATATCTGGTGAGGGGGCTCAGGAGACGTCGGAGCTCATGGGACGACCGAGCAAGTGAGTGAAGTTATTGATCAAGGTAGCGAGGCTGAAGAATTATCGGACTGCGGACTGTTCCGTTTTCCTTTCTTTTCTTTTCCTTTTCCTGGCTGCAAAAGAACAGAACCAATCATGGCTGGGAGAGAAGAGGAAGGCTGACGCTGTCCAGAATAAACAAGAGTGAGATGTGAAGAGTGACAAGGGAAGCATCGATTGGTTCGCTACTGTACTGATGAGTGGGTAGGGGGGCTGGGCTGGGCTGGGCTGGGCTGTAGCTCCCTTGTCACTTCCAGTCGATGACGTTGTTGATTTGCGGGTGAGCTTGGCCAAACACAGCATAGCTAGGTGGGTAGGTAAGGGAGCATAGCATGGCATCGGGGAACCAGAACTACTTCTAGAACTAGAAGTCAATCTTGGAGCTCGATCCCGGCTGCTCTTGGAACATCGCTCACTTCTCTCATGATCTGGAGGCATCGGGCACGCCAGCAATCTCGATCCCTCCCTCCCTGCCTCCCTCCCTCCACTTCACTCTTTCTCTTGCTATTATAAATGCCAATGGCTGTCAGAGGCAGGCTGCTTGCGCTGTACGCAGTAGGGTAGGTATGCATGGGTGCGGTGCGAAGAGAAGAGACGCACATACACTTATACTTACACCACTGTACTGTATGCCGGGAATGATAATGGCAGGACCACCTTCGAATGAAGAAAAGACTTTTGATTGCCCCAGAAGGTCCCTACCTGCCTACCTAGTAAATGTACAGGGGTGGTGGTGGCATGGCACTTTCCCCTCGTCGCTCGCCTGGGCCTTCGCTTTACAGACAAGTATAGCTCGAATCCTGGGAGTAACTGGTGCCCACTGCCCATGCCATATCATGACAGAGCGCCAGAGCGCAGAGGAAAGCGCTTTCGTCATGCCCATTCGCGGCCCAGCAAAGCACTGAGACTATTTGGAAGGTATCTTGTGCCGGCCCCAGGATACCGGGTCTAGTCTACCCAAATCGCATTTGCTACCACACCCACACCCACATCATACCTTCCTACCCCTCTTACTCAAGAGCTTCCGCTTTTACTAACGCTACAGGACAGCTAACTACTAACTGTAAACAGCATTTCATCATACCTACGGCAGCTAGCACATTTCAGACTAGGCAAAACCAGACCTTGGTTCTCTCTGTTATGTTTTGCCTCTACTGCTACACTATCCATATCGTCGCCCTTTGAGAGTACTTCTAGGTCCAGAAATTTGTCGACACATGTCAATATCGAACGATCTGAGTCTCACTGCTCTGTGCAAGCTTCACTCATGACTTTCGTCAATGAGAAGCAGAGCAGGTCAGGGAGACCACATCCATATCTCCATGGCAACTTTGCTCCCATCCACCGAGTTCAACCCCTCACTCCATGCTCATATACCGGATCAATACCTCAAGAGCTTGCTGGCGGGGAGTATGTGAGGAATGGAGGTAACCCTTTCACGAACGAGGACTTGGGAAGAGATGCACATTGGTTTGACGGAGATGGCATGCTGAGCGGGGTTGCATTTCAAAGACAAGCAGACGGATCAATACGTCCAGCATTTGTCAATCAGTATATCCTGACGGATGCCTACCTCTCCACTTTGACTACACCATCTCTTCGACTCCCAATTCTCCCCAGCATCGCAACACTTGTCAATCCTGCATCGACTTTAATTCGAATCATCATACGCATATTTCGAACCCTCCTCTTGGTCCTCCTCTCACACTTGCCTGGGTCACAGCAAGCAATCAAGAAAATTAGTGTTGCCAATACTGGGATTCTGTATCACGATGGGAGGGCGCTGGCAACTTGTGAAAGTGGACCACCGATTCGTGTATCTCTGCCAGGTTTGGAGACTGTTGGGTGGTTTGATGGTGGAAAGGCGGAAGGAGAGCCGGCCACCGAGGACACTCCAGGCGATACATTTGGAGGGGATGGCTTGCTTGGTTTCATGAAGGAATGGACGACAGCACATCCTCGAGTTGATCCCGTTACGAAAGAACTGATACTTTTTCACTCAACATTTTTGTCCCCGTTTATCTTCTATTCAATCATTCCCAGCTCGGCAAATGCACACACTTCCACACCACCAAGTCGACTTGTCAATGCTGCTGTTCCAGGAATTGGGTCTGCAAAGATGATGCATGACTTTGGGGTTTCTTTCACACACACTATCATCATGGACCTGCCGCTTTCACTCGATCCAAGAAACCTCGCTAAAAACGAGCCCGTGGTTTCATACGACCCTTCTGGAAAATCACGCTTCGGTATATTTCCAAGATGGAATCCTAAAGCAGTCCGCTGGTATGAGACTAATCCGTGTTGTATTTTTCACACTGCGAATACTTGGGACGAGACCGAGATCAACCCTGTGACCAATGAGCAGGAGACCATAGCAGTCAACATGCTCGCTTGTCGGCTTACAAGTGCTGCACTGGTTTTTAGTGCTGGAGATGTTGCAGCGCCCATCCCGAAGAAAGTGACATCTCCTAAGTATGCGCCAGAAGAGGAACAATGCCGCCTCTACTACTACCGTTTCGAGCTGTCTGGTCCTGCAAACGAGATAACGCATCAGTTCGCGCTGACTGCGATGCCTTTCGAATTTCCTTCCATACGAGATGACATGTCCATGTCCTCGGCCCGCTATATCTACGGCTGTTCAGTCTCAGACAGCACTTTTGGAGCTGCACTCGGCCGGGCTGTGAAGATTGACTCCTTAGTCAAGGTTGATGCAACTGCCTTGATTCAGAAAGCACAGCAGCACCCTCCGACACCAATCACAGGCTGTGTCGATTCAAGGACTGTCACCCAGATTCTGGCATCAGACGATCCACAGGATCCGATCCAAGTTTTCAAGCTGCCAACAGGGTTTTACGCGCAAGAGTCAAGATTTGTTCCACGCGAAAATGGAACAACAGAGGATGATGGATGGATTTTGTCTTACGTCTTTGACGAAGGTCAGCTCGATCAGAGTGGCGATGCAAGCATGAGTGACAAGAGCGAGCTTTGGATCATCGATGCCAAGAACATGAAGGAAGTGGTTTGCAAAGTGCAGCTACCACAGAGGGTACCCTATGGCCTGCACGGAAACTGGTTCAATGAGCACGACATTCTCAACCAGCGGCCCGTGGAAACGATTCGCCATCTGCCCACACCACAACAAAAGGTCTTCGGCGAGATGGAAGCGAGCGAGAGTTTTGGGATAAATGCTTGGATGGGAGTAAGAAAGCGGCTATTGGATTTCGTGGAATAACCTTCAAAGTAACATCTCTATGGAGCCGCATCTGTTATTTTGGAGGGGTCTTAATCACCATCGAGAGGCCTCACAGTCACGACTCGAAGAGTGGCAGCAGTGCTTGGGAACATTCGCATTGTACAATATCGCATCTGGCATTTCCTGGCGTTGGGTTGGCCTTCTTTTGCCGCAACCATACCATACCCCATTGTATTTGCATTATCACATGAATGGAGGAAGGTTAGGATACGAGTAGGAAACGATTATGCATTGTGAAAGCAGCTAGTCATTCTGCTCATTACAATAATGAAACCACATTTTGTCCTCGGAAGTCACTGCCGATGATTTGTCAATTACTGGTGACGTTTGTTCGCCATTCTCCTTCAGCCATTCTACCGCTGCTTCCGGCTCCTCTCCGGAGCAGCCTCCTATCCCCCTTATCGGAAAGTCACGATTTCTTCATGGCTGGGAGATGTGATTGAAAGATGATGACGTTACGATTTTAATTTTTCGAGCGGTGAACATTGCTAGTCAGGAGAGTAGCGCGCCACTTGCGGGCACCGTCTCTTTGGCTGTCTCCGAGAGTAACAGTAGAAGCCGTTTTGAATGCCGGATCGTCGGAGGCTAGAACTGCATGCTTATCTTCACGTCTCCTGAGCTGTCGTGGATGCCTCATGACAACTAGTTCTGTAGCTACACTTGTTGTCGGGAATCCGAATTTTGCCTCTGCGGTTTGCGACTTTTTTTGTAGTCTATTAGGTAGTTACCGTTCTAGACTTGGATGGGTACTATCTCTATGATGGATGGCTGCGATTAGTTCGAGTCTACTTTTTCTTTGGTTTATTTGCAGGATGTTATGACGTGGGCATGTACATGGTATTTCTGAGATTGCCATACCCATGTTTTAAGTACCAGGCTGTAGGTGCTGGTGATTGGCTGAGATCGAGGACGTTAGACAGGGGGATGGTGGATCTCGAAATGCTTGATTCCAATTGCTAGCTGAGATGATAACTTCATGGCTGACCTTTTCTGATAGACATCATGGAATAATGGCTGAAGATTCTTGCCAGCTGCATACCCGCGGTGCCGAGATGCTTGTTTCTTGACTTCGTTGCTTGATCACGATACTACATGATTCAGGTGCCGAGTGGCGTTCTTGCAATCTGTGGACTCCTGCCAATGACTCGACCAGGATAAAGTCCTCTCCTGCACCAGGGTCGGTGAGTTGATATCTATCCCAAGCATGTAGTAGAGATGGCTGTGATTCGTGAGAGTTTGCAGCACATTGCTAAGATACAGTGTTTCGACGATGATCACTTCGGCAATGCTCACTCAATCTTTTGCGCTCCCAAACTCCGATGAGGACTAGACTATGTGTCTTACATTTCCTGACTGTGTCACCTGCTAATGCTATGGTGGTTTTCAAGCTCTTTCTAGACAGCAAGCTATGTTAGTGACAGGCTAGGAGAATTTGCTAGTAGCAAGAATTGGCTACACTTCCATCTTCTACGATTCCGGAAGCCAACGCCATCCCGAAGCAGCAGGGACTGTCCATCAACAACGTCACTTCCCTTCACTTGCACTTGCACTTTCCCACCGTGCTGCACGTCAACACGCCAGTGCATCATGTGTCGAGCCTTCCAAATATATTGCTTCCTCCCTTCATAAACTTCTCTGTGTTTGCTTCACTTCACGTTTCTTCCATCCTTCAACAACAACAACTCCCCTCCTCTACCATCACCCTACCACCTTTTGGACACTTGAATCGCTGCATCCTTGCTCCCACACTTACATACTCGACTTCAACTCTACCTAGGCGTCTTGCTTGAAGCGTCAGCCAAGATGTTGTCCGATCAGTTGCTCGGCAGAGATGCCTTGACCTCCAATCCCAACCTGTTCAACTACCCACGGATGTCGGACATCAACATCACCTCTCGTATGTATTTCCACTTCAACTGTTAAGGAAAGAATTTGACTGACATTATCGCTATACAGATGGCTCGGATCTTTACTGGGCTGTCTCTGCCTTCATGGGAGTCAGTGCACTTGGCTTCATGGCTCATGCTCACTTCTGGACTGGACGCAAGCATGGCCATGCGCTTCAATATGTCATCTTCCACTACATCACTGCTGCAATCTGCTTTGTAGCCTGTATAGCATACTTTACCATGGCCTCCAACCTCGGATACGCTGCCATCCTGGTCGAGTTCGAACGCAGCGATCCAGTGGTCGCCGGGCTCTATCGAGAAATTTTCTACGTGCGATACATTGATTGGGTCATCACGACTCCAGTAAGTTCGATGATCTCCCTCCCTTATTCGATGCTAATTTTGCTGCAGCTTCTCCTTCTCGACGTCCTCTTGACTGCAGGCCTTCCATGGCCCACCATCCTTATCACCATTCTCGTTGATGAGATCATGATCGTCACAGGACTCGTTGGTGCACTTGTTGCGTCGCAATACAAATGGGGCTACTTTGTTTTTGCCATGGTTTCCCTGCTCTTCATCGCCTGGAACGTTGTGCATGTTGGTCCAAAACATGCGGGCACAATCAGATCCAGCAACCAGACAGACATCAAGAGATCTTACATCCTTGCTGCTGGCTGGACGATGGCTCTGTGGTTTCTCTATCCTATTGCTTGGGGTCTTTCCGAAGGTGGCAATGTTATTTCACCTGACTCCGAAGCTATCTTCTACAGCGTCCTCGACGTGCTCGCCAAGCCGGGCTTTGGCATGATCCTTCTCTGGGCTCACCGAAATATTGAGCCTACGGACATTGGTATCCATATTCGCGGCTACGACCAACCCCGCATGAACCATTACCTCGCTGGAGCACATAGAGTAAACGGAGCAAATGATCGCGAGAAGTTGGGCCAGACTGGTGGACTTGACGGTGCAAATGACGCTGCTCATGGCAACGGTTCAAGTGCACCCGCAGACAATGGCTTCAACGGCACACATAACGGACATTCCAACGGACACTCCAATGGACATTCCAACGGTCACTCAGGAAATGGTCCTCTGGATGCAAATGGTACAAGCCGACAGGGAAACGGTGCTGAAGCGCTCTCTTCTTCCGCCAACCCTGGTGCGACTACCACAGGCCGAGCATGAGAGTCTGATCTTAAGCTCTGGTCTTTTCATCGCTCAAGGTACGCAGCAAAACAGGCCAGCACCAAGTGTCGAGTATCCAGTACCTCTGCACTATTCTCACTGCCAAATTTATCTATAATGCAACTACTGGACTTCAACGAGGAGTCTTGTGTCACCGCAGCTTCTGGCATCCGTACCTTGTATTATTGTGGCGTTTCCTTGCGTTTGTTTGTATTCGATGGATGCATGTTCTGCTTTATCAATAGTTTTAATTCGTCAGTATTTGATACCACGGGATGGGAATGGGGAGACGTGTACTTACTTATTAATCCAGTGCCTTTAATCATAATGAACTGAATGCTTTTAATCATCTGCCTTGAAGTGGCCTTTGTCTGATGTAGAAGTACTGAGTCTGTGCTGCTTGCACGTGTGATCCTCGTTGCTCCATCTCGAATGCGATGGTGGAATATGAGGCATTACCTTGGCAATTCATTCAAGTACTCAAGTATCTCACGAATGAGACTTGACCAAACATACAGCAATGGCCCGGATCTCAGGGTAGTAACACTATAGAACATAAGTACGGTTAAGCCTTTGAAAGTTGTGGGGAGGTTCTAGGCGCCAGTGAACACACTCTTTCTTCTGGGTATCTTTGAGGGTTGAAGTCGCAGTCTTGGGAGGGGAGGAGGACGGGAGAGACGTGGTACTGTCGGTACATTTTCATGGAACTTAGGATCGAGGAAACTTCAGGATGGAAATTGTCAATTTCGATTGTAAATTCATGGGAATTACTGGGACGAGTAGATATGTGTATGGGTGTATATATAGAGCTCCAACAAGAAGGTGAACTTCCCAATCAGGCCGTTGTACCTTGGGTACTTTGACTGTGTAAAAGTGTCATTGGAGTCAGTCCAAACAAAATTGGGAGCGGGAGTGATTTATCAACGCTCTCAAATTCCCTCGGCACTATCAGCTACTTACGGCTCCAGGGACGGCTGAGTGTGAGACTGAACAATTTCTGTACAGAATATTTGTTGAGACCTCAACGTTAGTCTATCATTCAAGGCTACTACGTTCTACAATGGATTCTGACAATCCGAGAGAGACAGGTCACACAAAGACGAGATTTCTTGAGGTTATAACATTCAAAAAGTTTGGTATCATAAGAATCTACTCCGCCGCCCAAAGCTATATAGAAGTCTCGAAAGGAAACCAATGTATCAACACAATCCATGCCATCCGTCCCATCATTCGCTTCTGGTATATAAAACAGAAAAAATGCATGTCCCCCCTATATACTACCAGAGTATCGCTTTTGCTCTGAATATAGCCCCATACCTGACCCCAACGCCACAGAAAATAAAATAAAAGAAAATCTTGGCGAATTCAAAAATTGGGTGCTTGTGATCTCAATTGGAAGCCACGCTGACACGCTCAACTACCACCCTTTCACTCTTTCTATGCGATAGATCTCTCGCTTGTCGTGCTGGCGAGCTGTCCCTGGAGACTGCAAGACCAACTCTGATTTCTCCGATGATAGAATTCGCATGCGAGTGCGAACTCGTTGCCTCCTTTTGTCGTCTGCGCTCCGAGAACCCGACTGGTGCATGGGACTGTGGCGTATTCATGCCCGCTGTTGCTCCTGCCCACGCCCTCTCCTTCCCATCCATCCCCTCTCCTACAACGACGAGCGTTGGCGTGCTGGGCTTCGCTACTTGTACCAGTCTCTCCGTGGGCGGCGACTTATCCCTACTCGTCCTCTCAGCCTGTGGACTTCCTCGTCCTCGCTCATGCTCTTCCTTAGTTGCTGTCGCGATGGCACCGAGTGGACTCGATACCTTTCCGATAGCTCCAATACCACTAGCAGGAGACGGGAAGTTTTGGCTACCAACCACACGGTCTTTCTTGGGACTTCCGTTGGGGTTCGTGGGGTTGATGGATTTCTTGCTCAGGTTTCCGGTACTTGGTGTTTTGAGACTTGTCTTGATTGGTACAAGTAGCTGCCTTTGTTGACGACTTACAGAAATTTGACGAGCTATTGATACATCGGCGGCGGTCTCGAGACGTGCTTCGTCCTCGGATTTTGGGCTGGATACCTGGACGGCAGCGCTGGCGTTACGACGCGGGATGGAGCTTGGTGCATTGACTGTTGTGGCACTCCTTGAGCGCGTCATGGCTGGCTTTTGGGCGATAGTAACAGCTCGGGTTCGGGTTTGGGGAGGCGAATTGATGCGGAGAGGTTTGACGACCGGATAAGGTGCTGTTGATGCACTGAGGGGGGTGGTGATGCTGGATGCGGATGTCGAAGTTGAATGATCAGATCCAGACGTCGAGCTATCAGAGACCGAATCGTTGGTAGTGTGCATAGGATTTACCATTTGCCAGTTTGGTTCTGGAAGTTTGGGCTTCATTGGAATGGCCACGGCAAGCGGAACGTCATCTTCCTTCTCGTTTTCGTTGTCACTTGATGAATCGAGTAATAGATGTGATTGGTCGGGTGACCATGTATTTTGTTCGGGTGCTGGCTCTGGAACCACTTGTGGTTCTTCCTTTTTTCTTAATGCCCGAGGACCCCGCCACATTTCAGGTTGCTGGCGCATGGGAACTGTGGGAGAATCGGCCGAGACAAGATGTGCATGGTCTTCGTTACTGATGCCGGGGGCGAAGGAAGGGCGCGATGGAGAGAGAGCAGCTGGAGAAGTATTGGATCGTTGAAGAGTAACTGAAGGACGTGATCGTGACGAAGGAGATGCGTCTCTGGTTCGAGGTGTACTTGGAAAGAGTGAAAATGCCGGACTTTGGGTCTTGAATCCGGGCGAGGTTGCTCGTCTGGGCATTAATAACTTGGATTTGGCCTCCAGTTCACGTTCCTATCTCCACCATTAGAACCAGTCATTTGAAGGAGCCCAGTGGACATGCGGGCTTCTAACCTTAGAAGCAAGTGCCTCGTTGACAGTCTTAAGTTTGTCAAGTGTAGCCTGCCGCCTGGCTAGCAATGAGGACGATTGCGATTGAGGCTTGGAGAGAATCCCGTTGAACATTATACTGTAGCGCTCCATTTGAACTGAAGGGATGTCAACATCAAGTAGCCCGGCGCCTTTCTGGGTCGAGTGAGAGCCATCGTAGACGACATTTCCTCCGTCGATAGTAATTTCTGGAGTTCCATTATGTTTCTGTCTATTTGACCCTTCCAAATCAAAGCGAACGGGAACAGTGTTTGATCTGCTCATTTCTGGCTTGTGCTTTCTTGACTTGCGAGCACTTGAGTTTGAACGACCTCGACCACGAGACTTGGGCTTCTCACTTGCGGCTGGATCTCCGAAGTCGAATCCATGGTCGATTGGTTGTTGTTGTGAGACCTCGGGTTGGAGTTGGTAAAATGCAGCTGGTTGCGCCTCTTGTTTCTTTGCTCCGAACAACCCGCCTAACAGTTTCCACTTGCTTGTCTTTTGCTTGACTGGCGCCGAGTTACTGAAGTCATCGTCTACATGATCCGGGGACTCCGTATATCTATCCATTGGAACCTGTTGCTGCCATGTGGTGGGTGGGTGTTGAGGACTTCCAAGAGCCATGCCGATCTCAGCGTGTGGAACATTCATCTTTGCTGGCGTAATTTCCATAGACTCGGGGGTTGAGGGGCGAGTCGCTTGCGGCTTGCGAGCGGCGGGGTGATGAGGATCCTTTGGCGAGCTTGCAGGAGTAGGAAGAGAGCCCGGGAGAGGAAAGTTGTAGAAAGTCGTTCCTACGCCATGAGCAGCGAGAGGGTTGAAGTGAAGGTCGTCCTTTGTTTCCCTCTTCTCAGCGTTCCTCCTTTTCGCAAAGCTCGATGCAGGCCCGGCGGAGGTACTAGGCCTTTCGGGAAGCTGATCTCGCTTTTGCTGACTGAATTCAAATAATTTGGCAGCGTTTGGGTCGGTGTTCCTGGCCTGTGCATCTTCTGATACACGAGTTGGCGCACCAGGATCCTCTGCGTCTCGACCTCTCGTGCCACGCCCCAACTGGGCCCACACCGACTTTGACAGAGCATTCGGCTTGACCATCGTCGATGCCTCGGTGGTGAGGGAATAATAACGAGTGAGGCAAGGCGGGAGGGATGAGTTTGTTTGAGACTGATTGGTGGATCCTCAAGAACTCGGCTCCAAGACCGATGAGTAAATATGAAACAAGGAAGCGTGATGTTTATGCTCGATTAAAAGAATGTGAGTGCGTTTGTACAAAGGAGTGGACAGGTTCACCAGGAGACCCCAGATGTATTAAGAGTATACAGCAGAAAGAGCAGTGGAGGGCGAGAGGAGACAGAGAAGAGAGTTCGAGGAAGCAATTTACTTATCTACGCTGAGAGAGCAGCTTGCTCCTCTCAGCCCTGCATCTGAGCCGTGGAGTAAATGTTTGAGGTTGATGGGATGGTAATTTGATTGCAGGTGGGCTGGTTGATCGCCCTCTAGGATTAAAGTGAAGAGTGTGGAGAGGCCAACTGGTTTCGACAAGGGGACGAGGAGGATTGCGCTCGTTGCTGGTGGTTGTGCTGCTTGTGACGGGTTCTGGAAGGGAAGGACCCTGTGATACACGAAGGTATCAGACAGGGGAACGGAACCGCATTAATCTTACGGAGGACCCAATTGCAGGGGTCGACGACAGCACTCATCTGGAGATGATAACAGCCAAAATTACGGCTGTCGAGGAACTGTCAAGAAAGGCGGAAGGATTGCATCTTGGTACGGCCGGTGATGCATCCCAAGTCCTTGTCCAGTCACGGGTTGTTGTTGTGGTTGTGGTTGTGGTTGTGGTAGTCGTGGCGAGGCGAGGATAAATAATAATAATAATAAGGAGAGAGTAAAGCCACCATCGTATTGTGGACTTGTGGTGGCGTTTGGCGATCTGACAAAGAAGCGATGGGATGAAACAACCACATCAGAACTTCAGAACTTCTATTTTCGACCATGTCCTTACGCCATATCAGCATTTTAACTTTGAGCTCGAAATAACGTCAGAAACGGCGACTAACCGCGAGGCATACCATATCAAATCTTGGAGGTTGTTGATGTTGAGCGGCACTTCATATCCGGCACAACGAATCAGGACTTCCTACTAAGAGTGAACGGGGAATCCCCAAGCAGAGTTGCCGGATCCACTTCTCACCTTCTTGGTCCAGCGCTTCTGGCCGAAGATGGGGCCATCTCATTTGGACAATCTATCCATCGTCAAATGGCATGATACCTGGACTTCCAATTGCTTTAACTTTGCATACGGCTCGTGATGTCGAGGTACTTGAGGCCGACAAGTGACGTTGGTGTTGGTGCACAATGTCGTCTGATATCGCCCGAATCTATCTGCAGATGGCGCCAGTTTCAAGATGTCTGTGAGCGACAGGGAATTCGTTGGACAGGGCTGAGGTCTCCCCGTGCTCACAAAGCTTGGCCGTCAATGGGAGGAGATCTCACACAGACATAGATGAAAGCGGCAGATGCGCGTGCGACTGATCGTGATATCTGTGGATCTTAAAGCAGGATCCCCGATGTTTATATCTTCAGATCTTCATGGTCTAGAACTGTCCAAGCCAGAAGTAAAAGGATCACCGAGGGAGACGAACTACGCGAAAAAGCATTAAATGGAGAAGTTTTAGACATAAGAACACACCGACGTAGATTCATTCAAGCTGATATCTGCTACTACTTTCCCGCTGTTCCAGAACATGCACAAGGGAGAATGGACACCTGTATTCCCAATTATCTGGTGTTGCCGTCCGGATAATCATACTGAGCTTTCTTCATAACATCTTCCGTACAGTGTCTGCAGAATAATTGAGCCTGATCATACCCCTCGGGTCCAGCCGCTCAGGCAAGCAAGAACGATACCTTCTAGAAGAATTCTGAAGCACACGGAGCCCGATTCTATTCTGATACCAGTGTCGAATCGCATCAGAGGATAAATGCACAGTTCGGGAGGTCCCTGGAGTCAATCATGCTGCGATGCATTGCGTATTGGTTTGTCATCGAGACAGCCAAGCCAGCAAGGCTGTCCTTTCTTTGTCCTTTAACGGATCGATGATGTTGTTGCCTTTTCGTACTGCCTTGGTTGACAGTGCTTGCGAGCGTGGATCCGTAGATAGAAGAACGTGACTCTGATAATTAGCAGGCCGGAGTATTGAAACCACATCGATACAGGCAATTATTCATTTGAAGCATATGTCTTGAAATACCACAGGGTATTTGAATATACTCGTCACTTGACGATCGACGATCAATCATTCTGAATTGAAGAAGTGAAGTAGAACTCTGGTACTGTACTGCATTCTTGTAGCGGCGGCTGAGGCATACCATTTTCATCATCCTCCCGACTCCCGAGCTAAGGAAGCGCCCGACGCCTGACCCCTCCAAAAAGGCTTCTGCGACAAGCTTAGCGAAGATGTCACAACAACTTCAACCACTTTTCATCATACAACTGCTGACTCCGAATCCTTGTTGTCCAGCACCGCTTCGTCCTCACGTAGAATATTCCAGCCTTTTGGTTCTCTTCATTACTCTACACAAAGCGCATTCAAGATGTCGTGGCAAGGTATGTGAAACTGCTTGATTGTTACCCCTCCTCGACCAAACGCTGACTTTAGACCACAGCATATGTTGACTCTAGGTACGTCTTCACATCTTCGACACAGACTTCGAAAAACGGTTATGCGACGAGAGGGCCTTGAAGCTGATGGAAGTATAGCATGGTGGCTAGTGGTCACGTCGATAAGGGAGCTATCTACAGCATTGCGGGGGATAGCAAGTGGGCAGCCAGTCCAAACTTCGACGTACGTCTACATACTCTTGGGAAGGCCAATACGGGAGAGGGGCTTTACTGTATTGGATGCTGATCTCAAATAGGTCTCTGCCACTGAGATGAAGGAGATTATCAATGGTCTGTCAGGAAAGGTTGATGCGCTATACGCCGAGGGACTACACGTTGGAGGTGAAAGATATGTCCTCACAAAGGCTGAAGACAGAAGTCTTTACGCCAGAAAGGTAATGCTTCTTCAGCCTTTGATCCCGCTCTTAAATGGATATGGCAGAAGTGGGGCCTGTTGCTAATTCTTCCCCAGGGCCGAGAGGGCGTCGTCATCGTGAAGACCAAGCAAGCTATCCTCATTGCTCACTATGGCGAGTCCATGATTGCAGGGAACTCAGCAACAACCGTCGAGCAACTCGCAGACTACCTCATCAAGTCAGGTTACTAGAGCACATTCATACATGGGAAGGGGAAGGGTGGTAGCGTTTCGGATTTCTCAGAGGGACGCAGTGGGACAGAAATGTGCATAATCGTAGGCGAAACCTTCTTTGGCATTCCAAGGCCGATACTAGAATAGTATCTTTTGATGATGAATCATGAGTGCGGTACTTGGAGGATGTGGATAGCCTTGCAGATGCTTTAGGGAAGGGCTTGGAGCTTTGCATAGGCGGATGAATTCATGACCTTTTACCGATTTTCCTGTACAGAGGGTGAGAGGATGTTGAAAGACCGGTCTCGAAACTTCAAATTTGGGTATATTTGGAAGAAGTCTCTTCAGAAAATGGCGAGGCAAGGAGCTTGAGCTCAACCACACCACGACCCAGGAGTCGTTCTAAGCCCAGACGCCCATTCATCCCAACTCCATATTTCCTGTACAAGCCATCTAACCATCTAACCATCATTACAATCCATATCTCAAAGGTCCAACCCCTAGAAATACCAGCCACATTTATCATACAGGTCCCAACAACTGCTCACTCCCTTTACACTGGCAATTGGGCGCCGCCACCAAGTCCCATCCTATCAACAGCAACACCAATCCACGGCCCAACAATAGGTACGTTCCTCGCAAAGCCAGCAATCGTTCCCAAAAAGTCCCCAAACAAGATGAATATTCCATACAGCTCGACCAGGAAACCGACCAGTGCCCAGCGCATCAAGATCAAACAGAGACCTGCAAAGAAGGCCGCCGTGCCCTTCAGTTTCTGGCGGCGCGCGAAAAACAGTGCTGTTTTCTGGGGCCCGATTATGATCGTTAAGCCCAGGAGGAAGAGGATCTGCTGGTGTGAGTCTGGTTCAAGGTTGCGGGGGAATGGAACGTACATTGCCCATTGCGAGCCTATGAGACAATTAGCTAAGATACAGAAAGTAGAGGGTAGACAGAACGTACATAGCTCTATCAAAGAACATGAAAACTCCGCAGATGAGAAAGAATCCTCCTGTAAACAGCCAAAGTAAGTACATGTCTGTGCTGTGCGCCGAAGCACGTAAGAAGCAAGACCACCCACCTCCTGAGCAGAATGCTACGCCAATCTCTACAGAATCGAACCGTTAGCAAAGGGCTTCCTATAGCTTTCCTCCAAGTCCAGTGTTGCAGATGGCGCATCGAGCATACAGACGCCCCTTTCCAAGCTCCGACTTCTATTTCTCGAGCCTCGACTTTTTTTTGGGTGCGGAAACCTGGAGAACACGTACTCTGCGAATCGGATAACCACATGGTAGGCATTTTTGCTATATTGGAGTTCTGGAGAACGAAGGAAAGGGAATTCGAGAAGTCGTGTGCTCTGACTGGAGTTTGGCGATAAGCATTCTAGAAGGGAGAGCTGGCCTTGGGAAGACGCGCAGGGATCAGTACGCGGGCTTTTTTTGGTGAGTGATGGCTTGGCACTTGGGAAACTGGTGGGCGCGCTGAAGTGGAGTGGGCATTTTTAGCGTGTGATTTTTCTTGCCTCTGTCAACCATCACGGTGCAGACCTGCCAGTTGCTTGGGGCCGCCGACACATGTACACTTGCACTTTGTTGAGGATCAATTGGAATGGTTCTGAGATTGAGTGATCGAGTGACTCAGTCGCCAGCGAGGTTTGTTTTTCAAGTCCTTTTCAACACCGAGTCTCGAGGACTCAAAATTTGGAAATTGCCGCGACGACTGGAGCATTTTTGCTCTGGTAACTGAGTTTATTCTTCTATATCTTCTCGGTACCCCGTCATCCTTCAGGCAGATAATAAGAGTCTTGATCGCGATTAAGCCGGAGCTCCTTCTTGAACCGTCAGTCGAAAGACTTTCGGTGGGTTGAATGCGCTTGACTTTGTCGGTCATACAGTTTGGTCGTGGTATGGGTATGGGTATGTGTCCGCTAGAATGCACCACCTCCTGCTATGATTCTTGACCTGCTGCCGGCGCAGTATGCACGCTTGTTCGAATAGAAGGATCGGAAAGAACAGAAGCTACATTGAGTTAGCTGAGAAAGCTGGGAAGAAATCTGCCTTGAAGATAGAGGTATGAGAGGAAATTGTTCCGCAACTACCACTTGGCAACGTCTGATGGATTACGAGGAATTCACATCATAGGCCGTCAACAATAACCCATAATATCCATGCCATAGCATTTACTTACCTGGACTTTCCGCCGCAATATGCTGCCTCTGCTCGTGGTTCCCCAATTTGATTGACCCGGGTCCATATCTGATATTCCATCACTACACTCCCCAATCCAGGTATTCATCACTTCAGAACTGTATGCGCTCCTCTAGCTTCCAGATACTGCTCTGCAACGCCTTGCCCCAAAGTACGAATAACCCCGAATACCTCCTTATCATGATACCTCAATCTTGTCTTGGGATCTGTGTACGGCGCTCCCAAGCCTGTGATATCGCAATAATGCTTCGAATGTGCCAAAGATGGCGCAGACTCAATGTTCGTATACGTCGCACTAGGAGCATTGGAGAAGCCATTCGATCTCATATTCCTTTCCAACACTAGCTTCGACAGGTTCCGTGAAGCTTGCGCGAGATTTGGAGGCTGCAGTGTAGAGCCAGGCGTGGAGACTGCGGGGGTTGATTCGCCATCTGTAGAAGTAGAGGATTCGTCTGGATTGGGAGTTGCGGCACCGCTGTTGTCATGTGTAGGCTGAAGGGAGGCTTCTTTGCGAACTGCGTCACCGAGGATGGTCTTGATATTCTTGTTTCGACGCTGGTTGGGCTTCCAGTGGTGATTGCGGAATGGTTTATGGATTGCGTGGATGTCGAGCTGCTCGAGCAGAGCTTGATGAGCATCTGCTTCTTCGGTGGAGGGTTGAGGTGCCATTGTATCTATGTCTGAAGGTGTATTGAGAAACGTGTAGTGGAAGATCGTCTGTTTGTCCAAGGGAGCTTCGATCCATGCGAACGGAGCTTTGGACCCACGTGATGCCTGGTCGCTCTTGGTTGAACGCGTCGAAATGGATTCAACGTCGCGACATTAACACACTCAGAACGCGCAAAATGGTATGAATTGCTCACTGCTAGAGAAAGTTCTGGAATTGATTCTTCGCAGGAAAGCCCTCATGAGCATCAGCAAAACTTGCTGCTCTCTCGAATCATTACCAATGTGGTGAGTGACTGAAAGCAACTCCACTCTCCCGCAACAGCTAATATTCAGCAGGAGAAACTAAATGAAGCCATCATGCTTTTGAACAAGAGTCTTCAGGTATGGAATGAAGGAACAAATTTCTGTTTCAAAGACCTAGCTAAACCAGTACAGGAAATCAACATTCAAAACATGAACGTTGAGCTTGTCGCCCAGATGTTCAAGAACTACCAATCGAATGTCCTCTTCCATCTAGAAGGTGAGCCAAGATCACTCATTGTGACAATAATTTTCTCATCAATCCTAGCAACGGATTCTCTCAAAGATCCCTCTTAGTGGTGAAGTGGGGTCAGGTCTCGAGTAGTGAAGTTGCGATTAGATTCTGGGGTAATGGCGTTGAAGGAAGGGCTTGGGAAGAAATAAATCATGAAATTATGAATCAACAGCCATTGCAACATCTAAACCGGATCCAATGACTTGCCAGGATATGTGACTCATGCGCTGCTACATATGCTTCACTTGTTCCTTCGCAATCGTAGCCTTGCCGGGATCCAAGATCACCCTTTCCAGCCTCGTCGCGAAACCTCGAATTCCCAGCTTAGGACAGCTTGCTTTGCCGTCAGCTACTGTATTTAGCTCACTAACTCTTGCCACTGCGATCACATCTACTCCATCGCATCTCGCACGGGAGATACCAGCCATGCCATAAAGACCCGACCAAGGATACAACTCCTACGACAACAATGGCGCCCTCTGCAACAGAACGACAAGCTCAGGCTTCACAACCAGAGACAGCATTGCCACCACCACGCCTCTACACGCCTCGAGAAAGTCACTTTGAGAAGTTCGTGGAGATTCAGGAAGATGGATATCGTCAGGCAAAGTTGCGAGGGAACCAAGCGGCAGCAATTGTGATAGATAATGGTAGATTCCCTTAATTGCGCCAATACCAACGCAAGTACTGATGCTGCTTTACAGGATCCTCTGCAACCCGAGCTGGATGGTCGTTCGAATCTGCTCCTCGACTGAATCTTGTACCCATATACTCCAGATATCGAGACCGGAAGCTGGGCAAGACGTACTCGTTCGTTGGGGCTGACATCTATGCCGACACGACTGCGAGGGGACATATGAGGAATGCATTCGAAGCTGGAAGTGGAATTGTTAGCAATTGGGATGTTATGGAATCAGTGCTGGATTATGTCTTCATTAAATTGGGGATAGACGGTGCGAATGGAGGGGTGGATGTTCCGATCGTTATGACTGAAGCTGTGGCTAATTTACCATACTCGAGAAAGAGTAAGTTATTCAAAGGCACCTAAGACCGATACTGATGTTGCATATAGCTATGACTGAGATCATCTTCGAGGCCTATTCTACACCTTCGCTAGCTTTTGGAATCGACTCCTTGTTTTCCTACGACTACAATGATGGGAAGACGGGCTTGGTTGTCTCCTCTTCTCACAGTTCTACACATGTCATTCCGGTCTTGAATTCTAAGGCAATCCTCACTCAAGCTACACGTCTCAACTGGGGTGGATCGCAAAGCGCAGAGTACCTCCTTAAGCTCATCCGTTTGAAATACCCTACATTTCCCGGCAAGCTCAACTCTTCCCAGATGGAGTACTTGCTCCGAGATCACTGCTATCTCTCCCAAGATTACGACGAAGAATTGAGCAAATATCTTGACTGGACTGGTCTGGAGGACCGTGATCATGTCATTCAGTACCCGTATACTGAAGAAGTCATTATTCAAAAGAGCGAGGAGGAGTTAGCGAAGATTGCCGAGAAGAGGAAGGAGAGTGGACGGAGGTTACAGGAGCAAGCAGCCAAGATGCGACTGGAGAAGTTGATTCGCAAGGAACAAGAGCTTGACTATTACCGGGACTTACAGAATCGCCTTGCCGACGAGACGAAGAAGGAGATCAAGCGTATGCTCGACGCTGAGGATCTAAAAGATGAAGCAGCTCTTGAGAGAACGATCAAGGAGCTTGACAAATCAATTAGGAAGGCTAGGACTAAGGATGTTGGGGGCCCTGAGGTTGAAGAGGAAGTTGAAGAACCCGATTTCAGCTTACTCGAGATTGCGGACGATCAATTAGACGAAGCCGGTATTAAACAGAAACGTCACCAAAGACTCATGAAATCAAACCACGAAGCTCGTGCCAGAGCAAAGGCAGAGAAAGAGAAAGAGAAAGCTCGCATTGCAGAAGAGCAACGACTCGATGACGAGAAGCGAGAGAATAACCTCGAAGGCTGGCTCCAAGAGAGGAGGAATGCGCGTGCAGGTTTGATCCAGAAAATTAAGGACCGAGATCGTCTCAAGGCTGATCTGGGGAATCGAAAATCGCTCGCAAGTCAGATCAGAATGAAGAGCATCGCCAACCTCGCCTCGGACAATCCGACCAAGAAGCGTCGCCGCGGGGGAGATGATGATAATTTTGGTGCCAACGATGACGACTGGGGCGTTTATAGACAAATCGCGACAGGAGACGGCAGTGATGATGAGGAGGAGGAGGACTTCGGCGTCACTCTGAAGACTCTTGAAGCAGACCTTCTTAAGTACGATCCTGACTTCACTGACCAGCATACCCTCGATGCCCAAACCGATTGGACCAAGAGCCTCATGCATGCGTTCCTACGTGGACCAAGACCCTTTGACATGAAGAGCCAAGGAGAAGCACATCAGCTGCATCTGAATGTGGAACGAATCCGAGTTCCCGAGGTGGTATTCAAACCATCTATCGCAGGTCTGGACCAAGCTGGTATCGTGGAGATCGCGGCGGACATCTTGACTCAACGACTCAGTGGAGTTGGTGCTCAGGATGCTTTCCTCAAGGACATTTTCTTGACTGGAGGCAGCTCGCTATTCTTGAACTTTGATGAGAGGTTGAGGGAAGGATTGCGAGCGTATCTTCCAGCTGAGGCGCCACTAAATGTTCGCAGAGCAAAGGATTCTGTAATGGATCCTTGGAAGGGTGCTGCGAAATGGGCTGGAGGAGAGAAGTGGAAGGCGGCAGCTGTCACAAGAGATGAGTATCTTGAGAAAGGCGCCGAATATATGAAGGTATGTAAGATCTTCTTGAGCAAGTGATACCTACTGACCACTCACAGGAACATGATCTGGGTAATGCTTATTCGTGAGGTGCTTGGGGAAAAGGCATGAGTTACTCAAGCGTAGAGAAAACAGACTTTGAAATTCATTGCTTGCTGCTCAACTGTGAAGGCATTTCTCTAACCAGCCAAAGCGAAAATACCCCAGCAAAGCCCAAACGCCGTTCATTCATAGTTTCCCATCCGGAGTTGGTGCAGGCCCTCGCAGTGATTTCCATATTCGTTAACGCCAGCCAGCCATGAACGCCAAGATGCCTACCAAAGAAGACTTTTACAAGGACATGGCAGATTGATCGCCCAGTCGAGTACGGATCTCCTGTTCCACGCTATCCTCAGTGCTTTGCTTGTATCTCTTACTTTCCTCGTATTCTCTGCTTTCTTGACTATGCTTTCCGGATTGTAGACCGGCTGCGGCGATATTGCGAGCTGCAGATGCCTGGAGCTGGTTCATAGGTGCCATGGGCGCAACGGGTGGATCGTGGTGCTGCTGGATGTGTTCTGGGTGTGGTTCATGGCGTGGTGGGTGGTTCAGGATAACATTTGGTGGTGGTTGAGGGTATTCGCCTTGCGATTCGATGAGCCGGGATTGCAAATGGATGATATACTCGCGCAACGAGTAGTTCTCCGTCTGGATGGCCTTGTAATTATCCTCCAAATTGTGCAAATCGCGGACCTGCTCCTCGAGCTTCTTGATATATCCTTCCTTGCGTTGTCGAAAGGCGCGCTGTTGAATGGCAGGTTACGTAAGCTTGGGTTCGTGGTGTTGATGACATGAGAATTGACAAAGCAAAGAGACCATTTCAAAGTTTAACGAGCCATCTCCGACTTCATAGAACAACACTAACAGAGGAACACTCGCCGACCAAGACAACGTACCTGGGCTGCTCTGTTCTGCGCTGCGCGCTTCGACTGTGAGAGTTCTCGCTTTCCACCCTTTCGTCCATCACCCAAATTGTCGTCCCCGCCGCTGTCTCCGCCAGTGCTCATGATTCCTCCCGGACCGCCAATAGCTGGATCGATGTTGTGATCGTGAGGACTTGCGCTGGAAGAGTGGTGGGAGATGTCGTTATAGCCATGAGGGCCTGGCGCATGGTTTATAACAGCTGAGAGCTGAGCGCGTAGGTCTTTAGAGAAAGGCGCAAGCATCATGTCAGCAGATGGACCACACACAAGGTACATACGGTAGGGACGGCTCTAGGGGATTACTCGTATCTTAAAGCGAGCCAGGCGAGGAGGGGAAGGGAGGGGCGTCAAACCATTATCAGCATTCATGTCCTGCGAAAGTGAGTCAGCTTCCTGAGTGTCGAGAGGTGTGGGATGTGAAGTGGACGGGGCGCTGGATGGCAAAGGAACACAAATGATGAGGTACAAAGCGCGCGAAGCCTTTCCGGATTACGAGAAGACAGCTCCAGTGAAATTGGATCTCGGCTATTGGGGAACAAAACAAGAGCTTCGGGCTCGGAGTATGGAGGGTATGCAGGTGAAAGTGAGGGTGGTGAGAGAAGGCTGGGAAGTCTACAGAGCCTGCTCGCTCTCACTCAAAGACGTACCTGCTGTGGCCCAGGTGCCGGGGCGATCGACTGCATGCTGCTGGCTTTCTTTCTTGTGCAGGATGCGTCGCTATGTGCTGCGATGTGACCGGGTATTCAACTCGAGTACTAGACTGCAGCAAATGGAGTCTCGGTGGTGAATGGCGCAAACTGGGGCGTGAAGCAGTATTACCTGAGTATCGGCGCTGCAGCGATGTGAGGCCCAGGCAGTGGAGTGACGGCGAGGCGGGATGAGATCGGGATCACGTGAATGGATCGAGCTTCGGATACCTCGGGGTGGCCTCAGACAGGAGCGAACCAACACCCGAGTGCAACAGGGGCAGAGCTCCAGAAAAGGATAATCCCACGATGGAACACAATAATAAAATTACCAGCAACGCAGGAACACAAAACTGCAGCGGGCGTGATTATTAAGAATCTCCGTCTGCGGTGTCTATATATCTCCATGGCTGCGGGAGCTGCTCCAATCTATGCGATTGGCTCGTTGTGCATCCCCAAAGCAACTGAAACTAATCAAAAGGGGGGTGGATTTCTCGGCTCGTTTGTTGCTGCTGACATATCGTTGAAATCCTTCGGCTTTTACGCTGGACTTTGGACCACCAAGAATCCAACCTCCTCCCCGTTGCTTACGAGATTGTGCATTTGAATCGCATTGCGGCCGCACACCCACAAGGCGATCTCTTTGCTGCTGTCTCAACAAGAAGTGCAAGTACCCATGTTGCCCTATAACGAATCGAGGTCTTCCATTAGCCAATCGATCCGAGCTGTTGTGGACGGGAGGGCGTCTCAGCACTTACTCAGCATGCTTCACGAAGAATGATGGGAACGAGGTCCCCCGGGCCCAGCTCATGATCCCATAAATTCACACGCAACGGTCCGCGGCACGATGGGTAAGGTTAATGAATCGGAATGCACTCGGCGCCTTGTCACACTTACGCTCCGAGGCGGCGAGATGCAGTTATCATCGGCTTGCTACTTATTGACATACATCAGTATAAATACGCCAGCAACCAGCAAGCGGCTTTCCTTACTCCATCCAGATAATGGTAACTCCGTTGTCCGCTCTGCTATCTTTCTCCGCCGGGCTCTAGAGTACAAAGATCCATACCTCTGACTAATTTGATCTTCGCCCAGTACAAGATTTACTTGATTTCTTTCCGAGCGCTCCGGGTTTGCTAGACGAGCCAGCCAACAAGCTCAGCATTTTCCGTTTTGGTCAGACACTTAGCGAGTTCATCTACAGCACAACGGCTTTTGCCTGATGCGAGAAAGAAGTGAGATGGTCATCACCTAGCAATGCAAAGGTAAGTGTCGTGCCAACAGGTCCTTCGATCGATCGAATACTAGGTGATTCACTTGATACATGCGGCCTTAATTCGCTTGAGACGGTAGTCACCGAGAATGCCGGCCCTTATGTACGTTGTGAGGAGCTGAATGGCCTAGATAGGATATCGACGTATGTCTCCTTGCATACGATTCTTGGATCTCTCCAATCAACCTTCCCAGCATTTGCATCCAGTGTTTGTGTGCGTCCTGTCAACCCTGGAAGTTAGCGGGGGCTTCCATATCTCTGTTTGATGATTTGATCTTCACAACCCCTTCAACACTCATCACGTACACATGCAGGTCCTTGGCGTCAGCCTTATATCTCCCATGCCAAGGTACCTTGATCCTCATGCGACATGTACATAGTACCTATTATAATCCTGGCTCGTGTCGCCGCAAAGTTCATGGGATTGCATGCATCAAATCGTCTTCAGGTCCAAATCCAGGTGGGGTCATTCAAGACGTCGTTGCATTCTCTACAATCGGAATTACTATGATACTTGATCATGTCTACTGCTTAGTCGGCAATATCTCGTGGTATTTAGCACTATGACATGCTTGGAAGAGACCAAGGAAACGATTCTCGAGGTCGAGTATCTCGATCTCTCCACCGTTGCTCGACGGGTGTACACTTCTTACGCCTTCATGCAGACAGGAAAGACGGCTAAGTCCGCGAACCTCGGCGCTATTGTCGTCCATATTCTCACTCATCTCGCAGCGGACGATTGATACATATCGAGAAATCGACGACAAGATTTGGAATGATCATCTCCATCACGTGCCCCTTCTCGTACCAGCATCCCCACAACGTGGAGTACCGGTAGCCTGCATGGCGGCAATGGAGGTTGTCATAACCCCGAGATCCATGCCCGACAGGAGCATTTTTCCGATGCTCGTTGTGGGTAATCTATGAGAACGGGAACGGGTAAGCTGACGTTCCTCCCTTGGTCTTGACTAATTGCTTGCAAATAGCCTGCCGCAAAAGTGCTCGAAAGGGATATTACTACGCTGCGGAATTCCGTTCAAGATGGCTGACGCATGCGGCATTCATAGTTCGTCCAAGTAGTAAGTGGACCAAATCCCGAGACAGGGTAGGTTCGCAATAACGAGCATTGGAGAAGAGCCATGAGAGATATCTTAACTTGACTGCTACGACTGTCGCTGACAAGCTTGGGCATACTCCTGCTCCTTTCAGGCATTTCGGCCGATACAAAATATATAATCACGTCACGAGGGTATTTATTTGTTCTGTTCCTCATCTTTTTTATGCCCGTTCATTGTGATTTCGCCATACCGCTTTAACCTATATCGGCAGGTAGTGTGCTGGTTAGATACGCCTCGCTAGTAGAGTCAAACACACCTGCGATATCCAACTAAGCTCGAATATCGAGACTAGATCATAGCAATCGTTCCCAGAAGAGCCGTCCACCTTCACCACTTGGAGTTCCTTACAAGGAATTACTGCAATTCCAAGAGAAATCCAAGGATTGCTTCTTGCTTATGAGCTCTAGGTGTTCAAACGCGCCAGTGACAACGTTCCCAAGTCTTAGATCCTGGCCGTACGCAGAATGCAGAGACGATCTGGTGGTTTAGTGATCAGGATATGTAATCCTTTACCAACCTGCAGAACACCCGCCACACTAGCCTATGCATTTGGACCTTCGCCCTTCTAAGAGCACTAGCCAACCTCGATCCAACCTCGATAAACCTTTGATCCCTCTCTTCTGTCCTTTGATGTTGTGGTGCTCGCAAGATCTGGAAGTGCGACAATCGCTTACGGTAGGGAAATCGGACAACGTTTGAACTTTCAAGGCGAACGCGCTTCCGTCCATTGATTCGGAAATGTCCACTGAAAGACAACGCTAACTTAATCGACAGTAAATTTCAGGTTAGAAATTAATCTTGTAGAAAAGATACAAGCCTATAGTGAAGTTCATAGATTTTTTCTTCCCAAGATTCCCCTCACGAATAGTCCGAAGATTGTAACTTCGGCCTGGCTTGTAACAGCGAATTTATCTGGTTTTGGCAAAGCAATCGTCCATGAGATCGTGGCTCATGGTAACAAGATGGGTTGTCACCGGTCAAAATGCCGAGACGGAACTCGCACATCTCGAGGATACCGATGGCGCGGTACTTAATTTAGATGTCACAACTTCACAGCAAGATATTAATGCCATTATTGATGACGCTATTGATCAATTTGGTCAGATTGATGCTTCTGTGGAATAATACTAGCTACTTGCAGCTCGAGTTCGTGGAGAACGCTACTTGAGTGTTGACTTTCGCTCTAATTCGGGGACTTTGAAGAAACTGTGCCGACGAACTAAGAACACAAGAGGAAGGCATACCTCTTAGATCTTGACACCAATTTTATCGGCTTAATCGCTACCTGAAGGGAACATCCAGCCTTTGTTTTAATCCAATTGCAAACCTTCAGAGCTAACACACAGGTGGCTTCCAGAGCTTACCGAAGCCACACTATGAGACAGAATCGAACAGTTGTTGCTCTGAACCTCATCAAATCTAGTAAGGATCTAGTCATCTTCCTCTAGATGTTTCAATGATATCCATGACACACATGCTCTAACCCGACGATCATCCCTTGCTTTGCCGCAAGCTTCCAAGCTCTCCTGCTCAGCCGCCAAGCCCCTTTCCTGGCTACCATAAGCGAGCATCAACACTTCCTCCAAACTCACCAAGGACTCACCCCATACTCACCACAGACCCTTCCCGCCTCATCATCTCTCTCCCCTCTAACCACACACGTAATCCTCTCCCCACCCACACTAGCCTCCACCCCTCCCCTCCTCCTCTGATTTTCTCTATCCATGAAATCCGTCACACAAAGCCCCGGATCAGCACCATGCACGATCCAGCCTTCACCCTTGTACTTGACCCAGTACTGTACGACTAGCATATTCAGCGCTGCCTTACTGGCGCGGTACTCGAACGCAGCGGGAGAATGGTAGGGCGAGTCTGGGTCTGCAGCGTGCGAGATGCTGCCTATCGAGCTGGAGACGAAGACTAAGCGGGGTGAGGGCAGAGGAGAGGCTTTGAGAAGAGGAATGCATGATTCCGTGAGGGCATAAGCGCCGATAAGATTGGTTTGCATGGCGGCATTCATGGCGTCGCGAGCGTTGGGCTGTTTCGGGAAGATGCCGGCATTGTTGATGAGAATGTCGAGGTGGCCGTGGGTTTCTTGAATGTATCGTACGGTGGCGTCGATGGATTCGGCGGAGGTTACGTCGAGCTGGATAGGCGTCACTGAACCCTGAATATTGGACGAGGGGAGGATTGTGGCGACAGCTGACTGGCCTGCTTCGAGTGAACGACTGCCCAACAGGATGTGATACTTTGCGGAGTGTTGAACTAAATTGAGGGCCGTTTCGTAGCCAACTCCTCGGTTGGCACCTGAGCGTCATTAGCTGATGAGGGGAACATGGTTCTGAGCTAGGAGTACCGGAGATGAGCACAATCGTCTTCAACGAAGCCATATCTGGGGTTTGGCAAATCGATGGCGTGATAATGTTTGTGAACACTGAGTATCAAGCTCTCAGTTGACAGGTACATATGCAAAGCTTATTATTTTGAGTGTCAGCACAACTCAACCTTCTAGGACAAATGAACAGCATGTTTTATATCATCCTATGAAATGTTCACGATAGTTTGACTAGCAAGTAACAAAGAGGGGGCAAGTCTCGGATTTAGTGGAGATAAGTTCTCGGCTTGCTTCCGGTGAACAAAGATCGCGTGGATTTAAATGTTCTCACCGACACATATGGCAGACCATGCGTCGTCCATCACAAGCGAAAAGACAGATTAAAAGGAATGAGAGCCTCGTCTTTTGATCTATGCTCTCCATGCTCTCAATGGTCGGCAAGCTATGAAGCATGCGAGGAGGATCCACCAACTTTCTCATCCCGCGGCTTCTCCTTCTTGCCATCATCGACAACCTTTGGTGCGTTGGGAATCTCCACTCCCTTGATCTTGTAAGTCATTCCAAGATATCCGTCACTCACAACCTGTATAAGAGCAATTAGTCAGCAGCCAAAACACATGTGAAGCAGAGGAGGACTTACCCAGACATCCAACTTCCTCCCATCACTGATCAACCCACTTTCTTCTACTGGAAGTTTGATAGCTGCTTTTGCAGTGGGTCTCCCACCTCCGCTCTTGCCTTTGTCACCTGGGCCGCCAGAATTCCAACCAACTCGCTTGATGGCAACGATCTCATCCTTGTCCTCTTTGCACAGGATGACGAACCACCCTTCGGTTTGAGATTTTGGGAAGCGTGGGGCATACATCTTCCCATCTGGGCCGAGAAAATTCTGGCGAGTGAGCACAACTGACAGAGACAGAGCTGTCAGGTCCCGGACATCTATTTTGAGACATGGAATGGCCTTTGCGCCTTTCTGGAAAGCTGCTGAATTGTGGCGAGGAATATCCAGAGTGGTCACGGTGCGCTGATAAGCAAGTTCTGATTCGGCTGAAAAGTCTTGCAGGGTGGGAGGTAGATCTTTTCCAGACGGTTGCTTGATTGGAACCCCTGACAGAACTGATAGAGGGTAGTCAGTAGGCCATCGAGCACATTTGATGCATTGCAAAAGAGTAATCATTTGCATGCAGCTTGACAGAAATCCCATCTCGGTCAGGACATCAATACTGGCCTGGATGACACGAATTGCCTGATCGAGGACACTGGTCTGATCGCCCACATAATCGGTTATTGGTAAGTCGATACGAGACATATGGGCTTGGAGGAGTAAGAAAGCCTTAACATGCGGATCCCACAGAGGCAAGTCTCCAAATGCCTTGATGGAGAGAGGTAAGTTCTTGGCGAGCTCAGCATTGATCAGATCTTCGTTATGACGGACTGGAAGCTCGTCGTACTCTGTTGCACTCGACATCCAAGAAAGGACATCTGTAAAGGTTGCGTTACGTGTCGCATGCTTTACGAGGTGTCGAATCGTCCTATGAGACAAGTAGTAGTAACTCATGATTTTCCCAAGCGGGGTCGAGTCAACATCGCCATTCGGATACATCTCCAAGCATTTGGACTCGGCCAGCTCACCAAGGGACTTGTCCACCATTGATATCATGTAATCGTTAGCTGATTGCTGAGCGGAGATTGTGTTGTGCTCTTCAGCTGAGATTTCCAAGCCATAGTAAGAGGGATTCTTATGCAGTCTTCGGAAGAAGAATGTCCAAGTGAGATAATCAAGAGCATCTTGTTTAGTGGTAATGGTTTCGGCAGACACTTCGGCACCCAGATGGTTATCCAAGACGTTATGTAGTGAAGATTCGACAGGGAATCCAGTATGCAGGAAGTGCTTGTAGAAAGCCTTCTTCGAATCCTGTGTAAAGATGCGGGCGATACCGGAAGTGTCGAACTGTGGACGACCAGCACGACCCAGCATTTGAAGAACGTCCGTGAGATCCATGTCTTTGTATCCTTCGGTCTTTGCGTCAAAGAATTGCGTGCCCTTGACAACGACCAAGTGAGCTGGTAAATTGACACCCCATGCCAGGGTAGCAGTTGCGACCAGGATTTGAATCTTATTGTTTGCGAACAACTCCTCGGCGAGGGAACGATCGGATTCTGTCAGACCAGCATGATGCAAGCCGATTCCGAAGCTCAGAGCTTCCTTCAGAGCATCATCTTTGACCCGAGTAAGATTCAGTTGAAGATCTTCTTCGGACATCTTTACAAATCTCCGGGGGTTGTCTTCCATGCCACAGTAATTAATCAGGTCTTTGGCAGTCAGCCTCGTCTGCCGACGAGAGGCTACAAAAACAATGACTGGTTTGTCGGGACTATGAGTTTTGATGGCAAGGAATGTGGGTCTGTTCATGGACTGCATCAGAGGACAGAAGCCCCGGACCTCAGGGAAACCATCGATAAAAATTTCCAACGGCACCGGACGAACGCTGTGGCGGAAGTTGAACAAGCCTTCTTTGACTCCTAGCCAGTTCCCAAGGTCGGAAGCGTTCGCACATGCAGTTGACATGCCCATCAATCGGACGGAGTTCTTTGATTGCGCAGCAATGTAGTTCATACGAGAGACGATAATCTCCAGAATTGGACCACGGTCTCCTCCAAGCAAATGGATCTCGTCGATGATGACAAGGCTAACTTGTCTTACATATCCTCTTGTTTGCCAGGATCTGGAAATACCATCCCATTTCTCTGGTGTAGTGATGATGATGTCCGCATCTCGGATGGTGCGGGTGTCTGGGGTATTGTCACCAGTCAACTCAACGAGCTTCAAGCCCATTTGCCTCGTAAGTCTCGCACCCCAGTCCTTCACTCGTTCACGAACAAGGGCTTTCATTGGGGCGATATAAACGACTTTTGAGCCTGGCTTCTCTCGGAAAGCCCACCACATAGCCAACTCACAAGCAATTGTCTTGCCAGAACCAGTGGGTGATCCCAGAAGCACATTTGCTGGTGTATGGTAGAGGCAATGAAATATCTGAGTCTGCATCGGATTGAAGTACTGGAATCGCTGCCCATATATTTGTTCTAATGCTGGGTTCTTGAGAGCTGTGATGGGCAGTGGTTGGAGATTCAACAGATCTGTGTAAACACTCTCTGTATCGGGTCTGATTAAGTGTTGGAATGATATTGGGTGGACAGTCTCGGCACCTAGCCATCTATCGGACACGGCTCGTACATAGATCTGGGTCGGCAATGGATCAGACAACGGAATGGTGAAGTTCAACTCATGGTCGTCGTAAAGCTTCTTTCGACTAAGAATGAACATTTCATGGTGGTAGATCTCCGAGGTTTCCGAGTTTTCAACCCAGATCCAGTAACTCTCGGACGTGCCGTGGTACTTGTCATTCCATCGAAAGTCGGGTGTCAGAAACAAGCGAATCCTCAGAACATCTCTGTTCAGGGGAGCAATTTCGGAGTCTATACTGATTGTTGGGAAATTGTCCAGGATCTTCGAGATAGTTTTTCCAGCCCCGTGATTATGGACCAAAGCACCAATCTCTGCAGCATCCATATCCCGCAAGGTTTCTATCGATATCCCATTCTTGGAGTCTAGTTGGTTCAGAATCGGCTTTGCCAGCTCGAACTGATGTAGAGGGTGCTGAAAGGCCCAGATTCTCTTCTCGATAGATATGCACATCGAGAGTAGGACTTGACATTGATGTCCCCACCGACGGTTCAGAGCAATCATGAACAGTGCTCTACAGATCCGAGCCGATTGCTGTGCGATGTAATTCGAGTCGTTGCCGAGTGCAAAGTCTTCCAGAGATGCTCGGGAAATGTAGGATTGAAGGAGGATATTTGTCTTCGCTTGAGGTGAATCGTTCTTCTCTCCGACATCACACGGAGAAGACTCCTCTCTCAATTTAGTGAGCTCTTTGGATTCGTTATCCCTGGATTGAATATTGTCGAATTCTCCACTCATAGCAATCATCTTCAGCACGTCTGCTTCGCTAGATAGCGGCTTCATCATGGCGTTGAAGATTTGGATACTGGTGTGGAGGATATAGTATTGGCTGGCAATTCGACCGACATCTTTGCTACGAAGCTCCTCGGTCGTTTCGTTGAAGATGATCATTTGACTCTGCTGGAGGGTTCTTGCAGCCTGAATGACCAGCAATCGTCGTCGTTGCACCAGTGTAGGATCGTCACGAATCTCAGCCCAGTCGATACCGTAAGTCAAGGGATTCCTCTGCATTCGGACGAAGAGGTATGAGTATCCGAGCCACTGGACAGCTTCCGGCACAGAAGTGACTGTCCCAAGAGCAATCTCGGCATTCAAGTTGTCCACCATATGCTTCGAGAATCTGGATTCTATCGGAACTTGAGATGTGACGGCTTGAAGGTAATGGGCAAGTTTGTCCTGGGTAGTGCAGATCATGCCAATACCGGTATCCTGGAATTGAGGTCGACCAGCACGACCGAAGATCTGGAGGACGTCCAAAATCCCAAGATCGATGAATTTACCATCTTGAGCACTGTATACCTGGGTTCCTTTAATGATAACAGCTGCAGCTGGCAAGTTGACACCCCAAGCGAGCGTCGCAGTACAACAGAGGACTTTCAGAACTCCGCTACCAAATAACTTCTCCATGAGATTTCTATCAGACCTGGCCATTCCGGCATGATGGATTCCGATACCCTTGGGCAGGAGCTCGCGAATCTCTCGTCCCTTGGAGCGCGCAGCTTCCTTGATAGCAGACGAATATCCAGGATGCTCCATTGGATCAAAGAGATGCGTGCAAGCCTGGTCGATTGCTTTCTCGTAGAGCATCTTGGCAGTGCCAGACGTGTCTTTGCGAGAGTGAACGAAGACCATCACCTGATGATCTTGTTCCAACATATCCTGAACCTTTTCAAACGCAGTAGTGTCGATATTGTCTCTAGATGTCCGGGTACCAGCCTTGCCCTTTACTCCAATGAAATGCTGTTCAAGTGGGACTGGTCTGAAGCTAGCATCAAAGTAGAACAAACCTGCGTGACGATTGACTTTGAGGAAGTCTGCAACATCGACATAATTCGGAAGAGTGGCCGAGAGGCCGACAATGCGAATGAGAGATTGAGTGCTCTCCACTTGACGCTCAGTACGGGCGACTAGAGACTCAAGAACGGCACCACGGTCATCATGAAGCATATGAACTTCATCGATAATCAGTAACCGAACTTTTTGGACCAGCTCGGTATCACCGGTTCCTTTCCGGGTAACCACATCCCACTTTTCTGGAGTGGTGACGATGATCTGGGTAGCTACGATCTCGCTCTTGGTGAGATGCATATCTCCAGTAAATTCACGAACTTGGATTCCGAGCCACGCCAGTCGACTACCGAGCTTTTGAGTAATTTCAGCAGCAAGGGCTTTCATGGGTGCGACATAGACGATCTTGAAATCTTTGAGGTTGACGGCAAAGTCAATTGCTTCGGGTCGCTCAGCTGGGCTTGGAGTGATGTTCTGCCCGATTTCGTGAAGGACCGTCAACATGGCAGCGTCGGTTTTACCCTAGAATAGTCAGTATTGTATCTAATAAGATGGACAATGCACTTACGGCACCAGTAGGAGCGCAGATCAGCATGTTCTCGCTCGTTTGGTAGGCAACTGGATATACAAGACTCTGCATTCGATTCAAGGTCTTGTAGCCTTTGAAGGTGTTTCGACAAAGCCCGTCCATTTCGGCAATTTCCACAAGCTTCCTTCCTTGCCCGAGTGTACCAACTTTCCCAGCAGGGATGGTGTATTCCTCGTAGAATCTTTCTTCTTTCCTGGTATGGCCCACTGGCAATGCATACTGTCGACCTTTTGAGTCGAGTTTGTTACCAGCCACATGGGTGGTATAGACGTGAGGATAAATCGGCCCATCTCGAATTAAAGCTGGACCAAGTTGAGCATTCTTGTGCTCAAAGTCCCGCTGTCTCAGTGCTTCTTCTCTCTCACGCCTAGTTTGAAGCTTTCCAGCGAAGAGACCATCGGTAGCCGCTGCACCTCGAATCGATGGTGCTGGCTTGATGATTTCCTTTCGGTGAGATATTAATTCGATGACAAAGTCGAGGTCATCAAAACCAATGATATCAGTAAGAGTAGACTGAAGTTCTTCTTCAGCACTGTCGGAAGCCAAAAGTGCACTGATCTGTTCCTGGAGATCATCGCCTGAAAGCCCTTGCTTTCTCGATGCAAATTCCGTACATTTTGCTTGCAACCAGTGGAGTCCGTAAGCTTCAACATCGGGAAGGTCGTTTGCATCGCTGCTCCAATCATCCTCCTCGCTATCCTCGATGAAGTCCCAAACATCATCACCGCTGTTTCCGGAAGTGAAATCTTCATCGAAATCAATATCGGAGCCATAAGAGTCTGCTGTCGGTGTAGGCAATTTGAGATTTGCTACTGCAGCCCGCATAGCGGCGAGCTGCGTTTGCCACTGAGCGTAGGCGGTGGCTGAATCCATGGCTGGCGATGAGCTGGTTTTTGATATGAGCTTGAGGATCCGCTCTTCTACATATAAGAAATCAGGACCTGTGCGGGATATGCAACGATTTTCGACTGTACAGTTGTGTTTTTGATATCGACGAAAATGGTGATGGCTGGACTGTCCTGGCTAGCGTGGGTGTCGCTAGCCTAATGTCAGGGGTGAATGGAATATCCACTTCACTTCCAGGAACGGGCCTCCCGTCTTCGCTTCCTGTCTTGATCCTGTTCCTATCAAAGTCACTCAAGAGATTCGGAACATTGGGACATCCCAAAGTATGGAACGGGTTAGACAATCAAAGTTGTCAATGTCGTAAAATATTATGGGACACTGGGTGGATGGACGAACACATGTTGATGCACTATAGAAGGTTTGGCCGTGGCACTTTCCTTTCTCAGTTCAGTTCTGCTGGTTCAGTTGGAAACTCTGCCTGCTGCATCCTACTTGCGTGAGACGCGTTGAAGGCATTGTCAAGAATCTTTCTTTTGGTTCTCACCACTTGAACGCGTAGTACACGCGACGCAGCCAAAATTTCTTCTCTCGTGAAAACAACCACGCAACACCTTTCTTATTGTAGATCCTGACCCTTCGGGCTTTGAGATCTCTCAACGATCTTGGAGTCCATGTATATAGTGGAGACAGGCTTCTACTTTTTCTTGATCGAGTCAATTCCACTCTGATACCTCCGACCTTCTGGCAGCCTTGGTCAATCTTGTCGTCTTTCCAAAACCTGCAGTCCAGATATTCGCTGCCAATGGATTCTCCACCTGTCCGGAGGAGATCTCTGGCAGCTTCCAGCTCTTCTGAGTTTAGTGTAGCAAGCCCGGCCACACTGATTAATGATCCTGCAGAGAAGCATATCAGACCATCTGCGGAAGAATGGTATCTGACTGCTCTCAATGTGCTTGATTGACGCTAATGCTTACAGGTATCCACGTCTGTACCTTGGATGGAACCACAAGGAATGCGTACATGTCTATTGCTACTTTATAGCTCCGCCATTTCATGCTGACCTTGAGATCAAGTGGGCAATCAATTCTCTTGGTCCTCCCTTCCATGGGAAACGTCAGCCCATGTCATTCGATCACATCCTTCAGCTTGTTGATACCGAACGTAACTCGGATGCCGTCAAACAGGCTATCGCTGTCGGATTGTCCACGCAATACCATGCACAAGAGAGATTCAAGGAGGATACACCAATTTACAGACGCATCGAGCCAACATCAGTGGAGATTTTGATCGCTTGGGAAGATCACTCGCTCAACATTGCCGAGGATGACAATATTCAAATGGTCAAGGACGCTGTCATGTCAGCGTTCGGGTTCAGCATCAGAAAGGACAATGTGGAGCTGCTCAAGCGTTTCAGTATCCTGAACAAGGTTTCAATCTTCGAAACGAATACATGGAGACAGATGATGTGCTTCAAATGCTGCCCGAAGAAGAATGTTCCTGGTTCTCTAGCAGCTCCCATGTCAAGAAAGGAGAACTTGCGGAAGCGCAGAATTGACGAGATCTCTAAGGACAGTGACGAGCCAGTTTTAAAGAGATTTGCTCTGCCGACTTCACCGGACGTTACTTCAAGCCCAGATCTGCCGCAGCCTACAACTTCAAGTGGGGAACATGCTTCAGCCACTTCTGAGCAGATTGATGTAGCGGCCGCTGCATCCAGCACAGATTCGGAAGCGGTTACAACTGCAAACATTAATCCAAGTAACAACATCCCTGATTACAACAAACAGGCGCCATCGACTGGATCCAGCACGAACGTGGTGTCAAAAACAGGTACGAACGCCGACCAAGCTTCAAATCCTCCTGAGCAAGTTGAGGAAGCCCTGGCCACTGGTTCCAGCACGAATACGATATTGGCCACAAGCATAAACACTGTCCAAGCTGTCAACCCCTCCAGAGAAGTCGAGACAGCGCAACGAGATCTGCCTCCCACACCAGTTATTGCAGTTAATTCAGCGCTCTCAGTAACCCTCACGATTTCAACTTGGCTACGAGTCCTCCCTGCCACCACGCTCTACTCTGGAAACATTTCTAGCACCATCAAGAAATGGTTGAAGGACACCTTTGATATCGATGCCACATCAGAGGATATCGCCAAGATTACAGAGTCAGCAACGGCAGAGAATATCTCCCCATTACAGACAACGGCTTTCCGATGCATGGCTGTTGCTGCTCGAAAGGACTTGGGGAACATTTTGATGAATCCTCGTGGTCCTGTGGGCGTTGATACGACCAGACGAGCATCATTTCCGGGTAGTGTCTGGAAATATTGAGGCTGCTGTACGGAAGGCGTCAGGTTGCTGGGGCGTGATGGCCACGACGGAGTCGAAGAGTGTCTCAAACTGTACGTCATAGCAAGTGTTGAAGTGCTTTGATGTATTGTGAGTCTCATTACATATGGTGTGGAATGTGTATAATATCCTCTCTGCAAAGCTATATCTTCTGTTGAGTACCAGGTCACGAGAAAGGGGAGCGCAAACTGTCAGATTTTCTTGTGCTCGAGTTATTCGTGTACTATAACTTTGTAAAACAATAGACAAGCTCTTGCTTCGGCTCCGGCTTATTATCCACAAATTTGGTATCAGTACTTGGTTGTGATGGAAAGATGCTCATAAGCGACTGGGGAATTGATCATACCCACGGACTTGTATCCAGATAGCTGAAGTATCTCGGCCGTTATCAAGTTTCGGTTTGGCTGTGTGAGTAAAGATGTTCCGAGACTTGACGACATCATGGAAGCAAAGAACGTCGACTCATATTTAAGTCCGAAAAGCTCACGATCGCATCACGTGGTCGGGTGACAGTCCCTCCGCCACTGCTTTATGCGCCGCAATTCAGGGCTGGGTTCCATACGATCCTTCCGCCAACGACATCCAACCAACAAAGCCGACAATGATTGTTGGATTCAGTCCAGTTTACGGCCGGAGACTGAGCGATGATGGACTTCATATTGTGCAACTGTCCGGCTCTGAGTAAGCATAAGTATCAGTAGATTTTCTTCACTTCTTGCTCTCAAATCATATCACTCCAGACATCCTCCAATTACCATTCACAGGTCGCAGCTTCACACCTCTCTCAGATTATTCTCTCCGATCAAGCGCCTGTTCCTGAGCACCTTTCCGTCCGTGCCTCAACAACCCCGCAGTGACTTTAACCAGCCTCGTCTCAGCCTCCTCATTGGAGACACTACCCCAAGCTACAACAAACAAGCAACTTCAAGCTTCTACAAATACAAGCTGGTCCCCTTGGGCGATTCGCGAGCTGTATTCAAGTTTAAGGTGCAAACTCAAATCCAGGCATTCTCTGCTACCTACCAATAAACAACCTCTCGAACCCTCATCCATATTCGACCCCACTTCAATACCTACCATCTGCCAAATGGCCTCCAAAACCTTCCTTATCGTTGGTGCTACTGGCACACAAGGCAGTTCCGTCGTCAAAGCTCTTCTCGCAGACCCATCCCTTCCCTCGGATGCTCACATCCTCGCCCTCACTCGCAATGCCTCCTCTCCCAAAGCCAAATCCCTCGCAGCCTTGGACTCCCGAGTCGAGCCTCTCGCCGGCGATCCAACAGCTCCCGACGCCATCTTCAAAGACTCTCCGTACCCAATCGATGCTGTCTTCTGCGTTACAGTTCACGGCTCCGCAGGTGCAGAGGAAGCCCAAGCCGATGGTCTCATCAAAGCCAGTCTCGAGAACAACGTCAAGCACTTCGTCTTCACGTCTGCCGATCGAGGAGGAGAGAAGTTCTCGGATACAAATCCCACACCAGTTCCACACATTGCTACCAAGCACCGAATTGAGCTACATCTGCGTGGTATGGCGGAGGGCACAGAGATGAAGTGGACTATTCTCAGACCCGTCACATTCATGGACAACCTCACACCAGACTTCGCAGGCAAGGGCTTCACTGCCATGTGGAACCAGGTTGGCGAGAAGCCCATTCAGCTCGTTGCTGCAAGCGATATTGGTTACTTCGCTGCCACAGCACTTCTCAACCGGGACAAATATGCTGGCAAGAAGATCGGAATTGCGGGAGATGAGTTGAACTACGAGCAGGCTTGCAAGGTATTCAAGGAGAAGATGGGTGTCGAGATGCCAACTACTTTCTGTGCTGTGGGTACCTTGGTCAAGTTTGCTATGAAGGATCTCGGTGCCATGTTTAAGTGGTTTGAGAAGGATGGATACGCTGTTGATATTGCGGCCGCTAGAAAGGAATACCCTGGTCTGCAGGACTTTGGTACTTGGTTGGAGAAGAGCAGTGCCTTCAAGAAAGCCTAGGTGAGGTGTGGATGGGGACTGATATGCATTATGACGGCGTTTAGACTTCGGGAATATGATACCGGCCAAATTGGTCGCTTATACAGATAGCGTTGCGTTGCATTTTATTTACATCCAGTGGTACCTTCGCAATACTACAAAATATTACAGAATTCAGAATTGTCCAGTCTCTTGCGCACCTGGAGAGTAGAGTTTGAACGGCCTCATGCGTGAACACGAAATAGTCAGATCTTCTGCATGCTTTTCCCATTGAAATTGCTGGCTTGTCTAACAGCACTACAGCTTACATATGTGTCTTGGGCACAACAAGAAGTGCGAATATGCTGATCTTTTCACATATTGCACTTGGATGCCAGTACTGTGTGAAACCAAAAGATGGCCAGATCGACAGGAAAATTCCTGTGCCAAAGTCTTCTAAGGATTGAAAGATGGCAGCCCTGTATTTGCCCAAGAATCTGCAGCGAAGCTTTGATTGACGCTCATGCATCTCCACTGGATCGTCTCATCCGAGAAGATTGTGCCGCGGCATGAATACGTGAGAATGTATTGGGGTCATAAATAACACAAAGAAGGAGAACTAATTTTGTAACTTCACTGGGCCTTAGGTTCTTTCGTGGCTACCAAAACTGGCGCTCTTTTCCAAAAACTGTCCGAAATTTTGCTCTCTGATTTCATGCGCGGGTACAATCTATATTTGATTGTGGTTATTCGTGGCAGAACTCAATCGGGAAGAATGTTCTGTCCTCATTTCCAAGATGGGGGTCATCGTCTTTGTAAACAATCTTTGTTCTCGACTAAGAATAGCTCTAATGGTCTGTGAATAGGGTCCTTTCTCATCGAACGTGAACCAGAGCGTAAGTAATCGATATAAGATACATTCTTCATTTCAAAATGAACAAGTGAAGAAGCAATATAACGTCCTTGTCAATCGCCAGCCCCTCTCAACTCACTGACCACAACCACGAGAACAGCAGACTGAACAACCTCTAAAAGCATACTAAAACATGACATACGATTACGAAGTAAACTCTCATGTGATAGTACCCTGGGTATGTTGCAAAGTAAGTCTCCCAAGAAAATCGAAAATCCTTCCTGCTCTTCTCAACCGTCCCAACTTTCGTAAACTAATTCCAGCCACAATGCAAGAATGACGAGGGAAACAACGAGAAAAACGACGTCAAGACGCCCTATGACCCAAACAAAGCTGAAGAGTGTAAGAACTGTAAGGACCATAATCGCTGCCCGTTATGCTACGACAAGAACTCTTATGAGCATGAAATCCGTAAATTGAGTGGGCCTGGGCCTTCGGTGCAGTATCAATGAGGGAGCTTGGAGGAAAGGCACAGTGTGTAAACATGGAGATCAGAACCGTGGTGGCGATATTTTCTGAGTCATTCTAAATAGAGCAGGTTGTTGTTTCAGTATTGCCTGATTCTGGTTGTTGGTGTTCTGTTATGGCAGCGTCTAGATATTTTGCGATGAGGTTGATAAAGGTATCTACGTACGAGATGACTAGCCTTGCTAAAGCGCATTGAGAATAATAATATGTATCCTTTGTTAGTTCAAAGTCAATTGAAAATAACAGCTGCGATACTTCCTTGTAGGTGTTTGAACCTACTGGGTAGTTTCCCCCATGAGGGGTGTGTCTCGCTTAATTTTGTTGACATCCAGTGAGCTGCATAATGTAAATCTGGGTTTATTCATGAAAAGCTGCATGAATTTCTTAGAATGTAAAAAGTACTTTTAGGTAAGCTCTTGTAAATGTCTGACCTTCCAATATCTGAGCGGTGCATTTTCCCTGTCTTGGAAACCCGACCCTACCACCGATGGCCATCCGAGAAGACATCTTTCTCGCCTCAACCGTCCAGAAAATAACCACCAATTCTGGGAAATAATAGCAGAAGGTACACGCATAAAGTTGAAAGGGAGGAGCTAGCTACCTGAGATTCCACTCCAGCCCAGTCTGCCGAAAACCATCGCTATGTATAGGAAATGAATAACAGGATGATGTGGATCAATGTTTGAGTGTATTGCTATTGATGCTCGAGGAACGAACACCGGGACACGTATCTTGTGGTGAGGTAAGCAGGGACTTCTGTAATCGCGGGAGCAGATTCTTGGCGGTGATGACTCGGAATTCGAAGCTGCCTGGGCCCTATGATCTTGCCCTTTTATTTGGCCTCGCCGACGGCGGGAGGGGTTGTAACGCGGCACCGGAAGCGATGGTAAGAGATCTACCGCGAGTTGTGACGGTAGATTTGATACCATTCTCTGACCGCCTTTCCTCTTTGTCATTTTCCGACTTGCTTTCTTTGACTCCTCGAGTTATCGGGCCTCCCGAGGTTGATTGAGATGGTTGAGCTGAGTCACAAGGCTGACCTGCCTGAAATCCTCGAAGTCCCTGACTTTCCCGAACTTCTTGAACTCCTTGAACTCCTTGGCCTCCTTGGCTTCTCTGGACTCCCTGAACTTGATGAACTCCCTGAGCTGCTTGAGTTGGCAGACTAGCCAAGCCCGCTTGACCTACACCACGATTTGCTGCCATGATTTCTTGCTGCTCTCTCATTTGAGCAGCTGCCGCCCGTCTAGTCTTCTTCTCCTGCGCAGCCCTCGCGAGATCAGCTGCATCGTACACCGGAGCATCGAGAGAAAGCTGTTGCTGTTGAAAATACCTATATCTGAGCTCTCTCGTGACAAGTTGGCAGACATTGATGTTCACAGCCCAGGTCCCCGGTCTGGTTTGGCCCGGCATGTTTGCGATGAAATCGTTGAACTCAATCCACTCAGGCTGGCGAAGCAGAGGGTCGCCAAGAGGATGTAAAGCCCAGAGGATTGGCCCCGAAGGATGTGTATTATCATTGTCCGGGATTCTTTCGAAGAAACAGAATACGCTGTAGGATTTATCTGCCCAATGCTGGCCAACGTGAATCCTCGGATAACTATTTTCAGTGCAAGTCAGCACATGCACCTTTAGCATTGGACAGAGTGACAGTTATTTAATTATCGCAAAGATCGGAGCTCACCTTTCATTGATTGAGGGGCGCCAGAAAGCGGGATCGGGAATGGATGGTGGCATGGTGAAGCCGTTGATGTTAATATGTTGGAGATTGTAAGGTCTGCCTGAAACCGGTGAGTTCGTAAATGTGGCCAAACTGATGTAGAACTGTTAGCTTTAGAGGATCGACAACTCTAAGGTAGAGTGTTGCGAGAGTCCTGATTGTTGCTGTCTGTGCAGATATGTGTTTTGCCTCAATATGAAGCTGAACTTGAGCTAACTCCGATAACTTGCAAGCACGCCTAGACCGGTCGTTTGATTAGTTTCTGAGCTCGTCGTCTCTTTGAGATGTCATGGGAAATTTGATGGTGAGGTAATCGTTTAGAAAGACAAGGCAAGTGTCTCTTAAAGACGAAGTGAGAGGGAGCGAAGATGATCAGAGCTGTGAGTCTTCGAGCGAGCGCGAGCGCGGAATGGCTGCATGAGGAGCCGAACTTTCTGGCTTCCCAGCCACAAGGTTGGAAATATTTGGGCCAATTGCTCCTGGAGTTATGAAGGAGGCTGATGTCGATGTGGGAAAGCAGTTTTACTTGAGAGATTTGGTGAGGAGACTAAAATGCTGATAGCCGACAGAAGACACAGTAATGAAGCGAGGGAAATTCACCTGATCTCACTCTGATCGTAGCCGCAATACCTGAACGGTGCAGAAAGGCAATCTCACAAGGGCAAGCTTCATGCGACAACTTCCTTCTCCTCGAGAATCTTGTGACTAAGCTGCTGGTAGCGATCCATTGTTGACTTTTAAAGGATTGGCCATGAATATGTCCCCCAATGCTGCTAATCATTGCCCTAGTCAAAGGTCGAGGAACGATAGATGGTGGCGAAGAAGCCTTCTAGAAGTTTGGAATCAATGTACCACTCCAGTAAAGAATAGCATCTCATGGAACACCGCTGCGCATTCAGCCTCTAGGAAGGATGTACCCGTATCCAAAATCCGAGACTGCTTGATGAAACTGATGTTGTTGCCTGACCAAGGCCTCCATACGTCTCATACAAGCTTGGAAATTTGGAATCAAATGAATGGTTTCAAAGGGTGCAACCAAACAAATATTCACGTCTTTGACAGGTTACCATATCATGATGCTGTGAACAGGGTCGGATTCCCGGAAAGTCTAAAGAGGCGGAGTCTCGCTTAGGAATGGTGGTGGGCAGTGGGCTATGCTGGTGACGTTGAATCCCTGGGCAGGGCTTGATCACACCACAGCATACAGCGCCTGTGATTGGTCTACGGGCTGAATATGCTCTGACTGCCGTGCTGTCATAGGTTCATCTCGTCACACACGTAGCTTCGCTAAGTCGGATGCCGAGCGAAATGTCTTCCGACTTTCTTGGGACAGTTGCAAAGGCGTTCTCGATCACTTGGCCTGTCCAGTGTATCGAAATGGAATGGAAGCACAGGGCTGTCAAAGTCAATAGTAACAATGTGCCTAGGCATGGCAGACAAAATGTGGAACTTTTGTTTTCCCACGGATCGATCAAAGTCAGCACGGCGGTCGGCATTCACGCTCAGCCACCCCTCGCAACTCAAATACAAATCACAGCCGATCTTGCTTATCATCACCCTAACACCACAAAACTTGGGCAGACACACACTTAAAACACGCAGACACCCGGCCTGCAATCGTAGACTATTTGCAGAATACCAGTCCAGAACCCCTTCATTTCTCACTGGTAACATTTCTCACTGGTAACATTTCATCACCATCATGAGCTCGTCTACACCAACCTCGAGTGCTTCTCCCGCACAGTCCAGTGGTGTCAGAGATGATAGCACACCTCCAACAAGTCTTGCAGTCACTGTTTTTATCAGCGCTTTCGCAGTGATATTTGTGCTCTTTGGCGCGTTTCTCGTGATCGGTCTCATCAGAAGAAGAAGGAACCCAGAAAGGTATGGACCTCGGCCAGCGGTAGCCGGAAGACCGAAACAGACCCGGAAGAAGGGACTTGCGATGGCTGTTCTTGAGAGCATCCCTGTCGTGAGATTTGGTGCCAACAACAAGAGCACGGAAGAGGGACCTCAGAAAGATGTTGAGCTTGCTGGAGGATTGGGTGATGATGAGTCAAATGCTAGTACGAGCAGGCAGTCCAGGGAAATGACAGCCAATCCGGGGAACGATATCAGTCAACCTGCCCCAGCACATCATCACCCGTCTACTAAAGATGATGAGCTTGGAACGGGCACTGAATGCTCGATTTGCATTGCGGATTTCGTGGAAAGTGAGGAAGTTCGTGTTCTGCCATGTAGCCACCGATTCCATCCTGCTTGTATCGACCCATGGCTATTGAATGTTTCGGGAACTTGTCCTATTTGGTGAGTTGTTTTGATCGTACCCGTATCTACTCAACTGACCTTTGTAGTCGTTATGATCTCGACCCGGCTCAGCCGGCTGTTCCTACAGAGCAGACAACCGAGACAACCACAACTACTCCTGCTACTACAGCTACGACTCCTGCTGCAACGTTAGCAGTTCCGTCTCCAACAGCCACTCGGGATCGTACTTCGTTCCGGTCTAGGCTACGTGAGATCCGTCAAGCTCATACCGGCACTGAATATACCTCTGCGTTACGTCGTCTATACCACGATCACGAGCACCCACGACGAAGTTCGTCAATTCATACCGCAGATGTGGCGCCACAGGAATCGAGACCAACTTGAAACTTGGAAGTTACTTGATAGCGATGTTTGAAAGGAAAATTCGATGCACTCTTTGAAGGTAGAGGAGATGTTTTATCAGGATGAGGGTGAATCGTAGACGTTCACAGTGATGAGAATGCTATTAACGCACCTCTTGGAGAGATACCATTGTCAACGATGGCAGAGGAGATAGAACTGGAGGAAGAGCGAAAGGAAAAGAGGAACGGTTTCGAAGTACCACGGGACCTCGAGAAGCATTGGCCTCTGGATGAAGCAAGTAAAGAGTGTAAGATAGTGTTCAAAGAGCAATCATAATGAACTCCTGCTGAAATTGTAATGAAGGACTGAAGTGAAGCTATACCCATACATGTATACCAAACCACAATTTGCGCGCTACTTGGAGTGCATAGCCATGCAGAGATGCAGTTTTGAAGCCAAATATTCCACGTGACTACGCTCGTCAATTCATCATCCTGTGCTCTTCTGAGGCCACTTAAGAACCCTACCTGCCTCTCAAAGGGCCATAAAGGCACCCAAAGCTGCAACTACCAAGGCTCCAGCACCGTTCGTTGCTTGAGCTGCACCGTTTGTGGAAGTGGGAGTTGAGGTTGGGGCGGCAGCAGCTTGTGCCAGAACGAAAGTACCTGTCTGTGTTTCTGTGCTCCTAACCTGACTACCGCTTGCCGTCGTTGTCACTGTGACGGTTCTCGTGGTGAGACCCTACCCAGATGTTCAGCAAGTCCTTCCAAAGTTCAAGAATCCACAATTTATGGGCAGCAGGTCTGAAATTATAATCAGTAACTGGAAAGGAGATGAATCTTACCGAAGCCTGTCCACTCGTAACGGTGACGGTAAAGACTCCATTTGAGCCTTTGCCACCCCAGTAACCTCCCCATCCATCGCCATTGACCCCACCCCACCATGGCCAGTTAGTGGTGCATGAGTCTGAAGCAGTAGAGCAGCTAGAATATGAAGAGCACCATTCGGACCTCACACTGGAAGCGCTCGCATACTCAGCTGTTGCTGTTGGACAGGCTGAGGTAACGCAATTGTCAATGATCGTTTGAGATGCACAAGCGCTAGACCAGGCGGTGGATTGAGCCGGAAAGATTGAGGAGAAGCATGTTTTCTGAAGCTAATGTCAGTTGAAGAATATTGAATTTTGTTAAAACACTGACAGCACAGTCAGGTGCTCCTCCCCATCCCCAGTTATTTCCCCAGTCACCTCCATTTCCATATCCACCGAAGCCGCCACCTGGACCCCAATCTGCTCTAGCGAGGCTCGCCGAGATACCGATCAAGATTGCTGAGGTAAACTTCATTTTGACTTGTGCTAGTTTCGAAAGATTCAATATGGTAGTGAAAGACATGGAAAGGGAAGAGGAGAGGAATCTATATATACTACCTCGCGCCTATAGATGAATCCAGCGAAAACACATAGTTCCGGACGTCCAAATGCGGGATCACCTTGTCAGAAGCTTGCGTATCCACACCGATAGTATGCATGCAGTCACACAGATCCGGCGAATTTACATGCGCCTTACGGCGTATTTTGAGGCTGTCCCAGCAGTACGGTGTAATCCGGTGCGTTTCAGCATCATGCAGAGATACACGCGGCAATGTGCGTGTAGACTGATGGCTAAGCACTGTAGGAGACATGCCAAGCTGTGTGAATAACGGTGTTCTGTTTGCCAGAAAGGCCAATGGTAAGCTGTCAATGCGACTGGTGGTGATGTGATGTTTGTCCAAGGTGGAAGATTTTGATTTGTTTGGTTCGGTAATTAGAGACCGAAGGACCGTTCTTCCCCCTTTGGCTCGCTTAATGAAAGCTGGCTGTCAAAGCTTACTAAAGCTTGCGGAAGGTGAACAACACAAGCCCTTTCGGACCTCCGTAAACCTTCACCAATAGTCCGCCGTCAGGTCCGGCAACTGCAGTTGAAGCCGCGCGTCAGGCCATGTGCTTCAAATTCTTTAGAGGTAGGTCAGTGCTCGATTAAAGGCACAGCAGCCTTGTCATTTAAGATTCCGGGGTCACTGACGTCAATCTGTAGCTTTTGAGGCTATCTGCTGACAGCTTATTCGACAAGGACCGAGACGTGCAGAGCTTCATTTTGATTCGTGCTTCGAAGCCCGGCTTACACCTGGACTCATTCGTGGACTCGATGCGAAGACACCATTCAATACTTATGCTACAAGGAAGAGCAAAAAAGGCTGAGCTACGGCTTTTCGTCATTTAGAATGTCGCATGTTGATCAGATGGATTCTTTCCGCGACATCAAAAAGGCAAGAAATGAGAGTACGTAAACTATCTGAGAACTTTTCACTCAAAATCGGCGTAGGCGCACTGTTCGTCGAAAACAACACCGTGCGTGCTATGAAGACATGGAAGGAGTGCATTTATGAGTGCTCGCCTATCGACACATATCTTAGAAGCTAGCAGTAAAAGATTGTGTTTTCGAACGAGTTTTCGATATTCAACCCCACGCCTCATTCTTACCGCCACCGTGTGGGCCGACTACTACAACATTCTTGAAATGTAGTGGACAAAACAGCTTTGCTCGGCCCACAAGTCTTTGATCATCATTCAGCAATCAATGGTTAAGGAGATGCAGGAGATTAGAATTATTCGTCTAGTCCGGCAATGTAAACCCTCCCTTCTCGATGGGCACTTCGGCTAATATGCCCCACTTGTATACATTCCAACACTCCTTGCTATGATGCCACGCACTGTACAGTTATTGAAGGCATTCAGTCGCCCAAGTGACTTCCTAAGACTCGAAGACGGTACCCTGCTCTGGCAATTCACCAGTCAACAAGAACGCGTCCATCGCGGACGAAATCTTGCCGTGGCTGAAGTAGCTAGTGTGCCCACTACCATTTCGAAGAACGAGAACAGAGTTCGGAAGTTCTTGCCTCAACGTATTGGCCCAAACAATTGGGGTTGATGGGTCCCAGAACGAGTTCGCAAGAAGGATCTTCGGTAACTTGGCAACTTGTCTTGGACGTAAACCTTCAGCAGGAGTTGGAGGTGATGCCCAACCAATGCAAGAAGATTGTGCCTGGTAGGTTTGACTGCTTCCTCTGGTGTGTGGCGAAAGTGCATTTGTCATCTGACGTGTGAATACTAAGTCAATGTGACTTTTGGCCGTTGGGATCCAATCTTTACAGGCGACGCCGAGGAATGAGAAGTCTTCGTCACTTGGAGCACTTTTGATGGGTACTGATAACAGGGTTGCATTGCATTGTGCTGCTTTAGCGATAGCAATCGAGAGACCAGACCAATCCGCGGAAAGTACTGACGGCTCAACGAACAGAAGTCCTAATTGTACTCGGCTGAGTATCTCCTCCCCTGTCGCATCGCTCCTGCATACACTGACGTTGCCGACAAAGCAGCCTTGTGCAGGGATGGGCTTTTCATCGGCACTGGCGATGATGTTGTCGAAGGCTCTAGGAGCATCCAGACCATTCAAAGCGCAGTCGGTCGTTGTATTGCACAACTTGAAGAATTGTTTCAAAGTCGCTTCGTATGTTTCCGATTCGGTTACAAGGAGAGATGTGTCGGAGTCTGAGATAGACAAAATTCCATCCAGGACCATACGCCCGACTTTCTTGGGAAAGAGACCAGCGTAGGTTGAGCCAAGGTTAGAGCCGTAAGATAGTCCGAGGAAGTTCAGCTTGTCTTCTTCTAGTGCTCGTCGAACCATATCCATATCTTTGGCAGCACTTGTTGTACCCATGAAGTCGAAAACCGGTCCCGTACCGGCTTTGCAGCTCTCGCTAACTGCCTTGTTGTATGCCACTAGCGCTTGGTACTCCTTCTCATTTCTTGGAGTACTGGAGACACGTTGACTCCAGATTGTGGGGTCGCAGACTATTGGATTGCTCAATCCTGTGCCACGTGGATCGAGGCCGATTACTATGCAGGAATAGTCAGCATTGTTATGGGGACCTTGCAAGATGTCCAGAACAAAGTTAAAATACCAACTTCATGGGCGTCGACAAGAATTGGAGGGACCGCGGTAGAACTTACTGTCATATCGTGCGAGAAGTTCAGAGCCAAACAATGCAGCCCCTTGAATTTGAGCGAAAAGCAGATCCGAACCAGCTCCTACTGGTCCACCGGGATTGACTATTAAGCTGCTGATACGACTGGTGACATTGATGACCTGGATTTGGGCAAATGTGATATTGAAATAATCACCATGGAGATTGTCGTACTCAACAGGCACTTCAATTTGCCCGCATCGGAGGTTTGGAGGATCAGAAGCTGTACAATTTCCTCAATTGATCTTCGGATTCGTTCTTGTTGAGATGTGTGGTAGTGCTAGTGCTTGAGAGAACAGTATGAAGATGGCTGAAAGTTTTGAGAGGTTGGAAAATCGCTGCATTTTCGGTACTTTCGTCGAGATTCAGCTCCAAGTGAAGGGCTTGATGCTTGGAAAGAAGATAGGACTGTGAAGGATTGGATGAAGTGGGAAAGAATGATTCGATACCCCTCTTATATATGGCCTCATTTCTAGAGGGACCCCATGAAAGCAGGAAGTGACACTCTTGGTCCCTGACATCAACACACAGTTGTTGAGAGACAACATACGTATTCCTGCTTATTGCGCCGCTCATATATACTTCTTGGAATCTGAGGCTTTCTTACAGGGACTCTCTAACGGAGCACGCCATGACTTAGGTAAGTAATTCAGGGGCCACATAACGTCCAGATCTTTGACAGCATTTGCTGGATCGTTTCCAATCACCTGATACGTGCGAAGGTGCAGCTGGCTGCGGTCAATTTGCATCCTTTCAATCTTCCTGACCTGCCAAAGATGTGCCGAATCTGTCAAAGGCTCAAAGACTGTGCCTCAAATTTTGCGGCGCGTTCCACTTCCTCCGCTGATGCCCTGTCAGCATCGTATAAATCACGTGGGTTAGAAGAACTCCCCTGCCGAAGAAAATTTCAGCAACCCTGATCAATGAGCCTAAAATGACTGTATACTCTTGTGCGTATAGATCTTTATGCAATCTGTACTTACCGAGCTTGCTTCTATCTGCCTCTCGATTGGCATGCTTGTTGGAGAATTCACCACTTGATATAAGTCATGGAAATCCAAACTCAACTTATACACCTAACATTGACCAAGAGATGAGACAAATAGCAGAAACAAGATTTCCGACAGGATATAGAAAGAGTCTTGAAGCACAGTGTGTGCGATATATTCAAGCTCCATTCATGCAGGATAACTTGGTCGGTCCGAGGAGTCTTGAACTTGGAGGGAGGCAAGCTCATGAAAACTGCTCTGCAAAAAAGCCAAAGAAGAAGCACATAAAGCAAGTGGATGAGAGATCAAGGACTCAATGATTAAGACTTTTGAATTGCTTCCCGATGCTATAGCCCATCTGAACTTTGGTTGGTCGAATCTGAACTGTAATCAACAAGACCAACCCATCTTGAGGTTGGAGGAATTGGTGAGTAATCGAATGTGAGGATGTCCGGTCGTCCCGGAAACATTCAAGCTTCGAACTATTTACTTCGACCCCTCCCCCACCTCTCGAACCAAGCTTTTCACCCCACGCTGTCTCACATGGATACTGCTCCACAAAAGCATGGCACCCCTCCCTTCCATCAGTATTGCATCGATTGTCATCGGCTTCATCTCTTTTGCTTTCACGCTCGCGATTTGGATTCATGCGTTCTGGGGAGCTTTCCTTACAGTTGTCTCGGCGCCCTCACAACTTCGAGACGCCTTCTCAACACTCCGTCAATCGCTCTACGAAGAACGCGAATATCTCAAACGGAAACGGCGGCGCGAGAAGGGAACACAGGACAGGGATTCGAAGCAGAGATCGCTTTATGATGAGGGTGGACCGACGAAAGTAATAAATGATGCTGTGAAAGACTTGATACACGATTTCAAAAGATATGAGCGTCCTTTCCTAGAAACTCCTCATACGGGTAGAGAGAAGGAGTTAGAATGGAGTTTTGATGCAACGCAACAGCACTACAGATGCGATTTCTCTCATCGGCTGCTATGGTTGAGAAGCAAAGGAGGGATTGAGAGCATAGCGGAGAAGCTCCAAAAGGTAAGTGAAATAACCTTCTGGAGGTAGAATGTTGCTGAACTGCTTTAAGATCCAGACACGTAGGATTGCAGTAGAGACTACCGAATCCAGATTCATGCTGGCAGATGTCATAGGATTGGTCAGAGACAATGAGCGACGGCTAAGCGCTATTGAAGAGAGATTACAGATGTCAAGTATTGGCTATTGACTAGCATATGTGGGTGGTGGTACATTCAGATCATATCTGCCAGATTCGAAACTCGCATCTGCAATGCAACATCTGAGATATTTCCCCTAACTCCAGCTCAGTCGTCCTCCTGGACCAACTCCTTGATCTCCTCCGAACCCAAAACTCCTCCAGATATCCCATTATGTGCCGAAATTCCAGCTGTAGACCGCACACCAGTTGTTGCTCCTTTTCCGCTAACGCCACCATCTTGCATCCAGAAATCAACCTCGTCCACAAGATCGTACACAATGTCCTCCACGATCTGCTCGTCGAACCGTTCGCCTGTTGCTCGAAGCTTTGGAACCTTTGTCGCTACTGGCTGGTCGCTTCCGATCATATCGACCTCATCATCAGGCTCACCTTCTTCTTGTGGTGGATACCAGAAGTCAGGGCCAAAGTTAACTTCCGCAGCTCCACCTCTGAAGACAGAGACCGCGGGATAGTACCCTAGCATGCCATTATCCAATCCTTCTCTTGCTCCAACTTGGGTGAGAGGTTTTGACGCTGGTGGCAGGAAGGCGAGAAGATTCGTGAAGGGCGTGCCAATATAATGACCGTTCTTGTAGATCTTGATATTGGAATGTGGAAGTGTACGAAGTGCAGGTATTGGATGTGTTGGTCCTGGCTGTTGTGTTGAACCACCAACTCCACCTGTGGATTGAATTACAGGAGATGGGTTCATCAACTCCTCGAGTTCTTTGCTTGCTTGGTATTCGATCTGCTCAAAGTATAGATGTGTCTTGAATCGGATAGGCACCCTATCACGGATAATATCTGGTCTTTCAATTCCAACATTTCCTTCATCCTCAAGATCGACTGCGGGGTTGTAGTGTCCCTCTACAACTTTTCGATGAAGCGACTCGGAGGGAAGGTTGATTTCCAGGCCAATCACATCACCCTCTCTAATGTCCTCGTTGTTTGGAAAGAAGTCTTTTGGTCGAGACATGAACACTTTCTGACCAGATGCGTCTCGAAGTCCGTAACTGTAGGCATCGTACCCGACCGGCGCATCCAATGTAGCTTCACGTCTCGCCCATCCCATTCGTACGTGACCATTTGACTCGACCGGGGCGCTTGATTTCCTCTTTGGTATTCCACTTGTGATCCTACACTCATAATACCATCTGCCCTCCCGTACTCCGACATTGGCCTTGGCCATTCTGAAGCCCTTGTCTGTTGTAACATGCCGGCCACTTTCGTCTAGGAACATATGCGTAGAGGTATCCTCGAAGTTCAGCCGGGGTATGAACGGTTCCGCTTCAGATTGTCGATAGAAAAGGGAGGATGGGAAGGCCGGGTCTGCGATGCAATGGGTATAATAGAAACCCTTCTTATTATAGACACTGGCAAATGGTTAGCTAGGAAGCGCATGCAAGTCAAATGCTCACTGGTCGGTTGTCTCATTGAATTGGATTTCCGAGCCATCTGGCGCTGTCCTTGTATCCGCAGGTATGAAAATTGGTCCCCTAGGCGCTTCAAAGTCTGTAGATTTCGGTGGAGGTAGCTTGTATCTGATGGGCGCCAGATCGGGTTCACTCTTCTTGCTCTTCGCAGATTTGGGATCTGGTGTTGCTCTCGCGCTCGAGTCTGGGGCCAGAGATCCTGCCTTCGATTCGCGCTTCTTCAGAGATTCCTTCTTGGCCCTTGATGCGCGTTCGCGCGCGAGGGGAGCGTCATCTTGGGGTTTGGACTTGAAGTCGGGGTTCAAGGGAGACGAGACCGCGGGTTGATGATCATCTTCGAGCGCGCGCTTCTGTGGAATTGAGGAAATCGGTGTTGAGGCTGTAGGCGTCGCCTCTCTATGGGGAGAAGCTTCTCCTGCTGACATTTTTGTTGCGAGTTTCTTTCCTCCCCGTCGCGAAACGAGCTTGATGTTTCTCTTCGCCATGTTGAGATTCGAGATCAAGCTGGAGTGCACGGACCACCTTGGCTGTACCTTCGTATCCTTGGAGAAGATTGGGGTTGTAGTCTGAAAATTGAGGAAGATCTATATTTGAAGAGTTTTGAAAAGAAATGGCCTCTTAAAATATCGAAGTGATGATATGACATAGGTAAGAGCAACAATAAGTATTGCTCACAATAGCAAGCGTGAATACAGGCATTCACTCCTTGAAAATAGAACAAGAACACCTTCACCTCCCACTACAATACGAGAAAGCATACATTAGTAACAATTCGATGACCAAATGAAAGGCTAGGAATTTCTGGATGAGTTTCCACTATCGAGGAGGCAACTCTTTGAATAATATTATCGAATTGCCTTAAAAGCTTCAAACCTTCCTCAATCTGTAAGCGAGTAAACATGGCTTCCAGCTCAAGACACAGCAATGGGGAAAGAATCCATCTCACGCCACAGGAACGCCGAAGAAATTGTCCGTAGCAGTCTCATAAGTTACTTTCCCTTTGAGTTTCTTTTCGAGAATATCACAGAAAGACCAAATGCCAGAGTGCGCTTAGAATGCCTACACAGTTGTTCCAATGCCATGAACCAGGGAGCTTTATGCAGGCCGTCAAAAAAAAGGCAGAAGGCAAAGAGAGCCTTTGCTACGATGCTTCTGGTCTAAATATTCTTGTGTGGCTGACTCTTCTTCCCCAAAAGTTTTTCCTCCGTTGAAACAAGAACCCGCCGGGCAAGCTAGGATGGATGATATGGAGGAACCTCGGCGGGGTCAATTTCAGTTGAAAATGTGCATCATCCTCCAGATCCATCCACGTCTTTCGGTACAACAGATGAGCTTGATCTCGTATGGAGGTGGCATACTAATCGGGATTAATGAATCAGCAATTAAGGTAAAAAAATCCAAAAATGAAGGTTCGCATGGAGCAACTTAAGATCTGCTCCCTCGGGTGGGCTCGAACCACCAACCTCTCGATGAATCTGTCAAGTAACAGTCGAACGCGCTAGCCAATTGCGCCACGAGGGATGTACAAACTGTTGATCAGCTGTTGTGGTGCGTGGTTGTGTCGCAAAATTTCTTATCTCGTTAACTATAACTAAGAGAAATTTTGGTCCCAAAATCGGATTTTTCCTGGTGGACTACTTGGGCGGTTGGTGGCTTACTGGCTGACTCAGTATTATTGGGTCTGAACCACAAATTTCTCTTGGACGGGACCCATTTCATGACTTCAACAAATGACTTGAAAGTTGCCGTTAGAAACTTCGGACATTGGCTCATCTGACGATGAATAATAGCGTCTTTTCCATAAGATTTTGTTGCCTCTCAATGGCCACTTGCAATGCCTCCTTATCAAAGCAGAACACAGAGAGCAGCTCTCAAGGCGAAGTGTCTCGCTTCACTCTTGCTGAGACAACATCCACCCTATCGGGTTCAGTTGGATGTGGCCGATTATGACAAGTACACGCTTTGCGATAAAAGCCAATTTTAGTGTACCAACTTCTTATAAATAAATCCCAAAACAAGTTAAAGAGGAAGACAAGCTATTTTTTCAAGATTCGCAAAGACGTCTTGTGTATTAAACAATTATACACGTTTGAAATAGTAATCCCGCATGTTGGTTTTAGTGTTCTACATGTGCCTCAATCGGGCATTCCAACTGAACCCGATACACCTTCGCTCTTGCTGGGAGGTTATCCATGGAATACGTCCATCGGCTAATAAGTGGCCTTTACTATTTGTCTACGTATCTTCCCAATTCGCTGCCATGCATCTCAGCGAATAATCTGCTGATTTGTGCTTCATCACATGGCTATCAATACTTCATGACGAGGCCAGGTTTCCTTCAAGGGGTACGGCTTTCTTACAGCTTCTGCAGACGCCTCGGAAATCTTCTAGAAATGCCAAACTTTGCCAATCTCAAGATTGGACCTGTTTTGCTATCGAGCTATGTCTTTCACGGATAGAATCATCTACTCTAAAACCACGCTTATCCCCGAAGTCGAGCCCCAGCCCGGCGCCCAGCCATGGTCAAAGTCACCAAAGTCTCCGAGTACACATATTCGAGTGCAAATACATTCAATATCCAGGTCACGCAGTACAGGCCAGACACTTTGATGAACTGAGAGCCAAATGGTATTTGCATTGGTGGGTAGACGGGGCAGGGTCACGACCACACCCACAGGTCAAGGTCCTAGGTCCTAAGGCACATGCACGCAAAGTTTGCTGCTCAGTGGAGACCATTCTTCCCGATCTTCTGAAATATTCACGGTAGCTGTGCTCCCATCCATCGCATTGTAAGGTCAATGCCTGTTGAGATTCTTACGATAATTTAAACAAATGTCTTCTTAATGATCACCAGTCCTTCACCACTCAAACCTTCTCAACTGCCTTTACCTCAACGCCCATGTCACCCTTCTCCAGAGTTGTCTCCTCTATATCAGTGATTTGGTGGCTTCCGAAGTGTCTCAACGGGACACCCTCAATGAACATCCTATCGACCTGCTCCAGTGTCCTACCCTTGCATTCCGGAACACAGAAGAACGTAAAAATTAATGCACATACTGCAATCGCACCAAATATAAACCCAACTTTCGATCCCAGCGCGGCATATGGTGCATAAAGCAAGTATGGGAGTGAGAAATTGACGGCGAAGTTCATGAGAACATTGACCATCGAGGCAGTACGCTGAGAAGCATCACGGAGGCGGAGTGCTGAGACTTCGGTAGTGATGACGTAGGTGAGAGGCGCCCATGCGAAGACAAAGCCGGCCGAAAAGAGGATAAGCATGGATACAATTGCGATTTTGTGACCGTCCGTTGGGTTTGAGACGGTCCCGAGGCCACCCATAGTGAGAATTGCAGCGATCTGAATGCTGGCGCCGATGAAGAGTAGAGGTCTGAATGGATGTTAGGAAATGAATTTGTAGCTTGAAGTGATGGACTTACCTTCGTCCTATCCGATCGTTGAGGAACAGACCTGTGCTGACCAAAGTCAAGTTGATGACAGACATAACAATGCTCATATTGAAAGGGTTGATCGTGCCGAGACCCTTGATGAAGATTGTGCCGTATGTTGAAGCAAATGCCTGACCGGTGGCTTGCTGGAAGAAGTTCATGGCAACAACGATAGCAGTTCGCTTCTTGTTGACGCCTTGGAAAAGCTCCTAATCAAGACCTTAGTATGTGTTTCTTGTCATTGTCTTGGGATTTTGAGATCGAGAACAGAGGACCTGATCCCTGCATCCCAGATCGAACTCTTTCAGGGCAGGAAGTTACGAACCATATATTTTCCTTGTTCGGGCTCGAGTCTCAATGCAAGTTGCAAAGCTTCGAACTCGGTAGCAATTTCCTCATCGCTGACACATCCTTCTCTGAATTTGTAGAATGCAGCCTTTGCCTCCTCGACCCGGTCCTTTGTCAACAGCCAACGTGGCGACTGAAATTGGTATTAGAAAGGCAGTTCGAGTTGGAGTGGGGTCCATACCTCTGGGATGAACCAGACTAGGCAAAGTACAATGGTTGGCACAAGATAGAAAAGACCAATCGGAATTCGCCATGCCGTATTCCCCTCCAAGGTGCTCGTGCCACGGCAGACACAGTTTACAATCAGTGTACCAAACTACCAAGAGTCAGTATTTGAGTCTCTGATTTTCGGTTTCACTCACCATCAAACTGAATTGGTATGAACCGACAGCTAAACCACGCACTGGGGCAGGGACGATTTCGGATTGAAAGACTGGAACAACAGCGAGCTCCATGCCAACATAAATATCTGTTCCAAGTTAACATTGAAGCTTCGAACGGGCAATGCTGACTTACAATTCAGAACTCTGGCAGCCAAGATTTGCTCGCGAGTCGTAGATGTGATGGCAATGGTCGCAGTGACCAGGGCGTAGCAACTCATTGAAAACATACACATACGTCTGCCATATCTAGCACTGACCAAACTTCCTACCATGACACCCACTCCAAATCCGATGTAATTCAGACTATTGAACAGTGACAGCCATGAAGGTGGGAGGAAGTATTTGCCTGTTGTTGAGTTGTATCGTCCGAACTGTTGCTGAAACCCATCCATGGCTTGCGTGGTATTGAATCCAGCATTATCGAACCCATAGTTGAATGTCGAGACAGCAATGAGCATGCAGGCTAGTGTCAGGGATTTGTTGAAGTGCTGGAGCACTGAGTTCTTGGACGCCATCTTGACAGTTGCAAATATTTACGAATGTGGTATGCTGAAAAAGAAGCTTGACTGAAGATCAAAAGACTCCTCTTGGGTGGGGGATAGCAATATCTTGTAGAGATCCGACCCATCCTAGAATTGAGTCAAGATCGGATGCAGACCTGGAGAAGCGGAGTATCCACGAAGAGGAGGCGTCAAGGAGGCTAAAGGAATGAAGTCGTTGGCGAAAATTACAACATCTAGCCATTACTCTGGTCCTTGGCAACCTAGATGAGACCAAAGCCCGCATAAGGGAGTCCCGACAGAATAAACCACCTGGGGTGTGGAGAAAGAGAAGCTATCTAGGGTCCACAGATGCTTGCCATTGGACGCTACCACCTGGAGTGCAGAATGAGGCAGCATAGATGTGGAGAGGCAGAGACAGGAGCGGGGAACAGATGGTGTGCACGGCTCAGGAGAAATGTCTCGTGGTGTTCTTCGTGGCGTTGTGTCCACCTTCGAAATTGAAGCAATTCCGGAGCTAACGGCTGTCGGGGGGACAATTGAGTTTCTGTAGGTTGGAGGCTCCGGTGCTTTCTATCACCATCACCACGAATTCTCCCCGACCCATCGGCTTCTCCATCTGTATCTCAGGATTGCAACAAGAAGACAGGGGAATTTAAGCATCACATTCAGGAAGCCGTATGCCACGTGCTGGCAGAGCAATCACGTGGCTCGGCTACCGCACTGCATTGCCCCAGGATGACAGCACAAACGAGTACTTCTCGCAAGTCTTCGAGAATATCGAAATCAGAGAAGAGACCCACAAGAATCTGCTTCCAATGCCGTAATCGTAAGGTACTGCCAGGAACATTCTGATCGATCTGAACATTCATTCGGGGCTGACTCAAGCAGGTCCGTTGTGACGGAGCTGTAGGTGGCTGTGAGAATTGCTTGAGACTGGGCTTCACTTGCTCTTTCAAGGTTCAAGATGAACAAATCCAAAATAAATCTTTGAAGCACTGTCAAAGTCTATCACCGAACTCTACCATGACCCTTGAACGTCGACGAGGGAGAAAAGCTTGTCTGAGTTGCCACAGCCAAAAAGCGAAGTGTTCTGGAGAGATTCCTCGATGCGAGAGATGCTCACAAAGGGGTATCGAATGTCAATACTCATCAAGTTCGCCATCTATACAACTGTGAGCGTTTCCCCATCGCAGTTCTGCCGTGAGGCTAATTCCTCAGCGACATCTGTCCAGAAAAAGGCATAGTTCGGCAGCACATCGACGCATTCTTTGAGTTTATCTATCCAATTCCCGGTCAGAGTTTTCTCCATCGAGCGATATTCCTCCAGAATTGGTCCAAAGATGCACATAGTCCACATCTCCTTCAAGCTCTTTGTGGTTAGTTAACCCCACCCCAATGTGATAAGATGTTCTTCTCAACCATCTATGCCTTGTTAGATGCTAAGCACCACATACTTTAGGCGCCACTGCAAGATTTCTAGCGACAAATGATGCCCAACGTCAACAAGCAGCAACTTGGATTGACGAGGCTGAGGACCAAGTCTTGAAAATGATTACGGAGCCTTCTCTTTCGGTCATCGAGACCCTTCTAATAGTCATTTTCGATCGTTTGACATCAAGGAAATTCGGAAAAGTGATGGCCCTCTCTGCTCTTGTCGTTAGATTTGCTTTCGCCATGCGATTAAACTATACCGACAAGAAGCTTACCTTTGTTGGCCAAGAACGTCGACGCCGACTTATGTGGTCGATCTTCATGTGCGATACTTTACTAGCCAACGGTAGGGCAGATTTCACTTTGGTTTCTGCGGAAAGGATTCACCTACAATTGCCATGTCATGAGCGGGATTTCTCGTTTGACATTCCGGTAGAGACGGAGTTGCTTCAGCCTGCGCCGGGTCTGGACAACCAGTCAAATATAGGCATGATGGGGTTCTTGATACGTATATTGGAGATACGTGTGCGAATACAGAAGTGAGTATATAGGCGCCGTAGATATAACGAAGCTGACTGCGCAGGTTCACCCATGAGATGGTGGATCGAAGGAACATTACTCCAGAAGCTCGCTTGGAATTGGAGTCCCTTGCAAACGAGGTCCTACATTTTTCAACAACACTTCCCCTAATCTACGTTCTGAACGAACGCAACTTCTACTTACGTGCATATACTCCAGAGCGAACAACTTATATCATGCTTCATGTATGGTGGAATTTGTGCTACTGTGATTTGTACAGATTTACCATACCAGGGTTTCACGAAGCATTACCTGACGAAGTTCTGTCAAGCCTACCAGCTGATTTTTTAAACCATTGCCGCGAGCGCTGCTTGAAGCACGCAGTTGAGGTGGCAAATATTTTTGAGAGTATTCTGAAGCTTGGAAAGGATATTTTCATAACAGATACGGCACTTGCGATCTGCTCATTGCAGTGTGCTAGAATCATAACATCCCTCGGCCCTCTCGTCGATGAGGCTTTGGAAAGATCCTTCATCGTCAAGAAAGTTACGGCATGTTCAGACATCTTACAAATGCATTCGGAAATTTACCCCACATCGAGGCTACTGGTAAGTCATCCGACTCTGCAAAATGTTCTGGTCTAACCCCGAAATAGCGGGGTAAAATTCAGGAACTTGTACGGGCTGCAGAACTTGATGTCCGACGAAGGTCTGACGAGCTCGTGTATGTTCGCTTCGATACGTGTGCTTGCGTACAAACTGACAATCAAAAAAGTAGTGCAGAAGAGGTACAACCTTCGCCTGGCTCAGCAATAGATGTGAATCTGCAATTGCCTCCTCGCCAGGTCTTTACGAAACATAGCTTCCTGTCCGAGATTCGTCAAATGGCCAATTCTCATGATGCAGACGAAACGATTCCATCTAACGAAGCTGCACAAGGCTCTCAGCTTCCTGCTTCTTCGACACGATTGGCGCAGCCTAGGCCACAAGAAGCTACTGGGCTTGACAATGATAACTCCCTACCAACAAACTTTACAACTGTAGCGGAAGAGAGGCAAGACTTTTTGGGAATGTCCGCTGATTACGATATGACCTGGATGCTTGGTCCAGACTTTGCTATGGGCAATGCTGAGTACGATATACTCATGGATCCTTTTTTACGAATGCAAAACGGAGTTCAGAATGGACCATGGAGTTCTGAGAGGTTTCCAGGGTCGGATCAGAACGACACGTTCTATTTTTGAAAATATCGGCTTCCAATAATTACTACTTTGCTCGCCTAAGTCGATGCAGTGCTTCAAATTCACACAGTTGAACAATGTTATGAAACTAAGCAAGTTGACTGTCGATTCGCACCGCTACCTGACTCGAACAAGACACCGAAGCGCCACATCCCATATCCCACAGTCGGATGCTGCACCCCCTGATCTCATCTTCGGGATAGAGAAACATGATTCTGCGGAGTATCCGTTCTCCACCGGCAAAGGTGGATTTCTCGGCGGCTGTCGGGGGGAAGCCAAAACAGACTGCAGGCCCATAAGGGTTCCAAGCCAAGCAATCTAGTCCCAAGGCTTAGGGACAAGGCTGACTGTTCATGGCATTTCTCGCAGCCTTTCTCCTTTTCATTTCTCTCTGCTCGTTTGCATCTTCAGCCTCTCAGAGTAGTCAAGATGGTCCTTGTGCGGCAAAATCTTAATAGTTTAATGGACGTCGACCACATCATTGGCGAGGCTTCGCTCACAGAAAAATTGTCCATTACAGCCGGTAATCACTCTTTCAGGACGCACGAGGCATGATTGAATCACCATTTGCTAATACGAAATGCGTTCGCTTCAGGTCATGATTTTTGGCACACTGCCCCCATCCCTCGTCTCTCCGTCCCATCAATAAAATGCTCCGACGGCCCGAACGGCGTAAGAGGATCAAAGTTCTTCGACAGCGTTCCTGGTCTCTGTATCCCATGCGGGTCCGGTCTTGGTGCAACATGGAACAAGTCGCTTTTGCAATCTGCAGGTGTCCTTCTATCGCAAGAGTGTAAAGTGAAAGGTGTGCATGCTTGGCTCGGACCAACCGTCAACATGCACCGGTCACCTCTGAACGGGCGTGGTTTCGAGAGTTTCTCTGAGGATCCATGTTTGAGCGGAATATTGGCAGCGAGGATAATCGAGGGTGTGCAAAGTGGCGGAAGTGCAGCAGTACTAAAGCATTTTGTTGCGAATGATCAAGAGACAGAAAAGAGGAGTGTGGACGTGGTGATATCCGATCGCGCATTGAGAGAGATATACCTATTGCCATTTCAACTCGCTCTCAAATATGGAAAGCCAGAGGCGGTTATGTCGTCATATAACAAAGTCCAGGGGGTACATTGCTCCGAAAGTAAAAACTTGCTCCAGGAAATCTTGAGGAGAGAATGGGGCTTTGACGGATTGATTATGAGCGATTGGTAGTTCTTCTGTCGATATTAGGGGGCTCGGCTAATTGTTTACTCAGGTTTGGGACTTACTCGACCGACGCCGCATTTGCAGCAGGATTGGATCTGGAGATGCCTGGGCCAAGCTTACATCGATCAACGACAGCCCACTTAGCTCTTTCGACAGGAAAACTTCAGATGAAAGATGTTGATGCAGCTGCTTCGAATGTTCTCCGATTCGTCCAGAAACTCTCGAAACAAGAAGTGGCAACTCAAGAAGGTAGGAGGGACTTCCCTGAGGATAGGGAGGTCAACCGTCAGCTCGCCACTGAAAGCATTGTACTGCTCAAGAACGATAGAGACGTACTTCCTCTTAGCACAGACTGTGGCAGTCTTGCTCTGCTCGGACCTAATGTTAAGAACGCGGCTGCATGTGGAGGAGGAAGCGCGAGCCTGAATCCATACTACACTACATCTGCGTACGAAGGAATTATTTCACAGATTGCGCCTGGGACAGAAGTAAGGTATGAAGCAGGTGTTTACAGCCACTTGCTTCTGCCTGTCTTGAACAAGAACAATGCCATAAACGAGGATGGGCTACCAGGAGCAACAATCGAGTTCTTCCATGAGCCGTATTCGGTCTCAAGCCGTATTCCTTTCGACAAGACTACAGTTAAGGAGACCGCATACCAGCTGATGGACTACAAGCATGCTCAGAACGGCGAAACTTTCTATATTTCAATGCGAGGAACATTTATTCCCGAGTGTTCGGGAACGTACGAGTTTGGGTTGGCATCTTTTGGCGTGTCAAATTTATATATTGAAGAAAAATTGGTAATTGATAATTCTACAGCTCAGGAACCAGGCGGAATGTTCTTTGGGAGTGGCTCGAAGGAGTTTCGAGAAACTTTTGAAATGGAGCAAGGCAAAACTTATACCTTCCGAATGGAAGCTGGGAGTGCATCGACATCGAAACTCCTGGGTGGTATGATCGATTTACCAGGCGGAGCATGTAGGCTTGGGGCTTGCTTGAAACTTGACCCAGAAGAGGGGATCAGGAGAGCTGTCGAAGCGGCCAATAGCTGCAAGAATGTTATTGTAGTTGCTGGACTAAATGTATGTATTTTCGACTTACAATCTACCATCTCTGACACTGAAACAGGGCGACTATGAGAAAGAAGGTCGGGATCGGACAACCATGGATATGCCTGAAGGTTACGATGCGCTGATCAGCGCAGTGCTTGCCGTACAACCTTCTGCAATCATTGTCACGCAGGCTGGGACTCCGATCTCAATGCCCTGGCGCTCTGAAGCTCATTCTATGATTCACAGCTGGTATGGTGGCAACGAAAGTGGTAATGCTCTTGCAGATGTAATTTTCGGAAAAGCGAATCCCAGTGGAAAGCTACCAATGACGTTTCCAGATCGACTGGAGAACACGGCGAGTTTCTTGACTTTTGGGAGTGACAATGGAAAGGCGAGGTATGATGAGGGGATCTTTGTTGGATATAGATATCACGATGCGGTTGGTCGCGGGGTTGCATTCGCTTTTGGGTAAGTCTGAGGTGGAAAAGGCTGAGTGTAGTTGCTGACTTCTGTAGACATGGTTTATCCTACACAACGTTCGCTTTACGAGATCTAAAGGTCTCATCGGAAGGAATTCAGGTGGTTATTGAGAACACTGGGAACATGTCTGGTTCAGAAGTACTTCAATTGTACATTTCAGCAGATCGGGAAATTTCAAGCTTCAAGAGGCCAGTGAAGGAACTGAAAGGTTTCGAAAAGGTGAGATTGGAGCCACAGCAAGTCCTGACCGTCAAAATTTCAATCGACAAGTATAGCACTGCTGTTTGGGATGAGAATAGAGATGCATGGGCTTGCGAGAAGGGGCAGTATACTGCTTTGCTATTTGGTGGAAATCAGTGCCTGAAAGGTACATTTGAGATTGGGAAGACGGCGTACTGGAACGGGCTGTAGTCGTTTGTATACATAACGAAGTACAGGGTTATTTGAGTAGCTTTCAATGATAGGAATACTATGGCTTGACGACATACAGGAACTCACAGGGCAGAAAACTCGAGTATGTCAGTCTTCCATGCCGATTGCTTATCAAATCCGCTGAACACCGAGTCGGCTTTCGCTTCCCACCGCTTTCGTCTGCCACTCCATTCGTAAGCTCACGAGAGCCTCTGAGACACAGGCCAAGACATCCCCATTGAGTGTAATCGGCGTTCAACTAGGTGTTATCGTCCGCTCGCTTGAATCAGGCGTCCATAATTAGAAAACTATAGACTTTAAATACCTGTGACCTCTCCGTGTAAAATCAAAGTCTCCCCCAAAATTCTCCGCAAATCATGGATCTTCGAGTCTAGCCGCAATGAAGATCATACTCACCGGAAGTACAGGGATGATTGGAACAGAAGTTCTGGCTCAAAGTATCAACAATCCGTCGCTCACAGAAATCGTTGTCCTCTCGCGTCGACCTCTCCCATCCTCCCATCCCACCTCACCAAAAGTCAAGACCTTAATCATTGAAGATTTCCTTACATACCCAGCTTCATTCCTCCAAGATCTTTCTGGCGCAGAAGCATGCATCTGGTATTCCATTCCACTCCCTGCCAGGACCAAAGCCATTTCAATGACAATTGTTAACAAAACTAGGGCACTAGGTGGCATACCCAGCCGCTTCCCAGACCTCGCGACAGCTCGAAAAGTGAACATAGATTACGCCTTTGTCGCAGCAAAAGTCTTTGTCGAGACCCTCTCGCCTCAGCTTGGCCCGGACAAGAAATTCCGCTTCTTGTATGTTAGTGGCCATGCTGTGGATAGAGATCTATCGAAGCAACATCGCTTCTTCAACGACGCGATACATATCAAGGTCTCTTTACTTTTCTCGTCGATATCATGACTGCAGTTTCGACCGGACCAAATGCTGACATTATGGTAGGGAGAGATAGAAAACAAGCTCGTCGCACTCGAAGCTCAAAACCCGGAAAAGATCTCCATCTACCTACCTCGCCCGGGAAGTGTAATCCCGCCGAACAATAAACTCATTACTGTGCTTGTCAAATTGACGACTTCGTTCTATCCTGCGATGAAAGCTGAAGAGTTTGCAGCTGCGATGATCGATATCGCGATCAAAGGCGCACATGAGCAGGCGCTGTCACATGACGTGATGCAAGAACGTGGGAGGAAGGTGCTGAGTAAAGGGGTATGATCGTTGGGAATTGTCCGAGAGGTGTTCATTCGATGATGGAAAAGGAACGGGTGGAGGGGAAGATGATGCGGTTCTGGATCGCTGTGGCTGGGCTTGGTGTCTGAGCTGTGTCGCATGTGAGATCTTGGAGGCTTGGGAAGTCTTGATATTGGGAATTGACGTTGTGGCGAGATCTTGGAACCCAGAACGGAAATCAAGGCGAAAGCTGAAGCGAACGTGCACAGTATGAGTGGTGAGACCGATCTGAGTGTATTTTCGTTCGTGCTCTAGCATTGCAGTTTTGCTCTATATCTTCAGTCATTTGGTGTATATACATTGTCGCAAAAATTATCCCATCTTACACCTGTGAGGAGCCCTCTCAGCCGATTGCCCAACCCCAAATAGACCCAAACTCCTTTGCATCCATGCAACCTGTCTTTCATGCCTTTTTCTCTACCACGCACTTGGATTCGAACCATCTGGCGAACCGCACTGTCGGTGTATCGACAGCGCGCCAGAATAAATCTGCTACACATATAACAATCGGCACATAGATAACGAGTCCTGCTGACCATGAAAGCTGCCGTCCCCAGAATGTTGATTTGCTGAAGAAGATATCGAAAATTGGGTTGAATCTCGGCTCAAGAATCGTGAGACATAGGTTATGCATCAGGTAAAGAGCATAAGAGATGTTCCCTAGGTACTGAGCAGCCTGGGTTGTGAAAATCCTCTGCAAACATTTCAACTGTGTGCAGGCTGCAACAATCTGGAAAGCCCCGATACAGAACCAGACTTGTTGTCCGCGGTATGGCGCGGGTGTATGCGCGTCTAGGAATCTCAACCCCCATACTGCCTCAATGTGATTGTTCGTCCATGAAGCGATAAAGAGTCCACATAAGACATTAGCCAGCCAGAATGCTTGAATCAATTTTTGTCTGGCTGTGGATCCGCATTCCCCATCACGAGGTTTGTCCTCGAACTTTGGAAGCATCGGACTTGAGGATGGTGTGCTGAGCGATCGGTCTTGTAGAAGTGTTACTTCTGCAATGAACATCCCACCTAGAAACTCTACAGTATAAAGCTGCCCACTATAGAAGCAAAATGTGGTGATGCCAGCTAGTAGAAACAATCGTACATTCGCTCGACACCTTGAAAGTCCAAGAAGGGCGGCGAACAAAATTAAAGATTGGGAGAACTCGACCGGTATCGTCCAGAGTGCCGGGTTATATAAAGGATGAGGATATGCCAAATCGTCCACCGCCCATGAAGCCCCCAACAGCCTTATGCATGTATCCCATACGTGGTGTAATTGTGATGGAAGGTTGATTTGCCTTTCCGCATACCTGTCGGTGGAGAATCCCAAGAATAACGCCAACGCCATGATGAATAAAGTGACAAATGAAGGGAGGAAGAGTCGAAGAGCTCGTCGGAAGACTGAGGAGGAGAGCGTGTTTGCGAGTGCTGAATATTGTTGAGAATGTATCTGCTTGAGAGGTTTATAGGAAAGGACGTAACCGGATATGATGAGGAAAATATGAACCATTGGCCGAGCAGAGTATATTACTCGGACAAAGGGTAATTGAAGTGGCGATGAAGCAGCTCCATCTTCGTAGGCGCCATATGGCTCTGTGTACCAACCCAAATTCTCTTCTGTATAGTGTCCTAGAAACACAATGAACGACGAAACTCCTCGCAAGCCATCTAGGTATGAAGTCGGAAGTAATCGTTGGGGTTTCGTGAGGCCCGGACGTATCCTTCGTTGTACGAAGCTGGGAAGGAGCCCAAATGCCATTCGTTGTACTAGCCGTTTGCCGGAGAAAAAGAATACTGCGTAATCGGAATGCTGTGCTGTGTCTGCGTCAATGATTTCCCAGATCTCCCGCGACTGCTCTTTCGTCATCTTCTCCCCGTCCATCGACAATCTCGAGGTGTTGACCAGGGGCCAGAATGGATTTGAAAGAAGGGTCAAGAAAATGTTGATGGTTGTTCCCCAGAACCAAATGTCGATGAAAAGCTACTTGAAGGAAAGTATAGCCGTTGAGAAAATAAGCGGTGCTTCAGATTGAAAAGAAAAGATGGAAGGGAACTGGCATCAGAAGCAAGAAGAGAGAAACCCCATAATTTGCAGACAGGACTGCCCGGCTCTTAACATGGATTCCACCCAGATGAGCAGCGATCAAGCTTTTCAATGCCTGCTCGATGGTATGTCGCGCCGATCATCTGCTTAACCGGCTGTGTCATAGCAACTCTGCAACAGGAATTGTGCTAGGTAGAAGGCTAAGAAGCCAGGTCGAGGCACCTTCATGCCGCTGGTATCAGATTGGCCAATGCCGTTGAGGCGTTGTTGAAACGCCGAAACAATCGAATTTTTGGCCTGACAAAAAGCCGTCGGCTCACTTATTGCGGGGATGTATCTTAAGAAGGATACTGCTTTTTCGGCTGGGGAAGCCACAGCTGAAGCCGAGAGGCGCTCGATTCAATTTGTGGTTACTACCTCCGTCCCTAGTAAGGGGGAGGCTGAAAATTGGCTGCTGATTGAGACCCGAGGTGGCGATGATGAGCGAAAAGAAGGGGGATGCCCAGCGGAACCCCTCAATCTGACTTTAGCACTAATGTAACAGCTATCCATAGCTCGGGAAGCTCGGAGAACTCGCTGGCTCTCGTGTTCTCGATGATTGTGTGGGGAGCGCTATAGAGGAGACGGCGTGAGAACCGGTTTTCAGTGGAATGGCGGGGTTTCCGTGGAATTGACTAGGAGTCAACGACATATCCATAAAAACACAAAAATGAAAGAGAACAAGGTGTTTGTCTTGGCCGTATAACCGATCAATTAGGTCTCATGAACGATGAATGATGAACGTCGTTGCGGCTTCAGAAACCAGCGGAGATTTGTTTTGTGGCAGATAAAGTATTGGGGAGATGAGGTAAGCACCAATTTGATCTTTGGGTGTTTTCCGGGACTCGGGAGGTCTCAATAACCTTATTTCGCCCTCGTCCTTCTTCGAAAAGGGTTCAGTTGGTAACAATACTTCGCCAGCCACCGATATTTCTCGTCGAAAAACGAAATATCGATTTTGACTGATCTGTGACACTACACTGGGTAGCGTCACCAGCAGACGAACTAATTGAATCTGCAGTACTCCTCCAATCTCTCCCGTTCCCGACACGCGATTTCCACATCAGCTAAAGGCTTGGGGCTGTACGAATGACTACAAAACGAGAATATTATATTTGGGCGTTGCGATACCTCATACATATATACTATGCGAGCAAAACAGGGTGATGTATAAATTCTGGTCGGGTCGGAGGAGAGATGCAAGAAATATATCGGCACATAATTGAGAGTTGAATAAAATGGGGATACACAACCGTTCCGTGGCTTTCTTTTCTTTTTGCTCTACCCGGTAGGTCTGTGAAACTTCCATCAGACTGCGCAGAGCTTTCGGACGCCTGCATGAAGTGGCTTTGTCGATAGACCGACTTGACCTCAGCCTCAGCCTTGTGGTGACACGGCTTCCTGGCAAGCAGCAGACCATGATCTCCTCCTAAGCCAGCGGCGCTTTGTGCAGATTGCGATGTCTGGCATAACTTTTGGTTCCGTCCGGGATGTCATCGCGGTGGGACAAATTGCGTTGGCACTTTCCAGGGCGTTGACGGAGAGCAGAGGATCTGCGAAGGAATACCAGCAGCTGGTGAAAGAGTTAGGGAGCTTCGACCAAGCACTTCTGCAGGTGAGTTTCACAACCAGGAGGCAGAAAACAAGCTAATGAGCTAGGTGATCGCATTGTGGCAGAACTACGAAGACAGCCCCGAGCTAATCGAACTTGGAAGAACGACGAAGGAATCAATACAAGGCTGGAGGGATGTACTACTGGCTTTTCGTCTGAAAGCAGACAGGAAATATGGAACGAGCATGTCGCCTGGTGGATCAGGCACTTGGGCGAAGGACGTGTCGAAGAAGGTGTTCTGGCTGAAGGAGAAAGAGGACATCGTTGATCTGAGGAGGAGGCTACAGTTGGCTAGTAACACACTTTCGATGTTGACAATGGCCGCCACAGGGTAATAACCTACATCGGGTAAGAACATTGGCATCTGACGAAATATCAGGCGATCTAACAAGCTTTCAAACTCCGCTCAAGCCTTCCGAGTGGAGCTCGTTCATGGACTGTTGGCGGAATCCTTGAAATGTGCTGAGAGCAGATGGTCCAGCTAAGAGTTCTAGAAGAGAAAAATGATTCGCAAACGAACACCTGTGAGAAGATTTTGACGACTGTGAAGAGTACTATCTACAATTTGTAAGTCTCGCCTAAGAATATCGCGACTTGGGATCTGACATCGAAACAGAGTAGAGTTTCGCCTGATTGCAATTGATATGAAATACATCATGTCTCTACTCCACAATCATGTCGTGGCGATACAGGCGACACCTCGAGGGCTTGGAAACCATTGGCAACAAGCGCCAGTCATACTCGAAGATGCGCTAGGTTTCGTGATTCCCATTCCTTTAGAGCTCGTTAACAATTGGGGAGTAAGCATTGTGTACAGAGTTTCAAGACTGCTGAGACCTGGAGGCTGATAACAAGCAGATGTTTGACGTAATCATTTCCAAGCGCTTTCAACAGCATGTTGGTCATAAAAAGATCCAGCGACGTGAGTATGCGATTGAAGAAACGGTCACTGGAAAGGAGGTGAGTAGGGAGAGTGACTGGGCTTCATCCGTCCGTCCCGGCTAGAAAATTGACATGAGTGTGCTCTTCTCGGATTTCGGGGCAGCTAGCAATAACTGCCCTCGATGTGGAGCCATCTCAACGGCATCCATAGATGCCAAGACCAAATGGCATGTGCTTATATCCCCGAAATTACTTGAGCTGATTGATATGGTAGCAACAAGTGTAATATGTGGTTCCAAAGACTTGTTGAGATTGAAGAGTCTGACGATGTCGTCACGCTAGGAGAACCTGGAGAAGGAATGCTTGGGACCAGCCAAAGTCCGTCCACCAGGGCTCGAAAGACTGTATGCCCTGGAGACTTCCAGCGTGTCAGATTATTGCGAAAGCTTTATAAGTTGGAGATGCAGAGAAACTACGAATATCTGAACACGAAGATCACGGACCAAGACGAGAGTGATGAAGATGGAGATGAAGGGATGTATCTCGCCGCTGAGATGGGCAGTAGTATGCGAGTCACCAGCGCAGCCTCCGCCCAGTTCACTTTCCGCTGTGACTCTCAAGTCCCCGGTACAGTTGCATGGCCGGTCCCGAGTTCTACTATAATGTACCAAGATCCAGCAGCCACTCGAATGAGCACGCATGGAACTCAAACAAGCCCCAACTTGCCAGCTACCTATAATACTAACCCACTTCCTCAAGCTAGGGGCCCGACACACTATGCGCCCAACACTGAAAAGCAAGCACCAGCTCAGGGACCAAAGAAGAAGAATCGGCACCAAACAGGCAAGGAGTATCTGATTTCAGCACGCCGACGCCAGTTGGGAGTCGTGGGAACACGTACCCCCATTCGCCCGAGTTTAGTAGGCGCCTTGGAGTTCAGATCGGTTCTGTCACCGTTGCAGAAGGCTGAAGGGTCACATGCACGGCCGATACATCTACGCAGAGATTTGGATGATCCTATCACCGGGAACACTGAGATGCTCGGAACGAGTGCAACTGCCATGGCAGATGCAGACGAGGATTCCAAACTTTGGGATCGCCAGTTCCCTGGAGGCGTTGCCCATGAAGAGGATGAAGGGACCTTCTCGATGCAGGGGTATATGGAAGCGAGGGCTGGCAGCAGAGAAAGTTTAGACCACTATATGGCGCATCACCCAGACTGGGGAAATTGAGCGACGCACCCCCAGCTCATCATCAAATGCAGAGGTGCTCCATCTGTTCTACTGTATGGGGATAGCTCACCGTAGTATTTTCTTACCCTCTGCTTTTTCCATCATGCTACTGGTTGGTCTGCTAGTTGTGTCTTGATCTGACTAGTGGCTGGCATCAAACTCATCGACCAAGATGGACTTTCGATGGAGACTTCTGCAAGGACTTGTTAGTCCTAGCTAGATGGATCCCTGCTTTAAAGAATATTTGGTCCGTCCTCCCTTTAATGGAGGATCAACCAGGGTAAGCATATCCCGTCTTTATGAAACCCACACATCGAGCAGTTGTATCTGGCTTTCACTGGTCCAGCAAGTCGTACTTCTGAGGACAATACTTTGGCTGCGGCACTTATATACATGCTTTACAATGTTGCTTCTGTATACGATGCATATGCTTGACGCAGGTGACACATGTCGTTTCTATCATACCCCAAGATGACCCAGCAAACCCTCTAACAGCTCATCAACTTTCGTTCCGGCGCTATAGCAATTCAAAATGTGTTGATCAGACCTCACCAGGACTGCAGACCCATGCTCCAACTGCATTCCCATAACCCACTCATTAGCTCGAGCTCCAGCTACAAGATTGAAATCCTTTCCTAAGGCTGCGATGTTGATCTTAAGTGTCCTAGCATTAGACTTCGCCAGGCGGAGTCGAAGTTCGGAGAAGAGAGCGGTCCACTCGGCAGCGAAGATAGACGAGAAGATCAAAGTGAAGGCGTCGAAAGAAATGAGGTCAAGCGTGGAGTATTGCTTTTCCGACAGCGCACCATGGGAGAGTTCGCTCACATAAGCATTCGAGATGGGTGGGAGGGAAGCGAGATGTGATGAGGGAGGACTCGATAGCCAGGCGTGAGGCAGACGAGCACCAGCTCGGTATGATGCTGTGTAGAGAGATGCAGATGCTGGGATTTCCGTATCACCATACACATACCCGATGTGCAAGCCAAGGTTATCGAAATGCTCTCGTTGATTCTCCATTCCTTTCAATACCTGGGAGCGTGTGGCTGGATCTGTTATGCGCAGGTAGAGGTTCTTCTTTGCTGTTGCCAGGTCACTGTCTGTCGTACCGAGCGTCTTCAAGAGACCGAAGATTTGCTGTCCATTCTTTACGCTCTGCTGGGAACTGACGAGAGCGACATGACGGCGTTCGTTCTCGTATGCTTGATGTAGAGAGGCTCCGCCATGGCCATGATGGATGGCAGCCAGTTTGTAGGCTAAGTTGTGGACATCTGCAAGGCCTGAATTGAGGCCGAGACCGCCAGTAGGTGGAAATGAGTGAGCAGCATCTCCCGCTCTGTTCATGTTAGTATGTATCTATTATTGAATCGGGGATGCTGACAGAAATACGTTGCCTTTATAGTAGCTTTCAGCAACTTTCCTGCTGAGGATCCATGGTCGCCAGCTGAGCACATCAAAAGGAATGGACTTTCCGATCGCTGCTGTGAGAACTTTGCGGCAATGAGCTTCATCCCAGCTTTCGACCGGGTTCTTCTTAGACTATTGAACTTTAGTATTTTATCTGGGGCATCCGATCTCGTTCTTACGTCAAAGTTGCAAATGAGAACTTGGTTGTCGTCCAGATCATAACCAATGATGAACCCAGAGACCTCTGGGTCCATGATCCAATGCAGCATTCCAACTTGGTTCCCAACCACCTCTCGAAGGTTCGCGTTAAAGTGTATCGTCATCATTGTCTCGTCTTTCAAGGGTCAGAATCAAGTTATGTCTTCAAGGATTTGAAACTTACACGAAGACTCGCCTTCGCATCCTATCCCCAGCATTTCTCTAACTTTACTCTTGGCACCATCGCATGCAACAACATGTCGAGAGCAGATCTCGTACAGTGATTTATTGGATCTGTCCTCAACAACTGTGATCACTCGGTTGCCACGCTTCGAGGTCAGCCAGGTGATGGTGAAGGACCTTAAGCACTTACCTGCTTACAACTGACGAAAGAGTGGTTCTTCCGGACCTCTACCATTCCATCTTGAGCCAGCCGAGATGCGACAAACTCTTCAAATTTTGGCTGTGGAATGTTGTGAATCATCTAAAATCACTTTAGTAATGCGTATCGGGAGAGTGAGAATTTCCTACCGTTGGCGTATGCTCAAGAACCTCCGCATCCATTCGCTCGTAGGGCAGACTGCCAACATATTGCCCCGTCAAGCTCGTCACGAAGTTGACCCAGTAGGCATCGTCTCGATTAGTACCGATGTTACGGATTTCATTCACGTCAAGGTCAAATTGCCGGCATAGCTCCAGAGTTCTAGGGGACAATGCATGGGCTTTTGGTGCAGCGAGTCGAGTCGGATACCGCTCGATGATGAGTGCCTTGACTGGGAATTGTGAGCTGAGTATCTTCACACATTGGTATTTGACGCACCTCCAAGTTGTGTGAGCATATGCGCAAGCAAGAGACCTGTTGGCCCGCCTCCAACTATCAGAATAGGGACGTCCAGCTCTTTCTCATCTGACATGATTGACATGTCAGGTTCATGATCTGAGTGTGGAGCCATGTTTCGAGAATTAGCTGAGAATCGTAGTCTAACTTCAAGCAGGTATTCTTGCTGTCAAATAGAGTCGAAATGGAAACATTTCAAAAAGCGCGGAGTTTCAACATCTAATAAAGCACCTTCAAGGGCTCGCTTTCCGGGGAGGTCTAGATCTCGGTGGTGCCGTATTGTTCATGAAATGTATTACCATGCTGTGGGGAAATGTGGCGATCGATCATCACGACGGCAGACCTACTCATCGAACATGACTCGATTTGTGAAGACATGCATGTGAAGTGGGAAAGGAGGTTGATTTTCGAGGTGTTTGGTGGGGAAAGTGGGAATCGTGGGGAAGGGAGGGAAACTGCAATCCCCACTTGAAGGCTGGAAGGAGAGGTCAGCTGGGTGACAGATGAAATTGGGGAAGTACCTTAGGCATTGAGAAGGAATCAATACGCTACATAAGTATGGCGATGATACTCATCAATGGCGTGGATATCTAGTCGCTTGTTCTAGATCCTGCGAGTGCATAGCAGGATGAGCCTCGTGGGAATTGGAAACATAGATTCAATTGATAAACAAAATCAGACCTGCTGTACACGTAATCAGTGTTCCAAGAAATCTATGAAGAATCGGAAGAGCAGTGTTCGATGCCCGGATTACCTTGCCTGAGTTCTGCCCGTGTGGTAATGTGGAACTTTTTACGTGAATGGAACGTGACAGCTGTTTTACCCCGCCACTCCTTCGGAACCTTACCGACTGTCCCGGATCTCACCTTGAGTTGACTACCTGAGATTTTGAATTATCTGGGAAAACTCATACCCAGTCATCAATTCGCCTGTCTACATGTGTTATTGCATCAGTGACCGAAACATACCGCTCTGAGACCGCGGGGCTTCAAGTTCCATCCTCCAGCTCCCTAGCGGGCGTGCAGCTGGCGACGACAGGACGATTGATGCGTTGACCACTTGCCTTACATTGCCTTACATTGCCTTACATTGCCTTACATTGCCAAAAATGAGTGCAAACAGCTCGCGCTCTCACAATCAGAGCTCCGGGGTTGAAAAGCCAAAGAGATATCGATGTAAAACTTGTCAACGTGGCTTCACAAAGGCGGAACACCTCTCGGTATGGCTTCGTGCACCCCAAGTCAGAAATCCACTAAGCAAAATCGATATAGAGACATGAGAGGAGTCGTAAGGATCTCAATTCAAGCACATAAAAGACGTCAGCTGATGATATCAGATGCGAAGCAGAAACCATTCTCTTGTCCCGAGTGCTCGAAAGAATTTGGTAGACAAGACGTACTTGTAAGACACAGAAAGTTGCATGGACAGAATGGTTCAAGTACGGCTGAGAATGCTGCAATGATACAATCGCCGACAAATGGTCAAGCTGAAAGTGAGATCACCATGACTGATTTCAGCCCTGTTGCATCGGCGGAAGGTCAACTGTTACCAGACCAAGCTTACATCGGAGGCCAGCAGCAATTCCAACCATCAACTAGCATACAATTTCCTACTTGGTCTGATACTGATGATATGCTCGCCTTCTTGACCTCGGATCTCAGCAGTACCTGGCCCGTCACTTTACCTGTCACCCATTTTCAACCAAATTTCGAGAGTCCTGGCTCCGTATTGCCTCCTCTGGAAGATGACAGTCAAAGTGGTCAAGGTCATCAAGCTATGCAGCAAATGAGTAAACTTATATCTGTCCTGTCCTCAAACTTAACGTCAGAGATCATGAGCACGGGGATCACGTCCTCATTTCTGGACACTTGCTTGCATGTTTTCTTCGACAAATTCATACCTTCGTTTCCAGTCTTACACAAAGCGACATTTGTAGTCAAAGAGTCCAGCCATCCGCTCTTGCTCAATATCATGGCTCTCGGGTCTCTTTTTGTGGGAGCAAAAGATGCTGTGCTCAAAGGTGAGGCCTTGTGGAGATTGGCACATATCGCAGTTGCTACAAATTGGAAACACTTGATGGCTACAAGAGGACCGAGAGACTCGTGTGAAGGGGTTCAATTAGTACTAACAGCCGTACTCGGTCAGACTTAGTGAGTGTTTTGTTTTCCTCCAAGCTACTCGACTCCTGATGTCGCGATCGATGACTGTTGAAACAAGCATCGCTGACGACAGTAGTGCACTCATGTCGAAGAATGAAAGCCTTCGTATGACAAGTCAGACATTCCATGGTCTTGGCTTCTATTGGGCAAGACAGTGTGGTATGTTTAACGTTCATAGATCTGCATTTCCTGTGCCATCTCTATTGGCAGCCGAAGAAGACAAGATCGAAGCTTGGAAGTTGTGGGCAGCACAAGAAGTTCAGAATCGTGGGGTTCTAGGCCATTATGTCTTAGATGGGCACATATCTCAGTAAGTAGCACCTCGAACGCCAGACCCCTTTTTGTTGTGATGGAATCTTGGCTCTAATCTCCATTTTTCAGATTCTCGGGATACCCTGCATGTGCTCGGCACGTCACAAATCCCTTGCTCATGCCGGCATCCGATGCTGCCTTCGACGCAGCCACTGCTGATGAATGGATCAAAGAAATTCAGGCATCAGGCGATGATCGTATGTCTTTTCGCGAACTGTTCAATGACATTTTCTCTAGTCCCTCTCCAACCACTCTCCATCTTTCCAAATTCACATTGCGTGTACTTTTTGAGGGACTACAATCGCTGTCCGCAGATCTTCAGGAGGCTGGTGGAGCGGTAGCTGTTGGGACCCCACAGAAGAGTGAAATTTCAGCAGCGCTCATTCGGATATACAAAGACCACCTGGAAGTTCGAATACCATCTGTTGACCAGCTGGAGCTACTCATCAGGTGGCATGCAATATTTCTGGATTTAGCAACACCAACAACAGCACTGTGCAGGAAGTTGTGTGCTGCTTTTGACATTCCGCAAAATTTACACGGCACAAGCAAGCAAGATATTGGTGACTTTGATCTTGGCGCGTGGTCTCAAAGTGTGAATGGTATGCGGGCTGTTCTTCATGCTTTAGCCATCCAGGACATTGTGGAGAGGATGCCGTTCAGTCGAGCTCATGCCATCCGTATGTGTTGGGAACTTCATGCCATTCTCGTCTCGTCTCTTTTCAACATGGCACATGCTAATCTCCCGTTGTGTAGACATCCCCGCAGCTATCTTTGCCGTCTCCACCGTTTACAGTGCTCGATCTATCGCCGGGTTTGCCTCGATTACAACACCAAAATCCTTCAAGTGGGAAAGCGTCTGGGGAAACCATCTAGATGCTGAAGCCAATGATTCTGATGCCGCTACTGTTAACATGAATCGCTTCTTGAGCTGCAGATATTCGAGAACAACGCCGAATTCCACTTCGAAGAGTCTAATGTACGAACTCAATTCGCTGCAAATAAACCTCAATTCGATATCTTCAAGGTGGGGAGTATCACATGAAATGGATAGAATCCTCAATCGATGGATCTCGATTGCAAATGAGCGCCACCCTATACCAATTTGAGCTGATTACCTCAAGCTCGGATTCAGATCTTTGGCCGGATCCTCACCAACGGGATATCTGGTAAGCACTTCGAGAGATAAGCTTAGGCCATGCATGGCACAGTAGTCATTTCGGGTTTGTGGGGAAGACTGTGGGGAAGGCTAACACACATCCCCCGCATTCCAGTATTCTGGACCGTAGGAACCGTCGATCATAAAACGACTACCTCCTTCGACTTCTGGTCAAGCTTGAGTCCATACATTAAGATTTGATTCATGAACTACCACACAATTTTATCTACTCAGCCTACATCAATATGACGGATCGAACCGCCAGAGCAGAGTCAGGGGACTTGATCGAGCCCGTCTTTGTCAACGCGCCTGGCACTGAAATCTTGATGGACGATGATGGACCGGGAACATCTGGTCGATACTTGCACACCCTTCAGCATGCCAAAACTGGCGACGGTCACATTCTTCTCGTTCCGCAACCATCACTTACAGATCCTAACGATCCTCTTCGATGGTCGACCCCGTGGAAGTGGACCGTGCTTATGAATGGCGTTGCTTATGCGTTCAATGGAGCTGTGACTGGACCGATGATGGCCGGAGGTAATTTGGAACAAGATCTGATGGTGTGCAAAGCTGATGAATACAGGAATGATTCAATTGTCAGAGTTCTTCGGTAAATCTCTCACATATATAACCTACGCAAACGGTGCTACCTTGATTTGCCAGGGATTCGGAAATCTCATTTGGATGTCAGTACACCCTTTTCCTGCTTGGAGACCTTGACTAAGATCTATGGAGGCCTCTTGCAGTCAAATATGGCAGACGTCCAGTCTACCTCGTCTCAAACTTCCTGATGGGAGTCGCCTGCATCTGGCTGGCAGTTGCTGCTGAAACCACATATGTCCCTTTCATCATTGGTCGAGCGTTCCTGGGACTATTCGAAGCTCCGATCGAGGCAATTGTACCCAGTACTGTTACCGACATATTCTACCTGCACGAAAGAGGCGAGAAGATCTCCATCTACGGGCTTGGTGTGTTGGGAGGCAATGAAATTGGCCCGCTTGTCTCGGCATTTATCATCCAAACATTGAGTATGCGCTGGGCGTTCTTCATTGTCGCAATTTCGATCTTAATCAACCAAATCACCTTGATCTTTGCAATGCCGGAGACGAAATTCATCGGCAACCGACCACAAATCAAAGCACCTCAGGCCAGCTCAGATGAGAAAGTTGATGATGTTAACGACGGCAAGGCGGATTGTACCCACTTCGAGAGATCTTGCAACGACGGGGCCTCGGTACAGTCGCAGGTTCCTAAGAAATCTTACTTCCAGAGCCTAGCCTTCTGCCCCGTTGTTGATCATAGTGTCAGTCTGAGGAAGACATTTCTTCGGCCTTTCGTACTGATGAGCTATCCTACCGTATTATGGTCTTCCATCGTCTACGGGATGTCGCTCGGGTGGAACGTGGTTCTTGGTGCATCTGTTGCTCAACTTTTTGCTCCTCCGTAAGCTGCAGTCTCGACGTCTCTTATACTTCTGCTAACATATGTACTAGTCCCTACCTCTTCAATTCCGGAGCTCAGGGTCTGATTTTCGTCTCGCCTTTCATTGGTTCTCTCGTCGGCACATATCTTTGCGGACCGCTGGCAGACAACATTGCCAACTGGGCAACGAAGAAGAATCGTGGTATTCGTGAACCAGAGATGCGTCTACCAGCATGTGCCATTGCAGTTGTTCTGACATTTTTCGGTGCCTTGATTGCGTCGTTGACATATCAAGCTCACACACACTGGGCAGGGCCTATTGTCGGATTTGGCGTTTTATCTGCTGGCGCACAAATGGGAGCAACACTCGCCATGGCCTACTCACTGGATTGCCATAAAGAGGTGTGTTATTTCCCTGCGTATGTATGGACTTGGTTGCTAACGGAAATTCAGTTGTCTGGCGAATTGATGGTGACCATTTCCTGCTTGAAATCGCTTATTGCCTGGATCTGGACCTGGGTCATCAATGACTGGATTGCATCTGATGGGATCGTGGTTGTCTTCATGACCATCGCGTCCGTTAATGTCGCTGTTTACTTGACGACCATTATTTTCTACTTCAAGGGCAAGTCATTCAGAATGTGGATTCACAGTGCGAATATGATGAAGAAGGCAGGACTGGAGTAAGGAGAAGACCTTGGAGTGGCATGCTCTATGAGCGATCTAAGTATGGTCGGCTGTATTTACCATGCAACTAGTCTACTTGAGCAGTAATTTCCCGGAGTTTCCCATTGGACAAGCTTTATTGTAACCATTTTCGCCTAGCCGTGCCCCACCTCCACTTCCCCACTCAACCCCTCATTCTCCCCCACAAACCCGAATAGCATGGTTGTTTCTAAGTTCACCAACTGCTGCCATCAACTAGAATGCAGTCAGGGACTACGCAAACATATTTGCATCTCGGCATGCAAGTTTGCCGGTCTGCAGAATGCTTTACATATAAGACTACTCGAGACGTTTCTCTTTCTTCAAGTCTTCAAGACATCTCAAACCCTACACAACCAGCGCAAGATGACTTCACCCCAAGCAGCATCATTTCCTCTCCTTCTTAAAGATGCCAAACTACTCCTCAATGCGCCATACCCGTCCGTAGAGACGGGCTACGCTCAAACATCAGATGGAATGTACCACATTGCTGCCTCAACATACATGCCCAACTGCACCGGCGAGATGATCAAGTGGTGGTTTGGCTGGATTCACACCACAGACCAGTACAAACTCTGGCATCCTCTCGATCATGTCTATTCATCATGGGAAGGACCTCGAGACAACAGCAGCACTTACATCGGTGGTCACCATCTCGTGCACGAATACATCGGCGGTCACCTCGCTAAGTTGAAGATCTCGTTCTTGGAACCAGCATTGTACTTTGGGGATGATTGGGAGAAAGATCTTGAGAAGGAAGGGTATGAGTTGGCTGTTTGTGGGAGGACCTCGAATTGGAATGATGAGACAGGGGAAGCCATGCGCACGGGACATTTGATCCATTTGATCAAGAAGGAGAAGATTGGGGTGAGGATGAGAAGTCGATTCTGGTTGGGCGATATTGAGGGTGTGACTGATCCGGAGGTGAGGAAATGTGCGGTGCCGGACTTCTTGCCAGAAGGGTTGTGCAGACACGCCACTGAGGAGATGGCCATTCTGGCCAGTATTTTGCCCGGATTGTATGAGAAATATGCGAGAAAAGAACAGGGGAGGCTGTAGGATGCGTCTGAAGATCCAGAAGACAGACACATGGACGTAGATCAAGGTGGTTCTGCATAATCAATTTGGAATTCAACTGAAAATTAAAGACATCGGCCAACTTGTCTTCACTGTCAAGCGAATTCCTCGAACTGCTTCGACCCCTTCAAAGGACCCAACCAGCAAGCCCTAAACTTTGTCCAATACTCTGCATCAGGAACGATAACATCAATTCCCATAGTATTGCCTTCATCACCTTCTTCCGCATCTATTGTTCCAGCCTGCACCACATAATAATCTTCGTACTTCTGGCTTCCTCCATGTTTGTAAATCGCCGTGGAGCAATTACCACAGAATGTAAGTGTGATAGCGAGACCAGTCTCGTGTGCTTGTACGTAATTCTTCACATGCTCTGAGCCTGAGGTGATATTGAAGGAGGATTTGGGAACAAAGATGTTGGCTGTGAAGGCTGAGCCGGATATCTTCTGGCAGGAGAGACAGTGGCACACGACCTGCTGGGAATCAATTCGGAACGTGAGAACAGCCAGAGATCTCACCTTCATGGCTGGCTCGGCTGAGATCTCGTACTTGACAGTCCTGCACCAGCAGCTTCCTTTGGGCATTTCGTCTTGTCTGATGGACAATATGGGTAGGCTACTTGCTTTGTGGTTGTCCAATTCGAGATTCTTCGGATTTTTTCGGAGGGGTGATTGTTATATTTCAAGGTTTCAAATATGTTTCATGAGGGGCGTATGCAAGACATCGGATTAGCTCTAGAATCAGCCTTCTCGGCCTGTATTGGAAGCTGGCTATCATGAGACAGGGTGGCTGAATCGGCTGACATGAATGGACGGCATGAGCCGAGTGTTGATGGTCCCCAGGAAAGGACGCCCCATAACCATCGCAGAAATTGATCATTATGAATTGGCTCAACACAGTTACTGGAACGGAGACTTCAAGGAGCATTGAAATATAAAGTTTCGAGGATTATCACATGATGAACAGACGTACCGAGGATTGGGTTTGTTGCACGTCGAGACGCCTCTTGGAATTTCCTGCAGAAGCTTTACGCCCACCTCCACTAAGCGAACGAATAGCACCCAACAACATCCCTGAGATCCCAAAAGACTGGTTGAGGGTTGCCTTTACGATGTGCAACAAGAAATTTGAGTAGTGTCGAAGGAGGCATCAAACCAGCTGACGTCCGACTCTCAACCCCTCAATGGGCTTAGGTACTAGCTGAATCTCAAAGAGGCTTGAGTACTAGTCAATTGAAGATATTTGATAACAAGCATGATTGCTCTTGACGTCTTGTTTAGCTTGTCAAATTTTGCCCGTATTGCCGCCGGTCGCCGCCGCCGTGGGAATAGCTTCACTCGCTTAATTTACCACGAAACAACAATCGCCTTTAAAGAAAAGGACCGCCTCGGCTCAAGGAAAAACAAGGCAAAAAAAGCTGTAACTGCTTAAGGATACCCCTTACACCAGAACTGGGATTGACCAGAAGTGATGCTGCTTTCCCAAATTGGGTGGTACAGGCCTCCCCGCCTCGCCCGCTGTGCTGTGGAATTTATCTTCCCCATTTGACCAGATCTCAGGCCCTCACACGAGAGCCATCGTTGCCCAGGTTCTCCACGCAGCTGGTATCAAGCCAAGTGAGTGCCTCATGTTACAATTTCAACGAATTGATCTTGTAGGCGAGACTAACCGACCGATAAACTCCGGCCAGCCACATTCACCCGTTACTGGTTGACGGTTCGAACGTCAATCACAACACATTTCGGCGTTGTATGGTTACGAAAAATTGACTATTTGGTTGTTTAAACCAGCAAGTACGTTGGAGAATTAGCTCGCGACCGAGGGTCTCCTCTTCAGTGCTCTGCATCGCCCGTCGCTCGTGCCATGGAATGTGAAGGCGCAATTCATTCAGACTGTAGACAAGCTTCCTTTTCAATTGGTCCATCCTGATTTCTCTTGTAATTTTTGACATGCCCAGGTCTGTCATCCGCGATAAAGACATTGTTTACATTGCGGATTCTGCAACAACGGCCGTTCCAGGACCACGAAATTTTAAGAACAGGACGAAGAAAGAAAACCCTCGATCACATCCGCGGATTCGATGGCCGTTATGTTGTTTTAAGGTGCTCTACTCTACACGATCTAAGTATCAATGTTTACCTCATCGTGAGCGAATCGAGACGCGCTAATGCAACGAGCAGCTACACTTCACCAAAAGCCCACCTCTACCTCAACGTTCGCGCCGCACAATATCTGAATCTTGTGCGGTATTAAAACGATCCAAATTCTCTCTTTCCTTCAGAGATGCTCTTTCTCCGACCACCGCCTACCAGCCGACTTCACACTACACAGCAAATATGCTCTTTCAGTCTACAATCTGCTGCGTATAATCTTTCTCGCCCACGGATGATCGTCCCCGCGGTACACATACGAATCGATTTCTGCAGTATTCAGTAGACCAGGATGGGCCTGATCTAGACTCGTTATGCCGACGAGCTGCATCGCAATTTCCAGCTCTTCGCGGAGAACTTATCTTATCAGTAACGAAAGCCAACGACTGGGAACTCAACTTACTGCTGAACGCTTTCCTAGCGCCTTCCTCGCCGTACTGCAGCGAATATAGGAATGGACGACCTATCAATACCCCGCTTGCACCCAAGCAGATTGCCTTCAAGATATCGCTCCCTCTTCGAACACCTCCATCGATAAAAACTTCCATTTTCTCCAATATCTCTGGGCAGGTGGCTTGAATTTCCATGAGCACAAGAATGGAAGGCACAGCAGTGTCCAAAGCGCGACCTCCATGGTTTGAAAGGTAAATTCCAGCGCACCCACACTCGTAGGCTTTGCGAGCATCGGCTGCACATTGAATACCTTTGAGGAACACCGGTGCCCCACTGTGCTCTTTGATCCAGGAGATATATTTCCAGTCGATATTGGAGTCGATCGGGTTGGTACCAGGTGGTGGAGCCAGTTCAGCTTGAGGAGGGTTCCCATTGGATGTGTGTTGTCGTGCAGGAGCCTCTCGCTTGCTGATAACTGGAAGATCGACAGTAAACAAGATGGCTTGCGGTTTGTGTTTCCCGACCTCTTTCAGCAGCTTTGCGGTTTCAACACGATCTGTGTAGAAATATAGTTGGAAGTAGAATGGATGTCCGATAGGCATGGCTTCCATGATCTCTGGGAATGAATATGAGCCTAACGTCTGGACAATGGGAGCTACTCCATTGGCGACTGCTGCCCTCGTAGTTGCGAGTTCGCCGTCTGGATGTGAGAGCTTGAGTGATGATGTTGGCGCAATGAAGAATGGAAGGTCGTATTTCTGTCCCATTATCCGAATACTGGTATCGACTGTGGCAACGGCTCTCAAAATCCTTGGACGAAACATAATCCGTTTGTACCAATCCACGTTGGCTTTATTAGTTACACCATCTTCAGTTGCTCCGAAGATGTAGCCCCATGCTCTCGTTGGGAGGTTGGCCTCAGCAACAGCTTCGAATTGAGTGATATTCACAATCGAATTGATGTCCGGCCTCTGTGGCTTCGGCTTGTCCCATTCGCCTGCAGAAAGTGATTTCACGACGGGCTTTGGGACTGTTCCCTCATCGACCTCTCCTATTCGCTTGGTAGGTCCGAGAAAGTTGGAGACCACACCTGGACCATGGATCTCGTTATAAGCTTCGCTACCATCTAGTCCATAGTGTTCTTGGATAACTTCTGCTCCACCAGGGTGCTTAGCAGCAAATCCAGATACATCCCAAATTACACCGTTGAGAACGATCCAAGCATTATCGTCTGACTTGTGTTGGTCGACCTCCACAGCCGAGACCTTTGTCGCTGTCATCCTGATCACGAACAACACGATTTCAGGTAATTTGAACGCTGTCTGATGTTCCAAGCAGAGTCTGAAGAACGTGGAATTTCTGATTGGAGAAACGGTCAAGGCGTTGGTCACGACTTAAAAGAATTCCAGTTACCCCGGATTCTTGCCAAGAGTGGGGTTAATATCCCACCTTAATTAGACCATTTTTTGACCCAATATCCACCCAGAAGCTCTGGATTGTTAATCAACGTGACCCTCCAAGACTTTGGCATTTGCATAAACAAAGTATTTCGGAGCGATTCATCTTTCCACGATGACAGCCACAAACACGTGACCACATTCTGTGCCGCATTCTCTCATTTTCCCCAGCCTTGACTATTGCTCTCTCTGCTTTAATATCATGGTTTACGGTACAGGTATCAGGAAGAAAACACGATGGACACTTTTGTAGCTCTACTTCTCTTTTTTGCGACGCCATGCAATTCCTGGAACTCGTCCGCATACATGAACCTTATGTCCCCTTCTCGATGGACCACTGAGCCCGGCGACACGTATATCATTAAAGCCGGAGAAATACAAGAAGGGTACACCAACGCCCAGCCCTCCTGCCTGAATCGTCCAGTCCCCCCGAATGTTACTCGCAGACTTTTTCCGGTCTCCGGGGGTTCGCTGGTCTTCGGTTTCGTAAATGACACCAGCTCTGCAAATCCCGATCCAACGGATGAAAAATTCTGGCTAGATATGTACCTTACAATAGATGACCAAAATGAAGCCACATATTCAGACGACTTTTTTCATCAAGTTTGGTTATCTGGTCAGGAGAATGCAGCATTGGCAGGGTGTCCAGACCGGTTGGACATGTTCTGTTGAATTCGATATGACGAGCCGGCTAAGGCAGCCGACAAATGAAACTGCTCTAGCGATGATGGAGGGATTGAATATCACAATTGCGCTATTGATCAAGTTGGGTAGAGGACCGTACAGGGGCGATCCTAATTGGGCTGGGAAGACTTGGGATGAAGTCACCAGGTATGTTCAGCCTCACCGATTGACCTTCCAGACATGGGAAGCTGATAAAACAGAAGTGTGCCTATGTCACATTGACTTCTGGCCATGCCGAGTCGAAACGAGAGCTGGAAATCTGGGACGAGAACCAGGACATATGTAACAGAGTAATCTGGATTGGTTTCGGGATCGATACCCTACCGCTGGAGGACTTCCGTCAACCACCTCATCGGCAAGTCCGTCGGAAACGAATTTTACAGCAATCGATCGAAAGAGGGGTCTAGATTTCCTCGGAGGCTCTACATTCATCGTCGCTTTGGGGAGCCACTATTTGCAAGTATAGGAATTCGCTACTCGACCTGCCAGCTCAAGGTCGTCCAGAAGACGCCTTGCCGTTACAGCCAAACTGTCTTCTTTCCCAAATCTGAAAACTATGGGGTTTCCAATTTTCTTGCTTGGCCCCACCGATCGTCACCTGTCTTCCCTTTTCTTCCAGTTCAGCAGGGTGCCTGATGGTAATACCGCCAAGTACAGGAATCCCGTCATGAGATTGGTATCTCGATATGGATCCGTAGAATCCTCAGCCTACTCGGGAGTATCATGGTAGCGCCTAGACCCGTTCTGGCCTTGCTCTAGTTCGGTACCCCTCCGTAACGAACCCGACAGCAATCTTTCACGTCGAGAATTTCAGGTCCCATCGATCCCCACCAATCCAAATCTGGTGAAGACTCCCTGCAAGTCCAAGAATATGAGGGCAGACCAACAGTCAGAAGTCGTCCTCTAATACAGTCAAACTAGATTTGAGGCTCGCTTTCTACGATGTCCTCTTTCATATCTGCTTCCCCGACCACGAGCTTTGATATCCGTCGCCTTTGGGATGCAGCAATGTCGGAAACTTTTGTATCTGATACATCTCCCTGAATGGGAGCGTTCTCGAGACTCAGGGCATGAAAAACATCCTTGGTGCCAGGCGCACCATCTGATCCCATGATAGAACACATCCAGAGTCCCTTGCTTCCCACGCATGTTTGAGGAATTGCTTTAACTTTGACAAGAATTGACAAAGCACGGGTGGAAACCGGGTGTCGATTGCCTTGACAATTTCATCTCGGGCGTGATTCTCGACAACCTCGAACGAAGCTATCAACAAAGGGAAGAAGCTCGGTAATGGGTAGCGTCCTGTGACGTGACGAGATGTCTCAAGACTTGATAGAATATGGCCAGACCATGATTGTGCCACTGCGTCGATCACTCCGTAAGGATGTTGTAAACGATGAATGAGGAGAAGAAGTGCGTTCCTGTATATGCTCGCTTGTGTGCGCATCGTCACAGTATCGTTGTCTTGGTGTAATCTGGAGAAATTAGGCGGCTCGTATGGATGCCATTTCTGGACGTTCAAGGCCAGTGCAGCCCAGTCCTGCTCAGATTCGGTACTATAAGGCTTGACCTCATATTTGTGTTTGTGCGAGACCACACATATATCGTACATGATGGGGAATAGACCGCCAGTCAGGCCCACACAACGGTCGATCCGTGTCTTGTCAGTCTCGTGCCGCATAATTGGGACTTCACGGTACACAATGCAGTTCACAATATCCATCAGTACCAGAAGGTTGACGTTGAAATCCAGATCCAGGTCCGCGCTTGGCAATGGGAGCCAGGGCTTCAACGACAGTAGAGTATGGGCCACAATAGCATGAGACGAAGAGCTTGACGTGAGGAGTTCGAAGGTTACAATGCTCATGCCAAGCCTGGTGAGAAGGGCCAATTGTGACCGATCTTTAGGTTGGAAGCGGCGTAGACGTTCGATTGACATGCTACTTCTGTTCAGACTCAGATTCTCGTTTCCAAGTTCCCCATTCTGAATCTGCACGAAAGCAGCAGCTGCTGCGAGGTACGCATCTCGCAATATTTCTGGGCTACTGGTAAAACTTTTTCGCAACATATCCTGGAAGGAACGAACGAAGCCAGGAACGATGACAAAACCGGAGATGAAACTTTCTGACCACATGATTTCAACTAGCTGGTCTTCTGGAGGAGGTAGCTGATTCAAGTCATGAATTTGTGTGGACAGATGCTGAATTTGAAGTATTTGAGGCGTGTCTTCATGTCGCTCGTTACGATGCATGAGGACTGCTTTTGAATGCACATTATTGACGACCCAAACAAGAGATCCATTGCCCTTCGCTTTCGAGGCCGATTGCTTCTCGTTCTTGGGGCGCCGACCTCTCTGAATATGAAGTTAGGGAACGCATTCTCGCACTTCGAGGATAGTTTGAGATTTGTGATAAGGATGGATGGCAAGAGAAGAAGGAAGTTCGGGCTAAGGACGGGCTAATGGTGTGACTATACGAACCTGGAGAGGAGATCGCGCTGTTGTGCACTTATGTTGCAGTCGGCTGCAGCGGTCACAGCTTGGGGGGCCCGAGGTGAAAGTACATCTGGCTTTGATCCGGTGACATCGGTCACAAGACATGTCCGTCTTCATTCTTTCATGGGACTTCCCTCGTAGAAAAGACTTGAGGTACTCTTGTAGTGTTGTTGTATTGCATGAGCTGAGAAGCGCAAGGACAAATGAATATCTGAGGTGTGGTCAAGTTGCTTCCGGGATCTGCAGGAGCCTGGCAATGGTGTTGCTTTACCATGTGGGGTGCATGACCTGCAGTCAGCGACCCAAATCCCGTCTCCTCTACCTGGTAATATAGCAGGGACGATTGATTGGTGAGCAATATCCTTCACAAAGACTGTGAACCTGGTTTAAGATTCTTGGAACGAAAGCTAGAAGTGCTGTTACGGCATCTGGCGCTAAACCACTGATGGACGAATTCGCCGTCTTATCAGTAAAATGAACTAAGCCGATAAGCTTAACCGAGCCCCTTTCCAACCATGGAGGCATGAGCAGCTCAGTAAATAAACCATGGTGGTCAGGTACTTGAAGGTATCTAAGTCCTATGTGACTGCGACTGGTTCTAGTGGGATAGCTGCCTTGATGCCGACTTGTTAAAGTCTTCCACGAGCTTCAATTTGAGCTTCAGCTCTGCGTTAGATGCCTTCGCCCTTACCATCGTCTTGTCGTTACTGTTTACTTGCTGCCAAATCCACACTAGAGCTTAATATGGTCATGTAAATACAGTATACTCTGCTCTGAGGTCCATGGCGGCACTTTGGCAAAGCGTATGGCTTCCTATCCTTTATTGTAGATCTTCAGCCTGCGGTAAGACGGCATCTGTGGAATGACAAGACAGAGTCTATTCACATAAGAAACACAATACCATTACGACCTGTTTGTGTTTTCGCGGGTAATGGTGATTGTTCCCTAAGTTCTCAATTGACCTCACGAAATTGTCGCCGGAGCATCAGATTGGACAGGACTTCCAACAAACTTTCTACTAGACTTTTATCTGGAACAATGAAGCAGCGTGCGGGGCTAAGACTTTTCGAAAGACAGAGATTTTATCTCCTACAGAAGGCAAAGAATAGCAGTCGATACCAAAAATGATCTGAGAGCTCCGACCTCGGAGTTCTGTCGTATCCGCGAAGGGAATGTAACACCGCAGGGTTCGAGTATCAGTCATGCGACGAACGGCTTGCAGCCAGTACTACGGTCCGAAGTCCGTACTATACTCCTGTAGTTTTGAAAGTCGACATTCTCCGACGTAAACATACCTAATTTGGATACTATTGAAGTCTTCCGGGAAGATAGCCCACAGATGAACCTCAGGAGAACTTGCCCCAGTCTAGTGTCGTGATCAATGACGATCATACACGCTAAGTGTGGGGAAAAGGAGGCTGGTCTTGTCTGTCTGTTGTTACTAGTTGTAATACCGACGATCGTTAAATTTAGTCGAAGCCTACCAGGCAGTCGTTTGAATAAGCATGCTCGGCTTACATCAGGCGCGGATAAGGGGATCTCTGTAGGAGCAGAAGACATGGCAGGACTTCAGTTTTCGTTGGAGCGACCGCCATGTCAGCTATGAGTCCAAAGATCTGACCCAGCACATTCCAGAGCACCATCCCCAAGGACACGACCCGAGTGTGCAAGTAGCGCACGCAACCAAACTTGCTGACCAGATTCGATGCCATTAAGGCGCGAGACTATCGACAATGGCCAGACTACGGGGAGTGCCAAAGATGGAGAGAATTCTCCGTTTACGAGCATTATCTCGTCGATTGCCTTGATGGAGATTTTTTTGACTCGACCAAGGGAGAAAGGAATGACACTCATCAAGTCATGCGTTAAAGTCTGGAGCTGTATCTGGCACTTCTCGCGATACCGGTGGCATTCAGCGTTGCGAATGTCGATGGATGTACAGGTTCCGTTAAGCAGGTATAGACAGACATTGTTTAAGAGCAGTCTTACCCCAAAGAGCTGAACCCAAACCGCAGCGTATGTGTGTCGTGAACAGACATAAGCAGTTGCAGTTCCAAATTCTGAACCGATCCATGAAGCCGGAAGTTGGTGAGACTCGTACCACCATTGGCTGGGAAGTACCTCCGCCCACCTAGAGCATCGATCGTCAAGTTCTCTCGCTTGTTGGCGAAGCTTCTCCATCAATGAAGGGTCAGCACTTTCAACTGGGTCCAGAGCCTTGAGAGTAAATTTCAAATCAGCAACTTGCACCAAGATAGCATCGAATTCAAGATCCAGCCCATTCTCGCCAAAGAGACTACCATCTCGAATCCAATCTGGCAGCAAGCAATTCCTCGAAATCGCAGAACGAATCAGCCCCCTTCTAGTCTGTTTGACGATGCTCGAAGGAGGGCATTCTCTCCGTTGCCTGCTCCATACTTTCAGAATTGCCAAAGCCCCATCCTGATGAGACCAACTGTGCATTGAGCGCATCGGGTTTCTGTTTTTGACATTCACACACTGATGCATAATAGTCTCGTACCAAGCCATCAAGACAATGGTAATCAAGAATTCGTCAAAGCTGCCCTCATCGCATCTCGCAATGGCGGCTTGGGTCATTCGTTCTCTCACATCACCCAGTAAGCGTCTATACGATTGAACAGCCTCTCGAGCAGCTGGTGCTTGCTGCTGCGTGTGAGAGAAAATGCCCAAGGCAACAGCGGAGATGGCGAGGTCAACTATACGGCTTTTTCTGTTCTTTGCTTTCCATTCTGTTACGCATTCGGACATACATGCCGAGAATGTTGGAACATTTTCGAAACAGTCGAGGTAGTGATATAAGAAGTAGGTGACTGCCTGGGACGGAATGTCCAGTGCTGGACGAAGTAGGCTTGGGCTGGTGCAAGGCCGCGGACCACGGGGTCTTTTGGCTGCACCACTTGCATAATCGTTCTCGATGTGGAAAGACAGGCGAAAAGATTTGGTTGGACAGTCTTTGTTGCAGACCCTTCGAGACTTCGCACATTTCTGACAGATTGGCTCGTTGCCGTCACACTCCAATGCTTCGTCAGCTGTACTCGCGGGGAAGAGCATGCCCGCACTCACCTTGATTCGTCGAACTCTGCACGTTTGGCATCCAGTCCTGGCCATACTCACAAGCAGAAGATGAATCTGAATTGAGTGTCTAGTAGATCGGGCGCTGAGGTCAATTGTGAGTCCAATCCTTAACTCCGCTGTATCTCCATCCCTTGTTCCTGGGCACTCCCCCCTGAAAATCTCGCTTACCGCCGCGATCTAGTCTAAATTGGGAGAAACTTTTGCGAGAAACCTCGGACTCATACTAGGACATGAGCACGGAATGGCGAGCAATCGGGCTTCGTGAAGTACTATATATCATGCTCCCTCCCAGTCCACCTCTCGATGACTTCTGGTACCACTCATAATCCACCCACGTCTTCAATCTTCTTCCACAATTTCAAAATAAACAAAATGGCGAACTCTAAGCGAACAGTCCTTATCACGGGATGTTCTGAAGGAGGAATGGGAGCAGCTCTCGCAGTCGCATTCCACAAAGCTGGCCTGCATGTCTATGCAACCGCTCGCGAGCTCTCAAAAATGGCAGGCCTCGCTTCTCTTGGCATCGAGACACTCTCCCTCGACATACAAGCACCAGCCTCAGTCGTCACTTGCATCAATCAGCTTTCAGCACGGAAGAGTAGTATCGATATTCTTGTCAACAATGCTGGAGCCTCAGCAAGTATGCCTATATCCGATCTCGATCTCGAAGAAGCCAAGAAGCTATTCGATCTCAACGTGTGGAGCCAATTGTCAGTCACAAAAGCATTTCTGCCAATGCTACTGCAATCAAAGGGCATCATAGTGAATCATACCTCAGTTGTATCAACAATGGCAGTACCTTTCCAATCACCATATAACGCATCCAAAGCCGCCATGGCTATGTTTTCCGAATCCATGAGATTGGAGTAAGTGGAAGTCAGAACCCCAAGTTAGACAATGGCTGATCCGCTGATCCGTGATGATTGCAGGCTAGCACCTTTTGGTATCACAGTGGTTGACCTGAAGACTGGCGCGGTGTCGACAAACCTCGTTGCGAATCAGAAGGCAAATACACTGATTTCCTTGCCTAAGGACTCGCTGTATGGTGTTGCACGGGAGGCAGTGGAGAGTGCAATGCGAAATGACAAGTTGGCCAATTCGGGGATGCCAGCGGACCAGTGAGCCTACCTCATCCACAAGTACTCAATTTCATTCACATACAATGATGCTTACCAGATCTCAACAGATGGGCTACGCAGGTGGTACAAGACCTCCTCAAGACCACACCACCAGCCACAATCTGGAGAGGCACGAATGCGAAAATGGGACGCATTGGGACCATTTTCCCGCATGGAATGTTGGACGGTACCATGAAGAAGTTGACGGGGCTTGATACTGTAGAGCAGATGGTGGAGAAACGAGAAGCTTCCTACAAGGGAACCCAGGAACAATGAGAGTTGCTGTAATGTCGTGAAATATATTCAGCACTTTTGTAGCACCCGCAAAGTGCCTCTCGCAGTCAATGCGGAACACCAGCACACCACGGTAGCAAAAGGGAATAGGTTCTGAGCTGCAAGAGGTGTTCAATTCTTATTGAATCGGTGAAAACTTCTCAACTTACTTCAATGAATCGTGAATCTGATCAGCTTGAAGATTTCAGGGATCAAAATGTAGCTGGCGCAAGATATTTGAGTGTGCAGGGTAAAAGTGATATTCACTACCGAGACTTGATCATCGTGACTGGGCTAGAAAGGAGTGGAGGATCACACATTTGTATTTATATTTATAAGACGGTGATCACCCAGCTCCAGCAACATGTTGTTGATATCGCTCGGACAATCAAGGATGCCCCGATGCATGTCAACGAGATGGGAACAGACGCCACCATTGCCGCTGGTGCATCATCGTGATTGCTACACATAACATCATGAGTGCGTCCTCTGTGTACCAATCACAAATGCCATTCGTCACTTGCAGAAGGCGTACTTGAACTAGAGATAGCACAACACATGGTAAGTTTGCCCAGCTTCGAATCTAGACGATAAATATTGTACCTCAACTAACGTCTGCTAGAATCAGGACCACTGTAATCGTTCTTCTTTCTCTCATGGAAATTTTCAATAATTGGTGATATCATATCCCCTTGTATCAGGCTTCCGGGGATCACATTTCACTCCCTTTTCATGCCAGCATTGTATCATAAAGTCTTAGCACTTTGTGGTGGTATGAAAACAGGAATATCATGTCTTTGAAAACTGGTGCTTGTCTCTGGCATATCCCTCTGAATCAGAAAACGTAGGATTGTTCACCATCATTTTTGCTCTTGGTACTTTTCGTGATTTGTGCTCTCTGTGATGGTAAAGATTAGTTCGATAATCCTCCGCGTACAGCTCATAGTTCTACCACCTCGGGACTATTCCCTAGATCAACTGTACTTTGATAAACGAGAGCAGCATTGATCATTAAGCCCCCATTCCCACCTCGGGGTCCAACCATCAGCCTCTGCCACAGGATACCCTTTATTCCATAGTACAATACCATCAAAGAATCCCACCAAGCCAGACTTGGCAATACGTCCGCAATTATTCCTCCCTTCTTCCTCTCCATCAACCTCTCATATGCAGCCTGTCCCTCATCCCAGAACACAGCTTCTCGACCATGTCCTGAATGCACGTGGCCAAATACATGAAGTCTCGGTCTTACACGCCAGATTTCCTTGAGCAAGCCAGCACATCCGAGGTTGAGATCAAGATGATATCGCGGAGGGGTATGGGTTATGAGAACATCTGTTTCCATAGGTATTCTATTCTCCCAAGGGTCGGACGATCGATCATATTGAAATCTGAATCGTCAGCTTGATCCATGACGGGGAAAGAGCTTACTGACGCCATGTCACGGCCACCACATTTAGGAATATCTGGAGCTCCATAGAAATTGAGTTTTCGTCCACCTTTGAACTTCAAAGTAATAGCTTTATTCTCCAGGTAATGAAGAGACCTAAAATTCAACTTCTTCCCCTTGTCCTCGTCCTTTCTTGACTTGGCATCGAAATAGCTATCATGGTTCCCTGCAATCAATATCTTCTCCCTATGAGGCAAGCCAGCTAGCCAGTCCAATTGTGCTTGTACCTCCTTCACCGTACCTGCATTCGTCAAGTCTCCAGCATGTATCAAGACATCTCCGTTCGGAATATCTTGGGTATTGGTATGCGTATCCGAAATGCAGACAACCTTCACTTTAGGCTTGTCTTTGCGGGGCTTAAAGGAGGCGCCACGAAGGCTCAGGAGGATGGCGTAAATCGTGGATACAAGAAATCGTAGAGGGGAATCGAGGAAGCTGTCAAGAGCTGTGGGAGGATCGTAAAGGCTTCTGCGACGGGACCAGGGCCATTGGGCGGGCCTTGGACGTCGGGTTGTTGATTGCGACATGATGGAGGGGTAGGCAGCTCTGAGGTTACAAGGTGGATGATTACCGGGATTGGCTATGCAAGCGTTCAGCGGCACGATGCCTTGATCTTGAAGCCTTCATTGAAGCTTGGTTATGGAGGGTAGTTAGGTGTGAAGTGTCCTCTGTGTGACGATGGTTCAAGGTAGCAGCGACGTCCCAGACGGTGCGATCTGGGCGGGGAAGATCCACGACAGGGATGAGCTTCCCTGAACCTGCAGCTCGATTCGATGGCCTCTCAGGCGACGTCATGCAACTGAAGTCCAGTCCAGTGCCGCCAGCAAGCCAGCCTTGCATTACTGTCCCACGGCAGTAGAATGCCAACTTCTTTGACCTCTTCTTCTTCTTCTCCTCCCGCATTTCCAACATCCTTTACTCTCGAAACAGTATCTGTGATCTGGGAAGGAGTCATGGCTGCAGTCAAGAGTCTCTACGAGCCCAATTCCAAGACAGGAAGTGCTTTGCACACCAATCTCGAGTATGCCCTTCTATTCCAACCTGTGAAAACAAGACTAATTGGAACAGTGTCGACTATGTGATCAATTACCGCTTTGCAACAACAGGCATGTCTCTCAAACCTCCTCAACTGCATCACTAACCATGTGCAGGCAAAGCTCTAGCCGAAGAACAATTCATAAAGCTGATCGAAGCCCTCAACAATGTTGGGCTAGCTACCGAAGTCCGAAATAGCGAGAATTGCTCTCTCTTGATATTCGTCAAGGTGGCATCCGATAAGCATTTAAAGGCAGAAGTCTATCGATCAAGAGTTCAAGATTGGCTATATGGTGTACGGACTGCTGCTCCGGAGAAGGAAATGCAAAAGGCAATCGACGATGAACCTATTACTGAAGCCGAGCGTCTGCGAATAACATACCTGCTGATTACCAAGTCAAAGAATGATGGAGGAGCTGGAATCACACCCAAAGAGGGGGAGTGGAAAGGTGTCGACTCTGTATTCGCTCTGCATGATCATACATTCAACAAGGCGTGGATCAAGGATATTTCCTCGAAATACTTCCTCAATGCCCAGGACCTGGTGGCGATCAAGGACAAATTCGGCGAAAGGATCGCGTTCTACTTCTCATTCCTACAATCCTACTTCCTCTTCCTCACATTTCCTGCCGGATTTGGAGCATTCTCTTGGCTGGTACTTGGACAATTTTCACCAGTTTATGCCATTATCAACGGATTATGGTGCATTGTCTTTGTCGAATACTGGAAGAAACAAGAGACTGATCTTGCAGTGCAATGGGGTGTTCGTGGAGTCTCCAAAATCCAACGGAAACGACCTGCTTTTCAACATGAGAACATTATGACGGATCCCATTACTGGCGAGGATGTCAAAATATACTCTCCAGCAAAGAGACTTGCAAGGCAGCTACTTCAGGTGCCATTCGCTATTGGTGCATCACTTGCTCTTGGAAGTTTGATTGCAACATGCTTCGGAATTGAGATCTTCATCTCGGAGGTCTATGACGGTCCATTTAAAACATATCTGGTTAGTTCACTCTCCAGGACTTACGAAACCACGCTGACGATTTAGGTCTTCTTGCCAACAGTAATCCTTACAACCGTGATGCCTACATTGTCTGCTCTCTTGACAGGCTTTGCATCTAAATTGACCGATGTTGAAAACTACGAGACACAAGATGGTGAGTACTGAAAAGATCTTGCCGCTTAATTCTAACTCTATACAGCATATGAGGCCGCCATGATTTCGAAGATCTTCATTTTGAACTTCATCACTTCCTACCTGCCCATCTTCCTCACGGCTTTTGTCTACGTACCCTTCGCACAAATCATTGTGCCTTACCTTGACGTATTTCAACTTGCTGTCAAACCTTTCGCTGAGAATGAGAAGCAAATGGCTACTCCACAGACCGGATTCCAGATCAATCCTGACAGGTTGAAGAAACAAGTCATTTACTTCACAGTTACGGCGCAAATTGTCAGCTTTGCTCTCGAAGTTATCGTTCCCTTCGCCAAGAGGAAGGTCTTCCATAAGGTCAAGGAGGTACAAGCGGATCGAGCTGCTAAGCGTGGGGGCGATGCTGGGAACGTATCGATGGATGATCACCCAGAGGAAGCAGAATTTTTGACTCGCGTGAGAAATGAGGCAGAACTTGATGTCTACGATGTTACGACTGACTTCAGAGAGATGGTTGTTCAATTTGGTATGTCAGATGCTCCAAATCCAGACTCAATCGCTGACAGAATAAGGTTACTTGTCCCTCTTCTCGGTCGTCTGGCCATTGACAGGTGTTTCATTCTTCATCAACAACTGGATTGAGCTTCGTGGGGATGCCATGAAGATTGCCTTGGAGACTCAGCGACCTGTTCCATGGAGAAGTGACTGCATCGGCCCATGGTTGGATGCGCTGGGATTTCTGGCCTGGCTTGGAAGTTTGACATCCGCTGCACTTGTCTTTCTTTTTAGTGGAGACGGTTTCGGCCCATCAGGAACTCCTTGGGATATTAAGGTCTGGGGTCTTCTTCTGACAATGTTCTTCTCCGAACACATCTTCCTCGCAGTACAGCTTGGTGTGCGCAAAGCTTTGAGCAAACTTGACAGCCCAGGCTTGCAAAAAGAGCGATCAGAGAGATATCTTGTTCGAAAGTAAGTTATGCCACCCTCATAGCGAATTACGGCTAATGGTATAGGAAATACCTTGAGGAAAGCATCGGGCGAGAACAGGCTGGTGATGCGGCTGCCAATGGAATTGCAGCTGGCGAGAAGATTAGGAGGAGCACTCTTGAGGAGGAAACCAGGCAGTCAACTCTCAAGGGTCACGGTACTCCAGAAGAGAGATTCTGGGGAAGACAACGGGGTCAAGTTGAGACTATTGCCATCGGCAAAAGCTTCATTGCAAAGGTAATTTTATGTCATCAGATGGGAGATGGTCTTGCTAACACATCATAGGCCGCACCGACAGAGAGCAAGGAGTCGAAGAAGGAGTTGTAATGGAGCAGGAAGGCATGGTATACGAGGTTTAGCATTCGATATTGGATCTGGGAGGATAAGGAGGCTTGGGCATAAAAATGGGTCTGCGTAGATATTGAGCGTTTATGAAATGAAACGATTTTTCCTTGCCGTACGTCTTTCGCGGCTTTTCACGAAATCTCGTAATGAGATGAAGGCATCATCCGAACCCGTTCGACTCTGAATGCCGCCTTCCAGGAACTCATTCACGAATTGACCGACCTGGACAGAGTGTTGATCTAGAGGGTAATCAGGTGCTTCATTGTAGTGCGGCTGTATCGACGCTGGAGAGAAGTCTGGCAGCGAATTCTCCACCAAGACTTGTGAAAGCCTCAGATCATGGCTTGGTAGCGAAGCTATGTTCAGCCCCTGTAGCAGCTGCTTGATACCGTCAACAGCCTCAGCAATTTCAGTGATTTTGTGTTCGCTTGATAATAGCTTCGGCTTCGGTGCTGAGTTCCGAGTGGCAATCGTACTGTGCGTACAATTCAGTCTTGCGTTTGTGCAGTTGGAACATGGCGTTTTTCGGTCACATGCAATCTCCAAGAGCTGTCAGCTTTCCTGCCTAAACCTTGGAGATTTTGTTCATGAATTGTCACGAGGTCTAACCTTTCGGATATGGCAGTGGTCACACTATTATTGTGAGCTTTTTTCGTCCCAAAATAGAACTCACCACTTACAGATCGTCGCGAAATAGGCAAGCGGTCGCTCATGGTCTGATCCGAATCGCGTCCGCAGATTTCCATTGTAAGCCCGTGTGAATTAGATAAGTATTCTGCTCGCTTTGAGGCTGAGAGTGGTCCCGGATCATGCTATCTTGACGGTATACCGCGGAAATCCAGCTTACCAATTGCCAATTACCAATCATCCCTGCCCCTTTTCTGGAAGCTTAAGCGAGAATTGCAAGGGGTTTGTTGACGATTTGCCAGGTAAGCGGAACAAACATCAGTCTCCACAGCCAATGTCTGCGCGATCATAAGTCTGAATATTTCCATAGGTGGAAGAAAGACATATACATATATACGCAAGAGCCTCGCTCTCCCCAATGTTTCCTTCCAACAAATAATCGACGTTCATCTTCAGCTCCTCGTCTCATCCTTTTCCCGCACGTCCAACCTTTAGCATTGGGAACCATGGCCCACAAGGTCCTCATCACTGGCGCTGCCGGTTTTATAGGCGGTTCTATTCTTGCGGACTTCTTGGCAAGCAGCAATCCGCTTCTCAAGAAAGACAATATTAGTGCCGCAGTCAGGTCGCAGGAGCAAGCTGACGCTTTGTCAAAACTTGGTATCAGTGTGATCCGCCTTGACTTGGGGGATGAGGAGGCTGTGGTAGCGGCCATTCTTGGGAACGACAGTTTGCAATCCCCTCAGGCCACTCATCACGATAGCCTCACCCGCTGACTTAGTCATAGTCTCTGTTGTCATCCATACTGCAAGCTGCATTGACGCCAGGCTGGTTCTACCCCTCATTACTGGGCTGGGACAGCAGCGCGAACTCAACGGGAAAAAGACCGCTTTCATTCATGTAAGACAGTATAATTATAGGCTTGAGTAGTCACTGACAAGTCCGAAGATCGCGGGAACGTCGAGCTTCTATAAAAGTACTGGCTGGCCGCATGAGGAGTTCAACGATACCGACCATATTTTTGAAACGGAGAAACAAATTGAAGTCCATTTTCCAGTCCGTGTGGTATGCAAGAATTCTGTGTTGGGAGTGGCACATGTCTGACCTCTACCCAGGTAAATATTGCTGTCACCGAGCATGCAATGGCTCAAGGTGTACCTAGCTTTGTTGTGGTACCCCCTCTTGTTTGTAAGCTCTTCCTCCTCAAAAGACATTCTGATCGATCGTTAATCTCTCCTAGATGGTAAAGGTAAAGGATTGTGGAATACAGTCTCGGTCCAATTACCGGGTAGTATCCGAGCCAGTATTGCCTAACAGAAAACATCCAAATTCGAGGTGGACACTGTGAGTTGGACCTTAAACCCATCAAACTTGACGCTAAATGTACGACAGAGAACGCCTGCTGTCCAATTCTCGGATCTGATGGCCTTCTACGAATGTCTTGTTTCGAAGATTCTCTCAGGAGAATCTCCTCCCAGTGGGGACAAGGGCTATTACTTCCCGATGTCCCACTACTTTAATTGGTGGGGAGTATTAGGAAATCTTGCTACCAAACTGCATGACCGTGGCTTGACAAAAGATTCGGAAACTAATGTCTGGCCAAGCGATGAAGTTGCTGCGTCTGCATTGAGCATTCCACTTCCATATGTGCGGGTGCTTTGGGATTCAGGGTGAGTACCAATCATAAAGAAGGAGAATATTGAGCTGACGAAGCAATTAGACTAAATGTATTTACAGAGAAGAATGTCAAGCTTGGATGGAAGCCAGAATGGAACGAAAATAGAATGTTGTTGAGCTTGGACGATGAGATCCAGAGTGTGATAGACTCTGAGGGGCCGAAGAGTAGTTCGTTGGACGCCATGAAGAAAGCGGCGGAGCAAGGATCATTATATTGAAAGGGGTATGTGGATGAGTTTGGAAAGGTTTGATTTCATTGCCCAGTCGATTAACCATCAATTGCAAGAGCTGATTCCATTCATGTCGTTATGTGGCTCCAGCATATTTATCTACTATCATTCCTTTCTGAGACATACTACATGGTGCAGTCTAGGACATATTTATAGTTGATGTCTTCAGTCGAACGTGATCTTGATCTAGATTACGTTCGATATTCTCCGAGCCAGGAGTGCTCAAGTGAAGCCATACCCAGAGGTAATTGCACGTGACACTGGTGTTCTAACTCTTGTCCCATCTGTAAAGCTCTCCAATCTGCCTCTGTCCAGTCGAGATGGATTTTGGACCACGAGCTTGAAGTTGAGAGCATGGGATATCTTAAATGCCAGACCTCGAACACCCTTCCGGTCGTCCTAGCCTGCCGGGGCCATCACATGGGTTTTCTCTACAGTTTTTCAAACATACTGGATTACCTCGGCCTTTCTCACAATGGTAAATAAATCTCCCATTAATCTTAGTCATATCTACAATTGCAGTACCGAATATGGACGAGAATACCGTCCGAGCAGGAATGTACCGGTCAATCGAACGGCGATTCGCATTTTTTTCTTCGGGTACGAGGGGTTCAGATCCCAAGTGTGTTTCCAACAATGTTATCCCACTACATTCGGAGATGAGAACCTACCAAGATCTTCAAGTTTCCCGACCAGCGATCATTACATGATGTACTGCAAAGCACTTCTGTTCGAAAATGAAGTTGTGGCGAAGAAGATATTGGCTGCCAAAACGCCTGGAAAATGCAAGACGTTAAACGAGACGTTGGGTGATATCTTCACCATTGTATCCCTTCTGAGGCTTATTTTTGTAGACTTTTTGATCAGAGGAAATGGGATAGCTCATATGACAAGATCGTGGAGTGAGGGAACTTCCTTAATTTTAGTCAGAATCCCGAGCTGAGAGCCACGCTTCTGGGAACTGGCGATAAGACTATCATCAAATCAAGCCCCAGTGATAGAGTTTGGGGTATTGGGTTTGATTCTGAGCATGCGAAAGGCAGAGAATCGCGGTGGGGTGCAAAAAAACTTGGCGAGGCTTTGATGAAAGTTCAGGAAACACTTCAAAGGTGAACAAGTGTATGGAACCCTGAATGCACGATCTAGCGACAGTCAGTATGGGCATATGGCTCTCTTATCATTGATACACCTTGAACTGGAGATGTTAGATTCTGGTGAATCCATGAACGATTGCATGGGCGGAGCGACGTCGTGAGTGCAGCTCGGCGGCACATGAGCGATGTCTAACGTCTCTGTGGGTGTAAATAGCTCGAGGAAATAACACGATGAATTGGTTCTTTCCGCAAAAAGCTACAAGAGCCATTAGATGTGGCAGAATACGGTTTGCTGCTTCCGATTTCCTTTCTACTGTCTTAGGGCTCCTTCCGTTCTGGTGAAGAGCAGCATACCTAGACAATGGACTTCCTTGTCATCGTAGCACTCCAAAAACATTCCACATTTTTCAGTTCAATTCACCATCACGTTATCATCACTATAAATGGACGGTTTTGGAATGACTCAATTCTCGGGACGGCGTGAGCTTCCCTCCACTTTGGACTGCACCATTGATCAACTGGTACTTGAAAGAGCGGATGGAGAGTTCAAATTCTTCTCCCAGCTTCTCCGTAAGCTTCGTGATGATATATGGGATTATGCGATCCTGTACGAAAAGCAGCAGGGGCGAATCTTCGAAGTGCATTGTAATATCAGAACCGAGTGAGCCATTAACAGGTGCTGACTCTTCCACAGATAGCACGTTTCGCCGCTTCACTATCCACGTCGAGTCATATGCCTGCAACGAAGCTATGCTGGTAGCTCATAAATACCTGAAAAGCCCTCACGATAACTTCTACCGCCTGGAAGCACGAACCTCTTCGATCGGGAGAGGGACACAGCCTACTTCCCACATCGTTTCGACGGCCCTACCACCTACGGCCTGTTCCTGCAATGGTTTCTTTACGTCTTTGTCCACGCAGAATGGGGTCATGAAGTTCGACACTTAGCTCTCTCGGTAATAGTCTCAACGATACAGAATCTGCCCTCCGAAAATGCTGATCAAGTGTCTGCAATTGTTGAGGGCGAGGTTCTTAAGAAGAAAAAAAAATTATGTCCAACTCATTCATGAATGGGCACAAAATCACACTATTCGCATTGTTGGCGACCATGTCTGCTAAATACCATGAAGTTCAGTTCGAATAGAATTCAGTAGTATTCGAGGCGTTCTTTATCCTCCCATCCATCGTCAACTAGCTCATCTTCCCACTCCTCCTCTTCTACAGCCTCTTCATCGAAAACGTCGTCTTCAGACTCTAGAGCAACAAAAGCTCTATCGAAAGGACTCGGAAGTCGGGTTTCAGGCAACCCTAAATTCAGACGAAAGTCCCAACCCAGGGATGGTAAGATTTTCCTCAGAATCTCCAGCATGACCCAGCTAAGGCCCGGATACACCAACAGAGAATATCTACTTGTTGCGTTGAGCCTGGCTATTAGGAGTTCAATCGAGTTACCGATCGCAGAGCATATCACGAATCGGTTTTGAATTATCCGTTCTCGTGGGGAGAAGCTGGGTGCGCCTGTTGGAAGCTGGATGAACGAGTGCCAGAACAGGACAGCGCCAATGGTCAGCATGAAGAAATTTGTTCGGCTTGTGAACTGATTTTGTTAGCAAAGCTCGACCAAAGAAGATCATGTGTGAGAAACAGATGTATACACACCGGAGGAGGTGCAAAGAGTACAGCCACAACCAACAGCTTCAGATGGAAGGTGTGTATCAAACTAACTTTCAAGCGATGTATATCCGAGTCCAGGGAGAAGTCAACGACTTTCTGCTGAGCATAACCATCAGGTAACCAATTCTCCCAATCCTCGTCAACAATCTCATGAATTATCTGGTATCTTTGCGTGCAGACAAGACATGTAGGGATTTTGTGTTGGCCCACCCATCCCAAGATACATTCCTGTCCAAAAATATGTCCGCAGGGGAGGCGGATAGCTTCATGACTTAAATGTGACCCGTCTCCGCTCTCGAAAAACCATGGTAGTTTGCAATAAGTACATGCAATCTCCGACTCCGGGATATCATGTGGTTCCAAAGGGTGAAAGAGCTCGGGACAGCCGTTGTACGATTTATTTGCGTCGTTTGGTGCTTCCATGAAGTATGTTCGATCAACATCCGAGACGTCCTCGGCATATTGGCGGTTTCGAGTTCTGTTGTACATCTCTATTTGCTGATACTTGCGGAACTCTCCCATATCATCCCTCAAATAGTTGTCACGGCCAGCCCAGATTTGTTCTTTGGTGAGCGGTCTGAATCCTTCACGCTGTAACGTAACATTTCTCTTGACTTTGCCCTTGTAGCCACCACAAGGTACGCCTCCCGCAAATTCTTCATACTCAAATGGTACTATGAAGCCTAGCCATCTGATTCTGATATATTAGTACGGTAAATGTTGTGTGTTGAGAATCTTAGAGCTTACCTGCAGCGTGGACACCATTCATTCATCAGGTATTCAAATCCGACGAGTTCATTTTTGCATTTTGGATTTATGCTGGGGACTTCGACTTTTTGCTTGTGGCAGCAATAATGGTAAACATTGGTTTGTACTAGTTTACACATCTTCACGATTTGTGAGTGCGGAGGTAACTTGATAGAGTTGTGCTGAAGTGTTGATTCTTCTCGTCATCGTTGTCACGATAAATCGGCAATCAAGGTCAGCGTACGAGACAAAGGAGAAATATCAATTCGATTGTGCTAAGAACGGCAGTTTGCTTCCAGCGGATTTTCTCCGCTCAAATTCTGGCAATGATTACGTTAAGTAATGTCTGGCAAGTTGGAGTGTTGGCCGTCGGAAAGGGAAGTTGATTCGCTTGCATCACAACAAAGATTTTAGACCGCATCCGGCGCCAAGTCTCGTACAAAAGCATCAGTTTATGTCAGAACCCAACACCTATTCTACACACTTCCGCGATCTTCTTCTGGAATCGATTGCTTTCCAGAATCCGTTTAAGCAGCTTCACGTTTTCCCCACCCAAGTCGTTGCAATGTGTCAAATTCAGACCACAAGAAACTTTGCCCAGTGCAAACACACAAGAACGCGAACCAAGGCTTGCGATATTCCCAACTGCGATATCCAAAGCACTTGCTGCACCAAGAAATCCGAGCCCGGCCTCTGTGTCCGCTGCACCAAAAAGCTCATGAATCCTCGAGCTCTCAATCTCCCGCAAAGCTTCGACGAGATCGACTTCAAAGACTTGGTGAAACTGTCTCTAGTGGTGCTACTTCTTGCTGTCATTGGTGTACAGGTTTGGTGGTTTCTTAAGCAGAGATATGTAGAGAAGAAGTATGAGCCTGTCATTGAGATTTTGGATGAATTGGCGAAAGCGCTGGGGACGAATGCCAGCTTTCGGAATGGGAGGTGGGTTCAATGGGTGTGAATGGATGGGAAGTGGCCTGAGTGGCTCGTGTAATTAGAGCATGTTCATTTCCTATCGAAGATGAGATTTGCCGTCCATGAAAGTTGTTGGTTTCTCTGTCGAATTTGAGCCTCAGAGAAGCACTCTTCGAGGTAGGCATTCAGCAGTAGTAGCCCTCTGCCCTGCACTGCGCCCCCCCCCCAAAATTGCTAGTATGTCATTTGAATCAGACATCGCCAAACCGCACTTCTGTAATACTCAGCTACCAAATCCGCCATTATGTCCGCAACCAGTCCATGTTGATGAAGAGGCTTGGCGACTTCGAGGTAAGCGGGTCCGTCAATTGAGGCGAAAGCAAACGAACGAGTCAACAAAGGCAACAAAGGACCAGGAATCGCATTCAAATCCAAGTCCGCTTTCGACAATATCTTCTGAGGTCAGGTCTTTGTGAAATGACCCATCCTCGTTCCAATCCTGCCGACGCTTCTGCACAAAATATCTCTGTATTTCCTTCTAGACACCTACAGCTTCCCCAGGCTTCACTATTGCCTCCTCCAACCATCAAGCAACAATCTCAGCACAAGAAACAAAACTTGACGTCAGTTTCACCATCTCAAAATGAACCGTCGCAGCCCCCTCTTCGCCCAGTTCTCGCAAGAGCAGCGAAAGCGAGACCAGCAACAACGTCAATCCCAATCCCAAACCACACGAGTATCCCAGCCCCAACCCCAATTCAGTTCCCGAACTCAATCCCAATCCCAGCCCAAAGAAGAAATCAACCCCCTCCTCCTCGCCCGCGCCTCCCAACTCGAGCGCGAACGCCTCCAAAACACAACCCTCTACGACAAGACCCCTCCCCGCCGCTACAGCGCCGGTCCAACAACACCGGAATCACCGCCTTTCCTGCATGCACCGCCGAATACGCCGCATACGCCACCGCGTTTCCAAGGACGGAAGGGTTCTCATGGTAATTCAGACATCCACACCTTGTCTCCAGCGTCGAGGGATGGGAGTGAGAATGCAGGATGGTCGTGGATAAGCTATCTCAGTGGTGCGTTCGTCGTCGTGTTGGGCGTGGTATTGCTGGGGAAGCACGAGGATGATGTTAGTCCGACGGGAACTTCGGAGACCGACAAGATGGAGAAGAGTTTGAGTGCGAGTTGGGAGTTTGGTGAGGTGGGGAGGATTCTGGTGTGGGTTGTTTGGGGGGTTTTGGCGTATGTTTGCTGGTGGGGTGGAGGTGTTTTGTACGAGGCTGCGGTTGAGAGGGTTAGTGAGAGGGAGATGGAGAGGGAGAGACTTGTGGTTGCTGGGAGGCGAGGTGGCGTAAGGGGACGGGGAAGTGGGCAGCAAATGAGGTTTGCGAGGAGAGGGATGGATGGGATGAGTGGGAGGGAGAAGGGAAGGAGATCTGTGGACGCGGAGAGTGAGGATGAGTATGTAGGTGAGCGTAAAAGGTAACAAGCTGGGGAAGCGCTAAAGAGAGGTCCTTCTGGTAGTATGAGCTGGTCAGGCAAGAGAGCTGAAGTTGGTGGTAACGAAGTAAGCGCTTGCCTTAGACTTCCGGGGAAAGCGAAGGAAGAGTGGAAAGACTCGGACAGTTTCATAGTCACTTCACATCTGATCAAAGAAATCGTCTGAGACAACATGATAAGATTCCACCACTGATCAGCATGTGATCAAGTACCGCCATTCCTGACCAAGAGACTAGACTTTTGCTCATTGGTAGTTGAAGAAAGAAACTTCTGATTCATCGAAACACAAAAACATACAGCAGTCAGCGCTACGTGACAATCTTGATTGAAGAAACAAAAAGGTATTGTATGATCCATCTCGCGAGATCAATGTTTCCTCCCTCCAATAATTTTCATGAGTCCTTTTTCTCGCCTCCATATCGAAAGTTCCAGTGAGGTCTTCCTTCAAAATAAGTTGTTAAAAAGGTAGGCGCCCAGCGCAGTAGAATCGAAATTCAAAACGCTATCTGCACAAACGCTATCGCACATCTCATATCTAGGAAGTCCTCTGTGGAGGTGTTCCCTCTTATCCTTAAAAGGTATCGAGGGGAAATGGTACAAAGCATGCATGAACGAAGTAAGGGGTATGCAACCGATCAACAAAAGAAAAAATGAGTATCACAACCGAAATGAATCGCCATGTCTCCGGTATCATGGGTAGGCCGTTCCAAGAGCAAGCCTCCGGCTTGTAAGACATGCTCAGTAGGACAGATCATCGTCTAACCTCGCGGTGCTTGAGTCTGCTCGTTCTCCATCCTTCATACCAAAGCTCCCGACTTGCTTCTCTCAACTCTCCTCTCCACTCGCTGAATACAGCTTCCTTTAATCTGACGAAATCACAATGTTCGACATCCATTGGATCGGCGAATCCCCAAGGGAACTTTCTTCCAATCACTCCAGGTTCGTAAATATCCGGACTGATAATCGAGAGGGGAAGATATGGGGTCTCTGTTGACTCAGACTCATCACGCTTATGACGACGGACTGAACCTGAAGAGAGTCTGTTGGATTTCGGAGATGTGGTTACATCTTGGTGCTGAATTGGAAGGTCATCACCAGAGTTCTTGTCGGACTCTTCATCCTCGTCTCCTTCCTCGATACGGTTTGCGTCTCTGGTTGGGCTATCGGGGTCGAAGTCGTCAAGTCCAAGAGCCTCGAGGGGATCAAGGTTTGCCTTTCGGAGGCTGTCCCAGACGGTTTTTTTAAGATGGCTCATATGGGCTGTGGTGATGGTATCCGCCTTGGAAATAACCGGAACAACCGTCGTCTTGCCTTGCAGCGAGCGGAGGACTTGGAGATCGAGATCCTCGTCAAGACCACCGACAATTCGAGGAGAAGAGTTGTACTTTCCATTCGTGGTATGTCCATTGCCATTCATTGCTGCGGCCTTGGATGTCGCAATATTCCTATCCAGACGAAGTGGGTCGAGCAAGAGGAAAGCGCAATGGATATGGGTATCTTGAACGCCGGGCGCTCGGACGACTTTCATCTCCTCCGTAAAGGTCTCTTCGAATTTGCTCTCGAGGAAGGATGACATCTCCCGAAGTTGCAGGTCAACAACATTCTTCTCTAGTCCTTCCGAATCCCACAAAGTGAGACCAATACGTTCGCCATCGATTTCCGTCTCTAGATAATGAGATTCGAAATTACCGTTCTTGGTGTTCTGAGGAGCGAATATATCATCTGCGAGTTCGGATGGACGATTGGATCTCTTCTTTGGTGGCAGAGCGAGAGAAGTCTTCAGGAATTCGAGGAATGAGGTCTTTCCGGATGAACGCGCACCGATGATTAAGATGCTATGTAAAGTCAATTCCTATCCCATGCAAAGCAACGCGAAACTTACTTGAATGGTGTTGGGTCCTTCCGTCTCCTAACTCTGCGGGGACTGTTGATTGTGCTAACGGCACTACTTGCGTAGCTGTATCTTCCACGATGGGTCATGCTCTCCGTACGAGCGTAAGGATCCACCCAATCGCCATTTCGACTACCGTTCGATGGAATAGGAGGAATTGGGACGCTGCCAACCGTCATCGACGTACGTGGGGGATCCATCGATTGGCGACCGTTCTGATAACCTCCGGATCTGTTCGATATAATTGCAACTGAATCGGGACGGTCCTCGCCGCCGAATGGAAGGTTTGCTGGTTTCTGGCCGTTGTAGAGATCTGGAAGACGAGGAGGTGATTTCGGAATGGCGGCTGCTTCCTTGCGCTGCCTCTCAAGTTCTTGTTCCCTCAAGATCGCTTGCTGCTTCTTGCTTGGTTTGAGTTCGCCGGACTTGGATCTGCGCAGGAGGAGACCGAGGGAGGAGCGACGGGGAGGATGTGATTTCGAGGCCTCTGGAATGGCCGCCAACTTGTCTGCGGAAGGTGGAGACTGGCTCGCACTTGGTGTTCGTGGTCGCGATGAAGAAACCATGCTGACTGGATACGGAGGAGTCTCGAAAGTGGCAGGGATCGTGCCGTGACTTTGTCTCCCCTAATTTGCAGTTGAATCGAATTTGCGCTTTCGGCTTTGTATCGATCGAGGAAAGGAAGGAGGGAACGGAAGGTGAGTATTTCGAGTCTGCGACAGAAAGGGTGCGTTTGTAGAGGATTGAAGGTGAATGTCTCGAAACTCTAGTTGGTCGATCTGCGAAGGAGCTGGGGGTACAAGCAGGATGTTTCCCAAGCTAGACCAGGAGCTCGAGGCGCGAATGTATGTGTTCGAGGAGCTGAACTGTGCATGTATTGCACTTGATCGTAGCTATTGAGGCCGAGGCGACAATAGATAGTCGAATTCGTAGGGCTTAATGTCGCGATCAGACAGAGCCCGCCGTTTGCTGTAGCTAAAGAGGTAGCTGTGCAGTAGTCGTTGCCGGAATGGAGGGAGGGCACCAGCCGGTGGAGCGAAATGCTGTGGCTTTAACAATGCAAGCCAGGCGGAAGGAAGATGAAGCAAAGGCACAAGATGTCAATGTGCGAAAGAATGGGGTAGAGGCGGAAAAGAGTGAAGTGAGGAGAAGTCCCTTGCAAGGGAAAGGGAAAGGGAAAGTGAAGGTGAAGGTGAAGATGAGGTTAAGATCGAAATGGTCTGTTCAATAACAGATTTCTCCCCCAGTCGGCTTGCATCCAAAGGGCCAGAGGCCAGAGGGCTTCCTTCACCAGCGCGCAAGTAAGGTAATGCACCTGCAAGCTAAAGGGGCTGGCTCGCTGGTTGAACCCCTGTCCGGACCAGTAAGGTACTTTATTCACTGCGATAGGCGACCTTTGCTTCACGGAATCACGAACAAGCCGGCATCTCACAGCAACATTATCTATCGTGTGAATTGATTTCTTCTGTTGAGGCTGTACCTGGAAATGCGCCCTTTACACGGCCAGCTGCACGGTTTATGCAGGGCAATATGGATGCAGAGCATTTCAGCCCCATCATCGACGATGCTCGCAGATTATTTTCCTTCGCATCCAAGGTCAAACGGCACTCAGCGCCTGATGAAGGTGGACCTTGGTTGGCTTGCGGAGCATTATCTGGAGATTGGCCGCTTCGAGCTTAGTTTAGGACTTTCTGTCGGGTTCAGGGCAATTCAGGGGTAGTATCCACTCGGATCCTTGGCCGCATATCTCCTTTTCTGGCTCTTGAAATCCTCTCCGGCAAACATCCAGACGTACCATACGAGCCCTCAAAATCACACCAAACCGAGACGACGCTTGAGGGGCATATCGAGATTATCAGCATGTTCTCGCCCGTGAAGTGCGGGGAGAATAGGAAAGGATCATCGATGAGCCTTGTCGGTGGATCGATGCATTTCCGATCACTTTATTTGATACACCCCACGTGACCTAAGCTTTGTTTAAGTTCCGCATCTTTATGCAAAATTGCTTCTCGAACTTCCATCATGCTTAATCTCAGATTCGAGGTTGAGTGGAGTCGTTTGATGACGAGAAGCTCTTGTTGTTGCGTGGAAGTTGGGCTCTGGTACAAGGAAGAAGTGTACAGCGACATTTCGCTTCCATGCCTAAACCTCTCTGCACAGGAAAACTCCTTGCTTGGTAGAGTGACATGAATCTCCAAAAAGAATATCATCGTGAGCATTTCTTCTTGGTTCTCAGCTGAGTGCAAGGTATTTCTTTTCTGTTTCGACATCAGCTTCGCAACCTTTCTTTTCGCTTATTCTTCACAATGCCACGTTCAGGGGTAGAGGCTCGAGATGCGTCAATGACTAGCGGTCTTCCTATCATCTTATGGCTTATTCAATTTATCACACTATCCGTTTACATCTACGCTATAACCTTTCTTGTCGCTAGTATGGCAGTAAAGGGGGATTTGGGCGTGCTTGGACCGTAAGTCGAAGTGTCTGTACTCTGTGTTCCTATCCTAATAGACGACATTAGATCTTACCTCACGATTCTCTTATTTTTCTTCCTCTTGTTTGTACTTCTTGGCAATGAGGCAGTCTTTATCATTCGCCAAAGTCTAAATGCAGATCTCTACCTAAACTCACAGATCGTCAAGATAGCTCTGTTCATCACCACCCTTCTCTCAATCGAGGTTTATGGCTTGGCGTGGAGGAAGCGAGATGTCAACAATGTCGACACTATGCTGACTGGAATCATTGGCCTGACTCTACTCGCCAGGTAAGCTGAAACTGGACCTTAGCTATGCAGCATTTAACGAGCTACAGTGTCCCATTCATTCTTGGTTTACTCCTGGCATGGATTCTGCAAAGAAGTCGAGGATGTGGGATTGCCATTATGGTGACCGCTGTTGACGAAGAGGCTGGGGAGAGGAGGCCGTTGCTTCATGACCGGGCACACACTACCTGAATAACAGCCCGTGTGACCGTTTCGTGGCCTGATAACAAAACTTTAAGCAATCGAAGGATCAAGCTGATTCAATGTATACGATACCAGCTTTGCGCCTCCTCATTCTGATAAGCGAGGATGAAGTCACCAATCTGCTCCTTCCAAAACGGAAGCGACGCCAGACTCGCCAGTCTACTTCATCTACTCTCTTCCTGGACTCTCCCCGAACTGAATCGCAACATTCATATCATCATTCTATCCCGGTCTGCGGCTCCAAATATCGATACATCACTATCCAAAGATTTTGCCTGACTGCAATTACCTCCCGTGCTTGCGCGATATTTACTGCTTCCACGCAGGCATCTCAAAGTCGGTTCCTCGTTCCCCTGAGCCAACCTGCATGACTAAGAAATCTTCAAGCTTCCTGTCCGAATTTGCTGCTGGACCAAAGAGTCAAGCCCAGAGACCGAAGACCAACGTGCACCAGGTCGACAAGGACCGGACAGGATCTTCGATCGTCGCGGAATTTGGATTCACAACCCAGCAGTTGTCAGTACCGGCGCAAGATCTCCAGGCTTAGGTCCAAGTCAACAGTCTTCATCTGCAGAAGAGTCTAGCGTGAAGAATATGATGGCTTCAATGGCTTGGGGCGCTGACACTCCGATGCATGGCCAAGGGGTTGCGGATGAGCATTCGAAGAAGACGAACTCGGGAAATAATTCAGGAAGAAACTCGCTTTCGGAATCCCTCAAGAACCTCAAGAATAGGAGCAATTCGCTCTCCGGATCGCTTAAGAAAGCCACAAGCAAGTTATTCGGCAGAGGCTCTGTGCCACCCCTCGAATCGTACCTTCAACAGCCGCCACATGGAATGCCGTTACATGGGATGCAACCTCGCTCTGGCAGTTGGCAAGCTCCAGGAAGCGCCACTCAACGACGTATGCATGAATTGCAACCTCAAGCCAGTAATTGGGAAGCTCCGGCTAATATACAACAACAGTCTGCCCCTGGCCAGCAACCTCAATCTGGAATGGTTGATTATCCCCCGATGCAATATCGTCAGGACAACGATGACTACGCACCTCAGCAGCAAAATATATTCCCATACCAGACCTCGATAGACTCTGTACTGGTGTATGCTCAGAATATGATGCCTTATACCAATGGGTACGGTGCGCCTATGCAGCAGCCATCCCAGGGAGACAATGGCCCCTACAACCAACCTGCGTCCAATATGGCTTCTATGCAAACCCAACCCGGTCAAGGATCATACCTGCCCAATGGTCAAGACGGATCAACACCACAACTACAGCCTGCTCTTCAATTTCAACCAATACATCCAGCTCCCACCGCTCTCAACAATACGTCCGACGTAACTTCCAAGGCTGGATGCTTTGAGCACTTGATTAGTCTCACCCAGGTTGTCGGTACACAGGGTACGAGAGGACGGCTGCCTACATCAGCAGGATTTTCTGAACCATCACATACATCAACAATTAAGCCTTCTCGACAATCAGACGGCAAATTCCATTGTCCTAGTTGCCCAAAGACCTATAATTATGAGAAGCATTTGAGGCGGCATGGACTGCGACGTGAGTTGCTTACCACGCGTGCTTAAACATGGCTTATGTTTGTAGATATTGGCGCTCGACCTTGCACGTGTGTCCTCTGCGGAAATACTTTCGGTCGCGTCGATATATTGAAGAGGTATTACAAGAAGTGTGCAATGCGCCGTGGCATAACTGCTGGGCCTGGTGATCATCTGCAGTTCCGAAAGCAACCGGGCTCGCTCGCAAACACAACGCTTCAAACAGGCCACCAACCGAGAGCACCAGACCCAGCACATGGACAAATGGGAAACTCAATGTCATCAAATATGACTGCTTATCAGCAAAGAAAGCCGGAGCCAGAAAATGGTTACACACTCCCATCTAACCAATCATCGAGCTACCATACCTAATCGCAGAGAAATACCACCGAGGGAGGCAAGAACCCTAATGATGACGAGTCTTTCTGTGACTCTGGCAGTCGTTCTGAGGTTGTTAAGGCTGAGAGTAGATTAAGTCGTTGCGATGAGCATGGAAGCTTTGTGGAAACGCCACACGTTTGACTTCTGATATCAGAAGAGCAGGTCAGAAGGAGCGATTGTTTACTTGTGTCACGACAAGGCACATTGTTGCAAAGCAATTGTTAGCGTACATAACACACAATCAATACAATTCCAGCCACTCCGCTTTTCCCCATGACTGCCTGTGAGTCTTCATGCCCAAGTCAGAGATTCAGACCATCGTCCCACCGAATATGAACAAGTGAGCACACCACAACAATGGTCCTGAAGAGCCACAGGGGAAGCTCACTCTAGTAGCTCAAGTGTCTGGATTACTATTCACATGCACTCGAAACACATTATTTTTAGATACACAAAGTTCAATTTCATGCAACATCTTCATTGTATCTTCCTCCTCACAGCCTCTTGCTTGGGCACAGATTCTTAGGTTGACCCGGATATTGAGGGGGAGAATGTGCTCACTTGAGTCTGGGGGAAATCAGTATCTGTCTGGCAACGTCGCATTGAGTGATACTCGCAGCTCAAGCTCAACTGTAATCTGATGAAGAGCATGGCTGAGGTCAGCACATATGAACAATATCAAACTCAAATCTTGCAATATCTTCTTTATTACCCTCGTACTACTCTCTCCACCCGCTCGCTCCCCTCCACACATCCAGCCACCTCGCCAGATTCCATATCAGCTGCTATACACGCCCATCCGTCACCATTATCTCAAGCTCTGTAGCCAAGACCTTCCCATCCTTTCCCTCACCTCCCACACCCCAACAAGAAAAGAAAGCATATCACCCCACCTCATATCATCTCATATTTTTGCGAGAGAACACCATTCCTCCCTATGATAAGATAGCCTAGCAAGACCCGCTGCAGAGAACCCGGACCTGGAAAAAGAAAAAGTATAAGTTTGAAAACTGATTGGACTGATGCGTGTGTCGTTTCCGTATTGTATGTACATGTACAAGCCCGCGACGACGGTTCGAGATAGCTAGCTAGCAGAGTAATATCGTATCACGTTGGTACTTGTGACGTTGGTTCAACGCTGCTGGCTGAAGATAGATACATCGATTCATTTCGTGTATGTTATGCGTGATGTGACGCGAGCATTGATTTCGAGAAGCACCTGAACGCCCGAGAACCACCCGTGCAAGATCGAAAATATCCTTCCGTGGAATATTCTATCGTATCGTATGGACAAAGAGAACGCAAGGAAGAGAAGGAAAAAGAGCCGTATTATTTACTCGATTTTGGTTGTAGGATTTAAGTATTGTACTTTGCGTGTGTTTCTGCCTGGTATGTCGGAATCGGGTATTTGACAAGATTGCAAAGGTGCTGTGTGATGATCGAATGGCGAAAAGTTTCGACGTCGTGTTCAGAGGTGTTTACAAGCCGTTGGCAGGAGGGTATGCGCTATTCGGTACCATTCCTGGCCCTGGACTTGGTCGACCTCCTCTTGGAAAGCCTCCGCGTCCTCGACCGCTTGGCAACTGGAAGTCTGGGTTCGAATTGAGAAGAATGTCGTTCTGTTGAGGGGCTGGTCGTCTGGTTGGCATTGGTGCGTAACCAGGTCCACCATTCCATCTGGGATTGACGCCTCGCTGTGACACCGATGTAAAGTTCGAGCGGTCTGACTCGGCTGGACTTCTTGACCCAGATTGTAGGTCCTCGTAGGAGTTGCTACCGTCTAGGTTGCTGACCGGCTGGATGGGTCGCAGGTTCTGGTTCTGGTTCGAAGGATTCCTTTGAGGGTAACCTGACGCCATTCCCGGAACTGCTGCAGATGCTGTTGCTTGATCTTCAGTAGCGAATCTAGGATCAACATCCTCATAATAGTTGTCTCCAGCAGAACTTATACGTCTGTGAGCTGCTACCGAAGGACTTGGCAACTCAGCGGGTTGTGAATTTGGGTTCAGCGGAGACGAACGACCAGCATCACCCCATGCTTGCCTCGGTGGGACGTAGGCCCTAGATATGTCAGCTTCTGAAAACATGATTCATGAAATGACTTACTCATCAGTGCTATATCTGCTCACATCGCTGTCAACGGTCTGCCTCTGCTGCTGTAACCGTTGCTGTTGAAGTCCAACCATTCCAGCTACATCCCCATCACTCTCCCTGATGTTCCCAAACTGTCCAAATCCTCTTGGTGCAGTCGAGGGACTTCCTGTCGTGGCGTCCATTTCTATAGCTTGTCCAACAGGCCCGTCCGTATCAAGCCCTGGTAAGGGTGGCGGCGATTCAGCCCGAGGGAGACTACTTCTGGAGTCATCTGGGTTGTATGCGGCGTATTCCCCCTGCGCAGGAGCTCCGTATGAATCATATCCTCCAGGTTGCGGTCTCCTTGGGCCATAGCCAGTTTGTGGAGGCCCTCTGTTGTCATATCCACCTCTACCATAAGCTGGAGGTGCTCCTCCCCGTCCTCCTCTCATCATAGCACCGCCCATTTGACCAGGGGGTCCCATTTGATCTCTGTAAGGTCCACCATATCCTCCGCCACGCGGTGGTCCGTAACCTCCTCTTGTTGGCCCACCACGTCCGTTTCCATAACCGCCTCTTGGGAGTCCTCTGAATCCACCTGCCATTCCTCTCCCTCTCGAGTTCATCGAGTGGTCTGAGTATTGACGATTCAACGATGGGTCCGCTGAAGGATCTCTACTCCTTCCTCCATAGCCTCCTGGTCGTGGAATAATATTGCCATATTGATCCCTCTGTGGAGCTTCTCCCATCCTTGGTGGTGCTCCATATCTATCAACTCCTCCCATACCTGCAGCTCCGTTTCCATTTGGCGAGGTATCAGTGGGAGTCCTGGTCGTTAATGGAATCCTCTCGTCGCTCGTCCTCTCTGGATCTTTTTTCGCCATATCAAATGTAGCGAAAGCAGGCAACTTATCCACCGCGGACTCAGTCCCAACCAGGGTAGTACTGGGCGCTACTGGAACTGGGTCTGGCCCTTGCCGATTGTAGAAGTTCTCCCCATTCATCTCTGCGTTCTCTGCAATTCGGCGCTTCCTTGCTTTGCGGCTGACCAACGTTCTCCTCATCGCACATGATACAATACCACTGGCGGCGATTAAAATGGTAGCTGCTAGAACAATGTAAGATCCCCAAGCCATATGCGGAACGAAGAGCAGAACATCAATCAAGAATGAGAGAAGAGATGTGATCAGAGTCAAGATACTCAGGATGAAAATCCCCAGAAGATATCGTGGGGAGTGCGAAGGGGCGTGGAAATGTGCAGCTGCAGCCATGATAGCCATGACGAGGGTGAATAGTGCTGCGATAGGATGTACAATAAGGATCGCCGAAAGAGTCGCTCTAGTATCAGATGGTAGATCGAAACTGTCTGTCTGTTCCTTGTTGTATAAAGTTGCTATGAAAGTCAGTATCAGATCCACTTGCTCATGCAGCTAGCCGTGGAGCTGTCCAGAACCACCCATTGCGATCACTAACCGGTATTGTATCCAATCTCTATGCTGGTACATTTTGTGCCCTGACAATATCCAAACACACCAAAATCAACTCCTCCAAACGAAGCCAGGGGAATCTGTTTTATGATTGGCGTCGAGAGAACGGATATGAGGAGCAAGACGAATGCTGCGAACAGCAAGATCGTCAACGGTGTCGCTGGCCTCAACATTTTGAGATCGGAAAATTGGACGTTTCAAAGGGATAGTTCGTGCCGGCGTCCTCAAGACGCGGCCTCGGGAAAAGAGTTGCGATCTCTCAATGCGCAAGGCAGTATTTCGATATTTCGTTGGAATGAGGTAATCTTCTAGTCGAGGGGAAATCGCATGAATGGAATTCGATATCGTCGCCTTTTTGCGCTCGCATTGATCTCAAAGACCAAGATCCGTCGTATCCAGGTAACGAGAGTGGCACCTCGTCGTCAATGAATCGGCGGAGGTGAAGTTCGAGGACGAGATTGAGGCGGAGTGAAGTTGGCAGAGGCGGCGATGAAGGTAGAGGTGGGTTGGTCGAGGGTGGTGTAGGGCCAGACTGAGATCAGGTTCTGGAAAGCCAATGGCGGGGGATAGTGTCAACCAGTGCCAAACTACTATCTACTACTGCACTCTCAAGCCTAATATTGTCGCGACCTTCCGATTCTGGGGCTACGGCGACGGTACGCTGGGTCTGGTCTGGCGGATAGTTGACAATTCGATTCGATATCCTGTGCTGTCCTGCAGATGGGGTGCAGTGCACCAATGGCCTCCAAGCTACCCAGCCACTCCGATGAGCAAGTTCAACCCGAAGGATTGGACAAGAGGTGGAACAACGGAAAAGTGCGACCTGCGAGAATTGTTGAACGTAAGTGTGGTAAGGAGCGTGGTGGTAACAGGTAAGAGCAAGTACGGCAGTACTGTTGTGAAGGGATGTCGTCGCAATAAAGCGATCATTAATGTCGATGTTTTAGTTGAAGCGGGCGAGACGAGCCGTAAGCACTGCTGAAAGGGCCCCCTGTGGAACACTGGAGTGCTACTTTTCTGACCTGTCGGAGCTCACTGAACTGGTCGTTTCGTCCTTCTGGGGGAGCAGCACACTGAGCACAGCAGTGGGAGGAGAAGATAGACTGGACTGGTTTCTTTCTGGCACTGCTGGAGGACAAGACAAGAGGGCGGCTCAGCCACGATCATCCACGCGTTGCACCAAACGAAGAGATCAAGCAACGGTGGGATACGAAGAACGGCGTGCAGTAAAGGTACAAGTACCAAGAGCACAGGAAACTGATACGACGTGACTGCCACCGATGTCACGATATTTGATAAGGCTGGTGATATGAACGGCCCAAGTCACGAAAAATGTCAAATCTCCAAAACAAGGAGCTGTGCACAGCATACATAACGCGCGGGATGTCCCCTTGCCCGCTCCCTTCCTTGCTTTGCTCTCTTGCAGATCAAATCCAGGCCATGTCATCGTTGAAAGACTCGAGACCTCGAGAGGCTCTTGCTCTCATCTCAAACAAATGGGCCAAATGTCCCGGGTATCAAAAGGTGCAAGCTCCAACCCAGCAACCTTCATTTCCCTCCATAAATATCGTGGGTCTTTTCTGCAGGTCACTGGAGTCCCGTCACACTTATCGCGACATCTCGGCCACGGTCCCCTGGACCGTCTTGCTATCTCACAGTGACGCTATTCAGATCCTGGCTCGAAACCCCTCTACTGTACAGGAAATACATGCAGCACAGCTTCCCCGGACAGGTCAAGATCCTCAGGTACAGCAGCAAAATTACATACTCCGGCCACAGTAATCATTATATTTTGATTGAGCCAGATCGTACACCGCATCTAGATTGATGCTTCCACAGCTTTTTCTCACTGAATGCGTATGACGGCCATCTGTTTGGGGAAGATGATATTGCTGGGATTGCAATCTGCATTTTTTATCCTTGAAGATTGCTCCAATCAGTCTGCATGGTGAAATATCCTTGCGAACATGGGATATCGCGGAAAGTCTGTTTCTGGAAGCATGCAGATGCGAGCGGACAAGTTGCTGTATCTGGCAGAATGGCTTGATATAATCCTCGAACTTATCTGCCCACCCAACAGACAACTCATCTCAATATCCGGCGAGAGTTGATAGCTGACTTTCGGATTTTCAACAAACGTTGATAATTATTTAGTCGGTTCTTTGTCGAGGATATACTCGTGATACTGGCTCGTGGTATTTTTAGATACTGCATATTCGAGACTCGTTTCAAAGTCCTTGCGACCAGCGGTACCACCATGTACAAAATGACATTTCTTGAGGCGGCCTCAAGCACGTCATGAGCCCTGAGCGAGTGGATAAGCTTTGCCTGAGGAAACCTTGGGGACGGGATGCAGTCAAGAAAGTCACACGAGATACCAGGGTTCAAAAAGCACGACTCATTCAACGCGCTCTCCAGCCTGTGCCACTTAGTCACCTGAAGAAAGTAAATAGACGAAGCAAAAAGGGGAGAATTCGCGAGGAGACCAGGAGACATCCCAATTCCCCGGCCCGGTTCCGAGCCCGGCGGACGAGATCGGAGTTAAGATAAATACGGCAACCAAGAAGTCCACATGTGACGAATCGAATATATGACATCTTTTTCGAGGTTGAAGCTTTCCCCGGATGTTCGCATCTCATTGAAGCAATGTCACTGCGTACTGCAGGACAATATCTGCGCAGCAATGGGCTCAAATGTAGGATTCCAAATACATATCTGCGAAACTCGAAAACGTTCCAGCGAATATCAAATCGCAGTTTCCAGACCCTCCACAAAGATGAACGCCCCTCGATAGCATCAAGCAAGATAAACTTCTCCAAAGCTTCCACTCGCTCGATACAAAGCCAGAGATTCCAATCTTTCACTCCGCCATCCCCAGAATCCCTCGGTAAAGCTCGGCCTGCAAAGCTATACCCGCGCTCGATCAAATGGGGTCGCAGAATCTTGATAGTCGGTTTATTGGGGGGCACTTTCTACCTTCTTGATACGCAGTTCTACGCCTCTTCCATAACACGATCACTTCGCACGTTCGGCTTGGGGATAGTGGTGGCATTGGACTACAAGCTCAATTTCCGTCCCAAGCCTTGGTTAGGCGGCGACATAACAGACCTGCATCGGAGGAACGCAGAGAGGCTATTCGAGCTGCTGCACCAGAATGGAGGACTATACTTGAAGATTGGTCAGGCGATCGCTATGCAGAGTGCGGTTCTGCCACCAGAATTCCAGAAGATGTTCTCGCGAATGTTCGACGATGCGCCCCAAAATACCTGGGCTGATGTTGAGAAGGTTATAAGAGAGGATTTCGGGGGCAAAAGTCCTGAGGAGGTTTTTGGTGTTAGCTTCAGTAACGAACCTGGAAAGGGCGTTATGGAGAAGAAAGCCAGGGCTTCGGCATCTGTTGCGCAGGTTCATTGGGCAAGACTCGCGGATGGGAGAGAGGTTGCCATTAAAGTTCAGAAGAGAGAGATCGAACAGCAAGTTGGATGGGATCTCTGGGCTTTCAAGTGAGGGATCATTCTTGCTAGCAAGAAATAAGCTAACAATCCCAGGGTCATGATGAAAGTCTACACATACTGGTTCGACCTCCCATTCTACAGTCTCGTACCCTACATCGCCGAACGCCTCATGCTCGAGACAGACTTCGTCAATGAAGCCAACAACTCCGAGAAGATGGCCGAATTAGTATCCAGCGAGCCTCGTCTCCGCGGCCGTGTCAACATACCCAAAGTCTACCGCGAGCTCTCCTCCAAGCGCATCATGACTGCAGAGTGGATCGAAGGCGTACGGCTCTGGGACAAGGAAACTCTCACCGGCACCTGGCTCGGCGGCAACGGGCGCGGCTCTCCAGGCGCAAAAGGTACACCTCTCCCACCCATTAACACTCCAACCCGTTCCAATGACGGCACTGGCTTCCTCAAGCCTTCCCGAGACGATTGGCGTGGCCGCTCAGGAAAAGGCGGACTAGGCCTCTCCCTCAAGCAGGTCATGACTACTATGATCGACCTTTTCTCCGCGCAGATGTTCCTCTGGGGCCTTGTACACTGCGATCCTCACCCAGGCAACATCTTCATCCGACGTCAACCCAACGGACAGCCCGAACTCGTGCTGATAGACCACGGACTTTACGTCTCCATGACGCCAAAATTCAGACGCCAGTACTGCCAATTCTGGAAAGCGATCATGACGTTCGACAACGACACTCTAAGCGAGATCACCAGCGCGTGGGGTGTCAAAGCCCCTGATCTCTTCGCCTCGGCCACGCTCATGCGTCCGTATGAGGGAGGCGATAGCAGCACGAAGGAGCGCATTACAGGCGAACTTAAAGGTCTCACACCCGCTGAACGGCACTACGAAGTCCAAGAGCGCATGCGCCAAGGTATCCGCGAAGTGCTATCCGAAGAAGAGAACTTCCCCCGTGAACTCCTCTTCATCGGCCGCAACATGCGGATCGTGCAAGGCAACAACCAATTCCTAGGCTCACCAGTCAACAGAATCAAGATGACTGGATGGTGGGCGAGTCGAAGTCTGGTTGATGATAGGGATCTGAGTTTCACGCAGAGATGGCTGAATGCGTGGCGGCATCTGCTGTTCCGCTTTGTGCTTTTCAGCAGTGATGTTGTGTGGTGGGGGAGTCGTGTGAGACAGGTTCTTGGGTGGGGAGATGGTATGGATGATGATCTAGAGAAGCAAATGCGGTTTATTGCCAAAGATCAGTTTGGCGTTGAGTTGCAGCATTCGGTGTTTGAGGGATGAGGTGGACAAGCTGCTTTAAACTTGTATAATAGCTGTGTGGGCAGCTCTCTTTGCATCAGCGTGCGTTGAATAGATATATAGATGGGCCGGAGGTTTGGCGTTGAGAGAGACTGCGGTACAGTCCATAGTCCACTTTGTTCATAGAGCTAATGCTGCAAATACAACCACGTAAAGTTTTAAAAGTCCCTCAGCTCAAGAGAACAGTAGTGGAATGACCTTAGCCCATGCAATGGGTCTTTTAGCATAACGTTGAAGGAAGTAAACAAATGACAAATGAAGCAAATGCTAAGCGAGCTTCCCTATGCCCACATTAATGACAGCTCAAGAGAAGCGGCAGCCGCTCTCATTTCATTCGAGCAAAAGGTTAGTGAGGCTCACAAGAACGTGAATAGCGTATTAGACGACTCGGAATCTCTCATATTTTCATTCCTCTATGAAAAACCAGGACACTTAGTATCGTCTACGCACGTATCCGCCCCTCTGACTGACTGTCTGACTATAAATACAGTCTGCCCAGCCCCTCCTCCATACCATCGCGAAAGGATATTATATCCGCGAAGGAATGATCACGCTCAACACTGCTCCCTTGGCGGGTGTAAGAGTGTTGAAGATAAAACAAGAAAATATAAACGAGTGGTATGCGCCTTCGCTGTGCTCCGAACCTTTCCATTCCATGGAACCCAACCTCCCTCCCATTTGAGTTCCCTACCCATCAAGGGGCCCTTATACACCTAAGAAAAGTCACACTTGCTTGAAGAAGCAGTGTTGATAAATGAAAAGTTGCCGCATCACATCTCGTTCACCTATCGCGGTCTTCTGGCTGAGGCTGAGGACTGCGCGATGATGAACCAAGACTGCTGGCTAGTAGAGCCCGCCAGCCACCAGATTCTGGCGCTCTGCGTGGTCGTGTAGGCGTGGGAGATGCAATGCCTTGCTCGACGTCTGAACGACTGTCATAGCTGCGGCCGATGGGTAATGCGGATGAAGAAGAATTGTTGACGGTTTCTGCTGCTTGTACTTGAATATCGTCGTCACTGTCGTCGTGGTATGGTTCATAACGAGGACTTGAGGGAGACCCTCTTGCAAGTGAGCGTACAACGTCGCCCTTGCAGATTGGACATGTTCGGCGGCGTGTTGTTAACCAAGGTGTGCTGTAAATCATCAGTAAATGGATGCTAAGATTGAATAGGCTCAACTTACATGCAATCAACGTGAAACTCGTGGCCGCAAGGTAAGCTCATCACACGACTGACACCAGCAACGTATTCTTCAAGACACACAACACACTCGACTTGTTTGCCCATGTGCTTCCTCCATTCACTAGACTCACTAGCGTTTTTCTCATGCTCTGGCGCTCGGGTTGGCATGACCGGAACTTGTAAAGGGTTGGAACTGCGCATCGTATCTCCAGGTTCTGGCAATCCACTTGTGGTTCTTGATCGTGGGCGAGGTCTCGTCTGAGGCGAGGTTGCAAGGAGCGGAGTAGTTGCCGTGGAACTATTAGGACTTGGTGTTCTAGGCGTTCTGGGCGACGGGCTCCTTGACGGGACTATGGTCTGATATGTCCGGACAGGCAGTCTTTCCACCACAGACTTTGGCGCTCTCCAGCGACGGCGTCGTATTCGAGATCTGATCAACAACAGAGCATATACTACCGTCAGAGTAACCAATGGGCTCACTACCAAGACTAGTAGTGTATCGAGGAAAGGGCTGGCTCCACTTGTTGGTGTCAAGGTGACCCATAGTCCTTCCTCTTCGTCATCGCCATCGCCTTCTTCTGCTTCCGCAAGCTCAGCTTGTGCGTTCTTATTGGGCAATATTTCGACATTCTCTTCATCGGCTCCAAAGAGAGTAGTGAGGAGACCATTCGAATTTGAGTCCGCACTCGAGGTTTTCTGCTCCGCTTCCTGAGCAACTGTTTCTGGACCCTTGCCCTCGTATTCTCCGCTTCCTGGAGTGGTACTGCCGCCTCTAAGTGGCGGAGAAAACTCAGGAACCTCCTGTACAGCGCCTCCAGTTTGCTTCTTGCCACCTGTTGTTGGGACAGGGGGAGCGTTTAGGACTGCGCCATCTGGCTGCCCTTCAACCTTCGCCAATGGTACCTTCGGATCGGCTTCCTTCCCAGGCTTCACCACCAAATCGGGATCACGCCAGTCCTGAACACCTATCTGGAAATCGTCTCCAGGAGCCTTCTGAGCTGGCTTACTCTCGTTGCCCTTATTGTCGTCGACTTTCTTCGGTTTCGTTGAGATTTTCTTGATCGTTGGTTCGTCGTCGTCTTTCCACTCATCAACTAGAACCCAGTCAAGTCTGCCGCTAGCTGGTGGCCGGCTGACCTCCGTCTTGGACCTTCCTCTTCCTGAGCCAAAGAAGATCGATCTGAACCATCCTGTTTTCTCTGATGTCACATCTGCAACCTTCTCTCCAGCGTTAGAAGCCTTCTTGCGTGATACCCTCGAAGCCGGTCGAGGGATTCCTGTAGCTTTTGGCAACCCCGTTGTAGGTGTGAATGTCGGGCGGGATCCCTGCTTTTTCACTCCTTTCTTAGGCTTGAATTGGAGCTTCAGACTTCCCTTCCCATTCTCATCAACCACATCTTCAATAAAACTTCCTGGTCCAATCAACGAGGATAAAAGGTGAGCGGTGGTTCGGGACGTGAAAACAGAAGGAATCGTAACATTCGAGGTATCTCCTCGAGCGTACATCTGGATCAGAGGTCCTCCTTGCACATCATCTCCAACCATGAGAGCAATTGCCCCTCTTCTCTGCGCCCATTTTACCTTCTCCAAAAAGCCACAACCGCCGCGACTTAGAAGCACAATCTTCCCTGATATCTCTGCTCCCTCTTGTATTGACTGAATATCCGCATGATCCCCCTTCGAGTCTGCTTGTGGTTTCTCATTTGGCTTCGTGACTGTTGACTCTGGTAATGGATGGTGTAAATAATCGTCAGTACCATCGTCAACATGTGGCTTGGTAGGGTCCTCCTTCGTCCCAGAATCATCTTGCTGAGTTGTCTCGTCGTCAAATGGACCGTCCTCGTCCGTTGCCCTCTTCTGACGTTTTGATTTCCCCGCACTCGTCGCAGCCTTACCATCCGCGGGCTTTGCCCCTTCAGATGTCGCCGCGGTCGACTTTGCATAGCTATCAACCCATCCAGGCACATCACTGCATCCTTGCTCGCCTTCTGCTGCGGCACCAATCGTTCCCTGCCGTATCGAATCATCTCCAAACCCGCTTCCGATCCAAACCTGCCCCTTGAGACCGCCTGAAGGTAGCAGAGGCCCAAAACCAGCAGGCCGTGCTAGAAAAGCAGTCGTATTATCATGTGTCAAAGTGATGATGGCATTCGGCGGGAAGAGGGAGAATGGTGCTCGGAAGGCAAAGAATGATCGTATCCCGGTCTTCGGAGTCGCTGGAGAAGTTGTTGTAATTGTCTGCGGCTGGTGAGAAGAGCGCAAAGTAAGGAACGTCAAGAAGACTGTGGTCAAAAAGAAGGCCACAGCTATGATAACTCTTGGAGGTCGCATGATGAGAGTACGAATGCCACTGCGGGCACCTAATCAGCTCGACGGCTGCTGAGGACAGAAGAAAGGTCGCATTCAAAGTAGTCTGTAAAGATTGTACGACTGCTGCTTAGTGTAAGTCGGACAGGACTGCGTGAAGTTCCTCGTATAGTGTCGTCGTCGTCTCGCAGATGTCTTGAGGTCGAGAGGAGCGAATGTCTGGAGATGGTGATGTGCTGTGGCTCAGGCGGGATGTTACGATTGAGAACGACAGGGCATGGCAGGGAAGAGCAAGGATGCGGGCAGCAGATTGTGGCTTGGGTTGACAGCAAACTGGGCAGCAACTCGCATGACCTGACCAAATGATTTCTTGCTCCACCACGGGCTGCTGTTTGCAAAAGAACTGAAAAATACAAGACCACTTTGAACAATGGGCAGATATCCCGATCATTGATAACTTCATGCGAGGTACAAATTGTCTCAATCAATCATGCGGGATTCCAATCTCCACTGCACCTGACAACCCCAACCTCATTGGCTCCCGCGCCAATCGCCGAAGAGACAAGCCCCAGTTATCCTGCAACTTATGCAGGAAACGAAAGTAGGACAATCTCGAAATCAAATGTAAATAATGCATCGCTTACATACAAACACATAGGCTGAAATGTGACCGCTGCACACCATGCTCCACCTGCGCAATGCGAGGTCTCTCCTCGTCTTGTACATACGTCCCGTTTAATGCTCCTGGTCCTCGAGCCAAGCCGCAGGCTCAGAAGCCATTGAACTTGCAAGACCGGATTGGACAGCTTGAGAATCTAGTCATGTCATTGAAGAAGAGCTTGAATGGGAAGCAAACTAATGGTCAAGCTGATGGAGGGCGGACTTTGCAAGTTCCGGAACTCCAGAGCCAGATTAAGGAGTCGAAAGAAAATGAGATCCTGGATGGTGTTGGCCGCATCAGCTTAGCAAATGATGAATCTAATTACGTGGAAAGTGCACATTGGACTGCCATCCTGGACGAAGTAAATTATTTCCATCATCACAAGATCTCGAAATGTGCTTACAGTCTTTCAGATTTCAGACCTAAAAGACCAATTAGATAATGACTTTGTCATTGTTGACCCTGAACCAGAGCTCGAGCACGTCCTCGGAGGATCAGAGCTTCCTTTTGGTCCTTGCGATAGTGCGACAAAGGAAGAGCTCATCTTGGCTATCCCCGAGCGGCAGGATGTGGATAGGTTGGTGGCTAAGTATTTTCAAGATGAGGTTGCTCATGGTAGGGGACTGCAGTGTTTGTTGATGAATCAATGCTAATTGAGACGTACAGGACTCATCCATAGCACGACATTCCTCAAACAGGTAAATACTCCTAGGTTTCTAGTTCACTCAATTCTAACTTGTCCAAGTACGAGAATTTCTGGGCCAATCCCCTCGAAACACCCATAATGTGGATCGGCCTCCTCTTCTCCATCATCTGCCTCTCATCCTGCAACCTCTCCCTCGCCACAGCATCCAACAAAACAACCGGCACCACAACCCCCTCGCAAACTCCCTACTATGTCCAAAAGATCATCCAATGTCTGCTCCAAGGATCTTACCAAAAGACCCCACCTCACACCATCGAAACCCTCATCCTCTACATGAACATAACCTACCACCACTCGCCCGACACCCAACTCAGCATCTACATCGTCCTCGGCATAATAGTCCGGCTCGCCCTAAGAATGGGGTACCACCGCGACGGCTCTCACTTCCCCCGCCTCTCCCCCTACGAAGTCGAAATGCGGCGGCGAAAATGGGCCATAGTCTCCCTCTGGGACAGAGTAACATCCGTACAAGTCGGCTTACCCAGCATGATCAAAGCCAGCCAATGCGACACCCGCGAGCCCGCGAACCTCCTCGATTCGGACTTCCATGAAAACGTAATTGCAATGCCAAAAGAGAGACCCGAACATGAGCATACGCATATGCAGTTCCTGGTTGTGAAGAATCGGCTTATGGATGTGTTTGGTGAGATTTGTGAACTCACTACTAGGATCCAACCGTCTACTTATTCGGAGATACTGGCGCTGGATGAGCTGCTTTCTAGGACTTATGAGTCGGTTCCTGCGATTCTAAAAAGCAAACCTCTACATGCATCGATAACAGATCCTTCGAATCTGATCATCCGGCGGATCTTCCTCCTGCTCGTGTTTCACAAAGCGCAAATCACTCTACATAGGAAGTATTTGTTGCCGGGAAGGACGGACGCCAGGTATGCCTATAGCAGACGGATGTGTGTGACAGCCGCGATGGAAATGCTGCAGTGGCAGGACGTGGTGGAGAGGGAATGTGAAGTTGGAGGCAGGTTTGAGGGCGAGAGGTGGAAGATCAGTAGTGTGGTTCGGGTGGAGTTTTTGGTTGCTACGACGGTACTTTGTCTGGATCTGGATTGCGAGATCAAACACGCGAGTCAGAATCCTCATCCAGATGGGAAGACCAGTGGTAATGGAACAGAAGCCGAAAAAGACGTAGCCGGGTCTGGTAACAGGGAGACCTATTGTCCTGATAAGGATGAGATCATCAAAGCTCTCACGACGTCTTGTCACATCTGGCAGAGTTCCGCCCAGAGCTCAAAGGAAGCGAAGAAAGCTGCAACCGTTCTAAGAATCTTACTCTCGAAAGCTCATAGCCAGCCTTCGATGGCACATCCACTGGAGCCGGCAATTATAGCTTCAAGCAGTGTGGGAATGGCAACATTCGCAATCCCAGACCAATATCCAACTTCGAACAACACCGAACAGTTTCAATTCCAATACCCGCAGATTTTCTCTACAGAGCTCCTTGCACAGAGTCTAGATCAGCCAGGGTTCAACATGGATACTTGGCTCCCACCAGATGTACCGGGCAGTGAAGGACTAGGGTTCTATCCTGATATGAGTACTGATCCGTATGACATGGTATGTAGCTCTATTCCTTCAATGATAAACGTGGAGTACGGATTAACGTTCCGATAGGCAAACTGGGATTTTGGTGATAGTACTAGCGGAGCTGGTGGTGCTAATAGAGCGTGGAGTGGATGGGAGGGATTTGATGGAATGGGTGACTTTACATTCAAGGGTTGAGTTTGGCTCGAGATTCTTAGAGTGTCATGATCTTAAGGATGCTTTTTCAAGATAGGGAAGATACTTTACTAGTGGCCTCAACTCAACTCAAAAGCAGGACAGACTTTCGGTTGAGTTCGCCTTGGCTAGGTGTTTCAAACACTGTTAAACGAGAAGAAAGGTAAACAAACAACAGCCTTGAATGAGGGGATACTATGCAAATACTCAATCTCAAGGACGTGGTTCAAATTATAATTATATTATTGAGAAGACTGGCTGATTAGAGAGTATGCCATGCCATGCCCTCCCGTTCCTTAACAACGCCACGCCATGATCGCCGAGGTATCGTACTGTACAAATCGAAATCATCATATTCGCTCATCACGCTAAAACGTACAAGTTCCACTCCTAGCCGCCAGTCCATATCTATGTCCTCACCTCGCTGAAGATGAATGGGAAGATAACCACACAAGCCTTGTAGAAAACACGAATGCTCTCTTCAACAGCAAGAGGTAATTTCCATAATCCTAGAAACCCTCCAACAGTATCTTGGATGACGAGCCATATGGAGAGGACAGCGACAGCGAAGAAGTGGTAGACGAGAACAAGAGGCTGACGAATGATACCGGCGAGAAGACTGGATGGGCCATCGATGCAGTTACCACCTCGCTGGAAATATGCGAAGCAGCCCTTCTTCAGAGCACTCAATTGGCGATCGTTGGCCGCGAATAAGCTATAAAGAGCCATCGAAAGGATATTGATGATAGATGACAGGCCTTTGCGTTGCCAGTGGAAATCCTTCATCGCTTGCTTGATGGCTACCGTGTCGCCAAGATCTGGGATACGTTCTGGTGAGAGGAGGTCAGAGAGCAGCACAACATCGTTGAATGCTACGGTCATTCCGCCACCGGTGAGAGGGTGACGCATGTTCATTGCGTCTCCGAGAACGACCACCCCCTTCTCCATCTGCGTACTAGGAGGTAGGAAGCTGTTAGGCATGCTGCGCGGGATTTTGCCATCCTCAAGAGCGGCCTCGAAAGATGGTTGCATTTGTTGGGGAAGAGTAGGAAGGACTACATTCCGTAGATAGCCTCGTACACCTCCATTCTTCACCGATGCAGCTGGCAGATTCTCTGGGATATCAATCAAAGCTCGAGTCTCGTGTGTGCCGATTTGGTAGAGGAGAACTGGTGATGCGTCGCCGAGAATGACTGTACCGTGGAAGGGAGCAGGTAGAGGGCAGTCGATCAGCTCCAATGCGTAGAACTTGCTCTTCACAATGGGTTGCTTTGTGATGTATTGTTTTCGGAATTTCGAAGCGTAGCCATCGGCAATGATTGTGAGTTGTCCAAAATAGTAATCTTCCTCCTTCTCTCCCGTCTTTGGATTCAGGGTTCTCGACTTAACACCAAGTACTTGTGGCTTGTGTTCGCTGGTGATTGTATCCGTGACTTCCGTCTCCACGATTGTGATATTTGCTTGACTGGCGCAAGCTCTCCGTAGCTGCGAAATGAATCGTCCGTGATGGAAAGCTCTTCCTTCTGGTCTCCCACCCTTCTCATTTGTGTATTCCTGGCTTCCCTTCGTCGGTGCTGCTCCAGCATTGGGTGGATATGGAATGTTGACTCCTTGCCCGTAGTATATCACCTCATATCCATGCACAGGAATCGCATCAATATCCTCTGTGCAATGCGCCAAACCCAGCTTCTCGAGTGCAGAGACTCCTCCGGGTTGTAGTAACTCTCCAACTATGCGATCTGGTTCCTTCAACCACCTCTCCAACAGCAGGACACTCCGTCCCTGCTTTGCAAGTGCAAATGCAACCGCGCATCCAAAGACACCAGCTCCCACCACTACTACATCTGCTTCGTGATATACACGTCTGCGCTCCTCATTCGCAGCTTGGAATTGACTGAGAGACATTTTCGAAATATTATGGGATCGTTGAGGATCTAGAAGAGGGATCGAGAGTCTTTCTAGGAAGTTCCGAGCATGTGAAGGTGGTGTATTATGTGAGTGGAGGAATTGTCTTGTACCTGCAGCTGCAGCTCGGTATCGTAATTAGGACTGGCAAATTAGATGTCTGGACAATGGTCTGATGACAATCGACTGAGGACTGCGAAAGTGAGTGTTGTCGCACCACAAAGAGGCGGAATTAAATTATTATTGAAATCCTCGAACGAGTGCAGCAGTCGATTATGGGCAGTGGGAGGAATTAAAATGGGGTGTGGCGATAGGCGCAACGTTCGATTTCTCCCCTGAATCGAATCGACAGGGAATGGTAGTGGAGTGATGATATGACAGAAGCTTTTACCCTCGGCGATTATGTAATCATTCACTATTCATTTCAAAAGTGTTGAAGAAGCTTCACCGCTTTGAGTATGATCCAGATACTACTGAGCCGGCAGGAAGAGAGGACAGAGTCAAGTTGAAGCATTTCATAAAGCTGCATCTCCATTGACTCTAAGATTCAAACACCACGGTGACTGAACAAAGAACGAGCTATCTAAATTTCACCATCGTATTCGGGTTGCTTCAACTTCACCCCGCCACTTCCTGACGTGTGTAGTCACGTGCAATGCCCCTCGACCCCTGCTGAGCCCCTTTAGATGGGCCGGCATCGAGAATTCCGGGAGTGTTGCAGTGGCCTGAGCCGCTAACTTCGCAGAGCCTAAAATTATTAAAAACACCACCACAGCCGCGCTTCCTATCTCGTCTCGTCTGTCTCTCAACAACTTGCTTTCACCACCATCTCCTTTCCCTCGCGGTCGCAGCCATGTCTTTTGTTGCCAATTCCACCTTGGCAGCTCCAGATACCTACTTTGGTATCTACAATGAGTTGTCCAAGTACAATGTTCACCTGAACATCTTTGAGCGTCTTTGGGCAGTAAGTGATCCCTATCAATCACCGCCACTCGGTGCTAATGCGCAACACAGAGTTGGTACGCCTACATGCAAAACGATGTCCTCGCAACCGGAATCATGAGTTTCGTCATGCACGAAGCTGTCTACTTCGGCAGAAGTCTTCCATGGATCATAATCGACCGGATATCATACTTCAACAAGTGGAAGCTTCAGGGGCAAAAGATCCCAACCGTCAAGGAACAATGGGCATGCACGAAACTCGTCCTTCTCAGTCATTTCACCGTCGAACTACCTCAGATCTGGCTCTTCCACCCAATGGCTGTCTCTTGCGGCATGGATACCGGTGTTCCGTTCCCTTCCTGGCAAACAATCTGCGTCCAAATCGCCATCTTCTTTGTCTTGGAGGATACATGGCATTATTGGATGCACCGTCTCTTTCACTTCGGCTTCTTCTACAAGAATGTCCATAAGATCCACCATCAATACTCTGCTCCTTTCGGACTTGCTGCCGAGTACGCCTCTCCTATCGAAACCATGGTTCTTGGTGCTGGAACAGTCGTCGTCCCCATCGTTTTTTGCCTTGTCACCGGTAACTTCCACGTCCTGACCATGTATCTTTGGATCGCAGCCCGTCTCTTCCAAGCTATTGATGCTCACAGCGGTTATGATTTCCCATGGAGTCTTCACCACTTCATTCCTTTCTGGGCCGGCGCCGAGCACCACGACGTTCACCACGAGCGTTTCATTGGTAACTACGCAAGCAGTTTCAGATGGTGGGATTATCTCATGGATACTGAGGCCGGACCCGAGGCTGCAAAGGAGAGACGTGAGCGCAAGCTTGCAAAGGAAGCCAAGAAGGCAAAGAAGGCTCAGTAAAATTTTAGCTCTGAGCGGGTGTACATATGAAGACAGAATGCAGACACCAGAAGGGTCAGTACGACCACGACGCGGGAGATGTTAGCTGGGTATGACTAGAAGCATGACTGGGTGATTGAAGGGGTAATTGGTTCCAGCATAGCTTTGCATGCATGTGTTACTACAGGCGTTTTTGAATTCGGCGCAAGGAAGCCCCGCATTAGACCATCATACATGGCTACATAGTAGCCTCCTAATTAATATAAGACCGTATCATAATAAACCTTTTCCTTGGAATGCCTGTGATTCCCAGGTCCTGCAATCCTACAAGCCTGCAATCCCACAAGCCTCAGCTCATCGAAGAGTCTTCCTTTCTGATCTTCCAATGTTCCCTGCTTCTCGAGCTTCAAGATCATACACTCCACAAACACAACCTAATATCACAATTGAACGCTCACGAGGTTTTCTTCTTAGGAACACAACAATCGCCACCTTCAACCGCAACCCTATCTACCAGATCCCTTCCTATTCCTTTGCCCTCATCCTCAACCACAACCTCGCCACATTCCCCAGCCTTCTCATCACAAAAACGCACCATCACCACATCTTTCTCCGACAAGCCAGGTGGGGAATGGGTCGTCCAGCGGATGAATGTCGTGTTGTAGACCTACACGTATGGCGTGAGTTCCCCGGCCTTTGAAAAGGATGAGACGAGACAGGGGGAGGGACTTACATTTGACCATTCAGGATGGTGCTTCTGCACGGCACATTCGGCAGCTACAAGGTTCATGAATTCCTGTTCCTCCGGCCACTTGTCAGTCCACTTCCCCTTGACCATTATCTCTGCATCTGCTTCTGCACAGAACTGAAATCAAAATGCACATATGTTAAGACTTCAAATCCCGCCAGTAGCCAGCAGGAGGAGGACATCTCGGGCTCTGACTACCTAGCCACCAAATGTAACTCGCCATGTAAAGTCGAACGACCTCCTCCCCCGTAGGTAAAGATGAATCCCGCGGCCAATGCCCAAACAAACCCAACTCCCTTGCTAAGCGAGAGGCTACCAAAAGAAGGAGAAAGAAAGTAAGAGCAAGATGAACGAACCCAAGTCTTCTTGAAAGTCTTAAACTTAAACCCCCTCTCAACACCCTTCCCACTCTCAATCAACGTCCATTTACCTCCATTGCTTTTCAATAGAGGCGCCAAGTCCTGGTTACCCTGAGCGGGGTCGTAATTGGATGAGAATGTCGGTTGAGGTGTCGTTGATGCTGAGGACATCTTGATGGAGCTTGAGGTGAAGGGTCTTGATGGATGGTGATGATGGATGGGTGTGGGCATGGTTTGGCGGATAGAACGATGGATATGTGAGGTGAGGGAGATGGGAGGACGCATGGTTGAGATTGGGTGGTGATGGGTGGGAGGTGTGGATGATATTGGTGGATGAAGTGAGAAGTGGCCAATGAGATGAGGGAGGATCTGGGTCTCGTGATTTGCATGTGATTGGGCCAGATCCTATATTTTAGATTTTGGCCACTTTGCAGCTTCATAAGAGTTGCGAGACCTGGAATTATGTTCTTTTGATTCATTCTTTCGGGTTTAAGGTTGATTTTGTGCGACCATCGCTTCCATAATCGTGCCACGAGCACAAGCGAGACGCTGTCGATCTAAACATGCCACGAAGGAAGCGAATCGTTGGGATGATATGTTTTGAATATTGCCAGTATCTACCCAAATTCCGCTCTCTTCCCACCCATACCGACGCTTCTGAGTAATTCGCATTGGCGATCGAAACAAATCCAGTGGACCAAACCCGAAAAGTGCATATGCGCAACCGACGCCCAGTACCCAGAGCAGATACATATCAAAAGCAAGCGACAGAGCCGAATGAAGTGACAGTACCACTACTCGCGAAGTAGTCCGGTATAAACCCTTGTTCAAGGAACAGAACTTTCCAGGGAAAGGCCGAGCGCAAGACAGCAATTACCCTGCTCAGAGCTGTAGATGTGGATTACGTTTATTGATCAGTTCTCGACCCATGGAGCACGGCTATGATTAGTATCAGCATAATGAAACACAACTCAAGTTAACAAACTTCAAGCTCGGAGAGTGGGGATAATAGTGAATCAACATACCAGTATCCACACTTTCTTCCCACATACTCGGAATGGAGCTGCCATGTCTCGGAACACTCTCGATGGACATTGTGTCCACATTGTCCTTGACACCAGACAACATCGTCGGCTCTACCGAAAGGCTCAAAGCAGATGTAACAATCCACGAGAGGCTTTCGGGCAGGCACATAGGGTCGAGCTGGTGCTTGGGCTTGAGCTTGAGCTGCTCTAAAGCGAAGCTGATGAGGAATTGGGGAGTTGACCCGTTCGATGCGAGCCATTCCAGGCTCTCGCTCTCGGTTCTGAATGTGGTGGACGCGGACTTCTGGGACTCTTGGAGCTGGTTGATGTGGCTCAACTTCCCCGTGATCAGCCTGTTCCCGGAGTAGATCGAGTTGGTGTACTAGGAGTCGAAAATCATCCACTTCTCCGCCATTTGCTGGACCAGCAACGACTTCAAGTGGCAGCCGGTCGGGTAGAGCCCTCGCAGGTCTTCGTGCGAGGACTCCAGTTGGCGAAAGGGACATCGGACCAGGCTCGGCTCTATGCTCGACGCCTGCATGAGGAACAGGTGCGGGTTGAGCTAGGTATGGACGGTAAGCCCGAATTCTATCCACGAGCTGATCCTGGTTTGGCGCGGGTTCCGCTTCAGCTTGTGGCCGAGTATTCCTTCTTCGTACAGGCAAAGCCTCAAGAAGTGCGTCTTCTCGACGGACAACTTGATGTGCCATACGTGGATCCAGATCTTGAACGGGTTGTTGTTGGACAGGGTTGACTTGGACCTGTCTCGGCTCATGAATATCTCCTCGACCAGCGTTTTGTCCTTGAAGAAGAACCTGCTCCTGCTGTCGATCTCTTGGCCGATACTGCGGTGGCACTTCTGGAGCTTGCTGCCGCTTAGATATGTCAGTAAGTATGATTGCGTAGGGGAAATAGGGTACTCACGTTCTCTCTTGGTCTCCGAGCGGCTCTCTCAGGGGCTTGTCTCATTCCCGGGTCCTCAATATTTGGAGCAGAAGGTACACGATTTAGGTGACTGGGATTATGTGAAGCTGCTCTTGGCTCAGCTACTGCCAGGGATCGAAGTCCTTCTCTCTCGGCTCGTCTTCTAGAAGCTCTCTCCCGAACGATGAACTGTCCGACTAGGTCAGTCCACTTAGAGCCTACTGATTCGGCTTGCGACCGATGAGGCTCCTTGTGCAACCTTGGGCACGCAGTGAGTTCGGCGACATGAACCAGCGCTCTATTTATGCCCTCGCTGACTCCAACCAAAACAATATCGACGTGAGCCAAGGTATCAAGAATTCGACAAGCTTGGTCTTGGCACTCGTTGCTGAGGAAGCTTTGAAGACAGCGTCTGGGTGGCTCTCGTGGTTGCCCTCTCTTCTTTTTGGGGATCACGATCGCAGTGCAAGTAAAGTGCGACTCTGCTGGGTTGACACCAAGGACTTCTCGAGGATTCCAAAAGGCTGGCATATTGGCTGTGATGGGAGGCATTCCGGCACTGCGACTACGATGGTGTTGGTGATAACTAAAGAGAAGATATCTTGAGCGCACACAGAGCTGAAGGTATATCCGTTGGTACCTAGAACCCTGAAACTTGTTTGCAGATGCTTCTTTGTTAACTCGACGTCCTCGTGGGAATTTCTAGGTACCTCTTCAAGTGATGCAATACTTCAGGTATCTCTGACAGGGCAGCCGGAAGGTCGCAGATTCTGAGCTATCCAATCTGCGCTGGACAGGTACGCGACTCCGGATGGTAGGCCAGCGACATGCTCTGATGCAAGTGAATCTCGTTGTGCTAAGCGAACTGCAGCAAAACGACCAAAACATGGTATATCATACCTACTCCTATGCCGACCTCCTTTGTACTTCTCACGAGAATATGAGGATAAAATGATCCAAAATTACACTGCACATATCCAGATGATGATGCTTGGGACTATGGACAAAAGCAGAACTTTGGAGTATACAAACGACTTCGATTGAGCCCACAAAATCTCAACTCCAACAATTGCCAGCACCAAGTAGGGTACACAGCGTAAGTAAACACTCGATTCTCCTTAACTTTCAGAATCTAACAACTTCTCAGGGTAGTTTTGAATGGCCAAACATTCCGGCAAAGGATTGTCCCGAGCGATTCTGTAGGACAATTTCCCGGGATGAGAAGGGGATCGATAAAATTTGGTATTGGGCACACCACTCCACGACTCTAAAGTACTTACTAAAGAGTCTCTATCACGCAACTCGATATGGGTTGCGTTTGAGTTTTGCCAATTTCTCCAATTTTTGCATCAATTCTTGTCTCTTTCTTTGTTCCAATCTCGCAGCTGCCGCAATGAAATGGCAACATGATTGCGAATTTCCGTATACTTGGAGAATCTGCAATTTATGCGCAAAGGTCTGGTGCAAAGCGAACAGCAGTAAGTACATTAGAAAAGGTTAATAAAAGTGACGAACGAGTGCGATGACACGCTTGCAAGAGCATGTGAAGCAAAGGATGTCGCGAGCAGAAGAGAATGAGAGCAGGCAGCTCAAATAATATCAATATTTACTAAAAGCACACTGGACAACTCATAAAGTATGTTAGCCGTGTTTCAAGCATCCGTCACGAACATTGTAAGTCAGATGCAACAACGGATTAGGCTCGTCAAATGGCGTTTTCTCGGTCCCGAACACTCGTGAGGTCTGTAATACCGCATCTTGCTTTGCGTTTTCCTGGACTGGATAAATCGTTCGGAATATCGGATAGTCTGTTGCGATCAGGCGCACCAGTCAGCAATGAAAGTGTTAACGATATGCTCGGCCTTGAAATCAATGAAGAGAACCCATGAGGTTCAAAGCGAGGCGAGCCCCCTTTCTTCGACACGCTAAGCCTATTCAAATCAGTACCAGCCAGAGTCGCACCTGTCGTATGTGTCGTACTTGCACTTGCCTCCTCCCATGGTAATAACCTCAATCTCTTGGTATAACCAGGCTCGGACTGGGTCCCCCGTTCTTCCCAGAAGCCACACATCTTTGAACAATCCACAATATCAAGGTGGTTGTCCATGACCTTGATTCAAGTTCAACAGGCGATTACCGACAACACGTGGGGAATGCAACTTCGCACAAGTGCTTGCTCCATTGATAGGAACTCTTAAAATCTGGGTCAATTAATCAGATTCTATGGGGTGCCTAGCAAATCATACTCCTCTTCTCGGAGCTATACTTCACAACGGGATGGACCTGCGTCCTCCCCACTGCCGAACATGGGTTCAGGGTGTCTGCCAAGACAAAACAACCCTCGAATTTTAATCCACCAACCGCCGGATTCTCTAAGTATCCCATGTGTCCATCGTGATCACATCTGATTATCCGCCTCGGACGAAGCTTATCCTTTGGGTTCCTTCCTATCCGGGCCTGTCAGAAGTCTTATGCTCCGGATTACCATCTGCTGGTACCGGAATCGTTCCTATAAGATGTTGCTCATCGCCGTCTTTAGTTTGCTGGTCAGTTTTCAGCCGACCTTCGACTCATTATAGCGTTTTAACGAGTTGTAGAAATGAAGGTCCTTAGCTCAGTGTTGTTGGCTGCCATCAGCCTTCCTTCTCTTGCATTGGCTGCTTGGGGTTACACCGACAATGGAAGTTCATATGTTATTGGTATATCTTCGCACCCATGCGACTATAGAATAGCAGCTAATGACCACTAGATACCGGATCCCAGCTTGTGTTCGCTGTTTCGAAGACTAATGGCGACATTACTTCCATGAAATATAGAGGCACTGAGACAAATGGCTACCAGGGCAAGAACTCTCATGTAGAAAGTGGGCTGGGAACATCAGTGGTCACCATCAAGCAATACACCAGTATGAACATCCCACTCTTCATTATCACTTTGCTAATATTTCCAGCTCCGGCCAATATCATCCAGGTCACTGTTACGTACGGGACTCTGGTCCAGACGTACATTGCAAGATATGGCAATAACAACATCTACATGCTCACAAATAAAGGAGATGCCTCCGTGAGTCCCCCTCTATTGAGCCCATATTGTTTTCTGACCCATAGCTAGGTTGCTGCATCTCGATTCATCGTCAGACTTGTGCCTGGTCTCCTCCCCAAAGCTCTGACAGACTCAGACTATTACGATGCCTCGACCGTCACTGTTGAAGCATCTGATGTGATCCTTTCCAGTGCTACTGGATACACAAAGTCGAAGCATTACCAAGGTAGCAACTATGGCCGAACCATGGACTACGACTATGTTGGCAAAGCTACCTCGACACTTGGAATCTGGCTGATCCGGTCTAATCGTGAGAAGGCTTCAGGCGGTCCATTTTTCAGATCTCTTGTTCGTGGATGTTCTCCTATCGCCGAGGATCTGTACGAAATTCTCTAGTATGTAGTCTTTCCTACCTGTTTCAACCAAATATCTCGGATCTCGGATCAGAGACATATCTTGGGATCGATGTCTTAGAATCTGAGATCAAAATCCTTTTTGACTCTTCCAGCGCTAACATTCTTGAAAGCTACAACATGGGCACGACTGATCCTCAACGATGGGGCCTTCAAGGTCCTTACGTGCTTTCCTTTACAGACGGAGGCACGCCAAACACCGCACTCTTCTCTCGAAATGTCGACTGGTCTTGGATGGACACGCTCGGCATCAAGGGCTGGGTACCAACGTCTGGTCGGGGCAGCGTCGCCGGTGTTGGGATCAAGAACATGAAATCCGGCTACAGCTATGTCGCAGGATTGTCCAATACCGATGCTCAATATTGGGGAGTCGCTGCACCAACAACAGGAGCTTTCAGCATTGCGAAAATACTTCCTGGTACTTACACATTGACCATTTACAAAGGCGAAATCGAGGTGTACACCTCGAGTGTTGTTGTCACTGCTGGGGGAAAAGTAGCACTGAATTCCATCACACCAACTGATCCTTCAGATACTGTTGCAATCTGGAGAATTGGTAAGTTGTTCTCGGAATTTCTTAAAAAGGCGCATCTAACATGCATATAGGCGAATGGGACGGATCACCGGCAGGGTTCACGAATTTCGATAAGACTCCAATGCTGCCAACATATATGCATCCTTCCGATACACGCATATCCACATGGAATCCTCCTAATTACATCGTTGGCACTAGTAGTGCTGCTGGTTCTATGCCAGGATATATGTGGAGTAAGTACATAGCTACAAGATTCGTGAACTCTCACTGACGAGTAACAGAGGACGTCAATAATGGACACCTAATCTATTTCAAACTTGATGCTGCACAGACAGCCGCTGCTCATACAGTCCGTATTGGCATTACGGAGGCGTTCATCGGTGGACGTCCTTCCATTACCATCAACAGCTGGTCCAGCAAGCTTCCAGGTGCTACTACCCAAGCTTCAACTCGAAGCTTGACAGTCGGCACATATCGTGGTAACAATGTCATGCTCACGTACGACGTTCCAGCTTCCGCATTCCTAGCAGCCGGCCAATACAATATTATGACGATCAACATCATCAGTGGAAGCACAGGCACTGGATTTCTCAGCCCGGGTGTGTCATTGGATGCCATTGACTTCATCTAGGCTTGAGGAGTGCATGAAGCGGAGTTCTGGGAGTAGATGTGATCAAGACGCTTTTACCACGCTGGCAATGAAAGTAGTTCCCTTGCTGGATCAAATTGTGTAGCTTGAATACCAAAGGTGTATTCTTCATAAGAGATTCGTTCTTCGTCTGCGTTGATGTCGCTGAAGCCAACGTGTTTCTTGACGAGTGTGTATATCTAGGCTTTCAGCTTCATCTTCAACTTCATGTAGAAAGAATACGTACCTTTGTTCGCAAGCCTCATTTTGCTTTTAGCGGCAAGTGTCACATAAATAAACCTTGGCCAATTCCTATTCACCCTTCCGGACAGCCAGCCCGATTGCGTTCGACGCGAGAAGGGATCTTCGCTTGAGTGTCACTGCCTTTCCACTTCCTTGACTGCTTTAGCTTCCTTCGACAACCGACAGCCCGTTCAAGTCTCGTCCTCGACCTGATCTTTCTCAGGGCAAGATGTCTCAAATATCATCTCCACTTTTGCCCAAATCTATACTCGTAGTTGGCGGGTGTGGTTTTCTCGGCCACCATATCGTCAAGTCTCTCCTCGAAGAATACAAAGGCACCTCACCTCCCCTCGATATCTCCGTCATCGACCTCTACACCAGCCAAAACCGCCACGATGGAGTCATATACCACATCTGTGACATAACCTCACTTTCCCGAGTCCGCGAATCTATCTCGACCATCAAATCACAAGTCATCATCCACACCGCTTCTGCTCTGCCAAGTGTCATTCCAACTCACGAGTCTGACGATGTGGATTTCTTTGAGAAAATGAATGTGGATGGCACTGCCAATTTGTTGGAGTGCGCCAAGGCTGAAACGTCGGTCGAGGTCTTTGTTTACACTTCCTCGGCTACGATCTTGCAGCAGAAAGAGTCATATATGGCGACTGAGGATGCGGCAAGCTCTGAGGTCCAGATGAGCATTAGCAGATTCGATCCGTATTCGGGAACGAAAGGTATTGCTGATACAATGGTAATCATATCCTTCTTCTTACTCTGTCGCGACTTGAGATGCTGACATTGTTTTCACAAAGGTCCTCCTGGCAAGTAGTCGAAAGCCAAGCAAGGAAGGCGGGCTGCGCACTTGCTGTCTTCGGATTGGTGGGATGTACGGTGCTGGGGACATGACGCTCATATGGCAAATGTTTCAGGTTCTGCGTCTAGGTCAACACCGTTATCAGATTGGAGATGGCTCAAAACACTCCGACTTCCTTGCTGTAGGGAGTCTGCTCCTCCAGAAATCGACTATGTCCTGACACAATCTAGGTCGAGAATGCAGCATATGCTCATGTCCTCGCTATGAAAGCTCTATTCAATAGTATCGCCAAGTATGATGCGCCAAAGGTCGATGGAGAAGGATTTTTCATTTCAGATGGCAACCCGATGTCCTACTGGGCCTTTCGGCTCAAGCTGTGGGGTTACAGTGGCTACAAGCACCAAGCAGAGGATACGAAAATCGTCTCTGCCTCGGTCGTGATGGCTGTTGCATTCATTCTCGAATGGGTATATTTCATCTTCTCGTTCGGACATAAACAACCGCAGGTAAGCATGAATGCAAGTCTCACCATCAGAGCACCATGAGCTAAATTTGAAAAGGTTTTGCGAAGACGCAAGATGGAGTGGGTGTGCTTGAACCGAACTTTCGATCTCACTAAGGCCAAGGAGAGATTGGGTTATGTCCCGAAAGTATCAACGGATGATGCTTTGAAGTCAGCTGCTGAATGGGCGCTGAGACATCAAGCTGAGCTGGGACTGCTAGATGATGAGAAAAAGAGGCTGTGAAGGAATAGCTTGGCCAACTAGTACTAAGCTGGACTCTTTCCAGCCACTGCCAGCTTGTTTCTTCCTGGCCTACAGCCAGTCAAGGAATGCTTTCGTTACGTCATTCATTGGCAATTACCAGAACCGGAAAGAAATATTGCACTGTTTTTAAAACCAAGTCCTCCATTTTAGGTCATATGAATCCGTGAATAGAGACGTTTCTAGATTGTACAGGAATTTCATGTTCCTGTAAAAATGCCCAAACACTTCTTCTCAAATTGCCTGCCTACTGCCTTCTCGCTTAACCAATGTCAACAATCAGCCATGACCACCAATTAACCGACCGTTTCGGTCCTCACAATGACAAGAAGGTTGCATACCACAGTGAATCGATCAAACCTCTCACCCCTGGAAGCATAGATGGAATACCGATGCTGTGAATTTGTGATCACGAGCCGCCGGGTCTTTGTTGCAGCGAGAGCACGAGAGTACCAAGCTAGAGTGCTGATAATTATGATCTCTTCGCTGTTCCGGATACAATTCATGTCTTGTTTCTCAATTTGATCAATACTTTGGTCTCGCTGGTACAAGTACCATCCCGAACAATGTAAGATTGGCAACCACGCTACAGATATCTTTCGGTCCCAATGGAACCTGAAACCACGACGCGGGTTTATTAATAAACTTTGAGGCTTATAATGCAGAACAGTGCAGGATGACAGAATGGAAAGGTGAAATTTACTTAAACGATCGAAAGCTCGGTTTACGTTCAATATTACCAAAAGCAAGATTGACTCTGTATCGATGTAGATCCTATATAGTCGATGTAGAGAGAAAGCGTGTTGGATCCGACGAACGAAAATCAACGCCACAATGACGAAGATGGCTGATCATAAGTTCAAAGCCAATTTGTATCCAGTGCCTGTCATTTGCTGAGCTTCGGATCTGTGATGAGAATTTCTTCATTCTCGATTGAAGTGTACTACTCCCTCTGAGGACGACGACTCAAGCGGACAAGTATAACCATACGTAGGTACCAACAGAAGAAGGAGAATACAGGTCCGTCGCAGAAGCTAGCTGAGTACTTACAAAAAGTCGGTTAGAGCGGACGATGAGGAGTACCTTATTAGACCGGCTTGGTAAAAATAAAACAGTGTATACCCCGCAGCAGGCAAAAGCAGACTCTAGTCAGACACATAAGCAACACCGAGGTATGATTACTCACTCACATCGAGTGGAGTTTCCGAGATCCCAGCAATAAGAAAAAGCAAAGGAGTCAACTGTCTAGTAGGGATGTCGTCGAAATCCCTCTTTGGTTACACACATGAGTGCACACAAAGTCGGGACGATCCGCAAGTTTCCACACTACTATCCCAACACTGAGTTCCAGGCCTCTTGTCTCACCCAATTTTTAGGTTTACCAAAGAATCCTCACTCTGGTACCCCAACTGGATCTCGATTCTCGATTGCAGATTCTACTTTTGGGTAGGAATGACGAGCTGTGCGACCTGCATCGGGGCTCCATATCATCGAAAGCTTCGCTCCGACCTGCCTCTCTGTCTCTGGAATCGAGAAAACAGAGGGGCTTGGCATGGATTGAAAAATGAATCTGGATCTCCATTCGATATCGAGAGGCTTTTTGATACCAAAGTTCGCGGCTTCAGCTGAGAGGCCAGTATCCGGAGAGCAAGTGGGGAAGATCCGACATCTTGGAGTAAAACGTACGTTCTGCATTGATCTTGACTTATGTAAAGCGAGACCGTGAGAATAAAATGGGTGAAATCTCAGTCATACGCACTGCATTCGGAACTACCTTCCGTGCATTAGCTAGAAGAAGTCGAAGACAAAGCACCTATTTACATGATCTTGCATAAACGGGCAAGAAAGTGCTCTTCTGCTTTGACACTTTGACACATCGAAATACTGCACTAAAAACACGCATTTACAGAAACGTCTTCTACCTGCCTGAAGCAGCTTGGTCAAACTCTCCCCAGAAGTAGCGAAGTATTATGTCGAGCCAGAGGTTGGAAGCCACCGACCACATTCTGCATCTGTTGGTTCGGGTTTGCCAAGAGGTCGACGATAGGTAGTGCGAGCTAGTAAAACCCGATCAATTGGCTCGATGACTTAGGGTTGATTAGGGCATATCGGATGAGATGGGGCTAAATAGGTGAATCGGAATGCTGTGTGGCGTCCTTGGCCTTGTGCAACTGCCATGTGGTTTGGTGTTGAGGGGGAGGGGCTGTTCTGGTTGAGGTGGAAATCTGCCTTGGCATGTAAGGAGGATCGTCAGGTACGTAGAAATTCAGTGCATTGTCGGTTCTCAATGCGGGGATCTGATCCTGATCTGGATCCGAATTATCGAATTACTTCCCTGGTCGTACCGAGGCACCGCTTTGGGATTTCTGCAAGGTACAGTTGGTCGTTGTGCTGTCGAATGACAGATTGGCACAGGGGAGCGAGCACAGCATGAAGATCATGTCAGATCAGAATAGGAGGTAGACCGCTGATCAAGATTGTACTGTAGATACTTTTGTATCCTGTTTGTGTGGGGTTTGTATATGCACATGTGGTGACCACTCTCGCACTCCAGTGTATCCCGAGTGATCTTCCTTACAGCAGCAATCATAATGTCCAGGACCAATCCAATTCCAATTCCCCTCCTCTGATCCTGCCTGCCATATGTCCAACCAATCCAACGCATTCCATTGCCCTCTCCAGAATCCAGAATCGAAAGCAATTCCAAAACACAAAGCCATTGTTCTGTAGTCCAGCCATCTAAAATAACTCCATCGCAAAAGTAACATGTCAAAAGCCATCCCATTCCACTATCTTCCTTGCGCTCGTTCGATGCCGGCTGTATGGCAACAGACTCCTCCTCCCCTGTAATAGATACTCAAAGGGTGGCGGTGGAACAGCGTGTGTCCATGAGATAGGAGAGATAGTTTGTGGCGCCTGAAAAAAGAGTCGCCTGAGGATGACCCCCCCCCCCCAAAAAACATTATGATGAGACAAAGGAAATTATCGGCGGTCGGTTCGTCCGTCGGTCGATAGAGGCAATATTTGTTCGTGGAAACGATGAGTGTTGCGTTGTGCGTGTCAGATTCCGATATGCGCAAGAAAAGCAAAATTGTATGCAGGCTGAAAATATGATGTGCAAGTATGCGTGCTCCCGGCTTCGCATAATGTGATCCAAGTCTCTCACCAATTCAACATTGCAACGGCCTGCATGCTGCACCTTACCGCATTACATGGATCATATGTCCAAATATGGTAGGGTTCCTGCATCGAAAGATCACGATGCAACAGCAGCCGTGTTTTTCCTGCCGAGAAGACTCCATCGTTGCTTCTTCTGCTTGACCTCAACGACTGGCGCCAGCTTGGTCAAAGTCCTGGGCTGTGGTCCTGGAGCAGTATCGTGGCGTGGTGCCTCGCCCAGCTTCCTCTGAGTACTGGTGTGCAATCGATCGAAAATATCTTGCTCGGCAAAAACAGTTCCTTGTGGTTTCCCGCTCTCACCTCGAGTAATTTGACTCTCGGGGACGGCTGTTCTCTTCGTGCCGGCAATCTCAAGGTTATCGGAAGAGTTGTTCGAGTTGGTGCTATTACCAGAGCTGACAACCGGGGAGGCTTCTGCATATGAAGTCAGTCGATTGTCGAGCTGTGATTGAAAAGCAGTGAGGGAAAGCGATGCTTGTTCCAAGTTGCTGGATGAAGTACCTTTCGATTGACCATTACTTCCTAAAGGGCTAGGTCCGAGGCCAGAATCGTGGTATGAATGGCCTCGGTGAGGTCTATATCTGTTTTGCTTTGAGTCGGTCACGCCATCACTTTTGTCGAACCAAGTAGGATTGAAGCTGCTGTAACTGGAGTTTCGTGGCATTGGTGGTGCTTGAACGCTGGAGCTGGCTCCTGGATTCATGTATGACATCTGAGAGAGAGAGCTTGGGGTTCTGCTCATCACCATCTCACTCCTTCTCTTGTGCTGTGCCTTGATCTTAGATCGATCATCTCTTGACCAACTGGAGGGGGCTCCGCTAAGGGCATCGACAGCAGCATGGGTGGGTGTATGTTTGTATGGAATGATGGTCTCTGGCTCCTTCTGTTTCTCTGCGGCCTTGTGCTCCTTCGCGGCCTTCTTCGAGGCCTTAAGCTTCGAAAAGATTGACATATTTGCGAGCTGCTGTTGTGTTGACGCCCGGGGTTGATTGAAAACCGTTGGGGGCGTTGTGTATTTGAACCGCTCTCCTTAGCTCTGACGCTCACGTTGACCCGCTCTTATCTAGATTGCTGAGGCTTTTTTGGACCTTGTATCTGCAGGACCTTGGAATATATATATCGAGCCCGCACTTATTTAATTGGCTGCTTTGTAGACTGGCTGCCTCACTGAGTGTTGATCGGCGCGACTTGCGGGAGTCTAGTTTAGACAATGGCGGAAGACCGGCGCTGGGCCAGTAGGGGAGATGGTTGACGATAGTCTGGAACGAAGTTGTTAGTGTTGCTCCATTGAGAATGGTCCCAACTCGTACTTGACAACACCAGCAGTCAACGAAAACTATCGATTTACCTGGACTTGAAAAACGTTTCGATTTGAAGAGTGGACAGTATCGTCGGCTTGAAAATTGGCACCTTGGCGTACCACGAATCTGGGAAAGCTGAGGAGGTCTGGAAGTGACAGAGAGGGGAAGGATGAGGACGAGGAAGAAATAAGTGTGGTGGGTGACGGATAGATGGTGGACAGGCGGGAGAAAATGCACAGGAGACGGGGTTTGCTGTTGGTGTAGGTGTACTGTACGGTACTTTAGAAGAGCAGGTTGGGAGCCTACAATGGGGTTTGGGTTCAAATCAGAGGGATACGAGGCGCTCATGCATATTGCTCGATTTTTTTCTCCGTGCCTCCCGTGCTAGGGCGTCAGCTGAAGCTGGGCTTGCACTGGCAACCCCTCGACATAAGCAGTAATTGTCTGATAACGATAAAAATATAAGACGGTAAAACAGGGCTGGAGACTGAGCGTGGGGCCCGAACAGGAATGGCTTCGTATCGCAACGTTGGACTGAATGTGTTGTGGATTTGTGGTGGTGTTGCTGTTGGTGCAGCTGGCACGGTGCCTGGCTGGGCCGTCATTTTCCTTTTCTTGACGTTGGATTTGGCACACATCCCGGCCACAACTGATAACGAAAGGACCAGGGCCGGACAGCGGGTCTTACTTGCATCGGAGGCGAGGAGATGAGTAAGATGATACGCGAGAGAGGGGAGAGAGGTGAGATTTATATGGCATAGATGGCTGTAAAGGAGACAAATAATACCGTACTCATACAAAGACATATTTCACCTGAATACAGTGAAGGACGAGGTATGTACCCACGTCGTTCATGACCTTCAGTCGTGTGGCGAACATGTGGGATGAGGATGGTTGGTACGGCCGAGCATGGTTCCATTGGCTGCAGGACTTGCCCCTCGTGTTGAAGAATCCTGCGTTTTCATCTTTTGTGCAGTAGTACAGATATGTGTAATTGGGTTCAAGAGGCCCAAATGCCTGAACATTTCCTGACATAGATCCAAGAATCACTGACTTCAATACTCTTACAACAGGGTCGGATTCCCACTCATCCACTCCACGGGCCATGCCCATGCTCTCCGACGCCAAACATGCCAGCAGATCGTGGGCCCACTATCATATCCACTGGCATGGGAGCCTGCACCCAAGCTGCACATGGATAAAAAGGACCGTAACACCAGGACCTCAGCTAATCGCATCATCCACATCGGAACTTTGTTTGGCCATGAAGTTCGAAGGATCGACTCGGCGTCAAGGGTAGGAGGAGTCAACAAGCAGGAGAGCACGGCGTCCGCGGCGTCGAAGCCTGGAAAGATCATCAGACCATCCACTGTTTATCAAAGAAATTCTATTCTACATAAAGCAAAAGAGCATCCTGTTTTTGCCTTTCCACTTCTCGATAAATGAAACACCTGTCTGGGATTGGTATTCCCGAATGCCTGGTCTGATTGCTGCTCATCTGCACCGCTCAAACTCAAATGTTCAACCCCCAAATTTATGTCTCACGATAGGAAGCGCGGGCGAGGCGGGATCATTTGGCCACTATTGATGTCCCTCTCCCGTCGGTAGCGGTGGATCAAGCACTGACGGAGGCTCGTGAGGTCTCAGCTTGCTAGGACTTGCAAAGTGGCAGCAACCTTGCAGAATGCGTGCTTGTGGATGAGACAGACATGTGCGCTGTTGAGTTTATCAAGTATTCCGAGTACCTGCAGTATATTTCACGATATTGTGAGTCGTGAGAGATCAAGTTCCTCTCCAAAGTGTCAACGCATCCGAGGTATTTTCTTTCGAGAGTTACGATGAAGTTGAGTAGAATATTCGCTTTCAGGTCTGATCTGATAGGTCACTACCAGCCGTCTGAACCCTGACAGTCGGGAAATAAATCAATATTGTCTCGTTCTGCATCGAGTCTGCGGCAGCAAAAGGCTTCAGAAACAGGATGTTTAAGTGGTCCTGTTCTAACGAGGAGGCTCGGCGTGTCCAAGCTTCCAGTTGATGGCTGCCACTAGGCTCGCTACCCCTGACAATCTGTCAGCCCAGCGCCGGAAGTCAAGCCGTTTATGACCCTTTTGTCCATCCGTATTTCATTCCGACTTATTTTAGTATGAATTTATGCCAGGGCCCCCTGCGTAAATCCAATTGTCAATTCCGACCGGATGACTGCATGTTGAAGCTTACTCGAGGTTTGTCAATCTGGCAGACACCGACTAAAGTAAAGACAAGTTGATAGCCAGGATAAGATGAAACTCCCTGTGTTACCCATCTTCTTGAGAAGGCGCTGGACGAACGTCATATGCTCAGTTGTGGCACTTTTGCTCCAACAGATATTCATTGCTCGTCCCGAAAAGTCTTTGTACAAGTACCGAATCAGGAATTTCTTTTCCCGAATGTTCCATATCCAGCATCAGAGATTCCGAGTGTTCACGTTCCTGTCTGTCACTTTCTGATATGTATCTCAGCCCTGCTCTCCTTATCTCTAGACCGCTTGCCCGTGTCGCCTCTCCTTTCCCCTGCGATGTGCAGCACACAACGTAGCCTTCTCCTTTTGTAAGCATGCCAATCTGGTTGGTGATCATTGATCAAATATGAAATCTCGCTGGGGTGCCTGCTGATTTCATATTGATTTCCTGATGATCTACTTAGGGATCCAGCATGTCGCCGAGGCCGACGCTCCACTCTCAGACCCATGTTGTTTGCGCCTGGGCCTTTTCAATTTTCGTATCGATTTCTTTCTTCAGTTGTGGATATCGATGTTGTGGATATCGATTGCATGAGAACCAGGTCTGAGACTCTGAACAGAACAGAATCGCTGAAAGCGTAGTTGAAATCCCGAGTGCGACTTACATAACTTTGTCACTCGGAAAGCTTGTCGGTGAGGGAATGGCTTTTCAGGTCAAGGAACCTGGCGTATCGGGGAACTTGAAAATGAGTGGGGGTCGTGAGACCTCACGCGCAAGCGAATGGATAAGCTCTTCAGGGTCGAATCCAGGTCTCACCACGATGACGCCGCATTCATGATCGCATTTGCAGCAGGAATGTGGTGCAATTGAAGGACTCTTGGTTATCTTTGGCGCAGTCTGTACAACTATCCGCTTTGAAGCCGAGAAAGCATCGCCTAATGCACATACAGCACGTCCTACATATGCGACTGCCTCACCCACACCTCATGCAAACACTTCGAAAATGGACTATACCGCAAGCCACATTGGGATGCTTGGAAAGGCTTCCATCTACCTCTGCGTTTCGACCCAATTCGAGCGGAACGCCTCGTCGTTCAAGCTTTTGCCAAATGCTTCGACATCTGCCTTGCTCTACTCGGCGAGGATGCTCGGGAATGGCTGGCTGAGACTGTACAGAAGCATCTGTTGCCTCGGATTGCCTTTCTCGTATCTTCTTGTCCGGATCTGGTATCCATATTTCCACCTTGAGGCGGGACCAGCTTCAAGCCGCTCCAAAACCCTCGATTCTTGACTTCAATTCCTCCCCAGCTACCAGCATATCAATTTCATTTCGCCTGTATCTAGAGAGATCTTGCACAGCAGGTACTGGCGTCCACGCTCCACGACAAGCATCACCAGAGACAGTGAAGACATGCATCAATGCTCCTGAGATCTGAATCTCGCACGCTTCTGCATTCAACGATTCAAAGCCAGAATTCCGCTCAGCAAGTGCCCTGTGAGTAAGAGTTACAGTCCGCTTGTTCGGATCGATGTGTATGCCCGTCTGAACCGCTTTCGGGTCTATATATGGTGCTCCTATCCAGTATGAGAGCTCAGACAACAACTTTTCTTCGGCCTTCGGGCTTCCCATTGCAATCCGACCAAGGGCTAATTCTGTGATCTTGCTGCTATTTGCAGAACTCGTGTCACCAGTCAACAACTCCATGAGATTGTAGCCACCCCCTGTCCATTTCGCAACTCGTAAGTCCGGCCCTAGCTGTAACAGCAGGCAGTCAGAGCTAGAGGCAAGACTGTTGCTGTAAACAGGTTCACCTTCGTGCTCATCTATTAGAATCAGCGGACCAGGAAAATAAAGTCCCAATACAGAATCTGTGTGACATGAATCCTGGTTGGCTATGATGTTGGTGTTGGTGAGGAGTACGAGGTAGTGGCCCTGAACCATACTTTTTGATGTCTTCTCGGACAAGGATTTGACGAGCCTAGTGATGGCAAGAGAACCCTCGTCTGATCCAGAAGATAGAGGAGTCTCGGTGAAAGCAATTCGAGTATCATGCATGCCAAAACGTTCCTCGTATCGTGCCAAAGTGGCAGCCTGCGGAATTAACAGCGACAGCAAGCCAAAAAATTTATCGAACACTGTTATTGGTGCTTGAGGTTTGACCAAGGACTCCAATGGTTGAGCTTCAGGTTGGAATAGAACACCCCAAAGTTGAAGAAAACGGAGGTGGAGATTTGGCTGGAAAGGTGGTTAGACTGCTGTCGTTGGAATTTGCTATAACTTACCATATTGACCATCATTCTCGTAACGTCGTCAGCAGTAATAATGTCACCATACCTGCTTTTCTCAGGGCCAGCGACAATGAATGAATGCTCGGCAAACAATTTTGCAAGCTCTGCTCCTTGCTTCGAGCTGTCTTCCAGATGACCGTAAGTAAAGTACCTTCCCCATTTTTGTTTCCCGAGTCGCAGCCGAGCCAAAAACTCTATGAGAGTTTGCACGTCGTCTTTCGTGGTCTTGTACACATGTCGCGGACTTGTGATCTCATCTTCATAGAGCGTATTGGCTACAGGCTCGAGTTGGGACGGTGATGGGATCTTTGGCATGAGTGGCTGAGGTTGCGTCATGGAGAGAACGTCCATGATATCGCTGACTCTCGCCTGTGCTTGTCGTTCGTCAATGTCTCCATTCTTATTCCTATCATCCACACCCGGAACGGCTATGCTCCTCAACATCCTCTCCCAGCTCTTCCTCTGAAAGTACGCGTCATCGTGACGCCAGAACCAATCATCTTCTTGGGTTCCGAGAAGATCATTATTCTGTAGGGCGAGCAGCGTGGCGCCACGAAGGAAAGCATCCTCGTCTATTCGCATCTGGTGAGGTCCTCCGAGGGGAAAGGGGTGGTGAGAATAGTAGCTGAATGAGCGCCAGAGTAGACTGATAGTGGAATTTGTAATGATACTTGAATCACACGCGGTGCGAATATAGCTCTTGAAGCAACCTTCGTTCCAATCTTAAAAGGTCAGCGAAGCCGTGCCATCAATGATGAAGAACATACAGTCACTTCATGCATCTGAGTCATGGATGCAGAAAGACCTGAAGAGGCATGAAAACCTAGATTCGTGATGTCTTAAGGCAGGCTTCAAGACTCTCAAAAGATCTCCTCGAATCGAATCTTGACTCACAAATTAGCAGGTGAAGAAGTAAATTAGAAGATCTCTTAACCATGGTTAACACCTGCTAGATACTTCTGCACCTTTCTATCATGCGGAAATATCGCCTGGTAGAGCCCATCTAACAACAGGAATCCAATATGTGCGGGCGATTGGGTTGCCATCTTTCAACGAGATATCCTCGCTTAGTTCACAGTCTTGGCCAAACATCAACAATAAAATGTAATTTGCTTGGAGCAATTTGTTTGGAGGAGGCCAAGTATGCCGCAGCGATGGACATTGGACGATTGTTTTCGCTTGTGGCTGATCGACAAATAGCGACAAGCGCCGGATGATGAATGGATCCGGGTTTTGTAGCGCCGCATACGAGTACCCCTCTTCAAACTAGCGAGGGGTCGTGAAGATAAACATTATCCCTCTGCGATGGCTTGGCATCGAGCGGCAGAGGATGATACTTACTGATCTCTTGCAAACCAAATACTCCAGATTGCGACAAACCCAAAAGGCAACAGCAGCTAACAGAAGCACACATTGCACAGCCACATGCCGGAGGTGTTCGGCTAGTCCTTCCTCGGTCTGAGATAAAGCTCGTGGGGTTCCCGGAAGGAAAGTCAAAATTCAAAGTCAATTTCTGTTTTTGATACTTATCGGGCACTCAAGCGAATTGCCCAATGCACAGTGCCCCGAGGTTCTAGACTGAACGATGAGTCTCGCTCGTCCACTTGCGAGATTATCTGATGCCCGAGAGCGGTTTTCTGAAGTCCAGCGCGCCCATATCAGCAAAACCTGACCCCTACGTGCAGTCCATGTCCTTGATGTGTCGCAAGTGTCTTTGCATCAATAAGATAACAACCGATAGCCTACCCAATTGAAGAGCTTTTAGGGTCTGGACCAGACCTTTTGAATCTGCAGGAAACTGTTCTTGTGTTGCCTGAATTTGACAGCATGGACTTGTCGATATGACCTTAGAGATAACAGAGCAGAGCGACCGAGTGCTGAAGGACAACAGTTACTTGTAATATGAAAATGAGAGACTCTGTGTTGACATTCGGTCCTCGTTCTCATTCTTTTTGATTTCTATGAAGCGAGGGCGACCGATTTAAGCTCATATCATATCTGAAACGAATGACGGAATCCTCGAGCTCTCACCGAGGCTCGTGCTACAACCAATCAAATTTCCAAAAATAGCCTAGGCTTCTCCACTAGAAAGGAAGGCCCAAGCGGCTGAATCGGAAGCGCACGTGATACATGCTGAGTGACGTGGGAAGAGGCAGGAGTGACGGGTGAAGTGGCAGGCGCAGTAGTAGCAATAATTTCGACAGTAAGTCATTGCATTAGACAGCTCCATTGGATTGTCATGGAGTTGACGGATTATTCTTCACGCTGAGTTGATTGAGCTGAAATGCCGTCGCCGTCAATCTGATCTCGACCCGATATCGCGCTAAGAGGCTAGCGGCGAGCGCATCCCATCCCATCCAGTTCTCGTCAGAACCAAGCCCAGGCAAACAACGAACGTCCAACAATTCGGGACCGCAGCGTCAGAACAATACGGCGCCTCGCGAACAACGAATCCGGAAAGTAAACAGAGTCGCGTCTACCTCAACCTAATCAGATCTTCCGCCACTCAATCACCTGCCTTCAGGAGACGCGCGCGCGATCGGGTACGGGCGCAAATCGCAAAACCACAACCGTGGCGACGATCACCACCGAAACTGTTGCAACGACAATAGACATCGCACAATCCTCTGAAGACTACTCTGTGGAGAACCTCGACGGGGAACTACAACCTCTGATGATGGCACAAGCGGTGCCTAACCCGCCGAATGACAAGAAGAGAGTGAAGGTCTACGAGCTCAAGAATAATGACTGGTTCGATAGAGGCACAGGCTTCTGCGTTGCCTCCTTCATCTTTGTACGTCTGGCATTTATTTATATGCCACTTGCATGCGCTCTTGCAACGACGCGGAGTTGTCTTGCTGTGGATACTGTGCTAACTCCTATCCCACAGAATGAAGTAACCCGTCAAGAGGAACCCCGCGTGCTTGTGCAGTCGGAAGATGAACCAGACAAGATTCTTTTAGAGACTCGCATCTGCAAAGAGGATTCATTTCAAAAGCAACAAGGTACAGAGGATTGGCAAGCCTTGTTTAAGGGCCTGTGCTGATTCATACACAGATACACTCATAGTATGGACTGAACCAACAACTTCGGTGGATATGGCCCTCAGCTTTCAGGAGGGAGAGGGCTGTGCTGCTATCTGGTCAGTCTAAATGCCTCTCTGAGGAGATAACAGCAAAGAGTCATCGCTAATATCAAAGAAGGAAATTTATCCATAATATTCAACAACAATTGCTTGCGATCGCAGGACCAGGTACGTTCGACGCAAAACTTGCTACTGCAAAGTTGCTAACTGAACTTCAAGATGACGCCCTATCCGACGACATTTCTACTGATCCATTCAGCAACACTCTCTCCCTCCCCAACCCCGGCTTGGGCAATCTCGCGGAAATCGAATCACAAGTGCGCAATTTGCATGCTTCTCCCCAGGGACGGGAAGCATTGATGAAGTACGTCCTCAATGAAGACTATATTCCAAAGTTGATACCATTGGTGGAAATGGCGGAAGATATGGAGGACTTGCCGAGTCTTCACCGGCTGTGCAATATCATGAAGACGGTCATCTTGCTCAATGACCCCAACATAATGGACCTTGTGGTCTCGGACGAGCTGATTCTTGGTGTGGTGGGAGCTTTGGAATATGATCCAGACTTCCCAAGTCATAAGGCGAACCACCGACATTGGCTGAGCAAGGAAGGAAGATACAAAGAGGTTGTGCATATCGATGATGAAACTATTCGGAAGAAGATCCACGCCACGTACCGACTGCAATATCTGAAGGATGTTGTGCTAGCCCGGATCCTGGACGATCCTACTTTCTCTGTGCTCAATTCTTCGATTTTCTTCAACCAGGTTGATATCGTTGGACACTTGCAGACGAATCCCGCCTTTCTCAAGGAGTTGTTTGGAGTATTTGGACCACAAGAAACGGATCAGGAACGGAAGAAAGAGGCTGTACTGTTCATTCAGCAATGTTGCGCCATTGCCAAGAATATTCAGCAACCTACGAGACAGCAGCTTTACAATAACTTCCTGGGCCATGGATTGCTATCAGTAATCAACTTTGCCCTTCGGCACAGCGATGTTGGCGTTCGAGTGGGAGCGACGGATGTTCTGGTCTCCATGATCGATCATGATCCACAAATGATACGCCAAACCATCTTTCGCCAAATCAACGAGAAACAGACACCTCTCACAGACTCTTTGATCGATCTCCTCCTTGTGGAAGCGGACCTTGGAGTCAAAGCACAAATTGCGGATGCGATCAAAGTTCTGCTTGACCCAGGATCGCAGAATGGGCCGCTTGACAATATGTCTAGAGGCAACGGAGATATTCCTGGCAGAATGCGACCACAACCTGATCCCCAGCAAGCCGAATTCGTAAAGGACTTCTATGATGATTCCGCAAAGAAGCTATTCAAGCCTCTGGTAGACTTGAAAGATCGAGACAACATGGATTTCAGTGTTCATCAAGTATCCCTCTTTATCTATCTCATCGAGATACTCTGTTTCTTCGTCAGACAGCACACTCATCACAGCAAATACTTCGTACTCTCCGAGAAGTTGGGCCAACGTATCGCGCAGCTTCTCAAGAGTCCGGAGAAGTACCTACGTCTGAGTAAGTACTGGTCCCATTCTCCACTGACCAATGCTAATACGCCAGCAGCTGCCCTCAAATTCTTCCGCAATCTGATTGGGTTGCAAGATGAGTTCTACAATCAACAGATGACCCAAGGAAAGCTTTTCGAGCCGATATTGGACCTAGTTATCGAAACAATGCCACGTGATAATCTCTTGAATTCAGCTTGTCTGGAGTTTTTCGATTTCATCAAGAGGGAAAATATCAAGAACATCATTAGTCATTTGGTTGAGAATTACAGGGAGAAGCTGGCAAAGATCACATATGTCGATACCTTCAACAACTACATCATTCGATACGATCAGACACAGGGTTTTGCTTCGAACATGGAGACTTCATTCTTAGACACTGAGGAGGATACCCCGAAACGGCCAGAAACAGGCAGAGGAACCAGGTGGGAAGGAATCAAGGATCTCGATGCTCAAGAGGAAGAATACTTCAATACTTCGGACGAGGAGGATGATGTGGCAGTCAAGGCATCAACAAATCGACCGACCGCTAACGGTGCATCGCCCGCGTCAAAACCTCTGGTTGACTACAATTCTGACGAGGAGAACGAAAATATGGACACTGATCTTTCCGCCGGAATCCTGGAAGACACGGATGAGAATACACCTCCCACTCCTTCGCCAAAGGACAGCAGCAATGGTGTGCTGACTCCCGTGTCATCGTCCGCCCCCTCGCCTCCCGAGAAGCTCTCGGAGAAACGCCGTCGCGAGGAGGAAGACGATGACGAGATGAGTAAGCTCACGCAACCGAAGCGCCGAAACTCATCTAGCTCTGTAGCATCCAACACAAGTAGTGTGTTGAGAAGGAAGAAGAGTTTCAACAACCAAAATGGAGCTACCGGTGGCAAGAACAAGATTGCCATTAGTCTTTCTCCAGCTATCAAGACCGGTGGTGACAGTCCAGGAGGAGACGGCGGCAGTTGAAAAAGTCATGTTCATTTGCAACAAGCTGTTAGGGCATCGAATTCAGCAGAGAGGGCGGCGTCTTGCTATGAAGGTGTACGGAGTTTTGGTTGAGTGATGTTATTATGAGATGCCCATTTTCATCTGGCTGTTGCTTGGCTAAGGGGTCTCTAACGAACGAGCGAGACGGAGCATCTTATCATCACGATCACGGATTTGCTTGTTACGTGTATTATAGATGGGCTGGCTGGGGACACGAGAGATGATGCAGATAAAGATACCGTCTGTGTCTCACGACGTAGACTGAATGAACATTTGATAAGCACGGTTCTCCTGTGCTCCTCTGAACATCTACCGTTTTGTATTGGCTGTTTCTACATGATTGCTTTCTCGAAACTAGGTGTTACAAGGCTCCGTCGTTTAGCGTTCTATTGCCTGGGGCCAACAGCAGTCATAATGCTGATGGAGATGTTGTAGTGTCATTGGCATCTATCTTTGACTGGTTGAGCGTGTAAGAGTCTGAGTGGGGCCGATGTTGTCCTTGAGAATTGGTGGCAGGAGACGAGGCACACTTTCGTGTCCTAGAGGGTATGGGATGAAAGCTTCCAAAACCCCTACCCTGATCCCTTTGGATCTTCTCCAATAAGTCCATCGCATCTGCCTGTTGGTAGATGATATCGAAGGAGTTCTGGCCCGTGTTATGCGATAGCATGCTTTCTCCACACTTAGCAACCATTCGGCCGTGATATTGCAAATTCTATCCTCTCAAAAAGACCCACTCTAAAAGCTCTGTGAGTATGTGTATCCGGATAAGACAACTGTGAATATATTGAAGGCCGACTGGCCCAATGGCAAGGCGCTTGACTACGAATCAAGAGATTGCAGGTTGTGAGTCAATCTTGAATATGCTGTTCCAGAATCGCATTCTAACTTTACCCAGCGATCCCTGCGTCGGTCAGAAAACTTCTTTTGCTTCGACCCTTGGCTGGAACAAGGTTAATTCAAATAGTCCCAGTGCTCTGATAGCAGGAATCTCTAAGTCCTGGAAGAATTCTCTTCCTTTTGTTTGCTGTGGATTAGGGTGGATGCTGGTAAGCGAAGATATGCTTGGCATAGGTATCTCGTTTGGGTGTCAACAAAGTATAGTGCTTCTATCATACATACCCTTTCGACACAAAGGTTGGATCAAGTATTCCTTAAGAATTTCAAATTCTGAGCAAAGAAAGGGGTGCATGGTAAGAAAGGAGCAGCACAGCCTCAGCCTCGCATGTAGCCTCGTAAGCCACATATTTTTAGCGTCTCGGGAACGCTAAAACGACCCGCCGAGCTGGCCTCGTGTGAATCGTGTTCATAATTCATCCTGGAGAACGCGACTGCGCCGACGACGACATCTCTTCCACCTTCTTTGTACAAGCTTCAATTGGATCCGGACCATGTGTATTTAGTTGTTGGTGCCCCGGATTATGTGCGAGGCAAATTCAATGTTGAGAAGCGACCATTTCTTGCGCATTTCATAACAGCACATACCTACCAAGTCGCTCATTCTTTTGCATTTTGAAAACCATGGAAGCTCATCTTCAGCTTCCGCAGAAGCTGCTGTGGGTTGTCTATGAGAATTTTGAACAGACGCCCTTACCTATTTTGCTTATTCTAGCTATCACCACAGCTGTCACAGTGTTGACTTGCGTATGTACCATGCTACCAACTGCCACAACCTTCGTACTGACCCAGTGTGTAGGCATATGCCACAGTATTTATTCTTGCACCTACGCCGCGACCTCCATTCTCTTCAGAGAAAACCTACATAACAACTGCCCCAGATGGCTCTACCACGGACCCAAAGCCACTCCCATGCTGGCACGACGAATGGCTTTCCCACCGAAAGGAAGCAGAGAACATAAAAGACTTTTCCGAGAAACACACAGGCGACATTGAGGAAGCAGAGCTGGAAATGAGCGTGGTGATTCCCGCATACAACGAGGAAAAGCGACTGGAGATCATGTTGGAGGAAGCAGTACCTTTCCTGGATGCCGAGTATGGACGGACGCCAAAAGCTAAGGGAGCTTCCAAGGGCGATGCGAGTGGGATGGGTGGCTACGAAATCCTCCTAGTGGATGATGGAAGTAAGGATAGGACTGTGGAAGTTGCGCTTGCATTCTCGAGGAAGCACAAGCTGCATGATGTGTTGAGGATATGCAAGTTGAAGGAGAACAGAGGAAAAGGAGGCGCTGTTACGCATGGATTCAGGCATGTGAGAGGTGCCTTTGCGGTTTTTGCGGATGCAGATGGGGCGTCTGCTTTTGCAGACCTGGCGAAGTTGGTGGAGGGATGCAAGGCGGTAGCCGATCAGCCAAATCGTGCTGTTGCAGTAGGAAGTAGATCGCATCTCGTGGGCAGTGAAGCAGTCGTAAAGGTAAGGGGTTTCATATCAACTTTTGTCCGAAAACTACTAACTGGAACCAGCGCTCCGCTATCCGGAATGTGCTCATGCACTCCTTTCATGCTCTTCTCAAAATCCTGACACCTCCAGCTACATCACGAATTCGTGATACACAATGCGGCTTCAAACTTTTCTCTCGAGCTGCTCTGCCACATATCGTTCCGTACATGCATGCCGAAGGTTGGATCTTCGACGTGGAGATGTTGATGCTGGCTGAAAGCGCACCACCAGGAATCATCATGGGCAGAAAAGGGGAACAGATTGGAACTACGCCTGGTATCAGGGTCGCAGAGGTCCAGATCGGGTGGAAAGAAGTTGGTGGGAGTAAGCTGAATGTCATTTGGGATAGTCTGGGGATGGCATGGGGGCTTGCCTTGCTAAGGGCAAGTTGGATGGCGGGTGTGTACAGGAGGCGGTAGCATGGCCAAAGAGATGTGCTCGCGTACTATGAGTCTCATTGTGGTGCTCAGATGCAGATAGGTGTACCTGCCGCTATGGATAGAAAATACCTTCGGCTCGCTTATGCCACCACAACAAACACTGATTTTGTCTTCCTCCTCGAGTCAAGGAGCTATGACAACTCAAGATCCATTGATCATCCTTTGACCACCCTGCTTCTTCCTCCTAGCAGCAATCTCGAAGAACAGACTGCCATCATATATCCGCCTGATATCATCCTTTTTCATCCTCCCATCTTCCGGCCATAGCAAGATCCAAGTCGCAATCCCTACTCCAGTCAGCACTCCCATCACAGCACGAATCTATTCCAGATATTGAGGAAATCGAGTACTCACATTCAAAACCCGCTGCTCCCCATCCAATAGGATCCCCATAAAGTCTCTGTCCCTTCATGTACGTCCAAACCTCTCCCATCGTGATTCCCTTCTTATCACCGCCCGCATACTTGGCAAAGATATCCTCAAACTTCTGCGGTACGAAACGTCCTTCGGTATCATATGTCCCAGAATCGCTACCGTGCTTGTCTTTATGGATGCGGGCGATGTAGATGCGGAAGAATGGGTCGGGGAGATAGTGGCCTGGCGGGAGGGTCGGGTAGGAGAAATTAAGGTGGATGACTAGGACGGAGAGGAGGGAGAGGAGAATGCCGTAGCCGAGGGCGTGGAAGCCGGTGAAGGTGTCGAGGGGCCAGATTATGCCGTCGGAGTCGGGATCGAAGTAGGAGAGGTGTTGTTGGAGGACCTTTAGACTGTTAGTCTTTGAAGGTTTGGACAAGGAAAACATATTGTTTGAAGATATGTGAAATTCGTATGAATACTCACTGTTTGATGTTTATTCCTTCGAGCCCAGTCCCCTTTCTGAGTCCCATTAGGCTCTTCAACAGAAGCTGCTATGTTGGCTCGAGGAGTTCCTGTCCCCACATATTAATCAATTAACACTGCATTTGAGATTATTAAGACATGCCTGGATCTTTAAGCATCTCATCGCCCCGTCTTGGAATGAAAGGACGTCTCTGAACAGTAACAGGAACTTCCTCAATCGACACATCAAATCCATCTCTTTCAGTCCTCGCTGGAGCCATGCCTGTTGTTTTAATAACCTTCGAAGGTTCAATTGGATGATAGAATGCTCTGCCTGTGGAAGTAGTGAACATGGGAAAAGAATGTGAATGTATATCAGAAGACAGGCGCTTTGCTATGCTAATAGGAATGTCTAGATTGGGCTGTTGCAGTGAACGGTCTCAAAGCTATGCTGCTGGTAGCTGGTGATGACGTAGCGAAGAATGCAGAATGCATGTGAAAATAGACTTCTTTTGAAACGTCATTATTTTCAAGAGGTACAGCGACCCTGAATCGGGTCTTGTGCAGGGGCCGGTATCTGGTATTCCTGTCAAATATGTAACCAATTCCTGACCTAGTTTTATGTCTTGGTGGAGGTGCCGTATCAATGAAGAAAGCTTGGCTTCGCCCGCTAATCGAGCTCTCACCCAAATCATCCCTACTACTCGGGAAATCCTAACCCAAAAACGGCCTCTCTCAGCTCTCTACGACCTTTGAAGACTTCTCTAAGAGCTCCATGAAAATAGGCGGATAATCTATGAGTCTCCTTCATCTAATCCGTGTCTCCTCTCGCGCCAGCCGCCCACTTCTCATATCCTTCAATGAGCTTCGGTGTGATCTGCTTCTTTACCAAATTTATGGCATTCAAGAAGTCCTCCATATGCACCTGCAACTCTTCTCCCGTCTTCTCACACTTCTCCATCACATCATCACAAGCAGTTTGGCAGATACCCACCAGCTCAGCTCCAGAATAACCATCCGTCAGCTCTGCAAGTCTGGAAATGTCGACGTCGTCGGCCATATCCATCGTGCGCTGTCTGACTCTTAGAATCTCCTTCCGACCTTCGAGATCTGGCGGCGCTACATAGAGGAGCTTGTCGAATCGTCCTGGTCGGAGTAAAGCGAGGTCGAGAGCCTGGGGTTGATTGGTAGCGGCAAGGACAGTGACGCCTTTCAACGTTTCAATGCCGTCCATTTCATTTAGTAGTGTAGTGAGGACATTGATACCGTTATTTCTTCCACTTCTCTTACTTCCTATCGACTCGATCTCATCGAAGAAAATGATACTGGGACTTGCTGCCCGTGCTCTTGCAAAAACATCGCGGACTGCTCGCTCAGACTCGCCGACATACATATTAAGTAACTCAGCACCTTTGACAGCGAAGAAATTAAAGCCGACTTCGGTAGCCATTGCTTGTGCACTCAAGGTTTTTGAGCAACCGGGTGGCCCATAAAGGAGGAGCCCCTTTTTAGGCGAGGCGCCTACTCGCTTCATGCGCTCAGGGTTCTGAGATCCATTAGTGAGATGATTAGTACGAGGAAGCATTCATGACTTACTAGTAGAGGGGTTTCAACAGCACGGCGAAGAGCGTTCTTGACACTATCCTGTCCTCCGATCTCATCCCAACGAACACTTGGAGGTTGAAGTGTGATGTCGTGCATAGCCGTTGGTCGAACCAAAAGCAAAGCTTGTTCAATGTCCTCCTGCGCGAGGTAGTAACCTTGCTCGTTCTCTGCATCACTATCTTCAGCCTTCTCCTCCGCAAGCTCACATGCAGCGTCTAGCAGAGCCACGAGATCCTCTGCTGTATAGGCATGTGTTCGATCGCCGAGCTTGTTGAGGGTCTCGTCACGAGTATCAGGGTGGATTGGCGGTTCGAGTGATTTTAAGATCGCCTTTCGCGCAGCTACATCAGGTATTGGCAGCGAGATTTCTGTTCGAAATCGCCCTCTCTTCTTGAGAGACATTGGGATACTGCTCGAATTCAACGCCGTTGCGACGACCAATACGCGTGGTAGTGACCTTCCTGAAAGGCACTGCGCAAGTACGTCGAGCTCTTCGCCAATGGCCTTTGCCATACTGCTGGATAAAGCATCCTCTTTCGACACTAGAGATTCTAGGTCATCAATGACAATGATGCTAGGCTGGCTGAGCTTGGCATCCCTGAAAGTCGACCTGACATTCGCGAGCTTCGCATCGCTCTCAAGACGAAGAACATTCTTGCTCCAGCCAGTACTGAGAATCTTATTGAGAAGATAAGTCTTTCCCGTTCCATGGCCACCATGAAGTAACACAGCGCAAGATCTTTGTGCCCAAGTGAACTTGAATTGCCGATCAAAGTTGCTCAGAAAGCGGTTGAGTTTCTTGAGTGCTTGATCGATACCTGCAATGTTGACTACTTCAAGACGTGCCAAAGGTCCATTGACTTCAACTTGAGCTGGTCCGTCGACGCGGCTTGATATCTTGACGGAGGTGGTCGAATCGTACTTGCCGAGACCGGCTGGCTTACCATTGATGAAATCAACAATGAAATCTCGTTTAGGCCCTCGGAGAGAAACGTTCTTGAACGTCATGCCCGGGAATATCACCTCCGCACGGTCTAAGAATGTTAGCTTTGTCTATAGGTCTGAATTATTGAGAGAGCGAGAGAGCCCCAGGGAAGATGAATACAGGGAAGCCCCAGAATAGAATGAAAGATGAGAAACTTCTTAACGTACTTAAATTCTCCCGAAGAAACCATTCCCAATGCGACCGATCTTCACCTTCAATTTCTGCAACCTCAACAGACTCCTGCGAAGTAATATCTCTAAAGAAGATAGATTCTGCTATGCCCAAAGTGCCAGCACCAGATATGAGCAAATCATCCGCAAGCTTGAAGTCGCACACATCTTGAAAAGTCTTTGACATATGTATGACTTTCTTGTTGGTGCTCTTTTCCGTGGTAAGCCAAGCAATGGCTTCTTTCTTTTCAAGATCATCTTTCTTCCAAATATGGCAAAGCATCCCAGGCTTCAGATTCAGCTCGGAGAGCGCTGTGCTTGCAAGGTATACACGTGATACCCCATTCTGATCAGGGCGGTCTTTGAAGTTCTGGTTTGCGAAGGGCCGTATCTTGACCTCCAAGGTCTTCTGCGTATCCTGAATATTCGACATGGTGAGTTGGTGGCCTGAAATTTGATTCGCATCGTTGGTGTTGTTCAATCACAAAAGTTCGCCAAAAATAAATTTGTGCAGCCTTGGAGGAAGCTCGCTCCGTTGCCTCGCCAAGCCAAGTCGAAGCTCTCGGAGCTGTTCCAGGAACGCCAAAGTTATTTCACTTCACCATCACTTTGGACCGCCAACAACGTGCCATTGGCGAACATTGATGCTGTTGACGCGCTTGCTGCCTCCGCAGTTCTTGTTGCCAGCTTGGACCACGAGACAATTAGCCCAAGTTGCACAACGGGCTCACAAATCCGACTACACGAAGGAGCATCAGGACAGTAACGACGATTATCAAGGACGGCAGCCGACCAAAAGGCAACTCCGAAGGCTGCAGTGGTCTAATGTTAGAAGAGTAAATATCAGGACGGTGGGGGGCGAAGATGATCTTAATTCGAGTCAGGCAGCGGCTGAGAAGGAGCTGGACGAGCCCTCATCCGTTGAGCAAGGTCATTACACCAGTCGGCCAGGGAAAGAACGTGAAAGGCACGATGTCAAGATATTGGAGCGGGAAGACGACGGCAACGGCTTCATTCTTTACACGCCAATGAAGCCACCAGAAGATGAGAAGAGGGCAGGTGCAACAGGCACCCCACGATTGAGAGAAAAGAATGCAATGCAATCAACAGACCAGGAATCGCAGTCGAGCCCAAAACAGCTGTCACTGTTCGAAGAGCTATTTCCAGAGGAGGCACTCGCGCGACAGAGGAGGGAGAAGAAGGCGCTGGAGAGGTTGGAGAAGTTACCAGCATTCAACTGGAATGCGGAAAGCAAAGAGCTCGACAGTCGAGAGCGAAAGCATGAGCAAGCTCGCATAAAAACCAGGGGGAACTACACATCAATCCCGGAACTGAACACTGGTGCCCGCGCTCAATCTACCCGGCCCAGTCCACAGGCAAAGGAAGTCCCCCAGGATCGGTCTACAAGGTTGGCGAGATTGAGTGGGAAGCACAGTAGAGTCAGTATTCTTGTCCTGAAGGCATGCAGCAAAACACTGGAGGAGAGTGACTTCTACCGAGTCGGACCCAAGGGAAACCACATCGAAAGTTGGACGAACGGTATCCTCAAAGGTATGGCTCTTCTGCTCAGGTCTTCGCTTCTCCTACTAATAAGTACCAGTCATACCTGCTCGCGACAACGTCACACTTGAGCCCCTCAGCCAGTATTTCGTTCTCTTCTCGAGCATTGCAGCTGCACGACTATACCTAGACAAAACTATGAGGAATCTGGAACTGACCAAGTCAAACGACTTCTTCTCGAAACCTTATGGTCGTTCCCGACTGAGAGAAGGAGAAGATCTAGATGCTATATTGCGGAATTTTACATTGGTACCAGCAGGCGGCAAGCTTTCATTAAGAATGCTCCACCCCCCTTACAGCAAAGGATTGCAGTGGATGATTGAGGCGGGTGGTCCAGCACCCTTGGTTGCAAGGCAGGAAAAAGCTCAGAATATCATTCTGTTCAGTACTGATCGCAGTCATATTAAGAGCCATGAGCTGGAGAATGCCATTATGGACGATGGTAAAAGTCGGAATCTGCACTGGAAGCTAGCTGGCGCAAAGGGCGAAGCAATTGTGAAGCTCGGGACAAAGGGTCAATCTGCTGTGGAGGAGGTTGAATCTGAAGAGGGTCAAAGTCGCCCACGGTCGAGATATCGTGGCCCGGCAAGATATACGATATCCTTCAAGGACTCGAGTGAGGCACGACGATTTGTTAGAGAATGGCATCGACGGCCGTTTCCTACAAAACGGTCACCGCAGCCAGGGGATGATGCTCCCCCTATAGTTAATGCAGAGATCTTGTGGTAATACAAGGCTCGATTGACTTTCACATATACAGTACTGATCCATTATTCCATTGCATGCCTCGATTCTCTGACCTTGAACCTCAACGGGATAGGCAAAAAAGTGCCTTCAATTTGTAATACCATATGATACGACCAAACTCCGCCCATAATCTGTTCTTAACAAACGAAATGCATATCCTCCCGTTCACCCATTATCTAGCAGCACTTTCCTCCCAATCCACTTCCGCTTCCTTGTGCTCCGACATCCACGCCCTGGCTTGTCGATTGATCTGTTTTCGCTGTGTCGATGATTCTCTTCTTGATGTCTGCCGCCAAACTGTAGAAAGCCTTCTCAACATTGATGTTGCTCTTTGCCGAGACCTCGAGAAATGGAATGCCGAGCTCGTCCGCCAACTGCTGCCCGCGTTCCGTAGAGACCACACGTCTGTCTTCCCAATCACACTTGTTTCCGATAAGAATCTTGTTCACACCCTCTGTGGCATGTTGCTCAACGTTCGAGAACCAGGTTCGGATATCTGCAAGCACATGTTAGCTCTTGTGGAGATAGTAGAGGATGCGGGGTGCATACTGTTGAATGAACGCTCATCAGTAACATCGTAAACCAGTAATATTCCCATGGCACCTCTGTAATAAGCGGTCGTGATGGTCCTGAATCTCTCTTGTCCTGCCGTATCCCAAATCTGCAGCTTGACCCTCTTTCCATCCAGCTCGATCGTCCTGATCTTGAAGTCGATGCCGATCGTAGTAATGAAGGATGGCGTAAAGGAGTCCTCACTGAACCGAAGCAAACAGCATGATTTCCCGACTCCAGAATCACCGATCAGCAGGAGCTTGATCTGTAGAATATTAGCAACCATGTACACAACACCAGCGCAGACAAGGCCTACCAGGAAGTCATAATTACGTGTCCCAGCCATCTCGGAGTTGATCGCGCAGTGGTCAAGGTGAAAGTTATGCTTTGTATGAGCGTACGCCGTCCGATATCAGAGTTCTGTGGGGTAGCAAGGCGGGGAGTCGCTGCTGTTGAAAGAGAAGCCTGAATGAGGCGGTGCGGCGAGAGCGATGACGATGCGCGGTAGGGGTTTGCAACTGGTTCCGTGATTCAAGTGGCACTGGATGTAGGAGAAGTCGGTTTGGTGTCAGTGATTTGATTTTCGTGAACGTCAAGGTGGTAATGCGGTCGTGGTATGGGGTGTGGTGAGGTCGACACAGGGTTGCTGGCTCAGGAGGTCGAGTAGCGGCTCTTCTCTGTATCGCTCGCCAAAATGGGAAGGAATTATCAACGGCGGCATTGAAGGATGACATTCACATGAGTTTCAGAATATTGACTTTCGGCAAGACGAAGATATAGGAAGTTTTAGCCATTATTGAGAGTGGTAGGAGTTTAATGAGTATCTTCTTTGCAGCACCAAACTCGTGCAATCGGGGCAGGGGACATTTGTGACCCGAAGTCCTGAAATATTTACATTGTTTCGCTGTACTGTATCTGTATACTTTCTGTAAATTTATATCACCTCAGCCATTTGGCATAACCCCACCGAATGCGTTCGAGTACTCTCAGCTGCTGCCCAATACCGCTGTTGATATTTCCCAGGTCAGAAAGATCTTCCAGAAACTCCCTCTCAACATCGTTCGGGAATAGCTTATGAGCTCGCTGTCGCAGTACATGAACCTCGCACAGGAGCAGTCCGTGGTCCTTGTATGACAGCAAGTTGTTATGTGTTGGAGTAGCGAGTGTGAGGATGCGATCGATGTTGCGAAGTATCCTGACTGTCTGCCCAGCTTTTTGGCCCTGCTTTAATCCTCTCCTGCTTCCAAATACACCTCCGAGGTAACGGAAAGTGGCAAAGCAAACCAATATACCTGGAGTGAGACCAACGAATCCAAATACCAGCTCCTGGCTCTTGAGTAAAGCATCGATACCGCTAAGAGCGACTTCAACGTCCACTTTGGTCTTTTGAACCTGGATCAAGAGTGTGCGTACAAGATCACCACGGACTGTACCGATGAAAGGCTTCCGAAGGTCTTTCTCATAGGCCCGAAGGACTGGAGTGAGGTCACCTTCTTTGACTTTGGCTCGAATATCGGCAATCTGAGTCTCGTTGAGAGAGAATTCCCCGGTTGAGCTTTGAGGATTGTCAATTGCGAAATCGACCACCATTCTTTCCAAACTTTCCCGATCACCCTTGAGGCTCTCTTTGCTCATGATAGCCACCTCGCTGTCTTTGTCATGGCGTATTGTACCAATGACCCTTTTTGTGGGCTCAACGACCCAGTTAAACCAGAAATCCCGTGTTGTTGCCCCGAGATCTCTAATCCAGGCAACGATTGCTGCCTTTCTGTTGACAAATATTCGGAGGATGGTTGTCGAAGACAAAAGAAGAGCGGTTGCCGGTAACCAATATCGTACAATTCTTGATGGTCGACCATACTTCGCCACGAGAGTTTGGGAAGACGCAATGTGGTTGGGAATATGAGTCTCGAGAATGTGCTGAAGTCGCATGCCTAACTTCGAGGGCCTGGCAACTTCTGTTGGGGTGGTTTCCCGGGTTGTAATCTCTGGGTCATCATCGACAGTAGCAAAGACATTATCCTCGAACTCGGAAATGCCAGTATCAAGTGTTGTAACATTCCGTAGAACAGTATCCATCAAGGCGACACTTCTCTCCACCACAAACTTCCACTCCTGCATATCACTCTCCTCCGTCTTAGCCACATCGGATCGATCATCGGAGACATCGAAGTTCATCCCTTCGTCCATCAACATGCCTAGACCACTTGCCCCCATTTCCCGAAGTCGCCGCAAACGCGCTTGATTATGTCTGGCCTGTGACCTGCAGAGGGCAATGGGCGACAGAACCTGTTGTTGGATATGCGCTACAGAACTGTCCCTTATGCTTTCCCTCACGAGCCCATAAAATTGCTTCCATTGCTCCGTCAGGCTTGACCCAATTTCTCTTGCGGATATCGCATCCGAAGGGGATTCCCTAACCCTGGCCAGACGGGCTTTCGTGTCGCTATAGATATCCTTCGACCATACCCAGAATCTCAGCGGCGATGTCTGGACGGTGTATAAACTCGAATAGGTATATGATCCCAGCACCTCGTCCCAATACCATATGTCGTCATTTAAAGGAATCGTTTGCTCCAGCAGCGTGCCCATCAACAGTCCATAGGTCTGTACTGTAGCTTTACTCACCAAGAGCCATTCCAACTCAGCTTCATATTTGCTCGTTACCGGATCTTGCTCGTCCTCTGCCACGAACTCTGACAGTGCTGCCCGTTCGAGAAGTTGGGAAATGCGCCATGAAGATAGAAGTGGGCTGGAAGATGAAGTAGTCGACAGAGCCTTCACTATGCTCTGCAATTCTACTATTCGGGGAGAAGGGGATATTGGAGGACTCTGCTCTGCGAAGAATTCGTCGTTGGTCGAGCGAGGCACCAGGTGTAGGACTCCATCCAGCGCGCTGTCAACGCGACGAACCTGGCTACGGAAATATTAGTGGTCGAGTACAGAACAGGATGTACGATTAACCATACTCAGCAACAATCGACATCACTACTTTCGTTCCATCGATAGATAAGATTATTCCTGCAATTAGATGAAGAAGTCAAGGGCGACTGTTTTGTTGATACATGCTTCAAGTAAATATTTCGCATGCGAACAAGCAAGGAAGCCACAACCGAAGGACACCAGAAATCTAGCGTGGGATTTCGTGAACAAATTCCTGAATTTATGACATCAACAAAATAACGATGCAAATACAATCTTCGAATTATGAAACATTAGGTTCTCCTTCCGCCTCTGTTAAATGGTCACAATCGAACATATATTCCCACAAGTCCAACCAAATTTAGAGACATCTTTCCTCGGGTCTCCACTTCAATGGCGATGATGCTGCAAAAGGCAAATCACATTTTTTAACATGAAGACAAAGCTGGTAGAAGATCGTGGACCAAGTCTGTGGAATTACAAACGAAGTATCTCGTCATGTCGTTATAAACACACTATAATACCATATTTACATGTTCTACATCCCTCGAAGTTCAGCCACCTGCTGCACTTATAAGTCTTCTAGGTCCATGAGACGTCCCGGCATCGTGATCGTTCCAATTGCCTTCTCCTTGATAGGTATCTGACTCTTTCTCTTGATAGCCTTCTTGACCTTGGGCATGCGACCCCTCAACCTTTGCTGTACGTACCTGTGCCGCGTGTTCCTCCATAGCAGTCTCCATGATCTTAATAAACTTGATCTTGATCTCCTCCTTGGTAAGAAGGGCTTCCTGTCGCATTTCCTTCACCTCTCGGTGGGCCTCATCAAGAATAGCCCACCACTCATGAAGCCTTCCGAAGTAAGGATTCCGGTCTATTTGCTTGCCAACCTCCTTCCGGGCCTCTTTCAATATTGCCTTTAGTCGAGTGTCAGGCGACAACTTGTTAGCGACCAGGTTCCTGATAACCCATCGAACGCCATCCCCATCTCTTAGCTCTACGTAAGCTTGCAGAAGTGTCGTGAGACTTGCAAGGTCAAAATTTGAGCTGGGAATACTCAAACGCCGGGACATCGAGTCCCAAAGATCAATGGCCATCCGATTTTTACCTTGCCTTTGAAGAACACTGGCTGCGTGTGTGATCACTTTCTGAGGAACTTTCATCTCCCATTTCTCGAAAGAAGATATGGTCCGATCTGCTAGCTCAACTAGGACATCTGCCTGGCTCCCATCTTCCTGAAGTTCTGACATCTGGGAAATGAAGATTGATGCTATGGCGTGGGTGACATCCATGCTTCCGTTTCCTTGGGCGTCTCGGATAAGTAGCGCAGGCTCGTCGACGTTCGCACCATGAAGACGCAAGCTTGTGCGGACAGCAAGATCCAAATGCTTACTGTCAAGACGGATATTATCATGCTGAGCCTGTTTGTATATTTTGAGTACTGCGATGTTGTTGTTTTGAGCAAATGTTGTTGTCATTGCACGATAGACCTCGTTACTGCCCGAGACTTGAACGGGATCATCTAGACGCTTCAGACGCTGCAGCCTCTGATTCTTGGTCGCCTCGTTTGGGGAACGAGTCATGGCAACGGTTCGAAGGATACTGAGAGAATTGTTGTTGACCATATCTACTCCAAGGGATCGAACCAAAGAATACAGTCGAAAGCATTCGTCGAATGAGAATTGGAATTGAGTTGCGCAGCTTCTCAAGATGGTGTTAAATGTGGTCGATTCGACTACATATCCGTCCGCCTTAGCATAGTCAATCCACCGGGAAATGGCATCCACTTCGTGCGCTTTCGAGTACACATCAATCATGGCATTCATAACGAGAGACGTCGTCCTCAAGTGGAACCTGACAAGGAAGTATTGGATGAAATCTTCAATCTCGTCGACACAGTGGGAGTTGGCAAATTCCTTGAGAATGGGTGTAAAGATGCTACTATAGACTTCGTCGTCTTCAGGAACATGTTGCTTCATCTTATGGAAGTCTTCTCTGACCCCTTCCCAGTCACCTCGATAAGCCTTCGCAAGAGCGAAGTGGCCATAAATACGCAAGTCTTCTCGGCGAGGCTCGTGTGATTCTCGAAGCTCGTTGTAGTAGGACAAAGCCAGCTCCTCGTCCCGGGATTCAATACAGAACTGAATCATGGCACCGTAAAGCGCTTGTGGGTGGCGGGCCCGTGAGGAGAGTGGTAGGAGGCGTCTGAACAGCGCCTGGAGTCGTACCAAATCTCGATGTGTTCGATATTCCTCGCCAAGCACCCTGAGGAACCAGGTTGTTGACATCTCTAATTCATCTCCTTCCGCCATGAGGTTCGCAGCACTCAAAACTTGCTCGGCCTGGTCAAGCTTTCCAAGAATAAGCGTCGAGTCAATGACCAGACCCACAACTTGGAAGAATTGTACTTGATCTGGATGGGTTTGCGTATAGAGTCCCTGGAAGTCCCGGAACATTCTCTTGTGGTGGCATTTTCCGTGTCTTGCTTTGATCAGACAATCTACAACCATGGGCGGGTCACCAACTCGACAAGACTCAAGTCGAGTAAAGATCGCCAAAGTCAAGTCAAACATGCCTTGCTGACAAGTTGCTCGACAAAGATCTCTTCCGATCGAGCTCACCTCCGGCGACATCTGTTTCGGTTTCTCCTTGAAAGCTGTCAAGTATATCGAGCACGCTTTCTTCAGGCGATCAGGGTCGACTGAAATTTGACCACTGTCGCTCCTGGTAGAGATTAGCGATCGTATGACGCTCGCAGGGCCAAGTTTCCAAAAGTCCTCCTCGCTGATCTGCCCGTAGCTCAGGATGACATCCAGAATTTTCGACGCGCTGGCCGTCATAGCCTCCTGCCAGCAGGCCTGGGAAAGCCGCACGGAGGCATTGATCAACTTCTGCGAAAGGCCAGATCTGCCCACGAATAAATGCTCCTCTAGAATGTCGAAGAATATTGCAGCCGCCTCGTCAACGTCTGGCGGGTCTTGTGCAAGGAGCCGTGTCACAGTACTTGCAAGCTTTTGTTGACGATTGTGACTTCGTTGCTTCGGGGAAGGCTCATATTCAGACGTTCCATATTCCAGAGATGGACGGGAATCGTTCAAAGAAGGTATGCTGGCAATTCTTGAATGAGGTTGGGAATATGTTAGAATTGCTGAAGGCTTCTTTGACTGCTGTTTCTCTGCAGGCGAATCGATCCTGGGATGATCCGGATTTGCGGAAGTATTCTGTACTGTAGCTGCTGTGCTTTTCATGACATTGCTCGGTAGCCAAAATGCTGCATCTCGATATTGCAAAGATTGACCCTCCAATGCTTCCAATGATGAAGCGCCCGCACTGTGGTATTTCCTTGATGATTTGAGTTTCTTCGCATTCTCGTGAACCTCCCTAGCGGAATGAATTCGACGTCGACGGTCCTCCGTTAGCAGACCTGCTCCGAATGCAATTGTGCATGATGTTCCAAGGGCTAGTTTGCGGAGCGCTCGCAGTGCACCTTTAGAAGGCACAGGAAGAGTTGTCGGCATGGTTGAGAAAAAGCTGTGGCCATTGCATCTATATCGAGTATGAAGATTGAATCATGAGACTAGATTGGCGCTGCTGCCTGGCATTGACGGTCGTACCTCTCTATGGGAGATAATTGTGAAGTTTCATGGAGGCGGACTCGTATGATTTGGAGACCGGCCCCATCCAGCATTGGCGCATTTCGGTCAACGTACCCGGTCATACTAGCATGCAGCATGACTGCTGTCGGGCTCAGAAGTCGACATAGGTCTGTGTAGTAAGAATTTATGATGTTTCAAATAGACTCAGTGACATCTACGAATGTCTTTGAAGAACACCGGCATTGCAAATACCCAGTAGGACCCTCATTGGGATTGGATCCGCGGACCCTTTACAATACTCTCTTGCTATCAGGCCAAACAAGCTCATGCAAGCGAGAAGAAAACAACAAGGCTCAAAGAGGCTCAAAAAGTGAAGATCTGATCTATTGTCTAATCTCGCATGCTTTGCATGCCTAACGCCGCCCAATGCTTTCAGTGTACAGTTACATATGCCTACAAAATGCTCCAGAGCTCCAATACCCCGCCATGCCCGCTAGAACCCTTCTTGCTCATACAGCTGACTCCTGACTCTCAGATGCATTTAAAGCTTCCAGCTTCCGTAAAATTGTTTGATACAAGAAAAGCATACATCCGCTTTGCACACTGGTCCACACAAATCGAGGCCCAACGCCACGGAACCAGCCTGCTATCCCTTCGGTCCTGTAAATGAGGTTCAGTCCTGTGAAGACCGAAGATGTGTCGAGATTTATCGAACCCGGCCGGGGTAAATGTGTCGAAGGAGACGATGTAGAGATTGATCTGATTTGTTGTTTGATTGCTGCTGGTCCAATTTTGGCCTGAGACGGCACTGGCTTCGGCGAGGATGGTGGTTTCGCTGCTGGTTGTGTGGTCACATTGACCTGGGTTTGAATCCTCGTTTTCACTACGTCGAGTGGACAGGTGATAACACCGGCCAGGCCTCCAGCCGATGCACCTGTGAATAACTCCAACGGGAGCCCGATCTCCCGACTCTGCTTCCACTGTCTAGCCCAAACCTGGGCTTGCTCGTAAAACGTGAACTGTAATGCTGAGAAGGGGAGATCGCGGAATATGGTAGCTTTATACCCATAAAACAGGGCAGAGAACCCTTCCTGGCGGACAATTGTTCTTGCAGCATGAGCTGTTGATTTATAATTGTATCCTGACTGAAAGAAGGGGTTATTGTATCGACCTTGGAGTTGTAATCGTGTTTTGAGTACTTCGGAAGGTACATAGACAAAGGATGCAGCAAAGTCCGCAAGAAATCCTGTTCATGATTAGTGCATGGCTATATTGATGAACTTTTCGAAGCATACCACTTGTAAGATAAGCAAACTGAGGTGTTATGCCATAATCTATCATATGTCTCTTGCTATACTCGTATGTTCCAAAGAATATGACCGTTCCGGGAAAAGATCCAAGCATTGCTGGCACCCATCCTCCATATAGTCCGCGTCGTATTCCTTCTTGACGAAATATGGTGGCGTAAGACGAAGACATCGAAGCGTACTTCGGGGGCATGTGAGGATCGCCTTGTTGACGGGTCTTGACTGTATCCAAAGAATGCATCAACAGGTCTCCCGTTGTCCCTCCTAGTCCTCCAGCTATCATTGACTATGATCTATTAGTATGAATAGATTCATAGCTGACTCTTCGGCTCACATGTAGATATGGCGGCCGTCCCTCCTCCTCCTCCTCAACCGCTTTCGGTGCCATATTTTCACTCCTGAATCGCCCTGCACCAAAGTTTGCATCCGCGAAGGTCTGCTTCCCACCCTCCAGTCCATCATCAGCAAAGCCCGACTGGCTGCGATCTTCTTGACTTTTTGTTGCTGATCCGGGGAACAAATTGGCGACTAGAGAGCCTAAGGACATGTCCTTTCTCAATTTCCGATTGAGTCGCCTTCAGAGCTTCTCGACGGAAACTTTGAGAGGATTGATCCTGTGTTTGGTGGAGTAATGCGGAATTTGCTGTCTCGAAGCACGTACAACTGAAGCGCGGCTTCGTCAGATGCCTCCTGTACAAAAAAGTTCATGTTTAGGTAAGGACAAGGCTGGCCAATCAGAAGCCAATGTTTCTGAATTGCATAAACCACATAGACCGTCCCTCGACATTTGTTGAATGAAGGACACGGAGACCATTGGATCATATGAATTAAGTCATAAATTTTCATACTTGCTTCACATGTGAGCTTTACATGTCGATGTTGTTGAGAGAAGTCCACACGCATGTGCAATGCGGGCAGAGCGATCAAGACTTCGTCCACCAGCTGGCCATAATCTTTCTAAAGAGGAAGTGGGTATCTCGTTCATAATTTACATGTAATCGGGGCCCAAATCATCTTGAGCCTGCAGAGCCGTAATACAAAACACCAGTATGTGGCCTTTATTCCCCTTTGCCCCCAAAGCATGTTTCTCGGCGCCTCCAATTCTCAATCCCACCCAGGCGCATTGTCCCTCCTGCCCTTGATGACCCTCGTCCTTCCCTTGAACTCCTCCCAATGAATTGCCCCGAGGCTTCTCCAAGGCCATATGACATGCGTGAGTCTTCCTGTGATTAGGTTTAACGGAATAGGACCGTAAGTATTGCTATCGAGCGACTTGGTCGAGTCCTTGTTGTCTCCTTCAACCCAGACATGATTCGCAGGAATGTGAACGGTGGGCACCGGACAAGGTGCTCGTGTGTAAACAATATCTCCTCCCAGCGCGATGATTCGCTTCACTACTAGGACTTCGGGATGTGCTGGACTCCTAGACGTCACTCGTAAGCATATCTCGTCGGAATTGCACTGATTCGGCATACTGGTATGAGACTATCATTCCTCTCTTGAGATTCGCTGTCGGATTCCATCTACTGTTCCAGCACAGGTCTTTGGATAGATCCTCATTGAAAGATGAGTTCAGGAAGGGATACATGGATTGCCCATTGATCCATACATGTTCACCAACATGGTCATTGAAGAATATTACGGCCGGAATCCAAGGCAATATCGTTAAGGGCCAATATCGAACTTCTCGCCAGGTAGGCCTCCACCGAAGTCTGCGATTCAATTGAGAGAATATACGACTCGTTGACATTGCAAGTGTTGATGTTGATGGAGGACTGATGATGCAAAGTCAAAGAGCTAGCCCTCAGCCTCGCGAACCGAACTCAGCCAGCCTTGCGCTGAAAAGTACGGACGGTCATTTTCAGCGCTGAGCACCTGTGCTTGAAGAATTCATGAAATTTTATTTATTTCATTCAGACAATACTAGAATATAGCCTTGCATCTGTTGACTCAGCCATCTATGCGCCCGCAATGCAGTTCTAAATCAAGAATGCTTTTGATTAACCCAAATTGCTCACATCACCTCCACGGCATTCTCGTCGCTTTCACTCTGGCTCTCGTCTCCGCTGACCTCCGCATTTTCTCTCTCACGCTTCTCCATCAAAGCCTGCAACTCGGCGTCGTCGTTCTCTGTTACCGCCTTGGGCTCCATCTTCACAATGCAGCTTCCACCGGCCCCCTCGATGTTTTTCCGAATGTGGACAATTGCGGCCTCGAGAGTCTGTATTCCGACTGACTTCTCCAAACAAGTGCTTGTCAGAACATAGAGAGGGGGCGAAACGAGCTTCACCTTAACCTGGTTGTCCGGGGTGTTTCTAGCTTCAGCGGTCCTCAGTGCGGTCTTGACAGCATCGATACCTTCGTAGCCGAAACAAGTTACCTCGACATCCGCTCGAACCTTGGTAGGTTGAGGTGTCAGACGCTTTCCAATATATGACTTGAGCTCATCTGCCACGACGTCATTGGGAAACGAAACTTCTTGCCAGACATCGGTGTTGCTTCGGGAGGAAGTCAGCAAATGATATAGTGTTTCGCAGAATATGCTTACGTTATGGATAGCTTGAATGCATCTACGGCGTGTCCGTACTTCTTATTCAGCGGCCAGGTGATGCGTTCATAGAGGTCCTCAATAGGGTGCTGTGTTTTCTCCGCAACATGGCGCATAATCGAGTGTACCATCTTGCTCTTATTGTATCTCTCCTCGCACTTGATGATATCCTCTGGTGAGACCCGACGCTTCGAAAGATCGATATAACCTGTAGTCCAGCCTTGTCAGTACAATTTCTGTAGTGTATTGATATGTCCGTACCCTTCTCCTTGTCTACTCTGAGAACCACCACAACTTCGTTACGACCGACTCGAATAAGCTTTTGGATACTTCGGATACGACGTCTGGACAGTTCGGAGAGCAAAATCATGCCGTCGATGTTGTCATATTCGAGGAGCTTGACATAGGCACCCATCTCTGCGATCTGGAAGCAGATTAGATTCATTGCATCGCCTTTTCAACATGCCAATTTAGCGCGTACCTGCTTGACATTCACCATCACAAAGCTATCGATTTCTGGGAACTTCTCTTCATAGAAGCGGCAATTTGTTAAAGACATGCTGGCGTGGTTGCGCGGGGTGGCGCGAGTCTGTTGCTGGGCGCTTGTTTTGTGCTCCGTCGCTGTTGCTTTATGCCTCCCAATACTCGGAGTCGACTGCTTCGTAAAGAGTGAGACTCGTACTTGCGCAAGGCTGATGTTGGCGTGGGTATGGGATTTGGTTGTTTTTGGAGTCACGACGGAATCTTTTGATGTTTGGTGGGTTGCTGGGTTTGGTGGGTTTGGTGGGGAGCGGCCGGCAAATCCCATCCCAGTTAAGCCAGCGGCCGCTCGCGTTTATTGCTTAGGCTTGGGCCGAGCTCTTTCGAACCTTGCGCCTCGACATGACTTACCGCATTTACCAGCGACAACGTACCGAAACTGCCCTTTCCATGGAAAATGAAAGCTCAAGAAGCTGGAGGATGAACTTTCGAACTGGCACAGAGCTCTGGTGCAAGTGCTGATAGCTTTCAGCAGTCTTATTTGACGATGTCCGAAACCATTTCCGCACTTGTTGAAGGGATCACAAGCCTGCCAAATGCCATGGAGTCTGCAACACCTTCCGCCCTGGCTGTGGCCAACACAACTATGGACAAGCAGACTGCCCAGTCTTCGTGGTTTGGACTGTTTGGCAGAATGGTTCTGTTTATGATCAGAGTCATTCCAGGAATCCTCTATTATCTGATTACTTTCTCAACCATTACCATGCCGACTTTCCTCTTCACTCTCTTCTCTACCAGCTTGACTTTCACTATGAATGCAACTACTTTGTCAGTTAGTCTGATCTTTGGCGATGGTCCCAAGCTAATATACTGCTCTAGAATGTTGATTGCCATTGCGCTCGTGTCTACCTTGAGCTGGTTCGTACGATACAGGTTCTTGAACATGTATGCTCGGCTACCACCCGAACCCCAAAGAAAAGAACCCGAAATCGACTTGTATCCGGATACTCAAGAAGAAGGGACAAAGTCTGGCTTTTCCAATTACTTGGACGAGTTTCTTAGTGCTATAAAAGTCTTCGGATACCTTGAGCGACCAGTCTTTCACGAGCTCACAAGGACTATGCAAACAAGGAAATTGATTGCTGGAGAAACTTTGAATCTAGAAGAGGAGAAGGGCTTTTGTCTCGTCGTAGATGGCTTGGTAGAGATCTTCGTCAAGTCTGCTCGGGAAAGCAGAGGTTCGGATTCCGAACCAGGGTTTCACCCAGACGACTCATCCGATAGTGGAGAGGGCAACTATCGGCGAAGCACTCAACAGGGCTACCAATTATTGACAGAAGTCAAGAATGGCGCCCCAATGTCGTCCTTGTTTTCGATTCTATCCCTGTTCACAGAGGATGTTAAGCTCAGACATGACGAGGATGATGATATGGAGGGCAGCGGGTCATCCACATATGGCCGTCGACGATTCCCCTCAAGCGCTGGCTTTGCATACAACCACAGTCATCATGAAACTCCCCCTTCCCTGCCAACTAGCCCGATTTACGGCGCCCCGAGTGACAAAGGACAGTCGACCTCCCGCGACCGCTCTTCTACCCTTGCGAGTCCTACGGCTGGGGGTACACTTCCTCGGGTCCCTCCACTATCTCTTGATGATCCCGACAGACCGCCTTTAAAGCAGCGGCCAATGCCCAGAAGAACGCAGACCAACTCTGCGCACCCAGATATTGTTGCGAGAGCTACTGTGGATACCACAATCGCCATCATTCCTGCGAGTGCCTTTCGTCGCCTCACAAGGGTCTATCCTAAAGCTACTGCACATATCGTCCAGGTGATCTTGACTAGATTGCAAAGAGTGACTTTGGCGACGGGACACTCTTATCTTGGTTTGACGAGTGAGGTTTTGCGCACTGAAAAGCATATGAACAAGTATACAACATATGAGCTTCCCAATTTCCTGCGAGGAGACGCACTGGAACGATTAAAGGAGAAATTTATCCGTGAACGAGAACGTATTGGTGTGGAGGAAGGCAGCAAAGGTATTGCCTTGCATAATGCAGGTGCTGGCCGCAGGAGACGATCCAGCAACAGCCTTCGCAAGGAGGCCACTTTGCATGCCTTGTCTGGGAAGACATCAGCTTCCGTTTCTGCACGTGCAGAGCTAGCGCCGGGCAGTGACACAGGCGCCAGCCCAAGTCCAGGAGATCTTTTGACAAACATACAAATGTCTCGCAACGGAGGGCGTAGAGTCAGTAATTTTGGCCAGGGAACCTCGGTCGGACATTTGGTGGGCAATGGTCCTGAGGTCTGGCAGCATGACACACAAAGTCCACTTGCGCAAAGGTCGTTCAATCCATTCAACAGCCCCATCAATCCTCGAAGGACTCTCCATCGTCAAGAGTCCATAGATGAGGACAGCATGTTCCGTGGCTCTATCTTGGAATGTATATTCAAGGCAATCGGTTTGACAAACACCAAGAATGCTTTGAGAATGTCTGATTCGGTAGAGGCTTCACCAAGACTTGTGTCGTACGATCAGAGACGGCAGAAGGCTGTGTTCAGCAACAACGCGTTCGGTTTTATTGACCCTTACGAAGGATCCGCAGACGGAGATACTGAATCGATGACATCTGGAGGGATCAGTGCTGGTGGATTTCCAAGCACTCAGGGCCTTGCCCACGAACTCAAAGATGAAGTGGAAATAGTGTTCTTTCCAAAAGGGTCAGTACTTGTAGAGCAAGGCGAGCGGAATCCTGGGCTATACTATGTGATAGATGGATTCTTAGATGTCACCGTTCCTCTTGACGACAAATCCGAGTCTGTTGTCTTAGCTCATTCCCATCAAACCTCATCAAATGCCAGAGCTCCCAATGAGACGCTAGCTCCCCTTTCACGGACACGAACTGGATCTTCTCGCGCTTCTGGCTCGGCCATGGGCAATGGTGGTACCGATAGTAAGAAACGAAAGTCCGCTGGCCGAAAGAGCCTAGCCCTGATCAAACCTGGTGGCATTGCTGGATACATTGGCACCATTTCATCGTATCGGTCCTTTATTGACGTAGTGGCAAAAACAGATGTCTATGTTGGGTTCCTGCCGCGTTCTTCTCTGGAAAGGATAGTAGAGAAGTACCCCGTCGTACTTCTCACTATGGCAAAGCGATTGACGAGTCTTCTGCCGCGACTAATTCTTCATATTGACTTCGCGCTGGAATGGGTTCAGGTCAATGCTGGTCAAGTAATCTATCACCAAGGTGATGACAGCGATGCGATCTATATCGTACTCAACGGACGTTTACGCTTAGTCACAAACAATGAGGAAGCGGGAATGAAGGTTGTCGGCGAGTATGGTCAAGGAGAAAGTGTCGGAGAGCTGGAAGTCATGACAGAATCAGTGCGGCCTGCGACACTTCACGCTATCCGAGATACTGAACTTGCAAAATTCCCACGTACATTGTTCAACAGTCTTGCTCAAGAACATCCTGGGATTACCATCAAGATCTCCAAAATCATAGCATCCCGTATGCGGTCCCTGGTAGAAGATCCAGTCTTCGTCCAAGGGAAGGAAAAGACGACAGGCGCCACAAACAACAAAGTATCATCCACCATCAATCTACGAACGGTGGCAATCTTACCTGTCACTGCTGGTGTTCCTGTCATTGAATTCGCCAGTCGATTGACAAATGCTCTTACTCAAATAGGAGCGACCAACGGGGTTACCTCGCTTAACCATGCCGCCATCTTGAATCACCTTGGAAGACATGCGTTCAGTCGTATGGGAAAGCTAAAACTATCGCAATATCTTGCTGATCTCGAGGAGAAATATGGCTTAGTGCTGTATGTCGCTGGTGAGTTGCTTGCATCTTTCGTTCACTATTCTGTCATATGATGATCATCTTTTTAACCCCGAACCTTCGATGAAGACAAAACATACAACAACACAAACTTCTCTGACTGACACATCTCCACCCACTGTATCATGTTTCTTGGAAAGACTACCCACTGACCCATTAATACTCAGACACGAATGTCAACTCCCCGTGGACACAAACATGCATCAGCCAAGCTGACTGCATCCTCTTGGTCGGTCTAGCGGAAGGCTCGCCTGCAATTGGCGAGTATGAGCGTTTCCTTCTGGGGATGAAGACAACTGCTCGAAAAGAATTGGTACTACTACACGCAGACAGATTCTCGCCACAAGGCTTGACGAGAGCATGGCTACGCAATCGCGTGTGGATCAATGGCGGTCACCATCATGTTCAGATGGCGTTTCGTTCCAGCTCCGTGCCAGTACACCCCCAGGCGAGGAAATTTGGATCGGCTTTGAAGCAGCGCGTTCAGGTAATTCAAGCTGAGATCCAAAAGTACACGTCTCGGAGGGTACGGCAAACACCACTGTACTCCGCAGAAACTCCGTTCAAGGGAGATTTTCATCGCATTGCCAGGCGTCTTTGCGGCAAGTCCATTGGTCTTGTCCTTGGTGGCGGCGGAGCCCGAGGAATATCTCAAGTTGGCATTATTCGGGCCTTGGAAGAAGCTGGCATTCCGATTGATATAATTGGTGGTACATCCATCGGTGCATTCATTGGCGCTTTGTATGCGCGTGATGCCGATGTTGTTCCCATGTACGGCCGTGCAAAGAAGTTTGCGGGACGCATGGCGAGCATGTGGCGTTTCGCTTTGGATTTGACATACCCATCTGCATCGTACACCACTGGCCACGAGTTCAATCGTGGTATCTTCAAGACTTTTGGAAACACGCAGATCGAAGACTTTTGGTTGGAATATTACTGCAATACGACCAACATCAGCAAGAGCAGATCCGAGATCCACACCAGCGGATATGCCTGGCGGTATGTCAGGGCTTCTATGTCCCTTGCAGGGCTTCTTCCACCTCTATGTGACGAGGGGAGCATGCTTCTTGATGGAGGATACGTTGACAATTTGACGGTATCTCACATGAAGTCTTTGGGCGCCGATGTTATATTTGCAATCGACGTAGGAAGTCTCGACGATGATACGCCACAAACTTTCGGAGATTCATTGTCAGGATTCTGGGCCTTTGCAAATCGATGGAATCCTTTCTCTTCGTTCCCAAATCCTCCTACACTTGCCGAAATTCAAGCACGACTAGCATATGTTTCCAGTGTCGACGCTTTAGAGCGAGCAAAGACAACCCCTGGTTGTCATTATATGCGACCTCCTATTGACGATTATGGTACGCTAGATTTTGGAAAGTTTGATGAGATCTATCAGGTCGGGTATAAGTTCGGGCAAGAGTATCTCGCAAAGATGCGGGAGCAAGGTGTCCTTCCGTTGGTTGATGAGACAGAAGAAAAGAAGGCTCTTCGCCGGACTATGGCTCCTCGGAGAGCAAGTATTTAGACTTGTAAAACACGGCGTTTGGGGGTGGAGGCTTCACGAATGGTTGGCGCACGGAATACCCAAGATATAAACATAAGTAGATGAGACTGAATAAAATTAATTGCAACTGGCGTGCCTATGACATCTTTCCGAATGGCCAAAAATACGAATTTGACTGCTCCTACAGCCTGTAGAGTGCGTATTCTCGTTACAAGTAGCTAAGAAATCGACAGAAGTAGCATCACTTGACTCTGAACTTGCCATCAAGTTAAGATTTGTTGATTCTTTCAAGATTGAAATAAAACATTTAGTCTGTGGGCATGTCGGGGTTGGCCGCCATGTATGGCGGCTTCCGTCTTCCCGAACGGGCAAAGTAACATCACAACGGGAACACGCATTGGCCATAAAAAGACAAACACATCTCTTCACCTTTCACTTCTCGAATTGGAAACAGCAAAATTTCTAGAAAGCAGAATTGTCGTCCCTGATTGAACTTTCGTAGACTCAACGGATACCAAAATAAATCAGAATTCAACCTTATCATGGCGGTGTCTTCCCGCCAGAAGACTTTGTTCCTGGGAAGCTTCGTGCACAGCAAGAGCTTGGGAGAACTAGAGTTCCTGCATGATTCTGCCATTTGCGTTGACGAGAAAGGTGTGATTGTTGCTGTTGAGAAAGGCTGTGGCCAGGACAAGGTTGAGGAGATCGTCTTCCCCAAACTTGGATGGACTGCTGGGGAAGTCACTGTACGCACTTCTCAGCCAGGACAATTCTTCTTCCCAGGCTTCATTGGTCAGTTTGTTCCCATATCTGATTGAAACAATACTGACAAGCTTCAGATACTCACATCCACGCATCACAGTATCCAAATGCTGGAATCTTCGGCAAAAGCACTCTGCTCGACTGGCTCAACACCTACACGTTCCCTATGGAAAGCAGCTTATCGGACGCCGCAAAAGCCAAAAAAGTCTACAGCCGCGTGATCGAGCGTACCCTCTCCCATGGAACGACCACAGCATCCTACTACGCCACTATCTCAGTTCCATCCACCAACCTGCTCGCAGACCTTTGTCTTGAGAAAGGTCAGCGAGCTTTCATTGGCCGTTGCTGTATGGATTCTTTGGCGCCAGACTACTACCGCGATGTGTCTGCAGAGACATCTCTTGCTGACACCCGAGCAACCATTACCCATATTGCTGGTATCGATCCGACAAATACTCTTATCACGCCTATTCTCACCCCACGTTTTGCGCCAAGTTGCTCCAGAGATCTGATGAATGGCCTTGGCGCTTTACAGAAGGAAACGAACCTGCCAATCCAAACCCACATCTCAGAAAATAAGAACGAGATTGCCCTAGTCAAAGAGCTTTTCCCGGAATTCGACTCATACACAGAAGTGTACGACGGTCATGGCTTGCTCGGCCCAAAGACGATCTTGGCTCACGCTGTGCACCTTTCCGAGGCAGAGATTGATCTGATCAAAAAGAGGGAAGGGAAGATCAGTCATTGCCCGGTCAGCAATTCGTCGATCACATCAGGTACTGCAAGGGTTAGATGGATGCTGAACAAGGGTGTTGAGGTTGGACTGGGAACGGATATGAGTGGTGGTTACAGCCCTAGTATCTTGGAGGCTGTGAGACAGGCTGCTCTTGTGAGCAATCATGTTGCAATGGGGGGCGATGATTCGGCGAAGTTGAGTGTTGAAGAGGTCTTGTATCTTGCTACCAGAGGGGGAGCGAATGTCGTAGGATTGGGTGAGAAGATTGGCGGATTTGGGGTTGGCATGGAATGGGATGCTCAGCTTATTGGTATGGGTCAGGTTGGCAGTGACGAGAAGGGTGATACAGGCCCGGTTGATATCTTCGGATGGGAGAGCTGGGATGAGAGGATTGCGAAGTGGGTTTTCAATGGTGATGACAGGAATACTCTCGCAGTCTGGGTCAAAGGAAGATTGGTCCATGAGAGGATACTTCAATGACATGATGAAGACGGAAACAGGAAGGATGGCGCAAAGGCGTCGGTAGGCTTCCTATAGATAATTCTGTACCAAATTACAACTTTGTTATGCTAGAACGATCGTCAAGCGCTATAGCGTGCGACCCTACCCCCAGTGTCATATATACTCCGATTACCCTCCCTCCAGTCATTAAAATCACGAGACTTTCGAACGCTTCTTTCCTGTTTTCGGTAAGAGGTAATCCCCTCCCATCATAGCTTTGTAGACGCCATACAGGCCCATCAGCGGCCAGATACTCCAAAACAAAGTTGCCAACCGCGACTCTTCCCTCGCTCTCGTCTCCTTCTCGACATCGACCTTCACCTTATCATATACACTCGGCAAGTACGTAGCATGATACTTTTCCCTCAACGCGTCGTACTGCTCGCGATTGTATATCTCGTCGAATTCCTCCTCAGTATAATATGTGTGAGCGTATAACCACTTCTGGCCCCCAAGAGCGTCAACTTTCTTCTCAAAGGCTCGATTCCACTGTATGAAATCTTCTCGCTTCTGTGGACCAGGTCCCCAGACTCCGAAGTTGAGCATCATTTCTGGACGTTGATTCTTCGTTTTCAGAACTTGAAGACTGTGCGTTGATGCATTGCCACTTTGCTTGAGTGGACAAAGCCATATCGGATAATTTTTGAAGTTCTCGTCGAGATATGTCATAAATGTTCCTGCTTCCTTATAGGGTATCGCAACGTCTTGGATAGTATAGAAAGATGAGAGCCCGCTTTGGTGCAAGGCATGATACATCACCCGGGTGTGCATGAAGTAATCGAGAAGGAAGCGGGTTATGCGATTGAACGGTGTGATGAAATAGGTATATGCATACTTCGCAACCCAGAAACCGCCCCTGTCGTAGCGAAAGAGGTAGTCCACTATGGGAACTGCTTCTGTGACCGCATCTATACGATTCTTCATGAGGCGCTGGGCGTGGATATAGAACCATGGATCTGTTGAACGTGTAAACCGCTGGACTTTTGAACCGGTTGGTACATCATTGGTAAGACGTCCAACACAGATGACCCCCTTGTCTTTCGAGTACATGATTCCGTCCAGATAGTCACTTGAGGTGTCCTTGGTGGCCTTCTCAATCTCCTCTTGAGCTTCAGAAACACTCGAGACAGGGTGGTAGGTCAACGCCACGTAGGTTTTAGCTTCTATCAGCTGGACCTCTAGGAGCGTTGTCACACCCAGAGTCCCAAACGACGAAGCTGCACCGTAGAACAAATCCGAGTTCTCTGTACCAGATGCCCTGACGATCTTGCCATTGGCAAGAACTATCTCAATCCAATTGATAGTACGGTCGAAGAATCCGTATCGAAATGAGGAACTCTCCCCAGCCGTCCCAGCAAAGCCGCCTCCGACGGTAATTCCTGGAAATTCCATCACAACAGGAGGGAGCAAGCCATGCTGTAAAGTAGCCTCGACAAGAGAATCCATCGGGACATTGGGTTCCACCAAGGCAGTCATGCTCTTGGTATCGACTTTAAGAACATGGTTCAGTCCAGAAGTATCGACCATTCTGTCTCGCTGATACTGTGATTGACGGGTGCTGTTTGTCGAGCCATGGTATATCCGAAATGCTTCTTGTCGAGCATGAAACTTCCCAATCGCAGTGGCAATATGTGCTACTGCTCTGTCATGATTGTCCATTTGGGATATTGATAGCTCCTACGGAAGGATGCAGTATATATTTATGAGCGTTTAACTGGACTGTCAACCTCAATGCGTGTGAAAGTGACAAGGAAATCGGTACCTCTATCACCTCCGACTCTGATGCTCACGACGTCAACATCAAGTGAGACCAAGGAGCCAAGAGCCGAGTGTTCCGAGAACTATACAGACCAGATGAATTCCTTTCTGAACTGTCTTTGCACAAAAAAACTTAGTGAAAGAAGATGCAACAGAAAGTCTCGCGAAGGGCAACTGAAATGGGGGGCGAGAAGCAGAACTCATATCATCAGCACAACAAAGGAAGGAACGAATGAGATGTCATCGTCAGCTTGCACGTGACTAATCTTGGCTCCAAAAGTGCCGTAAATTCCATCAAGTTCTCAGGAGTTTTCCAGACTACCAACAACCAAGAAAATGTCTTCCCGAATCCCGCCTCTACTGGAGCCATATCTCGTTCTCCCACCAGAAGCTTCCTTGGTGCTTCTGACGAGCGTCTTGGGCGCCAGCTCGAATTGGCTTGTGCTGCGATTTCTGCATAGCGCGTTGATTGGTTCAGATACGTCTCCCGATGCAGCTTCTGATAATGAGCCCAAGGTTTTGTTGGTGAGTTTTATGAGAGATTTTGCATTTTGGAAGGAAAATGCTAGAAGACTGGTGAGTTAGGATATTTCATATTTCATGTCAACTATGTTGAGAGTAGATTTTGAGAGAATTTTGCTGAACAGTGAAATGTCAGGGTCTTGATCTCGACAAGCTTGCTCTCAAGAAGAGATTTGCTTTCGTGGACGGATTGAGTGGTCTATTTCTCCATCGCCAGCCCAGCGCCACAGTGAGAACCGGCTGGGAGAAAATTCTCGTCCAACCAGGTCTTGAGAATGTGGCCAAGGAGATCCAAGATAGCATTGAGGCATTGCAAAGTTCGCAAGTTCCAGGAAGATTACTGCTTGTGATCGATCAATTGGATTTCCTATTAGCTGCCAGAGGTGACGAGGTTGGCGCTGTGAAATTAGAGGAGATGTTGATGGGCCTCCGCGAGGTATGTTACTCTTATACGAGGGAAAATGATCGGACATTAATTTCATCTCAGAATGTACATGCAACTGTCATGACGCTCTCGGCTGACCAGCCGCTGGTATCAAGCCAACAAACAGTACTAGAGTCAAATCATGCATCTCTTCTGCTAAGTACGGCTCATCAAGCAGATTTCACCATGAGTCTGAGGTTGCTAGATACTGGAGCCGCGAAAGATGTTAGTGGGGTGTTGAGAATCACTGCATGGGACGGAATTGAACCGGACTCAGATACCCAGAGAAGGATAGAGGAGAGAGAGCTGCTATACTTCGTGGGTGGAGATGGCGGAGTGAATGTCTTCGAAAGAGGCCAATAATGCAGAGATCAGAAATAATCGACCAGTTCCGTTCAACTGCCTCACAGTGACACAAATTTCCCACATGATGATTTTGCCAGTGTGTTTTTGATTCGTTCAAGAACAATGAAGCGATGCATGAACCCCAAAGAAACCGGCCAGTTGATATCCTCACAGTTCACCATGCAGCTTAAACCCCATTGTTGCAAATTTTGCATTCGCTAGCATAACCGCAGCCCTGAAGACATCATAGGCAATCCATCCGCAACCCTTCCCAGTTCAACTCCGCAGATGATGATTGAATTTATTCGGCCTTGGCGGTTGGTCCTCTCGAGTCCTTTGGTACACCGGTTTGGAAGCCGTTCTTGAATCGTCTGGGAACGCCCTTCATGTGTCTCATGCGTCCGGTACCAGTGGTCTTCCTACGCTTGGCCTTCTCGCCCCAGTTGTCTGTCTCGATGTCAGTCGCTGGTTCCTACAGTCGCTCGACCTTCAAAGTCCTTATTGCTTCCCCCAGGATCAAGTATAACGTACATTGCCTAATCTTCGCAGCAGGGTATCCGCAGGATGAGCAGGTGTGCTTCTGGATGTGGAGGGATCGACGACCTGAGTTTCGATGTCAGTATAAGAGCGACTCGTATTTCCAGCTCCTCGTTTTCGTGGTTCGATCGGCTTAAGAGTTCGGGATTACTGACCGCAACGTCTGCACAGAGTGTGCGTCTTGTTCTATCCTGGAATCAGCTTCAGATCAACGTAAAAGGGACGTAGGGTCACAAACGTGGCGTTTACCAAACGAACTCGTACCCTTTGCTGTAGATATGTCAGTACATGTCTATAGGTCTTCGTATGAATCGAGGTAGAGGCTGGGGTGATCGTTGGGGCCACGAGGGAAGGGGGGAGCGTTTTGCGCGAGACGTACTCATTTTGGCGAGATTCTGTAGCAAAACGATCAGTACAATGGTCTAAGGTTTGCAGAGCGCATTGGCTCGAGAGAGATGCGTTATGACTTACCTGGTGTTGTTGTCGTGGTTGTCGTTGATCTCCGAAAAGTTCGAGATGCGCTTGATTTTGCGATTCCCTCTGTGTGCTGCGCTAGCGGCCCAAAATCATAAGCGATGATCACGTGCAAGCCGTGAGCGGCCCCACTTCTCAATGGCCGAAACATAAGAAGAGCACAAAGATAGGAAACGTAAATGAAAGTCTTCAAAATTTCTCACAACTTTGGACCTTGAACTCGGAATTGCTTAGTCTACATCCGGCATCCGGTCTTAGGATGAAACCCATCTCCCATAAAAATGCACAATTGCCTGATGTAGCGTCGGCGCTCCCTTGTCTCTTGAGAACCTCAACCTACTGCCCATGCCATGTATTTCCAAGTCACAATATTCGCATTGGACATTGAAGTAGCGAAATGGTATCGTTGACTTGCAACATCCTGCTAGATCGACAAAAGGCTGGAAATTATCGTTCCATAGCGGTCTAGTACAGTTCAGGCCACTGACCCGTTGAGTTAGCAGAATAATCATGTCCAATATCGAATGTCTGCAGGCTTTACAGACATTCGAAGTGACTTCACAGCAGAACACTTGATACGAGGGCAAGTGAAGTTCCTCCATAATGCATAGTCACAAAGAGACAGCTAGTCACAGTTTCCACCATAACGCCTTTCCCATGCCATTGGTATATCCGTTCCCCATCCCAAGTCAGTTCGTTCCAGCCTCTCGTTTCTTAGTTCTCAACACCCAGCATACCCTTCAATCCACCCTCGACACCTCTCCACCATCTCCCTCTCTCCTCCAGATCATCACCAACACCACCCAACGCCTCCTCCTTCCTCCTCTTCGCCTCTCTTGCCGAAGCAGTGCTACCGAGTCTCTTTACTTCTAACGGTTGCAACTCGGCATTCAACCTCTCCAACTCCTTCGTCTTTCTCGGAACCATAACCTGTAACTGTTCTAGCTGCCTGTCCAGCTCCGCGCGTTCTCTCTCCTTCTCTTCAACCGCCGCAAGCGTTTTCTCCAACGGCATATTCAATCTCGGGTTCGAACCTGGCTGTTGCGCCGCTCTCAGCTCCTCAATACTCGCCTCTAGGATTTCAATCTTTTGCGGTAATTCTTGAAGCTGTGATGTTTGCATCTGGATATTCTCGTGCTTTCGACATAGTTCCCGGCCTCGCTTTTCCAATTCCGCAACTAACTCTGCAACTTCGGTTTTCTGCGACTTCAGAGCAGCTTTGGAAACTGCTAGAGAGGCTTCCAATTCAACATTCTCTTGGTGTTCGACGACGAGTGGCGGATCGCCGACTATGGCGCGTATGAATTTCTCTTTGGTGACTTGCTCGAGGTAGGAGAAGCGGAGTTTTGAGAACAGTTCCTTGCATAATTAGCAATGTTTCATTCCGGAATGGATGCATTCGCATACCTTGTAGTGTGCTAGATCTGCTTCGAGACTTGCTGGCGTTGGACTGTCGAACACATCTGCAGACACGTCTGAAGTCCGCTCCCCGGCTTTCTGCTTGAGTTGTCCAGAAACAGGCTCGCTAAGTTTGATGATCGAAAGTTCGTGTCCACTTTGGTCTTCTAGTAGCGTCTCTAGAATATCTTCGTGCGATTGTGCCATGTTGTCTGAGGAAGGGCAAAGGTATCCTGGTACTGCGGCGGGGGTGCTGAAAGCTGCTGGAGGGTTAGAATTGAGTGGAAGGCGCGTGGACTCGTGTCAATTAAACGTGGATACGGAAGAAATCTCTCGAAATATTTCAGGACACGACGTCTCGGTATTGGCAATGGTACGCTGAGTGCGGCGCTTTGTCAATGGGAGAAGCAAGTCGCGATGGGGTTTGTTTACTTTCGGGCCGCAGCCTTGTCTTACCACGGCCGGATTGCTCTCACCGCTCGGCAGAATGGCATACGCCAAAAACCACATCAGTGCCTGTGCCTGGCTCCTTCCAAGCAACTTCCACACGCTGTGGGAGCCAACTTCGCTTTGCTGCAAAATGGCGACCGACGATTTGACAGATGACTATGTCGCCAGTCTTCTTGCTAAAGATGCCAAAGAGAGCTCCATCAAATACTCCTCCGTTGGCTTAGAAGCTTTCGGTCGCTCTAAGTACATACCCCTCTTCGACCATCCATTTCCAGCTCACTCTTAGCAACGCAGACTAACAAAATACAGACCACCAGCAAACAAACCAAAGCCGAATACACGTTTCTTGAGGAATATTATTAAAGATACCGATAGCCATAATGCTGCGCTTCTTGCGAAAGAAGCTGCAGAATCTCGCGCAAGATTACAGACCTTAGCAACCAGTACACCACAAAGGGCAGAGAGGGTCCAGGGAGGGGGCGATATCAGGAGAAGGCAGCTCGGCGATATCGCAGCTATTCTTGGTGGGCGGCCGGCAAAGAGAAGGAGGGTCGAGAAGACAGAGAAGGACGGGAGGAGGCCGAATACTTCAACTGATGACGAGGAACCTCAAGAGAAGCCTATAGTGAAGCGCGCCAGGGAGGGAAGGAGGGAAACTAGGCAAGAAGAGAGCGGTTCGAAAAGTCACAGGAGTCATCGTCGGAGAGACAGAAGTGCTTCTGAAGAGAGGCGACAAGATAGAGAGCGAAGAAGGGAAAGATCAAGATCCAGATCACCAAGAGAGCATCGAAGTAAAGAAAAAGAGTCACGACACCGACACAGATCGCCGAGGAGGAATCGCTCGAGGACGCCAGAACGAGACAGGTCTAGAGAGAAATCCCATCGATCACATCGTCACCACCGTTCTCCTTCAAGAGAGCGTAAGCCGTCCAAACCAGATTCCAAGAAGCCAGAAAGCAAAGCAGACTATGATTCCGACCCTTTAGATGAAATCATCGGACCACGGCTACCTCCTGTCCCAGAAGTCAAGAGGAAAGGACGAGGAGCCATTTCTAACGGTGCTGGTATCGATTCTCGCTTCTCGGCTAATTACGACCCAACGGCCGATGTACAGCTTGATTTCGATGAGGAGAATGATTGGGATCAAGCCCTGGAAGCACTGAAGGACAGACAGAAATGGAAGCAGCAGGGCGCAGACAGGTTGAGAGCCGCCGGTTTCACGGAAGAGGAGGTTAGCAAGTGGGAGAAGGGTGGTGAAAAGAGAGAGGAGGATGTTAGGTGGTCGAAAAGGGGGGAAGGAAGAGAGTGGGATAGAGGCAAGGTTGTTGATAATGATGGGGCTGTTACCATCGAGCCCAAGTTTGGAAGGCTGACAGATGATTGAGACAAGATCTCGCATCAATAGTCTCTATGGACGGCGGTATTTGTCTCTTGGCATCTGAAAAGCTGCGAATTTCAATATCATACTTGGGTACGAACATGATATCCACACTATCCAAGACTTTCACACGCAAGCAAATGTCCACAACTGTTTCTATTGGTCGGTTTCGAGCTCGGTAGTGACTCTATCGGAAGCTTCATGCAAGTCGCTGCAGCCTAGCCAATGGGCCACTAGAGACGCGTCTTATTTGCTCTTCGAATGTTGCAGCCTCGTAGGGCTGACTTGCATGTCCAGGTAGTTAATTCTACTATTTCTCAAATAGCTCTTTGCTCTTTTATTCTCATTCTTCTCATTCTTCGTCACACATACATTAAAGCATCTCAACCTTCTACATGAAATCGGCAATGACTTCCTCACCAACCCCAGCCTCACAAGCACCTCCTTCACTTCCTTCACCCCCGTCAAACAACGCCGTGTCATCTCCCCAGCTCACCGCGTCTGAACGAGAAGCTCTTTTCGTACGTCACATCCTTCATCTCAAAAATTTCTACGACCTGAATATCTCAATTTATCTTCAGTTCTTGATCCCCCATCACAAACCATTCAGACCCTCCAAGATCATATACACTAATCTCATCACCAGCACTGGTCCCTCCACGGCCAAGGTCACGACTCCTCCCTCCAATCCCTCAAACCCCGCACCGCACCTCCCAAACGCCAAAAACCCATCTCCAAACCCGTCTCAGCAGCATGGAACGTCCCTCTCTCCCCAGCGCAGATGGTGAATCTGAAACGGGGTTTTCAGCCCCAGGAGATGGAAGACAAGTGGTTCATCTACTCTCGGGATGGAAATGGTGAGGAGGATGGTGGTGATGCTGGAACCGGGAAAGGAGATGAAGAATCAGACTCAGACTCGGAGTCGGAGTCAGAAACTGAGGTGGGAATGGATGACAATATCAATCCCCAGAAAGAGGTTCAGAAAGCAAGCGAGAAGACTACTCCAGAGATCATGCGTCTCTTCATGGTTCGCAGCTGGACTGGCAATCTCGTCTACATTCTCCGAATCTTAGTCCTGAGAGAGCAGAGTCGCTCTGGCGGTAAGAAAGGAGAAGGGGAGATGGAGGGGAGGATTTTGGGTGTTACGTGGGAGACTGATGTGAAGCATGTTAGAGGTCAGGATGAGAACGTCGCAAAGGAGACGGCGAGGGAAGTGTGTAGGTGGATCTTGGGGGTGCAGTTGTTGCCTGATGTGCCGGCGCCGAGGAGGGGCAAGGTTATGGGCAGTCAAGGCCAGAAGGAGATCGAGAGTTCATAGCTAGTGGTATTTATGGGGATTTTTCCACTGATTCACATGCAGACGATGCAATGGAGTTGCGGATCTCTTTCTAAAGTCTTGATTTTACTCGTTTCTATGCTGAGATGCTGGATCAGCTGGTATCTAATGCCCGTCCATGCGTGTATGTACAGTCGTAACCACACCGCACAAGACGGTACTCAATGCAAATGTAAATGCAATGCCCATAAACCAACGCCATGCCGCTAAATTCAAAACTGTACAGAGACTCTTTGTAACGGCACTTCCTTGCCATGCCGACTGGGTCCAATATCCAACCCCACCCCCGATCCAATTACAAGTTGATCAGATCAATCTCTGAGAAATCTGGAGGATTCCTTCCATACACCACTCGAGACTTCCCGTCCAAGGCAGCTCCAACATTACTAATCCAAATATTATTGCCAGCAAACTCTCTCGTTCGCTTCACCTCATCATCACTAACCCCAATATCATCTCTAGGGATCCAGACCGTAGGTCTTCTAGCCCGAAGAGCATAATGCTGGAATGCATGTCTGACAAGCACATCTCTTTCATCAGGCGTCAGATCTTCGATTTCGTCATTGTAGCCCCCGTACAAAGCATCTGCAATCTTCATCTGTGCCTCGATATCACGATGACGCTTGCGGCGATGGGGATGAGGCGAGACGTGTTCTTGAACTCCGTCATTACCAGTGCTGTTGCCCATGGTCTTTGCTCTAATTTGACGGCCTGATTTGGCAGCCCAAGTTCCTGCGCCGTGTGCGATGTTTACTGGATTGAACTTGGCGAACTTGCCTCCAGAGTTGATTTTCGACATCTCGATAGCTCCATCCTGTTGGGGGATTGCAGCAGTTTCGTCATCCTCCTCGGTTTCGTCAAGTCCAAGGCGTCGTGCTTGGGCTCTCTCGAAGGCTTCATCTCGGAGAACAGCTTCATCCTCGAACGTGATCGGAAGGTAGTTAAGCAGAGGTCCGAACGACATGTTGAGTAGAAATTGATATAGGACCGTGAAGACAAGGGCAATGATCATGATGATCGCCTGCGGGATACAGCTTGCATTATCGTTTTCATCTCTGACCAAGAGGAACAGACCAAACATGCAGAGCTGCATGACATAAAGGCCGGTAAAGGTCTGGTTGATAGCCCGGGGATAAAGCAAGCCACCAGTATCGAGTTGGAATCGGGTGACGTAAAGCATGTTGTAGCGATGTGCAATCCAGAGCAGCGTGAATGTGATAATGGCGAAAATTATAATGATCGGAGACACAACGCTGTAGATCAGGGCAATACATGCGAAGTTCGTATAAACTGGGAAGAATTTGCCCCAAGTAACGGTCGGGAGAGTTGTGTTGCGCTTCCACTTCTGTCTGGCCGTATTATCGAAGAGCTTTGGAAGCAGATACCACATAATAAGTGTAGCAATTTGAAGCAGCGTTCCAGAACTGGTGGACAGTGCTTGCAGAATCATGTAGGAGAAGAAGTAGTTTGCGGCCTTCGGAAGCTGGGTTGCGAGTGTGTTTGGGATGGAGGTGATGTCCTTTACATTGGTAAGTGCTGCAAGAGCACCTCCGGAAATAGAGACAACGAGGAAGACTTGTACAAACAAGAAGGTGAAATAGTAGTTTTGCACACTTCGCTGCTTCTCGGAACCGGTCTGGGCACCTTGGACGGAGGCTAGATACTGAAGTATCATGGGAACCAGAGCGAGCAAGATACCCAAGACCAAAGCTGGCAAAACACCTGCAACCGCTTGAAGGACTTTGTGGGGAATCCTGTTGAGCCAGTTGAGCCATTCGTACTCGTTTGCTAGTCCTTCAATTTGAGCCAAGGATGCTGTCCAAGCGACTGGGAATGTCCATAGTACCACCATGCCACCGACAATACCAAATACTACTGCAGTTCTGAACCAAGCCTCCCACCATTTGATGGACATGTTATCCCAGATGACATCCTTGGGAGAGATTTCAACTGTTCGGGGAGCCATCTGCTTTGGAACATGATGAGTGACAGATTGGCAGGCCATGTGCGCAGCGACTTGGTGATTGAATTGGATGAAGGCGGAATTCATCAATGGAAAGCGTTCTGGGTTCTTTTGATCTAGCTCAATCTCTAGATTTAGACGAGCCAATTCTCCTCTACACCAGTAGATTGTATCGACTTTGTTACCAGTGAAGGGAATCCAGGTCAGCCAGCCAGGAAACCAACTGGCTTTGGGATTCTTGTGAGTTGGCCGGTCCTTTTCTTTCAGGTATCGCTCCCACACAGCACCGTGAGCATCTTCCATATACTCCTCATTGTATGCAACAGGATATTCGGGCTTCTCTTTTTCCTCGCCGCCGAAAAATGGAATAGCGGATTTGACCTTCTGGAAGAAACCCCTTTTCTCATTTGCGTCGACTCTAGGCTTCGACATTGATCCGCGACCACCGTCATCCTGTGTGAGCGGAAATTCATCACCTTGCTCATATCCTGTTGGTAAAGGCGATGCAAATCCTCCTGATGGGGCTTTCCAGAATTTGAGAAATTCCCAACCCCTCCCATCGCCATCGGCTGCACCGTCGTACCCTTGGTGGTATGTTGCTGCCCGGGTCTTGTTCCCTGGCAACCTCATATCACCTCCATGCAGTCCAGGAGCTTTGGAAGATGTTGGCGAAACCTCATCAGCTTGTTGTTGTCTCCGCTTTTCCGCATCTGCGTCAGTGCCAGCTCCAAAAGGTCCACCAGCGGCAGCAGCTTGACGACTAGCAAGATCTCCTCGGTATCGGCCGTATTGATCATAAGCGTCATCTTCAGCTATTGAACCTGCGTCCATAGTTATGAAACCATTTGTCGTTTCGACGGTGTTGTTGAGATCTCTTCCAACGTTGCGAGCTCCACCAACAACGGTATCTCCCACTGTGTTGAAGCCTTTTCCGAGACCTTGACCAACGGCTTCGAATCCTTGCCCGACGGCAGCAAGTCCTCCGCCGATCACAGGGACTTTGAAGGTTTTCTTGCGGTCTGTGCCATGTGTACCATTCTCGGTGCCCTGCTCTCTCGCTCTCTGCTCTTCCTCGTCTATCGCGTCATCAACAGTATGAGGTACCTGATGTGGATCTCCCGTGCTCACACCTCCAGATTGAGCTAATGCTTCGGCCCTGGCGTTTTCGTCCTTGAGCTGCTGCTCCTTGTCCATCTTGGTCTTTTTCTGTCGGGACTGCTTCGAATTGTACTTCTCGTCTTTCTCAAGCTGCTTCTTCTGCGCTTTCTTTGCCAGCCTAACCAGCTCCGTCTCGGCACCCTCCAGTTTGAGGAATACGTCATCTCGCTCCTTGATCTTTTCAAGCAATTCGTCGAAGTTGCGGTTGATCCAGATATTTCTGATCCCACCTGGGAAAACATCATATAATCCACTAAGTGCTTCAGTGGTCAGCCATTTCGATGGTATGGCGCTGACCAAGACGGTGGTTGCTGAAGCCTTCAATCGATGCTCGGCCGATGTCAAGTAGTCTTGTCGGACTTTGATGTACACCCTCAGCTCCGTAAAGAAAACACCACAGACCCAGATAATAACAAGAAGCGCCAGAATTAGATGCGCCCAGTAACGGTGGGTATGTGTTGGTCGAACATTTCCCCATGCGAGTACATCCAATCCCTTCACATCTGGTCCTTCTTCGCTTGTACCTCTTGTCTCGTTCGCATAGTTTGGCCCACGTCCTCCATGATAATTTAGGGGAACCAGAATCGGCAGGATCACCAGGGCGAGAGGTATGAATATGACGAGGAGCGTCTGCAGATATCGCAGAAAGAAGTAGGCGTCAAGACCACACTTATTGATTACTTCTCGGTCTGTAAATCGGAAAATGGCAACGAGCCAGCCCCAGGGACTTCGTGGAGGGGGATCTGTTCGTTCTCGTTCGGGAACTAGATAGGTTTTTGGTTTACTGTTGAATATTAACATATGGCTCGATATTGAGGAACGTTTCAGAAGCTCACAATATGCGGGCCAGCTTGTTCTTTAGCAGGATGAATGCCAGCATCTGGATGCCAAAAATAACCAGCGAAGTAGCCAACGCAGTGATGAAAGCTACCAGGCTGATACCTTGTTGACTTTGACCTTCCCCGAAGGTACTTGTCGTCGTCGAGGCAGGTGCGCTGGAAGTCGTTGTAGACATGTTGCGGTCTGCAAATGGCGACTATCGAGACATGAATTTGTTGAAGAGGTCCGCGGTCGAGGAGAGAGTTTTAGATACTTGTACTTGTAGAAGGTAATTCACAAGTGGAAACGGAGTTGAAATGAGACTGGCAAAATCCTCAGTCACAGCTATTATTGACGAAGGAGGAGATGGTGATTGCGGGCAGGTAATAGCAGGTTTTTGATATGTTCATGGGCCAGGGCAAAGAGAAGGCAGGGCTGTGTCCCGTGTCGTTTTGTTCTCCCTTTCGCGATGCCCAGCAGTCCAGCCGGCTTGGTTATTGGCCAACCACGCAAGATGGCAAAGACAATGATGCCAGTGGCCGTTTCTTCGGCACGGGCAAGGATATGACGGGGATACGACAGGGATACGACAGGGATACGACACGGATCCAGCAGGGATGGTAATCTGGGAAAGGACTCTAGCAGCGCTAGTGGCCGCGCCTATGACGATGGGATGCATGTTCCTCGGCATTGATTGGCTCTGCAATTCAGGACAATTCTCGCGTGTTTCACGGGGTGGCTGTCGGTTAAAGATACGACGAGACAACTAAACGCCTCGCGGGAACCGAAAGAGGCGTCTGTCAAAGACAACTGGTCGCGTCGCCTCTTGATACATTTCTATTGATAGAAGTCTTTCTGCGATGAAACAGCTCTGCGCTTAAGATTATGCTATTTTAGATGGTCTTGCCGCTCATGAAAGAGAGGAGACAAGTGGCCATGTAAGCATGAGTGATAGCTAATCGAACCTGAGATGTGGTATATTGTGTCCCTTGTCGCAAACAAAGATGACTGCCCGACAACAAAGCTTGACTTGCATACTAGGTACAGTCTTTACTTCATATCTTAGATATACAGGAGGTCTTTGTACTCTCCCAATGTGACTCGAACACAGCAAATCGTCTCTCAGTCCCTCCTTGGTCATGTTTGTCGATACGTATCTTACTCAGGTCGGATTGCGGTTGATCGACTCATGCTTTGGGAAATACCCAAGCACTACTACCCTACATATTGCTTGATACTCCATTTGCAGTGACTCAAATATGGTACTCCCGGCCTTAGAGAGCAAGCAGTCTTTACATGTAGGCCTTTTACGGTAATATAAACAAGGATCACAGCGAGTTCCCAAGGCGCCATAGTTGTTTGATTTATCATTTACGCATTGGCAAGGCCGTACTCTTCTTTCAGCCACGAGAATGCTAGATCGGAATTCCAACAATAACAGTCCTCTACTTCAAAACTCCACCGTTATCGCCTAATTTGTTTCTTCCGCAAAGTTTAGTCCACTACAACTTTTGAAGTGATTGTGTCTAACGTTTCTTTATTCCCTATCCTCTGTGCTGTGTATCATACAATCTAACTGGTGCGCCCCGTAGTGATGATCTTCGGCAAAGTATATCTTCTGCAGCATTTGCTGAGCGGAAGCTTGCGTATGGCGAAAAATATCAGGCTCAGGACTCAGTAGTCTGGCAAACACCAGTAATTCTTCTAGAATATCGACAATATCTGGATCTTGATGATCTTCAAATAAATTTGTCCATTCCTGAGACACTTGAAAGCAGTAGACTCGAAGCCGACCATCTAACAACATTCGAAAAGCGGGCAGGCAGCTTACTACGGCCATTGTTGCAGAAGCGTAAGAACTAAGCAGCGGATATCGGTCGAGCCTTCAAAGATCTACTCCGAGACCCAGAGTTTGAAAGTATGGCAGTAGTGCTCCAGCAATTTTCGAGAAGCTTTGTTTTCATTTCCAGACATTTAGGCGAGATGGAAAGATGCCCAGTGTCTGTGGAACTTTACAGAACTCCGATCAAGTCAATAGAGTCTCGAAGAAAGTGCTGAGAAAGAGATGTTCGGTTTCAATGCTCACAAGTCTTGCTTTCGCAGTGAACCGCAAGGGCCTTCACAAGAGCCAAGGATCTTTCGCTATGTTGGCATTTCCCCCAGCATTCGTGATGCACTGAGCCACTCCGTCCTTGTACATATCCAGATTTCTTGTTGACAACTTGGAATCAGTTTCCCCACTGCTTTGGTATCTCAATTCGATAATCTGAAAACTGAGCATCATTTTTGTTCAAGTATCAGATCTCTCCTCAAAACCTACCCCTGAGCCTCTCTCCAAGCTCAGTCGCCAAGGCACGGCCCGTCGCGACTCGCGAAACCCCAGATCTCCTACTTATCAATACCACTCAGCCTCCAACCTTCAATCATCCCCTATCACCCCCAAACCTTTCATGCCCTCCCTCCTCGATCTCCCCCGCGAAATCCGCGATGAGATCTACACCTACTGCCTCGTCTCCCCCAGCGGATTCATCGCACCCTACCTCCTCCCGCGATCCAGCACCAACTCCACCTCCCTGAAGTCGCCGTGTCGCCGCCGCGCTCTCAAAACCGCAAGCACAAAATCCAAACACAAGAAACAAAAACAAAACCTCCACCTCATCACCTCCCCACTCACCCTCACCCCCCACGACCCCATCTTCCACTCCCTGAACCTATTCCTCCACACTCTCAAACACGAGTATCTAAGCCTCTCACTGCGCTCAACATGTCGCCAGGTATACAACGAGACGAATGGCTTGTTCTGGGGTAGGAACACGTTTTATTTTGAGGGGTTGGGGGAGGTGGGGAGGAGTTTGGGGGTCGCGAGGACGTTGAAGGTTATGGGGCAGACGGCGAGTCGACTTATTGAACGGGTTACGATTCGTATGTCGATTCTGGGACCGGAATATGGGGCGTTGAGGAAGGTGTTGAATACGCTGTCTAGTCGGGCTCGGCTGGGCAATTTCAAGAGATTGGAGTTGGTTTGGGATGAGAAGGAGTTTTGGAGTTTGATGGACGCACTATATGGGGGCGATGTACCACTTTTTGATGCTATGATTGAGGATTTGGTGGGTGGGCTTGCCGGAGAGAGGTTTGAGCGGGTGGTTAGAGTGCCGATAAGTCCGCCTGGAGATGATGACGATGAAGAAGAAGATAGGTTGGTGCATGAAGAGGTGGTGAAATGCCTACATTATGCAATTGGGGGCACAATGATATGCGGAGACGTGGTTAAGTGGAACGACCGTGTCATGGTTGGGATCTGAATATCTGGGTTCAAGTTACGAAACGCATCAGGAAATGGCGTTGTGAAAGGTCAATCTGCATATCTCGGAGTACTGTAACCGACAGACTTCAAAATTGGTTTGAGCCTGGGCCAAAATGTAGTGTGCCAAGCACTCGATTCACAGTAAGTTCCTAGTGCCACTCAACGGCTTGTGACTTCTGGTGCTCCTGTTGAAATAAACGACTTTCCTCAATATATGTTTCAGCCTTCCAACAATGGTCTTTTAAGTAGGCACGTCGAGTTCGAAGACACATGCGCAAACGTTGACAATTCAGGGTTGCGTCAATGGATAGCATTCTGTGATAACACTTAACAAGCAGTCTGGTATAATGAACTCCTCCTAGAGATGCACCTTAAAGCCATCTAACCCACAAAACTCCCGCAATGCGAAGCTGTCCATGCCATTGAAAACCCATAAAGTACCAAGCCATCTCAGTAAAAACGCAATTCTAAAACTTCTCCATCAAGTTCTTCCTGACAGTCCACATCCTAGCTCTCTTCCCGAAGATGTACATGGGAACCGTGAAGGCCATGAGAATCAGTTGAATGACACCAAGCCAAATGAACACGGACTTGGAGCCAGAGTGCTCGAGCCAGTCAGGGAAGAACAAACTGAACACCAGACCGTGAAAGATATTCTTGCTGAAGTTGAGGGTAACAAGAGCCTCGCCAGCATACTGACGATAGCTGTCGACGCAGAAAGTAATGGCCGTTGTTGAACCCAAAGAGCATCCGAAGGAGATGACACCAAAGAAGATCGTAGGAACGATCCAAGAGTCGTGAACTTCTGCAGACCATCCGAAGCCCATTAATCCGATCACAGTTGTAATCGCAACTGGAATAGCCATCACCAGACGGAACTCTGGCTCGTAAAGTCCACCATTGCGTTTCGCCATGGCACGTACAATAACATCACTAACTTTACCAGCAACAGCGGTCCCCAGGACGCCACCAATGAACGGTGAAAGGTAGATCAAACCGGTTGAAAGCGCAGAAAAATTGTAGGTATCACGGCTGCGGTAGATGACTGCAACAGATTCTGACAGGACAATCAACCAACCGACGGCGCAGGAGTACACAACGGCAGACCAGAGAACAGCTGGGTAAGCGAACAAGATAAAAGGCCGCACAGCTACACGGAACCAGTTGTCTTGGTGTAGTCTGCCATTGAAGGGCTTGAGCTGCTGGACGAATGTCAATGCTGGCTTGTCGCGAAGAATTGTCGTATATCTTTGGATTTTTGGATGTTGTGGTACAAAAGGGTCATCGAGTAACAAACCAGATCTGTTGGCGGATGCTCCCCCGTCAACGTTGATGTTGGTGGCAGCAGTACCAGTTCTGGTAGGACTTCCGCCTGTTACATTATCCAAAGTATTGCTCTCGACATCCCGATACCATGGCGAGTCGAAGTTGTGCAACACAGGAGTTGGGGGAACACCACCGGCCGGTTCGACACTGTATTTGAAATCATGTACAGCACCCTGTGGTAATGGAGATGACTTTTCTTCAGCTGGGCCAGAAGCTTTGATATTTGTCGTATCTTGATCGGGCTCATTTGACACAAATCCTACGTGGAGGTGACGTGAAGTACTTGTACGATGTATGATCGATGGTCTTGTAGAAGCTTGAGGATTGGTGAGTGGATCTGCTTTCTCGTAATTCGGATCGTCAATGACTCCATCTCCCTGCTTCTCCAGCTGAGTAGCGGTTGCAGGGGCTCGTGTGTGTTTCGGCGATCTCATGCCGGAGAACAGCGAAAACCTCGAGGTTGCATTGGAAGGCTTTCGACTTCGACTCTTTGGAACTGGAGATCGATCCCAAAAGGTTTCTGGAACGAAGAAGAAAAGTAGCACGCCGCAAAATCCGACAACCATAGCCACAATCCTGTCTGCGTTAGCAAAGTAGCTTTCAAAAGGCAGTAAGTGGTTCAAGCCAATCACATACCAGAATACCCATCTCCATTCTAATCTCTCAATAATGGCAGCACTAACCAGTGGCACCAAATTCTTACCACCTAGAAGCAGAAGTGTGTAGATTCCCAGTCGATAAGCTCGCTCATGCAGGAAGAAGATCTCGGCAATAGTTGCAGAAGGTAAGCATTCGACTGGACTGACAGAAACTCCTTGGAAGATCCGTGCAACAAGCAATGAATTGTAGCTTGGTGAAGCAGCACACCAGATGGAGGTGCCAATGAATATCACCGCACTGGCAAGGTATACAGGCCGTTTACCATAGAGAATGGCAGTAGGAGAAGCAAAAACAGAGCCTACTCCCATCCCCATCATGTAAAGTCCAGTGGTAAGAGCAATTTTGGGCACCGTGACATCGTATGTATCGGCAACATTCGTGAAGCCTGCTGCCAGAATTGGAGTCATTCCACCCCCCACCATGCAGTATATGCCGAGTGATAGAAGTGCTGCATCTCTTCTCCATGTGGGCCAATTCAGTGGATCGTTTCCTGACTCTTCTGGTTGCGGAGTAAGAATGATCTTTCCATCTTGGGTTGTCTTTTTGCCAGACGCAGACTTGGAGTGCTGAGACTGGCGTCTACTCTGATTTTGTGGTTGTGCAGGGAGAGAGGAGGCTGACATCCTAGCAGGTGCATTTCGAAGACCAAGGGGCTGATTATGGTCGCCTGTAAGTAGGAGGACAGAACCTTGGGTTGTACTGTTAGCTGCTGTACTCTTCACGGCATTTCTGGCTTACCTGGGACTTCATGAGTCGCATGATCGTTCAAGACTCCCATACTCCATTTTGTCGGCCGGCCTTTATCCTCCTCCTCTTCCTCGACTTCCGGCTCTACATCAGATGCAGAGTTACGGCCAAAAAAGGACCGCGCTCGCTCTGAGGTTGGCGTTCCGATGGGTGGTGGTCTTACTTCGGTCTGCTCATTTTCGGGCATACTGAGATGGCTCGTATCTCACACAGCCAACGATAGTCGTTATCGAGATGGAATACTGGTAGCAAAGCAGGGCGATACAGTGAGAGTATAGATTCCTAGGATCAAAGGGGATAAAGATGTAGGTCTAACACAGGGTTGAAGAGAAGTGATTAGAAATAGGCGCATAGACATAGATATGTATTCAGCGGAGCGAGTAAACGTCTAACAGTAATATAGATGAGGCAGATGGAATGGCAGGAGACATCCCATTGCTTCAGACTGATCTAGACTGCTCTGTTGTCCAGAAGGGAGGTTTACTGGAAATGAAAGCACACCTCAACAGTTGTTCTTGCTTGTCTGGGCGGCGGTGTAGTGGCGCAACGACAAGGCCCACCAGAGAGTCTTGGGAGGAAGGTCAGACCTGGGGATCGGGACGGACACGGATTGAGAGAGTTTGCTGAATGAAAGAGGACTTGAAAATAGAAACAAATTTGAGAATGAGATCAAAGAGAAAGGAACTGAGAATACTGCTACTTATCGTGTGCTCCCGTAATCTCCGCCCAGCTCGGAATGTCTGGAGGATGAATTGTCAGATGCAAAATGCAGCCGTACGCAAGTGAGACTCCATAGCGAAGGGAAGGGTCCTGCAGCGCGATGACGCAACTTTGAGATAGTGATATGCGCTTTGACGGGGGTTGGAGCTTCAAGAGATAAACATTCTCGTCTTTCATTCGAGAACATCAACAACAATCAACACCACAATGATCACAAGACCTACAACACGACTCTTGCGAGTCTCAGTCGCCCCGTTCTTCTCGAGTAGATGCGCATATACGATCCCTACCCGACCCTTCTCCACCTCAAGAAACAAGCAGGCCAAGAACCGCATCTTCACCGCGTGAGCGCCGCCCTTCCCCAGCTGACCTGTGGAACCCACAGCACTTCCCCGGAATTCATGCATGCTAATACCAATCAACCGCAGTGTGCGCCGTCCAGATGAATTCTACTCATACCTATCGCTATCGACATCCTCTCGTACACCCCTCCTGACCTTCTGGACAGCCTCTTACTGCAACACTTGTAAAGCGGTCTCCCCTATCTTGCAGGACCTCATCAATGCCGGGGTAGGCGAGGAAGAGGGCGGTGTCTCTTTCTGCGAGATTGAGTATGACTCGATGGACATAATGGATTCTGGATTGGGCTCGACTTATATGATTACGAGCATGCCCACGCTCTTGAGTTTCGATCGAGGAGAGGCCCAAGTTGGCACGAAGATCACGAATCCGAAGGAGATGAAGGATATAGAAGGGCTAAAGGAGTGGATCAGAAGGGAAGCAAGGAGAGGAGGAACTGGTGGGGATGGAGGGGGCCCTGGATTATTTGGAGGATTGTTTGGATTTGGAGAGAAGAAATAAAACGACTGGTGGGTTCCTCATTCATGGCCATTTCATTGTTTCTTCCGAACTTGGACGTTGGACTTCCAGTCAATATATACTGGATCATGGAGTGTAGAAGACCTCCTCAAGACCCTTCCACCATGGTGGCACACCATCATAGCTGTTCTTTGCGCCGGGAACGAACGATTCTTGAAAGCTATCGGTCATCTTCCACCACTCTTGGACTTTGGGGTTCTCTTTCATACGCTCCACTGAAAGGCAGTCAGTACTTTGTCCGGGAAACATCGAAGTGGGAATATGCAACTGCGCCAGGGAATGATACAGAGCGACAAGTCGGAGAACAGCTTAACATTTGAGGAAAAGGGTTCCTTACTATCTCCAGCCCAGTTGTATCCAACATATTTGAATGAAGCAAAGAGGATATGAGTTTCCGGATCATGGAAGATTGAGTCTGGTAAGGCAGTGAACATTAGCATGCGGCATTCACAAACCCATTTTCCTCAAAATAAACCAATTCCTCACGGAACAGAAACCAAAATAGAAATCTGTTCAGAAACTCACAGTCCTCAATATTCGAATCCTTAATCTGCTTCAGAACCTCCGGCCAGACCTTCGCATGACACTCCTTGTACTTCTCCACAAACTCCGGCTTCAGCTTAACAATCTGCGCGACTCTACGGCCCTGATTCTTCAGCCTGTATGTTGGTTTCGAGGCCGCCGGAGTCGTAGGACTAGTCGGAGAAGTCGGGTTCGATGAGGATGTTCCGGCCCACATTGTTGCTGTCTCGTGTCTGTCTCCCTTCCAGAAAATATAGCTTCTAAATTCCCACTTTCACTTCCTCTTCAATGATTCAGATGTGTAGATTACTGTGCGGAAAAATTGGGTTCGTGAACAAGTATTTGAGATATTGCGGATCGATCCGTTGCAGCTTCACAGCAGATTGTAGATTGGCCGGTCCGCGGGGATGGATGGAGACCGTGAAGTCGAGGAGCGAGGTGGTGAGGGGTTGGTTAACGTTGACCTTCGGCGAATTCTACCTGCAAAGCTTGTGCAACACTCCAACAATTAAGCCTCAACAGGAAAATATTGCGTGGGAGATCAATGCGTCAGGCTTAAGGATGGACACAAAAACAACAAGTTTAGGTAGATAGGAATGAGGTGTAGGTAGCTTCAAAGGCGGTGATTAGAAAATCGACCCGGAACTCCTCAAGCTGGTTGGCCCTGCATGCAGATTTCTAAGCTCTGAGGATCGAGCTCTCTCGACTCACGTACTGACAAGCAAAGCGGGCCACATCTCCGAAAGCGCTGCTGGCTGTGGGCCTCACGCCCTGCTTTTCTGTGCAGAATCTAGGTGAGTTGAAGGCACAATAGGTGGAATTTATCCGGTGCACGTCACCGTCTTTTTGCTTGTCTGCTTGCTTGTCTGCTTGCTTGCTGGCTGGCTTGGTGGGGTGGATCGGTAGTAGCTGCTGTATCGCCGGGAGAATATTGGGCGAGGGTTGGGCTGGAAACTTAAGGTGGGTTGAGAAGCATAGCGAGTGGGGTGAAGCTGTTGAGAAGCGGTAAAAGTTGCTTTTGGTCAACAAAGGCTGTTCGGTGAAGTTCGTACTTGGGAGATCAAGAGTTAAGGTGTTCTAAGCTCATCACATTGTAGTATAATTCCATCTGCTTGATATCGAGTCTATCGGATTGGCATGAAGACGACCATGTAGGCATGAGTTAAAGACTCTATTATCTGTACTGTATCGAACTAATACCGCTTCGCTCGCTCAAAGCAATGGATATCTGCTTTCCTCGCTCATAATACACATCTTTTCTCCAGCACCGGATCGACTCTCCTTTCCGATCTTTGACAGCGCAATTCGACCAATAGACTCCAACGTATGCATTGTTGAACCATTTCACTTCCCAGACAAGAAACCGAATTTTCACCCCGTTGGCACCACCGGTTACCCAAACAAGATCCACATACACTTCCTATCGTATACAGCAAGAAGAGGGTGTTTGGCGTAGAATTAGAAGAGAAAGAGCTCATGTCGAGTTGACTCGGACTGTGTGAGCTTTTCTATATAATAGTACAATGACAGATTCGGAAGGAAGGAGAGCTACTCAGGAGTAGTACACTGCTTCTGCTAGGTAGATGACTCCGAAAACCAAAAAGGCGATTGCACCGCCCAATGTTACTGTAGATCGTTAGTGGTTTTTTCGGTGAACATGTCGTTTTGAAGCACTTACCAACTCTCAAGCTGACTTTACCAGCAATCGCTCGACCTCCGACGACTGCAATTCCTGTACATACAGCATGTCCACTGATTGCTCCGCCAGTCACCCACCAGTAATCTTGACCAGCAGCCATCGCTATTGTAGCAATCTGACTTCTGTCACCCCATTCGCCTAGGAAAGTCATTATGAATGTCTGCACCCAGGCAGGGCTAAGAAGCAAGGAGAGAAGGTTGTGTAGACCTCCCATGATACCCTTCATAGTCGATCGTGGAGGAGAGGGTGAGCGATCTGGCGAAGACGATGGGCTACGTGGTGGTGATGGCATGCGAGACCCTGATCTCGACTTCCTGGAGTTGGTTCGTCCCAGACCCATCTCAAGGGCATATGGTGAAATTGACGATCGTCTCCTGCCCTGCTTTCGGGCAAGATGTTCCTTCTCTTCGAGCTCCATCTCGACCTCTTTCATTTCTGCTCCAACTCCTTCTTCGGGGCTCATTGCCAACCCTTCTTTCAGCAGTCGTCCACCGAAAATCAGAAAGAGTCCACAAGCCAGGAAATTTGTAAACCTCTTTGGGATCAATGTAGGAACAGCATGACCCAGGACTGCAGAAAGTACAGTCATGGTAATCAATGCCGAAAAGGCTGCTGAAAAGACCAATATTCTGTCGTGCTTCATGGCCATGAGAGCTGCAATCAAAAATGTCTTGTCACCAATCTCCGAAAAAAGAATCATGGTGAGCGACAACACGAATGAGTGAAGAGGCTGGATAAGACCTTCAGCAGCTTCCTCTTCTGTCAGAGTAGATTTGGAGCCCGATTTCGAATCTGGCTTTGAGATGTCGAGATGGTCCTTGTTGGCGGAGTTCGGCAGAGGATGGGGGATATTGTTGGGCGTACTCGGAAGGTCATCCGGTTTCTGGAAAGGTCAGCTCTGAGATAATTGAACCACGCCGAGGGACATACCTCGAGTCCAGCAAGACCGTCTCCATCCTCGTCATCCTTATCAATCGAAGTCTTGATTTTCTCACCATCGAGCTTGGTTTGCTCACTATGAGGTAGCGGCGGAGCTTCCTTTGGAGAATTTGGCAACTTCTCCAACCTTTCTCCTGTCTGCCCTTCCTGAGCTTTGCGCACTTTATCCTTCTCACTCACTCCCCCTTCCGTGCCCGTTGTACCTAACTTTGGTGGTTCCCGAGTTGGATCGTCCATCACTCCGTCATTGACCTGTGGAATCTTCTCTCCATCTGGTGTGACGAGTTCTGTCTTATCCTCCATTAATGTCTTTTCTTCCTCCGAGCCAACTTTTGGCTTCTTGATATCCTTGTCTCCAACGAAGGGACCGGCGTGTGGTTTCCCATCCTTGCCATCTACTGGCGCATCTTTTGTTCCTATCTCGTACCTTGACTTGGTATTGAGATCGACCGCAGGGGTTGTGATGGGATCTATCCGTGCATCTCGAGGTTGTGTATTTTTGGAAAGTGTGCCCTGGCTGTTGTCTTGAGCGCCGACTGCGAGAGCTGTTGCCAAAGACGGCAGAAGGAGGAGCAATATAGGCGTGGGGCGTCTGCGGAACTTCATTGTGATATATTTGAGCTTGTTGTCGCGGTCAACGACTAGCAATCGTATAGAGAAGTGAGAGAGACGAGGCACGCGAGTGAAGATCTCGCAAGCAGTAGGACGACCTGGGTTTAAGTGACGTGGCGAGCACGATTGTTCTGGACAGGCAGCACGAAGATGAAATTGAAGCTATATGACCGATGGAAGGAGCGTAGAGAAGACAGAAAAGTAAGAAGACGGTGGTGAAGGCACCAAAGAATTGTTGGAATTCAAGTCGCGACGTAGAGAAGGGGATGAAAAGGGCTGGCTGCTTGTCCTCCCTGTTCTTTCGCTAGTGGTCGGTCCCCAGGTAGAATTCTAGCCTCATGCGTTGACAAGGGGCTTTGGCGTCGGTGCTGGCGTGCCTGAACTGGAAAGGGGGCAAATCAATAAAGTTATTGCGGGCAGCCGGGCAGGGGCACACGCTTGGAAATCCAGTGAGTGAAGATGAAGAGAGGGAGGAGAAATCATATGTAGATAATTTCAGGAGATATGGTTGGGTAGTGCGGCGAGCATCGAAACATGCTCTTATCGAGTTTCAAGTTCTACAAAGAAGCTCCAACTTAAACTGGCTTGGTTTTCTCCGAATGCTCATTTTTTGTCTCTTCTCTCTGTCCCAACTTTGCTTCTTCCACACTTCCAGAATAATTTCAATCAGGTCAGCCTGCGCATTCAGATCTAATTTTGGCACTTCAAGATCCGCAGTGGGCCGGATGCTGCCGACATTCGCGGTTGATGCGGACAAACAAACGCTAAGGCTGCAGGGATCAGCAGCTATCACCTGACCTGGAGATTCGCGTGGTGCCTTCGATCAACAAACCCGAGCTGCTGCGCGTCGACCAGAGCTTCTATGGATAAGTCCCGATATTGTCGCCAGCCACTGAAAGACACATTGAAGCCAGCAAAACGCCAGAATGGCACCACGCAGTACGGCGCGTTCGTCTGCCGCGCGCAACCAAGCATCCTCACCACCAAAATCATCGAGAGATTCGCAGAGTCCAGTTGGACGGAGGACAAGATCCAGTCGAAGTCGTAGTGTTGATCCTGAACACAGAGAAGCTTCCATGAATAAAAAGCGAACAAGCAAGAGGGGAGAGCGTGAAACCAGCGTGAGCAGTGTTGGAAGCGCCAGAAGTGCTTCCAGCACAGGCTCTCGCGCCAGAAAGCACACCCGGAACCCCGCTGTTAATAGAGGTCAGGATCGCATATTAGTATTTTAAAATGGAAACTGATCCAAATTATAGATCTATCTATGGTCGCGGAAGACAATGAAGGCGATGAGGAGGCCAGAGGATTTGAGCCATCAGAGGAAGATGACGACCCCATCGAAAACATCGAAATACAGAACCATGGCCCTCAGTCTCCGGGCGCCATGTCACAAATGTCCGGGACTACAGCTATAACGTCATATTCCGCTCAGGAAATTGCTAAGCTAGAACCGATAATGGCTGAGATCCTCCCTGAACTTCTGGAAAGTGCATCCAGGATAATGGACTTACTTGCTCCGGCGAACGCAATTGAGACAGAGGAGCAAGTGGACACAATTGTGAAGGATCTTAAGATACCTGGATCACGGCGGGGGAAACTCTTGAAACTTCACGAGCAGAGATTCGAGGCTACCAAAGAGTACTACGGAACCGAAACATACATTCGAACTTCCTTCGTTCTTCGAAAGCTGCTCGGAACGGATAATCTTGAGCCAGGGACATTTCGCCCAGACCCGGTCATTCAGGCTGCTAATCTCGCTACCCTTCTAGGAGAGCTTGTGATATTGCATAAAGGAGAAACGAAAGCCCAAAGTATTCTTCAAGGCGTATGTAGTATATTTCCAGAAGCATTCATCGGCAGATATATCGAAGAGGTCAACCTTGGAAACAAAGATTTGATTGACGAGAATTTTGACCTGGCTCTGGATCTTTATACTCAGTCTGCTATTGTGAGTCTGTCACGTATGGCAGAAGATGGATTTATTATTACACCAGATCAAGCCCTTGCAGACGTATTCTATAAGGACTTCAACCAGTCAGACCCGGATGGCCACTTCGCAGAGCTCACAGATGGTGGCGTACTGAGAAATATGTTAAGGCCCGGCCAGACGTACTCACAGACTCAAGTCGAAATGATCCAAGAAAGGCTTGGCCTGCTCAGTGCCACAATTCGGTATAGCGAGGAGGCCCGCCAAGCTGGTGATTTTGTTGATTTTGATCAGCTGAACGAGATATTTCCCTGGGTAACTTTCATAACCCATTTGGTGCAGTGGAGTCGACGTCGCTTTACCGAAATACTTGAGGCCATCACTGAACAAGGAGGCATCGAAGAGATTACATTGTCCCTCATTGAGCTTATCCAGAACAACGATAGTCAAGCTGATGTTCGGTATGATCGACCACAGCCCACTACAAAGCAACGGGAGCTCTTACCAGCAGCCGACATTACGCAAGGTGGTAACCAAAGGTAAGATTGCACCTTGAGTCTGGAGCGTTCCAAAACCCTCTGAAAACTTTACCTATACACTATCATTTACACACAGAATGAAGAATTGCTGACCAGAATAGCTTTCTGTCGGCCGGTTCTGTGCAAACCCTCATGCGATTGAAAAAGAGGACGATTGGCAATGGCTCATCTATGCAAGACCCTCCTATCTCCCAGGGAGCTCCTTCTCGCCCTCAGCCACGTTCTAGGAAAGCGCCATCAGCTCCGATGCCAGTCCCTGCTCAAGAAGATACGGAACTTGTGCAACAAAACGATGATGATTATCAGCCAATTATTGATGATGACATGGACAACCGGCCACGCTCTACTGCAGAGTACACCGCTGCATGGAATGAAAACAGCAAAGAGAAAAACAAAGAGAACCACAAACCTACTGCAACGAAGCGGAGACTCATAGACCGTCAACCAGATGCACAAAAGGTAATTTGGGACGAGACTCAGGACGGCTTGGCCAGGCCATCGCCAGGCAAAAGAAGGCGGGCTGAGAGTGAACACAGCGATGAGAGCGAAGACCAAGGATTCCAGGAGGATCAACGACACATCGATCCCGGCCGAAGGGCTATTGCACCGCCCGGTCCTCGCTTCTCTCCTGTTCAGGAAACCTCGCCCACAAGCAAAAGGCAGCGCGTCCAACGTGAGATGAGTCCTCGTGTAGAATCAAGCCGTGCTGGAGCGCAGAGAAGGACGGAACGAGCAGAACCAGAAAAGAGAAGAAGTCCAATCTCAGATGACTCGGAAACAGAATCCGACGGGGAAACACCACCTCCTACAGCTTCAGAGATCAGCACCGCCGCTCGTTATGCTACCGCTAAAGCTAAAGGCGTCCAAGTACCAAAAGGCCGCAGACCTTGGTCAGATCGAGATTCCAACCTCCTTATACGTCGCATAGAGAAATATGGCTGTGCGTGGGCTACGATCTACCAAATGGGGAAGTGGGATGTTCAACGTGACCAAGTAGCTTTGAAGGACAGAGCCCGGAATATGAAGGTCAACATGTTGAAGTAAGTTTCCGTGTTTTCGTTAATATCTTCACTAATTTCAGTGCAGAACTGGTCAGCCGCTGCCTATGAATTGGGAACAAGTACCTTTAGGGAAGAAGGAGATCGCCTTGGTGAAAGCAAAATTTCCTGACTATGAGCCTTGAGGGTTCAAAGTGTTCGTAGGGGAATTGGGAATTGGCGTCGTTTTTTGATACCCAAAACGTAGTACGGTTGCGGGCGGGTATTTATTTTCGGGACATGAGGAGGTGCACAGGCGTTGCGGCTCAGCTGTACATATGGAGAATAGATTCATCTGTTCTCTCTACATGTCTTCTATCGTGTAAAACAGGGCTCTTTCAAATGTTGAAACGATGATCAAGTATCAATGTAATGGCGAGCCTTGAATCATACATCTGTCGATATCATACAGCTTACTGTTGTGTACTGGACTATCTCAGTCGTTACTAAACGGACATGGACTGCTTCTCTTTTGTGGATGCCTTTCAAAGCCCATCGGTTGTGTAATCAAGATTCAATCCTAGTTTCATGACTCTGCAGACCTGTGTTGTAGAACTTTGACCCAATCATCACAGCACGATGCAGCCGGCCGGCCCCACCAAGAAAGCTTAAACTCGCATCGTCATAGGACGAGCACCTTTCCCGCTCCGGTACTTAGCTGGCACCCTCCCATGCTTGCTTGCTTTCAAGCTTCTTGTCCATCGCGACATGGGGAATCATTGATAGCAGGTCCATCATCCCAACCTACATGCGAGAGCGGGCTCTGCATGTCCCACTACTTATCAACACCGAGCCCACTGATCTTCGTACCGCCCGCTCCAATTCCCCCACAGATCCTGAAAGACCCCGGATTCGGGACGCCATTCGCAGACGGTGCTGGCACGAACTAAGATTGCCTCTTTTGAGGCTCGAGATAATTTCGACGACACGGCTGGACTTGATTGCATGGAGAAAGTCAAAGTGGTAGCCATGGAGTGGTGGAAGACGGGTGAACTGGAGAAGGGAGGCTCACGGCATGTCCGTGAGGAGGTGGTGCAGGTGGAACTCTGGCAGAGACAAGCTACGGAGCAATGGTACTATATCAAGAGGGTATGTCTCCCGAGTGTGATCGCGCAGAAGGTATTGTTGCTGATTGGGCCTCCTAGATCATGTTGGCAGGCCTTGCTGTATGTTTCCTGCTGCTGCAGCGATCTTTCGCCCGGATCTCGATGCAGGCCCGCCAGGTGGAAGGCGTACCTCAGTATGTTTTGGATTATGGTATGGGATGGTACGCGCAGTGTGACGAAGTAAGACTGACAGTATGCAGCACCATTGGTCTGGCTCCATGAAGAAGAAGCATTCTTCCCCTCCGATATTTATGCTCAAGTCACCAATACCCATCCCAACATTAACTTGACGACGATCGAAGATCCTCCTTCTCCCCTCACACTCGAGAACCTCGATCTTCTGAACGCATACGGTCACAATGGACGAAATGTCTTCTTGACATCCAATCTCGACGTTACAACAGAGCCGGTATGGCTCACAGGCATAGTCCCAGACTCAACCGGCGAAACTAGAGAGATCACTAGCTCTGTAATCATAGTCAACGACCGGGGATCCGGAAAGGTCGACGCATTCTATATGTACTTCTATGCATACAATCAAGGAAACACTGTCTTCTTCCAAGAACTCGGTGATCACATCGGAGATTGGGAACACAATATGATTCGCTTCCACAACGGGACCCCCCAAGCAATGTGGTTCAGCCAGCATAACAATGGTCAGGCGTTCACGTATGATGCTGTGGAGAAGAAAGGAATACGCCCAATATCATACTCAGCAAAGGGAAGCCATGCGAATTACGGTGTCCAAGGGACCCACGACCATCTCATCCCCGACCTGAACCTCCCAGCTGGGTTCCTTCAGGACTATACCAGTAAGGGCCTCCTGTGGGACCCAACACTAAGCGCATATCACTACAATTACAGCGCTACCGATCACTCATTCGAGTCTATCAACGGCAGTCCAGTAGGCGCCATGTACTATCGGGGGCGGTGGGGAGATCAGCAATATCCCGACGACGATCCCAAACAGCCACCTCCATTCTTCGGTTTCAGGAAATTTGTCAGCGGCCCGACTGGCCCGTGGGACAAGCATTTGAACAGGACGAAGATATGTCCCGATAATGGGATTTTGTGTATTGTCAGAGATTCGCTCGTGCCATGATTACCTTGACTCGGCTCAGCTCGAAAAGCGGGTGTGCGTATTTTGAAAATGGGTGGGATGGATTGGATTGGATGTAGATTGGAGACTTGATACCCAACCGGGAACTGGATGGCTGGCGTTTGGTTACTTCTATCTATCTGAATAGGATTACAAGGGCTTGAATAAAGCAGTTGAATTAACATACATTGGAGAAACGGCGGTTCGGGCAAGGAGCACAACCTGTATTTATGGGTTTGGTTGTTGGGTACATAGCCTGCTTATGATAAACGAAGAATTTTAACATGAACCCTTGAGAATTCGTCAACTTGCCCGACAGTCTCTTATGTGCCAGGAGAGTAGAAGGTTGTCTGAAAGAGGTAAGATGAAGCGCCCTTGGGTGAAAGCTACTTTGGGGCATTTGGCTGATCGTATCTGCAGAATGCTTGTCACACGGGGATTTACATTTGTCTAGCGATTTAACATACTCTTCTTCCCTGCCAGACCAGGTAGAATACATTTACAGCAGACATTCACAAGTGACTTGCTTTGCTTGGAGTGTTGATGGCTTTTGCAGCGGAAGGATCACCTGTGTAAACTAAAATCAAGATCTGTGGTAGTGTTGGTCGTCTTTGGGGAGTCGATCTCGCTTAAGCCGACCCATGAAGAATTACCAAGTCACGACGAATTTGTAATAAGTATAGGCAGGAGCGTAGAGGATCACTCCTCGTATATTTTGAATTAGGCACGAGCAAATAGTACGCATACCTATTCGCGGCTTCACATAAGATGAGGTCAGAGTCACTGTCAAGGAGGCTTTGAGATGGTTGGGGGCGGCTGAACAGGGACACTGTAACGTCTTGCAAGGGAATTGAAAAAAGCAACGTGGTATTGCATTGATTGAGAACGCTCTAAAACTGGCAACGAGGTAACTATGTGGTGCTACAATGCATTGACTGAAAAAGAGAAAAGAAGTCGCGAGACCAACAGTTCTTCAAACCAATACAAGTACAACTAAAATACACCTCTTGCAGGGGGGATAACATTGATAAGCGAGAAATGAAAAAACAACTACCTGCAGGAAAGGAAAGCCGACAACATAACTGGGAAGAGATAAATAGGTGAAATTCGACTTGCGTCACATATCTGAAGGAAACGTCTACGCTCGCTATGCTGAAATTGAAACGAATCTGCCCAACACTTCCGTCCAATGAAATCAGGAACGGGAAATCGATGCGTGTCGTGGCCCATCTCGTGGCGAGCCTGCCTGAGCTCTGACCGAGTAGAGAGAAGAGTCAAGCTGCGATGGGACGGCCGTGACTGGTTGTTGGAGGGGGCTGGGAAGCCAATTAATACCAGCCTAACAAGGCGCAGAGAGGCAGAAGCAGGCCGTCGTCGGTGAAGAGAAGGAATTGCGTGGTTCAGTGACGATGCTGTGTGCGAGGTTGCTGGGAAGGCTGAATCGGTGAAGTGGAATTTGGCATTGTGAATTGTATTGTATTGCTATCCGAAACGAAGTGAAGAAGAGGTGGACGTGTTGCTTGCAGCTAGCCGCAACAGCAATAAGCTCTCGTACATGATCTCGAGCAATTGAGGTAAAGCTAGCAGCAAAGTGTGTAAGGTGGATTGACGTCGCCGAGGGTTGTGTCGATAGGACAGGCAGAAGCGAGGACGAGAACCGTTGTCGAAGAGACGAATGCCAAATGGCAAACGTCCAAGACCGGATTTAGATCGTGAGTCAACCGCCAGATATAGACATGTATGATCCGATAGATCGAATAATGAATGCGATTTCCAGACAGGAGGAAATCTAAAATGGGATACTCGTTAGCAGGGGTTCAGAGCCAGTGAGTCAGGTGACAGGGTTGTCACATGCGGATAAGGGTAGGCGCCCGCGTCTTATCGGGGCCAAAAAGCAAGCGAGTCTGAGAGTCGAAGGGCATTTCTTCTGTCCAGCTCGGACAGCTCCGCCTCAACTTAGGCAGGAATAGACAGAACTTCTTGGAATGAGAGAGTCGAGGAGAGGACTGAGTCACATACCGGCAAGAGTGTTGCAGTCATCTGTCAGGCAGACTCGAGTTTCAGTTGCCAGTGTCTGAGAATTGCAGTCAGTAAAAGTGCGAGAGGTTTGAAGTTTGGGTGATGTTAAGCACATACCAGTGTCCCTCTCAGCGGGGTCTTCTGCCATGTTGATGCCCTCAAAGCGAGGCATTCTGTCACCGTAGTCTATTAAACAACAACAATTAGTATAAGGTGTATAGGATTGGAAGGCGAAAGTCGAAGGAAGGCTGAAGGATTGCTCTGAAACATTTTGCCTCAATAATCGAGTTAAATTATGACATACCTGGGTCTCTCTCCGGCTTCTCTTTGGGTGCCTCTCGCGTGCAAGCGAAGGGTGTGTTTTGGTTTGCGGCGAACATTTTGAATGGTAGTGGAGTTCTCAAACTGATGACTGACGTTTTCTTGATGATGAGGATATGAGGATGGATGAGTGATGTTATTGAATGCCTTGACTCAGTGTTTGTATGATAAGGTAAAAAGAAAAGTCGTTCCTGAGAGAACGGCGTCCCTATATATCAGTCATACGGAAAGGCTTCAACATAGCAAAGGAGGCCGTGCCAGGCATTGCCTATGATTAGCTCATTGTAGCCTCGGCCTCCCTGTATTTCAGGTGAGCAATCTATGGAGCCTGATGGTCGGTAAGTCATTAAGGGCATGGTTGAGTTCCGCCCTGAGATTATGCCTCGCTGGATCATAGTAGTTCAGTCATAGTCACAGGTTGGAAATAGGTACGAGGAATGGAATGGGGTCCAAAGGGCAGGCACAGGTCAGGCACAGGACAGGCTGGGCTGGGCTGGGAGCTGGGAGCTGGGATAGGCGATAGGCGTCGCCTAAGATGGGTTCTTTGTTTGGATGCTGTAGTCCCTACTGGTCCTAGCCTAGGCTTCCGGTTCAGGGATTCGCAGGCCAGCCTATGCTATTCGCCACAGCATCCTCCTTCCCGCCAGGAGCAGAGCCACTCACTGCCTGACCTACCATGCCTGTCATGTCATATTTTTTCTTTGTCTCTCAACCCCGTTCCCTTCCTGATCCGCTCAGATGCAAGAGTCCCAAACACAACCATCATCCCAATCCGCGCGGGAGATATGCCCGTGCTGCGTTTCAAGCTGCACATGCAGTGTATTGCAGGCCAGGCCGGTCGGTGACTCTCCAAGGGACGAGGAGCTTCGCTGCCTGCAACCAACACAGACAGAGCAAGGCCCAATGGAAGCCCGCTCTACAGCACCGCCCATACGTAGACCTCTACTCTCTTGTCAGGTGCTTCCCTGCGGCTTCTGGAAGTCTTCCTAAAGCGTTCACAGAGGAACAGTGCCCTCGCCTGCCCTCGACTACTCCGCATCATTGCTCGAAGACAGGGCGTGCGACATTTCCTTCAATTCTCGTTTTCTACCCAATCATTTCATACAGGCCCAACCTGCAAAGCATCTCCCTACCACTCCACGATTCCCGGGAAATAATTTGTGGTTGTTCCGTTTCAGGGTCTTTCCCTGGCGGGCGTTATGTTTCGAGACCTTCCATTGCAGCACTTTGGCGTTCGCTGCAAAGCTCAAGGCTAAGAGCGCATCAACTCCTTCCACCCAGTTCATCCTGTCTCTGTTGACAGCCGCTGATCTCCTGATTGCGTACCGGCGTAGTGGGAGCCAGTGATGTCACGATCGTACATAATTTGAGATCGTCGGGGTCAATTCATCAGCCTCACTTTTTCGGAGTTTCGAGGTCATCTGCATTTGATTACGAAACTATGCTGCCCTCAAGTGAGGCATACCGGCTCTGCCCTTCAGCATCCGCGCATCCACTCTTCACCGGTCAAGCAAAACCACAAAAAGAACGCATACAAACAGAGATTGAGTCATTTCGTAGTACAATCTCACTGCTGCAAAGGAGGAGCAAACGAAACAGATGGACTATTTTTTCAGCCGCGGCCTCCTGGCTGTCACACTTGCAGTTTGCATGCTGCAATTGCAATCAACAAACGGCTTCCCGGCTCCACGTCGAAGCTGGATTGTGGCAGTGGGCCTCCGGGGCTGTGGCGGAGGCCCTGACTGACGTCGGGGATGCATCCCCCTGCTGGACTGATCGGTGCCTTGCATAGGCGGACCCTATCCCGCTGTTCATCACATTCATCACATACAAGGTTGATGCCCATCGAATGGGCTACCGGTCTCCAAACAATTCAAAACAGGTGCGAAGTCCACGCCGAGTTGCAGAGTCACTCTCCCAGTCTCCCAGTCATTACAGTCATTACAGTCATGCCTAATCTCCTGCTCGTTACAGGCTACCACGAATAGGTGACTGTTGTCACGGCGGTCACAGGGAGAGATGCAGGAGAAGCAGTTTTGATTTGGTCATTGATTCCCTGTCTTCTTCGTCACAATCGTCATTCTACTTTTTCTTTTGCTTTCCCGTCTTACAGTTTTGGTCGGCCGTTAAAGTACAACAAAAATCCAAGATCGAGATCCGAGACCGAGACGCGGAATTGTACATGAGAAGGGTCAGAGTAAGTACAGAAAGCACACCCGCCAATGCCTGTTATACGACTTCCTATATCATATCCGCTCTTCAATCGCCGAAACACCTTTGCAAACCCCGTTTTGGATCACCCTGTCTTGCTCAATGGCTCAAAAAGTCATCCAAAAAAATGCATGCCAGTCGTCCAGCATCCGTGTACTCCGAATCCTCATCACGACTTGAGGATCGATGCATTCGCACATCCGGTTCTGGAAAAAGGATCAGCCTGGAAGGGAATAGGATTTGGGAAAGCTTACCGTACTCGCCAACAATACGTTGAAGTTCCATGACAAATCTTACAACGTCATGATCCACGGTCTTGGACTTCCCCTGGAAAGCATCAATGCCATCTCGGATCGGATTACAGGCCTCCTTGCCTCCCTTTCGAGTCTTGAACTTCCAATGGAAGATCTCCTTGCACCTGTCGAACAATTCCTTCTGTGTCAACCTAACGAGTTCTTGAAATGATTCCCGTTCTGTCGAAGCTGGGTAGCCGTGGTGCTTCACCCGTCCCTCACAGAAGTAGAATGCCGCACCGAGCGTCTTGTCCATGACGAGTATGAGAATCAGGAATGTGCTGAAGGCGAGCGCCCATTCCTTGTCTTTCGTGGCACTTGGGTTCGTGGCCCAGATCATGGCGCCCCAATCCTTCAAGACTGACTGAATTCGCCTTTGTTGCAACATGAAGAAGGCCAACTTGATCTGCCTCTGCGCACACCGCGGTGCCGACCGTCTGTGGTATTCCTGCCCCAAGTGGTCTTGGACTTGTTGTAGAGAATTCTGGTCGAGGAAGAGGCTTCGTTCGAGGATCACTGAGGTTACATGCATTTCGAGGGCTCGGCGGAGGAGTTCGGACTGCGGACTATCAGCATTAAGCAACAGAAAGGATGGAATCTACGACCTACCTCGTTGTCAGCCGCATTACCAGCGTTGTAGTATGAAGCAACTGCGCCGAGAAGACGTGTTGGAAGTTCCGATTCCTGGTCGATATAGGCCGCCGGGACGTACGAATTAACGTCGCTCTGCACGATATCCTGGATATATTTGGAGTAGGCATCTTGCATCTCGTCCATTGCAGCAAGCGGTATTCCAAGCGGTGGACTCAACTTCCGTACTAATTGAGGTCTGGCGACTCCATTCGACACTGTTTGATGGAAGAACCCCATCTCCGAGGAGCTGCTTCGTAGAGCCAGTGCAACTACTTCGGCCTCCAGGAATTTCGGATATCCCCAGTCCATGCGTATGAGCATGTGTTGTGTGCCCCAGCTCGATGCGTTCCTGGTTACGAAAGACTCGACGTTGGCTTTGGTGAAGTGTCCCATGAGGTAAGCTATAACTGTTAGCCATCGGGCAGAAGAGCAGAGGAAGTTCTTACTTGGCACCAGAAACGTATATAAGGACTCTAGTGGGTCATTAAAGCACGAGAACAGACAGAATCGTCTTTTTCCAGCCAATCTTGCACATTGTTCGCAAGGCTTGCCCGGTGAGCATGGAGAGCACTGCTTGCTGTTAGTTTCATTTCTAGCACATTCTTGAAGAAGTCTCTACCTTTGTTTTGGATATATGGCAAGCCCAGCATGCTTTCGCTTCACGGACATCTCTCGCTTGTTTCTTCTCAACTGCTGTCAGTCCACGTTGACGTCCACGCGTAGCTTTTGCTTTCGGGGGACTTGGCATGGAATTAAATATATGCGAATGGTGAACTTCCGATTCCTGCGGTGGTGGTGAAGGAGTATGAGATAGTGGAGAGTTCTGTGACGCTGGAGATCCGTGCGATGGCGTATAAATAGTGCTTGGGTTAGACACCAGCGCCCATGATTTGCTGTCATTCTCGCTGGTTGGACTAAGATGTTCCAGATTGAGAAAGTTCATACTGGAAGGGCCAGCATCTAAGAATTCCTGCCTAGCTTTGTGGGTTCCGTATGGGGTACCGCGAAGTGGTTCAAAGGCCACGCCGCCAGCGGTCGCATTGACTTGGAAGCTACTATCCTGGGCGAACTGCGAGTTCCACGGAATATTCGGCTGATAGTCCATATTATTGTTCATTGTCTGGTTTTGCTGAGTCTGTTGGGGTGCGATCAAGGTCGTCGCAGACCACTGTCCACTTTCTGTCGAGTACAGCATAGGGTTGTCATTGTAGCCCCAGTTTGGTGACATCGAGCCATCATGGTCAAAAGAGAAGTCTTCTGTAAACATGTGTGGCGAAGTGTTCGCTGTACCAGGAGACGGCGTATCAAGTGGAGGCCCAAGTTGGTGGAAGCCATCTATCATGATCAGTACTATGAGGAGAGACTCTGCCCATGCAGCACGGGACTTTGAAGAAATCACGATCATCCTCAAACAACCAAAAGAAATACGAATCGCTTACCTGGAAGTACCAGATCCTGTAATTGGTTTCCAACGGATTCGAAATTAGAGTTGGTAATTGGAATAACGTAAGTGTTAGAAATGGAAGAGGCCGCAGTATTCGCGTCCGAAAAGGTCAAGCTGTTGAAGCTGCCAAACTGCATGTCAGACATGGTCATATCATCCATTTCGGAATCCAAGGTACTAGTCTGGGGAGTCCAGGATGTCTCCTGGCCGTTGTTACCGGATATCTGGGGCGCCTCGCTGCCTGGAGACTGGCCATGGTTCCCGCCATAATTCTGTGGCGAATTTGGGAGGTTCGAGACCAACGTATATGAGTTTGGAGATGAAACGGACAACCACGAGTTATCATCCGATAGGTTTTGATGTACTATGGGGTTGGTGTTGAAATTCGAGCTCCCAGCTGAAGAGCGGTGAACCTCAAAGTAGCCACTGAGATCCAGATGAGGGCCGACGCTCTGTCCATGGGGCTGGCCATGGTGGACATTAGTATTAATTCTCGAAAACAACTGCTCCGGTGATGAAGGATAAGCTGGCGCATTGTTGTGTCGGGTCGAGTAGGCTGGCTGGTTGCGATATGCCACTTTTGCTTCTCTCCTGCCTGGAGCAGCTGGGCCCCTCGATCTCCGCTGCGGGATGGCACCAACACCGCCGACCCCGCCAGCGGGTTGCGAACTCATAGTTTCCATCATCATTAAGACATGTTCGCTGTTATTCCTTTCTTCGCTTTGCTGACGATCGATGGGCGAGGCGAAAATGAAGGCGACAAGCAAGGTCTTTCCCCTCTATTGACGGACGCTGGGATGGGGTACGGGACGGCAAAAGGACTTTATGGGTTGTCAAGTTCAGGATCGGATTTCCCTGCGCGTTTTTTCCTATCCAGCACGCAGCACGCAGCACCAGATCGATCCTGTGCAGCAGCTCAGTGCTGGCAAGTCTTCGCAGAGCCTCAATACTGTAAGCTCACACCTCGAAAGGTGCAGCTGTCATTGGTCGGGCGTGTGACCGAGTAACTGTGTCTTGCATGACGCTAGCTACGTCGAGCACACCGAGTATCGCTTAAGCAAGACGTGGGGGACTTTTGACGAATACCTGGCCAGGAAACTTATGCAAGTATGAAGGAAGGGAGGAGCGCCATTGGATATCTGTGCTTTACACGATGTTTTGTGCAGAGAGCCTGCGTCAGATGGAGGTGTGAGGAGACCGATATGTGGTGATTCGTCGATCTTCCGTCGGGCTTGCCCCACATGAGGGGTACAGGGGGTATGGGGATGAGGTATTGGGTTGGTGATGTTCGAGTCTTCAGAATGAGTTGGCCTAGAACTTTCGACGGTGCGAGCCGTTAATGTTTCAGTTGGTCATTATGAAGTCAATTGACCCTTCTGTAACCGAGTCTCTTCTTGAGGCTCTTCGGGCGTTCTGATGTATCATACGTCTTACACGACATCATTAACTTGGCATCAGTAGAAGCTAGGTCTCATTTTTAATTTGCGACTTACCTTCGTGGATTTTACTTGATCGAGGAAAGGATAGTGTAGTCGTCAAATCGACTAGAAAATCATGCTTTTTTGTTCGCCGTCTGTTTGGCTTCCAAGCCATCGTCGGACTCTCGGTTAGTTGTTTACACGGGTTGGGTGGGGAAAACATGACGAGAGACATGGGACTAACACTTTCGCTGAACTTCTAGGACTCTTCGACATATTGTTATTACCTAATTGTCCAATAGTAGAAGATTTCTGTATCGTTCTTTCGCTCGGAAGATGGAATGCTGATGAAGTGTATGAATTGACCACAAGAACAACCGGTAAGTTTTTTATGAGCGGCCGTGGCATAACGTGCCCAGCGGTCATAGTGATCACAGCAACGACTTACAATGACATTATGACATGCTTTCATTATCTGTAATAGATGTGATAGAACTGTCTGGATACTTTGGTGCGAATCTTGTAGCGTTGGAATAATGAAGATACCGCGACTTCTTAATCACAATTCATCCCAAAATAATTCTAATTCTCACCTCCTGCTTTGGTAAGTCAAGGAAGCAAATCTGCTACTCAAACGCTTTGAGAGGTGGAAGAGCTACGAAATTGTCCTCGCATCCCTGTTGCCTGAGGTTGATCAGAAGAATGGAAGTCCCAAGTTCCAAAGGTGAGTACTACCTGGTCCATTCATCAGAATCAGACTCGCAGAAATGTGTTAGCCACATCATATAGCCAAATAAGCATATTTTTGCCATATACAAGCACCCACGTTTTACGTCACGGTGATGCCTCTCTAAAATCATGACAAGCTCATGGTTTCTACCAGACTGGTCGCTTCTTGGTCGGATACGTCCGACTCACCGCGATCGGTCCGTGAGTTTTGCTCCCATTCTCCAGACTCACCTTTTTCATACTGTAATCTTTTGCATCAACTTCGCTCATGATACGTTTTGAATTTTGGAAGTATTTTTGTGTTGATGCTTCGTCTGTTTGGTTTTTCGATAAGCGAGCGAGCACCTTTTGTTTTGGTGAAGGTCGTCAGAACCACACATTACTTAAGAGAGTTCCCCAAGGTCTTTGAAATAGACTATTTTGCACTAGATCTAGTCATATTCTCTTCAACTGGCCTAACTTGAGCCATTAACCGGTATCATCTCGCCACATTTCCTTCTTGATGACAGCGAGAACATCCTCCACAACCCTGGCCTAAATGCCACATTTTACACCCGTTCTTGAAGGCTTTGTCACTTGGCGATTATTTATCTGCTCTGATTGAAGCAGGTTTTGAAAGTGATGTAGGATCTTCAAGATATATGAACATCATGGAGTGACAAGAGTCTCGTTGCGGCCATCAAAGTAGTCTTACAATTTCTCTTATCAAACAACAAGGCTTCCTCTTCGCCATCTCCATGAGCGTGTGATGATCTACGCAACAAACTCCGCGTAGTCACCAATATTTATCCTCCTCAATGACTGTCATTCGCTAGCATCGCCATCTCTGGATCTCGGAAACACTTTCCTCTTGCCAGCGCCCATGCCAACAGCCCATACGACACACCCTGGTATGATCTCGTCTGAGACATAACCCATCAATCTATAATACTAAGAAAAGTATTCGGCGAATCTCAGTAAGGACGACCGCCAGCACATCCCCAGCAGACGTTGCGGCAGCAGTGAAGACATTCTCGACCTGTTTGATATTCGGCTCCGCACTGCTCGTTGTCAGCAAAATGTGTAACGACTGGTTGATGACGGGGTAAACAAAGTAATGGAAATGCCAAGGAACATTTCACCTTACTTTAAACAAGTCCACATTATGAAACTGGAGCGCTGAGATATCTTTTTGAATATGCCCGATCGATGGCTGTGCGGTGCAGGATCTTGGTTCGTGACTTCTGCTGTGTGTCTGTACGTATGTCTGGCTGATGCCGTGGACAAATGCAATAGAAAGAGATCGAAAAGGTAAAACGAAGGAGATAACTTCTTACGTGCAGTGCAGGTACCTGAGAAGTGTAGTAGTCAATGTGACTGTTCACCTTTCCGTCGAAGACTGCATTCAGTGAGACCTGCAGATGCACTTCCCTCAAAGGAACAGGGCATTATTCACTAGAATGAGTGTCTCAAAATTGGAATGGAAAGTTATTTTGAGATTTGAACAAAAGCTCGCTTAGCCGCTTAGGGCCATGTGCAACTCAGAATCAGAATATGTTCAAAGAAAAAGCCCTTGTATTGAATGTATTGTAAACCCCAGAAATGCGATCTTTGTTTCTTGATGCTCGCTGATGACTGAGATGAAATCGCTCACTAGACCAGTACATTACCGACACATGCCGTGTCCGACCAAGCAGTTTGCGTATAAGAAATCCCAGACCCCGTACTTGCTAATTCCGTGCGTATATCAAAGCCAGCTCTCAAAGTGTATTCAATCACGCCACTCATCCCCTCCCTCTGTCAGCTGAGATGGCTGAACTCTGGGACCATGATCCTCTCCATTCGGGGCACGCTGGCTCCTCGCTTGGCTCATCATGATATTCTTCTGCATTTTCTTCAATGAGTCGTCTCACAGTCACTCTGTTGTCTTCTTCCGGCCCATCTGCTTCTTCCACATGACGAGCATGTCTAATTTGTTTGAATGGCCGTGCCCAACTCGACTTATTGAACGAGTTGCTGGTGAGGAGAGAGATGAGGGAGAGAACCTATTCCGAGAGAATGTCAGCATATACTCTCATTGACACGTGCTGGTTAAGTTTTGATGCTTTCGTACCTTGACTATAAACACAACTACAGCAACAAGCAGCAGTAGTCCAGCCATGTTCTGTTCTGATTTCCTCCAAGGCCCAACACAAGATCTATTGCGATTGAATGTCTTCGAGCAGGTAGCAGGTACTTCGAAAGGCCACGAACGATCCCGAACAGTGTTGAATCCACAGCAGTTCAAAGCATCCTGGATTGTTCTGATGGTATTTCCATCTTTCAGTCTCCAGAGCATTTGCCATTTGCTTCCTAGTCCACAATTCAAAGCCGATGGGGGGATCATATGCGTCAAGGCAAGCGTGGCGATGATGGTCTCGTAAATCAACTGGAAGCCAATGACGGCAATAAGGGGGATGGTGAGTTGGTATGGCTCATTGTTAGCTCGCCGGATCAGTCCATAGGTACCTTGAGCTGAGATTCCCGTGATGAGTGGGAGAACCATAGTCAAGAGTGCAAGTGCTTGTGGGATTGGAAGGGATAAGGCTCGGATTTGAGAGTATGCATAGCTAGATAAGCATATATCAGCAGCGACACATATCTGAATGTTGACTCTTGTTACCCTGCGACTCCAGTAAGTATCAAGAGAAGCTAGAGCTATTAGCAGTGGCAATGAATCTTGGTGATGAGTCTCACAAGTGGTACTGCGAATAGTCCCAGCTTTGTGAGAAGTCGTGTCATCTTGATAGGTAGTGCACAGAGCTCAAATGCCTGGGTACCTGGAGGGCAATATGTTGAAAGCAGAGTTGTGAATGTCCTCGAGCTCAATATGATGTATTGCCGCTTGGCCACGAATGGATCAAAGCTTTATCAGTTGAAAGGGATCAGAAGAAGACGTCAAGGAAACACGATACCGTACCGACCACTTTTACAGCCTTGATCTGCAAACAAATACAATCATCAGGCTAGAAGAGGGGAAGGTTGCACAGGGTCACGTGGACGATTGCCCCTCAGCTCCCAAAGCTCCTTCCATATGCGCAGTCATATCTAGAGCCTTCCTTCAAGTTACAAGGACGACCATCACACGATCCTCTTCCCCCATCTTCAAGAGCATCTCAAGAGCGCTATACGAAGCGCAGCGCAGCACCCAAGAAGCAGCAACATCCAAGGAATAAGAGGCCTTGCGCCAACCAATACCACCCATCATGCAGGCAATGCCCGATTCGCGCACGCAGAGCTTCGAGGAGATTTATGGCCCACCAGAGAACTTCCTAGAGATAGAGGCAAGTTGCAGATTCTGCAAAGAGTGCTGGCATCTCCAGCCTCCCTGCGCCCGGCTCAGCTTTAAAATGCACCTTGCTAACCCCATCCGCGTAGGTCAAGAATCCACGAACACATGGTATGGGCCGTAGCATGTACACCGACTACGAAATCGTATGCCGCACCAATATCCCAGCCTTCAAGCTCCGCCACAGCAATGTCCGCAGGCGCTACTCAGATTTCGAATACTTCCGCGACATCCTGGAGAGAGAGTCTGCCCGTGTGACCATTCCTCCTCTGCCCGGCAAGGTCTTCACAAACCGGTTTAGCGATGATGTGATCGAGCACAGGAGGGAGGGTCTGCAGCGGTTCTTGCAGATTGTTGTTGGACATCCACTTTTGCAGACTGGTAGCAAAGTTCTGGCAGGTTTCGTACAGGGTGAGTTTAACATCTCTTGCGCCGAGCTGGAAAAAATGAAGAGCTTTGGGAATTCCAAAGATTGGGCGGAAGATAGGTGACGAGAGAGAAAACTGCTAACTCCGATCTTAGATCCTAACTGGGACCGTAACGCATGGTGAAGTTCACTGAACGAGGCCGGGGAGCGAAGACCAAGGAAGTTGCAAAAGCCACGACCGTCAACCATGATTAACACCCAGCACGACCTTGCCTCACTACACAGATCGCACACAGTATGAATATATGACGGAAGGGGTCTCAAGGAAGCATGGAGTGTGGGGTGGAGGTTTCTTCATTTCGTGTCGGTTACTAGGGAGTATATTTTACAGGCGTACGGATGAAGCGTTGCTTTTCTTTCTCGCAGCATTCTACTAGGAGGAAAAGTGTGGCGACTTTTTATGATATTCAACGAAGTGCTCACAAACCATACAATGACCCACATGCTAGGAGGTGATGTTACAATACTATTGACAACTGCCCGCTGGACCCATTCAGTAGTGGTGGTCTAATGGCTTCCCCCAACCTGACGCCTGCCAGCCGACCGTCTTATCATACACCTATATGCTAGGCTCGAAGAGTGAAGTCAAGTTATACAAACCGCCAATATCATGCTTTTGCACAAACGCCAAACCCTCCAAATATATGCTACACAGGTTGCCCTGATTCTCTATTGCACTCCTATTCCGGTGCATGTAGTAACTTCAAAATCCCCTCGTACATGCCAAACATGATGGCGGCGCTCGGAACAGTTCGCAGAAGATGGGGTGTCAGCCCTCCGTACATAGCAACCATGCCCTCTTCCTTCCATACCAGCTTGAAGCACTGGACAAGACCGGTATATTTGGGTTTGCCGTTTTCTGTAGGCGCTTGACGGAGACGGGTACGGGCAACCTAATTCCAGTTAGCTATGACATTTCCAGAACTCCGAACTAAATCTTACCTCGTGTGGATAAGTTGCCAGAGCTGCAACGAGTTTGGCACCCCCAGCAGCTCCTACATTGCCCGTCCATTCAACCGTATTATCCCACCAGGTCTTCGGCCTTCCACTGAGATTGATCCTCTCCTCTCGCCTGGCCAGCGATTTCTTCATCTGCTCATACAGCACCCACTGTAGTGTACTTTCCGTGACGCCCAAATAACTCGCACTCATGCCCTTATACAGTCCTCGTACACCTTCCTGCCTCACAACCTGTTTTATACAATCCCACGAGTTCTTATACCTCCTCTGGGCCGCGCCGCCGGTTCTCTCGACCACATTCTTATCCAGCTGTAACCTTGTCTTGATCAACCAAATAGGGTTCGTCACAGTCGAAGTGACAATACCAGCTGCTGCCGCAGCACACAAGACTACCCAGGCAGACTCCTCACCGTTGTTCCCATAGTCGGCGATAATGCGCTTGCCGTTACCCACCACGAAAAAATTGATAGACCGTGCCGGTACCACTCCTATGAGATTCGGACCCAAGCCTTTAAACAGTGCCCTCCATCCCTCAATCCTATGCACTGATCCCAGTATCTGAAATGTCTCCCGGAAATGTAACAGTCCACTCCGAAACGCTGAAAGGTGTGCGTGCGGCGAGATGCCTTTTGCCAGTCGGCTCTGTGCGAGTTGTGCTTGGTAGAAGTCGGATTGTAGACGCGTTTTTAGGACGTCGAGAGGTGCTGTAAGTGCTGCGGCTGTCATTCCTCCAACTCTATGCAGAGTGTCAGTATATAGTAGACCGGGATGCCCTTTGGCAAGGGGCTACATACCCTCCAGCAACGAAATGCGCCCATGACTTTGCCACAGGCGCAGGCTTCGCCGCTATCGAAGCTGCATATCTCGACGGTTGAGAACCTCCTTCGCTATTGTCTCGCGACTGTAGAAGTTGTGGGGATCCAAGCGGGTGTCTGGGTTGGCTTTCTGGTTCGGATTTGGTATTCATGAATATGGAGAGTGAGAACTCGAGTTCTCAAGCAGGGATTTCGAAAGAAGAGAGATGATTAATTATTAAAATGATCTTATGGTAGTATCATGTCCAGGAATGAAGCTTAGTTGTGGTTGTCGTCGAGACGGTGGAATTCTGTCGTTGGGAGGAAATTGTTCAGATGTGATGACGAGCTCCTCGCGGTCTCAAGATAAATTTCGATGACTGAAAGCCATGCACGGGAAGAGCCGCTCGGACACGCTAAAATGGAAAAAGGGGGTCGCTTCGGTTTTCTGGAATTTGTGGAGAAGACTGGGATTAGGTTTGACGGCTTCCCTTCCAAACATCTGGACACCCTTTGCATTTCACAACTTGCAACATGTTCGGCAGAGACAGATTGCGGCTACGGTGCTCTAGCTGGAAGTACGTAAAGTAAGGAAGCTCGGAAACGTTTTCAGACCGCCTTCCAATGAAAATCAAAACGCCATGCTCTCTCCCAGCTCGATGAAGAATTAGTAGATAATCATACATAGCGACTCCTGTTGAAGACGAGCCACGAATCAATGAAAGAGCTCGCATTCAACTCCAGATACGCCTTTGAAGATGTACCCATATTCCCTTGTTCCTTGCGCCCCATGTCCAATGAAACTAGTCTTCTCCGCCACTCACGACTCGGATCGTGCCTCCATTGACATCTTGTTCATCGCTGACATCTCGGGATGCTGCTTTGGTGCCACGGACACTCTTGACAACGGACTTTCGTACACTTCTCTTCGCCGCAGCGGAATTCTTGAGACTGCGTGGGCTACCTTCAGTCGCAACGATTGTGAGACTAGAGTTGCGTGAGGAGACCGTGGTCTTTCGGTTGCCATAGGTCTTCAGGGAGCTGGCTTTCAGCGTCTGCTTGATGACTCGCTTAGTAGTAACCGTTTTGCGAGCATTGAGAAGCTGAGAAGACACAGTCTTCTTGATGGCCTTTGCTGCTCCCTTCGCCTTCTGCATAGTGGCACTCGAAGCTGATCTCTTCACTCCAGTAGCTGCCTTGATCTTCCTCTTCTTTGGGCTACGAGCATCGGCCTCATCTCCTTCCTCGCCACCTAGTAGTTCTTTGAGCTTTCGCTTTCCAGCTTTGACACCAGCTTTGAGCGCCGCCTTGATGGTTTCCTTCACTGGCTTGATATCCTTCGGGTTCGGCTTTGGCTTTGGGCCAAGGACTCCACGACAGTTGTCGCTGCCGCAACGACATTCCTGGACGTTCTTGGCAGAGAACGGATCGAAGTTGTAGTCGTAGGTCAACTCATCACCGGTCATGATGGGGCCGTCGCCAGCAAAGAGAGCCATCCGTGGCTTGCCGCCGACGATCCACTTGACCATTTTGCAATTTGGCTTGCACGAATGGTTGACAAAACGTGCGATGCTGCCCTTGGTTGCGTCAATGATCATATTTTGGTCGAATGACATCAAGTAATAGCACTGTATTATGTTAGTGGAATGATTGTCATCCTGTAATTAGAGAGACCCACCTCATTATTCTTGTAATCCTCATTCATACGACGGTCACACTCGTCTTCAGTGATGATCTCGCCTGTATACTCAACGATGATCTGGTTGGGTTCAAAGCAGCGATTGCTTCGAACACCATATCCTCGATCAGCAGTCTTGATGACTTCGACGCCGATTCTGTACTTTCCGCCAGCTTTGCGTCGCTCTTGAAGAGTTGCAAAAGCGCGGTTGGAGCAGTGTTCGCGGCCAGCGCCGCAATTCGTATCATCACACTCGTAGAACATGCATCGGTTCTGACAGTTCTCATCGCAACCACCTTCCGCCGTGCAGACACACTTAGAACAGAAGCTATCAAACAGGCCGGACTTCTTCCACAAAGCTCCAGCTTCGCCCACAAATCGATCTTTTGAGCATTGTTAGTAAGCTTCAGTAATTCAATCAGAACCTGCACTTACTGCTTGAGGTCTTTTTCCACTCATCAGGCTTTGGCTGTCCGGGAGGGAGTGGGGAACAGACATCGAAGGGCAACTTAAAGTCGCGACCAACGTGAAGCAGCCGCTGTCCATGCCACATTGGGAGTGGCATGAAGGTGTTTGGCTTGAAAGGTGCGATCTTCTCGCCGTCCCCTCTCAATTTCTCTGAAGATTCGCCGAACCAGTTCAAGCTTCCAATATTTCGTTCCTGCCCAGCATACAAGCCTTTCGTGAGCCAAACCTTTTGTCGCTTGCCCACCGGCTTGGGCTTCTCAATGACCTTCATGGCCTCCTCCTTCTGCTTTTGCTTCTCCTTCTCTTTCGCAAGGGCCTCTTCCTCCGCCTTCTTCTTTTTTCGCGGATTTTCGGGCACGACCAGCTTGCCATTGCTCCAGACTTCATGTAGAACTGGTTGTGTGTCAATCTTCGCAAACTCGTTGGTATCGGCAAGGTTTCGCAATTCTCGTTTTGCTCTGGTGAGTCCAGCTAGGCTAGTAGCAAGACCATCATCAAATGTCTGGCGACTCCTCTTTCCCAGAACACTGAGCTTTTTGGTAAGGCTCTGAACGACATCTGGTGCAGGTCGCGAAGACTTGCGACGCTCTAAGTCGCGTTGCTTCGCACTCTTTCTTGGAGTTCCGCTGACGCTACTCTGGCTCTTGGACTTTGGGAGGGCTTTAGCAGACCATTGTAGATCGAGTGCCTCAATACCATCTGCGACAAGTCGGTTCGCGGTTTTCTCAATTGTTGTAGTTGAGCCATTTGTAGATTCCAGGCTGCCGAGCAGTGTATCGCCCGAGATCGTTCTTCTACGTGATGAAGAAGCAGAATCACGAACTGCTGGATCTTTGCTAAACTTCTTTGGCGCATGAATTGCGGTTCCGCTGAGAATCTTCACATTGTATGTACCGATGCTTGCTCGTTGGCGGCGACTGCGTCCATTGGTGTCTGGCGCAGGTGTAGCAATAGCTTCGTCAAGCTTCAGACAAGCAGATGACACGCTGGCACCGTCGCCAATACTGGTCGGGGGAGTCGAGGAGGAGGATTGCGCGTTGGAGTTGTTATCGACGGTAATGACACTGAGAACGGAGTCGGCGGAGTCGGCGCGTCTCATATTAGGAGCCGTAGGAAGAGAAGTTGTCGCCATTGCGTCCCCAAGTTCGAATGGCATGGCGATTTCAGTCATTGTCGCGTTGCATGTGTTGAAGGAGTGTTGTTGTTCAGGAACGCGATCTAGAGATGTGCACGGAAATTGCCGATTGGGCTGACGAGGGGCCTCGCGCAGGTGGGTGGAGATGCCAGAAAGCTTTGTATGTTTGATGCACCGTCGCAAGACCTTGAAGACCGAATCGATCTATCGTGTGCAGCGTGGATCTGAAGAAGTTGAGAGGTGTGGTCTGGTGTAGTCTGCGGGGAAGGAAGGGAAGGAAGGTTCGTGTGGTGGGTTATAAATGCGTGGCTGGGATCTGAGGGAGCGAGCAGGTCAAAAACAATAGCACAGTCTAGCGAATAGGGAGACCGCAATTTCTCACTTGGGTACCGTTACGAAACAGGCATTTGGTCAAATGCCTCACGAAAAGGCTATATCGTCACCGAAATAGATAGATTAGCATTTGTTACTTCAATCTACGACAAAGTCTCAGCATTCAATGAGCTTGTGTTTCGGTCCCATTCATAACATGTTGCTTCTTTCTCAGTTCTGGCTGACTATTTCAATTGCACCTCCTATCTTCCTCAAACTGCTGACATCACAAGTGCAAACAACTACTGCGCCCTAGAATGGTGCAAAATCGGGCTTAGAATAGCTAGCTTACGATATCACTTTTCGTTTGAAAAGCAGCCCAAGCGAACTACGTTCAAGTCACTTCTGTGAGAGAAACCCGAGTTCTTGCCAATCGACCCTCATAATTCTCAGAACTATCCGGCTGATTTCTGTTGCCCGTTTTAGGATGCATAGAGTGTTCTGTTGCCACTAGTCTCATCAGTTCCGGCCCGTCAAGTCGTGGCCGGATTGAGGGCAGCCCAAAGACATAAACAAAGCAGTCTTGACTTCAAAGACATCCTCTGCGAACACCTAGTATCGGCTTCTGCATCGATCTGGATATTCTCCTGTATGGATCATTGCATATTTATTTGTCCAGCAACTTCATTCGTTTCAAAGGTGGGGATTTGAGTTCCTGATCGACCCCCTCCCTTACCCACCGCAACACTTGCAAGTTAGTTCCGAAGTGCCACATATTTTCGAACTTGGTCATTGGCATATTCATAAATGCTAGCTGCGTAGTCAATTGCGATAGCTTTGTTCAGCCCAAAATGATTGTTGCGTGTTTTGGCCATCTGCGCCACGCTTCATCCAAAATGTGGTGATCCCGAGCCTTGCCGGACTACAGTTGTCCACGATATCACGCTGACAATGAATAACAGTCAGAAGAACCATGTACATAATGGATCATTTACAATTGTGCGGCTTTTAAGATATAGAATCAGGGTCATTGTCGCGAGACAACTGTTTTCCTTTCAATGTGGCGTTTACGATGCGGCTAATCATGACGGAGCTCCTGTGGTCAGTGGACCTCGCCAGCCTCAGAATTCTTCTGCCAGCGTCCGTGACATCAGAGTATATAGAAGCAGACACAGAGTTACTCGTTTGCTTTCGCATCAAGCTCTGACAGCAATGAAGAAATAGTCAGAGGCAATCTGATTACTTCTGCGTCTTCGACTCTCACCCCTCCCCTACCATAAATACACTTCACCACGTCTAGTCCAAGAGCCCCATTACAAGGTTCATTTCTGCTGGCAATAGAAATCTTGTATCGAGAAATCATTTCTATTGGCAAATCAGCATATGTATGGCTCTCTTTTTCTGGGAACCAAGTATCGTGGTGATATGGTTGACGGTAACCGAGCCCGCCTGCACCCCTAAAAGCTGCTCCGTCACTTAAACAGACCACCACCACGCCAAGCCCAAGAATTGACCTCATAATTGCCTCTGCTTGATGAATTTCCGCCGCTTCTGAATTATGATCCTTTTGATTGAAATTGATCGTTTTGGACAGTCTTGCGTCGTCGAATAGATGATTTGGTCTGATACATGCTGAGTTGCTGGCAACTCATCATAGCACCGAACAGTTTACATCGAGATCCGCGCAAAGGTTCAAAAGACTATTTACGGTGAAGACTGAGCTATATTGAACTGTTGGACCGTCCTCGGGCATATAGTATGCTTCGAACCCGGGTCATGACCAGAATTATATTATTTTGCAACTCCCCAGAGCTAGAAAGAAAGTCCCCATCCAATCCCCATGTACTTCCATCTGAACACTTTTGCTTATGGGTTATTTCTGCACAGCAGTCCATAGCATTTCATAGCCTTCTGACAAGGTTCAGCTATCCTGGAGAGTATGCACGCCTGACCGGCCTTCCTGTCACGGGTGCTGCTCAGGCATTTTTCATTGCAGATCCTCACGCCCGACTGATACCAAGGCAATACAAGTATGATGCATTTACACTACAGCAGAGCTTGTAGCAATTCTAATGCTGGAACCAGGCTGAGTTATGGATTCATTAAGCTGGCTACCAACTTCAAGAAACTCATGCTCGTCATCCCTCCTCCATGGACGCTGTGGTTACATCTCGCTATATCAGGCCGATCAAAAAGTTTGGTAGAAGCATGTCCTAGCAAGGTTTCTCGTCCTCAATATTTCAGAAAGGAGAATACCCACCTCAAGACCGGACGGCGAGCTGATCTGTGAAGTTCAAGTACGTTGAATATTCACTCGAGCCCCATGATAATATACTCGCGGGGTTTCTATTAAGGTGTTCCGTCAAGCATAAGACCATGATGAGAGAACGAAGAAGTAGCAGTGCATCTATAAAATTATTTGAGATATATGATATGACATTACTTAGCCCTCTGAAAACTTGTTGGCAGTTTGTCAGTGAAGGGGTATAGGACAGGCTTTTTGACGAAGCGAGCATGAACAAAGGCCCATCTTCGGATCAGCAAAAGACTACCAGCAACCAAATCAAAAGCCTCGTTGCTATTTATGTCGACTAAGCACAAAATAAGGCCAAAAAAAGCCAAAAAATATGTCTCAATTGAACAGAGTGGGACTCTATTTACGAAATTAGTACTCGCGCAGTCTGATAATCTTTCTCAGAGAAAGCTTACCGAACCCACGCCACTTTCGTGACCAGGAGATTGTTGCTAAGGAAACCTTAACCTGGCGCCATAACCAGCTCGGCCATCTGTCCGAATGATATATTTTGTTTTCTTTAATTAAGTAACTATTTGGGTTAGTTATTTCTGTAAGAAAGTGAAGTGTGGGTGTGGGAAAGTGAAGGGGGGACCTTTACCGAAGTCCCCACTTTGCAGAGATTTTCCTTTTCGGGACCTCTTCCCTACTTGGAAATGGAAAGAGCTCGGAATGAAATTTGCAATGCAAAGTTACTTTCATGACTAGGAGAGAACACCAATACCCCATGAAAAGAATCTGTAAATGGTTTCAAGGTATAACCTTAAATTGGAAGTCGAAACAGCATGGGGAGTAAGTCATGAGATTGAAAGCAACCACGAGATATTGCCGTGGATATCATTGAAAAGCCACAGTGAAGAATTATTACACCAACCCAGAAGCATGAGTCTAGGGACCCTCTAAGAATCCCAGAACAGCCCTCAAGCTTGGGAACCTTGATACACAGGTCCGGAGTCCAGACGACAACTACAGCTACTATCACTCACAAGTCAACAACGCTTCAAGACGTCACAGTTGACAGTGCCACATGGACTAGAGTCTGCGGCTGCTCTGAAAGTACTGCCGACGTGCTTAGAAAGTTTCAGGAAGATCGCAAGTGCATCCTGACCGGAAACCAGTCGTTTCAAAGACGGTGCTCATCACAGGACAGGCGAGATTCGCTCTATGCAAGTCTAAAGGAACATCAGCTTCAGGTCGATTGTCTCGAATGGGTGATTTAGCAATTACCTAATGTACCAGCAGGTTATGGCAGAATATCGTTATTGAAGAAGGGACTCTTCATTCACTATTAATTGAAAAGGGGTATTGCAGTGGGTCCAATGTGAGTGGATGATGCCGACTTCCTACACCTACGATGGTTTTGTTGTCACGACCAACGTTGAATTTCTGCAACATCACACCTCAAATCCGGTAAAGAAGCACAAAGAAGTCAACATGACAGTCAAATTTTGACTCAGGCGTCCTCACAGCTACGGCTCATCAACGACGAGGACACTCCGAGACGAAATTGCTCAGTAGAAGGGTCGAAACCCTAGTGAATCTGTTTGTAGTAGTGGTTGTTGACGAAGAGAAGGTGGAATCAAGTCTCTTCTGGTCAAAAAATGGCAGATTTGTCGGACACATAAATATGAAGCGTCAGATTGCATTTCTAGAAATGACAACAATACTAAGAGTGGCAGTCATAAAGTAACAGGCGAGAAACCGTCCGTAAAGCGTTCGTACAGGCACACCAATCTCATTACTTGGACGGGCCTGAACCATATCTGCAGACCCAACCATGAAGGATTCTCCCCAGGACCATTCACGTTTTAGAAGAGAGCAGATGGCGACCGAATTTACTGACTCTCTACATTGTATTGGTTGTTGAATACTGAAGAGCAATGTTTCTCCCAGGAATGTGGAATGTACACTGTAAGGATTGATTAAGCTGCCTGAAGAGGAGCAGGTTCTGACGTGTTTAGGAGAAAAGTACTTAATCACTACCATGCAATGAGATTAAATGGGAAAGCGCACTCTCATTGAAACTTCGCACTTCGCATCATCTACTTTTGCGCTCAGGCAGGTGATCCTACGCACACTGGCACACTCCTTCAATATCGAAGTTGCAAATTTGCTTCTGATGGGCAAGAAATAGTGCATCCATCGTAGCCACCAGAAAAGTAGTAACATTGCTCGATGGAGAAGGACATCGACAGACTTTATAAACGGCACGGCCCAGGGTTTTCTTACAAGCAAAAACAAAGGACGGGCCGGACTCACCGCCATATGCTTCTCTGCCCTGATGTACTCTCAATCAAGCACTACAGGTTGAAACCTCAGCAATATATGTAGTTGGGAAATTGACGTCTAAGAAATAACGGAAGTGCGGAGCATAGCTCTTCAGATCTTCTTTCAAGACATGATCGCTGTCACTCTCGGCTTTGATGTCGTTTGTGAGATCTTGAGCCAATATCCAAAGTTCTCTGAAAATTGGACGGAATGACATGTTTCGCAAAGGGAAACCAGGAGAGCAGAACTTGGATAGTAGAGATTGTCGCTGACGTTGGATCAGAGTAGTCAAAAGCCTGCAGATCTTTAGACTGACCAACAGGAAATGCCGAACACTTATTACACAGCCAGGTGGCACTCGAGCGATACCTAGCTGGGTACCTTAGCAGCTTAAGACTTTGCTGGCATAGGCACACAGGAATTTGAAGAACTACCGCCTCTTGGACGAATAAATACAACCAGCAACACTTGATGCTGAAGTCAAAGTTCAAGATATTGCTCGTTGCCCACTGGGCCTGTAGAAGTGAGAAAGAAAGGATCAAGATGATAAGAAAGATCGAATGCTCTTGTATGGTATTGCAGAGCAACGTGTGCCAATTATACAATAAACAACAGCGGGTATATCTATAACACGACCGCATCCCAATTATACACAAACATCCCCCTCCCCGCCCCCTTCCACCCATCTTCTCACTCAGCTCCCACTACTACTGTCCGACCATTTCTAGTCTTTGACTGCGCAGTCCGCCCCTCTACTCTATGATACAAAGAAGCCGCGCCGTCAGGGCCACTCTCGGAATGTCCTAAACACACTGCCCGAGGTATTTCACCTTCCATCTCCATCGCCCACCGCCCAAAGTAAAAAGACAATATTAGCACTATATAGGTATTCAAGCGGGTTTCCTTCCCGTCCCCTCCTCCCCTTCCAATTCCAACCCCCTCCCCAAAAGAAAATAAACAAAACATCGCTAAATTGTACAGCACAAAAACAATAAAAATTCAGCTAGAGAAGAGCAGGACTGATTATGCCCGGGGCTGCCCATTGCTTGCTCTCAATGCGGAAGGACCTTGGAAGCCTCTATTCTCAGCAAGAACGTCCTGCATCTCCATCGCCACACCTTTGCCTTGGACTTCTTTCACCAGAGGGGCAGTACGCTTCCCCTTGCGTTCGCCAAAGCGCTGATCGCCTTCTTCGTATTTCCTCTTGAAGTTCAAGTACGTTGGAGGTCGAGGCCGACATAGGACCACCAGCCAGTTCTTGATGATATTGCCTTGAGTGAATGGTCTGTGGCGGTCCTTCTTGAGAAACTTGTGAGAATTGAGATACTCCCTAGTCGTCTCACCACGTCCCATAAGAAAGAGATGATAGACCATAAGCGCCAGAAGATATGGTGTTCCGACAGCACCATAAATGACCATGGCAAATGGAACTCTGAAGTGGTCTATTGCTGCGCCGAAGGAGATATTTTGCCGGTTCATGTAGACCAGAATCTGAGCGAGGCTTGCGCCGAGAAGATAGAGTCCGACAAGCGTACCAGAAGAGACGAAGGTGAAGAAGTAACGGTAGTTTCGTCGTCCTACACAGTTATTGATCCAGACACAGTGATGATCTTGAGTCTCAATGCAGTTGTCACATATCCGGCAATGGTGACCACGTGCAGGTCGCCAGATATTGCAGGTTTTGCAGTACTTGGTTGGCACTTCCATTGCTGCTGTAGCAGACTGAGCGGATTTAATCATGGTCCAGTCATTTGTTGGGGGTGCTAGCCGAAGAGGATCCTCATTCTCTTCAGGGGGTGGCATTGGGTGAAGGTTTCGAGGAAGAATCTGGAGAGAATTAGCAGGTGTACATGGATAGAACCGAAGGACTTACCCCTGGATCAGTAATGGAAGCATGTATGAAAGACGACATTGCAAGGTAATAGAGGTAGGCGAAAACAATGGGTATCGCGGGCGAGATGTTGTGCCATAACCAAGGGGCCGAAAATACAAAAAAGAGGGCGCCAGGAATAATGAACAGTAGTCCTGTGGCTATGTTGATAGGCCTGTGTCGGGTATTCTGTATCCTTCCTCCCCAGAAAAAGATGGTGTTACCTGTAAAATACTCGTAATTACTCCCAAGCTTTGCATTCTTGGGTGCACTTTTTGGCGGATCAACAGGTGTCAAACCAGGTGAAGACGCAATTGAAGATAACTTTTCCCTCCCCTGATTACTCCGATTAGGACTCGTCGGTGCCACATCACCTCGGGTTGGTAAAAGAAAGCTAGATCGGAATGACCGCGGAGACTTTGAAGGTGTTGCAAGACCATTCCCATTCTTGTAGCTCTTGTCGATCGTAAGGCTGAGACCTTTAGCATTGGCTGGTCCGCCTCGTTGTAAAGGCCGTACGCTATCGGTCAGACTTCCAGTTGGATGGTGCCCTTGGGTTGGGCTTGTGTTGGCCGTGACCCTCTCCATGGTCTCCTGCTCAGTCATTTCCGTCCCTCTCGAGGGCGGTGCTGGTCCGTCTGGGTCGTCTCCTTGCCTTGCTGCTTGATTCGAATTGACGCTGTTCCTTACCATACCCCCTCCCTGAGCCAGGCTTTCACTGACGTTTTGTTGTGTCAACGTGGGTGGTCTTGCACCCCCTCTTTGCGCTTGTAACCTTTGTGAACTCATAGGACGAAAGAAGGCGTGTGAAGTGAGGGATGGCACATGAGACCTTCCACTTTTTGGTCTGGGGCCAGTAATTGTCGAGACACTACCTCTTGCAGTGCTATTGACTGAGGCATGTCCTCTTCGAGATGCTGGCCCTTGTGGCCATGCGCCTCTTTGATTTGAAACCCCCCCGGTAGTCGGTCTCGAAGCTGTTGTTTGGACACTACGTCGCTGCCCAGGTTGCTGTACAGTTGACCCTGTCGCAGGGTCTGCCGCTGGTTCTCGTCCATCCTCCGAGGCTATATCTGTCATCCGCGATGACAAGATACTCTCTACATCTCCGGCCTCGGAATTGGTGACCTGATTCGACTCGTGATTATTCGGGGGCTGTGGGATCGTCGTTCTATTGTCCTGAGACGCCATCGCCGCGGATGAAGAGGATCCCTTCTCTTCCCAAAGTCCTATCTCATAACATCCCTCAAACCCTCGGACCGGCACAATTCAGAGAGCGTTGTGTGGGTGAGATCAAGTCTGGTTCGTGTCAAGGCTAGCGCGTTGAAGCGTAGAACGGAAATTAATTATTCGTAGGGAGCGCGAGAAGTGACGCGAAAGAAGTGCGGATGCTGAATTGAATCGAAGCGAACAAAAAGGTATTGCTGATGGTATTATTAATCGTTTGGTTTGAAGGAGTAAGGAGTGTGTACGTGAGAAAGCTGAGTTCTTCTGAAGCTTGGTCAGAGCAGAACAGGCAAAGCAAATCGTCGTTGCCAACCTAAGGGGGACGAGGCGAGGCCCTGTGCTCAATTGCTCACTGGTTCTGCCGTGAAGATGTCCAAGCGCCTGCACGTCCAAGAAAGAGAGATGCCGTTCGATGCCATCCTCGATTGGGCCAGATCAGGCCCGACGCAGGGGGGCCGTGAAATTACGGACCCAAGCAACTGGGAGGGGTGCATGAATTTCTAGCTTTTTGATTTGGGGATGCACCTGCACGGAGTGGCGGAGGGAACCTCCCCATGACGTTCTCGTGTGATGGCCGGGGAGATCATGCAGCCAAAAAGTGGTGATTCCAGGGAACCCGTTTCAGGAGATTCGGTTAGAAGTTAGAAGAGAACGATTCTGGAAGCTTTACTTCGCGAAGGTAGACCAACGTTGTGAGGAATGTGCTATTGTGTTGTGGAATCTAATAAGTAATCAGTCCATTCCATACCCTCCACCATCCGCTCTCGAAGTTGTCGATGCTGAGAAGTCTGATTTGTAGGAGAGCCTCAATCCTACTGCCTGGAACCCATACCGAATGCAAAGGGACTCTCCCAATTCAAAGCGTTGCTTGAATGCCTGTATGGTCATTGGTAAGCTCAATTGGCGATTTGTTGTTCGGGTGTGCTGCATATCTTCTAGACAAGAACTCGATGAAAGCCAGCTTCAGAAAGACTCACAATGGTGGGGAGAGAATATAATGTGCATACTTCATAGATGCTCTCCTAAGCTCAGCCAGATCAATGTAAAGCATTGAGGTATCTTCGCGCAACTTCAGAATTATATATGCTAAAGGTACAGTACTTAAAAAGCGATTGTTTACTTCGCTTCCCGATCTAGATATAGTCGCATCCTTCATGTCCACTGACTGGACATACGAATAAACAGCTTAACGAGCAGAAATGAGATGCTCTGGCCATGGACCCAGGAATCAGTTGCATTTTCATCGATTCGCATATCACTAGAAAGCTCGCCGGAAATATTGCATGGTAGTAAGCTGGTGCTGAAGCAGAGCCACCAGGAAGAGGGGAGATAGTTCAGATTTGGTAGATATTCTCAGAGAGGCTTGCAACTCCAGATCTAGCATATTACTGTAAATTATCTGTGTTTGTGCACATAATTCACAATAGGTGACTGACGGTGTGAAATCATTAGGTCGAGATGCCAAAGTTCCCATAGTAAGAAATGCGAGGAAGCTGGTGCTGCCCCTTTGGGTTGTTGGTCTGGGTGCCTGCAAATGCAGCCGACGAAACGTAATGGAATGCATTGAATTTGGTGTGTGAGAGCTGCGTTGCTGTGCGTGTTTTGCCGGCTACCGTAAGACCCGCGCGCGGATTAATCGAGGTCACGGATTCGAAGCTCCTCAAGATTATCGTACCACTGACGCCAAATCCTACTCAACCCCCAAACAACACCGCACAATCACAATGAGACCAACGCTTATCCGATCAATGAGACCGACTCTCATGAGAGCTGCAGCAGCAGCCAAGAGCGGCGAAGGCAATGTCTTGAACCAGGGAGCAAAGAGAGATCCTGAACTCTATGTTTGCGATACCACATCGTACGGTCAATTCAACTGCTAATCTACGATCTCCAGATCCTTCTTGCCGTCATGTCTGGAGCTTTCGGTCTTGCAGGATTCTACTTCGGTACATCTGCCACTCCCGTCGAACTTATAGGACTCAATTGACCTTTTTGCAGGCCGCAAGCCAACTTCAGCGACATCCGAGGCAAAGGTTAGCATTGCTCCCGGAAGCATGCCATGGCAGGGAGACGCCACCGAGGGCGACAAGGCCCGAGGTGACTACAAGTACCAATACCACCCAGGTGGAGACCCAAAGAACCCTCCCAAGGACGCTCCCAGCGCTCTGCACAGCGTCATTGTGCCAAATGTCAACTTGCCAAAGGTACGGATCTCCTTGTTTCGTCATCTCTCTGTGAGGGAGAATATTGTGGCCGAGGACGGTTGCAAGTGTGTTTCTTGGCCTTGGGAGAGGGGAAGAAAGTCATGCTATGGGGACGCGCCTCATTTTGTCCTCTATGGATTTATGCCAGCAGGTCCTCGCCAGGGTTTCCAGCTCTCTGTTGCGACTCGCTTGAAGCAAAGAAATGGCCTCTTTGCTTTGCCGGAATGGCATTTCCTCGGTCTCTAGTGAGATGCATATATGGATGGAGGTGTTGTTTGTTTCGAGCATTACTTTCGAAAGCACTGCTAACATTGGAATTCTAGGAGCTGCACGAGAAGTACAACAAGTGGGGCAAGGATGGATACTAGAGAAAACTGATTGGGTTGTTACTTCATCATTAGAACGTGGTTGAGGTGGGGTGAATTGTTGTATTGTAGATAAGGTACACGCGAATTGCTTTCACAGGAGAGAATCTTCATAACACCGCTGCCATTCGAACCGCTCCCTCTCTATCCAGTCTGGTATAGATCTTCTACAAAACCATGGAAAGAAAAGACTGCTGTGACTGCTTGGTGATATGAGAACCTAGATGCTTCAGCCGCTGTAGCGTCTGCCCTGCTTGGTTCAAGGGACAGGTCTTATTTGACATAACACATGATTGTAATGGTCATGGTCACTGACACGCACACATCTGTAGTTGATCAGCACGCACTTCTGGTAGTATCAGTCCTCCTGTGTACTACACCGTACCCAGACGCCAGAGGACTTTCAGCCTCGTCTCGTAGCTCCCGCAACGCTTGACTCCATCGGGAACTTGGTTGTTTCTAAATTTGGATGAAGTTCTTGGACTTTTCCCCATAAACTTTGTTTCGACGCGGTCTGATCATTTAGAATATCAGATCACTGAAGAACAAACTATGACTCGGAGCTTGGATAAATGTGATATAAAAATTAATTGGTGGTTGAATGTCGAAATTTGGGATAGAGGGCTTTCATGTGCCAGCCGTAGCTCGACGCGCCCCGTCAACTTTCTCAGCCGATCTGGCTTCATGACCAAAGGGATGGATACGAGTACTTTTCTCCTTTCCACAAGCGCACTCATGCCCAACTCTTCGACCACCAGTCCTTCACCTTCGTCTTCGATGCTGCACTTTTAATACTGTTGCGAATTCTTCTTTACTTTCTTTTAGGGACTGACTGCGACTTTACTTTGGGTTCTGGGGAGTTCCTCAGGAGAAACGCGTGGGCCATAAAGCTCCACGACAGCCTTTCTCTCATCGTCCTACCTTACCCTACCATCAACACATCTGCCAACATGGCTCGTCCTACAAAAGCTGGCACGCCTCCGCCGTCAAAGGTTGCTCGAAGCTCGTCGTCTCAGGCAATCAAGAAATCCAATGATTACACCTCCGAGGGTGTCGAAGACAACGATGTCTTCCTTCTGCCAGGATCCGACTACCAGGTCATGATTGCCGTCACGTTCCTGGCTGCTGTTGTTAGATTATTCAGAATATACCAGCCCAGCAGTGTGGTATTTGATGAAGTTCAGTACGTCTTTGCGCATTCCACAGCTTCCTGTCAATTGCTAACAGTGCTGCAGCTTTGGTGGATTCGCATCGAAGTATATCAAGGGCAAGTTCTTTATGGATGTACACCCACCGCTCGCAAAACTTCTTCTTACACTCGCTGGATGGCTTGCTGGATTCAATGGAGATTTCGACTTCAAGGACATTGGAAAGGATTATGTTGAGCCTGGTGTGCCATACGTGGCCATGAGATTGCTGCCAGCCCTGTGCGGTATCTTGTTGGTTCCGACGATGTTCTTGACCCTCAAGGCTGTTGGATGTAGAACTTGGACTGCTGCGATGGGTGCCCTCTTGATTGTTTTCGGTAAGCAAGTCGCAATTGAGTTTGGGGATTATGTACTAATATCCTCCTCAGAGAACGGTCTCCTCACCCAGGCACGATTGATCCTACTCGACTCACCTCTGATGATTTTCACTGCTTTTACCGGGTTGGCATTCACATCTTTCACGAACCAACACGAACTAGGTCCCACGAAGGCTTTCCAGCCAACCTGGTGGTTCTGGCTGGTCATGACGGGTCTTGGATTGGGAGCAACAGCCAGTGTTAAGTGGGTTGGTTTCCTCACAATCGCATGGGTTGGAGTTTTGACTATCTTGCAACTCTGGATTCTTCTCGGAGACGTGAAGACCGTTACCCCTGTAAGTCCCGACAGTATCTTTACAACTAGGGGTCTTGCTGATCATAATAGCGCATCTTTGCCAAGCATGTAGTATCGAGAGTTTTCTGTCTCATTGTTATCCCAGTCACCTTCTACATGGCTATGTTCGGTATCCATTTCCTATGCTTGGTAAACCCAGGTGATGGAGATGGATTCATGAGCTCTGAGTTCCAAGCCACACTCAACTCAAAGGCCATGCAAGATGTTCCAGTCGATGTTGCACTTGGTAGCCGAGTTAGCATCAGACACCACAACACTCAAGGAGGTTACTTGCACTCGCACAACCTCATGTACCCCACTGGAAGCAAGCAGCAGCAGATTACTCTCTATCCCCACAAGGATGAGAATAACGTCTGGCTCCTCGAAAACATGACCCAACCTCTTGACATCAATGGCGAGCCGATCAATGGTTCTCTCGCTTGGGACGCTCTTAGCCCTCCTACATTCATCAAGGATGGAGATACCGTCAAGCTCTTCCATTTGACCACTAGCCGACGTCTTCATTCTCACGATGTCCGACCTCCTGTTACTGAGGCTGATTGGCAAAATGAGGTTTCCGCCTATGGTTACGAAGGATTCGAGGGAGATGCCAATGACTACTTCCGGGTTGAGATCATCAAGAAGATGTCGGATGGCGAGGAAGCCAAACAGCGACTTAGAACGATTCAGACTAAGTTCAAGCTCGTCCATGTTATGACTGGATGTGTTCTTTTCTCGCACAAAGTCAAGCTTCCTGAGTGGGCATCTGAGCAACAAGAGGTCACTTGCGCCAAAGGAGGAACTCTTCCAAACAGCGTCTGGTATGTGGAGCAAAACGAGCACCCACTCTTGGGAGCCGATGCGGAGAAGGTCAACTACAGGAACCCTGGCTTCTTTGGCAAGTTTTGGGAATTGCAGAAGGTCATGTACCACACCAATGCCGGACTTGTCGAGTCACACGCCTGGGACTCTCGCCCCGATTCTTGGCCAATTCTGAAGCGTGGCATCAACTTCTGGGGCAAGGACCACCGACAGATTTACCTCATCGGTAACCCAGTCGTCTGGTGGACCTCAACCTTGGCAGTTGCCATCTATGTGATCTTCAAGGGTCTGGCTGTCCTGAGATGGCAACGAGGCTTCAAGGATTACAACAACGTCATTTTCAAACGCTTCGACTATGAAGTTGGTACAATGGTTCTCGCTTGGGCCTTCCACTATTTTCCATTCTACCTGCTCCAACGTCAACTGTTCCTCCACCACTACTTTCCAGCATTGTACTTTGCGGTCATCGCCCTCTGCCAGATTTACGATCACATCACAGCTCGTATCCCTGGCATTGGTCTTCGTGAGAACCCATTGGTCGGCCGTCTTGGTATTGTCGTCTTCCTCACCCTGACCATCATCACTTTTGGCCTCTATTCCCCTCTGGCATACGGCAATCCCTGGACCCAATCAGCTTGCAAGAAGGTCAAGCTGTTCGACTCTTGGGACTGGGACTGCAACACTTTCTTCACAGATGTAAATGAATCCCATATTCCCAAAAGGATCCTTCCGAACCGTGGCTAACCCCCTTCCTAGTATTCCCAATACTCTGGCGTACCCGCGAATGTTAATGCGGACGTCCACAAGACCGACTCTCCTCTGATCCCAACCAACGCCCCTGTCGCACCTCCGGCAGTTGCAGGTGAGCAGAAGCCGATCGTGGAACAAGAGCGAGTAGGCATATCCGAGGCTCCAGAGGAGCCAAAGGTTTCCCCTCCCCCTCTCAAGCCTGGCCAGAGTGTTCTCTCTCGCGAGGAGAAGGTCGAGTACAGAGACCAGGATGGCAATTTGTTGGACCCCGAGCAAGTAAAGGCTCTTGAAGGCAAAGTCAGCTTCAAGACCCGCTACGAGACCCGCACTCGCTTGGTTGATGCTCAAGGAAACGAGATCGCCCAGCCCGAAGATGCGAACCCAGTCGCTCCACCTCACCCTGATGTTGAGGGTCCCGACTCGTCTACCATTGGCAAGGCAGAGCCAGATTCGCAGGAAATGCCAGCTGCTCAACGTGAAGTAAAGGCTGACGAGAGCAAGGAGGCGAGTGTCGCAAAGGCCGACACAGGTGCGGCTAAGCCTGCGAGTGAAGGCAATGAGGCAACTGCCGCGTAACAGCATTTTTCATTTGTTTTGGGAGGGAGACGGCGAAGAGGATTGACAAAATTTGGGGAACGTGCCTTTGTATAATAGGAGGGCATATCATGCATCTCATTAATATGATGGCTTTACGGTCTACTTTGTTTCCTGCTTGACGTTGCTTTGTTCGAGAAGACTCAACCATTAGCTTAATGAGATCCAATACCTCACGAACATCACTCGTTAATCGCTTTCTGGCATTTATCTATTGAACCTGGGCATTTTTCTTCTTAGACCATCAATCCATTTCCGGCCAACCTACCCCTACAGATTCGCTTTCTCCGCCCCAATATGCTTCCCAAACCACTTACTCAACGTCTCATACCCTCTCAAATACTCCTTCCTCACAGCCTCATCCTCCAAATCCGCTCTCGCGCTCAACCAACCATGGATCTGCGTCTCGAAAGTCTCGATATGCTTCTCCACCGTCAGAGCCTCATCGAAAGCTTTGACGTCCTTCGCTTCTTCTTCATTGGAAGCGAGCATGCACATTGGAATCGTGATCTTTGCAGCATCTTCGGCGCTGATGAAGGCTGGGTGGCATTGTGCGGCTACGGTCCAAGGTGTGGATGCGCCTGAGGTGAGAGAGATGACTTTGCCGCCCCAGCAGAACTGTTTGTGTTAGCTATGGTAGAGATAGACCTTGCTTTGGCCTTGTAACTTGGGATTTGTGATTCGGTTGTGAATGGCAGTGTGAGAGTAAGAGCGGAGCATCATACCCCGAGAGCAGCCCACGTCTTCTTTCCGTACGCAGCCTCGATGTCAGCGAGTATCTTGGGGGCCTTTTCAACGCCCAATGCTGGGCCTCGAGTCGAGAACCAGCCGTACAAAGCGGCCTTCTTCTCCTCGGTTGTGGGTGGGTACCTTATCCTCGTTAGAACTTCGGTATCTTGATCCAGATCCACGTGGATTTGGGTCTTGGGAGGAAGGCAATATGAGAAGAGTGGGGGTTGGATTTGGAGTGTTCTTTACTTACCAGGCAAGGTCGGCAGGGACGCCTTCGAAGGAATCGGGCATGAAGACCTGATAGGAGTTCTCTGGGTCGGCGGTTGCGAGGATGTCTGCGCCTTGGAGGGTTTGCTCGTAATAGCCAAAGATCTGGAAGGTGGGTGTCAGTCAATGGCTGGACTCAATTCAAGCTCGCAACATGGCAGCGTTTTTTCAGCTGCTACTGGCGAGATGATCTTTACGTATCGCTGTTCGCATAGACAACCATGGGAAACATACATCGTAGATTACGAAGATAGCGTTCGTAGCTGTCAAAGGACCAGTGACATCTATTGAAAGCGGGTAAGCATGAGCGTGTGCAACACAGATTAGGATATACTCACAAGTCTTCAGACCTCCAATCGTCTCATACTTGCCCTTGAGCTCATAGCCCTTCGAGACAACAGGTGGAATATTGCAGCAAGCTTTGCTGTGTCCATTGATCGACTCCATTTTTGCTTACTAGCCTAAGGTTCTGGCCTTCGAAGTTTGATGTTCATGCTAGAAGCAGAGGTGTTGCACGACGTTGAACAAGAACGCCGAGTATATAAGGAGATAGCGTGTGTTACCAGATACACAGCTCGTATATGTAAATTCTTATTAAGCCAGCGAACGGGGCAGATTGACCGGTCTTACCTATCAGTAGCTGCCTACATTTGAGGCGTTCTGCTTGTGGACCCTGCATGAACTGGAGCAGCTGACGAAACTTTCCCAATTTGACGAGATTTACTGCTGCGCCGTAGGTTTAGATTCTGTACTTGAACCGAATACTGACCCTTTCGGTGGATGTGTTCACTAATTTCATGTTTAGAGCAATATTCCAAAGTCGTCGTGCCGACGATGTGGTTCGTTACCTCGCTTCCTGAGATTGAAAGCCTCAGATATGCAACTTAGCACGCACTTCTCATACCAACTATCCCCACGCTGTGAGATTTTGGTCTCAGATGGTCAGGCTGTCACTCCCCTTAAAGACTGCAGTCAGTGTCCTTAGCTGTGCTGGTTATGTTCGAGACTGATTAGCCAGTTCCTCTTCAAGCACATTGTTGACAAGTCCCTCAGTCTATCTGTGAAGATCGTTCACTTAAAAAGGGGTCAGATCTTATGACTCTATTTACCGAATTAAATACTCAGAAGTAAACAAAGCCCGTAGGCGCCATATAGGTGCTGTACTTTACGGAACATAAGTGCTGTAAGAGTCTGAGATGCTGAGATGAAGCCATTTCCTATGTAGATATTCTCTGGTGACTTGAAAATTGCGTACAGCGCGAGGAGCAAGAATTTCATAGTTTCAGAAGAGGTCGCGGGGAGCTATTATTCACGGATCGCAGATGATTCAGAAAGAACGGCCTCCCTGCAATGACTGCAGCAGATCTTTGAGAGCTATAAAAGCCTGAAAGCTGATTGCAAAGCTATACTGTTCATGCATTCAAACTCACTCAAAAGTATCGAACCTCCAGCTCGATAGTATTCCAACCGAACCTCCAGATAACACTACAGCAATGGTCATTATTCAGACATATCTTACCATGTTCTTACTTGTGTTCTTTAACCAACCCCTTCCTAATGTAGAAGCTAGCCCGGTCATTCAGGGTGCCGTTCATCCTCCCGAACTGTTCCCGAACAATGCCAGCAAAGACATCTCCTTTCCAGGGAACGGAAGCTCTGAAGTAGCTTCGCCTTATTATTATATCCTCCGCTTTAAACCTATACTGACACGTAACAGGAATCAATGGCTTCGAAAAAAGCTTTCCTTGCGACTTCAATTAGCCAGGATCAGTCAGACCTCTTTCGGTCTCACGAGGCGTCCCAAAATCCGAGAACGTTGTAAGGCTGCAAGTATCACGTAACGGACGCTTCTAATAATGGTGTACCTACAGGATAGACTAGATTGCCCATTAAATGGCTCCACCGCAATATCTGTAAACCGGGAAGCTCTCCTCGACGGCATCAATTACCTCGCCGGTCTCCCAAAAGCCAAACATACAAAATGGCTCGGGATTAAAAGTCATCAATACAGCAGAGTCAGCTGCTCTTGGAACACAGCCATATACTTCTGTAGCAAAGTAAGGTCTCTCTCTGCTTTATGGTTGAGATATCTGGATGACTCTTGCAACTTTAATTGACAAGATTGGCGAAAAAGGTCGATTGGGAGAATGTGGTCGACGTCCAACCAATAGCAGGTTATGCACGCGATATCTTTGATCATTGTAGGAAGCCTGCGATGGGTTCTCAGGATAGCAAGAACGGCTGGCAAGTAGTTGTCAAGTGGGAACGGTACTAGAAAGGCCGATCTTAGGCTGAGCCTGTAACCCGGATCCTGTTGTTGCATATAAAAAGCAGAGTCTTCGCCAAGCGTTGTCTTGAATTACAAGTTGTACTTTGTCGCTGAAAATTGGAATCTGGATGCCCTCCTCTGCGATGTTCGTCGTGAAAATCGGATGTATCATCTCGAGTTTCGTATGCTGCAATAGAAGTAACAGTCGTTAGGCATGCCCATAACCCTGGCAAACATCTGCCGAAGATATATCTATCTTGAAATTACGAGCAATATAGCAGCAAAGAGTACACGGAGTCTTGCTTAGCATTACAGCAGCAAACATGAAGAAACGTTCGCATTTGTATTTGTATGGCACTTGCCAAAATCTATACAATCAACAGCTACAAATGACTTCATTTAAAGCTCGTAGGTGGCAACAGTTAGAGTTCATCTCACAGAAACTGTAACAAGAAATGGTGAGGGTGGCATAGTATCTCTCAGAAGCGAGGTATCATTGAGAAAAACAAAGTATAATACACACCGTGGTAGCAGATAACCCAAAGCGAAGTAAAGCCAAATGAGCTCGTTGCTCATCCAATCCCTAAGCTCCGTCAATCCATAAACGCCGAAGCCAACACGGCCATCACAACAACATCTCCTCTTCCGCATCATGAGCGATCTGGTCATCCTTCTTGACTTCTTCCTCAGCCGCTTTAGGTGCTTCGGCGACCGCTTCTCCCTCCACGACAGGCTCAACGATAGCCTCAGCCACAATCTTCTCTACTTCAGGAGTCTTTTCAGATACAGGGGCAGCAACTGGTGTCTCAAATCTCGCTTCAGGTGTTTTCAATGATTTCTCTAAGCCGCCCAAGAGATCTGGGTAATCGTCATCGTCGTCCTCAACAGCAGCGACCGGCTCCTGAGCAGGAGGCTCTGGTTCAGCCACTGGAACAGCCTCTGGTGACCGGGCTGTGGGCGGAGTTGGGACAGCTTCTTGCTCAATTGGTGCCTCTTGGTTTGCAGGAGAGGCGGGCTTCTCTGGAACTGGCTCTGGCATGACAAGTGGTTGAGGAGTGGCTTGGGCTGGCTCGATCTCGGTCTCAACTTGGGGAGTGGGATCGGGTTGAATAGCTTCCGCTTCGACTGGAGGACTCTCATTCCCCGGGCTAGCCGGTGCTGCAGGGGCATCCAGTGGTGCTCCGATCTCAGCATTCTTGGCTCTGTCCAAGATATCCAGGAGCATTTCCTCTTCTTCCTCTTCCTCAACCCGCTCCTCTACAGCTGCAGCCACTTCTACATTCGTAGGCTCAGGCGGTGGGGGTGGAACGTCCTCGGGAGCCATTGTAGGCACTTCTTGTTGCATCTCTTCGTCAAGGGTCTCCAATTTAGGACTCAAAGGAGTGCTATCTGATGCCAAGGGATGTACATCTGTTAATGCTTTCGTTGGTGACAAGTTTGCTGGGGTTTCGAGAGGAGAAGTTAGTGTAGAGGTGGTCATGACTACATTCTTCAGTGGACTACCAGACTTTGTCTCAAGCCGATCGGTTAAAAGCCTTGGTGGCACATGAGGGAATTCTGTTCCTCCCATGGGCACATCGGCTTGGTCGAGAGATGGAACTGGAGGCAGTATTGGCGCTGAAGCAGCCAAGGGTGATTGTTGTGATGGTTTGGATGGTGAATCTTGAGGATCAACGGAACCTTCATCATCATCCCCTTCATCGCCGTCCTCACCGTCCTCGCCATCATCATCGTCTGAATTGGCTGCCGAGCCATCTCCCATCTCAGCATCCTCATTGGGTACCGGTGTCGAGCTTGGTTCTTTCTCCAGCTTGATTCCCTATTATTGATTAGCAGTAGCCCCATTGCTATGTGGAAAGTGCTTACATCAGGACCAACTGTTCCCTCAATTGTTGGCAAGGGAGCAACTCCTTCACCCAGGGGAGCTTGAGGCACACTAGTAGGAGCCAATGGCTTCTTCTTTCGTCCCCTTCCAGGTCCCTTCGCCTTCTTTTTTGATTTTGGCCTTGGTCTAGGAGGTGTAGCTTGCACGGGTGCAAGACCAATTGGCGCATTTGGATCCGGAATCTGAGTTTGTGAAAGGACTTCTCCCTCTACCACTTGGCCTTGAGGCACGACAATATCCTGGACATACTCGTTGCCCGCAGCATCAATCCGCTTCACTGTTGCTTTAGTCACCGTTGGGACCGGTAGAGGTTTTGATGAGGCAGCAACCAATCCTTTGCGTCTCTTTGCCAGATACACAACATCCGCCCCTTCTAGGTGTCGAGGTACTTGCTTCCATGATTTCGCGGTAAATCCCTTCTCTTTCAAATCCTCGTCCTTTTTCTCAGGTTTGTCACCGATGATAGCTTCAGGGTCGGCTTCCTCTTCATCAGCTGGTGCTGGACGTTTATAAATCTTGCCCGATCGTGCAGCGCGTAACAGGTCTTGACTGTGCTGCGGTAAGAGATGCGAATCTTTTGGCATTCCGTAAGGGAGTTCAATAGCCCAGATGTCATTTTGAGATGTGGTGCTGTCTGTTGTCGGTGGAGGTGCTACTGTGACAAAATCGCGGCGCCAGTGTCTAATTGGTATACCTTCGTATTCCCCATGGTCGACTCCCGGACGGTTTTGACGCCTGTTGGCGTTCCGGTACTAGAAACTATCAGAAGATGTCTTTAAGCAAGAAGATTTGCTTACAGTAGGTGCCATGATCTACCTCAGGAGAGGCTACCGAGCTGTCCCTCTAATCCTTTCGCAGCGCGACAAGTTCCCTTTGAATCCGTTCCCCTAGAATACTAAAGCTGGAGATACCCAAGTTGCTTTCGTGTATGTGCCCTCCTCTCAACCACTTTGAATATTTGAATGCGCTCAGCTTCCGTAGTCTGCTGGAGGCTTAAGTGATGCTTGCGAGGTAGTCGACGTTCCAATGTCTAATAGCCCCCGCCACAATTTATACCCGTATATGATACCAATACTCTACGCCCTCTCTATTTGCTTCTAAGTCTGTCCGAGTCGCTGTTAAATCAGATACGAGGAAGTGATGCTGGATCAGGAGGCGCATCGTTAGCAAGAGCATCTTTGAGTTCCGCAGAAGCAGAGCAATTGATATGGGCATTTGGGCTACAGTGGTAAGAAGTCTTACCTTGATAAAGAATGTGTCTGGGTCAGTGAATGCTGTGGAATACAGTTGAAGGCAGAGAAGGCGCGAGCGTTGCGCTGGTCTGCATAGCCTTGAGGTTGTCGCGATGTTGTCGCTGAGACCGCGACCTGCGCATCTCTTGGCACTGTTGGACACACGTGATAAGGCTGATGAATATCAAGGCAAGTCCTTTCTGGGAGTATTAGAGAGCAAAACATGGGAGGCTTGCAGTATACATCAAAGATCAATTAGAAATGCTGCTCAAATACTAGAATTACCTGAACGACTGGTTAATAGCCACAATAAAGCTCGCGAAAAGATCATTTCCGTGCTTTTAAAACATGCCTATTCCGACTTCCAGAAGTACCGACATCTTAGAACTGGGAGGAGGGAGGCCCCAGTGGTTTGTTGCATACTTTGATCGCCTCTGGCTTGTGGTGATTGGTGACACCGGAGGTTTAGGGACTTCAAAAGCAAATATACGTTGAGAAAAATGCATTTGGGAGCTACCATTGTCAACTTTAGTGAGAAATCGTAGCTAGCCAGAGTGGAAACAATCCATGATGCTTGGTATGGTTTTTCCCAGGTTGGCCTATGTTACAAATTTGTACAGTATGGTCATTATTCCATGATGCCCATGATGCCCATGATGCTCAGTATACCATCTAGATCTCCATTCGAACTTCGACCTCCGTCAACTCGTCTACTCATCAATCCCATCTGCACCTTGTTAGATAAACTCTCTGAGTCATGGGTAATTGGGATCAGCTTACCCAGTATCCTTTTGTCTAACTATGTCATTTCTCTGACCCGTTTGCTTTCCCTGTGTAAAAGTCAATAAACGTTCGCTGAAGACGGGAATGATTTCAAAAGTTGAAAGCCGTACCGATTTGCCCCCTTCGACCACCAGTCTATCCAGTTGGAAGAACTGACTGACAACCGTTTGCCTCTGTTTCCCGTTAGCGGTGTTCCTTGGTTTTCCTCATCTTCAAATCGCCGAATAGACCGTGCTATATCCGCCACAACTCCGCCGTTATGCCTCCAGCCGCGGACGCTCCGCAGGATCCCCCAACAGCAGCCGCAAGGGATATCCGTACCTTCATAGATTGTAATTCCTTTAAGCCCTTCTGCATGAGTTCCTGGATCTCTCGAGAGTCCTTCACATCCTTATGCTCTCGGAAGGCATCTCTCGTCCTTCGTTTGGCGTATTCTCTGAAGTTGTATGATGCAAATTGCTCGCCCTGCCGTAATAACTGTCGATACTGTGAACAGAAGAGTCAGTCTCCTCCACAGGAAAGCGTTGTGCTCATTGTAGAATATTTGCGCATCAAGAAATGTACATAGTGGCGAAGATTGCGCAAGGAAAATAGAGACATACCAGTGATTTCGCCGCCTGTGATCCTGTCTCACCCTTTATTCCTGCTAGAGTGGACATTGTAGAGATCGTGATGTGTGAGAAGGGGAGTTGACGAGATTGGAAGTCAAACACCGAGACTGAATATCGAGATAGAGGATATGCTAAGCATTTCGAGCTCCGTAAACATTTTAGCTCATCGAGTGCCGGCGTGAAGTAAATCCGACTCCGCGATAAGATAAGAGCTTGATCAACAACAAAAGCTCTGGAACAAAGGATGGAAGGCTGGCGTGGAAAAAAAGAAAACTGTGAAGACGCCACCAAGAAAGGTCTAACAAGAAACTTTCGCTAGTACTACTAGCTTTATTTGTATTTGAGATTTATCATCGGATACTTACTTACAGTGTTCAGATTCGTGCAGCATTCCGCATTACTTGTTGCAGCTGTGATAATTATCTGAGAAATTGAGTTCAAGATGTAGGAGGACGCTGGACGATCCAGGGTCTTGGCCTATTTTCTGTTGGTGGGGGACTTCGTTTACGCAAGACGTGGCTGAGATTACCATCGTCGCCTCTCACAAAGCTCTTCAATTCCAAGAACTCCAAGGCTTTGTTCTACAAATCATAGAGATACGCACGACAAAGAGAGATACCCTGCAAGGCACAATTTGCCCCACTAGGAGACGCCTCCCGAGCCCCCAAGGAAACGCGTGCAATGGCGTGCTCTGACGTCTTCGAGCCGGCGGAAAGCGATCAAAAGCTCCGAAGTCGCCAATAAAATTTCCCCTAAAGTCACCTTTGATCGACTTTCAAGACTCTGTTCCACATCCTGCACTGCTTCTTTTTTGTACTACTTCCGTCAATTGCATTTTCGAACTTCTCCTCTTCACATACCACCTCTGAAACCATGGCCAACTCACCCCACGGCGGAGAGCTGAAGTAGGTTATCTATTGTTGTTCTCTGGTTGCGTGCGGCGCGCTGACATATCAACAGAGATCTTCTTGCAAGAGACTTGCCCAGACACAATGAGCTCGCAGCAGAGGCTGAGAACTTGCCTGCTATTCTCCTAAGTGAGAGACAGCTTTGCGATCTGGAATTGATCCTCAGCGGTGGTTTCTCTCCTCTCGAAGGTACGGTTGTCCCTGACGTAGTGGGGTAAAAAAAACCCCCACCAAAGCCGCGCAACTCCTCCAGGAATAACTCTCCAAGAATAGTAACTGACAATCAATTCTGCAGGTTTCTTAAATGAGAAGGACTACAATGGGTACGAATACACAACGAAATACGTGAACAATTCATAACTGACATGTTTCAGCGTTGTCGAGAACAACCGACTGGTTGATGGCAACCTCTTCTCCATGCCAATTACGCTGGACGTCGGCAAGGAACAAATTGAGGAGCTAGGAATCAAGGCTGGAGCAAGACTCACTCTTCGCGACTTCCGTGATGATCGCAACCTTGCCATCATCACTGTTGACGATGTCTACCAACCAGATAAGTAAGGAATTTCAGAGATTTGCTATGAGAGGATACTAGCTAACAACTAACAGGGATAAGGAGGCCAAGTTGGTCTTTGGAGGAGATGCAGAGCACCCAGCTGTGAAATACCTACACAACACTGCTCGCGAATTCTACGTTGGAGGAAAGATTGACGCTATCCGCCGTCTCGAACATTACGACTATGTTGCCCTTAGATGTACGCAAATCTTCGAAATCTTTCACCGGGTAACTACTAATAGTTGGCACAGATACCCCTGCAGAGCTCCGTCTTCACTTTGACAAGCTCGGCTGGTCGAAGGTTGTCGCTTTCCAGACCCGAAACCCAATGCACAGAGCCCACAGAGAATTGACCGTTCGAGCTGCCCGTTCCCGCCAAGCCAACGTTCTCATCCACCCAGTCGTTGGTCTCACAAAGCCAGGAGACATCGATCACTTCACCCGTGTCCGTGTTTACCAAGCGCTCCTCCCAAGGTACCCCAATGGTATGGCCGTCCTTGGTCTCCTCCCCCTCGCCATGCGCATGGGTGGACCCCGTGAGGCTATCTGGCACGCCATTATCCGCAAGAACTTTGGAGCAACCCACTTCATCGTTGGTCGCGATCACGCTGGACCCGGAAAGAACAGCAAGGGCGAGGAGTTCTACGGCCCATACGATGCTCAATACGCTGTTGAGAAATACAAGGATGAGCTTGGTATCGAGGTCGTTCCCTTCCAGATGATGACCTACCTCCCAGACAGCGACGAGTACCGCCCCAAGGACGAAGTCCCAGCTGGCATCAGAACTCTCGACATTTCCGGCACGGAGCTCCGCAACCGTCTCCGCACAGGTCGCGAGATCCCAGAATGGTTCTCCTACCCAGAAGTCGTCAAGGTCCTCCGCGAATCTCACCCACCTCGCTCCGAGCAAGGTTTCACAGTCTTCCTGACCGGTTACCAAAACAGTGGAAAGGACGCCATTGCCCGCGCTCTTCACGTAACCCTCAACCAGCAAGGTGGCCGATCAGTCTCTCTCCTCCTCGGTGAGACCGTCCGCGCCGAGCTGTCCTCAGAATTGGGCTTCAGCCGCGCAGACCGTACCCGCAACATCGGCCGTATCGCATTCGTTGCGTCTGAGCTCACTCGCTCTCGCGCAGCCGTCATTGCTGCTCCAATCGCACCATACGAGGATGCTCGCCAACACGCCCGCGAGATCGTCGAGAAGTATGGTGACTTCTACCTCATCCACGTCGCTACTTCCCTCGAGCACGCCGAGAAGACCGACAAGCGCGGTATCTATGCCAAGGCACGCAACGGTGAGATCAAGGGCTTCACTGGTGTCGACGACCCATATGAGACTCCCAAGAAGGCCGACTTGACCGTTGACCTCGAGAAGACTAGCGTGCGAAGCGCTGTTCACCAGATCGTCTTGATGTTGGAGAGCCAGGGACTGTTGGATCGTTTGTAAGCGCTTGCATGACTTTAAGCTACTCTGCTGAGCACATGGGCTTTTGCGCCGGGATTTGAATGGAATGCGATGGGACACGATATAAGGCGTTTTTTGACGAAAAAAAAGGCTAGACGATTGGTGTTTTGCATGACTGGACATGCTATTCGAGATATGCATTTGCATCTTCATTTTTGCTTCTGCTATGAAGTGCAGTATGGAAGGATGGAAGCCTCTACTGCATGCCTCTCTTGTTTGTAGATAGATAGCGATCGGGAATAGATCACTTCATTTTGAGGATCTCTTTGCCAATGTCTGCTCTGCGACTTCCGTGCAGCCTCAACCTTCCCCATTTCCCTGGTATAATAGCGGAATACTGGCTCTTCCAGCATAAGTATCCCTGATTGTCATCTAGCGAAGTTGATGATCTTGTTCAGACCGGCAGCCCCCCTGACATGACTGACACAAAACATCTAAGCGAGATATCAGCCTCGTCATCTCTACGCAAGCTTGTCGTGGGTCTATCTCGCTTGCCAGGTCGCTCAGGCAGATCTAACCTAAGTTTAACCCCTATGCTGATTGACGTTTGTAGTCTTTGGTGTTTGCTTGTACCTTGCTGGCGTGCTCAATAGTAGATATTCCTATACGCAGCAGATAACTGCTGCGATCTGACCAGCTCTGTTTGCCTCTGCGTTCCAGTAGTATCTTGGGATGCTGCATCAGCAGGAGGGGGAGGAGAGCCTTGCCATCCACCTCCACAGCTGGAGCCTGGCTCACCATGCATAAGATTGGAATGGGGACTTTGACCAGGGTCGGGATTTTGGTTTGGATCGGACATTTCTTGGTGAACTTGTAGATCTTGTGAGGAGTTGTAGTCGGCTGCATAGTTGGATGTGAGTACGGGATAAGTCGTTTTTTGTGAGTGAGGGAGTGGTGGGCTGGAGAAGCCGGGATTTGGGATGGTGGAGAGCTGGGTTGGGACTTGAGCATGCCCGTGGTTTGTGTTTTGTCCTTGAGGGTGGTTCTGGCCCTGACTCTGGGATAGACCCATCAAGCCTGCTGCGACGTTGAAATCCATGTCCGTATCATGGTATGCGAGTGAGCGATCTGGGGCAGAGAACTGCTGGTGAGGCAGGTTGTGGTATCTTGGATGCTCCGGATGAGACGGCTCGTCTGCAATAGCATGTCTTAACTCTGTCCATGTTCCCTGGTGGACGGGAAGGTAGAAAGGAGCTCACCATAGCCTGTAGCTATCTCCCTTCCTCCGCCCATGAAATTTCGCCAACGCTCAACATCCTCTTCTTGCTTCAAAGGGTACTCCTTCCACTCATCCATCCTGACATGCTTAGGCGCATTTGAGTTTCTCGGAACTGGATCTGGAATGTGTACACTTCCATGCATGACGGAGAAGGATGTTTGAGTTTTAAGGGCTCTGAGTTCCGATAGGGCTCGATAGAGTAGGATTTCAGTCTCGCCTAGACGCTGCTCAAGGAGGCCAAGATATCCGGTTGGTATTCCTCTGAGATGAGTTGCTGATTAGCGAGGCGATTGTTTCTATGGTTTCGGCAAAGAAGGGAGTTTGGAAGTTACCTCTTGCTGCTCTCGCCATATGTGCATGATAGCTTAGTTACTTCGCATTGTCCGCAGGTCGGTCTGACATTGGTCGGTCAGTTGAACCGTGTATACCTAGGTAACGGTCTCATTGGGTAACGTCACGTGCAATACGGAGCTCAATGGAAGTTTCTTACAATTGACGATCACACTGTACACAGGATTTAGCTGTGTTCTGGCTGTTTTGGGTGAAGAGGGCAGGGCAGGCGCACTTACTTTGCATTTCTTCCTCTTGCAAGCTTCACAAGAACCTCCTTGATTCTCTGTCATCTCAATCAAAAGACTTGGTAGCATGTACTCATGTGATTAATAACGAGACCAGGATTAAAATGCCAGAGGATTTCAGCGAATCATATCGCCACAATTGAGGCGAATACTTGTGGAGAAGAAGAACTGCTTGGACGCAGAGCGTTTCTCCTTGGGTGTTTGTACTTGCAGGCTTGGTTGGAGTTGAGGGGGAATGGAGAAGAGCCGGAGAAGCGAAACACCGATCCCTGTCGGTAGCCGAGGGGAGTCGAGATAGGTGACTTCTGGTTCTGTTTGCATTTCCTACGGAACCGTACTAGATAGCTTAAGTAATAAAACTGACTTGAAGTCTTGACTATAGCTGAAAGCGTTTCTTTTTGTTGCCCATGGGTTTCTTGAACTTATTACAGTAATTGTGTCTCCAATACAGTATCAGATTGGAGACGACGAGTCTCCTTTTGAAGGGGTCTTGGCGTCAAGTGAGTCCCTAGGTATGATTGTTGCTGGCTCAGCATATCTGTACAAGTTTCAACGAGCAGTCTGAGACTGGTATTACGTACTTTGCTGGATATCCCTAATACTTTATATGATCTAAGCTTAGCCTTAGAAGTGATTTCTAGAGTTCATGTGACAACGGAATGTGACATTTTTGTCGTAATCGTACAAATGTCGCTAAAAAACGAACTTACCACTACTTTAAAGCTTAGACGGTCATCTTATAGAGCCATGAAGGCTTATGGAAGGTACATATATGTAAATATTCGGAGAACTGCAAACGGTTTCATTACGTGAATACTTGACGACTGATGAAGCTGTTGGCTGCTGTTTTGTTGTCCTGTCCCGTGTTCTAGAGGCTTCGCTGGCTTGTTCCCCAGGCTTGAATGCACCCCGCAAACCTAAACTCTCCAAACTGATTCAGATCAGCCAAGGCTTCGACCTTCTACAAGCATCTCACCCGGTGTCCCTCTATGAAGCATGCCCTCGACCATCTTCCGAACTTATCATATGCATAACTCGTAATATTATGGACTCTTACTCGCCACAAGATGGCGAATCGAGGCGAAAGCGTCGCCGGCAGTCCATGTCCACTGCCAGCATGACAGGCGCTTCTCCCCAAGAGCTCGGTCACATGAGACCAAGTCTATCGAAAGGCTCTTCCAGCTTCGTCGGCAGTGGAAGCGGTATCTACTTCGTACGAACTGTGCAGTCGGCATTCACCAGGAACTACCGCCGAGAAAACGAATCCGTGGATGATGCGCTCGTTCCGGGAGAAGATGACAGGCTACAAACTGGAAGTCCATCAGGCTGCATTTGGTACCCCAACGAAGTCATCCAACTTCCTGATTCACATCCCTCCCATGATATGACTTTCGATGATCTCGCCAGCTGGAGCAAACAGTATTGGGATAACTGGCATCCTCCATTTCCATTCCTTCATGCACCGAGCATTCTCGGGGTTCTTGAAAGGGTATCGCTAGACGGGATACATAGCCTCAGCTTAGTCGAGTCGATAACTGTCCGTTCGGTCTTGTCGATATCAGTGGCCGACCGAAGACAAATGCCTCCAGCCCGTGGCAAGCTCGTACCTTCAAACCTAGTCTTCAATACGGTTGACGATGCGATATCATGCTTAACGCCAATTCTTCTACAGCCATCAACACTAGCTAGTCTTCAAGCTCTTGTGGCAATACAGTTATTCTTGGTGTCGATGCTACGCTTAAATGCAGCCTCAAGGGTTGGTGGATTGATAACTAGGATCGCCTTCCAACTTGGACTTCACAGATGTCCTTCCAGATTCAAGCAATTTTCTGTCGCTGATGCAGACATGCGTCGAAGACTCTTCTGGGCTATCTATAGTCTCGAAAGGTACCTGTCTCAATCTCTTGGGCTTCCGCTCGACATCAAGGACGATGATGTAGATGTATGCTATTCCGACAAGGAACTTCATGCTGATGATGTTGGAGGTGTTCAAAATGTACAGCAGCCTCATGGTACTTATCCCGGAGCCGGTGCAGACATATACTGACTGCCTCAGATCCACGACTACTCTTGCTTCCAGCATTCCTCGCTCGTCATGGTTACATCAAGGGTCTCATCCTGGAACTCCGGCACAAATCAGTCATGCACCGTACGACCGACCAAGATGAGGCTGCACATGTAGATTCTGAGATCTCAAAATGGTGGAATGAGGCTCAAGATTTGCTTGATCCACACTACATGGAGATCGAAGAAAGCAGCGGAGACTTGACCAGTCAGAGTAACACTTCTCTCAAAGAATCACACAAACTGCTCTTGGTGGTGCAGAAGCACGAGTCAACTATTCTTCTCAACCGGCCAGTCATTACGTCCGCCCCGAACTCCTCCACGTTTGCATCAGCAATGCAAAAGTGCATTGGGGCTTCGAAACAGATCGTATCAAAGGTCTATCAACATATACAGACTGGCATCAACGAAGCCGGCACACGTGACGGGCGAATTCTAAATCCGCTCTGCTGGCCTGGCTTCACTTGGTGCATCTGGATGAGGTATGTGTAGATCTAGAAGCGGTGTAAGTAAATACTGACTTTCCCCAAGTGGGCTGATACTTGTATATGCTGCATCAGAGGGCCATTACTCGCTCCAAATAGCTCAACGGTATGTGGAACGTCGTTGCTAAAGTGGACCAATCCCTAAGTTTGCACAGAGATGCCGAACGATGCATCAAGATACTGGAGATCTTAGCCATGAGAGGGAGTGTCTGGCCAGGAGCATGTGCCTCCGCTTTGAGAGATTTGCACAAAGCCCTGGCCAGCAAATCTATTAACGGCGCCCTCGATGTGTCTCAAAGTAGTCAGTCGCCGAGGAGCAGTAATTCGAGATCAATCGAGACTCCTAACACAACTTCAAATGGGGTTCAAAGCCGCCAAAGACAGTATATGTCTGGGATCCCACCCGGCACTTTGTTACGAGGAAACGAGTCTACCTCAGCCTCAACAGCCACGCAAGACCTCAGGCCAACGAGCTCACAGCAGTATTCACAACACGGCGGGAATCAAGATGATCGTGGCATACAAAGGCCAGCTTCTGGAACCTCTATATCTCAAGCCCCTGCGAGCACTTTTCAAGAGGACCAATTTGCTGACCCAGCACTACTGAGCATGATGAATGGCATGTACGACATAGGAGAGCAGTTTGATGGTGTTGGCGATATCTTCCAGTTGATGGATGCGTCTTATCAGCTGGGTGAGCAGATGTTTGAGCCGAGATTTGCTAGTCGTTATTAGCAACTGTGGGTGCAGATATCGTCGATTGATGCCGCCTAGGTGTCTCGAAACGGTCTCGAGGGATCACTAAAGCTGCCTTACCAATTTAGATCAGAAGCTCAAGCTGGCACAAGTTCCAACTTCCACGCGCCAAATTCAAGTCTTCTGGAGTTGATGGTGAAATGATCTCAATGTAACTCTGGTCTCGTGTAGGGTGGATATTCCTCAAGTGACGCAGAAAAGATTGTCTGGATCCATGCCTGCAATCGAAGAACTTATTTTATATTTGGGCGGCACCATCGGCACCAACGGAAATTCAAGTTGATTGTAAGGGCACGCTTCATGAAATCATAGTTTACAGCAAGAAGGTAACAGAAATGAAACTAAACACCGGCTCGATCATACAGTCTTAGGCTTCCCGAGTCTCGCTTCGATCTCCTTGCACACAGCTGTCGTTACCTCAATCGTTGTTGCAGATCCACCAAGATCCTTGGTCATGATCCCTTGTTCGCACACACTTTCGACGATATCCAGAAGACTGTCTGCGGCCTCCTTTTCACCGAGCCAAGTCAACATCTCACAGGCAGTCCAGAATGTGGCAACTGGGTTGGCTAGGACTTTGTTAGTACAGGTCTTCCATACGTGGAAGCGAAGTGTCTTACCAATGCCCATACCGGTGATATCGAATGCGGAACCGTGGATGGGTTCGAACATAGATGGGTTTTCTCTTGATGGATCGAGGTTGCTGGTTGGTGCAATGCCGATGGATCCTGCAAGAGCAGCTGCGAGATCTGACAAGATGTCCGCATGCTAGGAAGCGATTAGCCCAGGAACCTTAGATATAGATGAAGAATTCACTTACCAGATTGGTAGCCACAATCGTATCCAGCGACTCAGGCTTCAGCACCATCCTCACAGTCATAGCATCAACCAACATCTTGTCAACCGTCACATCTGGGAAGTCCTTGCCCACCTCAGCAGCAATAGCATCCCACATAACCATCCCATTCCTCTGCGCATTACTTTTCGTCACAACCGTAAGATGCTTCTTCGGCCTCCCCTTCCCAACCTCAAACGCAAACCGAATGATCCTCTCCACACTATGGCGGGTGAAAATCGACACCTCGGTAGCGACCTCCCAAGGCTGATTGGTGTGAGACCGACCACCGTGACCTGCATACTCGCCCTCGCTGTTCTCACGGACAATCACCCAGTCTAGCTCGCCGGCTTTGCAGTTTCGTAATGGTGATGAAGTGCCTTTGAAGACTTTTGTTGGGCGTACATTGGCGTATTGTTGAAGGGGTTGGCAAATTGCTAGGCGGAGCTGCCAGAGGGAAATGTGATCAGGGACATCTAAACGTCGTCAGCCAAAACTCACAACAATTACTTATAAACGAGACATTATTTCAATTACATACCAGGTGCACCAACAGCACCAAACAAAATAGCGTCGAACTTCTTCAGAGTCGTCAGAGCATCATCTGGCATGTATTTCCCCGTCTTCTTGTAGGTGTCGCTACTCCAGTCGAAATTCGTGAAGTCGAGGTCGAATGTCTTCAATGTTTCGGCGAGTTTCTTGAGGACAGTGACACCTGCTTCGATGACCTCTGGGCCGATACCGTCGGCTGGGATCGAGGCAATCTTGTACCTCGGATGAGTTTTAAGTAGTGAAGGACTCATTTTGATATTTTGATGTGGTCTTCTTGATTCGATGGTTGGTGAAGTTGAACTTGTCAAATGCGAATCTTATGTCAGGAAAAAGATGGATTGTAATAAGTCAAATTGTTTGCAAGATATAAATGTAAATATTCGAGGTAGGTGAAAGTCTAGAAACAGTGGCTTTGGTGGGGGTGCCAGGGTGGCGCGGGGTCGAAGAAGATCGCTTCTCCGGAGGGGACATGGCGGGGTTTCGCTTCTCCGAAGCCTGCTGATGCTCTCTTGGAACTCCACACCAATTATCCTGAGCACGATTCTGTGCCTTTTGACACCTTGCAGAAGATAACGTTCAGATTCATTACAGGGTCAATTGAGTCTCTTCAGAGATCGACCAGTGGACTGCCTTCCTTCTGACAGTTGTAGTTCCACTCGCAGTCCAGGCTTGGCACATCTTTGAAAATGGGGGATAACCGAGCACCTGTTGTGTTGGAACATGTCATTCCACTTATCCAAGAGAAGGCAAAGAGTCAGTCTCTTGGAGAAGGCCACCGTCCTTTCATACTGGGAGTGACTGGTTTACAAGGTATGTGGCCGGCGCCAACCTCACGTTCGTGAACACATCAAGCTTATAGAGATCTCACAGGCTCCGGAAAATCCCACCTCGCATCAGCGTTGGTCAAAGAACTGTGTGAGAAGCACAAGTACAACGCCATCGAAGTCTCTCTAGACGATTTCTATCTCCCACATAAGGAACGGCAAGCGCTTCGAAATGACAACCCTGAAATCAAGCTGCTGAGAGCCAGAGGGCAGCCCGGCACGCATGATACACAGCTGGCCAAAGAATTCTTCGAGCAGTTCCAGAAACCAGGGTGTGAAATATGGATTCCATCATTTGACAAGAGTCAGTTCCAAGGTGATGGTGACCGGGCACCTCGGGACCAGTGGAGGTCTGTGAAGGGACCTGTGGACGTTGTCATCTTCGAGGGATGGTGTGTAGGATTCAGACCAATTGAGAAGGAAGCAGTCGAGAAGAAACAGAAAGAAGCGGTACAGACTAGATCATCAACAGGAGAATCCGAAAGTCCACCCGAGTCCGACTACTCAACCTCTACACTTGCCGATCATGACGTGAGTCACTTGCTCTGGGTCAACGAGCAGCTTGAAAACTACAACAGAGGCTTCATGGGGCCGCAAAATTTCGACTTCTTTGTACATCTTGACACGGATGATTTGGCGAATGTGTATATTTGGAGGACACAGCAGGAACATGCTTTGCTAGAGAAGAAGGGGAGTGGGATGACAGATGAGCAAGTTGTCAAATTCGGTGAGTGCCGTTCCTCTGCGCGCTAGGAAATGTTGGAAGCACAATACTAATAGTTTGACCAATAGTACAGGTATATATGCCTGCCTATGAGTTGTACTTGGACGGGCTACGAGAAGGCTTCTTCAGCGGGTTAAAGGGTGCAGTGGGGAAGCAGATACGTCTCGTGATGGACATCAACAGGAGTATATCCAAGACAGAAATGCTTTGATGTATGCCTGATAGCCGAATCAATTCATCTCCAACACAGTCAGATTCAACCCCGCAACCGACTCATGACGTATGAACAGTGAAGTTGAAGTGGGCTACACAATACTGCACTGACCCATAAGTACCCGACTGACAGCTCTATATGTTGTAGTCTTGAGGTAATTTCGAAGACTATTGCATATTTTTGATTCAAATTAATTGGAAATTTGGTACTGGTGGGGGCTCTGGATGGAGAGGGCCAGTGTTCCGGGGGAATAGCCATAGATGTCATGACATCAACTCAACCGAGAGTAAATGAATACCATACCAGATAGAGATTGACCAAAATGAGAAATGGGAGAAACACATTGAATTCATCATAGGATATCCAAGAGAGTCAAGTTTCTGAGGTCAATGTCCAAGAACACATGGTGAATGCGGGAATAGAATTGATGGTAGTGTTTGCTCATGTTTTTCACTCTCGAGACTCCATTTTTCAAAATCCACACAGTAGAGTAAGAATCACGGCAATGTTGACAGACTCATCTGAACGGAAAACAAATTCAACAAACAACAGTCTCCCCGAATCAGGAAAAGTCCTCGCAACAAGCCACCCCTGAGGTGCCGGCGTAGCGCTTCTCCGAATACCACGCGAGCAACCCCAATTCTCCGCACTCCGCAAAACTCGGGGTCCAGTGTGACAGCTGCGACTAAATGACCCTTTCACCGAGGGATTGAGGAGTCCTGATTCTGGAGTCTGGAGAATGGCAGCTGTGGAGTCCGGGGGAAGCCTTTGAAGTGGACATTAGATCCATGTTTTCGTCATCTCATTTCATCTTGTTCGTCTATATATCACCCCCGTCACTTCCCCATTCTCAAGTTCATCACTCTCCATCCAACAGTCTCTCCAGTGTTGAGTTCAGGAACCCGACCAACTACTACTATTCTTTTGAACACACAACAGACTTCTCACAAAATGGCAACACGAGTTTCAGATGAGAAGGCAGATATTGCCCGCCACAATGAAGATCTCGAGGTCGCTGGCAAGGACCGTATTGGCGACTATTCCGGTGCTGTTGGGAAGACTGACCTGGCTGAGATCGCTTTGGTGCGAAAGCTCGATTTCAGAGTCATGCCCATCCTCTGGGCAATGTACTTCATGAATTATCTGGATCGAAATGCCATCGCAAATGCTAGACTTGGTGGTCTGGAGGATGATTTGGGTCTAGTCGGCTCACAGTGAGAGGTTTCGTTCCTAGAATAGGGAGACAATCCTAACCTATCTGCAGATACAACACATGTATATCCATTCTATTCGTTGGGTAAATCCGCTGTCTCTCATCATGTGGTTCTTCAGACTGATGACTTGCAGATATCTTCTCATGCAAATTCCTTCCAACATGTTGATGTCTTCGACAAAAATCCGCCCTTCAATTTACATGGGAGCTTGCATGGCTGCCTGGGCTGTCGTCTCTGCTCTCACAGCCTTGGTTCACAACTATGCTGGTCTCGTTTCGGTCAGATTCTTCCTCGGAATCACCGAGGCACCATTTTGTGAGTTTCTACCTGACCATAATAACATAGTTGCAGAGCTGACCAATAATAGATCCTGGTGCCCTATATCTTCTCGGTATCTTCTATACCAGGAAGGAGGTAGCCACGCGTATTGCGATCCTGTACAGTGGAAATATTTTCGCAACCTCATTCGCTGGATTGATCGCTGCGGCCGTCTATAACTCTATCGACGGTGCCCAAGGGATCAAAGGATGGCGATGGTACGTCTCTCGTTATGGTCTACAATTTCTAATCATGTGCAATCTCTCTGACCAATTCATAGGATTTTCATTATCGAAGGAGTTGTTACCTTCGGTGTAGCAATGGCTGCCATGATACTTCTCCCAGATCATCCTGGAAACACCAAGTGGTTAACACCTGAAGAGAGACTTCTCGCTGTCGACAGAATCGAAAAAGATACCGTTGGCCTCGCCCCTAATAAGGGTGCAAGAGAGGGATTCAAACAAGCCATCAGTGACCCTCGACTCTATCTCCTGTGTTTCATCCAGAACATGCATCTCTCGGCGTGCTCATTCAACAACTTCTTTCCCACCGTCATCGGCTCACTTGGCTTCAACAGAACCATCACCTTGGCTCTCACTTGCCCACCATACCTCGTTTCTGGCTTCGTTGGGTACTTCGTTGGTCTCACCTCTGGAAAGCTGAATGAACGGACCTGGCACATCACTATCAGCATGGGATTCGCCATGGTCGGCTTTATCATCTCCTGCGTTACTATGAATACTGCAGCTCGATATGTCTCCTGCTTCCTCTTTGCATCCGGAGCATACGCTGTCAACTCGGTCATCTTGGGCTGGGTTTCTGCTACTTTGGGACAGACAACTGAGAAGAAAGCTATCTCACTTTCTATCGTCAACGTCGTTGCGAATGCAAGCTACATCTACACAGCTTATCTCTACCCTAAGTCTGATGGACCGAAATACCTCATTGGTATGGGGGCCAACAGTGGTTTTGCCTTTGCTACGATTGCAGGGTCTTGGGCCTTGAGATTTTGGCTTCAGAGGACGAACAAGAAGATCAGACAAAATGCAGACGAGACACAGGTGTTCTACGCTTACTAGTCTGATGACGGATGTGAGGATCGGGATACTGGGCAAACATTACAAGGTGTATGTGGGCAGGGTTGGATCTTTGTAATCTGTATTTACTTCCCTCGCTTTTACAGGCAGCGCAGGCTGGCGAAAAGTGTTTTCAAAGAAACTCATACATCGAGCAAGATCTTCAAGTATAGCAAGTTTCTGAACAATGTCTAGACCAAAGTGATGACGATGATAAAGATATTTGAGATTTTGCGGTCCTTCCACACAAAATGAAAAGACAAAGCTGCATCATCCGATCTTCACATGCCTGCCTGCCCCTGAAAACGCGGGGGGGGATCCGCTAATACTTAGCCAGGGGAGCTTCAGCCACAACGACGTCACTGACTTTTACAAAGCTTGGCGCGATCATTCAACCTCGAGGCTGGAGCTGGACTGTTTATATACCAAGTCGCTGCCACCTCTTCTGGGAATGTTCCGTGAATTTCGTACCTACACACATTCAGAGCCCAATAAACAATTCTACAAGAATAGAAAATCTTCGAAGATGTCAAGCACCATGGACAAGACCAAGGCGAAAGCCAAAGAGGTGGCGTGAGTGGAACACATGCGTTTGCACCTTGCGTGGGAATCAAACTGACAAGAGTTTTGCAGCATCGAGGACTTCAACAAGGCCAAGGCTTTGGCCCAATCTGCTGCTAAGTCTGGTGCCTACTTGTATCCCATCAAGGTATGTTGTTTTGTGCCATGTCTCATTTGCAAAGCTCTTGAAAGGTACTGACACTTCCAGGGCATTTTCTATTTCCTGAGCCACCGCTCTCTTTGGAAGCCCCTCCTATCCAAGCTCGTCCCAACCTTGTCCCTCTCTGTTGTTGTGGTTGTGGCCATGTTCTTGGTCGCATATCTGCCGCAACTTGCCGTGCTCGTATTCGTCAACGGTCCTCTGGCCGCTTTCACCACGATTCTGCTCACCCTCAGCGAATCGTCCACCCTGATCAATCTCCTCTCGCGAACATTCTTGCTACAAGATGCCCTGGTGGATACATTTGATGGTGTCTTGGTCTCTCGCAGACAGACTGGTGTTCTCTCGGAAGGCCGTCAGCTGAAGTCTGGCAACTTTAATGATCCAATGGAGAAGCTCGGCAAGCTCATCAAATCGCCGTTCGAGAAGTTCACCCCTAAGGCATTCATTCGCTATATTATGTACCTGCCCCTCAACTTCATCCCTGTTGTGGGCACGGTCATCTTCGTAGCTTTGCAAGGTCGTTCCAGAGGAAATTCCGTCCACACTCGCGTAAGTGCCCCTTTAACTCCCAAACACACATTCTCTGACATCTGCGTAGTACTTCCAGCTGAAGAAGTGGTCGAACCCACAAAAGGAGGCCTGGTTGAAGGAGAACACAGCTCCATACACTGCGTAAGTTTTTTTGCCCCATACCAATTTTCATTATCATGCAATATACCTGGAACGTCAACACTGTGCCACTCGCGGGAGCTGTGTGACTCTGTCTTGATGGGAATTTCTCCATAAGCGGAAGCTTTATTATGCCGGTAGAAGTGATCCTGGCCATCGTATCCGATCTATCCTTGCTTCCTTCGCCATCACATCGGCCACACTTCAAACTAACGTTTCATAGTTTTGGAACTGTTGCTACCCTGCTTGAACTCATCCCATTCGCAAGCATCTTCTTCACCTTCACAAACACTGGTAAGCAATGTTCTGCCCGAGTCGGACTATTCCCTGGTACTGACCAATTCTTAGTTGGTGCCGCACTGTGGGCTGCAGAGTAAGTACCATTCCGCCCCAACCTTCAGAGTTCTACATTGAGCAAAGAGGCTGCAGTGGTCTGATGCTCTATGCTCGAAGCTCCCGAAACATTTTGAAAGCAAGTACTAACCACCTTTTCAGTATCGAGGGTAACAACACCGCCATGACAGAGATGACCTCGCCAAAACCTCGTGAAGGAACCAAGAAAGTCGAGTAATGCACATTTGCAGCCTCCCGAGATTGGCGTCGATCGTGCAATCACCGCCCGATCGCAATACTGCAGGCGGGTCGCTTCGAGGGCCTCGTATCACGGCTTCGAGTGCATGCAGCCACATCGCAGGGTCTCATTTCTACTTCTCAACCTCTTCTTTTTAAGCATATCTGTTTGTAGGGAAGAAGAATCATGAAAGCGTGGCGTTGAACGGGGAGAAAAATGCTTTGATTTGGGGCATGTAGTCCTAATCTCATAATTTCTTTATAAATGCCAATGGCTATGCCTATGTCACGGTCTGAGTTTGAAGGAAATGCTTTGCGTAGTTCGTTCAAGTGAAATATCAAGGTAATCAGGGGATACGACCCAGAACATGCAGGTCTTGCATTGCCGTCGAGATCTCAACCTACAACATTAGCCTTGTACATCAATCGTGGCAGGTCAGGTCGTCGAAATCGGCTGATTTCCCCCAGGTGGTGATCGACCGTCACACAAGATAGCTGTATCTGGCACTGACAAGCTTTCCTGTGCAAACGAAGGATATTAAACTAACATCCACCAATGACACATCGCCTTTCTGGCTCTTGCAAACAGAACTCCGCGAGCACAGAAGCTGGTATCCGAGGTCAACGGTGCGTTTGCAGGCGATCAGTGTCACGCCTCTCATGTCGAGGTCGTGTAGTGAGGCTGCTTGTGAGTGACACGAGATGTGGAAAACATATGTCCCGTGAAGCCGAGCTCAGACCGATGCGGTAGCCACCGAATCGAGCCCTCAACTTGCACACAAACGGCTCTCGAGTTCTCATCCAAAGACAACTCCAAAGAGGGGTCTTCGCTGGAAGGCCAGGCACGATGGGAAGCTGCATATCGGTTGAGATTTTCCCCTGCCTAGTCGATAAACGGCAGATGACCTGCACTCAGCCTCTTCCTCACTCGGATAGAATGCTGTGAAACTCCACATACACATCTAGAACTGGAAGCTCGATGACTGAGACGCTCTCCAAGTGAAGAAAACATGGTCTGCCGTTGAAATTCTGTCCTTCGAGCGTAGATTACCTCCTCAATTCGTGTTGAGTGGGGTATGGCCTCGTTCTTTCCTCACTCACTCGAGCACAAACGGACCGGGTACTCAACATCGTACGTCCTGTTGAAACAAGAAAGTTCATGACGTGACGAAACTGAACGAAATGACCGGCCCCCATCTGCCTCTTATCCCATACTCCACCTACGATGCTTCCAAATGTGGCAGGCTGGTCTGGTTTGTTGAGGTTTCGCCAAACGTGCCTCCCCTTTCCAGTTGGAGTGGGCGAGCCCGGAAGAGTCCTCCCGTCCGAAGCGAGCTTCCCCCTTCCCATATTGATCACCTATTACGTCTTTTTGCTTTCTTATATCTTCCTCTCTCGCATCCTACGTTCGTCTCAATTTCTTTCTTCTTCACCTTCAAACTGCGTCTTCGGTATCACCTCCATCGAAGTATTGGGTGTCGACAACGTTCAGCGGTACTAACCAAACAGCATCGTACCTCCCATCATTCGTTGACAGCTTCAAGTAGCATCACACTCGTTTGTCCTCCACTAAGAAGCCAGAAAAGTGACAGTCATTTACCGTGAGCATATCTTATCGTCTTCATATCACCTCTGGTTACGATAACACGTACTGACGCGGTTTGTTTTGCAGATCAACATGAGAGTCAACAAACTCTCTCTCGCTTCAGGATGCGTCCTTCTAGCACTGGCTCCAGGCATTCATGGCCTTGCCAACTGGTTTCGTGCAAACCACAAGGCTGATGATGTCGCCAATATTCCTCGCCAGTACAGTGTTTACGCTGGTAATCCTGTTGCGTATGGAGGTTATACCTACCCAGGCTACGGTCCAGCTCCAACTGTTCCGCAAACATCCACACCAGTCTCGTCAACTGCTACTTCTGATGGTGAAGCAACCTCATCTGATCCTTATACTGGTAAGCCATGAAGAATTTGTTCAAGCGACCAGTCACTCACATGTCAACTCACAGTCCCTACCCCGGAAACTTCATCGAGCTCGTCAATTGTTGACCTACCAACTGTGTCCCCACCAGACTACACTTCCAGCTCTGATATATCGTCCGAAAAATCTTCAGCCTCGAGCTTTGTCTTCAGCTCCGGAGTATCGACAGCCACAGACTCTGCTTCGTTAACATTCCAGACCTCGACTGCTGATGGTGGTTTCACCAGTACGACATCGTCTCCACCATTGTATACCTCTCCGAGTACTAGCAGTGGATTGTCGATATCATCAGAAGTTTCTGAAATTAAGAGCAGCACATCATCTGACCTCCCATTGGATTCTTCGACTTTGAGCTCGGGCGAAACTACGTCCAGTGCTATCGGCACATCGATCTCCTCGTCAAGCACTCTGAGCTCAGATACATATGTGCCAACAACCAGTGCTCTCGAGTCAACTTCGGCGACTTCGATCCCAGGACAAACTACCTCGACTGCTGGTGGGGTAGTCACATCGAGCACGAGCTCTCAGCCATACTCTCCAACCAACTCGTCTCCTCCCACCACCACAGTGAAGCCCTCGAAATGTAACAAGAACAATTGTCTTCGTCAAGTCATTCGCTCACTATCGCTTGCTGCAGAATTCTGTGCAACATACACGACGACCATCAACACGGCAACCACAGGCCTTCCCAGTTATGTATCCCAGTGCAAGGACTCACCATCAGCAATATCATCTGCCTGTTCGTGCGTCTCAACAGGACCTAGCGCTTCATCCTTGCCTGTCGCATCACCAAGCAGCGTCCTGTTGTCTTCATCTACCAGTGATATTGTGAGCTCCTCAATGTCGTCGATACCCACCACGACTTCTTCAGCGGAAGGTTCATTCACATCGACATCGCAGAGCAGCATTGATTATACACAGCCATCAACTTCAGTTCCCAGCTCTTCGAGCGAGGATCTGAGTACTACCGTAATCACTTCTCAAATCACCCAGACCGTCACCACATCCGCTCCCTTCCCACTTTCCAATTCGACTTCGACCGTGGGTCCAATAGGCACCGGAAGCCTTTCTTCATCAACAATCTCCGATCATGGGCCATTCAGCTCAACCATATCGGCACCCTACGGAATTCCTTCAAACTCGAGCTATGTCCCTACTGGTACAGGAAGCTTTTCGTCGTCTACCAGTACAAATGATGGCATCTTCACTTCTTCCTCATCATTGTACCCGCCATACAGGGTTCCTTCCAATTCCAGTACTGTAGCTGGCCCTACTGGAACTGGCAGCTATTCAAGCCTTACCGAGACAAGCTCTGCGATTGGGGTTGTGACATCGCTAAGTTCATCTGCTCCGTATGGCTTCCCGTCCAATTCGAGTTCTGTCGGTGGTCCTACTAGAACCAGAAGTACCTTCGTCGTAGAGACTAGCTCTGCTATCGGAGTTGCCACCTCACTGTCTTCTTCCTCTCCATATGGATTCCTCTCGAATACAAGCTCGCTCGCGTTTCCCACCGGAACCGGTGTTTCAAGCTTTACGGAAACAAGTTCCGCCATAGGTATCGCGACGACCGAATCGGCTAGCGTCTCGAGCTCGTTCACCTACATCCTTCCATTGACCACCAGCGGCGTTCCATATCCAGGCAACTCGTCCTCTGGGGTTTTGGGTGGAACTGGAACGGGATCGTCCTCTGTTTCGACAGTCTTTGTGACCTCAACCACATACTTGTCAAGCAGCACGTCTTGCACAGTGACACGCAGCACAGTCTCATCTACCGGTCCTGGAGAGAGCTCTTCTGTCTCTGATACGTTCATATCGGACCCATCGGAAGCTACATCGACAGCTGATGGTGAGTCAGGGTCTTGACTACTTTTGAGCCTAGCTAACTTCATTGCGCAGGCGCTTTCACGAGCTCGTCCAAGTCGTCGGTTGTTGATTCAACGGAGACATCCTCGATCCCATCTACACTCATCACATCTGCTTCCACCGCTGATCTACCTGTCGAGACTCCAACATCTCCCGGCGGCTACTCATATGCATACGGTCCAATCCCAACCACCACTCCACAGCCATATGGTCCTCCGTCTTATGGTGGATATAACTTTGGCAGAGTCGCGAGGCGTAATATTGGTCGCCGATGGCTTTGGTGAAGGAACATCTCTCCCATGATCCACATATCTTGCTTCTAGACTTGCTGTCACATCTCCTGTAGGAGATCTTCAAACGTTTCTTTTTTTGCTGTTCAGATTTCTTACGTTGAGTTGCAGGTGCAGTCACGGCTGATAAGGTTGAGCTCTTTGAGGAGTCACAAAAGTTTCGAAAGTCATGATAGAGTTGCTTCAAGCACGAAGGATTATTGTATCTGGAGAAAATACATGAGAGCTTTCTGACCTCACTTCCATTCCACTGCCGATGTGAGATCCTGGTCGCGTAGCGTCCATCCTTCCCCATCCAAGCCCATCCTTGTGAACTTCAGGGGTTCAGTACACTAACCAGTAGCCTCGGCTCAACATTGTGGACCTCGCAAGATGTCCCTCCGACCAAAATATTTACACTTCAACGACAATTAACCTCCAACACAAAGCATATTCCATTTCATCACTCATACAAGCAAAAACATACACCATGTCTGTTGTAAAGTCGAGAAAAAGTGTTCTCATCACTGGGTATGTTGCACCTTAACCCCCGGATGAATGGGTCTCGTCCTCCCCCACCATAAATGCATGCAAGTCTGACTGCAAGCCACAGCTGCTCCCCAGGAGGAATTGGCCATGCTCTTGCTCGGGAGTTTCACGCCAAAGGTCAGCAAACAATGAAATCAAACAAGTCCTCTTTTCAACACGGTTGCCAAAGACGGGACGAAGCTAATAAGGTTTGAACCAACTAGGTCTGCACGTCATAGCGACGGCAAGAACGAAGGAAGCTGTCCAAGACCTCGAGGCGCTGGGCATGTCAACACTTAGTCTCGAGGTTACGAGTAGTGAAAGTATTGCGGATGCTAGGATGCAAGTTGAGAAGTTGACGGGCGGGAAGCTGGACATCCTGGTTAACAATGCGTGTGTTGTCTCTTCCCCTTCATTGCACTTACAGCGGAGTTATATTCTGGCAGTCACACCCGAACCAAGATTGGATCATGGCTAATGTTTCTCTTTGATCAGAGGACGCAACTGTACCATGCCCGCCCTCGAAGTCGACCTCGACGACGCCCGCGGCTGCTTCGAGACCAACCTCTTCGCCGTAATCGCCATAACGCAATCCTTCACCCCCTTCCTTATCGCCTCCAAAGGCCTAATCCTCAACATCGGCTCCGTCGCCGCCATAATACCCTACGTCTTCGGCTCCGTCTACAACGCCTCCAAAGCCGCTCTGCACTCCTACTCGCAAACCCTGCGTCTCGAACTCGAACCCTTCGATGTGAGGGTCTTGGTTGTGGTGACGGGAGGCGTGCAGAGTCGCATTGCGAGGACGGATAGAGTGCTGAGGAAGGAGAGTCTGTATTTGGATATTAGTCAGGACTTTGAGAGGAGGGTTAAGCATAGTCAGGATGGGGCGATGAAGGCGGATGATTATGCGAGGGGGGTGGTTAGGGAGGCGCTGAAGCCGGCTTGGAGGCAGAAGAAGTGGCTTTGGAGGGGGAATAAGAGTGCGTTGGTTTGGTTTGTTTATACGTGGTTGGGGAGTTGGGTCTTTGATAGGATTTTGCCGAGGATGTTTGGGTTGGATAGGTTGAAGAGGATTGTGAGGGGGAGGAAGGCGTGAGTGCGTAATGTAGCGTTTGGTATGGAGTTTATGGAGTTGTGGCAATGACGGTGCTTACAACCATGTCTAACTGTATAGCATGCTCAGAAAGTCGAAGAGCTGGATCTCGATGTTTTGATGGAATAATCCAGGGTGCTGCGAACACATAATCAATTTCGACGTTTCTAGTTGACGGTGCATTTTCTCATCCAAGTTCAAGCATCAATATATACCAATTGCAGCGGGAAATCAACTCTCATGTTAAGATCTAATGCCAATTGACTACCTTCGAAGATACATGGTTACAGCTAATTCTAGCGAGCGCGTCAACGGGATCATGGATAGGTGTTGTTTACATTTGATTTGACATGGCCTGTTTAGCGACACGCCGCTTCATGTTTACAGGCTCATTTGTCCTCGGGCTTAAGACCCAATCACTTCGGCGCCGACTTTGAATCTGTCGTTGACACCGCTTGCTGCTGTTGGGTAGGTTCTTCGCAGCCTTGGATGCTTTACTGTTGCGTCGGAGAGGAGTGATTTGACACATTCGTCTGGGGATAGAAGCATGTTGTGGGGGGAGAGCTATGCGGGTGAGGTGACTGCTGCTGATGGTGATAGTAGAGGGGCGGTGGGAACGAATAAACTTGTGCCGACTTCGAAGAGTGAAGGGCTTCAGTTGAGAGGTAGGAAGTGCTTATTAGATTGGAATTCGTGAATTTTGCTGTTGGACTGGGTGTTTGATACCTGCTTGACAGCATTTCTGTAGCTACATCTACAGATTCACAGGAACGTAAGGTTAGTCTTGTACAGATGTACTGAACCAAAGTGGTATGAGATGCTCGGAATATTTCATAAAGTTAAACCTCCCGGAACGGGAACAGAAAATACTAGCGCCCTCTTGTTTCTCCGTCCATGATGCCTCGATGTGCCGGGGGTCCCTTCCACCAACGAATGGGAAACGCTCCCTCGCATCAACCGCGCTACTCATGCAAGACTGAACACCGGGCAGCGCATGCGATGTGCAACAAGAAACTCACTCGGGAGTTTAAAATAGAAATTAGTGCATTCGCTTTTCGTGATGGGCATTTTGAGATTTGAGATTTCCGATTACAACGTTGGGTTACCGGGGCTTCAAAGGCGATTGTTTATGAAATGATTCTAGGATGCCTTTGAGAGCTTTGTGATGATCCAGACTCTCTCTGAGACTGAGCTTCATTAAAACGAAGAAGAAGGGAGGCAGAACACAAACCGTGGAAAAGTCCAATCCACGTGCCTCAACACAAATTGCTCCTAAAGCCCGTGGGCCAGCTCGCCAGGTCCGCCAGCGAAGCCAACGGCCCCCAAAAAAAGCATAAATCCCAGACTAACGTCCCCGTAGCGATTGTCGATCTCCCTCTACAGCTGAGCTGAGGGAGGACAAGGAAGGAAAGGGATCGAAACGCGGGGAGGGTCTGGTCTTTGCACTCTGCACAAATTTTTTGTTGCACATAGCAGTCTGAGGCTGTAAGGAGGAGGCTCTTGTTTTTTTTCTTCGCTCCTTCGTTGTGTCTCGCTCGTGTTCGTTTGGGCGCTTGGTGGTGCGCGCGCGCGGTTGTTTGTTGTTTCGGATGGGATTTGGTGATGCTCATGCGATTGATTTCTTGGGGGTTTGCGAGACAAGGCTGGCGGTACAACTGCTTGACACTGGAGATTCTTTCTTTTCTCAATATGATTTGAATACTGTCTATCTAATTATCTTTCATCATGGCGTTTTCGTTTCGCCAAAGTTTTTCAAACCGGGTTTTGAAGGGACGAAGGGCTACTACAGCTCGCTGGCTTGTCTGCTCACCGAGTATCTCAAACCAAGCCGGGAAACTCAACCGGCTTCGGCGGAACGTCTTGAGCCGACCAACGCTTCAAAGCTCCTTTTCTCTTTATAAAGTGGTTAAGAGTTAAAAGAGCATTCAGTAACATAAAAATGTTTCTGATTTAATGGATCATTTGGTGACTGTTCGCGGAAATTCTGATAGGTGCATAAGAGACCTTTCGTGTCTTGCGACTTTGGTGCATGGCATCTCAAAACAGCATCTCGCCACACGAATTGTAACACAGGAAAGAAGTGGAAAATAAAAACCGAGAGACGTGATTTCGATGACAGCCTTCCATCTCGTTGGTCAATATTTAATCGCGCAGATGTCTTAGTATCGTTCCCAGGGACTCGGTACATGACGCCTCCAGGCTGACATTTTTGATTCTCCCATCGTCAACGACAGGGTTGCTTGATCCAAGGATGACCAAAGATGTCCTGCCCGGAACTTACTTGGTACATGCCGTAAATAATGTACATCCACTGTCTGTGCTGCTTCTAGATAATTCAGCAAAAACAGGGTACTCTGGCGAATCATCGTCCAATTTCACAGTACATTAGTACCCAAACAAGTAAGGCTGTAACAAAGTGCACAGGCGGCGAATGTACATTATTTACCCATGGTACGAAGTATTCAGGGATACATCTCTCGGATCACATCGTGCCAATGTTGAGCTTGCTAAGCTTGTTATTGGTGGAGGGCAGAGTGTGGGGAGCTGTCAGATAGGGATCAAAGGTGGAGTTGTCTGAGACGGAAGCCTCACTTGAGGGATTTTGATAGGGAATCTCTCAAGTACCCATGTGCTGGATCTTCAAAGTGACGTACGTCTGGGATATTTTATATGGATGCTGGTAAAGACAAAAGTACCATCTCCACTTTGCTTCTCTGTCTTCTCTTCTTCAGTTTTAAGCGTCAGTTGGGTCTTCACAGCCCTCTATTCCGCTGTTCCCCGTGTACCACAAGACCAAATGTCTCCCCCACGTGAAGTGGCAGAGCAGCGCAAGGGAAGGCCACTATTCGTCCCATCTTCTGGGGACAGGGCAATGCACTCATGCACAGCCCTGACAGCCCTAAGAGACCCTCGATAGTACGATGCCTCTAGGCTGTTTACAGCAGTATTAGAGCGAACTGTGAGTGCTCTAAGGTAAGGCAGAAGCCTGTGGCTTGTCCAGCTCCCCTCCCTCTCGTTTCTCCCCCTCACTGCGAACGAAACACAGGGCGGGCGGACGTGTGGGCCCATACAGCCCAGCCTCCAGCTATCTTACAGAGCCAGAGCCGCTGGACTGCATTTCCTCTCCAATACCAAGACCAAGACCGACTGACCGACCGGAGTCGCACGTCTATGTGGCCATACGAACTTCACTTCACTTGACCTCGTACAACCTCCCGTGAACACTCTCTTCCAGTTTCCTCCTTCGCCCACAAACCATACAGAGTGACAGGACAAGATAGGAAAGACCCAGTAACCAGGAACCAACCATCGCGACGATCGACCACGCGGGCGATAAGAATTGGACCTTGCGATCCCTGGCCGCCGGCCTTGAACCGAGGAGCGACGAGCGACGAGCGACGACGGGCGAAATGGGGGACGACTTCGTCGCACCCGTAAGAGCTCTACTTAAGGCGATCGAAGCAGGAATCAAGGTTGCTGGCAGGCTCACGGCATCTGCAAGTACAGTGCCAGCTGCGCAAGCGCTGCAGATTTCCGAAGCTGCCCAGATCCTACAGAAATCGTTGGAACGGAGTTCACAGGCGGTCGCTGATACCTATCGCCAAAATGCTGCGAGATGTGGAGAATCGTATACCAGAGCGCTGGTAGAGGATAGTGCGTTGATCCGGCTTTAAATTTTATGGAGACGCCGTGTTCGTAGTTCATTGCTAATTCACTGGCCTCTAGAAGCGATCCAGAACCAGTTAAAGAACCTCAAGAATGAAGTCCGCGACAGAATCGACGATATCGAGGAGGATCCTGATTCTTTCAATCCAGCACAATGTGTAGATGCGCAGGAGGAAGCACAGAACTGCAGCACGACATGTATAAATATTTTGAATGCTCTTGGGGATCGACTGCTCGCAGCTCAAAACCCTATGCAAGAGAAGCCGAAAGATGACAGGACACAGCTTGCGAGCATGAGACCGGAGAGGTTACCTACCTTACGAAAGCCCTTACCGGCTACGGCCAAGTGTATCTCGCCCGTTGAATCTCTTCAGATTGTTTCGCCATTCGTTGAAAGTCCCCCAGAGCCTATGAAGCCGAAGAACCCATGGGCTATCGATAGTCCATCACAATTCCATCTGGGCGCACCTATGACCAGTCCTGGAGCTTCGTCGCAGCGCCGACAGTCCTCTCGGGACATCTCACCTTCATCACTTCCAGAAGCAGAAAATCGCTTAATCTCCAGAGACGTGGTGAGGTTCCGGGTCGATGCGAATGAAGAATTCCTGGAAAGGAGGAGGCAGTCGAGGCTGTCATTTTTGAACGACTTAAGGAAATCAGTTTCTTCCATCGATGAGGATAAGGAAAGGGAATCTTTCGTTGATGGCCCGCTGATCACCTCTCCTGCACTTGGCAGCTCAGGACTGGCTGCAAGTCCCATAAGCGGTCCACGACCTGCTTTTGGCTACGGCACATTAATGACCAGGCAAAGAAGCCAGGCTTCCCAAGGATCGCGGCATAGTTCTATCCCAGAGCGCCAGTCTCAGAGGAAAGATAGTCAAGATTCGATATTTGGTCTTCGAGCTGCACCACTGAGCCCGCCGCTTAGTGAGCATCGAAGTTCAGGCGGTACTGATAACCTTACGTGGGGAAGTCTTGGTGGAGGCGTTTTGGCTACGACTCTTCAGACTCCAGATTTTGGCAAAGGAGTTGAACCTGGCCTTGAGGTTGCGAATGGCATTGATTATGAGAACGAGAAGATAGTTGTTGGATCTGACGACGTCTACCATCAGCCGACACCGACTGCGTCCATGAAATCTATTGACTATCCGATACGACATGATACTTCGTTCTATAAATTTGGTGGTTTCTGTGAAGGAGCAAAAGCAATATTAAGAGGAGAGAATGGCTTGAAAGTTGTGAAAAGGCCATCTGTAAGTATACATCTTATGGCCTTGACTTCGTTAATAACGCAGGATACTAACAGCCCTATCAGGGCAATTATAACGTGGCATTATCTGCGAGGTGTATAAAGTGTTCATATGAAGTGGGTTGGAATGAGGTGGAGAAGGACAAGTTACTCGAACGTATGTAACCCAGCCAATTTTTCACAAACAGCAGCTGACACTTTATAGGCTCCGGTATCTATGGTAACAGCGGCATAAGATGGCGTCAGAGATTCATATCTAAATGCCATCTGAAGACCAATTCGGTAGAAGAGCCAATCTACGCAGTACGTTGGCCACCCTTTTGTGCTGCAATAATGCTAATCTACCAAAGTGTATATTCTGCATCGACGAGCACAAAACAACCGAAGAACACGACGCCACGGTTTTCTTCTCAGTCTCCCAACTTTTTCGCCACCTCTCCAAACATCAACGGCCTCTCCCGAACATCTCAGGCATTGTTACTTTGTACGGCTTCCAACCTCCCGAAGTTGTCGATTTCGACGTCCACTTCACCACACCCCAACCGTCAACCGCAGCATACAGCATGATCGAGATCGCCCAGAAAGTAGCCACCCGACCCTCCGGCCAGGCGATCAGCACTCACCACCCCAAAAATACGCGCAGCAACTCCCGCGACCCCGAAGGTAACCCCGTCCTCAAATTCGCAAATGGAGCTAGAATAGTAGGTATCACATTCCCCGAACGCTTCGGCGGCAAATGGTGTATGGGATATCACGACGGGGAAAGAGGAGCCTTCCCAGCAAGCGAGTTCATGCTCGATACGCCAGCCAAAGAAGACGTCCTCATGAACCCGCAAAGTAGCTTGGTTGCCACTGCGCGCTGGGACTTTAAGCCAAAGGACACCAAAGATGGCGGCTGGCTGAAGTTCAGCAAGGGAGATAGGATAAGTTGTATAGGCTACACGTTCCAGGATCAATGGTGCTGGTCCGGTCAAAACAGTAAAGGAAAATGGGGTCTCTTCCCAGCGGCCTTCGTGGAGAACTTGCAGGATGGCGGGGGAAGATCGTCGAGTTTGAGTATTGGGAGTGGGCGGTTGATGGGGACAAGTCCGGTGAGTGGCAGATTGTCAACGAGTGCAAGCTCGAGAACTGGATTTGGCTTGTCGAGTCGCATACCGAGTTTTCCACTGAGTAGGAATCGGAGTTCGCGGCAGAGTGTTGATAGGAGTAATGCCAGTGTGAAGAGTTCGGGGAGTGCGGGAAGCCCCAATCATCAGCCGGGGTTGGAGGTGTATACTGGGCGGTGATGCCCAATGGTGGAACGGGAGATGCTTTATGATTTGGGTTCGAAGATACGAATGATGATATGGCATGAAATGGCATGGTGCTGGTCGAGTTGCAAGAGCAAGCGGACATGGTTGATAGGACATTATATAGGTCTGAATGGTTGGAGGCAGATCAGGAGCATTTTGGTGTAGTCATAGCTTTGCCTTTACGATACCCTTGTTTGGAAGTTGAAATAACCAAAAATGAATTCTTCAATATCAAGCCGTGCGAAGGTGTTCTCTTCTAACTTCAATCATCAGACTGTTCTCTGCAGACAGACGACCGTGGGGATCAGAGCACAGAATGGTCACAACTTCAGTCGGTCGCTCTACTAATAACCGCTGCTTTAAACACAGCGTTTACAAGTTTCAACAAAATGAAGGCTGAAGTTTTTAGAATTGTTGAATCTCATTTCTGGTTTCGGGTGCTATTTAAAGCCCTTCTATCCAAACGCCCAAACGCCTTTCCTGTGCAGTATATGCAATGTGCATCCTAAAATAATCTTTTTGTCAAGAAACAAGACCGAGCATAGCAAATCCTTTGCTTTACTCCTGTAACAGAATGCTCTTGTCATCCTTTGCGTTCACCCACACATACTCCACACACCTCGGATCCGTTTTCCCGTTCCCCAGCGTCACAGCCAGCAAATTGATCTCCAACCACGTAGGTCTCATACCAAAGCCCTCGAGCCTCTCCCACCATTTCGTAAACCTCTCGAAATTAACATGCTGATCATCCACCAAATGCAACTCAATCATCACCTGCCCAACCGGCATAATGCCCCCGGTGCGATCGCAAGCATCCATAAACGCATCCAGCGCCGTATACTCGCCACCCTCAATATCAATCTTCAAGATATCGATATACGTATGCTTATTCTGATCCATCAGCGTCTGCAGCGTAAAGAACTGCGGCGTCTTGCTAAACTCATCCTGTCCCCCCAGTCCCAATTTTGAGAAATGCACGCGTGCAGAGTGAGCCGGTGGGATCTGGCTCCCAATCCGGTCGACGCTGAAGTCGTACGCGAAGATCTGGGCGCTTGGGATTCGCGCGAGCATTTCAGCTTCGAATGTGCTTTCGTCGTTGACGCCGAAACTGTAGATGATTGTTGAGGGCCGTCGAGGCTGGTGAGGATTCGAGACTGCTACGGCGGGTTTGGCTTCGTACAGTGACATGCCGCAGACCCATTTCCCGCCATCGCCGAGGCGGCCCACGCGCTGGATATCGTGTGGGCAGGTGTAGGTTGCTGGGAAGAAGTCCCAGAGAGTGTAGGGCGTTTTGCTGAAGTCTGACATTTTCTGGGCGGGGAAGAGAGGGATTGCTGGGTTTTGAGGATGGGCGAGAGCCATTTGGTGGCGGAGGGTGACAGAGGAGCGCCAGGCGGTTTCGGAGCGGGCCATTCGTTGGATTGTTGTGAGGCCGTGGGACGAAGGTGATGGTGAGGCTGGTGAGGGCGATGAGGGAATATGGATGAGGGTCTGAGATTGATGCATAACGACTATGATGAAAAAGGCGAATGCTACCCAGAACCAGAGACCGCATACTAAGAGGTATCAGATTTGGATCTAGGAGGAAAGAAGAGAGTATTGGGAGCTGACCTTGAACTATTCGGAGACCCATGTTGAAGGGTCTTTTTGGCGAGGGTGCTTGAAGAACAGGTGCAATGTGCTATGGAACCAAGAGAAAGAACAACGACGAAAACCAGCTCTCCAAGAGAGACAGAACCAGCTGCTACGTTTAAATTGAAAGACGAATTGAAGCTACCACCAACTCAAGAATACCAAAAAGTATGAAGAGGGAAAAGAAGAAGGAGAGAAGAACTGAAGTACAAAACAAGATTCAGCACTTATAAGGGTCAAGCCCAATCGCTGGGCGAAAATAGAATTAGAATTAGAATTCCAACAGAAGACAAGAAGGAAAATCTCAAAGATGATGCTGGTTGGCTGTCCAGCATCGAGAGAGGAAAGGATAGACCATAACAGTCCGTATTCCGTAACGCCTCGGTTTCACACAAGCCCAGCGCAGGGTCATGCTCAAGAGTCATTCAAACACCAAGCGTTCTGCGGTTGCGGTTCACCGGGTAAAGGATCAAGACCAGACGAAGATTTACCTGAACAGCGGACAGGGACATCAGATGCAAGATTTCCATCTAGCCGCGCTGCGGTCCCGACTGTAACAATGTGGCCCTCAGAACGAACGAGGTAGTGCAGCTGAACGGGGCACCTGGAAACGCCGGCTCGCGGTGCCGAGCTCTTTCATTGCAGATCTTATTGGGTTTGCATCTTTGCTGCAGCTTGAGGATTCATGATTGAATTAGAAGAGGGGCGGAATGCCTTGACGGTCGGTGTTGGAGTGTGGTGTGGTTACTGTCAGCGGAAAGTCAAGCCGTGGAGTGTTTCACGGAAGCGATTTGACGTCGAAGATCGGGAAGATCCCGCGAGTGGGAAGGGCTTGGCGTGTGGGAAAAGGGGGGCAAGCGAATCTTCAAAACAATACCTAAGCCCCACTTGCTTATTGTTTGCCTCCTCGCAACAGGAATTTACATCAAGATGACTTGGGCTCGAAGTCTCGACATGCTGTCTCTCTTCACGAACAATCTTCGTATGAACAGTCCTTGCTTGTAGCGGTTTATTAGTTTTTCTGCGAGTAGATATGCTGAATTGCATATTCTTGGGATCAGTGAAGCTCATAGCTCTGGATCGTTTTCTGTTTGATATTTGGCCTCTACATGTCTGATCCAGAATGTAGGCTGGTATCGCTCGCAATAGATTGGCTCGCAAGACAGCAGAAATGAAATACATAATGTGATAGGCAGAGAATCTCAGTCAACCTCTAAGAAAGAACGTCGAGATTGAGTTACGAACATCAAATGCTCGTCGGAAAGTACTGTTTCATTTCAATTGTTTGCCGATGGATACAGGGACGGTAGAAAAGTCCTAAATCACCATCCATCGCTATGCAACTTAACGCCAACAATGCTTCGCATCCCTATCCTCCTTGCTCGCACCCATTCAACATATCTCTACCAATGCACCCAAATCATTCTCATCATTTACATGAACTTGGGAGATACATCCATCCGGTATTGCATCTCTCGACCCCAGCTTCCAAACAGTTCGCTCAAATACCAACAAGTTTGTTTGTTTTCGTTCCATTCATATCTTTCCTGGTTGAGTCATATCATCCAGTTCTGTCGTCGTCAAAATTTCGTAGCAAAGAGTTAGATAGCTATCAAGCAATCATAATCCGAGTTGCAAAAGCAACTGAAACACGTCATCAACTCAAATCATTTATCAATCCTCATCTTCCTCCTCGACTAGAGCAGGTGTTCTTCTCTCATTTCTTCTCTTCGGTCGTCTGTGTCTCGAGCTGCTGATATTGCTCGCTGAATCGTCAGGCGCCAGCTCGCTCATCAATTCAGATTCTGGCTCCCAGTCACTCTCGCTTAGCATTTCACTACCTTCTCCCCAGTTTTGTCTCTCATAGCCGGGACCTAGTCCAGATGGAGGGAAGCCAGGTGTGCCTGCACTGATGATGTCGGGTTGGCTTGGCTGTCTGGATTGCAAGGACATCGAAAGGCCCGCTCCACGTTCCCGAAGAGCTCGTCGAACTAATTCAGCCTTTCGATGTAATCCTTCAAATGCATCCTCCAGCGCCTCCATGCTCAGGTAAATTTCACGTTCGACTTCCGCTAATACAGCAATTTCCGTCTCCTCATCATTCGAAACAGGTTGGCGAATCTGAGCAAATGGCGTTGGACCACGAGATTGAAACCCACCCATTGACGGCGAGAACGTCTGATTTCGCATTGGTGAGAAAGGCGTGTTGTTCCGAGATGGAATGCCTTGACGCATTGGAGGAGACATGGGGCCACGGAAACCACCTGCTGGTGTGGGTCCTCGTGACGGAGCTGGTGATGGATTCATTGAGTCATCTGCTCCAGACCATAGGAAGCCATCGAAACGTCCAGAAGTCAAAATCTCCCATTCTGATGCGTTGATGCTTGACATCGTAGCCAGAAGATTATGCAGATTGGGGTGCTTCAGCAGATAGATTGCAGCCTCGGGATCCCGCGGAGGGTTGTTGAGTCGATAGAGTCGTTGAAGAGAATGAACGGTCTTGATCATGAATTCAGATCTAGGCTTCGCTTGAGGTGCTCGAGATACAGGTTGCAATACTGTTGAGCCAGAAACCAAGGCATTAAAGACTGGCCGGTCGTGCTGATCCAAATGAGTGAGGATCGCGAAGGACAAAGTCTCATCGTCAACCTCCTGTGGTGGAGTAGCTGCTGTTTGAGGGCAGCTAGACAGCCATCTATCAACGGCGTGCTTAGTCTTCTTGGTTTGGGCAAGATAGTGCTCGCGGAACTCCTCAGCAATATCAGGATCCATCTTGACAGGCGATCTAGGTCTGTCAGGACCACCGTCAGCAGATATTCCCAGGCCACTAGACAAATCTTCGCCAGCTCTAACTCCAAGTGTTGCGAAATCGAAAGCTGGCCAGGTCGGAAGCTCTCGTCGGCCGCTAACCCATTCCAAAACTTCACCCCAGCCGAGTCCTCGACTTCCTTCGTGAGTTGCAAGATCCGGATGCTGGCACATGACGCAAGAACAACCTTCGGAAGAGAGATCCCTGTTGAAGACGTTCTCTAGGCGATCAAGTAGTCTCCTCGCTACTGACCGATATCCAGTAGCCACAGCCATCGACCCATTTTTGTTGATGACCGCCTCGTACTGATCCAAAACAGTGTAAAAAGGTCCAAATATCTTCTCAATTTCGGAGGGAATGGGTGTAGCTTCTCTTGATCCACCTTGTTGCGACGAAAAGGCTGGTGCGGCAGTGAGTAGAGTTTTCGGAACAGGTCTAAGTAATCCACCGTTCTGCATCAGATAATCGACCCGGGGAACATTGATAGGTACATTTGGAGGGGGTGGAGGCGGAGGTGGCTGCGGTGAATCGAAGGAGCTTGAAACCACACCATGATCTTCGAAATGAATGAAAGGCGATGGTGTAGGCTTGACACTCGGTGCAACTGATGGTGGAAACTGTGGAGTCTGGGTTGGAGTTCGAGGCGATGAATCTTGTGCCGAGTCTGGAGATGAATCTGTATCCAAGACTGGTGGTCGTTTCGAGGTCACTTCTGGCTCTCTCTTCTCCTGGTCTCGCTTTGGCGCAACAGATGTAACATTCGAGTCCACCCCAGATCCAATGCCCGAGTCCCGTACACGAAGATCCTCTGCTGAAGCTCTCTCATCTTTCATTCTCGGTGACTTGATAGTGCTAGCCTTCGAGCTCTTCGACTTTATAGACACTTTCGACCGAGTCTCCTTGATCTGGTCTTTTCCAGCCATCCTACCAAACCATGAATTACTCGACACCGATCTAGCCTCTGCCTCTACATCCTCTTGGACCTTTGACATGCGGCTTGTGCTATGTTTTCTCTGTTGTGAGATGTCGGTTTCGGGAGGACTCGGTGGTCTGCCATCTTTCTGAATATTTCCAGACTTGGGAGGAACAATATGCTCTGCCGATCTCGATCTGTCCTTCTCGCTGGAGCCTACATCTGTTGACTCTGGTGTATATGGACTCGTCTTATTCGTAGCCGGTAACCGTACATCGTCTCTGCTGTTGACTGCTTCCTTGCTGAATGCCTTGTTGAAGCTTGGGTATGGCAGACTACTTCTGGATGTTGCGCCGGGGGCAGACGCCGTTCGAGCCAACTCAGGAACCAAGTCGGCCATAGATGTTGAAGCTTCGGAGCCTCTTTCGCTATTCTTCTCTGCCTCTTTCTCCCTCTTACGTCGGTGAGATGACTTGATGACTTCGCCTGTCTCGGGGTCGATCACCTTCGTTCTGGAGCTTCTTGTTTTGTGAGGTCGATTGGGATCCTTCTCAGACTTCGATCTATGTCTTCTCTCACTCGGACGCTCTTCCACCTCATTCTCGCGGTCTTTTTGGGCCATTGTTGGTATCTGGTGAGGTTGGATCGCGCTGGCGCTTAGAGGACCAAGCTGGGTGGTTGATGTGCCACACCTGTTGGTGCACCTCGCATGTGGAGCAAGCAACCTTTACGGCGGTGAGGTTAGGCTTGAGCGAAAGCTACGCAGATAGCTCGAGGTGGCATCAGGAGTATGACGAGTTGGTAGCAAAGGGAAGCAAGGTGATGTTGTCGAGGTAAGTGGTGGGTCGAGGTCGGTGTCGATGTGTTGGGCGACGCTGATTCGCAGGTTGAAGTTGTAGAACGAGTTTCCGGCTTTAGCGACGGTATAATACTCCAATCAAATCGACCACTGTGCAACCGAAAGAGAGCGGTATGTACAAGAACTGAACTTGGGGAAAACAATTAAAATTATAATGACAAAGCGACAGAACGACGTAAAGCTCAAAATGAAAAACTTGCTTTTGGATCTCCAATGACAATAGGAAGTACACTGGTCTGGGCTGGGAAAAGCCTGCGGGACGGAGCGAGAGGGGAGGGCCTTTTTAGTACAAGGCGTCACCGCCATTTAGAGGCTAAAAGAGGGGGTTGGGGGAACAGCAGAACAACACATCTCACTTCCAGTCACATTACATCTAGGCCATACGATTGCGCATCGGTCTGCAGAGCAGTATATCCAACTGTTGGTTTTGTTGGTGTTTGCAAATGTGTATTTAAAGGAGTCTGTAAGCGCCGGTGGTACATTTACTTCTCATCCAGGCTGCATGAATTGTCCGATAACGATTATTGTTGTCAACCCCGCGTTGCATGGCAGAGCAGGGAATGGCCTGGTGTAATGAGGGGCATGTTGATGAAGTATCAGAAGTCTGCAAAATGTACGATGGAAGACGTCTTACATGTTACTACAAATTATCTCCATTACAAACTCAATCGAGTGTTCAAGCAGGAAAGGTCTTGAATCGTACTCAGAACATCGGAAGCCCCTGCCAAGAGAGATATCGACGACATTAATCGATTCGGAAGATATAAATCAGCACATCATCGTCATTCAAATTATATACAGCCACAATCCGACTAATCATAATAGCAATACTCCTCGAAACAAGCCGTGCATTCACTCGGCAGAGTCTGGCCAGTCTTCATCATGATAGCGCACCCTAAGCAAGTTCCCCACTCAGCATCATCTCCTTGGGTACCAATCTGCACACCGTTGGCAATCATCGAGTCAGTCTCGGCCTCAGAATACGCCAACTTAGCCGTCGCAGTATTTGACGCAAATGTGTATGCCGCGTTTGGCAGGTACACGATTGTCACTTTATCTGGATCGCCGCAGCCGAAAAAGGTGGCTTTGGTAGTGAGATTCTCTGCGACGAATGTCTCCACTGGTGGGATGAATGGCATACGTGTAAGCCCGGCGTTGAACGATTGCACGTAAGTGGTCAGGATCTCGGATCCATTGGGGAAGTTGTTGCTTGTGTCAGCGGAGTTATCGTTCACAAGGATGACGGAGACGTTGCGTGAAGGCTGGAGGAAGGGGAAGATGGGATTGTTCTGTAATGCTTCCCCTCCATCTACAAGACTGAGATCCTCTTGTGCTGAAACGTTGTTGGCAATATTTGGAGTCGCGGTCGAGGAGATGTACTCGTAGAAAGGATTTCGATAGGTGGCGTACAGATCGGACGTCGTGACCTCGTGTACCTAAAATATGGATTTAATTATTACTATTCTCAGGAGCGATATTATGAAATGAAGGATAAGATAATACCTGGTCAATCAGAGCAGTAAGAGTCTCGCTCAGGTCCGTGGTCGAGTTTACCGCGGGCACAGGTACACACAGTTGATTGAAGAGACTGCTTGAGGTTCCAAAGATATAACCTAGGTTATCGTAGCTTGTGGTGCATGTTGCGACAGGCTTTCCTCCTTTCAAAGTCGTGCCAAGGTATTTCGTAGGAGTGAAAGCCGAGACATCCTTATCGAAGCTACCAAATTCATATGGACTAAATTCATATGTGGTTGCATTTGGCCCAGGTATGCATTCTCCAAGCCATACTTTTACACCGAGTGCTGTTATGACTGGGAATGGCACCGCGTACGATGTGAAATTAGATAGGCTGGTAACTGATGATAGAGTCGTCGAAACACCACCCCATGAACCTTCCAAAAGCTGGTAAGACAACAGTCTTCCCCAAGGATCAGTCAACGTGGTATCGAAGCCTGCAGCTTCTTTCTCGATGACATCGCCGAGGACTTCCCCATAAGCGACAGCAGCAAGAAGAAAAGCAGGGTCGAGAAGCGAATCCCGAAACGCTTCCTTCCACAGCGCCTCTTTCAGATAGCTGACAGTAGGATAGTTGTTGCCGGCCAATGAGGACAATAGCCAGGAGCCTCCTGATAGCCCAGCTTGGTAGGTAAGAGCTTGGTAAAGCCCGCTGGTACTGACAGCACTGTCTCGCTCATCAAGGGCTTGAATCACACCAGCACCTGAAAGTAGAGATCTGTAGCCACCTCCACTTGTAGTCAAAGCAACCTAGTCATCGCTGTCAGTCTGTCAAAGAGTCTCGAAAGTCGTGCAGCTTACGGTTGGAAGATCCTCAGTGCCAAAAGCAGAGTTGGTTTTAGTCAACCACTTCTTCAGAGCCTGGTCCGCAACTGCCTTTCTCGCTACTCTGAAGGTCTCTTCGTCATCTGAGATTCCATCTGCTGGTCGAACAAGATCTGTCGTAGGACATGCCGCATCGACAGGCGCGTAGTCTGCAACAGCCTGGACGGCCAGAAGCAACGATAGAAGGAGTTGGGCAATCATTGTGCTTCAACTGGATGAGGCTCACCCAAATGATTGACTAATAGGCTTGAGAGGAGAGTGAAGCACACAAACGAAGGCCCTCTTGTCGAGGGAATTGTAGGTCCTTATACATCGGAGGCCGATCAAGTGGTTGATCCACCTGGTTGGAAACTGTACCTGAATACGATATCTACGCCGGTCGGAAATCGCGATATAGTACCCATTATCAGTACCCCGCCATATCAACTTCCCAGTCTTGAAATTTGCCCCTCCATACAAACATCCTGGATGCAAATGCAAACCGGGTCTACTTACTCTACCCTTGGCTGAAAGCTATTTTGGCTGCGCAAATGGCCGATCCTACACGCTTTGGAGTGCCGACATGTCTTTGGTGCACTTATAACCTACCAAAGTGCTCTCCGTTGACTGTCTAGAAGCTGTACAGCCACTGCTCTCCAGCCAGTAGGCACACGTGGATGGAGTTGATGGAGAGCGACAGGGACGAGGTTGGATTGCGTACCCCTCCCGGAGCACTGTACAGGGATACCAGCTAGACTGCGGCTTTGCACCTCTCTTGGGATTAGATGATCTCATCCGCAGTCCATGCGAAGATAAGGTTCTGAGATACTGAGCTTGATTGCGATGCGAGCTTTCCAATAATTGCTGTATCCTCGTCTCTTGGCGCTGCAATGAGGATTGAAACTGGGCTTTTGATACTCTGGATACTTTTATTGTTGCCAAGGCGGGAGGCGTTCCAAAGCTACGTGTAGGTGCAGCCAGCAGGAACAGACTGCGCCTAGCAAAGTTCTGCCACCCTAATATTGTAGCGGTGTGGTTCAAGCAACATGTGTCCGAAATTTAGCTCCCCAAGCTATCTTCACCTTCCCTATTCTCAACTTCAAGTCAAGCTAGAATCACGATCCACTCCGTGATTGAAATCCACCAAGTCACATGGGATGTGAGTTTCGGATGAATCGTTCCCACGTCCCTGGTTGTGCTCATGCACGAAAATGGGAAAAGACGTTGACCGAGGCCGATCGGAAGAATTGATGGACCGATGATCCATATGGGTCACTTCTCGGCGAGTACCACGGGAAATCTGTAGCTATGTGCTTTTCAGTCTCACGGGAAGATATAAAGTAACACGAAAAGAAGGGAACAAACTGCCAAATGCTTTAGTCGGCTAGCGCTCTCCTTCTAGAATCTCTCGCACGGAATACTGAATTTAAATATAGCATAGAGAGGCTCTACGAACACCATATCCTCAATTCGCTTGTTTCAGTATCGCTTCCTCCTGCATAGCATTTCATATTCTAGGTTCCGTCCAAAAGTCAAATATATTTCATCCTGAAAGGCCTGTTTCTTTCGTCAGGGCCAAATGAACAATCAGTCTTCAGCAACCAAACAGCTTCGTCTCGTTTCAATTTTGGATTACTCATTTTCTATCATCTCGGGGAAATCCATAGAAGCCAAGTCGACAATTGAGTCAAAACTCTCCACTTCATACAATCGCAATGCCGGAGTTCAAAGTTCTTCCTCTGCAAAGTGTCAAGGCTTTGTCAGAACACTTTTGTCCACTGCCTCTTTCGGTAAGCGAGGTTTTCTTCTGCTCGCCCCTGAGCACAGCAGCTGGTTCTAGTCAGCGAGGAATTACGAGCGGGCCTCCGCTCCCGCACTCCCACGGCTACACTGCTTTCACCGCATTGGTCAGTGTCTCCGTTCGAAGTTTAGAGTCTCGAGAGCGCAGACGAGATCCCGTTTCGCTTCAGGTTGTTTTTCCCGCTCGAGAGTGTTTATTGATTGTTAATTTCAGTGTTGTCACTTCCTGACCCCAAGTTTCATACTCTGTACTCCGAGTATGAAGTAGTTGCTAGTATTTCGATGGATAAATTCTAGAGCAATATCATGAGAATGTAGAATATATAACTATCGCTGCTTGCCTGCTGTGAGATACAAGACAACTCACTTTATCACCACCAAGGCCAATAGAACAACCCGAACAACCAAGGACGAAACAAGCGCAAATTACCCTATCCCCATCACTAAAAATGCTTCTCCTCATCGCCGGAATCACTGGTTCCCTTGGCCAACGTCTCGCAACAATTGCACTAACCCGTGGCATCTCAGTCCGCGGCCTAGGACGCACTCCCTCGTCCCTCCCTCCGTCACTCGCCAACCAGCTCGAATCCTTCGTTACAAGCACCTCATACTACGACATTCCCGCCCTGGAACTCGCCGTCTCCGGCGTCGACGCAATAATCAACGCCTACGCACCACACCCACTTCTCGACCTCGACGGCTCGCTTCTCCTCCTGCGTGCCGCCGAGCGCGCCAACATCAAGATCTTCATCGCATCATCCTGGTCACGCGACTGGACGAACATCAAGTTTGGCGACTTCGAACACTATGATAGTCACATGGCGTTCCAACAGCAAGCTGCGAAGACGAGTTCGATCAAGCCGGTGTACATTTTCAGTGGGCTGTTTGCCGATTTGTTGTATAGCCCGTACGGACCTGGTGGCTGGGATGTTAGTGGTGAGAATCCAAAGATGAGGTACTGGGGAGAGGGAGATAGGGTGGGAAAGTGGCCATGGAGCGCGCAGGATGATGCTGCGACTTGGACAATTGATATTCTGATGTTTGGGGAGGGGGTACAGGAAGGCCAAGGAGGATTCTTCAAGTTCAGCTCAGGTGTGACGACCATCCGGGAATTGGCAGAGACTTATGAGAGGATTCATGGTGTCAAGGTGGATGTTATTAGACAGGGAAGTGTGGAGGATCTGGAAGTCGAACTGGCGAGGTTGAGAGTGGAGAAGGGAGTTGCCATGAATCATCTGTACATGTCCGAGGCGGCTGCTGTGCTCGGGAGTAAGGGCTTATGGGAGAATAAGGAGGCGGTGTCGTTGAAACAGTTCCGGGAGCCCATCTCCTTGGAGGAATACTTAACCGAAGAGAAGCACAAGAAGGCATGACGAAGTCTTGGTTGGCTAGGGACAACCTTTGATTGCTGTGTTCGCAGGCGCGGTATAGACATGGTCTCCTTGGTCAGGGAGCATGTATTATTCAGAGTCCAGACATTTTATACAATAAAATAGTTGAGAAAATAAGGCGAATAATCCGCTGTTGACTATAACTCTCCCTTCCGGCCTCCGATAATCCACTGGATGCCTCCATACAGAATCTCCTGGAACCCCTTCAAGCCCTTGGTCTGCTTAACGCCTGCGCTGGAGCCACCTGAGAGTGGAAACACCTTCCTTCCACCCATCCAGGTCTCCTTGACGACTATGTCCTTCAGACTCTTCCCTGTCTTGTCTGCCCAGATGTCTTGATCAATCACAATCCAATCAGCCCAGTTGCCCACTTCAATAGCACCTGCCGTCCCTTCCTTGAGCCATCCATACGCCGCATTCCTCGTAAATCCTAGAACAGCTTGCTCTACAGTCAACGATTCTTCGGGATGCCACCCTTGAGGACCTGCTGGGCTCGTGCCAGTGTGTGGATTGAGACGAGTGACTGCTGCGTACATTCCTTCGAATGGGGACGGGGGTTCGACGGGAAAATCGGAGCCGAGGACTGGTCCAGGATATTTGGATGTATTGGCGGTAGATTCGGTGGGGAATAGACTTGCCATTCGGTAGGCTGAGCGCGAGGTACGGTCTTCCCCCAGTCGATCGAGAGCATACGCCATGTCGGAAGTGGCATGAGTAGGCTGTGCACTGTTAGATCTCTTACAGATGCAGTATGAATTTCTTCTTACCTGTATACTTGGGATGATTCCCAATTTTGCGATACGTTTCTGATCATCTGGATGCTGTTCCATTTAGCTAGAGTACCCCACCGCAGTCACGAAATTCTCACAATGATTTGAGCATGCTCAATGCGCAATCTCTTTGCTTCATTGCAACCGTCACATTCGAGTCCTAGAACGCTTTCGAAGGCGTCTACTGCAGCTCGATTCGCACGATCTCCAATAGCGTGAATATTGACCTGGAAACCAGCATTGAACCACTGATGATGTTAACAAATGCTATCACTCAACAGCGCATAGTAACTTGCCTCGTTGACGACCGTGGTCAGCTCTGTCTCGTTGATCAACATGGTACCGCTTGTATCCTCCTTATCCGAATAAGGCTCCAGCAGCGCTGCACCCCATGATCCCAAAGCTCCATCCGCGAAAAGCTTCACACCACCCAGCATCAATGTGCTCCCGCCTAGGCCCTCGGCAGCTGGCGCATCCAGTAGCTTCAAGTCATTAGTCTCATCTGGACAGTAAGTATTCCTTTCAGCACACTCCAGCATAACGTTAATCCTCAAAGTAAGCTCTCCCTTTTCAGCCAAACTTTCGAGAATGGACACATCTTCTGGTCTCATCCCAGCATCTCCCACCCCAACAATGCCGACTTTGTTCAGCTCGGCTAGAGCAGTCTTAAACCAACGTGTTTTCTGTTCAACCCCGGGTTTTGGTGCGACTGGATAGACAATCACGTCCATGGCATTATCGCAGAACACGCCTGGTCCGGGATCTGTGACAACAACTCCCCCGGGTGGTGCTTCTGGCAACGGACTTGGCAGGATGTCAAGCACTTTTTGAGATGTGAGGACGCAATGAACATCTACGCGGTCCAACATGATATAGAGATCTGCCACTGCTGGGTCTTCAGCAAGCTCTTTCTATAATTTCGTCAGCAAAGTAATCCTCGCAATGCGTCGGGGAAAAAAGGCCAATTCCACCTTCGTGTCATAGACTTACAGCTGTAGGCATAACACCACCAAAGAAAGCTTGATCCCAGCCAATGCCTCGAAGCCATTTCTCACGTGAGCCATAGTTCTCTCCCTTGTGAGTCTCCAAGAAAGATTTGATTCTCTTCCTGACTTCCTGCATACTGTCCGCTCCATATAATGAAACGGATTCCAGCATCTCTCCATACTGCAAGATATGTCCATGACTTTCAATGATTCCAGGAAGTACATATCCATCCAAAAACACAGTCTCCTCTTCCTTTCCTACAGGAAATTCGGCCAACACTTCTGTAAACAGCCCATCTTGAACTCGGAAGCATTGAGCTCGCGGTAGGGAAGTATTGAGTGTTGTGATTGACGACGAAGTGGGGTTGGACAAGCAGTAGAGAGTGGGGTTGGATGATTTGCTCTCTGCCAGCATGAGACTGGCAACCAGAGCCAAGAAAGCCGTGCTCAGGACTGCTATGATAGCGAGCCCACGATATTGAGCCATTTCGGTTCAATAGTAGTGCTGGTCGAAAAGTGATGATCGTTTGATGTTGATGGGCTAGCTTGAGAAATGCTTTCCTTATCGATAAGTTTTCGATTGGCTCGAAAGTCACGTGGATTAAATCTGTACACCACAGGCTGAGTCAAAGTCGCACTAACGAGGTGACGAAGCATCTGGGATCCTTAGAGAATATGTTGGCCATAGATTCCTCGATTGTATAGGTTTTCACAGCCAGATACGTAATATGTTCCTTTCTGAGATCCTTCGATTGTTGTGTCTCAGGTCTCGCTTAATGAGGGCGGATATCAACAGCATTATGGACACGCACCTCGGTGTCGTAATTGTCATCCCTGTTTCCCGAAGTACATCAAAATGGCCAGCATACTGAAGTGCAATAAGCATGAGTGGTCTACGGGGTTCTTGCTTAAAGCTTGGTGCGACGTCGTCAGTTTATTTATGGACATTCATTTACCACAGCACTTTAGACCAATGTCAGTCAAATTTTATTCTGTCTCTAATTCGTGTCTGCCAAAGTTCTTGAACAAGACTGTACTAGACTTGCTTGTAAGATAACACACTCTTATTCAAGAGATGTACAGACTTTTCAATCAGCTTTTGCCGAGTGCTGTGGACTCCCGTCGCAGAAGCTAAACAGATCCACCTACCTGTGCCTATCTCGCGAATGGTCGTGCGCCAATCTCAACTTCTGACGTGGGAAGCCCCGTCTGTGGCTGTGGAGAGGCGAAGGATATCGAAGATTGTCCAACTATGTTTTGTGTTGCCGGGGTTGAGGGGATAGCAACAAGAGCGGCGATACCTTTGCTTTCGGCTGTCTCTTCTGTGGAGCGCATGGCACCACAGAGCCGCTATGTTTAAGTCGTCTTCCTACTTGTAACTCATCACTGAGATACTTCTCAGTCATGTCATCACTATGGCGTCCGTTCCCGAGATGGTGGGCTGAATCTCCACGACGTACAATTTCCTCAAGTGTCGTGGCAAGCCAAGCTTTCTGGGTTGATGATCTCCAGCAGCACTATCAATACAAATACAAAAGCACAACCTTGCCTATTTATAGCACATCTTGCCGTTGTTTAGATTTGCATTTGCCGCGGGGAATTCGCCTAAATGCTCGACGCCATTAGCGGGTGGGCGATGAGAGTTTAGGCTCAGGGTCAATATCGACAAGCGAGATGGTCTCCTGATGTTCGGAATCGCAGGTAATAGATATACGTTCGACATATTTCTCCATTTTCCACTCTGTCCATCTTACGTCCAAATTCATCATTCAAGTAAGACCATATTCAGTTCTACCCAGCCATCCAACCCACCTCTCATCCAAAATTGCCATGCGCTTTCAACCCACTACAGCAGTCTTCACCCTCCTATCCCTTCCCCTTATCACTCACGCCTGCGTCAACTCCTTCACCAAGATCCAGAACAACCTCATGGAAGGCTTCATCCAAGATAACGGCGTGCAAGTCTGCGTCGCCAACAACAAACCTCGCGGCCTCGACAACCACTTCTGGTTCGACTGCATTCCCGGCTTCGCGGCTTGGATTGATGATGGACGTCTGGTCGCGTACGCGCATGGCGGTGTGGATTATCGCATGAGACCGCAGAGCTGTGCGGAGGATGTAGTGAGGAATGATAAGGTTATCATGTGTGCTGGGGCAGCGTTTTGTTGAAGAGCGAGGCGGGCCAGATTCGTCTCCGGTGAAGCGAGGTTTAGCTCGTATACTATTCTCGCTCTATCAACAACACAACCTCTAACAGAAATTATCAAGACTCTGTGTGAGACATTCTGGGGTCTGCTAACACCTTTGAATCAAATTTTATTTGATGATATCTGTTCGTTGTTGAGCAAATTGGTGTTTCCAATTCCACAATCGTATAGCGCTTCACCGGAGACGAATTTGGCCCGCCTCGGAGGGGATGTGGGGTGTGGAGATATGGAGGTAACCCAAGCCTGTTTCTCAATCCGGGGTCTTTTTGTGTATTGATTGATAGCCATACCCAGGTCTCTTTCGACTGAGAACTCATCAAAACTTTAGATGGTAGCTTTAACGAGGTTGAATTACGTCTTGTAGCTCTGCTGCTGTAAGGAAATTATTGATGGTCAGGAGCGAGGCAGTCGAGCACGTGTCGATATGGAGAACGAGCGCTGTGAATCTTGGGGTCAAGATCTGCATCTCTGGAGACGACAAATTGGTTCTATACATATGGGTATCTAATGACAAACGACCGCTGTTCTAAGTCAAGATCAATAAAAAGAATTGGCCTTCTTATCTCCCAGCCCGAGATCCCCAAGATCCCAGTTCTGCTCGACCGTCGCCATCTGCGAGTAATGATTGAACGATGTACTGTTCGTCGTTCCATGCGCAGAGTTCGGAACCGCATCGCCCAGTAACAGCGAAAAGACTTTGTTGTTGCTGAGGTAATTCGCAGTCTCATCAAAAGCTATGCACTGTCAGCCAGATTCGGATACTGCCAAGACTCTGGTGAAGCCAGGAAGATCTCACTGATAAGGACAAGAGTTCGTTTCATGAAATGAGGATTGCTTAGAAGAGGAATGATGAAGGATCGCATCCATTTTCCTGCTACGGTAACAGATGTGTCGTGCCCATCGTTGGCTGTTAAGGTCAGCTTGATGGCCCCACATATGGGAGTGTGGTAGAACGTACTCATGTTCGGTGTAATGAACATCCATTGAGGTAATCTGTTGGCCGCTAAGTCCTCTTCGAACAATGTGAAGTTCTTGTTCTGTGCAAGTCGATTGGTATCGCTTGTGACGGAGTCGTAGCTCATGAGCGGACTAAGTTCTCAATCAGTCTTGTGTCAAGATCGGAACATCAAACGACGTGATGTACGAGCAATAGGAGGCAAAAATAAGGCAAAGATACGGAGAGACTGCACAGCTTACTTGTGTTTCCTCACATAATCGTTCTTCCCATTCTTCTGATTGACATAGTTTCCCTGGAATCCACTGTAGGGCGCATCCTCACCGTAGACACCCCAACTGACACCTTTCGCTTCCAATAGATCGACAATCGTTTTACTGCTTGATGATATCCGATGGAAACCATCGTTGGAAACACCATGTGTGGAGCCACCTACAGCGGCTATGTAATTTGGCTGCGATGGATGTGTGACGGCCAGGTAGTTGTTGAGTGTGATACCAAGTGTTGAGAGGTATGCAAAGTTGGCTGGAAGGATGTCAGTATCATAAGTATTGAAACATATGATACAGAAAATATCCATTGAAAAGTAAATTAAGAGTACAAGAAGTGATCAGGTACGTACGATCTCCAGCTGCCATGGAATAATCCGTGTTTTCGCACCAAATCGTCACGAAGCGATCGAATGTCTTTCCAACAACATTACTCGTAGGGCTCAGCGTCAGAGCTGTTGCTTTTGCGTTTGCAACTTCTGCTGCAGCTGTGGCCGTGTATTGCGTCTGAGCGATTGTCCTCGCCACTAGACCAAGAACGATGAAGCAAGCCCACATCGTGACACGAGAGGCCTTCGCCAAGGACAACAACGAGGGGTTTTTTCCTGGAAGCTGTTAACATTTCAATCGAATGCTCTTATTGTACAGATAACTTACAGTATTAATCGAAACCTCAACAGTCATCCCACTCACGGTAAAACCTCCATGTTTGAAAAAAAAGCCACCCAGCATTTAACCAGGGAAGGAGGACCCCTCTTAAGTGCTAGACCTCGCCTCCTGCAACCCTCAAAACACGATCTCGCGAATCACAAGTCGCACATATGACACCAGTATCACCACGGCAGAATCTGGGCCGTCGATAAATGCGCAGAATGCGTACAACGTTGGAGCGCCATTGGTGGGGTGAACAAAGAAATACGCAATCAGAAATGTCACTCTCTTGGCGGAATTGGCTGGGCATTTAGCTCGCCTTCCCAATGAGGATGGAGTAGGATGCAGGTACGACTGTTTTAGCGATTGGTTTTATCGTAAGGTCTTCGCAACTCGTACACGAGTACACGGGGAGATCTGTGATCAGCGCCGATGAGGGATTTGAGTGCTGACTCGCTTCCTCAGTCTGTATCTTGATTGGCTTCAGAGACTTTCGAGGTGGCTCAGACCAGAGGGTTCCAGAGGTGGGGTTCTTAAGGATGGCATGACATATGTTTTTCGCTCAATACCTATTTATCGAAAGGACTAATAAAGTGTCTATCCAGAATTTGTAACTGTAATCGATTCATGGATATCGATTCATGGATATCGTAGCATGGTGTCAAGGTAAGTACACATGATGAGTTGGTAAGATGGTGCAATGAGTTCAGTGGTCGCCGCCCCGCAAACTCGCTAAAATAATTTTGGACAGGAACAGCAACAATATCATGCAATTAACAGCCATTCGAATGAAAAGTAAATGACAAAAAGGAGGTTTCAACGGACTCTTCCGGGGTTCGAACCCGGGACTTTGAATGTTAGCTAACATCTCTACAGGTGTCGGAAATGTCCTCACCCTCTCACATGTTTGAGTTACAGACTCAGGGAAAACCCGAAGCGACTGAAACAGTTAGACAGGAACAACTGATGTGAATAGAAAGCCTTACGAATCGTACCACTAGACCAAACTGTGAAATTTGTTAGACAAATCACAAGATGGAGAGTGTGGGAGACTCACGAGCCACTTCACGTTGTTCGATGGTGACTTTTATCTTATTTTGATAGATGTGATGGATAAGAATCCGGAAGGTAGGAGCGAGGTAAACAGGAAGTGTCAGAGCGCTACTACCATAGGCATTGTGCAAACGCATTCACTCGAGGTTCAAGACCTGGCCTCTCCTCCTGTATCGAAGCCATGGGCACAGTTCTTTAGATTTGTAAGTACAAAAAGAAATTTGGTCCTACATTTCTCAGCAAGAGAGAAGATTTGCATTTCCAGTCATCTCGCCATAGGCATTGAAACTAAATACTGGAGAATAAGCGTGTCAGCTAACGAGTAACATACCAGCACTATCTCGCCAAAGGACGGTCGCGGTCACTAGCCTTTATCATCGCTGGCTGTGGCAAACTTGAATAAGCATTTGGTAGAGCCTCTCAAGTGGCTTGGGACCAAGAAACTAAACACTGGCCAAAGTCTTGAATAGACGGCATAAAACATCTCACATAATCTTATGGTCAAACAAGGAACAGGACCGGTCCCATTGAACGATTCCAGACTTCCAGACGATCTGAAGCAAGGGACATTTCCAAAAGTCCACAGGCGAGGGCTTGATTTAGCGATGTTGACACTGGAGATGGTTGTCCCAGCACCGAAAAGTGCACTTCACCGAGATGTTCGGACTACATCCTCTTGGAGTAAAGAGCACCGAAGCAACTCCACCCAGGTTGCATGACTCGAGATCCAAGCCGAAAGATGGGGTGTGAGAGATGAAGTTTAATCGCGTGGGGTGCGCCTGTACTTCGGATGATCTTCGCTTACCAAACATTCTGCTCTACCCTCCCTTCAACAATTCAAGTGTACGGAAGTACAAGTCGACCAAATCCCCATGGAGAAAACTACGAGAGCTAAAAATTGCTACTGAAACTCGAGCCGTAGCTTTTCCGTTCTGTCATATCCCTTCAAAGCCCGACTACGGTCGAGATGTCTGACGGCCAACTACACTACTTGGGCCGGCTTCTCGTCGGCTTCTAGCCCTGTACCGATTTTGACTTTCGAGCGGAGGAGCCGAAGTAAAGAACAATTTCGGTAAGCCCGGTTTTCCAATCGTCATGATGATAAGCCAAGGATCCCAAGACTTCGTACCTGGTTTACTGAAATATCCACATCTTATCAATTACGTACCTGGCTGAGATTGCGCTGTTGATCTTATCGACTTCGAGATAAGGCTTGGAAAAATAAAGACCTTCATATATGAACCGTCGTCAATCTTGAAACGTTCTTTTGACACCTCACCTGTCTCTTGTCAACTTCAAGGCATTTCTCGTCCATCATGAAGCTCGCCGTTCGATCAATTGCTGCCGGGTCGCTGGCACTGACCGCTCAAGCGGCACCCAGGTACTCCTGTCAGAATTCAACAGACGAGGTCGAGCTGTCACATTGGCCAACAGCTCAAGCAACGGCACTTGAACGTATGATCACTCTTAACGCCAATCAATCGAATTTCGCAGTGTTCGATGCAGACAATACAGTTTGGCGGTACGACATCGAGGAGTCCTCCCTTCCCTACCTGGAGAATTTGGGAGTCATTACTCGCGAGACTCTCGACCCATCATTGAAACTGATCGATTTCAAAGATACCGCCAACTACACTGAGACTCTGTATGGTTACTACAGTCGGCTTTGTGAAATCGACGATGCAGTGTGTTACCCATGGGCTGCTCAGGTGTACGCTGGCCTCACAATCCGTGAGCTGAAGGCACACATCGACAATCTGATGGTCTTGAACACCACCATTCCAACTTCGTACTGGGATGGCGACGTTGTGGTACAGGAGGAGATCAACCCACCAAAGATCTACAGTGGCCAAGTTGAGCTCATCAACAAACTCGCAGCCAATGGAATCACTCCATACATCGTCAGTGCTTCCAACGAGGAAGTCGTGCGAATGGTCGTTTCTGACCCCAAGTACGGTTTCAACATCAAGCCAGAGAACGTTCTCGGAGTTGCAATCATGATGAAGAACACTACAAGCGGAGATCTCACTACCTCCCGCAAGCAGATCGAAGCTGGCGTCTACAATCAAAACGCAAACCTTGATCTTGTGTTTGGAACTTACCTTTGGACTCCAGCAACCTGGTACGCGGGAAAGTGGGCGGCTGTCTTGACCTACATCGACATGTGGAAGAAGCCTGTTCTCGCTGCTGGAGATACTCCAGGCAGCGACACCTACATGCACTTCAACGTTGATGTTGAGAAGGGAGGCGTTCACGTGTGGGTCAATCGCACATTGGAGAAGTACGAGGCGTTACAGACCTTGATCACGGAGGCTGCTGAAGGACAAGCCGAGAATGGACTGGCTGTAACGGCAGACAAGAATTGGGTGGTTGTCTTACCCGAGGACATCCTGTAGTGTGGTGAAATTATTTGTACATATGTCACAGTCGGAGATACCCTCATAGACGGGAAGCGCTGCACGGGAAGTCTTTCCCCACGACCTTAATGAGCTAATGTTATTCACGCCTCATAGTCCCAATAACATTGTGAGGTCTTTTTGGGGATTCTGAATCTGATGGTATGTCTGCAAGCAATAAAACATCACTGCCACCCACCAACACCAACCAAGCTCAAAGGCCACATATGGTGGTCGCAGCTGTATCTTTCTTCCAGTCAGCGACATCTATTGTTTCCAACCCATTAGATCAGAGGTGTATGCTGAACATTCGGTCCTCGCCTTCCACCGCAGTATCCCAACTAACGTTCAATTCCAGTCTGAGCTGCTCCGATCCGACCATCAGAAGGCCGACATTCCTTGCGTTTTTGTAGCAAAGCATCCGGCATCAACATAAGCTCTAACGCTGCCTCAGCTTTCAAGTGTTCTTCGTCTCTCTCCTCGCTCCGTGCCTTTTCAGTAACGTAGTCCCGACGACCATATCTAACTTCAAATCTCTCCGATGCGTGAAGCTTTCTGATGCTGGCAATATAATCCTCAGGCTCTCCACTCAGCAGGATATTCAGTCCGGCCTTAGTAAGAGCCAAGAGCAACATGATGCTTTTCAGGTTCGGAAGCATAGTCGAGATGGCGATGCACGAACTGCGAAGCGCGTCGGACATTTTGGCGCGAGAACGGACCCCCTCTGCACCAGGTTTGTGGAATGGGTTGCCATTTGCGTCGGTCAGGTCAAGGTCGACGTTCAGACTAACATGAGTGATGACGCTTTGATACCGAGGTGAATTTCGGAGCCAAACTTGAGAGTTCTACAGTTCATTAGCTTATCACTCTAATCATAGACTGAGAGGTGCACTTTACTCTTTTCCAATACCGACTTCCAATCGAGACAACAGTATCTTGATTGTTTGTGTAGTGATCCACGCCTCCCCATTTATTGCAGGAGATATAGACATCATCTTCCGAGGAAACTAGCCAACCTGATCTCATGTCAACAACATTGGATGACCAGAACCATCTAAGAAAGTCTTCCCTAAGATTGATTCGCTCAATTGTTCTGGTACCAGCCCCGTGCTCGGTTTCGAGCTTGACTTGCTCTCTTCTGGAGTCTTCGTAGCGACAGAGTGCTTGGGTGAACTGGCAAATATTGTCGTACTCGATCTCCTTGTAGTAGTCGAGCACGCGAAAATTCTCCATAAACATGCTCTGCGCGTGAGGTATGATTATTGGTGAGCGGTATTCGCACGCTGGTTCTGAAATAATGATCTTCTCGTAGAGTGGAGTTTTGTTCCTTCTGGCGAAGTTAATCAGGTTGCCTGGCTTCACCTTGGTCTGGGGCCACTGATTTGCAGATGCCCAGCCGGTAATAAATCGGTAAATCCGATGTCGAAGCTCCTTTGGCAGATCTTTAACACGCTCAAGCAGTCTGTTGAAGACGTTAGTCGTCATGAAAGTCAGACAAGACCATTCGGGACGCTCATAGCCACGAGGTCGTATTTACATACCCATCAGGAAAATGACCCGAGTAATTCCAATCTGTTGGATCCATGGGTCCTTTCCCTAGCCAAAGCCACGGAGGCTGTCTCAATGGTGTTCCCATGCTGATTGCTTAGCCACCCGAGATGGTGACAAGGTTTTTGGTGCAGTTTGCGTAGATGTGTTGGTTGCCACAACTTGACTACTTTGCGAGTGTCAACTTGCTAGCTCGAATCCGAAAACTTGCACTCGAGGCAAATTTTGGATTCAGTTTTATCCAAGTACGCTAGCGGCCGCACATCGACTATTTGTATTGGTTGAAATACGTAGGTATCTTGTGATTAGGAGAACGCCTAGCAAACCCAATGGACACGCTATTGGACGCCTCAAAACCTACAGAATCGCATTCACATGAAGCTTTGTTGAAGGTGTGATTTAAAATTGACTATAGTTTATTTTATATTCAGTCTATAGACGAGTTTGTCTTTTAAATGTACTTGCCCCGTTTGCTTGATAATTTTGATTGTGGGGTTGCGTTTAGAACAATCGACAGTGTTGCAATCTAGTGTTATGGGACTGCAGTAACAAGATCAGCATTCAAATATAATTTTCCATGATATTTTCTCTCATAATTGCGGATTCCCTCAAATGGACCCTGAGGTAGACCATGACAATGCAGCATGGCGCCCAAAAATTTAATGCCCTCGTTACTACATAATCTAACTCTTTGAGGACAGCTCCAAATAAAGTCATGAGAAGTATCCGCCAGGCTGTTGACTTTACTGAGTGAAATGATATGTTAGCATTTTAGCAAGATACGGTATCCTATGAACATGCTTGTCTTTGTTTGTTTGTTGACAAATAAGCCTGCTGGCTAAGCGAGATAGTTAAAGATAGCAACACTTCACCGCAGTAGTCAACACAGCAAACCTTACTCGGATGTAAAACAACCAGTTGAACAATTTGGCCAAGTAGTCATCCCTGATGGGACGTTACTTCAAACGGTGCATGTGTCGAGAGAAGGAAAGATGCCCTGGCTAACTCACGATTTTTCCAACAACTCCAGACCTTGTTCGCTACATTGCTCTACGAGATTTCATTATTTCTTTCAATGCGGCGGGATACAAACTAACGAGGCGTAGGTATGGGCTGCTGAAGCTTCTTTGTACTCCAAGCTGTCCTGAACTGCTGAATTACATACCGCTGTCAGCTCTCGGTTCATCTATGCAATTTACAAATCCAGTACCAAGCGAAATTCGTCCGGTACGGAAGATTCCAACCAGAATCTAGCAAGAAATCTTGGTAAGCTTCAAGTTTAGAACAAGTACAAGGTATATGAGTCTATTTAAAGTTGACTTCGGCGAAAAGGCGCATTCCCGGCTCGTGTTAATTCAACTTCACAACATCCCAGCACGGCCGTCTTAGAAGGCGCAGATCTGGCCCACAGAGCACACATTTTCCTCCCCATCTCTTATGTCTCAATGGGACACTCCCACTCTTGTTAGAAAAATGTTGCCGCCACCAATATTGGGAGCATCCTGAAGACGAAGGGTAATTGTAAAGTCTAGCAGTGCCGGTGATCCACAGTATTGATACGCCGGCACGAGCCGAGACTGACAAGGGTACCCAGTTGATCTTGACAGCGATGACGTGTGGCGGCAAGCTCTCCCAAGTGTGGCTGAGCTCTACTCAAGACACCAACATCCAACAATCAACGGCAAACTGCCAACTCCCTTCAACTCTCTCAACAACTCCATCTTCCCCAAACTACCTGGTAAACAACCTCAAAAATACCGGCAAGATGATGGAATACTTCGCCTACAAGAAAGTGAAGAAGCACCAGGCTGAGAAGAAAGCTGCAGAGGGCAAGCAATCACCCCTCCTCGACGAGAAAGACGAGACCTTCCTGCGACGAGTTATTTCTGCAGAGGGCACACCGCCTCCGCTTCCTGCAAGACCGCAGGATTTGTCTGAGGCTGGGAATTTCTCGGGCAATGCGTCGCAGATGGTGGTTCATGATGGCAATACAGTAGCTGAGGAAGAGCACAGGCGGAGCTCGAAGGACAAAGGGAAGGGTAAGGAGAAGGAGCATGTTGAGGCCGAGGCGAAGAAGCCTGGGAGATTCTCGTTTCTGTCTCGGGTTGGAACCAAGAAGGTATGCATATTTCACATATTACTCCTGCTTGGGCGTTCTGTCAGAGTACGAGACTAACAGCTCAACAGCACAAAGACAAAGATGGCCTCAAACCAGATTCCGGAGTTGTCACACCAAACGAAGCAGCCGCCGAAGAGAACGACATCAATAAAGTCCTTGAGGACCTCAACCTCTCTGCGATCAACAACCGCGCCTTCTCCATCTCCGACGAGTCTCAGCAAGTCCTCCAGAAATTCACAGTCATTCTCAAGGATCTTGTGAACGGGGTTCCCACAGCATATGATGATCTGGTTGGCTTACTCGACGACTCGCAAGGTACATTGGCGAAAAGCTACGATCATCTGCCCAGCTTCTTGCAGAAGCTCGTTACGCAGTTGCCAGATAAGTTGACGAAGAATTTGGCTCCCGAGTTGCTGGCTGTGGCTACAGAAGCACAAGCTTTCAATACCGCATCGGCGGCGGCTGGTGGTGGTGAGGCTGCTGCGGGAGGTGCAGCTGGTCTTGGTGCTGCGGCGATGAAATTCCTAAAGCCTACGAGTTTGAAGGACTTGGTGACAAAGCCTGGAGCCGTAGTTTCGATGCTGAAAGCTATCATGAATGCATTGAAGCTCCGATGGCCAGCGTTCATGGGTACAAATGTTTTGCTGAGTCTTGGACTCTTCGGTAAGTCTCTACCCCGCTTCTTCCATATTGAGTGCCTTCACATGGTCAACAGCCACTGACAATGTTTAGTACTGCTCTTCGTATTCTGGTACTGCCACAAGCGAGGTCGCGAAGTCCGTCTCGAGCGCGAAGCCAAAGTAGATAGTGAAGGTCGTATCATCGAGCTCGACGACGATGTGATGCTTCCCGGACCCAACGGCGAGTCCAGCTCAAGCCATCAACGTCACAGCGCCTCACGCAGGGACACCGAGCGGGAGCGCGAGCATGGCCCAAGCCGCGAACACAGATCTAGCCCGTCAAGCCGTGACCGAGATCGTGAGCGAGACCCCGAGCACAGATCCAGTCGCGAGAATCGATCCCGGCAGTCTAGTCGTGAGCGTGAACGGGACAGGGAACGTCGCCATGAGCGACGGGAGAGGGATAGAGAGCATGATCGGGAGAGGGAGAGGGAGAGAGATCATGTGGAGAGAAGACCAACGAGTAAGAGGAGCGAGGAGAAGGAGTCCAGGAGGAGGGATAGGGATAGGGAGGCTGAGAGAGAGAGACAATGAAAATGACGATACGTGTGATTATTGATACCCTTATGTTTGATGATTGCTGTACGAACTGGCCTGTGGGAAAATAGCAAGCGAATTTGTTTGACGATTGGTGGGAGAGGGCCGGTATGGCAAGGAATAGAAGTTGCAATATAAGCATTTAGTCACTTGGTGAGATACGCACAGTCAGATAGAATTAATGTAACAAATCGATTGCTTATTGACATTGCTCTATAATGGCCATTCGCTTGCTACACAATATCTTTTGCAATGCTCTGGATTATTAGACCTCTTACCTCCTGTTCCTAAATCTGGAAAGGAGAAACAGTCCATGTCCATTTATCGCTTTCTACTGTCCACAGACAGCAAAGATATTGCTTCCAAATGAGAGAAAACCCTCCGACCTAGCTGATGTAGCAATATTATTGCGTTGCGCTTGAGAAAAAGTAAACATTGCATGTCAACCAATATTGGACGCTTCACGAAGAAGCCTTTATGATAATACCATCTGCAATGTGAGAAACAAACCTCCCAAACCAGCGAAAGACACGTCCAACACCTCATAAATGTGTAAGTGACAGTGCATCAATACTGATTAGCGACTCAAAAGGTGACCTCGAAATATAATCCATCACGCCTCCATTCAAGGACCAAGCTTCATGGAAGTGGTAATCATCCATTGTAGTCAGAATCGTCCTCCCAGTTGATGCTCTTTCTGTACTTTCGAGACTTCTTAGTCTTAGATTTAGTGGCCTTGATATCGATGACAGGCTTCTAGACTCAAGTCAGTAATCTTTTTCTTGTATTTTGGAAGAGAACCATTAACTCACTGGGGTGGGTATGTATTTAGGGGCGGTCATGATTGGATTTGCGAAGTCTTCAAAGGCCTTGATTTCGTCGGCAGTGAACTCTGATCCGTTGTCCACGATTCTAACCTTCTTAAGGCCTCTCATTGCGACGATAGCATCAAAGCCACGGCATCTGCTGAACTTCTTAATTGAGTAAAGGTGCTGGTAGCTATACTGTGTTCGGTGATAGATGCGTGGGTTTGAGATGAATCCATCGACTCGGAGGTTGAGAGTTTTGAGATTTGGACAAGTGTGGAAGAACTTGATTGCGTTGGCGTCCTTTCTTCCGTAGGTATCCCAATTCCAGGTAACTTCTTTCACATGGGGTTGGAGAATCTGAAGATGCTCTCCGAGATTCTTCTCGCACTGACGGATGTGGAAGTTGTTCTCGTAGAAGACGGGTCTGGTCTCTGCTAACATCCACTTGCAGACTTGCATCAAGGGCGCTAATGCCAGATTTGGAGTATCGCCCTTAAAATGATGGAGGGGCTTCGAGCCGACCATGGCGAAACGATAGATGGCGAGACGCAACTCGAAAGGGAGCTTTTGAATGCGGAAGATCGACTTTTCTAAATGGACTATTAGCATGATACTCATGCTGCAACATGTAGAAGAACTTACTAGCACTGCGGACAGCTTGACCAAGAGTAAACTTGGCTGCCTCCCACTCCTTCTCGTCAACATCCAGAACCTCACGACGACTGTCATTATTATTAATGACGAAACCCATCTCCTCGGACGAGAATTGCTCCTGATCGACATTCTTCAGGTTCACAATCTCGTATCGGCCTCCTCCCAGAGCACGAACAACGCACAAGCCATCGTCCAACTTCTTGTTGGTTTTGAAAGTCTCGAAGACTGGGCCAGGCTTCTTCTCCGGGACGAACTCCTTCACCTCTGGAACATCGACGAGCTTCTCCTGGACAACCTCCTCCTGAGCCTTCTCAGCCTTCTTGAAAACCTTGCGAGAAGGGCTAGGTGGCGGACTGCCTTCCTCCTCATCGAAGTCGGAGACAAAGCCTTTGCGCGTGGCAGGAGTCGGGAGCTTGCCGGTGCGGCCTCGAGTGACGCGCATGGTAGGGGTGGACATGATGCTGGTAGGGACTGAGATCTTGTAGGAGAGAGATCGAAGAGGCAGAGATGAGGTTGATGGAGGTATCGAGGTCTTATTGAAGACGCGTTTTGTATTGCTGGTACTGCTTGTACTCTGATGAAGACGCGTCTTGATGAGGGAAGGTGGATGACAACTTGGAAGTTGGGTTTCGAGTATGAAGGAAAGAGGAAGCTCTAGGATGGAAGGAGCGAAGGGGGGTAGAAGTAGGCAAGATGACAGGGATGTTGGGGCTTGTGCACGCGTGGTCGGGTAGGTTAACAATTGAAGTCATCGTCGTCTTGACAATGAATTCGACATCCCAGAGTGAATGGAGAGGTAATGAGATTGACTCGAGTTTGCCACCAAAGATGACTTCTTTGGGTGTTGACAATAGATTAAAATAATAGACAATGAAGTAAATCACATGGTTTGAAAAAGTCAACAATCGCGTAAGAAGTCAGAACCAGGTACCCAGATTTCCAAGAAGCGAAAGGGCATCCCGCTGGACAAAAGTTCTATCAATGCACATCTGCAAATTTGATAGTACCTTCTGGTGTATTGTTCTTTTCAATGCCATTGCAAAAAGTAGGAGAAAGAGCTTTGACCTGTTAAGAAGGGTATACTTCTTCAATTCTGCAACACCTGTCTACAGCCAATCCTATCCTACATCTAGACCCAGCAAACGCCACCCAATCAAAAACTCAGTATAGCAGTCCACTGTCAGGAGTTAGCAGGCATCATTCATAAAGAAGCCAGAGAACTTACACTTGATGAATAGCAGTAGGACCCTCCTCATTGAACTCGACCCGAGAAAGGAAACCCTTGGACGCTCCCTGGTCTACAACAAAGATAACCTTCGCTGCGACTTGAGCACCCAGAAATACCGCCTCATCAAAGGACTTCCATTCCGGGAAGTAGGTGGGAGGACCGGCGACCTTGATACTGGTTGGTGATTGCGAATGCGAGGAGTGGGCTTGCTGGCCACTGAACGACGCCCCAGAGGAGTTAGGGTTGAGAGCTTGATGAGACGCGGTAGTGGCAGCGAGAAGAAGAGGATTGACTGCACTGGCCGTGGGAGGAGCGTGTGGAGTTCCGGAAAATGATCCCGTTGGCGTCATGGATCCTGTACCGCTTGGTGTTGCAAGGTTCGAAGGGAGCTCGCTCATGAACATCGTGGCTGAGCTAGGAGAGACCAGATACCGATTGTTGAGGGTTGTGATCAACGCATCCTTGAATCCCCGGACCCTTGACCCCTGACCGCAAATAATTAAAGCATCCCAAGCTTCTTGCCGCTTCGAAATCTCGTTGACTGAGAGGACTGTTCTGTAGACTGCATCCGCGATAGAATCCAGATACCCTTCGCTTGCAGCTTGGAAGCGCTCGGTCCCGATCTCAATATCTTTCCGGAGAATGCTCGGATCCTTGTCCTCCAAAGCCTTTCGCTTCTCTTCTTTGCGAATAGCCTTCGTGTTCTCGCGCCTTGTCGCCTCGTCCTCGACTGGAGCGGGAGCCTCATCCACAGGTGGAATTACATCGTCTGGCTTCGGCTCGACAGCAGCCGCTGGCTCTTCAACAGCAGCAGGTGCTGCTTCTGGGGTCTTTTGTCTCTTCGCATTCGGCGCATCCTTGACAACTTCTTCGTAATGGAAAGTCGCCCGTGGTCGCTTGGAATTGGGCAATCGCAGGGGTCTCGCAGCAGCTGCTGCAGCAGCCTCCTTTGCTGCTTCACGGTCTGCTTTGCGTGCCGCCGCTCTTTCCGCCTTCTCTTTTTCCTTCTTCGCTAAGAAGTCTTGTGTCTTGCCACTCGTCACAATAGTCGCAATATCCAATACTCCGTCATCTTCGATAGGCTTGTCATCAAGTCCGTCTTCCTCATCTGCCTCATCAAGTAAAGGAACTCGAGGTGCTTCGGTGATCTTCACATCTGGTCCAGAAGCAGAAGCCCCGGTAGTGGCTGCAGCCGCTGGATTGCTATCGCCTTCAATGGGGATATCTGCCGCCTCCGTCCCAGGCAAAGGTGTTCCCGGAGGAAGAATCTCACAAATCGAGCTCTTCTTCAATTGCTCCGCCATATCTCGGGTAAATCCCTTCGACTTCAATAACTCCATGAGCCTCCTTGTCATAGCTTCCCCTCCAGACTCATGAACTGTGCTTCTCCCCGATATCTGAAAATCCGTAATAGCAGTGACATCGACCTTTTCGAAGCCCACGTCAACGACTGTTGCAGCTGGTATTCCGAAAGCGTATGAAGTTGCCAGTGCGCTGTCCATTATGCACAAAGCTGGGGTCTTGTACTTCTCGAAAATGAATTGGGTAAGATCCTCGTGGTTCTTCGCGGTCCAACAAGGCTGCGCAATCAACATGACGGGTGTATGTAGAGGGGCATTGAATGTAGCTCGGATGTGTTCCAGAAGGGCGAAGAAGGCAGGCATGTCGTCAATCCGACCCTCTGCACAATATTAGCACCTATTTAGGCCCAAGTAAAGCATCGGATTGCAGTTATACCTTTCAATGGCCAGATAGCACCCTCCTCATCTTCTGGCAGCTCAACCAATTCCTCTTCTTCATCACCCTCACCAGCACCTCCCATCTGGACATCTCCATTGATCACCGATTCCTTCTTCCTAGACTGGATTTTATGCGGCTCGTAACTCTTTCCATCAGGCGCAAGGAATACCCGAGTCCTAAACCTATGCGAGGGAGGTGTAAATGACTCTGGGAGACCGAGTTGCGCGAGGGTTGTTTGCGAACCCGGCGCAATAAGAAGGATGTGATCGTCTTTGAAAGGTGGCATTTTGTCGGATGCGTGGGGATATTATGGGCACTTGATTTGTTGTTGTTAAGCGACTGCAGATTTGACACTGCGGGCCAAATTCGAGGGTTGTGGCTGCGCAGGTATGAGGCCCAAAACTGACTTCGTGCTTTCGCCCACCTCGTTGAAGTCGCGAATTCCACTGAGACGCGATGCTGAAGCTTGGCGAGTGATATGATTAGTCAGCAGAGCAGTCTTGGGCACGTGATTTCAAAAATGGCCAAATCTTCTTCAAGCAGGCAGCCCACTGTCTGAGATATAAGTGCATCATTGAACGCTCTTTAGATCTTATGGGACAATACTTGGTGTTTCAGAGCCCCTTGCCCCTTGCGGTAAAGATGAGTCGCTTGCTCAGAAGAGCTTCCTTTAAGCGAATGTTTATGGTAAGTCAACAGCTCCATGTCACTGATTTCGGTATTTCAATTGAATCCTTTCGTCTGTAGTCCGATAAAGTCTTGCCTGAAAGATCCATCTTCAGTCTCACTTTAATACGTCTACGTCTATCTAGATTGATATTTGAGATGCAGCAATGATCAGCAAGCGGTCGGCGTTTCTTCTGTCTCTGATCCATTACCAACAACTCCAATACAGCAATTCAAACACAACATTTTCAACACAACATTTCAAACACAACAACTCAAACACACTTCCAAGCCTCCGGCTTTTTGTAATTTGCCGGGTCCACACAAGTATTCCTCTTCGGGTACTTGCAATGATTCCTCACCATATCCACGCCCTGAGCTTTATCGTTCTGCTTTCAGTCAGCAATCATTCTTCGTTCGCTGTCCAAATTCCTTCTCTACGCAGGTCCGGAGAGCAACTTACATTAACATATTTCATCCCGGTAATTGTCTCCGGCGCATTCCCATTCTCAACCCAATCTACCATTCGCATCAATACATTGTTCTGGGGATCCGTAGAAGTGACCGTTTCCAGCTGATTGCCAATCATGAAAGCACCATCTCCTCCACTACAATGTCCTATTGGCTCGTCAGCACCTTTGCAAAAGAAGATCCACTTCGATCTCAACAATCACAGCAGCAAAGATTTGCTTACCCATTCCCGAAACTCTGAAGAATCGATAGAAGTCATCCAGCTGCGAGGAGTTCAATCCCATAGTTCTTGAGACCAGGTTGTAATACACGGGACTGTTTTCAGAGGTGATGATAGCGTCCATTTGGCCGTGGTAATGGACTTCTCAGATGTTAGTCATCCTCCTTAAAGTATGACATTTAGATTTTGCAACTTACGTATCTTTCCACCGGAGTTCTGAAAAGCGGAGATGTCGCCGTGCCAGGTAGCGATGTCGAATGGGTTCTGGTCGCTAGACACCTTTGCATCTTCGATGGTATAGGTTGCTGGATCCCAGGTCGTGTCATCTAAACACGGTCAGCTCAAGTGCACGAAGCAATGTCATCCTTCGTAGGCCGAATACATACTGTAAACCACATAACGGAACCAATCGCTCGAATACGGGAATGGTCCCGCAGTGTAATAGACTCTACTGGCAATAACTTCACTTCCCGGCTGCATTCTCGGATAGATCAACTTTCCATCCACACCATAATAATCCGAGAAAGCCTTCCTCACAGCCTCAACCTGTTCCTTCCCCAAACAAGTCGTCGAATTAGCCGCCGCACCGGGCGCACAAAGTAACGCTTCAGGTCTGAATCGACACAACTCCGGATCTTCAATAACCCCATCCACAACCCCATCAATGCCATCGCACTGATTCAAGATCTCCTGATGCACCAGTCCTGACCATTGATCAACAGTTACGAATGAAGCATCAGTAGCGTTTCCGAATAATGTGTAGAAGAGAGCGCTCCAGCTCGACAAATTCGGGAAGTTCAGAGCTGGTGCACCAGCCACTACGCCATCGAAGTCTTCCGGATAGGTTTGTACGGCCTTGAAGCCTTGACGGCCACCAGTCGAGCAGCCCAGGTAGTATGACTTCTTGTAAGCAGAGCCGTAGTACTCTTCTGTGATTTGCTTGCCGATCACGACTCCTGTATGCATGCTGCGGTCGGCGAAGTCATGGACAACGTCCGTGTTGTTACCGAAAGCCTAGAGGTTTGTGAGTGAGTTGCGAAGGAAATGGACTCATTGGTGTATGGAGAAACTTACAATGCCTCTCGTCCCATTATGTCCATTGTTAGCACCTAAATCCAACATCAGCTTCCAGTTCACAACCAGAATCCGAATCACAGAGCGAACACATCACATACCAACAGTAGCAAAGCCCAATCCACTAGTATACGCCATATCATCATACTGAATACACCCACTAACGCCCCCATTCCCGGTACTCAAAAAGCGTCCTGTCCACTCAGTACCTGGTAACCATGCCTGGAGCAACAAATTAGCAGACGAATTTCTCGAAATTCCAAGTCCAAACTGAAGGATCTCAAATCTTTGTACCCCAACAATCAGAAAGTACCAACCTCAAGAGTAATCGCACTCCTCTCGCTCGTCTTCACCTCCATCGCCACTCGACACAGATCCACACTAATAACCTGACTCACATACCCACATGAATCCAGATCATAGTCCTGCGAAAGACTGATATTGGTCCCAGCGGGTAGGTAGTTGACGAAGTTTATAGTCGTGTTGGGGAGAGAGAGCGTGCTGAGGGAGAGACAGGTCGCGGAAGGATCGGTGAGGATTCCTGACGATTCGGCCTTTGTGATTAGGGCGAGGAGCGGAGTCAGAAAGAGTGAAGTTGAGAAGTTCATTTTGGCTGAGGATAAAAAGGGCATTGTGAGTTTCAATGCTAAATCTTCTTTTCCTGGAATGGAGAGATCCAAGAGATCAAGTGAAGTCAATTGTTGTCCCAGTCCTTCGAGAACGATTGGAAGTCAAGCCAGAAGAACGACAGACCAAAAAGTCTGACTTGTAACCAATCGATCAGTTCCCAAAAACAACTCTGACAGACGATGGGCGCCGATGAAGTAAAAACAAAAAAGCAGAACGGCAGAACTTTTACCCAAGACCTTGCACCCATCCCATCCTATAACACGCTTGCTAGTAACTCGTTCCTCGTCCGTTCCATCCCAACCGTGCTCATGTCCAACATCCAAGATCTTCCTCCCCTCCCAACTTTCCATCCCGACCTCAACAGCCGCACTTCACCTCCGCCTCCCCTCCCCAGCGAGCAAGCAAGCCAGAAATGTCGGCCCGGACTTGAACCTTAAAAGACTCTCAAAAGCCCGTCACGAAACCACCCATGCACCCACCGGCCCATCTGCAGCTTCTGCAGCAAAAACCCCAAGCGCACGCATGAGCTCGGCTTCAAATTCCCTTCTTAAGGCTTAAGCGAGTCCGTCCAGCCAGGCACGCTGCACAGAAACCTACCAACCCAGCTAGCACCAGCAAAGAAAGGTGGAGGCGGAGGGCGGGGAATCCCTGTTCACCCTTCACGCTGTCCTGACTCGGCAGATGGCGAGGCACTGGGATGAAGTCAAAAGTTCGAGCTAGCGAAAGGCTTGGTCACTTGCATCCACTTTGAGCCTTTCTCTCCCTCTCTCTTTCGCCCTTTCTGGTCCCGGAGAACCTTTTCCCCTCGCTGCTTGATGTGGGAGCCGTCTCGGGTCTTCTTTTCGATCTTCGAAAGTTCTTGTTCTCCGTCATTACACTTTGGGGTAGAGTTCGGAACTCCACTTTCCCCGATACCATATGTGGACGGGAGATCAGGTGGACGGAGATCAAACCTACTTCGTCCCTCACTCCGTAGCTTGGCTTTCATGCATACTTCTGTCAGGACTCAGGGCTTGGGAACTCGAGGCATACGTAAAACTTAAGAGATAATGTTTGTATGAGATATTTCCTTTTCAATGTACAGCTAGAACTATAAAGCGTACTCGCCATTAAACGTCTACAAAACCAGAAAACCGCTGCTGGAATCCACCGCAATACAAACATATCATGCATCTCTACAAATACCCCCGAACGCCATCCATCAGAACATCTACGTCATTCCCTTAATTTCAACCATCAACCGTGAACCTACGCTCCGTTCACAGCGGTCGCACTCGTACCGTTCACACCATTTGTGTGTGGCTCCTCATACTTCTCCCAGTTGGCCAAGATGGCACCAATCTTTGGTGAGTTTGTCAATCTATAGACATCCTCAAAGTACTCCTTGGTCAGCTCGAATGGCCGAGCAGTGACATTGGGGATGTATTTCCCGATCAACTTGCTTGGATCGATTGTGGTCTTGTTGATCTTCTTGAGCAAGAAGGATCTGAATGGCTTGACACCTGAGCGCAAGAATGTCGAGTGGAAAGGCACATCGATACCCTTGAGAGGAATAGTAGCGAAGCCTCTTTGAAGGTCAAGAGGCTTAGGCTTCTCCTCGGTCTGCTTGGCGCAACCTTGGATGATCTCGACAAGGTGAGCCTTGACATCATCAAGAGACAAAGTTTGCATCAATTGTTGGATGTCAATCTTCTGTGCCTTGAGGTAGTTGGTGACACCTGTGAGGGTATCAAGAGCACGAAGATCACCAGCGCAGACGTACTGCATGTTGGCGATGTTGTAGTTGACAATCTCCAAAAGCCATCCAGTCTCCTCAGCGATATTCTCAACAACGTATTGAAGAGCTTGCTCGTTGAAGGTCTTTGAGATTCTGCTTGGGTTGACAGCACACATGGAGTAGTTGGATCGACCAGTCTCATCACGCTCAACAGCGACCTGCATGGTGAGACCTCTGTAGAAGACAACGGAAACCAAAGACTCAATGGGCATGACATCAGCCAAAGCAGCAAGAGCAGAGTACTCTCCGAGAGAGTGACCAGCGAAACTGCTGTCTCTTTGGACGAGACCCTTGGAGCGCATGTCCTCAAAACTTGCCTTCTCCATGAGTGTCAGGGCAGGTTGCGTGAATTGAGTAGCAGACAAGAGACCAGTTGGTGATCGGTAGGTATAGGAGGTGGTGTTCTCGTCAATCTCTTTGAAGATCTTCTCGGATTTGGTCGATCCATCGGCGCCAACAGTCTCGAATGTCATGGACATGTAGTTTTGGCGGATTGCCTTACCACGAGGTCCTCCAAAATAGATAGTAAGCTCCTTTGGATTGTTCTTGACAATATTGGTGATTGCGAAACCTAAAGTGTTATCATTAGTGCGAGCTTTTCAAAAGTTGAATGTAAGGACTTACCATAGTTGTCCAAGAAATGCTTGTCGGCTCGGTCCCATACCTCCTTGGCTACAGGGCTGCTTGCATAGAGCTCCATACCCATACCCTGTTCTTGAGAACCTTGTCCAGTGAAGACGTACGCCGACACTGGCTGCTCAACCTCAGCCTCTCCCAACAAGACCTTGTCTTCGGTCTCCTTGTTGCTAGCCTCAACCTTGATGATCTTGCGACCAGCAACCATACCGACGTGCTGAAGCTTGACTTCGATATCATCATTGGGGAGGACCATGCCAGTAAGAGAAGCATGGAAACTGCGGACGCGACCGACATTGTTCTCAGCCGCCCAGGTCTCCACCAGACTGCGAACAGCAGCGCTGGAATACATGCCGTGGGTGATAGTGCCTGGCAGGCTCGCGTAGCTTGAGAAGACGCGAGAGACGTGGATGGGATTGTAGTCACCGGAGACACGAGCGTATGTCTCGTTCGATGCAGGGGCTCTGAGAAGAAGAGGGGTCTTGCCACTGAGAGGAATGGCGTTCTCGAAGTTGACTGGTTGTTCAATAGAAGAACCATGTCTCTCAAGGTAGTCGATGACTGGATTACCGTGGGAGACACCAGCCTCGTACTCGACACTGGCAACTTGAATGATCTCCTTGGTTGGCAGCTCAAGAAGCACTTGACCTCTAGTCTCGACACTGCTGTAGACAGTCTCGTTCTTGAATCTGATCAGACTCTGAAGGCGGAAGGTCAAGGTCTGGCCAAGGAGTTCCTGATCTGGCTCATCAAGGCTGAACCATTCCTTGGATCTGAGAACAGCGACGTCCTTTGTAGTAGCTAGGTGGATTTGCATTGGTGTTTCAGTCTTGCGTTGGAAGGTGTTTTCGAAATCAGTATAGGCTCCGCGGTACAAGAACTGAGAGGTAACCTCCATGACTGGCTGTCCCTCACGTGTGATCGTTCCGCAGACCTCGACCATCTTGCCAGAAGCTTGGTTGATGACAGCATTAATGCGAGCTGTAGTCTCGACCTGATCATTCTTCTTCAGAGGCTCAGCACCGGGTAACATGCGGAAGCCATTGGAAAGATGAACAAGTTTGAGAAGGTCGCCATCAATCGTTCTTGGGAAGATTGGCTTAGTGATAGCCTTCCAGCCAACAACAATAGCGAAGTCCATGGGAGCAAGGACTTCCTTACCAGGGCGATCAACGAAAGCTTCACCGGTATTGCCGACAGCGTGAACGAAGTCGTTGATTGCCTCGCTGGTGATCTTCGCCTTTCCACCGTTGAAGGTTCCAGTGACTGGTGCATCGAGATCAAGAGTCTCGTTACCGAACCACGCGCGCCAGTAGAATTCTTTGATACGATCGTTGCGACCCTCCATGACTTCTCGGATTGGTGCATATCCCGCCTCAGGGTGGTAAGTAAACTTCAGAGGCAGAGAAACTGGCTCCCCAACAGCGGTAGTGTCCTTGATCATGTTAACCAAAATCTCATTCTTGCCAGTGAGCTTAGCATTGATGACCTCGACGTAGTGATTTGGTCGTGGCTGCTCCTTGACTGTGATGACAGTCTTTGAAGGCTCATCAGGATAAGTGATCTCAACGAAGAGGCCACGAACAGGTGCGAAGATTCTCTTCATAGGGTTGGTCTGGAACTTCTTTCCTTGGACAAAGACCTCTGAAGCGAACAGAGCATAACGCCATGAACGCTTGTTACCAGCAAGAAGTGTCAACCATGAATCAAGAGATGGAAGTGTGGCGCTTGGTGCTGACGAAAGTCGATAAGTTGTCTTGGTGTTATCTTGTGAGATGGTGAGTCCCTCAACATCAACTTCTGGTTCAGAATCAATGAGTTTCCCGCCGAAATATTCTGTGACAGGAATGCTCGATTCATCGCCACCGTAAATCTCTTGGGTAAGACCCTTGATGTGATCATGGTGGATACCATCCAAAATCTCCTGGATAGGCTCATCCACAATCTTCGAGTACTTGACGGCAGTTGGACCTTGCAAAATACAGGTTCGGCCAACATCCTGATCGATGACGGCCTCGAGATCTTCGGATTGCCACAACGAATCCTTCTTGAAGAAGAACTCAAAGTTCTCGTCGAGTGATGGCACGAAAGTGGTTGGCTTCTGGCCACGACGTTGGCAGAGAAGAAGGAAGTGTTGCACGTCTTGAGCATTGATCAATTGAGTCTCACACTCGGGGTAAGCTGCGAGAATTCTCTTGACGGTTGGGTATGGGTTGTCAAGCTCGGAATAGTTCTGCAGCAAGGAAGGCTTTCCTCCACCAAGTGTGAATCGTTCTTCAACACGGCGAATGAAGTCTCCAGTGAGCTTCTCGTAGGATTTGTCGATCCAGCGAGACTCATGTTGCACATACATGAGGTCTACCATTCGGCGGACAACTTCTCCGTAGGTCATATCCTCAAGATCAACGGTCTCACCATCCTTGTTGCGACCAAACCAGACCTTCTGGAAGTCATCATTGAGCTTCTTGATGATGTAGTCGCGGTTCTTCTTCAACTCAGGAACACGCTTCTCCTTTGGCAGCGAGAAGATCTTAGCATCCATCTCTGCCCAAAACTTGACACCACGAGTGGCAAGCTTGTGAATAGGCTCACCCATCTCGGATCTGACAGTGATGACGCCACCAGCTGGGCCCTTGTATGTCTTCTCCCATTGAGCATCATCCAGACCTTCTGCCTCCGTGATGGCTTTCTTGGCGTTCTTGCTGGTGTGTGCCTCCTTAGCAGTCATCATTCGACTGCCGAAAAGACACCCATCGAAAGGCATTGGCGGATATCCAAACTTCCCGGACCAAGCACCAGTGAGGTATGGGTAGGTATCTTCGGAGCCACCGAAACCACTGCCTGCAACGAGAATGATGTTGTCACATCTTCTGATACGGCCGTACATCTGAAGAATTGGCTGATGGAAATCTTCAAAAGAGTGATGGCCACCACCACGGCCACCAGTCCATTGCAAGATGACTGGGAAAGTTGGGTTTGCCTTGGCAATGTTGATTACAGCTTGAATGGCCTCGCCAGATCCTGGCTTGAAAGCAATGTGCTTCAAGCCGAGGGTCTCGATATATTCGGTAGCGACTTCAATAGATGGAACACCTGCTCCAATGGTCAAACCCTCGATCGGAACGCCTTCAGCGCGGAGCTGAGCGACAAGAGGGATTTGCCATTGCATGGCACGGGGGTTAATATAGATCAAGTTGATAGTGATACCACGTCCTGCAGGAATGGCATTTTCGATCTTCTTGAGAGCCTCAGTCATGGTCTTAGCATTGTAATAACCACCTCCAGCCAACTCAATTTGGTAGCCAGCATTCATAGTGGCTGCAACAAAGTCCCATGGCACGGTACATGGTGTCATACCAGCCACCATGACAGGTGGAACACCCAAAAGACGACTCATCTTGGTGTCGACATAGGTCTCTCCGGTAGATGTCTTGATAAGGCGTGGACCGTGCTCTTTGACCCAATCGACGTTGTACTTGACAGCGTGCTCTTCATCACGATCGAAGAGCTCAGGCTTGTAGCCGACTTCTGGGACGGTGCCGTCGATAGAACCGACCAGAATGACGCGGACACCAGTTCCGTCCTTGTTGCGGCTGGTCAAGACGCCGAGTCCAGAAATTCCACCTGGGCCGAAGTCGAGGATGTGTGTTGCACCAGGGAAGACAGTAGCTTTCTCCCAGTTGACAGCATCGTGGGTAATCATTCGTATCAGAGTCGGAACAATATTGCCACTGACCTCTTCGCGGATATCCTTGCCAGTGTTGGTATTGAATACAGGGATTGCAAGCTGTTTGCTGAGAATCTGCACTCCCTTGAGATCCTCGTCAATGTGTGCCGTGGCTTCCTCAAGGTACTTGCTGTGGAACGGAGATGTGATGGGCAAGAATCTGTTTACGAATCGGACTTTTCGCTCTGTGAAGGGGATTCTGGTCTGATCAAGGCCAGTTGGAGCCTTGACCTTTCGGAGCTGCAAGTTCAAACCATAAAGCGAAATTGGGGGTCCAGTCACAACCATGTTGCGAGCGCTGTTGATCAAGGAAATTGAGATATGCCTATCCTCTGGAAGGTATTGGTTTGTGGCATCAATGTGCTGTTGAACCTGCGCTTGCGACAAATCCCGAATGCTCAACATGGGTGTTGGCATCCCCTCGCCATTGTCGATCGAGTCTTGCAAAATAGAGGGTGCCAAAGAAGTTCTTGGGTATGTTTGCTGACTGCGAGATCCAATCCAGAAGAGAATGGTCAGAGACGAGATGGCGATTTCGTCGAAAGACTCCCACGAGTCTGCGGCAGCTGTTGCAGCGGCCAACACAATTCCTTGTGAATGACCAGTGCTTCCACTGATTCTTTCACGGAACTGGCCTGGAGTAAGACCTAGAACTTTGCAAGTGACTGCATAGTGGGCGAGCTGAACGAGACCAATCAGAGGAAAACTGACTGGCGCGGAGACCATGTAATCCACATCAGGAGTTGCCTCGGGATCGTGAAGCCATGTCATAACATCCAGACCTTTGGAATATAGCTTTTCGGCTCTTGGATCTCTGGACAGGTTCTGTAAAAGCTCTGCCGCGGAAACAATCAATTCCTCCACAAATGATGGATATGTCTGGTAGAGCTCGCGGAGCTCGTCAAAGTACTCCTCAATGTTTCCTTGTCCGCCGAAAATGCTGTAAATGGTTGCAGTCTCGTCGGCCGCCCGGGAAAGTGCCGACTCATGAGGCTTGATAGCTCGTCCAGAAGCTGCACGAGCGGCATAGTAACTTCGCACAACCTCGAGCTTCTTGGCATTGATACCAGGAAGAGTTGCTGCCAAAGCATGGACTTCATTGCCTCGCAGGAAAGCTCTTTCGAACTCGTTGATGACGAGCTTCAGAACATCCTCATATGAACCTTGTGCATCGTCTTCCCCCTCATCAACATCCTGAGCAACAAATCCGAGGTAGCGTGCTACGAGTTCTGCCACTGATGATGGCTCGTCGTCTTGCGCTAATTCATCTGTTGGGGCGGGCAGAGAAGCGAGAAATCGCTCCTTGATCTGCGAGGCGTGGAAATGGAGATTCGTGGGTATTAAGAAGGAGTGCTCCAGAGAGCCGTGTGTAAGGACGAGAGGGCGGAGAGAGGAGGAAGATCGTGGGGTCGAAACGCCCGTCTGAGGGCCTGTTGAGGTTCCGTACATGGTGGGAGATTATTTAGGGGGGTATTTCCAGTGCCGTCTGTTTTTCGCAGCAATTAGTACTTGCTATTCGAAATAATTGTAAATGCTCGCAAATGTAAAACTAACCTATTCTATGGTCTCCAGAAACTCAGCAAAGAGCAGGAGTGGAAGGGCACAAAAATTGAAGCTGCAGGAAGCAGCGAAGGGAGTAATGGCGGATCAACAATTGTACTGTGCTAACGCTGTAAATAAGGAAAGAGCGTTCTATAATGTGGTAGGAGATGGGAAGAGGGATGATTGAGTGAAGCAGAGGAGGATGGTCTGCTGCAAGTATGTAGGGGGAATCAATTGAGGATATCTGCTTCGGAAGAAGTGGTTGTGTCCTTTCGTCCTTGCAGCTTGGGTGTTGGAAATAATTGAGCTCCATCGGCCTCAACGTAAACTCAACTCGCCAAAAAGCCAGCAGAGCCGGGACCCGCTAAGTCGCTTCTGAACCTGTTGGGCGTAGATCCCGGGTCATGGCTGCATGGACGCCACACCCAGTCGCATGGCCGGCATGGCAACACTACAATGGTTCGAGTGGTTACGCTACGGAATACAGCGGGTCAACGATAGAGGGAGATAGAGGAGGGGAAAGGGAGGGAGAGCGAGAGTTGCAACGAATAGAAAAGGTGACGAAGGCGAAGCCTTGGGCCTGGGCTTTGATTGCTCTGAAGCAAGATATGATGGGAAAGGAGGGGTTGAGAGGCTGCACCGGAGGGTTGACCGGAAGATGAGGTAGGTACTCAGGTACACACTCGTACTGTAGCGCCGATATGGTCATGGAGGGGCAAGGGAAGTTGTGTGGGCAAGTATTTTGAGAACATATTTACTTACCTCGATTCGTAGTGCCATTATTGCTGATACTGATAACATAGCAGACGAGTCCTGTGGTAGCTTGAAGTCTTTCACTAGTCATAATGCTGTATCTCGGTATTCGGTTACAATAGAAAGCAGCCCCTGAAGCTGTGAAGGACAACAACAGCCACAGCAACGTTGTCAGCCTTCTCTCCTCAGCCAAAATCAACAAGGCAATATTTTTTTCGCCGTCTGATATTGTTGAGACAACACCTATCAAACACATCCAATACATTCCACCTCGTGATGTCTTCATTTTGTAATCAATACCATCAACCATTAGAACCCAGACGGGGCAGATATCTGGCCGTTCCTTTCGTCCTTTGGTGAGGCTGATGAGATTGCAAAGGCTGACTGACTTTTTTTCATCTCGCCTATGGATGTGTTGTGTCTCCATTCTGTGGAGAGGAGTGGCATGTTTTTATTGGGGACTGTTTATGCACCCCAGCCACAGTAACGAGGGCCCTTGGATAGGGGTCAACCTCGAGTCACCAAAGCGAAACGAGGCATTTCTAACCAGCCCAGCCCTTACTTCCTCACTTTACCTCAGGAACGGCATTCAGCGCACTCCGAAGGATTCTCGCGATAAGACGAGGCCTGCAGATTGCTGAGATGCGTAGATATGCACATGCGGACTCATGCGGCATTCGACCCCTCAGCAGGCTGATGCAGAAAACTAAAAGTTGAGAAATCAATTATTACGTCGCTGCCGCTGGACCGTCAGGGTGGATGTGGATTGTGGATATGGATGGAATGGTTGGTGGTGCATAAGGGATGCTGCTGGCCCAGTAACTTTTTGACCGGGGGTTGATGCCTACTAGGCCCAAGCCGGTTAGATAGTATAACCCGTTGGGAGCTCCAGCAAAAGATGTTCGATTCAACAAGGCCAAACAGCCAGAGCGAGCTCGTGGATCATCACTGCTGTATTCCTATCTACTTCTCCGCACTACCTCCCTCTTACCATACCCAAAAACATTTGGTCTTCCTAGATCAATTGTCCATACTTCTGCCTCCTCACAAGCCTCCTTCTACCACTACACCTTAAACCTTCTCTGTTGTAATTCTTCGTTGCTTGTTTCCTTGCATTGTCCCAGCAAGCGTTCCGTCGCTTCTCGGAAACTTCAAATTAGACTGAACCTACAACTGCCCACTCGACGGCAAACTAATCGGTTCCTCTACCTCCCCCCAAACTCGAACTTTTGATACCCCTCTATACCCGTCAAAACGTCTGCGGACGTTAATCCTGCAATATGCGTCCCGAAGTCGAGCAGGAGCTCGCCCATACGCTCCTTGTGGAGTTGCTGGCATATCAGTTTGCCTCACCAGTGAGATGGATTGAGACGCAAGATGTCATTCTTGCGGAAAAAACAACTGAGCGCATTGTGGAAATTGGTCCTGCGGATACCCTGGGTGTGATGGCAAAGAGGACAATTGCCTCCAAATACGAAGCCTACGATGCAGCAAAATCAGTCCAGAGACAAATTCTCTGCTACAACAAAGATGCGAAGGAAATCTACTACGACGTGGATCCAGTGGAAGACGAGCCGGAACCAGTGGCTACCGAGTCTGCACCAGCTGCTTCTACTCCTTCATCGAGCGGAGCACCTGCAGCAGCTGCTCCTCCTCCACCCAGTGCTGGACCAGCTGCTTCAGTTCCAGATGCCCCTGTTGGTGCAGTGGACATTGTGCGAGCACTGATTGCTCAAAAGCTCAAGAAACCTCTTATGGAGATTCCCTTGAGCAAAGCAATCAAGGATTTGGTTGGAGGTAAGCAAATTGCCCTTTCGGAGACGAGCAGAAGCTAATTTTATGTCTTTAGGTAAATCGACCCTCCAAAACGAAATCCTCGGTGACTTGGGCAAGGAATTTGGCTCTACACCAGAGAAACCAGAAGATACCCCTCTTGATGAATTAGGAGCCTCCATGCAGGCTACTTTCAACGGTCAGCTCGGAAAGCAATCTTCCTCGCTTGTTGCCCGATTGATCTCCTCGAAAATGCCCGGTGGATTCAATATTACATCGGCCAGAAAATACCTCGAAACGAGATGGGGTCTTGGTTCTGGCAGACAGGATGGTGTTCTATTGCTGGCTCTCACAATGGAACCTGCAGCTCGTTTGGGATCTGAGAATGATGCCAAGGCATTCCTAGACGATGTGTCCCAGAAATACGCAGGAAATGCAGGTATCAGTCTCTCTGCACCAGTCGCTGGTGGAGATGCAGGCGGTGCTGGAGCTGGAATGATGATGGATCCAGCAGCAATCGATGCCCTGACCAAGGACCAAAGAGCGCTTTTCAAGCAACAACTCGAGCTTTTCGCCAGATATCTCAAGATGGACCTCCGAGCTGGAGAGAAGGCCTTCATTGGCTCTCAGCAATCACAGGCAACTCTTCAGGCACAGTTGGATCTCTGGAATGTCGAGCATGGAGATTTCTACGCTGCTGGTATCGAACCAGTTTTCACCCCACTCAAGGCAAGAGTCTATGATTCTTCCTGGAACTGGGCCCGTCAAGACGCGCTTACCATGTTCTACGACATTATCTTTGGCCGTCTAAAGGCTGTGGACCGAGAAATTGTCAGCCAGTGTATCCGCATCATGAACCGATCAAACCCAACACTTCTCGAATTCATGCAATATCACATCGACAACTGCCCGACCGAACGTGGCGAGACTTACCAGCTTGCCAAGGAGCTCGGTCAACAACTCATCGAAAACTGCCGTGAAGTTTTGGACACAGCACCTTGCTACAAGGATGTTGGTGTCCCAACTGGACCTCACACCACAATCGATGCACGCGGAAACCTGTCATATGCGGAGATCCCAAGAACAAGTGCACGAAAGCTCGAGCATTACGTTCGTGAGATGGCTGATGGAGGCAAGATCTCCGAGTATGGCAACCGTACCAAGGTCCAGAACGATCTTAGCCGCATCTATAAGTTGATTAAGCAACAGCACAAGCTCTCCAAGTCATCTCAACTCCAGATCAAGGCACTTTATGGCGATGTGATCAGATCTTTGGCTATGAGCGAAGGCCAAATCATTCCCAAGGAGAACGGAAATGGCAAGATCAACGGGGTCAAGAAGGCTCGCAACCCCCATGCCAAGACTGGCAAGGTTGAGACAATCCCCTTCTTGCACTTGAAGAGGAAGGATGAGCACGGATGGGAGTACAGCAAGAAGCTTACTGGTCTCTACATCGAGGGGTTGGAGACAGCCGCAAAGAACGGTGTTACCTTCCAAGGAAAGAATGTTCTGATGACTGGTGCTGGTGCTGGATCCATCGGTGCGGATGTCTTGCAAGGTCTCATCAGTGGAGGAGCAAAGGTTGTTGTCACCACCAGCCGTTTCTCCCGTGAGGTCACCGAATACTACCAATCCATGTACTCTCGCTTCGGCTCGCGAGGCTCTCAACTTATTGTTGTGCCCTTCAACCAAGGAAGCAAGCAAGATGTGGAGGCTTTGATCGATTACATCTACGACACCAAGAAGGGTCTCGGATGGGATCTTGACTTCATTGTCCCATTCGCCGCCATTCCCGAGAATGGTCGCGAGATCGACAGCATCGACTCCAAGTCTGAGCTTGCTCACCGCATCATGTTGACCAACCTTCTCCGCATGCTCGGAGCCGTCAAGACGCAGAAGGCAGAGCGCGGCTTTGAGACCCGACCAGCTCAGGTTGTCTTGCCATTGTCTCCCAACCATGGAACTTTCGGAAACGACGGTCTCTACTCCGAGTCCAAGTTGGGACTCGAGACCTTGTTCAACAGATGGCACTCGGAGAACTGGGGTAACTTCCTCACCATTTGCGGTGCCGTCATTGGCTGGACACGTGGTACTGGGCTCATGTCCGGTAATAACATCGTCGCCGAAGGTGTCGAAGCATATGGTGTCCGCACTTTCTCTCAACAGGAGATGGCTTTCAACTTGCTTGGTCTCATGTCTCCATCGATCGTCGACCTTTGCCAATCTGAGCCGGTCTTTGCTGACTTGAATGGCGGTCTTCAATTCATCCCAGATCTCCAGAATCTGATGATGAAGCTTAGAAAAGACATTATGGAGACCAGTGAGGTCAGACAAGCCGTCACCAAGGAAACCGCTATTGAGAACAAGATTGTCAACGGAGAGGACAGTGAGGCACTCTACAAGAAAGTCACCATCGAGCCCCGTGCCAACATCAAGTTCGATTTCCCTCGTCTTCCAGACTGGGAGAAGGAGGTCGAGCCACTCAACGAGAATCTTAAGGGAATGGTTGATCTCGAGAAGGTTGTCGTTGTCACTGGTTTCGCCGAAGTTGGACCTTGGGGTAACTCTCGTACTCGATGGGAAATGGAAGCACACGGAAAGTTCTCCCTCGAGGGTTGCGTCGAAATGGCTTGGATTATGGGTCTCATCAAGAACCACAATGGCCCGATCAAGGGCAAGCAATATGCCGGCTGGGTGGATGCCAAGTCTGGAGAGCCTGTGGACGACAAAGACATCAAGGCCAAGTACGAGAAGCACATTCTCGAGCACTCTGGTATCCGTCTTATCGAGCCTGAACTTTTCAAGGGTTACGACCCCAACAAGAAGCAATTGCTTCAAGAGGTTGTTATCCAGGAGGATCTCGAGCCATTTGAGACCTCCAAGGAAACCGCTGAGGAGTTCCAGCGCGAGCACGGAGATAAGGCTGAGATCTTTGAGATCCCTGAGTCTGGCGAGTATATTGTACGCATGAGAAAGGGAGCAACGCTCCTGATCCCCAAAGCTCTTCAATTCGACCGCTTGGTCGCTGGACAAATCCCAACCGGTTGGGATGCGAAGCACTACGGTATCCCCGACGATATTATCTCGCAGGTCGATCCAGTCACTCTATTCGTTCTTGTCTGCACTGTCGAGTCTCTTCTGGCATCTGGTATTACCGATCCATATGAGTTTTACAAGTATGTCCACATCTCTGAGGTTGGTAACTGTATCGGTTCTGGTATTGGTGGTACCCACGCGTTGAGAGGTATGTACAAGGACCGATTCTTGGATAAGCCACTCCAGAAGGATATTCTCCAGGAGTCTTTCATCAACACCATGAGCGCTTGGGTCAACATGTTGTTGCTCTCATCCACCGGGCCTATCAAGACCCCAGTCGGTGCTTGCGCTACTGCTGTCGAGTCCGTCGACATTGGATACGAGACTATCGTCGAAGGCAAGGCTCGTGTCTGCTTCGTCGGTGGTTTCGATGACTTCCAAGAGGAAGGTTCCTACGAGTTTGCCAACATGAAGGCCACCAGCAATGCTGTGGACGAAATCGCCCATGGCCGTACCCCAGCCGAGATGTCCCGACCTACCACCACCACCCGAAATGGTTTCATGGAATCGCAAGGTTGCGGTATGCAAGTCATCATGACAGCCAAGCTTGCTCTCGATATGGGTGTTCCCATCTACGGTATCCTTGGTTTGACCACTACCGCCACTGACAAGATTGGCCGATCGGTTCCAGCTCCTGGACAGGGTGTTCTCACCACTGCTCGTGAGAACCCAAGCAAGTTCCCATCGCCGCTCCTCGACATCAAGTACCGCCGCCGTCAAATCGATCTCCGGAAGAAGAACATCAAGCAATGGCAAGAGTCAGAGCTGGAATATCTGCATGAAGAGATTGATGCTATGAAGGCTCAAGGACAAGAGTTCAACGAATCCGAGTATGCTCAAGAACGTGCCCACCACATCGAGCGTGAAGCTGCCCGTCAAGAGCGCGAAGTCTTGAACAGCCTCGGCAACACTTTCTGGAAGAAGGATCCTTCCATCGCACCTCTCCGTGGCGCTCTTGCTACCTGGGGTCTTACCATTGATGACCTGGACGTTGCCTCGTTCCATGGTACTTCAACTGTAGCCAACGATAAGAACGAGTCCTCTGTCATCTGCCAGCAATTGAAGCATCTCGGCAGAAAGAAGGGCAACGCTCTATTGGGTATCTTCCAGAAATACCTCACTGGTCATCCTAAGGGTGCTGCTGGTGCTTGGATGATGAACGGATGTTTGCAAGTCCTCGATACCGGCTTGGTTCCTGGTAACAGAAATGCCGACAACGTGGATCAAATCATGGAGCAATTCGATTACATCGTCTACCCCAACCGAAGCATTCAAACCGATGGTGTCAAGGCTTTCTCAGTCACTTCCTTCGGTTTCGGTCAGAAGGGTGCTCAAGTGATCGGTATCCATCCCAGATACCTCTTCGCTACTCTCGATGAGGCTACGTACGCTACCTACTGTGCCAAGGTTGAGTCCAGACAAAAGAAGACCTACAGATACTTCCACAACGGCATGATCTCCAACACCATCTTCGTTGCCAAGACACACTCACCATACACCGATGACCAACAAGGAGAGGTTTTCCTCAACCCTGACGCGCGCGTGTCGATGGACAAGAAGACTTCGACTCTGACCTACGCTCCTGGCTTCTCCAAGAAGACAGTCAACACGGCCAAGAACGAGGCCACAAAGCAAATGGTGGAGTCTTTGGCCAAGGGTGCTGCTACCGCCAGCAACAAGGTCGGTGTAGATGTCGAGGACATCTCAGCAATCAACATCGAGAATGATACATTCCTCGAGCGCAACTTCACAGATGCCGAGCGCTCATACTGCTTGAAGGCACCTAGCCCACAATCCTCGTTCGCGGGCAAGTGGAGTGCCAAGGAGGCAGTCTTCAAATCTCTGGGTGTTGCAAGCAAGGGAGCTGGCGCGCCATTGAAGGAGATTGAGATCATTAACAACGAGAAGGGTGCCCCGATAGTCACTGTATGTTATTCTCACATCATCGACACATTGAATCTTGCTAACATTTCACAGCTCCACGGTGGTGCCGCTGCAGCAGCGAAGAAGGCTGGTGTCAAGGAAATCAGTATTTCCATCTCGCACTCCGATAGCCAAGCCATCGCTATCGCAGTCGCTTCCTTCTAAACAGACAGACAGACAGAATTAGCCTTTCGTGTATATTTTGGGTGTTGATTTTCTAGCTTGCTTGTCATGGCGGGATGATAATAATGGGCGTTCTCTCTCGATTTTGTGTCCTCCCCCTTCCTCACTTACCTGTCGGAAGTGATTTATTGAATGGGATTGTTTTTGTATTGGCGGGTTCAGCGCGATAGACGGAGAGCGTGAGAAGGAAAGAAGGAAAGGGATATAAGCTTTCGATAGCTTCGAGGAAAGGAAATTCGTATATAGTATAAATAAAGTTTAGACTTGATTAGCAGTATCTTCACGTGCCACACACTATTCGTCCATCTCGCGATCGTCCGGCTGCTTCTGATCCGTCGTGTTCGGTATTGTGTCTCTGCGTAGCACAACACTTAAAGTACTGTACTTAACTAGGTGCTCGAGGGCGACCAATCCCTACAAGAGCCCACTTGAGCTTATCGTTGCCCACGATGTATGATTGAAATGCCACGCGAGCTCTCTGGACCCAGGAAGAGAACCTGGAAGTCAGGCCCCATGTGTCTCTATTCTACCTAGAGATGTCTCGTGTGCCGTATAGAAGCCATCTTCAAGCCTGGTCTGGTAGCTGAAAACGAACTAGCCACGGATCTTGAAACTTCCAGAAGATCATCTCGGCAGATCTGTCATTTCTCTCCTTCTTTTTCTTTCAGCTTTCAAGTGCCTGGTGTGCCCTCGTGTGACACTGGTCGCGAGGCGGGGGTTGTGAATCATGGTACGGGTGGAGTTGCTGGAGAAGGAGACCCGGTTTATGAGGGGTAGGCGAAAGCCGAGTGGTGGTACGGTATACGAATGGGTGGAGGAAGATGGCGATGGAGCTGGAGGAGTTAAAATAAATTGTAGTACCGAGATAAACGAATTGAAGTAGTGTAGTGATCGGTACTTGAGGGGGAGGGGAAGGAAACGAATGTGTAATAGGGAAGGAGAGTTGGATGGAGTGAGACTTCAGCTTTTAGCGCATTGTGATTGAACAGCGCACTGTGGTTGAAGGACGAGGGAGGGAAAGGAAAAGCGAGATGGAATATGGGTTGAGATGATGAACTGGGAAATGGAAATGCCGAAAGAGATAGGTAGGATAGATCTGGGCAAGTAAATGCGTCATCAACGGCTAGATCGGAAAGGAAGAGAAGAAGGAAGAGCTTCACATCAATCTCCTTCATGATCGACTTCGGAGATCTCACATGCAAACAACTCCTCTCAGTCATGCAAACAATCCCAATCTATCCACAGATAAAGAACCCGATATAGAAAGTGGGAGGATTGGATATCAGATATCAATATATATTAATTCCTGCATCTTTATCGATTCTATCGATAAGATAGGAGGGGACGTCTGAAGATGGTGTCTGGTCCGGCACTGTGGAGTCGCTCGCGTGCATCACTTTGTCAAGAGTCAAGGGGTAAGGATAAAGGTACCTGCATCCAGCACTAGACTCGATAGAGTATGTTTGTGATTATCAGCTGCTATTTGGAAGACCAGCCATTTCATCCGAGGTTCGATCATGAGAGATGATGTTGAGATAGATGGTCTAATCGGAGGGGTAGGTCGGATGATGAGCCGGGGATTTTGAATTTGCTGGAATGGATACGATGTGCTGGAATTTAGTAATTCCTCGAAGGGAAATATTTTTGGCTTGATTCAAATAAAATTACCTATATAGTGAGAAACGAAGGATAATACGGTAATGGCTGTTCCAAAAAGTCGTAGGCTCAAACCTTTGTAGTAATCGAAGCACCTATATCGACCTTTGAAATGAAATATGAATCCTTTTCTGAATTCATATAATTCGTACTGGTATCGGGGAACATAGTTACCTTAAGATTCAAAGTTATCAAAGTCACTATCTGAGAGACTCTCAAGCTGAGGGTGCAGTAAAGCCCCTAAATGAAGGGTGGACAGGCTATGACACCTACGGAAAGGCACTGGACAGCCCGACTTTCAGTGAGGTACGCCAAGTGAGTGACTCGCTAAAGGCTTCACTGCAGCACCACCAGGCACTTTCCTGGCTGGAACCATTTCTTTCTCATTCATACTCTATGATGTTCTTCAACCAAATTCTCGCTCTTTCGCTATGTGTGTGCAAACAATCTTGGAGAGACGGAAAGTCTAGGGACGAATAGCCACCGACCTGTGAGAATAACAAAGGGAGAACAGTTGTTGAGTAGGCTAGCATAACGACTCGCAAAAGCTCATGGGCATCTTTGGAGTCGTACTTGAGATGCAGGAGACGATATTGAATGGATACCATGACGTCTTGGAGGAGGTCGGGCTCCAGCTTGCGGCCGGTTTGAGCGGCGAGATTTGCTGCTCGAGAGAACTCGTGAAGGTCGGAATGTATGGCAAGTAGTCTGCTGTCTGGAAGCCTTCCAGAGTTCCTGAGCATTGCGTGTATAGCGGTGGTGATAGGCACCGGTAGAGTTCGTGGAAGGTATGATGTCCAGGAGATGGTCTCCGCAGAGAAGAAGAGAGGTTTTGAGCTTGTGCACATGGCGTAAATGAGATCAAGTCTGTAACAAGATTAGTGACATAACCTAGAGTCTGAAAATTTCGGAGTGTGGCCTGCAGCACTTCGTCTGAAGATATCTGCACGATTTCAGTGAGCTGAGACCGCCACGCAGAGCAACCACTTTGAAAAGGCCCTGGAGATGCTTTTCCGCCGACACCGTATCACCCGACATGAACTCGACCATGGCAAATGTGATGATAGTATAAATCGTCAACTCGGCTGTTGCTCGATTGTTTAATCCCAAGTCTCTTTGGAGCAGACCCAGTGCTCTGTTCATGTGGGACAGCGTTTCTGGGCTTATGCTTGAGGTTCTGGCGATGATGAGATCACAGTACGCCATAAGCACAAAGAGCTGATTATGAAGATATGTCGAGCGCTGACCGAGCTGTTCAAGCCAGAGGGGAGCTTGCCGGTCGAAGACGTTTCCTGCGACGAGTTGATTGGGATATGAAGTTTGTTCCAGAATTGAGAAGTCTAGATTTGGCCATCAGTGCCTGGATCATATTTGTCATCTTTTGAGACTAACACTGGTAAAGCTTTTGACGTGGGCGAGAGCCAATGTGCTCTGCAACATTGAAAAGCGTACACTCAGAGGCTATCTGTCTGTTGACCTGAACATGCGGGACCGACTCGGTATCTTGGCAGTCCTCGTTTGCAAGTTGATCATTGATCCAGGAAGGCAGGGGCGGGGCCCTTTTCTTTTGCTTGTGTCGTTTGCCATGATTCTGATGTGTAGAACTTCTGCTCATTCATATTGTTCCGTCCTGAGTTCCGCCTATGTTCATTCCAGTCATCTCCCGCCCAGAGACTCCCTTATCGCCAGGTTCGACTAGCCACTGAATGAGTGGGGATCCTTGACCAGAGCTGATACAGTAGACAAGCTCCTTTAGTGTCACCATAATGTATGACTCGCCTCCAAACTTGAAGATGCTTGGTAAGTGGCCTTTCGTTTTCGCAGTAGCCAACCAGGCTGGCTGGTTGATGGCGAATGCCAACAGCATGTCCTTTGTACTGAAAATCGCATCCAATGTGACCAAGTTCTGGTTCAATGTGGTGAAGCCGTCCGCGCCCTCGATGCATAGTTTCAGACCCTCTGTATCCGGTGTCTTTTCCAAAGATTGAAGAATTGTAAACCAGCCAGCTCGCGCAACATATGCTGGACCTTGAGATTCGGACATCCATTCCAAGTGCCAGTTTTTCTTTTCGAATTGTTTTTTGTTTCGTGCTTGTATGATGATCTGTTCTGATGTTGTTGGGAAAGGTGTAGTAGCTGGTGTATTCAGAAGCAGTGCATATTCAACCCATCCAAGTGGAGTATATGGAAAGAGGCTTCCGAAAGATTGGACGAATTTATTCTCTCGATTCTTCATTCTGAGAAAATATTTCTTTTCATCGCCTTTAGAAGACCCTTTTGATGTGCGAAAGATTATACACCAGTTGTACTTGGGGTATCGAAGGGTAGGTATTCGTAAAGGTGGGACTTGCTGCTGCTCATTTGCTATGACCTCGTTGAATATAGCCAAAGCATTTGAAGGCAAGCCTTCATTTTGTACTACTTTAACATTTGAGAAATGAGATGTTTCTGGAAGAGTAGGAGAAGCTGGTTGAGATTTGGATGCAGACATATTATTACAAGACTGAGATTTAGACATGAGTTTGATGATGAAGTGTTCAAGAAATTTTCAAGGAAGAGAAGAAACTTCATTAAAGATATGCGGCCCTCATGCTCCTTCCCCATAATCCTTAACAGACCACGTCATGAGTTTTTTTTACATGCTGACTCCAGAGGAAGTTACGATGCTGGACTCGCTTAAGTTGGCAGTTGCCATCATAATGGGTGCAAACTCCACATTTCTGCTCACGATCCTCATACTCCAAACACTGAAGAGAATGAAGGACACAAAACAACCAACGTGGTCGACTCCCAGGATGACCATTGTGAACTCCGGATCAGCATTAGCAGCCAAGTTTCCTAATCGGAATCGGCGCCGCCTCCTAGGATCCTTCGACGATACCAACACTCACCCATATGATACTCTGTAGCGATACTCGGTTTCCAAACTGCTGGGTCACCTGTTCTTCGTTCGTCTGCTGCGGTACCTCGATCCAGAAGACGCCATCGTCAACCTCGTCCAGCCAGGACTTTGTAAGGTACTCGCTTATTTCGTGAAGCACCTGTTATGATGAATGCTGTTTTCTCCGTCGTCAAATTCTTGACCCGCGTTGTCAGTGGAGGATGGTGCATGGTTTTATGTTGATGCTGTGGTGTTGAGGGGTAAAAAGTCCCATGGCTGTTTTGTCAGTGAGGGCAAGATCCAGCCGTAGGTTTGATTTAGTTCCCACCAACTCAAAGATTTTGCTTATATTGACCTATCTCCATATTCCGTCACAATGATGATTCGTGTGTTCAGATTTGCCAGTCTTGTATACTCAGAGGAAGGAAGTAAGGTAATAGATGTGCTTTGGGAGGAAACTATGACCGAGTATGAGTTTGCTGGAATTCCAGAGATGTTGAAGTCCTGAATATGATTTGGATATCCCGGGTAGTCTAATTACTTTCATCAATTCTGGTACTCGTCGTAGAGTTCTGTTGAGTAGAGAACCTGTTGCCAGCCTCTTAGTCTTTCAACTTCTGTATCATCATCCATTGGCTGCATCGCTAAGACATCTTATCGAAATGGTCCTTTCAAACCTCAAAATTGATCATTTTCTTTATCAATATTTAATCTTGAAAAATCAAGGGATCTGTGCGCCTGGCAGTGATGTAATAGAAATCTTGGCTCATTGAACCATTTGGAGGGTTGACTCCTTTAATGGGTACCTTAATGACGGAGCAATAACTCCTCCTTGTATTCCAAGAACGCAATACACAGAACTAGCATTTATTATTTGATTTGCAGTGTGAAAAGCCATCTTAAAATGAAAACCACAAGTGACTTCTCTTTCAAATATTTTGCTTGCATCATAGTTGTTCAATACTTGGATGTCAAATAATATTAAAGATCAAAACTGATTCAGACCTTCAACCAAGGTGCCCACTACTTGCTCGGCTAGAGCTAACCTTAATTCAAGCTCCTTATCTGGATGGGTCACAACCTACAAATCTGACCGGCAGATAAACTCTCAAAATTGAATTTAACTTCCTTCCACCAGTCTCCTGGGAGCTATGCATCCGCATCGAACTACCCCGTCCCCGTCTACCCGCCCGCTGCGATCGGGTTGGGCAGGTCCCATGGCTTTAATTTCACGGTGTCTCATTTGGTCTAGGAGCCACCAGGACCCGGCCGGCTGATTGGTCTGAAGCGGGCATGATCGCCGAACAACCCCTCTCGTCAACCACAGGACCTCAAGTCTGGAGAGGAGATTAAGCGTATTTGCACAGCACCGCCAGGCACTTATCGTCGCCGTATCTTGACTCCATCGGGTATCGAGTCGTAATAGGCAATGCCGTTTCTGCATGGTCAAGTCACAAGTGTAAAGCAGTTGAACAGGACAGGCAAGTCGTCGACAAGCGTCGGTCAGTGCCACGTTGTGCAGGCCTTAGATCAGGGAAGGGAAAGAGCAGACTGACCAAGTGCAGGGCCGCCACCTCGAGTAAGTACATAGAATCTCCTTTGCCCAATGTTTGACTGCCCTATAACAAGGGACATCTGCGCATCTATTCCCCTCCTGCTTTCTCACCGACTGTTCCCTGTGTCGATGCTTCTGCTTTCTGTCAGTCATGTCGTCCCTTTTCCAGAACAGAGGATACCAAGCCCTCTCAGAACAGGAGAAACACCAAAATGAGGCTGAGAATGAAACTCCCGCTGTCCCTGGCCGCCGCCAAGCACGGAGCAAGAAATTCTATTTCGCAATTGCTTCGCTGATCGCTGTGGGTTTGTTGGCTTTGGTTGCATTTACCTCGTCATGGACATCCGAAGCCGAACCTGTCCCTGACCTTGCTGCTGCTATGCCCATGGATGATGAATCGAGGGAGTTTCTGGCGAATCTGGGAAGAGCGGGAGATCAACAGTATCTTCTGGGAGTTGGAAAGGCTGACATTACTGGGTATGTTGAAACAATCAAAAGTGTGTACTGTGGTGTTTACTGACACCTCTCTAGACCTGTTGTTGAAATCGGCTTCATGGGATATGCCGTCCTGGAACAAGTCGGAACTGGTCTTAGACAACGGTAAGGTTCGCGGTTCATGGCAATGATCGTTGTGGCTGATTTCGACAGTCTGTACTCACGTGCCTACATCATTGGCAATGTCAACAAGCCATCTGATCGCTTCGTCTACCTTGTTCTTGACATTGCGAATGGAGATACCGCAATCCGTTACGGTGTTGTCAATGCACTGAAGAGTGCTGGTTTGGGTATCTACAACCAGAGCAATGTAGCCCTGACAGGTACCCATTCCCATTCTGGTCCTGGAGCTTTCAACAACTATCTCCTGCCTCAAATTACGACTCTTGGATTCTCCAAGCAAAGTTACCAGGCTATTGTTGACGGGTATGGATTCCCGCTCCTTTCAACAGAAGCGAAATACTGACATGGTTTCAGAACTGTCCTATCTATCCAGAGAGCCCATGCAAGCCTTGCACCAGGATACTTGAAGTATGGAGATACTAATGTCACGGATGCCAATATCAATCGCAGTCTCTATGCCTATCTCGCAAACCCAGCTGCGGAGCGAGCCAAGTATGCGAGCAATGTTGATACTACCCTCACTTTGCTTCGTTTCCAACGAGCCTCAGATGGACTGAACACTGGAGTTCTCGGATGGCACAGGTAAGACACTTCCATTCTCAACTCGATCTGATCTCTTCAAGTCGATCGTCTACGCACTGGGAAAGAGAGTAGTTGCTAACTTCAGCAGTGTTCATGGAACCTCTGCTTTGGCCAATAACACCCACGTCACTGGAGGTGCGTTTTGTTCCTGAAAAGTAGAGTCATATACTAATAACAGGACATCAGACAACAAAGGCGTCAGCTCCTACTTGTTCGAGAAAGCTGCTTTGACTGACCCCAAAGCTGCTCCTGGATTCGTAGCCGCTTTCAGCCAGAGCAGTGTCGGTGACACTTCGCCCAATGTCTTGGGGGCATGGTGTGATGATGGCACTGGTACTCAATGTACATTTGATAAAAGTACTTGTGGTGGCACCAGTCAGGCTTGCCATGGCAGAGGTAAGTCAAATTCTGAAATTTTTGAGTTGATCACTGACCAAAACACAGGTCCCGCTTTCCAGAAACTTGACCTCGGTATCTCCAGTTGTTATGAAATTGGCAGAAGAGTGTTTACGGCAGCCAAGTCACTCTATGTAAGCTCTTGAATTGATTTTCAGTGGAGAAATACATGCTTACAGTATACAGGATTCTTTGGACAGTGTTGGAACAGCTGTCTCTGACTCAAGCGTCAAGTTCTACCATGTAAGCTACACTGATGTCACTTGATAGCAAACAAGTTGCTTATGAATGTTTAGACCTTCCAAGATATGCAGTACTTTCAATTCCCTCTTCCCAATGGAACAGTAGTGCAATCCTGCCCAGCTGCTCTCGGGGCAGGATTTGCTGCCGGCACCAGCGACTGGCCAGGAGCATTCGACTTCACGCAAGCGAATAATGATTCCCAGACTCAGAACCCTTTCTGGGTTCTTGTACGAGATGTTCTCACCACCCCCTCCGCCAAGCAGGTCGCCTGCCACAGCCCGAAGCCCATTCTCCTCGATGTCGGTGAGATGCACACTCCCTATGAATGGTCACCCAACATCGTCGACATTCAATCCTTCCGCGTTGGTCAACTCTTCATGATCATCTCACCAGGAGAAGCTACGACCATGACCGGTCGCCGTTGGAAGGATACCGTGGCCAAGGCAGCCATCGCCAAAGGAATAACTACATCACCCAAAGTCGTGCTTGGTGGCCCAGCAAACACATACGCACACTACATCGCCACCCCCGAGGAATACGGCATTCAGCGCTACGAAGGCGCTTCAACACTCTTCGGCCCCTGGACATCCAGCGCACACATGTACCTCTCTGAGCAAAACATCGGCTACCTGATGGCCAGCAACACCAGCCAACCAGCCTCAGGACCGCTCCCACCCGACAACTCTGGCAGCTCCATCTCCCTCATCACTGACGTCGTCTGGGACTCTCCTCACCCCGGTACATCCTACGGCTCCGTCATGACCCAGCCCGCAGCTTCCTACACAGTCGGCTCCGTCGTAAACGTCACCTTCGTCGCCGCCAACCCGCGCAACAACCTCCGTCTCGAAGGTACATTTGCCGAGGTCCAGATGCTCGTTAACGGAGTATGGACCAAAGTCCGCGACGACAGTGATTGGTTCCTCGTGTATACGTGGTACCGAGATGACGGGTTGATCGGTAGTTCGCATGTGGTGCTGAGCTGGGAGACGGAGAGCTATGCGGCGAAGGGGACGTATAGGTTTAAATACTATGGGGATAGTAAGGTGCTTGGTGGGAAGATCACGGCGTTTACTGGGACGAGTGGGAACTTTACATTGGTTTAGGTTGGGGATTTATGGGTTTGTTTTCGGTTATGGTTATCATGATGCACATAGGTGGGTGAATGAGTAATGATATTGTTCATGACATGAATGGAATAGTTATTTATCCAAGTGAATAATCTGTGAAACGCTTACTCTTTCTTATGTTTCGTTCCCATCAAGAGTCTTGCTAATTACCCTCGGCATTCCTATCAGCGTTAGTGCTCACTCAATAGATACCTCCTCTGTTGACAGCAATGTTGTGTTTAGCGAGGTATTCGTGGTTGAGACAGGGGTAGCGAGTGGCAGTGAATGGTAGCGAGGGGCGTCATTGTTGGGGCACTTTAAATGATCAATGTTTTTCAAGGCCCTATTTTGCCTGGCTGGCTTGTAGATGAGAGATATAGACCTTGCTGTTTCAAGGTATCGGTCTGCGGGGAGACATGCAACTGAGCGGCCACTTCAAGACTTTGCACCATCGAGCAAAGTCAGCCAACCGAAGGGGAAAAGGAAAAGAATACATCCAGAAGGAGCTCTGAATTTAGCTCTAAACCTCGACTATCTTATCATCATCATCATCGTCATCATCTTCCACATCCTGCTTTGCCCAGCTTCCCGCCCCAGCGGCAATCTGAGGATGACTTGGCTTCCCCGTCCTAGGCATCCGCTCCAAAGCTTTCATCCCCTCACCAACCTCCTCTCCCTCCTCATCCCTCATCAAAACCTGTACCAGCCGCTCGCACGTATCCCTGACCTCGTCGTGCTCGACATGCAAATGCGTTTCTCTGACAATGGGATACACCTTAATCTCACGCATCAAGTCTCTCCCTTGCCGCGTCGTAGTGAGGAGCATCAACGTCTCAATATGCGTCTGTATAATCAAGGGATCTGAGTCTCTCCTCTTGTTAGGAGGAAGGAGCTGTAGATCCGGTAACATAGAACTGCTCTCTTCCTCGGTGAATTCCTCATTACCAGTTATAGGCAACAGCAAATATGGCAGTATGTTTATCTCATCCTCATCCAAGAACGCTGGATGCGCATCAATCTCAAACGCAACATTCTTGATCGTCGACGCTACCCCTTTCCGCCTAATATCCGACTTGTGTTCTGTGAAGACGACGAGTTTCGTGAGTGGGACAACGCCATCGTATTCTTGCTTCGTGAGGAAGTATTGTCGTCCTTCTTTGTGCTTTGCAAGGTCGGCGAAGAGGTAGGAGAGGTAGTCGAAGTCGGCGGCTTTATTGTAGGTGCCGTCTGCCCCTTTAACGAAAAGATCTAGCAGTTGATCGATTGCCTTGTTGTTCGATGCTAGCTCTTTTGGTGCTGGTGCCTCGACTTGCAGAATGTCTTTCAGTTCGTCGTATTTGGCTAGATTGGCGAGTAGCATGGATATGAGGTTCGCATTGGGTTCGGCGGGGTTCTGTAGCAGTGATCAGTGGACGTTTTGGTGGAAGAGTGAGGAGACTGACATACTGTCACACGACTCAACAACGTCTTGACGAAGTCTTTGTCTGATGCTAAGCTCTCGAGTATTTTCTGGTCTGCCGTAAGATTTATGAGGATTGTCGTTGCATCGTGGGCGATTTTCTGGGAGAGTGTCAACTCGAGCTTTGCAGATGCAGTGGATGTGGAAGTGGCAGACGTACTTCGTAATCTCGCACTAGCAGCTTCAAGTCTTTTATGGGCAGAAGATCGTTTGTTTTGAATATCGCGGGATCGGTAAGAGAGTATGGGACGAGATTCTCGACGGCTGTCACAAATTATCAGTTTCTCTGGCTATCTGAGTGGAAGCTGTTTTGAACTTACCAAGCTGTCGGACTTGAGTGTTGCCGTGCGAGACGAAGTCAACGAGCTTTTTGCTAGATTAGCAGAAGATATCATTAAGTTTGAATACACATACTTGTTCCAGTTCTGTAGGCATTTTAGTGGGATTTTGTTATTACCGTGTATTATCTCGCCGCCCCTCACCATCGTCTTGCCTTCACAAAAGTTTTGGAGGGGTCAAATTCTGCCATTGTACGCCGCCCACATGACCAGTCTTGGCATTGTGTCACCTCAGCATCAACCATTTATTACTCCTGGTAAAAGTGGCTTCATCCTAAAGTCGCATTAAGCCAATCTTCATTGTGATGAATTTGGTGATACTTCTTCTGCAGCAGGTTTCTCCGAGTCCGAGATAGCGGATCAATTGGTAATATACTCTCTCCATGTTTGGCGCAAGACAGGGCTTCAGACAGACTGGAAGACACTGCTGAGGTGAGATGACCAGGCCCAGTGCGGCCGAGGTAAGCCTCCTATCTAGGTATGCTGTGCAGCGTCCGGCCAGTAAGTGGTAGGATCAGACCCGCCCATACAGGCAGCCAACCAAAGCCTGCGAGAGATGCAGATTGACAGTTTTTAAGACGGCGACCACGGCGTAGCTGGGATATGTGGCGTGCACCATGTGTGGCTGGCTACCATATGCATATAAGCTCATAATCATCCTTGAACATGTTTTCTGAAGAACCTTTTGAACTGCTATCAACTTGTTTTTCACCATGGTGAGCGCTCTGCGAATATCATTTGCGCTTACAGCTCTCAGCCTTGGAGCATATGTTGCAAACCACTCTAGCTCATCATTTTCCTATACTAGAGCCTCGATTTATGCATTGCTATTCTCCATTCCATTTCAAATAACATGGGGTCTCTTTCTCTATCCCCTCTATTTCAGTCCACTTCTAGCCTTACCACAGGCGCCAGTAAGTCGATCATGCTCACTACCAGTTGCCTCAACTAAACCGTATCTAGCGCGAGGGCGGATGGAGGTCATTCTTCAGACCTCGAGATTCTAAGCAGATGCTTCGATGGATGGAGACGATTCCGAACGATGGTCTCATTCGGTATCTTGATGTGTTCAACATGGAGGTGGTCGCCGTAACGACCCCAAGAGGAGCTGCCGAGTTTCTGCAAGTCAAAGCCGATCAATACGTCAAAAATCCCAAAGTAAAGAGGATCTTGGAGAATATCTTGGGCAATGGCCTTGTGACTTCAGAAGGAATGGACCATAAGGTATGTCTTCTTATGACATCTAGTACTATGCCTGACAAGACAAGTATCAACGGAAACACCTTTTACCTGCATTCAATGTCAAAGTAGTCAAGAACCTCTACCCATTATTCTGGACCAAAGCTGCCGAAATGGTCACTCTGATCAAGCGCGAAGTAGAAACCGGACCCAAGGCCGAGAAAGCTTCTGGCCCTGTGAATATTGACGACTGGGCCGGTCGTGTCTCTCTGGACATCATCGGACAAGCAGGTTTCGGCTCGGAGTTTTCATCTCTCTCGTATCCCCATACAGCCCTCAACACCTCCTACCGAGCAGCTTTTGTGCCGAACGAACACTCGCAACTCATCTTTGTTCTGTCTCTGCTGACAACGCCGAAACTGGTGAACTTGCTACCTGGCAAGAACAGCGCATTGTTTCGTGAAGGAAAGAGGTCGGTGACTGATTGGGTCCGAAATCTCATTCAAGACAGGAAGGCCGACATGTACAACCATGTCGATGATTTGGATTATATGGATAAGAATGGACAGAAAGATATCATTGCGGCCGCCATGAAGACAAAGGCATTCAGCACGGAGGATCTAGTGCACCAGTCGAAGACACTCCTAGGTGCTGGGCATGAAACGTTAGGATCTCTCCGAATGAGCTCAAACAGGTTACTGACATCAATAGGTCTGCCACCGCGGTTACCTGGGGTATCTACTTGCTCTCTCAGCCCCGATATGCGCATATTCAAAACAGACTTCGCGACGAAATCCGAGCCAATCTCCCAAGCCCAGCATCAGGAATGGAAGTGACAGCGGATCTGCTCGACAGACTTCCATATCTCGATGCAGTGAGCAAGGAGATCATGCGAGTCTACTCGCCAGTGCCTCTGGTTGGACGTATAACCCAACAAGACACAGATCTTCTGGGGGTGAATATTCCCAAAGGTACTCCGGTTCGGCTACATATGTGGGCAATGAATCAAGCGAGGCAGTTCTGGGGCGAGGATGGGCATGAGTTCAACCCAGAGCGATGGCTCGCTGGCAAGGAGAGGGCCAATGGGGGTGCGACGGACAGTCTAGCGTATCTGACCTTTGGACATGGACCCAGAGGCTGTATCGGAAGAGGTGAGTTTGGCTTGAGTGCGGTAGATCGATCTAGCAGCGCTGACCAGAATGCAGGATTTGCGATTGGGGAGAATAAGGCGATCTTGGCTGCTTTGATTGGCAGTTTTGACTTCAAGCCCGTTCCTGGTACGATTCCAGATGCTATCAATATCCTCTGGGGCATCACGGCAAGGATTATTGGTGGTTATGATGTACAGACTACCGTGGTTGAAGGATGGTAGTCCCTGCTGAGACTTGCAGGTCGGGTCCTGGGTATTGGCGTTCAGGGCAATTGTAGACGGCCTGGTATAGAATGTTCGAAAGAGCAGATCGACTTTAGAACTTTCATATGTCTGAGTACTGTCTGAACTACGAGCTGTCGATTCAATATTGATGATTTGTATTAAATTTCGCGAGGTGACGGACTGGTGAGCTTAGTGGCATCACGATTGTCTGGCTTTACATGTTGAACTCAACTGCCAGGACGTGATAAGGATGGTGTATTTGTTTTCCTCAATATTGCACGATCTGCGGTGTCAATCACGACTGAAGTTGTGTTACAACAGTGGCGGGGTAAATGCAGGGGAGCTCTCTCCTACCAAGCCTCCCCTCCACTCACAGCCGTCCATCTATTTGCTTCAATCATCACCGACCTACTGCCCAACAATATCACCTGAAGCATCAGTGACCTGACCCTGGCTCCTGGAGGCAATGAGATCTCGATCGCCTAAAATATTCTCGGACAGCTCTGACGTCAAACTATCATACGAAATAAATTGTGGCTATGAAGCGTCAGGTTCCAAGTTGTGGTGTTTTGCCGCACATCATTCCTTCCTGTGCCTCGTTACGCAATCTGACAAGGCAACCACGACATCTGATATCATCTCCGTAATCCCTATAACTCTCAGATTCCCCAACTTCTCCATCTGTTCTCTTTCTCAAAATCTCCATAAGATCGCCAATTTGAAAATTGGAACAATCCGAACAGCCCACCATCATGTCGTCATCAATTCATACTGCGCTGCTGGAGGGCACATACCTCCTTCAGGCATTCATCGCTGGTCTTGAAGTCTTGCAGTTTTATTCCTTCAACACGGAGAGGTATACCCACAATCTCCCCATTTATCTGTAAGCTCTCTCTCTCCAATTTCGCCAATCCATGCCCTTCCCCAAGTAATACGAAGCCACCGCACAACGCCACACCCCAACCAAAACCCCCAATAGTGATTTCTGACATGAGTTCCTAGAACCCATGCTATCGCCCCCGTCCTCGCTCTAGCGCTCCTCCTCACAGTCCTCACCCAACTGCGCCTCTCATCACCAACACGCAAACAGACCCTCAACATCGAGTTCATCAAATCCGGACTCGTTACTATCCTTTGGATTTGGCTTGTGGTGTGGAGCTGGGCTTTCTGGGGGAACAGGAGTGGGCATGGGACTGTTCATAAGATTGTTTCGACTGTTGTGTCCCTTATCTTTGCTGGGTAAGTTCAATTTGAGAATTTTTAACTTCATTTTCTCGTCTCGAGATCTTGGGTAGTGTTGTGCAACAGAAGCGCTGACAACGATCTAGTGGCATCTACTATTCGACTCTGATTGTTGCTTGGAGGGGCGAGCGTGGCAGGATCTCATTGAGAGATGAGGCTGGGTCGCTCTTGCCTCACTAAGCTGAAAAAGCGTCCTGGGAAAGGCGATCAGGGTAAGGAAAAGAACATTCGGATGAGACAGAGGTCGAAAAGAGGGATCTTTCGAGAGCTTGAAATGTAGACATGGGGATATTCCAGGTTCGTAGGGATTGTATGATGATTGGGACGACGAGACGATGAGCATACGAAGTGGTTTCAAGGACCGATTTTTACAGTTATGAGTATACGTTTGAGTATAGCAAAGTGTTCTCCAGGCATCAATGGATTCTCGGTTGTCATGACTTGAGAACGATGATTTGAGAACGATGATTTGAGAACTATTACCATTCTGCCAGATGGTCGAGGACCATGCAAATATTCCATATTCCATAGTAGACACACGTATGCTCCCTTCTGTCCATGACGCAAAAGGGTGGACAGGACCAACGCGCCTTCCTCTGCAGATCTTCAAGCCCCTTTACCCTTTTAATAAGATCACAGGTTAGGTGCCGCTGCTTGTTCAGTAATTAATCGATCTGTGATTGATAAATTCTCTTCTCACGTTTGTTTTTTTCTGGTGGATCTCTCGCTTAGGCTGTAATGGCGGACGAGCATGTCTGAAATGACTCGCTCACTGAGGAGGCAGTTGAGCAGCTCTGAATTCAAGAGGAATGTTCAATCCAGAAACAACACTTGATCTTCGAGTTGACTCTTAGTCGAAGGCACCTGACGTATTGAGGGAGCATTTTGGTGAACAGCTTGGAGGCTTAGACAATCCCAAGGGAGCGGGAGGATACGAAGATCCTTGTCAGCGATCTCCCGGCAACCATTCCGTCCACGGCAATGATCACTTGGATGACTTGCCTCCCCACAAACTCAAAGCTTGGTTCCCTATCAAAAATGCTCCGATCTTATTCTGCATCTTCATTGTCGGACCTAGTGTAGCTGCATTGCGCCATTCGAAGAGGTGGTACCTGGACAAGCAAGACGGATCTGCATCTTGTCTGTGAGATGTTAATCTTTGGGGGGAGATCATGAATCGTTCGGCAGAAACATATGAAGTCATCATGGTCGGATTCAATACGATTAGGGTTGGGGATAGGCAAAGTTACCCAAGGTAGCAATTTTGGTATCTCGGCATTTTTCTGGCTTAATTGTATTTAGTAGGCCAGCTTGCCCCAACTTCCTCACCATGCTGTTAACAAATATACTCTCAACGTGGAATTCAGGAAGATGCTTTACGGTACCCTCCTATCATCTGTTTTGCTGCTGCACCGCAGTCTTGCCAATGGAGCAGGCTGTCCACCGTCTGGCCCTCTCCTGCCCCGTCCAACAACCCTCCACACATCCCCATCACTCCAGAGCGCCACCCAGAACCTGACCAACCTCTTCAACCAAGCCACCTCTGGACAACTTCAAGTTCCCTGGGCAGTTCCCCATGTATCCTTCTCCATCGTCATCGTCTCACTCGACACACCAAACGCTCAAACACCATTGTGGGAATACCACCACCTAGCAACTGCAAATGTAAACGGCACGAAAAGTGTTGACGGAGATAGCCAGTACTTGATCGGATCTATTTCGAAGCTATTTACTGATTTGCTATTACTGAGGACGGGGTTGAGACTAGATGATCCTGTAACTAAGTACTTACCGGAACTGGAGAGTGAGAACAGCCCTGTGAGGTGGGAGAACATCACACTGGAGTCCTTAGGGAACCATTTATCTGGGATTCCTGCGACTTGTGAGTTTTTCATTGTGGTTCTTGGTGGACTTTTCTGATGCATTAACAGATGGATATCCGGAAATCTACGATCTCGTTCCACTCTACCAGCTTCTGGGTTTCCCAGAACTTCCTGAGTCAGCTTGGCCAGATTGTGGAATTATTGGGCTGAACCCTGGATGTACGAGACAGCGTCAGTGCCCCAGCCTACTCATCTTGATCCTGACCAGAAGTCCAAGATCTAATTTTGCATCAGAACTTCTTGAGAACATGAAAGAGATACATCCAGTCTCGGCACCTTTCCTTCGACCCATATACTCCTCTCACTCGTTCACAATTCTCTCCTACGCTTTGCAGAACGCAACTGGTCAGAACTACACACAGCTATTGGATACTCTCATCCTCAATCCTCTGAACTTGAGGAACACCGGAGTCTCACCCGGCGACGACGAGAAAGCAGTCATCCCCCCTGTTCAAAATTCTTGGGGGTCTGATTATGGCGATAATGCACCGTGCGTATTCATTTCCCATGAGCCAGCGACCTTTACTAACATCTTTCAAGTGGCGGCGGTCTCTTCTCCACGACTCGCGACATATCAACACTCCTTCTAGATATTTTGTCCCCAAATCCCGAGCTTCTGACTCGTTCCCAAATGGATGACTGGCTGAAACCACACTCAATGACCACAGATCTCAAGACAGTCGTTGGCCTCCCCTGGGAGATATACAGAGCTCAAACCCTCACACCAGCTCATCCGCATACCATAGACGTGTACACCAAAAGTGGAGGAGCTTTTGGATATGCATCTATCCTCGGCGTGGTCGAGCAGTACGGTATTGGCTTCTCGATTCTCACTGCGGGTGGAAAGGGAGTGGAAGCGCAGAATGCCTTCGAAGGGACGCTCATGAAGGTGCTGATGCCTGTTTTTGAAGAACTTACTAGAAAAGAAGCATTTGTCTACACAGGTAACTACACGAATGTTTCAGACGACGTGGAAGCAACCCTGAAGATCATCATCGACGACGGGCCGGGACTGCACTTGACCGAGTTGACTCGAAACGGCTCTGATATCTTCGACGCCTTCCACACAATCTGGGATGCTCAGCCTGTTGGGCTTGGGAATCTTACTGGAGAGTTTAGGTTATATCCTACCGATTTGTCGAAAGAAATGACTGTGGATGGGAAGATTTTGATTGAGGAGGATTGGAGGATGAATTGGGATACGACCGTTGCGAAACCGGAGTCTGAACTACCGCAGTGGGAGGAGCTGGAGGACTTCTGTACGGCTTGGCAGACTAGCGATGCAATTCTTTATGGGGGCGAGTCGGCCGATAGATTTGTTTTTGTGAGGGAGAAGGGGACGGGTGAGGTGGTGGGGGTTAGGGTGCCGAGTTTGAGGTTGAACTTGACGATGGGGTGTTAGTGATGCAGAAAGTCACCTTAGAGCACAATTCCTACTTGTATGCTAGGACTGAAATTAATTTGTAGACAAGATGGTCCTGCTCTGCAGGCATGGTGGGATAGCTACTGTGATTTGTAGTGGAGGTGGTATCAAAATATAGGGAAATAATATACAATCCGCGAGAAACATCCAAACCTATAATATAAGCCAGATCGCTGTATTTCCAAAAAGGTATACGAAGAGCACATTAAAGCTCATCCTTCTCCTTCAAACTCATCAAATACTTCGTCCCCGCCTTCAACAAACCCCACGACGCGATCTCATGAAACCACTTCACAATCCCCTTCTCCAAATGCATCTTCTCCTTGTCTCTAGCATCTTTCCACATCACCGTCTCGCTCCCACAAACCAGTTCGTCTCCCTTCCTCTCGGTTGAAATCACCAACCTCCCACCTTTCATAACACCCACCAACGGCGTCATCTCGAACTCGACTTTACCTTCACAGCGCGCTATCACGCGGTACATACCTTGAACTACGTCTCCGACTTTGAAGTCTAGGGTTTCGATGAAAGAGGGCTCGAAGGTTTTGCGTTCTTCGGGAGTGGCGATGGCTTTCATTACGTATGCTTGGGGCATGCGCGCGAAGCGTGACATGGTATGTCGTAGGTACAGAATGACCAGCTCATCTGAACTGAGATCGGGGACTTTGGAGACGGGTATCGAGCGTTGAGCCCACTGGATGGTAGAGACAGGGTAAGTCCATCTTAACTTCTCGATGGATTTGGTGGCTGGAGAGTAATTCTGAGTATTACTTACATCATGGAACATTACATTCTCTGTTGAAAGTGCTTCATCGGGGATGGATGAAATCGTCTTCTTCACCGAAGGCGTGAGACGTTTGAGTTCTTTGCCATGCTGTACGAATCTGGAGAGGGACCAGTGCGTATAGAAGATGTTTGCAATTGGAGCACCGATGAGGAGCGCTGACGCGAGGAGTTTCGGATATCGTCTAAGGTACGACCCATAATAGTTGAAGCGATTCATGGTGAGTATTTGCTGCTGATCGCCTGCATTAGCAGACAGATTTTTAATGAGATTTAGGATGAATTTGAAGTCAAGGTCTGGTGTAATTGTCGTTGTCGCCGTCGCGCTCGAAGGAGCGGACGAATATTACCCGGTGTTCAGTACCCCGCAAGGATGAAAATCCCTCTCGTTTTGGCGGAAAGGTGCCAAGTCACTACGCGAGAATTTGATGTCAATAACGACAGCCTTGGTAAATAAACAGAAATAGAGATGTAATTTGTTCCTTGCTCCATCGTAGTTGTGTAAATACTGTGCTTAATTATGTGAGAAGCTACTGAGTGATTAGCGATAGTCTTCACTTCGGTCGCCGCCCTTCCTGGCCATAAAATCCTAGCATCGTTGTTTCGTAAGTGGAAGGAGCAATTGTTTCTTTGCAACAAGAAGGTCGTAATCGCAATGAAAGCGGTGGCCTCCTCCTCCACACTTGCACGGCTTTTCACTCAACCTGAGGTTTAGTTGTGCATCAATTGCCTCGTGACCTGGTGATACGTTCTTGTCTCCGGAAAACGAAACTTTCGGATATCCGATATTCACTAAGGGTAAGGAGGGAAAACATGGCTCCAGAGAAACCGTTGTCCCTTCCTCTGTGAATCTTCAAATGTATATGTATACCCATGGTGTACAATCCACTGAAGACCGTGACTTATCATCGTCTCGCTGAGGATAGATTTGACCATGATTGTCTGACAGCTCGCAGAAAAATATCTGCGGAATATCTACAGCCATCAAGCACAAGCGCGTCGCTTACATTCGCTACCAGAAACTTCAATAGATATAGACTCTGTGTTCTGGTCTCCGATCTCAATTCACTGTACTAAAGAGTTAGATCGCACGGCCTTGTCTAGAAGAACCTAGTGCAGAACACCTAGACAGTCGTCCGTTGCGATATTCACCGCGCACGCAGGGCGCGGCTCCAAGTCTAGTCATGAGTGAATTCTAGCCACACACACAGCCAAGTTTTGACAGTATATATATTGAATTCGCAAAATTCCCGCCAACTGGCACTGGAGGCACGACAAACTGGATCTCAGCAACAAAATGGAGCCCAGGACCAAATTCCAGGCCTAACACCTGATCGCAGATGGTATAGCAAGATAGACAGCTCAATAGACACTTGCATAACCAATAGCATAATCAGTGGAACAAATCTGAAATGGAACCCCCAGGACAGTAGAACTTGTAGAAAATACCCCCGCAGGGGAGAAGGACCTGAACAAAAAGCAAATCCATATCGAAGGGTTCGTTCTCCTGCCATCCGGCAGGAGTTTGTTTTGTCTTTCGAGCTCATAAAATTCTCCTCACATTCTAGTGTGCAGGTATCATTTTTGGTTCTTTTCAAGATGTCGATAGATAGGTGGTAGACTGGGTAACCCGATAAGCGAGGACTGGGAGTGGATCCACGAACACAGTACAGAGCCTATTCCAGGCTGCAAAAAGGGGTTTGGGTATATATTGCTTTCCATTCAATAGGTATCCGAACTGATTCTGACGTTACTTAGGAGATGTATTATGGGTTTGAGGTAGGGTTACGGGGAAACTCAAGCAGATACTTGGAGACTCGTAAAGAGCCGAGCTGTAGGCCAATTGTTTGATTCTCCGAGCTCCTATCCCACCATCCTGGATAATCTTTGTAATAGTTCCTAGTCCAAGCAAGAAGACAATAGATCAGTTCGTAATGTCAAAAATCTAATCTCCTAGTGGGACGATTTGCAATATAGCTAAGGCACAATGCAGACGGTAGTTGGATATGCCGAGGACAGCTGTAACCCCAGGACAAGACTGGATGACTTCAGTGCTGAAAAGACAATAGCATACAAGCGAGCTTCTGTAGACATGACAAGATAAGGAGAAGGAAAGCGAGCTTCGAAGTGGCAATCGAGAATCTTTTTAGTCATCTTGAGAGCTTCCAAATGCAACGAGAGCCATTGGCCCAGCTAGAACCCACTGCAATCTTGGCATCCTACCCCAGCTCTCCCCCGCATCAAGATTTAAAGATGCCGAACTTCTCCGCGACTTGCCTGCACCACGGATACTCAAGGGACCTGGGATCTAAGGGACTATTGCTATCTACACCGTTCTTCCAGACCAACGAGAGTAACAAACCAATATTTGGGGTTCAAGGTTTCATTCAAAAATTGGAGATTACACTGTTGAGGAGCATGCAGCAAGGATGCAAAACTGTCGCTTCCCTTTCACCCGAAAAGCGCGATGCGTTGACTTGCCGAGCGGCCAGGCACTTTTTGAATGGAGTCGTCATAAAAACTCGACTCGACCTCCCCCAGCCGCGTCCATTCTGTTGATTCCCGCGGCCGAGATCACAGATACCATTGCGCCAGTCTCCTTGATCGGCACCTCCCACCGCCTAGAGTAGACTAAAGCTTCTTCTCGCGCCCTCTTGTTATATCTTCTTTTATTTCTGTTCAACCCTCGACTTTCCAAACATCGTCCCACCATTCTCTCTTATCTTGCCTCGGTACAGCTATACTATCGCAGCCATGCCTCTCACCGGTGAAGAAATCGCAAAGCATAACTCGAGAGACTCTTGTTGGGTTATTGTACACGTAAGTTCACTAAGCATTTTGGAGCAGGGTAGTCGCTGATATCTGGGTAGGGGAAAGCATACGATGTGACGGAATTCCTCCCTGGTATTCCCCCCCACTTACAGGTGCGCGAGGACAATTGCGCTGATTGGGATAACAGAACATCCTGGCGGACCCAAGATTATTCTCAAATATGCAGTAAGTCTACGAAATTGCACCAGCAAGCATGCGCCATTCTGACATTGGTTAGGGGAAAGATGCCACCGAAGAATACGAACCGATCCACCCTCCCGACACCCTAGACAAATACCTGGACAAGTCAAAGCACTTGGGTGAGGTGGACATGAACACAGTCGAGAAAGAGTATAAGGAGGAGTCACAAGAAGAGATTGAAAGACAGGATCGCATTGCTCGCATGCCAATTCTGGAACAATGTTACAACTTGATGGATTTCGAGGCCGTGGCACGTACGGTGATGAAGAAGACTGCTTGGGCATACTACTCTAGTGGTGCAGACGATGAAATTGTAAGGACTCTTGCAGGTTGATTGAGCCTATACTGAATTCGCAGACTATGAGAGAAAACCACACCGCATTCCACAAGATCTGGTTCAGACCCCGAATCCTGGTTGATGTTGAGAAGGTCGATTTCTCTACTACCATGCTCGGCACGAAATGCGATTTACCAGTTTACGTGACCGCCACTGCTCTAGGAAAGCTAGGAAACCCAGAAGGAGAGGTGGTTTTGACAAGAGCAGCCAAGAAGCACAATGTTGTCCAGATGATTCCAACTTTGGCCTCTTGTTCATTCGACGAGATTATGGACGCAGCAGAAGGAGATCAAGTCCAATGGATGCAACTCTATGTCAACAAGGATCGGGCTATCACAAAGAAGATCGTAGAGCATGCTGAGTCCCGCGGATGCAAAGGTCTATTTATTACAGTTGATGCTCCTCAACTTGGTCGCCGAGAGAAGGACATGAGAGTCAAGTTCACAGATACTGGCTCAAATGTTCAGTCTGGTGACAAGACGGACAACTCTCAGGGTGCGGCCAGAGCCATTTCTAGTTTCATCGACCCTGCTTTGAGCTGGAAGGATATTCCTTGGTTCCAATCAATCACGAAGATGCCCATCATCCTCAAGGGTGTGCAACGTGTGGAGGATGTTATTCGAGCTATCGAAGTCGGCTGCCAGGGTGTAGTGCTCTCCAATCACGGAGGTCGTCAACTTGATTTCGCGCGCTCTGGAATCGAAGTCCTTGCTGAAGTCATGCCGGTGCTTCGTGAGCGTGGCTGGGAGAACCGCATCGAAATCTTCATCGATGGTGGTGTGAGGAGAGGAACGGATATTATCAAGGCCTTGTGCCTTGGTGCTAAGGGTGTTGGTATTGGAAGGCCATTCCTGTATGCCATGAGTGCCTACGGACAGCCTGGTGTGGATCGTGCTTTGCAATTATTGAAGGATGAGATGGAGATGAACATGAGATTGATTGGATGCTCGAGTGTGGATCAACTCAACCCCACGCTGGTTGATACCAGAGGTTTGAGCATGCACACTACTGGAGTTCCATCAGATACTTTGGTAAGCCATATCAATCTTAATGAGAGTATCGTGCTAATCCGAACTTTAGGGATTATCGATTTATGATCCATTGATCAGCCCCGGTGCGAAGGCCAAGTTGTAAAGATACAAGATAGGACATTCCCAGTTCATTCTAGGACTGATTTGTACATATTTGAGACTATATACACGTTCATATTTTGTCATTTTCCATATCTCTAACCGCCGTATATTTTGACCATACAATCTTTGTCCCGAGGCATTCACCCCACATTCTCATCCCAAGGCTGAGCCTATCATCCCAGCACATTCTCACTCAGACTCACTCGATATCCCAAGTTAGTTTCCAACAAACTGACTCGGATAACGATCACCAGGACATCTCACCACATTCTCCACCACTTACAGAATCAGAATCTCTCCCCACCAACGGATAGATATCATTCTTCCTCTCCACGTGATAGATAAACTCCACAGCCTCGCCCTGATCCCAGCGAGCCAGCCACTTCTCAGCCGAGTTATGCGGTCATACCAAGCGTCGACCTATCCTGGTGATCTTTAATTTCGATTAAACCTCGCATCTCCACATCCCGCCATAACCACAATATTATTGTTCATGCGCAAGCCTGTGCTTTGTTTACTTTCACCATCTTACATTCGACGCGCTCAAAAATCAACGACGAAAGTCCTCTCACGGCAAAGTCCCGGACACTTAAAACTCGAGACCGAACGTTCGAAACGAAATACTGAGATAGGAAGGAGAAGGCTGTGTACGAATGCATATAATGAGGCGCACGATATGAGACATCTCCAAAGCAGGAAGTTCGTTGTGAGACCGAGTCGGAAGTGAGCCCAGCAAGCAAGCAAGGCTGCTAAAGAACGACCTCTCCTCCAAACAAGCGTGCAGCTACCGAAAGTTACGAATTCTGTCTCTGACTTGAGTCTCTGTACTCTCGATCGATCGTGCAGTTTTCTGTTCCTGCAGCACGTTCTTTACCTCGAGGTTAGGTTTCGTCGCGAGGCACGCGGGAGAAGACTCCGCCGAGGTTACGATAGGCGACACGAGGGTAGGCAGATACGGTACGAGAAGAGAGACAACCGAGTCGGTTACAGAGAAGCATGGCACAATCCCTTGAGGCGAAAATCGTGGTTTTGGGATCGCAAGGTGTTGGGAAGACGTCTTTGGTACACAGGTCAGTGATTCTTATGATTCTTGTGATTTATATTTTGTGAGTATGTGGAGGGGAAGCTCACGATGTTCCAGATATGTGAAGAACCAATTTGCGCCCGCGAGCACGACATCTACGGTCGGTGCGAGCTTCCTGACGAAGCGCGTGGTCGATGATGAAAGTGATACTGTTGTACGGCTACAGATATGGGATACAGCGGGTCAGGAACGATTTCGGTATGTTCGTTATACTTCTATAATGTTTTGACATTCGTCGAAAGTCAACCGCCTCGTTCTGCAGGGAAAAGCCCCAATCCAAAGTCCAGCACAGTACCCCTCCGCTCCTCTTTCCTCACACCACGACCCCAAGTCCGGAAATTCTTCATACAAACCCATACTAACCACCATGCCCTCTCCAGCTCCATCTCACGACTCTACTACCGCGGCGCCAACGCCTGCATCCTCTGCTACAGCATCACGGACCCATCCTCCTTCGAAGAAATGGGCGTCTGGCTCACCGAACTCCGCCGCAACCTCCCCGCAGACATTATCCTCCACGTCGTCGGCACCAAAGCCGACATCGTCGCGCGGGACCCCTCCCAGCGCCACGTCCCATTCGAGCGCTGCATCGCCTACGTAGCAGATAACCTCGCGCCAGGCATGAGCTCTACGCCTCCCGCGACAGCCACGCCCGCCGGTGTCCTCGACCAAGCGGGCAGTGGGAGTGCGTATCGCAGTTTTATGGGGCATGGACATGCATATGGATATGGTGGAGGGAGTACTGGCGCAGGTGGCATATTCGGTGTTGACGGCGCGAGGAGTCCGAGTAGTAAACGCAGCAGCGGGTTCTGGGGGCAGGAAGTTGGCTGGGACTGCTGTCACGAAGTGAGTGCTGAGAGCGGGGAGGGCGTCGAAGAGGTCTTCCGTGTTATTACCAGGAAGCTGGTTGAGCAGAATAGGAAGATACAGGAGAGTGTATTGAGTGCGACGAATACGCCGGGCATGACACCTGGGATTGAGGGCATGGGGAATGATGGCGGGTATTTTGATGGGATGATGGGGAGGCCTGGGGGAAGCTTTAGAGTCGGGAGGGACAGAAGGAGCTGGTTTGGGGTGCCGGTGGAGAACTATGTGGAAGAGGGGGAGGGTGCTGCTGGAGAGACGCAGGGGCAGGTCAAGACGAGGAGGAAGTGCTGTTAGAGCGTGGTTGGGCTGGTTCTGTTTGGTTGCTGGATACCCTGGAGTTATACTTGTTGGATGAGCGAGCGAGCGTGTACTTGTCGGTTTGATTTCCGTTTGGACTATGTGTGTGGTATGCATGTGAGCGAGCATGATGGGTGGGTGATGGCAGTTGCTAGCATTTTGGCATGGCATGGCATGGGAAAGCATGGTCTGCATTTGCACACGGCGTTAGAGGTTGGATTATGCAATGGATATCATCTCTGTTTGTTCCAACATCACCGGCTACCGTGAGATTCCTCCATTATTCACGAGCCACAGTTTTCACTTCATTCTCACGCTCTTGAAGTGTATGCTCGAAACGCCTGCATTATATTCAAAGCCCGCGTGGATTTCTGTACTTCGCCACTATCGCGCAGATAGAAACCAAAAAGAGCGACCCATGTACAATCTGAACGAAACTGCGAAAAACTGCTATGCTGATCCAGCCCTGAAAGGTATGAAAACGCCTGCCTGCCTGCCCGTAAACCATAGACCTCCAACGCCACTCTACATGATCATGCAACAAGAGTTCTGCTTCTTCGCTTGTGCTGCAAGTTCACGTGTTAGTCATTGCCATACCAGCATGCATGAAATAGAATTTCTACCAGACTGGTGTATGGATAGAAAACACGGGTTAGGAAATGGGCCACTTACTATAGAACATCTTACTCTGCGCACTCAACCCATCACTCTTCGCCACCAAATCATCAATCTTCTCGCCTCTCTGCAACACACTCTCGATAGTCTTATGCAGCACGATCTTCGTCTCATCAAGCTCCTTCTGAATCTTCATAATACTATCTGCCTGCGCCGGGTCCTGATACTTCACGATGTAATCCTTGAGTTCTGGGAAGGAGAGCGTAGGTGTAGAATTCGCCCAGGAAGAGCGTGGGTGCTTGGCTAGGAATTCATCGACGACTTTGGAGAGCAGCTGGTGGGCTACGAGCGCGGGGTAGGTGTGGTCGGAGATGATGATGCCGGCGATGCCTTCGGTGCGGCCGTAGGCGTGGAAGGTGTAATCTGTCGTACCATCAGTCTGCCACCCTCTCGATGTGTGTACTTAAGGTGTCGAAATGCCGTACCTTGTTCTTCCACATCTTGCCGTTGTCCAGGACGAGTTCGCTCTGCGACGGTCTTGCTGAACAGCGTCATGAACTCGCCATAACTGCAGCACTTATCAGCCCTGGCCTTCGACCTCTAGTTCTCCGCATATCCCAAGATTCGACCATCCTTACTTGTTACGAGTGAATCGCGAATACGCAGTCAAATCCTTCTCAGCGCACAACTCGTGGGAAGGCTTGCTCTCGTTCTTGATTATCTGCACAAGGCGGTCAGCAAGACTACTACACAAAAGCTGGATTGAGACAAATGTACACCGATGTAGTGGATCTTCATGATTGCGGATTTGCAGGTGGGTGTGTGTAGTATTTTGAAGTCGTGGGCTTGGAAGGAGTGAGAGTCTTTGTTCTTGAAACTGCTATCGGGTTGCCTCCGTCACAGACGACCTCACATGCCCAGCCGCCGGGTCGATGTCGGCTCGGGTGAACTACGTTCCGTGCCGAATGGTCTCGCTACGATGTAAATACAGCAATGAGATTCAAATCTGTAATTTGATGGATAGAAGGTTAGACTGTTCCTATGTAATTTTCGCTCGGCCGAATAGGTACGCTCCCTCTTACAACCCAAAATTATTGACGAGATTCGAGCCCAAGTCAGTCTTCTTATTTGCCACCCCATGTTGTCTTGTACTGTTCCAAGTCGCATCCACTTCTAACTTCGTAATGTTCTTCCATCGCGGTTGTGAAATCAATTAGACTCTGGCCAGCACATACTGACCATTCCATCCTCACCATCAACGCCCAATACAACACTCGCCCCAAATTCCAACGGATTCCCCTCCCAAACCACAAAGTCCCTCTTCGTCTCCTCAACATCAAGACCCATAATGTCTTCCACGTTCCTCGACACTAGATTCACAGCCTGTTTGGCTGACAGTCCGGCATACTTTGCCGCCCATCCAGCCTCGATGGGAATGTTGTGGATGTGTGATGTCTCGGCTAATAATGTGTGAGCAGATGAATAGCGACGTGAGAGACGGCTGACTAGGAGACTATTTACCTTCGCCGAAAATGGAGAGTGCATATTTCACACCAGCTTCAGTAAGTACAGCTGCAGGAGATCTGCTGAGAGGTGGCCCTGGCAGTGAGTTTTTGGCTTCAAAAGCGGCAGGAGCGCCGCGATTGGCGGTCAGAATCACAGGAATTTTGGCCTCGGCGAGCTCTTTGGCGACCTGAGAAAATATTCGTCAGTATCGCAGGAAGTCCTGAGAAGTTTGAAATTTTGGGGAAAATTTAAGCTTACGAGAGGAGAACCATAGCCACCATAGATTACCAGATTGAGTTGTGGGTATTCTTGCTTGATCTTGATGAGTTGCATGATATCGTACTTGAAGCAATGTCAGCTTCTTTTCTAGATTCCTTGGGAACTTCTTACCTCGTTATCAGCGTGTACAACGAGGGGAATCGTCCCATTGACAGCCTTGCCGTAGATATTGTCCTTCTTCTCGTTCTCAACAATGATCTCGCGTAGCGTCGAAATTTCAGACGATATTGTCGGCAGCGAGTCAGTTCCTGCAACGAATTTTAGCCTCGCTCACACGCAGCGCCGAGAGCATACCCTTTGACTCCTGTCCAATAGAAAAGTGTACAGCCACATCATCCTGAAAGATTCCACCATTTAGGATGGTCTTCTTCCCACTTGTCTTGATACCCGTACTAACCCCGCTGGTGAAGCCTTCGGACATCGGAGCAGTGATTGACCTCGTCACACCTCCAATCTTCGCTCTCGCAAAACCTCTGCCTTCGAGATGAACGCCGTATTTGGCATACACGATATGCTTTGGGTCGGCTCCGGCAGTTTTCTTGAGTTCTCCATCAGATGTTGCACTATCGGTTGTGATTTCTGCTAGGCCGAGCTGGGCAGAAACTGCTGTGAGCCCCGGGAGTACATGGCCGTTTTCGAGAGTAATGATAGGACTATCAGCGCTCATGCTAGCACATTTTGATGATGAATCAAAGCATAAGATTTTGCCGCTGTCAACGACCATTGTGAGACTGTCGGACGCTGCGGCTGCAGCAGCGTGCCCTTCTAAGTAGGAGTTCCTGATACCAGTGACCGTAAATTTGGTTCCAGCTTTTTCTACCTTGCTGCAGAGCTCCTCCTTGATTTCTGCCGAAACAGTCTTGCGCATGATAGGTGCACTCAAGTTTTTGGAGCTTGTGACTTGAACGCTAGACAAACTCTCTTCCACTTTCTTGGGATCCAGGGTAGGCTTGCCGTCAATGTAGACTTGCAAGGCGGTAGCTCCAACCAAGAGAGGATGCGAGTCCCAAACAACAATATCGGCATCATATCCAGGCCTAGCATATCCTACTCGATGGTCAATCTGCATGGACTGCGCTGGGACGCTCGTGACAGATTGCAAGGCTAGTAGCTCTGGGACGTGGAAAGAGTGACCAGTTGCTGCTTGAAATCTGGAAGCTCTGTTTAGCGAAGCTTCCAGATCTTACTGTATAACTTTTACTTACAGCAGATACTTGGCGTTCGTCTCGGGCTCGACATGGTCTGATTTGTAGGCAATCGGAACTCCGTGGTCAGAGAGAATTTTTCCAGCCCATAGGTTTGCTTCGTATGCTTCTTTCTTGTAGAATCCAAATTCGGAGAAGGTCGCGATTGTGATATTTCTATTTAGTGAATAAGCCTCGAAACATTCCCTGAGAACTTGGATTGAACGTACTCGCCGCTTGCTTTAATCATTTCGGGGACTGAAGAATCATTTGTTAGCGGCCTCTATCATGGGGCCTGAAGATTTTCATAGAGATATTGGACTGACCTTGCCACGCAGATAAAGCATGATGGAAAGCCTGAATCCTATACTCAAACTCCTTGCTATGTTTGATCATATCCTCGAAGTCCTCGGGCTCGTAGCAATGCACATTGATACCCACCTTTCCTCTAAGCATGGCGATGCTAGAGTCGAATTCTAGATAGTCGGTTGCGCTTTCGTCTTTGGAAGCTGAGTCCAAGAAGCTGGAGATAGCCGCAACATTGCCATTCTCTTTGAGAGCAGCAGCTTTCAGGCACCAAAGATCTTGTTTGTCCTTCAGTTCTTTTGCTCGCTCCATCTTCATAACCTGTCAGCACTGATGGTAGTTCCGCTTTTCAACACATGTTGAGAGCGTCCGGGCTTGCATAATCGGACTTGTCTGTTGAAGGTACTGACCTGCTTCCTGAAGATATAGGCGTTACCCATGCGAGTATGCTTGTATACCCGCCTCGGGTTCTCTCCACAAGCCATCTTCATATACCGTCTTCGGTTCTCCACGGGTTCGCCATGCTCAAGCAGGAGTTCCTCAACAACGAACTCCTCATTGTCGCCAGACTTCAGTACATTCTTAACCACGACAGCTTCACCGCCCATAATATTTGCCGAACCCGGCAGAATGAGCGAAGTCGTAACTCCGCCAGAAGCAATGACAGTCGTGGCATAATCATAAGCTTTTAAAGAATCGACGATCCTGACGAAAGGCGTAAGAGGCCCAAAAGCGGGGTTCATCTCGTTGGTATCACTTGTCGAAGAGAGTAAAGGCCAAGCATTGGTGAGATGATGCGAATGCATATCGACCAAGCCAGGCGTCACATATTTGCCTTCCAGATCGAAGACGTTAGCGCCTGGGATGAGGATGGATTGTGCGGCATCTGACACGGATTCAATGATGCCTTTCTTGAAAACGATATCGACAGCATTTTCAACGATCTTCTCCCCATCAAATAAAGTGACATTTCGTAGGATAATGGTATCGTTCTGTCCAGTGCTGGGGTTCCATCGGGCATTGCTTCTGGAGCTTGCGGTCGTCACGGGGTACTGAATTGGAGGTGTTCTGTCTGCTTGGCATTTCCGCAATCCTTCGTCTAGTGCGTCGAGTTGGAACTGAGTGAGTCGCATCTCACTCGGAGACATTTGATAGACATATCTGGGAAGGATGACAAATTGGATGCCTAATATGAATAGAATGGTTGTAATGATCGAAACTGGGAGCTTGGGACGGTATTGTCGTCGAGGCGGGGGAGGGATCGCCTCAGAGTCTAATTGTTTATACATCTTGTTCAGAGGGCTGTCCCTCATTCCGAGATGTGAGAGTGTTTGACTCCAAGGAATTGATGAGAAATAATGGAGGATAAAGATAGAGAAGACGTGAGGTTGGAGACTCTTAAGCACCCTGCTATTTAGGATTTAGCGGCAACTCAATGCAACCCCCACTACTGGGAGTGCATACCTACCATGCACAATCATTGATGCTGCCTTTCTCTCACCGGTATGTGACGGTAACTGCAGCTGGTATCTGCTTGTCTTCAGTATCCATCTTCTTTCTTGTACGGATGTATAATTCCACATAAACGTATGCATTGATTCCGGACGTCGCTTCGCCGTCTCGCAGCACAGAAGCACTCAAACATGATTGTATCATTTACTCGAAGATGTCATACCATACATAAAAGCATCACAAGTTGCCGGAACTCCTTCCCTTGAGCATCTAGTCCCAGCCATGAGAATCCGTGAACGCCTGTCTCCAATGCCATCTCATCTCATATCATCCACTAAAGTCATCAACTACTCATCTTCTTCCGAATCACTGGAACTCGAAGCACGTCTCGTTCTCGTCCTCCTGCTTCCCATAGTACTTGTCTCTGCTTCAACTTCCTCCTCCTCACTGTCGGATGGTTCCGCTGGTCTCTTCTTGCTAACACCGCTCCTCCGCTTGCCTTTTAGATACTCTTCCGTTGTCGTGACAGCTTTCTGGCCAACATAGTGCTTTCCATCCCAAGCTGTGCTGCATTCCGGGCACTTCTTCACGCCTTTCCTTGATGCCCAAAATCCGGCTTCGCAAATATCATGTAACCGGACGGTACAGGCCAGGTCCGCACACCTCTGCCCAATAGTTATTATTTCCCTGCATGCCTTACACTGCTTGATCGGCTGCCATTTTTCCCTTTTGGGACCATCTGGTTCGTTGGGGTCTACGGGCTCCTCAATTTCATCATCGTTGTAGGTTGCAAATAGCCAACTCTTTAATTCCAGAAGTGCGCGGGGCGTAAGAGTATAATAGTTCTCTCTACTCCTTGAAATCCAGCCCTCCTCCGCGAGGCTCTTCAAAAGGGTCTCAGCCTGTTCCGCAGTGACGCCCTTGTCTGGAGCTTGCGACTGGGTTCCCTCTTCTGCAGCGGTCTCTTTGCCTGCCTTCCGGATCTTGGCCTCCAACGCTTGCATGCTGTTGATCGCCATCATCTCCCTTCGCCGTGTATTGTAGGTGATGAACATGGCATCTAGAAATCGCTTGATGTAGAAAGTTTCTTCCGTTGTTCGAATCGTGGCCATCTGTGTAAGAGGGTCGCTGATACTGTTCACGAATGCCCACACTCGTTCCTTCGTCACTTGGTGCTGCGTGGTTCGGATATCGTAGTCCAAGGGAGAGACAGCATCTGCTGCTGCAGAAATGTATGACTCGAGATCTTCCTGCGTGACATCGGCAGGCTCAACGAGGCTGTCTGCAAGATTGGGTCAGTATACCCGAAGTGACAAGAAGAAAGCTAGACAGACCTGATTCGACTGAGAAGATAGCTGCCAGTATTGGCTTGGCTTCCCTCAAAGTCAAGGTCCCCCGGGCCATGAAGGATTGAATAAATGCGCGGTTGCCATTGTTGTAGCCAGGAGCTGCATGATCTGCGGCGTCCATGATGACCAGGAATTCGATCGTGAAATTGAGGTTGAGGAGATCTCCAGACTGGGACCTCACGGGGCGACGCGATGTGGGGGAAAGGTCGCGTTCTAGCGTGTCGCGAATACCTTGGCCATCAGACCTTCAAGATTCTTTCCCTTTTATTTCATCACGCAATTTGTTTTCTCTGTTTCTTCTCTTCTCATTCTCATGTTTGATTGAAAGATTAATGTATCCTCCATATATACGTTTATTCCGTTGGCTATGGGTTTAAATGCTATTTGCAAATGCAGCATTACATCCTGTAGGACTACTAAGGGCAGGCCGTGGTACATTAGCTGTCATATGTCTTCTGAAGCAATGTTTCATTGTTATCTTCCTTAATTGATTTTGGTAACGCTTTTGATTTGGACAAGACCCTCAATTTCAATTTCAATTTCCAGCCCCCCTTTCCATTCCATCGATCATTTAAACACAAACTAGTTCCCGAAACCCAAGACGGCCAGAATTCTATTGTTCGCCACAAGAACGAGACCGATCGTCTACTCAGTAGTCACAGTGACGACATTCTTGTCTAAAGTGTCTGTTAGCAATGATACAAGACGCTACTTGTCAGGTTGTCCTAGACGACCATCATTTCATTCTCAAGGAGAACATGATGCCGGTCGTAACTCCGGTGGAGATAAAGACTAGAGGATTGGCGGAACCTACAGAAAGCAACATGGTCCTTAATGTTCATCGCCTTCTCCTTGGGAGCTGGGTAGTACCACTACAAGAATATTAGCGCTGAAAGAGTCAACATCTGAGGATCAGGATCTCGGATCCCAAGACATCGACCCCAAGACATATCTCTGATCCAAAGTCCGAAATATCGTCAGAAAACAGGTGGGAAAGACTACATACGGCGGCATTCTTGAACTCGGTTTCTGCCTGTCATCAGCATTCATGCTCTCAACAGGAGATGTACAAACTCACTATCAAGAGAGATAGTATAGTAAGACGCATCACCCTTCCATGGACAATGAGTCGAGTGATCAGTCTTGCTCAGGAAGGACATATCGACCGAGCTGTTACCCATTAGCTTGAGTCTTCCAAACAAGTGTCTGTCGTACATACGAAGGAGGGAACTATCTTTTCATTAGTAAGAGTCATTTGGTGCCAGGATCATGGAACCTACGTAGACATTTCCTTCGACGACTTCCCATTCATCAGCTTCTGCGATCTTACGACCGGATACGATTGCGGTTGCTTTTCCCTTGGGCATGGTGAGTACTGGCTTTTGTTTTGGTTGATTGATGTTAGAGGTCTAGTTGTTGTGCTTAATTGAATGGTTGTATCTGCGTTTCTTCAAGTTGAGAAAGGTCAGAGGGGAGCAGGCTTGGAAGAAGGTTTCGAGGAAGGAGCTATGCTCATGTAATCGATGATGAGGGGTCATAGCATCACGTGTCATGTTGTGCTATTCATCAGCATCCAATTCACGCATGCAGCAATGACCACCAGACTTCCGGTATATCACAGATTCGTGTTAATCTATTTAAATACTGGATATTTAGTCCTGAAAGATATTTGGGTTTGAAGGTGAGTGCTCTATTACCATCACAAGGCTCTGGCCCCCACCTCCCCCCAGTTCAACATACTTTTCTGTCTCATTGAAAAATGATTACACCAACAGAGGCTGTGGCATCCCAGGCTCAGCATTATATGCAATTCTCCCAGCAGGTAGGAAGAACAGCGCTACCAAAGCACCTCCCCGAACCTGTGGATAATGATGCGTCCCCGGACCAGGCGAAGTCCAACCAGCTCCCTGCCAGCCCTGCATACCCTTCAACTCAGCTCCCTTGTCCACCTGTACAACACAATTAATCTCTCCATACGGATGAGCATGGTACTGTCCAGAATACACATCCTCGCTATTCATGTACACAGACGTGATACTGAAATAGCGGTTCTCAGCTGATGGCAGACATATCTTGCTGCGGCGATAGTTTGGGCCGTCGATTTCGGTCGAGGCGAGCCAGCCTTCTTTCAATCCTTCACGGACGTACTGGCATATGTCTTCGTAGTACGCATTCCCGGGACCGTACTCTGAGTTGAGCTTCTCTTCGAGGGCTTTGCCCGGTGTGCTGGGTCGGACTGTCAGTTTCTATTTTTCTCCTCTTGTTTTCTTGCCATCTATTGAATCTGAATGATAGGCTTACTTACAGATTATCAACTTCGGCAAAGAACTGACGACATCGGGAGACGAGCTTCTTCGCTGTGGGAATAGCCTCAATGTCTACTTCAACAGCTCCTGATGCCTCCATGTTGAAGTGTAGTCTGACAGACTTTTTGTGATTCAAGGTTACAAGTTGAGTACCGAGTTGGTTATTAAGGAAAGTTTGCTATTTGCATTTTATTGTATCTCTACAACTATCCGGCCGGTAATACCAAGCGGCTTACAGCACTGCGGGGCATTGGGATCGGGGTCCCCTCACGGCAATCGGGGCTCTTAGCGCGGGGTACTTCTTGCCCCTCCCATTGGTAGCACTACCTGTCTGAACAAGCAAGTGCTGGATGGACAAAGCTTAGTGACACCCTTTCTCTGTCTATTCGAGAAGCAATCCTTCACCCACCAGAAAGTCTTTCCAATTGTCAGAAACTTCAAATCTCGAAAAAGGTTTCAGATCGGTACATTGCTCTTCATAATCTACCCATTTTATCATATCGTCCACGGTATCAAATGTTATTGCATCTTATCCTCAGAACATTACACAAGTCTATATGAGACGTTCATTAAAGCTCTTTTCTGCCAGTCTCCAAAAAAATCACTCTCAACACCTCACCGTCTATTCTTCCGCTCTCATCTCACCAAGACCACACCCCAAAGTATAGAAATGCAATCATCGCAGCAGCTGCCAGATTCGAAGGACGTGTTCTGCCTCTCGCTTCCGACGCAGATGTCCTTATCGAAACAGACGCCGAAGTCGTCGAACTGGTACTCGATATCCTAGTTGGTGCCGTCGTCACAGCTTCTTCAGAATGCGAACTCGAATACGACATCGTAGCATGATCCGTCGAAGCCGCTCCCGATCCTACTGAACTGGTGGCCATGGTCAAGGGCGTTGTTGAGGTCGCAGTGTGTGAATGTGAAGATGCACCCTCGCTGTTGTGTTCCGAGTGAGATTCTGTGGAGGTGTGATCCGCTTCTGTCTCAATATGTGTGAGCGAGTCGTGAGATTCTGTGGAGGTGTGATCCGCTTCTGTCTCAATATGTGTGGGCGAGTCGTGAGTTTCTGTCGAGACATGAGCGGACTCAGTGTCCGTATGCGATTCGTGGGTATCCAGTGATGTATGATCCATCTCCGAGTCTTCGGTATGCGTCTCATGCCTCAACTCTAGCTGCGGAGATGGCGTTGGCACGGTCAAGCTGATTTCTCCAAGTCCATCGCCGCAGACGATGCTGATGCTGCCATGGCTATCTTTTCCAACCTTCTCGAGAAGACATGACTTCAAGACAGAGATGTTGTTCTTCTTCTTCGAAGGAAGCCAGCAAATAGTGTACTGGCCATCACTTGAAATCTGCGAATTTTTAAAACCGCAGCATGATAACAGCGCAGCTTGTTGGAAGTTGAAGCCTCCAGTATTTTTGAGTGTACAGGATTGTCGTGCCAGATACTCTGGCATATGGTGTGATTCTGTGCAATGCATCGTTGCTTTAAAAGCAGGTGACTGAGGTTCGCTCAATAATCTGAAGTCCTAGTACGAATGATTGACCGGATGGCAAGTGTATATATATCGTTGAGAAAATTTGTCATGTCATACCATTTCATGCCAGGTACCGAGTCTGTCCTCGGTACTATCCATCGTATCATGTATGAAGACTTGCAGCTTCCCGCGAAACAGCTGTTCTAAATCAATCTCAGGCACACCAATCATTCCCCCACTGCCGGGTAAACATAACCGGCATTACAGGCCCTTCCTATCTGAACCAAGCTGCTAAGTCGGACACGTTCCTGGTATATGGATGCAAGTTTATCTGGAGACGGATGCGATTGAATTGTTTATGTGTTCGTATGATATATGCCGAATGCTTAGAGTAACGTGTCTAATAGAAGTGGAGTGATCGTAACATGACTGAATTGTTAATTCTAAGCGAGCGAGCCCATCTTCTTCCAATCGAGTCCCTAACATCCATGTAATAAACACTTAGATATCATCAATTGAATTCTGCTTCTGGATTTGATGTTATTACTTTTTTGTTTCCTTCCCAAGCAACGACTTTGATGTTAGTTCCAGTCCATCTTCTCGCCCCGGCTTTCTCTCACCTCTCCATCACCCTCGCCTGTCCCGTGACCCTCTCGTCAAACTCCCCTCACCCTGACAGAACACCCCACCTCATCTACATGCAATACCGCCACTTTACAAATCCCAAATTACCTCCCTCCCCCATCCTCACACCACCTCGCGGTGCCGTAACACCTCCTCTCTTCCTCCCCAACTTAATTCTGGTGTCATGCTCATAAACACAACGTCATCGTCTTGAATTCTCCCATTTTCAGCGTGCGTCGGAATCCTTCATTACCAGTGATCAAAAGATACTGGAGATGGGCTTGTAAGTTTATAGAGGATTACAACGAGCATCGCGTGGAGGTCCCTCTTAAGAGAGGAACCTGATAACACTAGTCTTCGCTGTGCAACCAGGAGGAGTTCATGAAGTGTCTTGGATATGTCATCTAGGCCGCCACTTGTCACTAAACCCTCAGATTCCCTACATCAGAAAGAATGTCGTAGAATGGGATGCTATTGAGCAGTAAGATTGTAAGAACTTCTGCTATGACAAAAATTCTTGCTGCGTGCGTTGTGAAGCTACCGTATATGCTAACACACACATTCGATCCAGAGGTCTATACCCCAAAGTACTCAAACACTTTTCATCCATGCCACCGTTCCTGTAATGACTCCGCCCAAATGCACCATCCACCCCTTAGAACCCTACGCAGTCATCCCAACCTTCTCAACCTCTGCCTTTGGAGCAGGCGCAGGTGTCGCAGCAGGAGCAGGACCATGAATGAGATTCATCAGCGCCTGCAACCCACTCTTCTCATCCGCCGCCTGCGAAATTGGATCCAGCAATTGTCCATCACTACCCTCCCATGGCTTACCGATACCCTTGATAATCTTCCATGCGCGTCTGAACTCGTCTCTGATGCTAACAATTCCATTGTGTGTTACGGTTCTAGCAACGTTGTGGTCCAGCTCGAACGGATCTTCGATTGCAAAGAGGTAACGATGTCTGATCTCCTTGGTCTCTTCGACGGTCTTGGCGTGTAGCTTTGGAGTCTTTGGCACGTCTACTCCAGGGGAAGCCTCAGGCTGGTCAACGACATCTGGAGTATTCGCTGAAGATGGTGTTGGCGGAGCAGCAATGGTGGTGGTTTGGACGACTGTCTTTGCGCCGACCCAACCCTTTTCCTGCTTTGATAGAATTCCGCCTTGAGTTCTCAAGCTCAATACTTCTCTACCCCAATCAAAGCCTCTGCCATTGACAGTCGACATCTGTCCGGTCTGGCCGTAGTACTCGAAGAAGCCTCTCAAAAGCAGGCCGATGGAGTCGTGATTGTGATTCAGCATCTTTCGATCTGCTAGATTCTTAATCTCCCCTTCGTTCCGCCAGAATCGAACATCTCGACCTTGGCATGTGGTTAGAGCCTCGACCTCGGCTAGTGGAAGATATGGTGGCAGCTCTTTGTGGATCGATTGTAGGTTAGGGCAAACAAATGGCTGAGCGATATTGACCAGGTAATGCAGAACCATGAGTACATAGCCATAACTACCGAGTGTCCCCCGATAAGGCGTGTTAACTCCACGAACTTTCGCCCAATGCTTGATGAACAAGATCATGAGTTTCACTCGTGGGTCGCTCTGAGAATAGCATCTTAGGAGCTGCGTATTGTGGATTGCTAGTTGAGCTGAGAAGTTTATATCGCACTGAATGCCAATATCTGTTTTTGGAAATTCGAGATGATCCTTGTACCGATCTCGAGGTTTGTTAAGAGAGGTAGGAGTAGGATCAGGTAAGGAGCGCATTCTTGCAATCAAGTCGGCTTCAATTTCGTTTGGAGGACTGGGAGCCCCACCAAACTTTCGAGACCGGAGTAGGGTGACATATTGCTCAACATGCGGTCTGTCGGAGTCTTCATATACCCCAACTTCGAGAGCATGCTCAAAATCGAGTGCCAACTGCAGTGCTCGGTGGTGAAGGCCAACTTGACCGAGAGTTAATTCGCTGTGGTCTGTAGTCCCAAGCACATCGCGAATACGTTCATTGCTAATGCCGCCAATGTAATGAGCGACGATGATTGGAGTGACACTAGATCCCAAGAACGACTGCCCTCGTCCTGTCAACTCGTCCATGATTTTCTGCGCCCTTGCTTGGTAATAGACGGGGTCTTCGTGCTGGATTTGCTCCAAGGCTACCAATTGGATAGAGTTGATCTTCTTCAACTTCTCGGAAGCCATGAAAAGTTGTCTGTTGTAGATCGTGGGTTCCATGAGAGCACCGGTCCGATCTTGCAACTTACGCCATGCTTCCACCAGATTCAAAGCTTCAAATTCCTGCTTATCATCTGGCTCAGTAAGTGGCCGCGAGTCCCAAGCCATAGCCAAACGCTCGCCTTCGATTTGAGTCCAGACACCATGGATAGAGCGCTGGACGAACGGCAGAGTTGGATCGAAGAGTGGTGAGATTGACTGGTACTGCCGGAGTCTTGCTGACAAAGCTTCAGAAGAAAGACCAGATATAAAAGCTCTGCAGACATCATTGAGAATTTTCGATTCCTTTTCATTGAGGTCTGGTGAGTTCAGCGTAATGTCTCGACCGCCAAGCCGTCTGAGTAGGCGTTTCGCCAAGTTGCAATAGTCCCCAAGTGATTGCTGATCTTTCTGCTTCAATGATGCCAATTTATCATCGTAACTTTCGGAATTTGTCGTTCGATGGTGCTCGAAAGCTAGCGATGGGCTTGGACCATCTTCTTGTTGAGAGAGTGGCTCTTCAGCAACCGGAGAATTCACAGCCTCATGATGATCGTCTTCGTCCTCATGATCAGATGTGAAGCCATTCTCCCATTTTTGACGCTCTTGTAACAGATCCGACAGTAGTTTTTCTGTGGGCTTTTGACAAAGCTTAATGATAGGAACTCTCGTTCGGGTCAACAGTCGAGCTCCATAACCAAGGTCAAGGAGCTTTTTCTCTAGAATGCGAGGAATAACAGATTCTGGCGAATCAGCTGCTGGGACAGATTTGGGGGTGAGGAGTGCAAGATCCATGTCTGAAGCTTTGGTCGCAAAGCCCGATCTCATGCTGCCAAAACACTGGAGCTGTACTGTTGATGGATCGAACTTCTCGTTGCCCAAGTCTGTTTGCTCATGGTCAGTGATAGCCTCTCGACATGCCAGCTCCACAACTGCTCTAAATGCCTCTTTTTCCACTTCTTCTTGAGAATCGATTCCAACGTCTGGCACATATCTTTCAACAAGCCATTCAAGGTGCGAGCTTTGGCCTGCCAGTTCTTGCGGATTTTGACTGAATGGTCTACCGCCGTGTCCAGTCTGAGACCCTGGTTGGTAGAGCTGGCGATTTTGCGGTGGAGGCCTCGTGTACGCATTTTGCTGTTGAGATTGGTGCTGCGGTGAGTAATGGTTTGGACTCTGTCTCGGATGAGATTGTGGATTCGGGCCTGATTGATACTGGTGCATCGGTGATTGAGGAGAATGCTGCTGGTAGTTTGGTGAAGGCGAATACGGAGAGGCAGGACCTTGACTCTGAAAACGTGGAGAATATTGCTGATGAGGGTGTTGGTTGTATCGGTGTGGTTGGTGTGGAGATCGATTGGCGAAGTTTTGATGGCCATACTGGGAATTAGGTGGACCATAGAAGCCATTGCCACGTCCGGCTTGAATTCCAGGATTTGGGCGAGGATCAATTGGAATGGATAGCTGGGCATTCATTTGCCGGCGTTGAGCCTGATTGGGCCTCTTCCTGCCAGGCGGAGATGATAATCCAGGTGCAAGATCATTCGGAGCGTTTTCGAACAGACTTTGGGGAGGAGCTGGAGGATGGAATCCGTCATGTTGGCCCGGAATGTTTGGTTGGAGCATGGGAGGTGGCATATGTGAAGGCTGTAATCCGGGCGGAGGGCCAGGAGGGCCAGGACGTCCAGCACCTGGAATCAACATTGGATCCGAGTTGCTGAGAATCAGCCCGCGAAGGCGGTCTTCCAAGGTACCACCACCCTGCCCTGATGGATCATTGTTTGGTGGAAACATCTTGAGTCATGCGGTCGACCTGGTCTGAAAATCTATCGACGATACGCTACGTCGAAAGGGAGGAAATATGGATGCACCTCGAGTTTCGTCCTCGGACTGCGAGCTTCTCAGTGCTTCAAGTCCGGCTTGATTGTTGAAGCATCAAGTCAGGAGGCCAGTCATGTGATGGGAGAATACTCCAATGGTTTTGACCGAATGCGGTAATTGGTGGTTGGAATGTTTCGACGTATTGAGTGTGCTTGCTTGAATCGTGATGTATGGTATGACCACCCAGCTGCTGATGGCAGTGATTGGGTTTCGGTGTAGCTTAGAGTATAACTTCACTCCCAGTTGGCGGAATTGAATTCTGATATTGACTTGAGGGGTGGCAGGTGCTCTGAGTTGTTGTTTTGATGCGGGTTGAGCTTGCTCTCCATCGCCCTCACAATATGTGGAGATTTCGAGGCAATTGTATCGGAAGGAACGGCGTTGTACCTAATATCAGAATTTCAATGAGTGCGAAGGTGGAGTTTTGTTTGCCTGAAGTCACAAACCAAGATGGAGTTTGTCAGTTGTTCACTTGTTCGCTTCTGTCCCTCCCTGACTCTCTGCGTCCCACGCGAAGACGAGGACGAGGCTGGTGATTTGAGGCTTGCCCTTAAGAGCTCTTGGCACAAGCACCTTCCCCAATCAGGTCTAAGTGGCCAACAGGGGTCAGCCCTTTCAACTAGCCTGGTCGCCAGCGGCTCATTCAATGGAGATTCGATGCGACCTCTACTCGCTCGTACTTGTACTTCCATCTCCATCAAAGGCTCGCATTCTTCCACCCAACAAAGAATTCTCTCGACACCGCGACAACCTCTCTTTCTCTTCGTGCGGCCTGGCCAAACACACTCATCCAGCCACTATACAAGTTGCACACAATATACCCTTCGATCGCACAGAGCTTCCCTACGCTAGGCGTCAACGGCGCGCCGAGATCTCCTCACTTCATGAAGTCGAGCTAGGCAAGCAACAACACCGGCGCTGGTGACAACCACCCCGATCTAGTTGCTCTTCTGCGACCTCGATCTCCCTTCTCCGGGCACTGCAATACCTCCTCACACCCAGCATGAGCGCCTCACCTTCAGGGCAATCCAATGGCCCAACCCCGAATGGCGGTCCTCCTCGCAGTCAGTTCGTACGAAAACCCAAAGCAGCAGACCCTCTTGTAGCACGCAAGAAACCTGTTCGACGCCAGAATGTCCTCCCGAATACTGCTGGGCCAAAGCGGAATGGACCAGCTCCGGCTCGGAAGCTTCCTCAATACCCTGTGAATGGAGTGAACGCCCCGCGCGGAGTAGGACCAGGTACAATGCAGCAGCAGAATGATACTGCCGCAGATTCTGCAAATGGGGGCTGGACTAATGTTCCGGTTGGATCATTCACGGACTTCCCACTCGTCACGTCGAAGAAAGCTCTCCGAGAAGGCTTGAGATATCACATTGCTCGATTCGCCTCGAAGAAGGGTGTCGACCCCAGTGATCAGAACGAGTTTACCCGACCTGTTCTATTACATAGACGCGACCCGAGACAAATTCTGCCAGGCAAAGGGGTTAAGGATGAGGATACAGTCATGACGGACAACCCCATAGATTCCAAGGAGCGTGAGAGGCAGGAGATCTTGAAGGCCGAGAAGGAAGCGCAGAAGGCAGCGGATTTAGCTCAGATTGCACCAACCGGGAATAATGCCTCTGCACTTGCTGCCAAAAAGAACCAGTCTTTCAGAAACGAGAAGACCACGCAGGTCCATCGGCTCGACAAGACCGAAGAGCAGAAGAAGTTGTCGGATCTAAAGTACGAGGAAGCACTCCCATGGCATTTGGAGGATGCGGATAATAAGAACACTTGGGTTGGTAATTATGAAGCCGCGCTCTCAGATACAAATGTCATATTGGTGGTTGAGGGGAGTACGTTTAAGATGATTCCTGTTGAGAAGTGGTACAAATTCACATCCAAGGGCAAGTTTACGCCATTCACCACTGAGGAAGCTGAGGCTCAGTTTGCGAAAAAGATCAAGGAGTCGAGATGGGTGATGAAGAGCAACGAGGAGAAGGAGAACGCCAAAGTGGCGCAAGAATCAAAGAAGGCGATGTCCAATCTTTTCACCGTCAAGGCAGAAAGCAGTACTTTCAAAAACGCCGGAAAGAGCGAGGTACAGGATATGGATGAGCTCGATTTCGAAGAGGGCGATCTTTTCCAGGATGACGATGAGATGGTCACAGTTGAGCCTGATAATGACGAAGACACCAAAGATGCACAGGAACGAGTCAAAAGAGACCGTCAAGCTGCCAATGTTTTCGACAAAGCTAATGAAGCAGATGTTGACGAAGAAGAAGAGGAAGAGAAGAAGGAGCAAGAGAAGAGAAGAAAGCTCGGGAAGGAAGTAACCAAGGCCTTGAGGAAGCGAGAGCGAAATTTCATTTATAACAGCGACTCTGACCATCCATACTCAGAATCGGTATGTTCACTTATCATTGTTTCAATGCTCTTTACTGACCTTTTGACAGAGCGATGATGATACGTCAGATGAGGAGAAGCAAAAGGAAATTGACCGCAAGAAAGACGAAGAAGCCAAGAACAAAGCCAAATTGGAATCAGCTTCGAAGCTTCCTTCTGGTGCTTCATCGAAGGGCACTAGCACACCATCTGGCCGCCCCAAGCACTCTGATCCTCTTAAGAAGGTGAAGAGCCTTAAGAGACCTGGTTCACCAAATCTTTCGGAGTCCAGCGGCAACGAGTCCTCCAGAAAGAAGCTGAAGAAGAAGCATCAATCATCCCGTGCTAGCGGCACCTCTACCCCAATACCTGGTTCTCGCCCAATGTCTCCAGAACCGGCTGGCAGTCAAAGTCCCCGCAAATCCTCGATCGTCAAGCTCACTGTCAACCCGAACAAGGTCAGCAACATACAATCCGCGCCGCCAAATCCAAGCCCAGTTCGCAGTGGTGCGGCAAGTGATGGTGAAGCAACTGGTGGAGAGATGTCAGATGGAGGAAGGAAGAAGAAGGCTATCAAGCTTCGCTTCAACAATACTCCCAATGGATCGAGAGCAGGCAGTCCCGTTCCTGGCGCTGGTGGAAGTCGTTCTGGGAGCCCAGCTGCTGGATCAGGTAAACAGACTTCTTCGTTGTGGCCTTCACTTACTAATTTATTGTTCAGGATCACCAGGCCGTGCGCAATCGCCAGCCTCTAATCAAGTCCAGGCTCATGAGGTTCTCGCTGCCCTCCCAGCTTCAGGCATCACTCTCAAGGATCTTCTGAAGGGCTTCTCTGGTCGTGTTCAGTCTGAGCAGGACAAGAAGCACTTCATCAATCTTGTCAAGGAAAATTCGAAGTATGGTCCCGACAAACTCCTCCGTCCAAAATAGGCGATATAAGTGAGGAGCATACTGGTGGGCTATGGATATGAAATTTCTTGGAGGGAACAAAAATCCTTGTATTATGATAATCTTTTCGATGTCTATCGAGGTTGAGGTTAGGATTTGCTGGTTTGCGATTTGCATCACACGGCCTTCTTCACAGCATAGACAATAAATGAGACACGCATTGAGTATCTCTTTGTAAAATTTGCTTCGTGATAGTCATCTACGTATCTTCTTGCCACGCGTAGTCCAATTCCTTGTTCCTCGCAGCCCGATTCTGAGCCTTAAATCTCTCACCCTCCCAACCATTCCCTCTGTCCACACCATCCCATTTATACCCAGGACGAATGCCATATCTATTCGGCGCCGCCGCGCCCGTATAGACCTGCTTCCTCCACTTCCCACCCTTTCCCTTCCCCGTCGTCTTCTTACTCAAGAACTGCGCTGCAGGATCATTCCACCTCTCCACCTCCCTCAACTCCTCATTCATCTCAACATCATCCACCCCCCTCGCAACCGTCATAAACCTCGCCTCATCCAGCTCCTCCCTCCTCTTCTCCTTCGCCATCCGCTGCACATCCCCCTTCTGCGCCTCCAGCTCCTCCCTCTCCTTCGCCGCCTTCGCATCCGCCTCCCTCCTCGCCTCCTGTCTCCGCATCGAGATATCGATTCGTCTACCAGTAGCGTCGCGATACACTGTCTCCTCTTCTTTCCTCTTCCCGCTCTTTCCCGGCCCGAGTCCGAGAGCAGCTTGTTCCCTTTCCCATGCTGCAGCTTCCTCGCGTTTCCGCTTCTCGAACTGTGCGGCGACGGCTTTGGCGCTTTGGAGGCCGGCGTGGGTGCCGTCTCCCATTTTGACTACTCCATCGTCTTCAATAACGGGTCCTTCATCCTCGTGCATAGCAGCATTATTCTCCTTCGCTGCCTCCGCTACAATCCTATCCGCCTCCGCTGCCTCAGAATCCTCATCGCGTGGCTGTAGCGCAGGCACACCAACAGTCTTCCACGCATTCTTCTTCGCTTTGCGGAATTCGGCTGAGCCGCTGGATATTGTGAGGGGGCTGTCGTTGTCGTCTGTGTTGGTGGAGGTAGTGGGAGCCCAGCCTAGGGCATCGTCGTCTGCTATGATGAGGCCGGTGGTTTCTTTGGGGGCTTTGCGTTTGCGTTTTTTGCTGGTAGAGGAGGAGGAGGTGTCGGCTGTGAGGTATTTTGAGGCGAGGTAGCTGGAGAGCGACATTTTGGTCAACTTTGAGGAATGCTCCTGAGATTGAGAAGGCTGAGCTTCCCATCTTCACGAACCTTGAACTTTGGAGGAGCTGCACGTGCGAATATACAGGGGTGCTGTTTTAGCGTGAACTGAGTGGACGAATGGGCGGTTGGTGCAGGCCTTCGCGTACTGTGTTGAAAATGTGGTCCCCTTTCCGGTTCAATTGTCGAGCGGATTTTGAGGATGTTACTGTTCTACTTATATTTCGCAATCTGTCCTTGAAAAGTAATGTCCCTAATGAAGATATCGGACTTCTACAGCTCTATCTCATAATTATGTTTATGCCTCATAAAGTTTTGGAGACACATAAAAACAGCAATGGTTTTATCGACAACACCAGGCGATTAACAGGGACGGGGATCGTAGTCAGTGCTTGAGTAAGTGGTCTACTACCTCTCTGTACACCTTTTGCAAATGAAGTATTTTCTGCCTATCGATTGGCTGAGTGAGATTCCCTGGAATAATGGCATGGCCGAGTGGTTTGGTAGTCGTCCTTGTCAGACTGATTCGAAGACATTCACCTCAACTTCACATCCCTTCCGCGTTCTACTTACTGGTCATTTCAGACTATGTGCTGGCCTTCCGTTGAAAATTTCTCGTAGGTAGGATGTGTGAGTGCCAAATCTAGGACCAGCACTTGATTCAAATTTTCATCTTCAATGACTCAGTCGTAAGCAACGGGATCGAATCCTTCTTCGAGAACCCCCTCAACATCATCGCTGAAGCTTTCGGTCTCAATATCAAAATCTCGTTCGAGAACGTAGCCGAGAATGTCAACTTTAGTATCAAAGCCACAGAGTATACTGATAATTCATCACCTCTCTTTTCCAGCTGGCTCTGGAAACGTCGAAAGCCGCTTTACGAGTACGTGTTCGAAGCGACAATACCGTCATCTCTTCGGCGCAGGGTTCGACTTCGAACTCGAACTCGGGATCTTCGCTGATCTCATCGAGTACCAAGCGAGTACCAAGCCACCAATACGGACCATCTATTACAGAATGCTCATACGTTTTTGTCGGCGCGCTCACTCATGCTGTCGGAGAGATTGACTAGTCGATGTTTGGCGTCGTTCCGTCCGTTGTGACGACTGTTTTGGAAGTGCCGCTGCCTAGTCTTTGTCGTACTCGGCCAGCTTCGACAGTAGGCTCCACGTACGGAGCTCGCGAGATCTGGACTACTCACGAACACTATGCTCCCGGTGCTGTCGACAGGTATTTTGCTTTCTATATTCCTGCTCGCTACTCATGCGCTTTCCAGACTAACGAAGACTTCAATGAGCGGGCTATCTGTTCAGGCTTCGAGTACAGCATCGGTCCCGATGATCACTTCGCCATCTTTCATCCCATCAGGCATACTATACACCCCATCAGTCGCCAATAGCACCGTATTATCTGCTCATGCCCTCACGGTCTTAGGGGTGCGAAACGCAGCATAGATCGGTCAGCACCATGTGCGATGCATTTTTCGCGTCTCGTCTATCTATCCAGACGTCTTTTATGAACTCATTTCGTACAAAACGTACACGAATGGAGCCACCGCTAAAGTGTCGATTCAGATTACCACAACAGCTCGCATCGACTACGGCCCCACATCTGATGAAAAACTCTCGCAGTCTCGCTCGATAGTAGGACTTTGTTGACAGTATATCCAGAGGCAAGCATTGGGGCGACCCAAGGTACCATCATGGCCTGTTGAAGCCGTTCGGAGTACCGAAAGCATCCATTCGCCTTTGCTCCGCAGCTCTCTTCCCAGACTTGTACCCCTCCCTCTGACCATCCAGGTACCCTTTTTCATGCCCGGTATCCCATCCAATTTTATAACCCTGCTCGTGCCCATCGTTCCATCCGGCAGCATGTCCTTCTCGCTGTCCGTCCAGTCACCCTGTTTGGTATTCAGGCTTCTGGTACAGTTCCATCAAGTCCTTTGTCGCGCTTGAAGTCGTCTCAAAGTCTTGGAACAAATCCGGAATATCTATGCCTAAAATGGGCGCCGCTGAGATATTCGAAGGAAGAAGAAGATCTGTAAGATCTTCGACGTGGTTATTTGCCTGTATTGACGGGGCCCAAAAAGACTGCGAAGACGGGCCTTCTCCATTACCAAGGTCCGTGGATCCTGGCCGCTGCTCGGACTGAGCTTCTGTCTAGATGTCCCCTTCAGGTACAGCTTCGCCGTGACGCTTTCGAAGTCGAGCCATTAGGAACTCTAGGATCTCAGACCTGTTCGAAGAGACACTGTTGTAAAGGGACATAAATTGCGATTCCATAAAAGCTGCAATTTCATCTGGCATCATCTTGTCCAATAATTTGTCGTTGCCTGTCTGACATTGGCTGTCGCATGGTGAAGTGTACCCTGCCCTTATCAGTAACTAGTGGGTCGCATCCATTGGGAGTGCTCACAAGGACTTGGAATTGGATCATTTTGGTTGTTCGGGTCTGGGAACAGAGATTTGTAAAGCAAGTCCCAGCTAGCAGCCTTTCCGAGCCCTTTGAATTTTAAAGTCTTCAAAGCGAGGATTTCGGGCTCGAAAAGACCCTCATAGGCGTTACACCCAGGGTGTTCTTTTAGCATGGTAGCTTTCTGTTGGTGTTGGAGGAATTCCGAACGACTTTTCACTGGCGTCTTACACCCAGAACATTGCGCAAGGTGGACGCGGTAGATATGTGAGTCCCTGCTGTCTGTCAGTGAAGATGATAAGACTCGGCATGAGAATAAACCCACTTTAGATGACTGATATCTTTCCAGGATCCCATTGCACAGGTTGTATACCTCGTATTGCTGAGACCGTACTTGGTCGGAGAATACTTCCTGAAGGGGCATGAGAGCTTTTTATTTCGAGCTGACTCCACAGCTTGATCTTGTGGCTTCTTTCTCTTATTATTGTTACTATCATCGCTGTTGTCGTTCTCATCGGAGCCTTGGCTTCCAGAGTCCACTAGTTTTCGCTTTCCTCGGGAGTGATTGCTGGAAGCTGGGGTGCTGGTCGCAGCACTTGAGGTTGTAGTCTTGCTGCAATCATTGGGAGATGACGATGAAGACGAATCTGTGCCTGAATCTGCAGAGGACTGTGATCCGAAAAATTCAAGTGTGGCTCGACTTGCGAAGCTTTTTGTCCAAAACATCAAGGTAGAGTCGAACAATGCCTCGAGATCCCTGTCGTTAGACACATCATTCGCATGAAGTGTCGGGCTTGAGATCTTCGCTCCCGCAGTATCTTCCTTTGCTCCTCCAATACATAATTCTGTTGAACTCATTGTTGAATTGTGGCAGTGAGCGACGCCTCCAGAATCTGTACTAGTTTGTTGCTGGGCCTCGGGGAGAGAATGAGCTGATAGAGCAGAAGAAGTCTCTGTCGGCACAAGGAGTGAATGTGACATGGAAAACATGGGTGCCAATGTATGGTCCCCGAAGAGTAAATAGAAGTCATGTTGCGAGACTGTAGACACGTCGTAGTCCTTGAGGACAGCAACATTCCCAAGATCCTGCGGAGATGCTATGACCTTCTGCGGTGCCACTGTAGACACATCGCAGTTCTTGTCGCCTAATGTAATGGATCTGGGGAGTCTGCTTGAACACACGTTGAGAGTAGGCTTCCTGCTCTGTGGGATTTCTTCGCATCTATCAGGAGTATGGCAACATTTCAGACCGGTTATGGTTCAGTATAAAGGACTTTGGGTGGGCATTTAGATACTTACAACAAGGATTTTGTTTGCTACAACCTATCCTTCTACAAGATTTACATCTGACCCGATCTCTCCTCTTTGGTGCTGATTGCTGTGGGCCCATGATCACCTTGGTCTCCGTCGAGGATGTCGATGTGGATAGGGAGAAAGTTGAGCTGCCAGATTCGAACTCTGATTTGATGGAACTGAATTCTGAACATGAGTCTGTGATCTCTGTGCAGGGTGGTGATGTGTAGGGTTCTAATTCCCCAGACTGTCCGGTAGAATTTTGAACGGGCTCTGTATATTGAATGCACTTGGTCGGTGGTGGTGGTTGAGAGATTGATCCGAGAGAAGAACAAAAGCCATCTTCGTGTAATGAGTCCGATGCCACGATATAAGAGTCGGTTTCATGCAAGATTTCGCAATTCAAGGGCAGCATCCTTTTGTTGTCAGGCTCTGCGAGCCAGTTCCTCGATACCTTGGGAGAGTCATCGTAATCCATGTCATCTTCAAAGCTTCGTGTTGGGCAATGGTTTGAAAGCCCCTCTACCCAAGTGACACAATCTTGTCGCTCAATTTCGATGGACAGCTAAAATGTCAGGCTTGAACTTCTTTACTGTGTTCTGGCAGGCAGCTCTGGTTTGACTTCTGTGATGGTCGTAAATCTCAAAAATAGCGGACGTGGTCACGATACATGAATTCAAAAAGTGGTAAATGAGTTAAAATTAACTGGTAGTATCGAGCTTGGGAAAATTCTAATGGTTCCCAACTGCGGTCTGCTTGCGCCTCGTTTGCCCTCACTGGTTGGGCTAACCAGCCATCCTCGCAGCTGCGAACTTCGTCACGTGGACCCACTCGAACCTCGCAACCTCGAGGACTCATTTGCGAACTTGGCAGATGAGACGCTCTCAGAGTCAAAGTTGAAATTTCGAGATATAGGAACAAGCAATATCGAAATCGCAGCTTAGAGTTTCCGCAGCTGCGAAGATGTGCTTGCTGTATAAATCGAATGGAACTTCGCGTTGGGTAATGGGATGTGTCGCTGGGGTCACAACATCAAAAGGCCGAGAAAGGAAGACAGAGGGTTTGGCAAACAACAGGAAAACCTGGTATGTAATTCGAGTAAATGTGCTTTTGATGCTAAGCTGACAGCGGATTGCAGAAAACAAACTCACACCAGGAACGAAATTTCGACAACTTGACAGACATGTCTTCCACCGCATCAGCAACGGAAGGACAGAAAGACGTTCGAAAAGATGCCAGGTAAGACAACAGCTAGCTCGATGCGGTATGCTGGTACTAACCACGCTTATCAGCAGTCCCTCAATGCTTGAAGAATATATCTACTCAGAACCGTCCACTGTAGAAGGGATCATGTTCGACCCAGACACTTCTGGGAATGTGAGGAAAAGAAGTTCCGAGATGTATGAGGGTGTTGAAAAACTAGGAAATATCATTCACGGAGGCAGTGCAAAAAAAGGCAGTGGTGGGAAGCTGTGAAGCGCCGTATTGTGCGGATCACACCGAAGGGCTGATGAAAGGACTCTGAGGATGGAGTAAATGGAGCGAAGAAGAGGTGTTCTGGCTTTTAGAAGCTCGGAAATGTATTGTAGATTCGGAGAAGAATTAGTCTTGGAAATTTTGGCCTTGCAATTTCACGGAGATTGGATTAGTTGTCTGTGTGCGGATTGGGAGGAGCTCTTTATGCTCTGGACACTGTTTCACAAGAGACTGCATTAGCCGAGGAGACCTTCCACATCGGGCATGATACATATTGTGCTTTCTTCTCCTACATAGCGACGAGCATGCTTTCAAGTGCTACCATGCAGCCACGCAGCTACGAGAGGCCAGTCGCCTTTCATTGAATCGCACCTGCCCACCTGTAGTCAACAACGGTCTCGCTTAACAGGAGATCCACTTCTACTCCCTCACGGCGCAACATATTGCGGATCGTTTTTCGCGCCATCGTACTCCGTGATATTCAAATCCTTCACATTGATACCACTCATCATCGTCCTAAGATTAAGCGGCATCAGGTCTTCACCCTCCTTCAAGACCTGCACACAGACAGACGTTCCGCAGATCTTGCAGAAACTGTGGAGCGAGTCGGGAGATAGGAATGGATAGCCGGTGAGATTTTCTTTGCCGCTGATTGTTACGGAACTGGCTGGTGGGTAGGTGTAGACTTCTCCATTCTGCGTTGATGTTAGCTGGAATTCGAGATCCGGAAGGGACAGGAGCTACACGGGACGTACTCGATAGCATAGACTGCAGTTACATGAGATGATCTTCCGCTCACTCAGAGGTTTCGAAAGCAGGGTATAGGCTACAGCACCGCAATGGCAATTGCCATGGAAGGTATCAAGTTTGACATCCGGGATTGAAGTCTCCGTATTCTTGGCCGTGGATGGTACTGGGTAAACTGAAGGGGGCGTGTACTTGGAGCCGTATTCTTCGCCTGAAGGACTTTCGTATTTTGTCTTCTCTAAAGGCTTCAAGTCGACGGATTGGAGCAAGCGCGCCTTATAATTCGTCAGCATAAAACGAAGCACTGCAAAGTGGGTATAGGAGGACATACGTTGATACCCTGCGTATCCGAAGGTAAATGCTTGGCGATGATTGTGTTGCCACATTTAGGACAGAACTTGAGATGGTGTTAGCATGTCATTTTGGAAGGCCAATGGAGAAGGTTGACTTGCTGAATGTAGCAAATCTTTCTTGCCGAATTGATAGGTGGACAGCTCGTTCTCTCCACTTTGGATCTTCAAATCACCCGCTGGAAAGACCCAAGGTATTGCTTTCTGCGAACATGAATCATTCAGTAAAACGGCGTCTATCCATGGACTGGATTGAACTTACGCGGTAGCAGTAGCTACAATCGCAGACTCGAACGGATCTGAGCTCTGAGACCGAGATGGTGAATTTGAAAAGCCCACAATGGCAGTTGCCTTTGTATTCCTTGGTATCGGCCAAGGATGCCATATTTTATAACTTTTGCTAGAATGATCTGAGTTGATTATTGAGGATGTTTCTGGGGGCGAGATGCCGTCTTTATAAATTGTCGGGTAGATGACTTTGAACTTGGGGAGAAGCCGATCTGCTAATGTGGGACGGGGATTGAAAGGAGCGGGGCTGCGGTTGCCTGGACTGCTCTGGTGGTTCGTGAGAGTCTACCCAGTCTCTGGCTGGGCAGAGACATTCATTTGATCTCGAAATTGCTCACTCTAGTTCTGTATCATTTTAATTCCCCAGTACAATTTCTTCATACTGACAGCGCGTTTGAGAAATACATGCGCTCAACCGATGTTGTTGCCCCTCTTTCCCTCCCAGTAGCCTTTAGCGAAACACCAACCAACTCATCCACAGCAATACAGTACAGCGATGGTGGAGCAAAACAGGTCAATCATTGATATCCACTCGAGGGCAAGGGAAGATTAGTGCCAATTTCTAAGGGATAGACCCTCTCTATGCCGTGCAAACAAAGTGTAGAGCGGATCTCTTATTGACAATTGCTCGTAGCGAGGCCTCTGGTTCCGCCGATTCGGCTGAGCACTCGTATTTACTTGACATAAACAAAGGCGGTCGTGTTTTCCAACTTCTTATAGGACAGTGGCTGCATCCAGAGGTTTTGGCGTAAGAAAAGTTCGCTTTACTGTATTTCAAGTCAAATTACCGCACTAGTATCTTCTTCTGTTCACCCATTGATCCCGTTATTCCAAACTAGTCGGGTCACGTGGTATGATCACATGAAATGTATCAAAATGTTACCAGTAGACTGTGTATTTGCCCAGTTCAGTAGGCCATCTTGATCTCCCCTCGAAGAATGTGATGGAACGAGGACAAAGACAGAGATGAGATTCAAACATGCGTCTCGGAGGTGGCCGAGCGAATCAACCGGACCCTTTACTCCTGGATCAAGCGAGCATGCCATGTGCAACGTACTGAATCCCAGATACCTTCATCCTCAAGCGTCATCATGCATCCGTTTCAGCCGAAGCAAGCAGCTGTACAGTTTGACAGCGGGGTAGCAATCGTCATTTGATACAGATGCGCCTAAAGAACGAAGTTGGTAGGTGGTGTGCCTGCTGACCTGGATCCTATGAGTGAGCGAGGTGGGGGTTGTTGTACCGGATTGGTGATGGCATGCAATTCGTGAAGGGATAAGCTATTTTTCTCAGATAGATACTGTAACACGCAAAGCTGTAGTGGCCTTGCTCAGGCTGTTTTGACAGCAGTTTCTGATATCAAACTGTTTCTTCTGATGAAAGTTGGCAAAAGCTCATCCTTGAGTTGAGTTTGAAGGCAGATCCGGTTTGCTGGCCCGAGGCATGAAGGCTGAAGCACGCCAAAACAAGGACGACCAGGACCTGGAGATCTGACGCGATAAGCCCAAGCCCAAGCCCAGCCCCATCTGGTACTAAAATAGAACCTCGTGCTTACGCTCTCCACTGCTTCCTTATGTAAACTTCGAGAGGAATGTAACCATTCAGAATCACGTATTTCAATACGTGTAGAACAACTGGATATACGCTTCTATGAAATCATGTCCCTTCATTCCAGGTTCTTGGACCTCTTTGTCTCGCTGTGTTGGCCGGCTCCAGGCACATGCTGTCTTGCTTGGATGGCCGAGCTCTTATCGCTCCGCATGCATCTGCATCATGCAAGCGTGGATCACACAGCTTTATCGCGGACGGGTCGGGACACTGGAATGCCAAACACCGACCTCATCTCTCTGTTCCTCCACTGACTCCACCTCCCTCTCACCCCTCGTTCCTGAAGCATTTCACCCCGCGGCTACCAATCTCCGTTGGCCCTAGATCTCAGGTGTTCCACTGGTCCCTCCTTCGCGAGAGGTCGGAAGCATCGTTTTGTTATCGCTCACTCGCTGAGCCTACAGTCGCCCTGTGACACCAGGATCATGAGCCTTGCCCATCCTAGGCAAAGGCAGTGATGACGGCGGCGGATACAGATCGTGTCTTTGCCTTGATGGGCTGGACCTGACGGGTCACAGCTGACGGCAAGCAGGCTTCGCTGCGCTTGCGAGTGATTGCTGAGCCCATCCAGGTGATAAGGACCTTCTTGGTGGAGGTAAATAAGAAGACGCGTCCCTCCCTCTCTCTTCCCCCCTCTTCCCTCTCTTCCTCTATCCATCAGATCAAACACTCAAGAACAACACCAAGCAGCTATCATCATTTCCAGTACAGTTTCTATCTTCCTTCCGTTGTCCGGATAATATCATTCATTTGTCCATTATCCATCCTCAGCCTAGCCTAGTCCTCTCCTTATCGCGGCTCAGCCTCGTCTCGCCTCGTTGAGTCACTGCCGGTCCTTGTGTCTCTGTCCCAACACGGCCTCCTGCACATCCCCATCTCTATGTTCTAGCTGCAGCTTAGGCTCATTCGTCATTCCGGCTACCACTTGATTGTGTGTGGTCAGTCCTTCTATTTACGGTCGAGCAATAATACGCGCCTTCCTTTAATCTCCTGTGACTCGGAGCATCGATCCAGTCATCCGGCGACTTCCCTCGTTTCGATATTCGATCCTCTTATCAACATCAACTCGCTCTACCTACGTGTCTTCCCTCTCACCCAAACTTCTATTACACAACATCAACCAATCACCTGTCTTGGAAGCTTCCAGCTCTTTATTGGTTAGTCAAGAGCTTCGAGAACAAAGCATCCCCAGATTGGAACATCTGTTGGACCTCCTCTCAAAGCTACTTTATCAACTAAGCTCTCAACTCCACTCCCGACCATTTCAACACACCAAACACCGAACCCGAACGCATCTGCAAATATGTCTACTACCTCCACCAGAAACCCCACCGAAGCTATTGACCGGAAGGATATCCGATCTGCTAGCCTTCCTTTCAAGCATGACAAGGACAAGAGAGAGAAGTGGAGCAACGGGGTTCGACCAGCACCTGGCGTCATACTCAACTTCAACACCGATGAAGTCTTGAGCGCTAGCAATGAGGGTCAGAAGATGAGAATCCGCCCTCACAAGCAGTGGAGTCAGATGTACGTTCCGAATCCCCGCCTGTCCTTAAAACTTTGAGAGCACCCTTTAACAAGCTATCAAACAGGTCATCGGAACCCAAGTCGCACGCGAACAAGACTCCCAAGCCAAACGGACACTACGACGGCCGAGCACGCCTTGCTCACAAGGCTTCAGCTGTCATCGATGCCAACGACCACACTAGCTCTAGCCTCTCCAGATCGCTCCTCGAACTCCTGCCTCAACACTCCAACAACACCGAATCTGCCATCCAAGTTGCACTCCGAGAATCTGCTGTCGCTGCCGATGCCGACATTCTCTACAGCTATGATAACAAGGGACCAAGCCCTGGTGACAAAGGCCGCAAGGTTGATCTCGGTGGCTTGGTCGATTTGGCAGAGCAGAAATGGCTCAACAAGAAGACCGAAGAGATTGTGAAAGGGGAATACGAAGTCTTGGATAACACAGGCGAGACTGTCCTCCTTAGGGGCAAGGGAAAGAAGAGTCCCAAGCAGAAGGCTGCTAAGGTCGCCCCTAAGGCTGGACTTGATGATGAAGACTTCGAGCTTATCGATGCTCCCCTCGCATAATTAAATTCTGAGCGGTCTTGCCTTGATGGCATTCTTTCTCTTATGACGGCGTTTTGGATCGGATGCATGGTATAGCCTACCCAGTGTGGGAAGGATGGCTTACCCTCTTTGTACTTTTGTCACGATAATGGCTTGCTTTGGGAGCGTGCAGCCTACCCCTGTACAGACTTGGGAAGGATGGCTAGGCGCTCGGGTGCTTTGCTTGCTTGCTTCTTGACTGTGTTTCTTCCTTCTGGATTACGGATCGGTGCATGGCATAGCTTACCTCTGCTTGGATAGCATAGGAAGGATGGCTTGGTGCTTCGGGGTTTGTATGCATTGTTAGATACCTTTTTAGTGACTCACTGATCGATCGATCGGCTGACTGCTTGCCTGGCTTGCTTTCGCGCCACGAGTGGTCGTGTACAAATTCAATTGGATTTGTGTACCTTTCGTCCCCAAGTATGTGACGTCTACTGCGTTACTGATATCTCACTATCTCTTAGCTCTAGATTGTTCTTTTGATCTTCAGATGAGAGCCCCGAAGATCAAAGTCCAGCCTCCTACATCTGTACTTCTATTTTGACTCGCTTAGATCTTAACCATGACCCCACATATCCGTCAATCAACACCCTCTCCAGCTCCGCGATACTCGTCCTCCATCTCACGCTTTCGCAGCTGGGAAATCCTATTACTTCACCCCCATCTAGCGTAAGTTTCTCTCCTACTACGCCACAATCGTCTTCTACTTCGACATCGCTCATCTCGATATCTCCGTCTTTATCCCCTCTCTGTGTTCTGCTACAACGTACGGTATCGAGTTTTTATATACAGGACAGGGGAGAGCTTCAGGTGTATGTATGTATGTATGTATGTATGTATGAAAGGTGGAGAATTACTGTCTCCGTCTCAATTTAACGGTTGTGTTTCTTGTGGATGTGAGGATTTGTGGAGTTATTGAATGAATGACGGCTGGAGAGGGATCGTGGTTGGGGGAATATCTTCGGGGTTTGGGCAGACTTGTAATGGATGGTGAAGTCGTGGGGAGTGGTGGTGTAGTACATTCTATTCTTTGCTTTTGAGACTGTAGATGTGGGGAGATGAGGGAAGGCCTTTTGAACCGAGCTTTTCCAAATGGTATGATGGTTATTGGGTAAAATGGGAGTTGCGCCGCGTTCTGGACAGTGAAGAACATTAAGGAGTCAGAAGTCCTTGCATGGCCAGCAAGCCAGTGCTTGGAGTTGGAGACAAGGCAGGAGCAGGCTCTAGCTAAGCTTTGTTGTGGAATGCGGGTGATTTTTTTGGTATTGAAAGGAAGATTTGGTAACGCCGGATCGTCGGAATTTTGATGTCAACAACAACGACCGAAGCGAATTCGAGACGAAAATAAATACATTATCAACACACAATATATACAAAACATTTATCATTATGTACACTTTACCCTCCCTCCCTCCTCCTCCTCTCTCGTAACATTCCCCTCTACGCCTTCCTCGTCCCATTCATCGCCTTCGACACCACAAAGTCCTTCGCCTGCACCCCAAACTCCCTCACATAGCTCAAATGAACAGGAATACTATTCCCACTATCACAGAAGCGATCGTCTGCGCTGCAGAAGCTCTTCGTGATCGGCTCCATGGCTGCGCAGGCTGTGGTGTTGGGACGTGGGAAGATCCCGGCTTTGGTGCTGTTGCCGACGTCTTGGGGGAGGTTGGGGATGTGTGTTGGGTCGCCCATTTGAATTATTGCTATTACTGTGGAGAGAATTAGTATGGATTTGATTAGGGCAAGGGAGGAGACGAACTGTTCTTTGAGAGAGCTGGATTAAGAGGTGGTGTTGAGTTGAAGTTCGCTTCGCTGGTTCCGCACATCACGTCGCCAATGACTTGCGCTCCCTGTACACACCAATCAGCATTCATACCATCGCAAAATTCGCCTTGGATGTAGCCAACAACGTACCTGCGAATATCCCATAAGTGCCATCTTACTATTCGGACATCTTGCCGCATAGTTCTCGATCAACTCTGTCATCCCAGCAACACCCAAGCCCTCGCTCGTCGGGTAGTTCGCCAACGTAGCGGGATAGTCCACTGCTTCTGAGTCGGAGCCTGGTACTGTCTGCTGCACTTGTGTGGCTACGGCGCCGATTATGCCTTCGCCGGGCTTCTCGGTACTGGCTCGAGCGACGATGATATGTACACCGGTAGCGCAAGCAGTGCTGTTGGCTGTGGTGTTTGAAGTTTGGCGGATTTCGAGGGTAGGGAGAGCGGTGGTAAGGGTTGCGAGGCCCAGGGAAAGGAACGTTGAGGTCCGCATGGTAACGGCCGTGATTGAAGATAAGATAATGAGTGTGGATGTGGTATTAGTGTTATTAGACAATAATCAATATTGCGCGTGCTGCTGTTGGTACAGGAAATTATACTTGGAGATGGAGAAGAACGGGAGCACAGCGCTCATATAGTTCTCTCGGGCTCGCAAGAAAGTACCGTACCGGTATGCAATGTATGACACAGCCTCATCTTTAGATAAAGCGAACACAGCCATTGCAGAAGCCGAGATGATGCAACGAGCATCTGATGTTGTCTTGTTTCAAGCGAGCGATGATGTTTGAAAACCGTACAGTGGGAAGCGGGAGATCAGCTTCCCCGAGGTATTTCAAAAGGCTTTTATCCAATCGGATCCATGTTTGGGGAAGGGTGTCGAGAGTGGAACGTCCAAAGAAGCATTGGCTGCGAAGGGAGTTGGGCGTGGAACAATGATGAAACGCGGTTGTGGGAATCGGGCCTTGTCCGTCTTCGGAACAATGACATCCAGAATTTAGTTAAGAAGAGCACCCTGATTATAAATTTTGGTAAGAATGTAGCGAGGAACCGATTGGATGATACTTTGAGAGAGCTATTGTTCTGTTTGTAAATGTCTTCGTTCGCTCCGGTTGCATATTTACCGTGCCTATTTTGAAGGCCCGATATCTTCTGATATACAATCTCAAGGCACAAGAGGGCTAGCCGATAGGATTTGCATCATCTCAGTTGTCGCTTCCGTCTATAAATGAAATCATAAATCAAGGAGAACTGAGTAATGAGTAAATAGGCCGAAGGAGAGCCGAGCAAATGATGATGATAGCATTCCCTTGAAAGAATGATGCTTCCGCACCGAAACATTTTGTTCATTGTGAATTGCGTGAGACATGGGATAGAGCAATCAAGCAAGCCATATCACACCATTCACCCAGGTAATCGCTTGATGCAGAAGATATGCGTGTGTTGATGTTCAGCCGATTCGGGATGAACGAAGTTCCCCATGGACAAAACGAGCTTCCAGAAACATAATTTCAGAAGGTCCGAGAGAAGAATACCTAGGCCAAACGAGATTATACGATAGTCTAAAAAGAAGAATCAAAAGAATGGATAAAGCAGCGAAGAGCAGCTAAGGGAACGTGGACAATTGAGACAAGGGTTCTCGAACCGCTTTGGAGTCAGCTTCACTTGATAAGCACACCGACGCTGGTCAGCAAACTAAACGGTCGTCAAGATACCGGTAGCGCACTAAGTGTAGAGCCAAATATCCTGTGGGCAAGCAAGGATAATGAAGGTCGTAATCTGAGAGTGGTGATTGGAAAAGATGGTTCTCTCAGAGGTGGGATTTTGATGTGGCACGGTACCCCACTTTCCAGATCGGGCATATCTCGACCTCAATTCCACAGCATTTCAATGACAACACACTTCCAGCCTTATCGCGTAACACCAATCACGACCATGGGCGGCCTACGAAGAGTAGATGCAGATATAAAGCTCGCCCGAGTCTACAAAGGATCAGGAACAATGGGATGATCCGGCCGGCATTGGACCCATGCCGGGGACTACCAAATTGACTCCCACCCTTGATGTAGATGACTCCCCAATGACTCCCACTGCTTGACGATTTCTAACTTTTGTCTTTGATCCAGTAAACCTCAATTGAATAGCACGAGATTCTGCCACATCATGGGTCTTGTCGAGGTGCTTCTCAATGCTCTGTTGAGCCACCCAGTGCTCGCAGCCATCGTCATATCGACGTCGCTGTTGCTCTGTCGCTGCATTTACCGCATAACGCTACACCCACTCGCACACATACCAGGACCTCTGCTCTGGAAGACCTCGTCTCTATGGCTATACTACCATTCGTACATTGGTGACGAGGCGACCGTCATCCACGCCGCGCATGCCCGGTACGGACCCCTCGTTCGAGTCTCGCCCAACGAAGTCGATATTGGTGACGCAGATGCTATAAATGCCATCTATGTGTCGCGAGGTGGATTCCTGAAGGCTCCGTGCTATGCGAACTTCGATATTGATGGCCATCCCACGATATTCTCTGCGCTGGATCCCGATCATAGAGCTACAAGGGCGAAAGCTGTGGTTCCTATGTTCTCCACCAAGAGTATAAGGGAGAATGAGGCAGCGCTGTATGGATGTGTGAACCGGATGGTAGATAGAATGCAAGAAGAGGCCATGACAGGACGTCCAGTCAATGTCTTGAACTTATCGAGGAGTCTGGCCGTGGATGCTGTCTCGACGCATCTATTCCAGGAGAACTACAATGGCACTTCAGAGAAAGGAAAGACTCTTTCTGTTTCCGCATTTGTGGATGCTTTCGTTGCCGTCGGACGTTTCTTCTATTTGCCCACCACTGTGTTCATCTGGCTAGAATGGGCCATTGAGAAATGCTTTCCCGACGAGCATACAGCTACATCAATGCAGGTTGTGGACAAGTTCGTGGAACAGCTTGTGGATTCGACACCTCAAGGTGCTCAGAACTACCCTGGTCGGCTGATCCCTCTCGGAATTGAAAGGACTGAGGTCATGGCTCAATGTAAAGACCTCATTTTTGCTGGCACGGACTCCACAGGCATGAATTTGTCTACGATTTGCCGGAATCTGGCCCTGCACCCTGAGAAGTATGTTCTTTCAACTGAGACATGTCAACATTGCTAATGAGCGCCACAGATATGACATTCTCCGTCGAGAAGTCCTCGCCAACGCAAATGCTGGCGAGAAGAAGCAAGATATCCAGGCACTGCCATATCTCTCTGGCGTCGTCAGAGAAGGGCTTCGTCTCAGTATGGCTAACCCCACGAGGTTACCTCACATTGTCCCGAACGGCGGCTGGACTTTCAAGGGAACACACTTCCCCACTGGCACTCTCGTTGGGTGCTCAGCTACAGAACTCCACCTCAATCCCCAAGTCTACCCAAACCAATACAGCTTCCAACCTGAAAGATGGCTGGAGGAAAATATCACTCCTGACGCCAGCAAATCCTTCTTTGCATTTGGGGCTGGCTCGAGAGCTTGTATCGCGCGCAATCTGGCGACGGTCGAGCTGTTTATGGCAACGGAGAAGATGGCTGAGAGGGATGTGTTGAGAGGTGCAAAGGCGGTGCAGGATAAGGTTGAGATCTATGAATGGTTCAACTCAAGTGTGAAGGGAGAGAAGATTGAGCTGATATGGGAGAAGGTCAGTGTTTAGGGGAGATTGACATCATGTAAAGTAGCGTGTCCAAGCCAAGTCCGTCAAATCTATACAACGGATCGGGTTCCGTGCCGGTCGAACCTCCAGCTCTGTCGAGTTCGGGTGTTACATACCCGAATCCCCTCGTAGACGTTAGATCAAGTCTTTCTCAAGGTCACAAGTATTAGATGAGAAGTGTTTAAAGGTTGTTGTACCCTATCTCGCAAAATTGATCCTCCACTTGCTTGACGTGGTGCATGGGGTTCTTCTGGCCAGCTCAGCACAAACTTCTAGATTACCTTACTTGAACAACGCGTAACCAGCAATCGATGATTTTGTTTGAAAAGTTGACTACCAGCTTTAGCTACCAGCTTTAGCTACCAGCTTATCTATGCAGCACCAGCATTGGAGTTGTGATCCATTGTCTTGCCTGGAAAAGAATAGAGTTCCGAACTTCTGATTGGACAACGAGCGAACCAGTAGAGTCTAAGTGACATGACGGCTGGACTAACTTTATTCCTCTGCCCTCAAGCTTTATCTTCCTTGTTAGAGCACGACGCGTCAACATAATGACAGATGTCTGCGCTGGTCAGGCTCCTCGCGATACTGCACCATGTACCGTGTCTTCTTGGGTTATTTCGGGTCTTTCTCTTCAATAAATCCATGATGTTCTTCTTGCCAAAGATGGCGACACTCTCAGATTCCTCCTCTGTTTACGTCGATACTGCTGGTACAGTCATAACAGATCTCACAATATGCTTCTGCTCTTCACCTACACCACCTGCTACCTGCGAGCAATGTGCACTAGACGGCAAGAACTGGCACCGTGTAGAGAAAGACCTCCTTCTGCATAGCGCCAAGCAGACCGCTTGGCTGCACGTCGCGCGAACAAAAGAGACAGATCTCACTCCCGCTGATTTAGTGCTCACGGATATCAGAATTGGCGAATCTGATCAAGAAATCGGTAACCTGTGGGAAAGTCGTCCTGCCGGAATTTGGGTGCGGAGAGGTAATTATGCTGGGGATGTTCAACAAGCTATCACCCAAATCGATGCTCTTTTTGGCAAGGATGCTGTTGATCCAAGACCGCAATGGAACATTATGCAAGAATCACTACAATTTGATGCGAAGCCAGAAGTGCCAGTTGCGAGGTTAAGTATTCTGAAAGGCAGATCAAAAGCAAGGCCGAATGGCCCTCGGCCATCACTGCGAGTTAATGCGGATGGGAAGTTCAAAATACTTCAGTTTTCCGACACACATATGGTGACTGGTGTTGGGAAGTGTAGAGATGCTATTGATGGTGATGGAAAGGCACTGCCTGAAAGCGAAGCGGATCCTCTCACTGTCATCTTTCTCGGAAAGATCTTGGATGAGGAGAAGCCAGATCTTGTCATTCTTACGGGAGACCAACTGCATCACGATATCCCTGATAGTCAGTCAGCGCTCTTCAAGGTCGTTGCGCCTTTGATCGAGCGTTCGGTACCTTGGGCCGCTGTCTTTGGCAATCATGACAGTGAGGGGAAATACGCATTGTCGCGTGAGTATCTTTTTGCTTGAGTCTCTGAATAGTCTCAGGGACGGAAGTTTGCAGGCAGTTGGTCGCTTGACTGGCCATCCCGAAATCTGCTGACACGCAATCTACTCAGGGGAGGCACAAATGGCAATACTGGAGGACTTACCATTGAGGCTATGTCAGTCCGGGCCCAAGAACGTTGACGGCATAGGAAACTATCATCTCCAGGTTCTAGCTCCCGCACCTTCACACATCCCGCTATCAACATTGTTTCTCCTCGATTCGCATGGTCAGATACCAAGTAAGATCCATAGTCCAGACTACGACCCAATCAATCAAAGCCAGATCGACTGGTTCACATCTACCTCAAAGACACTCAAGAATGAACATGACGGAGAAAGCAACCATCTGTCTATGGTATTCCTACACATCCCAATACCAGAATACGGAGATCGGGGTCTCGTCACACGTGGTGGCAAGCGAAGAGAACCTACCGAAGGACCAAGCTTCAACTCGCACTTCTACGATGCCCTCATTGAGGAAGGCATCTCTGCTCTAGCTTGTGGACATGACCATGTAAACGACTTCTGCGCACTGCTCCCTAGGAAACAGAAAGACTTGGCACTGGGAACTCCGCAGCTTGGTCCCTGGCTTTGCTATGGGGGAGGTAGTGGATTTGGTGGCTATTGTTCGTATGGCAGGAAGCGGTTTCATCGACGAACGCGAGTCTGGGAGATTGATACGAGTACTGGGAACTTGAAGACATACAAGCGTCTCGAGTATTCTGAACAGAAGATGGATGAGCTTGTGCTGGTGGAAGGGGGCAAGGTGATTTGTCCTCTTGCTGAGGCGGATGAGAGTACAGGCTTGAGCTCTTTGCTCAGAGAGTGTGTCGTGAGTTAAATTCAGAACATAGGTTCCCTTAATCGTGAGGACATGTCGCAGGGAAAATTCCACTTTACCCGAATGTAACAAACCATCACACACTACCTCAACCTCATTTCACAGCCAAGAGGAGTTTCTCGAGACGAACTTATGAGAATTCCGTTCTTTTCAGCGCTACTGTATTTAGAGATACATCTCCAGGGATGTACGGTAGGCCCATCCAAGTACTCTCTAAAAGGCCGCGGAGGAACATCTTCCGCTGTTGGACTGATTCAAAGAAGCTTTTCGCTCAAGAGACTACCGATCTTATGGGCCGGCCCGGTACTGTTGATCCGCACGCTTGCCCTGATGAATCCATCCCTCTCACTCCACCTCAAATTGGAGGGAAACTGGGCAACGCAAGGAGTAAGTGCTATATGCCATCTGCATACACTTAGATAGACGATATTTTCGAAGAGGACATTTGCAGTCACCTCCGATCGCCAACCATGTTTTACCCACAAAAGTTGCTTAAATTTGGGCAGTTTAGAATCAAAGGAAAGGGCTGCCCGTTCGATGTTCACACGGAGAACAACTTGCAGGCCCATTCGAAGTATGGAGCTCCCATTTTTATGTCCGTTATCAGAACAATTCCGCCGTTTTATCCCTGATGTGCGCGGTCAGTGCAGGTCGTCGCTGGATCCGGAAACATGAATTGGAGCTTCGGAGTGGCTCTCCGAGTCACAAGCCTCTTCGTGAACGTGCCACACCCTCCCGAGAACCACGAAACAAGAATCCATGATGATCTTTTTCATCGGACATAGACCCGGGACCTTCCCCGGCATTCTATGGGTCCAGATGCGGACCGAACCGAAAGGTAGGATGCGCAACATCGTATCCACACACCACAAGATGCAAGAGCCGAGACAGATCAGATCATCAGCTAAGTTGTGACGATTCGCTTCCATGCTATTGGTAACTTTTTGAAAGCACACCTTACTTGACGTGGTCTGATCATCGCGAGACCTTGTGGCAACGCTTCCATTGATCTTGGCGTTGGAGAAGAATGAAGCTATGCACGTGTCATAGGTCGAGCTCAGATACAATTCGGGTCGTGCAGAAGAGCAGGTATCTGGCTTTCTGTGTTTGCTTTCATTCGAAGGGCTCGACTATCTCGCTCCTCCACACCTAGTCAATGGCGTTCACGACTGTTGACCTCCAATTGTCACACCACTGCGGCAGGAAATTGCTCGCATCTCTAGCATTTATATCAAATCGTAATCTTTCCCTCTTTTCATGCTGATAGTAAAATTCTCTTCAGAGCAAAATATCTTTCTGACACAAATCATTAACAGCGCAGAGGACAACTGTTACAAACATGGAAGGACTTCCAGAGATTGCTCGGAGATCCGCAGAAGACAGGTGAGCGAACAGTATCCCCGTCGATCGATGCATGTCACTGACTTCACAGCAATGCTGACGACGAATTTGAATGGTTGGAGACTATTGATCGAGGTAAACATCGTTTAGCGCTGCAACTTTAGCCGATGCTGATACACATTCTACAGATGACTGCTACATGATACTCGATGTCCAGAGGCCGATGAAAACTCTTGACTTCGGCACAGAAGGCACAACTGCGTCTGTAACAACGTGGCATGAACTTCTGCAATTGACCGACCCCGATCCTTATTGTGGCATTGTATATGTCCGTGGTGATTTTCCCGACAATGCTGAGTCAGTACTCGCTCGAGCTCAAAGAAGGAACCAGAAAGGGGCTTTTGGCCTCGAGCTCAGCTTCCCTAGCGATGATGTTACGCTGGAATTATCAGAAGCTCAGGGAATGATAAATCTTCGATGGCCCTGCACCAGATTCAACGTGGTCAGAAAGGGTGACGAGCTCTTATTTGGATCTGTCACGGCAGCTACCTATACCGTTTGCTCTTTTGTCAAAAATCACACTCTTTACCAGATTAGTCGCATTGCTGCTCCTGCACGTAGCAGCTCGATATCTGATGGCAACAAAATTTCGAAGCCAGTTGTCTGCAAGTTTACGATTGGAGGATGCATGCGGGTTGGTTGTGCAGCTTCTAACGGAGCTGGCCTGGCCGGGAACTCAACCCCCGCCAAGGATAATTACACAGTAGTACGACCTGAGGTGACACGAGGGAAAGACAACCTCCTTGCTTTTACAAGCGAGAGGCATGAGAAGCGTGTGGAGCTCAGACTTTGGATCAATGGGCAACAAATGGACTTACAGCGACGAGAAGCCAAAAACGACCGAATTAGCACGCCTGACGACAATGGACATCCTGATTACGTGAACGAGATCATTGACCTGGCTGCGAGCATCGAACTCGGACTACCTGACGCATCCCCGATTGTACTTATTGTAGCAATCTCGGTTATTTCAAGTCACTCAGCAATCGACGATGACCCCAAGCCCGCAATTGCTTCAGCTGAAGTTGAGCAGTTTCTGGGAGCTGATAATGCTTCGATATCAGCTCCCTATCGGTTGTGGACAAATGCATTAGACTTGCCAGCGGAAAGCTTCGAATTGAATGCCATTGGAAGGAGCGTTGAGCAGATAATTGGTGTCTCATCAGTACCCTTCCACGGTCTATGTGTCGACAACAACAACCCAAGCGGCTGCCCCAATTTCCCTGCGCTGACACGAGATAGTGCAAGCAAATCCACCAACACTCTACTTTCGAGAGCGAGCGGATCTTCGACGAATGGCTCGAAGTCTGACAGAATACATAATTTTCAGAGCACGGGAAAAGGAATTGCTCTTGTCCAGAATATCATGACCCCGCAGTTAGTTGATCTCGGCAGTGCACTGTAAGTCTTCCTTCTTCAACACGCGAAAATGATCTTTTAAAGGTGCATATTATGTCAAGGGTTTACCACGCGACTAACCGAAGATCCGAACAGATGGCAGATTCGTGTCTTGATTAGAGCAATACGATTCTTCAACTGTTACAAAGCTGTCTCGACAGACCCAAGGTTGCCACAACACAATACAGACTTACTCACGAAGGAGCGAGAAAGCTATCGTGGCATGCTTCTATCGCACGTCAAAGGTGTATGCGAATGGACTCTGAACATCATCCCATATTTGAGTAGCGGGCGTCCTCGAATTGTTTTACCCATGGCGGGTATCCTACCTTGCGATATTATGCCACAGATTTCCAGAGCAAGGAGCTGTCGCATAGGGCCAAATGTGATTGCGGAGCTGCCAACACAACATGATAGGCACGCTCGGAGACAAAAGAATCGGCAACATCGAGATTCAAAAGCCAAAGACCAGAAGTGGTGCTGCTCCTTGATTCTTTGGTACATCATGTGCCAATGTCCATCCATCTATGCTTCTGCACATATGAGAGAGCGTCTGTGGAACTGTATCGAGACTTTGAGCAGTTTCGACGACACAGACGGCGAAAGAGATGCGCGGTACGCCGATGAGCCTTCGGTCTGCTTCCTACTATGGTATCACAACCATTCTATCATGAAAATATGCGAGGTCCTTCGAAATGAAGACCCAAGCCGATTCGCTAGCTTGGCTGTGGACTTGAATAAAAGAAAGAAATGGGTGGTAGAGTGGCACATGAGAACAGAAAAGTCACTTGGTTTACTTGGTCGAGCATCTGGACGGTTGGCACAACAGTCTATTGATTATGAGGTGGCAAACCTGGCATTACTTGGAGAGGAGATATCAGTGGTCAACCAGGCTCGCACCCAGCAATATAAATCATATCTTCAGCAGACGAAAGATCTACTTTCTTCCCGTAAAGAGACGAAGATCTTGAGTCCTGGGAGACCTGACGTTACGAACTGGAGACCGGGCGACTTCAGATCTGTAGCCCCGCGGCCTGCACCTTGGGAATTAAGTTGTTTGAACCACTTAAGTCCAGTGAGCATCGGAACGTCACAAAACCCCAGGGATGAATTGAACAACTGTCAAGAGTTTCTTCTGGGGGATTACACGTTCATGACCACATGGGACCAGAGCAAGATCGACAGCATCGGCCAATGGTGGGATATTTGTACCTCAGGTATCATGGCTGCAGAGCTTCTGTCAGAAGTTTGCGACAGGAAAAGCCTGAAGGCACCGCTGCCATCTGCAAGCCCAACACCTTCCCATCCGAGGTCCCAATCGATCGACCAAGGTATGACTGCTGGACCAGACGCTGCCATGACTGTAAAGAGATTTGAAACGTCACAGCATGGTCCGACACCAGTCCAGCCACAAGTACCTACGTCAGACAAATCACGGGAGAAGGCTACAGAAAACACACGAAAGATCTATGAGCTTATCAAAGAGCACTGGAAAGACGAGGATAGGGAGGGCTTCACCTGGACCAAGAGGTAAGCTGCGGACAATTAGACTTAGCTTTCACGAATTCACCTATCGATCAAGGGCTGATTTTCAATCGCGTTAGGAAGCCACCTCGGCTTTACCATGCTGACACTTCAGTGCAATCATTGGAAGACACCCCTCAAGTGTTCGAATTGAAGCAAACAAGGAACGTCAAGATTCGCACCAACTTTCAGAAGTACCTGCAGAAGAACAACATGTCTATCCAGGCGCCAAATTGGAGTCTGGCAACTATTGAGGATGACATACCAGCTGAAAAGCTCCTTCATGTCAGTTGCTTCGACCTAGCGCTGCAGGCTGATGGGACAGAGTACCCTGAGATTGGAATCCTTGCAACAAGAGGAAGAGCAGATTTCCATGACATGAAACTTGGTTACAAGGAGAACAACGACTGCAGATCAGAATCATTGGTCATACGGAAAGACGGCACTGACACTGAGGACACCAGCCTCTGGCTTCTATACTTCTTGGGGAAGGCTCATAAGCACTCGGATTTCCTCAAGTTTCCATTGGCGTGGAGGCAACGATTACAAGATGACAGGTTGAGAAGAGAGGACCTGAAAATTTATCAGAGATCCTTACTCATGGTTCTCAATGACAGTGTAAGTGTTTGAAAATCACGCATAAACCGATGATATGTTTACTTCGGGAGTTGACATCTTATAGATGGTTGATCGCAGCACAAAATATCGAATTTTGTAAGTCCCTTGTTAGACTTGTTGCTCTTGGGCTGATTGTGCCTCCGAACATAGGTTCATTCAAAAGCCGACGCCGATCATACTACAAGCTCTCGTCTACATGTGGCATCCAGATGCGCTTGATACTTTTGATGATCATCTGGGCAATCTGTCAAAGTCCTCCAATGGTTATACTCAGTCTACTACCATTTTGAATGACCTCAAGGGTAGAGTTGATCCCGGTGATGTTTGGATCACCTCGATTAACCTTTCCCATTGGCGATTGCGCAGCGACCAAGAGAAAGACCTGCTAGAGATAGAAGACGGAAAGGATGCGAATAAGGGGGCGATCACTGACTTCCCACCGAAGAACGTATCTGACAAAAGAACTCTTGCAGAAGAAGGCCACCACCACTTGCTATCTATCAACGAGATGTCAATGTCGCTTGTCTTCACGGGAGATAGAATGGGTAGGTGTTGGACTTGCACGATCATGTGCGAGTTGATCGAGGAAAGCGCCATGTCAACATACATCATCGAGATCATGAAAATACAGCAGATGTTCATCCACCAACAATACGCGGGGAGAGCACTTTGCTTTCTCCTGTTACTCGGATACATGTGTCAAAGCCTAGCAATTGAGTGCGAGAGCTTTGCTGAGGAGTTGGACAAAATAATGGGCATGGAGGTATATCCCCTAGCCAATTTGAGACATAAACTCGATGATGCATACTTATAAGTTAAAGGCAATGGTGCTACTCAAAGGTCTCGAATGGCACAAATCCGACATTGCTCTGAGAAAGCTGAAGCAAATTGTCTGGGGCCTAGAGGCCTTACGGGTGTTCGACGACAAATTGAAAATGGCATTAGCGAAAATCAAGGAGAGCGAGGAGGCAATGAAAAAAGACTTGGAAAGGGTTTGGCTCCGATCGGAAGGTATGGGCCTCAGCTAATATTTCCAGGGAGAGAACATTCGTCATCGAGATATGGTGAAGAACTGCAGCGATGTCATTCATGAATTCGAAAAACGACAAGGGAGACTCGAAAATGCACATAGCTCGATACAGCAGAGGATTGAGCAATGCGGTAGGCTCAGTGATGGGGTAAGTCAATCTGAGATCAGAAGAATATTGGACTACAGTAGTAACACAACTAGATCACCTCAGTCGTGGGCATCGAGCAGAACGAAAATATCGGAATGCTGACGTGGATCAATATCGTCTATCTTCCGTTAGCATTCATCGCAGGAATCTTCAGCATGGGACACGGCATTGTCCCTGACGATGCCTCTTGGGGAACTTTCATTTGGGTCATTGCAGCATTTATAATCACGACCATCGTCTGTGCTCTCAGTCTCCAGACGATACTTGCTACCCTTCGACGCTGGGTCAAAGATTCCGAGAAAGCAGTGAGGTCCAAGCTGGCTTCACGTCGAAAACCAGATGCAGAGAAAGTAAAGCAGAGCTCAAGCACTGCTGTTCCAACTTTTGAAATGCTGCGCTCAACATTGAGTCTACGGAAACGAAGTAGAGGCAGACCAGAAAACCAGGCGGATATCGAGATGGCAAATCAGGATTAAGAAAAAGTTCAATTGAAGTCAGTTCATGCTATTTAGCAGCGATAAAATCAGATTCTGATGTATGGTACTCAAACAAAGATCTACCATTCTGACCGATGAAGCCTCAAGCCTCTTGAGAAACAGTTGGTACGCTTGGAAAACACAGCAGCACGATAGGACTCCGCCATGTGAATCGATACATCGGAGTCCCCAAGCCTTGTGATCAAGGAATTCTATCCGCATACGCCAGGGCAGAATTTCTCAACGCCGTGAATACTTTTACGAGCGGGAGATCCTCGCACACTCGCCTGCTTTCTTGAAGTGCTCCTCCACCTCCTGTAGACTGGTCATCCAGAAGTCGCAAACATCATGCGTAAATTCATCCAGGGCATGGCTGCAAGAGTTACCCATCCTGACTAACCCTAGGGTAAAATCTGCCATCTCATCGGTGCTCTTGATTCGGATTGTCTTGAGCAGGCTATGGGACAGTTCTGGAAATTCTCGAGTAATACATGCGAGAGTGAGCTTGGGACATTCAATCATCTTGCTGTGTCTGTCCGACTCGACTACATCAAACGCGTCTTCGGGAACACCATTTATCTCGAAGAGGAGCGGCTGCCCCGAGATCTTCTTGCTCGGTCCAAAAGCAGTTTCGAATGGTACACACCGCAGATCATGCTCAATCTAGCTCACAATCTCCATAGGCAAAGACGGTACAACGAAGCAGAGGAAATCGGGGACCAAGTTCTCTCATTAGTCAAAGAGAACGAAAGCTTGTGGCCGCTTCGTCGTCGAGAAGATTGGTTCTCTAAAACTTCTTTCTCGAAGCCAGCACTCCCAGAAGAAAGAATTAGCAGCAGACAAGACATTAAGGCAGGCGATAAATATGATTGTTGGTGAGTGGGGCCTCAACCACTCATGGGGACCGGAATTCATGCTTCTGCTTGAAGGTTGGTTGCGTGGTTGGGGCCGGGAAGAGGATGCGAATGTGGTTCGAGCTGAGATCGATGGCCTGATGGGATGGGAAGTGACGAGGTTGACGAAGAAATGCTTGGTGGAAAACGAGTAGTTTAGCTAAATCTGGAGTGGATCGCGTTGTTTTCATGGTCATGGCGTTCGCTTCTCGTCGCTTGAAAATGGGGGGCAATATGGACTATCCTGCTATCTTACGAGGCGATAAATTACGAGACCCGTGCATCGAGACATCGTCTGCTCTTGAAAGCATTTAACTATACAGAATTCTCCAAACCGTAGTCATCATACAAGATTGAACGACTGTAACATTTTTCAGACTCTCATCCTGAGCTGTCTCCCGTCGCCTAGGTATCTATCATCGTGCCTTAACCACAAGGCATCAGACTGGCGGGGTCGCCCGGATCTTATCTTAGCTCCTTGGCAATATTTTCCACTGAAATATTTTTGAAGATTGTCCCTCTGCCCAAGACAGACAGCAACGACCTTTCTCCACAACCCAGTTCCTCCAAGATGCCTAAAGCTACAACACCTATATCTGGCTCCCGCCAGGGACGGAGACACAACCCCCTCGAAACAGATCTGACAGCGACTCCTCTCAAGATCAAGGGCGAAAAGCGCAAATCCAGACATCAAGATGAGGGCGATCAGTTCGTGGACTCGAAAGCCTCGCGGAAGATCCTGCGGATGGGACAAGAACTTGCAGATGATGATGTGGAGGAGAACTCGGTTCAGCCAGCAAATAAAGCGTTCGATTTCGAGTCAAGGTTAGACGATGACGAGGAGGAGGTGCCAGGACAGGAAGAGTATGAGGAATGGGGAGACGAGGAGGTCGAGGAGATTGAGCTTGCGCCAGACGACTTGGAGACGTTCAATAAGTTCTTTCCGACACAAGAAGATCCATTACTGAAGCAAGGCTGGCCGGGAATGGCAGATGACGAAGAGGATGAAGGACCTGGGACGAATCTGGCAGATCTAATATTGGAGAAGATTGCCATGCATGAGGCGTCTCAAGGTGCAAATGGTGATAATTCTGCGCCAGGGCCAATAGATGAGGATTTCGAGATACCACCAAAGGTTGTGGAAGTCTACACAAAGTATGCGCCATGGTTGTTTAACAGAGTAATGTACTGATTGAATCGCAGAGTCGGTCTATTATTGTCGCGGTATAAGTCAGGAAAGCTACCCAAACCATTTAAGATCCTTCCTACAGTCCCTCGCTGGGAGGATATCATCGAAATCACCCGGCCAGAGGCATGGACTGCAAATGCGATTTACGAAGCAACCAAGATATTCGTCTCGAGTACGCCAGCGACGGCACAACGATTCTTCGAGATGGTAGTCTTAGAGCGAGTTCGAGAGGATATCCACGAGACAAAAAAGCTAAATGTGCATTTGTTCAATGCTTTGAAGAAGGGTCTATATAAGCCAGCGGCGTGGTTCAAGGGATTTCTCTTCCCATTAGTTGGTAGCGGTACTTGCACATTGCGGGAAGCGCAGATTATATCTGCTGTCCTTGTTCGAGTTTCAGTGCCTGTTCTCCACTCTGCAGCTGCGATTAAGGGTCTCTGCGATATTGCTGCTCAGGAGTCTTCAGCAGGTACGGAAGGAGGTGGAGCGACAAATATCTTCATCAAAGCTATGCTGGAGAAGAAGTACGCTCTGCCATACCAAGTTATCGACGCCTTAGTATTCCACTTTTTGCGTTTCCGGACAGTGGATACAACGAACGGAGGAGAGGCTATGTCAGGCGTGAGTGGAGCAGGGTCAAAAGATACAAAACTACCTGTCATTTGGCATCAATGCTTGCTGGCATTTGCTCAGCGATACAGGAACGATATTACCGAAGATCAAAGAGAAGCTTTGCTGGATCTGCTCCTCACTAAGGGACATTCGAAAATTGGTCCAGAGGTCAGAAGAGAATTGCTAGAGGGTAGAGGTAGAGGTATTCCTCTTGAGCCAGAAGCTCTATCTTTCGACAACGATGACACGATGTTGGTAGATTAATTGTTGGAGTTGGGCACGGCTTCGATCTCCTTAGACACTCGAATAAATGTTTGTCGAACCCATGTGATCTTGGTCTAAGTGACTTCTCGAAATGGCAAGTCGGCTCGCAGAGTGGAAGCGTCTTTGAAGACGACGACTCCATTAGGCAACGATTGAACGGCTGCGCCACATCAAATGATTGGACGCCAAAGACCTCAGCCATCTTCATGGCATCTCACCACAGCTGAAGACAAAACTTGATATCACCTTCATAAATCTCATGTTCCCAATATTTTAGAACAACAATTCAAAGATTCCACGACTAATCTTCAAGTCTCGTAGCTATTGTCTGGACTCTTCTCACAAACGATGTCGCGTGAGCCCACCATACCACGCAAAGGCATCTCAGAACCCAGCGTGGCAGTCCATCGACCTTCATATACAGAACCATCCTCCTCGTCTTCACAAACACAAGCAGAAAGCCAAACCCAGCAACTAGATCAAGATGGAGAGCAAACAAACGAGCCGCCGCCATACTCCGGGCCAACTTCCTCAATCATGGCCCGGGCCCCAGCACCACAACCACAACCCAAATACCCCGGCCTCCCACGTCTAAACTACTCACTATACACACCTCCAACATTCACACTATCCGATGACCAGAAAACACTGACATCTCACTCCCCCGAACTCTCCATCTATCCCACGAAACTCATCTCACTCATCCAATCCCTCGCCACCGTGCCGCCGAAACCGCAAATTCGCATTATCGGGAAGAGTTCAAGTGGGGAAGTCGACTTTGATGTCAGGCTCAACTTGATGAACTTGATCGTTCCGGAAGAGGGGAAAGGCGGCAGTGGAAGTGGGAGAATGAACTATGTCAAAGTCATTGGCAAAGGCGAGATGGGATTCAGAGGCGAGGGAAAGGAGGCCGTAGTGCCAGATTTGAGGAGTCTGGAAGAATGGGCGAGGAGGTATTGCGAGGATCAGAGCTCGATCAAACGGTTTGTTTTCCTCCCGGAAATCCTCTTCGCTCCCCTTGCGACCAATCAACCATGGAAATTAGTGTTTGAAAGAATTTGAAAACATGAACATGTCAGCTGACCACAATCCAGATTCGTCCTCGAGAGAACAGTCATCAACTGGGACACATCCTACCTCGAAGGCCGTCTCCTCTCTCTCATCTCCAGTACTTCCTACCGTGGTCACGTTACGCTATCCTTCCCACTTACACATAGCCGCGTCGTTGTGCACTCACCCGATAAGGTCAACCGCTTCTTCTCCGATGTCACCAAGCTCTTCACGGGCACGAAGAAGTACGAAGTCGTAAAGAGCGTATGGCCATATGCCGACGTTGCGAGAAGTGAGAATGGAGGCGCCGGGAGGAGATGTGCTGTCCAGGAGGAGGAAGTGTGGTTTGCAGACTGGAGGGATGCCATCAAGCATGCTATTGTCGCGAAGAGGAAGGGGTGGGTTACGGTTGAGGATCGGCTGGAGTTTTTGATGGAGCCGAAGCCAGGTGAGGTCGGGAAGCCTGCTGATTGGGGAAGCTTTTAGTGAGTTTTGTTTGAGACGTAGGAGCCGGGTTGTAAAACGGTATCTGGTGTTTGATGTAATGTTGATTATACACTGTTCATAATATCTGTGCGCTATAGGGTCAGGCTCAAGTTTGGACATTCCTAGTAGTATAGTTGGCATTCATGATGGAAGGTATCGGTAGCCTCAAGGTTTAGTGCATTTGAGCCAAATTCCTAGGGTAGGTCTGGACGAGAATGAAGTTCATTGTTTTGGTGGGTTTCAGCTCAATGGACTTTTCTCAACTCCAACTACCACCCCTAATACCTATCCCTATCCTCTTTCCACACAACTTCCCGACTACTAAGCAGCCACTCATCTCTCATCTCTTAGCTCCATCCCTTGAGATCTTGGTCTTTACAGGATCTGTTGCTCGCCATCGATCAAGCTGCCATTAGTAATGGCATATCCATGTGCTCTAGCAACAAGCGAGTACGATGGCAAGTAAACATCAAGGAACGGCAAGACCTCAGCCGCACCAGGGGTGTTTCTCCAATCACGCATGAGATCCATGGCAATTCCGAACATACCCAAAAGGTGGACACCAGCTTGCTCCATACGACGGTTGGCATCAGCGGCGATCTTGTCGTTGAAAGTTCCGGAGGCGTCAGTGTTGGCCCAGACATCGTATCCCTCGGCTCTGAGAGACAGGGCCAAAAAGGAGGTGCAGACTTCGGTTACGATACCGGCGAGGATTACTTGCTTCTTTCCGGTTGCCTTAACCGCGGCACGGAATTCAGCGTTGTCCCAGGCGTCGACTTCTCCGTTTCGCTCTGTGTTTTGTGTTAGCTTCTGCTTGCTGAAATGGCCAGGAGCTGGCATGTGTGTGATTATAGAGCTTAGATTCAAACAGTGAGAAACTTACTGATATATGGTGCATTTGGATGCATCTAGGTTGGGGGTAAGTACCATTCGACTCAAAAATGGAGTTCTTATCTTACATCAATGATCTCCTTGGGCAATGCACCATTGGGTCCTGATTTCTTGGTCAGTACTTTGACCGAATAGGCATCCGATCGAAAGCTTACCAGTCTCAGCGGACGTGGTCAAGATGGTGGGCAAGTTGAATAGATTGCCAAGAGCGGCGTGAGCCAGAATGTTGTTTCTGTACTCAACAACACCATAGTCTCGCACCAATTCGGTGAGTCCGATTTGGTGGTCGACGACAAGGAGAACCTTGTCATGGACGTCAGTTTAGTCTGATGATAGCTCAAGATCTTGTATTGACTTACAGCGTCGGTCTTATTGAGACGGTCGAACGTGAAGCCAGTACCCTCAACGGCTGCTGCTCCTGCCAAAGTGGCGACGACAGTCGAGAACTTCATCTTGAAAGTATTGGAGAAGAGAGAAGATCTTGGAGTTGCAAGTCTGGATGTCTGAGTGGGTTGGTGAGACTTCACTTGACGGCGATATTGACTCCTACTTATACTTTTACTGCAGCTCATTTAGCCACAGCTTAACCCCATCTTCGAACTTACACTCTTGTGAAAACGGATCTAGCGTTCCTTGAAGTTTGTCAGGATGAAGCTCGGCGTTGCCTCTATCAACAAGGGAGTAATCGCGCATGCAGCCTCTTCATCTCCGCAAGAGGGGAACAACTTGGCGAAGTGGATTCACTGAGGCAATTCTGCAGTTTGTGCTACAAAAAGCATTCATCCAGCCACCACTTCTTCCTCCTGTCACCGCTCCTCAACCTCAATCGAGCAAATGTATTGGTTTAGAGTTCCGCCGACGTGCTCAATCTCCTGCAGAGACGGAGAAAGAGGTGGATCTCACAAGCTCTGTACCACGGTCCCCCAAGTTATCATATGCAAGTCAAGAAATGTTCGGTGGCACTTGATGTTTTTTTCTATGGCGAAATAAGGTTGCATGACGCGCAACGGCATCGGTACGAGCCTCATCCTGACCAATATGCCCCGGTGCCAATCTGGTCGGTATGCAGATTGGTTGAGTCAGCTTCTCTAAGCGGCTTGTGGAATTTTAGCACGGCGAATTCTCAGGTGAAATGGGAGATGGAGGACTATTGAGACCCGGGTGTTGTTCCGTTCGGCAGTGATGAGAGATAATGATTGGAAGAAACATAATCCCAATGCAGTATGGTTTGCAGACAGGCATGACTGCAGGCCCCCGCAATGTAGTTGATTATTCATCGCTTAATTCTGCAGGTGGAAACTTACAAACAAAGGCTGGGGAGGGACCCTAAACAATATATTCAGCTTACGATTCTATCTAATTGCGTGCTGGCTTGGACTGTGAGCAATTCCACCTACACAATTTGTTACGTGGTACGGGCTCTATTCAAGTTCGTGGCCCAAATGAAGCGCAAGAATAAAAATCACATTTCACCGTCCTCACGTGATAATGTCAACAACCTTAGGCTCAACTGTCCTTGACAGCAATAAGACAGAGTGAAAAGAATTCAGTCCCAGTGTACTGGGTCACCTCGTTTCAACCTACATGATGTTCCTGACAAGCCTACAAGTGGATTGAATCATTCGTATACATTCCTAGCAGCCTTATATGCTATGCGCTCCCACCCATATGATATTTACATTTCCCAAAATTTCAAGACCTCAAGCCGTACTATCCTCATATCGATGGTAATTCTTCATGACCTCAAGTCTCATCCTCCTCTTCGGCGCCTTCCTCCCAGTCATCAGCTCGAATTGCGCACAAGCCTGTTCGGGCAAGACTTCCAATCCATCGACTATCACCCAAGCCTGTTTCGTCTCTTCTCTTACTCGCCGAATTTGTTTCAAGAGCGGGGTATCGAGGGGTAGATATGCCAACTAAGTCGAGCAGATTAGCTGGATGTGATAAGCGTGGTAAGGACAATGAAACTTACCTCAACTACGACTCCACCGGTAGGACTTCCAAGCCACTGTATCGGCATCTCGAAATTTGCTGGCGCGCTGGAACCGACCTGTCTCGCTGGTACGCAAGAAATGATCATAGTTGGCTGTCTGGAAGTCGATGGCCATTCTTCGGTGGGAGATCTCAGCACTCGGACAATCTCGCCATCGCTGCTAAGTCCAGAAGCCCAGGAGTTGAAGTGCTGTGCGACATCTTCCGCGTGCTTGATTGTTCTGTTGTAGATGAAGATCTTTCTGCAGCCTAGTTGGATCATGGCGTATATTGCGGCTCGAGCCATACCACCGGCACCAATGACCAGTCCTGTGGTCTTCGAGGGTTGGATGACGTTTCGTGGTGAGAGGTTGCGTCTGATGCAGGTCAGAATGCCGATGAAATCTGTGTTGTCGCCATAATAGGCGATGATGCGTCCTGCTTTCCCCCTCTGATTTGCGTGTCGCAAAAGTGACTGCGTGCTTCCATCGAGAGGTGTGTCATTTGTAAGAGTTCGGAGCGGGAGCAAGGTGTTGACGGCTCCGATGGCTTTTGCATGATAGCTCTTCGCTGCAATTCGGGAGAGAATCTCAACCTTGAACGGTTGGGTGATGGCCGCACCTCCAAAATTGGTGTCCTGACAGAGCTGCTGGATGTCTTGAAGGGAACCAACTTGTAGAGATTGGAAGTCGTTGATCATTCCGCATTCTTCGTATGCAGCACTGTGCATAGCCGGTGACAAACTATAAAAGACACTTACACCAAAATGATAAAAGTGCATTGGGTCGATCATTCGTGTCTCGTATCGTGCTTGCATAGCCTCTGCTGCTGTAGGAAGGAATTGTCGGATTTGGCTTTTGCTTACGGTGGCTTGCATGGCCGGATGGGTGACAGGTGTGAAGATGCGATTGGCAATCAAGGAAGGCCTGCCGTTTTCTCCAATGTTGTATGCGATTACTGGAAGGCGATCCGACAGTGATTCGATCTTGTTGACAAATTGTCGAACGGTGTCGTTGTCGCTGACTTTTGATGTTCGCCGAACAAAACGTACAATATCGCAACCCAAAGTCTGAGCTCTTCGATATTGGATCATCCGGGACTCGTCATCCCATCCCCAAGAATTCTCTTCTCGGTGCATGTGATACCCGATGACTTTAGTCCTGCCGGAAGATCGGACGATGTGGGAAAAGCGATCCGATGAGTATTTCAAATCTACCACAATATACTCCACGCCTAAGCGTAGACCATATTCCATCAGTAAGAAATACGCTTGTTCTTGTTCTTGCAAAGACAAATGCGAGTTCTCGAATGCATAGTCCTCCACCTGGAAAATGATCGGAACCCCAAGGCTTCTCCGAATAGTTGCGACTTGCTTTCCAATGAGCTTCTGGAGGTCAGGTGACCATGTGTCGATTTTTAACTGTACAGCATCTGCGCCTGCTTCAAGATCTGCCAGGTCCAGATCTGGAATGATGGATAACCGAAGTGACAGTGCATAGGTGTATGATCTAAATTCCGCTGGCAAAGCTGCTATCGAGAAAGGACTCTCGTATCCGCTGCGAACGACACCTTGCCCAGTCAGAAAGTCGAGAAAGGTTGAAAAATCTTCTTTGGCGTACTTTAATCGAGACGAGACATTGGACAGGCCGTTTTCAGGTGGTGTTTCTGCTCCATCACAACTCGAGTCGTATAAGTTGAAGTACTCCATATTCGAACAGTTCCGATGCGCCAGGTCTGCGTTCTTCAAGCGAGCAGCTTCATCGTCTCCGAGCCTCAACAGTGACTTGATCCGTTCGCTTTCCCGTGTGACATAAATCACTGGATTCGTTTTCGAGTACTCGTAAAGAGCCTTCTGAGCTGCACCTGACAAGCTTCCCATGCCACACTCGATGATACAACCAGATCTGTGATTGTCCAACATACGTTTGAGAACTTCTACATTTTTCTTGTAGAACTCCAAGCTTCCGTATTGCTGCATATAAGCACCTCTGAAATGCGTTAGTTTCATATTAGCACATTGGAAAAGACCCGAATTGCAATTGCGACTCATCATGAGCCGATTCTGGGATCATAGACCCATCTCTCTCATCACTAAAAGCACCGACATGTATTTTCGGTAGTGATGTCGAATATGATTAAAAGCGACCAAGAATTGATAGCCACTTACCGGGAAACTCCTGTGGCCTCTTGAAAATAATGATCCTCCGTGACCAGTCTCCTACCCAGATGCATGGCACCTATAAACCCAAGAGTTCGCTTCCCAGACCCTCTTGAACCTATCAAGACGATCGAGGCATTTGGGAGAAAGTCTCGAACGTTTGGCCGAGGTCGAGTTGAACTGTCCAGATACGCCAGTGGTGCCTCAAGCTGTGTTATGACCGACATCTCGATACTCCCAACGTCCAGGCCAGACGTAAACCTCCGAGATATCCTCCTCAAACAGCCCTCTTCGATCTCAAAGCTACCCTGGGATATTTTTCAATATCACGTGTTGGTAAGTTGGACGGCGTGGATTCTGGTTCAGCGAGGAAGCGGGGCAGAGCCAATCCACGTCGATGAACGAAGGACAGCAAGCCGCACTTGTTGAGCCAAAGCACTCGACGGGAGAGGAAGAGAGGAGTGGAAACCAAGGCTGTCGCAGGTTGAAGATTGAAAAGGTCAACGACAAAAAGATTGAAGACATTCAGAACTCCCGAATCGAACCACCGACTGGTATGGACTGAGGCAACAAGGGACGGCTGAGAGATTACCCGCGGGCAATTCGAGACCACCAAGACTGTGGGGTAATGGGGTTGTCGGCCAATGAGGTTGACTTAATTGCTGAGCTTCATCTGGACTTTGGGGACCCCAGAGAAAACCTCTGCGAAGACTCAAGTCGCGCGCGTCAAACAACGAGAGACTCTCCCGAAGAGCGTGTATCTACCCCATACGCTACCCCGGACGATCGACCTCGAGCCCTCTCCTCTGCATGACCGGATCTCGAAGCTCTGCCCCGTGGGCAACGACCCTCGAGCCATCGGTAACTCGATCGCGACGGCATACACAGAATTGTGGGAATGGCACAAGTAGCGCATGCGGGCAATGGAGCGCCAGATGGGAATGAAGATAAGCCCGGGTTAGATGGGGAGGAATTGAAGAAGAATTCGAAGCAAGGTAGGCCCCGGAAGAGGGTGTCGCAAGCATGCGACAAGTGTAGAAGTCGCAAGGACAAATGCGACGGAAAGAAGCCGGTGAGACACTCCTCAAGAGCCCAACTACCTGTATATTGTGTAGAAAATGGACAAGAAGAACTACGCAAAACAAGGTTTGGGAAATGGCTGGACAATGGGATACAAGAAGGATATCGCAAAGTGGCTGTGTGGAAACCATACTCGGAACGTGGAAATACTGCGATCGTCTAGGGAATACAAATACACGAGAAGACTTGGAGACTGTCGCTGACTTTGATGACCGCATTAGGCCTGCTCAACGTGCATCGCAAACGGTCGGGAATGTTCATACGACGCCAATGTGAAGAAGAGAGGTCTGCCCGAGGGCTACGTTCGTGGTCTAGAGAAACTTTGGGGTTTAGCTATACGCGACGTGGACGAAGTAGAAGAAAATGTTTTGTCTGCTCTGGCAGGCGATGATGAAAGTAAGCGATTCTCGATTTCTAGTCCTTCGTACCGTTTAGCTGTGGTTCTGCGCGTGTTTCGTGAAGATTCGAAGCCATGTTCCTTTTCCCCGTTATTCTGGGCTGTTCAAACTTCTGTTGGCGCCCTAGCACAAATAGCGATCAAGCTGCGAAGATCTTGATGCGGCATCATGGTGGCCAAGGCTTATAAAATCCAGGTACCGAAAGTCCCCTAACCATTTGGAACGACGAGAACAACTCAGAGGCATTAGTGGAGCTATGGAGGAAATCAGTAATCTCCAGAGAGCTGGAAAAGCTTCTCTCATCGCAAGAGCCCACCGAAACGAAAAGAAAGCGGATCAATCCAGAGGGCCAAGGCTTTAAGTCAAATGAGAAGAATGCTTTCCAGCAGCAATCAGGTTCCAATGCAAGGCCTCGGCCTCCTTTGCAAGAGCCGGACTACTCAAACACGGGCTGGTCAGACCGTGTTCCTGATGTTATGACACAGACTGATTTCCGAACACCGCCTAACATGTCAGCTATCGATGTAAGCATTTATCTTCGCACTTATCCGATATGAAAGCCTAATAGTACTTTCTAGCCGACTTTCTTACCAAAAGAATATGAATCTATCCTGAGTCCGTATCCGGCCCATGCGGCACCTTCCAACGGCACGCCAGCTACGGCCACCGATGTTCTTCCAGACCTCCCATCCGAGACCTGGCATCTCCTTGATGTTTACTTCTCATACACGCATTCATGGCTTCCAATCATCGAAAAGCATGATCTTTTGAAGACTTCTTATCAGTATTCACAAAATCGTGTTGAAAGTACTTCGTAAGTTGTCTGCAGAGTAACTGGCATGACCTTGCACTTATGTCTTAGTCCCGTATGGACATCGAAAAGCTAACTTATCACTAGAGCAGGTTCTGGTGATAATGCAGTATTGTGGGCTGCAATAGCATACGCCAAGTTTCAACACAGAGCAATCAACAATATCCCGCGAGCACTGGGAGCTGTTGGGGAGATGGTCTGGACTGCAGAACGCATGTACGCCCAAGCAAGATCCCTTATTCCTAATGAGGAAGGAAATATTGAGCTTGGTAAGTTCATCAAATTTCGTTCTTCTCAGATGCTAGCAAAAATGCTCGGGACCACCTTAGACGTCTATTTCTCCCCAAATCTCGGAGTTTTGGCTTGTTCGTTTTCCCTATTCTGGTTGGCAGTCTCCATCATCGTATCCAGCACAACATGAGAGTTTCGATCTTCAGTATCGTTTCCAAATCCAATATAGTATGACTAACTGGAAATAGGCCATGTGCAAGCATTGCTGATCCTCACTCTCGCAAATTTGGGTATGGGCCACTTCAGCCGTGCATGGTCTCTTATCGGCCAGGCAGTGAGAGCCGCTATCGACATGCAACTCGACCGACCTTCAGAGACCGACTCAAGGGCCAAATCTAGATATAAGCATGTTTTCTTGGGCTGTTTTGCCTTAGAGACTCTTATTGCAGCTCGACTGAATCGCCGCCCTCACCTAAGAGCCGAAGACGCAGACCTGGCTGGACTTTTAGACGAAGATGGTTTAGAAGAATGGGATCCTTGGACAGACTGTCTCACAGTGCGGAAGAGTAGCTCTGGCAATTCACGCATGCCAGCATCAATTCTCAGCACTTTCAATCGACTCATTCAAGTTCTGAAGATCCTTAATGACGCCTGCTGCTGTTCGATCGGTTCCAACACGCTTCAGTTCAGTACCGTCCTTCTACAGAAGCTCCACATCTGGAGTCAGTCTCAATCACCACCTTTATATTTCGATTCGACAGCCAAGGGTAGCGAGCAGGCTCTGTCTTTGCTACCACATCAGTACCATTTACATAATGTATATTTCACGACATTAGCCACGTCCCAATTACTTTCCAACAACAATGGCCAGGAAGTTGTCAATCTGGAGCCTTGTACGAGATCAGCCCGCCAGACCGTCGATCTACTGAACCAACATTCTAATATTTTCGGCCTCCTCATTGTCCCGCCGACGTACGAGTATTTTGTCAAATCAGCTTACGACATTGTACATGCAGTGCATAGTAGCATTGAGAGCACACACATTATTCTCAATGATTGGAAGCGGAGCCTGGATAATTGTCTTGATACGATGGAGCCAGCATGGTAAGCTTTCCTTGCCAATTGCATTGGCGACCTAACCCCAGTCGTGGCCTACTCAGCACATCCAAAAGTCTTGCGAGCATTCAAGTCGAAGCACTACTGACGCATTGACCAGGCCCGTGTTTGAAGCTTTCAAATCATCAACAGCATATCAATCGACAGTACGGGCAACAAGAAGTCACAGCCAGGCGGCCTATGACTTGATCATGGATCAGGACTCAGATACGCCGATGTCTGGGAAGACACCTCAAAGTCTCGCAAGCTATGACGCATTTGATCCCTTCAGCCCACAGAACTCTCGAGCACCAGCCGAGGCCCTCAGACCCAGAGGTAAGCACTATTGTCTTCCCATGCTCCTCGAACAGAAAGCCACAAACCCATTTTGAATATTTTGTTCTCCTGATCTTTCCAGAGCCATGGTTGAGTTTTAACTTGTCAACAGGTGTCAGCCAATTACGATCCAGCCGTCCTTCTTTCGGCCAAGCTTCTGGTCATGGATTACCTCAAAATCCTCGAAATATCTATGAAGATGTGCATGCAACCATAGGGTCTGCAAAGCGCCACCCATCAAACAAGCAGAATAACCGCGAAACAGCTGGCAAGCCACCACAGATCATGGGGCCACAGCCTTCATTCCATATCAACCAACCTCCAAATCCTCAACTGCATAGGTCCCTGACAATGAGTTCTGCAGATGTTGAGTTCGACCCTATGTTTAATGAGTTGATGCGGCTTGACGCCACAGAATGGTTTGTCTCCCTCGTCTCTCTCATCTATCATTAAAATTCCTCAAATGGTCTGGACAAACGAAGGCCTTGTGATTGCACTTCTTGCCAAATGACATCCTTTATCTTGCTCAATCTTTTCTCGATGTCATTTAGTCTCATATAGCTTCTTACATATACATAACATAAGACTAATAGCCACGCAGGGCAGGCAATTGGGATCAAAGTCTCATGAACCTCGGCTTTACCGACTCAGATAACATGAACCAAGACTTCTATGCGTTCTGTCAGGAACCAGATCCTCTACACCAGAATACCGTGTTCCAGCAACTGGTAGCCAACTCCAATGCCGAAACGAACGATTTCTTTGATGGATCTGGATTTGGTGGGCCAATGGGTTTGGCACCAGGAGGATTTGCGGGCGTCGGTGTTGGGATGGCGGACGAGCATGAGGGCATTGAAGCAGGCCAAATATTGCAGGCTCTGAGTGCTGCGGAGGATCAGAGGGGAAATGGATGAGCACGAGGCATAGGGGAGGTAGATGAAGTTGTGGAAGATATGTGACGGAAGATGCGCGCGTTGACCAGAGTGGTCACAGGCATCTCCAAATCTAGAAGTGTGGATTTACATAGACGTATCTGAAGCTTGATAGAGCAGAAATTTGATTCAGAAACTCCAAAGGCCTGACTGACAATTTTGATGTTGCAATTCGAGGAGCTTTCGTCCGGCCTGGATGTCACTGCTCGTGTTCGGGCATTTACGTGAGCTGAATGTCGGAAATCATGCTAGAACAACGTCCTCGGTAGATACCCATATTAAAATTCTAAAATCTATCAGGAATACTACGCATTTCCAGTAAACATCAAATATATCAATTTCAAGATCAACGTTCGCACTTGACGATATCCGGCAGAGGACTTTCCCCCGACCCACAAAAGCGCTTACTGACGTCTACCAACGGAATTACCCATCTCAGTTTCAGACTCTATCAACAGCACAACTCATCACTCTCTCACAACCTTCCATCACACCCTCTCCTCCCCCGAAGAACGCAAACCAACCAATCAAAAATCATGAACTCCTCCCCACCCATCACAATGAGCGACTCCGAGCTCCAAGAAATCTACACCTTCGCTCTAGACCTTGGCCGGAGAGCGGGTAAGATCCTGCTGGATGGCGTGGAGAAGAGGTGTGGTGCTGAGAGTGGGAGGGATGTTGGGAAGCAGGAGGAGAAGATGAATGCGGTGGATATTGTTACGCAGACGGATTTAGGTGAGTCTGATTCCTTGCTTGTGGCATGATGGAAGGAATAAGTCACTGAGAAATGGGCTGATCACGTGGTTCTGTGTAGATGTTGAGGCCTTTGTGAAGGATGAGATTTTGGGGAGGTTTCCAGATCATAAGTATGTGCTCTTCTCTTTATGTCAAGTCATCGATCAGAAGGAGGGTCATGGTCGGATTTGAGCCATGAGAATAGTTCTGATCTTTGCCGGGTGTCTGCTTCCCTCGACCACCACTTCCTGAACAAGCAGCCTATATGCCTTTCAGATACGAGTAGAATCGATGTTAACAGTACTCTAGATTCATCGGAGAAGAAACCTACAGCAGCGGCTCATCTAAAGACTATCTCGTAACCTCCTCGCCAACATGGATCGTCGACCCACTGGACGGAACAGTAAACTACACGCACTTGTTCCCTATGTTCTGCGTCTCCATCGCCTTCTGTCTCAACCACCAGCCTGTCGTAGGCGTAATCTACCAACCAATGCTTGACACAACATACTCGGCACTCACTGGTCACGGCGCCTTCCAAGATGATGCTCACCCAACTAAACCAAGGAGGGCGTTGCCGTACGTGAATAGTCCGAAGCAGGTGTTGGGGAAGGAGGCGCCGAAGGGTTGTATCTTTAGTTGTGAGTGGGGGAAGGATAGGAGAGATGTGGAGGGTGGGAATATGAGGAGGAAGATTGGCAGTTTTATGAACATGGCTGCTGAGATTGGTGGAAGAGGTGGGAAGGGCGGGATGGTGCACGGCGTGAGGAGTCTGGGAAGGTAAGTTTTCCACATCTCTGGGTCAAATTATCGCCGCATTCCTAATTACCGAAACCCGAGAGTAAATTGACGTGAATGTGGACTTCTAAACTAAGATATGAATATTAGTGCGACGTTGGACCTTGCGTATGTTGCTAGTGGAGCCTTTGACATTTGGTGGGAAGGAGGTTGCTGGGAATGGTACGTGTAAACTCTTTTCCGACTTCACTTCCTGTGTCCATGCCCACTCCTTATCGGGCCCTTTTCCAATGCATAACATATCACCATCTTAGTATGCATGCGCATATGCAAGCGATATTCAACTGAATCATGTACACAGGGACGTCGCAGCTGGGATATGCATCTTACGCGAAGCGGGTGGCTTGATCACTACAGCCAATCCTCCGAAGAACCCCGAGACAGATCCAATCGAAGAGGTGAAGTTAGGGAGTAGACTTTATTTGGCGATCAGGCCGGCTGGGGATGCCGAGGGTGAGACCGGAAGGCAGGCTCAAGAAAGAGTGGTCAGGGAGACTTGGAGGAGGGTTGATGGGCTAGACTACACCAGGCCTGGAGCGTGAGCTCCTTATTTAAATCAGCGTGTCAACTTCGAGAACAAGAGATACAGATAGATCATAAAACTCTTCAAATTTCAACATGTCTCGTCAACACGTGGTTTAGATACGCCAAACGCCATATGATCCCTTGTCTAATCTCAAACCCATATCCTGTTAAACCACCAACTCCTCTCCATGCTGTAAACAAGTTTCAACAAAAGTCTCTCAAAGCCGAGCTTTCGTCTCCTTTGGAGCCAGAACTCTCTTGACATCCTCTACAGGCAACGTGCTCGCCTTTCTCCTCAGCCATATCTTATCCTGCTCCAGACCCTGCCAAATCATCGCTTCAATGCCTCCAATAAGCTGCCACCCACTCCTCTTCGCTATCCTCGCGACAGCAGTATCCGGACTAGGATGATAGCACATCTCCAAAATTGCACCTTTCTCCTTCTTCCCCAACATCGTCTCCACAATACCCCTCGCTCTCTTCTCATCCTCACTCTTCGGCTCAAAGTCCGGAATAGCACTCACGACGACCCTTGGTCCAGGCAGCGATTCCGCCTCCGCAACAGACGCAATATACCTTAAGTTCCCACCAAATCCTTTTGCCGTGCACTCAGCTATTACAGCATCGACTTCTGACTTGTCTCTATTGACTAGATAAATTTCCGAACACTCCAAGAAGTTCTTCAGCGCATACACAGCCGCTCGACAAGTTCCTCCACCACCAATGATCATCCCCGGTTTCCCCTTCATGCTCTCCGCATCCACCTTACTCGTGTTCTGCAATATAGCTTCCCGGATCCCAATACAATCCGTATTCGTCCCACACAGCAGCTTTGTCCCATCTGGTGCAGACCGCAGGAATATCGTGTTCACAGCACCGATCGCTTCGCCCTCAGGCGTGAGAACGTCTAGGTATGGAATTATGTTGACTTTGTGTGGCATGGTGACTGCGGCGCCGTAGAATTTGGGGTCCCGGGTCAGCGCGAGACATGCTTCTATTGAGCGGGATTCGTAGAGGATATATTCGTAGTTCAGGTTTAGGGCAGAGTAGACTGTTGCGTGGAGGAGGGGGGAGAGGGAGTGGGCGATGGGGTAGCCGAAGAGGTAGCCTACTCGGTCGAGGTGTGCTGTTGATGGTGCAGGAGGTGGTGTTTGTGTTTGTATGGAAGGGGGGATGTGTGTGTGGCCAAGAGATTGGGACATCTTGAAGTAGTTGGTGGCTGGAATGCTGTGTTACTCGAGGTGAGCCGAAGTGAGAGAGCTGCAGCTCTGGACTATTCAAGACTTGCTTCTCTACAGGAATGACAGCTGTGAAATGAGGGATTGGGTCGTCTTGTGTATGAGAAGGATCTCGGGATTCAGTAAAGTCTTGAAGAACCTCAAGATAGACCGATATATGGACCCTTATGTTGGGTAGTTCACAACAAGCATCGGCAAAACCAAGAGCCACCTCAATTCGTGGGCCAAAATCGTCGAAGTGGCTCTTCGGGGAGCTGTCCGCTTAGAAGATAGACTGGAAACAAGTAAGCTTGTTCAATGCTGATATCTGACAGGGAAGACGACTATGGAGTAGATTTGAATGTGAAGAGATGCGTGTACCTTCCATTCGTATTTGGCGGAAGCGGTCCGTTGTTGTGCGGAGTAAGTCTTTCCCGGCTTTCTTCGAGACCCCTCTGCGGGGATTCTTGGGGCAGAATTGCCTTGGCGCTTTCTTTGAAGTCCACGAAGATCAGCCTCAACGAGAATCATGACTTTGCTTCGCAGATCTTGATATCGCCGTCCTTTGAGCCAAAGAGGAGGAGCGTTTGCAGTATCTTGAAGACGGCTTGCATTTCATGTTTGGAGCATTCACAGCTTGTACTCGAGCGACCTCCGTGCTACGATGGATCAGGCACTCGATTTTTTTTGTTAAATTCTAGTCACATTTTATATTGAATCTTCTTCTTCTAGTGGCCTCAATAAAGCCCAGATATAATCGGACTTCAATGTGAGACACTCGAAGTCAACATATGCCAACTGTAATTTTACAACTTGCTTCGGCTCGCCTCAGCTTGCGCGAAATGCCCACGAGGCAGATTGGAAACAAAAAGGCGTGATAGGCGAGTCCAAAATTATTCTAGGTATTATTTTCTCTCAATAATCATAATTGGGGACTTATGCAAATTGTACTTATGCTTCTGATAGAGATAATCAGGTGTCGTGAAGGCAGGGTCCTGGCTGTGTAATTCTTTATCCGCCCAGTTGTCTCGGGCTACCGGTTACAGTGTTGCGGGGTTGATGAAATGCGAGCACTCTGAGAGGCTGAACATCTGTGGAGGTAACCCCCACATGGAGCAGTGGACGTAGCGGCGTCATGTCGGCTTTTGATCTTCAAAGATCATGCCTGTGTGAAGAAATTCGAGGGTTTCTGCGCTTGTCATCATTTTATATGGCAGACAAGAAATACGGGCCTCGCTTGGCTTCACTTGACAACTGTTGGCATCTCTTGGTATTGAGGTCTGAGGAAGGTTAAGCGACGGGGATTCTGAAAGCATATCGTCTGTTTATTCTCAACATAATCCATGCTTTGATGATGCCGCGCACATTCATGAAGCGGGATGAAATCAACGATGATGTCTGTCGTCGCCAACACGAGAACGAGAAGGCATTTAGACCGTCGCCACGGCATCACTGATCTAATCATAGCAGAAAATGGCATGTCTGAGGCCGAAATAACAAGATCTCCATCAAAAGGGAAGGGCAGAATGTTTTGCCCGACCATGGACATCATTCCGCATGCTTGGTGTCAATTTAGCCTCTCTGCCATCCGCCGGTTGGCTGCATTGTGGCGAGTCAGTGTAGATGCCCAGGATGCTTGTCCTTACCCCCTGTCTCTCGCTTCCACCTCAACACCTCCCCGTCTCTCCGGATCTGGGGGCTCCAAAACCCTCCAAAGGGGTGACTATCCACTTGACACTATATATTAGGAGGTCTGCCGTTACGAGTTGCGCTCTCTGTTCATTTCAGCTCACCTATCGCCAATTCTTTGTGCCTTTTCACGTTTTGACTTTTCGTTACGAGGTTGATCAATCTGGAGTTGTCTAGTTGCACCGAAGTATCCCCTAGTTACAGGATTTTCGCTCTCCACCTCCAGAGCATTTGAGTCACAAAACTCGTAGAGACGTAGTCTCCTTCATCAATACCCAAGATGAGTATTCTCAGTCTCGTTGAAGGTAAGGTTTCCTTTGGGCGTTTGGATTGATGTTTGAGATCAAGTCCTGACTGCTGCAGATCGGCCAACGCCGAAATGCGTCTACAATCTGCGAGTGTACACATGTGCGGCAGTAGCTGCGTTTTGTGCTGTTATGATCGGCTACGATAGTGCTTTCATCGGCGGTACTCTTGCTTTGGATAGTTTCAAGGACGAATTCGACTGGGCACAGTACTCCAAACACGAACAGAATCTCATCTCGGAAAATATCGTCTCGCTGTATCAAGCTGGTGCTTTCTTCGGAGCTTTCTTCGCCTATGCCGCTGGTCACTATCTTGGACGAAAGAAGGGTCTTCAGATCTTCGCCGGTATCTTCATTCTTGGAGCTGGTCTCATGCTTGGTGCCAATAGGTCTAGAGGACTTGGACTCATCTATGGTGGACGTGTCTTGGCTGGTATTGGAGTTGGGGGTGCTTCCAACTTGACACCGATCTATATTTCGGAATTATCGCCGCCTGCCATTCGGGGACGATTAGTTGGCTTGTATGAAATGGGTTGGCAGATTGGAGGTGTTGTCGGCTTTTGGATCAACGTATGTCTCTTGTCTCATTCCGAGCATGCCGATGTTAATTTTTTCCAGTACGGTGTCTCCGTAACTATGCCGGCCAACCACGAGCAATGGATTATCCCTTTCGCTGTCCAACTTATTCCAGCTGGGCTGATGTTCATTGGTCTGTTCTTCATCAAGGAGTCGCCCAGGTGGCTGATGACACGAAACCAACGCACCAAAGCGCTCAAGAACCTCTGCTGGCTCCGAAAGCTACCTTCCGACGACATGTACATGCTTGAAGAGGTTTCGGCTATCGATGCTGCTCTTGAGTATCAGCAATCTACAGTCGGTCTTGGCTTCTGGCAACCATTCAAGTAAGCTTCAACCGATATTATCCAAAACTGCCAGGACTAACTTAGGCCAGGGCACTTGTTAATGACCGCAAAGTCTCTTATCGTTTCTTCCTCGGATGCTCGCTGTTCTTCTGGCAAAACACTTCTGGAATCAATGCCATCAACTACTATTCTCCGACTGTTTTCAAGTCCATCGGTGTCACGGGGACCAACACGTCCCTCCTCACTACCGGAATTTTTGGCGTTATCAAGGCGGTTGTTACACTCATCTGGCTGTTCTTCCTCATCGACAACCTCGGCAGACGCAATCTGCTCATGTATGGTGCTTTCGGTGGAGCAATATGTTTATATTACGTCGGGGCATACATCAAAATTGCCGACCCAGAGAACAACCCCACTGCTGACGGCTCTCTCTCTAGTGGCGGCATCTCCGCCATGGCATTCTTCTACCTCTGGACTATCTTCTACACCCCATCCTGGAATGGAACTCCTTGGGTATACAACAGCGAGATGTTCCCTCAGAATGTACGAACCCTTGGACAAGCGTTCGCGGCTTCATCCAATTGGCTCTTCAACTTCCTCGTTGCACGATTCACTGCGCAGATGTTCACTGCCATGGGGTATGGTGTTTATTTCTTCTTCGCGAGTTTGATGATTTGCTCTATTGTGTTTGTGTGGTTCCTGCTACCCGAGACGAAGGGTGTGCCCCTAGAAAGCATGGATCGTTTGTTCTCGAAGGACTTGAAGCCAAGACATGCACACAAGATTGTATTGGCGGAGCTGAAAGAGGATGAGGAGCAGTTCAGACATAATGTTCAAGGCAGTGGAATTGGTTTGGATAAAGATGAGATGGGGGAAAAGACAGGTCACTTGGAGACTGTGTAAGAGATTATCAAGAGTATTCGGAAGTGGTCAGAGGATGTATGCATGAATAGACTTGGCGGAAAACTGGTATAGACTTGGGCTGCTCTGAGCGACTGAGGGTTGTTCGGGAGGCTGTATATACATGATGAATGAATAAAGAAAAGGAATGATTATGAATAGACCTGACATTCACTTTTTGTGTACTATTGTACCACGAGCCTGTCCACGATGACCGGCCAAATGTTGCAATCAAGTCGAAAGTAGTCTTCTTCTTCGCTCCAGGATACGTGTATATTATTCTTGTGACGTTCAGTCAATCATTTGAGGGCAAATCAAAATACCACGTTGACCTCTGAGCCGCTGCCTACAACTCTTGGGAGCCTTTCTTCCCACTGCTGGAGCTAGCAGATGGGTCAAAGATGATCTATTTAGTTAGCCAAAAGCCGAATACATGACGGTGAAGTTTTGTCGCGGTCTTGCAATGGTCTTGCACTTACCCAAATGTTGTCATCCCCACTGGAACTAATCTTGATACTGTCGGCGTTACACTTCGCTGCAGATCCACAGATATCTGTCCCAGTACTTTGATCATACAGATCAACATGATTGCTGCTGAAAATTGGTGCGCTCCATGTACTGTATGTAGTCCCAGACTTCGGGCCTGCATTGTAACTGATACCCCAACGGCTATCGGCTGTAGCGCATGTATCACCACCGGAAGATGATGACTTGCCAGAGACATGGCCTACGGAGGCACATGTCAAGCCTGCGTCTGTGACGAGGGCGACAGCGTTGTTGCCTGTCTCGTACTGGTAAACAGTCAGTCGTCGTGACAGCAAGTTGAAGTGGAAGGAGAGCGTACCATGCATTGTTTTACGCTTGTTGAAACTGTGAAGGTGACATTGAAGGATGTGATGGGCTTGGTGGCATACCAGACGCAGCCATTGACGTTAGCAGCTTCATGATCGTTAGCAACGGCACGTTGTTCTGCCTTGCAAAGAAGTTTACCTGCTCCGGCATGTGTACCTCCAACGAGATATCCTACCGCAACTGCAGCGGCAAGTAAATTGGTCTCGATGAACATGGTGGATTTGAAGCTTTCTGGAATATGGAAGTTGGCAATGATAAACTCTGCTATTACTGTCTTGACCTACAAGTAAGACTGTTTGGATGAAGTGCGAAGGACAGCGGAGGATGTTGATTAAATCTCTGAAATGGCAATATCTTGTTGACTCGTTCGGTAGATTAGCTTTATAGAACCTCAATATCAATACCAATATACGTCCAAGTCAACGAATGGCGCCAGAAAGCTTGCCTGTGGGGTAGTGCATTCCACGGGGGAGAGCTTATAGTGCCGGATGTGGAGCGATCAGCTTGCTAGTGCCCCTGAATATCAAGACAGTGTTCAGAACTACTGGACTCGCGATAATATTGAATGGGAGCTAGACATTGTGGCTTCGAGTGATTCTTCTTATGGCGTTCGTCCGAACTCTACTTTGCTTCTTATTGAGCATGCAAGATGCAAAGGGTAATAATAGTCGAGCAGACCGGACTTCGAGTCAGCTGGCTGTGAGGTCCATCAATCGGATGCCCCGAATTTGCAAATGATTAAAAAAAAAGGGCTTTCAGAAAGTTAGCTGGAGTGAAACCAGCTCATGTGCCAACCTGAATTCCAATCAAGTTAAAATAAACGAGCTGATTTTTGCATTTTGAGGCATTTCCAGAACTTTGCTGTGTAACAGAATATAGAACCTCGGGATATATTTGACCTTTATCACTATATCTTTATGTGTTATTGTAGATGATTCGTGAGTATGAAACTCTTGGATCTCTAAACCGTATTTCTAAGGATCAAAAAACAGCTCACATATCTCTGGCTATGATTGTGTTCCCGCGTAGCCAATCTTGCTGGCAAGTTAGTCTCAAAGCAGCTATCATAATCTTACGAGTCAAAACCTTAGGGCTGAGCGTTCATAAGCAAAAGGATCAGCTGAGACTACTTCTGAACCTCGTGGCTTAGGATGCTCTCAGGAATGTGATATAGCGATTTGAATGTAGTCACATTTGCTTGTTGACATTTTGACTTATATATATCGATATACCTTCCGGATCATGAGCTTAAGTGTGGAATCGACACGTCTTCGAAGTTGGCTTGCTTTAACGTCCCACCCACAATTCCGTCCACTCCCCCATTCCGTCCACCTCGCTTAATTTCAACACTTTCTATTCAAGATTTAATAACTCTATATTCCGTTAACTTTTATATATGAAATTGTAGAGTTTAAATCTTCTTCTTCTTTTAATTTTTTTAAGTATAATTTGGCAATCTTTAGTTATGATTTGAGCCTTAAAAATAGCATGTGTTATTACAAACTTAACATTTGAATTAATTTAGACTTTCTTTCTTTTTCTTGGCTTCAATTACTTTAACTTTTCTTTTAACTTTTTAATTTTCATATTTGCTTTCTTTAATTTGTAATCCTTTTTATTAATTTCTTTTATAATCTTCTTAAAAAGCAAACGCTGCGTTAAAAGTTGGTTATATAATTCGCTTATTAAAATATGAATTTGTAAGTAAAAATCTTTCTTAACTTTTAAAGTTTATAATTTAATTAAAGTATTAGAAACTTCTAAAAGTAATATTAGCGTCTCTTAAAGTTGTGGGAAAAGTGAACTTGTTGATTTATTATTATTTTTTAATAGCAAAAGGCTTATCAAAAGCTTAATTATAAATATCAGTTATAAACTTGTAATTTTTTATTTTGCTTTAATATTTAAAAACGTAAAACTTTTTTAATATGCTTTTTAGTAGCATATAAAGAATTTCTATTTGCTAATTAAAGTAGAATTAAGTAAAAAGTTCAACTTTTGTAACTCTTTTTAATAAGCACACTTAAGCGTAAAGAAAATCGTCAAATCCAAAGATTGCAAGACATGTAACGTATATACAAGTAAAAACAATAAATAAGTATTATTTTTAAAGCACTTTCAAAAAAAATCCGTAATCTTATAACTCCTATAATCATTTAGAATAAGAAATCTTGCTAAATAATCACGTGATTTCGTTTAAAAAATAAACACTTTCTTTAATCACTTCAAAGCCATAGCATCAATAATCCACTTATTATAATAGGGCACGTGGTAATCAGGTGATTTGGACTTGGGTATATATATGGCTTCAGGATACGTGTAATTAGCTTTACTAGGCAGAGTATTACGGTTCGCAGACGTAGTATGTCTTCAGGGGACAATATCAATCGATTCCACCCGTTTACATTATTTTTAGTAGCTATAAAAAATTAACCTTTAAACTTGATTAATCAAAACAAAAATTATTATTGTTAAACATCTTTTCTCTTATAAATTACAGCTAATAACGTTAAAATTCCAATTACAAAGATACATTTAATAATTATCATCTAAGCACGTAAACCTAACTATTTCCTTTAAACCTTATGCTTTTTAGCGTGGCTTATAATTAAATTATTAAGATTATAACTTTTTATAACACTTATCTTATTTATATTCCATCGTTAGCTAGCTAAAATAGCTTTGATAATTAAAATCTTTAATTTCTAAAATCAAGGCTTAATAACTTTAAAACAAGCGTTATTAATACATATAAAATCAATGTATATTTGCCTTTTAGTTTTAAAAATAAGATTTTAAATTAAAAATTATATTATCTAATGTTTTTTAAATAGTAAGTAATCTTCTTAAAAAGCTAGAAGCCTTTAGCCAAAAACCTTAATTTAGACATATGTAATTTTATAGCTAAAAGCCTCTTAAGTAAATACCTAATTAATCAATTAATTTTTTATTACTGTAGGTAGTTTTTATAAATAATTAGCAACTTTATAATATGATAAAGTTGCTATTTTGCGATTACAAAAAGTAAACCTAAAAATACTTCACTCAAGCAATACCTTCCACTTAAACTTACCATTTGCAATCTCTACAAGCGCGCACATAACATTATACTTTATATACTTAAGCTTCATAATTTGAATAACGCATATTCTGAATTTTAAAAGAATTAATCAAAAATTAGTGAAGTTATTAATTATTTAATTTGGTAAGTAGAAGTTGCGGTAAGTTAAGCGGGGTGGACGGAATGGTGGGGTGGGACGTTACCCCAACATGTCGGGAGAATATCAGGGTTCCCAAGCATATGGTGCTCAACCTGCCGGTAACGAATCAGCGAACCGCAATACTGGGTATGGATGCTTTCACTCTTCACTTCCGAGCATCTGACAAGCACAGCTGTTGTTCCTTCTATGTGGGGCCCTTGAGATGCAAAGCAATATACTTACTACTATATAGTTCTGTGGGGTACTCCAAGTCACTGGTCGACCTTCGGGGAATCACACCTTCCATCAATTGTACTCTCGATCTTACCTATTCGGCTGGCCAAAGCAAAAGCTTCGTGCTCCCAATGAATTGGACATTCAGCTTTCCGTTCCTGATTCCGGGGAAAAGCGTCACTACTCAGCAGCGGACGTACATTATCGATCCAGATTGTATGTCAACTTTATGCTCAGGTTTAGACGTACCATGTTCAACGCTGACCATGAGCCTTTGATACTTAGGGGCCGATGAAACAGGGTACCAATCTGGACTCAAATACATCAATGACCATAGTATCAAGCTTGCGAATGTTGTTCCTAGTCAACCATTGCCATCTGGCCAGCCTGGGGAATATGCTTGGCGCTTTCAAATGAGCGACGGCACGTTGGACTACTACGATGACACTGGGGAACTCCTTGAGCATGATGATCTTTTCGGTAATTACGTATACTACAACTACATGGATTCTCAGGCAAATCCTAGTTCTGCTCTCGTCGATTTCATTCTGGATTCATGGGGTCAAAAGGTCCAATTCGCTTATCAAGGCGGAGCATACATCCAAATAACGACTCCAGACGGCGGACAGTGGCAAGTAACATTTTCAGACCAAGGTGTTGAGTAAGTCGTCGACCCCATGGGCTATCTTACTTCGTTCACCTACGTCACAGCCGCTTCTGGGATTGCATTGTCCACAATTCAGCATCCGACTTCTTTGTCGAGTCGATTCGAATACCAGACACTCTTTTACTGTGATACGAATGGCAATCAGAGCTCGCTCGCCGCTGTGCAAGACCACTATCGGATGGACGCCGCCAGCGAAATATTAAGTCAAACAAATTACAGATTTGGCGAAGCAACAAGCGGCTGCACCTACACCAGATACACATCAGGGTACAGGATGGGCGGTCTCACAGATTCTTGATTGACGGAAATGACGAAAGTTACAGCTTCGTAGGCAATTGAAATTCTTCTAAAGCAGCATGCTGACCAGTTCATAAATACGATACCCTGATTTCAAATTTTGACACGGCGGGCAATATGCTCTCGGCCACCCGAGTGCTCTTCAACTATTTACATCTACCATGCAAGAATTCCACTACGACATTGTTGGGGAATCTCAATTGATCGAGTCATATCATGCCCAGTATACCTATGACATTGCCATTGACCAGCATGCCCGCACCACGAACTACATGTACCCAACTGTTGCCGAGCAGCTGCATTATAACCACACAACAACTTCTCCATCCTATCAGGGCTTGCGGCGCTCTTCTGCAATATATGACAACTACGGTTGTATGCTCGAGAACCTAGAGGAGATTTGGGATCCTACCAAGCAAGCTTACGTGAAGCAAAAAAGCACGCATAGCAACTATGTCCAGGCGGCTTGGGGAGGCGAAATGCTACAAGACGAGACTTTCGTCGACGAGGTCTCTGGCTTTCAAAGAAAAGTGTCGTACACACTCACAAGCGATCAAAACCAGTTCAATCTTCGATCACTCAATACCAAGAGAGCGGAGACCAGATGCAGCCATGGAAGACCAAGTCAATGCAGTACGATGCAGACGGCAGAATCACCTCGGAGACAGTTTCTTGGTCTTCTGGTGTTGACATTCCCGCAGGAACAGTGGCTTCCTACATCAAGCAAAATAGCTATCAGTATGACGCGAGTGGTTCGACATTGTTTCGGCAACGGATCCGCAGGGTCATGTCACGGTTACGAAATACGATATGAAAAGTAAACAAGGGCCCATAGTTTGGAAACAACTTCCACTCGGCCACACCGAAGCCTTCTCGTATGATTTGTTGGGCAGGTGCGTTCAGCATACTGATCCTTTCGGACAACAAACAACAACCTCTTACTCTGTTGGCACTGGTGGAAACACTGTGACATCAACTAGCCCGTCGGGCTATGTGACGAAAGAGATTTTTGATGCTCTAGGCCGGAAGATCGAGATGCGAGATAACGGCATCGCTTCGCAGCAGTCCTCAGACCCGACTCGTGTACTCTCACGGGTATCATACGATTCCTTGTCACGGATGACCTCAACAACTGATGAGCTAGGACTAGTGACGAAGTATGACGCCTACGATGCTTTTGCCCGTGTCCTCTTAGTCACTGACCCGGAAGGCAACGTCAAAACGAACGTCTATGATGACAATAGTCTTACCACGAGTCATAGTATCAACGGTGACTTACGAGGAACTGCTCAGCTAGACGCATATGGGAGAAATGTGGACCAGCTATGCAGACTCAGGAGACACAAACATCTATTATTCGCTCGGAAAGTCGTATATATATGACGGATCCGGGAACGTTATTCAAACCGCCCTCCTTGAACTTCCCAAAGATAGCCAGCCAATCCAGCTCGAGACGACTAGCTCAACTTTCGACGTAGAAAATAGCATTTCGATGAGTCTGACTAGCGGCAAGAATGATACAACAGACAATGCCTTCGATACAATCCAGCGAAATGTGGTTTACGACATCTTCGGTTTAAGCTACACACAATCGAAAACTGTGACATAACTTACCACAACAAATTGCCCATGATTCATCCTGGCGCCATAAATATCCGAGATACCTGCAAACTCTTGGTCACCTACAGAAACCAACTAGGCCAAGAAGAAAAATACGCATACGATGCAAATGGAAACATGGCTGCCATGACTCGATTCGATGGCACCCGAATATCTTACACAGCTGATGCACTGGGGCGACTATCGAGTGTTACTGGTCCTTCCCAAAATCTGACGAAAAGCTATTTCGACAATGGCAGGGTATCTCAGGTGTCAACTGCTGTTGGAAAGACAGACTACCAATATGCGCTAGATGGCTGCGCTGTTTCCTGACCGGAATCTCAACACCTCCCGACTATCGAGTTCACGTGATCTCGCGCCACCTTTGCTCAGGCTGGCTCAGGCCCAGCTCAGCTTCGGCTCAGGTCTGCTCACCCATCTCACCAGACATCGTCAACTTTTAATGAGGGGCCCGAAAAGGCCCCCTTTCCTAGCCAGAGATCCCAAATCTATTCCCACTGCACTATCACAACCTGTACAGCTAAGCAGGTATCCCTGTCTGCCCGTCTTCATACAATGCCCACATGCAGGGACTTGTTGTCATTTCAATGGGTAAGGAGGGAGTCTCTCGAGTTGTCGAGATATTCGTATCCATCACCGAGTAGCGACTGGGGTCGCCTTTGGACCGTTGCTATGCATCAGAAGCTCTTTGGGGGTAGGCTGTCTGCATCTATTATTGGTAAAATTACGAATGAGGTGGTTCCCAGGGTGGAAACTCGCAGATATTGGTTGGTGTTGCGCAGCATGCAAAACCGAAAAGGTTAGGCATCTGCTAGCATGATTCGTTATCGAGTGCGGGAAGCTGGGCGTGAAGCCTCCTCAGCATGCTGCATTGTCAGCTGGTTCGAATTGTGGGAATATGCTTCATTGGTCCGCTACTGTGGCCCTTCCACCATGTTAAGGCTGCTTCTCCCTTCTCTGCATAACCCGCGCTGGTCAATCTTTACGAAGCAGGATAGTCTCTTCATTTCTTACGTGCAATCCCGCTACTCTTGCCACAATGGAGTTGCTCAACAGTCAGAGGAAGCGCAAGCCTCGCTCTAGAGCATCCATGCTTGAAGAAGCCCAAGGATCTCTTTCGCGGCAAGAGCAAACTGCCATGGTAGAGCCTGTTTCCGCTGCAGTCTTGCTTGAGGAGCGGCGGGAGATCGGCCGTCCACCGCCCTCTTCGTTTAGACATCTTCCAAGTCGAGTGATCGAGAGAACTTCCGTGCGGACGGAAAGTCGATCATCTCGGCGTATTCGGGATGACCTCTGGGATCCCTCGGAGGAATCGGAGGAATCGGACGACTTGGAGGGCACGGAGGACTTGGAGGACTCTGAAGACTCAGGTGACAAGCCTTGCAAAGCCCCCTCGCCCAGGGTTCGAATTGCCAGAGTAGCCCCTGACTTCAGAACTGATGCAAGCAAAGAGCTGCTGAGAAGCTGCGCAGTCCAAGGGAAGATGCCATATTCTGTCAAGCATCGACATGAACTCAATGTTATCTATGGAGTATCCAGCTCTCCAACCCTTTCAGATATCTCTCTGCTCGAGGTAGCTTTGTCGAATTGTGACGCTGTTGGCTATTGCACCATAATGTACAGGCTCAACTGGGATTTGCCAGCTTACCTGAAAAAGTACTTTCCCCCAGGGCAGCGGCTGGGTTCCATCCTGACGCTTACCGGAGGAGACGCCGACGCGTATAGTTCTAGCTGCAAGGACTACATACACAGTACATTCCCAGAGATAGGTCCTTATGTCTTGGAATGTCTCGAAGAGATGCTCCTGGACTCCGAGTCTGGTATGATACTCGTGTGCATATTCCTGCTCAGACATTGGCTGACCTGGGATCCGCAGTTGACCAGGAATATTCAATGGAGGGTATACCTACATCTACAGAGATTGGGAATTTGACCTGGATCAACCGGTCAATACCTAAGTTCTCCAGAGACGTTGTTGAAACGGAAGGGGATGAATTCTCAGCAACATGCACAGTGGCTGCAAGTTACGATACTCACGTCCAGGTAGCAATGCTCCTTTCCTGGCTCTGTGCAGCCGTGCGGTTCTCTGAGTACCCTGGTGTTTCAAGTTCATCTGTATTTGTGGTGGGACAGAAAGCGGATCAAGGAAGCTGTATCTCAATTGGAATGGCTCCTTTGAAGCCTGTAAAACTTGGCCCACTCGAGCAAACTTGCTGGCATGGGCTCTTCCCTCAGGGCGTCATTGCCAAAGACTTTCCAATCCCTCCTAGAAGCTCTGGCCAGGGTCTCGAGATTCAGTTTGCAGATATGGCACTTATTTGCGGTTGTCTCGGGTTCTTGGGGTACAAAAATGGTCTCGTTGTAGACGGTCTCAATTCGATCCTGATTCCAAGGAAGTGGCTGTCAGTCGACAACGCATTTCAATGGCACTTTGAGAGCAAGATCCGGGAGAGCGGGCGAGTTGCATACACTTCTGACGTTCTGGAGTCTCTGGATATGGATCCTTGGTATAATGGAAGCCCCATTCGTCCAGAGGACTTGTATAACAAACGAAGCTTTCTGGCCTGGGCAGAAAGGGGAACAGTCGTGGTAGGGACGGAAGATCACTTTTGCACCACCATCATTGGCGAATCACGCGCAGATGTTGCTGCTTCAATGCAGTACATTCGGTCTTACGGCTTCAACGTGGGAGGAGGCGTGAGCCATCTTTCCTTAGGCGCTAGCATAAATCTAGCGCCGACGTCTATGCCTGCGAACTTTAAAAGTTCCTTCAGCAATAGCATTGGCGAGATCTTGGCAGCTGAAAGCAGGCAAAAGGAAGTCAAGAACTTCGTCCTCATCTACGACACAGATGCGAAGACTGCATGGTATCTTCCCCAAGCTTGTGTTGTTCTCTACTTGGCGCACCACTACCTCTCTGAGCAAAGGCTGGATCTCGTCGACGCCGCGAACGAAGAAGTTTCACTTGAGTTTATTGATACAGTCTGTATCGAGCATGCTGCTGCAGCAAATATACTCTCTGGCAGCCTGGGCTGCAAAACTCGCAGACCGCTTCCAAAACCATTGAGGCGAGCCAATATGCCGTCAAATGCGTTGTCCGAGAACACCCCGGTAACATATGAGTACTGCGACTTTTCCAAGACTGTTGAGAGACTGTGGTATCTTCTAGATACTGTCGGTAGTACTCTGAAAATGAACCAATCGGAATATATGAAAGGATCCCAGCATGCCCCTCATGGCATTCATGGTGCTGATCTTCTGGAACTGCTGGAGGTGAAAGGGCCCGAGAAACTCACCTCCATAAGATACGTTAATCTCAAGCAAGCCTGGTCTTTTCTCACCAAAGATCAGTCTACAGTCCTATTCTGCAAGAATTTTGGGCAGGCAATTGCACCAGCGCCGGGCCAACTCTGTGGCGAGTGGTCGAAAGTGCCTGACCAGCGGAACATATTAGCGATGACTGGCCAGGCCATCCACTACTTTCTGAGAAAGAACGGCTCTGGGCTTTCTAAAGAACTGAAGTGGCTTGTGAAACCACCTCCAATCCAAGACCATCGTCACGCTCAACATCCCTCGATCGTCCACACTCAGCTACTGCGTAGTAAAATCGATGCAGTCCGGGAACGGCTCAGGGACAAATTGAGCCGCACACATGCTGTGAAGGATCTGACACACAGTCAACTGATAGAGGCAATCAATGCTCAGTCTTGCCTTCTATTCGTAGAACAACAGGGAAAGGAATGTACCCATGCAACCCTTGATATCGAAAGTGAGGAAGCATTCCCGCCAAAGAATTCAACCGAAAATCCTTCTCTCTGCAAGGGTCGAATCCAAGTTCGAAACAGGCCTCTCGAGCCCCAAAATCAAGCGAGCAAACTCGCACCACTTGTTGGAGACGAGAAGGGTACGATTCAACCAGCAATGAATTTGTTAAGCGAATCGCCAGCTTCTGACGAAGCTGTTCAAAAGGTTCTCGAAGTCACAGGCCAATGGCATCCAAAGAGAGACCACAGTTCAAAACGGCAATCTTCTAAAACAATTCCGGAGTCAGGGCATCGAGGTAATGCTGTCGCAAGTTTCGGTTCAAGATGATTCGTCGAGGTATGTCAGTGGCATTGCCGAACTCAAATTCAAGGGGAAGTGCTTGAAATGGAAATATGCTCACAGGAACTCACAGTCACTTCAGTCACGGTCTCATTCGGCGTTGCTATTGTATCTGAAGATGACTATCCGTGTTCGCGGAAGAGGGCCTAATTTTTGATCAATTTTTATCAAATAGAATTGAAGATGGAAGATGGGAGAAGGAAAAACAGTGTTAACACTAAGAAAATATGCTTCAGGACGTGCCTTAGTCCACATGGTCGCACAGTGCATCCACTGGCACACGAAACTGTTAGTGCTTATGGGGTACTCGCGATGCCCCCCAAACTTCCACACCATCTTACTGATCAGACATGAGGCTCTGCGATTTGGGAGGTCTTCTGTCCTGTGATGTCATGGTCTTCCCCTTTTGCTATCCCTTCTTGCTGTTTATCTTCTTTGACTATGCGAATTGTTGCTTTTTCACTCGTACGATATTACTCGGGGCATTGTGAGCAGCTGGAATCTCAATGTCTTGCGGGGATCTAGAATCGTTTGAAAATGACCGCGCCTTTTCACAAGGACCCCCATTGTAGCCCCTAGGACCCTCACGAACCTTTGGGGGGCTCTGAAACGTCAAGCACTTCTTCGGGATGGAAGCAGCCAGATTTAGAATCCAATGCAGCACCCCCACTAATGTTCCAACGGTAGGGGCGAAGTCAGGAGGCGCTTGGCGGCTGCGGAAAGTTGCACGCCTCTCTTTGAGCTGCTATCTAGAATAACACGAAAGACAGTCTTCCTTAACGAGAAACTTGACTTCGCTGGAAGAGCGTAGAAACGGGGCATGTGGAAGCTGGCGAGGTGGGCGAGGAAACGAGGAGAGAAGTCAGTAATGACAACATCAACACTCAGAACCCCAGGACCGGAGAGACCTTCTCAGAGCCAGAAGGCACGGCAGGACTACTCAAAGAAACCTTCTTCCCGACACCACCAAAGGCAGACCTCCAAGACATCCTTCCCTCGATACCTATTGCCACGGCGCAGCCAGGCAGAAGCTGGCTATGTCGTCGTGAGGCATTATCTATTGGCCAGGCCATATCGCATGAAAGGAATGCCAAGGGCAGACCTCCACTCTTGCATTCACCGACGGAGTATTGCCGTAATGATCGTGATAGTACGACATCGAGAAGCGGGAAGTAAGCTGAGCTTATGCTGGTACCTCAGTCAATGCGATGCCCTCTAGAGGATAATCGCCGTCGCGATACTCAAGGAGATCGAATCCAGAGTAGCAGATGGAGAGATTTAGCTTTAAACTGGCCATACCGTCAAGGCTTTCAGCTGCGTAAGGCCGGCGAACCAGCTGTCGTAACCTTCGATACAACTGCCGCACCGCGCCTTGTCGCGCCGTCTTGTATGAATAATACCTTGCTTAGGGAAAGCATCTGGTGGGTGTTATATAATACGTAGTATGCTCATGAGGAGCGCTAAACGTTGACCCCCTGGACTTATAATGTCGTCTATTCGCCCTTTAGCCCTTTGATATCTTATTGTTGGTATAATCACGTGATATTTACACTAGTCCCGATTAGGTAGGCGAGGCCGGACCACAACACCATGGTGTTGCGGCTCGTCCTTGTAAAAGAATCAACCATCAACGAACGCAACTGCATAACACGATATTACGTGTCGTGCAACGCGTTACTGGTGAACCGACACTTATAGAATCGTCGATCGACTGCTATTAAAGTATAGTATTATGTGTATTTGAGTATAACGACTTGTGGCAGACAGGAGTCAAATAAGTGCTTAACAGATCGGTATGTGTTTATATACGTTGAAGTTGAAATTTGCGAGGTTTAGTAAGTCGTTTGGTGCGGCTCTTACGAACAGGGGCCCGAAACTAGCCCCGAAAGAACCCTTGACTTACTTTTACCAATTTTAGCTGGCGGCAGTCGTAGCCGAGGAGCCCAGACGGATCGCCGGCGGCTTATCTTCGGCTTACCTCCCTTGACTCGCTGCTCCGCCTGGCTTACCCACAGCTCAGGCTATAGCAGCCACAGCTCAGGTCCAAAGACGGAAATGGAAATTGCTCATATCGAGGTTCCGGTATCAAACTACCTGCGCTGTTGCAGTCGCGTTTTCTGATACTGCTCAACAGAGCTACAAATTGGATCAGTACTCTCGTGTCTCTGAGGACTCAGACGCTCTAGGAATGGTAAGTCTTGGTTTTCAATAATGATCTCTAACTTCACTGACCATTTCTTTGCAGCTGCACCAGAACTCGTTCAATGCCCAAGGTCGAATCGCATCACGAAGTTCAGCCTCCGAAACTATGACTTTCAGTTATGGTACAGTAAACCATACATACGGAGAGCTGATCGGAAATAAAATCGTTGGAAGTAAAACCATCAAGAAGGTCCTCTCGTACGATGGATTCGGCCGAGCGAACCGCGTCGTAGTCACCCAAGGCCAGTCCCAGAATACGCTACTGGATTTAAACTACACGTATGATAGCAAGGGAAAACTCCAAAGGGTAGTAGTTTCTTCTGAAATTCTTCCAGCAGTACCTGAATCCAATTACCAGAGGGAACTCTTGTACGATGGATTGGGCCAGGTAAGACAGGACACCACTCTCTACACGAACACCAACACATCGACTACGAAGCAATATGTTTATGACGGAAACTCTAATATCATTTCCATTACGACGGATGGCAAGACGTTGTCAAGGAGTTACAACGCAATTGATCAGCGAACCGACCCAGGATTCCAATATGACCTCAACGGAAGGCTATACAGCTACGCTTCTGATGACCAGCTTTTCCAAGTTAAAAATAAGCAGGCTCGGGTATCATTCGATTATCATGGTAACGGTGCACTGTCCTCGCACAATTCATCCGCAGGTCAGACGAGTTTCTTCTATGACAGCGGAGGTGTCAATGCCACCAAGACTGACGGAGCCCAACCTACCAGCGCATCGTACCTTCTCGCCTCTGGCAGTCGGGTCGCAGCCTATTCTACAGATGCATCGAATCCAAGTACTTATTTCATCGAGAGCCAAGGCTCAATCGCACTCGAGATGGCTGGAGCAGGAGATACTTCGTCATAATACGACGCGTATGGCACCAAGATTGACAGCTCTACTTATCCTGCTGCCACAAAAGCTTACGATTTTGGCTTTCAACAAGAGCTCACTGATTCAATGAGTGGCCTCGTATACCTGCGTTCACGCTGGTATCAGCCTGACCATGGCTCATTCATTACAATGGATAGTTCTCGCAAAGAGAATCGCTACGCATTCTGCTCGGGAGATCCCATCAATCTGTTTGATGGCACAGGACATTCGCCAACAGGAGCCATGATTGCAGGACTCGTGGTCGGTATTGCCGCAACTGTCATTGCCGGAGTTCTCACCGGTGGTGCAGCAGCAGCAGTCTTCGGCCCGGAATGTGTTTCCGCTAGTATTGCCGCTGGAGCTGTTTCTGGAGCTGCGGGCAGCGTTGCAGGAGATGGGACGCAGGCTGCTATTAACGGCGAGAGATTTACAGCCGAGCGGGCAGGCATAGATCTTGCTGAAGGGTTCATCGGAGGAGCTGTTGGAGCTGGCTCTGGGGGTACAGCGGGTAGAGCAGCCATGGCTTCTGCTTTCGAGGCCGGGTGGAGTCAACGTGCTGTCACAGCTGTAGGAACAGCTGTTTCAGGGACAATAGGAGGTGCGAGTGGGAGTTTGGCCAGCGGAGAAACAACAGCTCTGTTGACGGGTCAGCCACTCTTCACTTCAGACACAGCTCTTTCTCTAGTCACTGGGGCAGTGGCAGGACTTGGCGGTGGTATTTTGGAAAGTGGAAGCTATACTGGCATCACTGATAATCGAGTCATGCCCGTGGCGGTTCGAAGCTCAGAAATTCGAAGCGGCACGGCCAATTTCGAGATCGCCGGCCCCACTCCACGTCGCCCTGGTGGCATTTTACACTCGTTGACTCCACAGGCAGAAACAAACAACGATGATTTGTGGTTTCAAGCTCGAGGCCGATCTGCCTCGGACGCTCTGAGAATCCCAGGTCATGCCGATAAATATGATACGGTGGTTGCTCATGGTGCTGGGAACACAGTCTTTCCGAATATGACGACCACAATCAAGGGAAACGACGTCACTTATTTGAGACCGATGAAAGGCAGACTATTTTCCCAGCATCTCATTGACGATGGATGGGTAAGCGGCTTCAGGACTACTCCTATCAAGTTGACTGTCTGCTATGGTGGTTGGTCAAATGCACAAGTAATTGCTGATGCTTTGCAAAGAGATGTTTGGGCGAGCTATGGTACTGTGGTAATGAGTGGAGAAGGTTCCAGGTGGAGTCTCTTTACGCCTCGTTAACTTGGTTGAAATGGATTTTCTCGGGATACGTACTGTCTTTTTTAAAATAATTTGGCAATTTTCTTGACAGTAAATTGAATTTAGCCGAAATTTCAACTACATGAGGTCTCTCAGCATTACCAGCTGACTGTATTCAAATTCGAAGAACATGTCATAGCCAAGTCCCTTTCCTTAGACCGAGCACCCAAGACTAGAGGAAGAGATTGGTTGTTCAGTCCCTCTTTTCTAAAAGAGATAAATGTGGGTTTAGAAGCAAAGTATGAATGACAATCCCGCGGATCTCTTCTCGCTTCTAGTGTTGAGTACACATCCGAGGCCCGGGATAAAGCTTACGGAAATTATGATGTCACTGTCTCGAAGTGTTCCTCTTAGTCAAGACCGGCTTTGGAAAAACGTGTAGCAATTCCCAGTGATTCTCTTTTCTGAGCCCCTACTCGGATGAGATTCGGCATTCTAACTCCACGTTCTACGCAAAGAGCTGGAAGTCGGCCGCGTTTGGCGATTCTTCCTGAGTGGCGGTCACTATTCCACCGCAGAGATCGACTACTCAAATCTCTATGCTTTGTAATTACTATAGAAAGAGTGACAATGATACAAAATGAGCGCGTATATACACGAAAGAGACACGTCCTCATTCCTAAACACTTTCGACACCTTGACAAGACTAGGAATTATACATATTGAGAGCATAACTGCCACCACAAATTTGCGAGCCATCTCCTGAGCAAGGCATAACGCACTGGGTACTGACCACCGTCGACGACGGGAAACTGTTTCCACACCAGCACTCGGAGCCATATTCAACTCCATAATAGACAAAGCCTACGCACGAAGTTCTACAAGCTGCAGGTGTCATGCTGGATGATGCACCTATGAAGGTGGACAGCGTTCGTACATTGTTTGTGTTGTCGGCCACACATTGTCCATCGGTGACGGGGGCTGTCAGAACGGTAGGAGCGGGGGTCCCACTGTACACTTGCAACATGTTGTTACCTCCGCAGAACTGAGAACTGTTGCCTGTACATAGCATATTTGGGGTTTGCCCACCAGTGGCACTACCGGAGAGTGTAGAACCACAGAAGCATTGCGATCCGAACTCTACGCCAGCGTATGTATAGCCTCCGTTAGAGCAAGCACGATTACAATTGCCAACCGTATTTGAGGCTAGGTTCTGTTGAACGGGTAGAAGACGTGCCTGAGCAGAGTCGATGTAAGAGTCGAGATATGTGTATCCCCCGGCTTGTGGGGGAATCGTGACGGCCGTGGAGGCTGTGCCCTGATAGACTCCAATAGCATTGATACCACCACAATTCTGACTGGGCGTTCCAGTACATGGTAGGAGACAGTTATTGGCGGCGAGGGGCGTCGAGGAGCGGAGGACGTTGTCGCACCAACACTCATTTCTATTCTCGACTCCAGCGAAACTGAAGCTTGCAGTATTACAAGTAGTGATGCAGGCGTCTACTGATGCAATGAAAGACTTGTTGACGCCAAGTGTTCGGCCAGCTGAGGTCTGATCCGCGTAGCATGCGACATATGTGTAACCATTTGAGGATGCAGGTACTGGTACAGCGGCTGCGGCAACAGGTGGTGCACCTGAGTTCTTAGAATAAAGGCTCAGCACATTGTTGCCGCCGCAAGCTTGTGTTGAGTTGCCTGAGCAGGTGAAGGTGCACCCGGATTGGCCGGCAACACCATATGTTGCTCCATCAGACCGCAGAGTGTTGGCACAATAGCATTCATACCCATTCTCAAGCCCAGCGAGGATGTAGTTTCCCCCATTGCAGAAGTTGATGCATTTTTCGATAGTCATGGTCGAAGATGTTGTTGACGTCGAAGCGAGAACGCGCTAAGCGATGTTATTAGTTATAAGTTCTGCTCACGACATTTCCGACAATTTCCACTTACCGAGGGAAAGTTGTCACTATAACACCCTTGATTGGTCCAAGACGCCGCCACAGCATTCGAAGCCACAATGGCAGTGTTGGTACTGACAGACAGAGCATTTGGTCCTCCACAGATCTCGGTCGATCCGGAAGCAGAGCACGCCATGTTGCACGATGACGAAGCAACTGTGGGAAGTGTGTTGCCGCAGTAACACTCCGAGGAATATTCAGTGCCAGAATATGCAAAGCCAAGACTGGTGCAATAAGTCTTGCAAGCGGCGTTCGTCATGGCACTTGAGCTCGTAGATGGGCCGGACAGAGAGCGGACACCACCGATATTGTCCGCTACACACACTGTACCAGCTGCTGATTGAAGAGGATTGGGCGGGAAAACCGGACTTGAACATGTTGATGTAGCAATGGTCGTTGTACCAGTTCCAATAGCAATTTGAATTCCAAGTGCGTTTAATAGAAAAGTCGTAGATGTTCTTGTAGTAGTGCTAGATACGCATGCACTCGCCGTTACTGGTGCTGCACATGAAGAGATAGCCAGCACAGCTCCAGTGAAACAATCTTGAGTGACGAAAGGTCCAGCAATGAGCGGCGAGTTGCAAGCTGAAGAGAAGAAGGCGGTAGTAAGAAGTTGATTACCACCGAGTGTTACGGTGTTGTAATTCGTGCATGTTTGTGCGTATGTCACAGCCCGTTTTACTACATACACTGTAGAAACCTGTGCCCAAGTACCGAGGGCAAGAAGAGGAAGGCAGATAAAGAATGGATGCATGACTGAGCTTATACCTAACTTTGGTTGTTGCGCTGCGATCTAGGTATCGAGGGTATGCTCATATACTTGTCAGAAAGTAGAAGCACCAAGCCTGGATAGTAGCTTCGATTTCCAGTCTCGCGAAGCTATCCAAGAAATCTGATCTAGCTTTACCCCGCCACTGTCAAGACCTGGGTCTGGATATGTCTCACCCAGAAAAGAGTTGATTTCTTATCTACACTATGTTTCTGGATAACATGGTTGGGGTAAGTAATGCAGCATTGATGGCTAGCATGGAATTGTTTTCCGATTCCCCGGTTCTCGTTGCTGACCTAGATCTCTTAGTCGCATTCCTGGCACTGGTCAACCCCGATTTCTGAGTCACATTCCTTGCAATTGACTTCCCGCGTTGACTCTTAGACTTCTCGAAGATTTTCTCCGTCCCTTGTTTGTCTTGATCCAAATTCCATTGACTAGCGTGGATGCGAATCCGGCTGAACGATCCGAACATATAACAGTTGACTTGAGTATCTAATACATCATTGAAACAGATCATTCCTGGATTAATCAACCACACTCTTGCCACATCTTGACACTTTCCACTTCCAGCTGAGCTTGACCTTCTTTCCAGGTTGGAAGCCACGAGTCTCTCGCTCCCCAGAAATAAGCCGAAGCATTGGCCGCGGTGTTTACCCAAGGCTTGTGACTGTCAGGGTCTTGGAAGAAGCCATTGGTTCCTCCCACTGCCAGATTGATGATCAGATAGAAAGGAGTATCGAAAGGCGTATTGAATCGATTCGTGTTCCACGGGTCTGATATCAATTCTCCTCCACTGAATTGGGGAAATTGCCCTCGTGTCCACTGAGGCTTCGTGTACTTGGTATAGATAACGTGGTTGATTCGACTGTCGACATATGTGTATAGGTACTTCTCGCTCCATTCGAGAGCATATGTGTGGAATTTAGCGGAGTATGTGGAGTGTAAGCTTCTCTGGGTATTTGTGTCTCTCCAACTTTGGTCTAATTCTTTTGTTGGTCCCCAATGCAGGCTGCTAACAACCTTGTTGTTTCCCCCATACCTGTACGTACGGTCATTTCCCCGAGATTCAACGATATCAATCTCTCCAGAAGCAGGCCATGGGCCGTAAACATCATTCACTGGAAGCAGCCAGATTGCTGGCCAAAGCCAGTCACCAGCGGGCATCTTTGCTACAACCTCCACTCTTCCATAACGAATACTGGCAGATGCCTTTGTGTTGATTCTGCCTGACCTGATAGGATTGATTATGGTATGATTGGTCGAATTTGTAGAAGCCCAACAATCGGACCAGACAGGAGATGTACAGGTTCCTTCTGCGGTCAAATTGACCAGAGCATAAGGAGTATCAATGATGCTCGCGTCTTGAAGCGTTGGTTTGATGACCAACTTTCCATCTTCTAGGAAAACATTCGCTGTATCGTTGGTGGTCACTTCGAATTCGCCATTGCTACACACGTTAGTTTACAATTTTGTCAAAGAATAAGTTCACCAACCCAAAGCCGCCTAACTGGATTTCATGTTGCCATATTGAGGTGTTCAATGTCGGCCCATCAAAGTCGTCCTCCATAATGAGACAGTATTCATGCTTAGGCACAGACCTCACACCGAGCCATATCATAACAGCGATCAGAGCCAGACCACAAGCAAATCCAAAGCACGGAATGACAGTCGGCCATACTGACCGGCGCTCTTTTGTCCAAGGCTTTTCGATCTCGGATTTTGCAACCAACCTTGAACGGTAGTAAGGTCGTATGTAGGATCTCCTGCTTCGGATACTGTAATCAGAGGCGGATATGATTGTGTCGGCGGTCTCTCGCGTCAAGCGACGCTGGACATCGTCACTATCACCAATGAAACTGCTTGCCTTCTCGTTTTCGTTTCTGTTGACTTGGTAATTCGATGGCTCCCCAGTGTCGTTGTGAACATTGCGAACATGTAGCATTTTCGGTGGTGGCTGACGAATCCTTGAGTTTCTGTTCAAGTTCAAGCCTCAAAAAGTAAACAGAGCTGCCACTTCATAGTAACTGTCCAAGAATGCCTTCTTAGGGAGCGATCAGCAACATCTCGCACGAAGTCTCCACGTGAGGCTGAAAGTCACATTCCATCGTTGGCGCTGTTTAACGACACAAGACTGTCTCTTGTGAATCAACGGACCAAAACAGGCCCTAAAACATTTGCGGTCTTTCTTCCCCGGAGCTTGAAGAACCGAGGTGGCCTAGTGCAATGATCGACAGTAGCTGTCAAATTTAGTCTGTCCAAGGATACAAATACACTGTGGTTTGCGTCACGATTTGGTCAGATGATCCCAGGCTATCGTAAATTGGTTTCATTTCGATATCGATAACCTGCTAGTGTCATGTCGTCAAGCTTCAAGATCGTCCCTCTGTCAACCGACTATTGCGCTATCGTTCAACAAAGATGGCTGGGATAAGCAATCTGCTGAGTTGGAAGATCAACATGTCACTCGGAAGGAATAGCTTCTCTTGGGTCTTGCGATGTGTTTACAAAGTAAGCAGCCTTCTTTGTTTTATATTCATGCCATGACATGTTCTCCTGTCCATTAGGCTTGCATCTTGTATAATCATTCTTCTATCAAACCTTCTTGAGCAATGCGAGAAGGCACGAGACCCGCATCATCAGTCGCAGATCCTCAAGTTGATCTTTCAGGACAACAAGAGAAGTCCGAGTGTGTGTCACTGGCATGTTCTTCTCAAAATGCTTCTCAGCTGCAACCACCGTTTACGTACCGGACTTCGACATTTGCTGTTCCAAATCTCGTTGGCGCAACCATCCAGCATGAAATGATCGTGGAATACCTGTATCAACAACAGCGGAGCAGATGTTGGATCAGCGATATCAATTCCTTAGAGGAAGGAGCCTTTATGAGAGACAGCTGGAACAGCTATATTACTGCACCTGTTTTACTTTCAGCAAGTGTACTTGCAGAAGCACTGGTTGATCTGAATGCAGAGGTCAGTACAATTGAGCAACCTCGGTGGTTTCTTCCATTAGCGATCCCCATCTAGACATATGCTGACACACGGCATTATACAGATCGTCATCACATTAAGATCCAAAGTAGTAGAGACGGCTTTCAGGTTAATGGACTCGACGGACAGAGTGACACTGAGATCCGGACTTGAACTTCAGGTGCTGCCGTCACTCCGGGACATAAAATTGGCACAAAGACATCAATGTGCAGCATTCATCCATGATGAATCCTACATTCTGGTCTGGGATGACAGCCCTACAAAGCTACTGGAACGTGCAGCAGATTTGGAGCATCAGCTTGTCGATATCGCATGGTTCACTGCTACAGGATGTGACCTAAAGCCCCCATCAACCCACGACTCTGACGCTGGTTCGTTACTTGAGTTGGGCTACGTTGTTGACCGTCGTCCAACATACATCAACAGTGTCATCTGTGCCTGTACTCTAGCACTTAGTTTGCTCGTTGTCGGGCTCGGAATGAAGGTACTGGCGCACGAATCAACCCTTGATCACACGTATGCTCGACTGGCAGCCATTGCATTCACACCTATACAATTTCTATTGGCCTTAGTATGTCACCAGTTCAGCATTTTGTTTCGCTTGCTAAACGTTAATCAGTTTTTCATGCAAGTTGTCATTGTGTGTGCTTTTCAGCTGCTTGGCCCTGTCGGACAGTGTCACGCCAATTCAACATACTACTCTGCCAAACCGCCGCCTCGAGTTAAAAGACTAGAGGCACTTCCTCATGTCACCATCCAGTGTCCGATTTTTACAGAGAGTCTCGAGACTGTCGTTGAGCCAACAATAATGTCCTTGAAAGCAGCAATCTCCACGTATGAGATGCAAGGAGGCTCAGCGAGCATCTTTGTAAATGATGATGGAATGCTTGCTGGACTCACCAAAGTCGAGATCGATAATAGGAAGAAGTTCTACAAGAAGAACAACATTGGCTGGGTTGCACGTCCGGCTCACAACCCTGTCGCATTAACAGGGCAACCAAAGTTTGTCAGAAGGGGGAGATTTAAGAAGGTCGGTAGGAACATCAGTATTTGGCTGCCTACATTGCTGACCGTGTCTTTCAGGCTTCGAATATGAATTTTGGCTTGATGTTGAGCGTCAAGCTTGAAGAAAAGCTTGCTCAGGTTGTCAGAGACGATGCTTGGTCACAGCAAGATGAGGACAGGGAGTACGACAGATGTTTGCTCCAAGTCATGTCGGAGCTGCCTTGCAGGCCATTGGCAGGCGGTAACATCCGAGTTGGTGATTATATTCTTTTGGGTACGAGTAACTTCCAACGTGCGCGTGACTAAGCTGACTTGATGGGGTAGTTGACTCCGATACACGTATTCCTGAAGACTGCTTGCTAGATGCTGTGAACGAAATGCAGCTATCTCCTGAGGTGGGGATTTTACAGTATACTTCTGGAGTATTGCATGTCACGAAAGACTTCTTCGAAAGCGGTATCTCGTATGTTTACTGGAGAAAGTCAAAGAACAGCTGCTGACCTGCTTAGGTACTTCACAGACCTAATCTACACTGCGATTGGCTATATGGTATCCAATGGTGATGTAGGACCATTCGTTGGCCACAACGCGATGCTGCGTTGGACCTCTATGCAAGACGTGGCATACTTTGACGAAGACGAGGTCATCAAATTCTGGTCTGAATCCAGTGTTTCCGAGGATTTCGACATGTCGCTTCGCCTCCAGCGTCAAAACTGGACCATCAGGTTTGCGACATATACGGGCGAGGGATTCAAGGAAGGCGTCTCTCTAACCATCTATGATGAGATCACCAGATGGGAAAAATACGCTTACGGCTGTAGTGAGCTCGTGTTCAATCCTCTCAAAGACTGGCTCCGAAAAGGTCCTTTCACACCACTCATTCGTCGTTTCGTGACATCAAAGACACCAATTGCGTCAAAACTCAGTACTATTGGCTATATCGCTAGCTACTATGCCATTGGATCTGCCTGGATCTTTAGCCTGGTCAACTACTTTCTCATCGGATGGGCAGATACCCTGATTGATAAGTGGTATCTTCCGTCATTCAACGTGTTCATTGGATTGGTATTCGTCTTCAGCTTTTTAAGCAACATTTGTCTTGCTTGGCTAAGATACAGAACTAGTGCGAGAACAAACCTGGTCGAGTCATGTAAGCCTCACTCTTTATCCTTTATCGAATTTTAGCTGACCGAACCTAGTATTCGAAAATTTCAAATGGGTGCTAATGTTCTCCATCCTCTTCGGCGGCCTGTCTCTTTCTGTCAGCCGAGCACTGCTTTGCCATATGTTCTCTATCAATATTCAATGGTCAACGACCAACAAGGAGGTATGACACCGATGCTGCCATATCAAAGCATAGTCACTAACACTGGACAGGTCGAAAACTCTAACTTCTTTCGAGAAGTACCGAAAATCCTCAATCGTTTCAGTGGACGCTTTTCGTATTGCGTCGGAGGTCTCCTCTTGATTTTTGTCTGTGCATTTGCTGTGCCATATCAGTGGAGAATTCGACAATTCGCTGCGATATTCCCTCTAGCGCTATCGGTTGGCAACCACTTTCTACTCCCTATTGCACTCAACCCAGCTTTGATGAGGCTCACCTGGTAGAATCATGGAGCCAAGTCACTGTGTATAATCACATACGTACATACGGACAGAAACATACATAGATGTTCTTTCTTTGTACTTATTTACAGTAGTATTCATAATTTTAATACCAATTTCTGTGGGCATTTTCTGGCACCGCTCCGACCATTAGTCTGCCGAAGCTTACATTGTTGGTTTCGGACTTCAACATCATTACGGTGCAATATCTAGAGTTGATTTCTTCTCACCTTGATTTCAAAGCCGTCAATTTCAACCCACATGCCCGACCGCATCGCCTCTTTGACGGCTTGGCAAACTACCATTGCGCTTAATGCTTCCTCCGCTGTACATCTTGGCTTCTCACTACCACTCACGACCCTCGCGAAATGCTCAATCTGCTCATCAAACGGCACAATTTCCTTCTGCACCATCAACTCTTCTCTTCCAAGCTTCTCGTTCCATTCGCCCGTCCACCTCGTCAAATCAGGTACACTCAAGCTTCCCTTCGTCCCCATAATCCTATAAAATCCACCCGCAGCATCCTCCCCTTCAACCTGCGGAATCGTCGGATTCTCACCCGTCCCACCTTCAAAATTCCACGGACTCGGCGTCGAATCACTTAACAAAAAAGTACCTACAACACCACTCTCAAATCTCAGTATAATCGCCGCACCTTCTTCCGCATCAAACCCTCTCGTCTTCGCCGTCTCAACAGCAGATACCATCGTAATCGGCCCAAGTAAATACTGCAACAAATCAACCTCATGTACGAGATTAATTAGAACCACCCCTCCGCTCTCATCACTTCTTCTCCATTCCCCTATCCCATCATAATACGCGGCTAGTTTGCGCAGACACCACGACCCTTGCGTGGCGATGACTTGGCCTAGACTTTTTTCATCAAGTGCTTTTTTCGCAGCTAGTAGATAAGGATTGAAGCGTCTGTGATGACCTGCTAGCACCTTGACGCCCTTTTCTTTCGCTGCAGCGATGAGTTGAAGTCCTTCTTGTAGTGAAGCCGAGATGGGCTTCTCGACTAAGATATCGATGCTGTTTGCGATGAGTTCTAGTGCGATTGGGACGTGTGTTTTGTTTGGTGTACAGATTATTGCTGCGTCAGGTTTTGGGAAGGAGGATGAGAGGAGGGCGCTGATAGATGGAAAGTGATGGGTTGAGAGGGATGATGCGGTTTCTGGTCCGTGGGGCGCTGGGTCGATGAGGGCGAGGAGGTGGGTTGAGGGGTTTGAAAGAATGGATGATGCATGGCGGGGGCCTATTAGACCACCGCCTATGATTATGATGTTTACTTTAGGGGAGGAGGGGGCCTGAGACCTCATTGTCTTGTTGGAGCGGGCAAGATCTTGGAAGTACAGGATCAAATTCTAATAACAGAAAATAGAGGGGAATAAATATAGAAGATGAGCTGCTTAATAGTAAGATCAACATCTACCGTAGTAACGATGCAACTACTGCCTAACGAGAAATCGGCAAGTGAAGAGGCCATGATCGGATGTCAACAGCAGGCCGAGCCAGAGGGATATTGATTCCCCGCAGATCCCAGGTCGGTTACCCGCATTTTCATAAATTCCCATCACTGGAAAGAATACTCGGATCAGTCGTCTCACAAAAAGTTCAATCCTCGATGTTTGTTTAGCTCGAGGAAGTCAAGCGAGCCCCCAATCTCGGAAACCACCCGCCGCCAAGTCCTCACATCCGGAAAAAGATTGTCGCACCAGGCAAAATCCTCATCCGCTCACCAATCGCCACAACACAGCACAAGACGCTCCTCGCCCAAGGTTCTTGTCCTGCAAATCGTCGACCAATGATCTTTTACAACGACGAGGAGAAGCGGATGCTGTTTCGAATTCTGGGCCTTGGTCCGGGAGGTGATGAGGTGCATGAGATAATGGTTTTCCCGACTCAGGCCGCGAATAACCTCTTCCACTGGTTCTGTGGACCTTCCGCTTGTGTATGGTACAGGTCTTGGAGAGGGAGAGGTGGGTTGATAAGAGAATGGTAGGCAGGTACTTGTACTTTAGGTCCTGGTTTTCTCTTTCTACGATTCTGTCTGTTGATACGAATTTGGTTGTTTTCTGGAATTTATTTGAATTGACAAATATCTCACATCTACCTGATACTTATCAAACCTACCTGTGATATCAAAGTCCTCCGTTACCATCTATTACTTGACTTTGGTCTGGACTTCGCTGTTCATCGACCATCATTAGCTTTTTGTCACATTTCGACGACCAAAATGTCGTACAAACCAGCAATCTGTAGCATGTCTCTCGGCGTAAGTCTATTCCTCATCCATCCCACCATCATCACTAACAAATCTCAGCGAGCATGGGCCCATTCCATGAGCCCCAAACTCACAGCCGCCGCCTCCGCCTCCCTCCCAGGAATAGAAATCTTCTTCGAAGACCTCCTCTACCTCGCGTCCTCGTTTCCCGGCGGTCCAACAGCCACCAACCAGCTCCTCGCCGCCCATCAAATCCGCACGCAATGCAACACCCTCAACCTCCAAATCATGGGCATCGGCCCCTTCAACAATTGTGAAGGCCTTCTCTCAGCCTCAGCCCGCGCTCAGAAACTCGAGGAATTGCGTCTCTGGTTTGAGATTGCGAGGATCTTGGGGACCGATATCATCCAAATCCCGTGCACGTTTATGACCGAGGGCGTGACTGGCGATCTGGATATCGTAGCGAGAGATCTGAGGGAGATTGCCGACCTAGGAGCAGCGCAGAACCCGCCGTTTAAATTCGCCTACGAGAATCTCTGCTGGGGAACATTCAACGATACGTGGGAGAAGGCGTGGGCTGTTGTCGAGGCTGTGGATCGAGATAATTTCGGATTGTGTCTCGATACGTTTAATATTGCTGGGCGGGAGTATGCGGATCCTTGTGCGGTGGATGGGAAGTGTGAGGGTGCGGATGTGACGTTTAGGGAGAGTATGAGGAGGATGGCGAGGACGATTGATGTGAAGAAGGTGTTTTATGTGCAGGTTGTTGATGCGGAGAGGTTGAGCACGCCGATGAGTGAAACGCATGCTTTTCATGTGGAGGGGCAGAAGCCGAGGATGAGCTGGAGTCGGAATTGTAGGCTGTTTATGTGTGAGGAGGAGAGGGGAGGGTACCTGCCTGTGCTGGATGTATTGAGAGCGATTTGTGACGAGAAGGAGGGACTCGGGTATAAAGGATGGATCTCGATGGAGCTGTTCAACAGGAGTCTGGTGAAGGAAGATCCGAATGTGCCAATTGAGCATGCGGAGAGAGCGATGAAAAGCTGGAGAAGAATTGTGAAAGCGATGGGATGGGAGGATAAGATTGAAACCCAGATGGCTCCTAGGAAGGTGGTGAGTCGAGTGAGCGAGAAAGAGGTAGAGAACATTGAGATATCAGCGCGTCTGTGATGCATTGGATTTGGAAGAGTGGCATTTCGGGAGTTTGGGAAGCATTGTACACTTGTTTGAACAGCATAATGGGCACGACGATGCATATGTAGAAGAACAAAGCCATAAGCCAGTATATTGAATGAGCGAATGAGCATGGAATCTTCAATAATTGACAATTCCCCGCCCGTCACTACGGCACTTGATCAGATGCTTGACACTGGACGCAAATCGGCAAGAGTCGAATGGAAACATCAAAGCTGCGATGATGGAAGTGTTCAGGAAGTTCTCTTGCCCCTTGTCCCCCATCCTAATGAAAGATTGTAGCATACGCATGAACAAGGTGCCTTCTAATCCCGACAAGCCCCGAAGGACTAAATCAATCTCCCCACGCTCCGTTAAGAGCTACATTCTAGATGAAAGTAGCTCCTGCAAACTCTAAAGAATGCATCGCGGGTTATATTCTACCGGAAGCTACAAAGCAGTCCAGTAGTGGCCAGCCCAAATTTCTGGCTGAAGGAATGGAAGGAGAGGAGAGCACAACCAAGATCGCTTGACGCAATCGGTCATCACCGGAAAAATCGTTATCATTTGTCTCTAAACTCCTCCGTCGTCCGTGCGGTGAGCAAGACGGCCCTATTCATAACATCCATCCACCTTTCACCTTTCCATGAACGCCTCGCTAGTCATACAAATAGAAAACAAAATTTGGGGAAATAAATCAAATGGCTTACAATAAACAAACAGCTCTAGTCGTGAGAATGTGAGAAGAGAGCAGAGATAGACTCGCCATAATGATTTCTTCGAATAGCTTCAGAAAGTAAGTTCGAAAGATCCAGGATGACGAGCTTGTTGGTCTCTCTTGCTTTCTCGGGGGGTATTGGGAAGGAATTTGTTACGACAATCAGGTCGATACAGTCGCAGTCCTGAAGCTCTTCGAGAGCATCGCCACCAAACAAACCGTGAGTGGCAATGCAGTAAACTTTCTTTGCACCACCACGCTTGACACAACATTCAGCTGCAGCAATCCAACTGCCAGCCTTATCGATCATGTCATCAACGAGGAAGACGGTTCTGCCTCGGACGTCTCCTACTAAGGTGATCATTTGTTCCAGACTTGGATTGTTGAAGCCTTCCTCTTCCTCGTCCGATGTTGCCGTAGCATCTGCAGTGCCACCAAGTGCATGTGGTTCAGGATTGAAGAATGAAGAAGCTCTTGACATCTCCATCGGATCATCTTCAGGCCGCTCGAGGATCATAGAGCTCGACATGGCAGACTGTGTTGGTGAGGGGTAATCATCCGGTACAATATGACCATGAATCAACCGACCATGAATAATATCTCGAGCTCGCTCATCTGTGAACTCTCCATCGTCTCCTTCTCCAATTTCTTCTTCAATCGGTGAAGATCGTGCAGGAGTAGTTGAAGCGCGAGCGAGGGGAGATCTCGTCGCGGAGGGGCCTTTGTGTGCGGTACGAAGCGGGGACGGTAGATTTGTAGGTTTTCGTGGGGAGGGATTGCTATCCTGACGCGTATGCGTTGGCTTGCGTGGAGGACTATGCTTTGTAGATGTAGACTGATCCGACTTGTGGCTATCCTTGCTGCTTGTGTGTATCCTGCTGAGTTCTGGTTTCTTGTCCGAATTGAAGCTTGGCTCATCTTCGTCAATCTCAAGCTTACTTACATCGGCATCGTCCAGATCGTGGTCGAAGTGATCTAGTGGATTCATAACGAAACTGCCACTCATATTCACGCCTCTTCTCTTATCTGTTGTGACCATGCCGAAGTTGAGCTTCAGAGCATCTGCCAGCGATGTAACTCTCTTGGTTCCTCCAGCATTCTTGGATACACAAACAGCTTCGGACCAGTTTGGAACATTATGTCTGATCCACCTCGCAATCAACGGCTCGGCATGTAGATTGTCGACTGGGCATTTGAAAAAGCCCTGCATTTGTGAGGCATGTAGGTCGATTGTGATAACATGGTTGATACCGGCGACGTGCAGGAGGTTGGCAAGCATACGAGCAGTGATTGCGCCTCTATGTGACTTCTTCTTCGATTGTCTGCTGTATGGGAAGTATGGTAGGACAGCTGTATAATGTCAATTGCGCAGATCTGCAAACAAAAGAAAAGTGAGCTGACCTGTAATTTTGTTTGCTGAGCCTCCCTTGCAGGCAGATATCAAGATGAGAAGCTCCATGATACTGTCATTGATCTTACTGCTGCCCGATTGAACCACAAACACGTCCTTCTCTCGAATGCTGGTCAGAATCTTAACGCTGGTCTCTCCCTGCGAAATTGTCAGCCCCGCCAAACAAGAGGTCGCACACAAATCTGCTCACATTTGCGAACTGCGAGAGCTCGACGGCAGCTGGAGCCATGCCCAGGTTCGAGCATATCTGGTTCGTCAGCCCTGGGCAGGAGCTGCCAGCAAATATGAGGGTATTCCGCATAGTGAAGCTGTTGTTGGTGAGCGTGGAAGAAAAAAGGCGGGAGGTGGAGCTGGGAAAGAAAAGTTCAAGCTAGAAGTCCCGGGCGTCGTCTAATTTTTAGAGCGGAGCAAAGCGGGAACCCTGCGCCAAGAATCATTTCACCACAACTCAATCCTTGTGATCGTCAGGTCAGGTCAGGTCACACTTCGAACAAAGCAGCCGAATAGCTTGCTGCTGCAACCAGCCAACTAGGAAACCAAACTTCAACCTCATGCCCGAGGTTGATATAAAGCTTCCTTGCCTATGGGCATCCGGCATTTGACCACGTTTTTACGCCCTTATGCATCTGCAGAATCGTTGGACGGGAAGCAAGTGGTGATAGATGGCCCTTCCTTCGCTCACCAGATCTACTACATATGTCTCAAAGCTGCTCCAGGAGCCCGGAATGCATTGGAAGCTGCTCCGTCCTATGAAAACTTAGTAGACACAGCTATTGCATGGTTGGATACCGTCAGAGCTAGTAACGTTGACATGTGAGCAGGCTGGAATTGCGCTTGCAGGAATCTGCTAACAATATCCAGCAAGAAGATATACTTCGATGGCTTCCTGCCTCCAGCGAAGCTCGATGTCCGACTACAGAGACTTCAAAATTCGACACACCAATTGACTCAATTCCATCAGTCAAATAACGAGCCATGTCGGTCGGCTTTTCCCCAGCCTGATCCCACCCTGCAATCTCTATTTCAAAGTACTGCGGTCCGTTCTGGATTGACGGCACTTCCAGCCTTGTCATTTGTTGTACCAGCAATTCTCGAAGCTCTCAAGTCATCTAGCAGATACGTTGATCTTACTGAGGTCGTTCCAGGAGAAGCAGACTTGTACTGTGCTAGATATTTGAAGCAACATGGCGGGGTAGTCTTCACTAGCGACTCTGACCTCCTCGTGCACGACCTGGGCTCAAAGGGTGCTGTGAGTTTCTTCAGTGATATAGAGTCTACGGGTGATACTTCAGCAGTCTTGCGTTCTCAGATATTCCAACCAGCAACTATCAGTGACCGTCTAGCACTCCCGAAATCGCATGGGCTTCATTCACTGGCATTTGAGATAGTCACAGATGCTCACGGGACGTTTCCAAAACTTGTTAAGCAAGCACAGGATCTCAAAGCTATCACAGACCATCGCCAGATGTATGATGAATTCCTCAAGGAATATACTTCATTGCCCGTCGAATCGGAACTACCCTCAGAGTCCTTGGAGACCCTTCGAGTCCTTCAGTATTTGGACCCAAGAACATCTGAATACGTTCTTCACTTTGCTAGCCTTGCTAGAACTGCTGGTCAGCCGCTGGTAAGTGGTAAAACTGCTTCATGTTCGCCTCATGTCTTCTTGCCATTCCTACTTGATTGCCCGGTTCGGACCAATGCTTGGGAAGTCTCGACAGCCACTCGGCAACTGGCCTACGGCCTTCTCAATATCATCGTTCCTACCAGTGAGCATGCGACAAGTGTATTCGAGCACAGGAGACAGATGGAAAAGTCAGGAGGCAGAGAATTGATGCTTCCCAAAGTCTCTGATATCCCTGAAGCGTGTATCGCCATACTGCAAACATTTGAAGATCTCAAGAAGAAGCGACCGAACTTCACACAAACACAAATATGGATTGCTTTTGCAGTCCACCAAGACATAGAATGGTCACTTGCGAATTCCAAAACTGCCAGTAGTCAGCTCTTCCTGCAGCGTATGGCGTACCCGAAGATATCCGACCCTTCTGGCTATTTTGGATGGGATATTGTTCAGTTCTTCGCTCAGCTTCAAGGCTCATTGTATTCTTTCAGGATCTTGCAGCAGATCACAAGCCTTGTGTTTTCTACTGGCCCCAAAACTTTTATTCCTGAGGCAGTCCACTGTCTGAACTCATTGCTGAGCTCAGTCCCATCATTCGTCGACTACCCCGATCTTGGGACTGCATCTTCGATAGTCCGGAAGTCTGATGGTTCGAAGTTCCTGACGAACCTGAAAGACGTGATGAAAGTTTTGAATTATCTTTCCCCCGCTCCTGCTCGGGGTCCATCAAAATCAATGAAATCATTGAAGAAGAAACGGAAGAGGGAACAAGCAGCGAGCGAGTCGCCAGCTGGGAAGGCGAAATCGAGTAATCCTTTCGCATTGCTAGAAACAGATTGAGCCTACTGGACGCTATCGGCAGTATAGATTTCCAGATCTGCTGCCAACGGGTCGAAGTCGGGATGCTTGGGAGGGGAAAGGCGAGTGTGATAGACTCGAAGACGAGATGAAAGCTCGGAGTCTTGACGAATGTGGCAGGCTCAGACGAAATACCCACGCACTTCTTTCGAGAAATGCGCCTCCACTCTGGTCTTTCTTGGCCGTAACAGGACTGGAAGGATGGATCGCTGTCTTTCGCATATGCCCCTAATGTATAGACTTTGTTTCTGCTAGCACGAACCCCAAAATGACCAAGGCCTTCTTCGTGAGTATTGCAGTAGCTCAAATCTTTGGCGTAGAACGAAGTACTTATATTTCAGCGCTGGACTTATTGAATTACAAGCCGAATCGGAATATTCGATACGGCCGACGGTTCTGCTTGTGCACCAGCGGCGCAGCGCCCTCTGAAGTAACAGCACTTGCTGTGTTCTCCTCTTCCGAGTCTGATGTCGGTGCGAGCCATTGGTGTATACCGCAGACACGGCAATCACATCTGAGAACCACCATCCCGTTGCATATCACCACCCTCTTTCGACAGCCCAATAGTGTACTGTCGCTTTGAATATGCTTGCCTTCGAGTTCGTTGTTCTCGCTTGCCTTTGTGTACTTCTGCCCATCACTCCTTAGTCCAAGCCCGTGTTGTGAATTAAGCCCTACAATAAGCCCCATCCATCCGCTTCGATGAATTTGTGTCTGCCATGCATCGTCTCTTGATCGTCGTCAAGGGTATCTTTTGGTACTTATATTTGGTTTGCTTATGTTCGTTTGCTTCGAGGTATCTTCTCCTTCGAGCACTGTCTTGTTGTGGTAACAAATCGTCTTACTTCGTGCGGATCGCAGACGGCTAAATCGTTTCTGACTTTGGAGTGCTTCTGCTGTCATGACTTTGTCGTTGTGTCGTTTCTGGGGGTCGTCTTTGTTCCAAGGCTTAAGCGTCTACCAGCGCTACCCAAGTGGGCTCTGCTTGTCTTTGTTTATATCTTTGTTCGGTATTTGTGGTAGAAGCTCCCTCTGGAAAAGAAGTGAGACGCCCTGCTCCTTTTTGGCGTCCAGCGCGCTGTCGAAGCTTCTTGTCTCCATTTCGTCCCACTTGAAACCTTGTGTGGACGGACTCCTCGAGGAGTTCTTCGCTTCGCTTCTGTTGTTTGTATTCTCTCGAGCTACATCGTGAAGGCAGATCAGCTGCTTGACCTGCGACATCAGAGGATCAGCCCAGTCTCTTGCCATGCTCCATTCAGAGCATATCTTGACAGTGTCTTGATAACTTGCCTGATAGTACTAGTAGAGAGCTCGTAGCACACTGCTATCCTCGAGCACCGCTCTCGCTTATGCTTTGTTGATGTGTGTTATCCATTCTTGGTCCAGAAACGTATCAGGTTTGGCGGGAGCCTGTACACTGGCAATGCAGATACTAGTATTGATACTGAGATCTTAGTCGAAAGTAGAAGCTGCTTGATGTAGAGCATATCGGCCGTACTAGGAAAACCTGCGGGAGGGTCCTGAAGCTTGTTGGGTGATCTGTTAAACAGCTCGGCACACTCATCTGCTGGAGATATGGATTTCAGAATAGCTGGGTCACTCTGGAGATATTGAAGAGGGGGCTTCGTAAAAAAATTTGCATCTCTCCTTGGCAGATGTATGGGTGCTCTTCTGAGAGCGAAGTAGACCTTGATTAATCGTGGACATAGGTGCGTGGATTTTGTATCACGACTTGGCACGTTCGTAGAGACTCCATCTGCGCTGTTTCGAGGCGCAAGTAGGTATTGTGAAGTACTCTGGTATCCTGGCGCGTTTGTTCCATTTCAAGTGTTCCAGTTCGCAAAGTAATGTTAGCAAGCCATATAATGTTGGAGAGTCCCTGCTGAGCATAGGGCCAAGGACGAGGGGAAGAGAGATAACCATGAGAAGATCGACCCATGTAACCTAAATCCTGTGCTTGCTTTCACGGAAATGATTTTGGATATAATCGTGATGCTCTTCGGGGCTGCTTGCGCGGTGTTCTGATCGATTTGGTGGGAAAGCCGCGAAACAGGACGGAGATGCCGTTGCACTGCAAAACTGCTGTCAGGTACAGCTTCAGGATATCATTAGATTCAACTCCAATATCTTTGTGAACGGCCTGCGTTGCTTATGCGCTGTCCGGCTCTGGGTCTTGTCGATTCTCCCGCAAAGGTAGTGGATGACCGTCGTAGGAGAAAAGAGTCGAGGTCGCAATGAAAGACGGCATCTCGAATGACTCTGCAGTGGTATGTATAGCCACTTGGCACAATTAGCTGTCAGCCTAGGTCGAGTTTCGTACGCGTTTCTCGATTTGGTGGAACTGGTAATGTCGTGTTCCTCGCTTGGGGAGGGAGCCTGGGTGCGCCAACGAGAGATGGGGACTGCGCTGCTCAAGCCATCGTGAAAATGCAACTGAAACGACATCTTGATCTGCAGTTTAATGGATTAAAATATGAGAGCCATATACTAAGAGCTTCGTAGGTATCAAGTTCATGCCATTCTTCCGATTCGGCTCGCATGATCAGCCAGCTTCCTCGATCATGGCAGAGCAGACAGGAGCGAGTTTCTTGCAGTCCCAACCACCGACCAAATATTCACAAGAAGCTGAGGAAATACTTTTTAGCACTGTGGTGAGATTATCCAAGAGTCGTAGAATCAAGAGCAGTCAGATCGCTGGGATCCCTAAGCAGAGTAATGGCGGTGGCCGCTTCTCTTCAAGTAAGATCGAGAAAAATGAAGATCCACCGGATGCCATCGTAAGGTACCCACAGGCCACATGTCGGTCAAGCTCATTTCAATGTTGTCTTCTTCGCAAGATATACTATGCAGCCTTTAGTCCTAGTTGGAGTTGAACGCCTGTGCTAGAGGACCTACATGCTGGAGGGGTTATCAACACGACCAGAGCATTCCCACGACAAAATCATGTTTCTTCTTGAGCTAAAAAAAGCTTTTCTGAAGGTTGAGTTTCATTTTTGGTTGTGATTGTTGGTTCACGAGTTGATCGTACTGATCACAACGTGCTGTTCCAGGTCGCTCCCGCGCTGTTGAAAGAATTGGGCTTGGAAAACCAGTAGTAGCATTTTATGAGATATAATTGTATCGCACACTGACAAAAAGATGACTAGATGATCAGATGGGTACTTTCACACCGAATGAGTGAAGTCTGGCTGAAAATTGGCCTCTAGAAGGATTCACTGTCTTCACTATCCTCAAAGCTCGCTTAGCGGATCACCTTGGCATCTCATTACTTCCCCATTTTGGCGTGGCATAAACATATTTCGGTACTTGTCCCCTTACGGTGCTTAAAAGCGTATGATCGTGGTTAGATTTGTAAATTTGTAGCTATGTAGTTGTCGCTTTCATCATGTAGGACTAGCTTGCTAAGGCGACTGCCAATCTAGGTAAACAAACCCAAAGGCGCTAAATCATTAGTGCTAAAAGACTAATTTGACCCACGACCTTACTTCAACCTCTATCATTCCTCCTCAAGAACCTCTCAAGCGTTTCAGTGAGCCTACACCATGTCCTGGCAAGCAATATCAAGTCGTGAGCTTCGCCAGCTGGATGTCGTCGCTCAGCAAGGTACTTCGGCACCAGCTCGCAAGCTTCGTAGCGGTACTTCCATTAAGCCAGTCGCTACTGAAGCACACCAACAAGTCAGTACCAATTCAGAGACTCGAGGCAGCTCATTATCGGTACAAGTGTAGGTTTTGGAGCTCATCTTGTGGTGACTTTGCTGGCGGCATTTACTGACACCGAATCTAGTTTTCCAACCTTCGCACTGTTCTCCAAGCTTCCATTGGCCATACGAAGGCACATCTGGATCAATTCAATACCTTGACGAGTTGTGGTTCTCGTTTACGATCTCAAGAACAGAAAGTTCGCTACTCATGAACCCAACATCTCCCTCCTGGCGGTTTCCGAGGAAGCACGAGAAACAGCTCTTCAGATTGTCCCGCCCAGCTTCAACACAGTAGGCAGCTCTCGTATCATTTACATTGATGTCGAGCAAGATAAGATCTTTCTGGGCCCAGGACGCTATGGAGACCTTGGCCAGATCCTCCTACCATGTAAGTGTTCCAGCGTTCATCCTTCCTCGCCATTTTCTGAAAATGTGTATATCTCAACCATTCTTGTCTTCCTTCAAAGTTTGAGAACTAATATCTCATACGTTTCCTCCAGGGCATGACGCTCTCACCCCACAGCACTTCCGCAAGATCGACAGACTTGACATTGGACTTCACAAGAACCGCAAGGAATCTGCCATGAACTGTATCAAGACGCTCGGAGAGCCTTTCTACTGGATCAAGCTCGCGCAGGTATGCCTTTCACCTAAATCCGCCTTATTGCCCACACTCCGTTTCGTTGCGATCTGGAACGTCACAAATCATACGTGTTCGCCCCGGACGGCGGAAACCAGGTACAAGTCGATTGGGAGCAGGAATTGGTCGTCAAGGTCAAGGAAGTCAAGAATTCAATGTTGGAGATTGCTAGATACTACTGAGGCTTCGACATGAATGAAAAATACAAGCAAATTTCGGAGGGACCTGTCAAGTTGGAGCTACATCATGTCTTTTGCGAGATGCAGGGAATTAAGGGTTAAAGTTCGTCGAGCTGTCAGTCTCATTCGCTAGAGAGGTTTGCAAATGAATGGCTTTATTTTGCATATATCAATGACGGGCTCCTGGATTACGGGAGGTTATTATGAAACACAAGTAGCTTTAATGTAGAAACCAACCATTGTAGAACCAACCATTGTAGAACCAAGCATTTTCGGACTCCTATATCTTCCACAAGACAAGATCGGCGTCATGATGATGCCAGAAAGTCATGAAATCTTCGAAGTTTGTCTACGCGGTAATAGTCTCGCGGATTTTCAATATTTATATTCAGTAAGGCCGTTTGGGGGGGGGGGGGGGGGTTTTTG